>Ga0207655_1000004_pt1 | contig 1021221 bp, 906 predicted proteins | sample KBSM44metaG_FD_184398 | JGI IMG/M metagenome (GOLD analysis project Ga0207655, IMG submission 184398) | Miscanthus rhizosphere microbial communities from Kellogg Biological Station, Michigan, USA - KBS M4-4 metaG (SPAdes) (version 2) | ecosystem: Host-associated > Plants > Roots > Rhizosphere...
TTTGCCTGGCGGCACTAGCGCGGTGGTCCCACCTGACCCCATGCCGAACTCAGAAGTGAAACGCCGTAGCGCCGATGGTAGTGTGGGGTCTCCCCATGCGAGAGTAGGGAACTGCCAGGCATCAAATAGTGAAGAAGCCCATCCTGCCGGATGGGCTTTTTTGCGTGTGTGCGAAATGAAAGTACGGATAAAACTCCGGGTCACTGTGTCGTGTAGAGCGTAGGCCGGATAAGGCAAAGCCGCCATCCGGCAGAGCCGGAGCATAATGCCGGATGGCGGCTTTGCCTTATCCGGCCTACATTCCGTTCCTTTTATTACCTACCCCTGCAGCTAATCCTAAATCGTTCTCTTGCTAACAAAAAATGTGATATCCATCACTCATTTCTGCATAACAATTATATAACATTTCGTTTACTAAAATATCTGCCTGCGTGACGTGTACGCCCGGTAAGGCAGGAGACCGTTTTTGGCAGGAGTTAATAAATGGCTGTAAACAGTGTGACGCCGGAAGGGACGCTTACCGACGGCGATACTCGCCGTCGAATAATGGCAATCGTCGGAGCATCATCCGGGAACCTTGTTGAATGGTTTGATTTTTATGTTTACTCATTCTGTTCTCTGTACTTCGCCCATATTTTTTTCCCATCTGGAAATACCACCACTCAATTGCTTCAGACCGCTGGCGTATTTGCAGCCGGGTTTTTAATGCGTCCGATTGGTGGTTGGTTATTTGGTCGCATAGCCGATCGTCGCGGGCGTAAAGTCTCGATGCTAATCTCTGTATGCATGATGTGCTTCGGCTCTCTGGTTATTGCTTGCCTACCGGGCTATAGCGTAATTGGTACCTGGGCTCCCGCATTGTTACTGTTAGCGCGCCTGTTCCAGGGAATATCCGTTGGTGGTGAATATGGCACCAGCGCGACCTACATGAGTGAAGTCGCAATTGAAGGCCGTAAAGGATTCTATGCATCATTCCAATACGTTACGTTAATTGGTGGCCAACTGTTAGCTGTTCTGGCGGTGGTCATTTTGCAAAACGTCCTGAGCAGTGAAGACCTCCATGCCTGGGGATGGCGTATTCCATTTGCAATGGGTGCTGTGCTGGCGATTGTTGCTCTTTGGTTGCGTCGCCAACTGGATGAAACCTCGCAGAAAGAAACACGTACGTTAAAAGAGGCGGGATCATTCAAAGGGCTGTGGCGAAATCGTAAAGCTTTTATGATGGTGCTTGGTTTTACCGCAGCAGGCTCGCTGAGTTTCTATACCTTTACTACCTACATGCAGAAATATCTGGTCAATACGGCGGGTATGAGCGCGAACCTTGCAAGTCTTATTATGACTGCGGCGCTATTTGTCTACATGTTGGTCCAGCCACTTTTCGGTCTACTCTCTGATAGAGTTGGGCGACGCACCTCGATGCTTTGTTTCGGCGCATTAGCCACGCTGTTTACCGTACCCATTCTTACGGCGCTTCAAAATGTCACTTCGCCATATGCCGCATTTGCATTGGTCATGTGCGCGTTGCTGATCACGAGCTTCTATACTTCCATCAGCGGCATCCTGAAAGCTGAGATGTTCCCGGCACAAGTGCGCGCGCTTGGCGTGGGGCTCTCGTATGCGGTTGCCAATGCATTGTTTGGCGGTTCTGCGGAATATGTGGCGTTATCGCTAAAATCATCAGGTATAGAAACGGCCTTCTTCTGGTATGTAACCGTTATGGCCGCGCTGGCGTTCCTGGTGTCTTTAAAACTGCACCGGAAAGGGAAAGGATTACGTTTGTAATGCTAATGATGCGCCAGTTGCCACACCGTATAACCCGTTGTGGCACCGGCGACATCCCATGCAAAGTCTTTCCAGCTCCAACCGCTCCCAGTGGGGCGGCTATCCCATAGTTCTTTCGATGCCCCCAGACTCACGGAAAACATAAAGCCAATCGCGGCACTGCGATCGCGATTAATACCTTGATGCTGAGCATATTCATTGCCGGCAGCAGCCAGCATGGCTGAAGCAATAAAATGTTGCGCTTTATCCTGCCCGGTCCAGGCATCATTAGCCATATGGCTACAGCCGCTAAGCGTTAACATACAGCAAAGGAGAGCGATGCGTGACATACCTACCCCTGAAAAAAAGCCCCGTCTGAACGGGGCTATGTTTTAAAGAATACGGCTGATAAGTCTATCGATACGGATACGTCGTAAACGGCGGATAAGTTTTCTTACCTTCACCGGATAATCAGCAATACTCTGCAGATCGCGGTAGTGATTAACGACAGTGGTGTGCTGACGAATCAAATCCAGCTCTTTCTGGCGCATCGATGCCAGCTGCTTTTTCGGGTCGTGAATCAACACAGCGTTTTCCAGATCCAGACGCCAGGCCCGCGGATTGAGGTTGTTACCGGTAAGCAACATCCACTCGTTATCAACCCACATCCCTTTCAGGTGATAGCTGTTATCAGCATCTTTCCACAGGCGAACCACGAGCTGATCGGTATTAATATAATACTGGAGTCGGCTCAGGAAGCGTCGCAGGTTAATCTCATACAGATAGGGGAGTGCGCTGATAATCTTAAACGGCTCATTTTCCGGAATATAGAAGTCGTTAGCGGTCTTATCGCCGACGATAATCTCAACTTTCTTACCTTCTCGCAGCAGGCGAATAATATTGCGAACCAGCAACGCAGGCAGGTTGAAATATGGTGTGCAGATAGTCAACTTTTCTTCGGCACACGGCATCAAATGGAAAATTGTTTTGTTGAGCTCGCTGGATTTGCCTAAACCGACCAGCGGTGTCACGGTCAGTTCATCATCACCCGCATTACCCTGGTAATGGTAACCGGTATCGCGGAGTTCCTGACGATATTGACGGATCTCATTTTTGATTTCCGGACTTTTTGGTCGCTCGCTACTGTCCAGGCGATTAACGCCGCGACCTTCAACCAGATTTTGTAAAACCCAGTTAAACATGATATCCGCCATCTGTGGATTGCGAATGCACTGATAACGATCGTAGCGATATTTATCATGCTGATGTAGATAGACATCGTTGATGCTCGCGCCGCTATAGAGCACGGAATCATCAATAATAAAGCCTTTAAAGTGCAGCACGCCAAGAGCTTCACGCGTGTTGATAGGCACGCCATAAACCGGAACATCTACGCCCGGATTCTCTTTGGCTGTACGGCAATACCAGTCAGCATTGGTATTTGAAGCGGCTGCGCCAATACGCCCACGCTGTGCGCGGTGCCAATCAACCAGAACCCGGACATCCAGCTCCGGGCGTTGACGTTTGGCATCGTACAGGGCTTGCAGAATCGTCTTTCCGGCGTCGTCCTGTTCGAGGTATAACGCGACGATACAAATCCGGCGTGTAGCGCTGGCGATTTTTGCGAGCAGGGCTTCACGGAAATCTGCTGGAGCATAGAAAAACTCAATATCATCAACAGACTGTGAAAGCTTGGGTAGTTGGGCAAGGTGTTGTTGATGTTTATTACGCTTAAATTTTGACAACATCACAGTGCGTTTCTTCTCTGATTTAGTGAAGGGTCTTCTGTATCAGGCAGACGACGTAAGCGGTCGATGATACCATCTCTGCCGGGCAAGGGCAGCATTTCCAGCAACTTAGTCATCAGTTAGCCTCAGCGATAATCCAACAATGCCATCTTCGAGCTGAATGTCTACCTCGAAACCAAGCTTCCTCGCGAGTGCTATCATTCCACGATTGTTCGGCATCGTAATCCCGTTTAGCCGTGCCAAACCGTGAGCGCGGGTGTAGCCGATTAATTTATCCAGCAAGCGCCCGCCGAGGCCGAGACCTTTTAGATCAGAACGAACCAGCACGGCGAACTCAGCATCAATATTATCGGGATCGGAAATTGCTCGCGTGACCCCCAGGATCTCGGTGCGATCGCCAGTTCCATATACAGCAACAAAAGCCATTTCTCGATCGTAGTCGATCTGCGTCATGTTGGCTAAATCATCATGGGTAAATTCGTTGATCTCATTAAAGTAACGATAATAGAGATCTTCTTTTGTGACCCGCGCAATAAACTGCTGCAACAGTGGTTCATCCTCCGGCAAAATCGGCCGGAAAAGACACTGGTCACCGTTCTTCATCGTGACCCACTCCTCAAGGTGCTGGGGGTAGGGGCGTATGGCAAGACGGCTTTCGCTGGAGCCGCTGAACGGCGCAATATCCAGACTGACGTCGAGCGCGGTGAATTCATTGCCTGAGGCAAGCAGAGGATGGATATCCAGACGCTGGATCTCCGGGCAATCGACTATCAGATTCGAAACCTGCACCAAAAGTTGGCTGAGGCCGGCAATATCAAGCGGACGCAATGCACTACGCCCACGGATTTTCTTGCTCTTAATCGCCTGGATAACCAGATAGCGGGCTAACGTCATGTTGAGCGGCGGCAGTGCGACGGCGGCCTGATCTTCTGCACGCCACTCTACGCCGCCTTCACCCAGCATGATCAGCGGACCAAATACCGGATCATGTTCAACTACCACGCGCAGCTCCTGAGCTCCGGCACGGTTCGCCATACTTTGTACCAATAGGCCGTGAATGCGCGCCTGGGGCCAGGTCATTTTCACTCGATCGAGGATAGCATCTGCCGCCTGCTGTACCTCGGCGGCGGTGCGCAGATAGAGCATCACCCCCTGAACCTCTGATTTATGCGGGATGTCCGGCGAGCGCAGCTTCAACGCGACCGGATAGCCAATTTGCTCGGCGATATGCACCGCTTCGGCGCTATCGGAAGCAATCCAGGTTGGTAACGTATTCAGACCGTAAACATTTAAAATGGGGCGTACTTCATGGGTATCCAGCGCACGAACGCCGTTATCGATCGCCTGCTGTAATAGCTCATGTGCCTGAGCACTATTGGCGGCCAGACTCTGCGGCAAGGCCGGGGTTTCACGCAGTTGCTTCTGGTTTCGACGATATTCCACCATATGCATAAAGGCGGTAATCGTTCCTTCCGGGGTCCGGTAGGTGGGAATACCGGCATCGCTGAACATCCGACGTGCTTCAATTGAGGAATATTCCCCACACCAGTTGGTGAGCACGCTGATGTAATTTCCACGCGGATGGTGCTTGATAAGCTCAATCAACGCGGCGGCGCTTTCGCTCCCCGTTGCGGTAGCGCTGGGGGCATGAATGATCATTAACGCATCCAGATCTGGACTATTGAGCAAGACGTTAACCGCTGAAGAATAATGGCTGATACTGGCATCATCGCGCAGATCTAACGGGTTGTTAGCTTCAACGGTATCTGGTAACAGCGCCTGAAGCTGTTGGCGCGTCTCATCGCTTAGCGTCGCGAGTTTACCATTGCGCGCCCAATGTTCATCCAGTGCCAGTGCGGCAGGGGCTGCGCCGTTACTGATAATCATCAACCGTTCGCCACGCAGTGGGCGCATATGGCTAAGGGTTTCTACGGCAGAAAACAGTTCATGGGTATCCTGCACTCGCAGTAACCCGGCACGTTGAATGGCAGCGTCCCAGGCGGGATCCATTCCGGAATTGACGTGCAACAAGCGCTGAGCCGCAGGGCTCCGACCACTTTTAATCACCAGTATAGGTTTGTTACGTGAGGCGCTGCGGGCGGCGGAAACAAAGCGCCGGGCGTCACTGAGTTGCTCCAGATAGAGCAAAATCGCGCTGGTCTTGCTATCACGTGCCAGATAATCGAGCAGATCATCCACGTCGATATCCAGACTATCACCCAACGCAATAAAGTAGGAGAAGCCCATTTCGCGCTGTTGCGCCCAGTCCAGTATGGTATTGGAGACGGCAGCAGACTGGGAAATAAACGCCAGTTTGCCTTTACGGATAGGAACCGGCGAGAAACTGGCGTTCAGCCCCTGCCATGGCGCCAGCAGTCCCAGACTGTTCGGCCCGAGCAGACGCATCTGATAACGTGCGGCGCACTCTTTAAGCGCGCTGAATTGATCGGGAGTGGAAGACAGAATAATGCAGGTCTTACAGCCTTTTTCGCCCAGAGATTCCAGTAACTCCAGATTACGGCGGGCGTGGGTGCACAGCACCGCCAGGTCGGGGGAGAAGGGGAGACTGTCGATGGTCGGCCACGCCAGTACGCCAAGCACCGCTTTCCATGTCGGCGTAACGGGTAAAACCGGGCCAGCAAAACCGCCCGCCAGTAGGTTTTGCATCATCAAGAAACCGGCACGCTGTGGCTTCATTGAAGCGCCAATAACCGCGATAGATTTTGGCCTAAGAAGTGCTTCCAGCCCACGCTGACTCATACCGGTTTTCCTTACGCGACAGTGATCGTATGAGTTTAACCGTTTTCCGTCTGGAGGGTTGTGATGTTGCCCTGATGATGCGCTTTTCCTGCCAGATAGTTTTCACGAAAACGGGTGAAGTGCTGGCTAAGCGCCGTAGCCGCGCCGGTATCACCCGCTAAATCCAACAGGGCAATGGCGACCTCGGCGGTGCAGTACTGACCTTCGGCATGGACTTCGCGCAGGCTGTAGGCCGATACGCGGGAGAGATCGACGGAAATCAGCGGCAGGTTATCCAGCCATGGGCTTTTGCGGAACATTTTCCGTGCTTCCGGCCAGGTTCCGTCTAACATAATAAAAAGCGGCGGCTTACCGGAAGGCGGCGCGCTAAGTACCTGACGCTCGGGGCCAGCATATGAGGACGGGAATACGACCATTGGCTGATAATCGGGATTTTTGACTAGATCCAGCAATGCCTGTGGCGGTTCAGTACGCGACCACTGGAAAGCGTCAGTCAGCGGTAAAATATCGGCAATCAGACGACCGGTATTGCTTGGCTTCATTGGCTCGGTGTCGAACATCACCAGACAAAAAAGACTGTTTGCTGGATGAGGAACAATGGTATTGCACAGACAATAGCCAGTGACCAGCAAGCAGCGCTGGCAGCGGCGAACCCGGTTACCACGGGCAAGAAAAGGGCGAGTCGCGCGGGCTAAACGCTCGGCGCGCAACCGAAGAACGGCATTATCATTCATGGGGATTGAGCGGCAAAAACGCTATTGTCGCAGAGGACAATACGGGGCACAAGATGTGCCCCGTCGGAACTATTGTTGAAGGGCTTCGTTCAACCAGCTTTCAAACGGTGCTTTCGGTACCGCGCCGTTTAGCATGTCGACTACTTCACCATTTTTGAAAATCATGATAGTTGGGATGCTGCGAATACGAAAACGTGCGCTGAGTTCACGCTCTGCTTCGGTATTCACTTTTACAAAGCGAACTTTACCGCTACGCTCTTCAGCAACATCTTCGAAAATGGGTGCAAAATTACGGCAAGGGCCACACCAGGGCGCCCAAAAATCGACGACAACCGGGAGATCGTCCTTCAGCAGTTTATCCAGCGTGCTGTCCGTGGCGTTGATAACATCACCATCAAACAAATCTTCACCACAGCGACCACATTTTGCCGCGTCGTTAAGACGCTCCTCAGGAATGCGATTAAGCGCCTGGCAGTGGGCACAAACGGTATTCATAACTCACCTCTGGGTCATCATGTTGCAGGACGGCAATGTTGCCGAATGTTTCTATAATGTTACACATTATCAACGAGACTGTATTAATCAACAATGCGTTTTATCCAATGGGTACAATAGTCGTAGTCTTTTTTATGAAGTAATGGCTAAGCGCTAACACATCAGGTAATCTGCGCGCTTCGCGCAGCGCAGGTGGAGAAAAACATGAGCGACGAACTAAAGAACAAAAACGGCAAGGTCAAAGTGATGTACGTCCGCAGTGACGATGACTCGGACAAACGCACCGAAAATCCACGTACTGGTAAAGGCGGAGGCCGTCCTGGCACATCCCGTGCTGGTACTTCCCGTGCCGAAGGTGGTCGTCGCCCTGCCCGTGATGACAGAAAAGGACCTAACAGCGATCGTGGCCGTGAACGAGGCCGTGACCGCGATGTTGAACGCGATCGCGACCGCGGTGAAGGTTCCCCATGGCGTACGGTTTCTCGTGCCCCGGGTGATGAAACCATCGTGAAGCCGGATCACGGCGGCATCAGCGGTAAAAGCTTTATCGATCCAGAAGTACTGCGCCGTCAGCGCGCGGAAGAAACCCGTGTTTACGGTGAAAATGCCTGTCAGGCGCTGTTCCAGAGCCGCCCGGATGCGATTGTTCGCGCCTGGTTCGTACAGAGCGTTACCCCGCGCTTTAAAGAAGCGCTGCGTTGGATGGCAGCAAACCGTAAAGCCTATCACGTGGTTGATGAAGAAGAGCTGGCAAAAGCGTCTGGCACTGAACACCACGGTGGCGTTTGCTTCCTGATTAAAAAGCGTAACGGAACGTCCGTACAGCAATGGGTTTCCCAAAGCGGTGAAGATGATTGCGTGCTGGCGCTGGAAGATGCAGGTAACCCGCATAACCTCGGCGCAATGATCCGTAGCTGCGCGCACTTCGGTGTGAAAGGCGTTATCTTGCAGGATGCTGCTTTGCTGGAATCCGGTGCGGCAATTCGTACCGCAGAAGGCGGTGCCGAGCATGTTCAGCCGATTACGGGTGATAGCTTCATCGATGCGCTGGAGCAGTTCCGTAAAGCGGGCTACACCATCGTCACCACCAGCAGCAACGGCAATGGTTTACCGCTGTTTAAAGCGGAACTGCCGAAGAAAATGGTGCTGGCCTTAGGTCAGGATCGTGATGGCGTTTCCGAAGCTGCCGCCGCGATTGCGGATATGAGCGTATCAATTGACGGCACCCGTGCGGTAGAAGGCCTGAACGTCTCTGTGGCGACCGGCGTACTGCTGAGCGAATGGTGGCGTCAGCATAAAGCGTAAGAAAGCGCGATGTTGAAAAAAAACCGGTAGAGGCGACTCGACCGGTTTTTTTATATGTGCAATATTTCCCGGCGGCGCTGCGCTTGGCCGGGCTACGATTCAGATGTAGCCCGGCCAAGCGCAGCGCCGCCGGGAATACACCAGACTTACTCCGGCAAGACAGGCATCCAGTCAATCGGTGTTTCACCGCGTCGCTCCAGCCACTGATTAGTCTGCACAAAGTGATTGCTACCAAAAAATCCACGGTGTGCAGATAGCGGCGATGGATGCGGTGCTTTCAGTACGCAGTGGCGCTGGGTATCAATAATCGCGCCTTTTTTCTGCGCGTGCGCTCCCCATAATAAGAACACTACGCCTTCGCAGTGTTCGTTAATCAGCGCGATCACTTTATCGGTAAAGGTTTCCCAGCCGAGGCTGGCGTGTGAATGCGCCTGCCCTGCACGAACGGTCAGTACAGTGTTGAGCAGCAGCACGCCCTGGCGTGCCCAACTTTCAAGGTAGCCGTGGTTCGGGCGCGTAAAACCAGGGATGGTTCCTTCAAGCTCTTTGTACATATTCAGTAGAGAGGGTGGTGTTGCGATACCCGGCTGTACGGAGAAGGCCAGACCGTGTGCCTGATTAGGACCGTGATATGGGTCCTGCCCGAGGATCACGACCTTCACATCGTTTAATTCGGTAAAGCGAAAGGCGTTAAACACATCTTTCTGCGGTGGATAGATAGTCTCACCCGACTGACGCTCATTGGCGACCGTGGTAAGCGTGTTAACGAAGTAAGGTTGTTGTTTTTCAGTGGCCAGCACATCATGCCAGGTTAAAGGGGTTATCATCTCGCTCTCCTGCGAATCTCTATCACCCTAGCTTAACTGCTTCTTTCTCCATCACAAAATCGGATGGTCTTTAAAGAGGAATGAGCCAAAAAAAGTTGAATATTTACAAGGGTTTTTGTTATTTACGAGCTGCGTAACTTGATGCAAAACAAATATTTCCTCTCATGACCACTTTGTGGGTATGGTTTTTATTGATTTAAATCAAAGAATCAAGGGTGCTCGAGGGGTATATATACACTCAAGCAACAATGGTTTTACCAATTGGCCGCGAGACGGTCGGTTAAAAACGAATATAAAGAGCCTAGGGAGGCATCAAATGATTACAGGTATCCAGATTACTAAAACGGCTAACAACGACCTGATGAACTCATTCTGGCTGCTCGACAGCGAGAAAGGTGAAGCTCGCTGCCTGTGTGCCAAAGGTGGTTATAAAGAAGATGACGTGGTTGCACTGAGTGCGCTGGGCGACATCGAATACCGTGAAATCCCGGTTGAAGCAAAACCAGAAGTTCGCGTAGAAGGTGGTCAGCACCTGAACGTTAACGTTCTGCGTCGCGAAACCCTGATGGATGCGGTTGAACACCCAGAAAAATATCCGCAGCTGACCATCCGCGTTTCCGGCTATGCCGTACGCTTTAACTCTCTGACGCCAGAACAGCAGCGCGACGTTATCGCTCGTACCTTCACCGAAAGCCTGTAATTTCTCAGGGGTGGGAGGTTAGGGCGTCGAATTAGCTGACGCCGGTGGATAAGTCCCCTCGCAGATTTCTGCGGGGGGATTTTTTTTACAGCTTCTGCTCGCGCCCAACCAGAATGGTGGTGAGCGTGAAAGAAAGCACCAGCGCAATGGCGACCCCTGAAAGGGCAAAAATAAATCCGGGCCCGATATAAGCGGGCAGGCTGAAGATACTCGATAAGATATAGCCATACAGCCGCACACCGAAGAACGCAATAAATGCCGAGGCGAGAGAGCTCGCGACGGTCGCGGCAATAAACGCTTTTTTATAGCGCGTCAGTACGCCAAACAGAGCAGGCTCGGTGATCCCCAGTAATGCCGAGATTGCGGCGGACAGAGTCACGGTGCGGTTGTCTTTGTTCAGACGCCAGATAGCAAAGGTCGCCCCCGCGATAGCCATATTAGCCATAAACATCATTGGCATCAGCATGTCATAGCCACGATCGCTGAAATTTTGCAGCGCGATTGGCGTCATGGCATGGTGCATTCCGGTGAGAATGGCAACCGGGCGAATCGCCCCGACAACCAGCCCGGCAAAGCTTGCCGATACGCCAAACAATCCTTCAATAAACCACGCGAGCATTTTCCCCAACCAGATCCCGATGGGGCCGATAATCACCAGCGCTGCCAGCGCACCGATAAACAGCGTCAACGTAGGAGTAAATACCGTCTTCAGCACTTCTGGCATGACTCTATCCACCGCCTGATGGATATATTTCAGCGCGAGAATTGAGAAAATAACCGGGATGACGCTTGAAGCATAGTTAAATACCGAAACGGGGATGGTGTTGAGTAGCCAAAGCGCAGAAACCGCACCATCCTGATGCGCCGCCAGGGCCTTTGCAGCGTCAATTAGCGTGGGATACATCAGACAAGCCGCGACAGCAACGGCCAGATACTCATTGGTTTTAAAGATTTTTGCCGCCGAAACCGCCAGGAAAAACGGCAGGAAATAAAATACGCCGCTGGCAATCAGGTCGATAATCATCACGGTGTCGCTTTGGGTCGACACGAGCTTTAGGGCGATCAACCCTGCCAGCAAACCTTTGATCATCCCGGCCCCCGCAATGGCGGGAACAATCGGGCCAAACACGCCGGAGACGGTATCCATAAACAGCGACACCAGGCTTTTCCGTTCTTTTTTTTTCCCGCTGGCGGCCGTTTTATCACCCGCACCCAGCGTATCCTGTAGCAACTCGTACCAACCGTTGACTTTTGGCCCGATAATTATCTGAAACTGATCGCTTTGCAACTGCGCACCTAATACACCGGGCAACTGCTTAATCTCATCCTGGGCAATTTTATTATCATCAACCAAATCAAAGCGTAGTCGGGTCATACAGTGCCAGACTTTATTGATATTCTCCGGCCCGCCCACCAGACGAATAATCCTGCTGATAGCCTCTTGCGTCCCCATAACGGCTCCTGCGATAAGTTTGTTATTTTCTTGTGTCGCTGAATAGTAAGTAAGCCAATCAATAAAAACAAACCAATAAAATATGATGATAGTCACATTTTGCCGTTTATTGGGCGCTGAGTGTGATTGTTTTTGGTAATTGGTTCGTTTTTTTAATATAAATAACGTCATTAACAGACCAAAAAAATTAAATAATAAAAATGTTTACCCATGACTAAAAATAGGGCGAAGATAATGCCATTCTTATTTTTATTTTCCACAGGGAGCCGTCTGTGAAACCTACGCTAATTACTGCGATTGAGTGCTTTATCACCCGTCCCGATCGCCATAACCTGGTGACGGTCAGAGTGACCACCGATAACGGAACGGTAGGGCTAGGCTGCGCAACTTTCCAGCAACGACCGCTGGCGGTGAAAACGCTGGTGGATGAATACCTGCAACCTCTGTTGCTAGGCCGCGATGCGAACAACATCGAAGATCTCTGGCAGATGATGAACGTCAACGCATACTGGCGCAACGGCCCTCTGATGAATAACGCGATCTCCGGCGTGGATATGGCGCTATGGGACATTAAAGCGCAACTGGCGGGCATGCCGTTATATCAATTGTTGGGAGGAAAATCGCGCGATGCCATTGCGGCCTACACTCATGCTAGTGGAGAAACGCCGGAAGCGCTTTTTGTCTCGGTCGATAAATTGTTGGATCAGGGTTATCGTCATATTCGCTGTCAGCTGGGATTTTATGGCGGCACGCCGCAAGAAATGCAGACGCCGGAAAATCCAACGCCGGGAGCCTGGTACGATCAGGATGAATACGTTCGCAACACTGTCGAAATGTTCCGCTTGCTACGCGTACGTTATGGGCACCGTTTCCATATTCTGCATGATGTTCATGAACGCTTATTCCCGCAGCAGGCATTACAGTTGGCGAAACAACTTGAGCCTTACCAACCCTGGTTTATTGAAGACATTTTGTCACCACAGCAAAGCCCGTGGCTGGCACAAATTCGCCAGCAGAGCAGTATCCCGCTGGCGATGGGGGAGCTGTTTAACAACCCGGCGGAATGGCACGATCTTATTGTTAACCGGCAGATTGATTTTATCCGCTGTCATATTTCACAGATTGGCGGCATTACCCCAGCCTTGAAGCTGGCGGTTCTCTGTCAGGCTTTTGGTGTGCGCCTGGCCTGGCATGGCCCGGGAGATATGACGCCAATCGGCGTGGCGGTAAATACCCATCTGAACATTCACCTGCATAATGCGGCTATTCAGGAATATATTCCGCGCTCGACGTCTACCGATGCTATTTTCCCCGGCGCACCTCATGTAAAAAATGGCTTTATCTACCCACCCACCGCACCGGGGATTGGTGTCGGTTTTGATGAGGCGCTGGCACGAGAAAATCCGGTGGTTTACCGCCCGCATGAATGGACGCAAAGCCGCTTGCCGGACGGCGCTATCCACACACCGTGAGTTACGCTTGCGGTTGCTGACGAAAGGCGAGGTTATCGCGGTTATGGGGGATCACGTAGGTGCAGGAGTAGTTAATATCGATGATGTCGCTAATCTCATACACGCGCCCGCCGTCGAGGATCCCGCGGTTATTGATGTGCATGGCCGGGCTGCCTTTTTTACAACCCAGTAAAATAGCCTGCTCCCGGCTCACACTCACAGCGCGATAGCTGGTCAGCAGGTGCGAAATCGGGAATCCCTTCTCCAGCACGTACTGCTGTAGAGAGCGTTCAATAACCTCCTGACTGAGGTCGGTGAACAGGGCAGCAGGCATACGGGATATTTCGATTTGCGTAGCAATGTCATCGACAAAACGCAGACGACAAAATTGCCAGATAAAGTCATCCTCGGAGAGGCCAAATATTTGCTGATCTTCCCGGTCTGGACGCTTTTTATGCAGGCTTATCATCCGGTAGCGCATCTGATCAAAGCGCTTCTCGGTAATCGAGTTATAGACCAGCGGATTACTGCGCGTCTGCTCGTTTATCCAGATCCCTGAGCCCTGCACAATTCTGATAACACCAATGCTGGCCAGCTTTTCCAGTGCCTGGCGAATGGTGAAGCGTGAAACGCCGTACTCCTGAGCCAGTTGACGTTCTGGTGGCAGCTTACGCGCACTGCCGCTGTGTTGTTGATAGATTTTGCTAAGGAGATCTTGAGTCACAAACTCTTTTTTCTTCATGGCAGACGGCTCTTATCCCTGAATACGAAAACGCCGGGAAGTTATCCCGGCGTTTAATTTACTCTTCGGTGCTCTGCTCTACAGCATCGCTGCCGCTTGGCTTGCGGCGTTTGCCAACGTTCTTGGCATCGCGGTGACGTTTCTTCACGCGCGGTTTTTCTTTATCTTTCTCTTTTTGCTCGGCACGTTTTGCGAGCGCTTTTTTCGATGGCTTGCCGGTCATCTTCTCGCTTGGCGGACGAGTCACTGGGCGCAGCCCCTCGATCACGCGGGCTTTAAGTGGCTCATCAACATAGCGACCAATCTTCATCAGCAGTACGTAGTCGTGAGCCTCAACCAGAGAAATCGCGGTACCTTTACGCCCCGCACGACCGGTACGCCCGATACGGTGCAGATAAGTGTCACCACTGCGCGGCATATCGAAGTTGATAACGTGGCTCACGTCAGGGATATCAATACCACGTGCCGCAACGTCTGTTGCAACCAGCACGTTAACGCGACCTTCGGTCAGACGTTTAATGCCTTCGGTACGCTTAACTTGCGGCATTTCGCCTTCAAGATAGCAGTTGTTGATATTGATAGAGCGCAGCTTATCAGCCAGTTCGTGCACACGCTCACGCTTGCGTACAAATATGATGGTACGCGTGGCGTCTTCTTGTTTCAGCAAGTGCTCAAGCAGTTTGAATTTGTGGTCGAAATCATCGGCACGGTAGTACCACTGATGAATCTTCTTGCGCTCGCGCGTGGAAGGATCGGCAGAGACTTCTACCGGATCTTCCAGCAGACGCTCAGCAAAATCTTTAATCGCATCGCCTTCAAGGGTTGCGGAGAACAGCAGCGTTTGTTTACGCCAGCGGGTTTCACCGGCGATATGCTCGATATCCTGAGCAAAGCCCAGATCCAGCATACGGTCAGCTTCATCCAGGATCAGCGTTTCAACGGCGCGGCAGTCGAAGTTTTCTTCTTTAATGTATTGCATCAAACGACCGGTGGTCGCGACGACAATATCCTGGTTTTCGCTGAACACTTCAGCGTGGTTCATATATGCCACGCCACCGGTGATGGTCGCGATGTCCAGATTTGTATTTTTTGCCAGCTCGCGGGCATGATCGGCAACCTGCATTGCCAGCTCACGGGTTGGTGTGAGGATCAAAATACGCGGCGGGCCGGATTTTTTGCGCGGGAAGTCGAGCAGGTGCTGCAACGCAGGCAGCAAATACGCCGCTGTTTTACCGGTGCCGGTTGGCGCAGAACCGAGAACGTCACGTCCTTCGAGCGCAGGCGGAATGGCGGCGGCCTGGATGGCAGTTGGGCGCGTAAAGCCTTTACTCTGGAGGGCTTCCAGCAGGCTTTCGTCAAGTTCAAGTTCGGAAAAAGTCGTTACAGTCATGATTACCTCTGTGTGAGGCGGTGATTATAGACGTTACAGCTTTAATCTTCATCTGTTTGTATGGCTATCTGTTCTCGGGTATTGTTCATAACCGAAATATTATCTCGTTTTATCGGCAAGGTCGCATATGACGTCTGACTCTAAATCCGTGTTGCGCCGCAACGGGTTTACCTTTAAAAATTTTTTTGTGGCTCACGATCGCTGTGCGATGAAGATTGGCACCGATGGCATTTTACTCGGCGCCTGGTCCCCGATTGCTCGTGTTAAGCGGATTCTGGATATTGGCACCGGCAGTGGACTGCTGGCGTTAATGCTAGCACAGCGCACCGATGACAGCGTGATGATAGACGCCGTTGAATTGGATGAAGAGGCGGCGGAGCAGGCGCGGGAAAACGTTGCTGAATCTCCGTGGGCGGACAGAATTCAGGTACACACGGCGGATATCCAGCCCTGGATTGCGGGACTGACTACGCGCTACAACCTGATTGTCAGCAACCCGCCGTACTATGAGCAGGGCGTTGAATGTTCGACGCCGCAGCGTGAACAGGCGCGTTATACGACAACGCTCGATCATCAGACGTTACTAACGTGCGCGGCCGATGCTATCACCGAAGACGGTTTCTTTTGCGTCGTATTACCCGAAAATATCGGCCAGACTTTTACTCAGCAAGCGCTGTCGATGGGCTGGCATTTGCGTTTACGCACCGATGTCGCTGAAACCCAAGTGCGCCTGCCGCATCGGGTTCTATTGGCATTTTCGCCGAAAGCGGGGGAGTGCTTTAGCGACAGGCTGGTGATTCGGGGGCCAGAACAGCAGTATTCGGAAGGTTACACTGCCCTGACCCAAGCGTTCTATTTATTTATGTGAACGAGCGGTGAGAGTACCGATGGGCCAGATTCTGCTAATAAATCCGGGTAATCCAGCGTGTAATGCAGCCCTCGACTCTCTTTACGCATCATCGCACAACGTACGATAAGTTCCGCGACCTGCACCAGATTACGCAGCTCCAGCAGATTATTGGAAACGCGGAAACGGGAATAGTACTCGTCCAGCTCTTGCTGCAACATGTTGATGCGGCGCAGCGCGCGTTCCAGTCGTTTGGTGGAGCGCACAATTCCGACGTAATCCCACATAAACAGGCGCAGCTCGTGCCAGTTATGCTGAATCACCACCAGCTCATCAGAATCTTCAACCCGGCTTTCATCCCACGTGGGCAGTTTTTCTGCCTGGCGGGCGTAAGGCATCCGTTTATGGATATCTTCCGCAGCCGACCAGCCATACACCAAACATTCCAGCAACGAGTTTGATGCCATACGGTTAGCGCCGTGTAGCCCGGTATAGCTCACTTCACCAATCGCATACAGCCCGTCCACGTCGGTGCGACCATAGTCGTCGACCATCACGCCACCGCAGGTATAGTGCGCCGCAGGGACAATTGGCACCGGCTCTTTGGTTAAATCGATACCCAGCCCGATTAATTTTTCATAAATCATCGGGAAATGCTGACGTACAAAGGCTTCCGGCTTGTGACTAATGTCCAGGTACATACAGTCAACGCCCAGACGTTTCATCTCATGATCAATTGCACGGGCCACGATATCGCGCGGAGCCAGCTCACCACGCGCGTCGAAATCCGGCATAAAGCGGCTACCATCGGGGCGTTTTAAGTGTGCGCCTTCGCCACGCAGAGCCTCTGTCAGCAGGAAGTTACGTGCCTGTGGATGATACAGTGCGGTAGGATGGAATTGGTTAAATTCGAGATTCGCCACGCGGCAACCTGCGCGCCAGGCCATGGCGATACCGTCCCCGGAGGAAATATCCGGATTGGTGGTGTATTGATACACCTTCGATGCGCCGCCGGTTGCCAGCACGACTGATTTTGCCGCACAGGTTTCAACCTTCTCTTTATTACGATCCCAGATCCACGCGCCAACCACGCGCCGGGTACCCGGTAAACCGATTTTATCCGAGACGATGAGATCGACGGCATTACTGCGTTCGAGTACGCGAATATTAGGGTGGTTTAACGCTTTGCTGACCAGCGTGTTTTCCACTTCTCGCCCGGTGGCATCGGCGGCATGCAAAATGCGCCGGTGGCTATGGCCGCCTTCACGGGTTAAATGATAGCTCTCTTCCCCGTTAGCCTGGACCTGAGTATCAAAAAGCACTCCCTGGTCGATAAGCCACTGTACGCAATGCTTTGCATTGCTGGCGACAAACGACACGGCTTGTTTGTCGCAAATACCGGCACCGGCAATTAGCGTATCTTCAATGTGCGAGTCAATGCTGTCGGTTTCGTCGAAAACGGCAGCAATCCCCCCTTGAGCGTAGAAGGTTGAACCTTCACTAATGGGGCCTTTGCTCAATACGATAACTGAACTGTGTTCAGCAAGACGCAGTGCCAGCGACAAACCGGCAGCACCGCTACCGACGATCAGGACATCACAGGAAAGTTCTGGAAGTGAGTTCATTTGCTTTGTTTAATTTACTAAACACGGTTTGGGCAGAGTAGCACTATAAAAGCGACGAGGGCAGGGTTTTTTTACGCTATGGTTGTAATGACTAAACAATGATGACAAAACCGGACGCGAAAAATCATAAGATAACTACGAGCGCGGACAGCTATTTATGATGAAATAAAGGCCGGGTTACGTTACTCTTCACTGGATTTGCGTTTTTATTTCGCAACTTACGTATTGTTGTGTATTGGCAGACATATAATGACAGACAATGAAGCGTCTGCTGATCAACAAAAAACAAAGCGTGACGGAACTTTACGAAAATCGAACACTCTAAGTTTCTGCTTGCTCATAATGCATAGTAGTAGAGTGGCATTCTGATTACGCATGGGAATAGGGTTTGGGGAGACATTACCTCGGATGAGCGAGCAGTTAACGGACCAGGTCCTGGTTGAACGGGTCCAGAAAGGAGATCAAAAAGCTTTTAACCTGCTGGTGGTGCGCTATCAGCATAAGGTTGCGAGTCTGGTCTCCCGTTATGTGCCATCTGGCGATGTGCCGGATGTCGTACAAGAGTCTTTTATAAAGGCCTATCGCGCGCTGGATTCTTTCCGGGGAGATAGTGCTTTCTATACGTGGCTGTATCGTATCGCAGTGAATACGGCCAAAAATTACCTGGTTGCTCAGGGCCGTCGTCCGCCGTCAAGCGATGTTGATGCGAGCGAAGCTGAAAACTTTGAAAGCGGCGGCGCTTTGAAAGAAATTTCGAACCCTGAGAACTTAATGTTGTCAGAAGAACTGAGACAAATCGTTTTTCGCACCATTGATGCGCTTCCGGAAGATTTACGCATGGCAATTACCTTGCGGGAGCTAGATGGCCTAAGCTATGAAGAGATAGCGGCTATCATGGATTGTCCGGTCGGTACGGTTCGTTCACGTATTTTCCGGGCGCGAGAAGCTATTGATAATAAAGTTCAACCGCTTATCAGGCGTTGACGGAAGCGGGATACTGGAAAAGGTATTAGGCATGCAGAAAGAAAAACTTTCCGCCTTAATGGATGGTGAAACGCTGGATAGCGAGCTGTTGACCGAGTTGTCACGCTCGTCAGAGTTGCAGGAAACCTGGGAGAGCTATCACCTCATTCGTGATTCGCTGCGCGGCGACACGGCTGATGTGCTTCATTTTGATATCTCTTCTCGCGTGATGGCCGCCATCGAAAATGAGCCTGTTCGTCAGACGACAACACCGCTTATTCCTGAAGCCCAGCCAGCACCTCATCAATGGCAGAAAATGCCGTTCTGGACAAAAGTACGTCCATGGGCAAGTTCGCTTACCCAAATGGGCGTGGCAGCGTGCGTTTCGCTTGCTGTTATCGTTGGCGTTCAGCAGTATAATGGCAAAACTGATTCCACCCAGCCAGAATCGCCGGTGTTCAATACATTGCCGATGATGGGGAAAGCGAGTCCGGTTAGCCTGGGTGTCCCTTCAGACGCCACGAGCGGTACCGGTCAGCAGCAGGTTCAGGAACAGCGTCGCCGTGTTAATGCTATGCTGCAGGATTACGAATTGCAGCGTCGCTTACACTCAGAACAGTTGCAGTTTGAGCAGGCACAAACTCAGCAAGCCGCTGTTCAGGTGCCGGGCTATCAAACTCTAGGAACGCAATCGCAGTAATGAAGCAACTTTGGTGTGCCATGTCACTTGTGGCTGGTAGCCTGTTCTTCTCCGCAAACGCCTCGGCAGATGTATCGTCCGGGGCGTTGTTGCAGGAGATGAATCTGGCCAGTCAGTCACTCAACTACGAGCTGTCGTTCGTCAGCATTAATAAATCAGGCGTCGAATCGCTACGCTATCGTCACGTGCGTCTTAATGGACAGCCTCTGGCGCAGCTACTGCAGATGGATGGCCCACGGCGTGAAGTCGTGCAGCGCGGTAGCGAAATCAGCTACTTTGAGCCGGGCCTCGATCCCTTTACGCTGAACGGCGACTACATCGTCGACTCCCTGCCTTCATTGGTCTATACCGATTTCAAACGCCTTGCGCCTTATTACGATTTTATCTCCGTCGGACGCACGCGCATTGCCGATCGCATGTGTGATGTCATCCGCGTTGTGGCCAGAGACGGTACTCGCTATAGCTACATTGTGTGGATGGATTCAGAGAGCAAGCTGCCAATGCGCGTTGATCTCCTTGACCGTGATGGTGAAACCCTGGAGCAGTTCCGGGTTATCGCGTTCACCACGGGCGATCAGGTGAACAGCAGCATGCAAAACCTGGCGAAAGCGAGTTTACCACCGCAGCTCTCGCTGCCAACGGGAAGTAATGTTGCTTTTAACTGGTCATCGGGCTGGCTGCCGCAGGGCTTTAAAGAAGTCTCAACCAGTCGCCGCACGCTGCCGGGCATTGACGGTCCGGTCGAGTCGCGCCTCTTCTCAGATGGTCTTTTCAGCTTCTCGATTAACGTCAGTCGCGCTAACGCCAGCAGTACTGAACAGATACTGCGTACCGGACGCCGGACGGTCAGCACCACAATTCGCAATCAAGCGGATATCACCATTGTCGGTGAACTGCCACCGCCAACCGCCAAACGCGTTGCTGATGGTATTTCGTTCAAAGGTGCACAATGATTAAAGAATGGGCCACCGTTATTGCATGGGATAACGGTATGGCGCAGGTGAGCTGTGACGTAAAAACGTCCTGTAACAGCTGCTCCTCACGCGCTGGCTGTGGGACTCGAGTCTTAAATAAACTCGGGCCGCAAACCAGCCATACTATTTCTGTTCCTAGCGCTGAGCCGCTGGTGGCCGGGCAGAAAGTCGAATTAGGGATAACTGAAAGCAGCCTGCTCGGATCCGCTATGCTGGTTTATATGTCACCGCTAATCGGGTTATTTGTGGTGGCTTCGCTGTTTCAGGTGCTTTTTGGTTCGGATATCGCCGCATTATGTGGGGCGATACTCGGTGGCGTGGGCGGTTTTTTGATTGCCAAAGGCTTCTCCCCCAGACTTGCCGCGCGCGAGACCTGGCAGCCTATTATTATCAGTGTAGGGCTTCCCCCCGACTTGATTCGCACCACATCATCTTCTGAAATGAGCCAGTGATAACACTGGCTTTATTATTTTTGGAACACTCCTCGCAGGAAGCGCTATGCTTGGCGGGAAGAGCATTTCCTGGTTACGCGGTTGTAGTGTAGAATGCGGCGTTTTCGAACGACACACACGTCAGGCTCCGTACCGCGGCCTCAAAGTATTCGTAAGGCATAAATATATTAATATATGAAGAATATACGTAACTTCTCCATCATTGCACATATCGACCACGGTAAATCAACGCTGTCTGACCGTATTATTCAGATTTGCGGTGGCCTTTCCGATCGTGAAATGGAAGCCCAGGTTCTGGATTCAATGGATCTGGAACGCGAACGTGGCATTACCATCAAAGCACAAAGCGTGACGCTGGATTTCAAAGCGTCCGATGGGGAAACCTATCAGCTTAACTTTATCGACACCCCGGGCCACGTTGACTTCTCCTATGAAGTATCGCGCTCTCTGGCGGCCTGTGAAGGCGCACTGCTGGTGGTTGACGCCGGGCAGGGCGTAGAAGCACAGACGCTGGCGAACTGCTATACCGCGTTGGAAATGGATCTGGAAGTGGTACCGGTTCTCAATAAAATCGACCTGCCAGCCGCCGATCCTGAACGCGTGGCGGAAGAGATTGAAGACATTGTCGGTATTGATGCAACCGACGCGGTCCGCTGCTCGGCAAAAACTGGCGTCGGTGTAACCGACGTGCTCGAACGTCTGGTGCGTGATATTCCGCCGCCGGAAGGCGATCCGGAAGGCCCATTACAGGCGCTGATCATCGACTCCTGGTTCGATAACTACCTCGGCGTAGTCTCGCTGGTCCGTATTAAAAACGGCACCATGCGTAAGGGCGACAAAATCAAAGTGATGAGCACAGGCCAGGTCTACAACGCAGACCGCCTGGGCATCTTCACACCGAAGCAGGTTGATCGTACTGAGCTTAAATGCGGCGAGGTAGGTTGGCTGGTTTGCGCCATTAAAGACATCCTCGGCGCACCGGTTGGCGATACGCTGACGCAAGCACGTAACCCGGCAGATAAAGCGCTGCCAGGCTTCAAAAAGGTTAAGCCTCAGGTTTATGCGGGTCTGTTCCCGGTCAGCTCTGACGATTACGAAAACTTCCGTGATGCGTTAGGCAAGCTGAGCCTGAACGACGCCTCACTGTTCTATGAACCAGAAAGTTCTACCGCGCTGGGCTTCGGCTTCCGCTGTGGCTTCCTGGGTCTGCTGCACATGGAGATCATTCAGGAGCGTCTGGAACGTGAATACGATCTGGATCTGATCACCACCGCGCCAACCGTAGTCTATGAAGTGGAAACCACCAGCAAAGAGACTATCTACGTCGATAGCCCGTCTAAGCTGCCGCCACTGAATAATATCTACGAATTGCGTGAGCCGATTGCAGAATGTCATATGCTGCTGCCGCAGGCTTACCTCGGTAACGTGATTACTCTGTGTATCGAGAAGCGTGGCGTGCAGACCAACATGGTTTACCACGGTAACCAGGTTGCGCTGACCTATGAAATTCCGATGGCAGAAGTGGTGCTCGACTTCTTCGACCGTCTGAAGTCTACCTCTCGCGGCTATGCGTCGCTGGACTACAACTTCAAACGCTTCCAGACATCTGACATGGTGCGCGTTGATGTTCTCATCAACAACGATCGTGTCGATGCGCTAGCGCTTATCACCCACCGTGATAACTCGCAGAGCCGCGGTCGCGATCTGGTTGAGAAGATGAAAGAACTTATCCCACGTCAGCAGTTTGATATCGCCATTCAGGCGGCAATTGGCACGCACATCATTGCGCGTTCAACGGTCAAACAGCTGCGTAAAAACGTTCTGGCGAAATGCTACGGTGGCGACATCAGCCGTAAGAAAAAACTGCTGCAGAAACAGAAAGATGGTAAGAAGCGAATGAAGCAGATCGGTAACGTCGAACTGCCGCAGGAAGCTTTCCTTGCCATTCTGCATGTTGGGAAAGACAGCAAATAATCTTAAGGAGTTGGCATGGCGAACATGTTTGCCCTGATTCTGGTGATTGCCACACTGGTCACGGGCTTGCTGTGGTGCGTTGATAAATTTATCTTCGCACCAAAACGACGGGAACGTCAGGCTGCGGCGCAGGTCGCAACGGGCGATTCGCTGGATAAAAATACGCTGAAAAAAGTGAGCTCGAAACCGGGCTGGCTGGAAACGGGTGCCTCGGTATTCCCGGTGCTGGCTATCGTGCTGATTGTGCGCTCGTTTATCTATGAGCCGTTCCAGATCCCATCTGGTTCGATGATGCCGACTCTGCTGATTGGCGACTTTATCCTGGTGGAGAAATTCGCATACGGGATTAAAGACCCTATCTATCAGAAGACGATTATTGAAACGGGTCATCCGAAACGCGGCGATATCGTGGTGTTCAAATACCCGGAAGATCCACGCCTTGATTACATCAAGCGTACCGTGGGTTTGCCTGGGGATAAAGTGACCTACGATCCAGTGTCCAAGCAGGTGACTATCCAACCAGGATGCAGTTCCGGTCAGGCGTGTGGTAACGCGCTGCCGGTAACGTATTCCAACGTTGAACCGAGCGATTTTGTCCAGACCTTCTCGCGCAGCAACGGCGGCGAGGCGACCAGCGGCTTCTTTGAAGTACCTAAGGGCGAAAGCAAAGAAAACGGCGTACGTCTGACACAGCGTCAGGAAACGCTTGGTGAGGTTAATCACCGTATTTTGACCGTGCCAATCGCACAGGATCAGGCGGGGATGTACTATCACCAGTCCGGTTTGCCGCTGGCGACCTGGATTGTGCCGCCAGGACACTACTTCATGATGGGTGATAACCGCGACAACAGCGCGGATAGCCGTTACTGGGGCTTTGTGCCGGAAGCCAATCTGGTCGGTAAAGCCACAGCTATCTGGATGAGTTTTGATAAACAAGAAGGCCAATGGCCTACCGGTGTGCGTTTAAGTCGTATCGGCGGGATCCATTAATTCTTCGTTTGACTTCATGCGGCAGCCAAATTGCTGCCGCACGAATTATTTCATGTTTAAATCCATCCAAACTAACGACATCCCTCGTCGTTGTGTATAGAATATCCCCCCGAAGTTTCGGATGTCTCTGAACGAGAGACACGGCACACGAAACCGCATTGGTTTTCCTCAGGTCTGTTTCGTGTGCTGCATTTTTGACGCATTCATTTATTTGGTATCGCATGAACCCCATCGTAATTAATCGGCTTCAACGGAAGCTGGGCTACACTTTTGTTCATCAGGAGTTGTTGCAACAGGCGTTAACGCACCGTAGCGCTAGCAGCAAACACAACGAACGCTTAGAGTTTCTGGGCGATTCAATTTTAAGCTACGTGATTGCTAACGCGCTCTATCATCGCTTCCCTCGCGTGGATGAAGGCGATATGAGCCGGATGCGCGCGACATTAGTTCGTGGAAACACGCTGGCGGAAATCGCCCGTGAATTCGAACTGGGCGAATGTCTGCGTTTAGGGCCGGGTGAGTTGAAAAGCGGCGGCTTCCGTCGTGAATCTATTCTGGCTGATACGGTTGAAGCATTGATTGGCGGGGTATTCCTCGACAGCGATATTCAAAACGTAGAAAGACTGATCCTCTCCTGGTATCAGACTCGCCTGGACGAAATTAGTCCGGGCGATAAGCAAAAAGATCCAAAAACACGCTTGCAGGAGTACCTGCAAGGCCGCCATCTGCCGCTGCCGTCTTATCTGGTGGTACAGGTGCGTGGGGAAGCACACGATCAGGAATTTACTATCCACTGCCAGGTTAGCGGCCTGAGTGAACCGGTGGTCGGCACAGGTTCTAGCCGTCGCAAGGCGGAACAGGCTGCCGCCGAAGAGGCGCTGAAAAAGCTGGAGCTGGAATGAGCGAAGAAAAAACTTACTGCGGATTTATTGCCATCGTCGGTCGTCCGAACGTCGGCAAATCTACCTTACTGAACAAGCTGCTCGGGCAGAAAATTTCGATTACTTCCCGAAAAGCGCAGACGACACGTCACCGTATCGTCGGCATCCATACCGAAGGGACTCATCAGGCGATTTATGTCGATACCCCGGGTCTGCATATGGAAGAGAAGCGTGCTATTAACCGCCTGATGAACAAGGCGGCAAGTAGCTCCATTGGTGACGTTGAGCTGATCATTTTCGTAGTCGAAGGCACCCGCTGGACGCCGGATGACGAAATGGTGCTGAACAAGCTGCGCGGCGGTAAAGCGCCGGTTATTCTGGCGGTAAATAAAGTCGATAACGTACAGGAAAAAGCGGATCTGTTACCGCACCTGCAGTTCCTCGGCAGCCAGATGAACTTCCTGGATATCGTACCACTCTCTGCTGAGAGTGGGCTGAACGTGGACACCATTGCCGGGATTGTGCATAAGCACCTGCCGGAAGCTATCCACCACTTCCCGGAAGATTACATCACCGACCGTTCACAGCGCTTTATGGCTTCTGAAATCATCCGTGAAAAACTGATGCGTTTCCTGGGCGCAGAGCTGCCGTACTCGGTGACCGTTGAAATCGAACGCTTCGTCTCTAACGAACGTGGTGGATATGATGTCAACGGCCTGATTCTGGTTGAACGTGAAGGCCAGAAGAAGATGGTGATTGGGAACAAAGGTTCCAAGATCAAAACCATCGGTATCGAAGCTCGTAAAGACATGCAGGATATGTTCGAAGCGCCTGTTCACCTGGAACTGTGGGTGAAAGTGAAATCAGGCTGGGCCGATGACGAACGCGCACTGCGTAGTCTCGGTTATACTGACGATCTCTGATCCTTTTATACTCTATGGCTTTCGAGGCGCAGAAAGGCGGCAAGGCCGTGAGTCCCCAGAAGCTTACTTCAGTAAGTGACTGGGATGAATGGGCGCAGCCAACGCATCTGCGGCTTGAAAGACGACGAGTATGATGGAGGGCTGGCAGCGCGCATTTGTCCTGCATAGTCGTCCCTGGAGCGAAACCAGCCTGATGCTGGACGTCTTCACGGAAGAATCGGGTCGCGTGCGCCTTGTGGCTAAAGGCGCACGTTCCAAACGTTCCAACCTCAAAGGCGCTCTACAGCCTTTTACCCCCCTGTTAGTACGCTTTGGCGGACGTGGTGAAGTCAAAACGCTACGTAGCGCAGAGGCCGTCTCGTTGGCACTCCCTTTAAGCGGCATCACGCTCTACAGCGGCCTGTACGTCAATGAACTGGTGTCCCGCGTACTCGAACACGAAACCCGTTTCTCCGAACTGTTCTTCGACTATTTACACTGTATCCAGGCATTAGCAGGCGTTACCGGCTCACCGGAACCGGCCCTGCGTCGTTTCGAGTTGGCGCTGCTGGAGCATCTGGGTTATGGCGTCGATTTCCTGCACTGCGCGGGGAGCGGGGACGAAGTCGATGACACCATGACTTACCGTTATCGTGAAGAGAAGGGGTTTATCGCCAGTATTGTGATTGATAACAACACCTTCACTGGACGCCATTTGAAGGCGCTGTCGACCCGTGAGTTTCCGGATCTCGACTCTCTGCGCGCTGCAAAACGCTTTACCCGTATGGCGCTGAAGCCGTATCTTGGTGGGAAACCGTTGAAGAGCCGCGAATTATTTCGCCAGTTTGTACCGAAACGATAGCTGATATCACGCTCACCGGGCTTTTCTCCCTCGCCCTTTGGGAAGAGGGCTGGGTGAGGGGAAAGAACACAAAAAATAAAAACACGAGGATTGTCATGGCTGAATTACTGTTAGGCGTCAATATTGATCACATTGCCACCCTGCGTAACGCACGCGGCACCGCATACCCGGACCCGGTGCAGGCGGCATTTATTGCCGAACAGGCCGGCGCGGATGGCATCACCGTGCATTTACGCGAAGACCGTCGCCATATCACCGACCGCGACGTGCGTATTCTGCGTCAGACGCTGGACACCCGCATGAATCTGGAAATGGCGGTGACCGAAGAGATGCTGACTATCGCTTGTGAAACCAAGCCGCATTTCTGCTGCCTGGTGCCAGAAAAGCGCCAGGAAGTGACCACCGAAGGTGGTCTGGATGTGGCAGGTCAGTTGGACAAAATGCGCGATGCCTGCAAACGTCTGGCCGATGCGGGCATTCTGGTATCGCTGTTTATCGATGCTGATAATGCGCAGATCAAAGCTGCCGCCGACGTTGGCGCACCGTATATCGAAATTCACACCGGTTGCTACGCCGATGCGACCACCGACGCTGCACAAGCTAAAGAACTGGAACGCATCGCGAAAGCGGCAACCTATGCCGCTAGCCTGGGCCTGAAGGTTAACGCCGGACACGGTCTGACCTACCACAACGTGAAAGCAATTGCTGCGCTGCCGGAAATGCACGAACTGAACATCGGCCACGCCATTATTGGTCGTGCGGTCATGAGCGGCCTGAAGGACGCTGTGGCCGAGATGAAGCGCCTGATGCTGGAAGCGCGCGGCTAATGGCGATTTTAGGGTTAGGTACCGACATCGTCGAAATCGCCCGTATTGAAGGTGTGATCGCCCGCAGTGGCGATCGCCTCGCTCGCCGTGTGTTAAGCGATAACGAATGGACCATCTGGGAAACACACCAGCAGCCAGTACGCTTTCTGGCGAAACGCTTTGCGGTCAAAGAGGCCGCATCGAAAGCGCTGGGCACCGGTATTCGCAACGGGCTGGCATTCAATCAGTTTGAAGTTTACAACGATGAATTGGGCAAGCCGAAACTGCGTTTATGGGGAGAGGCAAAATTGCTGGCAGAACGGATGGGGGTGGCGCATATGCATGTGACGCTCGCCGATGAGCGCCACTACGCCTGTGCTACAGTGATCATCGAAAGCTAGATTTTATCCGCGTGATGCATCTGGACAAACTTGTCCCACAGCTGCTCTTCGCTTTCGAGATGTGCCGGATCCTTTAAAATCGTATTCGGGATCGGGCACACTTTCTGACAGGTCGGCGTCTCATAATGGCCGATGCACTCAGTGCAGCGATCGCTGTTGATCTCGTAAATGCTGTCACCCATCGAAATGGCCTCATTCGGACATTCCGGTTCACACATATCGCAGTTGATACATTTTTTGGTGATTAACAGCGCCATCAGGAAATTCTCAGAAACGTAATAAACAGGGCGCGCATTATACGCTCATTTTCCGCTCAGGCCATACCTTTTATGTGGTGATAGCACTGCCGATCAAACCAGCTTTTTCACCAGCGCTTCGCTGTGACGAATACGCTCCGGTGCGTTCTCCAGATCCTGTTGCACCAATCCCATAAACAGTAAATCCGTCAGCATCATCTGCGCGCTGGTCGAGGAAATTGCCGCGCTACGTGTCGCCTGTTCTTCCGCGATGGTGTAGAGGCAATGTGTCGCCCGCTGCTGAAGCGTATTGGGTGAGAAGCCCGTAATGGCCAGTACCTTACCGCCGACGCGTAGGGTTTCATCGGCCGCCAGATTAATCTCCCGACGCGCTCCGGAATAGGAAATAGCCAACAGCAAATCGTCCTTCGACATGGCCTGGACGGTAGCCAGCAGGGCGTGCATATCCAGTTCAGAAACGGCATTTAACCCGATTTTCATCAACTTCCAGCTAAAATTGCGCGCCACCAGGCCCGATGCGCCAATTCCGGTCAGGATAATGCGCCGAGCACTACGCAACAGCGTTACCGTTTCCACCAGCTTGTCTTCGCTGTTGACGTCGAGAGAGGCGTGCATGGCCGCCACATTATCTTTAATCAGTTTTTCGCCCACCAGACGCAGTGGATCATCACCACAAATCTGGTTATGTACCGGCACGGAGTGCGGATTGACGTTACTGGCCATCGCTTCACTTAAGGCCAGTTTTAGCGCTGGGAAACCTTTAAAACCGAGTTTCTGGGCAAATTTCACCACGCTGGACTGACTGACCCCGGATTGGCTTGCAAGCTGCTGTGAGCTTAAGTGACGTGCCAGGTCCGGCTGCGCCAGAATAAAATCGGCCAGCTTTCTGTCGCTTTGCGCCAGCTGGGGATAACGCTGGCGTATACTGATTAAACAATTCATAAGAACCTCGCGGGCAATAATGGCGACGGCGTGCCCGTTAACTAATCTACGCGTTTGAAAGAATTATGTATTCTATTATAACGGAATAATTCGAATTAAATATTCCATCTAAGGTTAATAGCCCAGATTTTTCGCCAACTCTTCGTCACAACCCCACTGGGCGAAAGCGTGCTACCAATCTGTTAATCTATGTATTGAACTGATTACGAATGACAGGAGTCTCTTTTGACAAGCCATTCTCGCCATGTGGTGTTTTTCGATCTTGATGGCACGTTACATCAGCAAGATCTGTTCGGAGCATTTATCCGTTATTTGCTGCGCCGCTTACCGCTCAATACGTTGCTGGTATTGCCATTGCTGCCAATTATCGGCGCCGCTATGTTACTCAAGGGACGCGCAGCACGCTGGCCAATGAGCGTGCTACTGTGGGGCTGCACATTCGCTCGCCGTGAAGCGACGCTTAATGCGCTAGAGGCGAGTTTTATTATCTGGTTTCGTGCCACGGTAACGCCGTTCCCGGTGGTGCAGCAACGCTTAGACAGCTACCTAAGTCGACAGGATGCCGATGTCTGGCTAATTACCGGATCGCCGCAGACGCTTGTTGAACGCGCCTACGCTGACGCGCCGTGGATGTCTCGCATCAACCTGATTGGTAGCCAGATGCGCCGTGCCTTTGGCGGGCGTGTTTTATCTGTGCGCTGCCTGGGCCATGAAAAAGTGGTACAGCTTGAGCAACGTCTTGGTACGCCGCTGCGTCTTTACAGCGGTTATAGCGACAGTAAGCAGGATAACCCGCTACTTTATTTTTGTGAGCACCGCTGGCGCGTGACGCCACACGGTGAACTGGAGCAGCTTGAATAAGCATGCGCTGCTCTTTGATGGATATTGTGTATAATGCGCGGCGTTTTATCATCTGGAGCCCCCGACGTTGTCTGATACTGAACTCAACCATGAATACTGGATGCGCCATGCGCTGATGCTTGCCAAACGCGCCTGGGACGAAGGGGAGGTGCCGGTAGGCGCTGTGCTGGTGCATAAAAACCAGGTGATAGGTGAAGGCTGGAATCGCCCGATTGGTCGTCACGATCCGACGGCACATGCGGAAATTATGGCGTTACGCCAGGGCGGCCTGGTGCTGCAAAACTATCGGCTTATCGATACCACGCTGTATGTGACGCTGGAACCTTGCGTCATGTGTGCGGGCGCCATGGTACACGGCCGTATTGGCAATCTGGTGTTTGGCGCGCGCGATGCTAAAACCGGCGCGGCGGGTTCGTTGATTGACGTATTACATCATCCCGGAATGAACCATCGAGTTGAGATCGCTGAAGGTGTGTTGGCCGACGAATGCTCGGCGATGTTGAGTGATTTCTTCCGCCACCGTCGGCAGCAGCAAAAAGCGTTAAAGCAGGCGGCGAAGCACGATTAACCTAGAGTGCCAGTCCCGGGGGCGGCGTAAACGCCTTGCCCGGGCTACCATTTACCTAGTGCGCGGTTTTACATAGGACGACATTCGTTGGTAGCCCGGCGCAGTGCCGCCGGGAAGTACCCGCAGCTTTCTCCCCCACCAGCTAAAACATTCACAGGCGATGCTGACCATCAAATCCGAGCTGACATTTTAAACTGAACGTTTATTTTTTCGGTGAGAATCTCAGCAATGACGGGTCGCCGTTGCTGTAATCGCTCCGGCGTAAAAATGAGAACAGCCCAAAAGCATTATCGCCGTGATGCAGTTCATCTGGCGATACCGAAGGATAGGCCTGAGCAATTGCCTTCTCGTCCGTTTCTCGCTGCTCTTTTTCCTGCAAATAGCCGACGAGGCTTATCTGGTACTTACGAATATTCTCAACGTAAGCGTAAGCTTCATGCCCACGGGCATAACCGTAGGTCAGCTTGCTATACCAGGGTTTCTGGCTCAGTAACGGCAGACGCTGCTTCACATCGGCCCAGCTATCAGGGTTGCCTTTTTGTTTTGCGGTGAGCGCACGGGCGTCGAGCATATGGGCATAACCGAGATTATAGGCGGCGAGCGCAAACCAGATTCGTTCACCTTGCGGCACGGTATCCGGAACCTTGTCCATCATATCTTCGATGTAACGCATCCCGCCGCTGATGCTTTGCTCGGCATCGGTTCTGTCGGTTAATCCCAGACTCTGGGCGGTATTTTTGGTGAGCATCATCAGACCACGCACGCCGGTGGGGGAGGTAGCGAGCGGATCCCAGTGCGACTCCTGATAAGAAATGGCTGCCAGCAGGCGCCAGTCGATCTCGCTAGCGTACTTTTCAAATAGCGGCTGTAAATCGGGCAATACGTTATCGACTGCGCGCAGGAATGAACGCGTATCAACATAGTCAAAATCATTGCCGTGGCCGAGATACTTTTCTTCCAGACGGGCAAGAGTGCCGTCATCATTAATATTGTTGAAGAAGTCGAGCATTGCGGCTGTGAGCGTATTGTCATCATCCTGTAGGCTAAACCAGGTGACCGGCTGCTCGTCAGTGATATCCAGCGCTACCGCCAGTTCAGGATGAACACGCTGGAATAGACCAATCGCCACCGAATCGGCAATGGTGTAGTCCAGTTTGCCATCGATAACCGCCTGCATCAGATCGACCGACGCGCGTTTGTCGTCAACGGTCCATGACAGGTCTGGGTACTTCTTCTGTTTTAAACTGTGCAGATCGTTTATGACCACCTGCCCAGGGGCCACGATGAGCTGGCCTGCGGTGATGTTACTGAGGCTACGAGGCCGCGTATTACCCACGCGATAAACCAACTGCTGTGAAACGGAGTAGTAGGTGGGGCCGGGCTGATAGTTTTTGACCCGTTCGCTGTTATAGACCAGCCCCGCCGCCAGCATATCGGCGTCGTTATGGTCAAGGTCATCAAAAAGCTGGCTGATATTCTGCCGCACGGTGATTTTCAGCTTCACGCCGAGGTAGTCAGCAAACTGCTGAGCTAACTCATAGTCGAGGCCAATATCTTTATCATTATAGGTACTGTAGGTCAGCGGGGATTGCACGGTACTGACGCGCAGCTCCCCCCGCTCTTTGATCGCGGCGATCCGGTTTTCTGGTTTGCCAAACCAGGGAATTGATGGCCATAGGGCCGCTGCCAGCAACAGCGTCACAACGCCGATGAGCAGATAATTAATCTTAAGTTTTTTCAAATAGTTAATTCGCCCAGATGTAAGTATAAATCCCTGACGACGTTACGGTTTGCTATAGATTGAGCGGCATTTTGCTTAACATTGCGCCACTTGGCAACTGATTCGAGAAGTAGGTCACATCTATTGGTAAAGCGCGCCGCTGATTTTATTTCGACGCAAACGGTTTCGTCGCGGCGCAGGATTCTTTATAATAGCGCCCGTTCTCCCCCATTGCGCACACTGAAAGCTGAGAAGACGAGAGACTTATGATGGAAATTCTGCGTGGTTCGCCTGCACTGTCTGCATTTCGCATTAACAAACTGCTGACGCGTTTTCAGGCAGCCAACCTCCCGGTAAGCAATATATACGCTGAGTATGTCCATTTTGCCGACCTGGAAGCGCCGCTAAATGAAGAAGAGCAGTCCAGGCTTTCGCGACTGTTGCAGTATGGCCCAAGCCTCAACAGCCATACACCGACCGGTAAACTGCTGCTCGTCACTCCCCGCCCTGGCACTATCTCTCCCTGGTCTTCGAAAGCTACTGACATTGCTCATAACTGCGGCCTACCACAGGTTCTGCGTTTAGAGCGCGGCGTAGCGTATTACCTCGATGCTCCTGACCTGACCGCTGAACAAGCGAATGCTGTGGCGGCAGAACTGCACGACCGCATGATGGAGAGCGTATTTGGCTCCCTGCAGGATGCCCAAAAACTGTTTGCTCACCATCAACCGGCTCCGGTCACCAGCATTGATCTGCTGGGGCAGGGACGTCAGGCGCTCATTGAGGCCAACATCCGCCTTGGCCTGGCACTGGCTGATGATGAAATTGATTACCTGCAAGATGCGTTTAGCAAGCTGGGGCGCAACCCGAACGACATCGAGCTGTACATGTTTGCGCAGGCCAACTCCGAACACTGTCGCCACAAAATCTTCAACGCCGACTGGATTATCGACGGTCAAGAACAGCCGAAGTCGCTGTTTAAAATGATTAAAAACACCTTCGAAACCACGCCGGATCACGTGCTGTCAGCGTACAAAGATAACGCCGCCGTGATGGAAGGTTCCGAAGTGGGTCGCTACTTTGCCGATCACGCCACCGGCCGCTACGATTTCCATCAGGAGCCAACGCATATCCTGATGAAAGTGGAAACCCATAACCACCCGACCGCTATCTCGCCATGGCCAGGTGCGGCAACCGGCTCTGGCGGCGAAATCCGTGACGAAGGCGCTACCGGGCGCGGTGCGAAACCGAAAGCCGGGCTGGTGGGCTTCTCCGTATCTAACCTGCGTATTCCAGGCTTTGAACAGCCGTGGGAAGAAGATTTCGGCAAACCTGACCGTATCGTTACTGCGCTGGATATCATGACCGACGGCCCGCTGGGAGGCGCTGCGTTTAACAACGAATTTGGTCGTCCGGCGCTGACCGGCTACTTCCGTACCTATGAAGAGAAAGTGAACAGCCACAACGGCGAAGAGCTGCGCGGCTATCACAAACCGGTCATGCTGGCGGGCGGGATCGGCAACATCCGCGCCGATCATGTGCAGAAAGGCGAGATCGTGGTGGGCGCAAAACTGATCGTCCTCGGCGGCCCGGCCATGAACATCGGTCTGGGCGGCGGTGCAGCCTCTTCAATGGCTTCCGGCCAGTCTGACGCTGACCTCGACTTTGCCTCCGTCCAGCGCGACAACCCGGAAATGGAACGTCGCTGCCAGGAAGTTATCGACCGCTGCTGGCAGTTGGGCGATGCGAACCCGATTCTGTTTATCCATGACGTTGGCGCAGGCGGCCTGTCTAACGCTATGCCGGAACTGGTGAGCGACGGTGGGCGCGGCGGTAAGTTTGAACTGCGCGACATCTTAAGCGATGAGCCTGGCATGAGCCCGCTGGAAATCTGGTGTAACGAATCTCAGGAGCGCTATGTACTGGCGGTGTCTGCGGACCAGTTGCCGCTGTTTGACGAATTGTGCAAACGCGAGCGTGCGCCTTATGCGGTGATTGGTGAAGCGACCGAAGAGCTTCATCTTTCCATGAATGACAGCCATTTTGACAATCAGCCTATTGACCTGCCGCTGGACGTGCTGCTGGGTAAAACGCCGAAAATGACCCGCGACGTGCAGACCCTGAAAGCCAAAGGCGAGCAGCTGGCGCGTGAGAATATTTCTCTGGCCGATGCGGTGAACCGCGTGTTGCACCTGCCGACCGTGGCTGAAAAAACCTTCCTTGTTGCCATCGGCGACCGTACCGTTACCGGCATGGTAGCGCGTGACCAGATGGTCGGCCCGTGGCAGATTCCAGTGGCTAACTGTGCGGTCACCACCGCCAGCCTTGATAGCTACTACGGTGAAGCCATGGCGATTGGCGAACGTGCGCCGGTCGCTCTGCTGGACTTCGCGGCTTCCGCCCGTCTGGCGGTCGGCGAAGCGCTGACTAACATTGCCGCTACCCAGATTGGCGACATTAAACAGATTAAGCTCTCTGCTAACTGGATGTCTGCTGCCGGTCACCCGGGCGAAGATGCTGGCCTCTACGAAGCGGTAAAAGCGATTGGTGAAGAACTGTGTCCTGAGCTGGGCCTGACTATCCCGGTGGGCAAAGACTCCATGTCGATGAAAACCCGCTGGCAGGAAGGTAATGAGCAGCGTGAGATGACTTCACCGCTGTCGCTGGTGATTACCGCCTTTGCCCGTGTCGAGGACGTGCGTCATACCATCACTCCAGAGCTCTCCACGGATGATAACGCCTTGTTGCTTATCGACCTGGGTAAAGGTCACAACACGCTGGGCGCCACCGCGCTGGCGCAGGTTTATCGTCAACTGGGCGACAAACCTGCGGACGTGCGTGACGTTGCGCAGTTGAAAGGTTTCTACGATGCCATTCAGACGTTGGTGGCCGAACGTAAGCTGCTGGCCTACCACGACCGTTCCGATGGTGGCCTGCTGGTTACCCTGGCTGAGATGGCATTTGCCGGTCACTGTGGCGTCGAAGCTGATATCGCTGCTTTGGGCGACGATCGTCTGGCGGCACTGTTTACCGAAGAACTGGGCGCCGTGATTCAGGTTCGTGCAGCGGATCGTGAAGCCGTCGAAGCGATTCTGACCGCAAGCGGTCTGGCTGACTGTGTACATTACCTCGGTCAAGCGGTCGCGGGTGACCGCTTCACGCTGACTGCCAACGACCAGCCGGTGTTCAGCGAAAGCCGTACTACGCTGCGTATGTGGTGGGCGGAAACCACCTGGCAAATGCAGCGCCTTCGCGACAACCCGGAATGTGCTGACCAGGAACACCAGGCGAAAGCTAACGATAACGATCCGGGCCTCAATGTTAAGCTGAACTTCGATATCAATGCGGATATCGCGGCACCTTACATTGCGACCGGTGCGCGCCCAAAAGTGGCCGTACTGCGTGAGCAGGGCGTGAACTCCCACGTCGAAATGGCAGCCGCCTTCCACCGTGCGGGCTTTGACGCTATCGACGTGCATATGAGTGACCTGTTAGCGGGGCGCACTGGCCTTGACGCATTCGATGCGCTGGTGGCCTGTGGCGGCTTCTCCTACGGCGACGTACTGGGCGCGGGCGAAGGGTGGGCAAAATCCATTCTATTCAACAACCGCGTGCGCGATGAGTTTGCCACCTTCTTCCATCGTCCACAGACGCTGGCGCTGGGCGTATGTAACGGCTGTCAGATGATGTCTAACCTGCGTGAACTGATCCCGGGCAGCGACCTGTGGCCGCGCTTTGTGCGTAACCACTCTGACCGCTTTGAAGCGCGCTTTAGCCTGGTTGAAGTGGCCTCCAGTCCATCGCTGCTGCTTGCTGGCATGGAAGGTTCGCGCATGCCAATCGCCGTTTCCCACGGCGAAGGCCATGTCGAAGTCCGCGATGCGGCTCACCTGGCGGCACTTGAAAGTAAAGGTCTGGTGGCGCTGCGCTTCGTGGATAACTTCGGTAAAGTCACCGAAACTTACCCGGCTAACCCGAACGGCTCGCCAAACGGTATCACCGCCGTCACCAGCGAAAGCGGTCGCGTAACCATCATGATGCCGCACCCGGAACGCGTATTCCGCACGGTGGCTAACTCCTGGCACCCGGAAAACTGGGGCGAGGATAGCCCGTGGATGCGCATCTTCCGCAATGCGCGTAAACAGCTCGGCTAATCATTTTGCCTACGCATCAAGCCCCTTCTCGTAAGGGGCTTTTTTTTATTTATCGTACACGCTCCTGTAGCCCGGCACACAGTGACGCCAGGATGCCTCAGGTGTCTGCAAATCCCGACAGCACCGTATTATGATGTCTCCAATAGGAGACACTTAATTCATTGATTTAAAGAATATTTATTTTTACGTGAAAGAGATGTTGCTGTTTAGCGACGCAAAGTACAAAAAACACCCAATCACAAATAGAAAGGTAATAGGTATATTTCCTATATTTTTCATTGTGTTAATTTATTGTTTTGCACTGTGGCACGCATCATGCATAATATTAACCAGTGGCTCATTCACCTCCTTATGTCAGCCCCTTCGGGACGTGCTACATAAACTTCGAATGACGCACAACAAGGTGCCTGCCGTCCAGCAAATGATAATAGCGCTGCTTTATCAACCATCGGGCGAAACGTTGAGTTAGGCACCGCCTTATTCCAGCACAAAGCCGGGCTTATGTCCGGCTTTGTGCTTTCTGACCTTTCCCTCGTTAAGATCCTCAGTTAGCATTCCAGTACGTTGCTTTATTGAGACACCCCTTTGAAACGCCTCTCTCTTTTCCCACGATCGCTACGGCAACTGGTCACGCTGGCGTTCCTGCTGATCCTGTTACCACTGTTAGTGCTAGCCTGGCAGGCATGGCAGAGCCTGAACATCCTCAGCGCGCAGGCAGAACAGACCAACCGCACCACGCTTATCGACTCACGCCGCAGCGAAGCGATGGCCAGCGTTGCGCTGGATATGGAACGCAGCTACCGACAGTACTGTGTCCTCGACGATCCGACGTTGGCGAAGGTGTATCAAACGCAACGCAAGCGCTATGGCGAGATGCTGGAAGCGCACGCTGGTGTGCTGCCAGATGACATGCTGTATCAGCGATTACGGCAAAATTTGCAGGAACTGGCGGAGCTTGATTGCACTAACAGCGGCCCGCAAAAAGCGGCAGCGGAAAATCTGGCAGCGTTCTCCACCGCGAACGGTGAACTGGTGCAGGCCACGCGCACCGTGGTCTTTTCACGTGGACAACAGCTTCAGCAGGCGATTGCCGAGCGTGGTCAATTCTTTGGCTGGCAGGCGCTGGTGTTGTTCCTGGTCAGCCTCGTGATGATGTTACTGTTTACCCGCATGATTATCGGCCCGGTGAAGGGCATTGAACGCATGATTAATCGTCTGGGAGAAGGGGAAACGCTTGAGGGCGAGATTATGTTCCGGGGCCCGCGTGAACTGCGTTCGGTGGGGCGGCGTATCGTCTGGCTCAGTGAACGACTGTCATGGCTGGAATCCCAGCGCCACCAGTTCTTGCGCCATCTCTCTCATGAATTGAAAACACCGCTTGCCAGCATGCGCGAAGGCACCGAACTGCTGGCAGATCAGGTGGTTGGACCGCTCAATGCGGAACAAAAAGAGGTGGTCGCGATCCTTGATAGCAGTAGTCGCAATCTGCAAACCCTGATTGAACAGCTACTGGACTACAACCGTAAATTGAGCGAAACCGCCATCCGAATGGAGCCGGTGACGTTAGCGCCGCTGGTAGATATGGTGGTTTCTGCGCACAGCCTACCCGCACGGGCTAAAATGATGCACACGCAGGTAGATTTACAGGCACCTGCTTGCCTGGCGGAACCGACGCTACTGATGAATGCACTGGATAATCTTTATTCGAATGCGGTGCACTATGGCACTGAATCCGGTAACATTTATCTTCGTAGCGCCCGGGAAGGCACCACCGTGTCGATTGAAGTTATCAATACCGGAACCGCCATCCCGGACGCAGAAAAATTAATGATTTTTGAGCCTTTTTATCAGGGTAGCCATCAACGCAAAGGTGCGGTGAAGGGGAGCGGCCTTGGGCTAAGTCTGGCGCGTGACTCTGTGCGCAAAATGCACGGCGAGCTAGTGCTTCTCGATACATCGGACGGCAACGTCTGTTTTCGCATCGAACTCCCAGCCCCTGTGCTCGAAAAAAACATCACATGAATCAATATCGAGTGACTATGCGGCAACTTTTAGCACGAACTGGTCTGCAACAGCGGCCGTGGCGTAGCGGGTTATTTGGCCTCGCCTGCCTGGTGCTGTCCGGCTGCAACACCACGTCGACGCCACACAATGCCGATTCCGGCGCTGGCGAAAATGAACCTCACCAGCAGGTGGCCGATTATTTGTCGACCGACTGTGACGATATCTGGTCGTTCGGTGGTGACGCCGCCGAAAATAATCCGCTCTACTGGCTACGCGGCATGGATTGTGGTGATCGCCTTGCCGCCGCCGAGGCCCGCGCCAGAGCCAATCAGTTGACGGCTGCAACCTGGCAACAAGCTTTTAAGCGCGGCATTCTGCTGGCAAACGCTAAGATCACCCCCGGTGAACGGCGGCGGATGGTCAATGATATCGATGCGCTCAGCGCGCAAATTCCTGTGCGTATTCGTCCACTCTACCAGGTCTGGCGCGATGCTCAAGGGCTGCAACTTTCGCTGGCTGAAGAGCGTCAGCGCTATACGAAATTACAGGAAAGCAACGACACGCAACTCGATGCGCTGCGCTTGCAACAGCAAGAGTTACAGACTGAGTTGGATCTGACCACCCGCAAACTGCAAAATCTGACGGACATTGAACGTCAGCTCTCCAGTCGTAAACCGGGGGCGGATATGTCCCACGGCGGCGCATCTGACGAGGATAAACATGACGAACCGTAAACCCGCACACCTGCTGCTGGTGGATGACGATCCCGGCTTGTTAAAACTGCTGGGAATGCGCCTTTCAAGCGAAGGCTACCGCGTGGTGACGGCGGAAAGCGGTCAACAGGGACTTCGGGTGCTGGCGAAAGAGCGCATCGATCTGGTGATTAGCGACCTGCGCATGGATGAGATGGACGGTCTGCAGTTATTCAGCGAAATTCAGAAAGTGCAGCCGGGTATGCCGGTTATCATCCTCACCGCCCACGGCTCTATTCCTGACGCGGTCGCTGCTACCCAGCAGGGCGTATTCAGCTTCCTGACCAAACCGGTCGATAAAGACGCGCTGTATAAAGCGATTGATGAAGCGTTAGAACGCTCTTCTCCGGCGATGGATGAACAGTGGCGCGAGGCGATTGTTACCCGCAGCCCGTTGATGCTACGGTTGCTGGAGCAAGCGCAGATGGTAGCGCAGTCTGACGTTAGCGTGTTGATAAACGGCCAGAGCGGCACTGGCAAAGAGATTCTGGCGCAGGCCATCCACAACGCCAGTCCGCGCCATGCGAAGCCGTTTGTCGCCATTAACTGCGGCGCTTTGCCGGAACAATTGCTGGAGTCGGAACTGTTTGGCCATGCCCGCGGAGCGTTTACCGGCGCGGTAAGCCAGCGCGAAGGGCTATTTCAGGCTGCGGAAGGCGGTACGCTATTTCTCGATGAAATTGGTGATATGCCCGCGCCGTTGCAGGTGAAACTGCTGCGTGTTTTGCAGGAACGTAAAGTCCGTCCGTTGGGCAGTAACAAAGATTTAGACATTAATGTTCGAATTGTCTCCGCCACTCACCGCGACTTGCCTAAAGCTATGGCGCGGGGCGAGTTTCGCGAAGATCTCTTTTACCGTCTGAACGTGGTTAATCTGAAGATCCCAACCCTTGCCGAACGTACAGAGGATATTCCGCTGCTGGCGAACTATCTGCTGCGCCAGGCGGCCGATCGCCACAAGCCTTTTGTTCGCGCGTTTTCCACCGATGCTATGAAACGGCTGATGGCGGCTAACTGGCCAGGCAACGTGCGCCAGCTGGTTAACGTTATCGAACAATGCGTTGCGCTAACCTCCTCACCGGTCATCAGCGATGCGCTGGTCGAGCAGGCGCTGGAAGGGGAGAATACGGCACTTCCGACCTTCGTCGAGGCGCGTAATCAGTTTGAGCTCAACTATTTACGCAAGCTGCTGCAAATCACCAAAGGCAACGTTACCCATGCCGCCAGAATGGCCGGACGCAACCGCACCGAGTTCTATAAATTACTCTCGCGCCATGAACTGGATGCTAACGATTTTAAAGAGTAGCACCGTACATACGACTGATTTATGATACGGTGAGCAACCGGTTATACACGTCATCCTTCAAGCTGCCTCGGCGTTGGCTGCGTTCGCTCACCCCAGTCACTTACTTGAGTAAGCTCCCGGGGATTCACTCACTTGCCGCCTGGATGCAACTTGAATGATTTTGTGTACACGCAAAAAAACGACAGGAACACCATGAAAAAAATTGATGCGATTATTAAACCCTTCAAACTTGATGACGTACGTGAAGCGCTGGCGGAAGTTGGCATTACCGGGATGACGGTAACGGAAGTGAAAGGCTTTGGTCGTCAGAAAGGTCACACCGAACTTTACCGTGGCGCGGAGTACATGGTCGACTTTCTGCCGAAGGTGAAAATTGAAATCGTGGTGACCGACGATATCGTCGATACCTGTGTCGATACCATTATCCGCACTGCGCAGACCGGTAAAATCGGTGATGGCAAAATATTTGTCTTCGACGTGGCGCGCGTAGTACGTATCCGTACCGGTGAAGAAGACGACGCGGCTATCTAATCCGCGTCGCGCGTGTGTAGGCCGGATAAGCGTAGCGCCATCCGGCATCACCATTACAGGACTTTATGCGGGCCAAAACACTCGTAATGAATGTTCTCGTTCTTCACCCCTAATCCCACCAGCTGTTTCGCCGCAAACTGCATAAAACCGACCGGACCGCACAGATAGAACTGCATCGCCGGGTCGCTGATTGCCCCTTCCACTCGATTCAAATCCATCAGACCCGTGCTATCGAACGCGCCTTTTTCCTGATCGGTTGCGGTCGGTTCACGATACCAGGTGTGCGCGGTAAAGTTCGGCAGTGAACGACCCAGCTCGCTGACTTCGTCAGCAAAAGCATGCACATCGCCATTTTCTGCCGCGTGGAACCAGTTAACTTGCGCGCTATGGTTGTTTTTCGCCAGCGTATCAAGCATCGCCAGCATTGGCGTCTGGCCGACGCCGGCGGAAATCAGCGACACTGGAGTATCGGTTGCCACATCCATAAAGAAATCACCGGCAGGCGCCGCCAGATGAACGGTATCGCCTTCGCTGGCATGGTTGTGCAACCAGCTAGACACCTGGCCGCCATCTTCACGCTTCACCGCAATCCGGTAGCCTTTGCTATCTGGAGTACGGGTCAGTGAGTACTGACGAATTTCCTGGAATTCAAAATCCTCAGGTTTCAGCCAGACGGCCAGATATTGGCCTGGACGATAGTCGGCAACCGGCTGACCGTCGACCGGCTCCATCTCGAAGCTGGTAATAAGCGCGCTACGTGGCGTTTTCTTCACAATACGGAACGCCCGGGTGCCTTCCCAACCACCTGTTTTGTTCGCACTTTCCTGGTAGATCTGCGCTTCACGGTTAATGAATACGCCTGCCAGTACACCGTAAGCTTTGCCCCATGCATCCAGCACTTCCTGGCCCGGGCTGAACATTTCATCCAGCGTTGCCAGCAGGTGTCCGCCTACGATGTCGTATTGCTCGGGTTTAATCTGGAAGCTAGTGTGCTTCTGGGCAATTTTTTCAACCGCAGGCAGCAGGGCAGCCAGATTATCAATATTGCTGGCGTAAGCGGCAATCGCGTTGAACAGCGCTTCACGTTGGTCGCCGTTGCGTTGGTTGCTCATATTGAAAATCTCTTTCAGTTCCGGATTATGGGCAAACATCCGGTCATAAAAGTGGGCGGTCAGTTTTGGGCCGGTTTCAACCAATAGAGGGATAGTGGCTTTTACGGTAGCGATGGTTTGAGCGTCTAACATAGCAGGCATCCTTGAATGTTATTTATTGTTGCATGTTAAATGCATCTTATAAAAATACCCCTGCTTTGTAAATGGTTCTTTGTAATATTGCATTAATGCGGTTACAACATGAATTATTCACATCACAATCTTGAAAAGAAATCCGTTTCCCTGTCGAAGGTCTTTATTCCTCAACCCCTTGTGTAGCTTGAAGGTAAACGTTTGCGTAATTTCGCTTGTCAAGACCTGTTATCACACAACTAATCAGTTATACTGTTCGCCGTTGTCCCACAGGACTGCCTTTTTCAGGTCAAAATTTTATTGTTAGCTGAGTCAGGAGATGCGGATGTTAAAGCGTGAAATGAACATTGCCGATTATGATGCCGAGTTGTGGCAGGCTATGGAGCAAGAAAAAGTACGTCAGGAAGAGCACATTGAACTGATCGCCTCCGAGAACTATACCAGCCCGCGCGTCATGCAGGCGCAGGGATCTCAGCTGACCAACAAGTATGCTGAAGGTTACCCAGGCAAGCGCTACTACGGTGGCTGCGAATACGTTGATATCGTTGAGCAACTGGCCATCGACCGTGCTAAAGAACTGTTTGGCGCAGACTACGCTAACGTGCAGCCGCACTCCGGTTCTCAGGCTAACTTCGCGGTCTACACCGCGCTGCTGCAGCCAGGCGATACCGTTCTGGGTATGAACCTGGCGCAGGGCGGTCACCTGACTCACGGTTCTCCGGTCAACTTCTCCGGCAAACTGTACAACATCGTTCCTTACGGTATTGATGAGTCCGGTAAAATTGACTACGAAGACATGGCGAAGCAGGCACAGACTCACAAACCGAAAATGATCATCGGTGGTTTCTCTGCTTACTCCGGTGTGGTTGACTGGGCAAAAATGCGTGAAATCGCTGACAGCATCGGCGCATACCTGTTCGTTGACATGGCACACGTTGCCGGTCTGATTGCCGCAGGCGTTTACCCGAACCCGGTTCCACACGCTCACGTCGTGACCACAACCACTCACAAAACCCTGGCGGGTCCACGTGGTGGTCTGATCCTGGCGAAAGACGGTAGCGAAGAGCTGTATAAAAAACTGAACTCCGCTGTCTTCCCAAGCGCGCAGGGCGGCCCGCTGATGCACGTGATCGCGGCAAAAGCTGTGGCACTGAAAGAAGCGATGGAACCTGAGTTCAAGGTTTACCAGCAGCAGGTTGCGAAAAACGCCAAAGCGATGGTCGAAGTCTTCCTGAACCGTGGCTACAAAGTGGTTTCTGGCGGTACTGAAAACCACCTGTTCTTGCTGGATCTGGTTGATAAAAACCTGACCGGTAAAGAAGCTGATGCGGCGCTGGGCCGTGCAAACATCACCGTGAACAAAAACAGCGTACCAAACGATCCGAAGAGCCCGTTTGTGACTTCCGGTATCCGTATCGGTTCCCCGGCTGTGACTCGCCGCGGCTTCAAAGAAGCTGAAGTGAAAGAGCTGGCTGGCTGGATGTGTGACGTGCTGGACAACATCAATGATGAAGCCAACATCGAACGCATCAAAGCAAAAGTGCTGGATATCTGCGCTCGCTTCCCGGTTTACGCATAAGCGCTAACCGTAAGATGCAAAAAAGGCCGCGAAAGCGGCCTTTTTTATGCCTGATAAAATGTAGCCCGGGCAAGGCATTTACGCCGCCCCCGGGGCTGTTCCCGGCGTCGCTGCGCTTGGCCGGGCTACTTTTTGTTTTAACGTCTATCCAGTGAAATCCTTCCCGGCCCGACAACCGCTAGCAGTAAGAATCCGCCTGCAATACTGATGTTCTTATAGAAGTTAATCATATTTGGCATCACCGCATCGCCGGTCATATCCCAGTAATGGTGACCGATAACCGCAGTCCCCAAGGTGTAGAAAACAAAAATCACCGCCAGCGGACGGGTGAAAAAGCCCAGGATAACCAGAATAACTGCCGGAACCTCCATCACAATCGCAATAATTGCCGCCAGTGAAGGCATTGGTGCGCCGGTTGCGGCCATATATTGCACCGTGCCATCGAAGTTGAGCATTTTCGGATAGCCGGAGAGGATAAACAGCAGCACCAGGGCAATGCGAGCAATCAGCAATATGAGGTCGCGTGATGCCCCGAAATCAAAATAACGAAGTGAGTTCATGTGAGTGCCATCAGGTAAGTACGTGTGATTTAAACGTAATACACAATTTTGCGAACCGCCACATGATGGAATTAAATCAACCTATGGACGGGTCGTGGCTTTGATACCCGGTTATATGAATAATTTTAATACCGGTCAGGTGTTTTTTTTGACCGTTTATCGGCGGCGCATCTACGCGGCTAATAACCTAAAAAAGGGCGAGATGAAATCGCCCTACAGGATTTAGTTGAACTGGCGCAATGTGTGATGTTTAGCGTGGGGCTTTGAGGATCGGATCGCACTTCGCGCTGCTGGCCTGACCGTTTCCGCTGATGGCCGCCTGAATGCATTCCTGATAATCCAATGATGAGACGGCTTCATTGTCGCTGTGCGACTGTGGCGCAGGTTGTCTATTGGCGCAGCCTGCCAGCGTCAGAATAACAATTAAAGGGAATAGAGGTTTCATGCTTCTTCCTGATAAGTGGCGATCCGTTTTGGCAGTGTGCCCTATACATGAATAATGGGCAGTAACCAATCGTGCCCATGAATAGGCCAGGTTGGGACAAGTAAAGGTGATGCACATCACATTTATCTGTTAAGCAAGAAGGGTAATGCTCATAAGAACATGGTGTGTGTCAGTAAACTATGGCCTCCAAAACGGGAGGACCCCATGGTTTTGCACTCCACGCGCTGGCTGGCGCTCAGCTACTTCACCTATTTCTTTAGCTACGGTATTTTTCTGCCTTTCTGGAGCGTGTGGCTCAAAGGGGCGGGGCTGTCACCTGAAACCATCGGTATTTTGTTGGGGGCAGGGCTGGTGGCCCGATTCCTGGGGAGTTTACTGATTGCCCCGCGCGTGAGCGATCCATCACGTTTAATTCGCGTACTGCGCATTCTGGCGCTAATGACCTTGCTGTTCGCGCTGATGTTTTGGGCCGGGACAAACGTGGCCTGGCTGATGGTGGTGATGATTGGTTTTAACCTCTTCTTCTCGCCGTTGGTGCCGTTAACGGATGCGCTGGCAAACACTTGGCAAAAACAGATAACCATGGACTATGGCCGGGTGCGTCTGTGGGGCTCGGTGGCCTTTGTCATCGGGTCAGCATTGACGGGGAAGCTGGTCAGCCTTTACGGCTATCAGGTGATCTTACTGATACTCAGCCTCGGTGTTGCCTCGATGCTGCTGGGGATGCTGCTGAAACCTTCTGTCATGCCGCTGGGTGAATCCCGCCATCAGGAGTCAGTAGGGTGGTCAGCCTGGCGTGGTCTGGTGACGCATAACTGGCGTTTTCTTGCCTGCGTCAGCCTGCTGCAAGGGGCGCATGCCGCCTACTATGGCTTCAGCGCTATTTACTGGGAAGGGGCGGGGTATTCGGCCTCGGCGATTGGTTATTTATGGTCGTTAGGGGTAGTCGCTGAAGTGGTGACCTTTGCTTTGAGCAAAAAAGTGTTCCGCCGATTCAGCGCCCGTGACCTGCTGTTACTGTCGGCTATTTGCGGCGTCATTCGCTGGGGGCTAATGGGCTGGACCACGAGCCTGCCGTGGCTGATTCTGATTCAACTTCTCCACTGCGGTACTTTTACGGTCTGCCATCTGGCGGCCATGCGCTACATTGCGGCGCGTCAGGGCAGCGAAGTGATCCGCCTTCAGGCGATCTACTCGGCGGTGGCGATGGGCGGCAGTATCGCCGTGATGACCATGTTCTCTGGTTTCCTTTACCAGCATCTGCATCAGGGGCTGTTCTGGGTGATGGCGCTGGTGGCCTTGCCAGCAGTGATATTGCGGCCTAAATCGGTGATGCGTTAAGTCTCTAGCATTTTGCAGATATGCTGCTGTTGATGTTCGCTGAGCGGCTGTTCTGCGTGGATCAGCGGCGGCGAGAACAGCGGGAGAGCGATGGCATACGGCGAGATGATGAGGGTGCTGTCTTTCGGCGCGCCCTCTGTCTGGAACGTATGTGCCGCCAGATACTTCACGTTCAGCGGCAGCAGGGTCAGCTCACGCAACTGCTGCTCAATTTCCTGCTCAAGCGTAGGATTATCGCCGGTTAATAACACCACCTGTTTCTCGTGCAATTCACTCTCCTGCATTAATCCCGCGCCAAAAATGACCGCAATCAGTGCTGCTTCGTCGTTGCTAAAGTGCAATCTGTACCGGGCTTCAAAATCAGCTAATGCCGCGCGAGTGGTGCGGATAAGCCGGGGATAGAGGCGGTGGATCTCTTCGGGAAGGTGGTTATCGATACCAATGCCAAAAATGCAGCGGTTCAGTGCCTGCGAGAGATGGGTGTAAAGCTGACGACTCAGTCCGCATTCATCGGTAAAGTGACAGTTGGCGATGCGCTGAAAATGGTCGACCAACCGGGTCACCGCCTGATAAAGCTGCTGGTCCTGACCCTGGTTTTCATCGCGTGCAACGGGAATTTTAAGCAGCATAAACAGCAGCGCCAGAAATTGCTGCTCGTTATGGTTCGGGGCCTGTTTTACCCGACGCTGCCAGTGGCGAACGATCTCAGCCGCCGTCTGGAATTCGGCGGCTGACTGCGTCCAGGTGCTCTGTAATGCGTTGAACTGCGGGCTTTCACCCAGATGATGTTGTAGCAAGCAATACTGCAAATAGAGGCGTAAAAGCTGCCCGTCTCGGGATTCAAATTGGCGTTGCAGGCTGCGCCCACAGCGGTTGACTAGCGCCTGCAGATTGGTTTCGTCATACAGATTACGGGCAATTTTTAGCTGTTTAAGCTGCGTTTTCAGCCCTGGTGTAAAATAGTCGGTGACAAATTGCGGACACAGACGCAACGCGCGGCGGAGCCAGTGTAGTAAGCACAGGCGCAGGTCGAGGTTGGTGCCTTCAATCCGATAGCATCCATTCGCCAGGGTGGCGATCGCCAGACGATGGTAACGCTCGATCTCCAAGCCCGCATCAACGATATCTTGCCGGACGATTGAAACATCGACATTATTCACTTTGCCGATATATTCCGGCGTAATGGAATGCCCTGGGAGATACAGCATCAGCAGCGCCTGGCAGCGGCGCTGCGGACTGGAAAGCACAGATGGGGGTTCGAGTACGCTCATCATCTGTTGTCATCCAGCAGCAGGTAGTAGGAATAAGCGTAGACAAAAGATAACGACAGCTAATGGGCTTTCGCTAAGGAATGCTGGCGGCGGTCACAGAATTTTTCACTGAGGAACGGATGAAGAGAGTGAAACAATGCGTGGTTCTGGTGTTTCTTGCGGTTTTATCGTTAAGCGCCCGCGCGCACCCGCACAGTTTTATCACCATCACTAACCAACTGGTGGTCAGCGACGGTCAACTTACCGGCATGAAAATGCGCTGGGTGATGGACGAGTTGACCTCGGCTGATTTGCTATACGACGCCGGGAAAGCTCAGCCGGGCGATGAAGTATGGAAAAAACTGGCCGCGGAAGTGATGGCCAATGTGCTGGGGCAGCATTATTTCACTGAGTTCTGGCATGACGGTAAAAAGGTGAAGTTTGAGAACCTCCCTACAGCTTATGGCCTGGCGCGGCAGGGACATCAGGCAGTATTGACCTTTACGCTCCCGCTGGCGACGCCGCAAAAGCTTGCCGGTCAGACCTTCACGTTTTCGACGTTCGACCCAACCTACTATGTTGATATGAGCTATGAAAAGGACGGGGATGTTGCATTTTCTCCTGACTTTACCGGCTCGTGTAAAGTCAGTGTCCATACGCCAAAGCCTAATGAGGATATGCTCTCGTACGCGCAGTTGCTCGATAAAGAAGATGCGCCGGAAGAGGATATGGAGCTCGGTAAACAGTTTGCCCAGAAGGTGACCGTACAATGTCAGTGATTTCAACGAGCAGACGCCCTTCACGCGGTTGGTTACCGCTGTGGCCGCTGCTGCTGTTTATTGTCGCCGCTGCTGTCGGTCTGCTGTGGTTATGGCAATTCTGGCCACAGGTGATGATGAAAAGCATCATCTGGCAGCGTGACGTTAACCAGCAAATGAGTGGTCTGCTACAAGCCGTGGCGGCGAATCCGGCACAGGCAGGCGGCGCACTATTACTGTTTAGTTTTGTTTATGGCGTGCTGCACGCGCTGGGGCCTGGACATGGCAAAGTGGTGATCACCACCTGGCTTGCCACCCATCCATCAAAACTGAAGTCGAGCATCGCTCTGACGCTGGCGGCTTCTTTATTACAAGGACTGGTCGCAATTGCTCTGGTGGTTGTTGTACTGACTCTCCTGCAACTTCCGGCGCGTCAGCTGCATCTGAGTAGCTTCTGGTTAGAGAAGGGCAGTTACGCGCTGGTGGGAGCCCTCGGATTATTGTTGTGCTGGCGGGCGCTAAAAAAACTGCGCGTGCTGTTACGAAAACCCAAATTCACCGCGTTTACGCCGCAGCATGTTCACCATGAAGGCTGCGGTTGTGGGCACCAGCATATGCCGGATCCTGAACGGTTGAGAGAAGGCGACGACTGGCGCGCCAGGCTGATGATCGTTTTGTCGATGGGGATGCGCCCGTGTTCCGGGGCAATCATGGTGCTGTTGTTCAGTAAAGTCATTGGCGTCTTTGCCTGGGGAGTCGCCTCGGCGCTGGCGATGGCGGCAGGAACATCGTTGACCATAACCTCACTGGCGCTGTTGGTGCATGCGTTTCGATCGCTTGCGGTAAAACTCGGCGGGCATAAAACGCCGGCGCTTTGGCGGCAGATTGGCTGGAGTACGCTGGCGTTGGCGGGGGGCGTAATTTTAGTGGTCGCGGCAGTGGTCATGTGGGGAAGTGCGGTGCCGGTGGCAAGAGGCATCAGGCCGTTCTAAGTCCGTAGTTAACGCTATTGCGGGGCACCAGCAGTGACCCGCAATTCAGCGTCTGAAATGTATTAATTCAACGTATAATCCAGCGTGATTTCAGCTTTCAATAGCTGCGATACCGGGCAACCGGCTTTTGCTTTCTGGATGATGCCGTCGAACTGCTGCGCTTCAATGCCGGGTACCTTGACCTTACTTTGCAGCGCAATTTTGGTAATCGCAAAACCGCCATCTTTTTTATCGAGTGAAACATCCGCGGTGGTATCAATGGTATCGGCGGTATAGCCCGCCTCGCCCAGCATCAACGATAGCGCCATTGAGAAACAAGCCGCATGAGCCGCGCCGATAAGCTCCTCCGGGTTGGTGCCCTTCGCGCCTTCAAAGCGGGTGTTAAAGCCGTAAGGTTGCTGGTTAAGAACGCCACTTTCAGTCGAGACCGTCCCTTTACCGTGTTTGATATCGCCTGACCAGTGCGCTGAACCGTGTTTATGAATTGTCATCTTCGTTCTCCTTTTGGCTTACAAAGGATTAAGTATAGACCACGGATATAGTGGTAATGGGAATCGAGATAATTCTGGGGGAAGGGGGCGAAAAAAAAGAAGCCCATAAAGGGCTTCTTATTGTAATACGTTATCTGGACTTAGCGCTTGAGCGCTTCGCTCAGTTCGTCACGCATATTCGCCAGCATAGATTTCACAACACGTGGGTTACCCGCAACGATGTTGCCGGTCAGCATGTGGTTGTGGCCGCCGGTGAAGTCGCACACCAGGGCGCCAGCTTCACGAGCGATCAGTTCGCCAGCTGCGAAATCCCAAGGCTTCAGGCCAATTTCAAAGTAACCGTCAACGCGTGCGGCGGCAACGTAGGCCAGATCCAGCGCAGCAGAACCTGAACGGCGGAAGTCCGCACATGCGGTAAACATGTTGCCGAGGATTTTCATATAAGCAGGAGCGTGTTGCTTAGCTTTGAACGGGAAGCCGGTGGCGATAATGGTGCCATCGAGGTCGCGAGCGATGCTGCCGCGCAGACGGTAACCGTTGAGCTGTGCGCCCTGACCACGAGTCGCGGTGAACAGTTCGTTACGCATTGGATCATAAACTACCGCGACTTCAGTACGGCCTTTGATGCGTACTGCGATAGATACCGCGAAGTGCGGCAGACGTTTGATAAAGTTGGTGGTGCCATCCAGTGGATCGATAACCCATTGAACATCCAGATCTTCGCCAACATGTTCACCGCTTTCTTCGGTGATAATGGTGTGTTGCGGGTAAGATTTGCGGATTGTTTCGATAATAATCGCTTCGGCGGCTTTATCGACGTTAGTCACGAAATCGTTACTGCCTTTCTGGCTCGTTTCAACAGAGTCAGGCGTTTCATAGTGTTTGGCAATTACATTACCCGCCTTGCGCGCTGCGCGCACGGCGATGGTCAGCATCGGATGCATCGGTCTCTCTCACTGGATGTTAAAGAACGGGAAAACGGCGCAGAGTATAGCAGCGAGAACAGAACATGTCTTCGTTTTATGATAATATGGCTGAATAATCTTTAGACGAAGAAAGACAATGCTGCAAAATATCCGAATCGTGCTGGTTGAAACCTCTCACACCGGCAACATGGGCTCTGTCGCCCGCGCTATGAAAACCATGGGTTTAACTAATCTGTGGCTGGTCAATCCGCTGGTCAAACCGGACTCGCAGGCCATCGCTCTCGCGGCGGGTGCCAGTGACGTTATTGGTAACGCGCAGATCGTCGATACGCTCGACGAAGCGCTGGCCGGTTGTAGCCTGGTGGTCGGCACCAGCGCGCGTTCCCGCACGCTGCCGTGGCCGATGCTGGACCCGCGTGAATGCGGCCTGAAAAGCGTTGCAGAAGGTGCTCATGCACCGGTTGCGCTGGTGTTTGGCCGTGAGCGCGTTGGCTTGACCAACGACGAATTGCAGAAATGCCACTATCACGTGGCGATCGCTGCCAACCCAGAGTACAGTTCGCTGAACCTGGCGATGGCGGTGCAGGTTATTGCTTATGAAGTGCGTATGGCCTGGCTGGCGACGCAGGAAAGTGATGCGCCGGTGGTTGAACAAGAAGAGACGCCGTATCCGCTGGTGGATGATCTGGAACGTTTCTACGGCCACCTTGAGCAGACGCTGCTGTCTACCGGTTTTATTCGTGAAAACCACCCTGGACATGTCATGAGCAAGTTGCGTCGCATGTTCACCCGTGCGCGCCCGGAAAGCCAGGAACTGAACATCCTACGTGGGATTCTGGCGTCGATTGAGCAGCAGAATAAAGGTAAGTAGCGTCCCCGGCGGCGCTGCGCTTGGCCGGGCTACAGCCTGGTAGCCCGGGCGAGGCCATCGGCCGACCCCGGATTCGACATCAAACCATTACCGCACGGAACGCCAAATACCTGACTAATTTAGTCAAGTAAATAGTTGACTGTTTTAGTCGGGAATGTCAGACTTGGCCCTGCTATGCAATACCCCCATTATTATATTAAAAACCCCGGGCAGGGGCGAGTTTGAGGTTAAGTAAGACATGAGACTGACATCTAAAGGACGTTACGCCGTGACCGCGATGCTGGACGTTGCACTCAACTCCGAATCGGGCCCGGTACCACTGGCCGATATTTCAGAACGTCAGGGAATTTCACTCTCCTATCTGGAGCAGCTGTTTTCCCGTCTGCGTAAAAATGGACTGGTGTCCAGCGTACGCGGCCCAGGCGGTGGTTATCTGCTAGGTAAAGAAGCTATCCACATCGCTGTGGGTGAAGTGATTAGCGCAGTGGACGAGTCCGTTGACGCGACCCGCTGTCAGGGGAAAGGTGGCTGCCAGGGCGGCGATAAATGTTTAACCCACGCACTGTGGCGCGACCTGAGCGACCGTCTGACCGGTTTCCTGAACAACATCACCTTAGGTGAACTGGTGAATAACCAGGAAGTTCTGGACGTGTCAGGCCGTCAGCACACGCAAGACACCTCCCGCAATACCCGCGTACAAGACGCAATCGACGTTAAGTTACGCGCATAATCTAGCCGTCCTGTCTTACGCCTTCAGGGCGTATCAGACAGGACAGGTTAAATAAAAATGAGATTTCAGAGTCAGGCCGGGGCCTTGAGTCCCGTCAACACGGTCGTACATCCAGCCGGTTGCCTGATTCCTTGCATTGAGTGATGTACGGAGTTAAAGAGCAATGAAATTACCGATCTATCTCGACTACTCCGCAACCACGCCGGTGGACCCGCGTGTTGCCGAGAAAATGATGCAGTGTCTGACCCTGGACGGAAACTTTGGTAACCCCGCTTCCCGTTCACACCGTTTCGGCTGGCATGCTGAAGAGGCGGTAGATATCGCCCGTAATCAGATTGCTGACCTCGTGGGCGCTGACCCGCGTGAAATCGTCTTTACGTCCGGTGCGACTGAATCCGATAACCTGGCGATCAAAGGTGCTGCTAACTTTTATCAGAAAAAAGGCAAGCACATCATCACCAGCAAAACCGAACACAAAGCTGTGCTGGACACCTGTCGTCAGCTCGAGCGTGAAGGTTTTGAAATTACCTATCTGGCGCCTCAGCGCAACGGCATCATCGACCTGAAAGAACTTGAAGCGGCGATGCGTGACGACACCATCCTCGTTTCTATTATGCACGTGAACAACGAAATCGGCGTGGTGCAGGATATCGCGACTATCGGCGAACTGTGCCGTGCGCGTGGCATCATCTATCACGTGGATGCGACTCAGAGCGTGGGCAAACTGCCAATCGATCTGAGCCAGCTGAAAGTTGACCTGATGTCCTTCTCCGGTCACAAAATTTACGGCCCGAAAGGTATTGGCGCGCTGTACGTGCGTCGTAAACCGCGTATCCGTATCGAAGCGCAGATGCACGGCGGCGGTCACGAGCGCGGTATGCGTTCTGGCACCCTGCCTGTTCACCAGATCGTGGGTATGGGTGAAGCTTACCGTATCGCGAAAGAAGAGATGGAAACCGAGATGGCGCGTCTGCGCAGTCTGCGTAACCGTCTGTGGGACGGCGTGAAAGATATGGAAGAGGTTTACCTTAACGGTGACCTCGAGCAGGGCGCACCAAACATCCTCAACGTCAGCTTCAACTATGTTGAAGGTGAGTCGCTGATTATGGCGCTGAAAGATCTGGCGGTTTCCTCCGGTTCTGCCTGTACGTCTGCAAGCCTTGAGCCATCCTATGTGCTGCGTGCACTGGGCATGACCGATGAGCTGGCACACAGTTCTATCCGTTTCTCTTTAGGTCGTTTCACTACTGAAGAAGAGATTGACTACACCATCAAGCTGGTTCGTAACTCCATCGGCCGTCTGCGTGACCTTTCTCCTCTGTGGGATATGTTCAAACAGGGCGTGGATATCAACAGCATCGAATGGTCACATCACTAATTCGGCACCAATAAGGAGAATTCATCATGGCTTACAGCGAAAAAGTAATCGATCACTACGAAAATCCACGTAACGTGGGTTCTTTCGACAACAGCGACGAAAGCGTCGGTAGCGGCATGGTCGGTGCACCGGCATGTGGCGATGTTATGAAGTTGCAGATTAAAGTCAACAATGACGGTATCATTGAAGACGCGCGTTTCAAGACTTACGGCTGCGGTTCCGCCATTGCCTCCAGCTCTCTGGTCACCGAATGGGTGAAAGGGAAATCTCTGGACGAAGCACAGGCGATTAAAAACACCGATATCGCAGACGAGCTTGAACTGCCACCGGTGAAAATTCACTGTTCTATCCTGGCAGAAGACGCGATTAAAGCCGCCATTGCGGATTACAAAAGCAAACGTGAAGCAAAATAATTAAGAGTTGAGGTCATTATGTCGATTTCCTTAAGCGACAGTGCGGCAGCGCGAGTCAATACCTTCCTGTCAAACCGTGGTAAAGGGTTTGGCTTGCGTCTGGGCGTCAGAACGTCCGGTTGTTCAGGTATGGCTTATGTACTGGAATTTGTTGACGAGCCGGCGGCAGAAGACACCGTTTTCGAAGACAAAGGCGTGAAAGTTGTTATCGATGGTAAGAGCCTGCAATTTCTTGACGGTACGCAGCTGGACTTCGTGAAAGAAGGTCTGAACGAAGGGTTTAAATTCACTAACCCTAACGTGAAAGATGAGTGCGGTTGCGGCGAAAGCTTTAACGTCTAGTTTTGAGTCCTGCCAACCCCACCATGGTTTTCGTACTGTGCGTGGGGTTTGTTTTAATTAGTTAACCCTGAGATCGTCATGGATTACTTCACTCTCTTTGGATTGTCAGCCGGTTATCACGTAGACACTCAGGCCCTCGCGGCACGTTTCCAGGACCTGCAGCGTCAGAACCACCCCGACCGTTTTGCCAGCGCCAGCGATGCCGAACAGCTTGCTGCGGTGCAACGCTCTGCCAACATCAATCAGGCATGGCAAACCCTGCGTCACCCGCTGACTCGCGCGGAATACCTGCTCTCTCTACACGGTTTCGACCTCTCTTCTGAACAGCACACTGTGCGCGACACCGCGTTCCTGATGGAACAGCTGGAACTGCGCGAAGAGCTTGATGAAATCGAGCAGGCAAAAGACACCGCGCGTCTGGAAGCCCTGCAAAAACGTGTCAAAGCAATGTATACCCAACGCCAGCAGCAGATGGTGGCGGAATTAGACGGTGAAACGTGGGATGCGGCGGCAGATACCGTGCGCAAACTGCGCTTTCTCGATAAACTCCAAAGCAGTGCTGAATTACTCGAAGAAAAGCTGCTCGATTTCTGATTTTGGAAGCTTAACATGGCCTTATTACAAATTAGTGAGCCTGGCTTAAGTGCCGCACCGCACCAGCGTCGTCTGGCGGTGGGTATTGACTTAGGCACCACCAATTCCTTGGTTGCAACCGTGCGTAGCGGCCAGGCCGAAACGCTGGCTGACGACCAGGGTCGACACCTGCTGCCTTCTGTGGTGCATTACCAGGCGCAGGGTCAGGTTGTCGGTTATGACGCGCGCGCCAACGCCGCGCTGGATCCTGCCAACACCATTAGTTCGGTAAAACGCATGATGGGTCGCTCGCTGGCGGACATCCAGGCGCGTTACCCGCATCTGCCGTATCAGTTTGAAGCCAGTGAAAACGGCCTGCCAATGCTGGTGACGAATGCCGGTGTGTTGAACCCGATTCGCGTCTCCGCAGATATTCTGAAAACGCTGGCGGCGCGGGCAACCGAATCGCTCGCCGGTGAACTGGACGGCGTGGTGATTACCGTTCCAGCCTATTTTGACGACGCACAGCGTCAGGGCACCAAAGACGCGGCGCGTCTGGCGGGCCTACATGTCCTGCGTCTGCTGAACGAACCGACCGCCGCGGCGATTGCCTACGGTTTGGATTCCGGTCAGGAAGGGGTGATTGCCGTTTATGACTTAGGCGGTGGCACCTTCGATATCTCCATTCTGCGCCTGAGCCGCGGTGTGTTTGAAGTGCTGGCAACCGGCGGCGATTCCGCGCTGGGCGGCGACGACTTCGACCATCTGCTGGCCGACCATATCCGCGAACAAGCAGGCATTGCCGATCGCAGCGATAACCGCGTACAGCGCGAATTGCTGGATGCCGCAATCGCCGCCAAAATCGCCTTAAGCGATGCGGACAGCGTCGCCGTTGAGGTGGCGGGCTGGAAAGGCGAAGTCACCCGTGAACAGTTTAACGATCTTATTTCCGCGCTGGTGAAGCGTACTCTGCTGGCCTGTCGCCGCGCGCTGAAAGACGCGGGCGTGGAAGCCGCTGAAGTGCTGGAAGTGGTGATGGTTGGCGGTTCAACCCGCGTACCGCTGGTACGAGAGCGCGTGGGCGAGTTCTTTGGCCGCACCCCGCTGACCTCCATTGACCCGGACAAAGTGGTAGCCATTGGCGCTGCCGTTCAGGCTGATATTCTGGTCGGTAATAAGCCGGACAGTGAAATGCTGCTGCTTGACGTGATCCCGCTTTCTCTCGGCCTCGAAACCATGGGCGGCCTGGTGGAGAAAGTGATCCCGCGTAACACCACGATTCCGGTGGCGCGCGCGCAGGAATTCACCACCTTCAAAGACGGACAGACTGCGATGTCTATCCACGTAATGCAGGGCGAGCGCGAACTGGTGCAGGACTGCCGCTCGCTGGCACGCTTTGCGCTGCGCGGTATTCCGGCATTACCGGCTGGCGGTGCGCATATTCGCGTGACCTTCCAGGTTGATGCGGATGGTCTGCTGAGCGTCACGGCGATGGAGAAATCCACCGGCGTTGAATCCTCGATTCAGGTGAAACCGTCCTACGGTCTGACCGATGGCGAAATCGCCACCATGATTAAAGATTCCATGAGCTACGCCGAGCAGGACGTGAAAGCACGCATGCTGGCGGAGCAGAAAGTGGAAGCGGCGCGCGTGCTGGAAAGCCTGCAAAGCGCGCTTGCCGCAGATGCCGCGCTGTTAAGCGCCGCAGAGCGCCAGGATATTGACCACGCTGCCGCCGAGTTAAGTGCTGCGGCAGAGGGTGATGACACTGACGCCATCGAACAAGCCATTAAAAACGTTGACAAACAAACCCAGGAATTCGCCGCTCGTCGTATGGACCAATCCGTCCGTATGGCGCTGAAAGGCCAATCCGTGGACGAGGTTTAATATGCCAAAGATTGTTTTTCTGCCCCACCAGGACCTGTGTCCGGATGGCGTAGTTGTGGAAGCTGAGACCGGTGAAACCATTCTGGATGCTGCGCTGCGTAGCGGTATCGAGATTGAACACGCCTGCGAAAAATCCTGTGCCTGTACCACCTGCCACTGCATCGTGCGTGAAGGTTTCGATTCGCTTCGAGAAAGTACTGAAGACGAAGACGATATGCTGGATAAAGCCTGGGGACTGGAGCCGGATAGCCGTCTGAGCTGTCAGGCGCGCGTCACCGACGAAGATCTGGTTATCGAAATCCCGCGTTACACAATTAACCACGCACGCGAGCATTAACAGGGGATAGTATGGGACTGAAGTGGACTGACAGCCGCGAAATCGGCGAAGCGCTGTACGACGCCTTCCCGGATACCGATCCGAAGACCGTGCGTTTTACCGATCTGCACCAGTGGATTTGCGACCTCGAAGATTTTAATGATGACCCTCAGGCATCAAATGAAAAAGTTCTTGAGGCAATTCTGCTAGTCTGGTTGGATGAAGCAGACTAATTTTGCATCATGATCCACGCTGCAGATACGTTGGCGACGCGAATCATTTAGCAAAAAACTAACGGGCTGCCATTCGGCGGCCCGTTTGCTAATAAGGATAAAAATAATGACAGAAGCCATGAAAGTGACCCTTTCTACCCAGCCAGCCGATGCGCGCTGGGGGAATAAAGCCACCCACAGTATTAATGATGAAGGTATTGTCCTGCACCTGACTGGCCGCGATGATGCGGGGTTGATTCAGCGCGTGGCGCGTAAAATCGACGGCATGGGCATTAAGCACGTTGCATTAAGCGGCGAAGGCTGGAACGTTGAGAACGCCTGGGCTTTCTGGTCCGGTTACAAAGGGCCGAAAGGCACGCGTCAGGTTGAATGGCCTGAACTCGACGATGCACAACGTCAGGAACTGGATAACCGTCTAACCTACATCGACTGGGTGCGTGACACCATCAACGCACCGGCCGAAGAATTAGGCCCTGAACAGCTTGCACAGCGTGCGGTTGACCTGCTGTGCGGTGTTGCGTGCGACAATGTTTCCTATCGCATCACCAAAGGCGAAGACCTGCGCGAGCAAAATTATATGGGCCTGCACACCGTAGGTCGCGGTTCTGAGCGCCCACCGGTATTACTGGTGCTGGATTACAACCCAACCGGTGATAAAGAAGCCCCGGTTTATGCTTGTCTGGTGGGCAAAGGCATCACGTTCGATTCCGGCGGTTACAGCATCAAGCAGAGCGCCTTTATGGACTCTATGAAGTCTGATATGGGCGGCGCGGCAACCGTCACCGGCGCGCTGGCGCTGGCGATTACCCGTGGTCTGAACAAGCGTGTGAAGCTGTATCTGTGCTGTGCCGATAACATGGTCAGCGGAAATGCGTTCAAGCTGGGCGATATCATCCGCTATCGGAACGGCAAAAACGTAGAAGTGATGAACACCGACGCAGAAGGGCGTCTGGTGCTGGCCGATGGCCTGATTGATGCTAGTGCGCAGAAACCAGAGCTTATCATTGATGCGGCGACCCTGACCGGTGCGGCGAAAACGGCGTTGGGTAACGACTACCACGCGCTGTTCAGCTTTGACGACCAACTGGCAAACCGCCTGCTGGCGAGCGCTCAGGCGGAAAACGAAGCCTTCTGGCGTCTGCCGCTGGCTGAATTCCACCGCAACCAGTTGCCGTCTAACTTTGCCGAACTCAATAACACCGGCAGCGCGGCTTATCCGGCTGGCGCAAGCACCGCGGCGGGCTTCCTGTCCCACTTTGTGGAAAACTACCATCAGGGCTGGCTGCACATTGACTGCTCGGCAACCTATCGCAAATCTGCCGTTGAGCAGTGGTCGGCGGGTGCGACCGGGCTGGGTGTGCGGACTATCGCGAATCTGTTGACCGCCGAGTAATATTTCCCCCCTCACCCTAACCCTCTCCCCAAAGGGGAGAGGGGATCGAACGGCGTTCTCCCTTAAGCTCTGGGTTGAAGTTTCACTCGGTTTTCTCCCTCGCCCCTTTGGGGAGAGGGCCGGGGTGAGGGGGAACCACAGAACTGGAACCACTATGTCCGAAACCAAAAACGAACTCGAAACCCTACTGGAAAAAGCGGCAACCGAACCCGCTCATCGCCCGGCATTTTTCCGTACCCTACTGGAATCCACCGTCTGGGTACCCGGTACCGCGGCTGATGAAGGCCAGGTTGTCGATGACAGCGCTTTAGATATCCAGCACTGGGAAAAAGATGACGGCACTTCGGTTGTCCCATTCTTTACCTCGCTGGAGGCCCTGCAACAGGCCGTCACCACCGAGCAGGCCTTTGTGGTGATGCCGGTGCGCACGCTATTTGAAATGACGCTGGGCGAGACGCTGTTCCTCAACGCCAAACTGCCCACCGGCAAGGAGTTCACTCCACGTGAAATCAGCCATCTGATTGGCGAAGAGGGTAACCCGTTGAGCACGCAGGAAGTGCTGGAAGGCGGCAGTGCGCTGCTGCTGTCCGAGGTGGCCGAACCGCCAGCGCAAATGGTGGAATCGCTGACTACGCTGTTTAAAACCCTGAAAACGGTGAAACGCGCGTTCCTGTGCTCCATCAAAGAGCACGCTGACGAGCAGCCAAATCTGTTGATTGGTATCGAAGTGGAAGGGGATATCGAAGAGGTTATTCACGCCGCAGGCAGTGTTGCCACCGACACGTTGCCAGGTGATGAGCCTATTGATATCTGCCAGGTCGTCGAAGGTGAGAAGGGCATCAGCCACTTTATGCTGGCGCATATCACCCCGTTCTATGAAAAACGCTGGGGCAGTTTCCTGCGCGATTTCAAACAGAACCGGATTATTTAGCTCGCGTGATGTTTCCCCGGAGTCGGTGCTAACGCACCTCGTCCGGGCTACAATTTCGCACATTTGTAGCCCGGCCAAGCGCAGCGCCGCCGGGACGGCTCCGCATCACCCCGTCGCTTCCAGCAACAATAAATCCATCAGTAGCACCAGATTCGACTCAAACGACGTCACCCCTGCCGCTTCGGCGGCAAAATGCACCGCTTCGTCATAAAGCGCGAAATGCACATCGGCAAGGCCTGCCAGGGTATTTGCTGAGGCGCGGGTGAATGCAACGACCGTCATCCCAACATTACGCGCAATGCGCGCTTTATCGAGCACCTGCTCGGTCTCACCGCTGCGTGACACGGCAATAAACACCTGATAGCGCGCCGCGTTGCTTAAGAAGATATTGCGGCTATCGCCCGGTCCTGAAATGAATGCCGTTTTGCCCAACACCTGCAACTTCTTGGTCAGGTACTCAGCAAACAGATAGGAAAATCCTGCACCGTAGAGAAAAAAACGCTCCTGTTCACGCAGGAGGCGGGTGAACTGCAGACGTTTTTCAGCCGTCGCCCACCCAAAAGTAAGCTGATAGTTGGCGATAAAATGGTTAAACAGCGCCGAATTCTCATCGACGCCATCCGTCTGCTGCACCGCAATATGCGGAGTCTCCGCCAGCAGACTTTTACAGTGCCAGATAAATTCGCTGTAGCCGCTAAACCCCAGCTTCTGGCACAAACGCATAATCGTGGCGGTTGAGACAAAGGTTGCCTGAGCCAACTGACGGACGGTGATATTGCCCACCAATAACGGATGATCCGTCAGGTGGGCTAACACCCGGTACTCCGCGCGAGTGAGCGATGTCCCGCGCATCAGCAGCGGCGTCAGGCGATTATCCATTACTGTGCAGGCTCAATCGGCAGATCGGCGCGCGCGCCCCATTCGCTCCAGGAACCGTCATAAAGGGTAACGTCAGGCGCATCAAGCGTGGCCAGTGCCAGGGCAACGACCGCGGCAGTCACGCCGGAACCGCAGCTGACAATAATCGGCTGGCTTAAATCAACCCCCTGGCGAGCAAAGATGGTTTCCAGTTCATCGGTAGTTTTCAGCTCACCGTCCACCACCAAATCCCCCCACGGCACGTTACGTGCGCCGGGAATATGACCGCGGCGTAAACCCGGGCGAGGCTCATCAACCAGGGCATTAAAACGCGGAGCGGGACGCGCATCAACCAGTTGAGCTGTCCCCTCGTGACTGGCGATCAGAACTTCGGTCAACCGTTTTACGGACTCAGGGCTGAACTCAGATTCAAACTCGCCCTCACTGCTGTTAGCTTCACCTTGTTCCAGCAGCAGTTCATCACGCTGCCAGCCGGCCAGACCGCCCGCCAGAATTGATACCCGTTGGGCGCCGAACGTCCGCAGCATCCACCATGCGCGCGGCGCGGAGAACAGGTTGCCTTCATCATAGATAACCAGATACTTATCACGGCTAACGCCCAGTTCACGCATCGCCACGGCAAACGCTTCCGGGCGCGGCATCATGTGCGGCAGGGGAGATGTGTGGTCACTGAGGGCTTCTATATCAAAAAAGACCGCGCCCGGCAGATGCCCGGCACGGAATTCAGCGTTGAGATCGCGGTGCTCTTGTCCCGGTGGCGCCATACGGGCGTCAATAATCTGTACTTCCGGGTCATCAATGTGCTCAGCCAGCCAGTCGGCGGCAACAAAAAACGAAGTGGTCATAATACCCTCCATTATGAATTATAAAGGGATTGTCGGTGTTTTTTGTCACACCGACAAGCGACCATCCGTTTATTAGCGCGTTGCTTCACCCTTTTTCCAGGCGTGATGCAATTCTGGCCAGTAGTCTCGGTTAGCCGCAATCATTTCATCAAGGATGGCTTTGGCATGCGCCATCGTCGGCACCGTCCGGTTAAGGGTGAAAGCCTGTAGTGCTTTTTCGTAGCTGCCTTCCAGCGTTGCTTCAACCAGCAGTTGCTCCGAAGCCAGTTGCTGCATTAACAATGTTTGGTGGAACAGCGGCACCTTGCCCATGCGCACTGGCTCCGGGCCGTTGGCGGTGATGTAGGCCGGAACCTCGACCATGGCATCATCTGGCAGATTGGCAATTGCCCCTTGGTTCTCCACGATGACCAGGTGACGCTGGCGTAAATCAAAGGCCAGCGAGCAGGCGACGTCGACGATAAAGGCACCGTGTACGCCGACGTGGAAAGCGTCGGGCAGAATGCCGGTGTTCTGATACTCAACCGCTGCGGCGAACAGTTTTTTCTCACGCCCGTCCATTACTTCGTTGGCGCGGGTATAGTCTGGGTTTTGATGCTCAACAATCTGGTTAGGTATCAGGTAGTACTGCAAATAGGGGTTAGGCAGATATTCCGGGAAGCAGTCCATCATCGGCTGAATATTACGCCAGGTTTTCACCCATGACGGATCGGCGTGCTGCGGGTCGGTCTGCGCGGCATCTTCCGTCAGTAGGCCAAATTTCGCCACGTGGCGGCGCAGCTCCGGCATTTTATCTTCGCCGTCGACGCGCACCTGGGTAAACCAGCCAAAGTGGTTGAGGCCGAAGTAGTCAACGTCTAATTTGTGGCGATCTACGCCGAGGATCGCCCCCATATTACGCATGGCTGCCACCGGCATATCGCAGATGTTCAGCACCCGTGCATTCGGGCGCAGACGGCGGATCCCTTCGGCGACAATCGCCGCCGGGTTGGAGTAGTTAACGATCCACGCTTTCGGAGAGGCGTAGCGCTCAACCAGATCGATAAGTTCAGCCATCGGCAGAATAGTACGCAGGCCGTAGGCCAGCCCACCGGGGCCGCAGGTTTCCTGGCCGACCACGCCGTGGCGCAGTGGGATTTTTTCATCCTGCTCGCGCATCTTGTACTGGCCCACGCGCATTTGCGCAAAGACGAAGTGCGCGCCGCTAAACGCCGTTTCCGGACAGGTGGTGACGGTAAATTTAATGCTTTGGCTATGGTCGCGGATAACCTTTTCTACGACAGGTGCAATGGTATTCTGCCGCGCTTCGTCAATATCGTAGAGACGAATCTCTGCCAGTGGAAAGTCAGCAAGGCGCACCATCAGACTCTTGACGATACCCGGTGTGTAGGTGCTACCGCCACCGGCGATGGCCAGGATAAATGGGGATTTCAACATGTTATAGCCTCCTTTAGAGAACCGCTTCAACGGCTTCTCGCATTTTTTTGACATGCAGCCCGTAGACCACCTGAACGTTATTACCCTGCTTGATGATGCCTTTGGCACCGGTCGCTTTGAGCTGCGGTTCGTTAATTTGCGCCACGTCCTTCACGCTGACGCGCAGGCGGGTGTAGCAGTTGTCCACCACCTCGATATTGCCGCGTCCGCCTAGCCCTTCAATGATGGTGGCACCCAGCCCTTCGTTGTTGCCCTTCGCCTGATATTCCTGCTTGCTGTAAAGCCGGGTTTGCTGGTCATCCTCTTCACGTCCTGGCGTTTTCATATCAAAACGCAGGATCAGGAAGCGGAAGATAACGAAGTAGAGCGCGAACATAATCAGCCCCACCACGATGTACATCGGCCAGTTCGATTTGGTGGTGCCCAGCGGCAGGTTGTAGAGAATAAAATCGATGATCCCGTTGGCTCCGATAGCGTGGACGCCGAACAAAGAGAATAGCGTCATGCCGATACCGGTCAGCACCGCATGTACGACAAACAGCAGCGGGGCAACAAACAGGAAGGAGAACTCGAGCGGCTCGGTGACGCCAACCAGCATCGAGGTGAGCGCCGCCGGGATCAGAATGGCTTTGGCAACGGCCTTACGCTCAGGCCGGGCGGTGACATACATCGCCAGCGCCGCCGCAGGCAGGCCGAACATTTTGCTGATGCCACGCGCATCCCATACCACCGTGCTGCTTAACTGTGTCACGTTATGACAGGCCATCTCGGCGAAATAGATATTGCGTGCGCCCTGATACAACGTTCCGCACACCTCTTTTGAGCCGCCCAGTTCGGTATACAAAAACGGGGTATAAACCAGATGATGCAGTCCGGTTGGCACTAATATGCGTTCCAGAAAACCGTAGATCGCCACGCCAAAGGGGCCGGAACCTTTAATGGCTAAGGCTAATGCGCTGATACCGTGCTGCGCCCACGGCCACAGTTCGCTCATCACCACGCCAAGCAAAATCGCCACCGGCAGAATAATGATGGTGATAAAACAGTGGCCGGAATAAATCGCCATCGCGCCGGAGAATTGCACGCTGGAGTAACGGTTATATAAGTAGCCGGTGAGAGCGCCGGTCAGGATCCCGGCGAAAACGCCCATCTCCAGCACCTGAACGCCGAGCACCATACTTTGCCCGGCGGTGCGCATCTGGTCGGCGGGAGCCAGTTCACCCTGGAGCTGGAGCGTAACGTTCATCGCGTTGATAAAGACAATAAAGGTCACCAGCCCCAGGAGAGCGGCATAGCCTTTATCGCGAGCGGCAAGGCCAATCGGAATCCCGACCGCGAAGATCATCGCCAGGTTGACCAGCAATGAAACGGCGGATTTGGCAATCAACTGACCCAGATTTTGTACCGCCGGATAACCCAGCACCGGAATGTAGTCAGCCAGACTGCCGTTACCCAGCACGTTACCAAAAGCGATAAACAAACCGACGATAGGCAAGATCAGTACCGGCCCGTAGAGGGATTTGCCAAAATTTTGCAACGCATTAACGGCTCTTTTCATGTTGTTCTCCAATTTTTGAACCGCGCTGATAAGGGGATAAGACCCGCAGACGTTAACAGCACAATAGCCTGCTAAGCCATCTATCTTATTGTTTTAAAAACAAAGTACGCACAACGTCACATGTAACGTTGCGTGTTGTGATCGGCGTAACACGTTAAGGACGTGAAGGGATGGGCGAGAAAATGGGATTATATCGACTACTGGCAAACTACGGTCTGGGGCATAATACTGTGTTGACGACACAATCAGATTTCACCCCTCAGAGGTTACAGGATGAAACCCTTTCGTTTAGCAACGCTGGCCCTCGCGCTGGCGATGACGTTCACGCTGGCTGGATGCGACAATAATAACGACGACAAGCCCGCCGTGCCTGCAACGCCGACCAAAACGGATAGCGCTGCGCCAAAAGCGGATCCCGCCCGACTTCAAAAACTCGCCCAGCAAAGTCAGGGCAAAACGCTCTCTTTGCTTGATGCCTCGGAAGTCCAGTTGGACGGCGCGGCCACGCTGGTGCTGACCTTCTCCATCCCGCTTGACCCTGAACAAGACTTCAGTAAAAGCGTCCATCTGGTGGATAAAAAAAGCGGCAAGGTCGATGGCGCCTGGGAACTGGCACCGAACCTGAAAGAGCTTCGCCTGCGGCATCTTGAGCCAAAACGTGACCTGATTGTGACCGTTGACCCCGCGCTACTGGCGCTCAATAAAGCCACCTTCGAAACCCGCGTTGAAAAAACGCTGACCACCCGTGATATTGCGCCGAGCGTGGGTTTTGCCAGCCGAGGCTCGCTCTTACCTGGCAAGGTCATTGAAGGGCTGCCGGTGATGGCGCTTAACGTACCGCACGTGGACGTTAATTTCTTCCGCGTGAAGCCTGAAGCGCTGGCGTCATTTGTCAGCCAATGGGAATACCGCAGTTCGCTAAGCAACTGGGAGTCAGACGAGCTGCTGAAAATGGCGGACCTGGTGTATACCGGGCGCTTTGACCTCAACCCGGCACGTAACACCCGCGAAAAATTGCTGTTACCGCTAAAAGACATTACGCCGTTGCAGCAATCCGGCGTCTATATCGCCGTGATGAATCCGGCGGGGCAGTATAGCTACAGCAATGCCGCGACGCTGTTTACCCTCAGTGACGTTGGCGTGTCGCTCCACCGTTATCACAATCAACTGGATGTGTTTACCCAGAGCCTGGAAAACGGCGCTGCGCAGTCGGCGGTGGAGCTGACGCTCATCAACAGTAAAGGGCAAACCCTGGCGCAGGCTACCAGCGATGCGAAAGGGCATACCACCCTGCAATCCGATAAGGACGCGGCGCTGCTGTTGGCACGCAAAGATGGGCAGACAACCTTACTCGACCTCAAACAGCCCGCGCTTGATCTGGCCGAGTTTGATATCGCCGGTTCGCCGGGCTACAGCAAGCAGTTCTTTATGTTCGGCCCGCGCGATCTCTATCGTCCTGGCGAAACGGTGATTTTAAACGGTCTGCTGCGCGACAGCGACGGCAAGCCGCTGGCTGAGCAGCCGGTGAAACTGGAGGTCGTCAAGCCGGACGGTACGGTTGTCCGCAGCCTGGTCAGCAAACCGGTTAATGGTCTGTATCAACTGACCTATCCACTGGACAGCGGCGCAGCAACCGGCATGTGGCACATTCGCGCTAACACCGGCGATAACCAGCCGCAGGAATGGGATTTCCAGGTCGAGGATTTTATGCCCGAGCGCATGGCCCTCAATCTGACGCCAAAGGCGACGCCGCTCTCTCCGGCGGATGACGTGAAATTTGATGTGGTCGGTTACTACCTTTACGGCGCACCTGCCAACGGTAATAGCCTGCAAGGTAAGCTGTTCTTACGTCCGCTACGCGACGCGGTAGCGGCACTACCGGGCTTCCAGTTTGGTGATATTGCTCAGGAAAATATTACCCGCAGCCTCGATGAGATGGACCTGAAGCTTGATGCAAAAGGTCGTACCGAGGTCACCATTGCCAGCCAGTGGCAGGAAACGCATTCTCCATTACAGGTGATTCTCCAGGCTAGCCTGCTGGAGTCCGGAGGTCGGCCGGTTACGCGTCGTGCGGTTCAGGCTATCTGGCCTGCTGCTGAGCTGCCGGGCATACGCCCTCAGTTTGCTAGCAAAGCGGTCTATGACTACCGTACCGATACCACGGTTAATCAACCTATCGTTGAAGAAAACAGCCAGGCAGCGTTCGATATTGTTTACAGCAACGCGCAGGGTGAGAAAAAGGCGGTTTCAGGTTTGCAGGTCAAGCTTATCCGTGAGCGCCGTGATTACTACTGGAACTGGTCGGAAGGCGACGGTTGGCAATCTCGCTTTGATCAAAAAGATCTGGTGGAGGGAGACGAATCGCTGGATCTGAAGGCGGATGAAACCGGAAAAGTTAGCTTCCCGGTGGAATGGGGCGCCTATCGCCTGGAAGTGAGAGTGCCAAACGAAGCGGTCAGCAGCGTACGTTTCTGGGCAGGCTATAGCTGGCAGGATAACAGTGACGGCACCGGCGCGGCGCGCCCTGACCGTGTAACTTTAAAGCTCGATAAACCGAATTATCAGCCGGGCGATACTATCAAACTGCATGTAGCGGCACCCGCTGCGGGCAAAGGTTATGCGATGGTCGAATCCAGCGAGGGACCGCTGTGGTGGCAGGAAATTGATGTGCCAGCACAGGGGATGGATCTCTCCATCCCGGTGGATAAAAGCTGGAACCGCCATGACCTTTATCTGAGCACGCTGGTAGTGCGTCCGGGCGATAAATCCCGCTCGGCGACACCAAAACGGGCGGTGGGTGTCCTGCATCTGCCGCTGGGCGATGAGCAACGTCGACTGAATATCGCGCTGGATAGCCCGCAGAAAATGCGCCCGAATCAGCCGCTGACCGTCAAAGTGAAGGTCAATCGTAAAGAGGGAGCGGCACCAAAACAGGTGAACGTTCTGCTCTCTGCGGTGGATAGCGGTGTGCTGAATATTACCGACTACACCACGCCGGATCCGTGGGAAGCCTTCTTTGGCCAGAAACGTTACGGTGCGGATATCTATGATATTTATGGCCAGGTCATCGAAGGGCAGGGGCGTCTTGCCAGCCTACGCTTCGGTGGTGATGGCGATGAACTCAATCGCGGCGGTAAACCGCCGGTTAACCACGTCACCATTATTGCCCAGCAGGCGCAGCCGGTGGTGCTTGATGAAAACGGTGAAGGCATCATCACCATGCCTATCGGGGACTTTAACGGCGAACTGCGCGTCATGGCGCAGGCGTGGACGGCGGAAGACTTCGGCAGCGCTGAATCGAAAGTGATAGTGGCCGCACCGGTGGTGGCGGAATTGAACATGCCGCGCTTTATGGCAAGCGGCGACAGTGCTCGTCTGACGCTTGATGTCACCAACCTCACAGACCAACCGCAGACGCTGAACGTGAAAATTGCCACCGGCGGCCTGATTCAGTTGAAAAGCGCGCAGCCCGCGCCATTAAAACTGGAGCCGGGCGTCCGTAGCACGCTGTTTGTGCCGGTAAGCGCAGGCGAAGGGTATGGCGATGGCGATATTAATGTCACCGTGTCAGGCATGACGCTGCCGGGTGAAACGCTGGCAGAGATGCAAAAGTCATGGAAAATCGGCGTCCGTCCGGCCTTCCCGGCGCAGACGGTAAATAACGGCGCGGTGCTTCAGCCGGGTGAAAGCTGGAGCGTTCCGCCGAATCTAAATGCATCATTCTCACCGGTGACGCTGCAAGGGCAACTGCTGTTAAGCGGCAAACCGCCGCTTAATCTGGCGCGCTATATTCGCGAACTGAAAGCCTATCCGTATGGTTGTCTGGAGCAGACGGCAAGCGGACTCTTCCCGCAGCTTTATACCAATGCCGAGCAGCTTAAGGCGCTGGGCATTGCGGGCGATAGTGATGACAAACGTCGTGCAGCGGTTGATATAGGTATCTCGCGCCTGCTGCAAATGCAAAAAGATAACGGCGGGTTTGCCCTGTGGGACAAAGAAGGATCGGAAGAGTACTGGTTGACGGCCTACGTCATGGACTTCCTGGTACGAGCAGGGGAACAGGGCTACAGCGTCCCAGCCGAGGCGATTAACAAAGGCAACAACCGGATGCTGCGCTACCTGCAAGAGCCGGGGTTGATGAGCGTGCGCTATACCGATGATACCGCTGCCAGCCGCTTCGCTATTCAGGCTTATGCGGGACTGGTGCTGGCACGTCAGCAAAAAGCCCCATTGGGTGCGTTGCGTGAATTGTGGGAACGCCGTAGTCAGGCGCGCTCCGGCCTGCCGCTGATGCAGTTGGGTATTGCACTGAAGGCGATGGGCGATGCTCCGCGCAGCGAACAAGCGCTTCAGTTAGCGCTGACTACCAAACGTTCAGACCAAACGCGCTGGCTGGCGGACTACGGTAGCGATCTGCGCGACCATGCCCTGATGCTTTCGCTGCTGGAAGAAAACAAACTCCTGCCTGATGCTCAGAATGCGCTGCTGCAAACCCTCTCTGAGGAAGCTTTTGGCGAACGCTGGCTGTCGACCCAGGAAAACAATGCGTTATTCCTGGCGGCAAAAAGTGTCCTGAGTCTGCCGGGTAACTGGACGGCGCAAACCACGCTTTCAAGCCAACCGCTGCAAGGCGACAAATCGCTGACGCAAAACCTGAATGGTGAACAGCTGGCTGCCCTTAACGTGACAAACACTGGTGAACACCCGCTGTGGCTGCGTCTGGACAGCACTGGTTATCCAGAGAGCGCCCCGGCAGCATCAAGCAACGTTTTGCATATCGAACGTCAGTTCTTTGGTACTGATGGTGAAAGCAAATCGTTGTCTTCGCTGCGCAGTGGCGATTTGGTTCTGGTAAAACTTGACGTCAAAGCCAGCCAGAACGTACCGGATGCACTGGTGGTGGATATGCTGCCCGCAGGTCTGGAGCTGGAAAACCAGAACCTAGCGAACAGTAGCGCTAACCTGCAAGACAACGGCGGTGAAGTACAAGAGTGGCTAAACCAAATGCAGCAGGCGGATATTCAGCATATGGAATTCCGTGACGATCGCTTTGTTGCTGCGGTGGCCTTGAATGCCAACCAACCGGTGACGCTGGTATATCTGGCGCGTGCGGTGATGCCGGGCGCCTATCAGGTGCCGCCGTCACAGGTTGAATCGATGTATGTACCGAGCTGGCGAGCGACGAGCGCTTCGGGCGATATGTTGATTGTCGTGCCGTAAGATGCATGTTTGCAGGCGAAAACGCCCCTGCTGGCGCTGGCTGGCCGGGGCTGTTGTTATTCTGTTTGTGGGTATTGTGCTGGCCGATAGGCTCTGGCCACTCCCCCTGCATGAAGTCACCCCCGCACGCGTGGTGGTGGCGCAAGACGGTAGCCCGCTATGGCGTTTTGCCGATGCTGATGGAATCTGGCGCTATCCGGTGACGATCGAAGAGGTATCACCGCGTTACCTTGAAGCGCTGATCCAGTATGAAGACCGCTGGTTCTGGGATCACCCTGGCGTGAACCCATTTTCTATCGCGCGAGCCGCCTGGCAGGATTTAACTGCTGGCCGGGTCGTGTCGGGCGGCAGTACCCTCACCATGCAGGTAGCACGCCTGTTGGATCCGCATTCCCGTACCTTCGCAGGCAAAGTGCGCCAGCTGTGGCGCGCTTTCCAGCTTGAGTGGCATCTTTCTAAACGCGATATTCTCACACTCTACCTTAACCGAGCGCCGTTCGGCGGTACGTTGCAGGGCATCGGTGCGGCGAGCTGGGCCTATCTTGGCAAACCACCGGCGCAACTGAGCTACGCTGACGCTGCGTTACTGGCCGTATTACCGCAGGCCCCGAGTCGCTTACGACCCGACCGCTGGCCTGAAAGAGCGCAGGCTGCGCGCAACAAAGTTCTCGATCGCATGCTCACTCAGCATGTCTGGCCTGCTGGCGCGGTGAAAGAGGCGAAAGAGGAAGCCGTATGGCTGTTCCCGCGCCAGATGCCGCAGTTAGCGCCGCTGTTTTCACGACAGATGCTGGCGCGCAGCAAGGATGAGAAAATCGTCACTACCCTGGATGCCGGGTTGCAGCGCCAGCTCGAAGATTTGGCGCTGAACTGGAAATCACGCTTACCGCCTCGAACCTCGCTGGCGATGGTGGTGGTCGATAACCACGATATGAAAGTTCGCGGATGGGTCGGTTCAGTGGATATTGCCGATGACAGCCGTTTTGGTCATGTTGATATGGTAACGGCTATTCGCTCGCCGGGCTCAGTATTAAAACCGTTCCTGTACGGCATGGCGCTCGATAGCGCATTCATTCATCCGGCGTCTCTCCTTCAGGACGTCCCGCGCCGGGTGGGCGATTATCGTCCCGGCAATTTCGACAGCGGTTTCCACGGCCCGGTGAGCATGAGCGAAGCGTTAGTGCGTTCGCTAAATCTTCCGGCAGTACAGGTGCTCGATGCTTATGGGCCGAAACAATTTGCCGCCCGCCTGCGTAATGCGGGGTTACCGCTGATTCTGCCAGCGGGTGCGGAACCCAATTTGTCACTGATTCTTGGCGGCGCGGGCGCACGTCTGGCTGATATTACCGCCGCGTACAGCGCTTTGGCGCGTCACGGTAAAGTCGGGAAGCTGCGGATGCTGGCAAGCGATCCACTGGTTGAGCGGCCGCTGCTTTCGCCAGGTTCAGCATGGATTATCCGCCGAATTCTGGCGGGAGAAGCCCAGCCGTTGCCGGATGCCGCATTATCTCAGGCGGTGCCGCTGGCGTGGAAAACGGGCACCAGCTACGGCTACCGCGATGCCCTGGCGATTGGCGTGAACGCCCGCTACAGCATCGGTATTTGGGTTGGCCGCCCGGACGGAACGCCGGTGGCCGGGCAGTTTGGTTTTGCCAGCGCGATACCGCTTTTGAATCAGGTCAATAACCTGTTGCTCTCAAGAAACTCGCGTCAGCCCGAAGACCGGGATCCGCGTCCTGCCTCGGTGAGCCGGGCAGAGATTTGCTGGCCCGGAGGTCAGCCCTTAGCCGCAGGTGACAGCAATTGCCGCCGTCGGCTGGCAACCTGGGTGCTGGATAATACTCTGCCGCCGACCATGCTGTTGCCGGAGCAAGAAGGCATGCGGGGGATTCGCTTCCCGATTTGGCTTGATGGCTCTGGGAAGCGGGTGGCAGCGGATTGCCCGGATGCCCGCGAGGCGATGATTGACGTTTGGCCGCTGCCGCTGGAGCCGTGGCTTCCCGTGGGGGAACGCCGGTCAGCGCGGCTGCCAGCGGTTTCGGCTGTTTGTCCCCCGAGGCAGTTCCAGAATACTGCGCCTTTGATGATTTCAGGGATTCGCGATAACGCTGTCATCCGCCGGCTGCCAGGGGAATCCGGAGCGAGGGTTGTGCTTTTGGCCAACGGAGGTGATGGGCAGCGCTGGTGGTTCCTTAACGGAGAGCCACAAAAGGGTGCTGGAGAAAATCTGGCACTGACGCTTGAGAAATCTGGCATGTATCAACTGGTGGTGATGGATGATGCGGGGCAGACGGCGGTGGTTAACTTTACGTTGCAAAACACGGATGGCCGTTAAATGGTATAGAAAAATAAAAAATATTAGTACGTTGGACACGGTGTTTTATTTATCTTTCAATGATATTTCGTCTGAGTTTATTGAGACATTCATCAGTGGGTATGAGCAGATAAAGTATATTATTTGCTGGGTGGTTAATATCTTCGCATTCATGATGCTAATAATTGTTAATCGCTAATAGTTCTGAGACAACTGGTATTGCATCTAGCCAATCTGGATGCCTTGTTCCTTAAGGAATTATAAAATATTAATTTAGAATAAATAAAGAATTAACCCACCTTAAATATATTAAAATCCCAAAATTAGAAGGTGATGATTTTTATTCATCAGCGCCAATAATCATTCATCCGGTTGTTCACCGAATATATGTATAGATAAATCATATTGCGATGCCTCCGGAAATACTTCTGTTGTATTTATTCAGGAAGGCATTTATGTCATCAGGATTACGTTTCACACTGGAGGTGGATGGCCTGCCGTCGGACGCGCTGGTCGTGACGTCCTTTCATCTGAGTCAGTCCTTCTCCTCACTGTTCTCCCTCGATATCTCGCTGGTCAGCCAGCAACTTCTCAGCATGGATTTCTCTCAGGTGCTGGAAAAACCGGCGCACCTCAAAATCTGGCAGGGCACGGAGATACAGCGCCGGGTGAACGGCATTGTGACCTGGTTTGAACAGGGGGAAAACGACGGGCACCAGATGCTGTACAGCATGAGAGTTCGCCCGCCGCTGTGGCGCGCCGCACTGCGCCAGAACTCCCGTATTTTCCAGAATGAGGATATTAAAAGCATCCTCGGGACGATATTGCAGGAAAACGGGGTCACGGACTGGAGTCCGCTGTTCAGCGAGGCGCATCCGGCGCGGGAATTCTGCGTGCAGTACGGTGAAACGGATTATGACTTTCTGGCGCGGATGGCCGCGGAGGAAGGGCTGTTCTTCTACGAAGAGCACTCGCCTGACAGCGATGACCAGAGCCTGGTGCTGTGCGACACGGTGCGCTTTCTGCCGGAATCTTTCGATATCCCGTGGAACCCAAATACCCGAACCGAAGTGAGCACGCCGTGCATCAGCCAGTTCCGTCACAGCGCGCAGATCCGCCCCTCTTCCGTTATCGGCAAGGACTACACCTTCAAACGCCCCGGCTGGGCGGGCCGCTTTGCTCACCAGGGTGAATATCAGGATCACCAGCGTACGCAATATGAAGTGTTCGACTATCCAGGCCGTTTCAAGGACGGACACGGACAAAACTTCACCCGCTGGCAGATGGAGGGATGGCGCAATAATGCCGAAGAGGCCCAGGGAAAAGCCGTTCCCCGGCAATATGGCCGGGACGACGTATCACGCTGACGAAACATCCCCAGGCGAGCCTGAACTGGGAATGGCAGGTGGTGAGCAGCGCTTTGCAGGGGAGCCAGCCGCAGGCGGTGGCAGGGCGTTCCGGCGCAGGAACCACCCTTGAAAATGATTTTACGGTGATCCCGGCAGACAGAACGTGGCGGCCGGTACCACAGCAGAAACCATCGGTGGATGGCCCACAGTCGGCGGTGGTTACCGGCCCGGAAGGCGAAGAAATCTTCTGCGACGAGCACGGTCGCGTACGGGTGAAATTCAACTGGGACCGCTATAACCCACCAGACCAGGACAGCTCGTGCTGGATCCGTGTGGCGCAGGCGTGGGCGGGGCCGGGGTTCGGCAATCTGGCCATTCCGCGCGTCGGCCAGGAGGTGATCGTCGATTTTCTCAACGGCGATCCGGATCAACCAATCATCATGGGGCGGACTTATCACGAAGAAAACCGCTCACCGGGTAATCTGCCGGGAACAAAAACACAGATGACGATCCGCTCAAAAACTTATATGGGCAGTGGATTTAATGAACTGAAGTTTGATGATGCGACCGGAAAAGAGCAGGTCTATATCCATGCGCAAAAGAATATGGATACCGAGGTCCTGAACAACCGCACGACGGACGTTAAGGCAAATCATACCGAGACCATCGGGAGTAACCAGGTTATCACCGTGAAGCGCAATCAGGTACAGACGGTGGTACAGAATCAGAACGAAAAAATAGGCCAGAACCAGAGCCTGATCGTGGGCCTGAACCAGGCTGAAACCGTCGGTGTTGCCCGTGCTCTTACCGTGGGCGTGGCGTATCAGACCACCGTGTTAGGGGTGATGAACACCTCAGTTGCACTGATGCAGTCCTCACAGGTGGGGGTTCATAAATCCCTGCTGGTGGGCAAAGGTTACAACGTAAACGTGGGGGAAAACGTCACCTTTACGGCGGGTAAAAGTCATCGGGAGAGTGCCGGAAAAGTGGCGGTCTATTGTGCCGGAGAGCACCTTGAGCTGTGCTGCGGGCAGGCCCGGCTGGTGCTGACGAAGGACGGTAAAATATTTCTTAACGGCACGGCAATCAGTCTCCAGGGAGTACAGAAGCTCAGCGGTGATTCAGCCCTGATTAACTGGAACTGTGGCGCGACAGAAAATCCGCCAAAAACGCCGGAGCAGGAAAATGACAGCCCGGAACAGCCGGAATTCTGAGTAACAGAGCCACAGGCACATACCGGACTCAACAATAAGGACTTTTCATGAGCGGAAAACCAGCAGCACGTCAGGGCGATATGACACGCTATGGTGCGGACATTGTACAGGGCTCAGCAGGTGTGCTGATTGGCGCACCAACCGGCGTAGCCTGCTCGGTCTGTCCCGGCGGGCGGACATCAGGTAGCCCGGTCAACCCGCTGCTGGGTGCCAAGGTACTGCCGGGGGAGACCGATTTTGCGCTGCCGGGGCCGCTTCCGCTGGTGTTTTCCCGCGCCTACAGCAGCTACCAGACCCGTACTCCGGCCCCCGTGGGACTCTTTGGTCCGGGCTGGAAATCACCGTCCGATATCCGGTTACAAATTCACGAAAATGCACTGGTGCTCAACGATAACGGTGGGCGCAGTATCTACTTTGACCCATTGTTACCGGGAGAGACCGCATACAGCCGCAGTGAGGCACTCTGGCTCGCGCGCGGCGGGGTGACAGAGCTGCATGAAAGCAATCCGTTGCATACGCTGTGGCAGGCCTTACCTGAAGCCATGCGTCTCAGCGAGCATCTCTATCTGGCCACAAACAGTGTGCTGGGGCCGTGGTGGCTGCTGGGGTGGCTTGAACGGGTGCCGCAGGCCGATGAGGTGCTTCCTGCTCCCCTGCCGCCATATCGGGTACTGACCGGGCTGGCGGATACATTCGGGCGCACGCTGACATACCACCGTGAGGCGGCAGGTGAGTTCAGTGGGCAGGTCACCGCCGTGACTGACGGGGCCGGTCGCCGTTTCCGGCTGGTTCTGACTACCCAGGCACAGCGGGCTGCACCGCACCGCAAAACGCGGTCCCCCTTCCCGAATGAGCTTCCCGCCACCGGTTACGGCACGGATAATGGCGCCCGGCTCGCGGAAGTGTGGCTGACGCACGACCCGGAATACCCGGATAACCTCCCCGCTTCCCCGCTGGTGCGGTACGACTACACCCCGCGCGGCGAGCTTCTGACGGTTTATGACCGCAGCGATACAACGGTGCGCAGTTTTGACTATGACCCACAGTCGCCGGGCCGGATGGTTGCGCACCGCTACGCAGGACGCCCACAGACCCGTTACCGTTATGATGCAGCCGGTCGCGTCGTGGAACAGCACAACCCGGAGGGGCTCAGCTATACCTATCGCTACGAGAAAAACCACGTCACCATCACCGACAGCCTGAACCGCCGTGAGGTACTGCATACAGAGGGCGAAGGCGGCCTGAAACGGGTGGTGCGTGAAGAGCGCCCTGACGGCAGTCTGCTGTACCGCGAATTTGATAACGCGGGCAGGCTGACCGCGCAGACCGATGCCGCCGGACGCAAAACTACATACCGGCTGAACCCGGCTTCCGGCAGCGTGGACGCGATTGTGTCACCTGACGGCAGCCTGACGCAGTATTACTCTGACCGCCAGCAACAGTTAACCGACACCGTCTACCCTGACGGGCTGGAAAGCCACCTGCGCTATGATGACCGGGGCCGGCTGGTGCAGGAGACCGCCCGCAGCGGCGTTGTGACCCGTTATCTTTACGGGACAGTCCCGGATGAGCACCCCTGTGCCGTGCAGGATGGCACCGGCGGCACAAAACAGCTGACGTGGAGCCGTTACGGTCAGTTGCTGAGTTACACCGACTGCTCGGGCTATGAAACCCGCTATGAATATAACCTATTCGGCCAGGTCACGGCGACGCACGCAGAGGAAGGGCTGAGCGTTTACCAGACCTACGACGCCTGGGGCAGGCAGGTCAGCCGCAAGGATGCGCAGGGTCATGAAACCCGCTATGAGTACAATCCCGCAGGCGACCTGACCGCCACGCTGTGGCCGGACGGCAGCCGCAGTGACACGCAGTATGACGTATGGGGGAATGCTCTGCGCGTCACTCAGGATGGCCTGACCCGCGAGATGGCATACGACGACGCCGGGCGGGTGACGACACTGACCAACGAGAACGGCAGCCACAGCACATTTGTCTGGGATGAACTGGACAGAATGGTGCAACAGACCGGCTTCGACGGCAGGACCCAATGCTATGACTACAGCCCGACCGGGCAGCTTGTCCGCAGCGAAGACGCAGGACGGGTCACCCTGTGGTATTACGATGCATCCGACAGAATCACCCACCGCACCGTGGACGGCGAACGCGCGGAGCAGTGGCGCTATGACGACCACGGCTGGCTGGCAGAGCTCAGCCATCTCAGCGAAGGACACCGTATTGCCACGGGCTACCGCTATGACCGCAAAGGACGGCTTATCAGTGAACGCCAGACCGTACATCATCCTGAAACGGATGAGCTGCTGTGGCAGCATGAAACAAAGCTGGCCTGGAACGAACAGAGTCTGGTGAACCGGGTGAAACCGGATAATCTTTCGCCGGTGGAATGGCTGACCTATGGCAGCGGCCATCTGGCGGGCATGAAACTCGGTGACACGCCGCTGGTTGACTTCACACGTGACCGCCTGCATCGGGAGACGCAGCGGCAGTACAGCGCCTACGGGCAGACCACAACCTACACGGCGGCGGGCCAGCTGCAGAGTCAGCACCTGACCCTGACGCCTTACAGCCGCGACTACGGCTACGATAGCACCGGGCGACTGGTCAGCATTCGCGAAGCCCACCAGACCCGGGAATATGCCTACAGCGGCAGCGGCAGACTGACGGGCACCACCCTGACCCGCGACGCTGTCCACCTGGACATCCCCTATGAGATGGACGCCGCAGGCAACCGGGTGGAGGAAAAAGCCCTGCGCGAGGTACTCAGGCTGCCGGAGTTGAGCCCGGATAACCGCATCGCAAAAGATACCCTTTACCTGTACCGCTATGATGCGTCCGGCAATCTGACGGAGAAGCACACCCATGTTCCGGCAGGGGCTATCCGCAGCGGGAATGAAAAAACACACCATTACAGTTATGACCGCCAGCACCGTCTGGTGCATTACCGCCTGACCCACAGCTTCGGTAATCAGGAGATCACCCGGAGTCGGTATCTCTACGATGCCATGGGCCGCCGGGTGGGCAGGATGGTCTGGCAGTGCCCGCGCCTGATGACAAATACGCTCTACGAGGAATATGGCACGATGCCGCACCAGCCGGAGGTAACCTGGTTCGGCTGGGATGGCGACCGGCTGGTCACCACGCAGACGCAGGCGGTGCGTATCCAGACCGTTTATCAGCCGGGGAGCTTTACGCCGCTGTTGCGGATTGAGACGGAGACCGCCGCACTGGCGAAAACGCAGCGCAGAAGTCTGGCGGAAAAACTGCAGCAGGACGCCGGGATAGCGTTCCCGGCGGAGCTGGTGACATTACTGAACGGGCTGGAAACGGAGCTGAAACGCGGCGTCATCAGCGAACGCAACCAGCAATGGCTAAATCAGTGCGGGCTGAACCCGGAACAACTGAAAGGGCTGGTGGAGCCGGAGTGTGAGCCGGAGAGAAAAATCCACCTGTACCACTGCGACCACCGGGGGCTGCCGCTGGCGCTGATAAATCTTGAAGGCAACGCGGTCTGGCGCGCGGAGTATGATGAGTGGGGCAATCAGCAGATGGAGGATAATCCGGAAAACCTGCAACAGCTGATACGGTTACCGGGGCAGCAGTATGACCAGGAGACGGGGCTGTATTATAACCGTTATCGATATTATGATGCGATGCAACGGCGGTATATCACGCAGGATCCGATTGGGTTGAATGGCGGATGGAATTTATATACATATCCAATTAATCCGGTATTGGAAATTGATCCGCTTGGGTTAAGTGGATTAGACATGTTAAGTGGTTGGATCAACCAACCTGGAATGAAAGATGCCTATAACCAAGCCGCTGCTCAATACGAGAGCATTATTAAACCTGAATCCGAGTGGAAATTTTCAAAGTGGGAAGAAATCCGAGGAGATAAATATTTTAATAGCTATATAAATGTTAATGCGGTATGTGAAGACCAGTTTGGTAACACAAAATCTGTTAATGCTCGAACTTTTCAATCTGGCTGGTTTTCAATCAATGAGATTGACGCTGGGAGTGGTATTCTTGATCCTTCGGAAAACCTAGGTAAAACCGCAACAGCTATAAATAAAATTACTGATAGCGGTAAAGGACTTATTGATGCTCACTCTCGAGCATTAACATGTGGTTCCAGGAGTAATTATCAGTGTTTTGATAAAAGTACCGAACTGGGTATAAGATTATGTGGGAAGGATAATTAAATGGATAGAAATATTAACACCATTTCAAAATTACCACCAAAATTAGGAGTTTGTCTTTGTTATATTATTTGCATAAATGTTTGTGCATTCATTCGAAACTCCTTTAAAAACATCCTTTGGTATGTATTTAATGATTCTTACCAAGATATATGGCTGATAAATTTATTCACGTTAATGTCTTATTTGATAATGATTTTATGTGGGGGGTTTGTTGGCTATTTTCTAAGAAAAAAAACGTTTTTTCACTCATCGCTTTCCGTTGCGCTAGGTGTTATTTTTACATATCTGGTCTCAGGAGTAAGTTCAGGTGCATATATTTATGTTCTTAAGGTCACAATAATTGGTTTTATTTTAGGCGGAATAGGGGGGGGCTAGGATTAATGATTAGAAAGATTCTTTATGTAAAACTCACCTCTACTGTCCCGGAAAAAAAACAGTGAAAATAAGTTATGGGTGGTTGTAGTGAATAATATTCAACTGGTTTTATTACTTGTCAGCAGAATACAAGTGTAAAGTGAATAAATAGGAAATCATACATTTATATCGTAATGTTATTATCATGTGGAATGGTTATATTGACTGGGTGTAAGAATGATGACACTTATGATGCACTCTTTGTAGCAGAGTCATTTCATAATAAATTTAGCTCAAATGATTTCAATGGCATTTACATTGTTCTTGTCTCGAATGAATTTAAAATCTCAATGACAAAATCAGATTATTTTACGCTTATAGAAAATAATCGTATGCTACTTGGAAAATATAAACATGGCAGCTTATTAAAAAATAATAAGATGAAAGTATTGATAGGAGAAAATAAAGTAACGATATCTTACCACTCAACTTATAATAATTATGAGTTAAATGAGTTAAATGAGTTAAATGAGTTAAATGAGTTAAATGAGTTAAATGAGTTAAATGAGTTAAATGAGTTAAATGAGTTAAATGAGTTAAATGAGTTAAATGAGTTATTTGAGTTATTTGAGTTATTTTTAATAAAAAAGATGGTGATAAAAATAAAATATCCCAAATTGTTTATGACGATATTCATGCAATAAAAATTAAAGATAAATGATATTAGTATCAACAGAACACAGTCTGCAGTTGCTGAGTCAGTGCGGGCTGAAACCGGAGCAACTGAAGGATCGGGTGGAGCCGGAGTCTGAACCGGAGAGGAAAATCCACCTGTACCACTGCGACCACCGGGGGCTACCGCTGACGCTGATAAACCGCGAAGGCAACGCGGTCTGGCGCGCGGAGTATGATGAGTGGGGCAATCAGCAGATGGAGGATACCCCGGAAAACCTGCAACAGCTGATACGGTTACCGGGGCATCAGTATGATCAGGAAACGGGGCTGTATTATAACCGTTATCGTTATTATGATGCGATGCAGCGGCGGTATATCACGCAGGATCCGATTGGGTTAAGGGGAGGATGGAGTTTATATAGTTATCCCCTGAATCCAGTATCAGGAATAGATCCTTTGGGTTTATCCGCATACTCTGGATTTGGTGGGCTTAACAACTATGCGCAGGCAGCAGGATCATTAGGTATCTCAATGACGGAGCAGGGAGCATCTCCAGAAGATCTTTCTGCTGCATTTAATCATATGACGAAAGGTGACTTACCTAAGCAAGCAAGACAATTTATTGAAGGCTGGATATACGGTTCTGCCTCCTATGCTTCTGTGGTCGCAGTCCCACCCCCTTAGCTGTGTCTGGTGCTTTAACCGGTGGAGCTAAAGCCTTAAATCAAATATGGAATGGTGGAGATTTTAGCTTCAGTGACACATATGTCGCAACGAATGTGGGGATTCTGACCGAAGGTCGAGGTCTGGTAGCGACGACAGGTGTAAATGTTGCTGGGTATTCAATCAGTAATGTGATTAAAGGAACTGCTCAGACAGTTGAAGGTGTTGTCTCAACAGTCTTGGGGACAATAACTGGATTTGGTACAACAAAAGGGTTGGGTACAACTGTTGGCAATAACATTGCAACAGGAGTTGGAGCCGTTGTAACTGAAGCGACTACGAGCAGAGCCAATGAGAAACTTAATGAATAACAAAGTGGATAGTAAAAACCATGAAACTATTCTTGATGTCAATACTAAGATGTTGTACTGCTTTTATAGTCGCAGTCTATTTAGCATTGCAAGGAATTTCATTATTTCATGGATTGAAGCATGGAATATTTCACTTTGATTTACTTGGTGATCTTATCTACTCTCTCAAAAAAGGTATTTTTATTGGCATGATTTATGGTGTTGGTGATTTGGCAATGCGAAAAGTATAAAAAATTGATGAGAATAAAAATAAATTTAAGTAGGCTATATGATACCTAAGTTGTGTGACTGGCGCAGTGCGGGTTAACGCAGGAGCATAGATCCACTGGGATTGGCTGAAACATCGGAATTGTATGTCGTTAGTAGAGATTTGGCTGCTCTTGGAGACGAAGCCAGATCTCGCTGAAATCCACTTACACATACTTTTACAGTAACAACTGATGGACAAGGAAATATATTACACACATATAGTTGGGGGAATGATGCAAATTTGAAAGGATGGAATTTAGATCAATCTATCGATCTAAAAACAGCCAGAGAGGCATTGGATGACGGCTTAGATCAACCTATTTTGGCACCAAGTAATTGTGTAAAACAAGCGTATGATGAATTGAATAAAAAAGAAAATGAGCATATCAATTTATTTATTGCGAGGAATTGTAAGCAGGAAACTAATAAACTGTTATTCAAAGCGATGGCTATTTGCACTAATAATAAATGGGGCGCATCTCCATTTCCACCGAAACCAGGGGTGTATGGATATTGATATTGACTATAAGGAATTTTTTTGTGGTTTTATTGACAGGTATAGCGACCAGTATTGTAGCTGTAGTTTTTTATTCCATATTTATAATTTTATGGGGGAAGGGGACGTATTTTGGTTGTGTTAGATTGTTTTTTACATCAAGTATTATTTGTGGTGGGGTGCTTGGTGCCTATTTTACCCATGTGAATAATAATGGTGTGGGCAGTATTATCTATGGGCTCATTACTTCTTTAATTATATTTCTCTTGATCGGGCTTGCCATTGTGAATGTATATGGGGCATAGACTTGCAATTCAATTATAATGAATGTCGGGAGAGGATGTTCGTTATTAGAATGATTTGTTGTGTCATCTCAATTAAAATACATTTGTTTTTATATTTATATGAGGCAATTACGCTATGATCCCTCATTTTTTAATTTCAGAGTTATATGTTGTTAATAGTGTGACTTGCTGTTAATTTCAGTGTTTATATATAAGAAGGTAGATGCATAGTGATTATTTAAAGGTAAGAAAACGCCTAAATACATCTCTTTAATTATATTTATTATTCGTCTTTATTATTTTGATATATATGGATTATAGCCTTTTAAGGCAAAAACGGTACACTACATACTGGTAGTGATGTTGTACGAGCAGAAGTTATGGTGTTGGCGAAATCAGAGAAGCCAATCAACAGTAGTTTACTCAGAGTGGGCTGAATCCAGAGCCGTTGATAGGCCTGGAGCGTCGTAATTTGTACCAGAGAACGAGACCAACCTGTTCAACTGCGACATCTTACTTTTAAATCATCTCTCTGTTGTCGAAGATCCTGGCTCTTACACAACTTATCGCCCGTATACATGCCGCCAAATGAATGTGTAAGGGATCAGTATACTGTTTACTGTCGTTGAACCAGACCACCAGACCACCAGACATGCACACAAGCACATTGACCTTCAGGCAGAAACCGATGCCCACTGACGAAAACGAGTTTGTTACATATTGTGTTGCTTAAAAGTGTCTTATTTTAAAAAAATGTTACCTTCATCCATAGGCAACGACGCAACGGGTCATTATAATCCGCGCCAGGTCATACAACTGTACTATCTGTATGCACGACACCTGTACGCACGACAACAGAACAAATTTTATTATTAGAGGTAATCATGGCAATTGAACGTACTTTTTCCATCATCAAGCCAAACGCGGTGGCAAAAAACGTTATTGGTAGCATCTTTGCTCGCTTTGAAGCAGCAGGGTTCAAAATCGTCGGCACCAAAATGCTGCACCTGACCGTTGAACAGGCTCGCGGTTTCTACGCTGAGCACGATGGTCGTCCATTCTTCGACGGTCTGGTTGAATTCATGACCTCCGGCCCAATCGTGGTTTCCGTACTGGAAGGCGAAAACGCCGTTCAGCGTCACCGTGACCTGCTGGGCGCAACTAACCCAGACAACGCGCTGGCAGGCACTCTGCGTGCTGATTACGCAGATAGCTTCACCGAAAACGGCACCCATGGTTCTGATTCCGTTGAATCTGCAGCCCGTGAAATCGCGTTCTTCTTCGCTGAAGGTGAAGTGTGCCCACGTACCCGCTAAGGGCACGTTTACACTTTATTTAATGAATGCCGCGTGCAGACGTGGCATCCATGCGCCAGAATTTGTACAATGCAGCGCCCCCGGACGAGCAGACCGCTTTCCTGGGGCGCTTCTTTTTATCAATCCACCCTCCAGGGGCCATAACGTGTAACAACGAGGCCGGAATAAAAAAATGTCTGAACAAATTGTCACGCCTGAGAGCGCCATCCCGGCGGTTCCCAATAAAGATGGAAAAATTAACCTGCTGGATCTTAGCCGTCCGCAGATGCGCGAGTTTTTTAAAGACTTAGGCGAAAAACCCTTCCGCGCCGACCAGGTGATGAAGTGGATGTACCACTATTGCAGCGATGACTTCGATGATATGACCGATATCAACAAAGTCCTGCGCAACAAACTTAAGCAAGTCGCTGAAATTCGCGCCCCGGAAGTGGTGGAAGAGCAGCGTTCTTCTGACGGCACCATCAAATGGGCGATTGCCGTAGGCGATCAGCGCGTTGAAACCGTGTATATCCCGGAAGACGATCGTGCAACCCTGTGTGTCTCTTCACAGGTTGGTTGTGCTTTAGAGTGTAAATTCTGCTCTACGGCGCAGCAGGGCTTTAACCGTAACCTGCGAGTGTCGGAAATTATCGGCCAGGTTTGGCGCGCGGCGAAAATTGTTGGCGCAGTGAAAGCCACCGGCGTACGTCCTATCACCAACGTGGTGATGATGGGTATGGGCGAGCCGCTGCTTAACCTGACTAACGTGGTTCCGGCGATGGAAATCATGCTCGATGATTTCGGTTTTGGTCTGTCTAAACGCCGCGTGACCCTGTCGACTTCAGGCGTCGTGCCTGCGCTGGATAAGCTGGGCGATATGATTGATGTGGCGCTGGCAATCTCTTTACATGCACCAAACGATACCATTCGTGACGAAATTGTACCGATCAACAAAAAGTACAATATCGCTACGTTCCTGGAATCCGTACGTGGCTACATTTCGAAATCTAACGCCAACCAGGGTCGTGTCACCATCGAGTACGTGATGTTAGATCACGTTAATGACGGTACCGAGCATGCGCATGAGCTGGCTGAGCTACTGAAAGATACGCCGTGTAAGATTAACCTGATCCCATGGAACCCGTTCCCGGGCGCACCGTATGGTCGTAGCTCCAACAGCCGTATCGATCGTTTCTGCAAAGTGTTAATGAGCTATGGTTTCACCACCATCGTTCGTAAAACGCGCGGCGATGATATTGATGCCGCCTGTGGGCAGTTGGCCGGTGATGTTATTGACCGCACCAAGCGTACTCTGCGTAAACGTATGCAGGGTGAATCTATCTCGGTGAAAGAGTTGTCATGATGCATCGCGCGCGCCGGAAATGGCGCGCGCAGCGTTAAGTGCTTAAGGATTAGGCGAAACGTACTGATCTGGTTAATAATTACGGTGCGTTTCCTCAAGTATTGAGGCAGTATGTAGCGTTGCCAGAACAGGGTAAATACGGCTTTTAGCGCTGTTTTGGTGTAGGGTATGACCAGGCAGAGGCTGTCTGTATTATCACAGGACCGGATGTTTCGCGGTGTGAACATCGTTTCACATCAGAATCTTAAATTTCACGAATCAGCAGTTGTAGCGAATGAATACTGAAACCAATCACGACCAATCAGCAGCACAAACTACGGGTATCCGTTTGCGTAATGCCCGTGAACAACTCGGACTCAGTCAGCAAGCCGTTGCAGAACGCTTGTGCCTGAAGGTTTCCACCGTTCGTGATATTGAAGAAGATAAGGCACCTGCTGAACTCGCTTCAACATTCTTGCGTGGTTATATCCGTTCCTATGCTCGCCTCGTTCATATTCCGGAAGAAGAACTGCTGCCGATGATGGAAAAGCAGGCACCGGTAAGAGCGGCAAAAGTCGCACCGATGCAGAGCTTCTCTTTAGGCAAGCGCCGTAAGAAACGCGATGGTTGGCTGATGAGCTTTACCTGGCTTGTACTGTTCGTGGTGGTCGGTTTAACCGTCGCCTGGTGGTGGCAAAACCACAAAGCACAGCAGGAAGAGATCTCCACCATGGCCGATCAATCTTCAGTTGAACTGAAGGCGAACGGCAGCGACTCGCAAAATATCCCGCTGAATACCGGGACTGACGCCACGTCTACTACCCCAGCGACGGCCGATTCGGCTGTCTCTGCACAGACCAGCACTGAAGCACCTGTAGCGACTTCTGCGCCTGCAGAAACTGCACAGAATAACGCTGCCGTGGTATCACCGTCACAAGCTAACGTTGACGATACCGCAGCACAGACCACTCCAGCTCCGCAAACCGCTGCTCCGCTGCCAACTGACCCGGCACAAACGGCTGTGCCAGTGGCTGACGCTAACGCGTTGGTGATGAACTTCTCCGCCGACTGCTGGCTTGAAGTGACAGACGCGACCGGCAAGAAACTGTTCAGCGGCCTGCAGCGTAAAGGTGGTAATCTGAATCTGAGCGGTCAGGCACCTTATAAACTGAAAATTGGTGCGCCGGCTGCAGTACAGATCGAATACCAGGGTAAACCTGTCGACCTGAGTCGTTTTATCAGAACTAACCAGGTTGCGCGCCTGACGGTAAGTGCTGAACAATCACCAGCACAATAACAGACGCGTAATGCGGGAGATTTTTCATGCATAACCAGGCTCCTATTCAACGTAGAAAATCCACACGCATTTACGTTGGGAACGTGCCGATCGGCGATGGGGCTCCTATCGCCGTACAGTCAATGACCAATACGCGTACAACGGATGTTGAAGCGACGGTTAATCAAATCAAAGCGTTAGAGCGCGTAGGGGCAGATATCGTTCGTGTATCTGTGCCGACGATGGACGCCGCAGAAGCCTTCAAACTCATCAAACAGCAGGTTAATGTCCCGCTGGTCGCCGATATCCACTTTGATTACCGTATTGCGCTGAAGGTGGCGGAATATGGCGTTGATTGCCTGCGTATTAACCCGGGCAATATCGGCAGTGAAGAACGTATTCGCATGGTTGTTGACTGCGCACGCGATAAAAATATTCCAATCCGTATCGGCGTTAACGCCGGGTCGCTGGAGAAAGATCTTCAGGAAAAATACGGTGAACCGACGCCGCAGGCGCTGCTGGAATCGGCTATGCGTCATGTCGATCATCTCGATCGTCTCAACTTCGATCAGTTCAAGGTCAGCGTAAAAGCGTCCGATGTTTTCCTGGCAGTTGAGTCCTATCGTCTGCTGGCGGCAAAAATCGATCAGCCGCTGCATCTGGGGATCACCGAAGCAGGCGGCCTGCGTAGCGGCTCCGTGAAGTCCGCAATCGGCCTTGGCCTGCTGCTTTCTGAAGGTATCGGCGATACACTTCGCGTGTCGCTGGCGGCGGATCCGGTTGAAGAGATTAAAGTTGGCTTCGATATTCTGAAATCGCTGCGTATTCGCGCGCGCGGAATCAACTTTATCGCCTGTCCGACCTGTTCTCGTCAGGAATTTGACGTTATCGGTACGGTGAATGCGCTGGAACAGCGTCTGGAAGATATCATCACCCCAATGGATATTTCGATCATTGGATGCGTGGTGAACGGCCCTGGCGAAGCGCTGGTGTCGACGCTGGGCGTTACAGGCGGTAACAAGAAAAGTGGCCTGTATGAAGATGGCGTCCGCAAAGACCGCCTGGACAATGACGATATGATTAGCCAGCTTGAAGCCAGGATCCGTGCGAAAGCCTCGGTACTGGATGCAGCGCGACGTATCGACGTTCAGCAGGTTGAAAAATAACGAGATGGGAAGCGGTGTGCTTCCCGTGTATGATTGAACCCGCTGGCACTCTGGTGTCGAGGGTTCATTTTTATATATAAAGAGAATTAACGTGGCAAAAAACATTCAAGCCATTCGCGGCATGAACGATTATCTGCCTGGCGAAACCGCCATCTGGCAGCGCATTGAAGGCACACTCAAACAAGTGCTCGGCAGCTACGGTTACAGCGAAATTCGTTTGCCGATTGTAGAGCAGACCCCGTTATTCAAACGCGCTATCGGTGAAGTTACCGACGTGGTTGAAAAAGAGATGTATACCTTTGAAGACCGCAACGGCGATAGCCTGACGCTGCGTCCTGAAGGTACTGCGGGCTGCGTACGCGCCGGCATCGAACATGGTCTTCTGTACAATCAGGAGCAGCGTCTGTGGTACATCGGGCCGATGTTCCGCCACGAACGTCCGCAGAAAGGACGTTATCGCCAGTTCCATCAGCTGGGTGTCGAAGTATTTGGCCTGCAAGGGCCCGATATTGATGCCGAACTGATTATGCTGACCGCTCGCTGGTGGCGTGCGCTGGGTATGGCTGAACACGTTAATTTAGAGCTGAACTCCATCGGTTCTCTTGACGCTCGCGCTAACTATCGCGATGCGCTGGTGGCCTTCCTTGAACAGCACGTTGAAGTGCTGGATGAAGACTGCAAACGCCGTATGTACAGCAATCCACTGCGCGTACTGGACTCTAAAAATCCTGACGTTCAGGCGCTGTTGAATGACGCGCCGACGCTGGGTGATTATCTGGACGAAGAGTCCCGTGAGCACTTTGCTGGCCTGTGTGCACAGCTTGATGCCGCCGGTATTGCTTACACCGTGAACCAGCGTCTGGTTCGCGGTCTGGATTACTACAACCGCACCGTTTTCGAGTGGGTAACCAGCAGCCTCGGCTCGCAGGGTACCGTGTGCGCGGGTGGTCGTTATGATGGTCTGGTTGAGCAACTGGGCGGTCGCGCGACCCCAGCCGTCGGCTTTGCTATGGGCCTGGAACGACTTGTTTTGTTAGTTCAGGCAGTTAATCCGGAATTTAAAGCAGATCCTGTTGTCGATATATACCTGGTTGCCTCAGGCACCGATACTCAGTCAGCGGCAATGCGTCTGGCAGAGCAGGTGCGTGATGCATTACCAGGCGTGAAGCTGATGACCAACCACGGCGGCGGCAACTTTAAGAAGCAGTTTGCACGTGCTGATAAATGGGGCGCTCGCGTTGCCCTGGTATTGGGTGAGTCAGAGGTTGAACAAGCCACTGTTGTCGTGAAGGACTTGCGCTCTGGTGAGCAGACAACCGTAACGCAGGAAGGCGTTGCCGCGCATTTGCGCACTATTCTGGGTTAATCGCCAGAACATTATTATCAGGAGAAGGGCTGCGTGGAAATTTACAATAACGAAGACGAGCAGGTTGACGCGATTAAACGCTTCTTTGCCGAAAATGGTAAAGCGCTGGCCGTTGGGGTGATTTTGGGGATCGGTGCGCTGGTTGGCTGGCGTTACTGGAATTCTCATCAGGTAGACTCTGCCCGGGATTCTTCCGCGGCGTATGAAAATGCCGTTTCTTCTCTTAGTTCAGGGAAACCAGAAGCGCTGGCCTCTGCACAGAAATTTGCAGCCGAGACGAAAAACACCTACGGGGCGTTTGCATCTCTGGAACTGGCACAGGCTTTTGTTGATAAAAACGATCTGGCACAAGCCGAAAAACAGCTGCAGCAAGGGCTGACCGCGGCGTCAGATGAAAATTTAAAATCCGTACTGAGTCTGCGTCTGGCGCGCGTCCAACTGCAAATGAAGCAGGCTGACGTGGCGCTGAAAACACTGGAAGGTGTGAAAGGCGAAGGCTGGACGGCTATTGTTGCTGATTTACGCGGGGAAATCCTGCTCAGTAAAGGTGACAAACAGGGTGCTCGTGCAGCGTGGGAAGCTGGCGCTAAGAGCGATGCATCACCGGCGCTGAGCGAAATGATGCGCATGAAAATTAATAATTTGTCCATCTGAGAGGGACCCGATGCAATTGCGTAAATTACTTTTGCCTGGACTGCTTTCTGTCACTCTTTTGAGTGGTTGCTCGCTGTTTAGCGGCGAAGAAGACGTTGTGAAAATGTCCCCGCTGCCAACGGTGGAAAATCAGTTCACGCCATCTACCGCGTGGGATGTTTCTGTCGGTAGCGGTATCGGCGATTTCTACTCTAACCTGCATCCGGCTTATGCGGATAGCGTGGTTTACGCGGCTGACCGTAAAGGCACCGTGAAGGCTGTTAACGCCGATGACGGGAAAGAAATCTGGTCCGTGAATCTGGCGGAAAAAGACGGTTGGTTTGGTCATAAATCAGCGCTGCTTTCCGGCGGCCTGACGATTGCCGGCGGTCACGTTTATGTCGGTAGCGAAAAGGCGCAGGTTTACGCGCTGGATGCAGGCGATGGTTCCATCGTCTGGCAGACTACCGCTGCAGGTGAAGTCTTGTCTCGCCCAACCTCGAGCGATGGTCTGGTTCTGGTTCACACCAGTAATGGCCAGCTGCAGGCGTTGGACGAAAACAGTGGCGTCGTGAAGTGGACGGTGAATCTGGATATGCCAGCGCTTTCTCTGCGCGGCGAGTCAGCTCCCGCTGTTGCTTACGGAGCGGCGGTTGTTGGCGGTGATAACGGTCGTGTGAGCGCAGTCCTGATGCAGCAAGGCCAGCTTATCTGGCAGCAGCGTATTTCTCAGGCTACCGGCACCACTGAAATCGATCGTCTGAGTGACGTTGATACCACACCGGTTATTGTTAATGGCGTTGTTTACGCATTGGCCTACAATGGTAACCTGACGGCGCTGGATCTTCGCAGCGGCCAGATCATGTGGAAACGCGAGCTGGGCTCGGTGAATGACTTCATCGTTGACGGCAACCGTATCTATATCGTCGATCAAAATGACCGTATTCTGGCGTTGACCACCGACGGTGGCGTAACGCTTTGGACGCAAAGCGATCTGTTGCACCGCCTGCTGACCTCACCGGTACTGTACAATGGCAGTCTGGTCGTGGGTGATAGTGAAGGCTACATGCACTGGGTTAACCCGGATGATGGGCGTTTTGTGGCCCAGCAGAAGGTAGATAGCTCCGGCTTCCTGACGGAACCCGTAGTGGCTGACGGTAAACTGCTGATTCAGGCGAAAGACGGTACCGTTTACGCGATTACGCGTTAACGACCGCGAAGTTTCAGCAATGAACGGCTCCTGTTAGGCAGGGGCCGTTTGCTATTTCTGTATTTTGACAAAATTTTGAGTATATGAGGCTTTAACATGGTACCTGTGGTCGCGCTTGTCGGGCGCCCTAATGTCGGAAAATCCACGCTTTTTAACCGCCTGACGCGCACTCGTGATGCGCTGGTTGCGGATTTCCCGGGTCTGACTCGTGACCGTAAGTACGGTCGTGCTGAAGTTGAAGGGCGTGAGTTTATCTGTATCGATACCGGCGGTATCGATGGCACAGAAGAAGGCGTGGAAACACGCATGGCGGAACAGTCGCTGCTGGCGATTGAAGAAGCCGATGTTGTGCTGTTTATGGTTGATGCACGTGCGGGGCTGATGCCTGCGGACGAAGGTATCGCCAAGCACTTGCGTTCGCGTCAGAAGCCTACTTTCCTGGTGGCGAACAAAACTGACGGCATCGACCCGGATCAGGCTGTTGCTGATTTCTGGTCGCTGGGCATGGGTGAAATTCACCCGATTGCCGCTTCTCACGGTCGTGGCGTGACCACGCTGCTGGAAACCGCTTTGCTGCCGTTCGTTGATGATATCAACCCGCCAGAAGAAGTGGACGAAGACGCCGAGTATTGGGCGAAGTTTGAAGCCGAGCAGAACGGCGGTGAAGTTGAAGAACCAGAAGATGACTTCAACCCGCAGGATTTGCCGATCAAAATCGCTATCGTCGGTCGCCCGAACGTGGGTAAGTCAACGCTAACTAACCGTATTCTTGGCGAAGATCGCGTTGTGGTCTTTGATATGCCAGGCACCACCCGCGACAGCATCTACATCCCGATGGAACGTGATGAACGTGAATACGTTCTCATCGACACCGCGGGTGTGCGTAAGCGCGGCAAAGTGACCGAGACGGTAGAGAAGTTCTCCGTTATCAAAACCCTACAGGCGATTGAGGACTCTAACGTCTGCCTGCTGGTCATTGATGCGCGTGAAGGTATCTCTGACCAGGACCTGTCACTGCTGGGCTTTATCCTCAATAGTGGGCGCTCACTTGTTATCGTCGTCAATAAGTGGGACGGTCTGAGCTCGGAAGTCAGAGAGCAGGTTAAAGAGACTCTGGACTATCGTCTGGGCTTCATCGATTTTGCTCGCGTACACTTTATCTCCGCTCTGCACGGCAGCGGCGTGGGTAATCTGTTCGAATCTATCCGTGAAGCTTATGATAGCTCCACCCGTCGTGTCGGTACGGCAATGTTGACCCGTATCATGACCATGGCGACCGAAGATCACCAGCCGCCTCTGGTTCGTGGTCGTCGCGTGAAGCTGAAATATGCCCACGCCGGTGGTTACAACCCGCCGATTGTGGTTATTCACGGCAACCAGGTCAAAGATCTGCCGGATTCCTACAAGCGCTATCTGATGAACTACTTCCGCAAATCGCTGGATGTGATGGGTACACCTATCCGTATTCAGTTCAAGGAAGGCGAGAACCCGTATGCGAACAAACGCAATACGCTGACGCCAACGCAGATGCGTAAACGCCAGCGTCTGATTCGCCATATCAAGAAAAGCAAATAACGAATCTGTATGGTTCGCTAGTTTTGTATTTCCTCTCAAGCCCGCATCCAGCGGGCTTTTTAATGTTATTATCTGGCTGACATCGACCCTAACTCAGGAAGTAATACATGAGCAACGAAGTACCACTTAAATACTATGATATCGCCGATGAATACGCGACGGAGTCCGCAAAGCCGGTTGACGAGTCAGAGCGCGACGCGCTAGCGCTTTATTTCCAGCTACTGATTACGCGCTTAATGAACAACGAAGAGATCAGCGAAGAAGCACAGCAAGAGATGGCGGTGGAAGCCGGTATCAACGCCCAGCGTATTGATGACATCGCTGAGTTCCTCAATCAATGGGGTAATGAGTAGCCTTCTGCGAGGTAAGTCATGAGCAAGCGTTCCACGTCCGATTTCAATATCAGTACCCAAATTACCCAGCTTGGGCGGGATGCATCCAAACAAGCGGGTTTTGTGAACGCACCGATATATCGCGGTTCCACGGTGCTTTTCCCGACGGTTGACGATCTGGAACATAACCGGGCGCAGTTCAACTATGGCACGAAGGGAACGCCAACTATCGCCAGCCTGGAAAATGCCTGGAGTGTACTGGCAGGGGCGGCAGGCACGGTGCTTTCCCCATCCGGTCTGGGAGCGATTGCACTTGCACTGCTGACTACCCTGAAAGCGGGCGACCACCTGCTGATGCCTGACTGTGTGTACCGGCCAACGCGTAATTTTTGTGCCGGTCTGCTGGCGAAAATGGGCATTGAGACGACTTATTACGATCCGCGCATTGGCGCAGAGATTGAATCGCTGTTTCGCCCCAATACCACCACGCTGTTTCTTGAATCTCCTGGCTCACAAAGCTTTGAGATTCAGGATGTTCCGGCGATGACGAAGGTGGCGAAAGCTCACGGCGTTACCACTATCATTGATAATACTTGGGCGACACCGATTTTCTTCCGCGCTCACGAACATGGTTGCGATATCGCGCTGGAAGCTGGAACCAAATATCTTGGCGGCCATTCTGACCTGCTGATGGGGTTGGTATCAGCGAATGAAGCGTGGTGGCCAAAGCTGCGTGAAATGTATGACCTGATGGCAATGCTGCCAGGTGCCGAAGACTGTTTCCTGGCGTTGCGTGGCCTGCGTACTTTGCATCTGCGGCTTAAAGAGGCCGAAAAACGTGGTCTGGAAATGGCGCGCTGGCTACAAATGCGTCCGGAAGTGCTGAAGGTATTGCATCCGGCGCTGCCTGAAACACCGGGGCATGATATCTGGAAGCGAGATTTTAAAGGGTCTTCGGGGCTGTTTTCTATCGTCCTGAAACCTGAGTATACCAAAGCGGGATTGGCAAAAATGCTTGATAACATGGGGATCTTTGGCATGGGATACTCATGGGGCGGCTTTGAAAGTCTGATTATTCCGTTTAACTGCGCGGAATACCGTACAGTGACAGACTGGCAGCCAGGTGGTTTAACGCTACGGGTGCAAATTGGTTTCGAAGATATGGATGACCTGAAAACCGATATGGCAGAAGGCTTCGACCGCTTACGCTCGGTGCGTTAAGGCAATGCGCCATTGTGAACAAGACTTTATGATGGCGCTTCACGCATAATCCTCTCTGCTACTCTTTTCTTAATGGTGAGTCAGAGAAAATGAATATTGGATTTGTCGGCCTGGGGGCGGTGGTTGAAACTGCCTGGCTTCCCGCCCTTAAACGACTGTCGTTACCGATTTCTTCCTGCTGGGGATACGATAGTCATCCCCAGCGAACGCTACCGGGCGTCACCCGCTGCGAATCTCTTAGCGCACTGCTGGCGCAGCCCATCGACACGCTATGTATCACCACCACCTCACTACAACATTTACCGGTACTGGAAGCTGCATTGGTATCTGGAATATCTCGAATTGTTGTGAAAAAACCGGTTGTCGCGACGTTGATGCAGATAAAGCGCCTGCGTAAGCTTTTGGCCCTGCCTGAAAATGCACCACGCGTACTGGCGCTGGATCACTGGATGGCACGAGATGGCGCGATTTGTCTGGCGCTAGGGAAAATGGATAAACGCTGGCTGTCCGATCATTCCGTGCAGATAGCGCCCCTGATCGCAACACCTGCCGATATTGTCGGTATTGATGGCTTTTTGCTGGAGCCTAGCGGGTTTAATACCGAAGGTGAGCCTATTGCCCTCAATTTTGCCACCGGTGAGCCGGATACACGCCAGTTGCGCCACCCGGATGGTGTGATTCTGGATACTGGTACTCACGTGCTGGCGATGATGCGTGAAACCGTACGCTATCTCGGTGGAGACGACACTTTGCAACTGACCGTATCAATGGCAAAAGATCGGCTGGGTACGCCAATAGTTTATGGTGATACCCAAACCGCGGAAGGAGAGGCGCATTTACAGGGAGAACTGGGTGGCATCCCGGTGAATCTGTGGCTGAATAAGTACGCGGGGCCGGGCGTAGAGCGTAAGGGGGTAAGTCTCTACTTGCGTGATGGGCGGATAATTAGCCAGAGCCGTTACCCTAAGGGGGAACGTGTGGAGCTGATAACTGGCGATCAATCTCTTAGTTGGACGCGCAGTGGAGCAATCTATGACCATTGTCTTGGCGAACATATTTTTGGCGCTAAGAGCTTGTTTGTCCGGGCCCCACAGGAAGTGGAAAAACTTACCCAACGGCGTATTGCTGAGGTGGAATGCTTGTTACAGCTTCAGCTGGCGCTACGCGGGCCACACTGAAGCCTGAGGCCGTGGTAAAATAGCGGCATAAGACTACGTTAAGGAGCCATCATGGAATTCACTTGCCCAACCTGCCAGGCCTCGCTCGAGGTACAGGGTGACCACGCATATTGCGATCACTGCCAGAAAGATTTCAAGCTTGAGATGCGTTGCCCAGAATGCCATAAACCGCTCGACATTTTAAAAGCCTGCGGTGCAGTTGATTATTTTTGCCAGTCTGGACATGGACTTATTTCAAAGAAACGCGTTGAAATCGTTAGTATGAATTAATTAAATAGAGGGGGTGTTATTTCCACACCCTTTATTCTTTTTCTTTTTGTGTCTGTTAATAACATTTTATGTGTCAGTGTCTTAATTTCTAATTTTTAGGAATTTATTTAGGTTGCTTGCTCTAGCATCTATTATTCACCACTCTATAATCCATCGTAAGATTGTTTTGTGGGCGTTGGCTATAAGGATATAGCGTGCGTGAATGGATTGTATGTATAATATTACTGTTAAGCAATATTATTGCTGGGCCAGCGTACGGCGCAACTGGCGAGGGTTCTGTGGATGAGGAATCGTCATCGCAGGAAGATAGCCTGCCCGATCTGGGCAGTGATAAAGATGCTCAGCAGACTAAGAACAGTGGTAAGCAAGCATTAGCGGAGTCCGGTGGAAGTTATCTTGTTAGCTCTGCAATGCAGGACTTCAGTAACTTAACGCCGGAAGCGCTTAAGTCTCAGGCCCAGAGCTACTTGCAAAATCAGGTAACCTCCTCAGCACAAACTTATCTTGATAGCGTGCTTTCACCGTACGGAAAGTTACGGACCAATCTTTCGGTCGGTGAACGTGGCGATTTAGATGGATCATCACTAGATTATTTCGTTCCCTTATATGATAACCAGAAGACATTGTTTTTTAGCCAGTTGTCCACTCAGCGTAAAGATGACAGGACAATAGGAAATATAGGTTTTGGCCTCCGCCAGAATATTAATAATTGGTTATTAGGGGGTAATGCTTTTTATGATTATGATTTTACGCGTGGTCATCGTCGTCTAGGATTAGGCGTAGAAGCATGGGTTGATTATTTAAAAGTATCCGGTAATTATTATCATCCGCTTTCCACCTGGAAAGATTCGCCGGATTTTGAATTCTATGAGGAACGACCAGCCCGCGGCTGGGATATTCGCGCTGAGAGCTGGTTGCCTTTTTATCCGCAGTTGGGCGGAAAAATAGTTTACGAACAATACTATGGCGATGAGGTTGCGCTATTTGGCAGCGATAACCTGCAAAAGAATCCTCAGGCCGTAACGTTGGGAGTGAACTATACGCCCGTACCGATGGTCACCGTGGGTGCCGATTACAAAGCTGGGACGGGGGATAATCGCGATCTTAGTGTTAATGCAACGCTGACCTACCAGTTTGGTGCACCGATTGCTGCTCAGCTTGATCCTGAAAATGTAAAAGTTCAGCGCTCGTTAATGGGCAGCCGCCATGATTTTGTTGAGCGTAATAATTTTATTGTTCTTGAATATCGCGAAAAAGATCCCCTGGATGTGACGCTTTGGCTCAAGGCTGACGCCACGAATACGCATCCCGAATGTGTTATCCAGGATACCCCTGAATCCGCGATAGGGTTGGAAAAATGTAAGTGGACCGTCAACGCGCTGATAAACCATCACTACAAAATTATTGCGGCATCGTGGCAGGCGAAAAACAACGTCAACCGCACCTTGGTGATGCCGGTTGTGCAAGCGAACATGCTGACAGAAGGCAATAACAACAGCTGGAATCTGGTGCTGCCCGCGTGGGTCAATGCGGATACTGAAGCCGAGCGTACCGCACTGAATAGCTGGAAGGTGCGGATGACGCTGGAGGATGAAAAGGGAAATCGGCAGAACTCTGGCGTAGTAGACATTGTCGTGCAGCAGGATCGTAGCATTGAGCTTATCGTCGATAACATCGCAGATACCAATCGCAGTGACCATAGCCACTCGGCCAGTGCGCAGGCTAATGGTGAAGATGGTGTAGTGATGGATGTATTGCTGACGGATTCCTTTGGCGACTCGACTGACCGTAACGGAAATACGCTGGTTGACGAAGCCATGTCGCCGGAATTATATGACAGCAACGACAAAAAGGTCTCTTTATCAAATGCGCCGTGCACAACGGAGAAACCGTGCGTATTCGTGGCAGAGCGCAATGAAAAGGCGGGGACGATTACGTTGTCCAGTACGCTGGCGGGGACCTTTCACTGGAAGGCGAAGGAAGACGTTTATGGCGATAGCAATCTTGTCGATATCACTTTTATTGGTGGGGCAGATGAAGTGCTTAATAGTCTGATTTATCAGACCAAAGTCTCTAAACCAGTCAACCTTATCAACAATAAAGAGGCCCATCCTACGCTGAACAATACTTATCGTTTCCTCCTCTGGCGCGATAAAAACAAAGACGGTGCCTTTCAAATGTCAGAGCAGCTCACGGCAGACGAAATGGCGCTGTACGACTACCAATGGGAATTTACCGGACAGAGCACTCAAGGGCATACCGGGGCGCAGTCAAATACCAGTAATGAAGATCTGATACTTCCTGCAACTAACAAAGAGGCCGCGCAGAAATTTGGCGCGAATGCCCAGGATGGCGTTCAGGGATATGGCATACGGGTTTCGTATAGCCAGAAATAGCACAGCGTAGTGGCTGAGCGGCCAATCGCTGAAACATAAAGAAAAGGAGAGTCTTAATGCAGCAAATCGTAAAACGTCGACTAACTAAGGTCGCTCTAGCACTGGTGGTCGCAGGATATTGTTCTGTTCCAGCCATGGCAGCCAATGGCAATCTTAAGAGTGGCCAATGGCAGTTTGTCACCGACACGACAGGGACGATTCAGGGTACGGTACCGTGGATCACTCGTGCAGCGGATAAGGTGGCGGAAACCGACAAAGCTCACGTGACGGTGACTGTCGACCGCGGCACCCGAACGGGCGCAAGCGAGGGTGACAAGCAGTTCCACGTGGATGATAAGGTGACCGTTAACTGGGCAATTGGCGACACCGAAGGTGACCTTGACACCAGCAATACAGCCACCAAAGCGACGATGGTTTGGGTGCGTTCAAAGAACCAGGATGGTTCGGATGCGGCCGAGATTAGCGGAACAACCGGGCAGGACAGTTACACCATTCAGGCCGATGATGCCGACTATTATCTGGGGATCAAAATTACGCCAACCACCACGACAGGCGATCCTAACGTTGCCACCGTACTGCTGCTCGGCGACCTTTCCACCAATGCGGGCGGTGGTGCAGATGACGACGATATTCCGGAAGGTCCGGTTGTTGATGAAAATGTGAAAGTGGTGATTCATGAGTCTGGTGTGAATACCAACCTGTTGGGCACCGACGCCAAACTTAAAACCAATACCACCTATCAAGTTCTGCTGTGGAAAGATAAAAACAGCAACGGCAAGTACGATACCGGTGAAGACGTTACCAGCGACTATAACTATCGCTGGAAATTTACGGGCACCAGTCTGCAACTGGGCGCGGCGGGTGGTCTTGTCAGCAGTACCTACAACAACACCGATCTGGTGGTTCCAGTTACCAATGCCGAAGCGAAGAGCGCTTTCGACAACGGCGAAAGCGGCGGCGTTACCCTCGGCAACGATGGCGTGCAGGGTTACGGACTGTCTATCGATTATCAACGCAAATAATACTTACCCGACCATCCCTGCAAAGGGATGGTCTTTTCCGCGTCTTTTGCTTAGCTAAAGGCTAAGCAAAAGATGTTGAATATACAGAAAATACAGGTGGATATAGCTTATGGATGGCAGTCTGCGCAGGGATAGAATTCCCCACTTTTTATTGCTCGTGCTGATGATATTCAGCGGCTTTTTGGCGCCGGTGTCCGCCGCCTTGAAAAGCGGTACCTGGCAGGAGATGAACACCTCAACCGATGCTATCAACGGAACCGTACCGCTGGCCGATGGCGTCACGATCCCGGTTTATCAGGGCAGTATTCTGCTTAGCCCTGATGAAACACACGCCGTTAATTTTAGCGCCATGCCGCGTGATTTCAGCACCGACGATACCGCCAGTGCGCTGAAACTCGTCAATCCTATTGATACTGAAGGTGATATTTTTGCGGTGCCCCCCGTTCGCTGGGCTGACAAAGCGCCTGTCGTCACCCTAACCTGGGCCGATGCCGCAACACCGGATGAACCGCTTAACCCACAGCCGGTCGCCAACCAAACGTTTTGTGCGCAGAATATGGCTGGAAAAAACTACGTTATCTGGCCGCAGCTCGAGAGTGATGCCTCCTTTGCACCAGCAGCTTTATATTTACAAACGATCACCGGCACCCCCTTTAGCAACACCACCACGCTATTAGATCAGAAAATCCCGGTGACGATTGCTGCCGCCGTAGGTGAGCCCGTGAAAGTGACGGCAGATAACTTCAATGAAACGCTGAAAGCGGCCAGGGTCAAAGTTGGTGAGAGCATCACACTGACCATTACTACACATGACTGCCAGGGGAATGCGGTAGGTAATACGGCGTTTGTGATAACCCGTGGCGATGCGCTTAACCGCCAGAATATCGTCAATAACACGGCTCCAGTGCACGTTGGCAACACCGAGCTGACCACCACAGCAACGGAATATCACGGCACGACCGATGCCAATGGTAATGCGACGGTGGTCATCACCCAAGCCAATGGCCCAGGTGTCAAAACCCCGCTGACGGTCTCTCCGGCGAACGCTTCCACCTTGAAAGCCAGCGTTGATGTGATTTTCACCACCCTGACCAGCCCGGATAGCGCAAGCGCGAATATGTGGGGCCATATGCCAGAAACGTCTGGCGCAGAGGTTGATGGCGAAACCTATACCTTCTCTCGCCCTAAGTTGGCGGCAGAAGCTGAAGGTGAAAGCAGTGTGGTGAATGCGAACAATGAAAACTGGGCGCTATTCAACTGGAGCGGTGCGGATAAGCACTGCGATATTTTACCCGATGCCCGTCAGTTGATGGGGCTGAAAATCGCTCGCGGCGACTTGGTGAGCCAGTTGGGCTGGCCTGTGGCGGGTACCAATGAGTACTGGTCATCGTCGGCCGGGACGCTGGCGACGAATCATCTGGGTGTCAATATGCTCAGTCGCCGCGTGGTTGAAGAACCCGATACGACAACGTCGGTGGTGAGTTGTGTTGATAAAGCCTCGCCGGATGTTACGCCAGCACTGACGTTGACGCTGGATAATATGGATAGTGGACTGAATGCAGCAAAAGTGCCGGTGGGTGACTCCATCAGCATGAGAGTCTCGATTAAGGATAAAGAGACGGGCGCTGCACTGCCTTACCGCTACTTTGACCTGTATGTTGGCGATGAACAGAACCGTAAAGGGCAAACCAATACTGAGGCCAAGGCCGAGGGGGCGAAATACGGTTGGGATGACAATCCGGTGCTGGTGGGCATTGAAGGTTCCGGTACGCCGAATCATTACCATGGCATTACCGACGCTAACGGCCAGCTGTCGCTGGAATTAACGCAGGACAATGGTGCTGGCGTTCTGACACCGCTGCGGGTGGTGCTCGCTGATGGTACCGAATCCACGGCTAACGTCATCTTCACCGTGTTGACCAGTCCGGACGTTGCACAGGCACGCATGTGGGGCCATATGCAGGGCGTTGTTGAGGCAGGCAATATCTACAAGCGTCCGCAGTTAGTCGGTGAGGCCACGGCAAACACTGGCTCAACCGTCGAGAATCATGAAGACTGGGCCACCTTTAATTCCGTTACGGCGGCGACCGCGCAGTGTGGTGTAGGGCAAGTACCTGGGCAGGTGATTCTGGATGCGCTCTATTCGGCACACTCCGGCAACGCCATGCTAACCACTTATGGTTGGCCAACCGCTAGCCATAGCTATATTTCCGCTGATACTGACGGTAGCCAAACCGCACACGTCAATCTGGCCAATGGCACTGACGCGATGTTTAGCGGGACAGAACCTAACTATCTGACCTGCTCAGGCAATGAGCTGGTCACGCAGCTAGAAGTATCGATGAATAGTGATGCCAATCTGCGCCAGGCGGTGGCGAAGGTGGGTGAGCAGATAACCATGACGGTGCATTCGATCAATGCGTTAAATGGGATGGCGGTCCCGAATGCGGCGTTTACCGTTGCTATGGCGCACGGTAAAAACCGCAGCGGACTGACAACCGGTTATGCCGATGCCACTGATGGCACGTTGGTGATGGGGGGCGAGTCATTTGGCTCATCTCAGGCCTCCATGACGTACGAGGGAGTGACTGATGCCAGCGGTAATGCGACATTTATTATCGAACAGCCGCAGGGCGTTGGCCTGCTGACTCAGTTGACTATCGTTCCAGTCAATTCGCTCATCAGGACCCCGATAAGCCGTAGCGTGAAGTTTACGGTGCCAACCAGCCCGGATACGGCGAATGCGGAAATGTGGGGGTATATGGCGGATACGTTAACCGTAGACGACCTGACCTTTGAGCGACCTAAGCTGGCGACCGAGGTTAGCGCCACGCGCACTCAGGTGGAAGATAACGAAACTTGGGCGCGTGTGACGCATAGCGATGCAGCGGGTAACACTCAAGCCGGGGGCTGCGCGGTCAATCGCTTACCGCGCGCCGATCAGCTTAGCGTTCTTTATAACGCCAACAGCGACGGAGCGATGCACAGTACTCAAGGCTGGCCTGTCTCTCAGTCATACTGGTCAGCGACGTTTGCCAGCGCCACCACGTGGAAAATGATTTCGCTTGCCAGCGGCGCGGAAGCGACCAGCGGCAATGCTTCTGTCTATACTGCCTGTCTTGCCAGTGATAACCCTGTTGCGACCACTATCACTATTGAGGCCGCTACCCCAGCGCAGTGGAGCGATAGCCTGCAAGCCACGAAGGTGAAAAAGGGCGAGACGTTGGCGTTGAAGGTGACGGTAAAAGATGCCAACGGTAATCCGTTGCCAGGTGTGCCATTTGTACTGAGTCGCGGTGATGGTTATACCCGCCAGGGCACTAAACATATTGCCGGTAGCGGTGATGGCATTGTGTCACCGGTGGTGATTGATGGTGAATCGTTAAATGACACGGCGACAAAAATTGGCGGTATCACCGGCGCGGATGGCAGTAAAACGATTAATGTCACCCGCCCAGAGACCCACGGTACCAAAGTCGCGATAACCGCCGCACTGTATGACAACGCCGGTATTAGCGACAGTCTCGATACCATTTTTACCGTAGTCACCAGCCCAGATAGCGATAAAGCCACGATGTGGGGGCATATGCCGGAAACCGTGACGGCAGCTAGCGGTGCGGTGTTTAAACGCCCACAGCTGTCGGCTGAAATGGCAAGCGATGTTGCCGCGGGTAGCGTAACGGAAAATAATGAAAGCTGGGGAACCGTAGATTTCCACACGATCTCTACTGCTTGTGGTGCGGCTTTTGTACCGGCATTGGCAGACTTGCAATCTCTCTATTCGGCGTGGCCGGGCGGGGCTATCAATACTCAACAAGGCTGGCCACTGGACGAGAGAAACTATCAAAACAGTACCGCCGATCTTGGCCGCTCAACCGATAATCGCTATGTTAAATCGCTAAACCTGCGTGATAACGGCATCACGTCGCAATTGTGGAGTGAAAAGCTCTATTTCTCCTGTTTGCAGAATGCGCGTTCTACAGCAACGCATCTGACGTTGACCTCAACGCTCTATAAAGAGAGTGACGGTTTCGCTAAAGCGAAAGTGGGTGAAACCATTCCGGTTGTGATTACCACTCTTGATGATAGCGGTCGCCCACTAGGCAATACGCCGGTTATCTTTACACGCGGTGACAGCGTGGGGCGCAGTAATCAGGACGCTAACGCGACTGAAGCCGCAGCTATTCAGATTAACCAGGGTACTGGCATTGATAGCGGCATTGAGTACTACACGGCCACCGGAGACGATGGGACGGTGACGCTGGATATCAATCAGGACAGCGGTGCGGGTTTTAAAACCCCGCTACACGCTGCCATTGAAAATATAGTTGGTTCCAGTCAATCCCTGTCGACGGTATTTACGGTTATCACTAGCCCGGATACGGCAAAAGCCAACTACTGGGGCCATATGCCGGAAACGGTAACCGACAGTAACGGGTTGGTATATAAGCGTCCGTTACTGGCGAGTGAGTCCGGTAGCTCGGTGGGAAAATCGGTGACGATGACTAACGGTAGCTATGATAAAGGCGAAACGTGGGGGATGTTTACCGCTAGTGAGGCATGGAGCGGCGCGAATGGTTGCGGACGCAGCTATCTGCCTACAACGGATAATTTGCAGACGCTGTACTCCCGCTATCCTGATGGAGCAATGCGTAACATTAACGGTTGGCCGATGAGTAATAACGGCACCATCAGCGACAGTCAGTTCTGGTGGAGCGGTGATTCTGTGCTGTCTGAAGATGCCAGCCAGTTAGAGTATGCGGCAGTCAATCTATTGAGCGGTGGCGATATTAAATCCACCACCAGTAAGTCAACATATTATATGCAAACCTGCCTGGCCTCACCGCGCCAGCTTGCCAGCAAGCTAACGCTGACACTTGCCAATGCAGATGAAACCACGGGCATCGCGAAAGTGAAAAAAGGCGAGAAGATTGCCGCGACTGTTATGGTCACCGACACAACCGGGCTACCGGTAAGCAATGCGTTGGTGAAGATTACCCGCAGCGATGCCAAAACCCGTGCGAACGTGACTTATACCACTAACAACGCGGACGATATCACATTGAGTGATATCTCTTCTGGCGAGGCCAGTACTCTACTGGATACCAAACAAAAATACCTGTACGTGCAGACTGATGCCCAGGGGCTCATGACGTTTAACATTTCGCAGGATAGCACCACCGGTTTACAGACAACTATTAGTGCAACGCTGGCAGATGATAGTCAGGTAACGGACAGTAAAAATGCCATCTTCACGGTAATTACTAGCCCGGATACCGGCATCGCGAAGTACTGGGGTCATATGCCAGAGACATTTACCAACAGCAAAGGCGTTGAATTTAAACGTCCGCTGCTGCGCGCTGAACTCTCGTCGACAAGCAACACAACAGCTTACTCGCTGACCGGGGACGGTGAGGTCTGGTTCTCGACAACGAACATGGCTTATTTAGTACAGTGCGACCAGATGAGCACCGCCTCAGCGAGCGATCTGGCGACGCTGCAAAGTGACCATCCGAACGGTGAGCTGATGACTGAGTTTGGCTTGCCGGTCAGCAGCACTTCGCTGCCGTGGATAGCTGGCAATTTGATCGTCAATGCTGCCCATACCGGTGTAATCTCGCAAAGCGTTAACTTGTTCTCGGGTGAAAATACACAAGCGAGTTCTCAAGCGACCTTACAACTGTGCCGTGTGGAGCCAAGAACGCTGAACATTTCGCTTACCTCCAGCTTGCCTTGGGATGCGAACAAAGCGGGTTACCAGGTGAAAAAAGGGGAGATAATCCCTCTGACGATTGACGTCACCGACAATGCTGGGCAACCTCAGGCGGGGGTAGGCATTAAATTTTACCGTGGGGCGTCAAGTTTTCGAAATGCACCGGGTTCCTCCATCATTGACACCCTTGCCGAATCCTACACCCTTCTAGAGCCGGTTTCGCCAGCGTCTGATGCTGTAACGCAGAAATACAGCTCGTCACCGACGTACTGGTACGGCACGACGGACAGTAACGGTAAAGTTCAGCTCAATGTGAGCCAGGATAATACGACGGGACTGAAAACAGAATTCTACGCGGTGATTGCGGATAACAATGTCTCGACCGAGGGCGTTGGCGGTATCTTTACCGTCTTGACCAGTCCGGACGTCGATACTGCTTTCCGCTGGGGCCATATGCCGGAGACGGTTGAAGGGCCGGACGGCGTCACCTATACGCGTCCAAAATTACAGTCAGAAGTCCCATCAGGCGTAGGTTTCTATAATAATAACAATGAATATTGGGCGCATCCAACGGCTGTTCAAGCTCAAACGGCAGGGGCAACGGGATGTGATCCTACGTACCAACCGCTGCTGAGCGATTTGCAGACGCTGTATAATAAATACCCGAATGCCGAACTGGAAACCGCCTACGGCTGGCCGCTGTCGTCGGGCAGAAACTGGTGGGCAGTAGACTTATCCAGTACAGGCCAATATCAAAGTCTTAATTTAAGCACGGGTACGAGTAATGCAACGACGTCGTCGACCACGATGCAGATGCAAGCGTGCCGAACGACGCCTCATGCGCCACAGCCGGCAACGATTGAACTGACCTCCAGCGTTTTTGATGCTGCGAGTCAGTACGCTAAGGTGAAAAAAGGCGAGACCATCCCGCTGACCGTCACGGTGAAAGATGTTAATGGCAGTCCTGCCGCGAATGCCGCCTTTACCCTTTCTCGAGGTGATGGTGTATCGCGCAGCGGGCTGGTGAAGACTTCTGACAGTAAAGGGGCGACGGACGATCTCGCACTGGAAGAACTCACGCCAACGCCTGTGACCACGGTGCTGGGCACTAAGGCCAGCACCTATAGTGGCGTGACGGGGGCAGACGGTACGGCAACATTTAGTTTGAGTCAGGATGATGCTATGGGGCTTAAGACCACCATTACGGCGAAATTAGGGACTTATCCAACGCCAACCTCCGCGCTGGATGCAATATTTACTGTCGTGACCAGCCCAGATACCGATAAAGCCGCCTACTGGGGCCATATGCCGGAAACTGCGACCAACAGTGCAGGTGTTGCCTTCCGACGCCCCCTGCTCGCCGCTGAAATGGCATCGTACAGCAGCACGTATACCTATAACAACGAAGTCTGGCCGCTGGTCACCGCCGGAAATACGGATATCGCAGGTGCGACAGGCTGCGATAAGGCGTATCAACCGCTGAAGAGTGACATGGAAACATTATTTATCGATAACCTTAGCGTTTCAGGCGGTGTCGGTACCGTTTACGGTTGGCCTAGTGGCTCTAATGAGCCCTGGTGGGCGGGTGATAAACAGGCAAATACCGGAAACTACCAGTATATTATGCTGAGCACTGGCGGTGGTGGATCCACCAGTTCATCTAGTACCAAAGGTGCGCAGGTCTGTCTGGTTGAACCTCGAATTACTGCGGCAGCTATTACGCTGACCTCGACAGCGATGGATACAGCGAAGGCATCGGCGGTTGCAGAGAAAGGCAAGACAATCCCGTTGACCGTTACGGTAAAAGATACCAGCGGTAATCCGGTTGCTAATGCCAGCTTTACCCTTTCACGAGGTGATTCGACAAACCGGGCGGGTGTGGTGATAACTGACGGTGATGTTGAGGCCGAGATGGGGGCAGATGATTTAATTCTTCAGGAAGTCATGCCATCGAGTTCGACCATTGATATGAGTACCACTGCCAGTGTCTTTAACGGGACGACCGGCTCTGATGGCACGGCAACCTTTACGCTGGAGCAAAATAAGAGTTTGGGTTTGAAAACGGCGCTAACGGCAGCGTTGCCCAATAACGCTCAGGCGAGCGCTACGCTCGATAATATTTTTACGGTGTTAACGAGCCCGGATACGAATAAAGCGCAATTCTGGGGGCATATGAAGGAGACCATGACCTTGAATGGCAAGACTATCCAGCGCCCACTGTTGCTGGCGGAACTTCCTTCTGGCGTTACACCGCCGCTTCATATCATGATGAATAATGAGGATTGGACGATGGCGCACACGATTGATTCCAGCACCTGGGATCTGGCTGCGCAGTGCGGTAGTTTACAGAAAGCATCGACTGCGGATGATCTGGAAGCGTTGTATTCCGTTTTCAATAAGACCGGATGGCCAACAACGTCCAGCTACAGCTATTTGTCTCAAACAAAAGGGACCAAAAATTACTGTGCCTTTAACCTGTCAGCTGGCGGTGAAAACTGCAACATTGACGCGGGTAAAACGGCAGGATTCGCGACCTGCGCGCAGTAGCTCTCCGCTACTGCGCTTTACGCGAACGCGTTTTTTTCTGCGGGGTTACGGTGGTGACCTCGCTCTCCACCCAGCCGTCTTCGAGCCGCGTGGTGATGAGATCGCCGGCTTTCACCTGCTTGACCTTTTTCAACACGCTGCCGCTGGTGGCGGTAGAAACGCTATAGCCACGGGCTAATGTTGCCAGCGGGCTAACGGCTTCAAGATGGGTAACTGCATGACCAAAACGTTCGCGCTGCTCGCTAAGACGCGCGCGAATGTTTTCCGCCAGCCGATAATCGAGCTGCTGGATACGCGTTTGCGCACGATGGATACGCGGCTGCGGGTTTTGCTGATTTAGCCTTTGCAGCATACGCTGCTGGCGCTGATTGGACTGCTTTATCTGGTTTTCCAGCGCAAAGCTCATCCGCTGACGCAGTCGCTCCAGCGTGGTTTGTTGGCGTGCAAGACGTAACTGCGGGTGTTGTTGCTGTAAGCGGTGAAATGATTGCGTAAAACGACGACTGCGGTTGGCGAGATAGTAATCCATCGCCATGCCCAGACGCTGCTGGACGGACTGAATTTGACGCAGCAATTCCTGTTGGTTGCGGCTAACAATCTCTGCCGCGGCAGACGGCGTAGGTGCCCGCAGATCGCCAACAAAATCGGCAATGGTGACATCGGTTTCATGCCCGACGGCGCTGACAACCGGAATGCGGCTGGCAAAAATGGCGCGTGCCACGCGCTCATCATTAAAACTCCACAAATCTTCCAGCGAACCGCCGCCACGGCCAACGATCAAGACATCACACTCGTTACGGGTGTTTGCCAGTTCAATGGCACGAACGATTTGCCCCGGCGCATCGTCACCTTGTACCGCTGTCGGGTAGATAATCACCGGCAGGGAAGGGTCACGACGTTTCAGGACATGAAGAATATCGTGCAGCGCCGCGCCGGTTTTTGAGGTGATGACCCCAATACAGTGAGCAGGCGTTGGGAGCGGTTGTTTAAACTGTTGGTCAAACAGCCCTTCAGCCTGTAATTTGGCTTTTAGCTGTTCATACTTCTGCTGCAATAAACCTTCACCCGCGGGCTGCATGCTTTCGACAATAATCTGGTAATCACCGCGCGGTTCATACAACGTAATGTTGGCGCGAACCAGCACCTGTTGCCCATGCTGTGGACGAAACGTCACACGGCGATTGCTGTTGCGGAACATTGCGCAGCGCACCTGGGCGTTATCGTCTTTTAAAGTGAAGTACCAGTGACCGGAAGATGGCTGGGTAAAGTTGGAAATCTCGCCGCTAATCCACACTTGCCCCATTTCTTGCTCAAGCAGTAGACGTACCGTCTGATTCAGGCGGCTAACGGTAAAAATTGAGGGACTTTGAGAGGGTAACATGTGAGCGGGATCAAATTCTAAATCAGCAGGTTATTCAGTCGATAGTAACCCGACTGAAGGTGATCGCAAGTATTTTTTTCAAAAAAATGTAGATGCAATCGCTTACGCTCTGTATAATGCCACGGCAATATTTATTAACCTCCCAGGTGAGATATTGCCCATGCTCCGTATCGCAAAAGAAGCCCTGACGTTTGACGACGTCCTCCTCGTTCCCGCTCATTCTACCGTTCTGCCGAACACTGCCGATCTTGGCACCCAGTTAACCAAGACTATTCGTCTGAACATTCCTATGCTCTCTGCAGCAATGGACACCGTGACTGAAGCGCGCCTTGCTATCGCATTGGCACAGGAAGGTGGCATCGGTTTTATCCACAAAAACATGTCTATCGAGCGCCAGGCTGAAGAAGTTAAGCGCGTGAAAAAACACGAATCTGGCGTGGTGACCGACCCGCAGACCGTGCTGCCGACGACGACTCTGGAAGAAGTGAAAGCGCTGACCGAGCGTAACGGCTTTGCTGGTTACCCTGTGGTGACCGAAGACAACGAACTGGTTGGTATCATCACAGGTCGTGACGTCCGCTTCGTTACCGACCTTAGCCAGCCGGTGAGCGTTTATATGACGCCAAAAGATCGTCTGGTCACCGTTCGTGAAGGCGAATCCCGTGAAGTGGTATTTGCTAAAATGCACGAACGTCGCGTTGAGAAAGCGCTGGTTGTTGATGGTAGCTTCCACCTGCTGGGCATGATCACCGTTAAAGACTTCAAAAAAGCAGAACGTAAACCTAACGCCTGTAAAGATGATAAAGGCCGTCTGCGCGTGGGTGCTGCGGTTGGTGCGGGCGCGGGCAACGAAGATCGCGTTGATGCGCTGGTTGCAGCAGGCGTTGACGTGCTGCTGATTGACTCCTCTCATGGCCACTCCGAAGGCGTGCTTCAGCGTATTCGTGAAACGCGTGCTAAATATCCGGATCTGCAAATCATCGGCGGTAACGTCGCAACGGGCGCAGGAGCACGCGCGCTGGCTGAAGCCGGTTGCAGCGCAGTGAAAGTGGGTATCGGCCCTGGCTCCATCTGTACCACTCGTATCGTCACCGGTGTCGGTGTTCCGCAGATCACCGCCGTTTCTGACGCGGTTGAAGCGCTGGAAGGTACCGGTATTCCGGTTATCGCCGATGGTGGCATCCGCTTCTCTGGTGATATCGCGAAAGCTATCGCGGCTGGCGCTGCTGTTGTGATGGTTGGCTCTATGCTGGCAGGAACGGAAGAATCTCCTGGTGAAATTGAACTCTACCAGGGCCGTTCTTACAAATCTTACCGCGGTATGGGCTCTCTGGGCGCGATGTCCAAAGGTTCGTCAGACCGTTACTTCCAGAGTGATAACGCAGCTGACAAATTGGTACCAGAAGGTATCGAAGGTCGTGTAGCGTATAAAGGTCGCTTAAAAGAGATCATTCACCAGCAGATGGGCGGCCTGCGCTCCTGTATGGGTCTGACCGGTTGTGGTACCATCGACGAGCTGCGTACGAAGGCTGAATTTGTGCGTATCAGCGGTGCGGGTATCCAGGAAAGCCACGTTCACGACGTGACCATCACCAAAGAGTCCCCGAACTACCGCATGGGCTCCTGATAAGTTTCCGCGCCCGGTTTATCCGGGCGTTTTGTTATTGTTTCACTTGCCTCGGAATTAATGTCAAATGACAGCCAATATTCATAAACATCGCATTCTTATCCTTGATTTCGGCTCGCAATATACACAGCTGGTGGCACGTCGTGTGCGTGAGCTGGGCGTCTATTGTGAACTGTGGGCATGGGATGTTACTGAAGCACAAATCCGTGAGTTCAATCCGAGCGGTATCATCCTCTCCGGCGGCCCGGAAAGCACCACCGAAGACAACAGCCCGCGCGCACCGCAGTATGTGTTTGAAGCAGGCGTTCCAGTATTCGGCGTATGCTATGGCATGCAGACCATGGCGATGCAGCTGGGTGGTCACGTTGAGAGCTCAAACGAACGTGAATTCGGTTATGCGCAGGTTGAAGTACAAACCGACAGCGCCCTGATCCGCGGTATCGAGGATTCACTGACCGCAGACGGCAAACCGCTGCTGGATGTGTGGATGAGCCATGGCGATAAAGTGACGGCTATCCCGTCCGATTTCGTGACCGTAGCCAGCACTGAAACCTGCCCATTCGCCATTATGGCTAACGAAGAAAAACGTTTCTACGGCGTACAGTTCCACCCGGAAGTGACCCACACTCGCCAGGGCCTGCGCATGCTGGAGCGTTTTGTCCGCGATATTTGCCAGTGCGAAGCGCTGTGGACTGCAGATAAAATCATTGAAGACGCTATCGTTCGCATCCGTGAGCAGGTTGGCGACGACAAAGTTATCCTCGGCCTGTCCGGTGGCGTCGATTCTTCAGTTACTGCGATGCTGCTGCACCGTGCCATTGGTAAGAACCTGACCTGCGTCTTCGTTGATAACGGTCTGCTGCGTCTGAATGAAGCTGAGCAGGTCATGGATATGTTCGGTGACCACTTCGGCCTGAACATCGTTCACGTGGAAGGCGAGAAGCGCTTCTTAGACGCGCTGAAAGGTGAGAACGATCCGGAAGCCAAACGTAAAATTATCGGCCGCGTGTTCGTTGAAGTATTCGACGAAGAAGCGCTGAAACTGCAAGACGTGAAATGGCTGGCGCAGGGTACGATCTATCCTGATGTTATCGAATCAGCCGCTTCCGCAACCGGTAAAGCACACGTCATCAAATCTCACCACAATGTGGGCGGCCTGCCGAAAGAGATGAAGATGGGTCTGGTTGAACCGCTGCGTGAGCTGTTCAAAGATGAAGTGCGCAAAATTGGTCTGGAACTGGGCCTGCCGTATGACATGCTGTACCGTCACCCGTTCCCGGGTCCAGGTTTAGGCGTACGCGTGCTGGGCGAAGTGAAGAAAGAGTACTGCGACCTGCTGCGTCGTGCGGACGCTATCTTTATCGAAGAGCTGCACAAAGCCGATCTGTACAATAAAGTCAGCCAGGCGTTCACCGTGTTCCTGCCGGTACGTTCCGTCGGTGTCATGGGCGATGGCCGTAAGTACGACTGGGTTGTTTCCCTGCGTGCGGTAGAAACCATCGACTTTATGACGGCACACTGGGCACATCTGCCTTACGATTTCTTAGGCCGCGTGTCCAACCGCATTATCAACGAAGTGAATGGTATTTCCCGTGTGGTGTATGACATCAGCGGTAAGCCGCCAGCGACGATTGAGTGGGAATAATTTCATCGTCCCTGTGAATTAAGCCGGAAGATAATAAGGCAACCCATCTGCATTGGGTTGCCTTATTTCGTAATGCGCAGTAAAAAGTTAAACGTGAGTTCTAAACTACGAAGTACATCCTCGTAACTCTGGTCCCTTTTCTAATCCTGCTGGATCCGCCGATTGAGTTTAGCTATCCAGCCATCATGCTGCTTTAACTCTTGGTTTTTGCCTTGTTGTTCAGGCTGCGCAACAGCAGGTAGTTAATCATGCAAAGATGCTGAAAAAGCTGCATGGCTTAACGTCGCGGTAAAAACGGCCAGAATGATTTATTTCTTTTATTTTATGGATATATTGAATGGATGCGCACTGAAGGGGGGCGGTTTTTATCAGTTACTATGATGAAATCAATACTCCCCCTGCAAATACAGAGGGAGTATTAGGTTAATCGACCAACTGTAGTTGTGGGTGTGATTGAGAAGTCACGTTCTCGACTCTGATATCCATTTGTGGATACGGTAAATCGATATGGTTCGCGTCCATCGCTTCTTTAATATTTTCCAGTAGATCGTAGTAAGTGTTCCAGTATTCGGCGTTAGGCACCCACACGCGGACATAAAAATTTAACGATGAAGCGGCAAGTTCGCCGAGTCTGACCGTCACGCCGCGCTCTTTGTCGATGCGGACGTCCTGCTCAATAATCTTCATTATCACTTTCTTCACATCGGCAATTCGACTCCGATAACTGACGCTAATAATCAGGTCAATTCGACGGAAGGGGTGGCGGGAGTAGTTGATGATATTGTCGGCGATGATTTTGCCGTTTGGGATCACCACTTCTTTACTGTCGGCGGTCAGCAGGGTTGTTGAGAAAATATGGACTTTTTCCACCGTCCCGGTGACAACGCCAATTTGCACAATCTCTCCGGCACGAAACGGTCGCAAAGAAACCAGCAATACGCCGGCTGCAAAGTTGGATAACGAACCTTGTAGCGCCAGACCAACGGCTAGTCCCGCGGCCCCGATAATGGCAATAATCGATGAGGTTTCAATACCAATACGCCCCAGCGCGGCAACGATAAAGAAGGCGAGGGTGATGTAACGTATCAGGGCGGTAAAGAACTGGACGATGGTAATATCAACATTACGTTTTTTAAGTAACTTTTCCAGCCCGTGGGAGAGCAAGCGGGAGATAAATTTACCGATGAACAGCAGAATAATCGCAGCCACAATGTTCCAACCAAATTGGATGACCGAATCACTGTGTCCGGCCATCCACTCAAAACCGCTTCTTATCTTTGGAAATAGCGTAAAACCCTTCATGACATTACCCTGTAGCGTTAAACTTCAAAGAAAATTGAATCATCGCATGTGAAATATTTATGTATTCAGCGCTTATATTTTCATGCGTTATTTGTTGGTGATGTTTTGGGTGATAATTGTTTTTTATATACACAATTGCATGGAGCATAAAAACAGCGCGAATGGTGCGGCGAAGATAAAAGAAAAGTTTGCGTAATAGTGCGGGAAATGATGTGAATCACTCTAATAGTGAGTATTACGTTGGTTCTGATTGGCAAGGTGCGCGGTAATGTAAATCCCTTACCGGATGGTTAAACAGTGTACGGTTAGCCATCCGGTAAGGAATCTTGGTGCGAGAAAGAGACGAGCAGATGATTAACGAGCGTTGGATTGCGCTGGTGGGGTCTGTTGCTGGCTGTTTTGCTGGGACTCTTTTTTCTCCTGGTGGTGATGCCACGCACCGATAGAGGAGTAGACGAAGCGTCCAAAGAAGAAGATCAAGCTGATGAGGAGTACGATACGGATCATTCGACTGTTAAATCGGTGTCGTTTTCGTAAACTGGTAACCTGGCTCACAAAGGGGTCCTTAAGGAATGCCCATGCACGGGCGATTAGTACATTAAGGCACAGAGTCAGCAAGGGGTCAATTGCGCTGAATGTAAAAAAACGTCAGATAAAACATTAATTAATGTTATATAAGATATTATTCGTATTCACAAAATATAGTATTAGATCTGAGATGGCGCTAAAAACAGTCATTTAATAATTTTAGGCGTGTATTTTTTTGACTCACATCAAGCTCCATTCGAAACTGATAACTAAAATCCTCCACCTGACCCGCGTATTCTCTTCCCTCGCGGACTTTTAAGCCAGGTTGGATGCCTGTCTCTAAATACCCAGCAGGAATTGGGGGTATCCGTTGAGCATCTATGAATTTATGTAAGTTGTACAAGCAATATCGTGATTGTTGGTGGGGATTACCCCTGATATTGCCTCTTTTGATTTTGCCAATTATTAAAATTGCTAATGCATACACTTATATTGAGGGTGGCAAAACCTATCTTTATTACCTGCCTTTGCCTTTTATGCTCTGCATGATGTTGTTTTTTGGATGGAAATCGTTGCCGGGTTTGATTACAGCCATGAGCTGTTATATTACACGGGATTTACATTTTGTCGAAAAAATAGGCATGACGTTACAGTTTATTATTCCGACGATGTTGGCTTGGGGCGGCTATCAGTTTTTTAACCAACAGCGGAAAATGATTTCCCATGGCGACACTCGGCTCATGGCGCACCGCCTGTTCTGGCAGATGTTTATACCCGCTACGGTATTTTTAGTACTGCTTCAGTTCACTTTGTATATTGGTTTATACCCAAGTCTGGGTGATACCCGCTGGGCATCTCCTCTGACGCAGCGCAACTTAATCAATTATCAGTCACTATTGATGGGCTACCTGACTGGGGTGCCGCTGTGCTATTTATTAATACGATTGATACGCAACCCGTACTATTTGCGCAGCTTTATCTCGCAGGTTCGCCGTGATTTCGACCCAAAAGTGACGTGGGCGGAAATGTTGATATGGTGGGGGGCCGTGCTGAGTATTATGTCGATGCTGATGATGCCGATGACGCAAGCCAGCACTATTTTCAGCACTAACTACACCCTCTCATTGCTGTTGCCAGTTATGCTTTGGGGCTCAATGCGATTTGGCTATCGTTTTATTTCCGTCGCCTGGACGCTGATCGTGATTGTCGCCATTCACTACCACTATCACTATGTACCGAAAAGTGCAGGTTATAGCGTACAGATAGCGATTACCTCATCCAGCTATCTGATTTTCTCGTTCATTATCGCCTACATGGCGATGCTCTCCAGTCGCCAGCGCTTAATTCATGAACGGGTGCGCCGCATTGCTTTTATCGATCCGGTGGTGAGCCTGCCTAATATGCGTGCGCTCAGTCGGGCGATGAACGCTATGCCCTGGTCAGTACTGTGCTTCCTGCGAATGCCAGACCTTGAGGTGCTGACGCGCCACTATGGCATCATGCTACGTATTAATTACAAACAGAACCTGGCAAAATCGCTAAGCGATATCCTCGGTCAAGGTGAAGGAGTGTATCAGCTAACAGGCAGTGATTTGGCGGTGCTTCTGCATACTGAGTCCTATAAAGATCGCGTTGAATCACTGTATGAACATATTCAGCAATTCCGTTATTACTGGAACGGTATGCCGCTACAGCCTCAGGTGGGAATGAGCTATTGCTACATCCACTCTCCCATTGCCCATCTCCCGCTGATGTTGGGCGAGCTGAGCACGGTGGCTGAGCTGTCGCTGGTAAGCAAGCGCCCGGAAAACCTGCAACGCCGGGGTGCGCAATATGCGCAGCAGGAACTGAAAGATAAAATTGCCATGATGGTTCGCGTGCAGCAGGCGCTGGAGAACGATCGCTTCTGCCTGATGGCCCAGCCCATCGTCGGCATTCGTGGTGATAACTATCATGAAGTGCTGTTGCGAATGTTGGGTGATGATAATGAGCTTATTTCACCGTTGCATTTCTTGCCGGTAGCTCATGAGTTTGGTCTGGCTTCGCGTATTGACCTGTGGGTTCTGGAAAATACGTTGCGTTTTATGGCGGATTGTCGAAGTCATCATCCAGGGATTCGATTGGCAATAAATCTGTCGCCTTCAACCGCAAGTGGTCTGGGTTTTGCGCGTCAGGTTGCGACGTTGCTTGCAGAGTATGATATTCAAGCGTGGCAACTGGTGTTTGAGATCACGGAAAGCCACTCGCTGGTGAACCCTGACCAGGCACGACGCACGTTGAGTGAACTTCAGGATTTGGGATGTCGGGTGGCAATTGATGACTTCGGCACCGGCTATGCGAGCTATGCGCGTCTCAAGCATATCAGTGCGGATATCCTCAAAATTGACGGCAGCTTTATTCGTAACATCGCGACCAGCAGCATGGACTATCAGATAGTGTCTTCCATCTGTCATCTGGCGCGAATGAAAAAAATGCGCGTTGTTGCTGAGTATGTTGAGAATGAAGAGATCCGTTCGGCGGCTATTGCCTTAGGAATTGATTATCTACAGGGGTATTGCATTGGTAAACCAGCCCCTTTACAGGAGCTGGCTCTTAACGCTGTGGATGTTGAAGAATCAGGAGACCGTGTTCTCAGTGAACGCCCGCTCCTCAGTAATTTTTAACAACCAGCCCGTCACGCTTTCCCAGTACTGCTGCTCTTTCTCCAGATCGAGCAGCACTAACGCATTGTGCGTAAACCAGTCATGTGGGAAGCATAGCGTCCAGTGATTAGCCTCGGTGGTCAGTTTCAGCGTCGGCGGCGTGGTGGTGGCTTGACGCTGATTATTTAACAGCACGCCAAGACGCAGAAGTTGAATCATCGGCAGGAACTGTTTCTTCTTAAACAGCGTAAAGCGCGGCAACTCATCGAGTTTAATGGCTTTACGATGGAAGCGTACCAGCGTCGCCATCAGATACTGTTGTTCCTGATTGAATCCCGGCAAATCGCTATTTTGCAAAATATAAGCCGAGTGGCGATGCATACCGCTATGGTTAATATTCAGCCCGACCTCATGCAGCATAGACGCCCACTTCAGCAGTGCGGTCAGCTGTGGATTTCCCAGTTTCGGGTTTTGTTCCAGCCACTGATCGTAAATCTGCATGGTGGTTTCCAGCACCCGCTGCGCCTGTTCACGATCGATATTGTACTGATTCGCCAGGCTTTGTGCGGTGCGGCTTCGGACGTCCTGGTGACGGAAGCGGCCTTCCATTTCATACAGAACGCCTTCACGCAGCGCACCATCGGAAAGACGTAGCTCTTTTATCCCCAACGCATCAAACACGCCGCAGAGAATGGCAAGCCCGGGCACAAAAACGTTCTTACGCTCTTCAGACAGCCCCGGCAGGCTAAGCGAGCTAAAGTTCTTACTCTTCAACACCTCTTCAACCAGCAGGTCGAGGCGCTCAGGGGTGATAAAACCATCTTTTTCACCCAGCGCCAGCAGAACTTCATGAGCGGCCTTAATGGTGCCAGATGCGCCCATTGCCACGTTCCAGCCTTGGATACGATACTGCCAGGCCAGCGTTTCCAATTTCTGCACTGCGGCAAGGCGAGCACGCTGGAAGTTTTCCCGGTTGATAGTTCCGGCCAGGAAGAACTGTTGACCGAAGCTTACGCAACCCATACGGCGGCTTTCGACCAGTATCGGTTCGAAGTCTTCACCGATCACAAGCTCCGTAGAACCGCCGCCGATATCAATCACCAGCTTGCGGCCTTTCTCCGGCTGCGTATGTTCAACGCCCATGAAAATCAGACGCGCTTCTTCATTCCCGGAGATGATTTCAATCGGGTAGGGGATGACTTTTTCAGCACGCGTTAAAAACTCCGTCGCGTTCGCCGCCTGGCGAAGCGAGTGTGTTCCCACGATACAAACGCTGGCGGGTGAAAAACCTTGCAGACGTTCGGCAAACAGTGACAGACAGCTGAGCCCGCGCTCCATCGCATCTTCGCTTAGCATACTGTTTTCATCCAGACCGTCAGCCAGATGAACGCGCTGCTTCAAACGGCCAATAATCTGCATCGCGCCGTCAACCACGCGCGCGATGACCATATGAAAACTGTTCGAACCAAGATCGACGGCCGCAAATTCTTGCGGTCGGGGTGCTTTGCTTTTTATTGGCATAGGTTAGTCAGGTTGTTCAAGTGATTTGAGATAATCGTAGATCGCTTGTTGTGCGCGAACCTTGCGTCGGTTACCGCGTGGAACATAGCGATTACTCAGTTCTTTATCAACATAACGGGCTTTTACCGTGTCGCTGAACAGAATTTCAATAATATCGAGGATCCGTTGTTTGAGGCGCGGATCCAGCAGTGGTGTGGCGACTTCAATACGGTAATCGATATTACGCGTCATCCAATCTGCGGAGGAGAGATACACGCGTTTATCGCCGCCGTTATCAAAAATATAGATCCTATCGTGCTCAAGGAAACGATCAACGATGCTGATTACGCGAATATTATCGCTGATCCCTGCTAATTCCGGAATCAAAGAGCACATGCCACGGATCAACAGATTGACCTGCACGCCGGAACTGGACGCCGCATACAGACGATCGACAAGCCCTTTGTCCACCAGGTTATTGAGTTTCAGCGTAATTCCTGCCGGTAACCCGTTCTGCGCGTTGGCAATTTCATGGTCGATCATTTTGTAGAGCAGGCGACGAGAGTTCTGCGGCGACACCAGCAAGTAGTCAAAAGTGACTGGACGGTACGGGTTTTCGATAAAGTTAAACACCCGGCGTACTTCGTTGGTGATGCGAGCATCCGCTGTCAGTAATGAATAGTCGGTGTAAATACGCGCGGTTTTTTCGTTGAAATTACCGGTACCGATATGCGCATAGCGCACCACGTCTTCGCCTTCTTTACGTGAAATCAGGAACAGCTTGGCGTGAATTTTCAGGCCCGGTGCCGAGAAGATAACGTGTACGCCTGCTTCGGTAAGACGCTTCGCCCAGTGGATATTCGCCGCTTCGTCAAAGCGAGCCTGCAACTCAACCACCACCGTGACTTTCTTGCCGTTGTGGGCGGCATGGATCATGGCATCAATAATACGTGAGTCTTTTGCCACGCGATAAATATTGATCTTGATTGCCAGTACGTTCGGGTCGAATGACGCCTGTCGCAGCAGTTCCAGCACATGCTCAAAAGTGTGATACGGATAATAGAGCAGCACATCCCGCTCGCGAATGGCGTCAAAGCCATTGCGGAATTTATCAAACCAGACGTGGCGTAACCTCGGCATCGGTTTATTGACCAAATTGGCTTTGCCGACGTTCGGGAAACCAATAAAGTCTTTAAAATTGTGGTAGCGACCGCCCGGTACGATGGAATCATAGCGTGAGATATTGAGTTTTTTACGCAGCATCTCGACCATGGCATCAGGCATATCGCGCTGATAGACGAAACGCACTGGCTCGGCGGTCAGGCGCTGCTTGAGGCTCGAAGACATCAGCTCCATCAGGCTCGACTCCATCTCGTGCACCAGATCGTACTCGGCATCACGGGTCATTTTCATCGAGTAGGCATTGAGCGCATCATAATCAAAGAAGCCTTTGAAGATATCATCCAGGCAATAGCGCAAAATGTTATCTAGCAGGATCATTGGCTTGCGACGACGCGGGGTTTCCGGCGGCAGGTTGACGAAGCGCGGCACTTTATCTGATGGGATCTCCAGCAGCGCGTAATTAAACTCATCGCCGCGAATAATTTCCACCGCCAGATAGGTGTAATCATCTTTCAGGAACTGCACCAGATCGGTTTCCCGGTTGAGCAGAATAGGGGTGATGTGCTGGCGCAGATAATGTTTAAAGTAGTGACGTAGCCAGCTTTGTTGGTTCACAGAAAGCTGACGTTCGTTTATCAGGAAGATTTGGTTGCGTGCCATCTCCAGCAGCAACTCGTTGTACAAGCCATCAAACTCCTGATCGGCTTTCAGCACCCGCGCCTGAATTCGGGTCAGCAGGTGACGAGAATGCGTGGTCACGCCTTGTTCTTCGCTGATGATGATGCGGCGTTTTAACTCTGCGAAGCGGACCTTATAGAACTCATCGAGGTTGTTGGAGTAAATACCCAAAAAACGCATACGTTCAATCAGCGGATTGCTTTTATCTGCCGCTTCCTGAAGGACGCGCTCGTTGAAGGACAACCAGCTCAGCTCTTTTTCTATGTACAGTTTTTCCTGACCCATTACTACTTACACTCCGGTTTGTTCACGGGACGCGGCAAAGACGTCTTACTAAGTATATTGCTAGCTTTGCCGGGCTATGTCCAACTGTGTCAGCTAAGTATGACAGTTATCCTATTTTGCATAAGAAAATTTTCACTATTCTTTTTGATATCTAAGTCTTTTTCGCTATTTCTACTCTTGGCCCGCTAGCTATTACAGGGATAAAAAAAGAGGGCCATGATGGCCCTCTGTAATAGATTTGTGCGTCGGCGTTTACTCATCTGCCGCGTAGCCTGCCGGAGGCAGCCTGACGCCGTCGATCCAGGCATGATTATCCTGCATTTTCAGGCGTCCATCGAGGAACCAGCCAACCACCAGGGGATAGATTGCGTGCTCCTGCACCTGAACCCGAGAGGTAATTTCATCCTCGTCGTCGCCGTCAAAAACCGGCACCTTTGCCTGGAGAATCACCGGCCCGCCGTCTAGCTCTTCGGTGACGAAATGCACCGACGTACCGTGCTCAGCGTCGCCGTTCTCCAGCGCTTGACGATGGGTATGCAGACCTGGGTATTTCGGCAGCAGGGAAGGGTGGATATTCAGTAATTTCCCCTGATAGTGACCGACGAAATCGGCACTCAGGATACGCATATAACCTGCCAGCACGACCACATCGGGGGCATAGGCGTCGATTTCATGCATCAATTCGCGGTCAAATGCTTCACGACTGGCCGCCAGCGCATGCGAAGGGATCCCCGCATCGCGTGCACGCTCAAGGCCGAATGCATCGGCCTTATTGCTGAAAACCGCTCGAATGGTGCCATTTACTTTTTTCTGCTCGCAGGCGTCAATAATTGCCTGCAAGTTGCTGCCGTTACCGGAAATCAGCACCACGATGTTTTTCATTTATTCGATGACCACACGCTGTTCGGAATCAGAGGCTTTGATATAGCCGATTTTCCACGCGTTTTCACCTTTTTCGTTCATCAGTGCAATGGCCTTATCCGCCTGGTCTGCTGCCAGCGCAATGACCATGCCGACGCCGCAGTTGAAGGTGCGGTACATTTCAAAGCTGCTGACGTTACCGGCATCCTGCAACCAGTTAAACACCGCTGGCCACTGCCAGGAGGACTCGTCAATCACGGCCTGCGTATTGTCTGGCAATACGCGCGGAATGTTTTCCCAGAAGCCACCGCCGGTCAGGTGAGCGATAGCGTGCACCTCAACGTTGGCAATCAGATCGAGAATAGACTTCACGTAGATACGGGTTGGCGCAAGCAGATGGTCGGCCAGCGTTTTGCCTTCCAGTTGCGTGGTGTCCGGGTTGCAACCGCTCACTTCGATGATTTTACGCACCAGGGAATAACCGTTGGAGTGCGGGCCGCTGGAGCCTAGTGCGATAAGGACGTCGCCGTCAGCGACTTTACTACCGTCGATAATTTCTGATTTTTCGACCACGCCCACGCAGAATCCCGCGACGTCGTAGTCTTCGCCGTGATACATGCCCGGCATTTCAGCCGTTTCGCCACCGACCAGCGCACAGCCGGATTGCAGGCACCCTTCAGCGATACCGCTAATGACGCTTGCTGCCGTATCGACTTCCAGTTTACCTGTTGCATAGTAATCGAGGAAAAACAGCGGCTCAGCACCCTGAACGACCAGGTCGTTGACGCACATGGCGACCAGGTCAATGCCGATGGTGTCATGACGTTTTAAATCCATCGCTAAACGTAACTTTGTGCCAACGCCGTCAGTGCCGGAAACTAGCACCGGTTCACGATATTTTTGCGGCAGTGCGCACAATGCGCCGAAACCACCTAATCCACCCATCACCTCAGGACGGCGAGTTTTCTTCACCACTCCTTTGATACGGTCAACCAGAGCGTTTCCTGCGTCAATATCAACACCGGCATCTTTGTAGCTGAGAGAGGTTTTGTCGGTCACTGCAAGTCTCCACGCGTTTGCGATAGCAAGAAAAATCGGCGCAATTCTATCAGCCAAGGCAAACGTTTGCGAGCCTATTCTGCACCCATTTTTTTAAACCTTTTTTTTCCCGCTTTTCAGTCAATAAATCGGTCAAATATGATACGGCTCACGAAAATGAAACCGGGTACACCCTTGTCCTTGCATCCCTATCCCGGAATCCACATCATGTGACTGAAACCGGTTTCTTTTTGTGTTGCGGATGACCATGACGCCGGGCTGGTTGGCTTCATTAGCAGTACTCTCAGCGATAACTAACTGATTAACGAGGGAAAGATATGACTGGATTTAAAGCTGGATTTCTCTGGGGCGGCGCGGTTGCTGCACATCAACTCGAAGGCGGTTGGCAGGAAGGCGGAAAGGGCGCAAGCGTGGCGGATGTGATGACCGCTGGCGCACATGGCGTTCCGCGTGAAATCACCAACGGCGTGTTGCCAGGGAAAAACTACCCAAATCACGAAGCTATCGATTTTTACCATCGTTACAAAGACGACCTGAAACTGTTCGCTGAGATGGGCTATAAATGTTTCCGTACCTCAATTGCCTGGACGCGTATTTTCCCTAACGGCGACGAACTGACCCCGAATGAAGCCGGGCTACAGTTCTATGACGATCTTTTCGACGAGTGTCTGAAGCTTGGTATTGAACCGGTGATTACGTTATCCCACTTCGAGATGCCTTATCACCTGGTCACCGAATATGGCGGTTGGCGTAACCGTAAGTTGATTGAGTTCTTCGTTCGCTTCGCGGAAGTGGTGTTCACCCGCTACCAGCACAAAGTGAAGTACTGGATGACGTTTAACGAAATTAACAACCAGGCTAACTTCCACGAAGACTTTGCGCCGTTTACTAACTCCGGGCTTAAGTACGCGCCGGGTGAAGACCGTGAGCCGGTGATGTACCAGGCTGCGCACTACGAGCTGGTCGCGAGTGCCCTGGCAGTGAAAATTGGGCATGAAATCAACCCACAACTGCAAATTGGCTGCATGATCGCCATGTGCCCGATTTATCCTCTGAGCTGTGCGCCAAACGATATGATGATGGCGATGAATGCGATGCACCGCCGCTACTGGTTTACGGATGTTCATGTGCGTGGCAAATACCCGCAGCATCTGCTGAACTACTTCGAACGTCATGGATTCGAGCTCGATATCACTGAAGAAGATCGTCAGGCGCTGGCAGAGGGCTGTGTCGACTATATCGGTTTTAGCTACTACATGTCGTTTGCCACCAAAGCCACTGCGGACAATCCTCAGCTTGATTACGATGAAACCACCAGCCTCGTATCCAACCCGTATGTCCAAAAATCCGACTGGGGCTGGCAGATTGACCCGGTTGGCCTGCGATACTCGCTAAACTGGTTCTATGACCACTATCAGTTACCGCTATTTATTGTCGAAAACGGTTTTGGCGCGATTGATGTGCAGGAGAGCGACGGTACGGTGAACGATCAGTATCGTATCGACTATCTTGCGGCACACATTGCTGAAATGAAAAAAGCGGTAGTAGAAGACGGTGTTGATCTGATGGGCTACACCCCGTGGGGCTGTATCGACCTGGTTTCTGCCGGTACTGGTGAAATGAAAAAACGTTACGGCTTTATTTACGTTGATAAAGACAACGAAGGCAACGGTACGCTCGCCCGCAGCCGCAAAAAATCTTTTGCCTGGTATCAAAAGGTGATTGCGACCAATGGAAGTGAGTTATAACTTGCTGAATAATTAAAATAAAACCCCGCGAGTCGGGGTTTATTTTTATCCTGACTTATACTGTTTGCAGTCCCGTTCGCCGCTTTGCTTGATCCTGGTCAATCAACATGGGTATGGCGCAGTCGAAAAAAAGCGGTATAATCCGGCGATTTTTTTTGTGGCTGCCCCATTCAAAGGAGAAAGAGAATGAAGATTGTGGAAGTTAAACACCCACTCGTCAAACACAAGCTGGGCCTGATGCGCGAGAACGACATCAGCACCAAACGCTTCCGTGAACTCGCCTCCGAAGTGGGCAGCTTGCTGACTTATGAAGCCACCGCCGGTCTGGAAACCGAAAAAGTGACTATCGAAGGCTGGAACGGCCCGGTAGAAATCGACCAGATCAAAGGCAAGAAAATTACCGTTGTGCCAATCCTGCGTGCGGGTCTGGGCATGATGGACGGCGTACTGGAAAACGTGCCAAGTGCACGTATCAGCGTCGTGGGTATGTACCGTGACGAAGAGACGTTTGAGCCGGTACCGTACTTCCAGAAACTGGTTTCTAACATTGATGAGCGCATGGCGCTGATCGTTGACCCGATGCTGGCCACCGGTGGTTCCGTTATCGCGACTATCGACCTGCTGAAAAAAGCGGGCTGCACCAGCATTAAGGTGCTGGTTCTGGTAGCGGCACCGGAAGGTATCGCGGCGCTGGAAAAAGCGCACCCGGACATTGAGCTGTACACGGCGTCAATTGACCAGGGCCTCAACGAGCACGGATACATTATTCCGGGCCTCGGCGATGCCGGCGATAAGATTTTTGGTACCAAGTAAACGAAAAAATAAAAAGAGCCGACTTTGAAAGTCGGCTTTTTTTTGAATAAAAAACTGGGCTAATAACACAACAGAGGAAAACACCATGACGCGCCGTGCCATTGGGGTCAGTGAAAGACCGCCACTTTTACAGACTATCCCGCTTAGCTTGCAGCATTTATTCGCCATGTTTGGCGCAACCGTGCTGGTTCCGGTTCTGTTCCATATTAACCCGGCTACCGTGCTGTTGTTTAATGGCCTCGGAACGCTGCTGTACCTCTTTATCTGTAAAGGTAAAATCCCGGCTTATCTGGGTTCCAGCTTTGCGTTTATCTCTCCGGTGCTGCTGCTGTTACCGTTGGGATACGAAGTGGCGCTGGGCGGCTTTATTATGTGTGGCGTGCTGTTCTGTATCGTCTCTTTTATCGTGAAGAAAGCGGGTACCGGCTGGCTTGACGTGATGTTTCCACCGGCGGCAATGGGCGCTATCGTTGCCGTGATTGGTCTGGAGTTGGCGGGTGTTGCGGCGAATATGGCCGGTCTGCTGCCACCTGATGGTCAGTCTGCGGATACAAAGACCATCATCATTTCGCTGGTCACGCTGGGCGTTACCGTCTTCGGTTCCGTGCTGTTCCGCGGCTTCCTGGCAATTATCCCCATCCTTATCGGTGTACTGGTCGGCTATGCGCTCTCCTTCGTGATGGGCGTGGTTGATACTTCACCCATTGCCGAGGCGCACTGGTTTGCGCTGCCAACTTTCTACACGCCGCGTTTTGAATGGTTTGCTATCTTCACCATTTTGCCAGCGGCGCTGGTGGTTATTGCCGAGCACGTCGGTCACCTGGTGGTGACGGCAAACATTGTGAAGAAGGATTTGATTCGTGATCCTGGTCTGCATCGTTCGATGTTTGCCAACGGACTTTCTACTATCATTTCCGGTTTCTTTGGCTCAACGCCAAATACCACGTACGGCGAGAACATCGGCGTTATGGCGATTACCCGCGTATACAGCACTTGGGTTATCGGCGGGGCGGCGATCATCGCGATTCTGCTCTCCTGCGTTGGCAAGCTGGCGGCGGCGATCCAGATTATCCCACTGCCGGTAATGGGCGGTGTTTCTCTGCTGCTGTACGGCGTGATCGGGGCATCCGGTATTCGCGTGCTGATCGAATCGAAAGTCGATTACAGCAAAGCGCAAAACCTGATCCTGACGTCCGTTATCCTGATTATCGGCGTGAGCGGTGCCAAAGTGCACATTGGTGCTGCTGAACTCAAAGGAATGGCATTAGCGACGATCGTCGGTATCTGTCTCTCCCTGGTGTTTAAGCTGATAAGCGTACTGCGCCCGGAAGAAGATGTTCTGGATGCTGAGGAAAGCGATCAAACCTCCCATTGATCCTCTGACCGGGCGGGATCGCCGCCCGGTTCTCTCCTCGCTAATTTCTGTGGTAAACTCTTTTCGATTTTTCGTAAGCCCATGTTGAGGTCTCTCTGAACGCACCGGCACAGCTCTCTTTGCCACTGTATCTTCCCGATGATGAAACTTTCTCAAGTTTCTGGCCGGGTGATAACCCTTCTTTACTTGCAGCCGTGCAAAATGTACTGCGGCAGGATCACAGCGGATACATCTATATCTGGTCACGTGAAGGTGCCGGGCGCAGCCATTTGCTGCATGCAGCCTGCGCTGAACTTTCCCAGCGCGGTGATGCGGTAGGCTACGTTCCACTGGATAAGCGGACCTGGTTTGTGCCGGAAGTACTAGAAGGGATGGAGCAACTTTCGCTGGTCTGTATCGATAATATCGAGTGTGTTGCCGGTGATGAAATGTGGGAGATGGCGATCTTTAATCTCTATAACCGCATTCTTGAGTCGGGCAATACGCGTCTTCTGATCACCGGCGATCGTCCGCCACGCCAGCTGAATCTCGGTTTGCCGGATCTGGCTTCGCGCCTGGATTGGGGGCAAATCTACAAACTTCAGCCGCTTTCCGATGAAGATAAACTCCAGGCGCTACAGCTGCGTGCGCGACTGCGCGGGTTCGAGATGCCGGAAGATGTTTGCCGCTTCCTGCTAAAACGCCTGGATCGTGAAATGCGCACCCTGTTCTTAACGCTTGATCAGCTGGATCACGCCTCGATTACCGCCCAGCGCAAGCTGACCATTCCGTTTGTAAAAGAAATCCTCAAGCTGTAGCGCCTTCCCGGCGGCGCTGCGCTTGGCCGGGCTACCCGTAAAAATGTATCCCCGATGACGTTGTGCCTCGTCCGGGCTACCCGTAAAAATGTATCCTGATGATGTTGTGCCTCGCACCGACTCCGGGATGTGCTCCAGAACCTACGCTCCGGTGTCCAAATCATTCAGCAGATGCTGCATCAGCAGCGGAATCGGTCTTCCCGATGCCACGCTTTTCCCTCCCTCGCGCCACAATGCCGTACCGCTGATATCGAGATGTGCCCACGGAATATTCTCCGGACAAAAATGATGCAGCAACCATGCCGCAGAAGCACTAATAGCAGCATTATTGGTCGGCGTATTACACAAATCGGCAATGGCGCTTTCCGTTTGCTTTTTAAGGCGCGCATCCAGCGGCAACGACCATACCTCATCACCGCTCTGCTCGCCGGCAGCGGTCAGCGCACAGCGTAAAGCATTATCCTGGGTCATTAACCCACTCAACTCGTAGCCCAGTGCTTTAACCACTGCACCCGTCAACGTTGCTAAATCAATGATATAACGAGTTTTAGGGTGACGTTGGCTGGCCCAGGCGATGGCGTCGGACAGCACCAGTCGACCTTCTGCATCAGTGTTATTGATTTCGACCGTCATGTCATTACAAGCGCGCGCTACGCTGCCGGGCTGCATCGCATCCGGGCCGATAGCATTTTCCGCCAGCGCCAGTACGCCCATGACCCGCACCGGCAGGCCAAGCTCAGCGATGCTCAGCATCAGGCCGAGGACGTTTGCCGCGCCACACATGTCATATTTCATGGTGTACATGCCTGCGCCTTCTTTTAGCCACAGGCCACCGGTATCAAAGGTCACGCCTTTACCGACGTAGCTACGCACCGGGCCGCTGCTTGCACCATCGTAATGAATGGCTAACAGGCGAGGAGGGCGAGTCGAGCCTTTGCCGACCGCATGCAGTAGACCAAGACCCTGCTCAACTATGGCATTTTCATCCAGCACTTCGCAGCGCAGGGAAGAGAAATTGGCGCACAGGCGCTGAGCTTCGTCCACGACAAACTGCGGCGTACAGTGTTCAGAGGGAATATCAGCCAGACGGCGCGCGGCAATCATCCCGTTGGCGATGGCCTGCTGTTGGCTGAATAATGTCTCCAGCCGCGCGGATTCGCTCTTCGCACAGTAGGCATTGATTTGCACCAGACGTGTGATGTGGTTAGGTGATTTTTTTAGCCCGAGATCCGTCAACCTATGCGCCTGATTGAAGAGGAAGCGCAGGGTTTTTGCCAGCACGGTGTCATGAATACGGGTACAGTCCAGCAGAACGTCGTTGCAAGCGGGTGTGGCAAGTAGCGGGCGAAGCGCGTCAAGAAGCGAATCAGTCAGGCTGTCCTGCCAGGCATCGAGCGGAACCACGGTAATACGTGCAAACGGCTCGCAGCCAAAGCACGTATCCGCCAGCGTCCCCTGTTCGGCATGCGCCGTCATTTCGGCAATCAGCGGGTTATCGCGCAATGGTTTTTCCAAAAGCAGGGCGCTGCCGGGGAAGGTAATTAAATGGTTCTGTTTCAATTCACTGGCAAGCGTCGTGATTAAACGGTAGTTAATCATCATTTACTCCTCGATAGGCGCACGAATGCGGTCGGCATAGGCCTGCATCCAGGCGTCGTCCACCGGTTGATAATGGGTCTTCTCTTTGACACGTTCGGCGCAAAATACCGTCAGCGGCTGGGTGGCAGTGGCAACAACAAAAGAGAACGTTTTGATGTTGGTTGCTGCGCCAAATTCGCCTTTGCGGTTCATGCAGACGACGGACAGATCGCCCGCGCGACCAAAGCGAGACATTAGCTTATCTTCCAGTTCGTACACCACTGAATCTGCCGCCTGCTGTGGAGTCATGCCTTGTTCCATGCGGCGGACGATTTCATAGCTGGTGCAGCCTTTCATCAGGTCTTCGCCAACGCCGGTCGCGGTTGCTGCGCCAATCTCGCTGTCACAGTAGAAACCAGAACCGATAATCGGCGAGTCTCCCAGGCGACCGCGCTTTTTCATAAACAGGCCGCTCGTCGAAGTGGCGACGCTCATCGAGCCTTGTTTATCCAGCGCGATAACGCCGACGGTGTCGTGCCCGTCATACGGACTTAGCCCCTTATCCAGCGTCTCGCGACAGCGCTTACGATAGTGCTGCATCGCCCGTTCGGTGAGCATTTTTTTGTCGCCAAATCCCTGACTTAGTGCCCATTCGCGCGCTCCCTGACCGACCAGCAGCGAGTTATAGCGCTGGCGACCCAGCGCATGAGCCACCTTCACCGGGTTAGCAATATCGACCAGATTTCCCACCGCACCAAAGGCCAGCGTGTCGCCGTCCATCCAGGCTGCATCCAGTTCGACCTCGCCGTTCTCGGTGGGCAGGCCGCCATAACCGACCGATTTGTAGAATGGAAAATCTTCGACAGCGACCACCGCATCAACGACCGATGTTGCCGCCACGTCGCCTGCGGCAAGTGCCGTAGCCGAGTCACTCACCCCTTCCAGCGCCATACGCCAGGTTGCAATTATTCCCCACATCTCTTACTCCTGCTTTGCTAGCGTATTGGATCCCTGAGCTTCACTGATTTCTACCGCACGATACTGCTTGTCGAGAATGCGCATAAACGGCAGATATAACATCGCGCCAATCAGTAGATTAAGTATTTGCATCACGCTGCCGGAAATATGCCCGGTAACGATAAACCCGCTGATAACAGGCGGTAGCGTCCACGGGATAAACACGCCAGTGGTCACTGCTACCATGCCGATTTTCATCGCCACATACTGAATAGTGACCAGCACCAGCGGTACCAGATTGAACGGGATCAGCATGATGGGGTTCATAATCACTGGCAAGCCGAACAGCACCGGTTCGTTAATGTTAAAGACCGATGCTCCTGCACCAAGGCGTGCCACTTCGCGCATGCTCTTACTGCGGGCAAAAATCAGCATGGCGATGACCAGTGATAATGTGGCACCAGCTCCGCCCATCCAAATCATGTCGAAGAACTGCTCGGTAATAATATGGGGTGGGGTAACGCCGGCTTGAATGGCGGCGATGTTATCGGTCTGGTTTTCCATCCACAGTGGACGAATGATGCCGTTGACCATCGATCCGGAGTTAATCCCGACCGACCACAAAATGGTGATGCTAAATACCGTCATCAGTGCGCCGAAATACGAGGTACCGAAGTGGCGAACCGGTGTGGCGACGACTTCATAGATGAACTGGTGGATGGTCTGGTAGTGGGTATTTTCAAATCCGATGCGAATGGCCAGGACGATAATCATCACGACGAGCGCCGGGATCAGCGCTGCAAAAGACTCTTGTACCGCAGGCGGCACGCCATCTGGCATTTTGATCACCAGCTTTTTCTTTTTAAGCCAGCAAAACAGCTCGGTCCAGAGCAGTGAACCAATCATGGCGACAAATAACCCTTTGGTGCCAATCCATTCAACGGGCATAACGGTAATGCCGCCGTTTTCCGCCACCTTCATAAACGGCGTCAGGATCAGAAAACTGACCAGCGCCAGAATGCCGCATGAGAGGCGATCGCCCTCGTAATGCTCTGCCAGACGGTAGGCGACGAGGAAGCTGATAAAGAGCGACATCGTTGAGAATACGGCGTTAAACGGAATTTCCACGATGGCGCTCCAATTAGCACCAAAGCTGTGAGACATAAATTGTTGATAGCTCTGATTCGGGAACGACGAAATGACCAGCAGGATAGAGCCAACGATGATGAAAGGCATAAAGGAGACGTATGCACCGCGAATGGCACCAAGATGACGTTGCTGTGCGGTTTTCGCGGCAATCGGCATCAGTTTCTCTTCTAAAAATCCCAGAACATTGTTCATTGTGAACTCCGTAAAAGATTAACGGACATTGTGTGTGTTATGTAATAGAAAACGACGAAAGGATTATCGAAGAAAGGTTATGGCGGAAAGGTGAAACGGGTCACAACGTCCCGACTTAACCTATATAAATCTCATATGATTAGTTATTTGTTTAAAGGGTTTTTATGGAAATTAAGCTGCACGCCAATGCAACGACAACGCCCAGAGTCCGGAAGTATTTGCAGGAGTCCGATAAAAGTGACCGTGAATTGGCGCGTGAATTGGGGATCTCTGTGACAACGGTACGCCGCTGGCGTAATCGAGAACAGACCGTTGACCGTAGTACGACGCCAGTAGTGGTACACAAAGCAATGAGACAAGAACAAATTGTGTTGATTAATGCCCTGCGGGATATGCTGCGCGCTCCGCTCGACGACTTGTTGTTTATAGTGGTGGAGGGGCTTGAGATCCCGCTTTCCCGTGCGACGCTAAGCCGCTACCTGAAGCCTTCTTATCATCGGGCGGAGAGCGAGCTGCCGTGTGGTAAAAAGGCGCTGAAAGCGGGCGTTAAACCGCAAACGCTCACGTTGCACTATCGCTTCTTGTCACTGCATATGAACGATGATGGCGACCATCATTTGCTGTGGGCTCAGGAACCGGTCAGCGGTTGGTGTGCTGCACGAGTCTACTCCGGTATGTCACCTTCATTGGTCGTGAACTGGCTGGATGAAGTGCTGGCGCAGTTCCCGGGTGATGTTCAATCTGTTGAGATAAAAAGCGATGAATGGATAAACGATATCCTGATTGATGCGTTAACCCACCGGCTGGTGGAGCGGAGCATTCAGGGGCGAGCGTCGCGTATAGTCAATAAACGGTTGGCGGTGCAGGTGACGTTACCGCTGGTGGACATTATCCCGGCTGCGCGGTTTTGTACGCCGGATGCCCTGGCGGTCAGGCTGTGCACTATTTTTAATACGGGGAAGGAGCAGAAAAAACTGGGGAATATGACGCCGCAGGCTTTTTTACAAGCGCTGCGGCCACAACGCTCTTAACGAACAATATCCAGAACCTGCTCCGGCGGACGGCCAATGCGCGCCTGGCCGTTGCTGACCACGATCGGGCGCTCAATCAGCTTCGGATTGTCCACCATCGCCTGAATTAACGCCTCTTCGCTGAGCTGGCTGTCGCTAAGATTGAGTTCCTTATACAGATCCTCTTTCTGGCGCATCAGCTCGCGAGCGCTGTTCATGCCAAGCATCGTCAGCAGTTTGTGCAAGGTCGTGGAATCCGGTGGTGTTTCCAGATAAAGCACGACGTCTGGATCTATGCCGTTATCCTTTAAAAGGCTCAAGGTTTCGCGGCTCTTTGAGCAGCGTGGATTATGGTAGATGGTGACCGAATCCGTCATAGTCTCTCCTGTTACATTTTTTGATAAGGGCGGAAGCGTTCTTGCAACTGGCGCAACTGGTCAATTCGCGCATCGTAGCGCGCCTGTTGCAGGCTGCGTAATTTCACCTGTGCGCTGGCGGCGCTCAGCAGGGAAATGGCCTGGTCGAGTCTTCCCACCAGCGCCATATTTTCCGCGCGAGCGGCCAGCTCCTGGTCGCGGTTGCCCAGCTTTGATTCCGCCTGAGCCAGTAAATCCCAGCCGTTGGTGTCGTCTTTGTTATTAAACGTATAGCGGTTCAGAATCGTCGCGGCTTCCCCGGCCTGACCGGCTTCCAGCAGGGCATTGGCGAGGTTTAACTGTAGTACTGGATTGGTACGCAGCTCACGGGCATTCTTCAGCCGGCTAATCGCCTCATTGGTTTTGTTCTGCCCGAGATCGATATCGGTCGCCAGGTCAAGAAACCAGGCATTTTGCGGCTCAGCGCTCAGCAGAGGCTGGAGTTGCTTGCTGGCTTCGACGTAATTTTTCGCCTCCATTGCCAACAACGCACGGCCATATTGCGCGGCATGCTGCTCGCGAACATTGCCTTTCGACCAGTTATCGAGCAGGTCGGTACCAAGCTGATTTTTCCCGGAGTTATACATGCCGAGCGTACGCGCTTTGGCAAAGTAGAAGTCTGCGGAGGATTGCACCACCACCGGGCGCATCTGGTTAGCGCGGTTACGCGCATCCGACAAACGACTCTCCGGCAATGGGTGAGTCAGCAGCATTTCCGGCGGACGTGATGAATAGCGAGACTGATCGAGCAACTTTTCCATAAAGGCTGGCATCGCCTGCGGGTCAAACCCCGAGCGTTGCAGTACCTGGATCCCGATGCGGTCTGCCTCTTCCTCATTCTGACGGGTGAAGCTGATGATGCCCTGTTGGGTACCCGCAAGCGTACCGCTCAGTGCAGCCATACCGGCCTGCGGGCTTGCCATCGCCAGCAAGATTGAACCCAACGCACCTACCCACGTCAATGGGGCGTTACGCTTCTGGTCTTCCATCGCGCGCGCCAGGTGACGTTGGGTGACGTGCGAAATTTCGTGCGCCATCACCGACGCCAGCTGGCTTTCGGTATCAGAATAACGGAACAATGCCGAGTGCAGCACCACGTTACCGCCGAAGAAGGCGAAGGCGTTGATATCATCGTTATTGATCAGATAGAAGTGAAACGGAGTTCGAACAGAATAGGCGTGCGAGACCAGTCGCATACCCAGTGAATTAATGTACTGGACCAGCAACGGGTCATTTATCAGCGGTGCGCTGCCGCGCAGTTGTCGAACATAGTAATCCCCCATCTGCAGCTCCTGACCGATGGAGAGCGTGCTTCCTGCGGATGTGCCCATATCCGGCAGATTATCCGCTGAGTCTGCAAACGCAGGCGCAATCTGGCCGAGCGCAAGTGTCGCAATAAGGGATGCCAACAGCGTTTTTTTCAACTGCCTGAACATAACCTCTGTCCTGTAATGTGGGATGTGCCTGTTTTGACCAACAGCATACCGTTACGTTCCGTAATGGGCTGCTTAGCGAGTGTATCTATCTGCTTACTTATTGAAAATGATAATCGCGCGATTGCCGGGATAATTATAAAAAGCGAAGTCTTTTTTGTGACATTTAGATACACTTCACGTTCTGTATGAAAGCACAGGCTTCAGGGAATAGATTTATGCTCGAGATGTTAATGCAGTGGTACCGTCGCCGATTTAGCGACCCCGAAGCGATTGCCCTGCTGGTGATTCTGGTAGCTGGTTTTTGCATTTTATTTTTCTTTAGCGGCCTGCTGGCACCGCTGCTGGTGGCCCTGGTCTTAGCGTATCTGCTGGAGTGGCCGACTGTACGCCTTGAGCGGTTAGGCTGGTCGAGAACCTGGGCGACCAGCGTGGTCATGGTGTTGTTTATCGGTATTTTGCTGCTGATGTCATTCGTGGTGATGCCGATTGCCTGGCAGCAGGGGATTAATCTGATCCACGATATGCCCGGCATGCTCAATAAATTGTCGGATTTTGCCGCCACTTTGCCACGTCGTTACCCGGCGCTGATGGATGCCGGCATTATTGATGCGATGGCCGAGAATATGCGCAGCCGAATGCTGACTATGGGCGACTCTGTAGTAAAATATTCCGTTGCTTCGCTGATGGGGCTGCTGACGCTCGCCGTCTATCTGGTTCTGGTGCCGCTGATGGTCTTTTTCCTCGTCAAAGATAAAGAGCAGATGCTCAACGCCGTTCGTCGCGTTCTGCCGCGTAACCGTGGGCTGGCGGGGCAGGTGTGGAAAGAGATGAACCAGCAGATCACCAACTATATTCGTGGCAAAGTACTGGAGATGATTGTCGTCGGTATCGCCACCTGGCTCGGCTTCCTGATGTTCGGCCTTAACTACTCGCTGTTGCTGGCAGTACTGGTCGGAATATCGGTATTGATTCCTTATATCGGCGCATTTGTGGTGACCATTCCGGTCGTTTGTGTGGCGCTGTTCCAGTTTGGACTCGGGACTGAGTTCTGGAGCCTGTTTGTGGTGTATCTGATAATCCAGGGGCTGGATGGTAATTTGCTGGTGCCGGTACTGTTTTCAGAGGCCGTTAACCTGCATCCGCTGGTGATTATTCTGTCGGTGGTGATTTTTGGCGGGCTGTGGGGATTCTGGGGTGTCTTCTTTGCCATTCCACTGGCAACGTTGGTTAAAGCGGTGGTTCACGCCTGGCCGGACGGTTTAGTTACGCAAGAGGAAGTGCAAAATTGACGAGGTTTCCCGGCGTCGCGGCGCTTGGCCTTGTTACCTACGTACGTAGGCCGGATAAGGCAAAGCCGACATCCGGCAATGTGCGCGGTTAGGCCTGATGGCGCGTAGCTTATCAGGCCTACACATTATCTACTTATCGATTAGGCGTTAGCTTGTAGCCAGCCCAGTACGATATCGTGGTGATTACTGGTTTTGAAGTCATCAAACACATGTTCAATTTTACCGTCAGCATCCACCAGGAAGCTGGTACGGTGGATACCGTCATAGGTTTTACCCATGAACGTTTTTTCACCCCAGATACCAAACTGCTCACATACCTGATGATCTTCATCAGAAAGTAGCGTGAAGTTCAGCAGCTCCTTTTCGGCGAAACGGGAAAGTTTTTCTGGTTTGTCGGTGCTGATACCCAGCACTTCGACGCCCGCTTTTTTCAGCTCATCCATGTTGTCACGAAGGCCGCAAGCCTGAACGGTGCAGCCAGGGGTCATCGCTTTCGGGTAGAAATAGACCAGAACACGTTGTCCCTGGAAGTCGGTCAAATTTACTTGCTCGCCGTCTTGATCGGGCAAACTAAATTTCGGTGCGATATCACCGGCTTTCAGTGGGTTCATTACAAAGCTCCATCCTGTTCATCATGCTGGGAATAATTGACAACGTTTATACTGCCTTGCGCGCTCAATTCTGTACATAGGGCTTTAAACGCTTGCTCGATATTTGATGCATTTTTCGTAGCGGGGCTATGGGCGGTAATCTGGATGAACAACTGTGCCGCGCTTTCATCGGTACCCGGTTGAGTACGAGAAACCAGTTCAGCAATGTTCATTTCCCAGCTATCGAACAGCGCCGTAAAACGTTCGATAATGTGCGGGGAATCGGGGACTTCCACCTGAACCCACACGGTAGCAGGCATGGCTGGACGCGGTCGCGCGGTCGTGCGCTTCATCACAATCAATAAATCCAGCTCGGCTCCCTTTAGCGGCAGAGTGGATTCAATCAGGGTGATGGCGTTCCAGGTGCCGGAAAGCAGCATAATAAAAGTAAACTCATCCCCCAGCATGGCCAACCGACTGTCCTCGATGTTACAGCCGCAGCTGCTGACATGACGTGTAATCGTATTGACGATGCCGGAGCGATCCGCGCCCAGGGCTGTAATAACCAGATAGTGTTGTAATGAGGCTGTCAAACCTGTTCTTCCTTTAAAAAGGTGCGGTATACCCTAGGAAAGCATAAAAAAAACCGGCATACAACATTCTGAAGGCCCTCAGTCTATTGCTTTTATTACAAGACCAAACGTACCATTGAGATTCATGTCCGCACGTCAGCACAGAGGATGGCCCATGTTCACGGGAAGTATTGTAGCGCTTGTCACGCCGATGGATGAAAAAGGTAATGTCGACCGTTCAAGCCTGAAAAAACTGATTGATTACCATGTCACCAACGGAACCTCGGCGATTGTGTCGGTAGGAACTACCGGCGAATCCGCAACGCTCAGCCACGAAGAGCATGGCGACGTGGTAATGACCACGCTGGAACTGGCCGATGGCCGCATTCCAGTGATTGCTGGAACGGGCGCTAATGCGACCGCAGAGGCAATAAGCCTGACCCAGCGTTTTAACGATTCCGGCGTTGTCGGTTGCCTGACGGTGACCCCGTACTACAACCGTCCAACCCAGGAGGGTCTGTTCCAGCACTTCAAAGCGATTGCTGAGCATACTGACTTGCCACAAATCCTGTATAATGTGCCGTCACGTACCGGTTGCGATATGCTACCGGAAACCGTAGGTCGCCTTGCGAAAATCAAAAATATTATCGCGATTAAGGAAGCCACGGGGAACTTAAGTCGTGTTCATCAGATCAAAGAGCTGGTTTCAGACGACTTCATCCTGCTGAGCGGTGATGATGCTACCGGGCTGGACTTCATTCAGCTTGGTGGTCACGGCGTTATTTCAGTGACGGCGAACATTGCTGCACGTGATATGGCGGAAATGTGTAAGCTGGCGGCTGATGGCCAGTTCGCACAAGCGCGTATCATCAACCAGCGTTTGATGCCGTTGCATAATAAATTATTTGTCGAACCCAATCCGATCCCAGTGAAATGGGCATGTAAGGAGTTGGGACTTGTGGCGACCGATACCATGCGTTTGCCGATGACACCTATCACCGACCACGGTCGTGATGTAGTGGCATCCGCATTAAAGCATGCCGGTCTGCTGTAAAGTTTAGGGAGATTTGATGGCTTACTCAGTACAGAAGTCGCGCGTGGCGAAGGTTGCGGGTGTTTCACTGGTTCTACTGCTTGCAGCGTGTAGTTCCGACTCGCGCTATAAGCGCCAGGTGAGCGGTGATGAGTCCTATCTGGATGCCGCACCGTTAAGTGAACTTCATGCGCCTGCGGGCATGATCCTGCCGATTGAAAATGGCGACTACAACATTCCGGTCGCTAATGGCAGCGGTGCAGTAGGTAAAGCGCTGGACATTCGTCCGCCAGCTCAGCCATTGGCGCTGGTTTCCGGTGCGCGTACCCAGTTTACCGGCGACACCGCCATGCTGCTGGTTGAAAATAGCCGCAGCGGCTCCCTGTGGCCACAGGTCGTCAGCATCGTTCAGGCGAAGAACTACACCATCACCAAACGTGATGATGCGAGCCAAACGCTGACGACGGACTGGGTTGACTGGAATCGTCTTGACGAAGACCAGCAGTACCGTGGTCGTTATCAAATCTCCGTGCAGCCGCAGGGCTATCAGCAAGCGGTGATGGTGAAGTTGGTTAACCTTGAGCAAGCTGGCAAAGCGGTTGCCGATCGTGCCGCTTTGCAGCGCTACAGCGCTGAAATGCTCAACGTCATCTCTGCGGGTCTCGATAAGAACGCGACCGATGCGGCTAATGCCTCCCGAGGCACCGCTGGCGCGACGTTTGATGTGCAGAGCGCGTCTGACGATACCGGTCTGCCAATGCTGGTAGTTCGTGGGCCGTTCAACCAGGTATGGCAACGCCTGCCGGGTGCGCTTGAAAAAGTGGGCATGAAAGTGACCGACAGCACCCGTTCGCAGGGCAGCATTGCCGTAACCTACAAGCCGCTGTCTGACAGCAGCTGGAAAGACCTTGGCGCAAGCGATCCGGGTCTGGTTTCCGGTGACTACAAACTTCAGGTCGGCGATCTGGACAACCGTAGTAGCTTGCAGTTCATTGATCCAAAAGGTCATACGCTGACGCAGTCGCAAAATGATGCTCTGGTAGCCGTATTCCAGGCAGCATTAAGCAAGTAATTAAACAGGGCTGGAGCAATCCGGCCCTTTTTTCTGTATAGTGACGCAAACGTGTGCGTCGGCAGAAAAGCACAAATTTTTATCTTAATTCTCACTGGAGTGACAAAGATGCAAAAGCTAGCTGAGTTGTATCGTGGTAAAGCGAAAACCGTACACAGCACCGAAAACCCGGATCTGTTGGTACTCGAATTCCGTAACGATACGTCAGCAGGAGATGGCGCGCGCATTGAACAGTTCGATCGTAAAGGCATGGTGAACAACAAGTTTAACCATTTCATTATGAGCAAGCTGGCAGACGCGGGTATCCCGACCCAGATGGAAGCGTTGTTGTCCGATACCGAATGTCTGGTGAAAAAGCTGGATATGGTGCCGGTGGAGTGCGTGGTACGTAACCGTGCAGCCGGTTCGCTGGTGAAACGTTTAGGGATTGAAGAGGGCATTGAGCTGAATCCTCCGCTGTTTGACCTGTTCTTGAAAAACGATGCCATGCACGATCCAATGATTAACGAATCCTACTGCGAAACCTTCGGTTGGGTGAGCAAAGAGAATCTGGCACGTATGCAGGAGCTGACCTATAAGGCCAACGACGTGCTGAAAAAGCTGTTTGATGACGCCGGTCTTATCCTCGTCGATTTCAAACTGGAATTCGGTCTGTTTAAAGGCGAAGTGGTGCTGGGCGATGAATTCTCTCCAGACGGCAGCCGTCTGTGGGACAAAAAGACCATGGACAAAATGGACAAAGACCGTTTCCGTCAGAGCCTGGGCGGCCTGATTGAAGCCTACGAAGAAGTGGCGCACCGTTTAGGCGTGAAGCTGGACTAAACTTTTGTGCTTTCCCGGCGGCGCTGCGCTTGGCCGAGCTACATTCGATATTGTAGCCCGGCCAAGCGTATGCCGCCGGGGATGGGCTCCGTGCAACCCTGGGGTCGGTGTAGACGTACCATCCCATCACGCGCAGCCGGATCACAAAGTAGCCCGGCCAAGCGCAGCGCCGCCGGGAATGGGCTCCGTGCCACCCTCAATACATTTCCAGTGGTAATCCTTCCCGTAACCGCCTACGATCATACCAGTATATTAATAAGATAAGATCGAGGTAGTTATGCGTTGGCAAGGTCGTCGCGAAAGCGACAATGTAGAAGACCGGCGGAACAGTTCCCAATCCCCCATGTCAGGGCGCGGCCCAGGCTTTCGCATTCCCAGCGGCAAAGGTGGCATTATTCTGCTGATTGTCGTGCTGGTAGCGGGTTACTACGGGGTGGATTTAACCAGTCTGATGACCGGCGAGCCAATGAGCCAGCAGCAGTCCTCGCAGCGTGTCAGTAATCCAAATGATGACGAAGCCGCTAAGTTCACCTCGGTTGTCCTCGCCACAACGGAAGACACCTGGGCGCAGCAATTTAAGGAGATGGGGAAAACCTATCAGCCTCCGCGTCTGGTGATGTATCGCGGTGCAACGCGCACCGGCTGCGGTACAGGTCAATCAGTAATGGGGCCGTTCTACTGCCCAACCGATTCCACGGTCTATATTGATCTCTCTTTCTATGACGACATGAAAAGCAAACTCGGCGCAGGCGGTGATTTTGCTCAGGGTTATGTGATTGCCCACGAAGTGGGACACCACGTACAGAAACTCCTCGGTATAGAGCCGAAAGTGCGCCAGATGCAACAGAACGCTTCCGAGGCAGAAGTGAACCGACTGTCCGTACGTATGGAACTGCAGGCCGACTGCTTTGCAGGCGTCTGGGGTCATAACATGCAAAAACAGGGCATTCTTGAAGCGGGCGACCTTGAAGAAGCGTTGAACGCAGCCCAGGCTATCGGTGACGATCGCCTGCAACAGCAAAGTCAGGGCCGCGTGGTACCGGATAGCTTTACCCACGGCACCTCACAGCAACGTTACACCTGGCTGAAACGTGGCTTTGATAGTGGCGACCCAGCCCAGTGTAATACCTTCAGCAAATCACTCTGACTTGATGTCTTACGCCATGGAAGAACTGCTCGCGCAGGCCGCGCGAATGAAGCAGGCTGGCATTCGCCGCCTGCTGGTGGTCAGCGGTGATAGCGCATGGTGCGAGCAGCAGGCGCAGGCGTTTCGTCGGGCGATTGCCGCCGATGTGTTATGGGTTGGTCTCCAGGCGACCAGCGAGCCATCTTGCTTACCTTCAAAGTTGACGACGCTACTGGGACGCGAGTTTCAACACGCCATCTTTGATGCTCGTGAAGGTTTCGATGTTTCAGCCTTTGCCGCACTGTCGGGTACGTTGCGCGCCGGAAGCTGGTTGATGCTATTAGTGCCGCAATGGCACCACTGGCGTCAGCGCCCGGATGCTGATTCCTTACGCTGGAGTGACGCACCAGAGCCTATATCAACCCCCCATTTTGTTGACCACTTTTGCCACACGATAACCGCCAGCACCCAGACGCTTATCTGGCGGCAGGTGCAACCATTGCCGTCGCTGCCTGAAACCCACTGGCCTGAATGGCATCAGGCGAACGGTAAGCCGGAGCACGAACAGCAGGCGATTCTGAAGGCGTTATCGAATACCACCGAGCAGGTCTGCGTGATAACGGCGGAACGCGGGCGAGGAAAGTCGGCGCTAGCGGGGATGCATATTCAACAACTGCGCGGTGAAGCTATCGTCACTGCACCTTCACGCGCTTCAGCAGAGGTGATTGCCACTTTTGCCGGAGAACGTTTCCGCTTTATGGCTCCCGATGCATTGCTGGCGTCTGACATTGTTGCAGACTGGCTGGTGGTTGATGAAGCGGCGGCGATCCCTGCACCTTTACTCAAAAAACTGATTGCCCGTTTTCCCCATACTTTGCTGACCACCACCGTACAGGGCTACGAAGGTACCGGCCGGGGATTTTTACTGAAATTGTGTGCCGGGTTCCCACGTCGACATGATTTTATCTTAAATCAACCGATTCGCTGGGCTGCGGGATGCCCGCTGGAAGATGTGGTTAACGATGCGCTGATCTTTCACGACGACAGCTTTACCTCGCCTCCAAAGGGTGAACTGAGGTTTCTGCCAGTCACCCAATCGGCATGGCAACAGCAACCGGAACTTCCACTGGCGCTCTATCAGCTTCTCTCCGGGGCGCATTACCGCACCTCGCCGCTGGATCTGCGCCGTATGATGGACGCGCCGGGGCAACATTTTTTCTGTGCTCAAAGTACCGGTGGCCCCGCAGGCGCGCTGTGGCTGGTCGATGAGGGGGGATTAACCCCTGAATTGAGCCAGGCGGTGTGGGCGGGCTTTCGTCGTCCACGAGGTAATCTGGTGGCACAATCGCTGGCGGCGCACGGCGGTAGTCCACTGGCAGCGACGCTGACCGGACGGCGGATCAGCCGTATTGCGGTACATCCTTTACGCCAGCGTGAAGGTATCGGTCAAACGCTGGTAATGCAGGCACGACAAAGCGCCGAGGGCTGTGATTATTTATCGGTTAGCTTTGGCTACACCGATGAGCTGTGGCGTTTCTGGCAGCGTTGTGGTTTTACGCTGGTGCGAATCGGTACCCAGCGTGAGGCCAGCAGCGGCTGTTACGCTGCAATGGCGCTATGCCCGATAACCGCGGCGGGAGCATCGCTCATGCAGCGAGAACATGCTCGTTTATGCCGCGAATGGCACTGGCTCCAGCATTGGGTTGATGAAAAAGTCCCACTACCTTACAGGACAGACACTACGCTTACCGATGATGACTGGCAGGATCTGGCAGGATTTGCTTTCGCTCATCGCCCGCTGCTGGCCGTGCTGGCGAGCTTACATCAGCTAAGTGAACGGGCGGGCTTGCCGCTTCCGGCGCTGCGTGGACGCCTGCGGGGGGAGCAAGAAGGTGAGATCTGCATGCAACTGGGCATTAACGGGCGTAAGGCGCTGCTGGTGCGACTGCGCGACGAGGTGACTGAAGCAATGCGAACGGTAGACTCCAAACGCACCACACACCTCATGGAACAGATTCAGCAACTGCAATTTTTTTAACTGACTCATTCAGTTAAATGGCATGGTCATTATTCTGGTGCGGCGTAAACTGACCGACAAAACCAAGGAGACAGCCATGACACACGATCATTTTGTTGTTCAAAGCCCCGCGAAGCCCGCTCAACAGCTACTGCTGTTGTTTCATGGCGTGGGCGATAATCCGGTGGCAATGGGACAAATTGGTAGCTGGTTTGCGCCGCTGTTCCCGGATGCATTAATCGTCAGCGTCGGTGGTGTTGAGCCGTGTGGGCCCGCGCCGGGACGCCAGTGGTTTTCCGTGGCGGGTGTTACCGAAGAAAACCGCCAGGCGCGCGTTGATGCGATTATGCCTACCTTTATCGACACAGTTCGCTACTGGCAAAAACACAGCGGCGTCGGCCCACAGGCTACAGCGCTTATCGGTTTCTCTCAGGGGGCGATTATGTCGCTTGAAGGCATTAAAACCGAGCCGACGCTGGCATCCCGTGTCATTGCTTTTAATGGCCGTTTCGCAACCATGCCGGAAAAAGCGAGTGTATCGAACACGGTACATCTTATTCACGGCGGTGAAGACCGGGTGATTGATCTTGCCTGGGCGGTAAAAGGGCAGGAGGCGATTCTGGCTGCGGGTGGTGATGTGACGTTGGATATCGTTGAGGATTTAGGTCATGCCATTGACGATCGCAGCATGCAGTTCGCGCTGGATCATTTGCGCTATACCGTACCTAAGCACTATTTCGATGAAGCGTTAAGCGGCGGCACGCCGAAAGATGATGATGTTATTGAAATGATGTAGCTGTAGAGTTGATCCCGGCGTCGCTGTGCGACGCCGGGTATCGCACCGAACTATTTCTTCGGCTGATCCTTTTTCGGCCAATCGTCGTCATCGTCCCACTTGTCATTGCAGTCGCGATGCGGCGGCAGCTCGGGTTTGTTGGCGAGAAACTTCTTATGATCGACGCGACTAAGATCCTTAACCACGTTGATGAGTACTCCGACCAAAAAAACCAGCACCAGAATCCACCAGTATTTTGATAGCCAATCCATGCGTTTTACCTCTTACTTACCATTGCGCCATCAGGCGACAAGTTGTTCCATAATTCGCTGATACATCCGCGCCAGCATCTGCAGGTCGGCGGCGTTAACACATTCATTAATTTTATGAATAGTAGCGTTAACTGGCCCCAGCTCGACAACCTGAGCACCCATCTGGGCAATAAAACGCCCGTCTGACGTGCCGCCGGTGGTCAGCAGTTGTGGTTCTATTTCATTATAGTGCGCGATGGCGTTTACCACTGCATCCACTAACTTTCCGCGTGCGGTCAAGAACGGCTGCCCGGAGATCCACCAGTCGACGGAATAGCGTAGCTGATATTTCTCCAGCAGCGCTACGACGCGTGCTTTGATCATCTCATCCGTCAGTTCGGTGCTGAAGCGGAAGTTAAACTGGACAAACAGATCGCCTGGGATCACGTTATTGCTGCCGGTACCGGCTTTAATATTGGCAATCTGCATGCTGGTTGGTGGGAAGAATTCATTACCTTTATCCCACTCGATAGAGACCAGCTCATTCATCCACGGTGCGGCGCGGTGAACCGGGTTATCGGCCAGATGCGGGTAGGCGACATGTCCCTGAACGCCATGAATAGTCAGGTTGCAGGTCATCGACCCGCGGCGACCGTTTTTCACCACATCGCCCACGACTTCGGTGCTAGAAGGCTCGCCCACCAGACAGTAATCCAGTCGCTCGTTGCGGGCCATCAAGGCTTCAACCACTTTCACCGTACCGTGGGTGGCGCTGGCTTCTTCATCAGAGGTGATAAGGAAGGCCAGGCGGCCCTGGTGGTTAGGGTGCTGGGCAACAAAACGTTCGGCGGCAATTACCATCGCGGCCAGCGAGCCTTTCATGTCGGCGGCGCCTCGGCCAAACAACATGCCATCACGAATAGTGGGTTCAAACGGTGGATTAATCCAGCGGTTGGCATCGCCGGCTGGTACCACATCGGTGTGACCCGCAAACGCCAGGGTTTCCCCTTTACCGCGCCAGGCCCAGAAATTCTGGGTATCGCCAAAATCCATCGGCTCAATGGTAAAACCTGCTGCACGCAGACGTTCGATCATTAACGCCTGGCAACCCGCGTCATCCGGGCTAAGAGAAGGGCGGCGAATAAGCTGCTGAGCCAGCTCAATGACTGGGCAAGACATAAACTAGACCTCGTTATATTTCGGTATCTGCAAACAGGAAAATAGGGCAGTAGCTCTAACGCGTTTGCGCAAGCCATTGGCCGTAACTGGCGTCACTAAAACCCAGCAGCATAGGCTGTGCGGGCGCGCAGAGCAATGGGCGTTTAATGATTGCTGGCATTTCCAGCATCAGCGCGGCGGCGGCATCGGCGTTGTTCACCTCTGCGCGGACGCTTTCATCTAGCTTGCGCCAGGTAGTGCCGCGAGTATTCAGCAGCGCTTCCCAACCAAGCTCGTCAATAAAACTCTTCAAAAGCTCAGGCGATAAACCATCGACGCGGTAATCGTGAAAACGATATTCAACCTGATGGTCATCCAGCCAACGACGGGCTTTTTTAATTGTGTCGCAATTCTTTATTCCATAGAGGGTTGTCATGTTCCACCTTTATATCAGCAGGTTTTAGGGGATTCGAATATACACGTTATTCCGTAGGCCGCCCGTTTTAATTTCCTGAACGTAAAGCGGCTGAAAGTCGTACAGTTTATCATGCTGACTACGACTTAAGTTGTAGTTCGGTTGTGTTGTCTTACTGAAAATTATTATCATATTGTGAACGCACCTGAGAGTATTTCAGAATGTTGCTGCTCGTCACATTAAATGACAAAATTCCGGACTATAGTGACCTCAAGCCGTAAACACAGGTTGGCAGCGACAATCAAAGGAATCGGATAAACCGTATTCACAGGTCATACATTAGTACGTAGAATAAGCATAATAATAAGAGAGGTTGTTATGATCGAACGTGAACTAGGGAACTGGAAAGATTTTATTGAAGTGATGCTTCGTAAATAATTTTCGGTAATGTGAGTTGGGCGCTGTGTTCTTTCAATCGCCATGATGGTGTCGTTGTTGTACAGAGTAGTTGACCGCATTTCAAAGCAAAAAGGCGACATATTATTATGTCGCCTTTTTTGTTTCTTATTCCGGCTTCTCTTTCAACGGGAAGCGTCTGCGCACCAGCACAAAGAATAACGGTACGAAGAAAATAGCCAGAACGGTGGCTGATACCATCCCGCCCACGACGCCGGTTCCTACCGCATGCTGGCCACCTGAGCCAGCACCGGTGGTTAGCGCCATCGGCAGTACGCCAAAAATGAAGGCCAGGGAGGTCATCAAAATTGGCCGCAGGCGCTGGCGGCAGGCTTCCAGCGTCGCTGTCATCAAATCTTCGCCTTTCTGATTCATATCATTGGCAAATTCTACAATCAGAATGGCGTTCTTTGCCGACAGCCCGATAACCGTTAATAAACCGACCTGGAAGTAAACATCGTTCTCCAGACCGCGCATCCAGGTTGCCAGCAGTGCGCCGATAACTCCAAGCGGGACTACCAGCATGACGGAGAACGGCACTGACCAGCTTTCATAGAGTGCAGCCAGACACAGGAATACCACCAGCAAGGAGATGGCATACAGGGCAGGAGCCTGCGCGCCGGACAGACGTTCCTGGTACGACATTGCCGTCCATTCCAGGCCGAATCCCGCCGGGAGTTTTTGCACCAGATTTTGCATCACGTCCATTGCGGTACCGGTACTTACGCCCGGCGCGGCTTCACCGACGATCTCTACGGCAGAATACCCGTTATAGCGCTCCAGACGAGGAGAACCGGTTTCCCAGCGTGAGGTGGCGAAAGCAGAGAATGGCACCATCTGACCTGTGTTATTACGCACGTACCACAGATTGATATCTTCCGGCAGCATTCGGTATTTGGCGGCGGCCTGGACGTAGACTTTCTTCACACGACCGCGATCCATAAAGTCGTTAACGTAGCTTGATCCCCATGCGGTTTGCAGCGTGTCATTGATGTCATCAATGGAGACGCCCAACGCCTGTGCTTTGCGCTGATCGATATCCACCTGCAATTGCGGGCTGTCATCCAGACCGTTGTGACGAACGCGGGTCAGTTGTGGATCGTTACCTGCCATCTCTAGCAGTTGGTCACGGGCAGCCATTAGCGCATCGTGCCCGGCACCGGCGTGATCCTGAAGCTCCATATCAAAACCGGCGGAACTGCCCAGCCCGCTAATGGCCGGTGGGCTGCTGGCGAAGACGCGTGCTTCTTTAATCTTATTCAGCGCTTTGGTGGCGCGTTCAATAATGGCAAACGAGGTGCCGGTGGTGCTGTCGCGCGCGTCCCAGTCCTTCAGGCGCACAAACATACGCGCGACGTTTTGACCATTACCGCCGGGGCCGGATCCGATAGTGGCAAAGATAGAGGTCACATTATCGGCTTCATTTTTAAAGAAATAATCTTCCACTTTCTCGACGACCTTCAGCGTTTGTTGCTGAGTGGCCCCGCTGGGTAACTGGACTGAGGTGGTAAACATACCGCGGTCTTCCAGCGGCAGGAAGGAAGAGGGCAGGCGCAGGAATAAGAAGACCATGCCGCCAAGCAGAAGCACGTAAATCAGCATCCAGCGCACGCTGCGGTGCAGAATTTTTGCTACGCCGGATTCATAACGGCGCGAGCTGGCATCGAACTTGCGGTTAAACCAGCCGAAGAACCCTCGGGTGCCGTGGACTTCGCCTTTTTGTATTGGTTTCAAAAGTGCTGCGCACAATGCTGGTGTCAGGATCATCGCCACCAGTACTGACAGCACCATGGCCGAGACGATGGTTATCGAGAACTGCCGGTAAATGGCGCCGGTGGTGCCGCCGAAGAAGGCCATGGGGATAAATACCGCCGACAGCACCATGGCGATACCGACCAGCGCCCCCTGAATTTGCCCCATCGATTTGCGAGTGGCTTGCCTTGGCGTCAGCCCCTCGGTGCTCATAATACGTTCGACGTTTTCGACGACCACAATGGCATCGTCCACCAGCAGCCCGATGGCAAGCACCATCGCAAACATGGTCAGGGTGTTGATACTGTATCCAAAGGCATACAGGACCGAGAACGTCCCCATCAGTACGACAGGTACTGCGATCGTCGGGATAAGCGTGGCGCGGAAATTCTGCAAGAACAGGTACATCACCAGGAATACCAACAGCACGGCTTCCAGCAGCGTTTTGACCACGTCTTTAATCGATGCTTTTACAAACGATGTGGTCTCGTAGGCGACTTTATATTCCAGCCCGTGCGGGAAGTACTGCTTGAGTTCATCCAGGCGCTGGATGACGCGCTCAGCGGTAGCCATTTCGTTCGCGCCAGAGGCAAGCTTAATACCCAGGCCGGAGGCCGGGTTCCGGTTGTAACGGCTTAGGTAATCGTATTTTTCCGCACCCATCTCGATGGTGGAAACATCGCCCAGCGTGACGTCTGACCCATCCTGGTTCACACGCAATGTGATGTCGCGAAACTGCTGCGGCGTTTGCAGCAGGGACTGAGCATTGATGGTGGCATTCAGCGCCTGCTTATCGACCGATGGCGTACCGCCAAGTTGCCCGACTGCAATCTGCGCGTTCTGAGATTTGATGGCGTCGGTCACGTCGGCGGCAGTCAACTGGAAGCTGTTAAGTTTGGCCGGATCCAGCCAGATACGCATGGAATACTGGGAACCATAGGCGTCAATATCGCCCACGCCGTCGACGCGGCTTAGCGGGTCCTGGATGTTACTGGCGACATAGTCGGAGATATCTTGCTTATCCATACTGCCGTCGGTGGAAACGAAGGCGATGGTCAGGATGTTGGTATCGCCGGTTTTACGTACCGTAACGCCCTGAGTCTGTACCGCCTGCGGCAATTTGTTCATGGCGCTTTGTAGCTGGTTTTGCACCTGCTGCACGGCTTCATCCGGGTCAGTACCGGCGACAAAGCTCAGGGTGATGCTGGCCTGGCCAGTGGCGCTGCTTTGCGATGACATGTACATCAGGTTATCGATGCCGGTCATGTTCTGTTCAATGACCTGAGTGACGGTGTTTTCTAGCGTCTGCGCGGATGCACCCGGATAGTTGGCCGTGACGCGCACGTTCGGTGGAGCGAGGTCTGGATACTGTTCAACGGGCAGGGAAAATATCGCCAGAGTACCGGTCAGGCACAATAGGATTGCCAACACCCAGGCAAAAATGGGGCGATCGATAAAGAAATTCGCCATTAGGATCCGGACCTCATGTTATTCATTTTTATACGTACTGAATTGCGTCAGACACTGTAGCCGCAAGGCTGCCAGCAATCGTGGAGAAAATAAGAAGATAATGTAAATTATCATGCTGCTGTGGCGAAATGATTTGCACATTCTTACGTTCCCCCCTACAGCGGTGTGAAACGTAATTTCATTTAAGCTGAAAATTATTGATCTGCCACATCATACTGATAAATAGTCGTCGTTTCTGGGCAAATGGACATTGCCTGGAAGGTGATTCCTCAGCTAATAAATAGGACCTATAAATATAAGGCTTTTTAACCATAGGCTGAGAAAGTATGAACCGTTTTATTAGGGTAGATAGCCAACAATGCATTGGATGCAAGGCGTGTGAAGTTGCCTGTGTAATGTCGCATAACGAAGAACAGCACGTCCTTGATGTCTCACAATTTGTGCCCCGCATTACTGTCGTGAAAATGAATTCCCAGCGCGGCGCGGCAACCTGTCACCATTGTGAAGATGCTCCCTGTGCCCGCAGCTGTCCAAACGGTGCGATACGCCACGCTGATGACGCTATTTTGGTCGATCAGGCGAAGTGTATCGGCTGCAAATCCTGCGTGGTCGCATGCCCGTTCGGCACGATGCAAATCGTTCTGACGCCAACCGCCGACGGACGTGTGAAAGCCACTGCCCATAAATGCGACCTGTGTCATGAACGCCCAGCCGGTCCTGCGTGTGTTGAAAATTGCCCGGCAAATGCGCTGCAATTGATGACCAGTCAACAACTCACGGAAATCGCCAGAACGCGCCGGCTGCAAACAGCCTGTCGGGAAGCCCAGCCATGGCATAGCGATACCCGTGCGGCAGTGCCACATAACACGCGCAGTAAAGTCCAGCAGATGGCGGCGACCGCTGCGCGCGGTGAAGCCGATAAGCTGAATCTGTCTGCACGTAAAACCAGTTTTGGTGAAATCTACCTGCCGCTGCGAGAAGACCAGGCGCAGCAGGCCTCGGCGCGCTGCCTGACCTGCGGTGAACACAGCATTTGCGAGTGGACCTGTCCGCTACATAACCATATTCCCCAGTGGATCGAGCGCGTGAACGCCGGTGATATCGATGCGGCGGTAGCGCTATCGCACCAGACTAACCCGCTGCCGGAAATTACCGGACGCGTCTGTCCGCAAGACAGGCTTTGTGAAGGTGCGTGCACCATCCGTGACGAACATGGCGCGGTGACCATCGGTAATATTGAACGTTACATCTCTGACCGCGCGCTGGCCAAAGGCTGGCGGCCGGATATTGGCAACGTTGCCAGCAGCGGCAAGCGGGTGGCCATTATCGGTGCTGGTCCGGCGGGGCTTGCGTGCGCTGATATTCTGGTACGGCAAGGTGTCGAGCCGGTGGTGTTTGACCGCCACCCGGAAATCGGCGGTCTGTTAACCTTCGGTATCCCGTCCTTTAAGCTTGATAAATCGCTGATGACACGTCGTCGTGAAATATTCACCGAAATGGGGATTCGCTTTGAGCTGAACTGCGAGATTGGTAAAGACATCACGCTTAAAACGCTCCTTGATGATTACGACGCGGTCTTCGTCGGCGTCGGGACTTACCGCTCAATGAAAGCTGATTTGCCGAATGAAGATGCGCCGGGCGTGTACGACGCGCTGCCGTTCCTGATTGCCAATACCAAGAATGTGATGGGGATAGGTGAACAGCCTGACGAGCCGTATATCGATACCAAGGGGCTGAATGTGGTGGTGCTCGGCGGTGGCGACACCGCGATGGACTGCGTGCGCACGGCATTGCGCCATGGCGCTCGGAAAGTTACCTGTGCTTATCGCCGCGATGAAGCCAATATGCCGGGCTCGAAAAAAGAGGTGAAAAACGCGAAGGAAGAAGGGGCTGAATTTGAATTTAACGTTCAGCCAGTGACCCTTGAACTGGATGCCAACGGACACGTGTGTGGCATTCGTTTGTTGCGTACTCAGCTTGGCGAGCCCGACAGCAACGGGCGTCGTCGCCCAACACCCATTCCCGGCAGCGAGTTTGTGATGCCTGCCGATGCGGTGATTATGGCCTTTGGTTTCCATCCACACAGTATGCCGTGGCTGAACGCGCAAGGCGTTGATGTCGATGACTGGGGACGTATTCGCGCAAACGTAAACTCACGCTATCGCTATCAAACCAGCAATCCTAAAATTTTTGCCGGTGGCGATGCGGTGCGCGGTGCCGATTTAGTGGTGACGGCGATGGCGGAAGGACGTCATGCGGCGCAGGGGATCCTTGATTACCTGGATGTGAAAATCACTCACACACATTGACGATACCCCGGCTCTACGGCGTAAGATGGTACATCCGTGTTATCGCCGTGGAGCCTGAATGTCCCTCAATATCAACGTTATCAAAGACAAAGTCCTGTCTGAAAACTACTTTGTCCTGCGCAATATCACCTACGATTTAACCCAACGAGACGGTCAGACTGTCCAGCATAAACGTGAAGTTTATGACCGTGGAAACGGTGCGACGGTGTTGCTGTATAACAGCCAGAAACAGAGCGTGGTGTTGGTGCGCCAGTTCCGGATTGCGACCTGGGTCAACGGCAATGCAGACGGGATGCTGATTGAAACCTGCGCCGGGCTGCTGGACGATGACGAACCGGAAGATTGCATTCGCAAAGAGGCGATTGAAGAGACCGGCTATCAGGTGAACAACGTTCGTAAAGTCTTCCAGTTGTATATGTCGCCCGGCGGCGTGACCGAAATTGTTCACTTCTTTATCGCCGAATATGACGATAGCCTGCGCGAAAATGCGGGCGGAGGAGTGGATGACGAAGCGATAGATGTGCTGGAACTGCCGCTAACACAAGCAATTGAGATGATTCGCAGTGGCGAAATATGCGACGGTAAGACGGTGATTTTACTTCAATATCTGCAGCATTCCGGCCTTATGCGCTAATTCTGCGTAATGCTCAATCCGATAATTCCGATTGAGCATTACCGCTTCGCTCGTGAAGATACCCCTTGAGTGTAGGTTGGTGTTTTTTTCTTCTGGGGTTGTACCGTTCATGCGTTACCGCGTTTTCCTGTTTTTCTTCTGCCTCGGGATGCTTCCGGCGTCGTTGACGTGGGCGGCCCCGGCACAGCAGCTCTTTTCCGATTGGTTAGTCACCTGCAATAACCAGAATTTTTGCGTGACCCGTAACGTAGGCCTCCATCACGGCCTGGTCATGACCCTAAGCCGCAGCGCTGGAGCGCATACTGACACGCAGCTACGTATCGAGCTGGGTGGCATAGTTAATCCGGTGGCCGCAGTACCGCCTATCGAGCCGCGTTTGCTGCTGGATGCCAAACCGCTAAAGCTTAAGGGCGAGCACTGGAAGGTGCAGCCGAAGTTATTAACCACCGGTGATAGCGCCACCATTGATGCATTTTTGCAGCTGATTCAGGATGCAGATGCTATCTCTTTGGAGAAAGGCGTGCAGGTTATCTCATTGCAGGGGCTTAAGGCCGCACTGCTGTTTATTGATGCTCAGCAAAAACGCGTCGGCAACGAAACGGCATGGATCCGTAAAGGCGATGAACCGCCGCTCAGCGTGCCACCTGCACCGGCGCTGAAATCGGTGGCAAAGGTTAACCCAACACCGACACCGCTCGGCCATGATGAATACAATGATCTGCTGGATTTCGGCACCTGGCGCATGAATAACAACCAGTGTTCACTGGATCCGCTGCGCCGCGAAGTGTGGATAACCGCATTGACCGACGATAAGGCGCTGATGATGACCAGCTGTGAGTCGGGAGCCTATAACACCATTTACCGGGCCTGGCTGGTGTCGCGGAAAAAACCGTTTATCACCACCCCAATTCGCTTGCGTCTTCCTTTCCTGCCCACCGGACGCGATGGGCGGGATATTGAACTGGTTAACCTGACCTTCAACGAGCAAAGCCGTGAACTGGTCACGCTGGAAAAAGGGCGCGGTCTGGGAGATTGTGGCATCCAGACTCGCTGGCGTTATGACGGTCAGCGTTTTCGTCTCGTCCGCTATGCGGCACAGCCGCAGTGCGACAACTGGCAGCGTGCGGATGCCTGGGCGGCGCAATGGGTATCTGGTTAACGCTTTCTGATTTCCGTAATGTAGGTCACTGCCACATGCGCCGCAAAATTGGGCACATCGGCAAACGCTTCCTGGCCAATTGGGGATTCAAACGCCGCGATAGCATCCTCAAGCGAGTCGAACCACAGCTCTGAGAAACCGTCTATCGGTGAATCAGGATAGACTCGACGGTCGATAGGGTTCAGCACGTAACCGCGCAGTCCCGGAAGCCCAAGGGCAATTTTACTGTGCACCGCCTGCCAGTGGGCCACAAACTCTTCAAAACTCTGTCCCTCTTTTTTGGTCAGCAGGCCAACATGTTTAAAACCCTTTGTCGTCGTCATCATTCACTCTACCTTTGATGTTTTAACATAATGATTAATTTAACAATTTAAGATGATGGCTTAACGGGCCCGCTCTGCCTCATGATGAGTACTGCTCATCATGCTGCATACTATGATTGATTTTATTAATGCGATAAATAGGGTTTTGTTCGCCTCTTTGTAGACATAAATTCTTCAATGCGGTACAGCATATTCATTCTTCGTTGAGTAGGTGATTAATGATGCGCACGACCGACAATCTTGGTGGCATCACCGCATTTGTAACCACGGCCCAGTTGGGCAGCTTTACCGCTGCTGCCGAACGACTGGGGCTGACTAAATCCGCCGTCGGTAAAAGCGTCGGCCGTCTTGAGTTACGCCTCGGGCTGACGTTGTTTCAGCGCTCAACGCGGCGATTAAGCTTAACGCCTGACGGTGAGCTTTTTCTGGCACGCTGCCAGCAGGCTATTGATATTCTTGAACATGCGGAAGCTGAGTTGACCTCGCACGTTGTACAACCGGCGGGGCGTTTGCGGGTTGATTTGCCTTCGGCATTTGGCCGCCAGCGTGTGCTGCCGATTCTGTTGGCCATTGCTCGCCAGTATCCGGCGCTCTTGCTGACGGTGACTTTTAGCGAACGTTTTGTGGACTTGATTGAAGAAGGCATCGATCTGGTCGTGCGTATAGGTGAACTGGCAGATAGCAGTGGCCTCGTTGCCAGACGATTAACCACGCAGAAGTTAGTTATCTGTGCGGCACCTGGCTATCTGCTTGAGCACGGTAAACCGCAAAAACCGGAAGAGATCCTCCTTCATCGCTGCGTCGTGGGTTTTCGCCGCCACCAACCTCTTTCATGGCTTTTTAAAGCGGCTAATGGACAGGCGTTACGTCTGACTCCGCCTGCGACATACGAGTTTGCCGACGGTGATGCCATGCTGGCTGCGACGCTGGCAGGATGTGGCCTATCACAACTGCCGCGCTGGCTGGTGGGTGAGTATCTACAGCGGGGTGAATTAGAAGAAGTGCTCTGTGAATATGCCGGAGGGGAAATGCCCATTAGTGCGGTGTGGCCGAAAAGCCGTCAGCCGTTACCAAAAGTACGCTATGCCGTGGATGAATTGCTGCGTGCAGCCGCGAAAGGGCGGCTGGACTAACATGGTGCCAATTTGGTTATGGGCGGCATAACAAAAAAGCATATCCAGAAATCATGATCTCGCTACTGATAATTGATAACATGCGAGAAATAAATAAATAACAAAACCAATCGTGTTCGCAAGAGTATGGCGGCCTTCAAAGTTTAGCGGGCGGTCAAAGGCGATACTAGGTGCTTCCTTCGGGAGTGCATCAGGAACGTAATTGCGCTTCACCTTTTTAGTTCGATACGTGAAAGGAACCCTAAATGGACGACCAATTAAAACAAAGTGCCCTCGATTTCCATGAATTCCCCATCCCAGGAAAAATTCAGGTAGTCCCTACCAAACCTCTGGCAACTCAGCGCGACCTTGCGCTGGCCTACTCGCCGGGCGTTGCGGCACCGTGCCTGGAAATCGAAAAAGATCCGCTGGCGGCGTACAAGTATACGGCGCGCGGCAACCTGGTGGCAGTGGTATCAAACGGTACCGCGGTGCTGGGCCTGGGGAATATCGGCGCGCTGGCCGGTAAACCCGTCATGGAAGGTAAGGGCGTTTTGTTCAAGAAATTTGCCGGTATCGACGTTTTCGATATCGAAGTAGATGAACTGGACCCTGATAAATTTATTAATGTCGTGGCGGCGCTGGAGCCAACTTTCGGCGGCATTAACCTCGAAGATATTAAAGCCCCGGAATGTTTCTACATTGAGCAGAAACTGCGTGAACGTATGAATATCCCGGTGTTCCACGATGATCAGCACGGTACCGCAATCATCAGCACCGCGGCTATTCTCAACGGCCTGCGCGTGGTTGAGAAAAATATCTCCGACGTGCGTATGGTGGTTTCCGGTGCGGGGGCGGCAGCGATTGCCTGTATGAACCTGCTGGTGGCACTGGGTATGCAGAAACACAATATTGTGGTCTGTGACTCGAAGGGCGTGATCTTTGAAGGCCGTGAGCCGAATATGGCGGAAACCAAAGCCGCTTACGCGGTGAAGGATGACGGTAAACGCACGCTGGACGATGTGATTGCCGACGCGGATATCTTCCTCGGCTGCTCAGGCCCGAAAGTGTTGACCCAGGAGATGGTCAAGAAGATGGCGCGTGCGCCAATGATCCTTGCGCTGGCGAACCCAGAGCCGGAGATTCTGCCGCCACTGGCAAAAGAAGTCCGCTCGGATGCGATTATCTGTACCGGTCGTTCTGATTATCCAAACCAGGTGAACAACGTTCTGTGCTTCCCGTTCATCTTCCGTGGTGCGCTGGACGTCGGTGCGACGGCAATCAACGAAGAGATGAAGCTGGCTGCGGTACATGCGATTGCCGAACTGGCGCATGCTGAGCAAAGCGAAGTGGTGACATCGGCTTATGGCGATCAGGATCTAAGTTTCGGCCCGGAATACATTATTCCTAAACCGTTCGATCCACGTCTGATCGTTAAGATCGCCCCGGCGGTTGCCAAAGCGGCAATGGACTCCGGTGTAGCGACTCGTCCGATTGCTGATTTTGACGCCTATATCGAAAAACTCAGCGAGTTTGTCTACAAAACTAACCTGTTTATGAAGCCGATTTTCTCGCAGGCGCGTAAAGAGCCGAAGCGGATCGTGCTGGCGGAAGGTGAAGACAACCGTGTGCTGCACGCCACGCAAGAGCTGGTGACGCTGGGGCTGGCGAAACCGATTCTGATTGGTCGTCCGAGCGTGATTGAAATGCGTGTGCAGAAACTGGGCCTGCAAATTAAACCGGGCATCGACTTTGAGATCGTCAACAATGAGTCGGATCCGCGCTTTAAAGAATACTGGCAGGAATACTACAGCCTGATGAAGCGACGTGGTATTACCCAGGAGCAGGCGCAGCGTGAGATGAGAAGCAACACCACGGCTATCGGTGCCATCATGGTCCAGCGCGGTGAAGCGGATGGGATGATTTGTGGCACCATCGGTGATTATCATGAACACTTTAACGTGATTAAACCGCTGTTTGGCTACCATGATGGTGTTCATACCGCCGGGGCAATGAATGCGCTGCTGCTGCCAAGCGGCAACACCTTTATCGCCGATACCTACGTCAATAACGATCCAACGCCAGAGCAGATTGCGGAAATTGCGCTGATGGCGGCGGAAAGCGTGCGTCGATTTGGTATCGAACCGCGCGTGGCGCTGCTGTCACACTCAAACTTTGGTTCTTCCGACTGCCCGTCAGCAAGCAAAATGCGTGAGGCGTTAGACATCGTGAAGGCGCGCGCGCCGGAGCTGATGATTGACGGTGAAATGCACGGCGATGCCGCGTTGGTCGAAAGCATCCGTCATGATCGTATGCCGGATAGCCCGTTGAAAGGTTCTGCCAATATTCTGGTGATGCCGAACATGGAAGCGGCGCGTATCAGCTACAACCTGCTGCGTGTTTCCAGCTCTGAAGGTGTAACCGTAGGGCCGGTGCTGATGGGCGTGGCGAAACCGGTACATGTCCTGACGCCAATTGCCTCTGTCCGCCGAATCGTGAATATGGTGGCGCTGGCGGTGGTTGAAGCGCAAACCCAGCCGCTGTAACAAAAAAAGCCTCGGAATTCCGGGGCCTTTCTCTTTGTAGCCCGGCCAAGCAAAGCGCCGCCGGGAAGGTTCGGAGCTTGCCCCGGCGGCGCTTTGCTTGGCCGGGCTACCGTTAGATCCACTCTTTTACTTTAATAAAGTCGTCTAATGCCGCTTCTGGGCTACCGTCTTCCGGCTGATAGTTGTATTCCCAGCGTACTAGCGGCGGCATCGACATCAGTATCGACTCCGTACGCCCGCCGGTTTGCAGGCCGAACAGCGTACCGCGGTCCCAGACCAGATTGAACTCCACATAACGACCCCGGCGGTAGAGCTGGAATTCTCGCTCGCGCTCGCCATACGCCATCGCTTTACGACGTTCAACGATAGGCAGATATGCCTCAGTGAAGCCTTTTCCCACCGCCTGCATAAAGGCAAAACAGCGCTCGAAGTTCGGTGTATTGAGATCGTCGAAGAACAGGCCACCGATACCGCGCTGTTCGTTGCGGTGTTTAAGATGGAAATAGTCGTCGCACCACTTTTTATAACGTGGGTAAACGTCATCACCAAACGGCTGACACAAATCGCGCGCGGTGGTATGCCAGTGCACGGCATCTTCGTTAAAACCGTAGTAAGGGGTTAAATCAAAGCCACCGCCAAACCACCATACCGGATCGGCACCCGGTTTTTCGGCGATAAAAAAGCGCACGTTGGCATGGCTGGTTGGCACATACGGATTACGCGGATGCACGACCAGCGAAATGCCCATCGCTTGAAAACTACGCCCGGCAAGTTCAGGACGGTGGGCGGTAGCGGATGCAGGCATGGCGCTACCGTGAACGTGAGAGAAGTTGACGCCAGCTTGTTCAAATACCCCGCCGTCGCGCAGCACGCGGCTGCGCCCACCGCCGCCGGCTTCACGCTGCCAGCTATCTTCAATAAAGACGCCGCCGTCTACCTGCTCAAGCTGTTGGCAAATATCGTCCTGAAGCTTAAGCAAGAACGCTTTGACCTGCTGGATATCCATCGTCATCAACGCCTCTTCGCGTGAGCTTTCTGGTTATCAAACCAGTTGAAATAACTGATGATACCGGAGGCGATAGCGCTAGCGATTTTCTGACGGAATGCCGCCGTACCCAGAAGCTTTTCCTCTGCTGGGTTAGTAATAAAGGACGTTTCCACCAGCACTGACGGAATAGACGGTGATTTCAATACCACAAATGCTGCCTGTTCCGTCCCTTTACTGTGCAAGCGGTGTACTGGTTTAATATTTTTAAGCACGTGCGAGCCAAGGGTCAGGCTGTTTTTGATGGTATCTGTCTGCACCAGGTCGAACAGCACCTGCTGTAAAAGATGATCTTTATCTTTTGCCTTTTTGCCCGCCAGTTCATCAACGGCGTTCTCTTTATCCGACAGATATTTTGCCATGGCGCTACTGGCCCCACGGTTGGAGAGGGCAAAAACGGAGGCGCCCGCAGCCGACGGGTTAGTAAATCCGTCAGCATGAATTGACATAAACAGATCGGCCCCGTGCTTATGGGCAATCTCGACTCTGTCATACAGCGGAATAAACGTGTCGCCGGTACGCGTTAGCTTGGCGTTGATGCCGTTTTTTTGCAAAATGGCGCGCACGTTTTTGGCAATCGCCAGCACCACGTGCTTCTCTTTTGAGCCACTATGACCAATCGCGCCGGTATCAATACCGCCGTGTCCTGGGTCGAGCATCACCAAACGTCTATTGGACGACTTCTTTGCGGGTTTACTGTGGCTGTTGCCGGTTTTTAAAGGGGCGTCCTTCGCTGCTGCCTGAGAGGCAATGCCGGACAACGTTAACGCGGCCAATCCGGCTTTTAGCACCTGACGGCGCGAAGTCAGTGTTTTTAAGGGTTTAAAAGTGCTCATTCCGGCCTGAGTTGTAAAAACAAGAATCTATATGTTATATCGTATCGCGTATTCCGTTACGACTGTTCGTGATGAGAATTGTTTTACTTTTCATTTCAATACGTGTCTGTACCTTATTATGCCATTTTTTTCACTGTGCCGCGTCAGATATTGGCTAAATCGGTCGTTCGCGCCATAATCACTGTTTTTAAACCTGAAAAGGTGGTCAATACCATGGAGATACGCGTTTTTCGCCAGGCAGATTTTGAAGAGGTCATCACTCTATGGGAGCGATGCGATCTGTTACGCCCATGGAACGATCCGGAAATGGATATTGAGCGCAAGGTCAATCATGACGTCAGCCTGTTTCTGGTAGCCGAAGTGAACGGTGAAGTGGTTGGCACCATCATGGGGGGGTACGATGGTCATCGCGGCTCGGCTTATTATCTTGGCGTGCATCCGGAATATCGGGGACGCGGCATCGCTAACGCGCTGCTCAATCGCTTAGAGAAAAAGTTGATTGCACGCGGCTGTCCGAAAATCCAGATTATGGTACGTGAAGAAAATGATGTGGTACTGGGTATGTATGAACGCCTTGGCTACGAACATGCTGATGCGCAAAGCTTGGGTAAGCGTTTGATTGAAGATGAAGAGTATTGATTTCTTGCCAGACGATTTTGACCCGCAAGGCCGCCTGCGACTTCCGTTTTTGTTTTGGTGTCTGTTACTGCTACAGGCCAGAACCTGGGTACTGTTTCTGATGGCAGGCGCTTCGCGCGATCAAGGCGATGCCCTGTTAAACCTGTTTTACCCTGATCATAGCCTTTTCTGGATAGGGCTATTGCCCGGCGTTCCGGCGGTTTTTGCCTTCTTACTCAGCGGGCGTCGTCAGATCTATCCGCGAATCTGGCGTCTGCTGCGACCCGTACTTATCCTCTCACAGCTTGTTCTGCTGGGCTGGCAGCCCTGGCTTTGGTTCACCGGCGAGCCGCTATCTGGCATAGGGTTAAGCTTGTTTTTAGTGGATATTTTCGTGCTGTGGTGGTTAATAACCAATCTACGGCTACGCGCCTGTTTCAATGAAGTCACAGAATAGACGGCACTTTTTGTGTTTAGTGGACTCCAATAGGCCTGACTTGAATATATAGGAAGCATCAATGAAATCGCTGCGTTTACTGTTATGTGCACTCCCGCTGGCGTTGACCGGTTGTTCAACCCTCTCAGCGGTAAACTGGTCTGCAGCTAATCCGTGGAACTGGTTTGGCTCCTCTGCTGCTGTCACTGAGCAGGGCGTGGGAGGAATAACCGGCACAACGGCGCTCAATGAGCAGGCGATAAGCGATGCACTCGGCGGAGATTACCGCTTGCGCAGCGGTATGAAAGCGCATGGTGGCGGCGTGGTTCACTATTTTGAAGCGTTACGCGGTGACACGCTGGCATTGGTGGTGAACGGCGAAAATGGCACCGTAAGCCGTATCGATGTGCTGGACAGTGATATTGAATCGGCCGATGGCGTGAAGGTCGGTACGGTGTTCAGCGATGTCTATGATAAGGCTTTCGATAACTGCCAGGCGGCAACCGCCGACGAAAATAACGTCGTGGAATGCAAAGCCAAAGACAGTTCGCATATCAGCTATCAGTTTACAGGTACCTGGCAAGGGCCGCAGGGGTTGATGCCGCCGGACGACACGCTGAAAAACTGGACACTATCGAAAATCATCTGGCGTCGCTAAATTTGACTTCGATTGCTCCGCTGTTCTGAAAAGCGGGTACAATATGTGAGGTTTTTATATGCCACGATGTCGTGGCATGTTTTTTTTCAGGAGGAGCGATGTCTCAGGTTCAGAGCGGCATTTTGCCGGAACATTGCCGCGCGGCGATTTGGATTGAAGCCAATGTTAAAGGGGACATCAACGCCCTGCGCGCAGGCAGCAAAATTTTTGCCGAAAAGCTTGCGGCATTTCAGGATAAATTTCCCGATGCCCATTTAGGCGCGGTGGTTGCGTTTGGTCACAACACCTGGCGTGAGCTAAGCGGCGGAGTGGGTGCGCAAGAGCTGAAAGATTTCCCTCCATATGGCAAAGGACTTGCACCATCTACCCAGTATGACGTGCTTATCCATATTCTTTCCCTGCGTCATGATGTGAACTTTTCCGTGGCTCAGGCCGCGCTGGCGGCGTTTGGCGATGCGCTGGACGTTAAAGAAGAAGTGCACGGGTTCCGCTGGGTAGAAGAACGCGATCTGAGCGGCTTTGTTGATGGCACCGAAAACCCGGCAGGCGAGGAAACGCGTCGTGAAGTGGCGGTGATCAAAGACGGTGTCGATGCGGGGGGGAGCTATGTCTTCGTTCAGCGCTGGGAACACAACCTTAATCAACTGAACCGCATGAGTGTGCCGGATCAGGAGATGATGATTGGCCGTACTAAAGAAGCCAACGAAGAGATTGACGGCGACGAACGTCCGGTGACGTCTCACCTGAGCCGTGTCGATCTTAAAGAAGATGGCAAAGGATTGAAAATTGTCCGTCAGAGCCTGCCATATGGCACCGCCAGCGGTACTCACGGTCTGTATTTCTGTGCTTACTGCGCGCGTTTGCACAACATTGAACAGCAACTGCTAAGCATGTTTGGTGATACCGATGGTAAACGCGATGCGATGTTGCGTTTTACTAAGCCGGTAACCGGTGGGTATTACTTTGCGCCTTCGCTGGATAAGTTGGTGGCGTTGTAAGGTTGAGATAGCCCCCTCACCCTAACCCTCTCCCCATAGGGGAGAGGGGACCGTTGGGTGCGGTTTGTGGTTGTGGAGCCCAAAGGTGGAGTTTGCTCTTCTCCCTCTCCCTTTCAGGGAGAGGGCCGGGGTGAGGGTACAAACGATCTCAGCGCCTCAAGAATTTTCTCTAACACCGCCTCCTCATTCTCCATCACCTCATTATTCCAGAACCGCAACACCCGCCATCCTTGTAACCCTAGCCATGCCGTTCTCCTTGCATCATATCCCGCCCTCTCATCATGCTGTCCACCGTCTAACTCCACCGCCAGGCGAGCAGTGCAGCAGGCAAAATCCAGAATATAAGAACCCACCGGGTGCTGGCGGCGAAACTTGTAACGAGCAAAACGGCGGTCGCGAAGTCGATACCATAACCGACGCTCCTGTGGAGTTAGTTGGTGTCGTAACTGGCGAGCGAAATCATGTTTAGTGTCCATTCGCGCACTCTGCCTGTGATGAGCAGCGTTGTCAGAATACTGTGAGCGTTGTGGAATCCTGCTTAGAAAAATATCTCCAGACGCCTTATTCTCTTTTCAACTTCCAAATCACCAAACGGTATATAAAACCGTTACTCCTTTCGTCCCCGTTATAAATACACTGATGCTTAGAAAATCCTCACACTTAGGGTGCGCAATGGCCATGAACTTACTGAAAAAAGGATACCTGACGCTGGCAGCTTCGGTACTGCTGGTTGCACAGGCGCAGGCGACTGAGCTGTTGAATAGCTCCTATGACGTTTCCCGCGAGCTGTTTGCCGCCCTGAACCCATCGTTTGAGCAGCAATGGGCGAAGGATAACGGCGGCGATAAGCTGACGATTAAGCAATCTCACGCCGGTTCTTCCAAACAGGCGCTGGCGATTCTGCAAGGCTTAAAAGCAGACGTTGTAACTTATAACCAGGTGACGGATGTGCAGATCCTGCACGATAGAGGCAGCCTGATCCCTGCGGATTGGCAGTCGCGTTTGCCTAACAACAGCTCGCCGTTTTACTCGACCATGGCGTTCCTGGTACGTAAAGGCAACCCGAAAAATATCCATAGCTGGAACGATCTGGTACGTCCGGACGTGAAACTGATTTTCCCGAACCCGAAAACTTCTGGTAATGCGCGCTATACCTACTTAGCGGCATGGGGGGCGGCAGATCAGGCTGACGGTGGTGATAAAGCCAAAACCCAGCAGTTTATGACTCAGTTCCTCAAAAACGTCGAAGTGTTTGATACCGGTGGTCGCGGTGCGACAACCACTTTCGTAGAACGTGGTCTGGGCGATGTGCTGATCACTTTCGAGTCTGAAGTGAACAACATCCGTAAGCAATATGAAAACCAGGGCTTTGAAGTCGTGGTGCCGAAGGTCAATATTCTGGCGGAGTTCCCGGTGGCCTGGGTTGATAAAAATGTTAAAGCTAACGGCACAGAGAAGGCGGCGAAAGCCTATCTGAACTATCTCTACAGCCCGCAGGCACAGACCATCATCACTGACTATTACTACCGCGTGAACAACCCGGCAGTGATGGACAAGCTCAAAGATAAATTCCCGCAGACCGAACTGTTCCGCGTGGAGGATAAGTTTGGCGCCTGGCCTGAAGTGATGAAAACCCATTTCGCCAGCGGTGGCGAGTTAGACAAGCTGTTAGCGGCGGGGCGTAAGTAATGTTTGCAGTTTCCTCCAGACGCGTGCTGCCGGGCTTTACCCTGAGCCTTGGCACCAGTCTGCTGTTTGTTTGTTTGATCCTGTTACTGCCGCTGAGCGCGTTGGTGATGCAGCTCTCTGAGATGAGCTGGGCGCAGTACTGGGACGTTATCACCAACCCGCAGGTGGTCGCGGCCTATAAGGTCACGCTGCTATCAGCGTTTGTGGCTTCTATCTTTAACGGCGTTTTCGGTCTGCTGATGGCGTGGATTTTAACCCGCTACCGTTTCCCAGGCCGTACGCTCTTAGATGCACTGATGGATCTGCCGTTTGCGCTGCCGACGGCGGTCGCCGGTCTGACGCTGGCATCGCTGTTTTCTGTGAACGGCTTTTACGGTGAATGGCTGGCGAAGTTTGATATTAAGGTCACCTACACCTGGCTGGGTATCGCGGTGGCGATGGCTTTCACTAGCATCCCGTTTGTGGTGCGTACCGTCCAACCGGTGCTGGAAGAGTTGGGGCCGGAGTATGAAGAAGCAGCGGAAACGCTGGGGGCAACACGCATACAGAGTTTCCGTAAAGTGGTGCTTCCGGAGCTTTCTCCCGCGCTGTTGGCGGGCGTGGCGCTGTCGTTTACCCGCAGCCTTGGCGAGTTTGGTGCGGTGATCTTCATTGCCGGTAACATCGCGTGGAAAACGGAAGTGACCTCGCTGATGATTTTTGTGCGGTTGCAGGAATTTGACTACCCGGCGGCGAGCGCGATTGCCTCGGTGATCCTCGGGGCTTCTCTGTTGCTGCTGTTCTCTATCAATACCTTGCAAAGTCGCTTTGGTCGGCGTGTGGTAGGTCATTAATGGCGGAATTGACTCAATTGAAGCGTTATGACGCACCCCGGATCAACTGGGGTAAATGGTTTCTGATTGGTACGGGGATGCTGGTATCAGCCTTTATCCTGCTGGTGCCAATGATTTATATCTTCGTCCAGGCATTCAGCAAAGGGTTAATGCCGGTACTGCAAAACCTGGCCGACCCGGACATGCTGCATGCCATCTGGCTGACGGTGATGATTGCGCTGATTACCGTGCCGGTGAACCTGGTGTTCGGTGTACTGCTGGCGTGGCTGGTGACGCGGTTTAACTTCCCCGGTCGCCAATTGCTGCTGACGCTGCTGGATATTCCCTTTGCGGTATCACCGGTGGTCGCCGGTCTGGTTTATCTGCTGTTTTACGGCTCCAACGGTCCGCTTGGCGGCTGGATGGAAGAGCATAATCTACAGATTATGTTTGCCTGGCCGGGCATGATTCTGGTCACTATTTTTGTCACCTGCCCATTTGTGGTTCGTGAACTGGTGCCGGTGATGTTAAGTCAGGGAAGTCATGAGGATGAAGCGGCCATTTTGCTTGGCGCATCCGGCTGGCAGATGTTTAAACGCGTGACCCTGCCGAATATTCGCTGGGCGCTGCTGTACGGCGTGGTATTGACCAACGCCCGTGCGATTGGCGAGTTTGGGGCGGTCTCGGTGGTCTCCGGATCGATTCGCGGCGAAACGCTGTCGTTGCCTTTACAGATTGAACTGCTGGAACAAGATTACAACACCGTTGGCTCCTTCACCGCGGCGGCGTTGCTGACGTTGATGGCGATTCTGACCTTATTTTTAAAGAGTGCGTTGCAGTGGCGTTTGCATAATCAGGAAAAACGCGCGCAACAGGAGGGAAATCATGAGCATTGAGATTGCCAATATTAAGAAGTCTTTTGGTCGCACCCAGGTGCTGAATGATATCTCTCTGGATATCCCTTCCGGCCAGATGGTGGCGCTGCTTGGGCCGTCTGGCTCCGGTAAAACCACGCTGCTGCGGATTATCGCCGGGCTGGAGCACCAGACCAGTGGACACATTCGTTTTCAGGGGACTGACGTCAGCCGTCTGCATGCGCGCGATCGTAAAGTTGGCTTTGTGTTCCAGCATTATGCGCTGTTCCGCCATATGACGGTGTTCGACAATATCGCCTTTGGTCTGACGGTATTGCCGCGTCGCGAGCGTCCAAACGCAGCGACTATTAAAGCCAAAGTCACCAAGCTGCTGGAAATGGTGCAACTGGCTCATTTGGCCGACCGTTATCCGGCACAGCTTTCCGGCGGGCAGAAGCAGCGCGTGGCGCTGGCTCGTGCGCTGGCGGTAGAACCGCAAATTTTACTGCTTGATGAACCCTTCGGCGCGCTGGATGCGCAGGTGCGTAAAGAGCTGCGTCGTTGGCTGCGTCAGCTACATGAAGAGCTGAAATTTACCAGCGTCTTCGTGACCCACGACCAGGAAGAGGCGATGGAAGTGGCCAACCGCGTGGTGGTCATGAGCCAGGGGAATATTGAGCAGGCCGATGAGCCAGAACAGGTATGGCGTGAACCAGCGACCCGCTTCGTGCTGGAGTTTATGGGTGAGGTTAACCGTCTGCAAGGGACTATCCGTGGTGGTCAGTTCCACGTAGGTGCTCACCGCTGGCCGCTGGGCTATACGCCGTCGTATCAGGGGCCGGTTGATTTGTTCCTGCGCCCGTGGAAAGTGGACGTGAGTCGCCGTACCAGTCTTGATTCACCGCTGCCCGTTCAGGTGCTGGAGTCCAGCCCGAAAGGTCACTACACCCAATTAGTTGTGCAACCTCTCGGGTGGTATAACGACCCACTGACGGTAGTTATGCGCGGCGATGATGCGCCACTGCGCGGCGATCGTTTATTTGTCGGTTTGCAGAACGCGCGCCTCTACCACGGTAACGAGCGTATCGAACCCCATCAGACGCTTGCTCTGGCCCAAACGGCCTGATAGCTTAATTGCACGTGGTGTTGCCGGGTGGCGCTGCGCTTACCCGGCCTACAAATTCATTGTTAAGGCCCGGTAAGCGAATCGCAACCGGGCTTTTTATTGGACAGTCCAAGTGAACACATTAGAACAAACTATCGGCAATACGCCGCTGGTCAAATTACAACGTCTGGGGCCGGACAACGGCAGCGAAATTTGGGTCAAGCTTGAAGGCAATAACCCAGCGGGTTCGGTGAAAGACCGTGCTGCGCTGTCGATGATTGTCGAAGCGGAAAAACGCGGTGAAATTAAACCGGGCGATGTGCTGATTGAAGCGACCAGCGGTAACACCGGTATTGCGCTGGCGATGATTGCCGCACTCAAAGGCTATCGGATGAAGCTGTTGATGCCGGACAACATGAGCCAGGAACGTCGTGCAGCGATGCGCGCTTACGGGGCCGAGTTGATTCTGGTGACCAAAGAGCAGGGCATGGAAGGCGCGCGTGATTTAGCGCAGGAGATGGCGCAGCGCGGTGAAGGTACGCTGCTGGATCAGTTCAATAATCCAGATAACCCGTATGCACATTACACCTCGACTGGCCCGGAAATCTGGCAGCAAACTGCGGGGCGGATGACTCACTTCGTGTCGAGTATGGGCACCACCGGAACGATTACCGGCGTGTCACGCTTTCTGCGTGAGCAAACTAAACCCGTGACCATTGTTGGCCTTCAGCCAGAAGAGGGTAGTAGCATCCCAGGGATTCGTCGCTGGCCTGCGGAATATATGCCGGGGATCTTTAACGCAAGCCTCGTTGACCAGGTTCTGGATATTCATCAAAACGATGCAGAAAACACCATGCGTGCGCTGGCGGTAAAAGAAGGTATTTTCTGTGGCGTGAGTTCCGGCGGGGCGGTTGCGGGCGCACGACGTATTGCCGAGCAGAACCCTGGCGCGATAGTGGTGGCGATCATCTGCGATCGCGGCGATCGCTACCTATCAACAGGCGTGTTTGGTGAAGAGCACTTCAGCCAGGGTGCCGGGATTTAAACTTCGGGATTATCCAGCAGGTCTGTACCGTAAGAGTTGTCTACCGTACACAGCCAATGACCGGCCTGCTGGCGAAAGACGTAGGTGGCGCGGCGCGTAATCTGCGTGCTCGTGCCATCCGCCAGCGGAATATCCAGCTGGGTTTCCATAATCACCAGCGCATTGTCGCCGCCTTCGATAATCTCCATTCTCCCCTGAGTCACGACCAACCGGTGCTGAAAATAATCAGCGATGGCGATAAAGGCCTTACGGATATTCTCTTTCCCGCTAACTACCATGCCCGGTTTGACCACCAGGGTAGCGTCGTCGGCGTAGTATTCCATAAGCGTAGCGTAGTCTTCCTGCGAGATGGCGCGGTCGCAGGCTTCGATAACGGCTTTTAGCGATGATGCTGTCATGATTTCTCCTTGGCTTGGGGGCTTTCCCGGCGGCGCTGCGCTTGGCCGGGCTACAGGGCGCAAATTCGTAGCCCGGCCAAGCGCAGCGCCGCCGGGGAACTACTGGGGCAGCTTATCAAGGAATGCCCATAACTTCTGATTCATTTCGCGATAATCGTGCGCGCGCATCTCCTCCACAGAGCGGATAAACAGTCTGCCTTTGGCTTCAGCCAGTTCCTGTTCGGAATGCTGAATTAAGCCTTCAACCGCTTCAGCAGTAAACTCCATATGACACTGGAAACCGTAAACTTTATCGCTGAACTGGACTATCTGGCGCGGGCAGCCCGCGCTTTCGGCGAGAATCACCGTTTCAGCGGTCAGGCCCGGCATATCGTTGTGCCAGTGGCCCACGGTCAGCGGTGAACCAAAGTGGCTAAATAACGGATGCTGTTGACCCGCCTCGGTAAGCGTAATTGGGTAGTGACCAATCTCTTTTTCCGGGCTTTGACCGACTGACGCTCCCAGTGCTTCACCAATCAACTGTGAACCAAGGCAAATTCCGACCACAATGCGCCCGGCGTTTATTGCCTGACGGATCAGTTCCTGTTCCGCCAATGAATCGAAGTAAGGGCATTCGGCAAGCGTGGTGCGCGGTGACTGCGGGCCGCCAAATACCACAAGCATATCAAAGCTGTCGGCGTTAGCCGGCACCGGTTCACTGGCGTAGACGTGGGTCCAGCTCACTTCGTGGTTACGTGATTCAGCCCACGGCAGGTAGGTGCCGGCCGATTCAAAGGACTCGTGAATAACAAAATGGATTCGCACGGATTATCTCCTGTTATGGGCTTAGTGCTTGCTGAATATCCGATGCCAGCCGGGTAATGTCGTTGTCATTGAGCGCGGAAAGCGTAATGCGTAAACCTTGTGCAGGGGCGCTAACGCCGAAGGGTTCCCCTTCGCGCACCAGCCAGCCCGATTTTGCCAGTGCAAAAGCAGTAGTCTGACTAGCGTCAGCAAGCGGTAACCAGAAATTCAGACCGTCACCGGGAGCAATAGTGTTAATGCCCCGATCGCATAAGGCACAGAAGAGTTTGCGCTGCTGCTCGGCATAGAATTTTCGGACCTGGGTAAGGCTGTGTTGATAGCCCTCGTCGCTGAGGCAGGCATAGGTCAGATCCTGCAGTAGATGACTCACCCACTGGCTGCCGGAGTTAAGACGCAGACGTAGCTTTGCTGACGTTGCCGTGTCACTGGCGACAAAGGCCAGACGCAGATCGGGCCCCAGTGTTTTTGACATTGAGCGTATCACTGCCCAATGTAACGTTTGTGTAGAAATTATTGGGTACCATGGCGTCGATGACAGCAGGGCGAAGTGATCGTCGACAATCACCAATACTTGGGGATATCGGCTAAGAATATGCTGGAGTTCTGTGGCACGTGCCTGGCTCAGGCTGCATCCCGTAGGGTTGTGCGCACGTGGCGTTAAAATCACCGCTCTGGCACCTTTGCTCAGCGCTTGTTCTAGCCTCTCCGGCAGCATTCCTTCATGGTCGATACTGACCGGGCTGGCGGCAAAGCCGCTGTAGCGGAGCATACTAATGCTGCTTAAAAAGCAGGGATCTTCAACCGCGACGCTATCACCCGGTAGCAGGTGTGCGCACAGCAATCGTTCAATGGCATCAATTGCCCCGGAGGTCAGGTCAATTTCACCGGCCGCTGGCATTGCCTCTTGCATCCATGCACTGGCCCAGCGAGATAATGAGGGTAAGACCGGCGCATCGCCATACAGACGAGGCGTTCGGCTGATATGTGACAAATAGCGGCTAAGATCGGGTAATTTATCCGGAGCAGGATTTCCGCTGGAGAGGTCGGCCAACGGTGAGTGTGGGTTGCCACCTTCCAGTGCGACAGGCGGGAGTGTCCCTTTGACGACGGTGCCATTGCGTCCTTGGCTGAGAGCCAGTCCGGAAGTCACCAGCCGTTTGTAGGCTGCGGCGACGGTATTACGGTTAACGTCGAGCTGCACCGCCAGTTCACGTACCGGCGGCAGCGTTTCGCCCTTCGCCAGTTTCCCGCTGGTAATATGCTGGCGAATACTGTCAAAAATTTCACTGGCGCTTTTTCCGTCGATCATTATTGACCTATGACAAAATGAATTTTAGCATATGACGATAATAGTGAGGCGAGGGCCCGCTGTCCAGAGTCAGAGGAGAAGGTGATGGAGCAGGAGAGTGATATACAGTCGGTGCTCTTTAATGATAAGCATCGCGCGCTGCAAACGGATATTGTCGCCGTGCAGTCGCTGGTGGTATACGGCAGCGTAGGCAATAGCATTGCTGTACCGGCCATCAAAGCACATGGGCTGCGGGTGACCGCCGTGCCAACCGTGCTATTCAGCAATACCCCGCATTACGACACGTTTTACGGTGGGGTGATCCCTGCTGAGTGGTTCGGTGGCTATTTAAAAGCTCTGAACGAACGTGATGGGTTGCGCGAGTTAAAAGCCGTGACCACCGGTTATATGGGCAGTGCAGAGCAAATTGCCCTTCTGGCCCAGTGGCTTAAGACGGTGAAGATAACGCACCCAGATATCTGCATTCTGGTTGACCCGGTGATTGGCGATGTGGACAGCGGGATTTACGTCAAGGCTGAAATTCCTGAAGCCTACCGCAAGCATCTGCTGCCGTTAGCCCAGGGATTAACGCCGAATGTCTTTGAGCTGGAGATGCTCAGCGGTAAACCTTGCCGTACGCTCAATGAAGCGATTAGCGCCGCACAGTCGCTGCTGTCTGATACGCTCAAATGGGTGGTTATTACCAGTGCGCCAGGTCAGACGGCTGACAATATTACCGTTGCCGTGGTGACGGCAGAATCGACGGCTATCATTGATCATCCTCGTCTGGAAACCGACTTAAAAGGCACCGGCGATCTCTTCTGTGCGGAGTTAATTAGCGGCATTGTTCAACGCAAGACGCTTTCTGATGCCGCGCGTGATGCTGCGGAACGAGTGCTTGAGGTGATGAGCTGGACGCAAAAGTGCGGTTGTGATGAATTGATTCTGCCACCGGCAGGGGAGGTGCGATGAAGAGTTATCGTCTGGTGGTTCGGCATAATGGTCGTCTGGTTGGCCATTTTGACACTTCCGGCCAAAATGCGCTGGAAGATGCCTGCGTTGCGCGGGCTATGTTTGGTATCACCGGTGGTTATCAGTGTGAGCTACAGGTATCCGATTACGAACGTCGAATGCTGGAAAGCGGGCCGGAAGGGATGAAAATCCTGATGAGCGAACCGTGCTTTCGCCCGGCGACAGTAGAGTTATAACCGGTCGCAAAATCGTAGGCCTGATAAGCGCTGCGCCATCAGGCAATGTGCTGCACAATTGCTGGATGGCAGCGCTTGCGCCTTATCCGGCCTACAGGCAAAAAAAATGGCGCCAATCGGCGCCATTTCTCTATGCAGCAAGAATTACTTCTTGATGCGGATAACCGGGGTCTCGCCCACAGTTACGCTACCAGAAAGCTTGGTCAGCTCTTTGATCTCGTCCATGTTGGAGATAACAACCGGAGTCAGGGTAGACTTGGCTTTCTCTTCCAGCAGGGCCAGATCGAACTCAATCACAGTGTCACCAACTTTAACGCGCTGGCCTTCTTCTGCGATACGAGTGAAACCTTCGCCTTTCAGTTCAACGGTATCGATACCGAAGTGAACGAACAGCTCGATGCCGCTATCGGATTCGATAGAGAAAGCGTGGTTGGTCTCAAAGATTTTACCGATGGTGCCGTCAACCGGTGCAACCATTTTGTTACCGGTCGGTTTGATAGCAATGCCATCACCAACGATTTTCTCAGCAAACACTACATCCGGCACGTCTTCGATGTTGACGATTTCGCCAGAGAGCGGTGCAATAATCTCAATTGTTCCTGTGTCTTTTTTGTCATCAGAAACCAGAGATTTCAGTTTATCGAACAAACCCATGATCTTCTCCTAAGCAGTAATTTGGGCCGCATCTCGTGGATTAGCAGATTGTTTTTTCTTCAATGAACTTGTTAACTAGCGCTAATAACTCGTCCGTTGTAGGTTGAGCAAGAGCTTGCTCTGCTAATACCTTCGCATCTTCGAAGTTCGTGTTACGGATAATCTTCTTAATGCGCGGGATAGAAATGGAGCTCATAGAGAATTCGTCCAGACCCATCCCCAGCAACAGAAGTGTAGCACGTTCGTCGCCTGCAAGCTCACCACACATGCCAGTCCATTTACCTTCAGCATGAGAAGCATCAATAACTTGCTTGATCAGCGTCAGGACGGATGGTGACATTGGTTGGTAAAGATGCGAGATCATATCATTACCACGGTCAACTGCCAGAGTATACTGCGTTAAATCATTGGTACCGATACTAAAGAAATCAACTTCTTTGGCTAAATGACGGGCAATCGTTGCCGCTGCTGGTGTTTCCACCATGACGCCGACTTCGATAGTTTCGTCAAACGCTTTACCTTCGTCACGCAGTTCCTGTTTGTAGATCTCAATCTCTTTTTTCAGTGCACGCACTTCTTCAACAGAGATGATCATCGGGAACATGATGCGCAATTTACCGAAAGCAGACGCACGCAGGATTGCGCGAACCTGGTCACGCAGGATCTCTTTACGATCCATTGCGATACGCACGGCACGCCAGCCCAGGAACGGGTTCTCTTCTTTCGGGAAGTTCATGTACGGCAGCTCTTTATCGCCACCGATGTCCATGGTACGGACGATGACCGCCTGAGAGCCACAAGCTTCAGCAACGGCTTTATACGCAGCAAACTGTTCTTCTTCAGTTGGCAGCGCATCGCGGTCCATAAACAGGAATTCGGTACGGTACAGGCCAACGCCTTCCGCGCCGTTACGCTCAGCACCGTCGATATCACGCACGGTACCGATGTTGGCGCAAACTTCAACCTGGTGGCCATCAAGGGTGATTGCCGGCAGATCTTTCAGTTTAGCCAGTTCAGCTTTCTCAGAAGCAACCTGCTCTTGAACAGCACGCAGTTCTTCGATTTTTTCATTCGTAGGATTGACGTAAACCAGGTTGTTTACGGCGTCCAGAATCAGATAGTCGCCATTCTTCACTTGCGCGGTGACGCTACCGGTGCCCACGATCGCTGGCAGCTCAAGGGAGCGCGCCATGATAGAGGTGTGGGAGGTACGGCCACCAGCATCAGTGATAAAGCCCAGCACCTTGTTCAGGTTCAGCTGTGCAGTTTCAGACGGCGTCAGGTCAGCAGCAACCAGGATAACTTCATCCTGAATAGCGCTAAGGTCGATGATCGCCAGACCCAGGATGTTGCGCAGCAGGCGCTTACCGATATCACGCACGTCAGCCGCACGCTCTTTCAGGTATTCATCATCCAGTTCTTCCAGGGCAGTCGCCTGACCTTCGATAATTTCATGAGCAGCTGCATCAGCCGTCATGTTCTTATCTTTAATCAGGGCTATGATTTCCTGCTCCAGCTCCTCATCTTCAAGCAGCATGATGTGCCCTTCGAAGATGGCTTCTTTTTCTTCACCAAAAGTTTCGCCAGCTTTAGTTTTGATAGCTTCGAGCTGAGCTGACGCCTTAGAACGACCGCTCAGAAAACGCTCAACTTCCTGCTCAACCTTATCGGCAGAAATTTTCTTCCGGTCGATGACAATCTCATCTTCTTTCAGCAGCAATGCTTTGCCGAAAGCGATACCCGGGGATGCTAAAATGCCTGAAATCATAACCCTACCTTACTTGTGACTGATATTGAAAAAAACTCGTTGAACTTACTCGAGTTCAGCCATCAGTTTAACCAGATGTTCAACTGCTTTCTGCTCGTCTTCACCTTCTGCAGACAGGGTGACAACGGTGCCCTGGGTCAGGCCCAGAGTTTGCAGTTTGAACAGGCTTTTCGCGCTAGCGCTTTTGCCGTTGGAAGTCACAGTGATCTCGGAGGTGAAGCCTTTAGCTTCTTTAACAAACTGAGCAGCAGGGCGGGTATGCAGACCGTTCGGAGCGGTAATGGTAACTTCTTGCTGGAACATTGTATTTCCCCAACTTATAGGTTTTGTGTTGTGGAACTAAAGTCTAGCCTGGTGGCAACACTTTAGCCTGTATTACTCATCAAGCGACGTCTACTAAATCAGCACTGTCGTTGGAGATGAACTCACAACGCAGACGCTTCTGGCCTTTGACGTTTCGCTTACCATTAAACATTATGCCGTGAAAGCAGGATTTGAACCAAATCATAAAATCGATTCAGCTACTGGAAAATCTGTTAAGAATAATTTCGCGGCTCAAAATAAATATGATGGTTAAATACCAGACCTACGGAGGTGAAGCAATGCCAGGAGGGGTAAAAGTTTGATGCATGCCACAAAAAAGCACCCAGAAGGGTGCTTTTTTACACGATTTTAACGTGCTGGCACTACTGTTGCAGTTCTTTCTCAGTGAAGAGATCTGCGAACAATGCGGTGCTTAAATAGCGCTCACCTGAAGAAGGTAGAATAACCACAATATTCTTATTGGTAAAGGTTTCATCTTCCTGAAGTTTGAGCGCGGCGGCAACGGCAGCACCGGAGGAAATACCGGCAAGAATGCCTTCTTCTTCCATCAGACGACGCGCCGTAGAAATGGCTTCTTCATTAGTGATGGCAACCACTTTATCAATCAGTTTCAGATCGAGGTTACCTGGAATGAAACCAGCACCGATCCCCTGGATCTTGTGCGGGCCTGGTTTGAGTTCTTCGCCTGCCAGCGCCTGAGCGATAACCGGGGAGTCGGTAGGCTCAACGGCAACCGCGATCAGATCGGTTTTGCCTTTTGTGCCTTTAATGTAGCGCGTTACACCAGTCAGCGTACCGCCGGTGCCCACGCCTGAAATGAAGACGTCAACTTGACCATCGGTATCTTCCCAGATTTCTGGGCCGGTGGTTTTTTCGTGAATTTCCGGGTTAGCCGGATTGCTGAACTGCTGCAGCAACAGGAATTTTTCTGGATTGCTGGCCACAATCTCTTCGGCTTTCTGAATCGCGCCCTTCATGCCTTTCGCGCCTTCGGTCAGTACCAGGTTCGCGCCTAGTGCTTTAAGGAGCTTGCGGCGTTCGACACTCATGGTTTCAGGCATGGTCAGGGTCAGCTTGTAACCACGCGCGGCGGCAACATAGGCCAGGGCGATACCGGTGTTTCCGCTGGTCGGTTCTACCAGCTCAATGCCAGCTTTCAGTACGCCACGTTTTTCGGCATCCCAAATCATATTGGCACCGATACGGCATTTGACGCTAAAGCTTGGGTTACGTGATTCAACCTTCGCCAGGATGCGCCCGTTACCGATGCGGTTCAGTCGTACCAGCGGTGTATGACCGATAGTCAGGGAGTTATCTTCAAAAATCTTACTCATGGCCTGTCCTTAACTGTATGAAATTTGGGGTACTGGACCAGCATACCTGCTTAAAGATTCTGCGGAAGTAAGGATTTCGCATATCTATATACTGAAGGGAAATAATGGCAAGCCGGATGGAATAAGGCAGGGTATAAGAGGAACGGTAGGCCGGATAAGGCGTTTACACCGCCATCCGGCAATTTGTGTGGGCTCTGCAGGATGGCGCTGTGCTTATCCGACCTACAACATCAGTAAAGCATTACGCGAGAGTGAGCTTATTTCCACATCGCATGTTTATCGCGATAACAATCAACCCACATTGCCGTCGCGCCGCAGATGGCAACCGGAATAATGACCAGATTGAGCACCGGAATAAGCGTAAACAGGCTCACCAGTGAGCCAAACTGCATATTGGTGACCTTACGAGTTCTCAACGCTTCACGCATGGTTTTGAACGGTACCTTGTGGTTATCAAACGGATAGTCACAGTACTGAATTGCCAGCATCCATGCGCTGAATAAGAACCACAGTACCGGCGCTACCGTTTGACCGATTCCCGGAATAAAGTACAGCAACAGCAGGACGATAGCCCGCGGCAGGTACCAGGCGAGCTTTTGCCATTCGCGCTTCATGATACGCGGCAGGTCTTTCATAATGCCCAGAACACCGGTATCCGGCGGCGTGGCACCCGTTAAACGCGCTTCAAGCTGTTCGGCCAGCAGGCCGTTGAACGGAGCGGCAATCCAGTTGGCTATGGTAGAAAAGAAGTAGCCAAAGACGAGTAAAATCGACAGCACAATAACCGGCCATAGCAGATAGCTCAGCCACTGTAGCCAATCGGGAATGCGGCTCATCAAAGAGGGGATCCAACTCCCCAACTTGCTGAACAGCCACCAGAAAGCGCCACCCATCAGGACGATATTGACTAACAAAGGTAAAATGACGAAACGCCGGATGCCCGGCAAGCCGATCAATTTCCAGCCCTGAGAGAAGTAGTAAACGCCGCTACGCGCGGAAGGGGTGGACGATGAAACCATGGTCAGGTAATGCTCCTTTGTCTGACTACATTGAAAAGACGACTCTATATTATCGGGTTGTTGGACAATGACCAGTTAAGAAATGTTCGAAAAAACAGCAAAAAACACGATTTAGTCCATCTTTATGCGGTGAAACCCGTAAGTGCACTTGCACTTGACGTGATGGGCAAATACTCTTAGTGAGTAAATGTTTGCCGTGGTGGCAAGGTGTTAGAACAACAGAGAATATAATGATGCAGGATTTGCGTCTGATATTAATCATTGTTGGCGCGATCGCCATACTCGCTTTACTGGTTCATGGTTTCTGGACGAGCCGTAAAGAACGTTCATCGATGTTCCGCGATCGTCCAATGAAGCGTATGAAGTCTCGTGAAGCCGATGATGTGTCGGAAGATGACTTTGATGACAATGTTGAAGGCGTGGGTGAAGTTCGTGTCCACAAGGTCAATCACGCCCCTGGGGTTACTGGGGAGCATGAAGCCCCTCGTCAGTCGCCTCAACACCAGTACCAGCCGCCTTACGAGCGTCAGGCGCAAGCGCCCGTGCGTCCGCAAGAGCCGGTACAGCAGCCGCCTATGCAACAGCCGCATCAGCCTGTGCAGCACGCTCCGGCGCCGCAGCCTGTGCGTCAGCCTGAACCACAGCCGGTTCAGCCGCAACCTGTGGCACCACAGCCCGCAACGCCACAGCCTGTTCAACCCGTTGAAGCACCGGTTGTTACGCCTGAACCTGTGCATCAACCACAGCCTGAGCCCGTCGCGCCGCCAGCTGCAGAGCCTGCACCGGTGGTGAAGGAGCGCAAAGAGACGGTTATCGTGATGAACGTTTCTGCACACCAGGGTTCGTTCATCAACGGCGAAGTGCTGCTCAACAGTATTCAACAGGCCGGTTTCAAATTTGGCGACATGAATATTTTCCATCGCCATCTTAGCCCGGACGGTAGTGGCCCTGCGCTGTTTAGCCTTGCCAACATGCTGAAACCGGGAACCTTTGATCCGGACAACATGAGCGAGATGCAAACTCCGGGCGTCACGATGTTTATGCAGGTTCCCGCTTATGGTGATGAACTGCAAAACTTCAAACTGATGCTCCAGTCAGCTCAGTACATCGCTGATGAAGTCGGCGGTGTGGTGCTTGACGATCAGCGCCGCATGATGACTCCGCAAAAAATGCGTGAGTATCAGGATCGCATCCGCGAAGTGATAGACGCCAACGCCTGATAGGTTTGCGCCTTTCCAATCCTTCCTGAACCCCCGCCTGTCGGGGGTTTTTTATATTGATGGTGTGATATGCAACCAATAGAACAACAACTGACTGAACTGCGAACGACGCTTCGCCATCATGAATACCTTTATCACGTTTTAGATACACCGGAACTGCCGGATGCGGAATACGACCGTCTGATGCGCGAACTGCGTGAGCTCGAAGCGCAGCATCCTGAACTTATTACTTCGGATTCTCCCACTCAGCGCGTCGGCGCGCAGCCGCTGGGCGCATTTAGTCAGATTCGCCATGAAGTCCCTATGTTGTCGCTGGATAACGTGTTTGATGAAGAAAGTTTTCTGGCCTTCAACAAACGCGTGCAGGACCGCCTGAAGAGCGCGGACAAACTGACCTGGTGCTGTGAGTTGAAACTTGATGGCCTGGCCGTCAGTATTCTGTATGAAAACGGTGTGCTGGTAAGTGCGGCAACGCGGGGTGACGGAACCACCGGTGAAGATATTACCTCTAACGTGCGCACTATCCGTGCCATCCCGTTGAAATTGCGCGGCGAAAATATTCCGGCACGCCTGGAAGTGCGCGGCGAAGTCTTTATGCCGCAGGCTGGCTTTGAAAAAATCAATGACGAAGCGCGCCGCACTGGCAACAAAGTTTTTGCTAACCCGCGTAATGCGGCGGCCGGTTCGTTACGCCAGCTTGACCCGCGTATTACCGCGAAGCGACCGCTTACTTTCTTCTGTTACGGCGTGGGCGTGCTGGAGGGTGGTGAGCTGCCGGATACCCATTTGGGGCGTCTGCTGCAATTCAAAGAGTGGGGCCTGCCGGTCAGCGATCGCGTGAAGCTATGCGATTCACCGGAGGAAGTACTCGCTTACTACCATAAGGTTGAGGAAGACCGCCCGACGTTAGGCTTTGATATTGATGGTGTGGTCATCAAGGTGAACTCGCTGGCATTACAAGAACAGCTTGGCTTTGTGGCTCGTGCGCCTCGCTGGGCGGTGGCATTTAAATTCCCCGCGCAAGAACAGATGACGTTTGTCCGTGACGTTGAGTTCCAGGTCGGGCGTACTGGAGCGATCACACCGGTCGCGCGTCTTGAGCCGGTTCAGGTGGCAGGCGTGCTGGTGAGTAACGCCACACTGCACAATGCTGATGAGATTGAACGTCTGGGGCTGCGAATTGGCGACAAAGTGGTTATCCGCCGTGCTGGTGACGTTATCCCGCAGGTGGTCAACGTGGTGCTTTCTGAGCGCCCGGACGAAACGCAGGAGATAGTCTTCCCGACCCATTGCCCGGTGTGTAACTCTGATGTTGAACGTGTTGAAGGCGAAGCCGTGGCTCGCTGTACCGGGGGGTTAATCTGCGGTGCGCAGCGTAAAGAAGCGCTAAAGCATTTCGTCTCCCGTCGCGCACTTGATGTCGACGGCATGGGCGATAAAATTATCGACCAGTTGGTGGAGAAAGAATACGTTCACACCCCGGCCGATCTCTTTACCCTGACGGCGGGAAAACTGACCGGGCTTGATCGTATGGGGCCGAAATCGGCACTGAATGTGGTCAGCGCGTTGGAGAAAGCCAAACAGACAACATTTGCCCGCTTCCTGTATGCGTTGGGCATCCGCGAAGTTGGGGAAGCGACCGCGGCAGGGTTGGCCGCCTTCTTTGGCACGCTGGAAGCCCTGGAAGCTGCATCGATTGAAGACCTACAGAAAGTGCCGGACGTCGGCGTCGTGGTGGCTAATCACGTATTTAATTTCTTCGCTGAGGAGAGTAACCGTGAGGTTATCCAGCAGTTGCTCAAAGAAGGCGTAAACTGGCCGGCACCGGTAGTCATTAATGCCGAAGAGATCGACAGTCCGTTTGCTGGAAAAACCGTGGTGCTGACCGGCAGTCTGAGTCAGATGTCTCGTGATGACGCCAAAGCGCGCCTGGTCGAGCTGGGCGCAAAAGTGGCGGGTAGTGTGTCGAAGAAAACGGATCTGGTCATTGCCGGTGAAGCCGCTGGCTCAAAGCTTGTAAAAGCGCAGGAGCTGGGCATTGAGGTGATTGATGAAGCTGAAATGCTGCGCCTGTTAGGAGTCTGAAGTGGATAAAGATCAGCTTATTGAGATAGCTAACACTGAAATGCCGTTCGGCAAGTACAAGGGGCGCAGGCTGATTGATGTGCCTGAAGAGTACCTGTTGTGGTTTGCCCGTAAGGATCAATTCCCTGCCGGGCATCTTGGCGAGCTGATGCAATTGACGTTGCTGATTAAAACTGAAGGGCTGACCCAACTGGTGCAGCCCCTGAAACGCTAGTTACCGACGCGGGCCTGCTCTTTGGCCTGCAATTTCTCCGCCTGCGCTTTATAGCGGCGCGCCAGCACCGCACAGGTCATCAACTGAATCTGGTGGAAGATCATCAGCGGCAGCACCATCATTCCCAGCACGGATGTCGGGAAAAGAATATTGGCCATCGGAATACCGTTGGCCAGACTCTTTTTCGACCCGCAGAACACAATAGTAATCTCATCCGCTTTATTAAAGCCCAGTCGACGTGCGACGACGGTATTAATCAGGATTATCAGTGCCAGTAGCACTATGCTGACGATCACGATAAACAGCAGTGAACCGACGCCCACCTTGTGCCAAATTCCGTTGACCACCGCCTCGCTAAAGGCGGAATAGACGACCAGCAGAATCGATGTCTGGTCAGTTTTGGCAATCCATTTCTTATGTTTGGTGACAAACGCTGCCGTCCATGGGCGAGAAAGGTGACCCAGCACAAAGGGGAGCAGCAGTTGCAGCATGATTTTACCCACCTGTTCAAGGCTACCGCCTGCGCCATGCACATTCATCACCAGACCCACCAACAGCGGCGAGAGGAAAATCCCCAGCAGACTGGAGGCGGAAGCGGAACACACGGCTGCTGCAACGTTACCGCCAGCAAGGGAGGTAAAGGCAATTGCCGACTGCACGGTGGCAGGCAGGATACACAGATACAGGAAACCGGAGTAGAGCAGCGGGTCAACGTTAATCGGAGCCCACCAGGCAAACAATACGCCCAGCACCGGGAAAACCACGAAGGTGCTGCACATGACCCACAGATGCAGCCGCCAGTGGCTTCCGCCAGCGATAATCGACTCGCGTGACAGCTTGGCGCCGTGCATAAAAAATAGCAACGCAATGGCGGCAGTAGTCAGGTTTTCGAAAAAGGGCACGAACTCGCCGCGCGCCGGGAAGAAGGTGGCAAGCAGGACGACAGCGATAAGCGTTAATGTGAATGGATCCAGAATACGGAAAAGTTTCATAAAAACTCCTGAAGATCGATGCAGACATTTTGCTTTTTTATTTTTGAGAAATAAAATTGATTTATTGCATCCATTCATGAATAAAACAGATGAATTATTCGTTACGGCAGTTAAAGGTCTTTGTCACGGTGGCTCAGGCGAAAAGTTTTAGTCGGGCAGGGGAGATTATTGGCCTTAGTCAGTCGGCTGTCAGCCATAGTGTGAAGGAACTGGAAAACCAAACCGGGGTTCGGCTGTTGGATCGCACGACCCGTGAAGTGGTGCTGACAGAGGCCGGGAAGCAGCTGGCGTTAAGGCTGGAGCGACAGCTTGATGAGCTACATGCTACGTTGCGTGAAGCTGGGCGAATTGGCCAGCAGCTTAGCGGTACGGTGCGGGTCGCTGCAAGCCAGACCATTTCGGCACACCTGATTCCTCAATGTATCGCGCAGAGCAACCGGCGTTACCCCGATATTCGCTTTGTGCTTCACGACCGCCCGCAGCAGTGGGTGCTGGAAAGTATTCGGCAAGGGGATGTGGATTTTGGCATTGTGATTGATCCCGGCGTGGTGGGGGATTTGCAGTGTGAGACGGTATTGTCAGAACCCTTTTTTTTACTTTGCCGGAATGACCACCCTTTTGCAGCATTACCGAGCGTGAACTGGCAGGCGCTACAAGGCTCGAAGCTGGTGCTACAGGATTATGCATCCGGCAGTCGTATGTTGATTGATGCCGCGCTGCGTCTGCATGATATCGACGCCAATATCGTGCAGGAAATTGGTCACCCGGCGACGCTCTTTCCGATGGTGACGGCTGGTATCGGTATCAGCATTATTCCAGCATTGGCGCTGCCGCTGCCGGAGGGCAGTCCGTTGGTGGTGAAACGCCTATCACCGGGTGTTGAGCGCCAGTTGATGCTGGCACGACGTAAAAAGCGTTCGCTCTCAACGGCGGCACAGGCGCTGTGGGACGTCGTTGGCGAACAGGGCCAGTGCTTGATGGACGAACGCTTACAGGATCCGTTGTATCAGATATAAACATCGATCTGATGGTCGTCGCTGGGGTTGTTGACCCCGGTGACTGCAGCAGAAGAGGCTTCCTGTTTTTCTTGCGCTTTCTCTGCCTGTTGGTTTTGTAGCTGCGCCAATTGAGCCTCAAGCATGGCAATTTGTTCCTGAATCATTTCTGCCTGCTTCTGTTTTTCTTCTGCACTTCCGCTGCCATCGGCAATTTCTTTAAGCTGCTGGGTGAGTTTGACAATTTGCTGGGTGATTCGCGCCATTTGGGATGCTGTATCGTTACCGCTGGGTGCGGCGGTACTGGTGGTGGTTTTTAGCGAAGCGATAGAAGGAGCGCTGATGGTGGTCATGGTGAACGCCTTATATAAGGGAAATATAAGGAGTATCGGCAAAAAGGGGGGAGACTTGAGTTTTTCCCGGCGGCGCTGCGCTTGGCCGGGCTACCCGGTATTGCGGCAGGTTCGAATCTTACAAATCGCAGATAGCAAAAAAGCGCCTTTAGGGCGCTTTTTTACATTGGTGGGGCGTGCAGGATTCGAACCTGCGACCAATTGATTAAAAGTCAACTGCTCTACCAACTGAGCTAACGCCCCGAAGTGGTGGGTGATGACGGGATCGAACCGCCGACCCCCTCCTTGTAAGGGAGGTGCTCTCCCAGCTGAGCTAATCACCCACTTCGGTACTTCACATTTTGACAGAAAATCCAGCTGGCGAGAAATTGGTGGGTGATGACGGGATCGAACCGCCGACCCCCTCCTTGTAAGGGAGGTGCTCTCCCAGCTGAGCTAATCACCCACTTCTCAATTTTCTGTTCTACACGGCGGAGACTACTAAAAGTAGTTGGTGGGTGATGACGGGATCGAACCGCCGACCCCCTCCTTGTAAGGGAGGTGCTCTCCCAGCTGAGCTAATCACCCCCGCTGTGTGGAGTCGCATTATAGGGAGAGTTGAAAATGAGTCAACGCATTTTCTAAAGAAATTGTTCGTTCGTCGTAAAAATAATCAATGCGCACGTTAAACGCTCTATTATGTATGAATTATAAGCAAAATCAGCAAACCATGCGCTGGCGGTGGGAACAACTGAATGGGAGTGATAGAATATTGCCCACTATTATTACTCGTGTTTGCCGGCTGTCGGCATCTTTATAAACGTAAGGCCATTTCATGAAAATCAAAACTCGCTTCGCGCCTAGCCCAACCGGCTATCTGCACGTCGGCGGTGCTCGTACTGCTCTTTACTCCTGGCTTTTTGCACGTCACAACGACGGTGAGTTCGTGCTGCGTATTGAAGACACCGATCTCGAGCGCTCAACCCCAGAAGCCATTGAAGCCATTATGGATGGGATGAATTGGCTAAACCTGGAGTGGGATGAAGGCCCGTACTATCAGACCAAACGTTTTGATCGCTACAATGCGGTCATTGATGAGATGCTGGTCGCAGGCACGGCTTATAAATGCTACTGCTCTAAAGAGCGTCTGGATGCTCTGCGTGAAGAGCAGATGGCAAAAGGTGACAAACCTCGCTACGACGGACGTTGCCGCCATGGCCACGAACATCATGCCGACGACGAGCCTTGCGTGGTACGTTTTGCCAACCCGGAAGATGGCTCTGTTATTTTTGACGACCAGATCCGTGGTCCAATTGAATTCAGTAACCACGAGCTGGACGATCTGATCATCCGTCGTACCGATGGTTCTCCAACCTACAACTTCTGTGTGGTTGTGGACGACTGGGATATGGAAATCACCCACGTCATCCGTGGCGAAGACCATATCAACAACACCCCGCGTCAGATCAACATTCTGAAAGCATTGAATGCACCGGTGCCGGTTTATGCGCACGTGTCGATGATCAACGGCGATGACGGTAAAAAATTATCCAAACGTCATGGCGCGGTCAGCGTTATGCAGTATCGCGATGACGGTTATCTGCCGGAAGCGCTGCTGAACTATCTGGTGCGCCTGGGCTGGTCCAGCGGCGATCAGGAAATCTTCACCCGTGAAGAGATGATCAAGTTGTTCTCTCTTGGCGCGGTAAGCAAATCTGCCAGCGCGTTCAACACTGAAAAACTGCAGTGGCTGAACCATCACTACATCAACACTCTGGCACCTGAGTACGTGGCAACGCATCTGCAATGGCACATTGAGCAGGAAAATATCGATACCCGTATGGGTCCACAGCTCTGTGAGCTGGTCACCCTGCTGGGCGAGCGCTGCAAAACGCTTAAAGAGATGGCGCAGAGCTGCCGTTACTTCTACGAAGATTTTGCAGAATTCGATGCGGATGCGGCGAAGAAACACCTGCGTCCAGTTGCCCGCCAGCCGCTGGAAGTCGTACGCGACAAAATCGCTGCAATTACCGAATGGACTGCGGAAAACGTGCACCACGCTATTCAGTCTACCGCTGATGAGTTGGAAGTTGGCATGGGTAAAGTGGGAATGCCGCTGCGTGTTGCGGTAACTGGGGCAGGGCAGTCACCTGCGCTGGACGTTACCGTGCATGCTATCGGTAAATCTCGCAGCGTTGAACGTATCAATAAAGCATTGGGCTTTATTGCTGAGCGTGAAAGTCAGCAGTAATTTTCTTTATGTGTATAAAAAGCGGGGAAACCCGCTTTTTTTATGCCTCATTTTCGTCTTCATTTATCCCGAGCCGCGTCAAAAATCCGCTGAGTCCTATCCGTAACAGCAATTGGTTTAACCTCAACTGTTCCACTGGCGTCATATTGCGCAAAATATCGATATTTTGATGCCAAACCACATCATTCTCATTAGCGCTGTAGCTGCGCATTGGCTCTTCCATCCGAGGATATCGATGTTCATCGCGTAACGCCGGCGTGTTAGCGAGATAGTCCAGTACATCCTGCGTCATAAAGATCAGTCGTGCTCGCCCACCTTTGATACCAGCCATGGGTTCTGTGTGCCATTTTTGCTCGCGGATCCAACGATTAATCGTTTGTCGGGTCATACCCAGACGCTCGGCCAGTTCTTCAGTAGACATCTTAGCGGGAAATTTTTTCATAACGAATGCTTAACCACGTATTCCTAATCGTTGTAATACGCCACTGATTCCTTCCCGCAACAGCATTGAGGTGAGTTGTTTCTGCTCGCCTTCGGTCATTTCTTCACCCATCGTAAGCATCAGCGTCTGGAAGGTACTGTCATTAACGTGCGCTACGTAAGGCGCGGCGGTTTCGCATACTCGCTGGGCACTATGAATAAACGCTATAACCTGCTCATTAATGTGGACCACGCGAGCCTTTCCGCCCTGAACACCGGGACGTGGCGATGTCGTCCAGCCCTCTTTACGCACCCACTTATTGATAGTCTGGCGGCTATACCCCGTGAGGTGGGCAATCTCCTCCGGCGTCATTCGTTCCTTGAGCATACAATTTCCTGAGTCGCTGTGTGGGAATTACAGGTGCATGTTATAGCATCGTTTTACATGAAAACGTGACATGGATAACTCCTGTTTGCGAGCAGACACGTAATGTTGCGTGTTTGCCTGATTTTTCAGCGATTAGTTTCCTTTAACGTATTTTGCCGTTGACACTGTGCGAGGGAATTCATATTATGCCGCCCGTCAACACGACAGCTTTACGTTGGGGCTATAGCTCAGCTGGGAGAGCGCCTGCATGGCATGCAGGAGGTCAGCGGTTCGATCCCGCTTAGCTCCACCAAATCCTGTTCCCATCAGGTTTTGGAACGTAAAAGACTGTGGGGCTATAGCTCAGCTGGGAGAGCGCCTGCATGGCATGCAGGAGGTCAGCGGTTCGATCCCGCTTAGCTCCACCAAAATTCGAAACCCTCGCCTATGGCGGGGGTTTTTTGCATTTGAAATACGCACAAAAAATCAGCGGTTATATTATGAAAGGTGGGTAAAGATCAGGATTTAGTCGACTCTGCTTGCTTCATAAAATGAGTGGCAATAATATTTGAACAGTCAATCTACGTACGATAAAGGATATCGGCAGATACGCATGACTGTGAAACGGAGTACCCCAGTAAGGAAATTCCTACTCGTGCTGATAATGAGCCTGGTGGTTATTCCTTTTTCTCGATATCTTTCTCCGACCACTTTTTATGATGGTCATTCGGTATATTTGGCTTGGTTGCCATTGGGGGTAATGATTGCCCTGGTGATGCTGTTTGGGCGCCATGCCGTAGTGCCTCTGATTGTCGGCTTTACCATTACAAACTACTGGCAGCTGCACCTCTCACCCATTAATTCATTACTGTTGCTGTTCTGTCAGTTATCGGCGGTGTGCATCTCAAGCCTTGTTTTACGCTCTATTCTTGGGCGGCGATGGCGGCATGGATTAGCTATACATCATCTTGGTTTGCGTATTTTTTGGTTGGGTTTTGCCACTCCAGTATTGGCAAAAGTTATGATGTATTTGACCGGGGAATTAACATCTATCCCATCATCAATGTTTAGTTATTTTAATATAACATCGCTTATTTATACTATTGTTAATATCCAGGGCCTGGTCTGCTCATCTCTCATTTTTACGCTACTGTTTTATTATCCGTTACGAATGTGCCTGAATGTGCAATATGCCCGGGCATTCTGGCGAAAAAATATCGCAGGCTATGTGGGTTTGCGGAGCCGAGTTTTTATCATCTGCTGGTTTGCGGGGTTGTCCGGATTACTGTTTTTCCTCTGTGCTCCCTTCGGTGAGGGGTACTTTACGGGGTATCTGGTTCCCGTGGTATTTATCATTTTCTCGTTTGGTATCAGCCAATTAACTTACCCTATAGTTATCCTCTCCTGGACGTTAACCTCCTTTGTGCTGGTGATGTATAACAAAAACTTCCTGCATGGTGTCCAGACGCAATACTCGCTCTCTTTTATCCTATCGGTACTGATTTCTTTCACCGTATGCCTACTTTATATGCTGCAAATTTATCACCGTAGCCGACGTCTGAAACAGAAGTGGCAGGAGCAGGCGAGGCAGGACCCGTTGACTGGGTTGCCCAATCTGCGGGCGCTAGAGGCGTACCTGCTGAACCTGCGTTCTGCCAGCGTGTGTTGTCTGCATATCGAAAATCTGGACTTCCTCAGCCGCCATTACGGCATGATGATGCGGATTCAGTGTAAGCGCAGCATCACTTTGGTTCTGCAGCCTGAGCTTGGTAAGGATGAAAAACTATTCCAGTTGCCGGGCAATGAATTGCTGCTAGTGCTTCAGGGGCCAGATACCGAAGCGCGGTTGACGCACTTGGTCGCCTTCCTGCGTCTGCAGGGGATTCGCTGGAACAACACGCTTTTGAATCTGGAATACGGCATCTCCTGGGGGCAGATATGTGCTCAGGACGACAATTTGTACCACACGCTGGGCCAGTTGAGCTGGTTGGCGGAGCAAGCTGGAGAAGGGGGGCAAATCCTCAAGCTGGACAATGGCCAGGTTGAAGCGTTTGATCAGACCAGTGAACGGGTTTTACTGTTGAACCGTATTAAAAAGGCGCTGGATCAGGGCGGCTTTGTCCTCTATGCCCAGCCCATCAGAAAACCGACTGGGGAGGGATATTACGAAATCCTGAGTAGGCTGGTTGATGCAAATGGCATGGTAATGCCGGATAAATTTATCCCCATATTGACTCAGTTTAACCTCTCTAAACGCTTTGATATGCAGGTGCTCAAGTGCTTATTTCGTTCTCTTGAGGCCTTCCCAGGCCAGCGTTTTTCAGTCAATTTAATGCCGTATACCCTGATGCAAACCGAAAGCGCTAAAGAGATTATTGCGCTATTCCGTCAATATCAGGTCAATGTTAAACGCATTATTTTTGAGATAACAGAGGAGCAGGCGTTTTCTAACTCGGACGTCAGTATCAATAATCTTCATCAATTGCGCAATTTTGGCTGTCAGATTGCGATTGATGACTTCGGCACCGGTTATGCCAACTATGAACGGCTAAAACGCCTTGAAGCCGACATTATCAAGATTGACGGTAGCTTTGTTCGTGATGTGCTGACCGATCCGATGGATGCGATGATTATCCGTTCGATATGTGAACTGGCGAAAGTTCAGAACCTGGAAGTTGTTGCGGAGTATGTGGAAACCCTCGAGCAACAAACGCTCCTCTCACAGTTAGGCGTGCACTATATGCAGGGTTATTTGATTGATAAACCACGACCGCTTTGTGAGATAGCTAACCGGATTGAAGACTAAAGAAAAGGGCCCGTAACCGAAGTTACGGGCCCTTTTTAACGCGGGGGAATTACAGAACCAGCGCGGCGATAGACGCGGACAGTACGCTGACCAGCGTTGAACCGTAAACCAGTTTCAGGCCGAAGCGAGAAACCACGTTACCTTGCACTTCATTCAGGCCTTTAATCGCACCAGCGATAATACCGATTGAAGAGAAGTTCGCGAAGGAGACCAGGAATACGGAAATGATGCCGACTGCGCGCGGAGAAAGATCGGCGGCAACTTTCTGCAGATCCATCATCGCAACGAATTCGTTGGATACCAGCTTAGTTGCCATAATGCTACCAACCTGCAACGCTTCGCCAGAAGGTACACCCATAATCCATGCGACAGGATAGAAGATGTAGCCCAGAATCCCCTGGAAGGAGATGCTGTAACCAAACCAACCGGTTACGGTAGCAAACAGGGCGTTCAGTGCGGCGATCAGGGCGATGAAGCCGATCAGCATCGCAGCAACGATAATCGCGACTTTGAAACCTGCCAGAATGTACTCGCCAAGCATTTCGAAGAAGCTCTGGCCTTCGTGCAGGTTAGACATCTGGATGTTCTCTTCGCTGGCATCAACGCGGTACGGGTTGATGAGCGACAGAACGATAAAGGTGCTGAACATGTTCAGAACCAGCGCCGCAACAACATATTTCGGCTCCAGCATGGTCATGTACGCGCCAACAATCGACATCGAAACGGTAGACATCGCCGTGGCCGCCATGGTGTACATGCGGTTACGGGACATTTTGCCGAGGATATCTTTGTAGGCGATGAAGTTTTCAGACTGACCCAGAATCAGGGAGCTGACGGCGTTGAAAGATTCCAGTTTACCCATGCCGTTGATTTTTGACAGCACGGTACCAATCGCACGGATGATGATTGGCAGGATACGGATGTGCTGAAGAATACCGATCAAGGCGGAGATGAAGACGATAGGGCACAGGACTTTCAGGAAGAAGAATGCCAGGCCTTTATCGTTCATGCTGCCAAAGACGAAGTTGGTCCCTTCATTAGCAAAGCCGAGAAGTTTTTCGAACATCTCGGAAAAGCCTCTTACGAAACCCAGACCAACATCGGAGTTCAGGAAGAACCATGCCAGCAGTACTTCAATGACAAGCAATTGAACAACATAACGAATGCGAATCTCTTTACGGTTGGTACTGACCAGCAGAGCCAGAATACCAACCACTACGAGCGCGAGAATAAAATGGAATACGCGATCCATATTTGCTCCAAACATGAGGCGGGTTAAGTTTTCGTGCACATTCTATGTAACATGGTTAAATAAAACGAGATCTGTCTCTCACTATATTCAGAACCTGTGAGCAAACTCTAAATTAGTGATCAAAGATACATTTTTGTGATGTTAAGTAAATGTATGAAAAGTTTCTAACTTGTACTACTCTCTCCTTAAGCGTATACCAAACCTCCCCAACCTCCAGTCTGGCTATCGGTTCCGGCTATCAGAGTAATCATTATCATCTCTCACAAATGAACTTGATAATCATTCTCATTTTGTTAGCATGAAACATAGCAAAGGCTATGTTTTTTGAGGCAGAGAATGACCAACAGTCGCGTTGAAAATAGTACTAATCGGGCAGCGCGCCGTATGCGGTTGGCGCTGATGGGGCCGGCATTTATTGCCGCAATCGGCTATATCGACCCGGGTAACTTTGCCACCAATATTCAGGCGGGTGCGAGTTTCGGTTACCAGCTCTTATGGGTGGTCGTCTGGGCTAACCTGATGGCGATGCTGATTCAGGTGCTGTCAGCCAAGCTGGGGATTGCGACGGGGAAAAACCTCGCCGAGCAAATCCGCGACCACTATCCACGCCCGCTGGTCTGGTTCTACTGGGTACAGGCTGAAATCATCGCCATGGCGACGGATCTTGCTGAGTTTATTGGGGCGGCGATCGGCTTTAAGCTCATCTTTGGTATCTCGCTGCTGCAAGGGGCGGTGCTGACGGGGATTGCAACCTTCTTGATCCTGATGCTGCAACGCCGTGGGCAAAAACCTTTAGAGAAAGTGATTGGCGGTTTGCTGCTATTTGTTGCGGCGGCTTATATTGTCGAACTGATTTTCTCGCAGCCCGCGTTGGCCCCCCTGGCGAAAGGGATGATTTTACCGTCATTGCCGAATTCTGAAGCCGTTTTCCTGGCGGCTGGCGTGTTGGGGGCAACCATCATGCCGCATGTTATCTATTTACACTCTTCGTTGACCCAGAATCTGCACGGCGGTAGCGCTAAAGAGCGCTATAACGCGACACGCTGGGATGTGGCAATCGCCATGACCATTGCGGGTTTTGTGAATCTGGCGATGATGGCCACCGCTGCGGCGGCGTTCCACGCCCACGGACACACCGGGATTGCTGATTTGGATCAGGCATATCTGACGCTGGAACCCCTGCTGAGTCATGCTGCGGCGACGATCTTCGGTCTTAGCCTGATTGCCGCTGGGCTCTCTTCCACGGTCGTCGGTACGCTGGCGGGGCAGGTGGTGATGCAGGGCTTTATTCGCTTCCATATCCCATTATGGTTCCGCCGTGCCATTACGATGTTACCGTCATTTGTGGTGATTTTGATGGGTTTAGATCCGACGCGTATTCTGGTGATGAGCCAGGTGCTGTTGAGCTTTGGTATTGCTCTGGCGCTGGTACCGCTGCTGATTTTCACAAGCGATAGCAAGCTGATGGGGGAATTGGTGAATAAGCGCTGGGTCAAATACATCGGTTGGGCGATTGTGGCAATAGTCGTAACGCTGAATGGATGGCTGCTGGTGGGGACGCTGTTTGGATAGTCGGCACCTGGAAGGTCATATGCTAAACCCAGCGGCACTGCGTTCGTGTGGGTGTAGGCCTGATGGCGGCTTTGCCTCATCAGGCCTACATGTTGTCAATGCCCACAGTATCTACGATTGTGCACGTATGTAGCCCGGACGAGGCGTTCACGCCGACTCCGGGAGGGCTCTGCACCCAGATAAGGGATTAATGGCGGTGCCCATGACCATGACCGCGTCCGTGGTCGCGTCCACGACCGCGATGATCATCACGGTCACCCCAGCCATCACGGTAGCCACGTTCATAAGCATTATGCTTATTCCAGCCGCGATGCCAGCCGTTGTCGTGACGTTTCCAGTGTTTGTGCCAGTAGTCCCGATCGCGCCAGCGACCACCGTCCCAGTAGTTGCCGTAATTATCGCGATCGCCAATTTGTAATTTTATGGATGGCAGCAGGGTGATTTCGCCAGCATTGGCGAACATCGGGGCTGATGCCATCAATACTGCTGCCAGAATCAGTGACCTGAACATACTTCTCTCCTATACGATCGTGGCCCATCAGGCCTGTTAACTCAATATTACAATTTGTTAAACATCGGAATTATTGGGTTAACTCTTAAACCGCCAGGAGAGAGCATTTTTTGCTAAAGTCGTCGTTATTTTATACTGCGTAAGATGGCGTCTATTTCAGCGCATTCCTGCGCGCTAAAATGCCTGTTCGCCAGCATTCCTACCGCGTCATCCAGTTGGGTAATCTTACTCGCGCCAATCAGTACGGAAGTGATCGCCTGCTGGCGCAACACCCATGCCAGCGCCATTTGCGACAGCTTCTGACCCCGTTTTTCTGCCATCGTATTGAGCTGCCTTACGGCCTCAATCTTACCGTCAGTCAGTTGCTCGGGCTTAAGGAATACACTGCCGCTGGCCGCGCGTGAATCTGCCGGAATACCGTGCAGATACCGGTCGGTTAGTTGTCCACCGGCCAACGGTGAGAAAGCAATACAGCCCACGCCTTCTTGTGCCAACACATCCAGTAGCCCGTTCTCTGCGCCGCGTTCCAGCATCGAATATTTTGGCTGGTGGATAAGGCATGGCGTACCAAGATCGTTCAGAATGCCAATTGCCTGACGCGCAAGCTCTGCCGGATAGTTGGAAAGCCCAACGTACAGCGCCTTACCCTGGCGTACGATATGGTCCAGGGCACGCATCGTTTCCAGCAGCGGAGTTTCCGGGTCAGGACGGTGGTGATAGAAAATATCGACATACTCGAGCCCCATCCGTTTCAGGCTTTGGTCGAGGCTGGAGATTAGATATTTGCGTGAACCCCAGTCGCCATAAGGGCCATCCCACATGGTGTAGCCGGCTTTGCTGGAGATAATCAGCTCATCACGATAAGGAAGGAGATCTTCACGTAAAATACGGCCAAAGTTGCTCTCCGCTGAACCTGGAGGCGGCCCATAGTTGTTGGCTAAATCAAAGTGCGTGATCCCGCGATCGAATGCGTGACGCAGCAGCTGACGGCTGTTTTCAATAAGCGTTGCATCACCAAAGTTATGCCATAGTCCCAGCGATATAGCCGGGAGCTTGAGGCCGCTGTTGCCGCAGCGCTGAAACGTCATGTTCTCATAACGCGTCGGATTTGCCTGGTAAACCATTGTATCCTCCAGAGTGTACTTTTGTGTATACGCTTACACTAGCGAATGTCCACTCCCTCGTACACTCCTCTAATCTGTAAATTTTGCTTTCCAGCAGACTTTTTTACCATTTCTGGACAGCCTTAACACTTCTTCAATACTCAAAGAAACCAACCACTGGGGGAAGTGCATGATGACCGCGTCCTATACCGTTGCAGATTATCTACTAGATCGCTTGGCTGACTGTGGCTCTGACCACCTGTTTGGCGTGCCGGGAGACTACAACCTCCAGTTTCTTGACCATGTGATTGACCACAAAACAATACGCTGGGTGGGCTGTGCCAACGAACTCAATGCTGCCTATGCCGCTGATGGCTATGCACGGATGCAGGGCTTTGGGGCACTGTTGACCACCTATGGCGTAGGTGAGTTAAGCGCGTTAAATGGCGTTGCGGGAAGCTTTGCTGAACAGGTACCCGTACTGCATATTGTGGGCGCACCTTGTACCGATGCCCAGCAGCGACATGAGTGTCTACATCACACCTTAGGCGACGGTAACTTTGACCACTTCCGTCAGATGAGTGCCCCAATCTCTGTCGCACAGGGTGTGTTAAACGCGCGCAATGCTTGCGACGAAATCGACCGGGTACTGCGAGAGATCAAACGAACAAACAAACCTGGATATTTACTGTTACCGGCCGATATCTCGGCGCTCCCGGTATCGCGCGCTGTAAACGTTATCACTGAACCAGACACTCATGATCCGGCGCAACTCGCCAGTTTCATTGAACATGCACGGGATTTTTTGCAGCCGTGTCGACGAGTCTCGTTGCTGGCGGATGTGCTTGCGTTACGTTTTGGCCTCCAGTCGGTGTTGAATCAGTGGATGAACGATGTGCCGATACCTCATGCCACCTTATTGATGGGTAAAGGATTGTTTGACGAGCAACGAGCGGGATTTGCTGGGACTTACAGCGGTAAGGCAAGCTTACCGCAGACGCGTGAGGCCATTGAGGATGCCGAGGTTATCGTCTGTATTGGCACCTGTTTCACCGACACCATTACAGCGGGCTTTACCCAACATATCCCGGTTGAGCGATCCATTGAGATCCAGCCTTTTGCCTCAAGGATCGCTGGGCGCTGGTTCAGCGGCATTACGATGCAAGAGGCAGTAAAAGCACTCATTACCCTGAGCCACGACTTCTCCTCCCAGTGGCAGACGTATCAGCAAAAGAACGCTGTATCGCCTATGGTCGATAATGGACATCTGACACAACGCCATTTCTGGCAGACACTGGAAAAATCGCTCCAGCCAAATGATATTTTGTTGGCAGACCAGGGGACGGCGGCATTTGGTATTGCCGCGCTGACGCTGCCTTCTGGTGCGAGCTTGATTGTGCAGCCTTTATGGGGATCGATTGGTTTTACTCTGCCAGCGGCATTCGGTGCGCAAACTTCCCAGCCGGACAGACGCGTGGTGCTGGTGATTGGTGATGGTGCCGCACAGCTTACAATTCAGGAGCTCAGTTCGATGCTCCGGGACGGACAACGTCCGCTGATTTTGTTGCTCAATAACGAAGGTTACACGGTTGAGAGGGCCATTCACGGGCCGGAACAGCGCTATAACGACATCGGCCTGTGGAACTGGACGCAATTACCGCAGGCGCTCAGCCTTCATGGTCAGTTTGAGTGCTGGAAAGTCACCAACGCATCGCAACTTAACGATGCGCTGGCGCGCGCGCAGCGTCGGGATAAGCTGACGCTAGTGGAAGTTGTGCTGCCGAAGATGGATATCCCACCGCTCCTGAAAGCGGTGACCGATTCGCTGGAAGCACGCAACAACGGGCATTAATCCTTACGCTTACGCGGCACCATCATTGTCGGTTTCCCCGCCAGCAGCAGCCAGGCGGGGAGCATGACAATGCACAGAAGCGGCAGCAACGTCGTATCTGGTACCACCACGGCAGCCATAAATAGACTTAGCCAGGCATCACGCGTCACGACCAGCACTAACCCAAGAATCGCGCAGGAGACGGTGATTGCCGCCGGAACCGCTTCTACGTGAGCATGTAACATTAACCCCAGTGCGACGGCGACAAACACCGCCGGGAAAATGCGCCCACCGCGGAACCCACAGGCTGCGGCGACAACCAGTGCCGCCAGCTTACTGATAGCAAACAGCAGATAGTCGTTAGCGCCAAAATGCTGCCCGGCAGTCAGCTGTTGCATTTCATCAAGCCCTTTGAACAACGTAATTGGCCCGCCAACAATGCCAATAATTCCCAACACAAAGCCGCCAAAACCGAGAATCAGCACGGGATGTTTTAAGCGATGCACCAGCGCATGTAGGTGCGGCAAGCACCAGACGGCAACCATGCCGATGGCAATAGCCAGAATGGCCACAATGGCGCCGCTGAAGATATCGATGATGCGCATAGTCTGGTAGTGCTCAATCGACAGCGAGAATTGCGGATGGAAAAATAACCCAGTCGTTAATGCGCCAGCAGCTGCGGCCAGCAATGGCGCGAAAAGTCTGTCCCACAACGGTGATTCATTATTGCTGGCTAACGTCTGGGAAAAAATGAGTGCAGCGGCAACGGGTGTACCAAACAGGGCGCCGATCGTCCCGGCGGCGGCGAGAATCGTCCAGTCAAGGGAGCTAACCCGAGGGAAATAGCGCGCGCCTAGCGCCACGGCTAGGGCGATATTCACAGACATTATCGGGTGCTCCGGGCCAAGACTCACGCCGCCAGCCAGACCAAGGATGAGCGCCAGAGTCAGGCCAGGTAGATACGATGGTGGAACCGCCGCACCAATCAATGGTTCGCTTGCCGGATCGGGCCCGGCGTGACCTGGGCTAAAGCGGATAACCAGCCCCACGGCAACACCAGTCAGTGTCAGTATCAGGACAATCCAGAATGGCGAAGCAAAATCAATGCCGAACGTGGCAGGCAGGCTACGCCAAAGCAGATGTTGTAGCACGGCGGCAATTTTCATTACCACAATCAAGATCAGGCTCGAAGCCACGCCTATTAGCACTGCCGGGATAGACAGCAACAGCATGGTTCTGGCTCGCGGATGGAGCATTTTTATATCCTTTTGGCTGAATACCTGGGCTACTTTGCATTTTCCTGCGTTTAGGTTCAGCGCAAATGGTGCTGAAACGATACGACCCAGCGTCACACCTCTCTCTTCGCATGTGTTAAAAAATGCGCAAAAAATGTGACCTGGATCGATAATTCTGGGGCGCTCACGCAAACGTGATTGTTGTTAAAGCGCCTTGAATTTACAGTGTGGCAAAGATTTATTCTGACTTTAGCGGAGCCGTAACCGAATGACAAAGTTTGCTTTAGTAGGGGATGTTGGGGGCACCAATGCGCGTCTGGCATTGTGCGATATCGCCAGTGGGGAAATCTCGCAGGCTAAAACCTATTCTGGTCTGGACTACCCGAGCCTGGAAGCTGTCGTTCGCGTCTATCTCGACGAGCATAACGTCACGGTAAAAGACGGCTGTATCGCCATTGCCTGCCCAATTACCGGCGACTGGGTGGCGATGACGAACCATACCTGGGCATTTTCGATTGCGGAAATGAAAAAGAACCTCGGCTTCGCGCATCTGGAAATCATTAACGATTTCACCGCGGTATCCATGGCCATCCCGATGCTGAAAAAAGAGCATCTGATTCAGTTTGGTGGCACTGAACCGGTCGAAGGCAAACCAATTGCTGTTTATGGTGCAGGCACAGGGCTTGGCGTGGCACACCTCGTTCACGTGGATAAACGCTGGGTGAGCTTGCCGGGTGAAGGCGGCCACGTTGACTTTGCGCCGAATAGCGAAGAAGAGGGCATTATTCTTGAAGTGCTGCGCGAAGAGATTGGTCATGTTTCTGCCGAGCGCGTTCTATCGGGGCCGGGGCTGGTCAATTTGTACCGCGCTATCGTGAAAGCCGATAACCGTCTGCCGGAAAACTACAAACCGAAAGACATTACCGAACGTGCGCTGGAAGATACCTGTACCGACTGTCGCCGTGCGCTGTCGCTATTTTGTGTGATTTTAGGACGCTTTGGTGGCGACCTGGCATTAACGCTGGGGACGTTTGGCGGCGTCTATATTGCCGGGGGCATCGTGCCGCGCTTCCTGGAATTCTTTAAAGCATCCGGTTTCCGTGGCGGCTTTGAAGACAAAGGCCGTTTTAAAGACTACGTGCATCCAATTCCGGTGTATCTGATTGTTCACGATAATCCAGGCTTGCTGGGTTCTGGTGCGCACTTGCGTCAGACGCTGGGACAGATTCTGTAATCTCGCTCACGATACTGCTAAGCCGCGTAAACGCGGCTTTTTCTTTTAGAACGGGCTGTCATGACAAACGGTGACTCGCTCGTTGCTGATAGGGTGAGTAAAGTGCAGCTCGCTGGCATGCAGCATTAGCCTCGGTGTCAACGCGCTTCCTGGATACGAAAGCCCACCATACAGATCGCAACCTAAAATTGGGTGACCCAACTGCTGGCAGTGAATACGTAGCTGATGGGTTCGCCCGGTCTGCGGGGTGAGTCGTACCCGCGTCAACGGCAGCGGAATCCCGTCTTCTGGTTGACGATAGAGGCGCTCGATAACCTGATAATGTGAACGGGCGGGTTTTCCATTAATGGCGCAAATTGACATCCGCGGAAACAGCGCCGGGTCTTTGGCAATAGCCGCATCAATTATTCCTTCATCGCTTTCCAGATGCCCACAAAGCAACGCATTGTAAACTTTCACCACCGTGCGTTGGCTAAACTGCTGGCACAGCGCGGCATTGATAGCCTTATTTCGTGCAATCACCATCAGCCCTGAAGTGCCGAAATCCAGACGGTGAACCAGAGTACAGCCGGGGAAAATCGTGACCAGCCGATGATGCACCGAATCAAGATTTTGCGGATTTTTACCCGACAAACTCAGCAATCCTGAGGGCTTATTAATGACAACCAGATGCTCATCCTGATACAGAATTTCTATTTCATCGTGGCACGGTGGGGCTATAAACGTATCAACAATCGTAGACATCAGGCGGCCTGGGGGAAGAATGGAAAGGGATCATACCCAATTTTCTATCGGCTGGCGAATCGGCTATGGCATGCAACATGTTCCTCGCACCGTTCAAATTTATCGTCCAGACTTAAAGCAAAGGCGTAGTTTATGTGGGCATTGTGTTTTACACTGCGCGCTGCAAAAATTTGAGTCGATAAACGATTAAGTAGGCGGTAATGGCGATGAACGGAACGATCACAACCTGGTTTGACGATAAGGGTTTTGGATTTATCAAAGATGAAAACGGAGATAACCGTTATTTTCATGTGATTAAAGTTGCCAACCCTGAACTGATTAAGAAAGATGCGGCAGTCACTTTCGAACCCACCACCAACAATAAAGGGTTGTCGGCATACGCGGTGAAAGTCGTGCCGGAAAGCAAATATATCTATATTGCGGGTGAGCGTCTTAAACTGACGGCAATCAAGTCGTTTCTGGTTTATAGCGAAGAAGTACCGGCTGATACGCGCATTGATAAAGAGAACGCGGTGCTTTCAGTCGGCGCGTTGATGAATAGCATAAGACCTAAGGCAGAAGTGAAGTCGGGTGAGATGCGTTCGTTGAAAAAACTGGCGATCACCACCTTCCAGGGAACGACGCTCATCTTCTCTGAAGATGAGATAGACATTGAGACAACGGTCAAAATGCTCAAAGTCTAAAATACGCCTCCGTTGGCATGCCGAAATCCTGCATTAATTCGTCACAGGGTTTCGGCGCCATTTCCTGTCCTACAGATGCATTATCTGCCGAAACTCTTTCACCTTACTGCGGCTTACTGGCACCTGAAACTCCAGATCGCGCAAGCGTAAAATATAGGTGTTATTAAACCACGGTTCAATTTCGCGAATTTTATTCAGATTGACGCAATACGAACGATGGCAGCGGAAAAAGTGGCTGGTGGGGAGTTTGTTGCAAAATTCAGTGATGTTCATCGGCATCACATAAGATTCCCGCCTTGTATAAACAAACGTCATCTTTTCATGTGCTTCCGCATAGTAAATATCGTTTATCGGCGTGACGATAATACGCTCATCTTTAATCAGATTGATGGTGTCGTTTTCACGAACCGTCCCTACCGGCGCGCCAATATTGCCTGATTGTTGCTGTTGCCAACTGGATTCCAGTTTTTGCAGCATGGTCACAATCCGCGTTTCCTGATAGGGCTTCAAAATATAGTCGAAAGCTTCTAGCTCAAAGGCTTCAACCGCATGTTCTTTCCATGCGGTGATAAACACAATAAACGGTTTATGGGCGAACTGGCTGATGTTCTGCGCCAGCAGTACGCCATCCAGCGAGGGAATATTGATATCGAGGAAAATCGCATCCACTTTGTTGTGTTGTAAAAACTTGAGCACATCCAGACCGTCGTCAAAAGTCCCGACGATCTCCATCTGGCTGTGCTCTTTAATTAGCCAGGTCAGTTCCTGTTGTGCTAGGAATTCATCTTCGACAATGATGACTTTCATGCGTACTCCGGTTTAAGGCAATAAAGTGGCGGCGGCCGGGATAGGCGTGCGCTGGTTAGGGATGTAGAACACAATCTCTGTTCCCGGCTCCAGACGATGAATATGCAGTCCCTCACCATAAAGTAATTTAACCCGATGATGGACGTTCAACAGGCCAATTTTATTGCCCGGCATTTCGTTAGTTTTGACTCGTTCAACCACCAACGGGTCGATACCCGGCCCGGTATCCCGCACGCCGATGCGAACGCGGTTGCCGGACTCAGTCACGCTGATAGTGACAACGCCTTTCCCTTTACTGCGCTGAATGCCATGGACGATGGCGTTCTCGACTAACGGTTGGATCAGCAGGCTAGGGATCAGACAATTCACCTCGTCGTCTATATCGTAGATAACGGTTAACTTATCGCCAAAGCGTGCCTGCTCAATCGCAATATAATCTTTTATCTGGTACAGCTCTTTACGGATATCAATCTGCTCATCGTCTTTTAATTCAATGTTATAGCGCAAATAGCGCGACAGATTGAAAATCAGCTGTCGCGCGGTGTCCGGATTCATGCGAATCGACGACGAAATCGCGTTCAACGCGTTAAACAGGAAATGGGGATTTATTTTACTTTGCAACGCACGCAGCTCTGCCTTATTTGCCATTTCGCGCAATTGCTCGGCGCGGGAAACTTCAAGCTGAGTTGAGATAATCTGCGATAAACCGATGGCCATCTCCTGAAGTGAAGACGTGATCTGGTGAGCGTGGCAGTAATAGATTTTGAGCGTCCCGGTGACCACACCAGTTTCCGACAATGGGATCACCAGCATGGAGTGAATCTCGGGTGTGCGATAGGCTTCATCATTGTTTTTAATGATTATTTTACCATTGTTGATGGCCTGTTTTGTTGTCGGACTAATATCCGCATCGTCATTTTGGTAATTGTCTTCCCCGACGCCGACATAGGCCAGAACCCGCTCGGTATTGGTGATGGCCACAGCATCCGCATGAATATCCTGACGAATGATGTCGCAAATCTGCCGTAGCGTGTCGCTATTAATCTGGCGGAAAAGCGGTAGCGTTTTGTTGGCGATATCCAGTGCAAGCTTGGCCTGACGAGCGGCGCTGGCTTCCTTTTCTCCCTCAACGCTTTGTACCAACAGCACGATAAAACCGATACAGACGCTGCCTGCAATCATGGGAATACCGATTTTTGACACGATATCGACACCTAGCGCGATGCTTGGTGCCCAGACAATCACCAGTATCATGGTCAGCGTTTCACACAACATTCCGCCGAGAATACCAATTTTCCAGTGCAACTCTTTCGGGACTTTTCGGTTGATAAGGCCAGATAAGATCCCGGCCAAAATGCTGGTAATAAAGCAGGGGACTGCTGTCACACCGCCAGCATCAATCAGATAGCGATGGATCCCAGCGATAATACCGACAATGCCGCCGACCCAAGGGCCGAAGAGGATCCCACCGGACATCACGGCAATCACGCGCACGTTGACCAATGATCCTTCGACCGGTACCCCGGACCAGGTGCTGAAAATGGCGAACATAGAGAAAATGACGGTAACCGCCAGCAGCTCTTTTGGCGTATGGGCCGACTTGTGCAGCAGTTCGCGAAAGAGGCGAATGCGGATCAGGAAAAAGAGGCAAATCAGCATTAATGCGGCTCGGTCATAAACCGCGAGCAGCATATTGAGTATTTCGTGCATGAGGGCGCCGGGTGTATTCAGGAAAGTCATATGATAAGTAACCCAGTGGCAGATGACCAGCAGTACGCAGAATAGGGAAAAACCCTGATTTTAAAAGGGGATTGATTGGCAAGGGTTATCAGTAGCGCGGGATGGCATAATTTTATCAATTCCAGCGATATGGTATGAAAATGCATTGAAAACATATTGTTGATTTAATGTTTTCTTTAGCCTGCTTATTGCATTCAGGAAGCGATTATCGTTTGTATTTTTTCCTCTTTTTCACACGCTATTCTTTTTTTTAATTGCCTATCGACAGCGGCAATTTAATCAGGTTATTTTCTAGTCATGCCACAAAAGTGGCAGCGTCGCTCGAACGGTTCGGGCGCTCACGTTATCCTGAGGAATCTATGGCTGAATCCAGTCCTGAACGCCGTTTTACGCGTATCGATCGCTTACCCCCGTATGTGTTTAATATTACTGCTGAACTGAAAATGGCTGCGCGTCGGCGTGGCGAAGACATCATCGATTTCAGTATGGGGAATCCTGACGGCGCGACCCCGCCGCATATCGTTGAAAAATTGTGTACCGTTGCCCAGCGCCCAGATACGCACGGCTACTCGACTTCGCGTGGCATACCTCGACTGCGTCGGGCCATTTCACGCTGGTATCAAGAACGCTATGACGTCGAAATTGATCCTGAAAGCGAAGCGATTGTGACCATCGGGTCGAAAGAAGGGCTGGCGCACCTGATGCTAGCGACCCTCGATCATGGCGATACGGTGCTGGTACCCAACCCAAGCTATCCGATTCATATTTACGGCGCTGTGATTGCCGGTGCCCAGGTTCGCTCCGTCCCGCTGGTGGAGGGCGTTGACTTTTTTAGTGAGCTTGAGCGGGCCATTCGCGAAAGCTACCCGAAGCCGAAGATGATGATCTTAGGTTTTCCGTCAAACCCTACTGCCCAGTGCGTTGAGCTGGAATTCTTTGAGAAAGTGGTGGCGCTGGCCAAACGTTACGACGTGCTGGTGGTTCATGACCTTGCGTACGCGGATATTGTCTACGACGGCTGGAAAGCGCCATCCATTATGCAGGTTCCTGGGGCACGCGATGTCGCAGTTGAGTTCTTTACGCTGTCGAAAAGCTACAATATGGCGGGGTGGCGTATTGGCTTTATGGTTGGCAACAAAACGTTAGTTAACGCCTTAGCACGCATTAAGAGCTATCACGATTACGGCACCTTTACGCCGCTACAGGTTGCGGCGATTGCCGCGCTGGAAGGCGATCAACAGTGCGTGCGCGATATTGCCGATCAGTACAAGCGACGTCGCGATGTGCTGGTGAAAGGGTTACACGAAGCGGGCTGGATGGTTGAATGTCCGAAAGCATCAATGTACGTCTGGGCAAAAATTCCCGAACAGTATGCTGCAATGGGATCGCTGGAGTTTGCCAAGAAGATGCTGCAGGATGCGAAGGTTTGCGTATCGCCGGGTATTGGTTTCGGTGACTATGGAGACACGCATGTCCGGTTTGCGCTGATCGAAAACCGCGACCGTATTCGCCAGGCGATTCGTGGGATTAAAGCGATGTTCCGTGCTGACGGCTTATTGCCATCAGAGAGTAAAAGCGCAGGTTAATTCTGCATCCCTCTGAAACGCAAACAGGAGCCAAATGGCTCCTGTTTTTGTATGCACGTACAGGACTAGATCATCAGGGCAAATGTACCGGCAAAAACGATGACCATAAAGGAAATGCCCATAAAGAAATATTTCACGACTCATCTCTCCGCGTATCTTTTTTCTACGCACTCATGAACGGTGGTACTGCGAGCTGATAACAACCGTTGGAAAACAACAAACACGCGTTTTCACGGTAGGCCATCACCTCAGAATGACTGTGCTTTAATGCTCCAGGTGGCGCTAATGTACGCTTAAAAACTAAGGGAGACAAGCGGCATTTTTTTATTAATTTTTAGTTACTTACGAGTGTCGTGATTCGGCGACACATTAATTTCAAATGGTAATAAATTTCATCCTGGCGACGTTCATGAGCACAGATTAAGAGAAAATTCTCAGCATGAATGATTTCGCTTTTCGTTTGAGTATGAGTGCTCATCTCTTCGTATGATTGTTTTTTATTTTGGTTAAATTTTCTTTACTTATTTCGCAATTTTTACCGACAATTCACTGTTGTGGATTATATTATTTATTATAATTTACATGGCAACCAATAAATGTTGATTATTATTTTATTGCAATTATCTGATTTACATTAACAATACTCCTGGAATTGTTCGGCGGAAAAAATGCTTCCCCTCCTGTTGTGGGTATTTCCTCGTGATTAAAATTCGCCCAAAAGTTGATAGGTAAGAATATTGTTTTATTGCTGTTTTAAAGAATTTCGTTTTATAAAATAATATTGACAATAATATCAGTGAATGAAATTATTGAAATATATAAGGAGGGGACAATGATGTCGCTACAAATTGATTATGGAACAATCAACTGCATGACTTGCCCTTCGAACTGCGAGGTTAAACCTAACGCCTCATTACGCATATCATTTTGCCAGGAATATTGTTTTTGCACTTGGCCAAAGGCTAGCAGTTTTTTTTCATTAGGCATAGTGGAAGGACTGTTAAAACAAAGCTATAACAATATTTATCTTGGATGTGTGTTTGTTGATTTTTCTATTAGTCATCTGCGTCATTTTACCGATGCCCGATGGATAGATTATCTCATTGAAACAAAATTAAAAATCATTGTTGTTTGTGATACACACCTTAAACCATTGGCAAATTATTGGTTTAAGCATTCAAAGGATATTTTTTTGGTGATATATCCTGATGATAAGATCTCCAGTGCTTGTGATAATTTAAAGAAGCGATTTATTTATCAACGTGACGCCTTTTACAAAGGTGAGGCGTTGTCGGTGTTAGAGTTCGATGTCCTGAGGGCGCTGATTGCTGGTGAGGATTGCAATCACCTTGCGAAGTCTATGGATGTTGAGATCCGCAGAGTGTACGCTGCTAAGCAACGAGCAGAAAAGAAAATGGGTGCTGACGTGAATATGTTATTCAGATTATCACATTCCAGCTAGCACGTTTATATGTGTTGTTTAATGCTGACTTATCCTGAGAATCTTGATTCACTTAATATTGAACATGCCCACCGCCGATTTCCGTGATTATAATAATATGCAAAGGTGCTGATAATACCATGGAAAAATATGCAGATGAGTTGTGCATCATGAACAATGCTATTATGAATATTATTTTTTCTGCGGGTAATGAGAATCAGTGCAATACGGTCTTTAATTCATTACACACGGAAATCGTCGACCATTATTTCCCAGAGTCGGTTAAAACTGATTGCCTTCAGGCCATTGAGGTTTGGCGCGCAGCACGGGGTATCTCTGATGAGACAGAAAAAATGCATCTACAGCAGTCAGCGATGCTCTCTCTGTTAGCGGCATTAGGACGTGTGCATGCGTTAATGGCGATTGAAGAATACATTATGCAAAAAAATACAGAAGCCTTCGGATTACGTTAAACCGCAGTGATGTTTTTACTTCCTCTAAAAGCAATTGCCCCACATAAAACCGTGGGGCATTTTTTTGTTTGTTCAGGTCAGTTAATGTGGCTTACCACATCAAATCGTCTGGCACGACAAAAGCGGCGTATGGATCTTCTTCATCCAGCGTCTCTTTACTGATTTCATTGCTTAGAACAATGTAACTCGCATCGCGTTGGGCGATTTTTTCAGCAACGACCGCAGGAATAATCCCGTACTCGCTCTCAGCACTGCCTTCGACGGGCAGGCGAGCAATATTCAGGCGCCCATTGATCAACTGTGCCTGCGTCGTTTTATCGACATAGATCTTTTTGATGAGGTTATCATCGGTAAAGTTAAAGCCGATATCGCCTTTTGAAATCACGATTTTATTCATTTCAATGAGCTGCTTGATCTGCGCTTTATACTCTTTTGATAAGACCGCCTGTTTTTGCTGTTCGCTTAACAGCTTATCGCGTTCAACCTGCGCCTTTTTGTTTTCATCTACTGCTTCTCTGGCTTCACGGGCCTGTACGCGTGACTTTTTCGCGGTTCTTTGGACTTTTGCCATTTTTTTACTGGTGACGAGTCCAGCTTTGAGCATCTGTTCTTGTAATGTGAGTTTTGTCATGTTCGTGTCTAAACCAATAAAAGAATATGCTGGATTATAACCTTAACCATGGAGGCTATGCCAGATTACGCAGGAGGGATGAAAAAGGTTGGCGAAATGGTGTCCCATGCAGACTCCGCGCGTCGCTTTTTGTTCCTCGACTACGGCTATGCCTTTACCGATGTCGGCACAGCGTGCGAGATCTTCTCGTTGCGATTATCACGCAACTGATGGGCGATAAGGTGCGTATTGCCGAGCATAGCCTGCTGGCCCTTTTCGATATCCCGAAAATTCTCTGGCCGCGCCTGCGCCTTTCATGGCAATGGCGTCGCCACCATATGATCACCGGTCGTATGGATTTCTGTATGGATGAGCGCGGGCTGAAGGTCAACGATTACAACGCCGATTTGGCTTCTTGTCATACCGAAGGTGGGCTCGATTTTTTTGCCTGAACGTTGAGTAGCATGGGGGAGATATTGAGGTTTATTACTAAAGAAGGAATTGTCTGAATAAAATGCGTTTTGATTGTTATTGTTCTGTTGGTTTTTTCGCTATTGGTTTTAATGTCTATAAATGCTTATTTTTACGATATTATATAACGATATGACATTTTGTGCGGCATACTGTACTGCTATAACGTCATAATCCAGATTTTTACCCCATGGGGAATGCTCCTGCGAAGAAACTCGACAATTCTTTGAAAATCTTTGTGTCAGATCCCTTGCGAAATTAACCCAAAAATGTGCAGTGGCCCGTCGAAAATATCTTCTTTAATTACAATGTAGTTAATAGATGAGCCTGGCTTATCAAATTTACCCTATTGTCGAGAAACCTCAGATTTTTCCTTGTTATTAACATGCTTGTAACATTGCAGGGATAGTTCAACCTAAGACATTTTGTTATGCTCCAGATCAATTAATTTAATAAATAAGCAATTTCTTATTTGAAAATCAGTTTTAGGGCATGGTGCCTATTAATGGGTACATCCTTAGGGGGTGGAATAGAACGGAGGTGTCATATGAAGAACGTTATATTTTTTAAATTTCCACTAGCGCTGACCTTAATTATGGGGTCCATGACGATGGCCTGGGCATATAACGGCCAGACTGGGTCAGCGGCTGTCCCGTCGACGTCATTAAAAGAAAGTATTCTATTTGCTTTCGATCGCGATCCTTCTGTTACCCAGCAGGCGGCACAGATGGGTATCGGTCAGGCGCAAATAGATGAAGCGCGCAGTGGATGGATGCCACAAATATCACTTAGCGGTAATACCGGCCATAGTCAGACCACCGACTCCAGCGGATCGCTGAGCAACTCTGCGGCATGGGGCATGAGCCTGACGCAGCTGGTTTATGACTTTGGCAAAACCAACAACGCTATCAGCCAGTCCTCTGCGCAGACCGACAGCTACCGCTATCAGCTGATGGGTACGTTATCTAATGTCGCGGAAAAAACCGCGTTGAGTTACGTGGAAGTGAAGCGCTATACGGAACTGGCGCAGGCGGCAAAAGAGAACGTACAGGCGCTGAAAAACGTCCAGCAGCTGGCAAAATTACGCTCGGATGCCGGGGTTAGTTCCACGTCGGATGAGCTGCAAACGCAAACCCGAATTGCGGGAATGCAGGCAACGCTTGAGCAATATAACGCGGCACTGAAAAGCGCGCGGGCGCGGCTTTCCGTCCTCACTGGAATTGATGCGAAGCAGCTTTCTGCACTCCCTCAATCCCTTGAAGTTAAACAAGATCCATTGGATAACATTGACTACTCCTTAATCCCAGCCGTACTGGCCGCACAGACGATGGAAACCTCTGCGGAGTATGGCATTAAGCGGGCCAAGTCACAGCACTGGCCGACCGTGAGCCTTAAGGGCGGTCGCACGCGCTATGAGTCGAACAATCGTTCGTATTGGGACGATCAAATTCAACTGAACGTTGACGCACCGCTTTACCAGGGCGGGGCGGTTTCAGCACGGGTGCGTCAGGCGGAAGGTGCCAGAGCAATGGCGTCCTCCCAGGTGGATCAGGCACGCTTTGATGTATTGCAAAAAGCCTCGGTGGCACAGGCTGACTGGGCGGGTGCACACGGCAGAATGGAGGCCGGAAGGTTACAGCTCGAAAATGCGCTGCGCACGCGTGTTGTGTACAAGAATGAATATACGTTGAGTAAAAGAAGTATTAACGATTTACTCAGCGTGGAACAGGATGTCTGGCAAGCAACGTCATCGAAAATAATGGCGGAATATGATGGCTGGAGTGCGGGAATCAATTATGCATCGGCTGTCGATAATTTAATGCCTCTCATCGGAATAGAGAAGAACGCCTCAGCGAAATTACCTGACCTAAGCTAGAAAAAAAGCGCGGTTTCTGCCGCCAATATACAGCTAATAAATAATGGGGAATCTTCCTCAGGAATTGTTGCATCCATTTGGTAGAAATACGCGCAGGAACCCGTACGCTTGCAAGGAGATAAAAATGAGTAAAGCTAAAGTTGTTGATGTCATCATTCGTAAAACAGCAGAAAAAACGGTATTAACCGGAGAAGGAAATCTGTCGGTATCGGTTTCTGCGCCAAGCGTTATCGAAATTCACGGCTCTGCCCTGGACGTGGTGCGTTATATGCGCCAGGGCAAAGATCTGTTGATCTACATGAAAGACGGCAGCGTGATTCGATGCAATAACTATTTTATCGAAGATCCTGATACGCAAAACCAGTCTGAACTGGTGTTCAACGACGGGCAGGAACTGACTCATATTTCTTTTGCGGATACGGGAGAGACGGCGGGCCTGGCGGCTACCGAACTCACGGCGCAAGCAACGCCAATTGCCAGCATTGAACCCTTCATCGCACAGGAAAGCATCCTGAGCGATGCCCCGTGGGGCTGGATGGCGGGTGCTGCACTGGGCGGCGGGGCTATCGGCGCGTTACTGGCGCACGGCGGCGACGGTGAAACCAAAACCAGGGTCATCGACAACACAAAAGAGGTCGAAAGCGCGACGCCGACGTTTATGGTTACGGATAAAGCGGGTGATAAGCAGGGTGTGCTGGCGGCGAAAGAAATAACCGACGATAACACTCCAACCTTTAGTGGCACCGGCCAGCCTGGCGCGACGATTCAGATCAAGGACGGCAGCGGCAGCACTATCGCCAGCGCAATGGTCGGTAAAGATGGCTCCTGGACCGTTAAGCTTCCGACCCAAACTGACGGGGAACATACCTGGTCAGTCGTGCAAATCGACGGCAGCAAAACCACCGCTGCGGGCAGCCTTACCGTGACGGTGGCAACGGCAGACGCCACCGTCACGCTGGCGACGACCGCAGGCGATAACGTAATCAACGCCAGCGAACAGTCAGCGGGCTTTAACTTGTCTGGCGTCAGCAAAAATCTGGCGCAGGGCACTGGGCTGACCGTGACGCTGAACGGCAAGACCTATACTGCCGAGGTGGGCGCAAACGGCGCATGGAGTGTCAACGTTCCGGCTGCCGATGCGAAGGCGCTGACTGACGGCACCTGGACGGTGGCTGTGAGCGGTAAAGACGCGGCGGGTAATACCGTGTCGGGCAACCAAACCCTGAACGTGGACACAGACGCGCCAACGCTCTCCGTTAACGCGATCGCCCAGGACAACATCATTAATGCCGCCGAGCATGGCCAGGCGTTAACCCTGAGCGGCACCACCAACGCCGAAGCCGGACAAATCGTCACCGTCACGCTGAACGGTAAAAACTACACCGCGACCGTGGGCAACGACGGCACGTGGTCACTCAGCCTGAACGCCAGCGACGTCAAAGCGCTGGCCGAAGGCGATCATACTCTGACGGTAAACGTCAGCGATAAAGCGGGTAACCCGACGTCCACCACTGCAGATTTTAGCGTGGATACTGTGGCACCGGTGGTGACGGTCAACACCGTGGCGGGCGATAACGTGCTCAACACCAGTGAGCAGGGTCAGGCGCATATCGTTTCTGGTCAGGCGCAGGGTGCGGCGGCGGGCGATGTGGTCACCGTATTGATTGGCGGGAAAAGCTACACCGGCGTGGTGCAGGCAGACGGTAGCTGGAGCATCGGCGTACCGGCCTCGGCGCTGGGTGCGCTCGGTGAGGGCAATCATACAATCTCCGTTTCGGTGACCGATGCTGCTGGCAATACCGGCAATGCCACCCACAACGTAACGTTGAGCGGTGCGCCGCCTGAATTTACCGTCGATGCCATTAGCCAGGATAACGTACTCAATGCCCAGGAGGCGATGCAGCCGCTGAGCTTAACCGGCACCAGTAACCTGCCGAACGGCAGCGCGGTGACCGTTACCCTCAACAATGTCACCTATCAAACCACCGTTGAAAACGGCGTGTGGTCCGTGCAGGTTCCGGTCACCGACGTGCTGAACCTGGCGAATACTCTCTACACCGTTAGCGTGAGCGGCACCGACAGCGTGGGCAACAGCGGTTCCGCCGAGGCCAACCTGCTGGTGGACACCACGCTTCCACAAGTCATTATCAATACCTTCGCGGGTGACAACCTGGTCAATAACGCCGAAGTGGCGGTTGATCAAACTCTGAGCGGGCGCGTGACGGGCGCAGCGGCGGGCGACACTGTGTCCATTACCGTGGGTGGCAAAAGCTACACCGCGACCGTCGACAGCAGTCTGACCTGGAGCGTGACCATCCCGGCCGCCGATCTTGCGGCATTTGGCGATGGCGATCTGACCTTCAATGCCTCGGTGACCAATGCCCATGGCAATACCGGCACCGGCGAGCGCGATATTAGTATCAACGCTGAGCTTCCGGGCCTGCGCGTCAACACTATTTCTGGCGATGACGTGGTAAACGCCATCGAGCAGCAGCAGGATTTAACCGTCACCGGTTCCAGTAGCCATCTGGCACAGGGCACGCAGATCACCGTGACCATCAACGGAGTCGATTACCCGGCAGTGGTGGCGGCAAACGGCAGCTGGCAGATAGGCGTACCGGCAGCGGATCTGCAAAACTGGACAGCGGGCGAGATCGTCGTCACTGCGGGCGCTGAGGATGCGTGGGGCAATACCGTCTCCGTTGAGCATCCGATTGAACTGGACCTGAACGCCGTGGCGGTCACCATCGATACGGTGACCAGCGATGACATGCTCAATGCCGCCGAAAAAGGCGCGGACCTGACGCTTTCCGGCCAGACGCAGGGTGTGGAAGCCGGGCAGACCGTGGTGGTGAAATTTGCCGATCAGACCTTTACCGCGCAGGTGCAGCAGGATGGCTCCTGGAGCCTGACGGTTCCGGCCAGCGCCATGGACGGGTTAACCGACGGTCGCACGCCGGTTAATGTCAGCGTGACCAATGGCAACGGCAACAGCGCGGACGCCGCGCGCGTGGTGACGGTAGATACCCTGCCACCGACCATCGCGATAGACAATCTTACCGACGACAACATCATTAACGCCGCCGAGGCGCAGCAGGATCTGGTGTTGACCGGTAGCACCAACGCAGAAGCGGGCCAGACCGTCACCGTCACCCTGAATGGCAAACAGTACCAAACCACGGTGCAGAACGACGGCAGCTGGCGACTAAGCGTGCCTGCGGTTGATATGGGCGCGCTGGCTGATGGGAGCATGACCGTTACTGCCAGCGTCAGCGATGTGGCAGGCAACAGCACCAGCGCGGATCGCGTAGGCCTGGTGGATGCCACCGTACCTCAGATAACCATCAATGATTTCGTTACCGACACCAACACCGTAAACCAGGCCGCACACGGCCAGGCGCAGATCCTGAGCGGTTCTGTGACCGGCGCGGCGGCGGGCGACATCGTCACCGTCACCATTAACGGCACGGATTACACCACGGTCGTTGATGCGGCGGGCAACTGGAGCCTGGGCCTACCGGCGCCGGTCGTTCAGGGCCTGACGGACGGCACCTGGACCGTTGGCGTTTCCGTCACCGACGTATCCGGCAACACCGGCAGCAGTGCGATAGACGTGGTGGTGAATACTTCCGTTCCAGAGATTGCGCTCAACATCATCGCCATCGATGACGTGATTAACGCCACCGAGAAAGGCGAAGATCTGCAACTTTCCGGTAGCAGTAACCAGCCGGAAGGCACCGCCATTACGGTGACCCTGAACGGCATCAATTACACCGCGACCACCGCGGCAGACGGCAGCTGGAGCGTCACCGTTCCGGCCTCAGCGGTCAGCGCGCTGGGCGAAGCGAACTACACCGTCAGCGCTGCCGTGACCGACAGCGTCGGCAACAGTGCGTCCACCACCCATGATGTGCAGGTCGATACTTCCCTGCCAGTGGTCACCATTAACACCCTGGCGGGCGATAACATCGTTAACGCGGCTGAAGTGGCGGCGGGCCAGGCCCTGACGGGTAAAGTGGCGAACGCCGCGGCGGGCGATACCGTCACCATCACCCTCGGTGGACAGACTTACACCGCTACCGTACAGGACGATCTCACATGGAGCCTGCCGCTGAGCACTGACGTGCTGACGGCGCTGGGCGACGGCGATCTGACTGCGTCCGCAACGGTCACCAACGTTCACGGCAACACCGGCTCTTCTTCGCTGGACTTTAATATTGACGCGAACCTGCCGGGCCTGCGTATTGATACCGTGGCGGGCGACGATGTCATCAACATCATCGAGCACAACCAGAACCTGATTATCTCGGGCAGCAGCACCGATCTGGCGGCGGGCAGCATCGTGACTGTCACCATCAACGGTACTGACTATGCGGCCACCGTGCTGGCGGACGGCACCTGGCACGCTGCGGTTCCGGCGGCGGACGTTTCGCAGTGGGCGGATGGCGAGCTGAACATCAGCGCCAGCGCGCAGGATGTTTCCGGCAACCCGGTGAACATTGGTACTATTGTCGACGTCGATCTGGCCACGGTAGCGATTAGCATCAACAGCGTCACTGACGACAACGTGCTGAACGCGGCAGAAAAGGGCCAGGATTTGGTGCTGTCCGGCACCACGGCAGGCGTGGAAGCGGGCCAGACCGTGACTGTCACCTTCGGCGGCAAGTCTTACACCGCCACCGTGGACGCGGACGGCAACTGGACCACCACCGTACCGTCTGCTGACCTGACAAACCTGAAGGACGGCGATGCCAGCGTGCAGGCGAGCGTCACTAACGTTAACGGCAACAGCGCGAATGCGGCGCTGGAGTACAGCGTGGATGCCACCGCACCGACGGTGACCATCAATACCGTCAGCAATGACAACATGCTGAACGCGGCAGAAGCGGCGGCAGACCTGACCCTGAGCGGCACCTCAAGCGCCGAAGCGGGCCAGACGGTCACCGTGACCTTCAACGGCAAGCAGTACGCGGCGCAGGTTCAGGCCGACGGCAGCTGGACGCTGGACGTTCCGACAGCGGATATGGTGGGCATTGCTGATGGCCATTCCGCTATCACTGCCTCCGTGACCGATAAGGCGGGCAACCCGGCGAGCACCGGTTCTTCGGTTCTGGTTGACGTCACTGTGCCGCAGATCACCTTCAACACCGTCTCCGGCGATGACGTGATCAACAGCACCGAGTACGGCCAGGCGCTGACGGTGTCCGGCTCCGTGAACGGCGCGCAGGCAGGCGACGTCATCACCGTGACCCTGAACGGCAAAGACTACACGGCAATGCTGGATGCATCCGGCAACTGGAGCATTGGCGTCCCGGCGGGAGACGTGGGCGCGCTGAACGGCGACGACTATACCCTCTCTGCATCTATCACCGATAAAGCAGGCAACGGCACCAGCGCCACCCACGACGTGGCGGTATCGCTGACGGCTCCTGAGATTGCCATTAATACCATCGCCATCGATGACGTGATCAATGCCACCGAGAAAGGCCAGGATCTGCTGCTTTCCGGTACCAGCAACCAGCCGGAAGGCACCGCCATCACGGTGACCCTGAACGGCATCAACTACACCGCGACCACCGCGGCAGACGGCAGCTGGAACGTCACCGTTTCGGCCTCAGCGGTCAGCGCGCTGGGCGAAGCGAACTACACCGTGAGCGCAGCCGTAACCGACAGTGTCGGCAACAGCGCGTCCACCACGCATGATGTGCAGGTCGACAGCGCGTTGCCAGTCGTGACCATTAACACCATCGCCGGTGACGACGTGGTGAACGCGGCTGAAGTGGCGACAGGTCAAACCATCAGCGGCAAAGTGCTGAACGCGGAAGCGGGCAACACTGTGACCGTGACCATCGGCGGCAATACCTACACCGCCACCGTACAGGACGATCTGAGCTGGTCGGTGAATGTGCCGGAAGCGGTACTGACGGCTATCGGCAACGGCGATTTGACCGTTGAGGCGAGCGTGACCAACGGTGTGGGCAACACCGGATCCGGCGAGCGTGATATCGTTATTGACGCGAACCTGCCGGGCCTGCGTGTGGACACCGTGGCGGGCGACGATGTGATTAACAGCATCGAGCACGCACAGAACCTGATCATCACTGGCTCCAGCGACGGCCTGAGTGCGGGTACCACATTGACCGTGACCGTGAACGGCAAAACGTATTCCGCTACCGTGGCGGCAGACGGCACCTGGAGCGCAGCGGTTCCGGCAGCGGACGTCAGCGCGCTGGCGGCAGGTAATGTCACCGTCACCGTTGCAGGCCAGAGCACCGCGGGCAACCCGGTAAGTATCAGCCATGACGTGACCGTGGATCTGGCGGACGTGGCAGTCAGCATTAATGCGATTGCGACCGATGACGTGATCAACGCAGCTGAGAAAGGCGTGGATCTGGTGCTTTCCGGCACGACTTCCAACGTGGAAGCGAACCAGACCGTCACCATCACTTTCGGCGGCAAGTCTTACACCGCCACCGTCGATGCGGATGGGAACTGGACCGCGACGGTGCCATCTGCGGACCTGACCGGTCTGAAAGACGGTGACGCCAGCGTGCAGGCCAGCGTCACTAACGTGAACGGCAACAGCGCGTCGGCAGGCCGTGAGTACAGTGTGGATGCCACCGCACCAGCGGTTTCAATCGACATTATCAGCGATAACAACATCATCAACGCCGCTGAAGCGCAGCAGGATCTGCTGGTCAACGGAACGACCAATGCCGAAGCCGGGCAGACGGTGACCGTGACGCTGAACGGCGTGGATTACACCACTATTGTTGACGCGAGCGGCAACTGGAGCGTGACGGTTCCGGCGGCTGACCTGAGCGCCATCGGTGATGGGAGCTACACCGTCAGCGCCGCCGTATCCGACAAGGCGGGCAATCCGGCTTCGACGGAGCGTGATGTGCTGGTCGACATTACCGTGCCGCAGCTGAGCATCAACACGGTTTCCGGTGATGACGTGATTAACAGCACCGAGCACGGTCAGGCGCTGATCGTCAGTGGCTCTGCCACTGGCGCGGCGGCGGGTGATGTGGTCACCGTGACCATGACCATCAATGACAAATCCTACACCGCTACGCTTGACGCGGCGGGTAACTGGAGCGTGGGCGTACCGGCAGCGGACGTCGGTGCGTTGACCGCCGGGGATTACACCATCACTGCGGCCCTGACCGATAAGGCGGGTAACAGCAACAGCAGCACGCACGATGTGGAAGTGAACCTGACCGCGCCGGTTCTGACCATCGACACCGTTTCCGGTGACGATGTGATTAACAACACCGAAAAAACGCAGGATCTGACCATCAGCGGTACCGCGACAGGTCTTGCGACCGGTGCGCTGGTCACCGTCATGCTGAACGGTAAAGCTTACAGTGCGACGGTCGACGCGAACGGTCATTGGACCACGACCGTCCCAGCGGATCAGGTTGGTGCGCTGGGCGAAGCCCTGTACGACATCAGCGCGTCTGCGACAGACAGTGTGGGTAACAGTTCCAGCACCAGCCATACGGTAAACGTGGAGTCCGTTCTGCCTGGCGTGATCATCAACACCATCGCTGGTGACGACGTGGTGAACGCGGCTGAAGTGGCGACAGGTCAAACCATCAGCGGCAAAGTGCTGAACGCGGAAGCGGGCAACACTGTGACCGTGACCATCGGCGGCAATACCTACACCGCCACCGTACAGGACGATCTGAGCTGGTCGGTGAATGTGCCGGAAGCGGTACTGACGGCTATCGGCAACGGCGATTTGACCGTTGAGGCGAGCGTGACCAACGGTGTGGGCAACACCGGTTCCGGCGAGCGCGATATCGTTATTGACGCGAACCTGCCGGGCCTGCGTGTGGACACCGTGGCGGGCGACGATGTGATTAACAGCATCGAGCATGGCCAGAACCTGATCATCACTGGCTCCAGCGACGGCCTGAGTGCAGGCTCCGTGCTGACCGTCACCGTAAACGGCAAAACGTATTCCGCTACCGTGGCGGCAGACGGCACCTGGCTTGCAGCAGTACCGCAGGCTGACGTCAGCGCGTGGGCAGAAGGCCCGGTCACTATCAGCGTTGCAGGCCAGAGTACCGCAGGCAACCCGGTTTCCATTAGTCACGATGTGACCGTGGATCTGGCGGACGTGGCAGTCAGCATTAATGCGATTGCGACCGACGATGTGATCAACGCGGCTGAGAAAGGCGCGGATCTGGTGCTCTCCGGCACGACTTCCAACGTGGAAGCGAACCAGACGGTTACCATCACTTTCGGCGGCAAGTCTTACACCGCCACCGTGGATGCAGATGGGAACTGGACCACGACCGTGCCATCTGCGGACCTGACCGGTCTGAAAGACGGCGACGCCAGCGTGCAGGCCAGCGTCACCAACGTGAACGGTAACAGCGCGTCGGCAGGCCGTGAGTACAGCGTGGACGCGACCGCACCGACCGTTACCATCAGCACCCTCGCGGCGGACGACATTCTGAATGCGACCGAAGCGCAGGCTGACCTGACGATTAACGGCACCAGCACCGCTGAAGCGGGGCAGACGATCACCGTCACCCTGAACGGCAAAGACTACACCACCACCGTCGGGGCAAACGGCACCTGGACACTGGACGTCCCGGCAGCCGATCTGGCCGCCCTGACCGACGGCAGCGTGACCGTCACAGCCAGCGTGAGCGACAAAGCGGGCAACCCGGCTTCGGTTGACCATAACCTGACCGTCGACGTGACCGTTCCGGTGGTGACCATCAACACCATCGCGGGCGATGACGTGATCAACGTGGCTGAGCATGCTCAGGCGCAGATCGTCAGCGGCTCTGCGACCGGCGCGGCGGCGGGCGACAAGGTCACCGTCACCATCGGCGGCCAGTCTTACACTACCGTGCTGGACGCGGCGGGCAACTGGAGCGTCGGCGTTCCGGCGAACGTGATTTCAGCACTTCAGGACGGCACCGTGACCGTCAGCGTTAGCGTGACCGACGCGGCGGGCAACACCGGTAGCGGCACGCACAACGTGACCATCGACACCGGATTACCGTCCGTGGGCTTCGACGCCATCAGTACGGATAACGTATTGAACGCGGTCGAAAAAGGCCAGGATCTGAGCGTGAGCGGCACCAGCGCCAACCTGTCCGAAGGCACGACGGTGACCGTGACCCTGAACGGCAAGCAGTACACCGCGACCACCGCCGCAGACGGCAGTTGGACCCTGACGGTTCCGGCCGCGGATTTGGCTTCGCTGGGCGAGGCTAGCTACACCCTGAGCGCGAGCGCCACCAGCGATGTGGGCAACAGCATCAGCAACACCGCGAACCTGCAGGTGGATACCGCGCTGCCGTCTGTCACCATCAACACCATTGCGGGCGATAACGTGATTAACGCCGCCGAAGTGGCGACGGGTCAGACCATCAGCGGTCAGGTGACTAACGCGGAAGCGGGCAACACCGTGACCGTGACCATCGGTGGCAACACCTATACGGCAACGGTGCAGGACGATCTGAGCTGGTCGGTCAACGTGCCGGAAGCGGTACTGACGGTTATCGGCAACGGCGACCTGACCGTTGAGGCGACCGTGACCAACGGTGTGGGCAACACCGGATCCGGCGAGCACGATATCGTTATTGACGCGAACCTGCCGGGCCTGCGCGTCGACACCGTGGCGGGCGACGATGTGATTAACAGCATCGAGCACGCACAGAACCTGATCATCACCGGCTCCAGCGACGGCCTGAGTGCGGGTACCACATTGACCGTGACCGTGAACGGCAAAACGTATTCCGCTACCGTGGCGGCAGACGGCACCTGGCTTGCAGCAGTACCGCAGGCTGACGTCAGCGCGTGGGCAGAAGGCCCGGTCACTATCAGCGCTGCAGGCCAGAGTACCGCAGGCAACCCGGTTTCCATTAGTCACGATGTGACCGTGGATCTGGCGGACGTGGCAGTCAGCATTAATGCGATTGCGACCGACGACGTGATCAACGCGGCTGAGAAAGGCGCGGATCTGGTGCTCTCCGGTACGACTTCCAACGTGGAGGCGGATCAGACCGTTACCATCACCTTCGGCGGTAAGTCCTACACCGCCACCGTCGATGCAGACGGTAACTGGACCACGACCGTGCCATCTGCGGACCTGAGCGGTCTGAAAGACGGCGACGCCAGCGTGCAGGCCAGCGTGACTAACGTGAACGGCAACAGCGCGTCGTCGGGCCGCGCGTACAGCGTGGACGCGACCGCACCGACCGTTACCATCAGCACCCTCGCGGCGGACGACATTCTGAATGCGACCGAAGCGCAGGCTGACCTGACGATTAACGGCACCAGCACCGCTGAAGCGGGGCAGACGATCACCGTCACCCTGAACGGCAAAGACTACACCACCACCGTCGGGGCAAACGGCACCTGGACACTGGACGTCCCGGCAGCCGATCTGGCCGCCCTGACCGACGGCAGCGTGACCGTCACAGCCAGCGTGAGCGACAAAGCGGGCAACCCGGCTTCGGTTGACCATAACCTGACCGTCGACGTGACCGTTCCGGTGGTGACCATCAACACCATCGCGGGCGATGACGTGATCAACGTGGCTGAGCATGCTCAGGCGCAGATCGTCAGCGGCTCTGCGACCGGCGCGGCGGCGGGCGACAAGGTCACCGTCACCATCGGCGGCCAGTCTTACACTACCGTGCTGGACGCGGCGGGCAACTGGAGCGTCGGCGTTCCGGCGAACGTGATTTCAGCACTTCAGGACGGCACCGTGACCGTCAGCGTTAGCGTGACCGACGCGGCGGGCAACACCGGTAGCGGCACGCACAACGTGACCATCGACACCGGATTACCGTCCGTGGGCTTCGACGCCATCAGTACGGATAACGTATTGAACGCGGTCGAAAAAGGCCAGGATCTGAGCGTGAGCGGCACCAGCGCCAACCTGTCCGAAGGCACGACGGTGACCGTGACCCTGAACGGCAAGCAGTACACCGCGACCACCGCCGCAGACGGCAGTTGGACCCTGACGGTTCCGGCCGCGGATTTGGCTTCGCTGGGCGAGGCTAGCTACACCCTGAGCGCGAGCGCCACCAGCGATGTGGGCAACAGCATCAGCAACACCGCGAACCTGCAGGTGGATACCGCGCTGCCGTCTGTCACCATCAACACCATTGCGGGCGATAACGTGATTAACGCCGCCGAAGTGGCGACGGGTCAGACCCTCAGCGGCAAAGTAGTGAATGCGGAAGCGGGCAACACCGTGACCGTGACCATCGGCGGCAACACTTACACAGCAACCGTGCAGGACGATCTGAGCTGGTCGGTGAACGTGCCGGAAGCGGTACTGACGGCGCTGGGTAATGGCGATCTGACCGTAACTGCCACCGTTACCAATGGCGTGGGCAACACCGGTTCCGGCGAGCGCGATATCGTTATCGACGCGAACCTGCCGGGCCTGCGTGTGGACACCGTGGCGGGCGACGATGTGATTAACAGCATCGAGCATGGCCAGAACCTGATCATCACCGGCTCCAGCGACGGCCTGAGCACAGGTTCTCTGCTGACCATCACCGTGAACGGCAAAACCTACCCGGCAACTGTACTGGCAGACGGTACCTGGAGCGCAGCGGTTCCGGCAGCGGACGTCAGCGCGCTGGCGGCAGGTCATGTCACCGTCACCGTTGCAGGCCAGAGCACCGCGGGCAACCCGGTAAGTATCAGCCATGACGTGACCGTGGATCTGGCGGACGTGGCAGTCAGCATTAATGCGATTGCGACCGACGATGTGATCAACGCAACTGAAAAAGGTACGGATCTGGTGCTTTCCGGCACGACTTCCAATGTGGAAGCAAACCAGACGGTTACCATCACCTTCGGCGGTAAGTCCTACACCGCCACCGTGGATGCAGACGGCAACTGGACTACGACCGTGCCATCTGCGGACCTGACCGGTCTGAAAGACGGCGACGCCAGCGTGCAGGCCAGCGTGACTAACTTGAACGGCAACAGCGCGTCGGCAGGCCGCGAGTACAGCGTGGACGCGACCGCACCGACCGTTACCATTGATACAGTGGCTGGCGACAACGTCATTAACGGCAGCGAAGCTGGCGCAGGCGTGGCGATCTCCGGCACCACCACCGCGGAAGTGGGGCAGACGGTCACCGTGACGCTGGGCGGCAATAGCTACACCGCGCAGGTGCTGCAGGGCGGTATCTGGAGCGTCAGCGTTCCGGCAGCCGATCTGGCCGCTCTGAGCGACAGCGGCTATACCGTGCAGGTGAGCGTCAATGATGCCGCGGGTAACCCGGGCAGCGCCGATAAGGCGATTACTCTGGATACCACGCCGCCGGTCATCAGCTTTAACATTGTGGCGGGCGACGACGTTATTAACGGCGTTGAGCATGGTCAGGCGCAGATTGTCAGCGGGACGACAACGGGCGCTGCGACGGGCGATAAGCTGGTTATCACCATCGGTAGTAATCAGTACACCACAACCGTGGATGCAAGCGGAAACTGGAGCGTGGGCGTCCCTGCCAGCGTGATTTCAGCGTTGCAGGACGGTACCACGACCATTAGCGCGACCATCACCGACAGCGCGGGCAACAGCAGTACGCAAACCCATGATGTTGTGGTCAACACGGCATCCGTTTCACTGACCGTCGGCACCATCAGCGGCGACGACGTGATTAACGCCACTGAGGCAGGTAGCGCGCTGGCGATTAGCGGCTCAAGCACCCAGTTTGCCAGCGGCACGCAGGTTACCGTCACCTTCAACGGTAAGAGCTATACCGCGACGATCCAGAGCGATGGCTCCTGGAGCGCCACGGTGCCAGCCGCCGATGTAGCCGCACTGACCGACGGGGCAAGCTATCAGGTCTCGGTCTCGGCACAGGACGGGGCGGGTAATAGCGCGTCGGCAACGCACAGCGTCAGCGTGGATACCTCCGCGCCTGTCGTGAGCATTGCTACGCTCTCCGGTGATGATGTGCTGAACGCTGTTGAAGCGCAGCAGCCGCTGACGATCAATGGCTCCAGCAGTGCGGAAGCAGGTCAGACGGTCACGGTTTCTCTGAACGGTAAAACCTACACCGCGACGGTGGCGAACGATGGGACCTGGACGCTCAGCGTTCCGGCGACCGACCTTGCCGCGCTGAGCGAAGGCGCGCTGACGGTCACCGCATCGGTGAACGATAAAGCCGGTAACAACGGCCAGACCACGCATACGCTGACGGTCGACACAGTGGCTCCAACCGTCACCATCAATACCGTGGCGGACGATAACATTGTTAACAATACCGAGCAGTTGGCGGGGCAGACCATCAGCGGTACCACCACCGCGGAGCAGGGCCAGATTGTGACCCTGACCTTCAACGGCCATAGCTATCAGGCGACGGTCGCGGCGGATGGAACCTGGTCTGTGTTCGTCGCAGGGCGCGATTTCCTCGGCCTGAGCGACGGGGATTACACCCTCTCTGCAACGGTGAGCGATAAGGCGGGCAACCCGGGTAGCGCAACGCACGATGTGACGCTGAACGGCGATGTGCCGGTCATCAGCATCAACATCTTTGCAGAAGATGACATCGTCAGCGCCGCCGAGCACGGCACGCCGCTGGTTGTGAATGGGACCACCGACGCGCCTGTAGGCCAGACGGTGACCATTACGCTGAACGGTAAAACCTACACGACGACCGTGCAGGCAGACGGCAGCTGGAGCACCACCCTGGGCAGTGCGGATGTCACCGCACTGGTAGACGGCGGCTCGTATGCTATCCATGCTCAGGTGAGCAATACCATCGGTAACAGCGCCAGCGCCGATCACACCGTGACTGTCGATCTGACGCCGCCATCAATGGGCATTAGCATCGATTCGCTGCAAAACGACACCGGCCTGAGCGCGAGTGATTTCATCACTAACGACGCCAAGGTGGTGGTGAACGGGTCGCTGACCGCGCAGCTCGGCAATAACGAGAAGGCGCAGATAAGCCTGGATGGTGGTACTACCTGGATTGACCTGACGGTGACCGGCACGACATGGCGCTATGCCGATGGCCGCACTCTGACCGACGGCACCTATGCATACCAGGTTCGCGTGGTAGATAACGCGGGCAACGTGGGGGCAACGGACAGCCAGGATGTGGTGATCGATCTCACCGCACCGGCGGCCACGACCATCACCGTTGATGCGGTAACGCAGGATACGGGGCTGTCGGACAGCGACTTTATCACCAGCGACAACCAGATCAGCCTGAAAGGAACACTGGGCTCGGCGTTGGGCAGCGGCGATCATGCGCAAATCAGCCTCGACGGCGGCTTAACCTGGATTAACGTCAGCGTCAGCGGCCTGAGCTGGACTTACGTGGATGGGCGCACTCTGGCCGATGGCGATTACAACTATCAGCTGCGGGTGATTGACGACGCGGGCAATATCAGCGCGACGGCAAGCCAGGTTGTGACCATTGATACCACCGTACCGGACGCCAGCAAGGTCATCACGATTGATAGTATTAGTGACGATACGGGCCTGAGCAGCAGCGACTTTATCACTAACGATACGTCACTGACGGTGAACGGTTCGCTGGGGGCTACGCTTTCTGACGGTGAATACGCGCAGATCAGTACCGACGGCGGTGTGACCTGGCAAAACGTGAACGTCACCGGTAATACCTGGTTCTACGTTGATGGACGTACGCTGGATAATGCGACCTATACCTACTACGTGCGGGTGGTTGATGCTGCCGGTAACGTCGGCTCCAGCGCGCAGCAGCAGGTGACTGTCGACACCGTTGCGCCTGATGCGGCGATTACGATCAGCGTTGATAACATCGCCGTGGATACCGGCTTTGATAACAACGATTTCCTGACCAGTTCGACCTCATACACTCTGAACGGCACGCTCGGCGCGCAACTCGGTGCAGGTGAATACGTTCAGGTGAGCATGGATGGCGGCACGACCTGGGTTTACGCCACGGTCAATGGTACCCAGTGGAGCTACAACGACGCCCGTACCCTGACCGACGGTAGCTACAACTACCAGGTACGCGTCATCGATCAGGCGGGTAACGTTGGAGCAACCACCTCTCAGGCAGTGACCGTGGATACCCAGGCACCGCAGTATGGCATCACCATCGATTCCATCAGCGAAGATACCGGGCAGTCCAGCAGTGATTTCATCACCATGGACACCACGCTCACCATTAACGGCTCGCTTGGCAGCGCGCTGGCCAGCGATGAACGCGTGCAGATTAGTCTGGACGGCGGCAATACCTGGGTGGATGCCAACGTGACCAACCAGCGCTGGAGCTACACCGACACGCGCGATCTGGCCGACGGTGATTACACCTATCAGGTGCGGATTATCGATCAGGCGGGCAACGTCGGTTCCACCTCTCAGCAGGTTGTGACAGTGGATACCACGGTACCTGATACCCTGGGAACGGTGGTGAGCTACACCGACTCGGAAGGCGAACGCCAGGGAACGTTTGGTTCTACGGTGGCAACGGATGACGCCTCTCCGCTTATCAGCGGGACGCTTAACCGCGCGCCGGACAGCGGTGAGATTATGCAGCTCTATCGCGACGGGATCCTGCTGGGTCAGGTGACGATGAACGGCAGCGCCAGTTGGTCCTTCCAGGACAACGGCCTGAGCGACGGTAACCATACCTACGTGCTGCGTGTTACCGATACGGCGGGCAACTACACCGAATCTGCAGGCTTCGTACTGAAGGTGGATACCAGCGTGCCAACCACCACGGTGTCGGTTGCCGCGCAGACCACGTCGGATACCACGCCAATTGTTGGCGGCATTGTGTCAGCCGATCTGGAAAACGGTGAATACCTGGAAGTGAAGGTAAACGGTAAAACCTACACCTCGCAGACCGGCGGCGCAGTGGTGGTCGACCCGGATCACAACACCTGGTATTTGCAGATCCCGGATAGCGATGTGTTGAGCGTGGCCAGCTATGACGTAACAGCGCAGGTGAAGAGCAGCGCGGGCAACGGTAACAATACTGGCATTACCACTGGTAGCCTGGTGATTGACACCACGACGGTGAATACCGACTGGGCGACGACGGCGGGTAATGCGAACAATGAAACGATGTCGGTGGCTCTGAACAGCAGCGGCTTGTGGAATATTATCGCTAACTCGCAATCCTATTCGAGCAGCGATGCATCAACCTATGCGGCGAATGCACTGACTAACACTCGAAGTAACCCGGTGGTAAGTCAGACCCAGGTTGACTTCGACCGTAACGGTACGATGGACGTGATTGGGACAGAAACGGGCTATGCCAACTCGACCCAGATTATGTGGACCTACGACGGGAGTACCTACAACGGCGTTCAACTGCCAGTGGGCACTACCATCTATTATGGCGGTGTGATTGCCTACGATAAAACCGGTGATGGCTATCTGGATTTGGCGTACGGCGATGCAGGTATGGATTCCCTGACCTATCTGGTAAACAACAACGGCGTATTGTCGGCGGATGGCACTGGCGGTGAAGGTGGTTTCTACGGTCAGTTTGACTCCGGACGTGAAATTTCCGGTGTTGACCTAAACAACGACGGTGCTGTGGATATTGTGCAGCATACCAACCGTAGCAGCGCATACACGCTAACGGTGATCTCCAACAGCGGCACCGGTACCTTGTCGGTAGGCCAGGATATTACCAACGTGTTTGTCGGTAACTCTCCGAATACCACCACCGCGGCCTCCATGACGTGGGCGGACTTCAACGGCGACGGCTACATGGATCTGTACCTCGGCAGCAGCTACAACAACAACGGCGGTGTGATTTATTACAACGACGGTAACGGGAAACTGCTAACAACCAAGAGTGCGGTGGAAGCCTCTAACGCCACGGCGGGTTACCTGTCGGTTGCGGTCGACTGGAACGGCGATGGCCAAATGGACATCGTTAAGCTCAGCACCTACGGCGGCTCGCAAACCGCAACGTTGTTCACCAACAACGGCTTCGGCTCCAGCTGGACGTCAAGCCAGATGGCCTCGGGGCTGGTGAACGTCACGGGCGTGGCGGCAGTGGACTACAACTGGGACGGCGCGCAGGATCTGCTGGTGTCCCAGCAGAACGGCAAAGTGGTGCTGGTGCAAAACAGCAAGGTTATTGCTGACGGCACCGCGATGCATCTGCATATCGTGGACAGCGAAGGCATCAACGCTTACTACGGGAATACGGTGAACCTGTATAACGCCTCTGGCGTGCTGGTCGCGTCGCAGATTATCAATGCCCAGTCCGGTATTGGTTCGAACGATAGCTCAGCACTGGTCAGTTTCTACGGGCTGGATCCGAATGAAACCTACTCGGCGCAGATAGTGAAGATCACCAACGGCGTGTCGGATAACGTCACCTGGGATGGCCTGGAAGCGGGTAACGGCAAAGAGGGCTATGTCCTGACGGCTGAAGCGGCAACGGGCGGCCACAGCGGGACCATCACCGGTACCGGGTATAACGACACCTTTATCGCAGAGGATGGCACCTATACCTATAACGGTTCCGGCGGCTGGAATACCACCTCCGATTACGACACCTGGAGCAATACCGGTGGGATGGATGTGGTGGATTATCGCAATGCCACCTCGGGTATTACCGTCGACCTGCGGCTTTCTACCGCCCAGGACACCGGTTTTGGTACCTCGCGACTGCTCAACATTGAGGGTATTGCAGGCTCGAACTACGATGATGTGATCACCGGCAACAGCGGCGATAACCAGTTCGAAGGACGCGGCGGTAATGACACCTTCAATATCGGCAGCGGCGGCCACGATACGTTGCTCTATAAGCTTATCAACGCCTCGGATGCCACCGGGGGTAACGGCAGCGACGTGGTGAACGGCTTTACCGTCGGCACTTGGGAAGGCACGGCGGATACTGACCGTATCGACCTGCGCGACCTGTTATCTGACAGCAGCTACACCGGCACCGGCTCAGCGAGCTACGTGAACGGCGTGGCGACGCTTGACGGCAGCGCGGGGAATATTGCCGACTACATCCGCGTGGTGCAAAACGGCAGTAACACCGAGATCCAGATCGACCGCGACGGAACGGGTAGCCAGTTCGACCCAACCACCGTGGTGACGCTGAACGGCGTGCAGACGGATCTGGCCACTCTGTTGGCGAACCATCAGCTGTTAATTGCGTAAAAAACAGCCGCGAGGAGTCATCCTCGCGGCCTTTTGCGTTTCTTTACATTAATGGGTTTAACCATAAGTTTAATAAGGTATTTTTGCGCGCTCGTTTAGAAACCGTTCGATTTCTAATCGTCAGACAAAGATATCATTTCAGTGCGTAATTAACGCCCTGAACAGGACGTAGCATTATGAAGACTCACCCACAGTACGAACCCTGGCTACAGGCCATGCTTCTCATCGCGAAGCACTATCGGCTGGACTTTTCTCAGGAAAATGTTCGGGTCACGATCAATCACGAGAGCCAATCTCCGCGTCAGCAGGTGCTGAACGACATGGCTCGCCAGCTTGGTCTAGGGCTGCGTGATGCGCCCATCGAGGCGACGTTAATCGATCCCTGGCGTTTGCCGCTGCTGGCCGAGTTTACCGGCGGGCAAATCGCGGTCATCAGCCGCATGGATAAAGACGGTAACGTCAGCCTGCAGTTCAGCGGCGATGGCGGGCTGCAAACGGTCCTGACGCGTGAAGAGCTTGGCTCGCGGCTGAAAGGCCTGATGGTGCTGCGCCCGCTGGAGTCCACGCCTGACGCGCGCGTGGACGACTACATCAAACCTTATAAGAAAAACTGGTTCTGGGAGCTGGCGCTGAAGGATTGGCGTCGCTACAGCGATATCATGCTGGTCGCGCTAGTGGCAAACGTACTGGCGCTCTCCGGTATGGTTTTTTCGATGCAGGTGTATGACCGCGTAGTGCCGTCACAGTCGGAAGCCACGCTATGGGTGCTGTTTGGTGGTGTAATGGTCGCCATCATCTTTGAATTCATCATGCGCATGCTGCGCGTGCACATTTCAGATGTGATCGGCAAACGTGCCGATCTGCGTATTTCTGATCGCGTATTCGCCCACGCGCTGCGCATTAAAAACGGTGCACGGTCCAAATCGACCGGCTCGTTTATCGCTCAAATCCGCGAGCTGGAATCGGTGCGTGAATTGATCACCTCGACCACCATTGCGGCGATTTCCGATCTGCCGTTCTTCCTGCTGTTCGTCTTTATCCTGTGGATGATCGGCGGCCCGCTGGTGCTGGTGGTGTTGCTGGCCGTTCCGCTGCTGTTGATCCCAGGGCTGCTGGTTCAGCGCCCGCTGGGGAAACTCTCAAGCGAAGGGATGCGCGAGTCGGCCATCCGCAACGCCACGCTGGTTGAAGCCGTGCAGGGTCTGGAAGACATCAAACTGATGCGCGCCGAGCAGCGCTTTCTGAACCAGTGGAACAACACCAACGACGTGGCGGCTAACGTCAGCATGAAGCAGCGCTGGTTAACCGGTCTGTTGCTGACCTGGACTCAGGAAGTGCAGTCCATCGTCTACGCCGTGGTGCTGCTGATTGGTTGTTATCTGGTGATTAGCGGAGATATGACGACCGGCGCGTTGGTCGGGACCTCGATTCTGGCCTCACGCACCATTGCGCCGCTGTCGCAAATCTCCGGCGTGCTGTCGCGCTGGCAGTCGGCGAAGGTCGCCCGCAAAGGGCTGGATGACCTGATGCAGCGCCCGATAGACGATCCGCAGCAGGGCAAAAAAGTGCATAAGGCGCATCTCAAGGGGGATTACCTGCTTGAGGACGTCGGTTTTTACTATGACGAAGAAGAGAAGCTGAACGTCCTGAACATTCCCCGTCTGCACATTAAAAGTGGGGAACGGATTGCCCTGCTGGGCCGTAACGGCTCCGGTAAAAGCACGCTGTTGCACCTGCTGGCAGGCATGCAGGAACCGCAGCAGGGCAGTATTTTGCTGGATGACATCGCGCTCAATCATCTCGATCCGGCGGATGTACGCCGTGATATGCAGTTGCTCAGCCAGCAGGCGCGTCTGTTCTTTGGCTCGGTCCGAGACAACGTGGTGATGGGTAATCCTCTGGCAAACGACGAGGAGATCCATCAGGCGCTGGTAAACAGCGGGGCGCTGGAGTTCGTTCGTAAGCAGAAGATGGGGCTGAATTACGTGATCAATGAAGGCGGTGCAGGCTTGTCCGGCGGCCAGCGTCAAGCGCTCTTACTTGCGCGTGCGCTGCTTACCGCGCCGAATATCCTGCTGCTGGATGAACCGACGGCCTGGCTTGATGAAGTGAGTGAGAAGCAGTTTATTCATCACCTTAAAGGCTGGCTTGGCAAGCAGCGGACGCTGGTGGTGGCCACCCATCGCCTGCCAATCCTGGAACTGGTCGATCGCATCATTGTGCTGGAAAACGGGAAAGTGGTCATGGATGGTCCGCGTGACGCCATTCTGAATCAACACGGTATGGCTGCGCAGAAGCCAGCGCAGCGGACCGTGACGATGAAGAAAACCGCCGTGGAGGGGACCGCATGAGTGATTTTTCCCGTTTTAACAGCCGTTTAAAAGAGCCACGCCTGCCGCGTTCAACGTGGGTTGCGTGGTCACTCTTTGCTTTACTGGCCGTGTTTGTGACCTGGGCTAGCATGTTTCATCTTGATGAAGTGACCACCGGAACCGGGAAGGTTATTCCGTCTTCTCACGAGCAGGTCATTCAGTCTCTGGAGGGCGGGATCATTCATAAACTGCTGGTTCGTGAAGGGGATATTGTGGAGCAAGGCCAGCAACTGGCCCAGTTGGATCGCACCAAAACCGAGTCCACCGTGCTGGAGAGTGAGTCCCGTTTGAATGCGGCGCTGGCAACGGCGGCGCGCCTGAATGCTGAGGTAAACGACAGCGAGCTGGTGTTCCCTTCTGAGCTGGACGACGACGTTGAACTGGTCAAGCAAGAAACGGCGCTGTACCAGTCTCGTCGCGACAGCCTGGAAAAAGGGCTGGCGGGTTTACGCCAGGGCGCAGCACTGGTCCAGCGCGAACTGGGTCTGACCCGACCGCTGGTTAACCAGGGCGCGGCCAGTAAAGTCGAAGTTCTGCGTCTTGAGCGTCAAAAAAATGAGCTTGAGAGCAAAATCACAGAAATGCAAAACCAGTATTACGTTCGTGCGCGTGAAGAGTTAGCAAAAGCGAATGCTGAAATTGAAGCGCAGCGTTCTGTTATGCGAGGGCGTGAAGATTCTCTGACCCGCCTGACGTTTAATGCGCCGGTTCGCGGTATTGTCAAAGATATTGACGTGACCACCGTTGGTGGCGTTATTCCACCCAACGGTAAATTAATGACTCTGGTGCCGCTTGACGATCAGATGCTGATTGAAGCCAAAATTTCTCCGCGAGACGTGGCCTTTATTCATCCGGGTCAAAAAGCGCTGGTAAAAATAACAGCATATGATTATTCAATTTATGGCGGACTGGAAGGCGAAGTGACGATGATTTCTCCGGATACCATTCAGGATGAAGTCAAACGAGACGTTTACTACTATCGGGTCTATATTCGCACGGACAGCAACCATCTGACGAATAAGCAGGGAAAAGATTTCCCCGTTTTCCCAGGGATGATTGCGACGGTGGATATTAAAACCGGAAGCAAAACGATTATCGATTACCTGCTGAAACCGTTGAACAAAGCGAAAGAGGCATTACGGGAAAGATAAAAAAAGGGCGGTCGGATAACCGACCGCCTGTGTCAGGAGAGTGCGGCGCTAAAACTGATAGCCGCCAATCGCTCTTTAGGATGGATATTAAGATAGTGCGTGATATAAGCAAAATACAACCCGGCATAGTTTTCAACTAATTGCATAAAGCTTGGGTAAATGATAATTGATCCATCTTCGCGCTCTTTAAGATATCCGGCTTCCTGAGCAGCTTTAATAATCCTGTTCACGTGAATACGTGATACAAAAAATTCCTTGGCTAACACGCTGGCGGAATACTCAATCACCGCGCCATGCGGATTTCTATTTTTTGTTGCCTGCAGGTAAAGATAAAGCATGATCATGCGTCCACCATCTTTATCAATGAACAACCCCACCTCGGGCAAGATTTTCTTAAACGTCACGCCGCGAAACAGGTATTCTGCGGCGCGATGGAAAAAACTATGCCGTAAAGGAACGTTATCTAACAAGTTGATATTAATATTATAATCTGGATATAGCGTGCTAACGGGTAAAAAGGCGCCTGACATGTAACGCTTGAGTTCATCCAATCCCTTTTGCGTAGGTTCAATCATCATCTTTCGACGATCGTCTGAACACCGCCAGGTCTTAATCCGTCCGGTGGTTCTGAGTAAGGTAATGATAGCAATAACACTGTTCGGGCTTGCTATTTTATACCGCGTACACAATTCTTTTATTTCTGAAACCGAAGACGCCTGATTACCAAAAACAAAGCAGCACATTGCCAGGACGATGTTGAACCGAGCTTCCTGCAGCATTGTTTTGTAGAAAAGCGGCTGTTTCTTATAAATTGAATCGTTAATAGCAAAGTGTTGCCTTATTGCTTCACTGAAACGCGGATTGTTTTTAATCACATCCCTTCGGTGCAGCAATGCCCTGGATGAAATATTTTTATCCATGCGGTTGCCCTATTTTGAATGAGCTGAGTGTAATGGTGTTGAACGCCGTGCTCAATGGCGAGATATTATTATACATGCGGAGAATGAAATTTACTTTTGCTATTTGCAAAGTTTGTTAATTAAATGCCATTAAATGGAAGAAGCCTGGTAAGTGAGGGGGGCATCAGCGCACGTTTAACCAAATTACGTTAACTACGTAGGTAAATAAACGCAAAAATGTACGCTTTCTCTATCTGAAGTTAATTTAAAGTGCCTGGTGTTTACCTTTTTTTATAATTATCGATATGGTTATAACATTATTTATTTGTTATGATTGCGGCATGATGTTGAAAATCACATTCTCGCTTGAGAGGCGCCTTACGCACGTTTTCTGTGATTTTTCTAATATTTGTTTCTGGAGGGTCTGATGGCCTGGAATACTTTCTTCAATGACCCTAGGCTGTATAATCGTCGATATGTCATTGCTGCCTGTAGCTATACCTATAAAGGCTATGAAGCCCTTCTTGAAAATAGCGGGATCAGCACGTCACGTATTATGATTAATCATGATGAGATAACCGGTGATGAGATCGATGCTATTAATCGGGATGCCGATGGGGAATTCTCCGTCTTCCTGAAAGGGGATATCTGCGCCATCTTAAGTACGTTAAAGAAGACGGTATCCCTGCTTAATGCGTTATCGGAGAAGCGGCACGTTATTATTTACTGCCGTCTTCCAGTTAGCTGGTTGTACAGAATGTTGCTGACGTTAGTGGTGAATAAAAACAAGCTAGAAACGGTTCGGATCGCGAGCTTATCGCTCTCTTGTCATGATGTTGTGGCTGGGTTTTTTCCCGTACTGGAAGACGCCGCCAGAATTGAAGAACGTCTAACTGGTTGTTTGGCAAAGGGACTTTCGTTGCGTGAACTGGATGTCGTGCTCAATCTCTATCGTGGAAACTCGGTGAAAGTACAATCCAGGATGTTCGGTTTAGCCATTAAAACGATATACACCCATCGGCAAGTAGGGCTGCGAAAACTGCAATTTATCCAGCCGTGGCTGAAAGATGCAGGGGTGATCCGTGAGGTCAATAAAACGCAAAACCCGATCAAAACCAGTCTGCCGGTCAAAGAGTCTGAGTTTTATAGTGCGTTAGCCAGAAAAGAGATTTTTCCCGTCTATCAAATTATTACTGATAGACATAAAAAAGGAACAGGATTTGAAATTCTCCTGCGCTGGAAAAGACATGATAAGACACTGAAACCTGTCGATTTTTTAAAGAATCTGCACAACAAAAATATATGGCTTCAGTTAACAGCATTGGTTGTTGATGCTGCCGTGCGTGGGATTAATAAATATAACGGGAAATTTTATTTCTCCGTCAATATCCCACCCGAATTAGCATCGGGTAGCGCGTTACCAGGCATGGCGAAAAAAGCCGTGGAGATGTTGATCCGTCCTGAATGGGCGCAGAAATTAGTCTTTGAATTTGCTGAAACAATAGATGTCACGCGTAATAAAGAGATACCGGAAACCATGCAAGGCATACGTCAGAACGGCTGTCGCCTGTTTCTGGATGACTGCTTCTCAAGCGATCATGTCATGTTCCCTGTCAGACAGGTCGAATTCGACGGCCTCAAGCTGGATCGAGATATCGTCGATAAGTTTGTCGCCAATGAAAGTGATTACAATCTGATCAAGGCAATGCAGTATTACAGTGATATTACCGGCGGGACTTGCGTTGCAGAAGGCGTCGACAGTGCCGAGAAATTCGACATGCTGGCGGCCTTAGGATTGAACAGTTTTCAGGGATATTATCTTTCTAAAGCGGTGGTCGAAAACGAACTGGATCGCATGGTTCGTCAATTTAGCTAGAACTTCCCGGCGACGATCTTAAGATGGCATCAACTGATTTATAGGCTTTGTCTCTGGACTTTGCAGTCTCGACCTGACGCGCATTTAAGGGCATTTTAGGGGCTCGTTTTTCATTGAACAGGATAAGTTCTCACTAAGGTTCCAAACGTTTATTGATTCACGTTGAAATGGGTAGACATCAGTTGACGTTGCATAGCCAGAGTCGAGGGTTTATCACTGATATAAGAGAGTTTTATTGAATTTGGTAGACGTCAGGAGATGAGTATATGGTGTCCCCTGCAGGAATCGAACCTGCAACTAGCCCTTAGGAGGGGCTCGTTATATCCATTTAACTAAGGGGACGAAGCGGCACGAGTATAGCGTTTTTTGTACGCCTGAGTAAGTACGCCACCGCTTGACTGCTCAAACAGTCGCCACTTAGGTTTGATTATTCTCACCTTTCGGTTGTTTTTCTCCCTGTTTTGCCTGTAAACGCGCCTTTTCTTTACGCGCATTGCTCATATCATTGCGGATCTGAGCGTGGCTCATCAGTGCGAAAATAAAGGTTCCGCCGCAGATATTCCCGGCAAGCGTTGGCAGGGCGAAAGGCCAAATAAAGTCGCTCCAGTGCAGGGTGCCGTTAAAGACGAGATAGAGTATTTCAACCGAGCCCACCACGATATGCGTGGTATCTCCCAGCGCGATAAGCCATGTCATCAGGATAATGACGACAATTTTTGCGGCCCCGGCGGAGGGAAACATCCAGACCATGGTGGCGATAAGCCAGCCTGAGATAATCGCATTCGAAAACATTTCCGTTGGGCTGTTCTTCATCACATCCATGCCGATTTTGGTGAAGGCATCGCGTGTAGGTTCATCAAAAATAGGCATATATTCAAACGCCCATGCCGCAACACCGGTACCGATAATATTCCCCATCAGTACCACGCCCCAAAGTCTCAACAGTAGCCCCACATTACCGAGGGTAGGTTTTTGCATGACGGGTAATACGGCGGTTACGGTGTTTTCAGTAAACAGCTGCTGGCGGGCCATAATGACGATAATAAAACCAAAGGTGTAACCAAGATTTTCCAGCAAAAAACCGCCGGGCACGCCTTCTAGTTGGACGTGAAAAATACCCTTTGCTAGCAATGAGGCTCCCATGGAGAGACCCGCGGCGATGGCTGACCATAGCAGCGCCATGGCATCACGCTCCATCTCCTTTTCACCTTCCTGGCGTATGTGTTCATGAATCGCCATAGCACGGGAGGGGAGTCGGTCTTCATCAACCTCTATTTTCTCGCCAGTCTTTTTTTCTTCGCTCTCAACTTCTATTTCGTCGCTGTGACGGTCTATCTTCTCTTTATTGAGATTATCCATTGCTGATCACCTGAAATAAGCACGTATAGCTTAAGCGTAGCGGCTTATGCCTGTCTTACAGGTAGAGATATTCTTAAATAGCTAAAATCGCCACGTAGATTATCTTCTATTCGTTAGAATAGAAGCGCCACGGTGCTGGCGTTACCAGGCTATGATCAAATCAACGAAATTGGCTATATAGACATCGTTCTATGGGCTGTTACAATCGCTCACATCTAAACAGGCGGATACGCGAGCGTACCGTCATGGATGGCAATCAGCGATAGCCATAATTAACAGGGAGACATTTATGAAGCTTCGCCTGTCGGCGCTTGCGCTGGGGACCACTCTGCTGGTGGGCTGTGCGAGTTCCGGAACAGAACAGCAGGGACGTTCAGACCCATTTGAAGGATTTAACCGCACGATGTACAGCTTCAACTTTGATGTGTTGGATCCGTACATTGTTCGCCCGGTCGCCGTGGCGTGGCGTGATTATGTACCGCAGCCAGCGCGTAATGGTCTGGGCAACTTTACCAGCAACCTGGAAGAACCTGCGGTAATGGTCAACTCCTTCCTGCAGGGCGACCCGTATCAGGGGATGGTTCACTTTACCCGTTTCTTCCTGAACACCGTTCTGGGTATGGGCGGCTTTATTGATGTAGCCGGTATGGCTAACCCTAAATTGCAACGCGTCCAGCCGCATCGCTTTGGCAGCACGTTGGGGCATTATGGCGTCGGTTATGGCCCGTATCTGCAACTTCCGTTCTACGGCAGCTTCACGCTGCGTGAGGACGGCGGTGATATGGCTGATACAACCTATCCGGTACTCTCCTGGCTGACATGGCCGATGTCGATTGGTAAGTGGATGGTCGAAGGTGTGGAAACGCGCGCCCAGTTGCTTGACTCGGATGGCTTGTTACGCCAGTCTTCGGATCCTTACATTCTGGTACGCGAAGCTTACTTCCAGCAACATGACTTTATTGCTAACGGCGGCAAGCTGAAACCGGAAGAGAACCCGAACGCGCAGGCGATTGAAGGCGATCTGAAGGATATTGATTCGGAGTAACGAATCTGCGGCAATAAAAAAGGGTGAACATCATGTTCACCCTTTTTTGTATTAGCAGACTATCAGAAGCGATAGTTGAAGTTAGTCCCGAACAGCCAGGCTTTACCTGTTGATTTGAAGGTGTAATTACCTTCCTGAATGGTGACGTTTTGCCCATGCATATAGGAAGCACCTACGTCGATAGACGCATCTTCGTTAAACGCATAGGTGGTACCGGCGCTCAGCCAGAAACGGTCCTGGTCCGGAATGGAGATAGAGCGGTTGTCAGCTGGAACCGGGCTATCATCGAACGCAATACCGGTACGGAAGGTCCAGTTTTTATCGTGATAATAGGTGGTACCCAGTGCGATGCGATAAGCATCTTTGAAGCCTTCTTCCTTATAGAACAGTTGCTGACCGTTTGAACCGGTCGCTTTCAGCTCCTGGAACTGACTCCAGCTGGTGTAGGCGATACTGTAGTGGATAGCCCACTGTGGATCGACTTTGTTATAACCGGAAATTTCCCACATTTCAGGCAGATTCAGCGTCAAAGAACCTGGGACGGTGGCGCCGCCGGTGCCGACTGGCAGGCCGCTAATCCCCGCAGAGCCGAGCAGCTGGTTGCCAAGGTTGGTAATGGAACTCTTATAATCGCCATCAAAGTCAATTTTGACTTCTGAACGGTAGGTCAGACCCCAACGGTTATTTTTATCCAGCTCGTACAAAATCCCAGCGTTCCAGCCATAACCCCATTCGTCACCCTTCAGGTGAGCAATCTGTGAGTCCGGGCCAGTAATGCCGACTGCCGAGCCATAGCCTGGTGGCACGAGAGCGCTTGCTTCACCCGCATAGCGTTCGATTTTAGCTTTCGCGTAGACCGCATCAAAGCCCAGACCGAAGCTCCAGTTGCTGCTTAGACGATATGCACCGCTCAGGTTAAGGTTGACCGTTTGCAGGTCGGTTTTGCCGCCGTACATCCCGGCCGCATAGCTATTGTTAAATTCAGTCGCCAGGCCATAGTTAGAGGTGACGGATGCACCCCAACCGAACTGATCGTTAATGGGTGCGACAAAATGCGCGTTAGGTACCCATGCAGTTGGCGCGATGTTATCGGCGTTAGTGCTGTTACCTGATAACGGAGACTTACCTGAAATATTCACATCGGGGTCGATGTAAACCGCACCGGCAGAAAACGTTGGGCGGTCGAACATCATAATCAGCGCCGGGTTACGGCTGGCATTACCCGCATCATCTGCGATAGCACCTTCACCTGAATAGGCGCGGCCCAGGCCAGAGGATGAGAATTCATTAAGCTGGAAACCTGCTGACCAGGCTTGGGTTGAAACAAGTGCCACTGCAACAGCAAGAGCAGACTTCGTGAAACGGGTTTTTTGGCTCATGACCATAACCTCATTGAGTTATTTTTATACAAACAATGTTACATGTAGTAACAGAAGCGCGAAGTGTAGGGGCTGGACTACAACTTAGAAATCAGACCAGTGACGAGAGTATAGGTCTGACCAGATGGTATGTTGCAATATTGTTTATTAATATTTTCAAAGATGTTGTTTGAAACGAGATCTGGTTGGCAAAAATGCGGGTATGGTCATAGGTAACCCACCCCTAAAATTGTTTTAGATCATTTTTAATTGTGATTTCGGTCACTTAACGGCTTTCGCACCATTAACGACTGGAGAGGGGCCGCGGGCGGGCGTAAAATAGGCGCATAGTTTATCTGGCACCTTAGGTGCACAAAACAGAGGAAATCTGCAATGAGTAAATGTAGTGCTGATGAAACCCCAGTTTGCTGCTGCATGGATGTGGGTACCATTATGGATAATACCGATACCACCGCATCTTACAGCCGCGTATTTGCTAATCGTGCAGACGCTGAAGCGACTCTCGCTGCGCTGAGCGAAAAAGCGCGTGAAGTCGAATCTGAACCGTGCAAAATTACCTCTACTTTTAAAGAAGTGGACGGTGGCGTGCAGCTGGATATCGATTTCGTCTTTGCTTGTGAAGCTGAAACGCTGATCTTCCAGCTCGGTCTGCGTTAATCGCCTGACGGCGAGCCATCTTTACCAACGCCCCTGTTGCTTTTGCCACTGGGGCGTTTTCTTTTGTTCTCAATGTGTTTTAGCTCCCAATTTTCCTTCTCTTTGATTGGCTAAGTGTAAAAAATTAGTTAAGAATGTTATCAGGTCAGACCACTTGGTCGATTTTGATAACAGGGGAGAGTTATGAGTCAGGCGCTACCGCTAATCACCCGCCAGGGCGATCGCATTGCTATTGTGAGTGGGTTACGCACCCCGTTTGCCCGTCAGGCGACCGCTTTTCATGGTGTACCCGCCGTGGATCTCGGCAAAATGGTGGTGGGCGAAATGCTGGCGCGCAGCGAAATTTCCCCAGACGTGATTGAGCAACTGGTCTTTGGTCAGGTGGTACAAATGCCTGCTGCGCCCAATATTGCCCGCGAGATTGTGCTCGGTACCGGCATGAATGTGCATACCGATGCTTATAGTGTCAGCCGTGCCTGCGCAACCAGTTTCCAGGCGGTGGCAAACGTGGCTGAAAGCTTGATGGCTGGGACGATTCGCGCAGGTATTGCTGGGGGGGCTGATTCATCTTCCGTTCTGCCGATTGGTGTCAGTAAAACGCTGGCGCGCACGCTGGTAGATGCAAACAAAGCCCGCACGCTGGGCCAAAAACTCAAACTCTTTTCTCGTCTGCGCCTGCGCGATCTGATGCCGGTTCCTCCGGCTGTCGCCGAGTATTCTACCGGGCTGCGAATGGGGGATACCGCAGAGCAGATGGCTAAAACTTACGCTATCACCCGCGAGCAACAAGATGCGCTGGCTAACCGTTCACACCAGTTGGCGGCACAGGCCTGGGCTGCGGGGAAACTCAGTGATGAAGTCATGACGGCCTACACACCGCCGTTCAAAACCCCACTTGAACAAGATAACAATATTCGCGGCAACTCAACGCTTGCTGACTACGCTAAGCTGCGTCCTGCTTTTGACCGCCAGCATGGCACGGTGACGGCAGCCAACAGCACGCCATTAACCGATGGTGCAGCGGCGGTTATCCTGATGACCGAATCGCGTGCCAAAGAGCTGGGACTGATACCGTTAGGTTATCTGCGCAGCTACGCATTTACCGCCATTGATGTCTGGCAAGACATGCTGCTGGGGCCGGCCTGGTCAACTCCGCTGGCGCTGGAACGTGCCGGATTGAGTTTTGCCGATCTGACGCTTATTGATATGCACGAAGCTTTTGCCGCGCAAACCCTCGCCAATATTCAATGCCTGGCGAGTGAGAAATTTGCCCGCGAGGTCCTGGGGCGTAGTCATGCCACTGGCGTGGTAGATGAAAGTAAATTTAACGTGCTGGGTGGCTCAATTGCCTATGGGCACCCATTTGCGGCAACCGGTGCGCGCATGATCACTCAAACGCTCAATGAATTACGTCGTCGTGGCGGCGGCTTTGGGTTAGTGACCGCCTGTGCGGCGGGTGGACTGGGTGCGGCGATGGTTCTGGAGGCTGAATAATGGACATGAAATCTGCATTTACGCTCACCGTCCGTCCGGATAACGTCGCGGTGGTTACCATTGATGTACCCGATGAGAAGATGAATACCCTGAAGGCGGAGTTTGGCGGTCAGGTTCGCGCTATCCTCAAACAAATCAGGGAAAACAAAACGCTACAAGGCGTGGTGATTATTTCTGCCAAATCCGACAACTTTATTGCCGGGGCGGATATCAATATGATTGGCCGATGTCAAACGGCTCAGGAGGCCGAAGCCCTGGCCCGTCAGGGTCAGCAGGTCATGGCTGAGCTTCACAGTTTGTCGATTCCGGTTGTTGCCGCCATTCATGGTGCTTGTCTCGGCGGTGGGCTTGAGCTGGCTTTGGCATGCCATGCGCGTATTTGTTCTGATGATGGTCGTACGGTGTTGGGTTTGCCGGAGGTGCAGCTCGGCCTGCTGCCTGGCTCAGGTGGTACCCAACGCTTGCCGCGATTGGTTGGCGTCAGTACGGCGCTGGATATGATCCTCACTGGTAAGCAGTTGCGTGCCCGACAGGCGCTCAAAGCCGGTCTGGTTGATGAGGTGGTTCCGCAGTCGATATTACTGGAGGCAGCCGCCGAACTGGCGCGAAAACCTCGGCACGAAAACCGCCGTTTACCGGTACGTGAACGTATTCTTGCCGGACCTCTGGGGCGCCGTTTGCTGTTCAGCATGGCGACTAAGAAGACTGCGCAGAAAACTCAGGGCAATTATCCGGCAACGGATAAAATCCTCCAGGTCATTGAAACCGGTCTGGCTCAGGGCTCCAGCAGCGGCTATGAAGCTGAAGCGCGCGCTTTTGGTGAGCTGGCCATGACGCCGCAGTCACAAGCGCTGCGCAACATTTTCTTTGCCAGCACCGATATCAAAAAAGATCCGGGGGCGAGCGTGGAAGCCGGGCCGCTGCGTTCGGTCGGTATTCTGGGTGGCGGCCTGATGGGTGGCGGCATTGCTTACGTCACGGCGGTCAAGGGTAAGCTGCCGGTACGTATAAAAGATATCAATGCGAATGGTATTAACCATGCGCTCAAATATAGTTGGGATCAGCTCGATCAAAAAGTGCGTCGCCGCCATCTGAAAGCCGCCGAGCGCGACGCCCAACTGGCATTGATATCGGGTGGAACGGATTATCGAGGCTTTGCTCATCGCGATTTGGTCATTGAAGCGGTGTTTGAAGACTTAACCTTGAAACAAAAGATGGTCAGTGAAGTTGAGCAATATTGCGCACCTCACACTATTTTTGCCTCAAATACCTCATCTTTACCGATTGGTGATATTGCTGCCATGGCTCAGAACCCTGAGCGGGTTATCGGACTGCACTTTTTCAGCCCGGTTGAAAAAATGCCGCTGGTGGAAGTTATCCCGCATGCCAGCACCTCTGAACAGACGATTGCCACTACCGTAAAACTTGCGAAGAAACAGGGTAAAACACCGATTGTTGTTGCGGATAAGGCCGGGTTTTACGTTAACCGTATTCTGGCACCTTACATTGCGGAAGCCATGCGCATTCTGGTTGAGGGTGAAAGCGTTGAAGTGATTGATAATGCACTGGTTAAATTTGGTTTCCCGGTAGGCCCTATCCAATTATTGGATGAGGTGGGAATTGATACAGGAACCAAAATTCTGCCGATTCTGGAAGCGGCTTATGGCGAGCGATTCAGTGCACCTGCAAGCCTGATTCAGGCAATTTTGAATGACGATCGCAAAGGTAGAAAAAATGGTCGGGGTTTCTATCTTTATGGTGTGAAAGGGCGTAAAAGCAAGAAACAGGTCGATAAAGCGGTCTATTTCCTTGCTGGAATGGAGGCGCGTTGTAGCCTGTATTCGGCCGAGCAAATTACCGAGCGTTGCGTGATGTTAATGCTCAATGAAGCCGCGCGCTGCATGGATGAAGGTATCGTGCGCAGCGCTCGTGACGGCGACATTGGCGCGGTCTTTGGTATTGGTTTTCCACCGTTCCTCGGTGGCCCGCTGCGCTATATGGATTCATTAGGCGCGGGTGAAGTGGTTGCCCGGTTGCAACGATTGGCTACCCAGTACGGTTCGCGATTCACGCCTTGTGAAGCGCTTGTTCAGCGAGCTGAGCGCGGACTGACCTTTTGGCCAGGTCATAAAACAGATTCACTGAATGACGGTCAAAGTTAGATAGCCCGGATGAAATATGCGGATTCTGGCTATTTTGTAAACAAATGTTGACTATACTTACGCCAGTAAGGTAAAAAACGGCGTTTCTTTCAGTGAATGGATAAGGCACAATGCCCGGCTACCGCGTCACCGTCATGGTGACGCAGGTGCTTCTGGTTAACAAAAGCGGTGCAATATGCAAGTTTTTATAATGCGTCACGGCGACGCTGCTCTCGATGCAGCGAGTGATTCGGTTCGTCCTCTCACCGGGTGTGGTTGTGATGAATCTCGTCAGATGGCAACCTGGCTGAAAGGCCAAAAAGTGGATATTGACCGCATTCTGGTCAGCCCATATCTGCGTGCAGAACAAACGCTGGAAGTGGTGGGGGAGTGTATGAACCTGCCAAAAGAGGTTGATGTCTTGCAGGAGCTGACGCCTTGCGGCGATATCGGCCTTGTGAGCGCTTACCTGCAAGCGTTAGCCAATGAGGGTACCGCATCGGTGCTGGTGATTTCTCACCTGCCGTTGGTCGGTTATCTTGTCGCTGAACTTTGCCCAGGCGAAGTGCCGCCAATGTTTACCACCTCCGCCATCGCCAGCGTGACGCTGGATGCTGAGGGGAAAGGTGTGCTGAACTGGCAAATGAGCCCTTGCAACCTGAAAATGGCGAAAGCGATTTAACGGTAGCCCGGGCGAGGCGTTTACGCCGACCCCGGGGAACTCGGTTCACAATCCCGGTGTCGCTCCGCTCGGTCGGGCTACACCGACCGAGGAACTTTTGGCGACTTCGGCGATCGCACTACGGTAATTCTGGCGGTAGCCACTCTTCCACTTCTATCAACACCAGCAGCGCGGCATCACCGCCGTATTCTTTTGACGCCTGATGAAATGCCATCACGTGCGGATGCTGTGCCAACCATAGCGGCGTCTGCTGCTTCAAAATATGCTTCCCATGGCCATGCATCACGCAGGCACAAAACACATGTTCCCGGCGACAGGCGGCGATAAGCGCACCTAACTCCTGCTTAGCCTGTGTTTGCGTTAAACCGTGCAGGTCAAGAAACAGCTCCGGGGAATAATCACCACGTCGCAGTTTTTTAAGCTCAAAATGGTCGACGCCTTCACGCACGTATCTTACTGGGCCCAGGGTGTTCAGCAGCGGTTGGAATTCATCGGAAAAATAGTGACTGTTATCGACCTGCTCTTGCAACAGGCGCTTGGGCGGAACTTCACTAATTTTTTTACGCAGCGGGCGATGGACAATCGTATCCTGCTTTATTTTGCGGGTGCCCGTCATTAACTGTTGAAACAGCGCCTGATCCTCCTCGCTCAGAGAGTTTTTCTTTTTCATTGATTCTTCTCATTCATTTTTTCCATCAGTTTACCTTTTCACGGTACTTCATGCAGCGAAAACGCTTTTTTGCCACAAGCTCTGCGCAAGAATGCTGATTTATCGCCGTCTTCATGGCAAACTAGCCGCCGAATTTACCCCAAAGCATGCCCTGGAGAACAACGTGGATAAGATATTTGTTGAAGAAGCAGTCAATGAGCTGCATACCATTCAGGACATGCTGCGCTGGGCGGTGAGCCGCTTTAGCGCGGCCAATATCTGGTACGGCCATGGTACCGATAACCCATGGGATGAAGCCGTACAGCTGGTTCTGCCTACGCTGTACCTGCCGCTGGACATCCCTGAAGATATGCGTATTGCCCGCCTGACGACCAGCGAAAAGCAGCTGATTGTTGAGCGCGTCATCCGCCGTGTGAATGAACGCATTCCGGTCGCTTACCTGACCAATAAAGCCTGGTTCTGTGGTCACGAATTTTACGTTGACGACCGCGTTCTGGTACCACGTTCGCCAATTGGTGAACTGATTAACAACCGCTTTGCTGGCTTAATCAACCATCATCCTGAACATATTCTGGATATGTGTACTGGCAGCGGCTGCATCGCCATTGCCTGCGCCTACGCTTTCCCGGAAGCGGAAGTGGATGCCATTGATATTTCACCTGATGCGCTAGCCGTGACCGAATACAACATCGAAGAACACGGCATGATTCATAACGTCACGCCAATCCGTTCCGATCTTTTCCGCGACGCGCCGCAGCTGCAATATGACCTGATCGTAAGCAATCCACCGTATGTGGATGAAGAAGATATGGACGATCTGCCGTCAGAATATCGCCACGAGCCGGAACTGGGTCTGGCGTCGGGTTCTGATGGTCTGCACTTGACTCGTCGCATTCTTGGCTGTGCGCCGGATTATCTGACTGACGACGGTGTTCTGATTTGTGAAGTGGGTAACAGCATGGTACATCTGATGGATCAATATCCGGATGTTCCGTTCACCTGGCTTGAGTTTGATAATGGCGGTGACGGTGTCTTTATGCTGACTAAAGCGCAGCTGGTGGCGGCGCAGAACCATTTCGGGCAGTACAAAGACTAATTGCTCCGGCACACAACAACACAATAACGATAACGGAGTCGTGATGGCAGGAAATACAATTGGACAACTCTTTCGCGTAACCACCTTTGGCGAGTCGCACGGCCTGGCTTTGGGCTGCATCGTCGACGGCGTGCCGCCAGGCATTCCGTTAACCGAGGCAGATCTACAGCATGACCTTGACCGTCGTCGCCCGGGTACCTCGCGTTATACCACTCAGCGCCGCGAACCGGATCAGGTAAAAATCCTCTCCGGCGTGTTTGAAGGGGTAACGACAGGGACCAGTATTGGTCTGCTGATTGAAAATACCGATCAGCGCTCACAGGACTACGGAACCATTAAAGATGTCTTCCGTCCGGGGCATGCGGACTATACCTACGAGCAAAAATACGGCCTGCGCGACTATCGCGGTGGTGGTCGTTCCTCTGCCCGTGAAACGGCGATGCGAGTGGCCGCTGGTGCCATCGCCAAGAAATTCCTTGCCGCCAAATTTGGCATCGTTATCCGTGGCTGTCTGACGCAGATGGGCGAGATCCCGCTGGAAATCAAAGATTGGGATCAGGTGGAACAAAATCCCTTCTTTTGCCCGGATCCGGACAAAATCGACGCGCTGGATGAGTTAATGCGCGGCCTCAAGAAAGAGGGCGATTCTATCGGTGCGAAAGTGACCGTGGTGGCTGATGGCGTTCCTGCGGGCCTCGGCGAGCCGGTTTTTGACCGACTGGATGCCGACCTTGCCCATGCGCTGATGAGCATTAACGCCGTTAAAGGCGTTGAGATGGGTGACGGCTTTGAGGTGGTCAAATTGCGCGGCAGCCAGAATCGCGACGAAATTACCAAAGACGGTTTCCAGAGCAACCATGCGGGCGGTATTCTGGGCGGTATCAGTAGCGGTCAGCAGATCGTCGCTAACATCGCACTGAAGCCTACTTCAAGTATTACGGTCCCTGGTCGCACCATTGACCGCTTTGGCGAAGAGGTTGAGATGATCACCAAAGGTCGTCACGACCCTTGCGTGGGTATCCGTGCAGTGCCTATTGCGGAAGCGATGATGGCTATTGTCCTGATGGATCACTTTATGCGCCAACGTGCGCAAAACGCCGATGTGACGACGTCAATTCCACGCTGGTAAACATGAAAAAAACCGTTATTGCGCTACTGGCTCTGGTAGCCAGCAGCACGGCGCTGGCGGCAACGCCCTGGCAAAAAATCGCTCAGCCGATAGGCGGCAGCGCCCAGTCGATTGGTGCATTTGCTAACGGCTGTATCGTCGGCGCACAGGCGCTACCGATGCAGTCAGATACCTATCAGATAATGCGCACCGACCAGCGTCGCTACTTTGGCCATCCAGAACTGGTGCAGTTTATTCAGCGTCTGGGTAACCAGGTCCAGCAACATGGTATGGGCACGATGCTGATTGGTGATATGGGTATGCCCGCCGGAGGGCGCTTTAACGGTGGTCACGCCAGCCACCAAAGTGGACTGGACGTTGATATTTTCCTGCAATTACCGAAAAACCGCTGGAGTTCTGCGCAACTGCTCAAACCTCAGGCGCTGGATTTAGTCCGCGCTGACGGCAAGCGCGTAGTGCCCACGCTGTGGAAACCGGAAATCGGCCAACTGATTAAGCTTGCCGCCGAAGACCAGGAAGTGACGCGCATCTTCGTCAACCCGGCGATTAAACAACAACTGTGCCTTGAAGCGGGCAACGATCGGGATTGGCTGCGTAAAGTACGCCCATGGTTCCAGCATCGTGCGCATATGCATGTCCGTTTAAAATGCCCGGCGAACAGTCTTGAGTGTGAAGATCAGGCCGCCCCTCCAGCCGGAGACGGCTGTGGTGCCGAGCTGCAAAGCTGGTTCGAACCGCCAAAACCTGGCGCTACTAAACCTGTGAAGAAGACGCCGCCTCCGTTGCCGCCTTCTTGCCAGGCGCTACTGGATGAGCACGTACTTTGATGGACAGTTTCTCCACGTTATTTATGGTTGAACCGCTCATGCTGGCGGTACTTTTCTTTGTTGCCATCCTGGCTGGATTTATTGATGCTCTGGCGGGCGGTGGTGGTTTACTTACCGTTCCGGCATTGATGGCGGCAGGAATGTCGCCTGCACAGGCGCTGGCGACCAATAAACTCCAGGCCTGTGGCGGTTCATTGTCGGCTTCTCTCTACTTCGTCCGCCGCAAGGTGGTGAATCTGGCAGATCAGAAGCTGAATATACTGATGACCTTTATCGGGTCGATGACTGGCGCACTGCTGGTGCAGTATGTGAAATCAGACATTCTGCGCCAGATCCTACCGATTCTGGTTATCGGCATTGGTCTCTACTTTCTCCTGATGCCGAAACTCGGCGAGTCCGATCGCCAGCAGCGGCTTTATGGCCTGCCGTTTGCGCTGGTGGCAGGGGGTTGTGTGGGCTTTTATGACGGTTTCTTTGGCCCCGGCGCCGGTTCGTTTTACGCGCTAGCGTTCGTGACTCTGATGGGCTTTAACCTCGCCAAATCTACCGCCCATGCCAAAGTGCTGAATGCGACCTCAAACCTGGGTGGCCTGCTGCTGTTTATCATCGGCGGAAAGGTGATTTGGGCGACCGGTTTTGTGATGATGGTCGGGCAATTCTTCGGCGCGCGAATGGGCTCACGCTTAGTGTTAAGCAAAGGGCAACAGCTGATTCGCCCAATGATTGTGGTCGTCTCAGCGGTGATGAGCGCCAAGCTACTGTACGACAGCCATGGACAGGAAATTCTTCAATGGTTAGGGATGAACTAATGACAACAACACATGATTATCAGCAGCTGATTTCGATTTTCGACGGCTGCTTTGCCGAAGAGTTTAATACTCGTCTGATTAAAGGCGACGATGAACCGATCTATCTTCCCGCAGATGCCGAAGTGCCGTATAACCGCATTGTTTTCGCTCACGGTTTTTATGCCAGCGGGTTGCATGAAATTTCCCATTGGTGCATTGCCGGTAAAGCTCGCCGCGAGCAGGTCGATTTTGGTTACTGGTACTGTCCGGACGGGCGTGACGCCAAAACGCAAGGGCAGTTTGAAGACGTTGAGGTGAAACCGCAGGCTTTCGATTGGTTGTTCTGCGTGGCGGCGGGTTTCCCATTTAACGTTAGCTGCGACAATCTTGAAGGCGATTTTGAGCCAGACCGGATTATCTTTCAGCGGCGCGTTCACGCGCAGGTGATGGCCTATCTTGAAGAAGGCATTCCACCGCGTCCGGCAAAACTTATCAAAGCATTACAGAATTATTATCATACGCCGACCTTAACGGCGGAACTGTTCCCATGGCCGGAAGATCTCTAAGGCCGTGTTACCCAAAGAGGAAAGAAGATGATCGCGGAGTTTGAAGCACGCATTCTGGCGTTAATTGACGATATGGTGGAACACGCCAGTGATGATGAGCTGTTTGCCAGCGGTTATTTGCGCGGCCACCTGACGCTGGCGGTGGCCGATTTGGAAGAAGACGAAGTTCACAACGCTGACGCGCTGTATCGTAACGTGACGCAGAGCCTGGAAACCGCTATCAGCGCGGGCGAACTCTCCCCGCGCGACCAGGCTTTAGTGAAAGATATGTGGGATACCCTGTACGAAAAGGCTTCACACTCAGCCTGATTAAGCCCATTGCCCGGTATCGCTGCCGGGCAATATTCTCCGTCTTATTTTACCGCTTTTCCCTTCAGTAGCTTTCTCACCCACAGTCGGTTCGGATTTAATCCTGCCAGCGTGATTGCATCCAGCGGTAGCGGTTCATTGCTCATTTGCGCCGCCAGGACTTCAGCGGTTAATGGGGCACTGCACAACCCACGAGAACCTAATCCACCCAGCATAAACAGATTAGGATAAATCGGCGCGGAATGGGCCTCATGTGGGCTTTCATGCAAAGAGGCATAATTACGCAATGTCGCTTCATAATCCGGCACATTACCGACCATAGGCAGATGGTCACGGGTGGCGCAACGTACGCCACAGCGCGCCTCGTTAGCGCTAACATCGACTTCCTGCGTCCATTCCTTGTCCGGGAAACAGTCAATCAACCGTTGGCGGTTAGCCTGCTGATCTTCTTCGTTGAACGTCATTTCACGCTCCCCGCGATGATAGCTGGCACCGATACAGTGTTGCTGATGGCGCGGATTTTGTGGCGTCAGATAGCCGTCATAGCACAACACCTGTTTTAACTTTGCCAGATTCTCAGTGGTAGGAATATGGCTGACTTGGCCGCCAACGGCGTACACCGGCAGATGTTCTGTCTGCGTAAACTGATTGATGTTATGTCCGCTCGCCAGCACCACGGCTGGTGCGAGGGCCGTTTGTCCATCTTCGAATTGCAGCTGCCAGCCTGTTTCTTGTTGCTCAAGGGCCGTGAGGGTTTTACCCCAATGAACCTGAAGCCCCTGCTGCCGTGCTTGCTCAAAAACAGCGGTAGTGAGATCTGCCGGACATAGCCAACCGCCAAGTGGATATTCAATCCCTCCGCAGCCGGTTTTCAGACCAATGGCGCCATGCATTTGAGTGTCGGAAACCGCGCGGGCAATATCTTCGGGCAGGCCCAGTGACAGCATCTGGATGATTTTCTGCGCACTCTTTTCATCCCAGCCCAGTTGGGTGACGCCACACCACTCATGGTCAAATTCAACGGGTAAAGCATCATACAGGCGACGAGCAAAGAGGAATGCCGCGGGGAAAAACTGCGCCAGTGCAACATCGTGACCGGTTAACAGTGGGTACAACGCCCCTTGACGATTTCCGGAAGCGCCCTGTGCCGGCGCCGTTTCTGCGCAATACAGCGTGACCGCCCAGCCGCGACGTAGCAAGGCCAAAGAGAGCAGGGCGCTGGCAATACCGCCGCCGATAATCGCGACTTCGCGAGCCTCAGTGCCGGTACGGGCAAACCATGGCGCGCGCGCGGCATCGGACTGAGGTTGCGTCATCTCGCCAATGAGCATTTCACGTTTACGACCAAAGCCTTTGTATTTGCTCATGGTGAAACCCGCTTCTTGCAGCCCTCGGCGCACAAAACCCGCGCAGGTGAAGGTCGCAAGCGTACCGCCGGGACGTACAGTTCGAGCCATCGCGGCAAACAGCGTGGGTGTCCACATATCTGGATTTTTTGACGGAGCAAATCCGTCGAGGAACCAGGCATCTACCTGTTGGTTAAACGAGTCGTCGAGTTTATCAGTCAACTCATTGATATCGCCAAACCACAGATCCAACGTGACGCGTCCACCATCCAACAGCAGACGATGGCACCCGGCAACCGGTAGCGGCCATTGCGCCTGGAGCTGTTCGGCCCATGGGGCAAGCTCAGGCCAATGCTGATGTGCCAGACGTAGATCGCTGGCCGTCAGTGGAAATTTTTCGAAACTGACGAAATGTAATCTTTGTAGCGTAGCGTCTGGATGCTGGTGGCGAAATGCATCAAAAGCCTGCCACAGAGTGAGAAAATTGAGGCCGGTACCAAAACCGCTCTCCGCGACCACAAACAGGGGATGCGGATGCTGGGGGAAGCGTACCTCTAATTGGTTACCGCCGAGAAAAACATAGCGGGTCTCTTCCAGACCATTGTCGTTGGAGAAGTAGACGTCGTCAAAATCTCGGGAAACAGGTGTACCCTCACTGTTAAATTCGAGGTTGGCTGATTGTATGGCGTTTTGTTTCACGTAAGTTACTCGTGCGGCAAGGAGTCAGACGATCTTAACGATGCGTGCCCGCTGGCGCAAATTTCTGCATAAAATTGCTGATCGGACTTGTTCGGCGTACAAGTGTACGCTATCTTGCGACTCGAAACTTTAAAATAGTGATGACATACAGAGGTATTGAATGAAACGTGCAGTGATTACTGGCCTGGGTATTGTTTCCAGCATCGGTAGCAACCAGCAGGAAGTCCTGGCATCCCTGCGTGAAGGACGCTCGGGGATCACTTTCTCTCAAGAATTCAAAGATTCTGGAATGCGTAGCCACGTATGGGGTAACGTCAAACTGGACACTACCGGTCTTATCGACCGCAAAGTGGTTCGTTTCATGAACGATGCCTCAATCTATGCTTATCTCTCCATGCAGCAGGCTGTTGAAGATTCCGGTCTGAAAGCTGAAGACTATCAGAACAACCCGCGTGTTGGTCTGATCGCCGGTTCCGGTGGTTCTTCTAAAGCACAGGTATTCGGTGCAGACGCTATGCGCAGCCCGCGTGGCCTGAAAGCCGTTGGCCCTTATGTGGTCACCAAAGCAATGGGCTCAGCGGTTTCCGCGTGCCTGGCAACGCCGTTCAAAATTCATGGCGTGAACTATTCCATCAGCTCTGCATGTGCAACTTCTGCGCACTGCATCGGTAATGCGGTAGAGCAGATTCAACTGGGCAAACAGGACATCGTATTTGCTGGCGGCGGCGAAGAGCTGGGCTGGGAAATGGCCTGTGAGTTCGATGCAATGGGCGCACTGTCCACCAAATACAACGAAACGCCAGACAAAGCATCCCGTACCTATGACGCACACCGCGATGGTTTCGTTATCGCAGGTGGCGGCGGTATGGTCGTGGTTGAAGAGCTGGAACACGCTCTGGCACGTGGCGCGCATATCTATGCAGAAATCGTTGGTTACGGCGCAACATCCGACGGCGCTGACATGGTTGCTCCATCAGGCGAAGGCGCTGTGCGCTGCATGCAGATGGCGATGCACGGTGTGGATACCCCAATCGACTACCTGAACTCCCACGGTACTTCTACTCCGGTAGGCGACGTGAAAGAACTGGGCGCGATTCAGGAAGTGTTTGGCGATAACAGCCCGGCTATCTCCGCAACCAAAGCAATGACCGGTCACTCCCTGGGTGCCGCTGGCGTGCAGGAAGCTATCTACTCCCTGCTGATGCTGGAACACGGTTTTGTGGCTCCAAGTATCAACATCGACGAGATGGACGAGAAAGCGGAAGGCCTGAACATCGTGACTAAAGCGACTGACCGTGAGCTGAACACCGTGATGTCTAACAGCTTCGGTTTCGGCGGGACTAACGCCACGCTGGTAATGCGCAAGCTGAAAGCGTAAGACTGATAACGCTGTGAAAAGGGAGCCTGCTGGCTCCCTTTTTTATGCGTTGACAATGACCCAGCACAACAGGCAAACTCCCGGCTCAACATTACCTCCTGGTAATGCGTAAGCGTTTAACGTCAACCAACGCACCTTAATCCTGATTTACAGGTAAGAGGGGGCGTGGCTACAGATCCTCGCCTTACTCAGCATTCTGGAGTAAAGCATGACCGCAGTAACCCAAACAGAACGTTCTTCTTCATCAAGTTTCTCATTGTTTCGCATCGCCTTTGCGGTGTTTCTCACCTATTTAACCGTCGGCATTCCGCTACCGGTCATTCCGCTGTTTGTGCATCAGGAACTGGGCTACGGCAACACGATGGTTGGCATTGCCGTAGGGATCCAATTCTTTGCTACCGTATTGACCCGTGGCTACGCGGGGCGTCTGGCCGATCAGTATGGCGGTAAACGTTCCGCCTTACAGGGCATGTTCGCCTGCGCGTTTGCCGGTGCTGCCTGGCTTGGTGCGGCGCTATTGCCGGTTGATACGATGGTCAAATTTGGGCTGTTAATCGTTGGCCGTCTGATACTGGGCTTTGGTGAAAGCCAACTGCTCACCGGCACCCTGACCTGGGGAATGGGGCTGGTGGGTCCGAAACAATCCGGCAAAGTGATGTCATGGAACGGTATGGCAATTTTCGGCGCATTAGCGGTGGGCGCCCCGCTGGGGTTGTTTATCAATAGCCGTTACGGTTTTGCTGTGCTGGCCGGTGTGACCATGATGCTGCCACTGCTGGCGTGGGCGTTTAACGGAACGGTACGCAAGGTTGCGGCAATGGCCGGAGAGCGTCCTTCGCTGTTTAGCGTGATTGGTCTTATCTGGAAGCCGGGGATGGGACTGGCGTTACAAGGCGTGGGTTTTGCCGTTATTGGCACCTTTGTCTCGCTCTATTTTATGAGTAAAGGCTGGTCGATGGCGGGCTTCACCCTGACGGCATTCGGCGGCACCTTTGTACTGGTGCGTATTTTATTTGGCTGGATGCCGGATCGCTTTGGCGGTGTGAAGGTGGCGGTGGTTTCGCTGTTAGTGGAAACCGTCGGCCTGCTGCTGCTGTGGCAGGCGCCGAGCGAGTGGGTGGCGTTGTCCGGTGCGGCGTTGACCGGCGCGGGTTGTTCGCTTATTTTCCCGGCGCTGGGCGTTGAAGTGGTTAAACGTGTCCCGCAGCAGGTTCGCGGAACGGCGCTTGGCGGCTATGCCGCGTTCCAGGATATCGCGCTCGGTGTCTCCGGGCCACTGGCGGGGATGCTGGCGACCTCATTCGGTTATCCGGCAGTATTCCTCGGTGGGGCAATTTCTGCTGTGCTGGGGATTGCGGTGACGCTGTGGTCGTTTCGTAAGTAGTTGCTGTGATGCGTTTGGCCGGGCTACGGTAGGGTGCTCTTGTAGCCCGGACGAGGCGTTTACGCCGACTCCGGGATCTGTACGGGTAACTACAGCACCAGCCACAACAATGCAAACACCACCATGACCACCACAAACGCCAACCCTGGCCGTGCCGACAGTGATTTCAGTGAGGTTATCACCGGGGCAAATGGCGCATAGATCGGTTGCAGGTCACGCGCTTCTAGCGTGTGTGCCACGCGCTCGCGTTCAATACGTTTTAAGAACAGCAGATTCAGCAACTCCTGAACTTGCACCGGTGTGAGTACCGTCTGCGGTGTACCGTTCCAGTGCTGTTGGGCAAAATCACGTACCGACTGCCATTCCTGCGATTCCATTGGATGTTTTAATGCCGCCTGCAACGTATTGAGCGTTGGGGCCGCTTGGGTGCTTAGCGTCAGTCGCGCCTGTAACAGCGTCACCAGCGCGTTAAAGTGCTTAGCCGGCAGCGTATCCCCTGATTTGACACCGGAGAGTTCGAGCAGAGATTGCCAGATAAGTTTATTCGAATCACCGGTAGCGGCAGACACTTTGGTCACCAGTTGATTCAGCGTATTGTGTTCAGCCGGAAGCAGTGGGCGATCGGTTGCCGGGCGTTGCTGCGGCTGCGGGATGGACAATTGTCCCTGCTGTAATAGCAGCAATACGCTTTTCAACTGCTGTGGCGTCAGTTGGCTCAGGGCCGTCTGCCCAAACTGTTGGCGAATATAGTCGCTGACGGCCTGGCGATTATTACCCTGACCCAGCAGCTCAGTGAGCTGAGACAGCGTTTGACGCGTGCTCAGTTTCTGCTCGGCGGTGCCGATACGTTGATTCAGATTTTGTTCGGCAGCGGGAAAGTGGCGCGCCTGTAAGGGCGTATCATTCTTCAAGCCCAGATCATGTTTAACCCCCGCCCAGACTTCGGCATTTTGTTGCGAAGTCATGGCGATTAATCGCGTGATCAATCGTTCCAGCACGGTACGTTGCTGGGTACTTAGCGGCTGTTCTCCAGCCGGGGAGAGGGGAGGGGTACCGGCCCCCGGAGGGCGCGCAGGCATACCTGAAATGGGTTGTGTCATGATTCATCCTTTCCATATTGCTTTACTGACGCCAGGCGTAAGTATGCCTGGCGGCGAGATTATGGCACACTTCCCGCGTTTACTCTCGTTCTCAGACAGGTACTAATCGTGAAAATCCTTGTTGATGAAAATATGCCCTATGCCCGCGAACTTTTCAGCCGTTTGGGTGAGGTCAGCGCTGTTCCTGGTCGTCCAATCCCGGTGGAGGCGTTAAACGACGCCGACGCGCTGATGGTGCGTTCCGTCACGAAAGTCAATGCAGCGCTGCTGGCCGATAAAACGATTAAATTCGTCGGCACGGCGACGGCAGGCACTGACCACGTTGACCAGTCCTGGCTACAGCAGGCAGGGATCGGATTTTCAGCAGCACCTGGCTGCAACGCCATTGCCGTTGTCGAGTACGTCTTCTCGGCATTGCTGATGTTGGCAGAACGTGATGGCTTTGCGCTGACCGAACGCACCGTCGGCATCGTTGGGGTGGGTAACGTTGGCGGCCGTTTACAAAAAAGGCTGGAAGCACTGGGGATCAAAACGCTGCTCTGCGATCCACCGCGTGCGGATAATGGCGACGAGGGTGATTTCCGCTCGCTTGACGAATTGGTTGAGAAAGCCGATGTGTTGACCTTCCATACGCCATTGTATAAAGAAGGCGCATACAAATCCCTGCATCTGGCCGATGAAACGCTGATTCGCCGCCTGAAGCCGGGAACGATTTTAATCAACGCCTGCCGTGGCCCAGTGGTGGATAACGCTGCACTGCTTTCGTGTCTGGAAGCGGGCCAGGATCTCAGCGTCGTTTTGGACGTTTGGGAGCCAGAACCGGATCTCAACTTAGCGCTGCTGGCGAAAGTGGATCTTGGCACTTCCCACATTGCGGGCTACACCCTGGAAGGCAAAGCGCGCGGCACCACCCAGGTGTTTGAAGCTTACAGCCAGTTTATCGGCCAGCCGCAGGAAGTGGCGCTTTCCTCACTGCTACCCGCGCCGGAATTTGGCCATATTACGTTACACGGGCCGCTCGATCAGCCGACGCTGAAAAGACTGGTTCATTTAGTGTATGATGTGCGCCGCGATGACGCACCGCTGCGAAAAGTAGCCGGGATCCCGGGTGAGTTTGACAAGCTGCGCAAGAACTATCTTGAGCGCCGTGAATGGTCTTCGCTCACCGTGGAATGCGACGACGCTGCCGCCGCTGCGCTGCTGCAACAAATCGGGTTTAACGCCGTACATCGTTAATATCTTCTTAATGCCCGTGTCGGATACTCCGGCAGGGGCGCTATTTTTCTGGAGTAAATCACCATGTCTGAAGGCTGGAACATTGCCATTCTGGGCGCAACTGGCGCCGTGGGCCGCGCCCTGATTGAAACCCTTGCTGAACGTGAGTTTCCGGTGGGTGATATCTACGCGCTGGCGCGCAACGAAAGCGCGGGTGAGAATCTGCGTTTTAACGGTAAATCGGTAATGGTGCAGGATGCCGCAGAGTTTGACTGGACTCAGGCGCAGCTGGCCTTTTTTGTCGCCGGACAAGAAGCTTCAGCAACCTATGCCGAAGAAGCCAGTAACGCGGGCTGCTTGATTATCGATCTTAGCGGCCTGTTTGCGCTCGAGCCTGACGTTCCGCTGGTTGTGCCAGATGTGAATCCATTTGTCCTGGCTGACTACCGCAACCGTAATCTGGTTGCCGTCGCTGACAGCCAGACCAGTCAACTGTTGAGCGCCCTGAAGCCCCTGATTGATGACGGTGGCCTGGCTCGCATTGGTGTTACCAACCTGCTCTCAGCTTCCGCACACGGTAAAAAAGCGGTTGATGCGCTGGCGGGACAAAGCGCCAAACTGCTCAACGGTATTCCTATCGACGAAGACGATTTCTTCGGTCGTCAGTTGGCATTCAACATGCTGCCACTGCTGCCAGATCGTGAAGGCAGCGTACCTGACGAGCGCCGTATCGTTGATCAGGTGCGTAAAATTCTGCAGGACGATGGCCTGATTATCTCCGCAAGCGTCGTTCAGACTCCGGTCTTCTACGGCCATGCGCAGATGGTCACTTTCGAAGCGATGCGTCCACTGTCAGCGGAAGAAGCGCGTGATGCCTTTGAACGCGGCGAAGATATCGCCCTGTCCGCAGAGGGTGAATTCCCGACTCAGGTTGGCGATGCTTCCGGCAGTGCTCACCTTTCGGTCGGCTGTGTGCGTAATGATTATGGTATGCCAGAGCAGATCCAGTTCTGGTCGGTTGCCGATAACGTTCGTTTCGGCGGCGCGTTGATGGCGGTGAAAACGGCTGAGAAGCTGGTGCAGGAGTATCTGTACTAATGTCCGACATTGAGCAACTGCCGGTCTATCGAATTGCGCTGGGCATTGAGTACGACGGCAGCAAGTACTACGGCTGGCAGCGGCAAAATGAAGTGCGCAGCGTGCAGGAAAAGCTGGAAAAAGCGCTTTCGCAGGTAGCGAATGAACCGATCAACGTCTTCTGCGCAGGTCGTACCGACTCCGGTGTCCACGGCACCGGTCAGGTTGTGCATTTCGAAACTCACGCTGCACGTAAAGATGCGGCGTGGACGTTAGGCGCAAATGCGAATTTGCCTGGAGACATTGCGGTGCGTTGGGTGAAAGCTGTACCCGATGATTTCCACGCCCGCTTTAGCGCCACGGCGCGTCGCTATCGTTACATTATCTACAACCACCGGCTGCGTCCGGCGGTGTTGAGCCAGGGCGTGACGCATTATCATCAGCCGCTGGACGCCGAGCGGATGCATCGCGCGGCGCAAAGCTTACTGGGTGAGAATGACTTCACCTCGTTCCGTGCTGTGCAGTGTCAATCACGCACGCCGTGGCGAAATATGATGCACATCAACGTGACCCGCTACGGCGCGTACATTGTGGTGGACATCAAAGCGAATGCCTTTGTGCATCACATGGTAAGGAATATTGTTGGCAGCCTGATGGAAGTTGGCGCAGGAAACCAGCCAGAGAGCTGGATTGCAGAACTGCTGGCGGCAAAAGACAGGACGCTTGCCGCAGCGACGGCGAAAGCGGAAGGATTGTATCTGGTGGCGGTAGACTACCCCGCACACTTTGAGCTGCCTTCCGTGCCGATGGGGCCGCTTTTCCTGGCGGACTAACGTAGTCATTTGGGGCTAAAACAATATGGATCTTATTCGTTTTTTAATTGATTTCATCCTGCATATTGATGTGCATCTGGCGGAGCTGGTCGCGCAATACGGCGTCTGGGTTTATGCCATTTTGTTCTTGATCCTGTTTTGTGAAACCGGATTAGTGGTGACGCCATTCTTACCGGGCGACTCGCTGCTGTTTGTTGCTGGCGCGCTTTCCGCGTTGCCAACCAATGACCTGAACGTGCACCTGATGGTGGTGTTGATGGTGATTGCTGCCATCATCGGGGATGCGGTGAACTACACGATTGGCCGAGTGTTCGGTGAAAAGCTCTTTAGCAATCCGAACTCGAAAATCTTCCGTCGTAGCTACCTCGATAAAACGCATGCGTTCTATGATAAGCACGGCGGTAAGACGATAATCCTGGCGCGATTTGTGCCGATCGTCAGAACATTTGCGCCATTTGTGGCGGGAATGGGACATATGTCCTATCGTCATTTTGCACTCTATAACGTCACCGGCGCGCTGCTGTGGGTATTGCTGTTCACCTACGCAGGCTATCTGTTTGGCGACCTGCCTATCGTTCAGGAAAACCTGAAACTGCTGATTGTGGCGATTATCGTGCTGTCGATATTGCCCGGCGTTATCGAGGTGATTCGTCACCGTCGCGCGGCAGCCAAACAGGCTAAATAAACGTAATACACAGGGCACGATTCAGCCGTGCCCTGCTACGGCATGTTTCGCGGTTCGACCACTTTTTTATGCCAAGTTTCGGGCTGTTATGTTTTAATGTGCAACATTCATGGTCTATGAGGGGCGAAAGTGGCATTATGCGCGCCCCCTTAATGGCAAAACTGGCATCGACCAGGTTCAGGCAGAAAGGTTATCAATGAGCTGGATTGAACGAATTAAAAGTAACATCACACCTACCCGTAAGGCGAGCATCCCGGAAGGGGTATGGACCAAATGCGATAGCTGTGGTCAGGTTTTGTATCGTGCGGAGCTGGAGCGTAACCTCGAGGTTTGCCCGAAGTGCGATCACCACATGCGTATGTCAGCGCGTAATCGCCTGCATAGCCTGTTGGATGAAGGGTCCCTGGTTGAGCTGGGTAGCGAACTTGAGCCAAAAGATCTGCTGAAGTTCCGTGACTCTAAAAAGTATAAAGACAGACTGGCCTCTGCTCAGAAAGAAACCGGCGAGAAAGATGCGCTGATTGTCATGAAAGGCACGCTGCACACCATGCCGGTTGTTGCTGCGGCTTTTGAGTTCTCCTTCATGGGCGGCTCAATGGGTTCCGTTGTTGGCGCGCGCTTCGTCCGTGCTGTTGAGCAGGCGCTGGAAGATAACTGTCCACTGATCTGTTTCTCTGCCTCCGGTGGCGCACGTATGCAGGAAGCGCTGATGTCGCTGATGCAGATGGCGAAAACCTCAGCGGCGTTGGCGAAAATGCAGGAACGCGGCTTACCGTATATCTCCGTGCTGACCGACCCAACCATGGGTGGTGTCTCTGCGAGCTTCGCGATGCTGGGTGACCTGAATATCGCTGAGCCAAAAGCGCTGATCGGCTTTGCGGGTCCACGTGTTATCGAACAGACCGTTCGTGAGAAACTGCCGCCGGGCTTCCAGCGCAGTGAGTTCCTCATCGAGAAGGGGGCAATCGACATGATCGTTCGCCGCCCTGAAATGCGTCTGAAGCTTGCCAGCGTCCTGGCGAAGCTGATGAATCTCCCGGCACCAAACCCGGATGCACCGCGTGAAAGCGTGGTCGTACCGCCGGTACCGGATCAGGAACCAGAGGCCTGATAATGCAAAGGGCAGGGCCGGATGGCTCTGCCCTTTTTGCTTCTACTCACCGTTGTTGGACGTTGCGACACCATGGACAAACATCTTATTCCTCAGGCCACGTCGCCCCTGGCTACGTGGCTTTCTTATCTGGAAAACCTCCACTCAAAAACCATCGATCTTGGCCTGGCGCGTGTCAGTCTGGTCGCTGAACACCTTGACGTGCTTCAACCTGCGCCATTTGTATTCACCGTGGCGGGCACTAACGGCAAAGGTACGACCTGCCGTACGCTGGAAGCCATCCTGATGGCGGCGGGTTATACCGTTGGGGTTTATAGCTCCCCGCATCTGATTCGCTACACCGAGCGCGTACGTGTGCAGGGCGGAGAACTGATTGAAAGTGCGCACACCGCCTCTTTTGCGGCGATCGAAGCGGCGCGTGGCGATACGTCGCTGACCTATTTTGAATACGGTACGCTTTCAGCAATGTGGTTGTTTAAACAGGCGAAAGTGGATGTGGTGATCCTTGAAGTTGGTTTGGGTGGACGCCTGGACGCCACCAACATCGTGGATGCGAATGTTGCGGTGGTGACCAGCATTGCGTTGGATCATACCGACTGGCTGGGGCCAGACCGCGAAAGCATTGGCCGCGAAAAAGCAGGCGTGTTCCGTGGCGGACGCCCGGCAATTGTCGGTGAGCCTGATATGCCGCACACTATCGCCGATGTCGCACGTGAGAAAGGCTCAGTGCTGCGTCAGCGTGATGTTGACTGGTGCTATACGGTTGAGGACGATAGCTGGACGTTCAGCGACGCTGAAGGCGAATTGCGCGGGCTGCCGTTACCCCAGGTGCCTCAGCCCAATGCGGCAACAGCGCTGGCGGCACTGCGAGCAAGCCAGCTTGCTGTGAGCGAAGAGGCTATCCGCGAGGGTATCGCTAATGCTCTCCTGCCGGGCCGTTTCCAGACCATCCAACTTGAACCGCGGGTAATTCTGGACGTTGCGCACAACCCCCATGCCGCGGCCTACCTTGCCGGACGTCTCAAATCATTGCCGAAAACCGGGCGAGTACTGGCGGTTATTGGTATGCTGCATGATAAGGATATTGCCGGTACGTTGGCATGCCTGGATGAAGTGGTCGATAAATGGTATTGCGCGCCTCTTGAAGGACCGCGCGGTGCGACGGCCCAGCAGCTGCGCGAGCATCTGCGTGCGGGAACCCTTTATGACCGCGTTGCGCAAGCATGGCATGCCGCCATGGCTGACGCAGCGCCTGAAGATACGGTGCTGGTGTGTGGATCATTCCACACGGTAGCGCATGTGATGGAAGAGTTAGACGCGGGGAGAGCCGGTGGCAAGTAAGTTTCAAAACCGTCTTGTTGGGACGATAGTATTGGTTGCGCTGGGCGTTATTGTGCTGCCAGGGCTGCTTGACGGGCAAAAAAAACATTATCAGGATGAATTTGCTGCGATTCCACTGGTGCCAAAACCGGGTGACCGCGACGAGCCTGATATGCTGCCTACAGCGACTCAGGCTCTGCCAGCGCAGCCGCCTGAGGGGGCTGCCGAAGAGGTGAGAGCGGGGGATGCTGCGGCACCTTCACTGGACTCCAGCCGACTGGCAGTCAATGGCAATGGCGATCTGGAACAGATCCCACCTGCTGCGGAGCTACCAAAACCGAAGCCGGTCGAAAAGCCGAAGCCTAAACCACAGCCGGTTACCGAAGCTACCGTCACTGCGCCGCCACCGAAACCAGCCGCGGAAGATAAGCCCGCGCCGGTAGGTAAAGCCTATGTCGTGCAGCTTGGCGCGTTGAAGAATGCCGATAAGGTGAACGAAATTGTCGCCAGCCTTCGCGGTGCAGGCTACCGTGCTTACACGTCGCCTTCGACGCCAGTTCAGGGTAAAATTACCCGAATTCTGGTAGGGCCAGATGCCTCGAAAGATAAGCTGAAAGGTTCGCTTGGCGAGCTGAAACAGTTGTCGGGGTTAAGTGGCGTAGTGATGGGATACACGCCGAACTAGGGCGAAGGTTTTTCCCCTCACCCCGGCCCTCTCCCCAGAGGGGCGAGGGAGAAAGTCAGAGCTGGATTTATCAACGGCTCTCTACGGTCGCTCTTCCCAGAGGGGCGAGGGAGAAAGTCGGTGCCGGATTTATCAACGGCTCTCTACGGTCGCTCTTCCCAGAGGGGCGAGGGAGAAAGTCGGTGCCGGACTTAACAACGGCTCTCAGCGGTCGCTCTCCCCAGAGGGGCGAGAGTGAAAGCCGGTACCGAACTTATCAACGGCTCTCTACGGTTCCCTCTCCCCTGTGGGGAGAGGGCTAGGGTGAGGGGTCTGGACAACGCTGAAAACGACCAAAAAACGATGGCGTTGAATATTTTTTCAGCGCCATTTTTTATTTATGCCAGGGAAGGAAATCCCTACGCAAACGTTTTCTTTTTCTGTTAGAATGCGCCCGAACTGGATGACAGGGCGTAAAATCGTGGGACATTTATGGTCTGGATTGATTATGCCATTATCGCGGTACTGGGCTTTTCTTGCTTAGTGAGCCTTATCCGCGGCTTCGTTCGTGAAGCGTTATCGTTGGTAACCTGGGGCTGTGCCTTCTATGTTGCCAGCCATTACTACACGGAACTGTCTGTCTGGTTTACGGGCTTTGAAGATGAACGAGTTCGAAATGGGATTGCTATTGCGGCGCTGTTTATCGTGACGCTCATCGTTGGTGCTATCGTGAACTATGTGATAGGCCAACTGGTGGAAAAAACCGGTCTGTCGGGTACAGACAGGGTATTGGGGATCTGCTTCGGCGCTTTACGTGGGGTGCTGATTATCGCCGCTATCTTGTTCTTCCTCGACACTTTTACCGGAATGGCTAAAAGCGATGACTGGCTACACTCGCAGTTTATTCCCTATTTCTCACCCGTCATCAGATGGTTTTTTGACTACCTGCAAAGCTCGTCAAGTTTCTTGCCCAAGGTATAAACCTTGGGTCGTTGCTGAACGAGGAAAAGACGTATGTGCGGTATTGTCGGTATCGCCGGTGTCATGCCGGTTAACCAGTCGATTTATGATGCGCTAACGGTGCTCCAGCACCGTGGTCAGGATGCCGCTGGCATCATCACCATTGATGCCAATAACTGCTTCCGGTTGCGTAAGGCGAACGGCCTGGTCAGCGATGTCTTTGAAGCTCGCCACATGCAACGTATGCAGGGCAACATGGGTATTGGCCATGTGCGTTATCCAACAGCGGGCAGCTCCAGTGCTTCTGAAGCTCAGCCTTTCTACGTCAACTCCCCGTACGGTATTACGCTTGCGCACAACGGCAATCTGACCAATGCGCATGAGTTACGTCAAAAGCTGTTTGAAGAAAAACGCCGTCACATCAACACCACTTCCGATTCTGAAATCCTGCTCAATATCTTTGCCAGCGAGCTGGATAACTTCCGTCACTATCCGCTGGAAGCCGATAACATTTTCGCCGCGATCGCAGCAACCAATCGCCAGATCCGCGGTGCCTATGCCTGCGTGGCGATGATTATCGGCCACGGTATGGTTGCTTTCCGCGACCCTAACGGCATCCGCCCGCTGGTGCTGGGCAAGCGTGATATTGGCGATGGTCGTACCGAATATATGGTGGCTTCCGAAAGCGTAGCGCTGGATACCCTGGGCTTCGAATTCTTGCGTGATGTCGCGCCTGGCGAAGCTATCTACATTACTGAGAAAGGGCAGCTGTTTACCCGTCAGTGTGCCGATAACCCAGTCAGTAACCCGTGCTTGTTCGAATACGTCTACTTTGCGCGTCCGGACTCCTTTATCGACAAAATTTCCGTCTACAGCGCCCGCGTGAATATGGGCACCAAGCTTGGCGAGAAAATTGCGCGTGAGTGGGAAGATCTCGACATCGACGTGGTGATTCCTATTCCGGAAACCTCTTGCGATATCGCCCTGGAAATCGCCCGCATTCTGGATAAACCGTACCGCCAGGGATTTGTGAAAAACCGCTACGTTGGCCGTACCTTTATCATGCCGGGTCAGCAACTGCGTCGTAAATCTGTACGCCGTAAGCTCAACGCCAACCGCGCTGAGTTCCGTGATAAGAACGTGTTGCTGGTGGACGATTCCATTGTGCGTGGCACCACCTCCGAACAGATTATCGAAATGGCGCGTGAAGCCGGTGCGAAGAAAGTATACCTGGCCTCAGCGGCTCCGGAAATTCGCTTCCCGAACGTCTACGGTATCGATATGCCAACCGCCACCGAGCTTATCGCTCACGGGCGTGAAGTGGATGAGATTCGCCAGATCATCGGCGCAGACGGTCTTATCTTCCAGGATCTCAACGATCTGATTGAAGCGGTACGTGCTGAGAACCCCGATATTCAGCAGTTTGAATGTTCAGTGTTTAATGGCGTGTATGTGACCAAAGACGTTGACCAGGCTTATCTTGATTTCCTCGACTCACTGCGCAATGACGACGCCAAAGCCGTTCAATTGCTCAATGAAGTTGAAAGTCTAGAGATGCATAACGAAGGGTGAGTCAAGGCATGCCGGATGGCGACGCTTTGCGTCTTATCCGGCCTACGTTCTACTCGCTTTGTAGGCCGGATAAGGCGTAGCCGCCATCCGGCTTTTTATTACACCTCGTCCATCCAAATCCGCATTTCGCCTTCTCCCCGGTTGGCCCAGCTAAACCACGGAATAAAGGTTAAGGTCTGTTTTTCGACCGACGTCTGACGATTATCGAAGCTGTACAACGGTTTCTCGCCCTCAGCGGTCAGCACGCGGTGCCCCTGTGCTTGTAGCAATATTTTGCCCTTGAGCACGCCAGTGCCCTGAATTTCCCGCAGCTCGCTTGTTTTTGGCAGCGACAGGTTATGCAGTTCGGTGCCGTTATCCGCTTCTTCCAGACAATACACCAGCGGCCCACGCTGAATAGCGACTTTGCCCGCCGCATGACGCACCAGTGGGTTAGCATAGACGCGGCGAATGGTCATAGGCAGATTGAGGGTAATGATGTCTCCAGCTTGCCACTGACGGTGCAGATGCAGGTAGCCCTTGATAATCTTACCCTGCGCTATTTCCCCATTTACCTGCACGCATGGTGCCTCACACCATTCAGGCAAGCGTAACGCCAGCGTGTGGCTGACTGCCTGCGGTTGGGTGATGGTGAGAGTAACCCGTTCATCCCACGGATAGTTGCCGGAAATGTTTAGCGCCAGCGTCTGCCCGTTAACCGTAAATTGTGCCTCGCTCCCGGCGTAGAAGTTGATAAACAGTGCGTCCGGGCGTGGGGTGAAAATGTAGTGACCAATGGCAACCAGGGTGCGGGCAATATTTGGCGGGCAGCAGGCGCAGCCGAACCAGCGCTGACGAACCGGTTTGATATGGTCGTAAATATGGTTGTGCGGAATGCTTTTTGGGTGCGTTTCCAGCGGGTTAACGTAGAAGAAATGTTTACCGTCCAGCGCCATCCCGCCGAGCACCGTGTTATAAAACGCACGTTCCATCACGTCCGCATAGTGGGCATCGCCCTCCATCTCCAGCATCCGGCGGGCAAACATCATCAGGCCGATGGACGCGCAGCTTTCGCCGTAGGCGGTATCGTTGGGCAGATCGTAGTCGCTGGTAAACGCTTCACCAATGCCTTGTGAGCCAATGCCGCCGGTGATGTACATCCGACGCTGAACCATATTGTTCCAGATGCGCAGGCAGGTCTGACGCTTCTCCTCGTCGCGCGTCATGCGCGCAATATGCGCAAGCCCGGTCATCAGGTACACTGAACGCACCGCGTGACCCACGGCTTCGCTCTGCTCAGAGAGCGGCTTGTGTGCATGGGTGTATGTCTTGTCTTTGATCATTCCCGGCCAGGCGTCGCCCCATCCGATCCAGTGCCGGGTGCCGCCGCGTTTTGCTGACTCGATATCGTAATAGTACGGTTGTTTGCCACGTTCCTCGACGAAGTAACAGGCCAGCGCTTGGTAGCGCGGTTCCTGGGTCACTTCGAATAAACGCATCAATGCTAGCTCAATTTCTGGATGCCCCGGATAGCCATGCAGTTGGCCTTCGTTCGGGCCGAATACGCTATCAATGTAATCGGCAAAGCGGCAGGAGATCTCAAGCAAGCGGCGTTTGCCAGTGGCGTTAAAGAATGCCACTGCTGCTTCAAATAGATGCCCGGCACAGTAAAGTTCGTGACACTCGGCGAGGTTGCTCCAGCGTAACTCAGGCTCTTTAACGGTGTACCAGGTGTTGAGATAGCCATCTTCACACTGCGCCTGGGCCAGCAGTTCAATCACCTCATCAGCGGTTTTTTCAAGCGCGGCATCGGGCTTCTGGCTTAAAGACCAGGCCACCGCTTCCAGCCATTTAGTGACGTCACTATCCTGGAAGACCATGCCGTAAAACTCACCTTGCTCAAGGCCTGCGGCGATACGGTAGTTAGCCAGCGCGTGGCTGGGTTCTGCCTCGGCAATGTTGTCGTTTAACGCTTCCCACTGGTATGGGATCACCACGTCACGGATCAGGCGCTGGTATTCACCCAAAAAGGGGTCGGTAATGGTGATGTTGTTTAAATCAGCTTCAATCACATCAGACTGCATCATAGTTACCTCAAGAAATGTGTGAATGTCGTTGGTGAAGATCGGAGGAAATACGTTCCATCATTGGCCCATTCAGGCGGCATTTAAGCAGGCACAACGCCAGTGCCAGGTGGAATAGGGCGGGGACGATGCTTTGTATCAACGTGATGCCCGAAAGCGAGGCCGCGGTCTGGTTTTCCAACCCCGGTTGATAGGCCACCATGATCAGCAGAATACTGATGATGCCACCGGAGGAGGCCCACGACAGCTTGATGAAAAACAGGTTGAAGGCGAAGTTCATCCCGGTTGAGCGCACGCCGTTTTTCCACTCACCGTAGTCATCGGCAAACGCCATGATCGAAAAGTGCAGCGGCAGGGTGAATCCAAGGATCACGCTATTAAGCGCAATGCAGCCCAACCACAGCATGCGGTATTGCGGCCCGGTTGGCAGGAACCACATCACGATGCCAAACACCACCAGAATGAGGTTGGTGTAGTAATACAGGCGCACCATATCGAAACGGCGTGAAAGCGGATTTACAATCATGGCACCGGCAATACCGGCGATGGTCAGTACGCCGAAGAACAGCGACATATACCCGGCTCCGCCTTCCAGCACGTAGGAAATAAAGTACATATAGCCACCGCCGCGAATACACAGAATATTCACCAGCAGGAACGACATCACCAGCATCATCAGCAACTGATCGTTTTTACGCAGCCCAGCAAGGTGCTGGCGGATCGTAAAATTACCCACCACCGACAGCGGTACGCGTTCTTTGACCCAGAAGAAGCACAGTAAAAACATCACCACGCCAATACCACACAGCACGGCAACCCCGTACTGGTAGCCTTTCGCCAGATTACCGTGGCCGAAGAACTCAACCATCCACGGTAATCCTACAGACACCAGGAACCCCGCAATGCCGCTTAATACAAAGCGCCAGGACTGGCAGGACATCACCTGATCGGGGCGATTGGTGACGGCATTAATCAGCGCACAGTAAGGGACGTTGTTAGCGGTATAGCCGAGCGATAGCAGGAAATAGGTGCCGAATGCCCAGGCGATTTTCATGTTGGGGCTGATATCCGGGACGGTGAACGTCAGGATACCGATAATGCCCAACGGCAGCGCAGTCCACAGCTGCCACGGGCGGAATCGCCCCCAGCGGCTGCGGGTTCGGTCAGCCAAAATGCCCATGACGGGATCGGAGACGGCATCGAAAATACGCAGAACAAAAAACATGATGCCGACAATCGCGGGGCTTAAGCCGAAAACATCGGTATAGAAAAACAGTAAAAATCCACTGATCAAATCGGAGATGCAATGCCCGCCAGCATCGCCAAATCCATAGCCTATCTTTTCGCGGGTAGAAAGCTTCTCCCCCGCATCAACTGTCTTTACATCAGTATCCAGGTTATCAGCAATTGTCATAACCAATCCTCGAACAGGGTGTGATGATTTAAAAAGTCATTACGGCGTATCTCTGACGGTTTTTAGTAAATATCTAACGGCGCTGAGCATAGAACCTGGGAGGAAGCGTGGTATACAGGAGGTGTTTGAAAGGGTGAAATTGATCTTATTTTTACTAGAAATAAACTCTAAATGGTGATCCTTGTCTCAATTAACCATGTAATCTATGATTTTCAAGAACGAAATGTGATGCTGAGTTTGTTTTTAGTAAAGTGTTTAGTAAAAATAAATGCTTCGGTTATTCGTATTCATGCACTGCATGATATTCTTTGATGGACGTTGTGGTTAATCGCCGGAAAATAAACGAAATGGTTAAGAAAACTCGAATCAAAGATATCGCTGTAGCCAGCGGCGTATCTATTGCTGCGGTGTCACGAGCCTTGAAAGGGCAGCCAGGATTAAGCGACGAAACGCGCCAGCGTATTGTGTCGATTGCGCAGGCACAGGGATATGACTTTAGTCGTTTACGTAATGGGCGTATCAAGCGTCTGCTGTTTCTGTTGCATCGCGAACATAACATTGCCAGCGCGCTGCCATTTTATTCCACGGTGATGCTGGGCGTAGCAGATGCCTGTCGGGAACATGAAGTGGCGATGAGTTTTCAACCCATTGGCCCGGATGATGTTGTGGCTGAACTGATAAACTTGCATCAGCCGGACGCGTTAATTTGTGCGGGCTATCTGGAGCCCGAAGTATTGGCGGAGCTGCGCTTAACGACATTACCGGTGGCGCTGGTCGATTTGTGGGCGGCTGACTTTCCGTGTGTCAATCCGGATAATTACCATGGCGGTTTTGTGGCGACGCGCCATCTGCTGGAGCAGGGCAGAACGCGTATCGCGTTTCTTGGCACCTCGCAACGTCACTACAGTATTCGTCAGCGCGTCGAGGGCTACCAGCAGGCTTTGTTTGATGCCGGACTGACGCTGCCTGCGGAGTACCGTATTGAAGTCCCGCCAGTGAAAGATATTGAGCATGCGCTGGTGGATGGCATGACCCGACTGCTGGCGCTCCCCGAGCCTCCTGATGCTATCTTTGCGTACAACGATGTGGCGGCGCTGGTGGCAATGCGCGAATGCGCTCGCCGTGGTATTCGCGTACCGGAGGAGATTGCGGTTGTCGGTTTTGATGATATTGACGCCGCCGCGTGGGCGCATCCCCCGCTTTCAACGGTGGCGGTCGATAAGCGCGAGCTCGGACGTGACGCTTTCCAGTTGTTGATGAATGATGAGAGTGAAAGGAGCCTGCTATTACCGGTACGTCTGGTGGCACGTGAAAGTTCGGTCACCGACAGTCACGCATCACGGTTGCGTCTGGCGCCGTAATCCGGCAAAGTTTGCACCATTATGGAAACAGGGCGGTTTGTGTGAAACGACTCATCATTGGTATTTCTGGCGCGAGTGGTGCTATTTACGGCGTACGCTTATTACAGGTGCTGCGTACTCTTCCGGATGTGGAAACCCATCTGGTGATGAGTCAGGCTGCCCGACAGACGCTGGCACTGGAAACCGATCTTTCACTGCGCGATGTTCAGGCGTTGGCCGATGTGGTGCATGATGCCCGCGATATCGCCGCCAACATCTCATCCGGTTCATTTAAAACCGCTGGTATGGTTATTCTGCCGTGTTCGATGAAGACGCTTTCCGGCATCGTCAACAGCTATACCGATGGTTTGCTGACCCGTGCGGCCGATGTGGTGCTCAAAGAACGCAGGACGTTGGTGCTGTGCGTGCGAGAGACGCCGTTGCATCTGGGGCATCTGCGATTAATGACTCAGGCTGCTGAAATTGGTGCGGTAATTATGCCACCCGTGCCTGCGTTTTATCACCGCCCGCAGACGCTGGATGATGTTATTAATCAAACCGTCAACCGTGTGCTGGATCTCTTTGATATCGAACTGCCGGAAGATCTCTTTGCCCGCTGGAACGGCGCGTAATCACGCCCAAAGAAAGTGCATGACCTCTTAATTGCCCTGTCTTAGGGCAATTCTGCAACACCGATCAAATCCTCGATATTTAATCATCTCATTTGCGTTTTTGTGCTCGATTTATGCGCTGCGGCTGATATCTTTCCTTGTGATCACCTTTCATTATCTTTTTGTTAACAAATTTAACATCGCTTGTTCCGGCGTTGCTAAAGATGGCACAGAAGATGCAAACAAGGTTATGCAGACACAGCACAACATAATTATGAGCAGTTAACGACATCACGATTTAATAGGGGTATGTATGAAGAAGACGGTTCTGGCTCTCTCTTTGCTGCTGGGTCTCAGCAGCGCCTCCAGCGTATTCGCCGCACTGCCGCAGAGTATTCGTATCGGCACCGACGCGACGTATGCGCCGTTCTCCTCGAAAGATGCTAAAGGCGATTTTGTCGGCTTTGATATCGATCTGGGCAATGAGATGTGTAAACGTGCCAGCATCAAATGTACCTGGGTGGGTAGCGATTTTGACGCGCTGATCCCGTCGCTGAAAGCGAAGAAAATTGACGCCATTATCTCTTCGCTGTCGATAACCGAAAAACGTCAGCAGGAAATTGCCTTCTCCAACAAGCTCTACGCCGCGGATTCACGTCTAATTGCCGCCAAAGGCTCGCCAATTACGCCAACGCTGGATGGTCTTAAAGGCAAGCATATCGGGGTGTTACAAGGCTCAACGCAGGAAGCCTACGCCAACGAAAACTGGCGCAGCAAAGGCGTCGATGTGGTGGCCTATCAAAACCAGGATCTGATCTACTCCGACCTCACAGCAGGCCGTCTGGATGCTGCTTTACAAGATGAAGTCGCCGCCAGCGAAGGCTTCCTGAAACAGCCTGCCGGTAAAGAATTTGACTTTGCTGGACCGTCGGTGAAGAACAAAAAATACTTTGGCGATGGCACCGGGGTAGGCATGCGTAAAGACGATACCGAGCTGAAAGCGGCGTTTGATAAAGCGCTGGCGGAACTGCGCGCCGATGGCACCTACGATAAGATGGCGAAGAAGTATTTCAACTTCAACGTCTACGGCGACTAATCGCGCCTGATGTATCATCATGGTGCATCGATTTTTCGGTGCACCATGATCGTGCGTTTTTTGCTCGAAAGTTACGCATGCTTGCATAATTAAGCATTTTGAATGAGAAAAAAGCCAACCAACAGGGCAGAATGCTTTGCCTTGATGGGCCGAAAGATGGCACGATAACCGCTCAGATTATTTCGAAAAAACCCACAAGAATTACTGTCTGTTGAGGATAATATGAAAAAACTGGCGTTATCTTTATCTCTGGTCTTAGCGCTTGCGTCTGCTTCAAGTGCATTTGCAGCAGTTGGGCAAAAAGTGCGTATCGGTACTGACCCTACGTATGCACCGTTCGAGTCTAAAAATGCACAGGGTGAATTGGTGGGTTTTGACATTGATCTGGCAAAAGAGCTGTGTAAGCGCATCCAGGCACAATGTACCTTCGTGGAAAACCCGCTGGACGCCCTGATCCCCTCGCTGAAAGCGAAGAAAATCGATGCCATTATGTCATCGCTGTCGATCACGGAAAAACGTCAACAGGAAATCGCCTTTACCGACAAACTTTATGCTGCCGACTCTCGTCTGGTAGTCAAAAAGGGTTCTCCGGTGACACCTGACCTCGCAACTCTTAAAGGTAAGCGTGTGGGTGTGCTGCAAGGCACCACTCAGGAAACCTACGGTAACGAACACTGGGCGCCAAAAGGTATTGAAATCGTCTCCTACCAGGGCCAGGACAATATCTACTCTGACCTGACTGCCGGTCGTATTGACGCGGCATTCCAGGACGAAGTGGCGGCGAGTGAAGGTTTCCTGAAACAGCCAATCGGTAAAGACTACCAGTTCGGTGGCCCGTCGATTAAAGACGAGAAACTGTTCGGTGTGGGCACCGGTATGGGGCTGCGCAAAGACGATACCGAATTGCTGAATGCGCTGAACAAGGCTTTTGCCGAGATGCGCGCGGATGGCACTTACGACAAGCTGGCGAAAAAGTACTTCGATTTTAACGTCTACGGCGAGTAATCATCACGAGTAATCCATCGCCTGGCATGACCGGGCGATGGGCGTCACGACAGGACTGGCAGCATGCTGTACGGGTTTTCACAGGTTATTTTTCAGGGCGCGATAGTGACGCTTGAGCTGGCACTTAGCTCAGTGGTGCTGTCGGTGCTTATTGGTCTGGTCGGCGCGGGGGCAAAGCTCTCCCGAAATCGCGTACTGGCGTTAATTTTTGAGGGCTATACCACGTTGATTCGTGGCGTTCCCGACTTAGTCCTTATGCTGCTGATTTTTTACGGTCTGCAGATGGCGTTGAACGTGGTGACCGACTCGCTCGGATTATCACAGTTTGATATTGATCCGATGATAGCCGGGATTATTACCCTCGGTTTTATCTACGGCGCGTATTTTACGGAAACCTTCCGTGGTGCGTTTATGGCGGTACCCAAAGGCCATATTGAAGCCGCGACGGCTTTTGGCTTTACCGGAGCGCAAACCTTCCGTCGGATTTTATTTCCCGCGATGATGCGCTACGCGCTGCCGGGTATTGGCAACAATTGGCAGGTGATTCTAAAAGCCACCGCGCTCGTCTCTTTGTTAGGGTTGGAAGATGTGGTGAAAGCCACCCAACTTGCCGGAAAAAGCACCTGGGAGCCATTTTACTTCGCCATCGTCTGCGGTTTGATTTATCTGCTGTTTACCACCGTTTCCAATGGCGTGTTGCTGCTGCTCGAACGCCGCTACTCCGTGGGTGTAAAGAGGGCTGACCTGTGACAGAGATTATTCAGGAGTACTGGAAAGCGCTGCTGTGGAGTGATGGTTACCGTTTTACCGGTGTGGCGATTACGCTGTGGCTGCTGGTATTGTCGGTGGTGATGGGCGGCATTATGGCGCTCTTCCTGGCCATTGCCCGCGTCTCGAGCAACAAATATATTAAATTCCCGGTGTGGCTTTTTACCTATATTTTCCGTGGAACACCGCTGTATGTGCAGCTACTGGTGTTCTACTCCGGGATGTACACGTTGGAAATTGTCAAAGGCACCGAGATGCTCAACGCCTTTTTCCGCAGCGGCCTGAACTGTACCGTGCTGGCTTTGACACTAAATACCTGTGCGTATACGACTGAGATTTTTGCGGGTGCGATCCGCGCAGTTCCTGCGGGTGAGGTGGAAGCGGCACGTGCCTACGGCTTCTCGTCGTTTAAACTTTATCGCTGCATTATTCTGCCATCAGCGCTGCGCATTGCGCTGCCGGCCTACAGCAATGAAGTTATTCTGATGCTGCATTCTACGGCGCTGGCGTTTACCGCTACCGTACCTGACTTACTGAAGATTGCGCGCGATATAAACTCTGCAACCTATCAACCGTTTACCGCCTTCGGTATTGCGGCGGTGCTTTATTTAATGATTTCTTACGTGTTGATTAGCCTGTTCCGCAAAGCGGAAAAGCGCTGGTTACAGCATGTGCAACCGTCTTCTACGCACTGAGAACATAATGTCGGATAAAAAACTTAGCATCATCGATCTGCACAAACATTATGGCGAGCATGAAGTGCTGAAGGGCGTATCGCTGCAGGCGAACGCTGGCGATGTGATCAGCATTATCGGTTCGTCAGGTTCAGGTAAAAGTACCTTCTTACGCTGCATCAACTTCCTCGAAAAACCGAGTGAAGGCACGATTGTTGTCAATGGGCAGAATATTGGTCTGGTCCGTGATAATGATGGGCAACTGAAGGTGGCGGATAAAAATCAGCTGCGTTTACTGCGTACCCGACTGACCATGGTGTTTCAACACTTCAACCTCTGGAGCCATATGACGGTGCTGGAGAACGTGATGGAAGCGCCCATCCAGGTATTGGGATTAAGCAAGCAAGAGGCTCGCGCACGGGCGGTCAAATACCTGGCGAAAGTAGGTATTGATGAACGTCAGCAGGCGAAATATCCGGTACATCTCTCCGGTGGTCAGCAGCAGCGCGTGTCTATTGCGCGAGCGCTGGCGATGGAGCCGGAAGTGTTGCTGTTTGATGAACCGACCTCTGCGCTTGACCCTGAACTGGTCGGTGAGGTGCTGCGTATTATGCAGCAGCTTGCGGAAGAGGGGAAAACCATGGTTGTCGTGACTCACGAAATGGGCTTCGCGCGGCATGTCTCCTCTCACGTGATATTCCTGCATCAGGGGAAAATTGAGGAAGAGGGCGAGCCAGATGAAGTCTTCGGCAACCCAAAAAGCGCACGTCTACAGCAGTTCCTGAGCGGTGCGCTAAAATAACGTCTTATCGCCCTCACCGCTTGGTGAGGGTATTTTCTCGCCGGTATACCCAGTCGTCGTAGTATTCCCCATTGAGAAAGTAGGCTTTTTCAAGCACCTGCGTGCGGGTAAAACCGTGTTTTTCCAGCAGCCGTGACGAACCTTGATTAACCCCCAATACCCACGCATTAATGGCGTGTAGCGACAACTGATTAAAGCCGTAGTCACAAAGTGCAGCGAGCGCCTCACTGGCATACCCTTTGCCCTGAGCTTCAGGGAGAAGCGCGTAGCCGACATCGGCTTCATGAGGATTTTTATGGCTAACACGCAGGCCGATATCACCTAATGTGGCACCATTTTCATCACGGATGATAAAGATATTCGGTTCTTCACATCGCTGGATGAATAACGCACGTATCGCCACCTCGTCCAATACTTCGCCCATAAAACGCATGACGTCACTGTTTTCTCGAAGCGACAGAAAAAAAGGCCAGTCTTGTTCGTTAAACGGAGAAAGCAGCAAACGTGGAGTTTTGAGGGTGACCATAGTGAGACCATTGCGCGAGAACAAAGAAACACCTTAGCACCCAAAAAGATGCGATAACAAGGCCTTAACGGTTAAGCGATGCGCATCCGCAGATTCAACGCGGGCGTTAAGCACGCTTTCCGAGAATATCCCCCAGCGCGTCATCCAGATCATACCAGCGGAAGGTAAAACCGGCGGCTTCCAGACGTTTTGGCAACGCGCGCTGACCACCCAACACCAGTACCGAAGATTCGCCCATCAGCAGGCGTATCACCGTCGCAGGAACGCGTAAGATTGCGGGGCGCTCCAGCGCGTGCCCCAGGGCGTGCGAAAATTGTTCGTTATGCACCGGGTAGGGGGAAACCATATTAAAGGGCCCGCGGAGATCGTGGTCGAGTAGCCATAGGATACCGTTGACCATATCGTCAATGTGGATCCAGGCCAGATACTGTCGACCATTGCCGATAGGGCCACCGAGCCCGAGCTTAAACGGCGGCAGCATTTTGCCGAGGATCCCACCTTTGGCGGCAAGTACCACGCCGGTGCGCAGTAGGCAAACACGGGTTCGGTCACTTTGCGCGGTGCAGGCGATCTGCTCCCAACGAGCGCAAAGCTTGTGGGTAAATTCGTTATGCGGCGGTTCTTCTTCCGTTACGACCACTTCGCCGAGATCGCCGTAGTAACCGATAGCCGAGCCGGAAATCAGCACCGCAGGTGGAGTATCGCTTGCCTGAATCAGTTCGCTTAGTCGCTGGGTTATCGTCCAGCGACTGTCGCAGAGTTTCTGCTTTTGCGCCTCGGTCCAGCGCTTGTCGGCAATCGGTTCACCAGCGAGGTTAATGACGGCGTCTATGCCGTCAAGTGATGTAATATTCTGTAGTCCGGGCCATATCTTAACGCGCGCATCCAGCGTCTGGCGCGCTTTCTCAGGCGTTCGGGTTACCACGCAGATCGTGTGACCCAGCGTCAGTAAACGTGGGATCAGATGGCGACCAATAAGCCCGGTGCCACCGGTAATCAGAATTTGCATGCGACCTCCCAGCGAAGGAGCGCTTAACGTTGCCAGCTTAAGGTAATGGATACCGAGTCGGCGTAACGCAGCGCGTGAACTTTATCGACCTCTACTTCAGCATAAGTGACCCAGTGATGTTCGCGCGCGATATCGAGCACATCCTGAGTTAATTTTTCCAGCAAAGAGAAACGGTTATTCTCTACATGGGAAATAATGCTTTTGGTAATTGTGCGGTAGTTCAGCGCATCGTTGATATCTTCACTGTTGCGCGCCGTATCAGCCGGGTAGCGAATCTCAATATTGATAACCACATCCTGGCGGTTGGCAATCTCTTCTTCTTTGATACCGATAAACGTGCGCAAACGTAGATTTTTGATGCGGATAATCGCGTCGGATTGTGACATTGCAGGCATTCTCCATAATTATTGTTGTCTTGAACATCATACACGAAAGCGGGATTGTCGCGGCTATCGGCCAATTGCAAAAACCTCATGTTGCAGACCAGTGACATCCATTCACGGACAAGCTATGTTGGCTGATATATCCGATGGAGGCAGGATTTTTGCGTCCGTCGTTTGTGCCTTATTGCCTGTGATTGAGGACTCGCTATGAGCAAGCATGTAATAACACTTTGGTCAGACGCCGATTTTTTCTCGCCTTACGTCATGTCAGTTTACGTTGCTCTCCAGGAAAAGGGGCTTCCGTTCACCCTGAAAACCGTTAACCTTGATCTTGGAGAACACCTTCAACCGGGCTGGCGAGGCTATAGCGCCACTCGCCGTGTGCCGTTGCTTGAGGTCGATGGCTTTGAGCTCAGTGAATCCTCCGCCATTACCGAATACCTTGACGAGAGCTTTGCGCCACCGCAATGGGAGCGTTTGTACCCTCATGATCTGCAAAAAAGGGCACGTGCTCGTCAGGTACAGGCCTGGCTTCGCAGTGACCTGATGCCGATTCGTGAAGAACGATCGACAACGGTGGTATTTGGTGGTGAGAAAAAAGCACCTTTAAGCGAAGCAGGACACAAAAGCGCGGCTAAACTTTTTGACACTGCCGCTGCGCTTTTATCCCACGGTAAGCCAAATTTGTTTGGTGAGTGGTGTATTGCGGATTGCGATCTGGCGTTGATGCTTAATCGTCTGGTGATGAATGGCGATGATGTCCCGGAGTTACTGGCAGATTACGCCACCTTCCAATGGCAGCGGTCGTCGATACAGCGCTATGTGGCACTCTCGGCTAAACGTGCAGGCTGAAAAAAACCATGAAATCCATTATGATACCAGGGATTATCATTGTAGGGATTTGATTAATGAAACTGATGTTTGCATCGGATATTCATGGCTCTCTGCCTGCCACTGAACGCGTAGTATCGTTATTCAAACAAAGCGGTGCAGATTGGTTGGTGATTCTGGGGGATGTGCTCAATCATGGGCCACGTAACGCGCTCCCTGAGGGATATGCACCCTCCAGGGTTGCCGAGTGCCTGAACGGCGTTGCTGAGCGGATTATTGCGGTACGCGGCAATTGTGATAGCGAAGTCGATCAGATGTTGCTGCATTTTCCTATCACGGCTCCGTGGCAGCAGGTGCTCACCGAAACCCAAAGGTTGTTTGTGACTCACGGTCATCTTTATGGCCCTGATAATCTTCCGCCGCTTGCGTCAGGAGATGTGTTAATTTTTGGTCATACGCACCTGCCGTTGGCAGAAAAGCACGGCGAGATATTCTTATTTAACCCCGGTTCGGTTAGCATTCCCAAAGGCGGTTTTGCTGCAAGCTTCGGAGTGATGGACGGGGGCAAACTGCAAGTTTTAGCACTCAATGATCAGCGGGTTATTGCAGAGGTGGTCATTAACCCGTAATTTACCCATCAATCATAAAACGCGCCGCAAGAGCGCATTCAATTTAAGGTTTTCTGATGGTCGAGCAGAATCATTTGGCAAGCACGGAATGGGTCGATATTGTCAGCGAAGACAATGAGGTCATCGCGCAAGCGAGCCGCGAACAAATGCGTGCGCAGTGCCTGCGTCACCGGGCTACTTATATCGTCGTGCATGACGGCATGGGGAAAATCCTGGTGCAACGCCGTACTGAGACGAAAGACTATCAGCCGGGTATGCTGGATGCCACCGCTGGGGGTGTTGTTCAGGCTGATGAACCGTTACTGGAATCAGCTCGCCGTGAAGCGGAAGAGGAACTTGGGATTGCTGGCGTGCCGTTTGCCGATCACGGTCAGTTCTATTTTGAAGATAAGAACTGTCGCGTCTGGGGAAGCTTGTTTAGCTGCGTTTCCCATGGCCCATTTGCCTTGCAGGAAGAAGAGGTGAGTGAGGTAAGCTGGATGACGCCGGAAGAAATCACCGCACGTTGCGATGACTTTACTGATGACTCTCTGAAGGCCCTGGCGCTGTGGATGACCCGCAACGCGAATAACGAAAAACACGTTGAGGAAGAGGTCGAATAAATTCGCGCCGACTCGCAGAGATAAAAAAATCCGGAACGGTTTCCCGCTTCCGGATTTTTTTTACCTTAAAACCGTCCGCGAACGGACGGTAAAAGGAATTACTGCTGCTGTGAAGACTGTATCGCGGTCAGAGCGATGGTGTAGACGATATCGTCTACCAGCGCGCCACGAGACAGGTCGTTCACCGGCTTGCGCATACCCTGTAGCATCGGCCCGATGGAGATCAGGTCGGCAGAACGCTGTACCGCTTTGTAGGTGGTGTTACCGGTGTTCAGGTCTGGGAAGATGAACACGGTAGCGCGGCCCGCAACCGGGGAGTTCGGTGCTTTGGATTTCGCAACATCAGCCATAACAGCCGCATCGTACTGCAGAGGACCGTCGATCATCAGGTCAGGACGTTTTTCCTGTGCCAGACGAGTCGCTTCGCGCACTTTCTCTACATCGCTACCTGCACCAGAAGTACCGGTAGAGTAGGAGAGCATTGCCACGCGTGGTTCGATACCGAAAGCAATCGCCGAGTCAGCAGACTGGATAGCGATTTCTGCCAGTTGTTCTGCAGTTGGATCTGGGTTGATCGCGCAGTCACCGTAAACATAAACCTGTTCTGGCAGCAGCATGAAGAACACAGAAGAGACCAGCGAGCTGCCCGGTGCAGTTTTGATAAGCTGCAGCGGCGGACGGATGGTGTTCGCGGTGGTGTGAACCGCACCGGAAACCAGGCCGTCAACATCGTCTTGTTCCAGCATCAGGGTGCCAAGAACCACGTTGTCTTCAAGCTGTTCGCGCGCGACGGTTTCGGTCATCCCTTTGTTTTTACGCAGTTCGACCAGACGAGCAACGTAGCTTTCGCGAACCACTTCTGGATCAACGATTTCAACGCCAGCGCCCAGCTCTACGCCCTGAGATGCTGCAACGCGAAGGATCTCATCTGGGTTGCCCAGCAGTACGCAAGTCGCGATACCACGTTCAGCACAGATTGCCGCTGCTTTAACGGTACGCGGTTCGTCGCCTTCTGGCAGAACAACGCGTTTGCCGGCTTTACGTGCCAGCTCGGTCAACTGGTAACGGAATGCCGGTGGAGACAGGCGACGGCTACGCTCGGAGGTCGCAGTCAGAGAGTCAATCCAGTCAGCGTCGATAAAGTTAGCTACGTATTCCTGAACTTTCTCAATGCGCTCGTGATCGTCAACCGGCACTTCCAGGTTGAAGCTCTGCAGGCTCAGGGAGGTCTGCCAGGTGTTGGTGTTCACCATGAATACCGGCAGGCCGGTGGCAAATGCGCGTTCGCACAGTTTGCTGATACGTGGATCCATGTCGTAGCCGCCGGTCAGCAGCAGAGCACCGATTTCCACGCCGTTCATTGCTGCCAGGCAGGCTGCAACCAGAACGTCAGGACGGTCTGCGGAGGTCACCAGCAGGGAACCTGCACGGAAGTGCTCCAGCATGTGCGGGATGCTACGTGCGCAGAAGGTCACGGATTTCACGCGGCGAGTGTTGATGTCGCCTTCGTTGATGATAGTCGCGTTCAGGTGGTGAGCCATATCGATTGCACGGGTTGCAATCAGATCGAAGCTCCACGGTACCGCGCCCAGAACCGGCAGGCTGCTGGAGGTCTTCAGCTGTTCAGCATCGATTTTTACCACTTTCGCTTTGGTAGAATCGTCGAAGATCTCAGACAAGTCCGGGCGAGTACGACCCTGTTCGTCAACAGGTGCATTCAGTTTATTGACGATAACACCGGTGATGTTGGTGTTTTTTGCGCCGCCGAAGCTGCTGCGAGTCAGTTCAATACGCTCGTTCAGCTGCTCTGGGGTATCGGTACCCTGAGACATCACGAAGACGATTTCAGCGTTCAGCGTTTTCGCAATTTCGTAGTTCAGAGACTGAGCGAACTGATGCTTACGGGTTGGGACCAGGCCTTCAACCAGTACAACTTCCGCATCTTTGGTGTTCGTGTGGTAGTTAGCGATGATCTCTTCCATCAGCACATCTTTCTGATTGCTGGAGAGCAGGGCTTCTACGTGGTTCATTTTCATCGGTTCAGCGGCAGTCGTCGTAGAAGAGCTGGCGCGAACGATGGTGGTAGTCTGGTCTGGAGCATCGCCACCGGTACGAGGTTGGGCGATAGGCTTAAAGACGCTCAAACGAACGCCTTTGCGTTCCATAGCACGGATAACGCCAAGGCTGACGCTGGTCAGGCCGACGCTGGTTCCGGTAGGGATCAGCATAATAGTACGGGACACGGTTTATCCTCTTTCGTTACCGCCGCGATTGGGCGGGTTACAAAACAGCACCGCCAGCTTAGCTGGCGGTGTGATATCAGGCAGTCAGACGGTTGGCGTCTTGTGCGATGACCAGCTCTTCGTTGGTCGGGATAACGATGGCAGGGCGGGTGCCTTCTTTGTTGATGAAACCAGACTTGCCGAAACGGGCAGCCAGGTTACGTTCGTGATCAACTTCGAAGCCCAGAACGCCCAGTTTGCCCAGGGACAGTTCGCGAACCATTGCTGCGTTTTCACCGATACCACCGGTGAAGATAACCGCATCCAGACGACCTTCCATCAGCGCAGCGTAAGAGCCGATGTATTTCGCCAGACGGTGACAGTAAACGTCCATTGCACGTTTAGCGTCAGCTTTTTCCTGGTAGTTATCTTCTACATAACGACAGTCGCTGGTGACTTCGGTCAGACCCAGAAGGCCAGACTCTTTGGTCAGCATTTTGTTGATCTGGTCAATGTTCATGCCCAGGGTGTCATGCAGATGGAAAATGATAGCGGGATCGATATCGCCAGAGCGAGTACCCATCACCAGACCTTCCAGTGGAGTCAGACCCATGGAAGTATCAACACATTTACCGTTACGGATTGCAGAAACGGAACCACCGTTGCCCAGGTGGCAAGTGATGATGTTAACTTCTTCAACCGGCTTGTTCAGTACTTTTGCTGCTTCCTGAGTCACATAGAAGTGGCTGGTGCCGTGTGCGCCGTAGCGACGGATGCCATGTTCTTTGTACAGGCTGTACGGCAGAGCATACAGGTAGGATTCTTCCGGCATAGTCTGGTGGAACGCGGTATCGAATACGGCAACGTTCTTATCTTTCAGGTTAGGGAAAGATTTCAGCGCTTCAGCAATACCGATCAGGTGAGCTGGGTTATGCAGCGGAGCAAAAGAAGAAGAATCTTTAATACCCTGAATCACTGATTCGTCGATCACAACGGAGCTGGTGTACTTCTCGCCGCCGTGTACGATACGGTGGCCGATTGCAGTCAGCTGCGCGGACAGTTCTGGTTTTTGTGCCAGAATAGTATTAACGATAAAGTTCAGCGCTTCACTGTGAGCGGCGCCTGCACCTAAAGCCGCTTCTTGTTTACCGCCGTCCATTTTCCACTTGATACGTGCTTCTGGGAGATGGAAACATTCGGCTAAACCAGAGAGGTATTCTTCACCGTTAACTGCATCGATTACAGCAAATTTCAGTGAGGAGCTACCGCAGTTCAGAACCAGTACTAACTTACTCGACATGGAAGTACCTATTTATGATACGTGGCTAAAAAAACGTCAATGAGTCATTAAGCGTAGCGCAGGATGACACCGACATTTATGATTAACATCATGCCTGGAACAATTTTCGGGCATGATCTAAGAAATACATATTGATTCTAAGCCATTTTGCATAATTTTCAGCCAATGGCAGAATATGCGATAATTTGATATGCCAGAAGGGATAGAATCTGGCTATCTCAGGCTGGCACAGGATACCCGATTGCAAGGGCTATGCCAAAATTTTTTGAACGATGTCATGCCCAGTTGTTGTTTTCAAAAATATTTTAATTTTTACACGTGAAGTTGAGGTAAGCCATGTCGACTCCCGAGCAACGCCCGGTCAGTTTTTTCAGTTTGTTTAGCCGGGGACAGCACTATTCAAAAACGTGGCCGCTGGAGAAACGCCTTGCACCGGTGTTTGTTGAGAACCGAGTCATCCGTGCGACGCGACACGCTATTCGCTTTATGCCGCCGTTGGCTATCTTTACGCTGTGCTGGCAAATTGCCCTCGGCGGACAACTTGGCCCAGCTGTCGCTACCGCGCTGTTTGCGTTGAGCCTGCCGATGCAGGGGCTGTGGTGGCTGGGGAAACGCTCAGTCACTCCATTACCGCCGTCTACCTTACAGTGGTTTTATGAAGTTCGCGGGAAATTACAGGAGGCGGGACAGGCGCTGGCACCGGTAGAAGGCAAGCCGGATTACCAGGCGCTGGCTGACACGCTTAAGCGCGCCTTCAAACAACTGGATAAAACTTTCCTCGATGATTTGTAATTGATAGCGAAAAACGCATATAAAAGAAGACACAATTATTGTGTCTTTTTTTATGCTGCCAAGCGCAACAGGAGTCGAAGAATGGAAATGACCCATGCACAACGTCTGATTTTGTCTAATCAGTACAAAATGATGACAATGCTTGATCCCGACAACGCTGAGCGCTATCGCCGCCTGCAAACTATTATTGAGCGTGGTTATGGTTTGCAGATGCGCGAGCTGGACCGCGAATTTGGAGAGCTCAAAGAAGAGACTTGCCGTATCGTCATCGACATCATGGAGATGTACCACGCGCTGCATGTTTCGTGGACGAACCTGAAAGACGCCGACGCTATCGATGAGCGACGCGTCACTTTCCTCGGCTTTGATGCCGCGACCGAAGCGCGCTTTTTGGGCTACGTTCGCTTTATGGTTAATATTGAAGGCCGTTACACCCACTTTGATGCCGGTACTCACGGTTTCAATGCCCAAACACCAATGTGGGATAAATATCAGCGCATGCTGAACGTCTGGCATGGTTGCCCGCGTCAATACCACCTGAGCAGCAACGAAATTAACCAGATTATCAATGCGTAATGGAGGCTGCTGTGCTGTGTAAAGGTTTCCTGTTTGATTTGGACGGTACGCTGGTGGATTCACTGCCTGTGGTTGAACGCTCCTGGCAATTCTGGGCCGAAAGCTACGGCGTTGACCCAGATGCGGTGCTGGAGTTTATCCACGGTAAGCAGGCTATCACCACCTTACGCCACTTTATGCCGGGTAAATCGGAAGCGGAAATCCAGGCTGAATTTTTGCGCCTGGAGCATATTGAATCTACCGATTTGGAAGGGATTCGCGCGCTGCCGGGAGCGGTTGAATTGCTGGAGCACTTAGAGTCTAACGCGATTCCATGGGCCATTGTGACCTCAGGTTCTATTCCCGTGGCTCATGCGCGCCACCGGGCAGCGGGGCTGCCGACGCCTAAGGTGTTTGTGACCGCCGAACAGGTTAAACACGGCAAACCGCGTCCGGATGCCTATTTATTAGGGGCAGAGCTGTTGGGACTTCCGCCGCAAATGTGTCTGGTGGTTGAAGATGCGCAGGCTGGTATCCAATCAGGTATCGCAGCGGGTTGTCTGGTCGCTGCCGTCAACGTACCGCCAGAAACGCCGGAGCTGTTGGAGGTCGATTTTGTCCTCTCAACCCTTGCTGCGCTACGTGTCGAAAAATTGCCGGATAACCAGGTGAACGTCACGCAGAATGCATGATCTTATGATTTAGCCCCACATCGCTGGGGCTTTTTTCTGTCACTATGATTAACACCTTCTAGTTGATGATGTTACCGCTTATTTGATGACAAGGATGTGCTGTGAACGGTGAATTGATTTGGGTGCTCTGTTTATTAGCGATTGCGGTGGTGCTGTTTGCCACCGGCAAGGTACGCATGGATGCTATCGCATTGGGCATTATTGTGGCGTTCGTCCTGAGCGGCACGCTGACGTTAAGTGAAGCATTTTCTGGTTTTAGCGATCCCAACGTTATTTTGATTGCCGCACTGTTTATTATCGGCGATGGCCTGGTGCGTACTGGCGTCGCCACCAAAATGGGATCCTGGCTGGTGCAGGTCGCGGGTAACAGTGAAATCAAAATGCTGGTTTTTCTGATGCTGACCGTCGCCGGACTCGGTGCCTTTATGAGTTCAACCGGGGTGGTGGCTATCTTTATCCCGGTGGTACTGAGCGTCTCCATGCGCATGAATATTTCCCCCTCGCGTCTGATGATGCCGCTAAGCTTCGCCGGGCTTATCAGCGGCATGATGACGCTGGTTGCCACTCCACCCAATCTGGTTATCAACAGTGAATTGCTCCGTGAAGGACTCGAAGGCTTTGGCTTCTTTAGCGTGACGCCTATTGGTCTGGTGGTGCTAGTGCTCGGCATCGTCTATATGCTAATGACGCGATTTATGCTCAAAGGGGATGATGAGAATCAACAGCGCGATGGGCGTAAGCGCAGCACCTTCCGCGACCTGATTAAAGAGTATCGCCTGACCGGCCGCGCCCGTCGGCTGGCTATCCGCCCCGGCTCACCGATGATTGGCCAACGTCTTGACGACATCAAGTTGCGTGAGCGTTACGGCGCCAACATCATTGGCGTGGAGCGCTGGCGTCGTTTTCGCCGGGTGATTGTGAACGTGAACGGAGTATCCGAATTTCGTGCCCGCGATGTGTTGCTTATTGATATGTCGGCGGCTGAGATTGATCTGCGCCAATTCTGCGCAGAGCAGATGCTTGAGCCGATGGTACTGCGTGGGGAGTACTTCTCTGACCAGGCGCTGGACGTGGGAATGGCGGAAGTATCGCTGATCCCTGATTCTGAATTGCTGGGCAAGACCGTGCGTGAAATGGGTTTTCGTACGCGCTACGGTCTCAATATTGTGGGCATGAAGCGAGATGGTCAGGCGATGGACGGATCTGTGGTCGATGAGCCTCTGCAACTGGGTGATATTGTGCTGGTGGTTGGCAACTGGAAGTTGATAAGCCAACTGGCGCAAAAAGGGCGAGATTTCGTGGTGCTCAATCTGCCCATTGAAGTCAGCGATGCGTCACCGGCACACAGCCAGGCCCCGCATGCCATTTTCTGCCTGGTGCTGATGGTCGCGCTGATGCTTACTGATGAAATCCCCAATCCTATCGCCGCGATTATCTCCTGTCTGCTGATGGGGAAATTCCGCTGCATTGATGCTCAGAGCGCCTATAAGTCGATTCACTGGCCAAGCATTATTTTGATTGTTGGGATGATGCCGTTTGCGCTGGCATTGCAAAAAACCGGCGGTGTCGATCTTATTGTGAAGGGCTTGATGGATATCGGAGGCGGGCAGGGGCCATATTTGATGCTGGGCTGTCTGTTCGTGATGTGCGCAGCAATTGGGCTGTTTATCTCCAATACCGCTACGGCAGTATTAATGGCGCCTATTGCATTAGCTGCGGCAAAAACGATGGGCGTTTCGCCTTATCCGTTTGCCATGGTAGTTGCGATGGCGGCTTCTGCGGCGTTTATGACGCCTGTTTCCTCGCCGGTGAATACGCTGGTGCTTGGGCCGGGCAAATACAGCTTCAGTGATTTCCTCAAAATCGGCGTACCGTTTACGGTGCTGGTGATGATTGTCTGTGTGGTGCTCATACCGATTTTGTTCCCGTTCTGATAGCACATTCCCGGCGGCGCTCCGCTTGGCCGGGCTACAACTAAAACGTAGCCCGGCCAAGCGGAGCGCCGCCGGGAACGCAGACAACTACAGCGGCGAATCCTGGCTTATTTCATCGAGCGAAAGATGGAAGCTTGGCACAAACACCGCCATAAAATAGTCCATCTCATCGCTGCGCCGTGAAGCCAGCGTCTTCTCAAGCCGGCCTTTCGCCAGTAGAAACTCATTATTACCCGCCGATAATTCTTCCAGGCACTTCAGATATGCACAAAGCGCATCAGCCTGCTTCACAATCGCTTTTTCTTCATCGCTGCACTGGTGCTCATCGATCAACGGCGCAAAAATATCGTGCAATTCTTCTGGCACCATATCGATAAGTTTCTGCTGAGCAATTTTCTCAATCGCTTTATATTCTTGTGCGATTTGTGAGTTGAAATATTTAACTGGAGTAGGAAGATCGCCGGTTAATACTTCGGAAGCGTCGTGATACATCGCTAATAACGCAATACGCTCGGCGTTTACCTGACCATTGAATTTCCGATTCTTAATTGCAGCAAGGGCATGGGCGACCATGGCAACCTGTAAACTGTGTTCAGAGACGTTTTCAGTGCGCACATTGCGCATCAGCGGCCAGCGATTGATTAACTTCAGGCGGGAGAGGTGGGCAAAAAAATGACTCTGATTCATAACAACCCTTACATCGGTGATATCAGTAAAGGCATTGTGCGCTGAGATAGCCGCCGGATGCAAATTCCGACGGCGATAAGAAGCATTACAGCTGGCGGTAGCCTGACAGGAAACGACCAAATCGGGTGATCGCCATTTCCAGATCGTCTTCACGTGGCAGGGTCACAATACGCACGTGATCCGGCCACGGCCAGTTAAAGGCGGTACCCTGGACTAGCAGCACTTTTTCCTGCAACAGGAAATCCAGCACCATGCGCTGATCATCGTGAATGTTAAAGCGCTTGGCATCGATTTTCGGGAACATATACAGCGCGCCTTTCGGTTTCATGCAGGAGACGCCTGGGATCTCGTTAATCAATTCCCATGCGCGGTTACGCTGTTCGTACAAACGTCCACCTGGGGCAATAAACTCGCTGATGCTTTGATAGCCGCCCAGCGCGGTCTGGATAGCGTGCTGCGCCGGAACGTTGGCACAAAGGCGCATAGACGCGAGCATCTCCAGCCCTTCAATATAACCTTTAGCGTGTTTCTTCGGCCCGTTAAGCACCATCCACCCCTGACGGAAACCCGCCACGCGGTAGGTTTTGGACAAACCGTTAAAGGTCACCGTCAGCAGATCCGGTGCCAGTGCGGCGATCGAATGGTGCTGGGCTTCGTCGTAGAGGATCTTGTCGTAGATTTCATCGGCGAAGATGATCAAGTTGTGCTCGCGGGCGATCTCAACGATTTCCTGCAGCAGTTCTTTGGAGTACACCGCACCGGTTGGGTTGTTTGGGTTAATGATGACAATACCACGGGTGCGTGGTGTAATTTTGGCACGGATATCGTCAAGGTCTGGGAACCAGTCTGCAGACTCATCACACAGATAATGCACTGCTTTACCGCTGGATAAAGACACTGCCGCCGTCCACAACGGATAATCAGGTGCGGGTACCAGCATCTCGTCACCGCTGTTCAATAGCGCCTGCATCGCCTGGACAATAAGCTCAGAAACGCCATTGCCGATGTAGATATCCTCGACTGTCACATCACGCATGCCGCGAGCCTGGTAGTGCTGCATGATCGCTTTGCGCGCGGAATACAGACCTTTGGAATCGCAGTAGCCCTGCGCGGTTGGCAGGTTACGGATCACATCAACCAGAATCTCATCCGGCGCATCAAACCCAAACGGGGCTGGGTTACCGATATTGAGTTTAAGAACTTTGTTGCCTTCTTCTTCAAGGCGCTTAGCCTCTTTGAGTACCGGGCCGCGAATGTCGTAACAAACGTTGTCTAACTTGCTGGATTTTTCGATGGGTGACATGAATCTTTAACCTTTTTAGCTGTGATTGCCACTCCCTGCCGTGGAAGTCAGCACGGAACAATGTACTCCGCATCCCCGTGGTTTTGAAGGGTTAACAGTAGAAGATTTTGTTCATTTTTTATTAATGGAACATTCTTTTTTACTATTTGTTTGTGATGATTGTTGTGATATCTATTGCATATTTGGTGTTTTGTGGTTTAATTCACTAACATTAAGTGAGTTTATGGTTTTTTTGACTAATTCAAAGTGGAAAGGTTTACCTTAGGGAGTGGTGTCGCGTTAATACATTAACTAACTTTACCAATTAATATTTTTATTTAAATTTCCCCTAATAAGTATTAGGCCTGATACACACCTTGTGAATCTGTTGTTAATCCCGGCCTTCAATATATATTAATATTTCTTTATATTTTGAAAAGTTATTTCAAAGTTCTGTGATGAAACTTGAGTTGGTTCGAATCTGCCCTTTTTGGGGATTTGAGATAGATCTTAATTAAGCTTAAAAAGTTAATGGTTTTCGGTTAATATGCGAAGGCACAAGCGAGTTTTGCCCTCTGGTTTGTTGATGGTTATCAATATGGCATCTTTAACTTGATGTAACTTATGTATTTACCACATTAATTTAAAACACGGCTTTTCTCCAGGTGCATTAAACAGCATTACTACTAACAACTTCTTACGCGGCATACCGCCGAGAGAGAGCCAGATAAATAGTCTTAGGGTTAAAGGATATATTGCAAAGGGAACTGTTGCTCTTTGAAGTAACAGACAATTTTAATACTGACACTCATCAGGTCATCATTCATCAGTGTTTGGTGAAAGGTGATTTAAAGGATTAACCTGAAATTTTAGAGTGCAGCATCAATAAGTCAGGTCGTGTTCGTACCTGTAAGTGGATTTATATGATAAATGCCAATCGTCCGATTCTAAATCTTGATCTCGATCTGCTGAGAACCTTTGTTGCTGTTGCTGACCTGAGCACTTTTGCTGCAGCGGCCACAGCGGTGTGTCGCACACAGTCTGCGGTAAGCCAGCAAATGCAGCGTCTAGAGCAATTGGTGGGAAAAGAGCTTTTCGCCCGTCACGGACGAAATAAGCTGCTGACTGAACACGGTATCCAACTGCTTGGCTATGCGCGAAAAATTCTGCGTTTTAATGATGAAGCCTGTACTTCATTGATGTTTAACTCGCTCCAGGGTCAGTTAACGCTGGGCTCATCAGATGAATCAGCAGACACTATTTTACCGTTTTTATTAAATCGCGTGAGCTCGGCCTATCCCAAGCTGGCGCTTGATGTTCGTGTAAAACGTCACAGCGTGATGGCTGGCATGCTCAAAAGCGGGGAAGTGGATCTGGCGCTCACCACGCATCCACTGGAAGGCTTTGAATCGACACTACTGCGTGCGTCACCGACGCTTTGGTACTGTGCCGCTGAATTTACGATGCGTGCGGGCGAACCGGTACCACTGGTACTGCTCGACGATCCTAGCCCATTCCGCGATACGATCATAAAAACGCTGGATGCCTTGGGAATGCCATGGCGTCTGGCCTATGTCGCGTCTACGCTCTCAGCAGTGCGAGCGGCGGTTAAGGCAGGGCTTGGGGTGACGGCTCGTCCGGTTGAAATGATGAGCCCGGATCTCAGGGCGCTGGGTAAAGCGGAGGGAATGCCGGAATTACCGGAAACGGAATATATGCTGACCTATAACCCGCAAAGTGAGAATGAACTGGCGCAACTGATTTTTCAGTCCCAGGTGCAGCGTAACGATCCCTGGTCGCAGGCGAGCGCATATACCTCTGAAGAGGGAGATAATTCCCTCATTCACGAGAGGGATATGGATTAACATTTCAGTTTAAATGTAGTAACAAAATGTAACTTCAAAAAAGGACCGTAGACTAAGAAAATTCAGTTTGCGGTTCTTTTTTTAGGCTTGTAGAGCCTGTTGTAAAAAATAAATCCTATAATGTGATAATAATCATGTAATTACAATTATTGCCCTCTCCAAATGCTATATCATCAAACATGACCGCATATCTCCTGCTAATGTTAAAAAAACGGATAGATTGTTGCCGTTTTACTGGTCGAATTAACAAAAGCGTGTCTTAGATCAAGAAAATACCCCTCAATGGGGGGAGGAATCATCAGAAATTCCTGTCAAAATAGCGGGGTAATTCTTGTTATTGCTACAAAACGGACACGATTCAACAACAGGTAAACCGTAAGGTCTACTGAAGCGAAATGAATCAAAGGGCACGTAATGTTAATGAAATGCTTTTGATGTAAATTAATGTGAGGAAACTTTTGTTAAAGTTGACAAAAGGTTAGAGAAAGGAGTAAAAAACCTCAACATTTTGCGGTCTATGTTTTGAATTGGGCTGTTTGTAGGTTTTTTAATCCTCCCCATGAATCATGTAGCGTCCATCTGCCGGTAAGAGCAGTGGTGGTCATGCTACCTATTTGGTAAAGCTTTGAGTATGTCAACATCCACTGAAGTCATCGCTCATCATTGGGCATTCGCTATATTTCTGATCATTGCCATTGGCCTTTGCTGCATGATGTTAATCGGCGGCTGGTACCTTGGCGGTCGCGCGCGCGCCAGAAGCAAAAACACCCCGTTTGAGTCGGGTATCGACTCCGTTGGCACCGCGCGTCTGCGTTTGTCAGCTAAGTTCTATCTGGTCGCTATGTTCTTCGTCATCTTCGACGTGGAAGCACTCTATCTGTATGCCTGGTCAACCTCCATTCGCGAAAGCGGTTGGGTTGGCTTTATCGAGGCCGCCATTTTCATATTTGTGCTGCTGGCCGGTCTGGTTTACCTCGTTCGCATCGGCGCGCTTGATTGGACGCCTGCGCGTTCTCGCCGCACGCTGGTAAACCCAGAAACCGACAGCGTCACTAACCGTAATACGCAGTAAAAGCGAGGCAATAAGATGGATTATACGCTCACCCGCATAGATCCTAACGGTGAGAACGACCGTTACCCCCTGCAAAAACAGGAGATTGTGACCGATCCCCTGGAGCAAGAAGTGAACAAAAGCGTGTATATGGGGAAACTCGAACACGCGATGCATGACATGGTCAACTGGGGTCGTAAGAACTCAATCTGGCCTTACAACTTCGGCCTTTCTTGCTGCTACGTTGAAATGGTGACGTCATTCACAGCCGTGCATGACGTTGCGCGTTTTGGTGCAGAGGTTCTGCGTGCTTCACCGCGTCAGGCTGACCTGATGGTGGTGGCCGGTACCTGCTTTACCAAAATGGCACCGGTTATTCAGCGTCTTTATGACCAGATGCTGGAACCGAAGTGGGTTATCTCCATGGGCGCCTGTGCAAACTCCGGCGGCATGTACGATATCTACTCTGTTGTTCAGGGTGTCGATAAGTTTATCCCAGTCGATGTGTATATTCCTGGCTGCCCACCGCGTCCGGAAGCTTACATGCAGGCGCTGATGCTGCTGCAGGAATCGATTGGTAAAGAGCGCCGTCCTCTCTCGTGGGTGGTTGGCGATCAGGGCGTTTATCGCGCCAATATGCAGTCGGAACGCGAGCGTAAACGCGGCGAACGCATTGCTGTGACGAATCTCCGCTCTCCGGACGAGATTTAATTTGCGCCTGCGGGCGGTGGCACCTTTTTAGATTCGCAAATCAATATACAACAGCGCGAAGCCACGCCCGGCAGTCACCACGAACTTTTGCAATGGTGAACAATATGACCGATTTAACCGCGCCAGAAGCAGCCGTTTGGCAAACCCGCGATCACCTTGATGATCCGGTCATCGGCGAACTGCGCAACCGTTTTGGGCCGGATGCATTTTCCATTCAGGCCACCCGCACCGGGGTACCTGTCGTTTGGGTTAAGCGCGAACAACTGCTGGAAATTATCGATTTCCTGAAGAAGTTGCCGAAACCTTACGTCATGATGTTTGACCTACACGGCATGGACGAACGTCTACGCACACACCGCGACGGTTTACCGGCCGCGGATTTTTCCGTTTTCTACCACTTGATCTCAATAGACCGCAATCGCGATATCATGCTCAAGGTGGCCTTGTCTGAAAACGACCTGAATGTGCCGACAATCACCAAACTTTTCCCGAACGCCAACTGGTATGAGCGTGAAACCTGGGAGATGTTTGGCATTACCTTTAATGGCCACCCGCACCTGACGCGTCTTCTGATGCCGCCGACCTGGGAAGGCCACCCGCTGCGTAAAGACTACCCGGCACGTGCCACTGAATTCGACCCGTTTGAGCTGACTAAAGCCAAGCAGGATCTGGAGATGGAAGCGCTGACTTTCAAACCAGAAGATTGGGGCATGAAGCGTAGTACCGATAACGAGGACTTCATGTTCCTCAACCTCGGTCCTAACCACCCGTCTTCACACGGTGCTTTCCGTATCGTCCTTCAGCTTGATGGCGAAGAGATTGTCGACTGCGTACCGGATATCGGCTATCACCACCGTGGCGCTGAGAAGATGGGTGAGCGTCAGTCCTGGCACAGCTACATTCCGTATACCGACCGTATCGAATACCTCGGCGGCTGCGTTAACGAAATGCCGTACGTCCTGGCCGTTGAAAAACTGGCCGGTATCACCGTACCGGCGCGCGTTGACGTGATTCGCGTGATGCTCTCCGAACTGTTCCGTATCAACAGCCACCTGCTGTACATCTCGACGTTTATTCAGGACGTCGGCGCGATGACCCCGGTATTCTTCGCCTTTACCGACCGTCAGAAAATCTATGACGTAGTAGAAGCGATTACCGGTTTCCGTATGCACCCGGCCTGGTTCCGTATCGGCGGTGTTGCACACGACCTGCCTCGTGGATGGGACAAACTGCTGCGTGACTTCCTCGACTGGATGCCAAAGCGTCTGGATTCCTACGAGAAAGCCGCGCTGCGTAACACCATCCTGATCGGCCGTTCTAAAGGCGTTGCCGCTTACGGCAAGAAAGAAGCGCTGGACTGGGGTTGCACCGGTGCCGCACTGCGCGCAACCGGTATTGATTTCGACGTGCGTAAATCACGTCCGTACTCTGGCTACGAAAACTTCGACTTTGAAGTCCCGGTTGGCGGCGGTGTTTCCGACTGCTACACCCGCGTGATGCTGAAAGTGGAAGAGCTGCGTCAGAGCCTGCGTATCCTTGAGCAGTGCCTCAAAAATATGCCGGAAGGCCCGTTCAAAGCGGATCACCCGCTTACTACGCCGCCACCGAAAGAGCGCACGCTGCAGCATATCGAAACCCTGATCACCCACTTCCTGCAGGTTTCCTGGGGCCCGGTCATGCCGGCGCAGGAGTCTTTCCAGATGGTGGAAGCGACCAAGGGTATTAACAGTTACTACCTGACCAGTGACGGCAGCACCATGAGCTATCGTACCCGTATCCGTACCCCGAGCTATGCGCACTTGCAGCAGATCCCGGTAGCGGTGCGTGGCAGCCTGGTGTCCGACTTGATCGTTCACCTGGGTAGTATCGATTTTGTTATGTCAGACGTGGACCGCTAATTATGCACGAGAATCAACAACCCCAATCCGAGGCCTTTGAGCTGAGTGCGGTAGAGCGTGAAGCCATTGAGCACGAGAAGCACCACTACGAAGACCCGCGTGCGGCGTCCATTGAAGCGCTGAAGATCGTTCAGAAGCAGCGCGGTTGGGTGCCGGACGGGGCTATCCATGCGATAGCCGCCGTGCTGGATATTCCAGCAAGCGATGTTGAAGGCGTTGCAACCTTCTACAGCCAGATCTTCCGTCAGCCGGTCGGCCGTCATGTGATCCGCTACTGCGACAGCGTGGTGTGTCACATCAACGGCTACCAGGGCATTCAGGCGGCGCTGGAGAAAAAACTGGACATCAAACCGGGGCAGACGACCTTCGACGGTCGCTTTACGCTGCTGCCGACCTGCTGTCTGGGGAACTGCGATAAAGGGCCGAGCATGATGATCGATGAGGATACTCACGCGCATCTGACCCCGGAAGGCATTCCTGACCTGCTGGAGCGGTATAAATAATGAAAACCGTTATTCGTACACCCGAAACGCATCCGCTGACCTGGCGTCTGCGCGATGACAAACAGCCGGTATGGCTGGACGAATACCGTAGCAAAAACGGCTATGAAGGTGCGCGTAAAGCGCTGACCGGTCTGGCACCGGATGAAATCGTCAACCAGGTAAAAGACGCTGGTCTGAAAGGGCGCGGCGGCGCAGGCTTTTCCACTGGCCTGAAGTGGAGCCTGATGCCAAAAGACGAATCCATGAACATCCGTTACCTGCTGTGTAACGCCGATGAAATGGAACCGGGCACCTACAAAGACCGTTTGTTGATGGAACAGCTGCCGCACCTGCTGGTGGAAGGCATGCTGATCTCCGCGTTCGCGCTTAAAGCGTACCGGGGTTACATCTTCCTGCGCGGTGAATACATTGAAGCTGCGGTGCATCTGCGCCGCGCGATTGCGGAAGCGACCGAAGCGGGTCTGCTTGGCAAAAATATCATGGGCACCGGGTTCGACTTCGAACTGTTCGTGCACACCGGGGCAGGGCGTTATATCTGCGGTGAAGAAACCGCGCTGATTAACTCCCTGGAAGGTCGCCGTGCTAACCCACGTTCCAAGCCGCCGTTCCCGGCAAGCTCGGGCGCATGGGGCAAACCGACCTGCGTCAACAACGTTGAAACCCTGTGTAACGTTCCGGCGATTCTGGCTAACGGCGTCGAGTGGTATCAGAACATCTCTACCAGTAAAGATGCTGGCACCAAGCTGATGGGCTTCTCGGGTCGCGTGAAAAATCCGGGGCTGTGGGAGCTGCCGTTTGGCACCACCGCACGTGAAATTCTGGAAGACTACGCTGGCGGCATGCGTGATGGCCTGAAGTTTAAAGCCTGGCAGCCGGGCGGCGCGGGAACCGACTTCCTGACCGAAGCGCACCTTGACCTGCCGATGGAGTTCGAAAGCATCGGTAAAGCGGGTAGCCGTCTGGGAACCGCGCTGGCGATGGCCGTCGATCATGAGATCGGTATGGTGCCGCTGGTGCGTAATCTGGAAGAGTTCTTCGCACGCGAGTCCTGCGGCTGGTGCACACCTTGCCGCGACGGTCTGCCGTGGAGCGTGAAGATTCTGCGCGCCCTGGAAAAGGGCGAAGGTCAACCTGGCGATATCGAGACACTTGAGCAGCTGTGTCGATTCTTAGGCCCAGGGAAAACCTTCTGCGCGCATGCGCCTGGTGCGGTTGAACCGTTGCAGAGCGCAATTAAATACTTCCGCGAAGAATTCGAGGCAGGCATTAAGCAGCCGTTCAGCAACACCCAGGCGATTCATGGGATTCAGCCGAACCTGCTTAAGACGCGCTGGTGATTTTCACCCCTCACCCCGGCCCTCTCCCCAAAGGGGCGAGGGAGAAAACCGGACGATTCCCTCTCCCCTTTGGGGAGAGGGTTAGGGTGAGGGGAACGAATTTTGATTAATACTCGGTCTCGACTGAGCCAACTGGAAGCACGCTAATGGCTACGATTCATGTAGACGGCAAAGAATACGAGGTTAATGGTGCAGACAACCTATTACAGGCATGTCTGACTATGGGCCTTGATATTCCGTACTTTTGCTGGCACCCGGCGCTAGGCAGCGTCGGTGCTTGCCGCCAGTGTGCGGTGAAGCAATATCAAAACGCGGAAGACACGCGTGGTCGCCTGGTCATGTCCTGCATGACCCCGGCAACCGATGGCACCTTTATTTCAATCGACGACGCAGAAGCGAAGCAGTTCCGTGAAAGCGTGGTGGAGTGGTTGATGACCAACCACCCGCACGACTGTCCGGTCTGTGAAGAGGGGGGTAACTGCCACCTTCAGGATATGACCGTAATGACCGGCCATAGCTTCCGTCGCTATCGCTTTACTAAGCGTACCCACCGCAACCAGGACCTGGGGCCGTTCATCTCTCACGAAATGAACCGCTGCATCGCCTGCTACCGCTGCGTGCGTTATTATAAAGACTACGCTGACGGCACCGATCTTGGTGTGTATGGCGCGCACGACAACGTCTACTTCGGTCGTCCGGAAGACGGTACGCTTGAAAGCGAATTCTCCGGTAACCTGGTGGAAATCTGCCCGACCGGCGTCTTCACCGACAAAACGCACTCCGAGCGTTATAACCGTAAATGGGACATGCAGTTTGCGCCAAGCATCTGCCAGCAGTGTTCCATTGGCTGTAACACCAGCCCGGGCGAACGTTATGGTGAACTGCGCCGTATCGAAAACCGTTACAACGGCACCGTGAACCACTACTTCCTCTGCGACCGTGGTCGTTTCGGCTATGGCTACGTGAACCTGAAAGACCGTCCACGTCAGCCGGTGCAGCGTCGTGGTAGCGACCTCATCACCCTCAACGCTGAACAGGCGATGCAGGGCGCGGCGGATATTCTGCGTCAGTCGAAGAAAGTGATTGGTATTGGTTCTCCGCGCGCCAGCGTGGAAAGCAACTTCGCGCTGCGTGAATTAGTGGGCGCGGATAACTTCTATACCGGCATCGCCAAAGGCGAGCAGGAACGTCTGCAACTGGCACTGAAAGTGCTGCGTGAAGGCGGCATCCATACGCCTGCACTACGTGACATTGAATCTTACGATGCGGTACTGGTGTTGGGCGAAGACATTACCCAGACCGGCGCACGCGTTGCGCTGGCGGTTCGTCAGGCGGTGAAAGGCAAAGCACGTGAAATGGCCGCGGCCCAGAAAGTGGCTGACTGGCAGATTGCGGCGATCCTCAACATCGGTCAGCGTGCTAAACACCCGCTGTTTGTGACCAACGTTGACGACACCCGTCTGGACGATATCGCCGCGTGGACTTACCGCGCTCCGGTAGAAGATCAGGCGCGTTTAGGCTTTGCGATAGCCCATGCACTGGATAACAACGCACCGGCAGTTGACGGCATTGACCGCGACCTGCAAGGCAAAATCGACGTTATCGTCCAGGCGCTGTCTGGTGCGAAAAAACCGCTGATTGTTTCCGGCACCAATGCCGGTAGCGCTGAGGTTATTCAGGCGGCGGCTAACGTAGCGAAAGCGCTGAAAGCGCGCGGCGCTGACGTTGGCGTGACGATGATTGCCCGTGCGGTAAACAGCGTTGGCCTCGGCATGATTGGCGGCGGTTCGCTTGATGACGCGCTCGACGTGCTGGAAAGCGGTGCCGCAGACGCGGTTATCGTGCTGGAAAACGATCTGCACCGTCATGCTTCTGCCAGCCGCGTTAACGCTGCGCTGGATAAAGCGCCGCTGGTGATGGTCATTGACCATCAGCGTACGGCGATTATGGAACATGCGCATCTGGTGCTGTCGGCGGCGAGTTTTGCGGAAAGCGACGGTACGGTCATCAACAACGAAGGCCGCGCGCAGCGCTTCTTCCAGGTGTATGACCCAAGCTACTACGACAGCAAAACCGTCATGCTTGAAAGCTGGCGCTGGCTGCACTCATTGCACAGCACGCTGGAAAGCCGTCAGGTTGACTGGACACAGCTGGATGACGTCATTGACGCCGCCGTTGCTGCACTGCCGCAGCTGGCAGGGATCAAAGATGCGGCGCCGGATGCTTCATTCCGTATTCGCGGTCAGAAACTGGCGCGTGAACCGCACCGTTACAGTGGCCGTACGGCAATGCGCGCAAACCTGAGCGTGCATGAACCGCGTCAGCCGCAGGATAAAGACACCATGTTCGCCTTCTCAATGGAAGGGAACAACCAACCGGAAGCACCACGCTCGCAGATCCCATTCGCATGGGCTCCGGGCTGGAACTCCCCGCAGGCATGGAACAAGTTCCAGGCTGAAGTGGGCGGCAAACTACGTCACGGCGATCCGGGCGTACGTCTGATTGAGCCTTCCGAAAACGGTCTGAATTACTTCACCACCGTGCCGGAAAGCTTCCAGGCTGAAGCCGGGAAATGGCGTGTGGCGCCGTACTACCATCTGTTTGGTAGCGACGAAATGTCACAGCGCGCACCGGTGTTCCAGACGCGTATGCCGCAGCCTTACCTCAAGCTCAACCCGGCAGATGCCGCGGCGCTTGGCGTAAATGCGGGTGCGACGATGGCGTTTAGCTACGATGGTCAGACGGTCACGCTGCCGCTGGTGATTTCCAGTGGGCTGGTCGCAGGGCAGGTTGGCTTGCCGATGGGCATGCCGGGTATTGCGCCGGTGCTGGCGGGTGCGCGTCTTGAAAATCTGCAGGAGGCACAGCAATGAGTTGGTTAACGCCGGATCTGATTGATATCCTGATTAGCATCATCAAAGCCGTGGTCATCCTGCTGGTGGTCGTGACCTGCGGGGCGTTCATGAGCTTCGGCGAACGTCGCCTCCTGGGCCTGTTCCAGAACCGTTATGGGCCGAACCGTGTAGGCTGGGGCGGGTCGCTCCAGCTGGTTGCTGACATGATCAAAATGTTCTTTAAAGAGGACTGGGTGCCGAAATTCTCGGACCGCATGATCTTTACGTTGGCACCGGTTATCGCTTTCACCTCGTTGCTGCTGGCCTTTGCAATTGTGCCGGTCAGCCCAAGCTGGGTAGTTGCCGACCTTAACATCGGGATCTTGTTCTTCCTGATGATGGCAGGCCTCGCGGTTTACGCGGTGCTGTTTGCTGGCTGGTCGAGTAACAACAAATACTCTCTGCTGGGTGCGATGCGTGCTTCTGCTCAGACCCTGAGCTACGAAGTATTCCTCGGATTGTCCCTGATGGGCGTGGTGGCGCAGGCCGGTTCATTCAACATGACCGACATCGTCAACAACCAGGAACATTTGTGGAACGTTATCCCGCAGTTCTTTGGCTTTGTGACCTTTGCGATTGCGGGCGTTGCGGTATGTCACCGTCACCCGTTTGACCAACCGGAAGCCGAGCAGGAACTGGCCGATGGTTATCACATTGAATACTCCGGCATGAAATTCGGTCTGTTCTTCGTCGGCGAATACATCGGTATTGTTACCGTGTCGGCGCTGATCGTGACCTTGTTCTTCGGTGGCTGGCAAGGCCCGTTCTTACCGCCATTCATCTGGTTCGCGCTGAAAACCGCGTTCTTCATGATGATGTTCATTTTGATTCGCGCCTCATTACCGCGTCCGCGTTATGACCAGGTAATGTCGTTTGGCTGGAAAGTATGCCTGCCGCTGACGCTAATCAACTTGCTGGTAACGGCGGCTGTCATTCTCTGGCAGCAGCCATAAGGGGCGATGAGACCATGACCTTAAAAGAAATTATCGTAGGTTTCGGCACCCAGGTACGCAGTATCTGGATGATCGGCCTGCATGCGTTCGCCAAACGCGAAACGCAAATGTACCCGGAAGAGCCGGTCTACCTGCCACCACGCTATCGTGGCCGTATCGTGTTAACACGCGACCCGGACGGCGAAGAGCGCTGCGTTGCCTGTAACCTGTGTGCGGTAGCTTGCCCGGTCGGCTGTATCTCTTTGCAAAAAGCAGAGACCAAAGATGGCCGCTGGTATCCGGAGTTTTTCCGCATCAACTTCTCACGCTGCATCTTCTGCGGCATGTGTGAAGAAGCGTGCCCAACCACGGCGATTCAGTTGACCCCGGACTTCGAACTGGGTGAATACAAGCGTCAGGATCTGGTGTACGAAAAAGAGGATCTGCTGATTTCCGGTCCGGGCAAATACCCGGAATATAACTTCTACCGGATGGCGGGTATGGCAATCGACGGCAAAGATAAGGGCGAAGCGCAGAACGAAGCTAAGCCTATCGACGTCAAGAGCCTGTTACCGTAAGGAGAGGGGCAATGGAATTCGCTTTTTATATCTGTGGCCTTGTTGCTGTCCTCGCGACGCTGCGAGTGATTACGCACACTAACCCGGTACACGCACTGCTGTATCTGATCATCTCGCTGCTGGCTATTGCCGGGGTGTTCTTCTCGCTGGGCGCTTACTTCGCCGGTGCGCTGGAGATCATCGTTTACGCGGGGGCCATCATGGTGCTGTTCGTCTTCGTGGTAATGATGCTGAACCTGGGCGGTGCTGAAATCGCCCAGGAACGTCAGTGGCTGAAACCGCAAATCTGGATTGGCCCGGCGATTTTGTCCGCCGTGCTGCTGGCGGTAATGGTTTACGCCATTCTCGGCATTAACGACCAGGGCATTGACGGCAACGCGATCAGCGCAAAAGAAGTGGGCATCGCCCTGTTCGGGCCATACGTACTGGCAGTTGAGCTTGCCTCTATGCTGCTGCTGGCGGGTCTGGTTGTGGCCTTCCACCTCGGTCGTGAAGACCGTCCGGGTGAAGTGCTGAGCAATCGCGCAGGCGATAGCGCGAAAAGGAAAACGGAGGAACGCGCATGATTCCTTTACAACATGGGCTGATCCTCGCCGCGATTTTATTCGTGCTTGGACTGACCGGTCTGGTTATCCGTCGTAATCTGCTGTTTATGCTGATTGGGCTGGAAATCATGATTAACGCCGCCGCGTTGGCCTTCGTGGTCGCCGGCAGCTACTGGGGCCAGACCGATGGTCAGGTAATGTATATCCTCGCCATTACCCTTGCGGCTGCGGAAGCGAGTATTGGCCTGGCGCTGCTGTTGCAGCTCCATCGTCGCCGCCAGAACCTGAACATCGATTCAGTAAGTGAGTTGCGCGGATGAACATGCTTGCCTTAACCATTATTTTCCCTTTGATTGGCTTTGTGCTGCTTGCCTTCTCTCGTGGGCGCTGGTCAGAAAATCTGTCCGCCACTATCGGGATGGGGTCGATTGGTCTGTCTGCGCTGGTGACGGCGTTTGTCGGCATGGATTTCTTCGCGGGCGGCAAGCAGGCGTTTAGCCAGCCGCTGTGGACGTGGATGTCCGTCGGTGACTTCAATATCGGCTTCAACCTGGTGCTGGACGGCCTGTCGCTGACCATGCTTTCCGTGGTCACCGGTGTTGGCTTCCTGATCCACATGTTTGCCTCCTGGTACATGCGCGGTGAAGAGGGATACTCCCGCTTCTTCGCTTATACCAACCTGTTTATCGCCAGCATGGTGATTCTGGTACTGGCGGACAACCTGCTGCTGATGTACCTCGGCTGGGAAGGCGTGGGTCTTTGCTCCTATCTGCTGATCGGTTTCTACTATACCGATCCGAAGAACGGTGCCGCTGCCATGAAAGCCTTCGTGGTGACCCGTGTCGGTGACGTATTCCTGGCGTTCGCGCTGTTCATTCTCTACAACGAGCTGGGCACGCTGAACTTCCGTGAAATGGTTGAACTGGCGCCAGCGCACTTTGCCGCAGGCAACGACATGCTGATGTGGGCAACCCTGATGCTGTTAGGCGGTGCGGTTGGTAAATCGGCACAGCTGCCGTTACAGACCTGGCTTGCTGATGCGATGGCCGGCCCGACGCCTGTCTCCGCGCTGATCCACGCTGCAACGATGGTGACCGCTGGTGTCTATCTGATCGCACGTACTCACGGCCTGTTCCTGCTGACGCCGGAAGTGCTGCATCTGGTTGGGATTATCGGTGCAATTACGCTGGTGCTGGCAGGCTTTGCCGCGCTGGTACAGACCGATATCAAACGCGTACTCGCGTATTCCACCATGAGCCAGATTGGTTACATGTTCCTGGCGCTGGGCGTACAGGCGTGGGATGCGGCGATTTTCCACCTGATGACGCATGCGTTCTTCAAAGCGCTGCTGTTCCTGGCATCCGGCTCGGTTATCCTGGCCTGTCACCACGAACAGAACATCTTCAAGATGGGTGGACTGCGTAAGTCAATTCCGCTGGTGTATGCAAGCTTCCTGATTGGTGGTGCTGCGCTCTCCGCGCTGCCGCTGATTACCGCAGGCTTCTTCAGTAAAGATGAGATCTTAGCCGGGGCGATGGCAAACGGTCATATCAATCTGATGATTGCAGGTTTGGTCGGTGCATTTATGACCTCCCTGTATACCTTCCGAATGATCTTCATCGTCTTCCACGGTAAAGAGCAGATCCACGCGCATGCAGGGAAGGGGATTACCCACCACCTGCCGCTGATTGTGCTGATGATCCTGTCGACCTTTATCGGCGCGCTGATCGTGCCACCGTTGCAGGGTGTTCTGCCGTCTACCACCGAGCTTGAGCACGGTCGTGTACTGACGTTGGAAATCACCTCGGGCGTGGTGGCGATTGCGGGCATCCTGATTGCGGCATGGCTGTGGCTGGGTAAACGTACGCTTGTGACGTCTATCGCCAACAGCGCGCCGGGTCGTCTGCTAGGCACTTGGTGGTACAACGCCTGGGGCTTCGATTGGCTGTACGACAAAGTGTTTGTTAAGCCATTCCTCGGCATTGCTTGGCTGCTGAAAAGCGACCCGCTCAATGCGCTGATGAACATTCCGGCTATCCTCTCCCGCTTCGCAGGCAAGGGCCTTGTGATGAGCGAGAATGGCTATCTGCGCTGGTATGTTGCGTCAATGAGCATTGGTGCCGTGGTGGTACTGGTGTTGTTGATGGTGTTGCGTTAATTCGTTGGGGAGGGTTTTCCTCCCCATGAAAATGTCGTGCTGTTTTCCTGTTCCGGCGGGCGTTTCGCCACCGGATAGATGAATAAGGAAATGAATTGCCATGTTATTACCCTGGCTAATACTGATTCCCTTTATCGGCGGTTTCCTCTGCTGGCAGACTGAACGCTTTGGCGTGAAGATGCCGCGCTGGATAGCGTTGATCACCATGGGACTGACGCTGGCGCTGTCTTTGCAACTGTGGTTGCAGGGTGGCTACTCGCTCACACAATCCACCGGCCTGCCGCAGTGGCAGTCTGAGTTTATCCTGCCGTGGATCCCACGCTTTGGTATCTCTGTCCATCTGGCATTAGACGGTCTGTCGTTGCTGATGGTGGTGTTGACCGGGCTGTTGGGCGTGCTGGCAGTGCTCTGTTCCTGGCGTGAAATCCAGAAGTACCAGGGCTTCTTCCACCTCAACCTGATGTGGATCCTGGGCGGCGTTATCGGCGTGTTCCTCGCTATCGACATGTTCCTGTTCTTCTTCTTTTGGGAGATGATGCTGGTGCCGATGTACTTCCTGATCGCGCTCTGGGGCCATAAAGCCTCTGACGGTAAAACGCGTATCACGGCGGCAACCAAGTTCTTCATCTACACCCAGGCGAGTGGTCTGGTGATGCTGATTGCCATTCTGGGGCTGGTGTTTGTCCATCACAGTGCAACCGGCGTGTGGACCTTCAACTATGAAGACCTGCTGAAAACGCCAATGTCGCACGGTGTGGAATATCTGCTGATGCTGGGCTTCTTCATCGCCTTCGCGGTGAAAATGCCGGTGGTGCCATTGCACGGCTGGTTGCCAGACGCGCACTCCCAGGCTCCAACTGCGGGTTCCGTTGACCTGGCCGGTATCTTGCTGAAAACCGCAGCCTACGGCCTGCTGCGCTTTGCGCTGCCGCTGTTCCCGAACGCGTCCGCTGAGTTCGCGCCAATCGCGATGTGGCTGGGTGTTATCGGTATCTTCTACGGCGCGTGGATGGCGTTTACCCAGTACGACATCAAACGTCTGATTGCTTACACCTCCGTGTCGCACATGGGCTTCGTGCTGATTGCTATCTACACCGGCAGCCAGCTGGCGTACCAGGGAGCAGTGATTCAGATGATCGCACACGGTCTGTCGGCCGCCGGTCTGTTCATTCTGTGTGGTCAGCTGTACGAGCGTCTGCATACCCGTGATATGCGCCAGATGGGCGGTCTGTGGAGCAAAATCAAATGGCTGCCAGCACTCTCAATGTTCTTCGCAGTCTGTACGCTGGGGATGCCGGGCACCGGTAACTTCGTTGGCGAATTTATGATTCTGTTCGGCAGCTACAAAGTGGTACCGGTGATTACCGTCATTTCCACTTTCGGTCTGGTCTTTGCCTCCGTTTACTCGTTGGCAATGCTGCATCGCGCTTACTTCGGTAAAGCGAAGACTGAGATTGCTGCAAAAGAACTGCCAGGGATGTCGCTGCGTGAACTGTTTATCGTCCTGTTGCTGGTCGTGCTTCTGGTACTGTTGGGCTTCTTCCCGCAGCCGATTCTGGACACGTCACATTCTGCGATGAGTAACATCCAGCAGTGGTTTGTTAATTCCGTTACTACTACAAGGCCGTAATTCGCCATGACAATGACTCCACAACAACTGATCGCGCTATTACCGCTGCTGATCGTCGGCTTGACGGTGGTGGTTGTGATGCTCTCCATTGCGTGGCGACGCAATCACTTCCTCAATGCCACGTTGTCGGTGCTTGGGCTTAACGCTGCACTGGTCTCACTCTGGTTCGTCGGTCAGGCGGGCGCGATGGACGTGACGCCGCTGATGCGCGTTGATGCCTACGCCATGTTCTACACCGGGCTGGTGCTGCTGGCGAGTCTTGCCACCTGTACTTTTGCTTATCCGTGGCTTGAGGGTTATACCGATAACAAGGAAGAGTTCTACCTGCTGGTGCTGATTGCGTCCTTGGGTGGCATTCTGCTGGCGAACGCTAACCATCTGGCGGCGCTGTTCCTCGGTATTGAGCTGATTTCCCTGCCGCTGTTCGGGCTGGTGGGCTATGCCTTCCGCCAGAAACGGTCACTGGAAGCGAGCATCAAGTACACTATTTTGTCCGCAGCCGCTTCGTCATTCCTGCTGTTTGGTATGGCGCTGCTGTATGCGCAGTCCGGCAACCTGTCTTTCGTCGCGCTCGGTAAGAGCCTCGGCGATAACATGCTGCACGAACCGCTGCTGCTGGCAGGTCTGGGTATGATGATTGTTGGCCTTGGCTTCAAGCTTTCGCTGGTGCCTTTCCACCTGTGGACGCCGGACGTTTATCAGGGTGCGCCTGCGCCGGTTTCAACCTTCCTGGCCACTGCCAGCAAGATTGCCATCTTCGGCGTGGTGATGCGTCTGTTCCTGTATGCGCCAGTCGGCGACAGCGAAGCGGTACGCGTGGTGCTGGGCCTCATCGCCTTTGCTTCCATTATCTTCGGTAACCTGATGGCGCTAAGCCAGACCAATATCAAGCGTCTGCTTGGTTACTCCTCAATCTCTCACCTTGGCTACCTGCTGGTAGCACTGATTGCTCTGCACAGCGGTGAGATGTCGATGGAAACCGTCGGTGTTTACCTGGCCGGTTACCTGTTCAGCAGCCTCGGCGCGTTTGGCGTAGTGAGTCTGATGTCCAGCCCGTATCGTGGCCCGGATGCAGAATCACTGTTCGCCTACCGTGGTCTGTTCTGGCACCGTCCGATTCTGGCTGCCGTAATGACCGTGATGATGCTGTCTCTGGCCGGTATCCCGATGACGCTGGGCTTTATCGGTAAGTTCTACGTACTGGCCGTCGGCGTACAAGCACACCTGTGGTGGCTGGTCGGTGCCGTGGTTGTCGGTTCCGCGATTGGTTTGTACTACTACCTGCGCGTGGCCGTGAGCCTGTACCTGAGCGCGCCGGAAAAACCGAACCGCGATGCACCGTCGAACTGGCAGTACAGCGCAGGCGGAATTGTGGTGCTGATTTCTGCACTGTTAGTGTTGGTGCTGGGTATTTACCCGCAGCCGCTGATTGATATCGTGCAGAAAGCGATGCCGCTGATGTAACGGGTATTTATCGTAATGAAGAAACCGCCGATTTTATCGGCGGTTTTTTTATAGGGAAGAGGCTTTATCTGCTCAATGTATCAGGGTCATCAACGTTGACCGGCGTTGCTCGCCATACCGGCTATCAAAATGTGATGAATAACGTGTTGGATAATGCTGGGTGCTCAATTGGTCGTTATTGACCCAGATAGCGCTCCTTCATACTGGACAACGAGTGAAGTTATCAGAGCTTCAGCCTACAAAAAGAATTAGTCTTGATGAATAAAACTAAAGCCGCCTAATTGGCGGCTTTAGTTATGATTGCAGCAGACCGACACACCGTCAGGTCGTTCACTATGACGCGGTTATTTTGCCAGCAACTCTTTGCGAATAATCTCAGCACCTGCACTTAACGCATTCAGTTTCCCGCGAGCCACCTGACGAGGCAATGGTGCCATGCCGCAGTTGGTTGACGGATAGAGTTTATCGGCATCGACAAACTGTAAGGCTTTACGCAGCGTGTCGGCAACTTCCTCTGCGGTTTCAATAGCATGGTTAGCCACGTCAATCGCCCCAACCATCACCTTTTTACCACGGATCAATTCCAGCAAGTCCATCGGAACATGCGAGTTATGGCATTCCAGTGAGATGATATCGATTGAGGACTGTTGCAGTTTAGGGAACGCCTCTTCATATTGGCGCCACTCTGAACCCAGCGTCTTTTTCCAGTCGGTGTTAGCTTTAATCCCGTAGCCATAACAAATATGCACCGCCGTTTCGCACTTCAGTCCTTCGACGGCTCTTTCTAATGCGGCAATACCCCAGTCGTTCACTTCATCAAAGAAGACGTTAAAAGCTGGTTCATCAAACTGGATAATATCCACGCCCGCCGCTTCTAATTCCCTGGCTTCCTGGTTGAGAATTTTGGCAAATTCCCAGGCCAGTTTCTCACGACTTTTATAATGGTTATCATAAAGGGTATCGATCATGGTCATCGGCCCCGGCAGTGCCCATTTAATCGGCTGCTTCGTGAGCTGGCGCAGGAATTTTGCATCTTCAACAAACACCGGTTTTTGACGCTCAACGGCGCTAACTACCGTTGGTACGCTGGCGTCATAACGATTACGAATTCTTACGGTCTCGCGCTTTTCAAAATCGACGCCGCTTAAGTGCTCAATAAACGTGGTGACAAAGTGTTGGCGAGTTTGCTCACCGTCGCTAACGATATCAATACCGGCCTGAAGCTGCTCTGCCAGAGACAGACGCAGGGCGTCCTGTTTCCCCTCAATTAACGCTTCGTTTTGCAGTTTCCACGGAGACCATAGCGTTTCCGGTTGTGCAAGCCATGACGGTTTTGGCAGGCTGCCCGCAGTAGAGGTTGGAAGTAATGTTTTCATAATAACTGACCTTATATTCTGGTTTAATCAAATAGCGTACTGAGCAGACCACTGTTCAAGAATATGCTTATAGGGTTTGATAAAGTGCTCTTCCGTAAATTTGCCCTGTTCAATTGCTAATTGACTACGTTCTTCACGGTCATAAACAATCTTGGTTAATGAATGATCCTGGTGATTAAGATTCGGCTGGAAGTATTGTCCTGCCGCAGAGTTCGCATTATAAATCTCAGGCCGGTAAATCTTCTGGAACGTCTCCATGGTGCTGATCGTCCCGATCAGTTCGAGATCGGTATAATCACTCAATAAATCACCTGAGAAGTAGAAGGCTAACGGCGCCACGCTGTTTTTAGGCATAAAGTAACGAACCCGTAAGCCCATTTTATTGAAGTATTTTTCAGTCAATGAAGAACCGTGCTGCTGATATTCGATACCGAGTACCGGATGTCGATTGCCGGTTTGTTCATAGTTGTTTTTATTGGAAATGCTCAGACAAATCACTGGCGGTTTGTTAAAGCTTTTCTTGTATTCCGTTGACTGGACGAAATGCTTAAAGATATTGCCATGCAATTCACCAAAACTGTCCGGAATGCTGAATTCAGGCTGGTTTTTATTGTGATCTAACAATAATACGCTGAAGTCATAATCACGTACGTAAGAGGAGAAGTTATTCCCCACAATACCTTCAAGACGCTCATTGGTTTTTTTATCAATGATATTGGTTTTGAGTATTTCGATCGCCGGGAACGCGTCAGCATTATCTGCAATGCTCATCTCAACGGAGATGATTTCCAGCTCGACAGAATAACGGTCGCCTTTTGGATTGTCCCAATGTGCCAGCGTATTAAAGCGGTTATCTATCATCACCAATGTGTTGCGCAGGTTCTCCTGGCGGTTCTTGCCACGGGCTAAATTGGCAAAGTTGGTGGTGATTCGGGTATTTTCAGAAGGGTTATAATTTTCATCGAAAATACTGCGTGAAATCTTAAATGTAAAATCTGTATTCATCGTGATCTTGCATCCCCGTGCCAGCATGAAATTAGTGTTACTTATTGATTCAAAATGAATTAATGCTCCGTGGTTCACGGTTTTTCATGTTGCCAACAAGTTAATATGATGTATTTATGCCAGAGCGAGTGGATGAGTGAAAGCGACTTAATTTCATTACAACATGAGCCATTTTCATGATCGGTTTTAAAGTGAGAAAGTTTTTAACGACGAACGTTCCGGGCTGCACGCCCGGGGGCTGCCTATTCCGGCCAGGTTAAAGAACGTGTGTTTTGATTCTTGAAGAATTATCAAGTTGCCTGATAGCCGGCACCAGGCAAACACCGGCGGTAGCGATGACGACGGCCATGGCGGCAACCATCAGCACATGGTGGCTACCGTAATGCGCTGCAAGTGGGCCTGCGACCAACTCACCAAAAGGAATCGCCACAAACGAACCTACGGCATCATAGGCGTACACGCGCGCCAGTTTTTCAGGTGGGATATGCGTTTGTAGCGAATGTGCCCACGACACGCCGAAGAGTCCGAAAGCGACACCGGCCATAAAAAATGCGGCCATAAGCCACGGTGCTGACGCCGGCAGGCTGAGCAGGAAAATAGGCACTGCGCAGAGGGCAACCAGCATGGTACCGATAAAAAGATCGCGGCGTGGACGCCAGCGCAGCGCCAGGAAAGACCCGGCTATGAGGCCGACACTTTGTGCGGCAATAATGATCCCCCAGTTGGCTCGCCCGAAAGAGGCATCCGCAATCACCGGGCCAAGTACCATCACCAGACCGCTGAAGGCGGCATTAATAATGGTAAATTGAACCACAATCGACCACACCCAGGCCCGGCTGGCGAATTCATGCCAGCCCTCTTTGAGGTCTTGCAGGATATGGCTTTGCGATGAATCAGCCTGGATAGAGCCGATACGAATCAAGAAATACAACGGTGCGGCGGCAGCAAAGCCCAGCGCATCAATCGCCAACCCCCAACCGGGGCCGACCGCGCTGATTAATATCCCGCCCAGCGAGGCACCGATGACCGTGCCGCTATAAATACCGAGCTGGATTAACGCATTGGCCTCGCGCAAATTCTGCGCAGGAACCGTTTGAGGTACCAGCGCCGAGGAGGCGGGTAATGCGATACCCGCAGCCGCGCCGTTAACGACACCCAGTAAGGCCAGACTCATTACCGTCGCTGAGCCATCAAGTACGGAAGCGGCAACAATCGCCTGTGAGACGGCGGCAATCAGGGAAGAAGAGACCAATACGCGACTGCGTGAATAACGATCTGCTAACACCCCGCCAAGCAACAGAAAAATCACGTTAAAGAGTGAGCGGGAGGCCACGACAATGCCTAAATCAGAGACAGACCCGCCAATATCAAGGACGGCAAAGGCCAGCGCAATGGGGGCAATCCCATTGCCTAATACCGTCAGCAAGCGCGCAAAAAAGAGATTGCGAAAAGGGGAAAAGTGGAACGCGTGCGTTTTTTTATTATCGGTTATCATTGTGATGGGGTATCTGAATTAAGGTCTGTACTTTATCACGGGCGAATATTTCCACAATCGCCCATGCTTACCACTTTGTGTTCCAACGCTGAGATATCGCCGGAGGATAAAAGTGGCTGCCATTGGATAAGCAATTCTTCCGGGTGCTCGTACAGTTTCAGCGCCGTAATTCTGGCAATATCGTCCTCAGAAAACCGAAACTTTATAAACTTTGCAGGGTTACCACCGACGACCGCGTAGGGTGGGACATCTTTTGTTACCACGGAACCTGCCGCCACTACCGCGCCTTCGCCAATCACGACACCGGGCATGATCATCGCCCGCATCCCCAACCAACAACCGTCCCCAAGCAGGGTATCGCCGCGAGGCTGGTAGGCTTCTTGTATGGATTCCATGAAAGGATAAAGGCTAATCCAATCCATGCGATGCGTACTGTTTCCGCCCATAAGGATTACGCATTCAGCGCCAATGCAGACGAAATTTCCAATAATGAGTTGATCAAGTTTGCCAAGCGGTTGCCACTCTCGACTGACCCGATCGCCGAGTAAATACCGCACGACCGAATGCTCAAAACCGTTATCCCAGCAGTCGCTATAATAACTGTGGGTACCTTTGAGATGAATGTTAGGATTAGGCACCGTTTGATGAAGGTACTCCATCCGGGACCAGTGTTTATCAGACATAAAATGAAAACCTTCTGAATTTTATTAATATAATCGTGATGAATTTTTTTCATTGTTAGGGACATCAGTATATTCATATGACACGTGTATGCCTATCACCAGCGTACAGGTGCTGAAGGTGCAGTGATAAACCGGTGTGTCTGTTTCTGAAACTTCCTGTCGCAGGTTGGTAAATCTATAAAACGCCTCTATAGTCGAACACAGTTTCTACGTAACAGGATCCATCAATGCGCTTTAACGGACTGACCAAAGGCTTCTTTGTATTAATACTTGCCCTCGTGACCTGGGCTTTTTTTGATGTGCTATCACCTTACTTCTCCGCCATTTTGTGGGCGGCGATACTCACTGTCGTCTTTAACCCGGTAAAAAATAAAATACGTAGTGCGTTGGGCGATCGCAATGGGCTGGCGTCACTGCTGACCATTGGCATTATTTGCCTGATTGTTTTTATTCCGTTGATGGCGATTCTATCATCACTGGCGGTTGAACTCAGCGTACTGGACACCAAGCTGCAACAAAACACCTTGAGGTTCCCGGAAGTTGTCTCGAGTATTTTTTCCCATCTCCCGCGCTGGGCGAAAGGATTTCTGATTGAGCACAACCTCGATAGTGCAACGCAAATCCAGAAAAAGCTGTCGGAATTTGCCTTACAGGGCGGGCAGTATCTTGCGGGTAGTGCGTTCCTGATCGGTAAAGGGACATTTGGTTTTGCCATCAGCTTCGGCATTATGTTGTATCTGCTGTTTTTCCTGCTTAAAGATGGGCCGTACCTGGTGCGCCAGATTCTGGATTCATTGCCGCTTTCTGATTTTGCTAAACAGCACCTGTTTAGCAAGTTTGTCGGCGTCACGCGCGCCACGGTAAAAGGCACGGCAGTTGTGGCGGCGGTTCAGGGGACACTCGGCGGTATTGCCTTTGCGATAGTCGGTATCGACGGCAGTATCTTGTGGGGCGTATTGATGGCATTCCTCTCTCTGGTGCCCGCCGTGGGCTCGGCGATTATCTGGGTGCCGGCAGCTATATTCCTCTTTGCAACACAGCAACTGTGGCAGGGGCTGTTTATTGTTGGTTTCTTCGTGATTATTGTCGGCGTCGTGGACAATATCCTGCGCCCGCTGCTGGTGGGGAAAGATACCAAGATGCCTGACTACCTGATTCTGATTTCGACCCTTGGCGGTATGGAAATCTACGGCATCAACGGTTTTGTCATCGGCCCACTAATTGCGGCCCTTTTCCTCGCCTGTTGGAACCTGTTCTCCGGTCGAGATCATGCGGGTAACGCTGAAGCGCTGGACGAAGAGTTTATTGAAGAGGGAAAAACCCCTCCAGATTTATAAGGTAAAGACGATAACTAAAGGCGACTTCGGTCGCCTTTTTTTTCACGCAAAATCAGGCGTTTTCTATAATTTAATCAGGCTTCATTTTTTTGCTGTAGAAGGAATTAACAGGTGCGAATTGCCACAATCACAAACTGGGCCTACTGCGCGACGGTTTGTCTCACCATTGCTTCTGGTATCGTCATGCTGATGGCGTCTAACGCCGATAATAGTGAACGACGGGCGGTAGAACAGCGGCAGATTTTCGACCAGTTGACAGAAGAAGTGGAAATGGATGCCTGGTCGCTGTCCGATTTGGCACGCCTGTACGTTATCGGTCAAGACCCGGATGTCCTCGATACCTATCGTCAGAAAGAGTCGGCACTCAAAGATATCGAGCATCGATTGTCAGTGCTAAAAGATACGGGGGCGACGGGGGAAGAGCTGGCGCTGCTGCACGAAGGGCTGCAAATTGTTGATGCATTACAGGATGAACAGCAGACGGCGCTTAACAGTGTTGCCAATGGTGAAGAAAAACAGGCTGTCTCGCTGCTGTACGGTAAGATTTATGAACAGCAACTCGAACAAGCGCAGGATCGCATAGACCATTTTCGCAAGATGCTGGATAACCGAGCACGGGACGCCATTGTAGATGCGACTGAGATGTCCCGTACCCTGCGAACCTTGTCCGAAGTGATGGTTGGGCTGACGGCGCTGCTGTTTTTATTCGTACTCGGTTTTATTTTAAAACATCGCGTATTGCGTCCGGTGGTGCGGCTGAGCGACGTGGTCCACCGCCTGGCCTCGCAAGATTACGCGGTCGAAACGCCTAACTTTAACCAGATTGATGAAATTGGCGATATGGCTCAGGCGATCCGCATTTTTCGCGAAAATGGTCTGGTACGACAGCAGCTTGAGAGAGAACGCGACGCCAACTGGGCAATACGTGAGTTGCTGGCACGCATGACCCAGCGTTTGCAGGGCTGTGAGAATTTTGCTGATGTGGTTAACGTCGCCGAGCTTTTTGCACCCAATATTGCCCCGGGTATCGCTGGACGGTTGTATATCCTGGACCGCGAGCCCTGGCAGATGCGCTGTGTCGCCCAATGGCTTTCCCCTCAGGGTAGCGCTGAGCCATTCCATCCTGATGAATGCTGGGCGGTACGACGCGGGCAGAGCCATCCGCCGGTCAACGGTGAGCCGGATATTGCCTGCTATCATTTGCCGCAATCGTCCGAGAATGAGACCTTGTGTGTTCCGCTGATCGCTCAGGGAGAAGCCATTGGCCTGCTCTCATTCCAGAATCTTAATCATGAAACGGCGCCTTCTCGCGCCTATCTGGAGCTGATGGCTGAAGCGCTAGGCCTGGCATTAGCCAATCAGCGCCTGCGTGAGGCGTTGTTGGAAAAAGCGCTCTATGATCCGCTGACCGGTTTACGTAATCGTCATCATCTGGAAGACACCCTGAGCAACCAGATGAACCAGGCGATGCGCAACAAGGAGCCGCTTAGCTGTCTGATGATAGATATCGACCACTTTAAAAGTATTAACGACACTTATGGTCATGAAGCGGGGGATGGGGTGATTAAGAGCGTCGCCGCCATCATCCAGCGTGTGGTACACAAAAGCGGCATGGCTTTTCGCTACGGTGGTGAAGAGTTTCTGGTGCTGCTTAACGGCATGGATGAAGAGGCCGCAAATCGTATCGCGACGGATATTTTAAACGGTGTGTGCGATATGTCGCTGCATTTTGGGGTGTCAGATATTGGCCATGTTGATGTGTCTATTGGCGTGGCGAGTTATCCAGAGCATGTCCAGAGCGACAACCTGTTGCGTGCAGCGGACGTGGCGCTGTATCGCGCAAAAGAACTGGGGCGTGCGCGGGTTGTGAGTTTTGGCATACTGGAACAGCCCCCTTTATGAGGGGCTGTGCGTAATATGCGCAGTCGGTAACAACATTTCCATCAAATCGCTGATGACCTCTAGCTCACTCATTCCGCTTTGCACCTTTTCCCGCAACCGGGATGCATCGTTCACCCCGTGCTGCACGTAAGAGGAGAGATAGCTCATCACCTTTTTCTCTTCAACATTGGCTCCATTTTCCAGAGTACTGAACATATCTTGAATATGTTCAGTTAATGGAATGCGTATGCGCTTATTGATATCAATATATAAGGCTTCAAAACCGTATCGCTGGGCGTAGAAAGCATTGGCATGGGTTACCGCATTACGTGCTTGGGCAATAGGTACCCTATTTTTGAGTAAATATTTCACTAACAGTTGCGCGTAGCCCCCTAACATGGCTGCATGAAAAAGCGTAAGCGGGGTGTCGCAAACGCGAATTTCTACCGTCCCGAGTTCAGGTTTTGGTCTGACTTCCCAATAAATATCTTTTTGGCTCCTGATCACCCCAAGCTCAGTACACTCTTCTACATAACCTACAAACTTGTGCCAGTTATCGATATCGCGCTCAATCTGGCCAAAGGTATGGAAAGAGTTGAGGGCGCTAAAGCGGGAGCTGTCGAAGCCGGTATCTTCAGACTGGTAGTAAGGTGAGGATGCGCTGAGTGCGATAAAATGTGGCAAATAGGGAATTAAGGCATGACAAAGATAAATGGCATCATTGCCTGAGCCGACGCCGACATGAATATGCTGACCGAAAACACAGGACAGCTTAGCGAGAAATCCCTGCAACTCGTGAAGCTCAGCATAACGTTTGCTGGGGGTGATGGTTTGGTTTTTCCAGATATTGCTAAAATGTCTTCCTCCTCCGCATAACCCGCATTGTTTATCTGCCGCAATAGTCGCGACTTTTCGCGCAAGCGTATTTATTTCTTCATACAGAGTAAACGGTGTGTCATGTACCGAGGAGTTCAGCTCAATCGTTGATAACGTTAACTCCTTTTTAATATGGGAGTCATCGTTGCACAGCGGAATAATTTCCAGACTTTTATCAGAGAGATGCCCGTCAATGAGATTAATCAATTGTAGCTCGAGTTCAATCCCCAGGCTAGGTGTGGCTGATGCAGTAAAGGGAATATCGTTCATAGGTTAACCTTGTTGTGATGGAACCCGAATGCAGCGAATGTAGGTAAAAATATTTTTAGTGACGGTAAGTCAGATACGTTCTGAAAAAAAAGATGATGGTGACTGCAATTAGCCCATGGTTTAGGGTTGAAGATATTAAGTGAGGGGAAATAGATCAAGATATTGATGAAAAGACTAACAGTTAAACTGACCGCGAATTATAAAATTATAGCTGCAATTTAAGGCTTTACAAGTCTGAGTGCTGAGTGTTTAAAATCATAATTAACATTGGGTTGAGGTTGTTGGTTAGAGGGAATCAACTCGGTTTCTATTTCTCTGATTTAATAATGGTAATTTCCTAAAGCTATCAGTTGAGTGGAAGGTCGGTGGCTAAATTAAGAATTACCGACTACGATTTAAGGTTCATTATTAATTTGTTGTTTTTTAAAACTGGCGCTGAGGCAATGTTATGAAAAAGAAAAATACACCATTAAAGGATGCTGATACAAGCCACTTATTAGTAAATGGAAATTCAGTTTCCCCCGACGATTCGCTACACCTAAGCGATACGGCTCCTGCCGATAATTCACATCTTCCTGATAGTGCCCCTACACCTCCCGGAAAACAGCCAACCGCCCCTGGAAGCTTAAAAGACGGCGCTAAGAGTAACGACAAAATCCAGCAACTGGAAGCGCATCGAAAACACGATGATAAGCGGTCTCTTACCACCAATCAGGGAACCAAAATCGCAGACGACCAAAACTCGTTAAAAATGGGTAGCCGAGGGCCGACGCTGCTGGAAGACTTCATTATGCGTGAGAAAATTACGCATTTTGATCATGAGCGGATCCCCGAGCGTATCGTTCATGCCCGTGGTTCGGCAGCCCATGGGTATTTCGAGTTATATAAGAGCCTGGCTGATATTACCAAGGCGGACTTCTTGCAACATCCGGGCGTGCAGACCCCTGTGTTTGTTCGTTTCTCCACGGTACAAGGATCGAGAGGGTCGGCTGATACCGTTCGCGACATTCGCGGCTGGGCGACAAAATTCTACACCCAACAGGGTGTTTTCGACCTCGTGGGTAATAACACTCCCGTATTCTTTATTCAGGACGCCATGAAATTCCCGGATTTTGTTCATGCGGTAAAACCCGAGCCACATAATGAAATTCCTCAGGGCGCTAGCGCCCATGATAGTTTTTGGGATTACGTCTCTTTACAGCCTGAAACGCTACATAACGTGATATGGGCTATGTCCGATCGCGGTATTCCGCGTAGCTACCGCACGATGGAAGGCTTTGGTATCCATACTTTCCGCCTGATTAACGCCAAGGGCAAAAGCACCTTTGTTCGCTTCCATTGGAAGCCGGTGGCAGGAAAGGCATCCTTATTGTGGGACGAAGCACAAAAATTGGCGGGTAAAGACGCCGATTTCCATCGTCGCGATCTCTGGGAAGCCATCGAAGCCGGTGATTATCCGGAGTATGAACTGGGGTTACAGCTGATTCCTGAAGAAGACGAATTTAAATTCGACTTCGATATACTCGATGCCACCAAGCTTATTCCAGAAGAGTTAGTCCCGGTGCAGCTTGTCGGCAAAATGGTATTAAACCGTAATCCTGATAATTTCTTTGCCGAAACCGAGCAGGTGGCGTTTCACCCTGGACATATTGTTCCCGGTATCGATTTTTCGAATGACCCGTTATTACAGGGGCGACTTTTCTCCTACACCGATACCCAAATCAGCCGCCTTGGCGGGCCTAATTTCCATGAAATTCCGATTAACCGTCCGGTATGCCCTTACCATAATCTCCAGCGTGACGGCATGCACCGTATGGAGATTAATACTAACCCGGCAAACTACAGTCCAAACTCCATCAGTAATAACTGGCCGCGAGAAACGCAGGGAATGCCAGAGAACGACGGTTTTTCCAGCCATGCTGAACGTGTTGATGCCAGCAAAGTGCGCGAACGTAGCCCTTCCTTCCTTGAATATTATTCGCAACCGCGGCTTTTCTGGTTAAGCCAGACCCCGGTTGAGCAACAGCATATTATTGATGCCTTCTCGTTCGAATTAGGGAAAGTTGCTCGTGCCTATATCCGGGAACGCGTAGTCGATCACCTCACGCGAATTGATACGACGCTTGCACAAAAAGTGGCGGACCAGCTTGGCATTTCTTTGACTGCCGAGCAGCGTAACGTTAGTCCACCTAAACCCGTCAATGGACTTGAACGTGACCTGACGTTAAGTCTGTATGCGCAGCCCGGAGGCGAGATTAAGGGGCGTATCGTTGCCATATTGCTGGCTGACAACGTCAATGCCTCTGACGTGTTAACGACCCTAAAAGCGCTGAAAAAGAAGGGCGTACATCCGAAACTGTTGGCGCAGAAGCTCGGTAATATTACTGCCAGCGATGGTTCAACCCTGGCGATTGATGCCACTTTTGCGGGAACCCCATCGATTACTCTCGATGCAGTGATCTTGCCAGCCGGTGTCGGCCCAACGTTATCAAAAAGCGGTGAGGCAAAGCATTACCTGCTCGAGGCCTATCGACATTTAAAGGTCATTGGCCTAAGCGGCGATTCCCGCGAGCTAAAAGCACTGTGGCAGGCTGACGGCGCTGAGGATGGCGTTATTGAGGACAAGGCTATCACTAGCGGCATGATGACCAAATTCTTTACCGCACTGAGTGCGCATAGAGTCTGGAGCCGTAGTGAAAAAGCGGCATCGATACCAGCATAACGTTAAAGGTGCTGCTGTCTCAGGCGCAGCACCTCAATCTACCCCTGTCAATCTGGAGGAATCATGGCATCGACATCACAACCTGCCCAACAACAATCGCGACAGCCTGGATTGGAAAAAGACATGGTTCCACCGCCGTTATACGACGATCCCTCATACCGCGCCAGCGACAAACTGGCTGGAAAAGTTGCTCTTGTGACCGGCGGTGACAGCGGTATCGGCCGCGCGGTGGTTATCGCTTATGTTAAAGAAGGGGCAAAAGTAGCGATTGTCTATTTAGATGAGGATCAGGATGCCCGAGAAACGCAACGTATCGCGGCCCATTATGGTGCTGAAATATTGTTACTGCGCGGCGACTTACGTGATAAGCAATTTATCCAGGAAGCCGTTGGCAAAACCGTAGAGACGTTTGGCAAGCTGGATATTCTTGTCAACAATGCGGGGGAGCAGCATCCGGTTGATGAACCGGAAATGATCACCGAGCAACAGCTGGAGAAAACATTTCAGACCAATTTTTTCAGTATGGTTATGCTATCGCTAGAAGCCTTAAAGTATCTCCCTGCGGAGGGTGCCATTATTAATACCACCTCTGTGACTGCCTATCATGGTAATCCGACATTAATTGATTATTCGTCGACAAAAGGGGCGATTGTTTCCTTCACCCGCTCTCTGGCTTTAAAACTCAGCGAGCGCAATATTCGGGTGAATGCAGTCGCCCCCGGGCCAATCTGGACACCCTTAATCCCCTCGACGTTCAGTGCGAAGGAAGTGAAAAAATTTGGTGAAAATACGCCGATGAAACGTCCCGGGCAACCCAGTGAACTCGCCCCGGCCTACGTTTATTTAGGCTGTAATGACTCTTCTTATATGTCGGGGCAAACCCTACATATTAACGGTGGCGTTATCGTGAACGGTTAAATTTAACGCGCCGCCCGATAAATATTTTCATCAGGCGGCGCGCTTTAATATAACGGCTGTTTGAAGGCAGATTACCAATACATCGCTAAATAAAATATACCGATGACAATAACGATTGCCGCAATAATATAGGCCTGGTAGGGGCGAGGAGGCTTTTTGCCACTTTTTGATGCGGGGTCCTGATTGTTATCTCGTTGGGTCATAATCAACTACCTCGATTAGGAGTGAAGGGCCAGGATGATTAATTAAGAATAATAGATTTCTCAAGGATGGAGGAAATAAATACGGCGGGGAAGCAAAAAGCCTCCATCGATGTGGCAAAAAAGATCAGCTTTTTTAAGGTTCATCGCGCCGTACCGGGGAACGCTGCTTTTATCTTCAGGAAGAAGTAGTCGTTATCCCGGTAGCCATATGCCATTCGTCTTATCACCTTGATCTTATTGTTCATTCCTTCCAGTACGCTGGTATTTAGCCTGTGCGTCGCACTGGCTATTATCCCACCCACAGAACCCGCTGTGTATCTGCATCTGCCACGACAGTGGCGTAACGGTGGTCTTTAAACAGGGCAAATTCATCCATCATCAGATGGTGCAGGTTATGCCGTTGCGGCTCACGAACCTCCCGTTGTAGTCTCCGGCAATCAATATTTTTAATGGTATGCCAGTGCAGTCTGGTCAGATTGGCTACATGCTTCACTGGAAGTAACCGGATGAGTGATTATACGCACGCCGACAGGGTGGCGCTCTATCGCGTTAAAGAGCGGGGGCGTGCGCGGGTTGTGAGTTTTTGTAGGCTGGAAGAGGGGGAGGGATGTAAAGGGAAGTGCATTAGATGATGTCTTAATGGATACCGTAACTCACCTCTGGCACACCTTTTCAGGTGTACCAGTGCGTTAACAGATTTCCAGTTGTTACCTGAAGATAGCGAACATTTTCTGAAATGACTATTTGGCTTTATCATTGAGCAAATCAACGGACATATAGCCATCCGGGTGTGTAAGTGGTTAAAATAAAAAATATAATCGTTGCTAAAACAATTTCGCTATGTCTTAATGACGTCATCGGTTTGAAATTCAGACCTTATGAAAGCAGTTTTAGTAAAGCAGTCCTCAGTTCAAGCGTTATCCATCGATACCCTTATTCATGAGTCCTCTTCTAAGTGCCAAATAAGTCACTCGAAATACAGGCCATCATCGTCACCTTGAGTGACTCATTAATTAAGGAATTATCTATGTCTAATAAAATGACTGGTTTAGTAAAATGGTTTAACGCAGATAAAGGTTTTGGCTTCATTACTCCTGACGACGGCAGCAAAGATGTATTCGTACATTTCTCTGCAATCCAGAGTGACAACTTCAAAACTCTTGATGAAGGTCAGAAAGTCTCCTTCACCATCGAAAGCGGCGCTAAAGGCCCAGCAGCGGGTAACGTTTCTCCGCTGTAAGTCGTGCCCATTATCAGTGATGTTTACAAAAGCGATGATGGCTATTGCCTGAGCAGATAATTGTTACTGATAATAAAATTAACCCGCCATGTGCGGGTTTTTTATTATGTCAATTTTACCGGCTAAATGTTCATGTCGTCGATCACTTAGCCCACTATTTTGTTTCCCTAATCCCACCGCTATCACTCCTTTTATGTTCAAAATAAAACTAATTAGGCTGTGGTGCTAATGTATTCTCTTTTATGGTATTAGCGCCATCAAATGACATGATTGACTTACAGAAAATGCACTTTGCGCCTGAAGGGTTTTTCTCTGAAACATCAAAGATTGAAGTTCGGTACTGAGATCCATGGCAACATGGGCATCTGAAATGATTGATTAAAATAATATTATTTACCTTTTTAATGATGGCGATTTTGGATTCTCATCCAAAAAGCCTTGTATTCTTCAATTTTTACATTTATGTCAGTTTACGGTGAATAAAAGTGAGCAATGCCCTGATTAAACGTGTATGGTGACAGTCCCTTAAATCAGGAGATGCCTATGTCAGATCGTAAAAACTCACAAACCCGCCGCAATTACTTAGTTAAATGTCCATGCCCTAACTGTTCAAAAGATTCTGAACATAGCTTTAGCCGCGTCCAAAAAGGGGCTCAACTTGTCTGCCCTTATTGCAGTTCTTTATTCAAATCAACACAGCGAACCTAACAATCTCGCCTTTGCCAGATGATCAGGATAATTTCCAAAACCGACTCATTTGGCAATAAATTTCGACTGATGCAAATTCATCTCAGTCACGCATATGATGATTTGAACGACAGCTTAAAGGCAAGTGCTCACTGGCATCTATAAGCTGTTAGTCACTCAGATAACGCAAACCATAACGATTTATTTATCGCAAAGGATTACGCTGGCTGCGGCGGGGCGTTTGTCACCGTTCAGGATAGCGAATTCAACCTTCTGTCCCTCAAAAAGTGTATTGAAACCATCACCCTGAAGAGCAGAACTGTTTACGGACACATCTTTGCTTCCATCAAGTGGAGAGATGAAACCAAAACCTTTATCTTCGTTAAACCACTTCACCAACCCTTGCATTCTTAAGGACATATTGTCTCCTGTTGAGCGTTATTAAAATGATAATAAATAGAACGTATTAAACGTATTGGCTCAAAGGGAGAGGGTATCAGCGATAACGTCTGGTTATGAGGGCGATTTAGTGATTTTTACGTTCGTTTATGCATCGAACTAACAGGTTAATTAAGCACGAATGGCGTGCATTAGCAAACTTTATTTTAGCCATCCAGAGGTCCTGCCAAGAGTAATAACTTAAAATTCGCTTTAAATATAATTCGGCGTATACTTGTTGCGTGTTTTTAACAAGGAATCTATTTGTCTCGTAAAATGACAGGAATTGTCAAAAGCTTTGACATCCACAGTGGTAAAGGCCTCATCACTCCATCAGACGGTCGAAAAGACGTTCTGCTCCACATTTCAGCTTTCAATACCAGTGAATCAGAATCACTCCTCCCTGGGGTCCGTGTCGAGTTTTGTCGTATCAACAGCCTTAGCGGGCCGATGGCCGCAAATATATATGTCACCTGATTTCCGGATGTCGGTGACGATATTATGGCTTCCGCATCGGAAGATTTATATTATCCGGTGATAACATGTTAGCTATAAATGCGAAATCCGCCGGTAGGTATCATCGACGGAATTTTTAAACCTGTTTTGTGCATTGTGTAGTGAAATTTCGCAGCCGTTTATCTCACCGCGTGCAGCGGATTTTCCCCTCTACCGCTTGCCTTATTCAGCACCTGCTCGATCACCGACGCCAGCTCGTTAATTTCAAATTTCGCCACATAGCCGTCAGCGTTCACTTTACGGATATGATCCTCGTTAGCATTGCCCGACAGCGACGAGTGGATCACCACCGGAATATTCTTCAGGCGTGGATCGGTTTTGATCTTGCGGGTGAGGGTAAAACCGTCCATCTCCGGCATTTCAAGGTCGGTCAGCACCAGTGCGATTTTATCGCTCACCGGAACCCCTTCTTTCGCCGCTTCCTGCGCCAGCAGTTCAATTTTCTCCCATGCCTCTTTGCCGGTGACGTGCAGCATTGCAGGAATATTCATCGCCTTCAGCCCCTTTTCGAGCATCGCGCGTGCGACTTTTGAGTCTTCCGCCACAATTGCCGTCGCGCCCGGTTTGATATTGAATTTGCGCGGGCTTAATTCCTTAGCGTGCAGGTCGTGGTTGGCGGGGGTGATGTCATACAAGATTTGCTCAACGTCGATAACCATCGCCAAGTTGTTGCTTTCCTGATGGTCATCAAGGCAGGCGATGCTGGTGATGTACTTGCCGTTTACCGCTTTCTCAGCGGTGTGGATTTGCGTCCAGTCGAGGCGAGTGATGTTCTCAACAGACTCCACGGCAAACGCCTGCACGCTGCGCGCATATTCGGTAATCAGCAGAATATTGAGGCCGTTGGTCGGCTTACAGCCCGCGACGGCGGCGAGGTCGATAACCGGGATAATCTGGTCGCGAATATTCACCATTCCCATTAGTGGCGGTTTAATTCCGGCAGGGCGGGTGAAGCTTGGCATCGGCACGATTTCCCGCAGTTTAAAGACGTTAATGCCGTACAGCTCGGAAGCATCGCTCTGCGACGCCGCACCCAGCCGGAAGAGCAGTAGCTCGAAACGGTTGGACAGCGTCAGGTTAGCCCTGTCGTCAATCTCTTTCTGGAAGTTATCCATGGTGCCCTCAGCGTGGTAAAGCGAAATCGCAATAGCTGAGTTATCGGCACCAAAGTGCAAAACGTTATGGCAGCGTGAAGGTGGAAAAATCTTCCGCCAGTTCGCATGTCGGGAATACGCTACGGCATTCGGCTAACAGACGACGACAGCCTTCGGCGTCATACCGCGAGCTGACGTGGGTGATAATTAACTGCTTCACATTGGCCGATTGCGCCAGTTGCGCGGTTTGCTCACTGGAGGAGTGACCCCGGCTATTGGCTTTCTCCGCCATCGCCGCCTCAAGCGTCGCCTCATGCACCATCAGATCAACATCTCGCGCCATTTCTAGCGCCGACTCGCAGGGAGCGGTATCACCAAAAATGGCAATCTTTTTACCTGGCGTTGCCGGAGCCAAAAAATCGGCGCCGTTCACCGTGCGACCATCTGCAAGTGTAATCGACTCACCGGCTTTCAGACGCTGGAACAGTGGGCCGAACGGTACACCAGCCTCAATCAGCCGTTTGGCATCGAGCGCGCCGGGCTTGTCATGTTCCTCCACGCGAAAACCATAACACTCCACGGGGTGATCTAAGGGGTAAGCAGTGACCTGGCGCAGACCGTCATCAAGAATGTTGCCCGCGCGAATCTCTACGATCTCCAGCGGGAAGTCGGTCCACGAACCGCTTAAACGCAGGCTGGTTTCCACATACTCTTTCAGCCCCTGTGGCCCGTAGATTGTCAGCGGTTGCATATTGCCCGCCATTGAACGGCTACAGATAAGCCCCGGCAAACCGAACAAATGGTCACCGTGCAGGTGGCTAATAAAAATGCGCTCGATTTTTCCCGGATGAAACGCGGTACGTAATAACTGGTGCTGCGTCCCTTCGCCGCAGTCGAAAAGCCACAGTCCCGGCTGAGTTGGGTGTTGCAGTTGTAACAACATTGCTGTTACGTTGCGAGTTCGGGTTGGCACGCCCGCGGATGTGCCTAAAAACGTCAATTGCATAGTGCCGCGCCCCTGGCGGTAAAAGGTTTAAGGAGCCTACCATGATTCGCTGGCAAGATTTGCACCATTCTGAACTCACCGTCCCGGAGCTTTACGCGCTGCTGAAATTACGCAGCGAAGTCTTCGTGGTGGAGCAGACCTGTATTTACCTGGATATCGACGGCGACGACCTGGTTGGCGAGAACCGCCATCTTCTTGGGTGGAAAGGTGATGAGCTTGTGGCTTACGCGCGTATTCTGGTCAGTGATGAGACGGTTGAGCCGGTCACCATTGGTCGGGTGATTGTTAGCCCTGCGGTACGCGGCGAACGCCTGGGGTATCAACTGATGGAACGCGCGCTCGACAGTTGTCAGCAGCGCTGGCCAGACCGCGCCGTCTATCTGGGGGCCCAGGCGCATCTTCGCGACTTCTATGCCCACTTCGGTTTTGTCACCGTGACCGACGTGTACGATGAAGATGGCATTCCTCATATTGGGATGGCGCGGGAGATTCAGCGCTCCTGAGCCGCAATCCCGTCTATAGTAAAGGCATAGCGTTGTTTTTCAGTGCGCTATTGCCTTATTGTCCCTTCGCTCCCTAATCGTGGGTACTGCTTTTTACCCTTAGTACCCCGTATACTATGTGGTTTTTATGATAGGGAGGTTCGCGTGCAGTCCATTTTAGCGGCATTGCAAAGCCTGTCAGGGCATCTGGCAGACGATTTTCCCGCGTTGCCCGGCACGCGAATCATTGAAGTCTCCTTCCCCTTAAATGACGCTTTTGACTCGCTTGCCTGGCTGGGGGGGCAGACAATATGGCCGCAGTTTTACTGGCAGCAGCGCAACGGCCATGAGGAACTCGCCGCCCTTGGTGCAGTACAGACATTTTCATCGCTGGCGCTGGCGAACGATTTCCTGGCTACACAAGAACGTGATGATATTCGTATTTGCGGTGTGAATGCTTTTGAACCTCAGCAGGGTGAGCTTTTCCTCCCGCGGCTGGAATGGCGACGCGAAGCTGGCCGAGCGGTGCTGCGGTTAAATTTGTGGAGCGACAGCTCGCTTCGCGACGATGCACAGCGCGCGCGCGAATGTCTGGCTGCGCTCTCAGTGCGCCATGCCTCCACTGAATTGACGTTGCAGCAGGATAGCGAAGTTCATCGTCCCGACAAACAAGGCTGGTGCCAGTCGATAGTCCAGGCTACGCAGGCGATTCGCGACGGCGAATTCACCAAAGTCGTGCTGGCGCGGGCGACGGATCTTATTTTCAGCACCGCGCCTGATGCCGGTGCGCTGATGGCCGCCAGTCGCCGGGTGAATTTCTCTTGCTATCATTTTTCTATGGCGTTTGATGCCCAGCGAACGTTCTTAGGTTCTTCGCCAGAGCGCTTGTGGCGGCGACGCGGAAATCAGCTTGATACGGAAGCGCTGGCGGGCACCGTGGCTGCGCACGATGATGACGAGAAGGCGAAGCGACTGGGTGACTGGCTGATGAACGATGATAAAAATCAGCGTGAAAATAGCCTGGTGGTTGAAGATATTTGCCAGCGGCTACAGGATTTATCGCAAACGCTGGACGTGCTGCCGGCCGAAATTGTACGGCTGCGCAAGGTGCAGCATCTGCGCCGGCGTATTCAGGCCGAGCTGGAGTCGCCGGACGACACCCGCTGCTTGCTGCAATTGCAGCCGACTGCCGCGGTGGCTGGATTACCCAGAGCGTCGGCACTGGCGTTTATCGACCGCGTTGAACCGTTTAACCGCGAATGGTACGCCGGGTCGGCCGGATACCTTTCCCGGCGGCAGAGCGAATTTTGCGTCACGCTGCGTTCGGCGCGGGTAGAAGGCAATACGCTGCGGCTGTACGCGGGCGCGGGGATTGTCGAAGGTTCCGATCCCGAACAAGAATGGCAGGAAATCGAAAACAAAGCGGCGGGACTGCGCTCATTACTGTTCTCTGAATAGAACATTATCGATTCATATCAAAATCCTACTATGTCGTAGTATTTATACTGAGTCGCAATATTTGATACCGGACAATTTCATGTCAGTAAGCGCATTTAACCGACGCTGGGCGGCGGTGATCCTTGAAGCATTAACCCGTCACGGCGTGCGGCACATCTGCATTGCGCCGGGGTCACGTTCGACTCCGCTTACGCTGGCGGCGGCGGAAAATCGCACCTTTATTCACCACACCCATTTTGACGAGCGCGGGCTGGGCCATCTGGCCCTGGGGCTGGCGAAAGTCAGCCAGCAGCCGGTGGCGGTGATTGTGACGTCCGGTACGGCGGTCGCGAACCTTTATCCTGCGCTGATTGAAGCGGGCCTGACCGGTGAAAAAATTATTTTGCTTACCGCCGACCGTCCGCCTGAGCTGATTGACTGCGGCGCGAATCAGGCGATTCGTCAGCCCGGCATGTTTGCTTCGCATCCTTCCCAGACCGTCTCATTGCCGCGTCCAAGCCAGGATATTCCGGCGCGCTGGCTGGTGTCGGTGGTCGACGACGCACTAGGCTCGCTCCACGCGGGCGGCGTTCACATCAACTGCCCGTTCGCGGAACCGTTGTACGGCGATATGGACGAAACCGGTCTTGGCTGGCAGCAGGCGCTGGGCGACTGGTGGCAGAGTGACAAACCCTGGCTGCGCGAATCGTTGCATCAGGAAAGTGCCGCGCAGCGAGATTGGTTCTTCTGGCGGCAAAAGCGCGGCGTGATTGTTGCCGGGCGGATGAGCGCGGAAGAGGGTAAACAGGTCGCTGAATGGGCAAAAACGCTCGGCTGGCCGCTGATTGGCGACGTGTTGTCGCAAACCGGGCAGCCGCTACCGTGTGCGGATTTGTGGCTCGCGAACCCGGCGGCGACCGCTGAGCTTGAGCAAGCGCAGATTGTGGTGCAACTCGGCAGCAGCTTAACCGGCAAGCGGGTACTGCAATGGCAGTTAGCCTGTGAGCCTGATGAATACTGGCTGGTCGACAACCTGCCTGGTCGCCTCGACCCGGCGCACCATCGCGGCCGTCGACTGATCTGCAACATTGAACGTTGGCTGGAGCAACATCCTGCTGAAAAACGTACGCCGTGGACAACCGCGATCCCAACGCTTTCTGAACAAGCCTGGCAAGCGGTGGCTGCGCAAAGCGAACGCTTTGGCGAGGCGCAGCTGGCGCACCGCATCCGCCGTTATCTGCCGCAACAAGGTCTTCTGTTTGTCGGTAACAGCCTGGTGGTGCGCTTAATTGATGCTTTAGGCCAGCTCCCGGCGGGTTACCCGGTGTACAGCAACCGTGGGGCCAGCGGTATCGACGGGCTGATTTCAACGGCGGCAGGTGTACAGCGTGCCAGCGCGCGCCCGACGCTGGCTATCGTCGGCGATCTTTCGGCGCTGTATGACCTCAACGCGCTGGCGCTACTGCGTCAGGCCTCTGCACCGATGGTGCTGATTGTGGTCAATAACAACGGCGGGCAGATTTTCTCTCTGCTGCCAACGCCGGTAGAAGAACGCGAACGTTTCTACGCGATGCCGCAAAACGTACACTTTGAGCACGCGGCGAAAATGTTTGGTCTGCGCTATCAGCAGCCGCAGGACTGGGAAGCGCTGGAGTCTGCGCTGAACACGGCCTGGCGCACGCCTGCAACTACGGTTATCGAGCTGGTGGTGAACGACACTGACGGTGCGCAAACGCTGCAACATTTGCTGGCGCAGGTCAGCCAGCTATGATCCTGCATGCCGTTGCCGAAGTAGGGGACCCAACGCAACCGTGGCTGGTTTTCCTGCACGGTTTTTCCGGTGACCATCGCGAATGGCAGCCGGTCGGCGAACGGTTCCCACTGGCTAACCGCCTGTATGTCGATCTTCCCGGCCACGGAGGTTCTGCCTCCCAGCGGGTGGCTGATTTCGCCGGCATGGCGGAAATCCTTAAGGCTACGCTGCTTAGTTACAACATACTTAATTACTGGCTGGTGGGGTACTCGCTGGGTGGGCGGATTGCTATGCACTACGCTTGCTGCGCGCGGCCTGAAGGTCTGGCAGGGGTGATTGTTGAAGGCGGTCATCCGGGGCTCACCCAGGCTGTCGAGCGTGAACAGCGCCTGTGTCACGATCGGCAATGGGCGCAGCGTTTTTCCGAACAACCGCTGGCCGATGTTTTCCATGCCTGGTATCAGCAGCCGGTGTTTGCCAGCCTGACGACGGCCCAGCGTGATGCGCTGGTGGCTCTTCGCCAGCACAACGACGGCGACGGGCTAGCGGCCATGCTGCTGGCAACCTCGCTGGCGGTTCAGGACGATTTGCGCGCTGCCTTGCGCCATCGCACCTTTTCTTTTGACTATCTCTGCGGCGAGCATGACCTGAAGTTTCGGGCTATCGCCGAGGAACTTTCACTACCTTGCCGCATTATTCGTGATGCCGGGCACAACGCGCACCGGGAAAATCCCGCGGGCGTCGCCGATTGCCTGGCGCAGATTCTGCCTCTCTGACAATAGGACACGTTATGATTTATCCTGATGAAGCTATGCTGTACGCCGCTGCCGAGTGGCACGATTGTTCTGAAGGTTTTACCGATATCCTTTATGAAAAATCCGCAGACGGCATTGCCAAAATTACCATTAACCGCCCGCAGGTGCGCAACGCGTTCCGTCCGCTGACGGTCAAAGAGATGATCCAGGCGATGAATGATGCACGCTATGACGACAACGTCGGCGTGATTATCTTAACCGGTGCTGGCGACAAAGCCTTCTGCGCCGGCGGCGATCAGAAAGTTCGCGGTGACTACGGCGGATACCAGGACGACAGCGGCGTTCATCACCTGAACGTGCTGGATTTCCAGCGCCAGATCCGCACCTGTCCAAAACCGGTTGTTGCTATGGTGGCGGGTTTCTCCATCGGCGGCGGCCACGTGCTGCACATGATGTGTGACCTGACCATTGCGGCAGACAATGCCATCTTCGGTCAGACTGGCCCGAAAGTCGGCTCATTTGACGGCGGCTGGGGCGCATCTTACATGGCGCGTATCGTCGGTCAGAAAAAAGCGCGTGAAATCTGGTTCCTGTGCCGCCAGTACGACGCCAAAGCCGCGCTGGATATGGGCCTCGTTAACACCGTGGTTCCACTGGCAGATCTGGAAAAAGAGACCGTGCGCTGGTGTCGTGAAATGCTGCAAAATAGCCCAATGGCGCTGCGCTGCCTGAAAGCGGCACTGAACGCCGACTGTGATGGTCAGGCGGGTCTGCAGGAGCTGGCGGGTAATGCCACCATGCTGTTCTACATGACCGAAGAAGGCCAGGAAGGGCGCAACGCGTTTAACCAGAAGCGTCAGCCTGACTTCAGCAAATTCAAACGGAATCCGTAATGCGTAGTGCGCAGGTTTACCGCTGGCAGATCCCGATGGACGCGGGTGTAGTTCTGCGTGAACGGCGGCTGAAAACCCGCGACGGGTTATTCGTCTACTTGCGTGACGGCGAACGTGATGGGTGGGGAGAAATCTCCCCCCTGCCGGGATTCAGCCAGGAAACGCTGGACGACGCCCAATCGGCGCTGCTTGCCTGGGTGACGGCCTGGCGGCAGGGTGAAAATGCGCCCTTGCCCGACGTTCCTTCCGTGGCCTTCGGGGTTAGCTGTGCGCTGGCGGAGTTGAACGATGAGCTGCCGCTGGCGGCTGACTATCGTGCGGCACCGTTGTGTACCGGCGACCCGGATGAACTGGTGGTTAAGCTGGCTGAAATGTCCGGTGAGAAAGTGGCCAAAGTGAAGGTCGGACTGTATGAGGCGGTACGCGACGGCATGGTGGTTAACCTACTGCTGGAAGCGATCCCTGACTTGACCTTACGTCTGGACGCTAATCGCGCCTGGACACCGCTGAAAGCTCAGCAGTTCGCCAAATACGTCAACCCGGACTACCGCTCCCGCATCGCTTTCCTTGAAGAACCGTGCAAAACCCGCGATGACTCGCGCGCCTTTGCCCGCGAAACCGGGATTGCGATTGCCTGGGATGAAAGCCTGCGCGAAGCTGATTTTCGTTTTGAAGCCGAACCCGGACTGCGTGCGGTGGTGATTAAGCCAACGCTGACCGGTAGTCTGGCACGGGTTAAAGAGCAGGTGGCTGCCGCGCATGCGCTTGGCCTGACGGCGGTCATTAGCTCCTCGCTGGAGTCGAGTCTCGGCTTAACTCAACTGGCGCGCATTGCCGCCTGGCTGACGCCGCAAACGCTACCCGGCCTGGATACGCTCAATCTGATGCAGACACAGCTCATTCGCTGCTGGCCTGAAAGCGCGCTGCCGTGCGGTGCGATTGAGGATATGGAGCCGCTGCTGTGATGTTCGCCACCTGGCCGTGGCGGCACTGGCGTACGCAACGTGGCGACGCACCAGCGTTACGTCTCGATGATGAAACGCTAAGTTGGTCGACGCTCTGTCAGCGTATCGATCAGTTCGCCGCCGGTTTTCAGGCGCAGGGCGTCAACGTCGGTGACGGCGTGGCGCTTTGTGCTCGTAACCAACCTGATGCGGTGCTGGCCTGGCTAGCGCTGCTACAGTGCGGTGCGCGAATTTTACCGTTGAATCCCCGTTTGCCTTCATCGCTGGTTTGCGAACTGTTGCCGGGATTAACCTTGCATCACATCCTGAATCTGGAGAACGACGAGCACTACAGCCTCGCACCGCTGCGCTGTTTCGCTACCACCGGGTATACCGACGTGGATTGGCAGGCGCAACGCTTTGCCTCTATGACGCTTACCTCTGGTTCAACAGGATTGCCAAAAGCGGCCGTACACACCTGTGCGGCGCATCTGGCGAGCGCTGAGGGCGTATTAAGCCTGATGCCGTTTAGCGAAAGCGACAGCTGGCTGCTGTCTCTACCGCTGTTTCATGTTTCGGGGCAGGGTATTTTCTGGCGCTGGCTGTTAGCCGGTGGGCAGATGGTGATTAGCGAAAAACCGTTGCTACAAGCGTTAAGCGGCTGCTCCCACGCGTCGCTGGTGCCGACGCAGCTCTGGCGTCTTCTGAATGATAACCAACCGTTAACCCTGAAAGCGGTGCTACTTGGCGGTGCGGCGATCCCTGCGGCGCTTACCGAGCAGGCAGCACAACAAGGCATTCGCACTTTCTGCGGCTACGGTCTCACCGAGTTTGCCTCCACCGTCTGCGCGCGCGAAGCCAACGGTGGCGATGATGTTGGCACGCCGCTGCCCGGCCGCGAACTGCGACTGGTTGATGGTGAAATCTGGCTGCGTGCCACCAGCATGGCAGCAGGTTACTGGCGTAATGGCGCGCTTATACCGCTGGTGAATGATGAAGGTTGGTTTGCCACCCGCGATCGCGGAGAGATGCATCACGGCAACCTACGGGTCATCGGCCGTCTTGATAACCTCTTTTTCAGCGGTGGTGAAGGTATCCAGCCGGAAGAGGTGGAGCGAGTGATTGCCCGGCACCCGGCGGTCACACAGGTCTTTATTGTTCCAATGGATGATATTGAGTTTGGTCAGCGACCGGTGGCGGTTGTTGATGCCGAGTCGCCGCTGAATTTTTCTGAACTGTCTGCGTGGGTGAAGGATAAACTGGCTGGCTTCCAGCAACCTTGCCGCTGGTTGTTATTACCTGAAGAAATGAAAGGAACGGGGATCAAGGTATCTCGTCACCAGCTTGCATTGTGGGTTAATGCACATAAGACGTTATGAATAATATCTCTTCTGAATTCCTTAATTAGTAATTATCATTATTGTGAATGAATTGGTCGTAATTCGTTACAATCCGAATGGTTATTAGTCGTTTAGCACATTGAATCCGCCGTGTATCGCAGTACAATTCAGCGGATTATTTGGGTTATTTTTGCATTTGCGTGAAAGGATTAAAATGAAGAAGAGCGTGTTATTTAGCCTCGTGGGCTTGATGTTTGTCTCGGCGTCAGCGAGTGCAATTAGCTTCAACGGCCAGGCAGGTAAAGATTATACCAATCTGGGCTTTGGTATGGGCACTGAAACATCGGGCCTTGCGTTAACCGGTAACTGGACGCACAACGACGACGATGGCGATGTTGCAGGCTTGGGTCTGGGGCTGAATATTCCGCTGGGGCCATTCCTGGCTACCGTCGGCGGTAAAGCCATTTATACCGACCCGCAAGACGGTGATTCTGGCTACGCGGCGGCAGTGGGCGGCGGTCTGCAGTGGAAAATCGGCGACAGCCTGCGCCTGTTTGGTGAGTACTACTACTCTCCTGATTCACTCTCCAGCGGCATCGACAGCTACACCGAAGCCAATGCGGGTGCGCGTTTCACCCTGATGCGTCCTATCAGCATTGAAGCGGGCTATCGTTACCTGAATCTTGCGGGTAAAGACGGTAACCGTGACAACGCCGTGGCTGATGGCCCGTATGTTGGTGTGAGCGCCGCGTTCTAATAATTGCCTTCCGGCGCAGCACAACGCTGCGCCTGTTCGTCACTTCTGTTACTCCCTTCAGTTGTTTACCGCAATAACCCCTATGAGCCAGGTTATTAATTTCTCACCATACGTTATAGTAAACCGTTCTCTTTTTACTGGAGTAAGTGATGATAACGGTAGAGATGCTGTCCACGGGTGACGAAGTCTTATCGGGACAGATTGTCGATACGAATGCGGCCTGGCTTGCGGACTTTTGTTTTCAGCAGGGTATTCCGCTCACGCGACGTAACACCGTGGGTGATAACCTCGATTCCCTGGTCGCTATCCTTCGTGAGCGCAGCACGCAGGCAGATGTATTAATCGTCAACGGCGGCCTGGGGCCAACAAGCGATGATCTCAGCGCACTGGCGGCAGCGACGGCAAAGGGCGAATCGCTAATTCTGCATGAAGAGTGGCTGGCAAGCATGGAGCGCTTCTTTACTGAGCGTGGTCGCGTGATGGCGCCGAGCAACCGCAAGCAGGCGGAAATTCCCGCCAGTGCTGAGCTGATTGATAATCCCGTCGGCACCGCCTGCGGTTTTGCGGTGAAGCTCAATCGCTGTCTGATGTTTTTCACCCCCGGCGTACCGTCTGAATTCAAAGTGATGGTGGAAAAAGAAATTCTGCCGCGTATTCGCCAGCGTTATCCGGTGGGCGAGCCGCCAATCTGCCTGCGTTTGACGACCTTTGGCCGTTCCGAAAGCGATCTTGCCCAGAGTCTTCAACATCTCGATTTACCGCCGGGCGTTACCATGGGGTATCGCTCTTCCATGCCGATTATCGAGCTTAAGCTGACCGGGCCTGCGGAACACCGTGATGCCATGCTGGCGCTATGGCCGGAAGTGCAGAAAGTCGCGGGTGAAAGTCTGATTTTTGAAGGCACTGAAGGGCTGCCCGCGCAGATAGCGCGCGTGCTGAAAGAAAAACAGTTGAGCCTGACCTTGAGTGAACAGTTCACCAGTGGTCTGCTGGCGCTACAGCTTTCTCGTGCCGCCGCGCCGCTGCTGGCCAGCGAAGTGGTGCCCGCGCAGGATGAGACCCTGGCGCAAACCGCGCGTTGGGCGGCGGAACGTCGGGTGAATCACTTTGCTGGATTGGCACTGGCGGTAAGTGGCCTGGAATCTGAGCACATCAACATCGCGCTCTCCACGCCTGAGCAGACATACGCATTGCAGCTGAAGTTTAGCAACACGCGCCACAGTTTGGTTGTGCGTCAGGAAGTGTGCGCGATGATGGCATTAAATATGCTGCGTCGCTGGCTGCACGGCCGCCCGGTTGCCAGCGAACACGGCTGGATTAACGTCGTGGATTCGTTGGTGTTATAAGCGCCTGCGTCAGCAGGGAGATGGGGTGTTCACAGTGCTTGCTGGTGGACATCTCTATCTGCCATTTACAGGTTTCACAATCCGTAATCACCAGGTCCGCGCCGCTGGCTTCAATCTGCGCAAACAGAGGAGCACCTATCGCCTGTGACGTCGGGTAGTTCTCGCTTTTAAAGCCGTAAGTGCCGGCAATGCCGCAACAGTTTGACTCTAGCACCTGCAATTCCAGTCCCGGTATTTTGCGCAGTAACTCCAGCGTATACAGCGACCAGCCCATTTTCTCCATGTGGCACGGCGTGTGATAAACCACTTTCAGCGGGAGAGGGTTTAATGCAAGCTCCGCACCGTCGTCCAGCTTGCGCCACAGCCAACGGGTGGCGAGCTCGATATTGTCACGTAGGTCATGGTTATCCACCTCCAGCAGGTGCGGGTATTCATCACGTAGTGTAAAGGTGCAGGTGGAGGAAGTTGCCAGTACTGGGATGCCTTTATCGACAATAGCCTCGCGCAGCGATGTCACATTGCTTTGCGCCTGACGTTGCGCTTTGTCGAAGAAACCGTTAGCAATCAGCGGTACGCCGCAGCACTTCTCTTTACTCAACAATTGCACGCCCACGCCCAGTGCATTCATCACGCTAATCAGGTCTAGCCCAAGCTGTGGATGGTTGTAGTTCACATAGCAACCGTGGAAAAACGCCACCTGTTCGGCAAACTGCGCCTGGCGCGCGGCAATACGCTGATAGCGGCGGCGGAAAGTACCCCACGAATATTTGGGTAGGCTCCGGCGGTGGTCTATTTTCAGCGAGGCATCCAGCAGCTGGCGGACGGGTTTTAGACCGGTAGCTGCGTTGACGATAGGGGCAAACGGTGTGGACAGCGTCCCCATCAAATCCGTATGGCTAAGAATCGCGTCGCGTAGCCCCGGTTTTGCCTGGCTGTAGTCGGCGCGGGCGCGCTGGATGATATCGCCAATTTTGACATCGGACGGGCAGGCCACTTCGCAGCGCTTGCAGTTAATGCAGTATTTTAGCGCTTCATCGTACAGCCCGCTGTCTTTACGTCTCAGGCGTTCACCGTCCGGCCCGGCCTGCTTCGGCCCCGGATAGCGAGGGTTCACGCGGCTGACCGGGCAGACGGTGGTGCAGACGGTGCATTTAATGCAATTTTCAAAACTTTGCTGGCTCATGCCTGGCCTCCCGTTAACGCGATAATTTGCTGCGCGGCATGCAGGGCGGTAACAGCACACACTCCGCCGCCACAGCCCTCGGCAATAGGGTCAAAACCGCCAAGCACCGAGCCTACGGCAAACAAATTGTGCAGCGTCTCGCCGTGTAGCGTGGGGTGCAGATGGTTATCCACGATAACCCCCGATCGCTGCCACGGCTGCGAGGCAAAGAAATCCTCGCGATACCACTGGGCGCGCGGTGAAGGGGAGAGAATATCCAGTCCCAGAATCGATTCACGGATGTAGTCACGCCCCGCGGTCAGGCCGTTGCTAAAGAAGCTGCCGCTGGCAAGCACGGCAAAACGTGGACGCAGCGGGATATCGCCGTGATTGCGCGTCCAGATTTCGCGAATTTCACCCTCAGCGTGGCTGATGCGAACCACTTTATCGCCATTCATCCAGGTACCGCCTTGCGCGATAAACTGCCGCTGTAGCGCGGAATGCAGGCGCATTCCCGGAACAGACGGCGGCAGCGTGGGGAGCAAATACAGCGGGCAAGGCAGGCGAGCGTTCAACCAGTCAAGCAGGGTGTTATCACGAAGACCAAAGCAGGCGGGCATCATCAGGGCATCATAACCGCCACACAGCGGCAGCAGCGCCTGGCACAGCGGCTGCCACAATGCTTGTTCATCAAGGACTCGGGCAATGTTTACCGCACGGAATTCGGTGGCGTTGTCGCGCAATGCGTCCAGTTCCGGCAGGTCAATTTCTGCGGTGTCGACACTGAGCCCTTGCTGTTGCAGTTCTCCGGCCACCAGATGCGGCTGGAAGTCGAGAAAACCGCTAATACCGACCACGCGGATACGTCCTTCACTTAGCGGTGCAACCGGCACTTCGGTTGGGCTTAGCCAGGCCGCGCGCAGCGTACCCAGCGGTGTGACGCGTTGATGTGATTGTGCGAGGTCACCCTGCATTGGAATGCCGCATTCCGCGAGCAGAAGCTCCGTCTGGCGGGCGTAATTCAGGACGTTATCGGCACCGATTCGGGAATAGGGGTGATCGGGCGATTGCGCCGACAGTTCAGCAAGCCCGTGTGCGGTGTCACTAACCGGTTGTCCATCAGGCAAGGCGCTCAGCAGATCCAGCGAGCCGGAAGAGAAGTGCAGCGCACTCTGACCCTGGCTGACGATGGCGCAGCGCAGCCCCGCTTTTTGCAACTGTATCCCGCACAGCAAACCCGCCAGGCCGCCGCCAACGATAACGCTATCGAATTTCATCTTCAGGCTCCTTGTGTAAACCGCACAATCCTTGATACACCCAACGCGTCAGTTCGCTCTCGCGCAGTGCATCACCCCAGGCGATAGGCTGCACGCCTTTCCAGCGTTCGTTGAGGAAATCGGAAAGCTGGGCCAACGTTTGTGTGGAGGTGGTAACGTTAAAGCGTTGCAGCAAGCCGCTTGCACGACAGGCGCACAGCTCGCCCTGACAAGTTCCCATGCCCACGCGCGTACGACGACGTAAATCCAGCAGATTATTCACCGCCAGATTGTCCACGGCATACTGTACTTCGCCCGCGGTCACGGCTTCGCATTCGCAGACTACGCTGCGGTGCAGGCGGCTGTTACCCAGCCATGTTGGCGTGCGGTCGCCGTGACGATAGACGGCAGAGCCGCGCAGCGGAGTGGGCAGGGAAATCATCCGCTGGAGGGTTTTCTCCGTTGGCTCCTGTGAGCCGGGAAGCGGTATCTCGGCGGTTGTGCAGCGGCGAGCGTGGTTGAGTTTGCGGCAGATGGCGTCGGTCGCCCATTCGGCCATCAGACGATAGGTCATTAACTTACCGCCGGTAATGGTGATAAAGCCTTCCAGACCGTCACGCTCAGCGTGATCGAGTAGGACGATGCCCCGGCTGACGCTGCGCCCGCTGGGATCGTTGTCGTTCGCAACCAGCGGGCGCACGCCGCAGTAAGCACGTAAAATACGGGTGCTCGCCATGCGCGGTGCCAATTTTTCCCCTTCGCGTAGCAGGATATCGACTTCATCGGCGGTCACGCGGCAGCGGTCAATATCGTCGTAATCAATGTGCGTTGACGTGGTGCCAATCAGTGAAATCGTGTCGCCGGGTACCAGAATATCCGCATCCGCTGGCGGGCGGCAGCGGTTGATCACGTGTTGGTTGATGCGGCTTTCGAAAATCAGCAACGAACCTTTTGCCGGGAACATGCGAATTTTAAGGTCGGCATATTCGGCAATCCGCTGCCCCCAGATCCCGGCAGCATTGACCACTACTGGTGCATACAGTTCGCTTTTTTCATGGGTGGCGTGGTGGTATAGCGCAACGCCTTGTACCCGGTCGCCCTGGCGGATAAGACCGGTGACTTCATGGCCGGTGAGAATGGTCGCGCCATGTTCGCGGGCGTCAAGCATATTGGCGGCGGTCAGGCGGAAGGGATCCACGGTGCCGTCCGGTACGCGAACGGCACCGTGGATCCCAGGGTTAACTGTGGGTTCGAGGCGTCTTGCCTGCGCGGGGTCAATCGCTTCGGCCTCAATGCCTGCGGCGAGACAAGCCGTGATAAAGGTTTGCTGGTAGGTCAGCGCATCTTCCGGCAGCGTGATAAACAGGCCGCTGGTGGGTTCAATGCAGTGACGAGCAATACGCCTTAGGATCTGATTCTCACTGATGCATTCGCGAGCGGATTCGCTGTCGGTCACCGCGTAGCGCGCGCCGCTGTGCAGCAGCCCATGATTGCGTCCGGTGGCCCCAGTGGCGATATCAAAACGTTCAACCAATACCACTTTCAGGCCACGTAGCGCGCAGTCGCGGGCGATCCCGGCTCCGGTGGCACCGCCGCCGATGATAATGGCGTCATATTCCTGTACAGGGGCGCGATTCATACGTTGTCCTTACTGTTCGCTTTGCAAACAGTAAGTCACATTTATTGGTTGAATTGTTTGATATCGAACATAAACGAGCATTAATCGAAAGTCTGTCAGCGCGTTTTGTGCAGAAGGTCGACTTTTGCGAGGGGCAGATTGAGTCAGCGAGTGGAGGCCAGTGTGCAGGGCGAGATAGCGTTGTAATGAAGCGATGGTGGGGATGTTGGGTAACGCCAGGGGGCGGTGCCGGCGCGTTAGCTGTTGCGAAGTGTACTGAGAGCCTATCGGAATAGGCTCTACCTTACATCTCTATTTCAATGTCACCTTTTGCCCTGCAACAGCAGGGCAAAATTTCGTCCGGCTGTATAAAGGCCAACGGCTTGGTTAACCAGTCAACCTGACCTGAGACCAGCCGTGTGCGGCAGGAGCCGCAGTAGCCTTCACGGCACTGGTATTCCACCTCAACATGATGAGATTCCAGTGCCGCCAGCAGCGACGGGTGTTCATCCTGACACTGCAAGCGGGTGCCAGAGATACGCAGAAAAACGCGGCTCATTAGAGCTGGAAGTCGCTGAGATCGTCAGTATTCACTTCCGAGTCAATCTGTCCGACCAGGTACGAGCTGACTTCCACTTCTTGCGGTGCAACCTGCACGTTATCGGACACCAACCAGGTGTTGATCCACGGAATTGGGTTCGAGCGCGTCTGGAATGGCAGATCCAGGCCAACTGCCTGCATACGGATGTTGGTGATGTACTCAACGTACTGGCACAGAATGTCTTTGTTCAGGCCAATCATTGAGCCGTCGCGGAACAGATAGTCTGCCCACTCTTTTTCCTGCACCGCCGCCTGGACAAACAGGTCGTAGCATTCTTGCTTACACTCTTCTGCAATTTCTGCCATTTCCGGATCATCCACGCCGCTACGCAGCAGGTTCAGCATATGCTGGGTACCGGTCAAGTGCAGCGCTTCGTCACGGGCGATCAGGCGAATGATTTTGGCGTTGCCTTCCATCAGTTCGCGCTCGGCGAAGGCGAAGGAGCAGGCGAAGCTGACGTAGAAGCGAATCGCTTCCAGCGCGTTCACGCTCATCAGACACACGTAGAGTTTTTTCTTCAGCTCGCGCAGGTTCACGGTGACGGTTTTCCCGTTCACAGTGTGCGAACCTTCACCCAGCAGATGCCAGTAGCTGGTCATCTCGATAAGCTCATCGTAATAACCAGCGATCCCTTCCGCACGTTTTTGGATCTGTTCGTTGGTGACGATGTCGTCAAACACAATCGCCGGATCGTTAACGATATTACGGATGATATGGGTATAAGAACGCGAGTGGATCGTTTCAGAGAACGCCCATGTTTCAACCCAGGTTTCCAGCTCCGGAATGGAGATCAGCGGCAGCAGCGCCACGTTCGGGCTACGGCCCTGGATAGAGTCCAACAGCGTCTGATATTTCAGGTTGCTGATGAAAATATGTTTTTCGTGTTCTGGCAGCGCCTGATAGTCGATACGGTCTCGGGACACGTCAACTTCTTCGGGACGCCAGAAGAAGGAGAGCTGCTTTTCGATAAGCTTCTCAAAGATGTCATATTTTTGCTGGTCGTAGCGTGCCACGTTGACCGGCTGGCCAAAGAACATCGGCTCTTTGAGCTGATCGTTTTTCGTCTGTGAAAAAGTGGTGTATGCCATTGATGTCAATCCTGTCTGGAGAGTAATGCCGGATGGCGTTTACTTACCTGCTTACAATATCATCGCAAATAAATCCGCATTCTGGGTAAGGTTTTTTGCATCACTATCCAGACATGACGGAAATCAAAGGCCGGGTCAGCGCAGCGCTGCCCGGCAATACTTTTTAGATCTTACATGCGCCGCTTTCACAGCCGTCGTCCTGAATAGACGCTACCATGTCATCCTGCGCATCTTCGGCACCGTCACGGGTGTTTTGATAGTACAGAGTCTTCACGCCAAATTTGTAGGCGGTGAGTAAGTCTTTCAGCAGTTGCTGCATTGGCACTTTGCCTGACGCGAAACGCGTTGGGTCATAGTTGGTGTTGGCCGAAATAGACTGGTCGATAAACTTCTGCATTACGCCAACCAGTTGCAGGTAGCCGTCGTTATTCGGCATTTCCCACAGCAGTTCGTAGGCGTTTTTCAAGTGTTCGTAGTCCGGTACAACCTGACGCAGGATACCGTCTTTCGACGCCTTGATGCTCACGTAGCCGCGCGGTGGTTCAATACCGTTGGTGGCGTTAGAGATCTGCGAAGAGGTCTCGGACGGCATCAATGCAGACAGGGTAGAGTTACGCAGGCCGTGGGTCTTAATCGACTCACGAAGCGCTTCCCAATCCAGGTGCAGCGGTTCGCTGGTAATTGCATCCAGGTCTTTTTTGTAGGTATCGATTGGCAAAATACCCTGAGAGTAAGTGGTTTCATTGAACCACGGGCATGCGCCTTGCTCTTTTGCCAGTTCGTTAGACGCTTTCAGCAGGTAATACTGAATCGCTTCAAAGGTCTGGTGAGTCAGGTTGTTTGCGCTGCCGTCAGAGTAACGTTTGCCGTTTTTCGCCAGCCAGTAGGCGTAGTTAATGACGCCAATACCCAGCGTACGACGGCCCATTGCGCCACGCTGTGCCGCTTTAATTGGGTAGTCCTGGTAATCCAGCAGGGCATCCAGTGCACGCACTGCCAGCACTGCCAGCTCTTCGAGTTCGTCGAGGCTTTTGATGGCGCCAAGGTTGAATGCGGACAAGGTACACAGCGCGATTTCGCCGTTTTCGTCGTTCACGTCGTCCAGTGGTTTGGTCGGCAGAGCGATTTCCAGACACAGGTTCGACTGCCGCACCGGTGCGATGGTCGGGTCAAATGGGCTGTGGGTGTTGCAGTGGTCAACGTTCTGAATATAGATACGGCCGGTAGAAGCACGTTCCTGCATCATCAGTGAGAACAGCTCAACCGCTTTCACACGCTGCTTACGAATGCTGTCGTCGTTTTCGTACTGAGTGTACAGGCGTTCGAATTCGTCTTGATCGGCGAAGAACGCATCGTACAGACCCGGGACGTCGGACGGGCTGAACAGGGTTATGTCGCCGCCTTTCAGCAAGCGGGTGTACATCAGCTTGTTGATCTGCACGCCATAGTCCATGTGACGTACGCGGTTGCCTTCAACGCCGCGGTTGTTTTTCAGAACCAGCAGGCTTTCAACTTCCAGGTGCCACATTGGGTAGAACAGCGTTGCAGCTCCGCCACGCACACCGCCCTGAGAGCAGGATTTCACTGCGGTCTGGAAGTGTTTGTAGAACGGGATACAGCCGGTATGGAACGCTTCACCACCGCGAATTGGGCTACCAAGCGCACGAATGCGACCCGCGTTAATACCGATACCGGCGCGCTGGGAAACGTATTTAACAATCGCGCTGGAGGTGGCGTTGATGGAGTCGAGGCTGTCGCCGCACTCAATCAGTACACAAGAACTGAACTGGCGAGTAGGGGTACGCACGCCGGACATAATTGGCGTTGGCAGAGAAATCTTGAACGTCGACACCGCGTCGTAGAAACGCTTAACGTATTGCAGACGGGTTTCACGCGGGTAGTTCGAGAACAGGCAAGCTGCTACCAGAATATAGAGGAACTGGGCGCTTTCGTAGATTTCACCGGTGACGCGGTTCTGCACCAGATATTTGCCTTCCAGCTGCTTAACGGCTGCGTAAGAGAAGGTCATGTCACGGTCGTGCGAAATAAACGAGTCCATCTGCTTGAACTCTTCTTCCGTATAGTCTTCCAGCAGATGATTGTCGTATTTCCCCAGATTTACCATGTGCTTAACATGGTCGAACAGGGCCGGTGGCTCGAACTGGCCGTAGGCTTTTTTACGCAGGTGGAATACCGCCAGGCGCGCGGCCAGATACTGGTAATCGGGTGCGTCATGAGAGATCAGGTCTGCGGCGGCCTTAATAATGGTTTCATGAATGTCGGATGTCTTCATTCCATCATAGAACTGAATGTGTGAACGCAGCTCGACCTGAGAAATCGACACGTTTTGCAGCCCTTCCGCTGCCCAATCCAGCACGCGATGAATTTTGTCGAGGTTAATGCGTTCTGTACGACCGTCACGCTTCGTCACCAGCAGACTCTGATTCATGTGATATTTACCTGTCCGTGAAAAGGAAAATGTCCCCTGCTTATCCACAATCGCCGTTGTAGCAAAACCTGTGGATAAATACTATATGTAGGGGTTTGATGATTAATTAAACGCTATATGGTGAGTATTCTAGTCTGGATTCTTTTGAGTACAAGAGTTGATTTTGATGTTGAATTGAGGTTGTGAAAGGGTAAAAAACGCGAAGTCCACGGCGCGTAAGGGCTGGCGAGGATGTCAATAATTTGCAAAAAAAAATGAAAATTTGATCGAGTGCTGATTTCTTCGTCGAAGGTAGTTGTTGCGCAATATGACACAGCGCAAATATATCGTATTGATACTACCAATGATGAGTGGGTGATCTAAATGAAGCTGTTCGGCTTTCCCGGCGGCGCTGCGCTTGGCCGGGCTACATTTTGCCTGTAGCCAGGTAGCCCGGCCAAGCGCAGCGCCGCCGGGATGTGACGTTATTCAGCTTTAGCAGTAGTGTGCAGCATATAGTTAACATCCACGCCCGGTGCCAGCTTGAAACTGTTGGTCAGCGGATTGTAATGCAGGCCAATCATGTGGCGCTCTTTTAATACGGTCTGGTCAACCCAACCAAGCAGTTCGGCAGGTTTGATGAATTTCTTCACGTCGTGCGTGCCTTTTGGCACCATCCGCAGGATATATTCCGCACCGACCACCGCCATCAGCCAGGATTTGCCGTTACGGTTGAGGGTTGAAAAGAAAACTTGTCCGCCGGGTTTCACCAACTGTGCGCAGGCTTTTACCACCGATTGTGGATCTGGAACGTGTTCCAGCATTTCCATGCAGGTGACGACGTCGTATTGCCCGGCGTGCTTCGCGGCGTGTTCTTCGACGGTTTCTTGCACATACTCAACCGGAATACCGGTTTCCAGAGAGTGCAGTTTCGCAACCTGTAGCGGTTCAAAACCCATATCCAGCCCGGTCACCGTCGCGCCTTCACGGGCCATACTCTCTGCCAGAATGCCGCCGCCGCAGCCGACATCAAGGATTTTCTTGCCGAACAGGCCACCCGAGCGCTCGGCAATGTAGCCAAGACGCAGGGGATTAATACGGTGTAGCGGCTTGAATTCACCTTCCAGATCCCACCAGCGTGATGCGACGGCCTCAAACTTGGCAATCTCTTCGTGGTCAACGTTGTGCGCAACCGCAGCTTTTTCGGCATTCATGGGTGTTCTTGCTCCTTATTTCGTTATTGCCAACGAGTATATCAGCACCACCGAGCGAATAAAGCGTCTGGCGGGTGTAATGGGTTTACCTGTCTTTACGCGAATGTGTTATAATTTGCGACCTTTGAATCCGGGATACAGTAGAGGGATAGCGGTTAGATGAGCGACCTTGCGAGAGAAATTACACCGGTCAACATCGAGGAAGAGTTAAAGAACTCTTATCTGGATTATGCCATGTCGGTCATTGTTGGCCGTGCGCTGCCGGATGTTCGAGATGGCCTGAAGCCGGTACACCGTCGCGTACTTTACGCCATGAACGTATTGGGCAATGACTGGAACAAAGCCTATAAAAAATCAGCCCGTGTCGTGGGTGACGTAATCGGTAAATATCACCCGCATGGTGATACCGCGGTTTACGACACTATCGTCCGTATGGCACAGCCGTTCTCGCTGCGCTACATGCTGGTGGATGGTCAGGGTAACTTCGGTTCTGTCGATGGCGACTCCGCCGCAGCGATGCGTTATACGGAAATCCGTATGTCGAAAATCGCCCATGAACTGATGGCCGATCTGGAAAAGGAAACGGTAGATTTCGTCGATAACTACGACGGTACCGAACGTATTCCAGACGTCATGCCGACCAAAATTCCTAACCTGCTGGTGAACGGTGCCTCTGGTATTGCCGTAGGTATGGCAACCAACATTCCACCGCATAACCTGACGGAAGTGATTAACGGCTGTCTGGCGTATGTCGACAACGAAGACATCAGCATTGAAGGGCTGATGGAACACATTCCGGGTCCGGACTTCCCAACTGCGGCGATCATCAACGGTCGTCGTGGTATTGAAGAAGCCTACCGTACCGGTCGCGGCAAAGTATACATTCGCGCCCGCGCGGAAGTAGAAGCTGACGCGAAAACCGGTCGTGAAACCATTATCGTGCACGAAATTCCTTATCAGGTGAACAAAGCGCGCCTGATCGAGAAAATCGCCGAGCTGGTTAAAGACAAACGTGTTGAAGGCATCAGCGCACTGCGTGACGAGTCTGATAAAGACGGCATGCGTATCGTGATTGAAATCAAACGCGACGCGGTCGGGGAAGTGGTTCTGAACAACCTATACTCCCAGACTCAGCTGCAGGTTTCCTTCGGTATCAACATGGTCGCTCTGCACCATGGTCAGCCGAAGATCATGAACCTGAAAGACATTATCGCAGCCTTCGTCCGTCACCGTCGCGAAGTGGTGACACGCCGTACTATCTTTGAACTGCGTAAAGCCCGCGATCGTGCGCACATCTTAGAAGCACTGGCGATTGCGCTGGCGAACATCGACCCGATCATTGAACTGATCCGTCGTGCACCAACTCCTGCTGAAGCGAAAGCGGGTCTGGTTGCGCGTCCATGGGCGCTGGGCAACGTTTCTGCGATGCTGGAACGTGCCGGTGATGATGCTGCGCGTCCTGAGTGGCTGGAACCTGAATTCGGCGTGCGCGACGGTCAGTACTATCTGACTGAACAGCAAGCACAGGCTATCCTGGATCTGCGCTTGCAGAAACTGACCGGCCTTGAGCATGAAAAACTGCTCGACGAGTACAAAGAGCTGCTGGAACAAATTGCTGAACTGCTGCACATTCTGGGCAGTGCCGATCGCCTGATGGAAGTGATCCGTGAAGAGCTGGAACTGGTACGTGAACAGTTCGGTGACGCGCGTCGTACTGAAATCACCGCGAACAGTTCTGATATCAACATTGAAGATCTGATCAACCGCGAAGACGTGGTGGTCACTCTGTCCCATCAGGGCTATGTGAAATATCAGCCGCTTACCGACTACGAAGCACAGCGTCGTGGTGGTAAAGGTAAGTCAGCCGCACGTATTAAAGAAGAAGACTTTATCGACCGCCTGCTGGTGGCCAACACCCACGACACGATCCTGTGCTTCTCTAGCCGCGGTCGTCTGTACTGGATGAAAGTTTATCAGCTGCCGGAAGCTAGCCGTGGCGCGCGTGGACGTCCAATCGTCAACCTGCTGCCGCTGGAAGCTAACGAGCGTATCACCGCGATTCTGCCAGTACGCGAGTACGAAGAAGGCGTGAACGTCTTTATGGCGACCGCCAGCGGTACCGTGAAGAAAACGGCGCTGACCGAGTTCAGTCGTCCGCGTTCAGCCGGTATTATTGCGGTTAACCTGAACGAAGGCGATGAGCTGATTGGCGTCGATCTGACTTCCGGTTCTGACGAAGCGATGCTGTTCTCCGCCGCCGGTAAAGTGGTTCGCTTTAAAGAAGATGCCGTCCGTGCAATGGGTCGTACTGCGACCGGCGTACGTGGTATCAAGCTTGCGGGCGAAGACAAAGTTGTTTCGCTGATTATCCCACGTGGCGAAGGCGCTATCCTGACTGTGACGCAAAACGGTTATGGTAAACGTACCGCTGCTGAAGAGTATCCGACCAAGTCTCGTGCGACGCAGGGCGTTATCTCGATCAAAGTGACCGAGCGTAATGGTTCTGTGGTCGGCGCCGTGCAGGTTACCGACACCGATCAGATCATGATGATCACCGATGCCGGTACGCTGGTGCGTACTCGCGTGTCGGAAGTTAGCATCGTTGGACGTAACACCCAGGGCGTTATCCTCATCCGTACTGCGGAAGACGAAAACGTAGTGGGTCTGCAACGTGTTGCTGAACCGGTGGATGACGAAGAGCTGGATGCTATCGACGGTAGCGCGGCGGAAGGTGATGATGACATCGCACCTGAAACCGAAAGCGATGATGAAGCTGCGGACGACGCAGACGAGTAATTCGTCGCGTTGTTAATAAAGGGTCGGTGAATACCGGCCCTTTTTTTATGTATCAGGCGTCAGTTTTCGGCACCATACCCCTCGCTTAGGCGACTCTCTGATTGCGGCAAAGAGCTTTTCCCGCTACCTTAACCACATCCTGTTAGCCCTTGACGGCAGAGTTTCTCCACTTTGAAATATCTAGTCTCCTTTCGCACCACGCTAAAAGTCTCACGTTACCTTTTTCGGGCGCTGGCCTTGCTGCTTTGGCTACTTATTGCGCTGATTTCAGGTTTCTATATCGTGAATGCCCTGCATCAGAAAGAGTCGGAAATCCGCCAGGAATTTAATCTCAATACCGATCAGGCGCAGCGTTACTTCCAGCGCACCTCCGATGTTATAAAAGAGCTGAAGTATATTGCGGAAAATCGACTCAATGTGCCAAACGGTGTATTGCCATTAGGTGCCACGCAAGATAGCGCCGACATCCCGGACTTTGAGCCGCTTTTTGCTGACTCCGAGTGCGGCACACTTGATACAACCTGGCGCGGCCCGCTGGAATCCTTATCCTGGTTCTTGCGCTACTGGCGAGAAAACTTCTCCGCCGCCTACGATCTCAACCGTGTCTTTTTAATTGGCAGCGATAATCTCTGCATGGCCAACTTTGGTCTGCGTGAAATGCCGGTTGAGCGTGGTGAAGCGCTAAAAGCGCTACATGAACGCATTATGGCCTATCGCAATGCGCCGCAGGATGAGCGGGGCGGTAATCTGTTCTGGGTAGGTCAAGGGCCACGTCACAGCGTCGGCTACTTTTATGCGCTGACGCCGGTCTATCTGGCAAATCGCCTGCAGGCCTTGCTGGGTGTTGAACAGACCATCCGCGTAGAAAACTTTTTCACCCCTGGCAGCATACCGATGGGCGTGTCGATACTGGATGATAATGGCGAGACGTTAATCTCACTGGCGGGGCCTGATACCAAATTGCGTATTGGCACGCGCGCGTTGCAGGAGCGTTTGTGGTTTGGTTATACCGCAGGCTATCGCGAACTGGTTCTGAAGAAGACGCTCTCTCCCTCGTCGCTCAGCATTGCGTATTCCGTACCGCTGGATGCTGTGCTGGAGCGTATCCGCGTGCTGGTTTTGAATGCGCTGCTGTTAAACCTGTTGACAGGTATTGCGCTGTTTACCCTGGCGCGAATGTACGAGCGCCGTATCTTCCTGCCGGCCGAGTCTGATGCATTACGACTGGAAGAACATGAGCAGTTCAACCGGAAAATTGTCGCTTCTGCACCGGTTGGGATCTGTATTTTGCGCACGCAGGATGGCACCAATATTCTGAGCAATGAACTGGCGCATAACTATCTGAATATGCTGACGCATGAAGACCGTCAGCGATTGACGCAGATTATTTGCGGCCAGCAGGTTAACTTTGTCGATGTGCTGACCAGCAACAATACCAACCTGCAAATTAGCTTTGTGCATTCGCGCTATCGCAATGAAAACGTGGCGATCTGCGTCCTGGTAGACGTGAGTTCTCGCGTCAAAATGGAAGAATCCTTGCAGGAGATGGCGCAGGCGGCAGAGCAGGCGAGCCAGTCGAAGTCGATGTTCCTTGCGACCGTTAGCCACGAACTGCGTACACCGCTCTACGGCATTATTGGTAACCTCGATTTATTGCAAACCAAAGAGTTGCCGAAGGGCGTTGATCGTTTGGTTACGGCAATGAACAACTCATCCGCGCTGTTGCTGAAGATTATCAGCGATATTCTCGACTTCTCAAAGATTGAGTCCGAACAGCTCAAAATTGAACCGTGCGAGTTCTCGCCAAAAGAGGTGATGAACCATATCACCGCCAACTATCTGCCGCTGGTGGTGAGAAAACAGCTGGGAATGTACTGCTTTATCGAGCCTGACGTACCGGCACAGTTGATGGGGGACCCGATGCGTTTACAGCAGGTGATCTCCAATATTCTGAGCAATGCCATCAAGTTTACCGACGTGGGGTGCATTGTGTTGCATCTCAAGCGGGAAGGGTATTACCTCAGCATCAGCATCCGTGATACCGGCGTGGGGATCCCGGCAAAAGAAGTTGTGCGCCTGTTCGACCCGTTCTTCCAGGTAGGAACCGGGGTGCAGCGTAATTTCCAGGGTACCGGGCTGGGGCTGGCGATTTGTGAAAAGCTGGTCAATATGATGGATGGCGATATCTCGGTCAAGACCGAGCCGGGGATGGGCAGCCAGTTCACCCTGCGTATTCCACTGTACGGTGAACAGGCTCAAACACCGCTAGCGATTGGCAGCCTGTCGACCATCCGCTGTTGGCTGGCGGTACGTAACGTGGCGTTATCCGATTTTATTCAGACCTTACTGGGCTACCACGGTCTGGATGTGCGCCTGTATCAGGGAGAAACGCCAGCGCCGGACGATCTGCTGATTACCGACGATGAACTGGTGTTGCCGTGGACGGGAAAAGCGTCCGTGACATTCTGTCGCCGCCATATTGGCATACCGCAGCAACGGTCACCGGGCGAGTGGGTGCACAGTATTGTGTCACCTCATGAGCTGATGACACTTTTGGGGCGTATTTACCGGGTTAAGTTTGAAACCGGCGATGTGGCTGAGCTGCATTCGGCGCACGAGCAACCTGAAAAAAGTAATGACGATATGATGATCCTGGTGGTTGACGATCATCCAATCAACCGCCGTTTGCTGGCAGATCAGTTAGGATCGCTGGGTTATCAGTGTATGACCGCCAATGATGGGGTGGATGCGCTGAATGTGCTGAGCAAAAACCATATTGATATCGTACTGAGTGATGTGAATATGCCTAATATGGACGGTTATCGTCTGACTCAGCGGATTCGCCAGCTGGGGCTGACGTTGCCGGTGGTTGGGGTGACCGCTAATGCGCTGGCGGAAGAGAAGCAGCGCTGTCTGGAATCTGGTATGGATAGCTGCCTGTCCAAACCGGTGACGTTGGATGTTCTCAAGCAGACCTTAACGGTGTATGCGACGCGAGTACGTAAAGCACGGGAATAAGGGTGAAACCCCGGGGGCGGCGTGAACGCCTTGCCCGGGCTACATGTTAGAGCGGCGAGTACGTAAAGCGCGGAATAGTGGTTAAACCTCGGGGTCGGCACAAATGCCTTCCCCGAGGTAGCCCGGCCAAGCGAAGCGCCGCCGGGAATCGCACCAGATCCGACGTTAGTCTTTATCTGACGGAGAAAGGGTAACGGAAGAGAGGTAGTTCAGCAGGGCGATATCGTTTTCAACACCCAGCTTCATCATCGCCGATTTCTTCTGGCTACTGATGGTTTTAATGCTGCGGTTCAATTTCTTGGCGATTTCGGTCACCAGGAAACCTTCGGCGAACAGGCGCAATACTTCACTCTCTTTTGGTGACAGACGTTTATCACCATAACCACTCGCGCTGATTTTTTCCAGCAGGCGAGAGACGCTCTCAGGCGTAAACTTCTTGCCTTTTTGCAGTGCGGCCAGAGCCTTAGGCAAATCGGTCGGCGCACCCTGTTTCAGGACAATCCCTTCAATATCGAGATCCAACACAGCACTAAGAATCGCCGGGTTGTTGTTCATGGTGAGTACAATAATCGACAGCGCCGGGAAGTGGCGCTTAATGTACTTAATCAGTGTGATACCGTCGCCGTACTTGTCGCCAGGCATGGAGAGATCGGTTATCAACACGTGAGCATCAAGCTTCGGTAAATTGTTAATTAGCGCAGTGGAGTCTTCAAATTCGCCAACAACATTAACCCACTCAATCTGTTCCAGGGATTTACGGATCCCAAACAGCACAATCGGATGGTCATCGGCAATAATTACGTTCATATTGTTCATGTAAAGGCTACCTTGCTACAGCAAGCTCTTGACGTAGGTGTCAATGTCGCTGATGTATTTTTCTATGCCGGAAGCATCTTTCTCACGAATAAGATGTTCGAGCGTTTCACATAACTGCTTGCCAGGTACCAGATTTAGCATGGCAAACACCCCTTTCAGGCGGTGAGCTGTCTGCGCCAGCGCAGCAAAATCCTTCGCTGCGGATTCAGTATACAGCCTGCTAACATCTTCCGGTACCGTATCAACAAACAGAGAATAGTAGCCGCTGGCTTGAAGCTCGGCATTTTCATCGCTGCCAGGCAGCGAGTCGGTCACGTCTTCCTGCGCCAGCTGCTCTTCGATAAGTTGGAGTACGGCGTCCTGCATTGCGTTACTCATGTTAAAGTTCACACGCAGCTGACCCGGGCCAATTTTGCGTATCCCAGCCTCATCATCGCTTAAAAGCAAGCCTGAAGCAGTAAGATTAGACGGATTATCTGTTAAAAATAAGTCAAATTCTTGACTTGTTGCCCGCTCATCGGGGCTGATACAGGTCGCGCCCCAGCTTTCCATCTGTCGGGTGACGATATTTCGAATCTCATTTGAGGTGATATCGACCATCACCACAACATCATCTAATAACTGCTCTTCCTGCTCGGCATTCTCCTCACGTACCGCCATTTTGACATGTAACGTGTAGCGTGTGCCCAGCGATTCCCTTGGCTTAATATTGAGGTGCCCGCCGAGCTTGCGCGCCAGCTGATCGCAAAGCCAGAAGGTGAGGGCGTTGGCTTTACCATAACGATCGGACTGGGTGTCATTGAGATAAGGGAAATGCAGATTATCGACTTCACCGTGAGACACACCGTTACCCGTATCGAGAATGCGGAAGGTCAGACGCTCCTCTGCGGATTCATCGACATTCACTTCCAGAGTAATTTTGCCTATTTGCGTGGTCGTGACGGCGTACTGAATTAACAGCAACAGGATCCGCCGCAGGGCATCGCGGTCACCATAGCGTTGCTCTTTTGCTGGGACCTGGTTGTTAATCAGTAACTGGAGGCCCTTACGCTTAATCGATGGAAGAACCTCAGGCACGACTTCATCAATCAGCTCCTGCAATGAAAACTGGGTCGATGTGCCTTTCCAGCTGTCGTTTTCCAGCATATTCGCGAGCTGAATTTCATCAACCAGACGTACCAGAAGATCCGCATGATTCGCCAGCTTCTGGCTCTCGTCGGTATTGAGCGTCGTCGCCTCAGCGGCCAGTGCTTTGATCGGCTGTTTTAGCGTATCGCTAATATTCTGCATAAAGGCCGCACGGCCCTGCTGATTTTTCTCGTACAACCGCTGGGCCTGCTTGAGTTTTTTATTGACCAGCACTTCCCGATCCTGGTCGCGAATAATAAAGATTTGCGTGCGCGGAGAGACCTGACTTCTGAACTGACGGATTTCATACAGTTCATTATTAATGGTGGCCTGAATGACCCCCTGATGCTGATCCGCCATGCTGGTGATGTTTTGTAAGTTGAGATGTGGCAGCAGGTGATCGGCAATCTTATTGCTAATAAGGGTTCGATTCGACTCCTGATCGTGCACCAACAGCCCAAGCGGGAGCAAAGAGACGATCTCTTCATTGAGCACCCGCAACATGCGCAGTTCGTTATTAGTCCCGGATGACGGTGTCGTGTTCGTACTGCCGCGCGTCGGAAGATTGCGGAAAGTGGAGTAACCAAACAGTGCCAGCGCCAGCAGGCCAATATTCAGCAGCAGTGGCAGCATGATGTTCTGGAAGGTATCGAGCAGTAATGTGCCAAACGGCACCTGCCACACGAGTCGCATACCGGTAGTGTTGAGCGAGGAGGTAATTTCAATACGCGAGCTATTGAAATTTATCGCGACGCTATCGCCCGGATCTTTTTCCTGGCTACGCTGGGCATTTTGCGCGGGGTCCGCTTCAAGGCGGAAGCTATCCAGCGACATCGTCGGTGGGACGAGATCGTTAATGGGTAAGTCAAAGGCCACTACCGTTGCCAGATGACCTGGCTGATTAAAGGTGGTGCGCAGGGTGAAGTAACGGCCGTTTTGCCATGCTAGATGACGCAGTGAGGAGAACGTTTCACGCTCATCTAACGTATTCGCCTGTTGTAACATTTCAGCACGACGCGAATCGACGATACTGCCAACCGTTGACTCTTTAAAACCGGATGAAAGATCTTTTAAAGGTAGCGTGGAGATAAGGATGAGGCTGTTGTCCTGACCGTTTAGGTAGTACATCGACCACGGTACATTTTCAGCACCCCACAGCGTGTCCAGATAGTTTGACATACGCTGGGTAATATCAAGCGTGGCGCTATCATGCGAGCCGAAAATCAGCGCTTCCGTTTTACGACGAGGCTTCTCAAGGTAATAAACGTCTTGCTTGAGGCGAGTTTCTTGCAGCCCATCGGTTGGCGCTGCGTTACTGCTGGAGGCGGCGATATTGTCGTAGATTTGCCAGGTGGTGTAGCGCCAGGTATCAATACGCTTATGCACGGCATGCGTCATATCAACGACCTGGTAGCTCTTATCTTTTAGCCATGCATTAACGGCGCTTTGAATCATCACTCCCATGGTAACCAGCAGGACGATGATCATAAGAAGGAAGAAACGCGTAATGCTCCCGGGCAGGAGGGAGAATTTACTCGGGGTCATCTTGTCGGACTGGCTCATTGGCGTGTGTAACCCATCATAACGGCATCTGAATGAGGATATGCTCAAGCTTAAAGCGCATTGAGGCGTGAAACTTTGTTTTTGCTCTGCCTGGCAGTATATACAAAAAAACCAGCAAGATGCAGCACTGCGGCAAATTCGATGAGGGTGGGAGCAAACCTTAAACAGGATAAGTTGCGCTTTTATTATTAGGCAGCGAACAATCTCAATATTGGCTTCGAATTGTACAATATAACAATGATTGTACAATTATCCAGCTAAATGCATTGAAAAATAGCACTAATAAACAAGATATTATTATTTTTGACAGGAGGAGGGCTATTACTAATGTATGCATTACGATTAATTAATAATCGTTATAATTTATGTTCGGTAGCACAAATTGAGGCGGGTTTCGTAAAGAAAGGTAAAAAAACCGGATGCGAAGCATCCGGTAGAAATAGGGGTAAACAGACATTCAGAACTGAATGACGGTAATAAATAAAGTTAATGATGATAGCGGGAACTATTTTAGTTCTGTGTGAAAGTTTTGTTTTACCATTCAGTGCTAAACGCTTGGTGTTTTTTAACCCATTGATTTAGTGAATAAATATGATTCTCTTTTGATTATTGATGCTATTTTTCATCGCATTTTGTGCTTAAAAAAGTTCCCTGAAATACACATTTGGAAACATCTATAGCGATAAATGAAACATTTCAAGGCTTTTCGTATCATATTCCTATTGGATTATTCCTGTTTTTACAGCACAATGGGTCTGCCGACTGATTAATGAGGGTTAATCAGTAAGCAGTGGCATATAAAAAGGCATATATATAACAACAGAGGGTTAATAACATGAAAGTTAAAGTACTGTCCCTCCTGGTACCAGCTCTGCTGGTAGCGGGCGCAGCAAATGCGGCTGAAATTTATAACAAAGATGGCAACAAATTAGATCTGTACGGTAAAGTAGACGGCCTGCACTATTTCTCCAGCGATGATGGCGTTGATGGCGACCAGTCTTATGTTCGTCTGGGTATCAAAGGCGAAACTCAGATTAACGACCAACTGACCGGTTACGGCCAGTGGGAATACAACATCCAGGCTAACAACACCGAAAGCGCGTCTGACCAGGCGTGGACTCGTGTTGGCTTCGCCGGTCTGCGTATTGCTGACGCTGGCTCTATCGACTACGGTCGTAACTACGGCGTTGTTTACGACGTAACCTCGTGGACCGACGTTCTGCCAGAATTCGGCGGCGACACCTACGGTTCTGACAACTTCCTGCAGCAGCGTGCTAACGGCGTAGCGACCTACCGTAACACTGACTTCTTCGGCCTGGTTGATGGTCTGAACTTTGCTCTGCAGTATCAGGGTAAAAACGGCAGCGTTTCTGGTGAAGGTTCTACCAACAACGGTCGTGGCGCTCTGAAACAGAACGGTGACGGCTTCGGCGGTTCCCTGACTTACGATCTGGGCGAAGGCTTCAGCGTAGGTACAGCGATCTCTAGCTCCAAACGTACTACCGATCAGAACAACCTGGTTTATGGTCACGGCGACAACGCAACGACCTACACCGGCGGCCTGAAATATGATGCGAACAACATCTACCTGGCAGCACAGTACACCCAGACTTACAACGCGACCCGCTTCAGCGGTAACGGCAAAACTGACGCTATCAGCGGCTTTGCTGAAAAAGCACAGAACTTCGAAGTGGTTGCACAGTACCAGTTCGACTTCGGTCTGCGTCCTTCCGTTTCTTACCTGCAGTCTAAAGGTAAAAACATCGACAGCGGTGTTGCCGGCGGTAACTTCGGTGACCAGGACCTGCTGAAATATGTTGATGTAGGTGCGACTTACTACTTCAACAAAAACATGTCTACCTACGTTGATTACAAAATCAACCTGCTGGATGACAGCGAGTTTACCCGTCGTGCGGGTATCTCCACCGACAACGTTGTTGCACTGGGTGTGGTTTACCAGTTCTAATTTTTACAACGTAGTCAAAAAGGGGCCAAATGGCCCCTTTTTTTATGCCGAAATTTAACCAATTAGTGTACTCTTGCGGCGATCGCAGGAGGGTAATAACGAATGGAAATGACTTTTTTACGTATGGCGCTATTGAGCGTCGTTGTACTGCTGGCAGGATGTGATAACGCCAGTGTGCCCGCTGCGCCAAAAGCGGCGGCAACCGTGCTGGAAGGGAAAACCATGGGGACCTTCTGGCGCGTTAGCGTCGTGGGTATTGATAAGGCACAGGCTGATGAGCTGCGACAGAAAGTGCAAACTCAACTCGACGGTGACGACCAGCTACTGTCGACATGGAAGAACGACTCGGCGCTGATGCGCTTCAATCATTCCATCAGCATGACGCCGTGGCCGGTGAGCGAAGCGATGGCGGATATCGTTACCGAATCTTTGCGCATCGGTCGTAAAACGCAGGGCGCTATGGATATTACCGTGGGGCCGCTGGTTAATCTTTGGGGCTTTGGCCCGGACAAACAGCCGTTAAAAACGCCAACTCAGGCGCAAATTGACGCCGCGAAAGCACGCACCGGGCTGGAGTTTTTGTCCGTTATCAACCGTGCCGGGCGCCAGTACTTACAAAAATCGCTCCCCGATCTTTATGTTGACCTTTCGACGGTGGGTGAAGGGTATGCCGCCGATCATCTGGCGCGTCTGATGGCTCAGGAAGGGATCTCCCGCTATCTGGTCTCGGTGGGCGGTGCATTGGCCAGCCGGGGTATGAATGCTGACGGACAACCGTGGCGAGTGGCTATCCAGAAACCGACTGACCGGGAAAATGCGGTGCAGGCGATCGTCGACATTAACGGTCACGGGATCAGTACCTCCGGCAGCTATCGCAACTACTATGAGCTGGATGGTCAGCGGATCTCGCACGTTATCGACCCGCAAACCGGGCGGCCAATCACCCATAAACTGGTCTCCGTGACGGTCATTGCGCCTACCGCCCTGGAAGCCGATGGCTGGGACACCGGGCTGATGGTGCTTGGCCCGCAGAAAGCACAGCAGGTGGTACGTGAACAGGGATTGGCGGTATACATGATTATGAAAGAGGGTGATGGATTCACGACCTGGATGTCACCACAGTTCCGCGCTTTCCTGGTCGGCGGGAAAAATTAAAAAGCAAGATTGCGGGTTTTTTAATTCCTCCCTTTAGGCACAGTGATGGTTACACTAAAGGGAGGGGCTCGTTATGACATCGTATACTTCAACCACTGATGATGAACGCTGGCAAGCGGTGCTTGATCGTGACGCTGCGGCCGACGGTCAGTTTATCTTCGCCGTGCAGACTACCGGTATTTTTTGCCGTCCATCCTGTCGCGCGCGCCATGCGCTGCGTCAGAACGTGCGTTTCTTTGAGAATGCTGATGCCGCGCAACGTGCCGGGTTTCGCCCATGTAAGCGCTGTCGGCCCGATACGCTTTCGCCAGAGCAACACAAAATCGATAGCGTCGCTCGCGCCTGTCGCTTGTTAGAACAAGATACGCCGGTCACGCTGGAGTCCCTCGCGCAGGCGGTAGCGGTCAGCCCTTATCATTTCCATCGTATGTTTAAATCCGTGACAGGGATGACGCCAAAAGCCTGGCAACAGGCATGGCGCGCACGTCGTCTGCGTGAATCATTAGCCGCCGGAAACGCGGTGACGCAAGCGGTGCTGGACGCAGGCTTTCCCTCAAGCAGTAGCTACTATCGCCATGCGGACGATATTTTGGGGATGACCGCCCAGGCATATCGGCGGGGCGGTCAGTCATCGGATATTCACTATTCGACAGGTGAGTGCTCACTAGGACGCTGTCTGGTGGCGGTAAGTGAGCGCGGGGTCTGTGCCGTATTGCTCGGCGATAACGATGCCCAACTTCTGACTGAGCTTCAACAAACCTTGCCTGCTGCACGATATCTCATGGCTGACGCAGCTTTCAGCCAGCAAATTGCCACGGTGATTGCCAGTATTAATCAACCTGACAGCACGTTATCGCTGCCGCTGGATATCCGCGGAACTGCCTTTCAGCAGCAGGTATGGCAGGCACTGCGTGCAATCCCGGCCGGCGAAACGCGCAGCTACCAGCAGGTGGCTGACAGTATCGGCAAACCCAAAGCGGTACGCGCGGTCGCCAGTGCCTGCGCCGCCAATCGGTTAGCCATTGTGGTGCCGTGTCATCGCGTGGTGCGCGGCGATGGAGCGCTTTCCGGCTACCGTTGGGGTGTGACACGGAAAGCCGCGCTGTTGCAACGTGAAAAGGAGCGCTGATGCTTGATCTGTTTGCCGATGAGACACCGTGGTCAGAGCCATTAGCACCGGGGGCTGTGGTGCTGCGACGACTGGCGCGAGAAAACGGCGCTACGTTGCTGGCGGCTATTGATCGGGTGGCGGCCGTTTCGCCATTTCGCCAGATGGTGACGCCGGGGGGCTACACCATGTCGGTGGCGATGACGAACTGCGGACCGCTTGGCTGGAGTACCGATCGTCATGGGTACTGTTACTCGCCCGTGGATCCGCTAAGCGGCAATCTCTGGGCTCCCATGCCAGACTGTTTTTTAGCCCTTGCGCAGGATGCGGCAAATCGTGCCGGCTACCCACATTTTCATCCCGATGCCTGCCTGATTAACCGCTATCAGCCAGGCGCAAAATTGTCGCTGCATCAGGATAAAGACGAGGCGTGTCTGGATGCGCCGATTGTTTCGGTGTCGCTGGGGCTTCCCGCTACCTTCCAGTTTGGAGGGCTGACGCGCAGCGCGCCGCTGCAAAAGATTTATCTGGAGCACGGAGATGTGGTGGTATGGGGCGGGGAATCACGCCTTTTTTATCACGCCATATTGCCGTTGAAGGCAGGTAACCATCCACAGGTTGGTCCGTGGCGCTATAACCTGACGTTTCGCCGTGCCGCTCAATAGCGAATAAAAATAAGAATTATTCTTGATGTAGTTTCTCAGCAGTTTACACTGCTGGCTGTTTTTTCTTGCCCAGGTTGCTGCTATGGAACTTCTCTTACTGGTCTGGCGTCAATATCGCTGGCCATTTATTGGCGTGATGGCTCTGAGCCTGCTCAGCGCGGCGCTCGGTATCGGGCTCATCGCCTTTATCAATGTCCGTTTGATTGAGATGGTCGATACCTCCTTATCCGTGTTACCGGAGTTTCTCGGCCTGCTATTGCTGCTGATGGCAGTGACGTTGGGCTCACAACTGGCGCTGACCACGCTGGGACACCATTTTGTTTATCGCCTGCGCCGTGAGTTTATTAAACGCATCCTGGATACCCAGGTTGAACGCGTCGAGAAACTGGGTAGCGCCTCGCTGTTGGCGGGGCTGACCAGCGATATTCGCGCTATCACTATCGCCTTTGTGCGCCTGCCGGAACTCGTACAAGGGATTATCCTGACCTTCGGTTCTGCCGCCTATCTGGCGATGCTGTCGACTAAAATGCTGCTGATTACCGCCCTGTGGATGGCGTTGACCATCTGGGGCGGATTTATGCTGGTGGCCCGCGTCTATAAACACATGGCGACGCTGCGTGAAACCGAAGACCGACTGTACAATGACTATCAAACGGTGCTGGAAGGACGTAAAGAGCTGACGCTCAATCGCGAACGCGCGGAGTTTGTCTTCGAGCAGCAATTCACCCCGGATGCTAAAGCCTATCGCCACCACATTGTGCGCGCGGATACCTTCCACCTCAGCGCCGTCAACTGGTCAAACATTATGATGCTGGGCGCCATTGGCCTGGTGTTCTGGATGGCAAACGGGCTGGGCTGGGCCGATACCAACGTTGCCGCCACCTATTCCCTGACGCTACTGTTCCTGCGCACACCACTGCTGTCTGCGGTTGGAGCGTTGCCGACGCTTTTAAGCGCGCAGGTCGCTTTCAAAAAACTCAATAAATTCTCGCTGGCACCTTACCAGGAAACCTTCCCGCAGCCGACGGCGCATCCTCACTGGCAGACCCTTGAACTGCGTGATGTGACTTTCCACTATGAAGATAATACCTTTGCCGTTGGTCCACTGAACCTGACGCTCAAACGCGGTGAGCTGGTGTTCCTGATTGGCGGGAACGGCAGCGGAAAATCGACGCTGGCGATGCTATTGACCGGGCTGTATCAGCCGGTCTCCGGGCAGATCCTTCTCGACGGACAGCCGCTGGCGGTAGATAAACCGGAAGATTATCGTAAGCTGTTTTCTGCGGTGTTTACCGATGTCTGGCTGTTTGAGCACCTACTGGGGCCAGAAGGCAAGCAGGCCAACCCGGAACTGGTCGAGAAGTGGCTGGCTCAGCTACAGATGACACATAAAGTGAAGCTTGAGGATGGCCGTATCCTTGACCTGAAATTGTCTAAAGGCCAGAAGAAGCGCGTTGCGCTGCTGCTGGCGTTAGCCGAAGAACGTGACATCATTATGCTCGATGAGTGGGCGGCCGATCAGGATCCGCATTTCCGCCGCGAGTTTTATCAGGTGCTGCTGCCATTGATGCAGCAAATGGGGAAAACGATTTTCGCCATCAGCCACGACGATCACTATTTCGTCCATGCCGATCGTCTGTTGGAAATGCGTAATGGACAGCTTAGCGAACTGGTGGGTGAAGAGCGTGAACGTGCCTCAAGGGATGCCGTCGCGCGAACTGCCTGATTTTTTGACCGCTTCGCTGATTTTTTCAACGCTTGAGCGGTCTGTTTAGCCTTTTTTACATACCCCGCGCTATGCTTAAACTCGCCCACTCATCCGAGTGGGCGAACTTTCACGAATAAGGATTATTCATGTCTCTGTTGAAGAAGAACAGTGCCCGCCTACGCGATGAAGAGCGTATGCGCCTTATCTGGTTGTTGACCACCGATAAGGCCATTACCTCAGCGTTGCTTGGGAAATTGACGCTGGCTGAGCAGTACGATGAAAGCACCCTGGCCGACGATCTTGCGGAGGTGGGCGCACTGGTCGCGCACCTGCAACCACCGGATCTTGCCGATACGCTGGAAGCGCTACCGTCGGAAGAACGCCACGCCCTGTGGAATATGATCGAAGACGATCGCCGCGGGAAAGTGTTGCTGGAAGCATCGGAGAACGTCTGGGACGACCTCATTGAAGATATGAGCGACCGGGCGTTGCTCGATGCATTGCATACGCTGGATATCGATGAACAGATCTACATGGTGCAACACCTGCCACGTGATTTGACCGGTCGTCTGCTGGCGTCCATGACCCAGGAAGAACGCGCGCGCGTTCGTCAGGTGATGAACTATGCGCATGACTGCGTGGGTTCGATCATGGAGTTTGAGGTGATCACCATCCGGGCGGACGTGACGCTGGCCGCTGTGCAACGTTTCCTGCGTCGGTTGGGCAAGATGCCGGAGAACACCGATAAATTATTCGTTATCAAGCGCGATCAAACGCTGATCGGCGAACTTGAGCTGAAAACCATTTTGCTTAATTCAGCAGATCGCTTTGTCCATGAAGTGATGGAAGCCGATCCTATGACGTTCCACCCGGAAGAGAAATCTGAAAGCGTGGCGCGAACGTTTGAACGTGACAACTTGATCAGTGCCGCGGTGATCGACTCTGACGGTAAGCTGATGGGTCGTTTAACCATCGATGAGATCGTTGATGTGGTCTATGAAGAGACCGACAGTGATTTACGTCGGATGGGTGGCCTGAGCAGTGATGAAGATGTTTATGCTCCGGTCATGAAAGCGGTCAAAACCCGCTGGGCGTGGCTGGCGATTAACCTCTGTACGGCATTTATCGCTTCACGAGTCATCGACGGGTTTGAGCATACCATTTCACAGTTAGTGGCATTAGCGTCGTTGATGCCAATTGTTGCGGGCATTGGAGGCAATACCGGTAATCAGACCATCACTATGATAGTGCGTGCGTTGGCGTTACAGCATATCCAGCCGGGGAATTTCTCGTTCCTGATCCTACGTGAAATGGGCGTGGCGCTGATTAACGGCATCGTTTGGGGCGGGATTATGGGCGGCGTGACCTGGCTTCTTTATGACGATATGCATCTCGGCGCGGTGATGTCGCTTGCGATGATCTTAAACCTGTTGGTGGCCTCGGTGATGGGGGTACTGATCCCGATGATCATGGTCAAGTTCGGACGCGACCCTGCGGTCGGTTCAAGCGTCATGATCACCGCGATCACGGATACCGGCGGCTTCTTTATTTTTCTGGGTCTTGCGACCGTGTTTCTGCTTTAAATCTGGCCCGCTCTTTCAGGCGGGCAGGCACTACCACCATCATAATGATACCGGCCAGCACGCCAATGGCCAGATTCCCGGTGCTGACGGTGGCCGCTATAGTGACCAACATCACCAGCGTTTCCGGCCACGGCGTGCGTTTTAACGTCGTGGGCTTGAGGCTATGCCAGCTAAAGGTTTTAAACGCCACAATCACCATAATCCCTGCCAGCACTGACATTGGGATCATCGCCATCACTTCGCTTAATGCGGTGACTAGCAGCAGCAAAACCAGCGCTGCGGCGACGGTAGAAACACGGCTACGGCCTTTCCCCATCTCCACATTCACGATGGTTTGACCGATCATCGCGCACCCGGCAATACCGCCATAGCAACCAGCCAGAATATTGGCGATACCAAGACCGGCACTCTCACGGGTTTTATTGGACGGCGTGACGGTTAAATCATCCACCAGTTTAGCGGTAAGTAGCGACTCCATCAGTCCGACAAACGCAATACTCAGCGCGCAAGGCCAGATGATTTTCAGGGTGTCGAGGTTTAGCGGAACCAGCCACTGGGTGAGTCCCGGCAGCCCGCCGCCCATTGAACCTTCATCTCCAACGGTAGGTAAAATCTGTCCGCTGGTGGCGGTATAAATCGTTAGTAAGACAACGGCTATCAGCGGGGAAGGAACGCTTTTCGTGACTTTGGGAAGCCATAACACAATGAGAATCGTGGCGGCAAACAGCGCGACAATTAGCGGACTCCGGCTCCAGAAATGGGGAACCTGCGCAAAGAAGATAAGAATACCCAATGCATTCACAAAACCGCTCATGACAGACGCGGGGATAAAGCGCATCAGTTTCGCCATACCGCACGCGGCAAACAGAATTTGAATCACGCCCGCCATTATCACTGCAGGGAGAATGTAGGCCACCCCATGTTGATGCACCATTGGGCCGATAACCAGTGCGACCGAACCGGCCGCTGCCGTGACCATTGCCGGGCGACCGCCGAGAAACGACATCGACAGACACAGTACGACTGAGGCAATCAAGCTGACTTTAGGATCGACACCCGCGATGACCGAAAAGGAGATAACTTCCGGAATGAGCGCTAAAGCGGTAATCACACCAGCGAGCACTTCACGTGTTAATAGCCTTGGTGATGTCAAAACGGCAGTAAAAGAATGGGAGGGGGAAGTGTTGGGCATAAGATATTCACAGGTTATCGATGGCCGGTCTTTCATAAGCCACAGCTTCCGTGCGCACCATCACAAAGGGGGGAATAATACCGCTTCCCGTCACATTCTACCAGTACCAAATCTCATTTTCTGTACACATTTATTAAACATTTTAATAACAGATCTCAAAACTCAACTTAAATTTTAAACAATATTTAATTTTATGCTGCCTGGTGGTAACGTAACCGCACGGATGTTTTTACCTGCATGTAACAAATCGCAGTCAAGTAAGGCCCCCTACGATGAAAAAAAAGATAGCTGTACCCAACGCACAGAAAACGGGTAGCGAAACCATTTCTGTGGCGACTAAGGCGAAGACTCGGGTGGTGCACGAGACAGATGTATTGCTGATCGGTGGCGGAATTATGAGCGCCACGCTGGGTACATGGCTGCAGGAATTAGAGCCAGACTGGTCAATTACCATGGTTGAACAGATGGAAAGCGTTGCGGAAGAAAGTTCTAACGGCTGGAACAATGCCGGTACCGGACACTCCGCACTCATGGAACTCAACTATACCCCGCAAAAAGCCGATGGCTCTGTCAGCATCGAGAAAGCCATTGATATTAACGAAGCCTTCCAGATTTCCCGCCAGTTCTGGGCGCATCAGGTCACGCGCGGCGTGCTGACGCAGCCGAAAAGCTTCATCAATACCGTCCCGCATATGAGCTTTGTCTGGGGCGATGATAACGTCAACTTCCTGCGCGCCCGCTATCGCGCGTTGCAGAAAAGTCCGTTGTTTAACGGGATGCGTTATTCCGAAGATCACGAACAAATTAAGCAGTGGGCGCCGCTGGTGATGGAAGGCCGCGACCCGCAGCAGAAAATTGCCGCGACTCGTACCGAGGCGGGCACTGACGTTAACTATGGCGAAATCACTCGCCAGATGATTAACGCGCTGAAAAAACGCGAACATTTTGCGCTACAGCTCAATACTGTGGTGCGTCGTTTCCGCCGTAATGCGGATAACAGCTGGAGCGTGACGGTTTCTGATGCCAATGACAGCCACGCCAAACGCACCATTAAAGCTAAGTTTATCTTTATTGGTGCCGGTGGCGCGGCATTGAAACTGATGCAACAAACCCGAATTCCGCAGGCGAAAGAGTACGCAGGTTTCCCTGTTGGCGGTCAATTCCTGGTGTGTGATAACCCTGAAGTGGTTAACCATCACCTGGCGAAAGTTTACGGTCAGGCCTCCGTTGGCGCACCGCCAATGTCCGTTCCGCACATTGATACCCGCATTATTGACGGTAAACGTGTGGTGTTGTTTGGTCCGTTCGCGACCTTCTCCACGCGATTCCTGAAAAATGGTTCGCTGTGGGATCTGCTGGCCTCAACCAATAAATCCAACATTCTGCCGATGCTGAACGTGGGGCTGGAAAACTTTGACCTGGTCAAATATCTGGTCAGTCAGGTACTGCAAAAAGATAAAGATCGTCATGCAGCGCTACGCGCTTACTACCCAATGGCGAAAAAACAGGATTGGCGTTTATGGCAGGCTGGTCAGCGCGTGCAGATAATCAAACGTGATTCACGTATTGGCGGCGTATTGCGTCTGGGTACTGAAGTAGTGAGCGATGACGAAGGCACCGTGGCAGCGCTGCTGGGAGCTTCTCCTGGCGCATCAACGGCTGCACCGATCATGCTCGATCTGCTGGACAAAGTATTCAAAGATAAAATGCAAACTGCCGAGTGGCAGGAGAAAATCCGCGCGGTGGTGCCGACTTACGGCTCTACGCTGACGGAAAACCCACACTTGATTGACCAAACGCTGGCCTATACCAGTGAAGTGCTGGGGCTTCGTCATGAAGTCGCGCGTGAAGCCGATCCGGTGCCTGCGGTGCAGGTGGCATCAAAGCCAGTAGAAGTGAAAGAGATGGCTGATATTGCGTTGTAAAAATTAACGACGATCGAACGTATCCCGGGCGAGGCGTTTACGCCGACCCCGGGTTAGCTCGGAGCACATTCTCGGCGTCACTTCGTTCGTCTGGGCTACAACCCCGTAGCCCGGGCAAGGCGCAAGCCGCCCCCGGGAAAGCCGGTGACGGCGTTCGGGTTAAACCTTAACGCACAACGGCGCTAAGGATCTCTTCTTTGGCTTCCCACACGCGATACTTCACTTCAACGTTATCTGGCGTATAGACCACAATCGGCAGCTTACTGTTGTAGCGCAGCATGCCATCATCGCCCAATGACGCGGTAACGAACTGCTTGGTTTTCTTCTGGTCAGGGCAGGCCATCATGGTGGACATTGGCCCGGTTACTTTTTCAACGACGTAATAGTCATAACCCCAGCCTTCAAGCGTTTTACTTTCCAGTTCAGCGCCCAGGCGATGGCGATTACAGTCGACGTCCAGCGTTTGACCAATCAATAACTCCACCTTAAACGCTGACTCGTCTTTCTGTGCGGGTAGCTGAATAACCTGGCGCTTCATCCCTTTCTCAGCCTGTGGGTACGGCGCGACCTTCTCCAGTGGCTGCTCAGCAGCCCAGGCAGAGCTGGAAGCACAGGCGATGGCAAGTAATGATGCGGCAAGTTTATGTGTCTTTTTCACTGTTCGTCCTTTTTATCAGTATGTAACAAGTGCAGAATATCATTGATGTTATCAATGATAATCGTTATTTACTGAATTTTGCATTAGGAATAGTGCTATATATCGACCTTAACCTCTAATCCAGCGATTATCTCTTTATATTCCATTCAGTAGATGCGTTATAAACTTTGTTAGTTTAGGCAATGGACGCAAATCTTGCCGCCAAAGCAGATGAATAGGCCGCGGCTGTGGGGTAAATGCCTCAAGTACGCGTACCAGTCTGCCGCAAGCCAAATCTTCAGCCAGTAAGACTTCGGGTTGCAGCAGCAGCCCCGCGCCGGCAATCGCTGCCATGCGCAGACCATGTCCATCGTTGCAGCGCAAGATGGCATCGCGTTTCCATCTGACTTCACCTGCCATTCCGGGCAACAGCCATTCGTTACGAGCCGTCCAGACGGTGTGAGATAAGCACAGATGTTCGGTTAGCTCGGCAGGCGTTTGGGGGATTCCATAGCGTGCTAAATAATCTGGTGATGCGCAGATCACCATCCGATACTCACACAGATATTTCGCGACAATATCGGTTTGCTGAATATTGCCAATGCGGATGGCCAGATCGATACCTTCATCCACTAAATCGACCATCCGGTTGGTCAGGTCAAGCTCAATACGCACCTCCGGCCAGGCCTGCAAAAAAGAGGCGGCCAGCGGGGAGACGACGCAGGATCCAAATGAGGTCGGTGCACTGACCCGCAACGTGCCCGCAGGCGCGAGGCGCAGGCGTTCCACGGAGCTTTCGGCTATCAACACCTGTTCCAGCACTCGTCGGGATTCCTCCACAAAGACACGGCCAGCATCCGTCAGGCTTTGGCGACGGGTATTTCGCTCCAGCAAGCGTGTGCCAAGCTGGCTTTCCAGTTGAGCGATATATTTTCCCACCATGACCGCGGATATCCCCAGTCGGTTGGCCGCATCGGTAAAGCTTCCGCTTTCAACCACCGCGACAAAGATCTCCATTGACCGCAATTTATCCATATTACAAACCTTTGGTTAGTAATCATCTAATCTTCTACCAGTTTATCTGATATTTGATTGGGTAAAGAATAAAGGCTTACCACATTAAGGAGTCCATCATGAAAATCGTCATTATTGGTGCCAGCGGAACAGTGGGAAGTGCGGTAGCAGAGGTACTTAGCCGTCATCACGATGTCATACGCGTGGGACGTACCCATGGTGATGAGCTTGTTGATATCACCTCGCAAGCAAGCGTTGAGGCGTTGTTTGAAAAAACAGGCAAAGTTGATGCGATAGTGTCGGCGACAGGTGGGGTCTTTTTCGGCCCGCTATCGAGCATGACGGATGATAATTTCAACCAGGGCCTACAGGATAAACTGTTGGGGCAAATCCGACTGGTGCTGACCGGGCAGCATTATCTTAATGCTGGAGGTTCCATTACGCTTATCAGCGGGATTATCGCCCAGGAACCCATCACTCAAGGCACCAATGCCGCCACGGTAAATGCCGGGCTGGAAGGTTTTGTACGTTCTGCCGCTTGCGAATTACCGCATGGGATCCGCATTAATTTGATTAGCCCAACGGTATTGAGTGAATCGGCAAAAGCCTATGAAGATTTTTTCCCCGGTTTTGAAAGCGTGGCCGCGTCAACGGTTGCCAATGCTTTTCGTCGCAGCGTCGAAGGTGTGCAGACCGGGCGCATTTATCAGGTTGGTTATTAGTTGCTGACCGCCATTTTCGCGGCTAAGAAAATATCCCCCAACGCACGCTGCGCTGGGGGATAGGGGATTATTGAATTGAAATTTCAGCTACGGCGCCCTGAGGAATTTTCGTGTAGTACCAATAATCATCGTTAATCTGCACGAATTTAAATCCATCTGGAGCAAGGGTCATTGTTTTGCCCTTCAACGTGAAATGTATCTGGCCTTCCAGCGGCTGGGTACTTATCAGAAGAAGCTCACCTTTATCATTGAACCAGGCATTGGTGTTGGCATTAACTGATTGTTTCTTACCGCTAACCATCACCGAATAGTCAAATCCGGTTGTTTTTCTTTCAATACCCTGAGCGCCAAAATATTTGCCATATACATGCGCTTCATGCCAGAAATCAAACTCACCGCCGCGATTTTGCATTTTAAGAAAATGAAAATCAGGGATCGTGAACTCACTTTTTTTCTGCGCCAACTGGTTATCGATAATTTCCAGTCGAACTTCATTTTGCTGATACACGTGATAGTAGGAGGTGTAAATCAAGCTGAATGACCAGATAAAAACGCCAAGCAGCAGAGCATTGATTGCCATAACACCTGACATCACGGTTTTGTTTGCTGTATTAAGGAGTTCTCGAGCCAGGAATGCAACGGCTAACAGGAAGAAGACGAAGGTCGACATCATAACCCTGTCTGGATAGGTCGGTGCAGCAACCATAATCAAAGAGGTGCCAATGCCAATGACTATCGACAGAATAATGACGTTAAGGTTGAACTTATTAAAGCGAAGTCCTTTTTTCTGTGCGTAAAGTAGAATCAATGCCAGCAGTGCCAATACCACGTAGGCAATCCAGATTAACGCCAGATGTCCAAATACGCGCTCGCTAACATGAACATAGATGCGCTGGAAAATGGACATTTGGTACCACGCGTCACCATGGGCACGAATGAAATTACCCGGTGAGAATATGAGTATGCTGGTACCGATTAATGCTGAAATAAAGTAGAGACACTTGTTGAGCTGCAGGCGTTTATCACGCCAGAGATCGTGAACAATGGCTAATGCCGCAATGCCGACAACAAACGGGGCAATACTTTCATTTGAACAGCCTGCGAGCACACCCAGAATTAGCATCACCACCTGTGTGCGTTCTTCACGCTGAGTCTGAATGCGGTATAAATTCCATATCCAGGCGACCACAAACAGGTTAGTCCAGAGATAGTTGGCGCTTCCTACAATCCAGAATACCGTCTGACCGATGTTAGGGTTCGCAATCCAGAAGGTGAGAAATACCAATGCGAAAATAGAGGCATCGTGTTTTTGCCAGCGTAATGTACCGGTTGGCGTTTTGACGATGAAATAGCAGAATACGACAACCAGCAAACCCGTCATCGCCGAGATAATGGCGCGAGACCCGCTAGCCAGTAACAGTGCGCTGCTGTAATCTGCGACAACGCGTCCGCTCCAGGTCAGGTAATGATTGAGATGCGTGTCTAAGGAAGTGCCTAACATAGCATACACGTAATCATCAGAATGTAGCGGGGTATACCACTCGATAATGAATACGGTAATAAAGGCAATTAAAACAACGGCCCAACTTACAACTTTTTGCATTAATTAGTCCTTTATCCGCGCAGTATGATGTGCTTTTTTCTTAATAATATATCTGGGACGCTTTTTGGTTTCGATATAGATTCGGCCGATATACTCGCCAAGTACGCCAATCCCGATGAGCTGGATCCCACCTAAAAACAGGATTGAGACAATCAGTGATGGATATCCCTGTACGGCATTGCCCCAAATGACTTTATCAATGACCATCCAAAAACCATAGGCGAAAGACAGGAGCGCCACGGCCAGGCCGAGGTAGGTCCAGACTCTCAGTGGGAAGGTTGAAAAGGACGTTATCCCCTCAAGCGCCAGATTCCATAATTTCCAGCCGTTAAATTTACTTTCGCCAGCAACACGTTCCGCTCTGGAATACAGAACAACTTCGGTGCGCCCACCAACCCATGAAAGAATACCTTTCATGAACAGATTGTTTTCTGGAAGTTGTTTAATATTCTCGACGACTTCTCGACTCATCAAACGAAAATCGCCCACGTTTTCTTCAATATGTGGCTTGCTGATTTTGTTGTGTAGCTTGTAAAACCACTCTGCGGTTTTACGTTTCAAATGGCCGTCAACAGAGCGGTCTTCACGTTTGGCCAGCACAACATCGGCCCCTTCTTGCCATTTTTCAATTAGCCTGGGGATAACATCGATGGGATCTTGCAGATCGACATCGATGGGGATGACGGCATCGCCGCTTGCGTAATCCAGTCCAGCAAAGAGTGCCGGTTCTTTACCAAAATTCCTTGTCAGCGGTAGCGAAACCACTAACGGATCTGCGGTCGCTAGCGCTTCAACGATGGATTCCGTCGCATCGGTACTTCCATCATTGATAAAGACAATCTCAATGTCATAAGGCTTAAGACCAACGTGTTCGCGAACGGCCTTATAAAAAATACCGACAGTTTCTTCTTCATTAAAAACAGGAACGATCAGTGAGATTTTCATCATGCACTCTTGAATACGATGAGTTTTGAATAAATGAAGCCAGCAACGAGGCTGAAACCGGAAAATGCAATCAGTGTGACTAACGCAGGTATCGAAAGCTTATCAGCGATGTAGCCGGTTAGACCCGCCATCGCACCCATAAAGAGGACGAACGCGATATATCGCCCTAAGGTCGCTTTGGAGTTGAACGTCCATTTGGCATTGGCAAAGAAACTGAATGTTACGGCGCAACAGAAGGCAACTATGTTCGCGAGCGCCTGTGTGCTCGCAAAAAAATGAACCAGCGCACCAAAGCAAAGCCAGTGGATTGCGGTGTTGAGAATGCCTACAGAGATATAGCGTCCGAATAGCTTTAACATTATAAGATGGCGTCAGTTTAAGTGGTCGGCAGTTTAGTACTAACCGATTATGCAATCAACCATCAAGAAATCGTATTTTTTACGGTAGATACATTCATGATGACGTAAAAGTGTCTGAGAAAACGCGCATGTCCTGTCCTGGAATTGGTGGTCAAAACCGTGTGGTTTTCCAGATCAGAAAAGGGGGACTCACTATTTTAGCTTCGGTGCCTTTAAGCTTATTCTTAGAATCTGAAGTTCCAGAGCCACTGCCCAGCCGTTAGACACAAATCAAACATTCGGGATTGATTTTACCCGCTGCGCAAAACACTGCTGTTTTATTCACTTACATTATTTCATTGATTTTTGTCAGTCTTTATATACTTACACGGTGAAACATTTTCATTAGTGAACTACCACGCATAATGATAATTTCGCATGCAAATTAAGTATGACACGTCAGATGTTACTTAATCGTATATTTCTATAATAATGTGAGTTAATGATGCCAGCAAATAAACTAACTATAGCGGTCGCTATAGCGCTTTGTGTTTCGCCTTTTATCGCCCCTGATGCCTTTGCACTTAGCGCTAAGTATCGGGAACAGCTAGATAAATCGGGTTGTACGCAGGTTGCTGATTCCAATGGTACTTGTGATATCCATAAAACTAAGGCGCAGAATGAAGCCTTATTGTCTAAAAATTCGGTTATTCATGAGCGTAAGAAGATAAGCCAATTTCTTCATGATTCCGTGATAGGAAAATCGACCGATGACGCCTATGAAGCATTAAATCAATACGGTTTTAATAACCCTGAGCCGCTTACCTGGATAAAAGGAAATAACAAAGTTATTTTAGATCTTAATTCTACAGGCATTGTTATTGCGGCAACATTGTATTAATACCCTTATTTGATTTAGTGAAAAAACATGAAAAAATTATTACTCGTTTCTCTTCTTTTTTCTCTGTCCGCTAATGCGACTGATATCGATAAAGATGCTGCAAAAGCCAGAGACGTCATTGGCGCTCCTGGTTCTGCCATCTCAGATCCCACCTTAGGCGGCACGACAACGTATAGCGGGGCATCTGTTACAGGGGCAAACTCTTATTATGGTGACGCATATATGGCTGCCCGCAATCAGCAGATGCAAGGCGTTGCGACGCCCGTAGCGCCAACCGTTAATACCCCACCTACATCGACATTTACACCTAAAGCCTCGATCCAGAAAACGCCTCCTACACCACAAGTTGCGACGCCGAGTATTACAGGGACCTCTTACCGAAATCATGTTAACCAGCTGATGAGCCAGTCTTTAGCGGCAGTGGCACCGGTTGCACCGCCTAAGCAAAATACACCCTCGACGGTATTAGCGACCACCATCCAACAGGCTAAACCTGCGACCCCCAACATCCCGACCACGGCGACAAACACGACAGCACCAACCATTAATGTAGATTCATCGACCTTAAAACCTGACGTCCAAATCATGACGGATAAAGGCATCGTCACGGCCTCAACACTCAAACCGGGTACACAGGTTGCAGTGCCATACGATAGCGCTTTCACAACGTCTGTGAGAGGGGGTCATAATCACACTAAAGGTTTTGATCATGCTGAACATGGAACAGGTAACGGGGCTAACAATGCCGCTAACTCTAACAGTGCTCATGGGCTTGGTGGAGGTTCTCATATTGGTGGTGGTCGTAGTGGTGGCGGGTTCCATTACTGATAGACGAGAAAGAAAAGGAAGGGATGATTAGAGAATTTTTCTCTGTAAAGATACAAGCAAGGATGCTTTCAATTCTCAACATTAAAATGATGAGTCACTCTGCGGAACATTCACACTCTGTTTGAGTTATTTCACAACCCATTTACCGGGGAGGGGATAAGGTTTATCCCGCCCCCCGTGTCACGCTAATTCAATTGCTTCGTTCGACGGTTTACCACACCCTGATTTTCAGTTAGCGATAAACCGTTTTTCCTCGGTCAGCACTTGTAGCAGCAAGCTAAGCTGTGGTTTTGGCTCGCGCTCTTTCTCGCCTTCAGCGGTCCACGTTTTGTAGTGACCGTTGTGATCAAGGACCACGGTCACGGTTGGCGTGGTAATCGCCAGCGCGCTGTTATCTGCAGCCGTCACCCAGTTATGGCGGCGATTGGCGCTAAACAAGTCCTGCCCTTGTGAATACTCATTCGCTGGCGTACTGACATGCAGCAGGCGTTGCATCAACGTGGTCATAATATCTTTATGATCGGTCAACAGGTCGATCCGCTGGGCTGGCGTGCCTGGCCAATGGATAACCAGTGGAACCTGCAATTGTGGACGTGACCAGCTAAAGCTGCTGTTTTGGCTATTCAACGCCACGCCGTGACCGGCAGTAATAATGACCACCGTATCGTTGAGCTTACCGGATGCGCGCAGCGCATCCAGCACGCGAGAAATCTGCGCATCAACATCTGCTGCGGCACGGGCGTACTGCTTGTCGCTCAGTTCGGCATTATTGAGCGTTGTGCCGTTAAAGGAAACCCACGAGAACCAACGGTTTTCATCCTGCGCATTATTTTTAAGCCAGTTCACCCATTGCCTTGCGGTTTGCGTATCGTTTTGCGACTTGCTCGGTGGCAAAGAGAAATCAGATAGCAGAGCCTGGCGATAAATTGGGCTAGTGAAGCCATCAGAAGAGAACAGCCCCAACTGGTAACCTTGCTGATTAAGCGCACTGATCAGTGCTGCTGGAATACGTGCCGCAAGCACTCCATCCATATAACTTGGAGAAACACCGTAAAACAGGCCAAAGATGCCGTTATCTGCGGTGTTACCGGAACTCATATGCTGGGTAAAGTTGACATTTTCACTCGCGAATTGCGCAAGCGTTGGCATCTGCTGCTCATAGCGCGAGTAGTTCAGCCCATCAACGGTAATCAGCAGGACATTTTTCCCCGTCCCCATATCGCGGTAGCGCAGATCGCTTAACGGATACTGTACGGTGACGGCTTCCGGATCGCCTTGCTCGATAAGACGTCGCTGATAATCCTGCGCATCAAGCAAGCCGTGTTTCTCAAGAAAGCGTCGAGCCGTCATTGGGTAGGAAAGCGGCAGGTTAGCGCGCTGCATGGTCACCGGACGATAGAAATTGGCATCCGCCCAGATATACATCACGTGCGAGGCGATAAATGAGGCGAAGAAGAACCAGGCAACAGGCCGCGCGTAGTGGCGACGACGCGTCAGACTGCGCAGCTTCTGCCAGCTCCAGGTGGCGAACAGCATCTCCACGAGGAGGATAACCGGCACGCTAATAAACATCAGCTGCCAGTCGCGGGCCATCTCATTTTGATCGGGGTTTATCACCAGTTCCCATACCACCGGGTTGAGGTGTAAGTGGAAACGGGTGAAGACTTCGCTGTCGATAAGCAGCAACGTCATGCCCACTGTCGCCAGTATGGCAGACAAGAAGCGCATCAAGCGCTGGGACATGACGATAAAAGTCAGGGGGAACAGAATCAGCAGATAGGTGGAAAACACCAGGAAGCTGAAATGCCCGACAAGGCTAATGTAGGAGTAAACACGTCCCGCAAGCGTCGTCGGCCAGTCGGCGACAAAAAGATAGCGACTACCGAGCACCATGGCCAACAGCATGTTGAACAGGGCGAACCAGTGCCCCCAGCTAACCATCTGGGAGACTTTTTCTCGGTAAGGCTGACGATGAGTCACCATAAACTGTTGCTTGTACCTTTAGTGCGCAGGATCGCTGTTAATAGAAGATTGCAGCGCCTGGGCAAAAGAGCGCGCGATAGCCTGGCGTTGAGCCGGAGCCACGCTGCTGTTAATCAGATTGGTGACCATATTCCCCAGCACCATCAACGACAGGTCGGTTGGAGTCTTATGTTCTTCCAGTACGTTGGCGAGCTCGCTCAGCAGCTGTTCAACGTGTTCATCACTATAGCGGGATTGTTGTGGCATAAATCGAAATCTGTCCATTCATTAAAGGGCAGTATATTACCGTAGCAGCAGTATTTTTTCCGCTTTTTTTAAGCATTCGCGTTATCCTTTCGCCATTATACTGCCGCGATTACGGTAATGAGTCAGTTGCACTGTGGCATCGGGGGTGTTTGAATACACCCGATCATAAAGGAGAGTTTAACATGAGTCTGGATATCGACCAGATTGCTTTGCATCAGCTCGTCAAACGCGACGAGCAAAACCTGGACGTCGTGCTGCGCGACTCACTGCTAGAGCCGACTGCGCCGGTTGAAGAGATGATGGCTGAGCTGCATCGCGTGTACAGTGCGAAAAACAAAGCCTACGGCCTGTTTACCGAAGAAAGTGAACTGGCGCAGGCGCTGAAGCTTCAGCGTCAAGGCGAGGAAGATTTCCTTGCGTTTACCCGAGCAGCCACAGGGCGTCTGCGTGATGAGCTGGCGAAGTACCCGTTTGCTGACGGAGGTATCGTCCTGTTCTGTCACTATCGCTACCTGGCGGTAGACTACCTGCTGGTGGCAGTGCTGAATAACCTCAACAGCATGCGCGTGAACGAGCAGTTAGATATCAGCGCGACCCACTACCTGGATATCAATCATGCGGATATCGTTGCACGCATTGATTTGACCGAGTGGGAAACCAATCCAGAGTCGACCCGTTATCTGACCTTCCTGAAAGGACGCGTTGGGCGCAAAGTATCTGATTTCTTTATGGACTTCCTCGGTGCGAGTGAAGGGCTGAACGCTAAGGTGCAAAACCGTGGCTTGCTGCAAGCGCTGGACGATTTTGCCGCGGAAGCGCAGCTCGATAAAAATGAGCGTCAGAACGTGCGTCAGCAGGTGTATAGCTACTGTAACGAGCAGTTGCAGGCGGGCGAAGAAATTGAGCTGGAGTCGCTGTCGAAGGAGCTTTCCGGGGTCAGCGAAGTCAGCTTTACCGAGTTCACCGCTGAAAAAGGCTATGAACTTGAAGAGAGCTTCCCGGCAGATCGCAGCACGCTGCGTCAGTTGACCAAATTTGCCGGCAGCGGCGGTGGGTTGACGATTAATTTTGATGCCATGCTGTTGGGGGAGCGGATCTACTGGGATCCGGCCACTGACACGCTGACCATCAAAGGTACGCCGCCAAACTTGCGCGATCAGCTACAGCGTCGGACATCCGGTAAAAGCTAAGTCATTTCCCCAAACCCGCTCATCCCCGAGCGGGTTTTGTTTTTGTGCCCACCGTACTTTTGAGTGACGGTTCTCTCATTTCCGCTACCGCCTGTTTTTTATCCTGATTAAATCTTGACCTTACTCTCAGTTATATCTTACAAAAATAAATAAAAATACGTTTCATTTTTAATGCAAAGATATTTTGTTTTTGTAAATGGAGAGTCCGTTCTGTCGAGCGATGGCTCAAGGACGCGGTGCAGTTAAAAGACCGCGAATCACTAAGAGGAAGAATAATAAATGTACAATACCTTCAGGCACTCACGACTGGCGCTGGTGGCGGCTGTCACACTCACAGGGGCACTTAGTGGCTGTGATGACAGTGTCGCTGCGGGAGGACGCGCTTTGGCTGTCCCGCAAAACGTTCAGTCTCCCGTGCTTTCAGCCGACGCGGACAGCGTGGTGCTGGTCTGGGAAAAACCGCTTGCCGAGGCGGAAAGCGTGGTCGATTACCATGTTTATCGTCAAGGGAAACTGCTGGGGAGTGCGCGGGAAAATCAGGATAAATTCTCCCCGGCTAAGCCTTATATCGATAATTTTTACCAGAAGCTGGACCACGATAACTGGCAGCATAAGGTCTCACTGCGTACCTTTACCGCTGATGGATTAAATGCCGATACCGATTACCCATTCACTGTGCGCGCCGTCTATTCTGACGGCAAGGAGTCTGCGGACAGCTTACCGATCACCTTACGTACCACTAAAGCGCCTAATATCATTGATGTGAGAACGACTGGAGCAATAGGGGACGGTAAAACACTCGATACCGTCGCAATACAAAAAGCGATTGATAGCTGCACGGTGACCCTTTATCCGCAGGGCTGTAAAGTCAGCGTCAGCGGCGGCGTGTTCAAAACCGGGGCGCTGTTCTTACATAGCGATATGACGCTCGAAATTGCTGAGGGGGCGACCCTGCTGGGATCGGATGACCCGGCGCAGTACCCGCTGGACAAAGGCTATTATCTCTACCCTTACACTGACAATCCGCTGCCCAAACGTCCACCGTCGCTGATTAATGCGCTGGAAGCAGAGGATAAAGGTAGCTCGCATGCGGGGACGTTCAAAAATATTCGCATTGTGGGTAAGGGTACCATTGATGGAAACGGCTGGACGCGAGGCGTGAAGGCAGGTGGCGTCGAATCTATTGTGGATGAGCTTGGCAATACGTTGCCACAGTATCGCGCCAGCAATGCTAAAAAAGTCGGCGACGACGGGATCCTTGCAAAAAATCAGACCGAACTGGCGGTAGCGGAAGGGATGAACAGCGACAGCGCCTACAAAAACCGGCGTTCCAGTCTGATGACGCTGCGCGGCGTCAGTAATCTCTACATTGAAGGGCTGACGATTCTCAATCCGGCATTTCATGGCGTGATGGTGCTTGAGTCGGAAAATATCACCATGAACGCGTTGATTCACAAGACCTTTGACGGCAATAACGCCGATGGGATTGAGCTGGGGAATAGCCAGAATGGCCTGATATTTAACAACTTCTTTGATACCGGCGATGACGGTATGAACTTTGCGGCAGGGTATGGCAAAGGTGTGGAAACATTCAATCAGAAGGCACAAAGCGGGGCATGGATCTTTAACAATTACTTCCGTAAAGGACATGGTGCAGTGGTGACCGGCAGCCATACCGGCGCGTGGATCGAAAAAATCACCGCGGAAGATAACGTTATGTACCTGACCGACATCGGCCTGCGCATGAAGAGTCGTCCTTATTACGGCGGTGGCGCGCGCGATGTGGTATTCCGCAATAACGCGATGAAAGACCTGGCCAAAGAGCCGTTCATTTTCACCATCAAATACAGTGCGGACGTTAACGACACCACGCCTGCAACCGAGCCTGCCCAATTCCGCAATGTCACCGTACAGGACGTGACGATTGACGGCACGGTGGCAAAGAAAAGTATTCTGGTCGATGGCATGACGGTACAAGAGATGGCCGCGGCATACGGCATTACCTATCCGCGCGATGCCTATCATCAGAATCTGATGTTCACTAACGTCAAGTTCCGCAATGTGCAGGCGAGCAACATCACTTTCTTGCATGACAGTCAGTTCACCAACGTCACGTTTGAGAATACCGATAAAGCCTGGAACTTTGCGCAGGTCAGCGGGATTACGCTTTCAGATAGCGTGAATAACGAGGTGATTTCAGCAACAGGGAAGGAGACAGTGGTACGGGATGCGGCAACGAAGTAAAAAAAAACGGCTCCGCAAGGAGCCGTTCTTCTATCACGTTGACTGGTTTGCGATTAAGCGCGAACGAAGTCGATGTGAGCCAGCTTAGGCTTGAACGGGTGACGCTGAACAGCCTGTGCCTTAACTTTTTCTTCTTTACCATCAACAACGATGGTCAGAACTTCGCTGTAGAATTCAGCGTTGGTCTGCATGTTCCACACTTTGTCGTGGTCCAGTTCGATAGCAACCGGAGCAGCTTCGCCACCATAAATGATAGCTGGGAACTTGTTAGCTGTGCGCAGGCGGCGGCTCGCACCCTTACCCTGCACCTTACGTACTTCTGCATTGATAGTAATCATTGAAAGCTCTCTATATATAAATCCTGCTACAGGCGACCCAGCAGCAGGCAACTGATCTGCTTCACGGATGTGAAAGCGGGCGGCATTATAGCCTCCAATTCCTTGTCGGGCAATGAAAACCTCAGGCTCAATTCGCCGTCAAGCGTAACCGCAGGCTGTCTGGATAAGGCGAAAAGTACTTCTGGGTCAGAAGATATTCATCCGGATGCTCGGCCAGATAATGCTGCAACAACGTCAGCGGTGCGAGGATGGGCAGGAGACCTGCGTGGTAGTTCACAATCACCTCACGCAATTCTGCACGCTGGCGGTCGTTGAGCTGTTTACGAAAGTAACCTTGGATATGCATCAGCACGTTGGTGTGGTTTTTGCGCGAGGCGGGCTGTTGCAAAATGGCCATCAGCTTTTCCCGGTAAGCAACAAAGAAGGCTTCCAGATCATCCCATTCATGGATACGGGCGATGAACGGGCCGATTTCCCGGTATCCTGGCTGACTATGCGCGAGTAAATGCAGCTTATAGCGACTGTGAAAAGCGATTATCGCGCCGCGGGTTAGTCCTTTTTCGCGCATGGCGTTGAGTTCGTGTAGTGCAAATACGCGTGCGACGAAATTTTCCCGTAAAACCGGATCGTGCAGTCGCCCATCTTCCTCTATCGGTAGCCATGGGTAGCGCTGCTGGAGTGCTGCGGTAAATAAGCCAATCCCCGCTTTAGCACCGCGATTACCGTGTTCATCATAGAGCCGAACACGTTCCATCCCACAACTCGGGGATTTAGCGCATACCACGAAACCGGCATAATCCGCAGCGCTTGGTAAATAGTCCTCGGCAAAATGCTCCATTTGGTCCGTCATGTCTTGATCGCGCGCCTGACTAAAGCGTAATCGCACATCACCCGTAGTGGTGTTGACGAGCCTCAGCGGCGGGCGAGGGGTAGGCAGACCAATAGCCATCTCAGGGCAGACCGGTTTGAAGCTTACCCACTCGGCAAGCTCATCCATAATAAATCCCATCCGTTTATGCCCGCCGTCAAAGCGTACCGTTGCGCCGGTAAGGCAACCGCTAATTCCGAGTATCGGTTTGCTATTCATGGCGTTATCCTGATTCATTGCGGGTGGTAGATAAAGCATAGGTTCTTCCGAATCTTACCGCGTGGCTTTTTTCTCCTCTACTACACTTAACGGACTTTTCATTGTGAAGGGAGGTTACATGAAGTTATGGCCCGTAGTGACAGGTGTTGCGCTTTCATTGGCGTTGGTGGCCTGCCGTTCACCCACACCGCCAAAAGGTGTCACGCCGATTGACCATTTTGATGCCAGCCGATATTTAGGAAAATGGTATGAGGTTGCGCGTCTGGAAAACCGTTTTGAACGCGGACTGGAGCAGGTGACCGCCACCTACGGCAAGCGCCAGGATGGGGGGATTACGGTGTTAAACCGGGGTTATAATCCGCAAAAAGGTGTGTGGAAAGAGAGCGAAGGCAAAGCTTATTTTACCGGTAAGCCCACGACCGCCGCGCTGAAAGTCTCGTTCTTTGGTCCGTTTTATGGCGGTTACAATGTCATTGCGCTGGATGATGACTACCAGTACGCGTTGGTCAGCGGACCCAACCGCGATTACTTATGGATCCTGTCCCGTACGCCGACTATCCCGACCCAGGTGCGGCAGAATTACCTGAATATCGCACGTGGGTTAGGTTTCGCGGTGGACGATTTGTTGTGGGTGAAACAGTCCGGCAGTTAGCGTAGCTCGCCTGCGCGACGAAAGCGCCCCTGATAGTCGAACACTTTTTCACGTACCTGCCAGTAACGATCCTTTTGGCGGGCGACGACAAAATCCGGGGCGCGGAGCAGCGCCTGTTGGGCAATAATATCACTGGGCGTAATCCAGCGTAGCGGTACGCCGGGCGTTCGCGTATGCGGACGCATGAACAGCTGCTCGAAGGCCATCTTCTGCGCAGGCGTGTGCAGGCGGAAGCGCTCACTCACATCGGCCCCATCTTCATCGTAGTAGGTGATTTTCAGCCAACTCCCTTTCTCATCCATACCGTCTTGTAAGGTCATTCCGCTACAGCGCAGCACCAGTGCATCTTTGAGTTTCAGCGCCGCTTTTAGCATGTCGTCCGGGTCAACCAATACCGTGTCGCACTCGCGGCAGCGACGGGCTGCAATATCGTTCTCAGCGTTACACTGTGGACAATTTTTAAAGCGGAAACGATAGTCGCACTGCTCGCGATGCCCTTCGTCATCCTCAAGCCAGCCCTGACAGCGGCGACCAAAATGTTCAATCAGGGTACCGTCAGCGGTGGTTTTTCCCCAGAACGTATTGGCAAAACCACAGCCGGGGCAGAATACCTGCACCGGTACGTTATCGCTTTTCCCTTTTGGTGAACCCACTTCCGGCGTGTAGAGATCGTGCGGGTTACCGGCGTAGTCAAGAATCAAACAGTCGGTTTTCCCCGGCGCCAGGCGCAGGCCGCGACCCACAATCTGTTGATACAGGCTGATGGATTCCGTTGGACGAAGAATGGCAATCAGGTCGACGTGTGGGGCGTCAAAGCCAGTGGTCAGCACAGAGACGTTAACCAGATAGCGGAATTGCTGATGTTTAAAGGCATCAATCAATTCATCGCGCTGCGGCCCCGGCGTTTCGCCGGTGATAAGCGCGGCATCGTTGGCGGGCAGCAGACCGGTGATTTCGCGGGCGTGTTCAACGGTGGAAGCAAAAATCATCACCCCCTTACGGTCCTGCGCAAATTCGATAATCTGGCTGATGATATGCGGCGTAATACGCTGCTGCTGTTTCAGTTCGCGGTTCAGATCGGCTTCGCTGAATAACCCGTTGCTGTTAGCCTGTAGGCGGCTGAAATCATACTGTACGACCGGCATATCCAGCCGCTCCGGTGGCGTCAGATAGCCATGCTTTATCATATAGCGTAGCGGCAATTCGTAAATACAGTCGCGGAACAGCGCTTTTTCATCGCCCCGTACCATGCCGTGGTAGTGAAACTGATAAATCCAGCCTTTGCCAAGCCGGAACGGGGTTGCCGTCAGCCCCAGCAGGCGGATGTGAGGATTCACTTTCCTAAGATGGATGAGGATTTGCTGATACTGGCTGTCGTCGTCATCGCTGATGCGGTGGCACTCATCGATAATCAGTAGGGAGAACTCCCCCTGAAAATGGTCAAGATTTCGCGCGACGGACTGTACGCTGCCAAACACCACTTTGCCGTGGCTCTCTTTGCGTTTAAGGCCAGCGGCGTAGATATCCGCCTCCAGCCCCAGCGCGAGGTATTTGGCATGGTTTTGCGCCACCAGCTCTTTAACGTGAGCGAGTACCAGCACGCGGCCGCGCGCAAGCCGCGCCAGCTCAGCGATAACCAGGCTTTTTCCCGCACCGGTTGGTAGGACGATAACGGCAGGGGCGGTCTGGCGGCGAAAATAGGTCAGGGTGGCGTCAACCGCTTCCTGTTGATATGGGCGTAGTGTAAATGTCATTAGCGTGATGATTGTCCTTAAACTGCCAAATAGTATGCCATGAATCTTTTCACTTGAGTGACCCGACAAGCCCGTTATACTTACTCATTGTTACTACCCCATTTTTCGGACGCGAGTCCGACACCAGCACTATTTACAGGCTAAAAATACTTCATGCGACTTGATAAGTTTATCGCTCAGCAACTCGGCGTCAGCCGTGCTATTGCCGGGCGTCAGATCCGCGGTAACCACGTGACCATTGATGGCGAAGTGGTGCGCGATACGGCATTTAAACTGCAACCTGAACACGAGGTCGCCTACGAAGGCAACTCGCTGACTCAGCAGAACGGCCCGCGCTACTTTATGCTGAACAAACCGCAGGGTTACGTGTGCTCGACCGAAGATCCGGATCATCCAACGGTGCTCTACTTCCTCGACGAGCCGGTAGCTTACAAGCTGCATGCCGCAGGCCGTTTAGACATTGATACCACCGGCCTGGTGCTGATGACCGACGATGGGCAGTGGTCGCACCGCGTAACATCTCCACGTCATCACTGTGAGAAAACCTATCTGGTGCAACTGGAAAATCCGGTCAGCGACGATACTGCCGAGCAGTTCACCAAAGGCGTGCAACTGCACAATGAAAAAGATCTCACGAAGCCCGCCGTGCTGGAAGTTATCACGCCGACCGAAGTGCGTCTGACCATCAGCGAAGGGCGCTACCACCAGGTGAAGCGCATGTTTGCCGCCGTTGGCAACCGCGTAGTTGGCCTGCACCGTGAACGTATCGGCGCTATTGCCCTTGATCCTGACATGGAACCGGGTGAATACCGCCCGTTAACCGAAGAAGAAATTGCCAGCGTTGGCGCGCCAGAGCGCTGACAAACCCAGAGGTAGATTGTGACGTCCAGGCCGCGCTCGTCGTTCAGTATTGTGTTTATTCTTGGCCTTCTGGCCATGTTAATGCCGTTGTCGATAGACATGTACCTTCCGGCGCTGCCGGTCATCTCAGAACAGTTTGGCGTGCCGGCAGGCAGCGCGCAGATGACGCTCAGCACCTATATTCTGGGGTTTGCTGTCGGTCAGCTGTTGTATGGCCCAATGGCGGATAGCCTTGGGCGCAAGCCGGTTATTCTCGGCGGCACGCTGATTTTCGCCGCTGCCGCCTCAGCTTGTGCGCTTGCCCCGACGATTGACTATCTGATCGTGACCCGCTTCTTCCACGGCCTGGCGGCTGCGGCTGCGAGCGTGGTGATTAACGCCCTGATGCGTGATATCTACCCAAAAGAAGAGTTTTCACGAATGATGTCGTTCGTGATGCTGGTGACCACCATTGCACCGTTGGTTGCGCCTATTGTCGGCGGGGCAGTGCTGGTGTGGTTTAGCTGGCATGCGATTTTCTGGATCCTGGCGATTGCGGCGATACTGGCATCATTGATGATCTACTTCTTTATCGATGAAACGCTGGCCGTCGACAAGCGTCAGCCGTTCCGGCTCCGCACCACGCTTGGCAACTTTGCCTCACTTTTCCGCCATAAACGCGTGCTTTCCTACATGCTGGCGAGCGGTTTTAGCTTTGCGGCGATGTTCTCGTTTTTAAGCGCCGGGCCGTTTGTCTATATCGAACTCAATCACGTATCGCCGCAGCATTTCGGCTATTACTTTGCGTTGAATATCGTGTTCCTGTTTGTCATGACCACTATCAACAGCCGTTTTGTTCGCCGGGTTGGTGCGCTATGGATGTTCCGCGCGGGTCTGATTGTGCAGTTCGTGATGGCGGTATGGATGGTGGTGTGCGCCTTATTCGACGTTGGCTTCTGGTCATTAGTGTTGGGCATTGCGGTCTTTATTGGCTGTGTATCGATGGTGTCCTCAAACGCGATGGCGGTGATTCTCGATGAATTCCCGCATATGGCTGGCACGGCATCTTCGCTGGCGGGCACATTCCGTTTTGGTATCGGAGCGATTGTCGGCGCGCTGCTGTCAATGGCGACCTTCACCACCGCATGGCCGATGTTAATTTCCATTGCCCTTTGCGCCACCGGCTCCATCCTCTTCTACCTCTACGCCAGTCGCCCACGTAAAACCGCGCAGTAATACCTCTTTTGAGGGGCGAAATACGCCCCTTTTTTGATAAACATCAACAGAAATTGCATTTGCGATAGGGTGTGATGTTTCTTTTATGTAAAATCCATTTGTGTAAAAAGTCACATTGTTGTAGATAAAAAGGTTGTGTTAGATCACAGAAACGGGTACATATAGCGCGAAAACGCATCAGTACACCGAACTATGTCGTAGGAAGAATGTTGAATGCTGGCGTTTTTTTTGTGGATGCAGGACGATTTGTCAACAATGTGTTAATATGGATGTGAAATAATTGTGAAGCACTTTGCTTACCGGGAAGAACGTATGACATTTCAGCTCTCAATAGTACATCGACTGCCGCAAGATTATCGCTGGTTAGCGGGTTTTGCAGGTTCGAAAGTTGAACCGATTCCGCAAAATGGCGCATCGGGCGACAACACGCTGGTGGCGCTTAAATTATTAAGCCCGGATGGCGATAGCGCATGGCCGGTAATGCACTCGTTAAGCCAGGCGCTGAGCGATATCTCCGTGGATTGCTCAGTCCTCGAGTGTGAAGGGGAGCCGTGCCTGTTCGTCAAGAGCCAGGACGAGTTTGCCGCGACCTGCCGCCTGAAAAACTTTGGCGTAGCGATTGCTGAACCCTTTTCTGGCAACAACCCGTTTTGACCGTCAGCTCAATGCGATGAGCTGACGTGTATATTCCTGCTGCGGTGCTGTAAAGACGCGCCGACACTCACCTTGTTCGACAACCTCTCCCTGCCGTAAAACAATCACCTGGTGGCATAGCGAACGAATCACCTGCAGGTCGTGGCTGATAAAAATATAGGCCAGGCGATGCTTTTGCTGTAACGCTTTCAGCAATGCCAGAATCTGTGCCTGAACGGTACGGTCGAGTGATGAAGTCGGTTCATCCAGAACGATAAGCTCAGGTTTCAGGATCAGCGCCCGTGCAATGGCGATACGTTGACGCTGCCCACCGGAAAATGCCGCTGGATAACGGTGTCGCGTTTCAGGGTCTAATCCCACCTCCTGCATCACCTGAATAACCTGCTGCTCGCGTTCGTCACGCGAAAGCGCCGGTTGATGTACCTGCAAACCTTCTTCAATGATCTGCAACGCCGTCAGGCGAGGGTTTAGCGCAGAATTAGGATCCTGGAACACCACCTGAATACGATGGCGCAGCGGCAGCATCTGCTGACGGGTCCAGCCCTGAATGGCTTCGCCATTAAAACGGATATCCCCTTGTGACGCGATAAGCCGCAGCAGCGCCAGACCGGTTGTGCTTTTACCCGACCCCGATTCGCCAACCAGCCCCAGCGTTTCACCTGTGCGCAGTGAAAAACTGACATTGTTGACCACTCGGTTATTGTCCACAACCCGGCGCAGAATGCCCTTGCGGACCGGAAACGCCACGCAAAGCTGATTCACTTCCAGCACAGGAGCTGCGTCGGGCAGCAACGCAACGGGCGCGCCTGTGGGTTCGCTATCCAGCAGCTTACGCGTATACGGATGCACAGGGGCCGCAAACAGCGCACTGGCGCTGTTTTGTTCCACACAATGACCGTTCTGCATAACCGCCACCCGGTCAGCCAACTGACGAACAATACTCAGGTTATGGGTGATAAACAGCATGCCCATATTCAGCTCAACGCGCAGTTCGCGGAGTAATTGCAGAATTTGCGCCTGAACGGAGACATCCAACGCGGTCGTTGGCTCGTCGGCAATTAACAATTCCGGGCGAGTCAGCAGCGCCATGGCAATCATCACGCGCTGGCGTTCACCGCCGGAGAGTTGATGGGGAAAGTCCGTCAGTCGTTTTGCCGCATTGCGGATCCCCACTCTGTCCAGACAATCGAGGATTTCACCGCGCGCTGCCTCTTTGCGCATACCGCGGTGCAGGGAAAGCACTTCGTAGAGCTGTTTTTCCAGGTTATGCAGTGGGTTAAGCGACACCATCGGCTCCTGGAAAATCATGGCGATGCGGTTGCCGCGTACGCTACGTAGCATCTGTTCGTTGGCATGCAGCAGTGATTCGCCGCGAAAGCGAATGTCGCCACTCGGATAGCTGGCCGGTGGTTCCGGCAACAGGCGAAGTATCGACAGTGCCGAAACGCTTTTGCCGGAACCGGATTCGCCCACCAGCGCCAGCGTTTCTCCGGCATTCACCGACAATGACAAACCGTCGACGACGGTCGTGCTGACGCCCTGCTGACCAAAGGCGATGGACAGGTTATCGATTTCCAGAAGAGGAGGTTGCATCTTATACCGCCTTAGAAGGATCGAAGGCGTCACGTACCGCCTCGCCGATAAAAATCAGCAGTGACAACAGCACGGCGACGCAGAGAAAACCCGCGATCCCAAGCCAGGGCGCCTGTAAATTATTTTTACCCTGCAACAGCAGTTCTCCCAACGACGGTGAGCCGAGCGGCAGACCAAAACCGAGAAAATCGAGTGAGGTGAGGGTGGTAATGGAGCTGCACAAAATAAACGGAATAAAGGTCAACGTGGCAACCATGGCGTTTGGCAGCATATGACGCAGAATGATACTGCGATCGCTGACGCCCAGCGCCTGGGCTGCGCGAATATAGTCAAAATTGCGGGTGCGTAAAAACTCCGCGCGTACCACACCCACCAGCGTCATCCAGCCGAACAGTACGGTGATTGCTAATAGCCACCAGAAGTTGGGCTGCACCACGCTTGAAAGCAAAATAATTAAAAATAGCGTTGGCATGCCCGACCAGACTTCAATAAACCGCTGACCCCATAGGTCAATGCGTCCACCGTAGTAACCCTGTACCGCGCCCACCACCACGCCCATCACGCTGGCGCAAAGGGTGAGGATGATGCCAAACAGCAGCGAGATACGGGTGCCGTAAAGAATACGGGCTACCACATCCCGACCGTTTGCATCGGTGCCGAGCCAGTTTTGTCGCGACGGCGGCGAAGGGAAGGGGATATCGGTGCTGTAATTAATGCTGCTGGCATTAAAGCGGATAGGTGTCCATAGTACCCAGCCGTGTTTCTCTAATTGTTGCTGTAACCACGGGTCCTGATAGTCTGCGGCGGTGGCAAACTCACCGCCAAAGGTCTTCTCGCTATAACTTTTCAATACCGGTGAGTACAGGTGACCCTGGTAGCTCACCAGCAGTGGGCGGTCGTTGGCGATAAGCTCAGCGCACAGGCTACAGATAAAAATCAGCGCAAAGATCCACAACGACCAGTAGCCACGGCGGTTATGACAAAAGCGCGCCCAGCGCGCCTGATTCACGGAACTCAGCGTCATCTTAGCGGCCCTCAAAATCAATGCGCGGATCAACCAGCGTGTAGCTGATATCGCTGACGATATTCATCAGCAGTCCGATGAGCGTGAAAATGTAGAGCGTGCCGAACATCACCGGATAGTCACGGGAGACGGTGGCCTCATAGCCCAGCAACCCCAGCCCATTTAAAGAGAACATCACTTCAATCAGCAGTGAACCGGTAAAAAACATGCTGATAAAGGTGGCGGGGAAGCCCGCGATAACCAGCAGCATGGCGTTGCGAAAAATGTGCTTCCACAGGATCTGCTTTTCACCAACGCCTTTTGCCCGCGCGGTCACCACATATTGTTTGCGGATCTCATCAAGAAACGAGTTTTTGGTCAGCATAGTCAGTGCGGCAAAACCGCCAATGACCGTTGCCAGCACCGGCAGCGTAATATGCCAGAGATAATCGGTGATTTTCAGATACCACGGCAGGGTGTCAAAGTTGGCTGACACCAGCCCACGTAGCGGGAAAATATCGTAATAGCTGCCGCCAGCGAAAAACACAATCAGCACAATTGCGAACAAGAATGCAGGAATGGCGTAGCCGATAATAATGCCGGTACTGCTCCAGACATCAAAGCGGCTACCATTATACACCGCCTTGCGGATCCCCAGCGGAATGGACACCAGGTAGATAATCAGCGTGCTCCATAAGCCCAGCGAGACCGAGACCGGCAGACTTTCTTTCATCAGTTGCATCACTGAAGCATTGCGAAAGAGACTGTTGCCGAAATCAAACCGCAGATAATCACCGAGCATTTTGAAATAGCGCTCATGCAGCGGTTTATCAAAACCGTAACGCTGGGTGATCTCGGCGATCACTTCGGGATCAAGACCGCGCCCTCCACGATACTGGCTTTCAGCGATATTGCTCAGGCCCGCGCGTGACTGTCCACCGCCCATTCCACCGCCGCCGGGCAGGCTGCTTTGCTGACCGAATTCCACCGCCGCAATCGCCTGGTCTACCGGGCCACCGGGCGCAATTTGCACAATGAAAAAGTTGAGGGTGATAATCGCCCATAGGGTGGGGATTATCAGTAGCAGACGGCGGATAAGATAGGCACCCATGTTATCTCCTTAACGTCGGGCTGCGGGCAGTTTCGCCGCTTTATTAACGTCATACCACCAGGTGTCAAAGCCGGGCGCATCGGTGCCGGAACTGTAGAGCGGGTGTACGTTAGGGTAGGAAAATTTGCCCCAATAGGCGATTCGGCTGCCGGACATAAACCACATCGGCAGCATGTAATAATTCCAGGTAAGCACCCGATCCAGCGCCCGCCCCAAAGGCAGCAGTTTCTGCTGATTACCCTGCCCGAGAATAATCTGCTTAATCAGACTGTCGATGGCTGGACTGGCGACACCGGGGGAGTTGTAGGTCGAGTTGATGTATTCAGACGACCAGGCTATCTGTAAATCAGAACTTGGCCACGGCATCGCGCGCCACAGGCGGGGCATCATATCGTAATCACGCTTACGCATGCGGTTTGTGACCTGCGAGATATCCACCTGGCGCACGTCCATGGTGATACCCAGGCGGCGTAAATTATGTTGGAAAGGCATCACCCATTGGTCGTTTCCGCCGGAGGGGAGAAGCAGTTCAAAACGCAGCGGTTGTCCGGTTTTTTCATTCACCCGTTGCTGGCCTTTCAGCACCCAGCCAGCCTCGGTGAGCAAATTACCTGCCTTTAGCAAGTTATCACGGTCATAGCCATCGCCACGCGAGGTCGGCGGTTGATAAATTGAGGTGAAAACTTCAGGCGGCAGTTCGCTTTTTAACGGTGCCAGCAGCGTCAGCTCGTCGGCATCAGGATAACCGCGCGCGGCATATTCGGTATTCTGAAAATAGCTGTTCGCCCGGCTGTAGGCGTTGTAAAACAGCGCCTTGTTCATCCATTCAAAATCAAACGCCATCCCGACAGCTTCACGTACACGGCGGTCGGCAAAGACGGGACGCTGGATGTTAAAGGCCAGCCAGCGGGTATCCTGCGCCGCGTTATTCTTCTGCTCATCTTTGATGATAAAGCCGCTGGTGAAGTTCTTGCCGATATAGCGTGTGGCCCAGTTTTTGGCGCTGCTTTCAGTACGCACATCGTAGGCACCTGCTTTGAAGGCTTCGAAAGCGACATTATCATCGAGGTAATAATCGTAGCGCAGAGTGTCGAAGTTCCAGCGTCCGCGGTTAATAGGTAACTCGGCCCCCCAGTAATCTTTCACGCGGGAGTAAACGATGTACTGACCCATTTTCCAGTCGCTGATGCGGTAAGGGCCACTGGCCAGGGGAGGCTTGCTCAATGGGTCGCTAAGCTTATGATCCTTCCAGAACTTCTGCGGCAAAATGGGCAGGGTAAACAGGCCTAACATATCCTCTTTACCCGGCTTTGCCAGCACAATACGGACAGTGAGGGGGGCGATAGCGCTGACCGTAGTACCTTTATAAATCAGGCGAAACTGCGGCACCCCTTCGGTCATAAATTTATCAAAGGTAAACGCGACATCGCGGGCGGTTATCGGGCTGCCATCGTGAAAGCGAGCGTTGGGATTAAGCGTCAGTTCAACCCATGAATAATCATCAGCATAACGGGCGTGTTCAGCGACCTGCGGGTAGTAGCTACCGGGCTCATCGTCGGAGGTCGTATACAGGCCATCGTACAGCGCGTCAGTGCGCACAGCGGCATTGCCGCGTAGGGCATAGCGGTTGAAGTTATCGAAGGTCCCCAGCGCCGCTAGCGTGACGTTACCGCCTTTGGGTGCGGCAGGATTGACGTAATCAAAGTGATCAAAGTTGACGGCGTACTTCGGTTCGCCAATGACGGCAAACGCATCGCTCTCTTTTATTGTCTGGGCCTGAAGGGGAAGGCTGAATACCATCAGCAGGGTGATACAGATATGCGCTATGCTCACGACTGGGCTACCCCGCTTAAACGTATTTCCGGACTCGACTTTTACTCTGGAAGAGTAAATGACCTTCCTTCACTTGTGAAATATTTTGCTGGCTTACGATGTTCGGCCACCAACTGCTGAAGCGTCAGTGGACGGCTTATCAGATAACCCTGCAGGTAATCGACACCGTGCTCACTAAGCCAGGTTGCCTGCTCTTGCGTTTCCACCCCTTCAGCCACCGTCACCAGATTCAGGCGATGGGAGAGTGTTAAGACGGCATCCAATACCGGCGACGTGACCGTTTCATGGCCGATCGCGTTAACGAAACCACGGTCGATTTTCAGATAATCGAGAGTAAAGCGCTCAAGATAGATAAGCGCGCTATGACCTGTACCAAAATCGTCAATGGCGATCTCAATGTTTTCACCGCGCAGCCAGGTAAACAGACTCATCGCTTTCTCCTGGTTGAGCATGTCGCGTTCGGTAATTTCGAGCACCAACTGGAAATAGTTGTCAGGCAGGCTGGCGGCGAGTGTGCGGATATCCTGCTGGAAGCTCTCTGCAATCAGATGACTGGGCGCAATATTAACGCCGAGTTTCGCCCCCGGTGGCAGCACCTCTTTAAGCGTCTGCGCATCGCGGGCAATTAATTCGAATAAATGCCGGGTGAGCGGCACAATCAAATTCTGTGCTTCAGCGTAGCTGATAAACGCATCCGGTGGAATATTGCCCGCCGTTGGATGCGACCAGCGCATCAGGGCTTCCACCCCGCCGATTTGCTGGTTTTTGGCGTCGATGACCGGCTGATACACCACATAAAATTGCTGGTTCTTAATGGCCGAGAGGATCTCTTTGCCCGGCCGGGAATGGATAGTCCGTATGTAAAAACACAGAAGCCCACCAAGCACGCCGCAGGTTAGTCCGAGCAGAATGGAAAATACCAGGCCGTCTGTTCCCGTTGCGCTGCTGTAGAGATAGACCTCCAGCGGTACGCCTTTTATTTTCACGTGTCTTACCGCGGTGTCGGTAATGGCGGAAAGGGGGAGGGGCTTAGGGCTAAAAGTCGAAATGGCGGTTTTACCATTCACCACCAGCGCCACGCCGTTATAAGGCGTTTGCTTTGATGAGTAGAGCACCCACGGCATCAGGTTGGCGTTAATCGAGGCAAACACGCCACGATTTTCCAGCAGCGGGCTTTTCACCCACAGGACAAAGGCTGGGGTCGCGGGCATCATCGGTGTGCCGGCTAAAATTCCCATCACGTGATTTTTGCTAAGATCGAGATCCGGGACTAAATCCTTGAGTGGAAGATCCATTGGGCCGGTAGCGGAAGAACAATATGCCACATGATTATTGACCAGCAGAAAGGCTCGAACGTTCATGCTGAAGGCGGCGCGGGCGGTTAAGTCAGAGGAGACATCTGCGCACTGATTGAGCGTCAGCGGTTGCAGCGAATCCATAGTCACCAGAATCTGACTGAAGTAGTTTTCTAAATAGTTTTGCAGACTGGAAATGGTGCTATCAAACTGAGCGGCGCGGCGGTGGTGAAAGATTGAAAACTGCAATGCGCCTGCAATAAGCGCAATCAGTACGCCAGCGGCAATACTGATGAGGATAGTGCGGCGGTTAGCCAATCTTTCACGAGTAAACATTCAACTTCTCTATGCTACGGAACTCTAAAGAAAAGAATACTGATGAAGCATAAAAAAAGCACTGCCTGAGCAGTGCTTTTTTTATGTTTGCCGTCAGCCAAGGGAAACCGACGGTAAACGGCATTACGAACGACTCAGGACACGGCGAGCTTCGTTGTAACGTTTTTTCCAGTATGGCTCATTCATGCTGGAAATCATCACACCACTGCTGGTGGAAGCATGAACAAACTGATTATTGCCGATGTAAATTCCAACGTGGCGTCCAGTGGAGCCTGCGCGGAACAATACTAAATCACCGGTACGAAGTTGGCTGCGTGAAACTGACTTGCCTGATTCACGCTGTTCCGACGTTGAACGCGGCAGCTCTAAACCAAATTGTTCACGGAATGTACGCTGTACAAAGCTTGAACAGTCAACACCACGTTTGGTGTCGCCGCCCAGACGGTAACGGACACCTTTCCATCCTGCGTATTGATCCATCAGACGGGATTTCACGTCGAGGTTACGCACCATGGTTTCAAATTCATCCTGAGAGGCTTGCAGTGAAGAAGTGTCTTCGCTACCCACACCATGCGTCTCAGAATGCATGTTCTTTGCGGTATTACTGGTGGTACTACATGCAGAAAGCAGAACCGCGACTGCTACTGCTGGTATCGCTCGCAAGATATATCTCAAAATCGGCTGAGATTTGACCATTTTAGTTGTTTTCCCTTGAAGTCCTTAACGACGACGTCGTTATAAAAAATGCCAAACGCGTTTGAGACTAAATACACGCAATCAATGAGACAATTCTTTGAATTCAGATTTGTGGTGTAGCGCACAAATTTTTATTAGATAACAGAATAATTGCTCTTTGAAACGACAATCGCAAACGAGAGTACCTTAACGAAAGAGGCATTGCGAGCGGTTTTGGCTGATTTTTTATAAGAAATAGTGATACGCAAAGTTTAAAAATGAGAATGGCCAAAATTAGGCTGCGAGCTGTGTAAAAAATGGGCAACTCATTCATATTCAAAGTGAATATCATGACGAAAAAATGACGATAATTGATTTTGGTAAAAAAAACATGAGAGGGCAATAACCCTCTGGATGATGTCGCAGAGCGAAAACTTATTTATGCGGCGCGCTCTGCACCCTTAAATAGGGTAAGTTTTGTTCAAACAGCACGATGATTTTATCACTTAACGGCGTCAACAGAATCCATGGCACGCCGATGAGCACGGAGGTTAGTGAACCCACGGCGATATCCGTAAACCAGTGTGCGCCGATCATGACCCGAGGGAAGGCAAAAACGACAAAAATAGCCAGCGCGATAGCCAATGCTTTACGGCCAAAATAGCGCCACATGAAGGCCGCGAATATCAGCAACATCATGCCGTGATCGCCCGGGAAGCTATCCCGTGAACCATCTTTGGTATTAAACGAAATAACGTCACTCACTCGATGGGCGCCCGGCACAGACAGTGAAGGGCTGCTGCGAGTCACCGGGACAAGGTGCTGCGCCAGTTGATTGACGATGACCGCTGCCAGTAGCATCACCAGTCCGATAATCACCACCCGACGACGTCCGTTGCTGTCTTCTTTAAGCCAGAAGCTTAGCATCAGACAGCCCATTGCCAGCAGCGCACAGCCGTCAAAGGCGCGATTATTGATGACCGCTAAAAAACCGGCATAGGTCAGGTTGCCTGCGTTAAGCCCCTGGTTAAAGAAGCGGAAAATAGCGGTGTCCACGACCGACCAGAACCCATGATTCACGGGAATAAACCAGGACATAAATAACGCCACACCGGCGGCGTTAAGGACAATAATCAAGGGAAAGCGTGTACGCATCGTTATCTTCACAGCAAGTGGTCTCGCCGCAAACCTTAGCGGTATTACCCTAAACGAAGTTTCAACAGTGCTGATTGGAGTAAATTCCAATCTGTCTCTGCGTCGTTGATAAGCTCAACACGGCTATCGGGCGGAGCGACATTCTGCGTTTCAATATGTAAGTCGGCACCCTGGCGGTTAATGCGAACCAGCCCTTCCGGAATACGCATAACGGCTTTCAATCGCGCTACCGGGGCCAGGCGTGCCCACTCCAGCAGACCGATGGTATCAAATTGGGTATCGGCATCGAAAATCCAGCCGCAGGCATGATAGCCCTGGCCTTGATTGACACTGCGACGCCAGCGTTGATGCTCTGGCAAACTCAGTGCCGCGAGCCCTTTATTTGTCGGATGCGAATGGCTGTGCGCAGCACTTGCCGCAAGTTCGGTCAGGTTGTGGCGTGGCATATCAAGGAGAGCGATATCAATATTTCCCTGTGTGGCCAGGACGTGCAGGCGTTCAGCGCCGTTTTGCTGCCACCAGTGGCGCATTGCCTGCTGACTTTCCGGTGTAGCACGATCGGATTTGTTACTGACGATAATATCCGCCACCGCGAGCTGGTCGCGGAAGTTTTCATTATTGACGATTTTATCCTCCAGCAACTGACGCGGATCCATCACGCACACCGTGGCACGCAGATCTATCCACGGTTCATATACGGGAGCGGTTAACAGGTCGAGGATTTGTTTGGGGTGACCAAGACCCGTGGGCTCAATCAGCAGACGGTCAGGTTTGCCCTGGCGTAGCAGGGTGTTCAAACCCACTTGCATCGGTAGGCCATTGACGCAGCACATACAGCCACCGGGGATCTCTTTAAGTAAGGCCCCACTATCGGCTAATAGCGCGCCGTCGATACCTACCTCGCCAAACTCATTGACCAGTACGGCCCATTTTTCGTCGGCGGGTTTATGGGCGAGCAGGTGGAGAATAGAGGTCGTTTTCCCGCTGCCGAGAAAGCCGGTGATTAGATTGGTTTTAGTCACGAAAACTCCAGAGCATAAAGAGTATTAACGCGACAACTTTATCCTGGCGAAAACGTGACGCAAAGCAAAGCTTTCCGGTGAGCCAACCTGCGCTGACTCACCGAGGGGGGATTTGCGTTATCCGTTAAGTGCGGTCAACAGCGCCTGACGGGCACCTTGCTGAACCAGCGTTTGCCATGCGCCTTCAATTGCCTGCACGAATAGCGGATTGGCGGGTAGGTCGCGACCAAAAATTTCCTGTAAGGTCAGTAACGCTTCGACGCGGCTGTCATTGCTGCTGTTGCTCACAAGGTTGTGAATTTTTTCAGCCAGTGGGTCGCGGATATCAATGGTATTCCCGGCATCGTCCGTGCCGCTGACATAGCGCATCCAGGCGGCAACACCCAGCGCCAGCAGCGACCAGCGAGAGCCTTCGTTTAGATGGATACGAATACCGTCAAGTAACCGCTGGGGAAGCTTTTGACTGCCGTCCATGGCGATTTGCCAGGTGCGGTGCTGCAATGCCGGGTTACTGAAACGCTCAATCAGACTGTCGGCATAGGCATCGAAATCAACATGGGTGATGCGTAATGTCGGCGCCTGTTCCGCCATCATCAAATGGCGCGCGGCACGACGAAATGAGGCATCCTGCATACAGTCGCTGATGTGCGCATAGCCCGCCAGATAGCCCAGATACGCGAGGAATGAATGGCTACCGTTTAGCATGCGTAGCTTCATCTCTTCCCACGGGAGAACATCATCGACCATCTGTGCGCCAACGCTGCCCCAATCCGGGCGACCGGCGACGAAGTTATCTTCTATTACCCACTGAATAAACGGTTCGCAGCTAATGGCGCACGGATCTTCTACGCCGAGCTCGCGGGTGATTTCCGCCAGTGAATCTTTGGTTGCGGCGGGAACGATACGGTCAACCATGGTGCCCGGAAAGCTGACATGTTCAGCAATCCAGTTTGCTAGCTGCGGGGAACGCTGCTTAGCCATATCCAGCACCGCGTTTTTCACCACGTGACCGTTGTCGGGAATGTTATCGCAGGAGAGAACGGTAAATGCTGGCAGACCGCGTTCGCGGCGGCGATGCAGGGCTTCAACGAGGATCCCGGGCGCAGAATGAGGCTCCGTCGGTGAATGGAGATCGTGAATGATGCGCGGCTGAGTCAGATCCAGATGCCCCGTTGCCGGGTCGATGCAATAGCCTTTCTCGGTGATGGTCAATGAAACAATCGCCACCTGCGGTTCGCAGAATTTTTCGATAATAGCCGCCAATGAGTCCAGCTTAGCGTTCAGACACTCGTTCACCGCACCAACGATAATCGGCTGGTTACCGGCTGCGCTTTTTTCCATCACGGTAAACAGATGATCCTGCTGACGTAGCTGACTCATCAGCACATCGCCGCTGAACAGGCTAATTTCACAAATGCCCCAGTCGCCACCGTGCTGATTCAGTACTCGGTTGGTCAGCAGCGCCTGGTGCGCACGGTGAAAGGCACCAAAACCGAAGTGCACAATGCGCGAACGCAGTTGTTGCCTGGCATATTGTGGTAACTGCACGTTTGCGGGAAGGGTGCTGGAGGCTATTGTCTTCATTATCTACACATCCGATTAACCATTAATTAACGTCGGCAGTGTAAAGTTATATGACAGCAAATCAAATTGGTGTGCCGTATTTATCGCGTTAATGTGAGCTGGATCAATCAATCCAGGCGGATTGTTTGACCGTCATAAATAAGCCTGTATGGTAGTCGTCATTAACGGTGATTTTATTGGTATAACAACTTTATTTGAGGTGAGGCAATGGAACAAACCTGGCGTTGGTACGGCCCGAACGATCCGGTATCTCTTGATGATGTGCGTCAGGCTGGCGCAACGGGTGTTGTAACGGCTTTGCACCACATTCCTAACGGTCAGGTATGGCCTGTTGACGAAATTAAACAGCGTCAGGCTGTGCTGGCTGAAAAAGGGCTGACCTGGTCGGTCGTTGAAAGTATCCCGGTGCATGAAGATATCAAAACCGGCTCTGGGCAGTGCCAGACCTGGATTGCTAACTATCAGCAGAGCATCCGTAACCTCGCGGTGTGCGGTATTGATACCGTGTGCTACAACTTCATGCCAATCCTCGATTGGACGCGTACCGACCTTGAGTACACGCTTGCAGACGGCTCTAAAGCCCTGCGTTTTGATCAGATTGCCTTTGCCGCATTCGAACTGCATATCCTCAAACGTGACGGTGCGCAAAACGATTATACCGACGAAGAACAACGTCAGGCGCTGGCCTATTTTAATGCGATGAGCGAAGCGGAAGTCACCAAATTGACCCGCAACATCATCGCGGGCCTGCCTGGTGCGGAAGAGGGGTATACCCTTGACCAGTTCCGCGCGCGTCTGGCGGAATACGATCACATCAGCAAAGATCAGCTGCGTGAAAATATGGCCGTATTCCTGCGTGCGATTGTGCCGGTTGCTGAAGAAGCGGGCGTACGTCTGGCCGTTCATCCGGACGATCCACCGCGTCCAATCCTCGGTCTGCCACGCATTATCTCTACCATTGAAGATATGCAGTGGTTGAAAGAGACCGTCGACAGTATTAATAACGGTTTTACCATGTGCACCGGTTCTTACGGCGTACGCGCAGACAACGATCTGGTGAAAATGATCGAGACTTTTGGCGATCGTATCCACTTTACGCACCTGCGTTCGACCTGCCGTGAAGAAAACCCGAAAACCTTCCATGAAGGCGCACACTTACAGGGTGATGTAAACATGGTGGCGGTTGTTGACGCAATTTTGACCGAAGAGCAACGCCGTAAGAAAGCGGGCGATCTGCGCCCAATTCCAATGCGTCCTGACCACGGTCACCAGATGCTGGACGACCTGAAGAAGAAAACCAATCCGGGGTACTCGGCGATTGGTCGCCTGAAAGGGTTGGCGGAAGTGCGCGGCGTTGAACTGGCGCTGAAAATGACCAAATTCCGCGACCTGCTGTAATCGAGGATTTCTCTTCACACTGGTGCGGCTTTGGGCCTCGAAGCTTGCCCGTGTGGAGTATCTGGCAGCAACAAAAAAGGACAGCCAAACGGCTGTCCTTTTTTATGGGGCGATGTGCGGTGCTTCATCCCGGCATCGCATTCGCTCGGCCGAGCTACCCATGCGCGCTATTGTAGGCCTGATAAGCGCAGCGCCATCAGGCATAGCAGCGCACATTGCCGGATAGCGGCTACGCCCACTGGCCCGGACGAGATGCCGCTAGCATCGACTCCGGGTGTCGTGATTAGTCCGCGCGGCACATATAGCGTTTTTCTTCGATATGAACGCGAATTTTCTCACCGGTGGTCAGGTACTCAGGCACCTGAACAACCAGACCGGTGGTCAGGGTAGCAGGTTTAGTACGGGAGCTTGCAGAAGCCCCTTTAATGCCCGGTGCGGTTTCGGTGATTTCCAGATCCACCGTCTGCGGCAATTCCAGCGCCAGAACCTGACCGTCCCACAGCAGAACCTGCATATCTGGCATACCGCCTTCTGGGATGAACTGCAGTTCATCAGCAATCTGATCGTGAGCGAAGATATACGGGGTATAGTCTTCTTTATCCATGAACACGTACTCGTTGCCATCAATATAAGAGAAGTCAACGAAGCGGCGGTTTAAGGTCACGGTATCGACCATGTCGTCGCCTTTAAAGCGTTCTTCCACTTTCAGACCGGTGCTGACGTCGGAAAAACGCATTTTGTACAGCGTTGCCGCGCCACGGGCGCTCGGTGACTGAATATCAATGTTTTTTACAATCAGCAGCTTGCCGTTGTAATTCAGCACCATACCTTTTTTGATTTCGTTCGCTCTTGGCATTGCAGTTATCCTGTGAAAAAGGGTGTCGAAAATATCGCGTAAAAGTACTCGTGCCGGGCGTTTCAGGCAAGAGGAATTAAAGGCTTTTGCCATCGCTGACCAAAAGGTGGTACTGTGCGCCACAACTGACTCAATCCTCAAATCCAGAGCCCGCGATGGAATGTCGTCCAGACTGCGGCGCTTGCTGCACCGCACCTTCTATATCCAGTCCGATTCCGGGTATGCCGCATGGCAAACCTGCTAATACGCCATGCATTCAATTAGATGAACTTCAACGTTGTAAAATCTTTGGCTCACCTTTGCGCCCGAAAGTGTGCGCTGGGCTGCAACCGGAATCTGATATGTGCGGCGCAACCCGAATCGAAGCGATGACCTGGTTGTTACATCTGGAAGCGTTGACTGCGCCCTAAACGTCTTTAATTCGGGTCAGACAAACAATCGTGCTGACGCACAGCACCAGCGCAATCCAGAATACCGTGTGGTAGTTCCAGATTTCAGCCACGATCCCTGCCAGCGAACCGGCGATAATCCAGCCCACGCGTGAGGTATTGGCATACAGCGTGGTGGCTGAACCGGCTTGCCCCGGCATCAAATCCTGGAAATAAAGCATCCCAATCCCACCGAGAATACCGATGTAAATGGCGTTCAGTAGCTGCATGGCTAACAGCAGCGCCGGGCTATTAAAGGTCAACATGCCGATATAGAAGAGAAGGCCCGCCACCGCCGCGATGCGCATCAGGAAGCGTTTCCCGAGACGTTTCGCAAAGTAGCCTGCAATCAACATAGTGGGAATTTCAAGACCGGCAGCGGTGCCCATCATGACCCCAGCCAGTTTCTCCGGCAGGTGCAGTTCATTAATGATATACAGCGGCATATTGATGATATAAAGGCTGTTGGTGCCCCACATCAACGTGCAGATAACAAACAGCAGAAGGGTATCTTTGCGATTAGATCGCGGCGCCTGAATTGCACCGTTAGCTGACATTTTTTCTTTGCGCATGGTTGGCAGGAAAAACCAGACCATCGCTCCGCAGACCACAAACGCCACCGCCGCGGACAGGTACATTACCGTGAAGCTAAAACCCATGGCTAGCGCGTAGGCCAGCGGCGGACCAATAACCCACGCCAGAGACACCTGGGCACGCATAATTGAGCTGAACATCACCGCTTCGCGGCCCGTTTTATCAGCGTGTTCGCGGGCAAGGGCGAACATTTGTGGGTTGGCGGTTGAGCCAAAACTGCTGAGGAAAACGCCGACAAACAGCAAGATAAAGTAATTACGGTTCCAGGCGAACAGAACACAGGCCAGTACGCCAAGCAGACAACAGCCGACGATCAGATTTTTACGGTCGCCGCGTTTATCCGAATACCCCGCCAGAAACTGGCTGACCAAAATGCCAATAATCGCGCTACCGGTAAAGAAGAATCCCACCATTGCTGGGCGAACGTGGACTTCATTACTCAGGAATAAACTCAGCGTTGGCGTCTGTAACGCGCCAGCGATGCCGGTTAAAAACGCGACAATCAGAAATGATGATGACGTGAAATCAATCGAGCGCCGAGGGGCGGCGGCGGTACTGTTTTGCATATTGTTTTATCGGTCACTTTAGGAGAGGCGGGGAGTTTACGCCGCGACTCAGAAAATGAACAGTAACCTAAATCAAATTTGGCACTGAAAAATAAAAAACCATTTCAAAAATTAGCTTACGTCTTGCTGACGCTATCACCTGAACCCATTTTTAGCTTCAGCAGATGTGGCGATAATGCTAATGAAATGTGCTGTAGATCTGATTTTTGCGATCAATTTTACGGCATAACTTGCAGGCTGATTAAGAAAGGCACAAAATTATTGAAACGTTTCAGCGTCGTCTTCAGCATCAGGTCCGCTAAGTACGGCGATTTTTTCTCACAAAAGCTGAATCGATTCAATTCGAAGAGCGAGGGGAACCATGTTCCAGTTAACTGTTCAGGATATTCATCCCGGCCAGCAGGCCGCGAATAAAGAAGAAGCTATTCGGCAGGTTGCTGCAGCGCTCGTTAGCGCAGGCAACGTGGCGGATGGTTACGTTGCCGGTATGCTGGCGCGTGAGCAACAAACCTCCACTTTCCTCGGTAATGGCATTGCCATTCCGCACGGCACCACCGATACCCGCGATCAGGTATTGAAAACCGGCGTCCAGGTTTACCAGTTCCCGCAGGGTGTTACCTGGGGTGAAGGGCAAACTGCGTACGTGGCTATCGGTATTGCCGCAAGCTCTGACGAACACCTTGGCCTGCTGCGTCAGCTGACGCATGTGCTGAGTGACGACGCTGTCGCTGAACAGCTGAAAACCGCCACCACGGCGGAAGAGCTGCGCGCGCTGCTGATGGGCGAAAAGCAAAGCGAAGCGCTGAAACTGGATAACGAGATGTTGTCGCTGGATGTCGCCGCGAGCGACCTGGTGACATTACAGGCGTTGAATGCCGCGCGTTTAAAAGAAGCTGGTGCGGTTGATGCCAACTTTGTTGCCCGTGTTATTAACGAACAACCGCTGAATCTGGGGCAGGGTATCTGGCTTAGCGACAGTGCGGAAGGTAACCAGCGTAGCGCCATTGCGGTTAGCCGTGCGGCAACGCCATTCACCGTGGGTGAGGCAACCGCCGCGGTATTGATTACCGTCGCTATGGCTGACGCACAGCCAACCGCCGTGCTGAACCGTCTGGTCAATCTGCTGCTGGACAATAAAGCTGAACGCTTGCTGAAAGCCGACGCCGCCACGCTGCTGGCGCTGCTGACCAGTGATGACGCTGCCGCAGAAGATGTGCTGAGCGAAGAGTTCGTTATCCGTAACGAACACGGCCTGCATGCACGTCCTGGCACCATGCTGGTGAATACGATTAAACAGTTTACCAGCGACATTACCGTCACCAATCTTGACGGCAGCGGTAAACCTGCCAACGGACGTAGCCTGATGAAGGTCGTCGCGCTGGGTGTTAAAAAAGGTCATCGTCTGCGCTTTACCGCCCAGGGTGATGATGCTCGTCAGGCGCTGGACGCCATTGGCGAAGCAATTGCTTCAGGCCTTGGGGAGGGCGCATAAATGAGCAGAAGAGTAGCCACAATTACCTTAAACCCAGCCTATGATTTGGTAGGGTTTACGCCAGAAGTTGAACGCGGTGAAGTGAACCTCGTGCGCACCACCGGGCTGCATGCAGCCGGTAAAGGCATCAACGTGGCAAAAGTGCTGAAGGATTTAGGTATCGACGTCACCGTCGGTGGCTTCCTGGGCAAAGACAACCAGGACGGCTTTCAGCAACTGTTCAGCGAGCTGGGCATTGCCAACCGTTTCCAGGTGGTGCAGGGCCGTACCCGTATTAACGTTAAGCTGACCGAGAAAGACGGTGAAGTCACCGATTTCAACTTCTCCGGCTTTGAAGTGACGCCAGCAGACTGGGAGCGTTTTGTTAACGATTCTCTGAGCTGGCTGGGTCAGTTCGACATGGTGTGCGTCAGCGGCAGTCTGCCAGCCGGCGTGAGCCCAGAGGCATTCACCGACTGGATGACGCGTCTGCGCAGCCAGTGTCCATGCATTATTTTCGACAGCAGCCGTGAAGCGCTGGTGGCCGGCCTGAAAGCTGCGCCGTGGTTAGTCAAACCAAACCGTCGTGAGCTGGAGATCTGGGCAGGCCGCAAGCTGCCTGAAATGAAAGACGTGATTGATGCTGCACACGCGCTGCGCGAGCAAGGTATCGCTCACGTGGTTATCTCACTCGGCGCTGAAGGTGCGCTGTGGGTTAATGCTTCCGGCGAGTGGATTGCCAAGCCGCCTTCAATGGAAGTTGTCAGCACAGTGGGTGCCGGAGATTCAATGGTTGGTGGCCTGATTTATGGTCTGCTGATGCGTGAATCCAGCGAGCACACACTTCGTCTGGCAACGGCAGTCGCGGCGCTGGCAGTTAGCCAGAGTAACGTCGGCATTACTGATCGTACCCAGTTGGCCGCGATGATGGCGCGTGTCGACCTGAAACCTTTTAACTAACAGCGGGAGAGGCGTATGAAAACGCTGCTGATTATCGATGCCAAACTCGGACAGGCTCGCGCTTATATGGCGAAGACCCTGCTGGGAACAGCTGCGCAGAAAGCGCATCTGGAGTTGATTGATAACCCAAATGACGCCGACCTGGCGATCGTATTGGGATCCACACTGCCAGTTGATACTGCGCTGGTGGGCAAACAGGTTTACCTCGGCGACATCAACCGTGCGGTTGCGCACCCTGAACTGTTCCTGAGCGAAGCAAAATCACACGCTTTACCGTACGAAGCGCCAGCGCAGGCTGAGCCAACAGCGACCGGTGCGGTGAAACGCATTGTTGCCGTAACCGCCTGTCCGACCGGTGTCGCGCATACCTTTATGGCGGCAGAGGCGATTGAAACCGAAGCCAAAAAACGCGGCCTGTGGGTGAAAGTAGAAACCCGTGGTTCCGTGGGTGCGGGTAATGCTATTACGCCAGAAGAAGTTGCCCAAGCGGATCTGGTGATTGTGGCGGCGGATATCGAAGTCGATCTGGCGAAGTTTGCTGGTAAACCGATGTACCGCACCACGACCGGTCTGGCGCTGAAGAAAACCGCGCAGGAACTGGATAAAGCCGTGGTTGAGGCGAAGCCTTATCAGCCAACTGGGCAGAAATCACCTGCCGATAGCGCGAAGAAAGAGAGCGGTGGTGGAGCATATCGTCACCTGCTGACCGGCGTATCTTATATGCTGCCGATGGTTGTTGCGGGCGGTCTGTGTATCGCGCTCTCCTTCGCATTCGGTATTAAAGCCTTTGAAGTGAAAGGCACGCTGGCGGCGGCGCTGATGCAAATTGGCGGCGGTTCAGCCTTTGCCTTGATGGTCCCTGTGCTGGCGGGCTTTATTGCTTTCTCCATCGCTGACCGTCCGGGTCTGACCCCAGGTCTTATCGGTGGTATGTTGGCCGTCAGCGGTGGTTCCGGCTTTATTGGCGGTATCATTGCGGGCTTCCTGGCCGGTTATGTCGCACGTTTGATTAGCACCAAGCTGAAACTGCCACCGAGCATGGAAGCGCTGAAGCCTATTCTGATTATCCCGCTGGTTTCCAGCCTGATTGTTGGTCTGGCGATGATCTACCTCATCGGTACGCCGGTTGCGGCACTGCTGAACTGGCTGACCCACTGGCTGCAAACCATGGGCACCGCGAATGCGGTACTGTTGGGGGCAATTCTCGGCGCGATGATGTGTACCGATATGGGTGGCCCGGTAAACAAAGCGGCATATGCCTTTGGTGTGGGCCTGTTGAGTACCCAAACCTATGCGCCGATGGCGGCGATTATGGCGGCCGGTATGGTGCCACCGCTGGCGATGGGTATTGCCACGCTGGTTGCGCGTAACAAGTTCGACAAAGGTCAACGTGAAGGTGGTAAAGCGGCGCTGGTTCTGGGTCTGTGCTTTATCTCTGAAGGGGCTATTCCGTTCGCGGCGCGTGACCCAATGCGTGTTCTGCCTTGCTGTATCGTCGGCGGCGCAGTGACCGGTGCTATCTCGATGGCAGTTGGTGCGAAACTGATGGCACCGCACGGCGGCCTGTTCGTCCTGCTGATCCCGGGTGCGATTACGCCGGTACTCGGTTACCTGGTGGCGATTGTGGCCGGTACGCTGATTGCAGGTCTGGCTTACGCCGTGCTGAAACGTCCGGAAGGTGAGGTGGCTGCGAAAGCATAAGACTCGCTGCCAACAAAAAAGGGCCGATGATTCGGCCCTTTTTTTATGTTCACCGGCCAAGCGCAGCGCCGCCGGGGAATTCTGGACAATCAGGCAGCCGCAGTCTCAGTCTGCTGCGCCTTCAGCCAGGCAATCTCTTCCGCCCAGATATCCGGGTTAACGGTTTCTAATACCAGCGGAATACCGTCAAAACGATTGTCCTGCATAATCCAGCGGAAGGCATCATGACCAATATTACCTTCACCCAAACTGTGGTGACGGTCAACGCGACTGCCGAATGCGCTTTTGGCGTCGTTCAAGTGCATGCCGCGCAGATAGTTAAAGCCCACGATGCGCTCAAATTCAGAAAAGGTTTCGGCACAAGCTTCGCTGGTGCGTAGGTCATAGCCAGCGGCAAAGGCGTGACAGGTGTCGATACACACGCCGACGCGGGACTTATCCTCAACGCCGTCGATGATCGCCGCCAGATGCTCAAACTTAAAGCCAAGATTGCTGCCTTGCCCAGCGGTATTCTCAATCACCGCCGTAACCCCTTCGGTTTGCGACAGGGCGATATTGATCGACTCGGCAATGCGCGCCAGACACTTGTCTTCCTCAATCTGTAATAGGTGACTGCCCGGGTGGAAGTTCAGCAACGTCAGCCCAAGCTGCTGACAGCGCGTCAGTTCGTCGATAAAGGCTTCGCGGGATTTCTCCAGCGCCTCTTCAACCGGGTGACCAAGGTTAATCAGATAGCTGTCATGGGGGAGAATTTGTGCTGGAGTGTAGTGATACTTTTCACAAGCGGCTTTGAAATCGTCGATGATCTCAGTGGTTAACGGTGCCGCACGCCACTGGCGCTGGTTTTTGGTGAACAGGGCGAATGCGGTCGCTTCGATTTCTGCGGCGCGAATCGCGGCATTAGCTAAACCGCCAGCGGCGCTGACGTGCGCTCCAATGTATTTCATATCGTTAAACCCGCCATACTCAAAAGGGGAGAGTATAGCGGGTTGGTCGTGCTGAGTCGTGTTCCTTTATGCCATCACGGAATGAATACCCACGTTAATCGCGGCACCACCGACAATCAGCCAAATGAACAGAACCAGCGCCATCAGCAGCGGTTTAGCACCGGCTTTTTTCAGCGCGCTAATGTGGGTCGTCACCCCCAGCGCTGCCATCGCCATCGCCAGCAGGATGGTGTCGAGCGTAATCAACATCTGCACCACGCTTTGTGGCAGCAGGTGGAACGAGTTAAAGATAGCCACCACGATAAACAGAATGGCAAACCACGGAATGGTGATTTTGCTTTTCTGCTCAGCGTTAGCCGGAGCCAGTGCTTTGACGCGGGCCGCCATAAACAGCAGGAACGGCGCTAACATCATCACACGCAGCATTTTGGCTATCACCGCAGCGTTTTCTGCTTCCGGACTAATCGCATGACCGGCTGCGACTACTTGCGCCACTTCATGCATGGTGGAGCCGATATAAATCCCGTAGGTTTCCGGGCTAAACCAGTGTGCAAGCAGCGGGTACATAGCGGGATAGAGGAAAATCGCCAGCGTACCGAAAATCACCACCGTTGCTACGGCGACCGTCACTTTGCTGGCCTCAGCTTTGACCACTGGTTCTGTTGCCAATACCGCTGCTGCACCGCAAATACTGCTCCCGGCACCAATCAGCCAACTGGTATGTTTATCCAGCCCGAAGACTTTCTGTCCTAACCAACAGGCGATGAAGAACGTGCTGGTTAGTGTCAGAACGTCAATGATGATGCCGCTGACGCCAACGTCAGCAATTTGGGCAAAAGTCAGACGGAAGCCATACAGGATAATCCCCAGTCTTAATAAATGCTGCTTGGCGAAAACGACCCCGCCATCGCACGACTGCCATAGTTTCGGATATACCGTGTTACCGATGACCATCCCGAATAAAATAGCCAGCGTCAGCGCGCTCATCCCCGCACCCGCAATCGCCGGTACGCTACCTGCCCATACCGCCGCGCCGGTGATGACTGCGGTGAGCGCGAGCCCAGGAATAAAGTGTTTGATACTACGATGATGATGCGTCTGTAAGGTGACTTGTGTCATAACCTTCTCCTTTGTCTGGCTAAAAGATTACGCTCGACTGGCTTAAAGATAAAATTGATTATATATTTATAATTAATCGTAATAACTGGTAAGGGCGGCCCTGACAGGCTGAAGACATATGCATATCACGCTGCGGCAGTTAGAAGTTTTTGCTGAGGTGCTAAAAAGCGGCTCCACCACGCAGGCCTCGCAGATGCTGGCACTGTCACAATCGGCGGTCAGTGCGGCGCTGACTGACCTCGAAGGTCAGCTTGGGGTGCAGATGTTTGACCGGGTCGGAAAGCGCCTGGTCGTGAATGAACATGGGCGCTTGTTATACCCGCGCGCGCTCGCGCTACTAGAGCAGGCGGGCGAAATAGAACAACTGTTTCGCGAAGATAACGGGGCTATCCGGGTCTATGCCAGTAGCACCATCGGTAACTATATTCTGCCGGAGGTCATCGCGCGTTATCGCAAGGATTTCCCCACATTGCCGCTGGAGATGAGCGTCGGCAATAGTCAGGATGTGATTAACGCGGTGGCGGATTTTCGCGTTGATATCGGGCTGATTGAAGGGCCATGCCACTCGGCGGACATTATTGCCGAACCGTGGCTCGATGATGAACTGGTGGTGTTCTGTGCGCCTGACAGCGCCTGGATAACCGGTGAGGTCACGCTAGATACGTTGGCAAAAGCACCGTGGATCCTGCGAGAAAAAGGATCAGGTACGCGGGAGATTGTTGATTACCTGCTGCTTTCCCATTTGCCGCAATTCCAGATGGGCATGGAGCTTGGCAACTCCGAAGCCATCAAACATGCCGTGCGCCATGACTTAGGCATCAGCTGTTTATCCCGCCGGGTGATTGCCGAACAGCTAGCGGTTGGTTCGCTGGTAGAAGTGGCCATTCCATTACCAACGTTAAGCCGCACCCTGTGGCGGATTCATCACCGGCAGAAGCATCTCTCTAACGCGCTAAAGCGTTTTCTTCACTACTGCGATATCTAAATCAGGCAGCGGGTGCTTTACTTATAATAAGGGCGCAATCATGAAGCTCTCTTATAACTGCGCATTTCTGCCGTGAAATGCGCAGATCGTCTGCTACAATCTCGCCTCATTTTTTGGATGGATAGCATTTTCACATGGGTTCCGAATCAAAAACCACACAAGCGCCCGCGTTACGTCGCGAACTCAAGGCGCGTCACCTGACGATGATCGCCATCGGTGGCTCCATCGGTACAGGTCTTTTTGTTGCATCTGGTGCAACCATTTCCGCGGCGGGTCCAGGCGGCGCACTGTTTTCCTATATTCTGATTGGCCTGATGGTGTACTTCCTGATGACCAGTCTGGGCGAACTGGCGGCGTATATGCCGGTATCCGGTTCGTTCTCCACCTACGGCCAGAACTATGTTGAAGAAGGTTTTGGTTTCGCGCTGGGCTGGAACTACTGGTACAACTGGGCGGTGACTATCGCCGTTGACCTGGTGGCGGCACAGCTGGTGATGAACTGGTGGTTCCCGGACACCCCGGGCTGGATCTGGAGTGCGCTGTTCCTGTGCGTCATTTTCCTGCTGAACTACATCTCAGTGAAAGGCTTCGGTGAAGCAGAATACTGGTTCTCGCTGATTAAAGTGACCACCGTTATCATCTTTATCATCGTGGGCGTCATGATGATCCTCGGTATCTTTAAAGGTGCGCAGCCGGTTGGCTGGAGCAACTGGACTACCGGTGATGCGCCATTCGCTGGCGGTTTTTCCGCGATGATCGGTGTGGCGATGATTGTCGGTTTCTCCTTCCAGGGGACTGAACTTATCGGTATCGCGGCGGGCGAATCTGAAGATCCGGAGAAGAACATTCCGCGCGCAGTCCGTCAGGTCTTCTGGCGAATTCTGCTGTTCTATGTGTTCGCGATCCTGATTATCAGCCTGATTATTCCGTACACCGATCCAAGCTTACTGCGTAACGACGTGAAAGATATTTCCGTCAGCCCGTTCACCCTGGTCTTCCAGCACGCGGGTCTGCTGTCTGCGGCGGCGGTGATGAACGCGGTTATTCTGACGGCCGTGCTGTCGGCGGGTAACTCCGGGATGTATGCCTCTACCCGTATGCTCTACACCCTGGCATGTGATGGCAAAGCGCCGCGTATTTTCGCCAAACTGTCTCGTGGCGGCGTACCGCGTAATGCACTGTATGCCACGACGGTGATTGCGGGCCTGTGTTTCCTGACGTCTATGTTTGGCAACCAGACCGTTTACCTGTGGTTGCTGAATACCTCAGGCATGACCGGTTTTATCGCCTGGTTGGGGATTGCGATTAGCCATTACCGCTTCCGTCGCGGTTATGTGATGCAGGGACACGATATTAACGATTTGCCGTACCGTTCCGGGTTCTTCCCGCTAGGGCCAATTTTCGCTTTCGTACTGTGCCTGATTATCACTCTGGGCCAGAACTATGAAGCGTTCTTGTCAGATACCATCGACTGGGGCGGCGTTGCGGCGACCTATATTGGTATCCCGCTGTTCCTGATTATCTGGTTTGGCTACAAATTCAGCCGTGGTACGCACTTCGTTCGCTATAGCGAAATGCACTTCCCGGGGCGTTTTAAGCAATAATCTGTGGTCAGCGACACATCATAAACCTCTCTTCGGAGAGGTTTTTTTTCGCCTGTATGTGAATCATTAGACGTAATTGTTTACGCATTGACATAACTTTAAATAACCTGAATTGATAATTGTTATCATTACGTTTATCATCTTGTCCCATACAAATGGATGAAGCCACTTCCTCTCCTGACTGGATAACAGGCTGAGGGGACTAGCCACATCTGCAAAAAACAGGCCGCGGTTAGCGGCGTTGAAGTAGCACCTGTGAGTAAGACCCCTTTGTTTTGATTTAGTATTCACCTCATGGAGATATGGAATGTTTAGGTTAAACCCCTTGGTTCGGGGCGGGCTGTGCGCGTCCGTAATGTCCCTGGCGCTGCCTGTAAGCGCTGCGGATGATAATGAAGTTATGGTCGTGACGGCAGCGGCCACCGAGCAAAGCGTGAAGGATGCGCCTGCCAGCATCAGTGTGATTACCGAAGAAGACCTGAAGCGTAAACCGGTACAAAACCTGAAAGATGTACTGAAAGAAGTGCCGGGTGTACAGCTCACTAATGAAGGGGATAACCGTCAAGGCGTCAGTATTCGTGGCCTCGACAGCAGCTATACCCTGATCCTCATTGACGGCAAACGCGTGAACTCCCGCAACGCCGTCTTCCGCCACAACGACTTCGACCTGAACTGGATCCCGGTAGACGCCATCGAACGTATCGAAGTGGTGCGTGGCCCAATGTCTTCACTGTACGGCTCCGATGCGCTGGGCGGCGTGGTGAACATCATTACCAAGAAAATTGGCACCAAATGGACGGGTAGCGTCACTGCGGATACCACTATCCAGGAACATCGTGACCGTGGCGATACGTGGAACGGTCAGTTCTACACTTCTGGCCCGCTGGTGGATGGCCTGCTAGGGATGAAAGCGTTCGGTAGCCTGTCTAAGCGTGAGAAAGACGATCAGCAACTCTCCAGCACCAGTACCACGGGTGAAACGCCGCGTATCGAAGGGTTTACCAGCCGCGATGCTAACGTTGAGTTTGCGTGGACGCCAAATGAAAACAACGATATCACCGCTGGTTACGGCTTTGACCGCCAGGACAGGGATTCTGACTCGCTGGACCAAAACCGTATTGAGCGCCAGAACTACTCGTTAAGCCATAATGGCCGTTGGGATTTGGGCACTAGCGAGCTGAAGTATTATGGCGAAAAAGTGGCTAACAAAAACCCAGGCAACAGCAGCGAGATCACCACCGAAAGCAACACTATTGATGGCAAATATGTGCTGCCGTTGGGCGTGATTAATCAGTTGGTGACCTTTGGTGGCGAATGGCGTCACGATAAATTAAGCGATCCGGTCAACCTGACGCGTGGCACGAGCACCGAAACATCTGCTAGCCAGTACGCGCTGTTTATTGAAGATGAGTGGCGTATCTTCGAGCCGCTGGCGCTGACCACCGGTATCCGTATGGACGATCACCAAACCTACGGCGATCACTGGAGCCCGCGTGCGTACCTCGTTTACACCGCGACTGATACCATCACCGTCAAAGGCGGCTGGGCGACTGCGTTTAAAGCGCCATCTCTGCTGCAACTTAGCCCAGACTGGGCAACGAACTCTTGTCGTGGCGGTTGCCGGATTGTCGGTAGCCCGGATCTGAAACCCGAAACCAGTGAGAGCTATGAAATCGGCCTGTACTATCAGGGCGAAGAAGGCTGGCTGGATGGCGTACAGGCGAACATCACCACCTTCCAGAACGATATTGATGACATGATTAATATCACCCGTACTGCGAACATCAACGATGCACCTGGCTACTCAAACTTTGTCGGTTTTGATACCAACAGCAGCGGTAAGCGCGTGCCGGTGTTCGCCTACTACAACGTCAACAAAGCGCGTATCCGCGGCGTGGAGACGGAGTTGAAAGTGCCGTTTGGCGATGAGTGGAAAATGTCGCTGAACTATACCTATAACGATGGTCGTGACTTGAGCGATGGCGGCGATAAACCGCTTAAGGAGCTGCCGTTCCACACCGGTAATGGGCGTCTGGACTGGACACCGGTACAGGATTGGTCGTTCTATCTGGCGGCAAGATACACCGGCCAGCAGCGTGCGGTGAGCGCCACCTCGAAAACACCGGGCGGCTACACCACCTGGGATTTGGGCGGCGCATGGCAGGCGACGAAAGATATCAAATTACGTGCGGGTGTGTTGAACCTGGGGGATAAAGACCTGCAGCGTGACGACTACAGCTATAACGAAGACGGACGCCGTTACTTTATGGCGGTGGATTACCGCTTCTAAATCGAGCACTCCCGGCGGCGCTACGCTTGGCCGGGCTAACAAATAGTCACAATCGTAGCCCGGCCAAGCGTAGCGCCGCCGGGAAGGGCTACGAGCCCCATCAGGTTGAGGCTATTTCAACAAATGCTCGGCGTGGAAGCGCAAATGATCCTCAATAAACGAGGCAATAAAGTAATAGCTGTGATCGTAACCCGGCTGAATGCGCAACGTCAGCGGCCAATCTTTCTGCCGTGCCGTTTCAGCAAATACCGCAGGTTGTAGCTGGTCGGCGAGGAACTGATCGTTATCGCCCTGGTCAATCAGCATGGGGATGGCGTCCGCGTGATGGCTGGCGCGGAGTAGCTCGGTGCTGTCCCACTCCCCCCAACGCGTTTTATCCTCGCCCAAATACGCGGCGAAAGCTTTTTGTCCCCACGGTACCCGGCAAGGATTGACGATCGGCGCAAAAGCCGACGCGCTGCAATATTTACCCGGATTCTTCAGCGCCAGCATCAGCGCGCCGTGCCCACCCATTGAATGTCCGCTAATCGCGCAACGAGGGCTGACGTTGAATTGGGATTGAATCAGCGCCGGGAGTTCGTCGCGAAGATAGTCATACATGCGAAAATGCGCCGCCCACGGTGATTCGGTGGCGTTGAGATAAAAGCTGGCGCCCTGGCCAAGATCGTATCCGGCATCGTTGGCGACACCTTCACCGCGCGGGCTGGTATCCGGCATGACCAGCACAATGCCAAGCTCTGCGGCCACCCGCTGTGCGCCCGCTTTGGTAGTGAAATTTTCGTCATTACAGGTCAGGCCGGAGAGCCAGTACAGCACCGGCGGGGGATTTTTTTTACCGTCAGGTGGCAAAAAGAGGCTAAAGGTCATCGGGCAATTTAGCGTGGTGGAATGGTGCTGCCAGCGCTGCTGCCAGCCGCCATAACAGCGGTGCTCTTCGAGCATTTCCATGCGGGATCCTCGCGTTTTTTGTCAGAATTAATAGGCCCATCATACAGATAATTCATCAGCGGTGAGTAACTTTCACTTCCGGATAACCACTACATGTTGCATCATAAAGATAACTTTACATTCACATTTGAGGCTGTATGCCGGTACGCATTGCGCTAAGCGGCTTTCTGGTGCTGGTCGCCACCATGGGCATCGGTCGCTTTGCCTTTACCCCCCAGGTGCCGCTGATGATAGCTCAGGGGCAACTGACGCTCACAAGCGCAGGGCTGGTGGCTGCGCTCAACTATCTGGGCTACCTGATAGGCGCTTGGGATGCGATGCGGACACGTCGCGGCGTCGAAGCGCGACTGTATTTGGGAATTATCGGTGCCGTGGCGCTGACCTTTCTCTCGGCATTGGCGGATAACGCCTGGCTGCACGGCGCGCTACGTCTGGTGATTGGTTGCATGAGCGGTTGGGCCATGGTGCTGACGGCGGCATGGGTTAACGAACGGCTGGCGCATTATGCCAGACCCGGGCTCAGCGCTGCGGTCTTTGCCGGGCCAGGGGCGGGCATTGCCCTTAGCGGTCTGTTAGGCGTTTTTATTCATGCGCAATCGCTGAGTGCGGCGGCGGGCTGGCAGCTGTACGGTGTGCTGGCATTATTACTGGTGGTGATGATTGGCCGCTGGTTACCGCGTCCGGGCGAACTGCATCGCAGCGGTGAACAGCCGCAGCCGCTGATATTGACCAGCAACCTAAGGCGACTGGTGTGGAGTTATAGCCTGGCCGGTTTTGGCTACATTTTGCCTGCCACTTTTTTATCGCAAATGGCGAGTCAGCGTTTTCCTGACAGCCTGTTTGCTCAGTTTATCTGGCCTATCTTCGGGCTGGCGGGCGCCACCGGCATTGCGCTGAGTATTGCCATGCGCGGGGTAGGGCACTCTTATCAGCGGCTGGCGATTGTGCTGTGGCTCCAGGGGGCTGGTGTACTGGCAGCCTGGCTGCTACCGGGAATGAGCGGGTTGGTTGGCGGTGCGCTCCTGGTGGGCGGTGGCTTCCTTGCTGCCGTTCAGCTTTCTTTATTATACGGTCGCGAACTGGCGCCACACCATGCGCGCTATATGGCGGGGCTGCTGACTACCGGCTATGCCGTAGGACAGTTGGTCGGGCCAATGACTTCGGCACTCTCAACATGGCTGACGCAACGCCTTGAACCCGCATTAGGCATTGCCGCTATTGCACTACTGGTTGGTGGGGCGTTGGTCTGGCGACCTCAGCCTGACAGATAATACCGATTGCAATAATTATCACTACGAATACTGGATTCTGTGCGTCACCTCACGCACAATGAGAACAAACTTTGCCCCATAAGCAAAGCGCCACGCCTGCAGGAGAAGAGACGATGTCATCACTGAGTAAAGAAGCGGTACTGGTACATGAAGCGCTAGTCGCCCGTGGCCTGGAAACGCCGTTGCGCCCACCGGTGCGCGAAATGGATAACGAAACCCGCAAGCAACTGATTTCCGGTCATATGACCGAGATCATGCAACTGCTGAATCTCGATTTGAGTGATGACAGCCTGATGGAAACCCCACGTCGCATCGCCAAAATGTATGTGGATGAGATTTTCTCCGGTCTTGATTACGCCAATTTCCCGAAAATTACCGTTATCGAAAACAAAATGAAGGTTGACGAGATGGTCACGGTGCGTGATATCACCTTAACCAGCACCTGCGAACACCATTTTGTGACCATCGACGGTAAAGCGACCGTGGCCTACATTCCAAAAGAGTCGGTGATTGGCCTGTCGAAAATCAACCGTATCGTGCAGTTTTTCGCTCAGCGCCCGCAGGTGCAGGAGCGTCTGACGCAACAGATCCTGACGGCACTGCAAACGCTGCTCGGGACCAATAACGTGGCGGTCTCCATTGACGCGGTGCACTACTGCGTGAAAGCGCGCGGCATTCGTGATGCCACCAGTGCCACCACCACCACGTCGCTGGGTGGGCTGTTTAAGTCCAGCCAGAATACCCGCCAGGAGTTCTTGCGCGCGGTACGTCACCACAACTAATACGAAAATGGAGCAGGATACATGGAGCGGAACGTCACGCTGGATTTCATTCGCGGCGTTGCCATACTCGGTATCCTGCTGCTAAACATTAGCGCCTTTGGTTTACCAAAGGCCGCTTATCTTAACCCTGCCTGGTACGGCGAGATTACCTCGCGCGATGCCTGGACGTGGGCCATTCTCGACCTTTTTGCTCAGGTCAAATTCCTTACCCTCTTTGCCCTGCTGTTTGGCGCCGGTCTACAGCTATTGCTGCCGCGCGGCACGCGGTGGATCCAAAGCCGCCTGACGCTGCTGGCACTGCTCGGATTTATTCACGGACTGCTGTTCTGGGACGGCGATATTCTGCTGGCCTATTCGCTGGTCGGCCTGGTGTGCTGGCGACTGGTGCGCGAAGCGCGTGACGTCAAATCACTCTTTAATACCGGCGTGCTGCTTTATGCGGTGGGTGTTGGCGTGCTGATCTTATTAGGGCTGATTGCCGATACCGGCCAAAGCCGGTCATGGATGCCGGACGCCTCAAGCCTGATGTATGAGCACTACTGGAAGCTCAACGGCGGTATGGAAGCTATCAGTAACCGCACTGATATGCTCTCGGCAAATCTATTAGCGCTGGGGGCACAATACGGCTGGCAACTGGCGGGAATGATGTTAATCGGTGCGGCATTGATGCGCTGCGGTTGGTTGAAAGGCCAGTTTAGCCCGCGGCACTATCGGCGCTGTGCCGCAATATGTATTCCGCTAGGGATGTTGATAAACCTGCCGGCGATTGTTGCCCAATGGCACCTTAATTGGGACTACCGCTGGTGCGCGTTTCTGCTTCAGGCGCCGCGTGAAATCAGTGCACCGATTCAAACGCTAGGCTATGCCGCACTGGCCTACGGCTACTGGCCGCAAATCAGCCGCTCTCGTCTTGCCGCCGCGGTGGTGTGCGTGGGGCGTATGGCGCTCACCAACTATCTGTTACAAACGCTTATCTGCACTACACTCTTTTATCATTTCGGCCTGTTTATGGCGTTTGACCGCCTGACGCTACTGGCGTTTGTGGTTCCGGTATGGCTGATTAACCTTATTTTCTCAACGCTGTGGCTGCGAAAATTCCGTCAGGGGCCGGTTGAATGGCTATGGCGACAATTGACCGCGCGTGCGTCAGGGATATCATTTCGCAATACATTTAGATAACGATCCAGATCACAACAGTTAACAAAACGGATGTAACCGTTTCCAGCCCTGTGACCTCTCTCACGTAGTTGCGGCATCGACACTGCCAAAATAACGCTCTTGCAGGACTTCAGGGGGTGTAACGTGAAATGCAGCAATTCTCTATCGGACGGTGTGTATGATCACCATTCGTGATGTCGCACGCCAGGCAGGCGTTTCCGTTGCCACCGTTTCCCGCGTGTTAAATAACAGCGCGTTGGTAAGCCAGGATACCCGTGACGCGGTGATGAAAGCGGTTTCGTCGCTGGGATATCGACCTAATGCTAACGCTCAGGCGCTGGCTACTCAGGTTAGTGACACCATCGGAGTGGTGGTGATGGATGTGTCCGACGCCTTTTTCGGGGCGCTGGTCAAAGCCGTCGATATGGTGGCACAGCAGCATCAAAAATACGTGCTGATAGGCAATAGTTACCATGAAGCAGAAAAAGAGCGTAACGCCATTGAGGTGCTGATTCGCCAGCGCTGTAGTGCGCTTATCGTCCACTCAAAAGCCCTCAGCGACCGTGAGCTCAGTGAGTTCATGGCACACATGCCGGGCATGGTATTAATCAATCGCCTGGTACCGGGTTATGCGCATCGCTGCGTTTGTCTTGATAACGTCAGCGGGGCGCTAATGGGCACGCGTATGTTGCTTAATCATGGGCATCAGCGCATTGGCTACCTCGCCTCAAGTCATCATATCGAAGATGATGATTTGCGTCGGGAAGGGTGGATGCGTGCGTTACAAGAGCAGGGCATTGTGGCACTGGATAGCTGGGTGGGCACCGGCTCACCGGATATGCCGGGTGGTGAAGCCGCCATGGTTGAGTTGCTTGGCCGCAACGCTGGTCTGACGGCGGTGTTCGCCTATAACGATAATATGGCAGCCGGGGCGCTGAGCGCTTTGAAAGACAACGGTATCGCCGTGCCGCAGCAGGTGTCAGTGATAGGTTTTGATGACATCCCTATCGCTCGCTATACCGATCCGCAATTAACCACTATCCGTTATCCTATTGTTTCTATGGCAAAACAGGCTACAGAACTGGCGCTTCTTGGTGCAGCTGGAAAGCTTGACGGTGAGGCCACTCACTGTTTTATGCCAACCCTGGTACGCCGCCATTCCGTCGCGCAGCGGCAATTTGTGCATCCCATCACGAACCAAAGAGTTAATCCTATGTAACCGTTTTCAATCTGTGAGTAAATTCACAGATTGTTAACATTGCGATGGCTATGATGACTGCGTTTATCAGCTTGAAACATAATGTAACGGTGATTAATCACTTTTTATAACGTTTAAGGCCGTTAAACACAGATTAAAGCGTAACCTGGATCGTTACTCAACACGGAAGAACAAATTTTCGTCAGTGAATTTCGTCGTGCAGTAACATTTTTTTAACGCTGCCCGCCGATTATTATCATCTGAACTACCCTGCATAATAAAACCGGAGATACCATGAATAAGAAGGTGTTAACCCTGTCTGCCCTGATGGCCAGCCTCTTTTTAGGTGCAACAGCGCACGCAGCCGATACCCGTATTGGTGTGACGATCTATAAATATGACGATAACTTTATGTCCGTTGTGCGCAAAGCTATCGAAAAAGATGGCAAGTCGGCGCCGGATGTTCAGTTGCTGATGAATGACTCGCAGAATGACCAGTCCAAGCAAAACGATCAGATTGACGTTCTGTTGGCAAAAGGCGTGAAAGCGCTGGCGATTAACCTCGTTGACCCAGCTGCGGCGGGCACGGTAATTGACAAAGCGCGCGGCCAGAACGTGCCAATTGTCTTTTTCAACAAAGAACCTTCTCGTAAAGCGCTGGATAGCTACGACAAAGCCTACTACGTCGGGACTGACTCTAAAGAATCCGGTGTTATTCAGGGCGACCTGATTGCTAAACATTGGGCGGCAAACCCGAACTGGGATCTGAACAAAGATGGTCAGGTACAGTTCGTTCTGCTGAAAGGCGAACCAGGTCACCCGGATGCCGAAGCACGTACTACCTACGTTATCAAAGAACTCAATGCCAAGGGTCTGAAAACCCAGCAGCTGGCGCTGGATACTGCAATGTGGGATACCGCGCAGGCTAAAGATAAGATGGACGCATGGCTGTCCGGCCCGAATGCTAACAAAATTGAAGTCGTTATTGCGAACAACGATGCAATGGCAATGGGCGCAGTTGAAGCACTGAAAGCACACAACAAATCTTCTATTCCAGTGTTCGGTGTGGATGCGCTGCCAGAAGCAATGGCGCTGGTGAAATCCGGTGCGATGGCCGGTACCGTGCTGAACGATGCTAACAACCAGGCTAAAGCAACCTTCGATCTGGCGAAAAACCTCGCTGACGGTAAAGGTGCTGCTGATGGCACTACCTGGAAAATCGAGAACAAAATCGTCCGTATCCCTTACGTTGGCGTAGATAAAGACAACCTTAGCGAATTTACCGGTAAGTAATCTTTAAATATATAGGGCGTACAATTGTGCGCCCTATAAATACTGACGCAGAAATATCGCAGCCAGGTACAATTATGGACAACAATAATAGAGAGCCGTCTGGTGAATTCTTGTTGGAAATGAGCCAGATCAACAAGTCATTTCCGGGCGTAAAAGCACTCGATAATGTTAACCTGAAAGTTCGTCCGCACTCTATCCATGCATTAATGGGTGAGAACGGTGCGGGCAAATCAACGTTATTAAAATGTCTATTTGGGATCTACCAAAAAGATTCCGGCAGTATTTTATTTCAGGGTAAAGAAATTGATTTCCATTCCGCCAAAGAAGCGCTGGAAAATGGTATTTCAATGGTTCACCAGGAACTGAACCTCGTATTACAACGTTCAGTGATGGACAACATGTGGCTGGGGCGTTATCCCACTAAAGGCATGTTTGTTGATCAGGACAAAATGTATCGTGATACCAAAGCCATCTTTGATGAGCTGGATATTGAGATCGACCCGCGTGCGCGCGTCGGAACGTTATCCGTATCGCAGATGCAGATGATTGAGATTGCCAAGGCGTTCTCCTATAACGCGAAAATCGTAATTATGGATGAACCGACGTCATCACTGACGGAAAAAGAGGTGAACCATCTGTTCACTATCATCCGTAAGCTGAAAGACCGTGGTTGCGGCATTGTTTATATCTCGCACAAAATGGAAGAAATCTTCCAGCTGTGTGATGAAATAACCGTTCTGCGTGATGGGCAGTGGATTGCCACCCAGCCGCTGGAAGGGCTGGATATGGACAAGATCATCGCCATGATGGTTGGACGCTCACTGAACCAGCGTTTCCCGGACAAACAGAACACGCCGGGGGAAGTGATCCTCGATGTGCAGCATCTGACCTCACTGCGTCAACCGTCAATTCGCGATATTTCGTTCCAGTTGCGTAAGGGCGAGATCCTCGGTGTTGCCGGGCTGGTGGGTGCTAAGCGAACCGACATCGTCGAAACGCTGTTTGGTGTACGTGAGAAATCCGGCGGTACTATCACGCTGCACGGTAAGAAAATTAATAACCATAGCGCCAACGAAGCCATCAACAATGGTTTTGCACTGGTGACTGAAGAACGTCGTTCGACCGGGATTTATGCCTATCTTGATATTGGCTTTAACTCGTTAATTTCCAATATTAAGAATTATAAAAATAAAGTCGGCCTGCTGGACACGTCCCGCATGAAGAGCGATACCCAATGGGTTATTGATTCTATGCGCGTGAAGACCCCAGGGCACCACACGCAGATTGGATCATTATCGGGTGGGAACCAGCAGAAAGTGATTATTGGCCGCTGGCTATTAACTCAGCCGGAAATTCTGATGCTCGATGAACCGACGCGCGGTATTGACGTTGGGGCGAAATTCGAAATTTATCAATTGATCGCTGAGCTGGCGAAGAAAGATAAAGGGATCATTATTATTTCTTCAGAAATGCCTGAGCTGCTGGGAATTACTGACCGCATCCTTGTCATGAGTAATGGCATGGTCGCCGGGATTGTCGAAACGAAAACAACAACGCAAAACGAAATTCTCCGTCTTGCGTCATTGCATCTTTAATCGCAGGGGCTCGACATGAGTACGTTAAATAAAAAAAGCTTTCTGAGTTATCTGAAAGATGGCGGTATTTACGTCGTTCTTTTGGTTCTGTTGACCATTATTATTATTCAGGACCCGACTTTCTTAAGTTTGTTGAACCTCAGTAATATTCTGACCCAGTCTTCCGTGCGGATTATCATCGCGCTGGGCGTGGCCGGGCTGATTGTCACCCAGGGTACTGACTTGTCAGCAGGACGTCAGGTGGGCCTTGCGGCGGTTATCGCGGCAACGCTGCTGCAATCAATGGAGAATGCCAACAAGGTATTCCCGGAGATGGCAACGATGCCGATTTTCGTGGTGGTGCTGATTGTCTGCGCGATTGGTGCCGTTATCGGCCTTATCAACGGCATCATTATTGCCTACCTGAACGTGACGCCGTTTATCACCACACTGGGAACCATGATCATCGTTTACGGGATTAACTCCCTGTATTACGACTTCGTGGGCGCATCACCGATCTCCGGCTTCGACAGTGGCTTCTCGACCTTCGCGCAAGGGTTTGTGGCGCTCGGCAGTTTCCGCCTGTCGTACATTACCTTCTACGCGTTGATTGCCGTCGCGTTTGTCTGGGTGCTGTGGAACAAAACGCGCTTTGGCAAAAATATCTTCGCCATCGGCGGTAACCCGGAAGCGGCGAAAGTCTCTGGTGTTAACGTCGCGCTGAACCTGCTGGTTATCTATGCGCTGTCCGGTGTGTTCTATGCCTTCGGCGGCTTGCTGGAAGCAGGGCGTATTGGCTCGGCAACCAACAACCTCGGCTTTATGTACGAACTCGATGCGATTGCAGCTTGCGTGGTTGGCGGCGTGTCGTTTAGCGGCGGCGTGGGTACGGTCGTAGGCGTGGTCACCGGTGTGATTATCTTCACCGTCATCAACTACGGCCTGACCTATATCGGCGTTAACCCGTACTGGCAGTACATTATTAAGGGCGCGATCATTATCTTCGCCGTTGCGCTGGATTCACTGAAATACGCACGTAAGAAGTAATGACTTGGTAGTGGGTCCCGGCGGCGCTTTGCTTGGCCGGGCTACCTGTGATTTATGCCTTGTTAACAATCTGAGCCTGACATCTGTCGGGCTTTTTTGTATTTTAGGTGTCAGGAATACCTAATATGCAAATAGGCATGGTAAACGCTATTCGATATGTGTATCTCATTGCCGCTAAGGCTTCTTACTCTGCAATTTCAGTAATTGCTCAAGCGTCACTGCGGGGTAGCCCTGTGCATCGTTCGGGACTTCTTGTTGGGCGGGAATAGGGATTAATGGGCCTAAAAAACGTGGTTCACGCTTAAAGATGTAAAGATCCGCCAGCGCACCGAATCGTGCGCCAAACTCGCGAAGACGTACACTCCACATATCTTTCGGCGAAGGCACGGCATAACACTGCGCCTGAATGCCCATATGCAGAGCAATAAACAGCGCACGCTCACAGTGGAAGCGTTGGGTAATGATGATGAAATCGTTGGTATCGAATACTTTGCGTGTTCTGACAATCGAGTCAAGAGTGCGGAAACCGGCATAATCGAGCACGATATCTTCTGGCGCAACGCCCGCCTTGATGAGATCGCGGCGCATGGTCACGGGCTCATTATAGCTTTGCAGCGCGTTATCTCCGCTGAGCAGCAGATAGTTTACCTTGCCGCTGTTATAAGCGTTGAGTGCGCCCTGAATACGATAACGATAATACTGGTTGATAACGCCGGTGCGGTAATACTTAGCGGTGCCGAGTACCACGCCCACCTGGCGATAGGGGAGATCTTGCAGCTCGTCGTAAATGTACGGTGAGGTTTTCCAGCTCATCCAGCGGTCAAGGCCGAGCACGGTTAACAGCAGCAGGCCGAACAGGACTAACAGGCTGTATAACACACGCTTTAACATGAACTTGACTCAATAGTGGTAGATGAAGACATCAGGCTACTTTACCCGCCCAGCAAGCGCAAGAAACCATCGTTTAATTGCGGGGAATTTAACCTGTATTTTGTAGCCCGGCCAAACGAAGTGCCGCTGGGTCAGGCTCCGAGTCACCCCGGAGTCGGCGTGTTCACGCCTCGTCCGGGCTACACGGTTACGTCGGCAGCACGAGGTCAAATGTAGCCCGGCCAAGCGAAGCGCCGCCGGGAGTCACTCCGGAGTCGTTAGCCAAGCAGCACGCGGTCGATATTGCTGCAGCCCAGCGCTTTCAATGTGGCGGCGGTGGCATCCCACTGAATCAGCGGCGCGTCGGCGCGTTCTGCCAGAATAGCGCGCTGGATATCCGGATAGTCGTAACCATTCAGACTCAGCAGGTTGAGCGCCCCTTGCAGCGGCGGCAGGGTTGGGTTGAAGGCGGCATTTTCCGCGTAGCTGCCGCTGAAAATGGTGCCGTCACGCAGTTCGAGCGCCACGCCGGATGGCGACTTGCTGTAGGGGGTATGGCTTTGGTTTGCCGCTTTAATTGCTGCTTGTGCTAGCGCGTCACCCTCAAGCGGATAACCGTGATCCTGTTCATCCATCAGCAGGGTTTTGATATCCAAATCCTTCGGCCCAAAGGCGTCCGGCAGATAATCCTGTAACGTATGCGGCTGGCGGCCCGGCAGGTTAATACGCAGGGAGAGCCCGCTGTTCAGCTCATTCATAAACTGACGGCAATGGCCGCACGGCGTGTAGTTGACGGTAATGGCCTGCAAGGCTTTTTCACCACACAGCCACGCATGGCTGATGGCGCTCTGTTCAGCGTGAACCGTTTGTTGCATGGTCGCGCCTAAAAACTCCATGTTGCCGCCGAAGTACCAAGTGCCGCTCACGCCGCGCGCGATTGCGCCAACGTTGAAGTGAGACAGGTCGGCACGGGCGCAGGCGGCGGCCAGTGGCAACAGCGCAAAAGCGAGCGCGTCTTCGTCCAGCCCCGTCGCTTTGCGCAGCGATGAGACCTGCTCGGCGCTCAGTTCAGCAGGGAAATGCGGATCGGCTAACAGCGGAGCGATAGCGGTCTGCAGATCTGCCGCCAGTTGCGAAAAAGCAGATTGAAAACGTGGATGCATGGCGTTGTGCCTCATAACAATGTAATGGGATCGTAGTGTACGGGGCGCGAACGCCTTAATTAGTGATCAATATCTCATTGTTAATGTAACGCATGTAATCTCATCTAAAAATGTGTGATTTGTCGCATTTTATCCCATTACCGACAGAATGATCGGGAATAAGAACGGGGCAATCAGCGAAGTAATGATGCCGCAAATCACCAGCGCCAGTGAACTAAACGCCCCTTCCTGATAGTCAAGCTCAGCGCAGCGAGCGGTGCCCAGGGCGTGTGACGCGGTACCCATCGACAAACCACGCGAAGCTTTGGTGGTAATACGCATGAGATTCAGCAGCGTGTGACCAAATACCGCGCCCAGGATCCCGACATAAATGACGCACACCGCGCTAATGGCGGGGATACCGCCGATGCTGCCGCTTACCGCCATCGCAATCGGTGTGGTCACCGATTTTGGCAGAATAGATGCGGCAATTTGCGGTGAAGCCCCCATCATCAGCGCCACGGATGTGCCTGTTATCATCGCTACCGCGCTGCCGATAAAGCAGATAGTGATGATGGATTTCCAGCGCGCGCGAATCTGGTGAAGCTGCTCATACAGCGGATAGGCGAGGGCAACTACCGCCGGTTGCAGCAGGTCGTTTAACACTTCACTGCCTTTAAAATAGTGATCGTACGGAATACCGGTCAGCATCAGGAACGGGATAATCACCACCATAGAAACCAGCAGCGGATTCAGCAGTGGCATTTTGAAACGAGCGCCTAACTTACGGGCGGCAAAAAAGACGATTAAGGTCAGCGGCAGTGACCACCAGATATAATGCAGCATTATTTTTCCGCCTCTTCCTGGCCGACAACTTTTCGTTCACCGTGGACCAGATGCGAACTCCAGCTCACCACCACCAGTACGACCAGCGTACTGATCGTGCAGGACACCACTACCGGGCCAAACTGCGCGCTCAGTAGCGCAAAATATTGCATCACGCCGACGCCAATGGGCACGAACAGCAGCGCCATATAACGAATAAGGACGTAGCAGCCGGGGTTAACCCATTTGGCGGGCAGAATTTGTAGCCCCAGCAGGACGAAAAGAATAAGCATGCCAATAATGCTACCGGGGATCGTAATCGGCAGCAGTGACGAAATAAAAATACCGGCGTACAGGCAGGCGTAGATCAGCACGAATGCACGCAGGTATTGCCAGATGATATTCAGTGATTTGAGCATGGGATTCACCTTTCGTGGAATGCATTCATCATACAATTAAACCCTAAACTGTGCTACCGATCACACCATGAATTCTGAGCATACCTGAGATAGACAAGCGGAACATCAGACAACTGACCGGGATTATCCCTCAGTTTATGTTGATACTACGTATATCTGCATCATGAAGGCTTGAAAGCTGCGCGCCATCAGGCGCACTCGCGCAAATTGCCGGATGGCGGCTACGCCTTATCCGGCCTACACCAATCGATAGCCCGGCCAAGCGCAGTTCTGCCGGGAATATCATCGCTACCCAACCACCAGCGCTTTGTCCTTCGCCAACATAAACGGCCTTAAATATCCCACGCCGTTGGATAACGGAATCACATTATCGCTCAGCGCAATCTTTAGCACATCGCGGATATAAGTGCGTCGTGCCTCAATGCGCGCCCACAGCTCAGGATAATTCTCCGCGATGTTTTTCTGTAACGCCGCATCTGCCAGTGCCACGCTCTCCTCGGCGCTGACGCCGGTATAGCCTGGCACTGAAGGAATAATATCAATCTGCAAAATCATCCCGCTTTTCAGCGTTTCGTTAGATTGCGGATAGACCGGCGAGGACATCCACTCCTCATCGGCGCTTAAATGCCCTGGATTCAAATGCCAGCCGTACTGTGCTTTGGGCAACACGTTTTCAACGAGGTTATACAGCTCACCGCCTGCCATCCCGACATGAATATGAGTAAGCCACGCCGCCACTGCGCCAAAATAGGGCTTCGCCACGCGGTCTAAATAATCCTTCTGGTTCTCCGGCAATTCGCTTTCATCGGCAATAACAAACCCGCTGCGGCTGGAAAGCCCGCCTTTAAAGCCGGTGGTCATCGACAGCGGCTGACCGCGCTCCACCTTTTTATAGCTCGGATAGAGGTTTGCTTTCTCAAAGCGCTGCCCGGTAGCGGCAATGGCGACCACCGTCTGATACTGCCCTTCGCCCGCGAGCAATGCGCCCAATTCAGTTTCACGAATGCCGGGCTCGACCGCGTCCAGCGCCGTCAGCATACAGTTGGAGGCCAGATTCGCGCCGTATTCGTAATGGGCGATTTCGTTGGCGTTGTTAACCGTTCTCGCCCCTTTATCACCGCGAATAAACAGATGCGCCGCATTCAGCAGATCCGCATGCGTGCTGTTCTTGACCGCCTCAACGATAAAATACGGCAGGTCGAAGAATTTTGCGTTATCAGCCAGGGTGGCGGTAAACATCTTCCAGCCGACCAGACCAATTTTCGACATCGCGCTCAGCCCCGTTTCATTGAACAGCTGCGAGAGCGGCTTTTCATTGTCCATTGGCTGATTGGGCAGGGAGAAGTGCGGACAATGTTTAAGCGTGACCGGCAAACGTGCATGCTGCGCCATCTTCAGGTTTTCATTGCCAAGAATCGCCGTCGCATGGCCGGATTTATCCAGCACCAGCAATCCTTCCTCAAAGCGCGGAATAAATCCGGTCAGATACTCGAAGTTACCGCCATGCTCTTTATCGGCATAAATCACCAGCGCATCGAACCGCTCCTCGCGCATGCGTTCCAGCACCTTGTTTTTACGCTCCAGCATTGTGGTGTCGGACAGTACGACTGGCGGCACATCGCTAAACTGGCGTGGGGATTGCGTGGTCTGTAGCTGGATAACTGTCGAATTCATGATTCACCTCCTGATGTGTCGATAATTGCGAACAATACGTCGCGCTCCTGGCAGTGGAAAGCTGCATGTTTAGACGTTACCATAGCGCCTCTTTTTTTTCCGGATAACGATATGCGTGTTTTACTGGCGCCGATGGAAGGCGTGCTCGATTCGCTGGTGCGCGAGCTGCTGACCGAAGTGAATGATTACGATCTGTGCATCACCGAATTTCTGCGCGTGGTGGATCAACTGCTGCCGGTAAAATCATTCCAGAAACTGTGTCCGGAGCTGCATAACGAAAGCCGTACGCCATCCGGTACCCGGGTTCGGGTGCAACTGCTGGGGCAATATCCGCAGTGGCTGGCGGAGAATGCTGCCCGCGCGGTGGAGTTAGGCTCATGGGGCGTTGACCTCAACTGCGGCTGCCCGTCGAAAACGGTTAACGGCAGCGGCGGTGGGGCGACGTTGCTAAAAGATCCTGAGCTGATTTATCAGGGTGCGAAAGCGATGCGCGAAGCGGTGCCTGCGCATCTGCCGGTAACGGTAAAAATCCGTCTGGGCTGGGACAGCGGCGCGCGGCAGTTTGAAATTGCCGATGCGGTACAACAGGCCGGCGCGACCGAACTGGCGGTACACGGGCGCACGAAAGAAGACGGCTATAAAGCGGAACGCATTAACTGGCAGGCCATTGCTGAGATTCGCCAGCGGTTGACCATTCCGGTGATTGCCAACGGTGAAATCTGGGGCTATCAAAGCGCGCAGGAGTGCATGGCGGTCACAGGTTGTGATGCGGTGATGATTGGCCGTGGCGCGCTGAACGTGCCGAATTTAAGCCGGGTTATCAAATATAACGAGCCGCGCTTGCCGTGGCCGCATGTGGTTGAGCTGCTAAAAAAATATACTCACCTGGAAAAGCAGGGCGATACCGGGCTGTATCACGTCGCGCGTATTAAGCAGTGGCTGGGTTATTTGCGTAAAGAGTATGACGAGGCCACCACGCTGTTTACCGCCGTACGCGCGTTGCAGGAATCGAAGCTTATTTCTCGGGTCATTAACGAATGGCGTGGATAAACTATCCGATCCACATCACAAATTTTCGCTTGTTCCATTGAGCTATCGCCGCTGAAGATGAAATACTCGTGACGATTGTTACTGCTTCGGCAGGCAAAACCTGATTATCTGACGTTTGTCAGGAGTCAGGTTTTTTTGTTTCTGGGGTCCATAAATGCACATCGCCAAAGTACTTAATAATAATGTGGTGGTTGTTCTGGATGAACACCGGCGTGAGCAGGTTGTGATGGGGCGAGGGCTCGCCTTTCAGAAACGCGTCGGCGACTTATTGGATGAGGCAAAAATAGAGAAAATTTTCGCCCTACAGAGCGACGAATTAGTCGGGCGTTTAGGTGAATTACTCAGTCAGATCCCGCTTGAGGTGATGACCACCTGTGATCGGATTATTGAACGTGCGTGCGAGCGGCTCGGAAAGCTACAAGAGAGCGTCTACATTACGCTCACCGACCACTGCCATTTCGCCATTGAGCGGCAGAAAAATGGGGTTGCGCTGCGTAACGTGCTGCTGTGGGAGATTAAACGGCTCTATCCGAAAGAGTTTACGCTAGGGCAGGAAGCGCGGGCGCTGATTGCCAAACGGCTTGGCGTAGAATTGGCGGAAGATGAAGCCGGGTTTATCGCCCTGCATCTGGTGACCGCGCAGCTCAACAGCGAAATGCCGGAGGTGATGCACGTCACCCGGGTGATGCAAGAAATTCTGCAACTGGTGAAGTATCAGCTACATCTGGAGTACAACGAAGAGTCGTTGAGCTACCAGCGTTTTGTGACCCACCTGAAGTTTTTCGCCCAGCGGATGCTAACGCGCACGGTGGTGGAAGACGATGACGCTGAACTGCATAGCGCGGTGAAGGACAACTACGCCAAAGCATGGAAATGCGCGGAGACCGTAGCCCTTCATTTGCAAAACAGCTACCAGCGGTCGCTGACGACGGAAGAGATTATGTTTCTTGCCATTCATATTGAACGGGTGAGAAAAGAGGGGCGTTAGCCCCTCCACAATTGGATTGTTACTGCATTACGCAGGCAAAACCTGAGCGCGACGTCATTTGGCGTCGTTCTCGGGTTTTTTTGTTTTTATATATATGCTCAAGGATCACGGTATGGAATATAAAGCACTCGCGCAGGATATTCTCAGCCACGTTGGTGGCAAAGAGAATATTGTGAGTCTGGTTCACTGCGCTACACGGCTGCGTTTTAAGCTTAAAGATAACGGCAAAGCGGATGCCAGTGCGCTTAAAGCGAATCCCGGCGTGATAATGGTGGTGGAGAGCGGCGGCCAGTTCCAGGTGGTTATCGGTAATCACGTCCACGAGGTGTGGCAGGCGGTGCGCTACGAAGCGGGCATTACCGATGAGAGTGAACCGGTGGTATTGAAGGGGGATAAAACGTCGGTGCTGGGCCAGCTTATCGATATTGTCTCCGGTATTTTCGCGCCGTTTATCGGCGTGATGGCGGCGACTGGCCTGTTGAAAGGGCTGCTGGCGCTGGCGGTGGTTTGCGGCTGGCTCAATACCGAGCAGGCAACCTATAAAATATGGTTTGCCACCAGCGATGCGCTGTTTTTCTTCTTCCCGCTGTTCCTTGGTTACACCGCAGGGAAAAAATTTGGCGGTAACCCGTTTATCACCATGGTCATTGGCGGGGCACTGACGCATCCGTTAATGATTCAGGCCTTTGACGCTGCGCAGGCTCCGGGGGCTGCGACGGAATATTTCCTCGGTATTCCGGTCACCTTTATCAACTACAGTTCGTCGGTGATCCCGATTATTCTCGCCGCCTGGGTTAGCTGCTGGATTGAGCGCCGCAGTAATGCGTTGCTGCCGTCGGCGATGAAGAATTTCTTCACCCCGGCAATTTGCCTGGCCGTTGTGGTACCACTGACCTTCCTCATTATCGGGCCGGTTGCCACCTGGCTTAGCCATCTGCTGGCCAACGGTTATCAGGTGGTTTATGTGGTTGCGCCATGGCTTGCGGGTGCGGCGCTCGGGGGACTGTGGCAGGTCTGCGTGATTTTCGGCCTGCACTGGGGGCTGGTACCGCTGATGATCAACAACATGACCGTACTGGGTCATGACTCAATGCTGCCGATTATCCTGCCCGCGGTGCTAGCGCAAGTGGGGGCGGTGCTGGGGATTTTTCTCGCCACCCGCGATGCACGTCAAAAAGTGCTGGCGGGCTCAGCGTTTTCTGCCGGGCTTTTTGGTATCACCGAACCGGCTATTTACGGCTTGACGTTGCCACTGCGCCGTCCGTTTATTTTTGGCTGCGTAGCCGGAGCAATCGGTGGTGCGATTACCGCCTTCAGTAACAGCTACGCCTTCTCATTTGGCCTACCGAATATCTTCTTCCCGGCGCAGATGATCCCAGCAAGCGGCATTGACGCCAGCGTCTGGGGCGGGCTTATCGGCACCGCAGTAGCCTTTATTTTGGCCTGTGCGCTGACCTTTATTTTCGGCGTTCCACGTCAAAATACACCGCAGGCGGTGATAGTGAAAGTGTCGGAAAATGACGTGCTTGCGCCGATGACCGGTACCGTTCTGGCGCTGGACCAAGTGCCGGATACCACCTTTGCCAGCGGTCTGTTGGGCAAAGGCGTGGCCATTATTCCCGCCGAGGGCAAGGTCATCGCGCCGTTTAATGGTGAAGTGGCCTCCATTTTCCAAACGAAACATGCCATCGGGTTATTAAGCGACAGCGGCATTGAGCTGCTGATCCACGTTGGTATTGATACCGTCAAGCTTGAGGGCGTGCCATTCACCGCCCATGTGAAAGAGGGCGATAAAGTGAGGGCGGGCGATCTCCTGTTGACCTTCGATCGCCAGGCCATTATCGACGCCGGTTACGATCTGGCGACGCCAATTATTATCAGCAACAGCGATGACTACCCAGGGTTCGATATTGCCGCCGTCAGTGCGGTAATGGCCGGTCAGCCGCTGTTGTCCGTGCAGCGCTAATCACAGGAGAGAGAGATGAAAACATTCCCGCAAACGTTTCTTTGGGGCGGCGCGACCGCAGCCAATCAGATTGAAGGCGCTTATCTGGAAGATGGCAAAGGGCTATCAACCTCCGACGTCCAGCCACAGGGTGTCTTTGGCGATGTGGTTGAGCGCGTACCGGGTGATTCCGGTATTAAAGATATTGCTATCGATTTCTACCACCGCTACCCGGAAGATATCTCGCTGTTTGCCGAAATGGGCTTTAACTGCCTGCGCGTTTCCATTGCCTGGACGCGAATCTTCCCCAACGGTGATGACGCTGCGCCAAATGAAGCGGGTCTGGCCTACTATGACAAACTGTTCGATGAGATGGCAAAATACAACATCACCCCGCTGGTGACGTTGTCGCACTACGAGATGCCGTGGGCGCTGGTGAAAAACTACGGCGGCTGGGGCAATCGCAAGGTAATCGGCTTCTTTGAACGCTACGCGCGTACGGTGTTTGAGCGTTACCAAAGCAAAGTGAAACTGTGGCTGACGTTTAACGAAATCAACATGTCGCTGCATGCGCCAATGACCGGTGTTGGTTTACCGGCTGACAGCAGCAAAGCGCAAGTTTATCAGGCTATTCATCATCAACTGGTGGCTAGCGCGCTGGCGGTAAAATCCTGCCATGACATTGTTGCTGAAGGCAAAATCGGTAATATGCTGCTGGGCGGCCTGATGTATCCGCTAAGCTGCAAGCCGGAAGATGTGTTCAAAACGCTCCAGGAAAATCGTAGCTGGCAGTTCTTTGGTGACGTGCAGTGTCGCGGTGCTTATCCGGGCTATATTTTGCGCTATTTCCGTGAGAGTGGCTTTACGCTGGAGATAACCGACGCCGACCGTGAAGCGCTGAAATCCACCGTCGATTTTATCTCGTTTAGCTACTACATGACCGGCTGTGTCACCGCCGATGAAGCGCTGAATCAGAAAGCGCGTGGTAACATCCTCAACATGGTGCCGAACCCGCATCTGGCCAGTTCGGAATGGGGTTGGCAGATTGACCCGCTAGGGTTGCGCACGCTGCTGAACGTTCTGTGGGATCGCTATCAAAAACCGCTGTTTATCGTGGAAAACGGCCTGGGCGCCAAGGACAAAGTGGAAGCCGATGGCAGCATCAACGATGACTACCGAATCAGCTATCTGAACGATCACCTGGTGCAGGCGCGTGAAGCTATTGCGGACGGCGTTGAGCTGATGGGGTTCACCAGTTGGGGGCCTATCGATCTGGTCAGCGCGTCAAAAGCGGAGTTGTCTAAACGCTATGGCTTTATCTACGTTGACCGCAATGACGACGGAAGCGGTACGCTGGCACGGAGTAAGAAGAAAAGCTTTGGCTGGTATAAAGAGGTGATTGCCACCCGTGGTGCGAGCCTAAAAGAGTAAACCCGGCGCCGGATGGCGGCCACGTCTTTCTGACCTACAGGAATAAGTGCCTTGTAGGCCGGATAAGCGAAGCGCCATCCGGCAATGCTGACCACGTTTAAACCGGTTTGCGCGCCCGCAGAATAAAAATCATCGGACGTTCTTTTTCTTCATTCAATGCCGGATTGGCGGCAATCTGCTCTGCTGTGGGCCCCCATTCATTCAAATGTTCAATCACAAAACCGGCGGCAATTAGCGCATTAATCCAGCTGGCAAGCGTACGGTGCTGTTTCTTCACACCATCGGCAAACCAATTGCTGATACGATCGCCTTCTTGCTGATAATGGCTGACCGGCCAGCTTTTCTGCCCGTTCTCATCTTCTTGCCAACCCTGCTTAAGCGGCGCGGTGTAGATCGGATGTTCGGCAGAAAACAGCAGCGTGCCGCCTGGTGTTAAAGCGTTAAAAACATTCGCGAGTAGCGGGGCGATATCGGGTAAATAGTGCAGCGCCAGCGAGCTGTAGACCAGTTCGCAGCTATCGGGCGTGAGTGCCAGGGTCTGCAAATCTTCACAGCGATATTCAATTCCCTCGCCATCGGTCATTTCGCGCGCCCGTTCCAGCATTCGACTGGAAAGATCCAGCCCCATGACTTGTGCTGCACCCTGGTCGCGCGCCCAGCGGCAAAACCAGCCGTAGCCGCAGCCAAGATCAACCACTCGCTGGCCTGCCAGTGCTGGCATCATTTGCACAATGCTGTGCCACTCCGGCGCGCCGTCCAGCCCTTTGACCGAACGGTCGAGCGTGGCGTAACCGGCGAAGAAATTAGGATCGTCATAAATGTTCTGACTCATGTTCACTCCATGAATTTTAAGTGTTATTAGCTGTGAGGAAGTATGTCGGATTATGTTCCCACACGCTTTACTAAAAGGATTGAATCCATTTAAATTATTATAACCCTTCTTATTTTGTAACCTGACCTCTCAAATGAATCTAACTCTGAAAAAAAGCGCATTGTGTGGTTTACCCCTGCTCATCGCGCTGGCTGGCTGCGCGCCCTCGCATGACATTGGCTCTCCTGTGAAACAGCAGGTTGCGGCTTCTACGATTTCCACAGAACTCCCTGCGGCGGTAAAAAACGGCTGGCCACAGAGCCAATGGTGGCAGGATTACCACGATACGCAGCTCAATAGCTTAGTGACGCGTGCACTGGCGAATTCGCCGGATATGCAAATTGCCGACCAGCGCATTAAGCTTGCGGAAGCGCAGGCGCGGATGTCGAAGTCATCGCTGGGCCCGGAAGTCGATTTTGGGGCCAACCTGGAGCGGCAGAAAATGTCGGCTGAAGGTCTGATGGGGCCGTTTGCCACCGATGAGGGGGGGAACACCGGGCCGTGGTACACCAACGGAACCTTTGGCTTAACCGCTGGGTGGGATCTTGACCTGTGGGGGAAAAATCGCGCTCAGGTTGAAGCGCGCATCGGCGAAGTGAAGGCGAAAATGGCTGAGCGGGCACAAACTAGCGAATTGCTGGCGAGCAGCGTGGCGCGTCTTTACTGGCAGTGGCAGACTGAAGCGGCTATCCGCGATGTTTTACAACAGATTAAAACCGAACAAAATAATATCGTTAACGTCGACACGGCGTTATTCCAGCATGGCATCACCGACTCCGTCGAGGGGGCTGAAAACGACATTAACGTCAGTAAAACCGATCAACAGCTGACCGATGTTGAAGGCAGCATGAAAGAGATTGAAGCCCGCCTGATGGCGCTGACCAACAGCCAGAGTCAGTCGCTCAATCTACGCAAAACCAATTTACCTGCGGTGGCGAGCAAAATGCCCGCCACGTTAGGCTATGAACTGCTGGCGCGTCGCCCGGATTTGCAAGAAGCGCATTGGTATATCGAAGCGTCGCTCAGCGAAGTGGATGCCGCCAAAGCCGCATTCTATCCGGATATTAACCTGATGGCCTTCCTGCAACAGGACGCGTTGCATTTAAGCGATTTGTTCCGCAATTCTGCCCAGCAGATGGGCGTGACAGCCGGATTAACGCTGCCTATCTTTGATAGCGGTCGTCTGAACGCCAATCTGGATATTGCCAGCGCGCAGAATAATCTCTCCATCGCCAATTACAACAAAGCGGTGGTTGACGCGGTAAATCAGGTAGCAAAAACCGCAAGCCAGGTCGAAACCTTAATGGCAAAAAACCATCAGCAAGCGAAGGTTGAACAAAATGCGCAGCGGGTCGTGAACATGGCGCAGCAGCGGATGAACGTGGGCATTATTCCAGGTTCTAAAGTGAGCCTCGCGAAGCTTCCGGCGTTGAACGAGCGTATTGATGCGCTGCGTTTACATGGTCAGTGGCTTGACGCCAGTATTCAGCTGACTTCCGCGCTGGGCGGCGGCTATCACGTGAGTGAAAAATAACGTTCACTGCTAATCTATTCCCTCTGCATTATGGATGCAGGGGGAATATGAAAAACCAATATTCATCAAAAATAATATCACCTTCTAATATACTTCCTCGATATTTAAGTTTTACTATTATTAAAAACAAACGATTCAATTGTATTAAAACATGTCTGCGATCACGTATTGATATTTAAAGTGATGACACCTCGGTCCTTGCGCACTAATATCGCCCTCACTCCAAATAATATACTTATATAGCAAAGTACAATCTATTGTTTGTTCTATTTATTCTTTATATATTACAGCCAGTTCCTCACTGATTTTTTATTAACAAAAAAGCAGAGGACGATTGCGTGAAAAAATTAATAACCTTTGGGATGCTGGCACTGGTCAGTGCATCTGCGAATGCGGTAACGATTGACCTGCGTCATGAATATACGGATGATTCGAAGGCACAGAAGGACAGGGTGCTAATCTCACATCGCTTTGCCAATGGCTTTGGTTTTTCGGTAGAAGCGAAAAGCAAATCTGGTGGTGAGCATTCAGATAAAGCATTTAATGATATTGTCGATAACGGCAGTGAATATGTTCTGAGCTATCAATTTTCTGCCGCGCCGGGAATTACGCTACAACCCGGGTTTGCCTTAGAAACATCATCATCAAAAGCCATTTATAAACCTTATATTCGCGGGCAATACAGTTTTGCGAGCGGTGTCTATTTCGCGGCGCGTTACCGCTATGAATATGTACGTGATACCGCAATCGGTAAAGATGATGAACATATTAATCGTGGGGATGTATGGCTGGGATATAAAACCGGGCCATGGACGTTTGAAGGAAATTATCTGTATAAGAAGAGCGAGGATTATAATCGCTACGACAGCGGTAAAGATGACTACGAGCTGGATTTAAAAGTGGCTTATAGCATTGATAAAAACTGGAAGCCGTATGCGCAGATAGGTAATGTCTCAGTTAACAGCACCGATGACGATCGCCAGACGCGTTTCCGTGTGGGTGTACAGTATTCCTTCTAAGGGGCCGCTTGGCCGGGCTACCTTATCGTGTAGCCCGGACGAGGCCCGCGTTTACTCTTGCGGCTGTTTCGCTTCTCGACGCTTCAACCACCAGCGCAGCGCAATCACCAGCACAATCACCAGCACCAGCCAGATAATATGTTTCAGATGAGCATCAAGATGATGCAACCACGGCCCAATAGCCTCACCGCCTAAATAGCCCAGAGTGGTAAACAGTAGCGCCCAAATAATCGCGCCGACAATATTGAGCGGTAGAAAAATTTTAGGCGGCAGGCCGCTGGCACCAATAAGCAGCGGCCCAATGACGCGGAAACCGTACATAAATCGCGTACCAATAACAAACAGGTAAGGGTGGCGTTTAATCAACCGCTGCGCTTTGCGAATACGCGCCTGATGGCGTGAGAAGCGCTTGAGTAACCGCCCGCCGAACCGTCGTCCTAACAGGTAAAGCACCTGATCGCCAATCATGCCGCCTAGCGCTACCGAAATCACCACCAGTGGAAATTTTAATAGGCCTTGATGGGCTACCACACCGCCGAGCAGCGTGATGGTTTCACCTTCTGCCATGCTGCCGATAATCAGTGCGGCATAGCCGTAATGGGAAATCAGGTTATTGATATCCATGTAAACACTCACTCCTTACAACCTCAATCCTTTAATCATACACCCTGATGAGAAAGGTGCAGGCGCGTCTTATTTTTGGGTTGTACATAAAATAATCTATAAGTGTGAATTATACTTAGGGTTACGTGGTACGAAGCCGTGATGAGGAGGCGTTATGAACCATGTATGGGGACTCTTCTCCCACCCTGATAAAGAGATGCATGTTATTCGCAGTGAGAACGAAACTGTTTCTCACCACTTTGTCCACCATGTCCTGGTGATGGCTGCCATCCCGGTGATCTGTGCATTTATCGGCACCACCCAGCTTGGCTGGAACTTCGGTGACGGCGCTGTGGTCAGGCTATCGTTGATGACCGGCCTTGGGCTGGCAGTATTGTTTTATGCGCTGATGCTGGTGGGTGTGGCAGTCATGGGACGGGTTATCTGGTGGATGGCGCGTCACTATCCGAATCGGCCTTCGCTCAAACGCTGTATGGTGTTCGCCGGTTATGTGGCGACTCCACTCTTTTTGAGCGGTATTGTTGCGCTGTATCCGTTGGTCTGGCTCTGCGCGCTGGTCGGTACGGTTGCGTTGTTTTACACCGGGTATCTGTTGTATGTCGGCATCCCAACCTTCCTGAATATTAACCGCGAAGAGGGGTTAAGCTTTGCCAGTTCGACGCTGGCGATTGGCGTGTTGGTACTGGAAGTTCTGCTGGCGCTGACGGTTGTCCTGTGGGGTTACGGCTATCGCTTGTTCTGACGCCTGAAATGCATTGTTGGTGTGAATTTAACTCCACCAGCAATGCAGCATTTATTCACTATTCTTTTCTGGCAGATTTCTCGCTGCGCGCGCTATGATGAGCTATTCCGCTTCGTGACCACCAGGCACGAGGCGGTTGTCTATCATAATGTGCATAAATAACTACCAGAATACTCATCATGCAGAAATTTCGCGTTTCCCTGCTCAGCCTGGCTCTTGTGCTGGCTGTGCCTTTTGCGCCTGAGGCGAGCGCCAAAACGGCCGTATCCGCCGTGGCCTCGCACCCGGATATTGCTTCCGGTAGCGCAATGATCGTCGATCTGAATACCAATAAAATCATTTATGCTAACCAGCCGGATCTGGTGCGCCCAATGGCCTCTATCACTAAAGTGATGACGGCGATGGTGGTGCTGGATGCGCATCTGCCGTTGGATGAAATACTGACGGTTGATATCAGCCAAACGCCGGAGATGAAAGGTATCTACTCTCGCGTGCGTTTGAACAGCCAAATCAGCCGTAAAAATATGCTGTTGCTGGCGTTGATGTCGTCGGAAAACCGTGCGGCGGCAAGCCTTGCCCACCATTATCCGGGTGGCTATAACGCATTTATCCGCGCGATGAATGCGAAAGCGAAAGCGCTGGGCATGACCCGCACGCGTTATGTTGAGCCGACGGGGTTGTCGATTCACAACGTTTCAACCGCGCGTGATTTGACCAAACTGCTGATTGCCACCAAACAGTATCCGCTGATTGGTCAGTTGAGCACCACCAAAGAAGATACCGCGACCTTTGCGCATCCGGCTTATACGCTGCCATTTCGTAACACCAACCACCTGGTATACCGCGATAACTGGAGCATCCAGTTGACCAAAACCGGCTTTACCAATGCGGCAGGCCACTGTCTGGTGATGCGCACCGTGATGAACAATCGCCCGGTCGCCATGGTGGTGATGGACGCATTCGGCAAATATACCCACTTTGCTGACGCCAGCCGTCTGCGTACATGGGTTGAAACCGGCAAGGTGATGCCCGTTCCTGCGGCTGCGTTGAGTTATAAGAAGCAAAAAGAGGCCGAGGTGGAAGGCAATATTGCCAAAGCCCAGCTAAGCGGACAGACCACCCAGGACGATTAACCGCCAGGTTGTAGCCCGGCCAAGCGCACCGCCACCGGGAAGGCACCGAGCTTCCCCGGGGGCGGCGTAAACGCCTTGCCCGGGCTACGAGCTGGCTGACCAGGTAGAACGCAAGCGACACCCGTTTTTTATGGCAACGCACCCACCTATCATACATCCGGTAGCCCGGCCAAGCGCAGCGCCGCCGGGACGTTCACCGAAATCCCATTACGCGTCGTTTTTCTCGCCCCAGTATTTCAGCTTACTGGTTTTACCGATCCCTGGGTTCATGCTGTTCGTCGGATCGTTTTCACGATAATGACGTTGCAGATTCTCGTCGGCTTCATACAGATGCCCCACGTTATGCTCCGCCGGATATTGCGCGCCGCGCTCGCGCAGCAGCACTAACATTTGCTCTTTCAGATCATGCGGATCCACGCCTTTTTTAACGATGTAATCCTGGTGGAAAACGTGACACATAAAGTGACCGTAATAGAGCTTATACACCAGCTTGTCGTTGATTTCCGGCGGTAAATGCTCAAACCATTCGGTATCGTTCCGGCGCAGCGCAATATCCAGCGCCAGAATATCTTCCACTTCATCGGCATGAACGGCCTGATAACGAATGGCCGCGCCAGCCGCGGCGAAACGGTGCAGGAACGCTTTGCTGCCTTCTTCCGGCGTACAGGCGAAGAAGTCGCCCTCAGCCGTTTTAAAGTACTCGGCAAGCCAGGCCTGTGCTTCATCAATCCCCTCGCCGGACATCTTCAGCAGCAGGTGATGCTCATATTTATCACGCCATGTTTTCATCCGCTGCGGCAGATGCGCGGGGAAAGCGTGGCCGAGTTTCTGCATAAAGCGGTCGGTGAAGTGCGGTTTAAATAACGATACTTTCTCCAGCGCCGCATCGGCACGGCCTTTTAGCGTGAATAAGAACGGCATTTTGTCGGTGCCGAGCTTGTCGATCATCAAGAAGGTGTCTTTCCCGTACTGCTCAGCAATATCGTAAATATCACGGTGCATGTATTCACCCGCCACCGGCAGGTTTTTGAATTCAGCCAGAATATGGCGGCGAATTTCGGTGAGCACGTCCGGCTGGTTGGTGCCGATATAGAACACCTGCTGACGTTTTTCTGCCGGGAAGGTATCAAGACGCACCGCAAACACCGCCAGCTTGCCTGCGCAGCCGGAAGATTCGAACAACCGCTCCGGGTCAGCGTTGTAACGCGCCGGGGTATCCGCATTGACGTCACGTACGCGGTTCACGTAGTCGTAATCGTGCGCATGACGGCCATCGTGGCGCACATCGCCATCGGTCACACGCTCGTCGTCGAGCTTGCTTAAGATTTGCTCCGGCGTTTCACCCAGATCGATCCCCAGATGGTTCACCAGCGTCAGTTTGCCTTGCTCATCAATACGCGCAAACAGCGACATTTCGGTATACGCCGGGCCGCGCTGCACCAGCGAGCCGCCGGAGTTATTACAGATGCCACCGATAACCGACGCGCCAATACATGAAGAACCAATCACCGAATGCGGTTCGCGACCAAACGGCTTCAGCGCTTTTTCCAGCGAATAAAGGGTGGTACCCGGCCATGCCAGTACCTGCTCACCTTTATCCAGCAGGTGCAGCTTATCCAGACGCAGGGTGCTGATAATAATAATATCGCGGTCATAGTCGTTGCCGCTTGGGGTCGAACCTTCGGTCAGACCGGTGTTGGCGGCCTGCATCAGAATGATTTTGTCTGCCGCGACGCAGGCACTCAGCACACGCCACAGTTCCAGCAGTGAGCCTGGGAAGACCACGGCCAGGGCATCGCCGTGACCGGAACGAAAGCCTTTGCGATAGCGAGCAGTTTTAGCGGGGTCGGTCAGCAGGTGAGCGTGACCAACCAGGCGGGAGAGTTCGTTAATCAACGCGTTATTATCGTTTGTAGTTTGAGAAGACATTCTCCACTCCTTGTGGTGGGACAAATTTGTCGCCTTTAAGAATAGCGCTTTGTATGATCATTTGGTGAGTGAATGTTTCAGAAAATCAGACAATAAACCTTCGCTTTCTATAACGTCGTCCTTTAAGTTTATGGCAAACTGCGTTTTTTCATCGACTCTTGCCGCTTAAATCGGCTCGCACTCAAAGAGACTATAAGAATATGAAATGGCTATTATCTGTTAGCGTCGCCGTGAGCCTGGCGCTGCAACCCGCTCTGGCGGAGGATCTGTTCGGCAATCATCCGCTGACGCCCGATGCGCGCGATGCGTTTGTGACTGAGCTGCTTAAGAAGATGACCGTCGATGAAAAAATCGGCCAGCTGCGCCTGATTAGCGTCGGCCCGGATAACCCGAAAGAAGCCATCCGCGAGATGATTAAAGATAGCCAGGTCGGGGCAATTTTTAACACCGTTACCCGTAAGGACATCCGCGCGATGCAGGATCAGGTGATGTCGCTGAGCCGCCTGAAAATCCCTCTGTTCTTTGCCTACGATGTGGTTCACGGTCAGCGTACCGTCTTCCCGATTAGCTTAGGGTTGGCCTCAACCTTTAACCTTGATGCCGTGAAAACCGTTGGCCGCGTCTCAGCCTATGAAGCGGCGGATGACGGTCTGAACATGACCTGGGCGCCGATGGTCGATGTCTCGCGTGATCCGCGCTGGGGTCGTGCTTCCGAAGGGTTTGGCGAAGACACTTATTTAACCTCCATCATGGGCGAAACCATGGTGAGTGCCATGCAGGGCAAAAGCCCGGCAGACCGCTATTCAGTGATGACCAGCGTCAAGCACTTCGCCGCTTACGGTGCGGTTGAAGGCGGTAAAGAGTACAACACCGTCGACATGAGCTCCCAGCGCCTGTTTAACGACTATATGCCACCGTACAAAGCCGGGCTGGATGCCGGGAGCGGGGCGGTAATGATTGGCCTGAACTCACTCAACGGCACGCCTGCGACCTCGGACGCATGGCTGCTCAAAGATGTACTGCGTAATCAGTGGGGCTTTAAAGGCATCACCGTTTCCGATCACGGGGCGATTAAAGAGCTGATTAAGCACGGCACAGCGGCTGATCCGGAAGATGCGGTACGCGTGGCGCTCAAATCCGGCATTGATATGAGTATGAGCGACGAGTACTACAGCAAGTATCTGCCAGGGCTTGTGAAATCTGGCAAGGTGACGATGGCGGAACTGGACGATGCGACGCGACACGTGCTGAACGTGAAGTACGATATGGGCTTATTTAACGACCCGTATAGCCATTTGGGGCCGAAGGATTCAGACCCGCAGGACACCAACGCTGAAAGCCGTCTGCACCGTCCGGAAGCGCGTGAAGTCGCGCGTCAGAGTCTGGTGCTGTTGAAAAACCGTCAGGAAACGCTGCCGCTGAAGAAAAATGCCACCGTGGCCGTCGTCGGCCCGCTGGCGGATAGCCAACGTGACGTGATGGGCAGTTGGTCTGCCGCAGGTGTCGCCGGGCAGTCGGTGACGGTGCTGAGCGGTATCAAAAACGTGATGGCGGGCGAGGGCAAAGTGCTGTACGCCAAAGGTGCAAATGCCACTGATGACAAAGGGATTGTCGATTTCCTCAACCAGTATGAAGAAGCGGTGAAAGTTGACCCGCGTGCGCCGCAGACGATGATTGATGAAGCGGTTGCTGCCGCGAAGCAGTCTGACGTGGTGGTCGCGGTGGTCGGTGAAGCACAGGGGATGGCGCACGAAGCCTCCAGCCGTACCGAGCTCTCGATTCCAAAAAGTCAGCAGGACCTGATTGCCGCGCTGAAAGCCACCGGCAAACCGCTGGTGCTGGTGCTGATGAACGGTCGCCCGCTGACGCTGGTGAAAGAAGATCAGCAGGCGGATGCTATTCTGGAAACTTGGTTTGCCGGTACTGAGGGCGGTAACGCCATCGCCGACGTGCTGTTTGGCGACTACAACCCGTCGGGCAAACTGCCGATGTCTTTCCCGCGCTCCGTTGGGCAAATCCCACAGTACTACAGCCACCTGAACACTGGCCGTCCGTATAATGCCGATAAGCCGAACAAATACACCTCGCGCTACTTTGACGAGGCCAACGGCCCGCTGTATCCGTTTGGTTATGGCCTGAGCTACACCACGTTCACCGTGTCTGATGTGAAACTTTCGGCACCAACGATGAAGGCCAACGGCAGCGTGACGGCGAGCGTCCAGGTGACGAATACCGGTAAACGTGAAGGGGCCACGGTGATTCAGATGTATCTGCAGGATGTGACTGCCTCGATGAGTCGTCCGGTGAAACAACTGAAAGGGTTTGAGAAAGTGACGCTGAAGCCGGGTGCAACGCAGACCGTTAGCTTCCCGATTGACGTTGAACAACTGAAATTCTGGAATCAGCAGATGAAGTATGCAGCGGAGCCTGGCAAGTTTAATGTCTTTATCGGCGTGGATTCTGCGCGCGTGAAACAGGGTGAGTTCGAGCTGCAGTAAGGTTTACCCTCACCCCGGCCCTCTCCCTATCAGGGAGAGGGAGTGTGCACACCTCGGATCAGAATGCTAGCATTCAGACGACTCGTAACGGTCCCCTCTCCCTATAGGGGAGAGGGAGTGTGCACACCTCGGATCAGAGTGCTAGCATTCAGACGACTCGTAACGGTTCCCTCTCCCCCCGGGGAGAGGGCTAGGGTGAGGGGGCAATCCCCCCAACCCCACTTCCCGCACCACTTTGTGATCCCCATCGCGATTTATCTTTCTCCCCCCTCTAATCTGCGCCAAATGGCCTATTTTCTACCCGCCATTCGGCCCCCTACGTGATAAAGATCACACCTCGTACCCCACCCCAATCGCCATTTTGTGCGTTTGCTCAAAACCCACCTCACCCGACAACAACAGGCGTGATGCCTTTCACTAATACGTAAAAAAGCCCGTATCTGCTCCACGAGAGAATCGGTGAATCCGCGTTAAATGCAGCTATCTCAATCTCAGCAGGTAGCGACATGAAAATTTCACTGCACAACACCTCTCTTGACCGCAGCGGCAAAATGGCGCTGACCGCGCAGCTTCAACAGTTAATTGATGAAATCGACCGCGCGGGCGGCGGCACGCTGGTGGTCTCTCCCGGCGACTGGATGACCGGGACGCTGGTGCTACCGTCGAACTTTACCCTGCATCTGGAAGCGGGCGCGCGCCTTCTGGCAAGCCCTAATGCCGAAGATTATCCGGCGGAGCTGACGCAAACCGTCGCCGAACTTTCGCGCATGGCGCTGATTTATGCGCGCAATGCCCACCACATCACCCTGAGCGGTGAAGGCTGTCTGGCAGGCGGCGCTAACGCCTGGTTTTCCGCCAGCGCCGATGCGCAGGGCTACCGCCAGCCGAAAACCCAGCGCCCGCGGATGCTGGTGCTGGAAGGCTGTCAGCAGGTACGTATTCGCGATATCACCATCAGCGATTCGCCGATGTGGACGGCGCATCTGGTGAGCTGCAATCGGGTTTTTATCCAGAACCTGACTATTGATAATGACCTGGCGCTGTCGAACACCGACGCGCTGGATATCGACAGCTGCCAGCATGTCCATATCAGCGACAGCTATTTCAGCGCCGCCGACGACGGTATCTGCATTAAAACGACCCGCAAACCGGCTGCATTACAGCAGGCCACGCGCCACGTAGTGGTCAGCAACTGTCTTATCCGCTCGAAAAGCTGCGCTATCAAAATTGGCACCGAAACCTTCGCAGACATCAGCCATATCGCGGTACACAACTGCTCGATTTTCGAGTCTAACCGCGGCATCGGCCTGGTGTCCCGCGACGGCGGTCAGTTCAGCCAGATGATCTTCAGCAACATTCTTTTCGACTGCCGCCACGGTCATCCGTGCCACTGGGGCAAAGCCGATCCGGTATTTATCTCGGTGCGCCATCGCGACCCACAAATCCAGCCGGGCCGCGTGGAGGACATTACTTTCAGCCAGCTTTCCGGGGTGAGCGAAGGAGCGATTAACCTGCACAGCGAAACCCCGGGCGACATCCGTCACGTCACGTTCAATGCGCTTTCATTACAGCAGCTGGCAGGCCCGTCGGATGAGCAGGGCTGTTACGACATTCGCCCGCCGTGCAACCCGGCAAGCCCAACCGGCATGGGGCTGGATAACGCCTATCGCGTTAACCCGGATACCGGTCGCGCCTGGGGCGTGGATGCCTATCCGGGCGGTTTACCGGCGCTGTACGCCAACGGTGTGCAGGGGCTGACGCTTAACGATTTACGTATTCGTCGCCCGCAGCCGCTGCCGCAAGGGTGGTGTGCCAACGCCATCGTGCAGGAAAACGCCGACGCCTGAGTCTATTTGATGGCGGCGCGGCGTAAGACCGTGCCGTCCTGTACTGTTCAAGGGGATGGGAAATGATAAAAAAAGAGCGGGAAATAAAACTCCATAACTACGTCTGCTACGGCCTGGCTGATGTGATTGGCTCTGGCGCGTTTACGCTGGTGAGCGCCTGGCTGCTGTTCTTCCTGACCACCTTCTGCGGCCTGACGCCGATTGAAGCCGGGTCGTTGTTTGCCGTGGCGCGAATTGTTGATGTGATTATGTGTCCATTAATGGGCTACATTTCCGATAACTTCCACAAAACGCGCCTCGGACGTCGTTTTGGTCGCCGCCGCTTCTTCCTGCTATTAAGTATTCCGCTGGTGGCGGTCTATAGCCTACTGTGGGTTCAGGGCTTCAACTACTGGATGTACCTGCTGGTCTATATCCTGTTTGAAATCGTCTACTCGATGATTTTGATCCCCTACGACACCCTGTCGGCGGAGATGACTTCTGACTTCACCAAACGCTCTAAGCTGACCAGCGCGCGTATGTATATTGCCCAGTTCGCCGGTTTCACCGCCGCGTTCCTGCCGGGCCGCCTGCTGGCTTACTTCGGTTCAGATTCCGCGGTCTCCTTCTTCTACGCCGGGGCGATTTTCACCGTGGCCTTTATGGTGGTGTTGCTGTTTGTTTACTTCGGCACGTGGGAACGTTCGCTTGAAGAGATTGAACAAAGCGAGCGCACGATTGAGTCTGAAGAGAAGCAGCCGCTGATGAAGCGCATCTTCGATATCTATTACGACTTTGTTTCCACGCTGAAAATCAAAACGTTCCGCTCACACCTCGGTATGTATCTTGGGGGTTCGGTGGGGCAGGATATCTTTAACTCGGTCTTCACCTATTTCGTGGTGTTTGCGCTGGCCACCTCATCGGTTGTCGCCAGTAACCTGCTGAGTGTGATTAACGGCCTGCAATTCTTCGGCGTCGGCGTGGCAACCTGGTTGACCTTGCGTTACTCCCCATCGCGCGCATTTGCCACCCAGGCGCTGATGGCGCTGGTGGCCTTCGCCCTGTTTGCGCTGACCTATATCTACGGCTCCACCAGCATGGCGATGCTGTATCTGGCAGCCGGTGTTGCCGGTCTGGCGCGTGGCGGTATCTACTCCATCCCGTGGAACAACTACACCTTCGTGGCTGACGTGGATGAGATTCTGACCTGTAGCCGTCGTGAAGGGATCTTTGCGGGCTTTATGAGTTTGCTGCGTAAAGCTTCTCAGGCGCTCTCCATCTTCCTGGTCGGCGTGGCGCTGCAAATGTCCGGCTTTATGACCGGCCAGAGCAGCCAGCCGGAATCGGCAATCAATATGATCCTGGCGATCATGATTATCCTGCCGGTTCTTCTGACCCTGTGGGGTATCTGGTCTGCCTTCCAGTTCAAAGTTAACAGCCGCACCCATGCGATTTTGAACAACGAAGTGGCGCGCCTGAAACAAGGCGGCAGTAAAGCGACCGTGACGGCAGAAACCAAAGTGGTTATTGAGAGCCTGACCGGGATGCCGTACGACCATTGCTGGGGGGATAACACCGTTGGCCACGTTAACCGTAGCCTGCTGAAAGCGAAGCAACACGCAGCGCAGCCATTACCTAACGCATAGAAACCGGCCCCGGCGGCGCTTCGCTTGGCCGGGCTACAAATGTGCACGAATGTAGCCCGGCCAAGCGAAGCGCCGCCGGGATTTTTTGGATAAGAAACATGACCGATCGGACTTTATATATTCAACAGGGTATCTGGGCGCGCCTGGGCCTGCCACGCGAGCTGGCCTGGGGCTTTGTTGGCGTCTTCCTGTTTATTACCGGCGCAACCATCGAACAAAGCTGGCTGGCATCGCTGCTGCAACAACGCGGGTTGGACGCGGTGGACATCAGCCTGCTGTCATCGGTATTTGGCCTGTGCGTCGCGGCTATCTCGTGGTTTTCCGGGATTGGCGCAGGCGTACTGGGTGTACGCCGCTTGATGTGGCTGGCGACCGTGCTCTATTTTGTCGGCTCCTTCCCGTTTATTTTTGTCGCGCTGCCCGACGGCAATTATCCGCTGATGATGGTGACCTACGCTATTCGCGGAATGGCTTATCCGCTGTTTGCCTACTCGTTTTTGGTGTGGATTAACCAACGCTGCGAAACGCGTATTCTGGGCCGGGCAGTTTCCTGGTTCTGGATTGCTTTCGGTGTCGGCATGACCATCGTTGGCCCATGGTTCTCCAGCTTTATGATCCCACGGCTGGGTGAAACTACCACCTTGCTCTCCGGCTTTATTTTCGTGCTGGCGGGCTGCGGCTGCGCGCTGATTCTTAACCGTGATAAACCGCAGTGGCAGCGGGATCTGGCGGTGGGACACGCGCTGGCAGAAGGGATCATCGTACTGGTACGCGAGCCCAAAATGCGTCTTGCGGTCATGGTGAAAACCATCAACGACATCGGCAAATTCTCACTGGTGATTCTGATGCCGGTCTATCTGCCGCGCTTTGGTTTTAGCATTGAAGAGTGGCTGACCATCTGGGGCCTGGTGAATGTGGTGAATATTTTCGCCAACTATTTCTTTGGCTGGCTGGGCGACACCATCGGCTGGCGCAACACGGTGGTGTGGTTCGCCGGAACCCTATGCGGGTTGTCGGCGCTGGCGGTGTGCTATGCGCCAGTGCTGTTTGGTCACAGCAGCACGGCGCTGGTTATCGCGCTGGCGATTTATGCCATTGGTCTGGGCGCATTTGGCCCGCTGAGTGCGCTCATTCCGTCGCTACTGCCGGAAAATAAAGGGGCGGCAATCTCGTGTCTGAATCTCGGTTCCGGTCTGAGCAACTTTGTTGGGCCGCTTATCGTCACCTTGTGCGTGAATCCGCTGGGAGTGGAGGGCACATTATGGGTGATTGCGCTGCTTTACTTCGCCGCAAGCCTGCTCACCATTCCATTAAAAATGCCAGAAAACAGCTAATTGGCGAAAAATCGTCTACGCTTTTTGCTTAAGCGCTGCGTTAAGTGAGCAAAAAAAGAGGAAAGCGTATGACGATTTTACGGGGATGGACTGGGACGCTGGTGCTGCTGGCGGCGGTTAGCCTGCCGTTACAGGCGGCTGAGCCGGTAAAAGTGGGCTCGAAAATAGATACCGAAGGCGCGCTGCTGGGTAATATTATTCTGCAGGTGCTGGAAAGCCACGGGGTGAAAACCGTCAACAAAGTACAACTGGGTACCACCCCGGTCGTGCGCGGTGCGATAACCACCGGTGAGCTGGATATCTACCCGGAATACACCGGCAACGGCGCATTCTTCTTTAAGGAAGAAAACGATCCTGCGTGGAAAAATGCCAAAGATGGGTACGACAAAGTCAAAAAGCTGGATGCTGAGAAAAATCACCTCGTCTGGCTGACCCCAGCTCCTGCCAATAACACCTGGACTATTGCCGTACGCAAAGATGTGGCGGAAAAAGATAAACTGACCTCGCTTGCCGATCTCAGCCGCTATCTTAAAGCGGGTGGAACGTTCAAACTTGCCGCCTCCGCTGAATTTATCGAACGAGCCGACGCGCTTCCGGCATTTGAAAAAGCCTACGATTTTAAACTCAATCAGGATCAGTTGCTGTCACTGGCGGGAGGCGATACCGCAGTGACGATTAAAGCCGCCGCCCAGCAAACCTCCGGCGTGAACGCGGCGATGGCCTACGGCACTGACGGCCCGGTGGCCGCGCTAGGCCTGCAAACCCTGAGTGACCCGAAAGGCGTACAGCCGATTTATGCGCTAGCGCCTGTGGTGCGTGAAGCAGTGCTGAAAGCCTACCCGCAACTCGACGAGTGGCTTAAGCCGGTCTTTGCCAGCCTTGATGAGAAAACCCTGCAAACGCTGAATGCAAAAATTGCGGTGGAAGGGCTGGATGCCAAAAGCGTAGCCGCGGGTTATCTGAAACAAAAAGGGTGGGCGAAGTAATCGGTTAATCGTATGCCTCGTTGTTATCACCGCGTGGTGGCGTTGCTGGCACTGATGCTGCTGGCCGCCGCCGCATTGCCCTTTGTTAATTTTGCCCCAAACCGTCTGGTCTCGGGCGATGGCCTGTGGCTATGGCAAATATGGTCATTCTCTCCGCTGGCGCTGTTGCTGGTCCCCCTCCTGTTTTTGTTGCTCAGTTATCTGCCCGGACGTCTTGCTAACCTGCTAATTCTGCTGCTGGCGCAGGGTGGTTTCACGCTGCTGCTGTGGATGAGCGGTGAGGCGGCTAACCGGCTGGCGGAAACCAGTAGTCCGCTGGCGCGAACCTCACCCGGCAGCGGACTATGGTTATCGCTGCTGCTGATGCTGCTTATCGCCAGTGAAGCCATACGGCGTCTGAGCACGCATGTTCTAGGGCGCTGGTTGCTTAACGCCCAGCTATGGTTACTGCCGTGCTGGCTGGTATGGAGCGGCGCGCTGGACGGACTGTCGCTGATGAAAGAGTACGCTAACCGGCAGGAGACGTTTGACGACGCGTTGCATCAGCATCTGACGCTATTGTGGGGCACGTTGCTACCGGGATTATTGATGGGCGTGCCGCTAGGGCTCTGGTGCTGGCGGCACCCACGTCGGCAATCCAGCGTGTTTACGCTGCTCAATATTATTCAGACTATCCCCTCGGTGGCGCTGTTTGGTCTGCTTATCGCGCCGCTCGCAGGCCTTGTGCAACGTTTCCCCTGGCTGGCAACGTTGGGCGTCGCAGGCACTGGCCTGACACCGGCGCTGATAGCACTGGTGCTTTACTCGCTGTTGCCGCTGGTGCGCGGTGTGGTCGCCGGGATGCAGCAAGTATCGCCGCAGGTGCTGGAGAGCGCTAAGGCGATGGGCATGAGCCGCAGCCAAACGTTGTTCCGCGTTCAGCTACCGCTGGCGCTGCCGGTGCTGATACGTAGCTTGCGGGTGGTGGTGGTGCAAACCGTCGGAATGGCGGTTGTCGCGGCATTGATTGGCGCCGGCGGTTTTGGCGCATTGGTCTTCCAGGGGCTGCTCAGTAGCGCCTTAGATCTGGTCTTACTTGGCGTGATCCCGGTGATCGCGCTGGCGGTGGTGATGGACGCGCTGTTCAGCCTGGCCGCCACATTATTAAAAGGAGATGCCGGTGATTGAATTCAGGCAGGTCAATAAATCCTATGGCGCACACTCCGCCGTGAAAGACCTCTCCTTACGGCTGGAAGAGGGGGCCTTTTCGGTGCTGATTGGCACTTCCGGCTCGGGGAAATCAACTACCCTGAAGATGATTAATCGCCTGGTGGAGCCGGATAGCGGCATCATTCGTTTTGCCGGGCAGGATATTCGTGAGCAGCCGCTGCTGGCGCTGCGTCGGCGGATGGGGTACGCCATTCAGTCGATAGGCCTGTTTCCCCACTGGACGGTGGCGCAGAACATTGCCACCGTGCCGCAGCTGCTGAAATGGCCGAAGGCGAAAGTCAATGCACGCATTGATGAATTAATGGCGTTGTTGGGGCTGGAACCGTTGCTGCGGGCGCGTTATCCGCACCAATTGTCCGGTGGCCAGCAGCAGCGCGTAGGCGTGGCGCGGGCGCTGGCGGGTGATCCGGAAGTGCTGTTGATGGATGAACCCTTTGGCGCGCTCGACCCGGTGACGCGCAGTGCGTTGCAGCAGGAGATGCGGCGTATTCATCAATTGCGGGGGCGCACTATCGTCCTGGTCACCCACGATATCGATGAAGCGCTGCAACTGGCCGATAACCTGATTTTGATGGACGGTGGTGAGGTGGTGCAGCGGGGGACGCCGTTGGAAATGCTCAGCGCGCCGGGCAGCGAGTTTGTCCGCACTTTCTTTGGCCGCAGTGAGTTGGGTGTCCGCTTGCTGTCATTACGTCAGGTGGCTGACTATGCCCGCTCCGGCGAACGAGCAGAAGGTGAGCCGCTGGCCGCAAATCTCTCGCTGCGTGACGCGCTGTCGGGCTTTATGTCACAGCGGCGGACGGTACTGCCGGTGGTCGATGATGTGGGAACGCCGTGCGGCGCATTACATTTTGCCGATTTGCTGCGTGAGGAGTCAGACGATGCGCGTGCTCCGTGATCCGCTGACGTGGCTGCTGGTGCTGTTTGCCGCACTGCTTGCCGGTCTGCCCTACAGCGAGCCGCTGTTTCACGCGCTGTTTCCTGAGCAATCGCGCCCGCTTTATCAGCAGGCGGGGTTTGCGGCGCTCACGCTGGCACATGCTGAACTAGTAGGGATCTCAAGCCTGGTGGCCATTGTGGTTGGCGTCAGCGCTGGGGTTATCGTCACCCGTCCGGCGGGACGTGAGTTTCGTCCGCTGGTGGAAACACTAGCGGCGATGGGCCAGACCTTCCCGCCGGTGGCCGTACTGGCGATGGCGGTGCCGGTAATGGGTTTTGGTGAAAAACCGGCGATTATCGCGCTGATTCTTTACGGTATTCTTCCCGTGTTGCAAGGCTCGCTCGCCGGTCTGGCGGCGGTGCCCGCAGCCGCCTTAAGCGTGGCGGAAGGGATGGGGATGACAGGCTGGCAAAGGCTGTGGAAAGTGGAGTTGCCGCTCGCGGCACCGGTTATTGTGGCAGGCATTCGCACGTCGGTGATTGTGAATATCGGCACGGCGACGATTGCTTCCACGGTTGGCGCGAATACGCTGGGCACGCCAATCATCATCGGCCTAAGCGGGTTTAACACGGCCTATGTGGTGCAGGGGGCAATACTGGTGGCGCTGGCGGCGATTATTGTCGACCGCGCCTTTGAGCGGTTAAGCCAGCGGCTCAGCCGACACCGCCACGCACAATAAATGAATATCCTGCGAGCATCACGCCGCCGATGCCGCTGATGGCCATAAAGGCGAACAGCACAATCGCTGCAAGTTTAGTTGACTTCATGGTGTACTCCTTTTGTTAACCAAAAGATTATACCGCGAAGCCGTTCTGTTAACGAACGATTAATTGGCAGGAAGGGCGAAGGCAATGCCGTCCTCTTGCCAGCGGGTCAACTGATGCTGCTGCATCGCGTTGGGAGCGGAACCGCACCACACCAGCAGCGTTTGGCCGGGGAAATGCTCCGGCTGCACATGGGCGAGCGAATGTGCCAGCACATCAACACGCCAGCCTTGCTCGCAGGCGACCCAGCCTTCCAGCCATAAACGTGTTAAGTCAGTAATGTTCCAGCCCACCACTAAGGCGTGTGGCCCGGATTTTCGCCGGGCGGCGGAAAGACTTAATGCAATATCGTTTATCAACACCCCGTCAAGCAGGCCCAGCAGCGTGTGCAGCGGCAGTTGCAGGCTTTGTAAGCGCAGGCGCAGCGGGGTGAAAAGGTTATCGACCAGCTCGCGCGCGCTGTGGGCGTGACGCAGTTCCTTCACCCATTGACGAAGATGATTCAGATTACCGTTACGTAAATCACGCAGTGCCAGCTCCTGCTGTTCCCGCCAACCATCCACCTGTTCACTGAGCAAACTTTTGACTTTACTGACCTGCACGCCGGTTTCGATCCAGCGCTGAATTTCGCGGATGCGATCGATATCCGCATCGTTAAACAGCCGGTGACCGCCGTCGGTACGCTGCGGTTTGATCAACGCATACCGCCGCTGCCAGGCACGCAGCGTAACGGGATTGATATCGCACAACTGTGCCACTTCGCCAATCGTGTAAAGCGCCATCTTTCCTCCGGCATGCGTTTCCCCATTTAACTTTAGACCGGGTTTGCTGTGTGATTATTTTTTATCCATTTCTTTTCGTGGTGGAAGGGATAAAATGTGATCGGTAGCATTTTTTGCACTTTTTTTGCCAGGTTTCAAAGAAAGTTATGCCAACTATGTGTATGTTACGCAGTTTTATTTCTCCTGTGGTGATTGGGTATGTACGAGTTTAATCTGGTGTTGCTGCTGCTTCAGCAGATGTGCGTCTTCCTGGTTATTGCCTGGTTAATGAGCAAAACGCGGCTGTTTATCCCGCTGATGCAGGTCACCGTGCGCCTGCCGCACAAGCTGCTGTGCTACGTTACCTTCTCCATTTTCTGTATTCTCGGCACCTATTTCGGTTTGCACATTGAAGATTCCATTGCCAACACTCGCGCCATTGGTGCGGTCATGGGGGGGCTGCTGGGCGGCCCGGTCGTCGGCGGCTTAGTCGGTTTCACCGGCGGATTGCATCGTTACTCAATGGGCGGCATGACCGCGCTCAGCTGTATGATTTCCACCATGGTGGAAGGGCTGCTTGGCGGGCTGGTGCACAGCATTCTGATTCGTCGGGGTCGCCCGGATAAAGTCTTTAGTCCGTTGACGGCAGGGGCGATAACTCTGGTTGCCGAACTGGTACAGATGCTGATTATTCTGCTGATTGCCCGTCCGTTTGAAGATGCGCTGCATCTGGTGCAAAGCATTGCGGCGCCGATGATGGTGACCAACACCGTGGGGGCAGCGCTGTTTATGCGTATCCTGCTGGATAAGCGGGCGATGTTTGAAAAGTACACCTCGGCTTTTTCGGCGACAGCGCTGAAGCTTGCGGCCTCAACGGAAGGGATATTGCGCAAAGGCTTTAATGAAGAGAACAGCATGAAGGTGGCGCAAGTGCTGATTCAGGAGCTGGATATTGGCGCGGTGGCGATAACCGACCGCGAGAAGCTGCTGGCTTTTACCGGTATCGGTGAAGATCACCACCTGCCGGGCAAGCCCATCTCCTCACGCTATACGCAAAAAACCATCGAGACGGGTGAAGTGGTGTACGCCGACGGCAATGAAGTGCCGTATCGCTGCTCGATTCACCCGAACTGCAAACTGGGCTCGACGCTGGTGATCCCGTTACGCGGTGAAAATCAGCGGGTGATTGGCACTATCAAATTATATGAAGCTAAAAACAGGCTGTTTAGCTCGATTAACCGCACGCTAGGCGAGGGGATTGCACAACTGCTGTCGGCGCAAATCCTCGCCGGGCAGTACGAACGCCAGAAGGCGCTGCTCACCCAATCCGAGATTAAACTGCTGCATGCGCAGGTCAATCCGCACTTTCTGTTTAACGCGCTCAATACGCTAAAAGCAGTGATCCGCCGTGATAGCGAGCAGGCCAGCCAGTTGGTGCAATATCTGTCGACCTTCTTTCGTAAAAACCTCAAACGCCCGTCGGAGATTGTCACGCTGGCGGATGAAATAGAGCATGTGAATGCCTATCTGCAAATTGAGAAAGCGCGTTTTCAATCGCGTCTGTTGGTGCACCTGGATATACCTGACGCGCTATCGCACCAACATTTGCCCGCGTTCACCCTGCAACCTATCGTTGAAAACGCCATCAAACACGGCACGTCGCAGCTTCTGGAGGTGGGGGAAATCACTCTTCGCGCGCGCCGTCAGGGGCAGCATCTGGTGTTGGATATTGAAGATAATGCTGGGCTGTATCAGCCCAATGCCGAGGCGAGCGGCCTGGGCATGAGCCTGGTAGATAAGCGCCTGAGAATGCGCTTTGGCGACGAATGCGGGATTGCCGTCGCTTGTGAAGCTGACCGCTTTACGCGTGTCACGCTGCGGTTACCTCTGGAGGAGAACGCATGATTAAGGTGCTGATTGTTGATGATGAACCGCTGGCGCGGGAAAACCTGCGGGTGCTGCTGGAAACGCAGGCCGATCTGGAGATTGTCGGCGAGTGCTCAAACGCGATAGAAGCGATTGGCGCGGTGCATTCGCACCGGCCGGATGTATTATTTCTCGACATCCAGATGCCGCGTATTAGCGGGCTGGAAATGGTGGGGATGCTCGACCCGGAACATCGTCCCTACGTGGTATTTCTCACCGCCTTTGATGAATATGCGGTGAAAGCCTTCGAGGAACATGCGTTTGACTACTTGCTCAAGCCGATTGAAGAAAAGCGCTTAGAGAAAACGTTAATGCGTTTGCGTCAGGAACGCACGGTGCAGGATGTGTCGGTGCTGGGGGAAAATCAGCAAGCGCTGAAGTTTATTCCCTGTACCGGACACAGCCGTATTTACCTGTTGCAGATGGACGATGTGGCGTTTGTCAGCAGCCGCATGAGCGGGGTGTACGTGACCAGCGGTGAGGGTAAAGAAGGGTTTACCGAATTGACGCTGCGCACGCTGGAGAGCCGGACGCCGCTGATTCGCTGTCATCGCCAGCATTTGGTGAATATGGCGCATCTGAAAGAAATTCGCCTTGAGGATAACGGGCAGGCTGAGCTACTGCTGCGTAACGGGCAAACGGTGCCGGTCAGTCGTCGCTATTTAAAGACCCTGAAAGAAGCGTTGGGGCTGTAATTCGTGTATACTCGTCGCGCTTAAGATTGTCGGGGTATTTGCCACAATCTGAATGGCTTTGAGTCAAGAATTCGCCACCGCATTTTTCATCACCATCACCGAAGGCACTATGGTCAGTAACGATATTTTACGCAGCGTCCGCTACATCCTGAAAATCAACAACAACGATCTGGTGCGTATTTTCGCGCTGGGTGAGGTCGAAGTCACGGCGGAACAACTGGCTCCGTGGCTGCGTAAAGAGGATGAAGAGGGCTTCGTTCGCTGCCCGGATATTCTATTGTCGCGCTTCCTGAACGGTCTTATCTATGACAAGCGCGGTCGCGATGAGTCAGCACCTGCGCTGGTGGTTGAGCGTCGCATTAACAACAACATCATGCTGAAAAAGTTGCGTATCGCGTTTTCGCTCAAAACCGACGACATTCTGGCGATTCTGACCCAGCAGCAGTTCCGTATTGGGATGGCGGAAATTACCGCCATGATGCGTGCGCCGGAACACAAAAACTTCCGCGAATGCGGCGACCAGTTCCTGCGCTATTTCCTGCGTGGGCTGGCGGTGCGTGAGCATGCGGTGAAAGCGAAGTAATCTGTGTTGACGACAGGCCGGATGACGCTTCGCGCATTCGGCTGCCGTTATTTCCCTTCGCCGAGGTTATTTAACCTCATCAAATTCCTGTTCCTGTAAAAATTTCTCTACCCCGCTCATCGTCAAATATTTCACCGAGCAGTCGGTAATAATCATCCCGATCGAAATTTCTTTTAGTGCGCAAAGCTTACTGATATTTGCCTGGGTAAAATCGATATTCAGATTTTCATATGCCCGTTCGTGCCTATATTCCACCGTTTGGCTGACTCCGCTCATTTTTGAATAAGCATCAGAAATTTTACCCATTATTCCCTTTGCTTCCATTATGTTCTTCGCTGGCAAAACGCGGTAGGGGATCGTGTCCTCGGTGGTTTGGCTTAGGACAACATCGTTTTTATAGTGATAGGTAATTTTGATATCTAAATCCCCCACCTGGCGGCGGAAAGTTTTGTGCATCTCAGGCTGGCTGCTAGCGGCAGTTTGCTGGATGAAATTTTGGGCTGTGTCTTCTTTTGAATCACAGCCGGACATAATTGTTACCAGCAGGGCAGCGGTAATGGCGAGCAATAGTTTTTTTGCAACGGGCATGTGAATTCCTTTTCATCTCAATAATGTTCCCCTAAAAGGGAGCGAGAAGTATTGATGATGTGGGGAATGAGGGAAAGGGTGAATATTTGATGAGCGGAGGTTTTCAGAATTTATCAAGATAACGGCTATGAACCAGTAGCCCGGCTTCACTGCGTGACGCCGGGGGATTCCCGGAGTCGGCGCTTGCGCACCTCGTCCGGGCTACTTGAGTGGGGTGGGGTTATTTTACCTGCTGACCCGGCTTAGCACCGTCATCTGGGCTTAACAGGAAGATATCCTGACCGCCAGGGCCTGCTGCCATCACCATACCTTCGGAAATGCCAAAGCGCATTTTACGCGGTGCGAGGTTGGCAACCATTACCGTCAGGCGACCAATCAGCGGCTGCGGATCCGGATAAGCAGAACGAATGCCGGAGAAGACGTTGCGTTTTTCACCGCCAATATCCAGCGTTAAACGCAGCAGCTTGTCGGAGCCTTCCACGAACTCGGCGTTTTCAATCAGCGCCACGCGCAGGTCGATTTTGGCGAAATCGTCGAAAGTGATGGTTTCCTGAATCGGATCGTCAGCCAGCGGGCCAGTCACCGGAGCGGCTGCGGCTTTCACTTCTTCTTTAGAAGCTTCCACCAGGGCTTCAACCTGTTTCATCTCAATGCGGTTGTACAACGCTTTGAAGGTGTTGATCTTATGACCGACCAGCGGCTGATTGATAGCATCCCAGCTCATGTCGGTGTTGAGGAACGCTTCGGTACGTTCTGCCAGTTCAGGCAGCACCGGCTTAAGCCAGGTCATCAGCACGCGGAACATATTCAGACCCATGGTGCAGATAGCCTGCAGGTCAGCGTCACGGCCTTCCTGTTTAGCAACAACCCACGGAGCCTGCTCGTCAACATAGCGGTTTGCCACGTCAGCCAGTGCCATAATTTCACGAACGGCTTTGCCGAATTCACGGCTTGCCCACGCTTCACCAATGGATTCCGCCGCATCGGTGAAGGTTTTGTACAGCTCAGGATCGGCAAGCTCTGCAGACAACACGCCGTCGAAGCGCTTGGCGATAAAGCCAGCGTTACGGGACGCCAGGTTGACAACTTTGTTCACGATATCTGCATTCACGCGCTGAATGAAATCTTCCAGGTTCAGGTCAATATCATCGATGCGTGAAGAGAGCTTGGCGGTGTAGTAGTAGCGCAGGCTGTCAGAATCGAAGTGCTTAAGCCAGGTGCTGGCTTTAATGAAAGTACCGCGAGATTTAGACATCTTCGCGCCGTTCACCGTCACGTAACCGTGTACGAACAGGTTGGTCGGCTTGCGGAAGTTACTGCCTTCCAGCATGGCAGGCCAGAACAGGCTGTGGAAATAGACGATATCTTTGCCGATAAAGTGATACAGCTCGGCGGTAGAGTCTTTTTTCCAGTATTCGTCAAAGCTTGTGGTGTCGCCGCGCTTGTCGCACAGATTCTTGAAGGAACCCATGTAGCCAATTGGCGCATCCAGCCAGACGTAGAAATATTTGCCCGGCGCGTCAGGGATTTCAAAGCCGAAGTAAGGTGCATCGCGGGAGATATCCCACTGCTGCAGGCCGGATTCAAACCACTCCTGCATTTTGTTCGCCACCTGCTCTTGCAACGCGCCGCTGCGGGTCCACGCTTGCAGCATTTCGCTAAAGGACGGCAGGTCAAAGAAGAAGTGCTCAGACTCACGCATCACCGGGGTCGCACCGGAAACCACGGATTTTGGCTCGATAAGTTCGGTCGGGCTGTAAGTTGCGCCGCAGACTTCGCAGTTATCGCCGTATTGATCCGGTGATTTACATTTCGGGCAGGTACCTTTGACGAAACGGTCTGGCAGGAACATGCCTTTTTCCGGATCGTAAAGCTGAGAGATGGTGCGGTTTTTAATAAAACCGTTCTCTTTCAGGCGACCATAAATCAGCTCAGACAGCTCGCGGTTCTCATCGCTGTGCGTTGAGTGATAGTTGTCATAGCTGATGTTAAAGCCCGCAAAATCAGTCTGATGCTCCTGACTCATTTCGGCAATCATCTGCTCTGGCGTGATACCTAACTGCTGTGCTTTCAGCATGATAGGCGTACCGTGGGCGTCGTCCGCACAGATGAAGTTAACCTCGTTGCCGCGCATTCGCTGGTAACGGACCCAGACATCAGCCTGGATGTGCTCCAGCATATGGCCGAGGTGGATGGAACCGTTGGCGTACGGCAGTGCGCACGTTACCAGAATTTTCTTCGCGACTTGAGTCATAGTGGGTATTACTTCTTCTGTTGTAAAAAGGGGTTTTGATATTACCAAAAGGGTAGAAGGTGCGCCATATATGGATGCCCGTTACCTGTGGTAGACTTAGACGTACTGAGCATGTCAAAACAACAAAGGAGTCGGGATGAACTCAGAATCCCAGGCCAAATCACCTGAACGTCTACGTGCGATGGTGGCCGGCACGCTGGCAAACTTCCAGCACCCAACCTTAAAGCACAACTTAACGGCGCTGAAAGCGCTGCACCACGTCGCCTGGCTTGACGACACCGTGCACATCGAACTGCAAATGCCGTTTGTCTGGCATAGCGCCTTTGAAGAATTAAAAGAGCAAACCAGCGCTGAACTGCTGCGTGTCACCGGCGCGAAAGCTGTCGACTGGAAACTGTCGCACGCTATCGCCACCCTGAAACGCGTGAAAAACCAGCCTGGCATCAACGGCGTGAAAAATATTATCGCCGTCAGTTCCGGTAAAGGTGGGGTGGGCAAATCGTCTACCGCCGTTAACCTGGCGCTGGCGCTGGCTGCCGAAGGGGCAAAAGTGGGCATCCTCGATGCCGATATTTATGGCCCTTCCGTACCGAACATGCTGGGTTCAGAAAACCAGCGTCCGACGTCTCCGGACGGCACGCATATGGCGCCAATTATGGCCCATGGCCTGGCAACCAACTCCATCGGTTATCTCGTCACCGACGACAATGCCATGGTATGGCGCGGCCCAATGGCCAGCAAGGCGCTGATGCAGATGCTGCAAGAAACGCTGTGGCCAGATCTGGACTACCTCGTGCTCGACATGCCGCCGGGCACCGGTGACATTCAGCTGACGCTGGCGCAGAACATCCCGGTTACCGGGGCGGTCGTGGTCACCACGCCGCAGGACATTGCACTGATTGACGCCAAAAAAGGCATCGTGATGTTCGAAAAGGTGGAAGTGCCGGTTCTGGGCATTGTGGAAAACATGAGCATGCACATTTGTAGCCAGTGCGGTCATCATGAACCTATTTTCGGCACCGGCGGTGCAGAAAAGCTGGCTGAGCAATATCATACCCAGCTGCTGGGGCAGATGCCGCTGCACATCAATCTGCGTGAAGACCTGGATAACGGTACGCCAACCGTGATTGCACGTCCGGACAGTGAATTCACCGAGATTTATCGCCAGCTAGCCGGGCGCGTTGCCGCGCAGCTTTACTGGCAGGGTGAGGTGATCCCAGGCGACATCGCGTTCCGCGCGGTGTAACCGGCTATCAATAGTACGGCGGTTTATTGCCGTACTATTGATTATTGTTATATTCATTTTTATTATTTTTGACTCCCAATCATTTCATTTATCAATGCGCCTTGTGGTTAATTAATTTCACGTAATGTTATTGCATGGCTATATTGACGCTTATCAATAAAACAATTAAGCAACATTGCTTTCCTGATGACAGCATGCGAATTTTTATTTGATACCTGAACGTAAATACTCGTCAGGCGATTCAAATATGAGAGTTCATGCGGTGGTGGAGGTCATGATGAATAATGCAGCGCTGATAATAAATCTACGTGAATTATTGATAATTCTTATGCATAACCGAACGTTATGCGAGCGTTCGGCGGATGCGCTACGCTACTGCCGGGAACACATTATCGAAAAAGAGATATCGGTAGGGGTTTACGGTGAATATCGGGAAGTGATCGATCAGCTGCATGATTTAGCGAATAAGGATAATCGGGATGCGCCAGATGATGTATTACGCAGCGGCGGTGATTTATTATTAAGTATCCTTTTATTATATGACAGACTGGCATCCGACATTGCCGTATCTGAATATATTCAGAAAAACAATGCATTCTATTTTTAATTTAATAATCTGCCAGCGGCGCGTGACGCCGCTGGCTTCTTTTTAACGGTGATAAAAAATTTCACCATCGTAAACTTTGCTAATTTTTCCGTCCGTATCACCGATCTGGACATAGTTACCGCCCATGTACGTCCAGTGTGTACCCGCATCAGGCGCTGGCAGGTTACGCTGTTGCCATTGCTTGATATTGTACTCGGGCGTCAGATAAATGGCCGGTGCGTTATCGCCAATCTTGAATTGCGTGAAATCGGCGGTGAACTCTTTCAATTCATATTGCGCGATCCCCGTTGCGGGTGCCGCCCAGGCAGCACTCGCCGTTGCTAACAGTACGCCCAGAAGCATCATTTTTGTTTTACGCATACTATCCCCGTTATTATCCTGGATATAAAATTACCGCCACGTATGATTCCTGATGCGCTGCCACAAAGGCAAGCGCTGCTTTCTTAAAAAGTGTAAGCAAACGGTGAAGACCTCTGTTTTGAGGATTAATCTGCCCCCGTCTTTGAGGTACTACCATGTTCAGGCTGGAAGATTTATCGCTGTTCGTTCGCGCCGCTGCGTTCAGTAGTTTTAGCGATGCCGCGCGCGAAGCTGGCATTCCCCCGGCGCAGGTCAGCTCGGCGATTAAACGCCTGGAGACCGCGCTGAACATTCGCCTGTTTGCTCGCTCGACTCGCAGTCTGCGGTTAACGGTAGAAGGGGAGACCTGGCTGCCGTTTGCCGAGCAAATGCTGGACACGCTGCAAAGCGGATTACAAAAAATTCATACGTCGGACGATGAAGTGGGTGGCACGCTGCAAATTGCCGTGCCGTCAGATTTGGGTCGTAACCTGCTGCTTAACGTGTTTCGCGAATTCCGTGAGCGTCACCCGGCGTTGAGGCTGCGGATAGTGTTCTCCGATCATCGCACCGATGTGTTTAAAGACCCGGTGGATGTCGCTTTTCGCTACGGTGACAATGATGATGCGTCGTTTATCTCACTTCCCGTGGCCCCAGAAAACCGCCGCGTGCTGGTGGCCTCTCCGGGATGGATAGCCCGTCATGGCGAACCGAAAACGCTGGCTGACCTCGAAAAATGTAATGTGTTGACCTATGTCCTGCGCGGCAGAGTGTTTGACCGCTGGTCATTGAGCCGGGACGGCGTGGAGCACACTGTCCAGGTTTCCGGCAGCATTACCAGCGATGACGCTGAAGTGATCCGTCGGCTGGCGATTGCCGGAGAGGGGATTGCCTTTAAATCCGCGCTGGATGTTCGTGATGACGTGCGGGAAGGGCGCTTGCAGGTGCTGTTACCTCAGTATCAAGGTGACACGGTACCGCTGAATATGATTTGCCCGCATCGTAAGCAGCTCTCTGCGGCGGTGCGGCTGTTGTATGACGAGGTAAAGGCACGTTGTGTTAGCTGATTTTACCGTTCACCATCACCTCGTAGGCCGGATAAGGCGAAAGCCGCCATCCGGCAATTTTCACCAGCGTGCCTGATGACGCGACGCTTATCTTTACTGCGCTGTCGGCTTCAATAAACCGCCTGTCGTTTTGTTATGTTCTAAATACTGGTTCTGGAAAATACACATTCTTATCGTGTTACGGTACTCACCGTTCACAAAAAACTCATGTATTAACTCACCTTCCTGAATGAAGCCAAGCTTACGATAAATATGAACGGCTTTGGCGTTCTCTTTATCCACTATAAGGTATAACTTATACAGGTTCAGTACGGTAAAGCCGTAATCCATTGCCAGTTTAGCCGCACGCGTTGCCAGCCCTTTACCCTGAAACTCCGGGGAGATGATAATCTGAAACTCGGCGCGTCGGTGAATATGATTTATTTCAACAAGCTCTACCAGGCCCGCATTGTTGCCATTGAAAGAGATAACAAACCGGCGTTCGCTCTGATCATGAATGTGCTTATCATAAAGATCGCTCAGCTCAACAAAGGCTTCGTATGGCTCTTCAAACCAATAGCGCATCACGCTGGCGTTATTATCGAGTTGATGAACAAAGCGCAAATCTTCTCTCTCGAGGGGTCTTAGTTTTACTTCTGATTTTTCTGACATATTATTTCTCACGACTTATCATAGGCTGGAAATATATTAGCTTACTATAATGACGTCATCATGATTTTAAAATAATTACAATCTGTGTCTAATGTCCAACTGTATATTTACGCAGCCCGCCAGATGGGCTGCGCAAATATGATGACTTAGTGTCTCACCAGCGTGGCAAAGTAATAGACCAGCGGCACGGCCAGGATCCACAGCCCCAGCGGGATCTCGCGCCATTTCCCCGCGATGGTTTTGATCACCACGTAAAACAGCAGCCCACCGGCGATCCCGGTGCCAAAACTGTTGGCGATAAGGGTGATCATCACCATCATCAATACCGGCAGCCCGTCGGTGAAGTTTGCCAGGTCAACCTTACGCAGCCCACTGAACATATTCAGGCCAATCAGGATCAACGCGGGCGCGGTGGCTTCTTTCGGGATCATCAGCGCCACCGGGGTGAACAGCAACATCAGCAGGAACATTACCGCTGCCGCCAGCGCCGTCAGGCCGGTTTTGCCACCGGCTTCAGCGGCTGCCGACGATTCAATAAGCGCGGTCGCCGCCGGAATACCTAACCACGGCCCGACGGCCGCCGCAATCGAGTCGACCATAAACGGGCGATTGATATGCGGCATGTTGCCTTCTTCATCCAGCAGTCCGGCCTCACCACCGACCGCCAGCGTGGTGCCCATGGTGGAGAAAAACTCAGAGGCAAAAAAGACAAACAGGAACGGCAGAAAGGCGATGTTGAGCGCGCCAAGCATATCAATCTGCCCCAGCACCGGCGTCAGCGAGTGCGGCACGTCGATAAAATGGCTTGGCAAACGGGTCACGCCCGCCGGAATGCCGACCAGCGTGGCGAATAAAATTGCCCACAAAATCGCCCCTGGAATACGACGAGCCTGTAGGGCGATGGCAAGGAACAGCCCGCATAGCGCGACCAACGCCCCTGGAGCGAGAAAATCGCCCAGCATCAGAGAGTTGGTTTTGGCATTTGCCAGCACCAGACCGGCATTACGAAAACCGAGTACTGCGACAAACAAGCCGATGGATGCGGTCAGCCCAAGCTTTATCGACTGGGGCACTGAACGGGTGACGACTTCACGCAGGCCAAATTTGGTCAGCAGGAAAAAGAGGATCCCCGACCAGCAGGCAATCCCCAGGCCAATCGGCCAGCCGATGTGTTCGCTGCCCGCCAGCGTCACGCCGACCAGCACCGAACCGCCGATGCCTGGGCCGACAATAAACGGCAGGTTGGCGTAAAACGCCATCAGCAGCGTCCCGCCGACAAACACCAGAATGGTGCCGGTGGTTGCCGCACCTTTATCCATTCCGCCCACGGCCAACAGGCCCGGAATGACCACTAAAAGATAGGCGGCAGCAAGAAAGCCGGTGACGCCCGCCAGACACTCGGTGCGTAGCGAGCTGCCGCGAGAATAGAGCGCAAAGCGCCGCTCCAGCCAGTTCCCGGAAGTTGAAGATTGAAGGGTATTATCGGCCATTGTGTGGCGCTCCCATGATTATTGTTGTGCTGTGTGTTGTGACGAAATGACCGGGTCGACAATCTGTCGCGTGGTGCCGTCGGTCAGCCCTAAATCGGTTAAATGCGGTCCGGCGTTACAGGCAAGGCAGGTGCCTTCAATCGCTTTGAATACCCGGTATGGCGGCTCCCAGTCGGCGATTTCGGCGCTAAGATCGCGCAGGTTACGGAATGCGGCGGCAAGCTCTGCTGCGGGCTGGTCGGAGAGCATCCCGGCGATCGGCATCGCCACATGGGCGAGGATCTTGCCGTGTTGCGCCAGCGCCATGCCGCCGCCAGAGGCGATCAACTGATTGGCAGCCTGCGCCATATCATCGGCGTTGCGCCCCAGTACTACCAGGTTGTGCGAGTCGTGCGAGTAGCTGGTGGCAATTGCGCCACGCAGCTCACCCCAGCCTTCCAGCAGCGCAATCTGCGGTTTGGCCTCATGACGACCGTGGCGATGTTTAACCCAGATCAAGCTGAAACCGTCAGGAATTTGTACCTTGCCATGACGGATCTGCACGTCTACTTCACCCCATTGGGTAAAGCGAGCGCCGTGAATATGGCGCAGACGGGCGACGCCATGATGAATGTCGCCCACCCGCAGGGCGAAATCATCCGCACTGAGTGGTTCCAGGCGCAGGGTGTCTCGCGGTGGCGTCACGCCGTTGGCTGCAGCAATCGGTTCGAGCAGCTTGCCGTCGCGGGCAATTTGTTTGCCAGCGACATACACGGCGCGTGCCTGAAGTTTGTCCAGCGAATCAAAAACCACAAGATCAGCGCGACGTCCGGCGGCAATCAGCCCCAGATCGTGACGTTGAAGACGAATAGCCGCGTTTAGCGTGGCGAAGCGCAGCACATCGGTGGCTGGCAGACCATGCTCAATCAGCAGGTTGAGCAGGGCGATAATGCCGCCTTTTTCCAGCAGCATGTCTGGCGGTACGTCATCGGTGCAGACGGTAATTTGTGAGGAGAGGTGCGGCAGCGTTTTCAGCGCCTTGACGATATCCGGCAACAGGTAAGGATGCGAGCCGCGAATTTCTAGGGTCAGCCCGGCACGCAGTTTTTCCAGCGCATCATCGGCGGAGGTCAATTCGTGATCGGAGGTCACGCCAGCGGCGAGATAGGCTTGCAGGTCGGCGCCGCTCAGACCACGGGCGTGGCCTTCAATCAACTTGCCGCTGTTTAGCCCGGCCTGCACGATTTCCTGCATCCGGCAGCTACCGTGTAGGACGCCGTGCATATCCATTACTTCTGCCACGCCGCGAACTTCCGGCCAGCCGAGCATAGTCTCCATTTCGGCACCGGCAAAATCTGCGCCGGACATCTCCAGTCCTGGCGTCGACGGCACGCTGGAAGGCGCAGCAACCATCACCTGCAGCGGTAGATGGCGGCTGGCTTCAACGGCGTAGCGCACGCCTGCCACACCCAGCACGTTAGCCAGTTCATGTGGATCCCAGAATACGGCGGTGGTGCCCTGCGCCAGCACGATTTCTGCGTAGCGCTCAGGCGGCAGGTGTGAGCTTTCTAGGTGAACGTGGGTATCCATGAGTCCTGGCGAGAGAAAAACGCCCGGCAGAGAATGGTGCTCGAGCGCATCATGGCGGCTACCGCGCGGGTGCACGCTGGCGATCATATCGCCCACGATACCCACGTCGGCATCACGGATTTCACCGGTTGCCATATCAACGATACGGGCGTCGGTCAGCAGTAGATCGAACGGGACTTCACCGCGCGCAGCCTGGACGGCACGACGGCGGGTTTCAGCATTGCTGGACATAACAACTCCGGCACAGGGATAATGTGCGCTACTTTAGGGGCAGAGCAAACGGTTGCCCAGATGAAAAAACTTATCACCTGATAACTTCGGCTTATTCTGGGTGAAAGGCACGAGTGAAGCCCATCATGACTGAACCCTGGCAGCGACTGCCTGCGCTCTCGCTTAAACAATTGCAGTATTTTGTCACGCTAGCGCAGCTGCGTCACTTTACCGACACAGCCAATCGGCTGGCGATTAGCCAACCGGCGCTGAGCAGTGCGCTGCGACAAATTGAAACGGTGATCGGCGGCAAGCTGGTTAACCGTACTGCCTCGTCGGTGACGCTAACCGAACTGGGGGCGGCGATTTTGCCTCATGCCCAGCGGGTACTGAGCGTGGCGCAAATGGCCTTTTGCGATATCCAGCAAATTGCGCAGGCGGGCGGCGACGGTACGGTGCGTATTGGGCTGGTGCCGTCGGTCAGTTCGCTGCTGTTTCCACTGCTACCCAATGCGCTGGCCCAGGCGTTTCCGCGTCTGCGCGTCGAGTTTCATGACCGCACCAACGATGCGCTAGCGCGCGATCTGCAAAGTGGACAGATTGATTTTGGTGTGGGGGCTATCGACAGTTCGCTACCGGAAGATCTCCAGCTTTTTCCATTGCGCGAAGACCCGCTGGTGGCGGTGCTGCATGTTGACGATCCGTTAGCCGGACAGCCGCATTTGCCGTGGAAACTGCTGGCGGGAAGGGATATTGCGGTATTCTCGAAAGGGAATATTCAGCGTCTGGTCAGCGCGCTGGTGGAAAGCCAGCGGTTGACGCTCAATGCACGCTATCAGGTGGATTATGTTGAAACGCTTTATGGCCTGGTGCGTTCGCGATTAGCTGTGGGGCTTTTGCCACAGCTTTATACTACGCATTTGCAGGACTCGGTTTTACGTGTAGCGCAACTGCAACAGCCTGCGCTTACCCGTACCGTGGCGCTGATGCGCGGCGCGCAGGCGCTGCCGCCGATGATTGAAGCGTGTTTTACGCTGCTGCTTAAGCGGTTGCGTGAGGGGGATGTGCTCTGAGCATTCCCGACGCTGCCCTGGCGTCGGGATAGGCACCTTATAAGGTGATGCGACCTTTCCTCTCTTAGCGAAACCCAAATGTGCTGGCGTTAGCATATTTCATCTTTTTCCCCTGCTTTGCGGGGTCAGCGCCGAGCGAGGGCGGCGGGGAAACTGGCTGCAGGGCAATCGTTTTGATGACTGTGCCCCAGCGTTAAAAAATATTGCCCGGGATATTTCTCCGCATCTGCATCACGCAGAATTCTTGATGACGATGTCATCGACGCTTTAAGTCAGTGCGCCAGTTATGCGGAGTTTATGACATTATCGCAGCGCTATTTTTTATAGCTCGCGGCGCTGTTTGTGGAAAAGGAGGCGTGAAGCCTCCTTTTCCACAAGGTTATTTCTGGGTGACGATCAGCATGCCATGATCGCGACCGTGGGTTTTATTCCATGAAGCATCTTCAATACCCTCAGCATTCATGCTGACGGAAATGATGTAACCCGCACCGCGAATTTCATAGAAATTCGCATTGATGCGTTTCACCGTGGCTTTTTTACCGTTGATTGTGGCTTCAAAGAAACCGTTCGATAGCGTGGCCTTTAAGACGTTAGACGATAACGTTGCCTCACGCATCGGGTCTGAGATATGCGCCGCCTGAGCGTGTTGGGTGGCATTTGCGGCATTGGCATAGGCCGCCGCAAGTGATGCGTTATTTATACCCTGTTGCCGATTTTGCTCGGATAAATAGCATGTGTCTTTAGAGATGCCTTGAGCTTCGCATGCTGCCATGCGCTGGGCTGGGGAAGTGCAGCCAGCAAGAAACGTTACGCTAATTAGCGTTGCTAACACCATCAGTTTTGCTTTCATCATTAACCTTATTTATTATTGAACTTATCTATAAACACGAACGATAAAATCTCATTATGGCTGTTGCAAAACAACAGCTCAATTCCGCCACTGCGAATAATATTGTTATTCACAGTTGCTGGAGACTATGGATATAGTGTCGTTATAAATAATAACGCTAAAAATACCTGTCGCGACCAGCGCAATTGAGACGATGGCATAAGCAATAATGAGTTTTATCATCGGCAGTCTATTAGTTACCTTAACTTTTTAATGAAAAATTTCAGTTGAAATATCATCCTTGATTCTTTATTACTAATTTTAAATGTTTTAATAACATCCGCGAAATAGTCAATAATGACTATTGGAATCGGTTATCGCAGATTGATGTCTTAACGTGTCACCCAATCCCTGATTTCTACCATCCGATTGAGGCAGAGGCCGCCATAACTTCGTCACCGTTAGATGTGCCGGAAGCAGACATGGTCGCTGCAATATTCTCAGAGAACTTGTGGCGGTAGCCCATTGCATAACCTTGTGCATCTTTAAAGTTCGCAGCCCCTACCGCGACAGCATTATCGGTATCAACATAATGTAACCCCGCGATTGCCCCCACGCCTGCAATACCTGCGCGGTATTCTTTACGGTCTTCATTTTGCTGCCTTTCAACGGACGAGAAGCGAGCATTATTTTGACTCTCTAAGCGAGTAATGCGTGATTCGTGGTTAGCTAATTTACCGCTATTGTCTTTAGCTTGTGTTTGAACGTTGGCGATGTCTGCATCCTGGCGATCTTGATCGGTTTTGAAAGTGGTATTTTCAACTTTTGATGAGAGTGCCTTTCTGTTTTCATTGATGTTTTTTGTATTGCCGCCAATTAGTTGGGAATTAGCATCTGCTTTATTGTCGGCATTTGTTGCGGAGATTAAAGCGTGGTCAGCGGTAGATTGCGCAATGCCAGCCTTTACTGTGGCAAGGTCAGCTATACCCTTTGCTGATACTGCACTTTTTTTTGCCTCTTCAGCTTTTGCATCTGCCAATACTGCATCTGATTCAGCCTTATCCGTTTTCTTATCTAACGCGATAATCGTCGAGCCATTTTGGACGACGCCTTGTAAAGCAGTATCTGCTTTCTTGTCCGCGGTGTCGGCAAGAGCACCAGCTAGTTTCGCTTCTTTATCAACACCGCTAATGACCTGATTTTGGGTATCTTGATCTTGTTGCAATTTGATAATGTCGGAACCATTTTGGGCAACGCCTAGCAAGGCTGTTGTCCCCTTTTTCTCCGCTTGTTGAATGGCGTCGTCACGTAATAAGTTACCCATTTGCAGATGGTAGATTTCAGAGCTTTGATCTGCCCTGGAAGTATCCAAATCGCGGATTTGTGCAAATGTCTGATTGAATACCGTTTCTACATCCCAGCCAGAGGAAAGTTGTACATCTTTAGCATCAATGGTTGCAGTATTACCGACGCTTATTGAACCAAAAAAGACAATGCCAAAAACCAAAGTTGTTTTTACAGATTTCATTTTTATTCTCAATAACAGTTAAATCGCAATGAAAGTGTGTTGAGTTATTAACAACTTTCACTGGAATTAAACTTAACCAGATATATTTTCTTACGCTGACATAACTTCAGCCAGCATTGAATTCAATTTAATAATGGGAAAGATAACGGCGATGAACTATCAAGGAATGTGATTCTATAAACCTTGATCAAAATCACATTTAGCACGAATGGCTAAAGAGGTCTGACGTGAATAAATTGTGATTACTTTCAGTATTAACTGCATATTATGAATAAAGTGTGATTTTTTCTGGTGAGGTGCTGAGTTGTGTGTCATTAAATTTATTAATGAATTTGGTGTATTTCTGTGTCTTTTAAACGGTGGACGGCATACTTTCTGTGTTGCCTGTCTCTCGAACGTAAACCGGGGAGGAGGTGACGCCTGTCGTCGCGTCAAGTGACTCTTTTTCATTGTATATTAGTCCGAACTCGTATTATCTTTAACCACAAGTGCGGAACGTCATGGTGTAGTGTCAACGGGCGACGAGTCTTTATCGTAAATGTAGTCGTCATCACTCTCATATTCAGGCCTTAAAATTCTCTATGGAATCGAATCCTCACGCATCGTTGAGTAGTTTTATCGATCTCATGCTGGACGCTGTCTTTGCGGTCGATGCCCAAGCCAATATCGTTTATGCGAGCGCATCCTGCGAACGGATTTTTGGTTACACACCCAACGAGATAATCGGTAAGAACATGTTTGACATGATGCTGCCCGAAGATCGAGAGTTAACCCGAAACTCTGTGGTGGAAGTCATGGCGGGGCGTCCTCAGTTTCATTTTGAGAATCGCTACGTCCACAAGAATGGTCAGGTAGTCAATATCATGTGGTCTGCCCGTTGGTCGCAAGCCGATCAATTGCGGATTGGCGTTGCGCGTGACATCACCGAACGTAAACGCGCCGAATCGCTACAGTCGGCACTCTATTCTATTTCTGAAGCTGCACATACCGCAGAAGACTTGCTCAAATTATTCCAGCGCATTCACGAGATCGTCGGTACGCTACTTCCTGCCGATAACTTTTCGGTCACGCTGTATGACGATACAACTGCCCAACTGAGTTTCCCTTATCATGTTGATGAGTTTCAGGAGACCCCAGCTCCTTTTACCTTAATGGCAGGGACGTTTTACTCAGAAGTAATCCATACCGGTCAACCGCTACTGCTCACGCCTGAAACGATGGATGCCCGTCTGGAGGAGTTACATATCTCATTTGGTATGAACCCATTTTGCTGGCTTGGTGTACCGCTAAAGTCACATAAAGGCACTATCGGCGTGCTGATGGTCAAAAGCTACCCCGGCGGAGTGTGCTACACCGAACAGGATCAGGAGTTACTGCAGTTTGTCTCGACCCAAATCGCGACCGTCATTGAGCGTCAGCAGATGCAGGCTCGGTTGCAGCATATGGCGCAGTATGATCAACTGACCGATCTGCCAAACCGGAACTTATTGTATGACCGTCTGAAAACTTCACTGGCTACCGCACATCAACAACAGGGTCAGCTGTCTTTGTTGTATATCGATCTCGATAAGTTTAAACAGGTTAACGACACGCTAGGCCATGGGATTGGTGATTTACTGCTGCAAGAAACTGCCGTACGTTTGAAGTTATGCGTACGTGAATCGGATACCGTTGCGCGCATCGGCGGTGATGAATTCGTGGTGCTGATTCAGGGGAGTCAGGTTTCTGACTATACGGTTGTGGCGACGCAAAAAATTGATGAGGCATTTAACTCAGCTTTTATTCTGCAAGGGCATCATTTGCACATTGCACCGAGTATTGGCATTGCTCGTTATCCGCAACACGGTCAAGACGAGCGTCAGCTTCTCGAATACGCCGATAATGCGATGTATTTTGCCAAAAATGGCAAAGGACCGCGAAATAACAACGACTAATTGGTAATAAGATAGGGGGTGTTTATATCTTCAACAATAATGTGGCGAACTTCCTGCTGATGTAAAAGGCGACAATTAAGCCGCCTTTTTATTATTAGCCTTTCGATAGTTGGGTATTGACTACCGTCTCATCCTTTACTTCAAGAGAAAGCGTATAGCCCTGTTTCTTCCATAAACCGTTATTCGGTAGCCATCCTTTAGAGAGAAGATATTCAGCGCTGGTCGAAATCGGTTTATTCAAAACATGCTCTGCGTCAGCAGCAAACGTTTTTCCTTTGGCATTTTGGGCTTTGGTTTTATGCACATCGCAAGAACCATCAGCTTCAGTGACTTGTGTGCATCCTGAGCGCTCAAGCTGAGCACGATAGCTCGCGCTTATCGCGTGAGCCGGTACAGTGACCACGGATGCTACCAGTACTGCTAATACCGCTATTTTATTTTTCATCGTTCAGCCTTAGTTATGATGTGAGTGCTTTTTAGCATTGAGTTTACGGTTATTTTCAGTATAGGTCTGATAGCGATCGGCGCTAGCGCGGTTATCAGCATGATACTGCTCAAAACAAGCGGTACGGTCAACGCCGTTAGCTTCACACTCATCAAGATACTGTTTTTCAAGGTTACAGCCTGTAAGTGAAACAGAACCTACTACAATCGCTATCATCATTAACGTCTTAGCTTTCATTATCAACTCTATAATTATTATTCATCACACGAACCTGCCATATTTAAAATGGTGTTATTGTATGTAACACCAATAAATATTCCAGTTACTACAAGACACAAAGAAACCATTGCGGAAGCAATTATTAATTTTGTCATAGCATCATTAATCAGGAGAGAGTGTAGAGATGAAATCTAATTCTCTTTATACATTCCTGGTATCGGTATAATAAATTCGTTTCTAGTGGAAATGTGAATGTCCGCCAAAACCTTCAGAGCGCGAGTTATCATGTCCGTAACCATGGCCGCCAAACGCGTGCGAATGCGCATTCTCGGCGCCGCGCCCGTTATGACCGTTAGCGTGTGAATTACTTTTATCGTGACTGTTACCGCCTTTTGGCTGGTTGTAATTAAAGGCACTGGTAAAGTTTGTGCTGATCTGCGCATCCGGGTTAGTCGTCGCGATAGCACCTGCGGTTGTGTGAACAGTGATGCCATTAGTGGTGACACTAACAGGTGTTGACGGTTTCATTGAGCTCGCCGCGACATTAATGCTATTACCCGTAGGGTTTTGCTTAGTCCCCGCAACCATTGATACGGGAGTACCAGTAGGATTTTGTTTCACCCCTGATATTTGGCTAACAGGTTTACCAGTAGGGTCATTCTTAATGCCCTGATCCATGGTATTAGGTGCTTTACCTACCGCCGCGGCAGAACTTGCCATTTTAGCCGCCGTGAGGCTAGCTTGTGCTTGCGCAGCAGTATTATCAGCAGCGACAGTATTCGCGCTATGGTAAGCCGTTGTAGCCGTACCTACGACACCCGTTGAGCCCGCCACTGGGGAAGTTGAAAGGTTATTATGGTTAACCGTTGTAGTAACCGAGCCAACAACATTACCCGGTGCGCTACCTGATGTTGTGTTAGACAAATCATTATTATTAACGGTTGCAGTGTTGTTGTGCATGTTTGGTGAAGTACCCACAACAGAGCCTACAGAGCTCGCAACTTTAGAAGATAAATCAGAGCGGCTAACGGTAGTACTGTTTGCTGGCGGAGATTGATTATTCTTCGCATCGGTATATGCACGACCAAACGCATAATTAGATGCGGTTGGCGAAGTTAAACCACCGTATGTATAACCGGCGTGAGCAGAGATAGAAGCCGTCATCACAATGACAGCGATAATTGAGCGTTTCATATTTTTTCTCTCGTAATGAATATTAAAAATCTGGATAAACTATTTTTTGAAACCTAAGTATTAGGACGCTAAGTTTTATTTTTGTAACGATGAAATAGTGATCTTTAAGTCAGTCAATGATGGTTACTTTCGGAATTGATGTTTTTTATTTTTGTGAATTAACTGTCATTTCGGGACAACTTGATGATATTGATCCAAATCACAAATAGCAATAAATGTTAAAGTGGCTAAAAGTTGATACTTGCCATTAATTCTATTATTTACAACGAGATAGTGGTTATTACTCATGAAGTGGTATATGAAATGCATCTTATGAAGATAGGGCTTATTGTTTCGAGTGAAAGAACTTTCTTTATAGGGTGAAAGCCAATATTGGATATGTTACGCAGCTGTTGTTGAAAATATATAAAATGATCTAAAACAGCGATTTTGTCAGTATTTCGAGAATGGCTGATATTTTTTAACAACGGTGAAACTAAATTTTAAAGAAAGCAAGAAGGGGAGATAAAGCTAACCACTTTCATCTGGTTTTTGTCAGAAAATAATTAACGTTAATTTTAGCGGAATGAATAATAAATAATTCAGATAAATCAGTATAAAGAACATATAACAGATGAGATTGTGAAAGGTATTGAGGTCATCCATGACGTGATTAGCCTTTATCTGTCGCGATACACGCTATGATAAATTGAAAATTCTTGCACCGTGCCCGTAGCCCCGGTTACACTAACTATCAACAAATTGTTCTAATTTAACTATTTGTTTTTAAAGTGATTTGACTCGGGGTGCCCTTCTTTGTGAAGGCTGAGAAATACCCGTACCACCTGATCTGGATAATGCCAGCGTAGGGGGCCAAAATTTGGCCTACTTATCATTTGGTTAGCTTGCTTTTTATCTTGAAAATCGATTTCAGAGGTAAAAAGAGGGCTTGTCTATGAGGTTAAAATCACTTCCGTACACATTCAAAAGGTACGGTAACTACTACATCCAGATTCGCTTATCAAATGGTCGGTCATACAAGAAATCACTGTCCACTGACAGCTATCGCGAAGCATCTGCTTTGATGATTAGCATCATTCCGCACCTCCCATTTGTTAAATCATTAGCTACGCCGATCCCCGTGTTCGATTCATTTTTGTCTAATCTGATTGCGTCAGAACGCAAGGCTGCGAGAAATTCATGTTTGCCCCGCCAGCAGATAGCTGTTCCTTTTGAAATAGTGGAATCTCAACTATCTCAACTACCAGCCGAACCGAAAAAAGTGCTAACTCTTGCGGATGCGTGGGCGATGTACAAAGGCGAAAAAGGACGTAACTGGACAAAATCGATCTCAATGGCAAATGAGCGTTACATGGAAGTGTTGCTAACTGTCTTGGGAGGGGAAACTGATGTAACGACTATCACCAAGCAGGACATTAAACAGGTGATGGAAGTTGTTGAGAATCTCCCTAAGCGCGTTGTACAGCCTTACCGCTCAATGTCCATTCAGCAATTGATAGAATGTGATGACGTGCCACCGGATGAGCTGGTGGGTGTTGAGGCCATTCATAAGCATCTCAAGATCTACAAATCACTGTTCAAAACTTTTCTTACCGAGAGCAAAGATATTTTGGTGAGGCCACCAACTGATGGCGTAGTGGCTGCACCATCAAAAGCGAGATTTGGCGCATACAGCACAGCAGAGATGAAAAAATTTGTGGGGTGGGCGCTGAAGCAGCCTGATAACTGGCAAAAATGGATCACGCTGTTATTGGCATACACGGGGGCCAGACGGGGAGAGATCGCCAAGCTGGAGAAGTCACAGATCAAATTCGATGAAGACAGCCAGCGGCACTACTTTCTGATTGCAGAGGGAGGGCAGGGGAAAACTGAAAACGCCACCAGACAAGTAGTCATCCACCCGAAGTTAATCGAATGGGGTTTCATGGAGTACGTTGATCGCCAATGGAAGGAGCGGATATTCTCAGAGGTGGCTGGCACGAACATGACTAAGATCGGTAAAGTGTTTGCGGATCTGCGTGATCAGTTGGGTATTCCTTATCTGGACGATTATGGACAGCGGCGATTATTGCATTCCATTCGTCACTCGGTCTGTTCTGCGGCAATGGCTGGTTGGGTATCGAACATTCTACATCTGCAACAGACGGTCGGACATGAGAAGAGCGGTGGGATTACTAAGCGTTATTTGCATACATTTCCGTTATCCACAGTCAGTTATGTTGTTGATGGTATAGATTGGGAATAAAATCTTCAGTGCTATTTTTTCGAATAATGCATTGATTTTAATTGTTATTTAATATTTTCCTTGTCTTTGATATGGATGTTGTATATGCATTTTATTTATATAAAAAAATTTTTAATTCCATTAAGTTGTAATTAGTGTTATTCAGTGTTCAAAAATTAGATTGTTCTTATGGATAATGCTATGTTTGGCAAAGGGATTTTAAGGATGATTCTATGTTAAAAATTTTTACTTTAGTCGTTGTGCTTTTTTCCACGTTTGCGTACGGGGAATCGATTACCCAAGCTGTGAAAACGCTTGGAGATACAAGTAAAGAGCTGCCAGCGAAAGGTTATCAAGACGCAAACCGGATAGAAAACCAACAACTGAGTTTGGCTGAGAGCGAAAAACAGGAACTCTACTCACTGATCAATAAAAATAGTCAGGCAATCGAACTCCTTGTAGCAAACCAAGAAAAACTAATCAATGAGGTTAATGGAGTTAAAGGAGATGCGAAAGTTGATTATTCAGGATGGACGAGTATTTTACTTGCATGTGTCGGTATAATTATTACAGTTATGAGCGTTATATTAGCATTGATATCTATTATTGGTTATAGAAACTTTAGGAAAAGCATAGAGCTAAGTGTGAAAAAAACATCAACTGAAGTTGCTAAACAAGAAACTGTTATTCAGATAGATGCAGTTGCGAAAAAAGAATTGGTTCGTTTAATCGATGAGGGTGCTTTAGCAAAGCATCTTGAAAGTGCAGTTGATATGATTTTCCTTCGAAGAAAACCTGAATTAAAAGACAGCGGATTTGATAAATATCCAGAGTTGGATAAAGAGGAAGGTGAATAATGAATCATTCACAAGAATGGGAACGATTGCCAATTGAAAAGAAGGAAGTGATCATTAAGTATCACTCTCAGTATCCAGTTAAATTAGGTGCACTTGCAAAGGAACTTGGTCTGGTTGTTAAGTTAGCCACATTGCCTGCTAATATTTCTGGAGAAATTAAGGACTGTGATGGAGTAGTCACCATTCGAGTGAATCAGCATGATATGCAGGCAAGACGACGTTATACTTTGGCCCATGAAATAGCGCATTTTCTGCTGCATAGGCATCTGCTCCGTGATGGTATTACAGACGATGTGTTGTACCGTTCATCGCAGTCAAGTCAGATTGAGGCAGAGGCCAATCGTCTTGCCGCAGATATAATCATGCCTATGCATCAAGTGGATGAATGCTACGCACGTCATTTCAAGGGTAAGAAAGATGCCGTATTATATGAAGCAATTGCTAAAGATCTCGACGTATCAACAATAGCGCTGAAATATAGACTGGGTGTGAATGGATAAGGGACTAACATGTTGATAAGTAACTACTCTTATATACCGATTCTCTCGTTGAAACCAGCGGAAATGGCTGCGTTGGAAGAATTGCCAGCAAAAGACAAACGTTTGATGCTTCCTTTGATTTCGTTGAAAAAGTGGGCGAATTCAAAGTCATTCATAAAATCTACAGAACGTATTGAAAAAGCGATAGGAAAAAATTATTGGATAGCCGATATCGATAAAGAGCATCTTTTATTGGCTAAGCAAAGACTCGCAGATGGTGATGATGGCGTTTCTGCGGAGATTGTCAGCCTCGCGGCGTCGAATAATGGATATGAGAATTGGGTTAATTTTATTTCAACGAATGAGAACATAATCCCAACTATCCAGCTCAGTGACTTATCTGCATTAGATTTGCAATTGTCTAACTTTTCAAACATTAATAAAACAATAGTTGTAAGATTCGAGTTGTCAGGCTCTCATCCCATTGAGCTTGGAGACTTTTCTTTCGTTGTTAAGAAACTATCTGAAAGAAAATACCCGCAAGGAATATTGATAGTATTAGATTACGGTGATGTTAATAGATTCAATTTGATTGAGTATTATAAAAACTCAAATTTAGTTAAGCAGTTAAATGCTTTGATGCCAGAGGCCTATTTCTGCGTATCTGGAACTTCTTTTCCATATTCTTTTGCAGGTTCCTATCGTGGAGAAATTCCAATTTTTGAGCGCCAAATTTATAATAAAGTGGTTGCAGATTGCCAGGGTGTAAAGTTTATTTACTCAGACCGTGGTAGTACCCGAGCTTCAGGCAATGATGGCGGAAGCGGGACACCACCACCACGCATTGATTACCCATTAAAAAATGAATGGCGATTCATTCGTAAAGAATTGAATGATACCATCGAAAAAGAGGTTCTTTATCAAGAGGCGGCTATCGAAATAATGAACTCAGAATACTGGGACGCAGAGCTGAGATTATGGGGTACTCAGATGATCGAAAAGACAAGTTTAGGTGATCAATATGGAATCACTTCTGCTAATAGGGCTACTGCCGTCCGTATAAATTTACATCTTTACCAACAGTTACATTATTTCGATGTGTTAAAATCATTGGATACAGAAGAAGATTGGGTTGATTGATTTATAGCGATATTACTTCATCAAAGTGATATCGCTTTTAAATTGAGTTTATAATTTTTCAATTGCGTGTATAAGCGAGTCTATATTTCTTACTTGTAATATTTTTTTTCGAGGTTCTGCCTTACCGCTTTGACCATAATCATTATAATTATATGCATCGTAATAATTTATTTCTCTTTTACTGTACCTTTTTTTTAAATTGTTAATTGCTTCTTCCCTTAAGTATTTTGTCGGAATGGAAAGTAGGGATAGTTCTACTATTTTTCTTTTTTTATCTTTAATCTCAATATTTGATTTTTTTGCTAATCTCAATAATTCAATGAGTGTCATCATTCGGATGAATTTCATTTTATCGGTTATTGGCAATATTTTCCCTCTCCTAACAATTTTTAGCTTACTACCAGCTACTTCCCAGACAGCAACGTGTTTCGGTGTTAATAAAAGAGCTTTATCGATGTGACGTGGAGCAGCGACAACCGTTACTTTATCAAAATGTGTAAGGTATTCATTAACTTGCCCCTTTAGTCGACTGAGTGAGTCGAATTCACTTTTTATTTCGTATGCGAAAATTTTATCGTTTCTTGAATGAATTAAATCTACTCGCCTGCTGAAATTAGCGACACTGAATTCATCGATTACAAAATTATTAGAAATAGCTGTTGCGTTATTTTCTTTTAGAAAAATACCTTTGATAACTAATGCTTTTATAGCTGACTCAAGCATTTTTTCTTTACTGTTCATTCAAATAATCCCAATATGTTACTTCAACAGTATACACTATGACCATTTATTAAAAAAGCTCTAAGTTTGGTTTCATTTTTTTAATATAAGACAAGTGTTGTTGTGATTTTAATCTTTATGAAAAAAAGATAGTGGGATTTAGATGGTATAAGATAGGTGCATCATATTCATAATAAAAGTTGGATGCTGACTGAGTTAAAGATCTTACTGAAGAAGAATCACATTAAAGTACGAAATCGAATGTTATTAGCGATGGCTCGGAGTATTAAGTGCCGTTATATTTAGTGGTTCATCACTATCTATTCTGAGATAGTTTGTTTTGATTAATACCAGATTGCTCAGACAGTCTTGAGCAAGATCTATGGCCTGAATAGATGTAACAAGGTTATCTCTGGCAGTCTTTTACAACTCAAGTTTCTTGTTAATGTAGACCGCCGAAAGACCACCAAGAAAATCTGAGTAAAAGGCCATTGCAACAGGGAATAAGTAATCTTTTACGTAATCAGTGGTTGGTCTTAGTGACTAAATAGCTCGGGTAATGTCGCCTGTGTGCTGGTTCAGTATTAGCCAATCAATAAAGGTCATGGTTTATCTGCCGTCAGTTTGTGCATAGTCCCATCAGCGTATTTTTCTTTGAAGTCAGGGTTTGCTTGCATACTAAAACGATGTAATCCAAGCACTTTTCCCCTGTAATCTCTTGGGATCTGGACAGAGAACACAGAAGGGTCAGCTTTGGGTGTGATAGCTATTACCTGCTGCTCGTACACCGTGTGTTCGTTGTATGCTTCGGTTATCATCGAACTCAAGTTGCCGAATATTGCAAAGCCATTTCTTTTGACATCCTCATCCTGAGATTCAGGGTTGAACGTATAACGAACACTATGAAGTTTCCCGTTTTCATCCATAACACCCTCTGGTTCATCGCAATCCCATTTGCCGAACCTCAGTAGGTAGAATGCAATATCCTTCTCATCACGGTCTTCAATCTCTGCCTCACCACAGTACATTTTAACATCGCCACAAATGAATCTTGCCTGATTATCTTCTACGGAAGCATCTTTAGTTTTATCAGCTACCAACTCGAATATGAGAGGGGGTTTAGTTCCAATCATCAAGTCACCGAGGATCGTCATTTCACTGTTTGCCAGGGAGTGAACGGGTGTTGTTTCGTATTTTCGCTCCCGTTCAATAAATGAACTTATAGGTAACAGCGTCCATACTCTCAAGCAGCGGTAATAGATTGCAAAATACATAGGGACGCCGTTTATCTCGCTGTAACGTTGCAGTTTCGAAACGTAATCCTTTCTCAACATGTATTTTGATGATGCCTTGGGCAGACTGCTGTTCTTGACCTCAACGAATATTTGTCTGCCATCCTTCAATACCAGCCTGTAATCGGGCAGTAACATATCAGTGTCATCAGAAATCACGTCACCAGTATCTTCAGTTTTAACCAGCCTACAGCCACCCAATCCAGCTGCAACCTGGCCAAAGCAAGCCTCCATGCGCTTACCATGAAGTAGTGTCTGGTTATCCTGTGATGCCTTGAGCGATTCACCAAACTGAGCAAGGAATCTTTCAGTGTCTTCTGGTGATTCCAGTTTATAGCCATGTTCACGGCTGAATGCTGTGTATGCTTCGAGTGCTTCGAACTTACCTGGATTTCTGACAAGGCGTTTCATCATTTGATATTCATTTTTTAGGGGCTTACCTGAAGTTACACTTGAACAACGATGATGCGCAACAGCATTAACAAGGAAACCCATACAGAGGCGCAATAGGAGAAAGTATTTAGCGTAGATTTTTTGGCATACCCTATTTTGTACCGTCAAGCCCCTCAAATATCCGCAAGGGTATTGCTATGAAAATATCTCTTTTGGGTATACCTCACTGACAACGTGATATTTAGTATCATTAGGGTATCGATAGCAGAGAATTGATAACGTTTCATCTGTGCTGTATACTTTGAGTATTGAAATAAAACCTCAAAGAGACAAATGATGAACGTCCTAATTTATGCACGAGCCTCTACCAGAGAACAAGACTCCACACGTGCTGTCCCGGCGCTGCGTGAGTTTGCAAGTGAGCGTGGTTGGGCTATCAGGAAGGAATATGTCGAGAATGCTTCTGGGGCTTCCCTTGAACGTCCTCAGCTATCGCTGTTGGTTGATGAGGCTAACACCGGGGATTTGTTGCTGGTGGAGTCTATCGACCGCCTGAGTCGTCTGGAGGCTGTCCAATGGGAAAGTTTGAAGCGTACCATTCAGGATAAGGGACTGAAACTGGTGGTGGTGGATTTGCCCACCTCATGGAATATGCTTCAAGGGCAAAAATCTTCCCTTGTGGTGGATGGCATTATGGCGGCAGTTAACAACATGCTGATCGATATGCTGGCTACTATGGCCCGTCAGGATTATGAGACTCGTCGTGCACGTCAAAAGCAAGGTATCGAGAAAGCAAAAGAGGCTGGTGTGTATGTCGGTAAGGCTAAGGATGAAAGGGCGCGAGAGGTTGTTAAATCATTACTCAGTGCAGGACACAAACCCGCTAAAGTGATGGAATTAGCTGGGGTGTCACGCGCCACTTTTTACCGCATCAGGAAGGAAATGGCGTGATTGCTCACGCCAACAAAAGTATTATTCTTGGAAAAATTGTTCCACTGCCCAGCCGCCGTTACCACCAGGTGTTACGAATGAGACAAAGCCTTTATCGTCTATGGTTTGGATTTCAACTTTCATAGACTCTTTCATCACTCGGCATTTACCAGACGTAACCAAACTCATCATGGCTTGATTATCCTTGTCCTGGATGTAACTAATCATCTCGTAAAAATCAGTCAGCTTTTTACAGCTAAATGTACCTTCCTTTAGTGTGGCTGTATCACCGTGGCTCAAAGCGTAAGCGTTCGGCATCATTGCCAAAAACATGACAGTTGTGAGTAGCTTTTTCATCGCAAACCCTTATTGTTCAGAACACTCACTGAGGTTGTAGGTGCCTTTTCTGCCGTCATCGTTAACAAGATGTAGTACGAAGATGATGGGATTGCCATCAATGAAAGACACAGCAACATTGCCATTGTCGGTGCTATACAGCTTCGCAATTTGCTTCTCACCGATGTATGAGAGATCCCAGCTTGCACTGTTCAAACTGAAATGCATCTGTTTGCCATCAATATCGATGGAGGATAGCGCCGATACAGTTTTGCCATTGCTGCCTAATTGCCCTTGCTGAAGAGCTTCACATTTATATGAGCTTGCGTATGTAGACAGAGGCAGAAGTAGAAGTGCTGCAAGAGTTATCCCCTTCATAATGTTCCTTTTCTTTGGTTGGTGTTAGACATTCATCGGTAATCAGTATAAAACCATCAATTGATAAAAACGATCAATATCTATTAAATTGATCGATAAAATTGATCAACACTGAAACTATATTACTGTTGAGCAAGTGCTCGGCATTGATGACACTTGATATCGGAATCACCAGGATGGGGTCTATGAGAAGCGTGATATTGGTAATGTTGGGAATTCTGCTTACACCGGTGTCAGTTGCAGGACAGATTACAGTGACTGATCCCCAGCAGGAAACGACGGAGGGCGGAAAGACGCTCTGCACATACCAGAACAGCATTTATCTGTTCACCTACGTAACAAAGGGCAAGTGCCCGTATGCGAAGACATTTGATACTGCGGATTCGGAGTAAAGATGGCTTAAAAATCGTACTCAGTTAAAATTTCCATTTGAGGCCTAATTGCTTAGCAAATGAATCATGTTTTTTTGTCTGTGATTGCTCTGAAACCCTTATGGCATAAGGGGGGGGGAGGATTTTCATCAACAGGTTAAAGTGTTGTAAGGGAGTTTAAGGCTGGTAATTATGGGTGGGATTTACATAGGTTAAGGCTATTGATAACCATCATTTACCGGTTATTTATTGGTTGAAAATTAGGCGGTTTTTTCCGGCTCTGTGGAGTGTTGTTTCATGGTGAGCGCTGCGAACATGAAAAGTATGCTGCATGAGTAGCATGTAATGCGGAGCATGAAAGATATCAATTACAGGAGAGCAACCTTTGCACCAGAAGTGATTGTTAAGGCGTGATTCTCCTGTAAAGGTAATCTGCTATGCTCGCGTTGCTCACATTATGAACATTAACACCTAAGAAACCACTAACTACTGTTTAAATAATAAACAGCTATTGATCCCATTTTATGTACTCGTACACCTCGTCCATACATCCATTGTGCAAGATGTCCTTGTACACATGAGTTTATGCAACCATTCCACACTACCGTGTTCCATTGTAAGCCTGTACTTTTACCGAAGATGCAAATAACTCTAAAGAGACTTTAGACTTTTCTGCACCTTCTGTATCAGGTTACTTGTGCTAATGGCGCAGCCATAAGATCGGCTTACTTGCATAATAAGCCGGAAATCTCATTGCTAACATTGTCCCGGTTTCCGCTGCATTATCTGCTTAGTGGAGTCGGCGGGTGTTCGTTAGGATGTCCATGGTGAGGATGGTTGGCGCTGCATGCGTGATGGTACACATCGCGAGTATGTGATCTGGTGGGGACATCGTAATCAGATAGAGTCCCAGTGCACTACCAATAGGGAAACATCCGATCCATCCAGCCTTTTCCAAACCTTCGATAAGAGTACTGAGTGTTTTCTGTGGCATAGCCAGGTCACGAGCGGCGCAACTTAGATCGAAGACGATACCAGTTATAACCTCTCCTTTACCATCTGGTAAGGGTTGCGTCATTTCTTGTACTTCGTTCTCACGCAGGTATTTCCACACTCGTACGTGATCGGTGGTGAACTTCAGAATCTTAGGGTGAATGCTTCTTTTCTGACGGTGCATTACTTCGGTGATGTGCGGAACAAAACTATCAAACATCTGTTCGATGGTGTTCGTTACTTGCGTTGGGGTTGTGTTGGAGTGGGTGGTAAATGTCTCTGTGAAGAGAGCTTCAACTTCTGTTGGGGAAAGTCCCTGGTTATCTGTCATATCGATCCTCCTGTATGTTTTGTAGTCGACAAGTCCTCATGGTTGAGTTGCTATTGTTCATTTTTTAGTTGCTTTGGTTGCTTTAAGCGGAAGCGTGAAAGAAAAGGTTGGCAAAACTAACATTTATTTCTGTTAAATGCAATCTCAATTTGTGCTATATCTATCAAGTCGTTGAAAATGATCATAAAACATTTGACTTTGCAACCGATTTGATGTATGATGAATAGTAGATAGTTAACAACCGCAATAATAAGGAGGTACATGTACCAAACGAAAACTGATGTGCTTGAGGCTCTGCGTAGCGGAAAGCTCCTTCCCAAGATTTGCCAACAATACTCCCACAACAAAAATCTCTCTGACGAACGACGCAAGATGTTCAGGGTGGCCTTGATCAGCTACCGCATTGAACAGCTTCAGGAGATTTTACGTAACGAGGAACAACCGAATGAACATCCGATTCACCGATGAAACCCACAAGGCGCTTGTTGAGCGTGCCAACCGTGAAGACAAGTCAGCCGCCGCGCTGGTGAGTGAGTTAATAACAGCAGTCCTAAACCGAGAGGAACCGAATGACCGAAAAGAAACCAGTAGTAAACTTTGTTAATGCGATTTGCGGCTCAGGAAAGAGCCACCGACTGAAAGAGTACATTCTCAGCTTCAAGCGCGAAGCTATCCCAGAAAAGTTCTTAATCGTAGTACCAACCCACGCTTTAGCCGAGCAGTTCAAGCAAGATCTGAATCTCTTGAGAATCCCAAACCATCACATTTTCGTTGAAGGGGCGACTCTCAACCTGAAAAGCACCCTGGCTGATAACTTCCAGACAAATGTGGTGATAACCACCCACGAATGTTTCACCAACTACTGCCACCTCGCTACGTTCAATCCTGAGATGCGTTCTCTACTGGCAGAACACAATGTGGTGGTAGATGAGATTCCTGATGGTTGGTTTGGAGCAGAAGCGACGATCCGCCATGCTGACAGGACGGCAGAAAACTTCCCATTCCTGGAATGGCTGGAAGAGCGAAACGGGCTGCTGTACCTGCGCGAAGAGCACTACGACAATCTGTACAAGTATTACCACGAGAAGCACGCTAACAGTGACAACTTGAAGAAGGTTCTTTACGTGGCGCTCGACGGTGGTGGTGTGATGCACACCGAATGTGATTCGTCATACAGCTTCTTTGCCTACACCTATAATCCGATACTGAAGGCCGCAACATGGGCCAAGGGCTTCACTGTGCTCGGCGCTGGCGTGAATCGCAGTGGGTTTGTCTGGATGGCAGAGAGCGTCGCTCAGATGGCGGTTCAGGAAGCGGGTGAACACCTTCAGCCTGATCCCGACAGATGCAAACATAAAAACGTATCTATCAAGATCGTGGTGGTTCTCTCGGAGGAAATCAGAAGAGCGGGGCAGTCGGAACTCGCCCATGTCTTCAGCAATCACCTGAACGAGATAAAGCGGGTTGTTGGGAAGGATTTTATCTTTGCTACTAACAACGATAAACCCATCTGCGACTTCCAGACCATTGGACGCACTGAACTTGGAGATCGCATGGGAGGTGAAGCAGTATCTATGTCCAGCTACGGAATGAACAGCTACCAGGGCATTCATTGCGCTGTGTTCCTCGGGTGTGCAAATCTGGGCGACAAAGACCGTAAGCGATGGGCTGATTATTGCGAACGTATCGGTTGGGATTTTGAAACGGTGATGGAGAAGAAGCGCCAGGCAATGTATTTTGAACGGTGCTACCAGTTTCTTAGCCGAACATCCATTCGCAACACTGACACCGATCACCCTCTCGTGTTTGTCGTTCCCGACATGGCGGCAGCGGAATACCTCAAAACCCATTACTTCCCTGGCTCAACCATCGAATGCCTTGGAATCAAGAAAGCTGGAAAGCAGCATGAAACGCGTTTGAAGGTTCTGGAACATAAGGCTCAAGGGCTAACACCGAAGGAAACGGTTGAAGCGATGGGGGTGTCTCTGAGAACAGTTCGAAGCTATTGGAACCAAGAGGTTTGCGTATGATAACAGCACTTTACTGGTATCTGCTGTTCCTGTTTATATGGGATGTAATCCGCACCTTTGAACGGCGTAGAAAAACAGAACGCAAAACTGAATCTCGGAATCCGTGAGATCATGGGACATATAACAAAGGAGCTTAGGCTCCTTTTTTGCTATCTGGGGTGGGGGTCAGAAAAGGGGTCAGGAGCGTTTTTAAGGTGAAGAAGCGATACCTGATGAGGGCGGGCTTGCAACAGCAACCCACTTCCCCTAAGCTGGCAAAAAGTAAGCTAATTTGTACCAAATGACTCGGGGTGCCCTTCTTTGTGAAGGCTGAGAAATACCCGTACCACCTGATCTGGATAATGCCAGCGTAGGGAAGTCAGAGACCAACGGGTCTTGCTTCTTCGCGTTATGGCAGGAGCAAACCATGCAAGCCGACCTGCTAAGCCCCGCGCAGACAATGCGCACTGTACATCTCCTTCATCAACACGCCCCTCTTGTTCACTGTATGACTAACGACGTCGTACAAACCTTTACCGCAAATGTCCTGCTGGCGCTCGGCGCATCCCCTGCGATGGTGATTGATGCCAGTGAAGCCGCGCAGTTTTCTGCTATTGCCAGCGCGCTGTTAATTAACGTCGGTACGTTAACCCAGCCGCGTGCGCAGGCGATGCGGGCGGCGGTTGAGAGCGCTAATCGTGCCAATACGCCATGGGCGCTTGATCCTGTCGCGGTAGGGGCATTGACTCTGCGCCACGAATTCTGTCTCGACCTGCTGAAACTTCACCCGGCGGCCATTCGCGGCAATGCCTCTGAGATTATGGCGCTGGCGGGCGTCAGTGGCGGCGGACGCGGGGTGGATACCACCGATACCGCTGCGGAAGCCCTTCCAGCAGCACAGTCGCTGGCACGAGTGAGTGGGGCGATTGTGGCGGTGACCGGCGAGGTGGATTACATCACCGACGGGCAGCGGACGCTGGCGGTACAAGGTGGGGATCCGCTGATGACGCGTGTGGTGGGCACGGGCTGTGCTTTGTCTGCCGTGGTCTCCGCGAGTTGTGCCTTACCGGGCGACCGTCTCGAAAATGTCGCTGGAGCCTGTGCGCTGATGAAATTCGCCGGACAACAGGCCGCTCACGGTCGTGGGCCGGGGAGTTTTGTACCCGCTTTCCTTGATGCGCTGTACGCGATGAAAGGTGAGGTGAGCGCATGAAACGGATTAATGCATTGACCATCGCCGGAACCGATCCTAGCGGCGGCGCGGGCATTCAGGCTGATCTCAAAACCTTCTCCGCGCTGGGCGCCTATGGCTGCTCGGTAATCACCGCGCTAGTGGCGCAGAATACGCGAGGCGTGCAATCGGTCTATCGTATAGAACCCGATTTTGTTGCCGCCCAATTGGATTCCGTGTTTAGCGATGTCCGTATTGATACCACTAAAATCGGCATGCTGGCGGAGACGGATATTGTGGAGGCGGTTGCCGAAAGGCTCCAGCGTTATGGTATTCAGAATGTGGTTCTGGACACGGTAATGCTGGCGAAAAGTGGTGACCCGCTACTTTCCACATCGGCGGTAGAAACCTTGCGGCAACACCTGTTGCCACGCGTGTCGTTGATTACGCCAAATCTGCCGGAAGCCGCAGCGTTGCTGGATGCGCCTCATGCCTGTAATGAACGCGAAATGCTCGAACAGGGGCGAGCGCTGCGGGCGCTGGGCTGTGAAGCGGTGCTGATGAAGGGCGGACATCTCGACGATGCCGAAAGCCCGGACTGGCTGTTTACCGCGGAGGGTGAAATGCGCTTTACCGCGCCGCGGGTAGTCACTAAAAATACCCACGGTACAGGCTGCACGCTATCGGCGGCGCTGGCAGCATTAAGGCCACGGCATAACAGCTGGCAAGAGACGGTCCCACTCGCTAAAGCCTGGCTCTCGCGGGCATTGGCGCAGGCTGATTCGCTGGAAGTCGGCGAAGGTATCGGCCCGGTGCACCACTTCCATGAATGGTGGTAACTGGCACGGACACGTGCCAGTGGGCTGTGCTTAAAATCAGCCAAAAGTTGGACATTCCTTGCCCCCGGTACCAGGCTTAACCTGCTCAAAAAATTGAGCAGGATATCCAGCCGACATGATGTCGGCGCTTACGGGAGCATCACTATGACTGATATTGCGCAGTTGCTTGGCAAAGACGCCGACAGCCTTTTACAGCATCGTTGTATGACCATTCCGGCCGACCAACTCTATTTGCCCGGCCATGATTACGTTGACAGGGTAATGGTGGACAACAACCGTCCGCCTGCCGTGCTACGAAACATGCAGACCCTTTATAATCACGGGCGTTTGGGCGGCACCGGCTACTTGTCCATTTTACCGGTGGACCAGGGCGTTGAGCATTCCGCTGGGGCCTCGTTTGCGGCAAACCCGCTCTATTTTGATCCAAAGAACATTGTCGAACTGGCGATTGAGGCGGGCTGTAACTGTGTTGCTTCTACCTATGGCGTACTGGCCTCTGTTTCCCGCCGTTACGCGCACCGCATTCCGTTCCTCGTTAAACTTAATCACAACGAAACCCTAAGCTACCCGACACAATACGATCAGACGCTGTACGCCAGCGTCGAGCAGGCATTCAATATGGGTGCGGTCGCCGTGGGTGCCACTATCTATTTCGGCTCGGAAGAGTCGCGACGTCAGATTGAAGAGATTTCTGCCGCCTTTGAGCGTGCGCACGAATTAGGTCTGGTCACCGTACTGTGGGCCTATCTGCGTAACCCGGCGTTTAAGAAAGACGGCGTGGATTACCATGTTTCTGCCGATTTGACCGGACAGGCTAACCATCTGGCGGCGACCATCGGTGCCGATATCGTGAAGCAGAAAATGGCGGAAAATAACGGCGGCTATAAGGCGGTTAACTTTGGCTATACCGATGACCGCGTGTACACCAAACTGACCACCGATAACCCGATTGACCTGGTGCGTTACCAACTGGCGAATTGCTACATGGGGCGCGCAGGGCTGATTAACTCCGGCGGCGCGGCAGGCGGTGAAACCGATCTGGCCGATGCGGTGCGCACTGCGGTAATCAACAAACGTGCGGGCGGGATGGGGCTGATTCTTGGCCGCAAAGCGTTTAAAAAATCGATGGCCGACGGCGTTGAACTGATTAATGCCGTTCAAGACGTCTATCTCGACACCAAAATCACCTTCGCATAATTTTTAGCCTCCTTTCCCGTCCGGGAAGGGGGGCCGATCCTCCTCACACTTCATCCCCCTTTTGTGAAAACCATCACGCCTTGTTGTGCGCATGCACAAAAAACAGACCAGTCTTAGCGGAGTTTGTCCGTGGAAGCGATGCTATTTTGTGCTTAGATTAGTCATGAAACGCCTTTTCAATTCCCTAAAACCGTTTTATCACAGCGGTGTTGGACACAGGATTGTGGTGCAGAAAGCGCCATTTCGAATGTTGTACTAAGGACACATAATGAAAATTGAATCTGTAAATGTCACCGTCTTCCAGCATCCTACGCGCCGTGTCTCCGATAGCGCAGGACACTCTCATCCAGGGCCTGAGAGCATGGCCAAAATGGCGATGCTGACGATTACCGCAGACGACGGCAGCAAGGGCTACTCCTTTGCACCACCGGAAATTGTGCGTCCGTTTGTGGTGAACACTTTCTTTCGCAAAGTGCTGGTGGGCCAGGACCCGTTTGACCGCGAACGTATCTGGCAGGATCTGGTGCACTGGCAGCGCGGCAGCGCACATCAACTGACTGAACGCGCGCTGTCGTTCGTTGAACAGGCGTTGTGGGATCTGATTGGGCGTAAGCTCAATGTTCCGGTCTATAAGCTGCTCGGCGGCTATCGCGACAAAGTCCCCGCTTACGGCAGCACCATGTGTGGCGATGATTTAAAAGGCGGCTTATCGACGCCGGAAGAATATGCAGCATTCTCTGAAACGCTGGTGGCACGCGGCTATAAAGCCATTAAATTGCATACCTGGATGCCGCCGGTCTCATTTGCGCCAAACCCAAAAATGGATATCAAAGCTTGCGCCGCCGTACGTGAAGCGGTGGGCCCAGATATCGACCTGATGATTGACGGCTATCACTGGTACAGCCGTACTGAAGCGCTGTGGATTGGTAAAGAGCTGGAAAAACTCAATTTCGCCTGGTTTGAAGAGCCGATGGAAGAAGACAGCATGTCGTCCTACGCCTGGCTTGCGGAAAACCTGTCCATTCCCATCATTGGGCCGGAAAGCTTTGGCGGCAAGCACCACAGCCGCGCGGACTGGGTGAAAGCTGGTGCGTGTGACATTCTACGCGCGGGCGCAAACGGCGTGGGCGGCATTGGGCCAACCATGAAGGTCGCCGCGCTAGCAGAGTCGTTTGGCATGGACTGCGAAGTTCACGGCAACGGCGCGGCAAGCCTGGCGGCAGTAGGTGCGATTCGTAACTGTCGCTGGTACGAGCGTGGCCTGCTGCACCCGTTCCTCGACTACGACCAGCCAGCCGCATACCTCAACAGCATTATCGACCCGATGGATGCCGACGGGTTTGTGCATTTGTCACAGCGTCCGGGATTGGGCGAAGACATCAATTTTGACTATATCGAAGCCAATATCGTCAGCCACGACTGACACATAATAAATGCCGGATAAGCGAAGCGCCATCCGGCAAATGTACCCTACAGTACAGGCAAATATAGACATGAAAAAATCCTCCTTACTGGGAGCGTGTTTGCTCGCGCTCAGCATGTCGATGGGGAGCGGGGCGGCGATGGCGAAAACGCCGCCCGATCAGCTCATTATCGGCATGAACATGAATAACCTACTCACCCTCGACCCGGCAGCGATGACCGGTAACGAAGTGGTGGGGATTGTCGTCAATCTCTATGATTCGCTGGTGGAGCTGGATCCTTCACAACTCACCAACGTTAAACCGGCACTCGCCAAATCCTGGGATATCAGTCCAGACGGCAAAACCCTGACCTTTCATCTGCAAGACGACGTCAAATTTCACTCCGGTAACCCGCTGACCGCCGCCGATGTGGTGTGGTCGATGCGCCGTATTCTTCACCTCAACCTGGCGCAGGCCTCGGTGTGGAAATCCTACGGCTTTAGTAAGAAGAACGTCGATAAACAGGTCACTGCCCTGGATGATTACACCGTGCAGATTGTCCTGCCGAAAGATAACGACCCGCAGCTGGTGATTTACTCACTGGGGGCGCTGGGTAACCTTGGTGTGCTCGATAGCAAAACCGTACAAAGTCATGAAAAAGACAAAGACTGGGGCAACCACTGGCTGACGACTCACGAAGCTGGGTCCGGGCCGTTTATGCTCGAAACGTGGCAGGCGAAAGACGTGTTGCGTATGAAGCGTAACCCAGAGTATTGGCGCGGCGAGCCGAAAATGAGCCGCGTGGTGCTGCGTCACTTCCAGGAGTCGCAGACCCTGCGTCTGATGATTGAAAAGGGTGATCTGGATATCGCCAACAATATGGCGGTTTCTGACATCAACGCCCTACGAAAAGACCCTCAGCTTACCGTCGATGCGGTACAGCGCGGCACCATGTATTACGTGTCGATGAGCATGAAAGAGGCGCATTTCGCTAACCCGAAAGTGCGTGAAGCAGTGCGCTACCTGATTGATTATCAGGGCATCAATAAAGCACTAATGCCGGGTTACGGCGTTTTGCATCAGCGTCCTATTAAGGCAGGAATGCCGTCAACGCTGCCGGATCCGGGTTACACCTTTGATCTTGCGCGCGCGAAAAAACTGCTGGCGGAAGCCGGTTATCCCGACGGCTTTGATACCACGCTGCGCGTGCTCTCTGACCAGCCGTTCCTCAATATTGCCATTGCCGTGCAGTCGACGCTGATGCAGGCGGGCATTAACGCCAAAATCATCACCGGCACCGGCAACCAGATTTACGGCGCGATGCGTGAACGTAAATTCGACATGCTGGTGGGGCGCGGCGGTAGCGGGATGGAACCGCATCCGCACTCCAGCCTGCGTGCGCTGGTCTACAACCCGGACAACAGCGATGCGGCCAGGCTGACCAACTTCCAGGGCTGGCGTACCGGTTTTTATGACAAGCAGCTTAATGACATGATCGATGGCGCGCTGCTGGAACGCTCACCGCAAAAACAGATTACCGATTATCAGCAAATCCAGACCCGATATGACCTGCTGATCCCAGCGATGATCCCAGTCTCGCAGATGGTGGATTCGGTGGTGGTGCGCAATGAAGTCAAAGACTACAAACCGCACCCATCGGCGACCACATTCCTGCGTGAAGTCTACAAAGTCAGCGAAGGAGATAAAGGATGAGTACGGCAATTCTTGCGCCCGGCTCTCGTACCCGGCGCTTTTCAAAACGGCTGATGCAGGTAGCGATTACGCTGTTTGGCCTGCTGCTGCTGACCTTCTTTATCGGTCGCGTGATGCCAATCGACCCGGTGCTGGCCATTGTTGGCCCGGACGCGGACCAGAGTACCTATCAACAGGTGTATCACCAGTTGGGCTTTGACCAGTCGTTGATGACCCAGTTTGGTATCTACTTTGTCAACCTACTGCACGGTGATTTGGGCAATGCGTTGCTGACCGGTAAACCGGTAACCGACGACATTATCCGCGTCTTCCCGGCGACCATGGAACTGGCAACGATGGCGATTATCGTCGGTGCGGGTCTGGGTATTCCGCTGGGTGTGCTGGCGGCGGCTCGCCGTAACAGCATCTCCGATTACGTGGTGCGTATTATCAGCCTTGCCGGTTACTCCACACCGATATTCTGGGTGGGGATGATGGGACTTCTGGTGTTTTACGCCTGGCTCGGGTGGGTCGGCGGTGCAGGGCGCGTAGACCTGGGGCTCGACGGCATTGTGCCGCGTCGTACCGGGTTGATGACCGTCGATGCGCTGCTGGCGGGCAACAGTGAAGTGTTCTGGAACGCGATTAACCACCTGATTTTACCGGCTGCGCTGCTGGGCTTCCACTCGCTGGCCTACATCAGCCGTATGACCCGCAGCTTTATGCTGGCGCAGTTGTCGCAGGAGTTCATTATTACGGCGCGGGTGAAAGGCTTAACCGAACGTCAGGTTATCTGGAATCACGCTTTCCGTAACATTCTGGTGCAGCTGTTGACGGTGGTGGCGCTGGCCTATGGTTCGCTGCTGGAAGGGGCGGTACTGATTGAAACCGTCTTCTCCTGGCCGGGCTTCGGCTCCTATCTCACCGGCAGTCTGCTACTGGGGGATATGAATGCGGTGATGGGCTGCGTGCTGCTGGTGGGGGGCATCTTCGTGATGCTTAACCTGCTCTCCGACATGCTGTATCAATTCTTCGATCCGAGGACAAAATCATGACGGTTTCTCTGGATACATCGCTTACGGGCGGCGCTGGCGAAGGCCGTCAGCGTCTGCTGCGCGCCTTCTCGCGAGTGGGTGGTTTTATCGGCAAGATGGCGCGTAACCCGCTGACTGCGATCGGCGGGGGCATTATCTTCATGCTGATCGTGGTGGCGATTTTCGCGCCGTGGATTGCACCCTACAAGCCGTTAGTGCAGGACTTAAATAACGCGCTCACCGCGCCAAATGCACAGCATTGGTTCGGCACCGATGAGTTTGGCCGCGATATCTTCAGCCGTCTGGTATACGGCTCGCGCATTACACTGTACATCGTGCTGCTGGTGTCGGTCACCGTCGGCCCGCTGGGGCTGCTGCTCGGCGTGTGCGCCGGTTATTTTGGCGGCAAGGTCGACATGGTGCTGATGCGCGTCACCGATATCTTCATCTCCTTCCCAAGCCTGGTGCTGGCGCTGGCGTTTGTCGCCGCCTTAGGCCCGGGTCTGGAGCATGTGGTTATCGCGATCACCTTAACTGCCTGGCCGCCGATTGCGCGTCTGGCACGTGCTGAAACGCTGTCTCTGCGTCAGGCCGATTTTATCTCAGCCGTGCGCTTACAAGGTGCATCACCGGCCCGTGTCCTGTGGCGTCACATTGTGCCGCTGTGCCTGCCGTCGGTCATCATCCGTATCACCATGAACATGGCGGGGATCATCCTGACCGCAGCCGGTCTGGGCTTCCTTGGCCTGGGCGCTCAGCCGCCGGATCCCGAGTGGGGTGCCATGATCTCCAGCGGCCGTACTTACATGATGGAATGCTGGTGGGTTGTTACCATTCCGGGGCTGGCGATTTTAATCAACAGTCTGGCGTTTAACTTCTTAGGAGATGGCCTACGTGACATCCTCGATCCTCGCAGTGAATAACGCCGCACCTTTGCTCGACGTGCGTGACCTGAGCGTTGATTTCGTTAACGGTGACGCGGTGACCCATGCGGTCCGCGGCGTCTCCTTCCAGTTGGGGCGTGAAAAGCTGGCGATTGTTGGCGAATCCGGCTCCGGGAAATCCACCGTCGGACGGGCGCTGCTGCACCTGCACCCGAAAAAAGCGCGTATTGGCGCAAGCTGCATGCAGTTTGGCGACATCGATCTGCTAAACGCTAGCGAAGCGCAGATGCGCGCCATTCGCGGCAAACGTATTTCGATGATTATGCAGGACCCGAAATACTCGCTTAATCCGGTTGTGCGGGTTGGTGACCAGATTGCTGAGGCCTGGCTCACCCACCATCCGGGCTACAAAACCGAGGCAAAAGCCAAAGCCATGGAGATGTTGGACGTGGTGCGCATTCGCGACCCTGAACGCGTTTACAACCTTTATCCGCATGAAATTTCCGGCGGTCAGGGGCAGCGCATCATGATTGCTATGATGCTGATAACCGACCCGGAGCTGGTGATTGCCGATGAACCTACTTCAGCACTGGACGTGTCGGTACGTTTGCAGGTACTGGGGCTGCTGGACGACTTGGTGAAATCACGCGGTCTGGGGCTGATTTTTATCAGTCACGACATCAACCTGGTGCGCAGTTTCTGTGACCGCGTACTGGTGATGTACGCCGGGCGGGTGGTGGAGTCTATCGCCGCCAGCGACCTTGATAACGCGCAGCATCCGTATACGCAGGGGCTGATTAGCGCACTGCCGGATATGCAACATCGCCGCCCGGTACTGCCGGTGCTGCAGCGTCAGGCCTGTTGGCTGACGGACTAAGAGCCTATCCCATTAGGCTATTTTATTCGCCATTTTGGCATCGGGCAGTGCTCGAAATCCTCACGTACTCCAGTACGCTCCGGTTTCTGCGCGCTGTCCGAGGCCAAACTGTCTTCAACAATTACGCCTACTGAGATAGGCTCAAGGAGCGCACGATGATTGAAGTGAAAAACCTGAATCTGGTTTTTGGCGAAGGCGACAAGCGCAACCAGGTATTGTTTGATGTGAACTTTCATGTTCAGCCGGGTGATATTTACGGTCTGGTAGGAGAGTCGGGATCCGGTAAAACGACGGTGCTGAAGTGCCTGGCTGGGCTGTTTAACCACTGGGGCGGCGAACTGGCGATTAACGGCCAGCGGTTGAACCATGAGATTAGCCGTGAGCGCTGCCGGAAAGTGCAAATGGTGTTTCAGGACCCGTATGGTTCGCTGCACCCGCGCCACACTATTGGCGATATTCTCGAGGAACCGCTACAGATTCACGGCATTGGCGAGCGCGATCGGCGTATCAACAATCTGTTGGACAGGGTGGGGTTGAGTCGTGCGTTTCGCGATCGTTATCCGCACCAGCTCTCCGGCGGCCAGCGTCAACGAGTGGCGATTGCCCGTGCGCTGATTCTTGAGCCGCAGGTGCTGTTGCTTGATGAGCCAACCTCGGCGCTGGATGTGTCGGTGCAGGCGGAGATTTTAAACCTGCTGGCGGAACTGCAAAAAGAATCGAATCTGACCTATCTGATGGTGACGCACGATCTGGGCGTGATTGCCCATTTATGCCAAAAGGTGGCGGTGATGCAGTACGGCAAAATTCTTGAAACCCTGACGGTGGATGCGCTGGTGAACGGCGAAGCGCAAACGGCGTATACGCAGATGTTGGTTAACGCCAGCCGTCAGTACACCCGAGAAATGGCGCGGGAGGTGGCCGCGTATTAATCCCCGGCGGCGCTGCGCTTGGCCGGGCTACCAACCTGTAGCCCGGGCGAGGCGTTTACGCCGACCCCGGGTCTGGCACGGAGCTTCCTCCCGGCGCCGTTGTGCTTGGCCGGACTACCCTACCAATTTGCCTTTGGGAATAATAAAAAATGCATAAAACATCATTCCGCATTGCCCTACCGTTAGTGCTTTCTGCCTGTACTGCTTCCGCGATAGCGGCTGAATCCACCGATCTGCGCATGTCCTGGTGGGGTGGCAATGGCCGCCATCAGGTGACGCTAAAAGCGCTGGAAGCCTTCCATCAACAATATCCCGATATCAGCGTCAAAGCCGAATACACCGGCTGGGACGGACACACCTCGCGCCTGACCACGCAACTGGCGGGCGGTACCGAACCGGACGTCATGCAAACCAACTGGAACTGGCTGACGCTATTTTCCAAAGACGGTAACGGTTTTTATGACCTCAATCAGGTCAAAGAAGAGATTGGGTTGGATAACTTTACCGCCAAAGATCTGCAACCGGTAACGGTCAAGGGCAAACTCAACGGCATTCCGGTCGCGATGACCGCACGTATTTTCTACTTCAATGATAAAACCTGGGAAAAAGCGGGCCTGAGCTACCCGAAGAACTGGGACGAACTGATGACCGCTGGCAAGACTTTCGAGAGCAAACTGGGCAAGCAGTATTATCCGGTTGCCCCAGAAAGCCTCGGCGTGCTGGCGTTACTCAACTCGTATATGGTGCAGAAATACAACATTCCGGCTATCGACGAAAAAACGAAGAAATTCACCTACAACGACGCGCAGTGGGTGGAGTTTTTCCAGCTGTATAAAGATCTGGTCAGCAACCACGTAATCCCGGATATGAAGTACTACGCCTCTTTCGGCAAGGGCAATATGTATGAAATGAAACCGTGGATCGAAGGCGAGTGGGGCGGCGTCTATATGTGGAACACTGCCGTGACCAAATACTCTGATAACCTTAAACCGCCAGCGAAGCTGGTGTTAGGTGACTATCCTATGTTACCGGGTGCGACCGATGCTGGCCTATTTATGAAGCCGTCGATGATGTTCTCGATTGGCAAAACGACCAAAAACCCGCAAGCGGCGGCGAAACTGATTAACTTCCTGCTGAACAGCAAAGAAGGCGTGACGATGCTGGGGCTGGAGCGCGGCGTACCGTTAAGTAAAAGTGCGGTGGAAACGTTGACGGCAGCGGGAGTGATTAACGACAAGGATCCATCGGTGGCCGGGATTAAACAGGCGCTGGCGCTGCCAACGAAATTGTCGGTGTCGCCGTATCTGGAAGATCCACAGCTGGTGCAGGAATTTGATAGCGCATTACAGTCCATCGACTACGGGAAAAAATCCGTCACCGAAGCGGCGACGGATTTCAAACGTCAGTCTGAACGTATCTTAAAACGCGCGATGCGCTAACGCAGTAACGGACAGTCCGGCGGCAGGCGACAACGCAGTGCCGCCGGTAAAATTTCCATGCGGAAGGTTTTACCACTCAGCGGTTCGCCGTCGAGATTAAAGGTCATCTCATGCTCTGCGGTGACCTCAAACCACGGCGACACGCTGTCCACCAGATTCTCTGTTTTATCGCTGCTGGCGAGGGTATTAAACAACGCGGGCAGCAGCTCTTCACCGGTGAAAATTCGCAGGTGTAGTAGGCCATCGTCAATCAATGCCTCCGGGCAAAGTTGCTGCCCACCGCCCGCCTGGCGGCCGTTGCCGATACCGATTACCAGCGCGTCGCCTTGCCAGTTAAAGTTCTCACCATGAATTTCGCAACGGTCGGGTTTCAGCGTATCCATGCGCATTAAGCCGTGAATCAGATAAGACACGCCGCCTAAGGCCGCTTTGAGTTTTTCTGGGGTTTCGGTGGTGATGCGCGTCCCGAAGCCACCCGTTGCCATATTGATAAAGCAGGTTTTTTTATTGACCTGGGCAATATCAACCGGGACATCACGCCCGGCAATCGCCAGTTTCAGGGCATTGGTAAAATCTTCAGGAATATTCACGCTGGTGGCGAAATCGTTCGCCGTACCCAGCGGCAGAATACCGAGCGCCGGAACTTGGGTGCTTTCACACTGAATTAATGCGGTGGCAATTTCGTTGATGGTACCGTCACCGCCGCCCGCAATAACCGTCGCCACGTTAAGCGTGAGCGCTTCTTCTACATAACGCACGGCATCGCCTTTTTCCCACGTCACGCGGACGTGGATTTCAACGCCTTCACCGCGCAGCAGTTCAACCGCCTCGCGAAGTTCAGGGTTGTTGGCTCCTTTGCCATTAAGGATCAATAGACTGGCTGGAAAATCTGACATCGTGGTACCTCTTTATGGGGTATGCAAAGAGTGTAACAAAGGAAGCGGCGACGTGCTTTAGGAGAGGAGTACAAAAAAATAAGCCCGTGTAAGGGAGATTACACAGGCTAAGGAGGTGGTTCTTGGGTACAGCTAGCATTTATGGATTATGTTTTTCAGCGAGGGAATAGTACCGGCAATCGATAATTCCGTCTGTGATCCATTTCTAAGAATCTTCTCTATTGAAAAACAATATAAATCGACTAGCTGCTGTGTGGATTCCGAGTGGTTTCTCCTGAGAAATTACGCATCAGCAGAGCATACTCTAGCGCCATATCCTCCGGCACGGGCAACCATACGGTGTGACCGTCGCCTGGTGCGACTGGCATGGCGTCGCCTTTGGTGTTGACCATGTGTTCGAGAGTGAAGTTGACGTTACCTTGTGGGCTCATCAATTCCAGGCTGTCTCCGACGGAGAATTTGTTTTTAACCGCTACGGCGGCCAAATTGCCTTTGCGCTCGCCGGTGAATTCACCGACAAATTGCTGGCGTTCGGAGATGGAGTACCCGTACTCGTAGTTCTGGTAGTCGTCGTGCGTATGGCGACGCAGGAAGCCTTCGGTGTAGCCACGGTGGGCGAGGTTTTCCAGCGTTTCCAGCAGATTGGTGTCAAATGGTTTACCGGCGGCGGCGTCGTCAATTGCTTTACGGTAGACCTGTGCGGTACGGGCGCAGTAATAATGCGACTTGGTACGGCCTTCGATTTTCAACGAATGCACGCCCATCTGGGTCAGACGCTCAACGTGGGCGATAGCGCGCAGGTCTTTCGAGTTCATGATGTAGGTACCGTGTTCGTCTTCAAAGGCGGTCATGTACTCGCCCGGACGTTTGGCCTCTTCCAGCATAAACACCTGATCGGTTGGCGCGCCGACGCCGAGGGTCGGTTCAACGTTCTGCACCGGAATCGGCTCGTATTTGTGAACGATGTTACCGACGTCGTCTTCTTTGCCTTCCTGAACGTTGTATTCCCAACGGCAGGCGTTGGTGCAGGTGCCCTGATTCGGATCACGCTTGTTGATGTAGCCTGAGAGCAGGCAGCGGCCTGAGTAGGCCATGCACAGTGCGCCGTGAACGAAGATCTCAATCTCCATATCCGGCACCTGGCTACGAATTTCTTCGATTTCTTCCAGCGACAATTCGCGGGACAGGATCACGCGGGTCAGCCCCATTTGCTTCCAGAATTTCACCGTTGCCCAGTTGACGGCGTTAGCCTGTACCGACAGGTGAATGTCCATTTCCGGGAAGTTTTCGCGTACCAGCATAATCAGACCTGGATCGGACATAATCAGCGCATCCGGGCCCATTTCCACTACCGGCTTCAGGTCACGAATAAAGGTTTTCAGCTTGGCGTTATGCGGCGCGATATTGACCACCACATAGAATTTTTTACCCAGTTCATGGGCTTCATTGATGCCAAGCTGCAAGTTTTCGTGATTGAATTCGTTGTTACGTACGCGCAGTGAGTAGCGCGGTTGGCCGGCATAGACAGCATCGGCACCGTAAGCAAAAGCGTAACGCATATTTTTCAGCGTTCCCGCCGGGGAAAGGAGTTCCGGTTTAAACATGATTTTCTCGTTCTGATGACAGGTCAGATTCGCCACACCTGATGCGGCGAGTTGGGGAGTGTCCCCACTTTAAGGGCGGGCATTGTAGCGCTGCGGGGGAGGGGAGTAAACCTTTGTGAATGTTGTGCCGGATAAGCAAAGCGCCATCCGGCAATCTCTCGCGTTACGCCATCCGACAGGCGTCGGCTTCCCAACGATACCCAACGCCATACACCGCGCGGATAAACGACTGCTCGGCATCAAGCGATTCCAGCTTGCGGCGCAGATTCTTAATGTGACTATCAATAGTACGGTCAGTCACCACGCGATAGTCGTCGTAGAGGTGGTTGAGCAACTGCTCGCGCGAGAACACTTTTCCCGGCTCCTGCGACAGCGTTTTCAGCAGACGGAATTCGGCGGGCGTGAGATCAAGCAGACGGTCGCGCCATGATGCCTGAAAACGATTTTCATCGACGATAAGCGGGCTTTGCGAATCCAGCGCCAGCAGTTCCGGGCGCGGCTTGCAGCGGCGAAGAATGGTTTTTACACGCGCTACTACCTCACGCGGGCTGTACGGTTTGCAGATATAATCATCGGCACCAATTTCTAAGCCCAGCAAACGGTCGATCTCTTCAATTTTGGCGGTGACCATCACGATAGGCACCTCGGAGAAACGACGGATTTCGCGGCACAGCGTCAGCCCGTCGACGCCCGGCAGCATCAGATCCAACAAAATTAAATCCGGCGGTGTTTGACGCACATACGCCAGCACTTTATCGCCGTGGTTAATCAACGTTGGCGCATAGTGCGCGGCCAGCAGATAGTCGATGAGCAACTGCCCAAGTTTGGGTTCATCTTCCACAATCAAGATGCGTGGGGCGTTCTCATCAATCGGTAACTCTGTCATATCTCTCTCGGTATTGCGCGTTCCAGCGGTAACTCTACTTTAATGCTAACCCCACCAAAAGGCGAATGCTCAGCGTCAAGGCGGCCACCGTGAGCCGTCACGATATTGGCGCAAATGGCCAGGCCTAGTCCAGAGCCGCCGCTGGCGCGGTTACGCGAACCTTCGGTGCGGTAAAAGCGTTCACACAGCCTTGCCAGCTGTTCGTCGGTGACTCCTGGGCCACTGTCAGCGAACTCCATCACGATATGCTCGCCGCTAAGCGTGGTGCGCATCAGTACCTGTCCACCGCTATCGGTATAGCGCAGGCTGTTTTCCAGCAGGTTATTAAAGAGCTGCATTAACCGGTCAGGGTCGCCAAACACCGTCGCACTGTCGGCCAGCGCCAGATTGAGCGTTAGTCCTCGGCTTGCCAGGCGCTCACGGAAGGCATCCGCGGCAATTTCCAGCAGGGAGATAATGTCGACCGGGCTTTTTTGGTACGCCAACGCACCTTCATCGGACATTGAAAGCTGGTGGAGATCGTCAACCAGCTTAGTGAGCGTTGCCACTTCCGCTTGTAGCGAGGTGACCGATTCAGGGGTGAATTTGCGCACGCCGTCCTGAATTGCCTCTAGCTCCCCGCGCAGTACCGCCAGCGGAGTACGTAGCTCGTGCGAGATGTCGGCCATCAAATCACGACGCATCTGCTGATTTTTTTCAAGCGTACTGGCAAGCTGATTGAAGTCTTTTGCCAGCCGCCCTAACTCATCGCTGCTGGTAATGGGTACGCGGGTTGTAAAATCGCCCGCCGCCAGTTTGTGCGTGCCATCAACCAGCCGTTTTACCGGTGCTAGCAGACCGCGCGCCAGCGGGAAGGTTGCCAGTGCTGCAAGCAGGGCTGCCAGCCCGACAATCAGCCAACTGGTGCGCCGCTGCTGTTGGTCGAAGTTGATATCGGTGTTGCGGGTTAGTCGCTCAACCGGCGAGGCAATGACTGCGCCGACTTCCATACCGTTCACAATAATCCCGCGCCGGGAACCATCATGTGGCACTGCTTCGCGTGGGCCAACCAGCACTCTAGCGTTTTGATCAATCACCCAAAACTGGGTACGCCAGCCATGCGGCGGCATGCCACCACGATCCGGGCTACCGCCTGGGCCAGGGGGGCCTGGGGGCTGTTTATCTTCACCGTTGTCGTGTTCAAATGATCGGAGGATTTGGAAGATAAAACGGTCATTATTGCGTAAGAATCGCCAGTTTCCGTGCTGGGCATATTGCTCCGCCAACGCATCGCTTAAAAGCTGCAACCGCTGTTCGTTGCCGCGCTTGATGTAGTCAATAAAGCCGCGCTCAAAGCTGACGCGTACAGCCCAATGCATACTGATAAGCAATACGATACAGGTCGCCAAGATGGCGAAAAACAGTTTGCCGGAAATGCCCGGGCGCCATAATTTCACGGTTTACTCCTTCAATTTGCGTCGGGCAATGACCACGTTTTTGCTGGTGTCGTCCGGCACCCGTGCGAACACAAGAGCGGGCAGGGCAATAATGACGGCCATACATAAATAGGTGTACATAAAGACGTGATGCGTCGCAGCGCTGCCAATGGCAATGTGCTGCTGACCAAACATCCCCAGCAGGATCCCGGCAATGGTGACGCCGATACTCATCGAGAGCTGCATGATCATCGACAGCAGGCTGTTGCCACTGCTGGCGAATTCATCCGGCAGGTCTTTAAGCGTCAACGTGTTCATCGACGAGAAGCGGCTGGAGTTGACCATGCCTTGAATAAACAGCACCACCGGTAGGGCGTAGTACCAACCTGCCAGCGCCGTAAACATAAAGACCAGGCTAATGAGCGCTAGGCCGAGGGTGCAGAAGACCAGCACGTGGCGATAGCCAAACCGGTTAACCACCTGCACCACGATACGCTTCATGCCCATGCTGCCAAGCACCATCGGGATCATCATTAGCCCCGCATGGAACGGGGTGAAGCCTAGCCCAATCTGCAAAAAGACCGGGGTGATAAATGGCAACATGCCGCTGCCAATACGCCCGGCAAAGCTGCCCGCGAGCCCCAAAGAGAAGGTTGGCGTTCGAAAGAGATTAAGGCTGAACAGCGCGCGGTCATTGCCGCGCGCATGCCACAGATACATCAGGATGGAGACCACGCCGATAGCCACCAGCGCCCCCATCATTAGCGGTGAAATACCCAGACCCTTTTGCCCATCAAGGGCGAGGGTTAACGTCGCCATACCTAGTGCGAGCACGATAAAACCTGAAATATCAAAGCGCCGGGTCTGAACGGTGTAGTTGGGCATTAGTACCAGGGTGGCGATGCAGCCAATAATACCGACCGGAATATTAATCAAGAAAATCCAGTGCCAGGAGGCGTACTCCACCAGAATCCCGCCGAGCGCTGGGCCAAGCAGCGGGCCAATCTGGCCGGGCAGGGTGACAAAGGTCATCGCCGCCATATACTGCGAGCGGGGGACGATTTTCATCACGGTCAGTCTGCCGACCGGTACCATCATTGCGCCGCCTATCCCCTGTAACACGCGCGCCATCACCAGCTCATTAAGCGTGCTTGAAAGTGAACAGAACAGCGAGCCGAGGGTGAACAGAATAATGGCGGTAAAGAAAATATTACGCACGCCTACCCGGTCAGCCAGCCAGCCGCTGGCGGGCAGCATGACCGCCACGGTCAATACATAGGAAACCACCACCATATGCATATGCAGCGGACTCTCTCCCAGACTTAAAGCCATGGAGGGCAGAGCGGTGTTAACGATCGTGGTGTCCAGCGATTGCATAAAAAAGCCAAACGCCACGATCCAGAGTTGCCAGCGAACGTTGGCAGGAAGTTCAGTCATGGTTAGTCAGTTACCGATTGTCGAGGTTGACGCGAAAAACGCAGACGCAGTCGGTCGAAGAACAAATAGACCACCGGGGTGGTGTAGAGGGTGAGTAACTGGCTGACGGCCAGCCCCCCGACAATGGTAATCCCCAGCGGTTGACGCAATTCTGAGCCATCGCCCCCCGAGAGCACCAGCGGTAAAGCACCAAATAATGCCGCCAGCGTAGTCATCATAATCGGACGAAAACGCAGCAGGCAGGCCTGGAAAATGGCCTCTTCCGGCGTCAGGTTGCCGTTACGCTGTGCTTCAAGGGCGAAGTCGACCATCATGATGGCGTTTTTCTTCACAATGCCAATTAATAGCATGATCCCAATAAGAGCGATTAGGCTGAACGGGGCATCAAAAAGCTCCAGCGCCAGCAGCGCTCCGACCCCCGCCGATGGCAGAGTCGAGAGAATGGTCAGCGGGTGAACGTAGCTCTCGTACAAAATCCCCAGCACGATATAGACCGTAGCGATAGCGGCGATAATCAGGATAACCTGGGAGTTCATGGTCTCCTGGAACACCTGCGCCGTCCCGGCAAACGAGCCGCGTACCGTTGACGGCACGCCAAGCTGAGTCATGGCGCGGGTAATAGCATCGCTGGCTTCCGACAGTGATTTACCGGTGGGCAGGTTAAAGGAGATGGTCGACGCCGCCGACAGCCCCTGATGGTTCACCGACAGCGGCGCGTTGGCCGGTTGCCATTTGGCGAAGTAGGAGAGCGGAATGGCTTTGCCGTCGCTGTTAATCACGAACATCTTATCTAGCGCGCTGACATCTTGGGTGTAAATCGGGTCGACCTGCATCACCACTTTATACTGGTTAAGCGGTTGGTAGATGGTAGAAATCTGTCGCTGGCCGAAGGCGTTGTTGAGCAAGCTATTGGCCTCCTCAACGTTGATGCCCAGCCGTGACATGGTTTCACGGTCGTAGACCAGTGCCATCTCCGCGCCGTTATCTTGTTGATCCGAGTTGACGTCCGCCAGCTCCGGTAATGTCGCCAGCGCTTTGCGGATTTTCGGCTCCCACTCGCGTAGGGCACTTAAATCATCGGACAGCAGCGTGTACTGATAGCTAGCGTTGGACTGACGCCCGCCGACGCGAATATCCTGTACCGCCATTAAGAACAGGTTAGCGCCCGGCTCTTTCGCCAGCTTCTTGCGCAGGCGGTCGATAATCTGCTGCGCCGTTTCGTGGCGCTGGTCACGCGATTTCAGGGTGATAAACATCATCCCGCTGTTGACCCGTGAGCCACCGGTAAAGCCAGTGACGTTATCCACTGCCGGGTCTTCACGAATGATCTTCATAAAGTCCTGAAGCTTACCGCGCATGGCCTGGAACGAAATGCTTTGGTCCGCCTGAATGCCGCCCATCAGCACTCCGGTATCCTGCTCGGGGAAGAAGGTTTTCGGAATCGAAATATAGAGCCAGACGTTTAAGGCAATGGTGGCGAGGAACACCACGCCGACCAATCTAGCGTGGTTCAGTACCCAGCGCAGCGACTTGCCGTAACCTTGCTGCATCGCGACCAGCAAACGGCCTAGACCTTTCGTGCGCGTCGGCGTGTGCGGGCGGCTGGATTTGAGCATCCAGCCACACATCATTGGTGTGAGCGTGAGCGAGACCGCCAGCGAAATGCCGATAGCCACCGACAGCGTAACGGCAAACTCACGGAGTAATCTGCCGGGCAGACCGCCCATCAGCAGCAGCGGCAGGAAAACGGCAACCAACGACACACTCATCGACAGCACGGTAAAGCCCACTTCGCGGCTGCCCTGTAGCGCCGCCTGCAACGGTTTCATACCCGCTTCCAGATGACGGGAAATATTCTCCAGCACCACGATGGCGTCATCGACCACAAAACCGGTGGCAATAGTCAGCGCCATTAGCGAAAGATTATTGAGGCTGAATCCGCACAAATACATGGCGGCAAAGGTGCCGATGAGTGAGACGGGCACCGCCACGGCGGGGATGAGCGTCGCGCGGCCTGAACGCAGGAACAAGAACACCACCAGAATCACCAGCGCTACCGAAATGACCAGCGTCTGCTCAACTTCTTCCAGCGAGGCACGGATGGTCGGCGAGCGATCCTGGGCAATTTGCAGATCGATAGCCGCCGGAATAGTCTGCTGAAGCTGCGGCAGTTCAGCGCGGATACTGTCGACCGTTTGAATAATGTTGGCTTCCGGTAGTTTGCGGATCATCAGCAAAATCGCCGGTTTGGCGTTGGTCATCCCAGCGTTGCGCACATCCTGCACCGAGTCGCTGACGGTCGCCACGTCGCTCAGGCGCACCGCCGCACCGTTGTTGTAGTGGATAATCAGCGGTTGGTATTCAGCGGCTTTTTTCAGTTCATCATTCGTCTGGATCTGCCAGCGGTGAGCGGTATCCTCAAGCGCGCCCTGCGGTTTACGCACGTTGGCATTACTGATGGCGCTGCGGACTGCGTCGAGCGACACACCCTGGTTAAACAGCGCCTGCGGGTTGAGATCGACGCGCACGGCGGGCAGGGAACTGCCGCCAACATCCACATCACCGACGCCATCAATCTGCGCAATATTTTGCGCCAACTGGGTGGAGGCGAAGTCGTACAGCTCGCCCTGCGAATAGGTATCCGACGTTAAGGTCAGGATCATAATGGGCGAATCTGATGGATTGGCCTTGCGATAGGTTGGACGGCTTGGCATGCCGCTAGGCAGCAGATTCTGCGCGGCGTTAATCGCCGCCTGTACGTCACGGGCTGCCCCGTTGATGTCACGGTCAAAGTTAAATTCGAGAATAATGCGCGTACTGCCAAGCGAACTGCTGGAGGTCATTTCACTGACCCCTGCAATCCGCCCAAGCGAGCGTTCAAGCGGTGTGGCAACGGACGACGCCATGGTTTCCGGCGACGCGCCTGGCAGCGACGCGCTGACCATAATCACCGGGAAATCGACCTGCGGCAGCGGGGCCACCGGCAGCAGGCGGAAACCCAGCACGCCACACAGGGTAATCGCCAGCGAAATAAGGATCGTCGCCACCGGGCGATAGATAAAGAGCGCAAAGAAATTCACTTACGCATCCTCTTCACGGCGTGGGAAGCGGCTTTTCAGATACAGCGACAGGCGGTCAAACAGCAGGTAGATAACCGGCGTGGTAAACAGCGTCAGAACCTGGCTTACCAGTAGACCACCGACCATCCCGATCCCCAGCGGGCGCCGCAGCTCTGCGCCAACGCCGGTGCTGAGCATCAGCGGCAGTGCGCCCAGCAGTGCTGCCAGCGTGGTCATCAGGATAGGACGAAAACGCAGCAGACAGGCCTGGTAAATCGCTTCACGCGGCGGCATACCCTGTTCGCGTTCGGCGGCCAGCGCAAAGTCGATCATCATGATCGCATTCTTCTTCACGATACCAATCAGCAAAATGATGCCGATAATGGCAATCACGTCCAGCTCGCTGCCTGAGATAATCAGCGCCAGCAGTGCGCCTACGCCCGCCGTCGGTAATGTAGAGAGTATGGTTATCGGGTGAATAAAGCTTTCGTATAGCACGCCCAGCACGATATACATCGCCACCACCGCCGCGACCACCAGCCAGATTGTACTGCTCAGCGCCGACTGGAAGGCGAGGGTGCTGCCCTGGAATTCGGTGCGGATATCCACCGGGAAATTCAGCGCTTTCTCGGCGTCCTGAATTGACTGCACCGCATCACCCAACGAGTATCCGTCCGGGACGTTGAACGAGATGGTCGTCACCGGGAACTGGTCGAGATGGTTAATGGAGAGCGGGGCAAAACGCTGCTCAATTTTGGCTATCGCCGTGAGCGGTACGATACCGCCGTCGCTGCTGGTCAGGCGGATGTTGTCCAGCGCCGCCAGCCCCGGCGTAGCCTGGGTATCATGCTCCAGCACCACGCGATACTGGTTTGCCTGGGTGTAAATGGTTGAGATCAGTCGCTGGCCGAAGGCGTTGTACAGTGCATTATCCACATCAGCCATCGAAATACCCAAACGGCTGGCGCTGTCGCGATCGACGTTAACGAAGGCCACCAACCCGCGATCCTGCCAGTCGCTGCTGACATCGGAAAGCTGTGGCTGTGCCTGAAGCTGGGTCATCAACTGCGGTACCCATTCGCTTAAGGCGTCGAGCGAGTTGGCTTGAAGCGTAAACTGATACTGGGTGCGGCTGACGGTGGTGTCGATGGTTAAATCCTGCGTCGGCTGTAAATACAGTTCTACGCCCGGAATACGCGCTACAGACTGTTGCAGTCGGCTAATGACTGCCTGAACGCGGTCATCGCGCTCGTCCAGCGGTTTAAGGTTAATTTGCAGACGGGCGCTGTTGAGCGCTGGGTTGGTGCCGTCGACACCGACAAAAGAGGTCAGGCTTTCAACGGCAGGGTCTTTCAGGATGGCGTCGGCCACCGTCTGCTGGCGTAGCGCCATGCTGGTGAATGATTCGGATTGTGGTGCCTGAAGCGTGCCCTGAATAATGCCATTATCCTGAATGGGGAAGAAACCTTTCGGGATAGTTATCCATAAAATCACCGATAGCAGTAAGGTGCCAATGGCGACACTCAGGGTTAGCCATGGGTGATTTAATACCCGTGCCAGCAGATGACCGTATCCGGCAATGACGCGTTCAAAGAAGCGTTCACTGGCGCGCGAGAAGCGGTTTTGTTTGCGCAGTGATTCGTGGCTTAACATGCGTGCGCACATCATTGGCGTGAGCGTGAGCGACACGATAGCTGAGATCAGTATCGCCACGGCTAGCGTCACGGCAAACTCGCGGAACAGACGACCGATAATATCGCCCATAAACAGCAGCGGGATCAGCACGGCAATCAGCGAAAGGGTCAGTGAGATGATGGTAAAGCCAATCTCACCAGCGCCTTTAAGCGCTGCCGCCATCGGCTTCTCACCTTTTTCGATATAACGCGAAATATTTTCGATAACCACGATAGCGTCATCGACCACAAAGCCGGTGGCGATAGTCAACGCCATCAGCGTCAGGTTGTTTATCGAGAAGTCGAGGAACACCATCACCGCAAAAGTACCAACCAGCGAGAGCGGCACGGCAACGCCGGGAATAATGGTCGCCGGGACGTTACGCAGGAACAGGTAGATGATCATTACCACCAGCGCAATTGCCAGCATCAGCTCAAACTGCGTGTCGGAAACCGAGGCGCGAATATTGGTGGTGCGGTCAGAAAGTACCTCAACTTTGACCGATTTTGGCAGGCTTTCGGTCAGCTGTGGGAGCATCTGGCGAATGCTGTCCGCCGTCGAGATAATGTTAGCGCCCGGCTGGCGCTGCACGTTCATCACGATGGCCTGTTTTTTGTTGGCCCACGCGCCAAGCCAGCTGTTTTCGGCCCCTTGTTCAACGGTGGCGACATCGCCTAAGCGAATCGGTGCGCCATTTTTGTAGGCGATGATCAACTGGCGGTATTCTTGCGCCGACTGCATCTGGTCGTTGGCGGAGAGCGTCACGGCGCGCGTTGGGCCGTCGAGGCTACCTTTAGCGGAGTTGACGTTAGCGCTGGTGATGGCGGTGCGAATATCTTCGCTGGTCAATCCCAGCGCGGCAATGGCCTGCGCGTTAAGTTTCACGCGCACGGCAGGACGCTGGCCGCCCGCTAGTGTCACTAAACCGACACCGGAGACCTGCGAAATTTTTTGCGCCACGCGAGTTTCCACCATGTCTTCCACTTCGGTCATTGGCGTGGCGGAAGAGGTGACGGCGAGCGTCATAATCGGCGGATCCGCGGGGTTCACTTTGCTGTAAACCGGCGGGTTCGGCAGATCGCTGGGTAGCAGGTTAGTCGCGGCATTAATGGCGGCCTGGACTTCCTGCTCGGCAACGTCCAGCGGTAGCGTGAGCTGGAATTGCAGCGTGACGACAGAGGCGCCGCCCGAGCTTTGCGAGGACATCTGTTTTAAGCCAGACATCTGGCCGAACTGGCGTTCCAGCGGTGCGGTGACCGCAGAGGTCATCACGTCAGGGCTGGCGCCGGGATAAAGCGTGACGACCTGAATGGTTGGGTAATCCACTTCCGGCAGGGCGGAAACCGGCAGAAAACGGTAGCCAATAATCCCAGCCAGCAGAATCGCCACCATCAGCAGGGTGGTGGCGACAGGACGCATAATGAACAGGCGGGAAGGGCCGCCCGTGCTGCTCGGCGGTAACACTTGCATCAGCCGCGCGCTCCTTTATGACCGGCGGCATGACCTTCTGCGGCTGCCGGTTTTTCTGTGCTGGTTGTTGCATCGTGTGCGGCGACCACTTCCACCTTCGCGCCTTCAGTCAGACGGTCGATACCATCGGTCACCACGCGGTCACCCGCAGAAAGTCCGGCGTCGATAACGACCTTCAGGCTGTCCTGAATACCCGGCACTACGGTATGTTTGCTGACTTTATTGTCACTACCCAGCACCCAGACAAAGTGACCGTCGTTGCCCATTTGCAGCGCGGCAGTAGGGATAACCACCGCATTTTGCTGGGTATCTACCAACATGCGTGCGTTGACGAACTGGTTCGGGAATAGTGCGTCATCCTGATTGTTAAAGCGCGCTTTGAGCTTAATGGTGCCGGTGGTGGCATCAATCTGGTTGTCGAGGCTTAACAGCGTACCGTCGCTGAGTTTCTTCTTGTTGGTACGATCCCAGGCTTCTACCGCCAGCGCTTGTCCGGCCTTTTGTGCTGCCACCACGGTGGCGATATCGTTCTCTGGCAGGGTGAAAACCAAGTCGATAGGATGGGTTTGCGTCAGCACCACGATACCGGTGGTATCTCCGCTGGAGATCTGGTTACCAATATCCACCTGTTTTAAACCGACGCGACCGTCGATAGGTGCGGTAATACGGCTCCAGGTGAGCTGGAGCTGAGCGCTGGCAACCGATGCTTCATCTGCTTTAATTGTGCCTTCGGATTCGCTGACCAGCGACTGTTGCGTGTCGAGTTCCTGACGAGAAACGAGGTTGGTTTTGACCAGTTGTTGATAACGCGCCAAATCGCGACGTGCATTCGCAAGCGTTGCTTTATCTTTTGCCAGTTGCCCCTCGGCTTGTGCCAGCGCGACTTTGAATTGGCTCGGGTCGATTTCTGCCAGTAAATCCCCGGCTTTAACCTGTTGCCCTTCCTGGAAATGAATCGCCATCAGTTGTCCGTCAACGCGACTTCTGACGGTCACGGTGTTGGCGGCGGTAATGGTGCCCAGCCCGCTTAAATAACGCGGAACGGCTTCACTGGAAGCCGTGGCAGCCTGAACCGGTGCCAGCGTAGCGCCAAAGCGACCGCCATGACGAGCGCCACCGGGAGGGGCCCCCGCCGGTTTTGCCGACGTGGCGTCTGAGGTGCTGGAGTCGCTGCTAAAGTGCCAGATGCCCATTGCGCCCGCGAAAACCACCAGAGCGGCCAGCGCAACCCGCCAGCGAATGTTATGACTGCCTTTCATCGTTATACGTGTCTCGTCCTGAATCATTCCACGAAATGATACTAGTTTAGTGACGGAACGCTCAGGAAAAATGGAGGAAATATGAAAGACGGCGGGAATCGTCTGAATCAGATGCAGCTTTACGAGAAGCCTCGCAAAGCAAAGGGATGAAACGTGGAAAAACGGCCGTTCGTGTTAACGTCGGCGGCGTTTAGCGGGGTGCTAAAACAGGAAAGCCCCTCCTGACGAAGGGGCCTTATATAAGGAAAGGGTTATGATGAAGTTAGTCATCATACTGGTGATACTCTTAGTGATTAGCTACCCAGCTTACTAAGACACCAGGGGGAGGAGAAATCCTCCCTTACCCTCATTCCTTTACCATAGGTCGAAAAATCAGCGAAGTCAACGCCTGCGTATCAGGCGAAAACCACCTGCGCCCAGCGAGCCAGGCCGGAGGTGACCGAGCCAAAATCATCGCCACCGGCAATCGGAATGCCTGGAAGCTGTTCGGCTAACGCTTTCTTAATCAGCGGGGAGCGTGCGCTGCCGCCGGTTAAGTAGATAACGTCCGGTTTTTCGCTGCTGTTCTCCAGCGCCAGTTGTACCTGCTCAAGGATACGGGTCAACGGCTGATTCAGCGCCGCTTCCAGCCCGTCCTGAGTGATGGCGGTGGCGAGCTCATCGCTGATAAACGGCAGCGTAGTATCGATAAGTGCATTTTCGGACAGGGCAATTTTGCTCTCTTCCGCGCTGCGTACCAGACGGTAACTCAAGCGTTGCTGCCACACTTTATACAGCAGCGCGACTTTCTCCGCGTCACGCGCATCGCGGGCCAGATCGCGCAGCAGACGACCATTAGCGGCGCTGTAAAAATCGGTCTGCGCTGGGACATCGTTTATCGCCACGGCGTTCCACCACGGTAAAAGTGGCAGGGCGATGCCTTTGGCTGTTTCACCGCCCATTCCGAGCAGCGGCATCAGGCTTTTAAAGGCCAGCGCGATGTCGAGGTCGTTACCGCCGACGCGGCAACCGCTGTGACCCAGCAAGCTTTGTTCACGGTCGTGACGAGCGCGCCACTGTGGCCCCATCAGCAGAACAGAACAGTCGGTAGTCCCGCCGCCGATATCCACCACCAGCACGCGTTTTTCGTCCGTCAGGGTCGCTTCAAATTCCAGCCCGGCGGCAACCGGCTCGTACTGGAAGACAACATCGCGGAAACCTGCGCGTTTTGCCGCGCGCTCAAGAATACCCACCGCCTGGGTATTGGCGTCATCGCCACCCAGCCCCTGGAAGTTAATCGGCCGGCCGATCACCGCCTGGTCAAGGCTCTCTGCCAGCTGTGATTGTGCCTGCTGGCGAATATGCAGCATCATTGAGCAGACTAGATCTTCGAACACCGCAACCTGCTGCGGTTTGAGCCCGCTTGCGCCAAGAAAAGATTTCGGCGATTTGACGAAGTAAACTTCTTCGGGATCGGTGATGTACTGTTTGAGCGACGCCAGACCAAACTGCACGCTGTTGCCGAGAACGTCGATATCTTCATCACGATTGAAGTTGATAGCGCGGCGTAACAATGCCTGCGTTTCGTCGCCCGTTGCCGGAACCTGATGATGGCGGTAGAGCCACTCACTCACCGATTCGCGCGTAGGTGCTGACAACATAGAAGGAAGCAGTGTGCTGCCGTTTTCCATCATCAACATGCGTGGTGCGCCATCTTGCATAACGGCGATAGAACAGTTCGCTGTCCCGTAGTCAAAACCAATAAACACGACAATCATCCCCATGCCAGTGAAGAAAGGGGGGCGACTTTAGCCGAATGTGTGAGTGGCGGCAACTGGAATATGAAAGCAAAGCCCTCAGGTTGATTAGACGCTATGCTGTTACCCTCTGCCCATCCTCAACCTAAGGACTGACGATGTTTGAACTGCCGTGGCTGCCGCCGTATGACTGGGGCTGGATGTTCCGATTTTTGCAGGCGCGCGCCGTAACCGGTATTGAACGTTTTGAGAACGGCAATTATCACCGTAGCTGGCGTTGTGGGTCGCATTGTGGACTGATAACCATGACCCCCGATGAGTCGAAGCAGGTACTGCGCGTGCATTTGTCTGCCGGGCTGCTACCGGTTGAGGCCCAGGCGAGAGAGGCGGTGACCCGACTGCTGGACTTAACCTGCGATCCCCAGCAGATCCAACATGCTTTAGGCCATCTTGCCGCATCCAGACCTGGGTTACGCTTACCCGGTTCGCTGGATGCGTTTGAGCAAGGGGTACGCGCGATTCTGGGACAGCTGGTGAGCGTGGCGATGGCGGCGAAACTGGCTGGAAAAGTGGTGGCACTCTACGGCGAACCGTTGGACGATGATGAGGATTTCCTGGTATTTCCGCCAGCAGAACGTCTGGCAGCGGGGGATCCGTTAGCGCTAAAAGCGCTGGGGATGCCGCTTAAACGAGCAGAAGCATTGATCCATTTTGCCCAAGCGAACGTTGACGGCAATCTGGCCTCATCATTGCCTGACGATGTCGACCTGGCGTTGAAGGCACTTCTGCAATACCCGGGGATTGGCCGCTGGACGGCGAACTATTTTGCCCTACGAGCCTGGCAGGCGAAAGACATCTTTTTGCCAGATGACTATTTGATTAAACAGCGTTTCCCCGGCATGACGCCCGCGCAAATCCGCCGTTACGCCGAACGCTGGCAACCGTGGCGCTCCTATGCGTTATTACATATCTGGCATGCCGATGATTGGTCACCAGAATGAACGATTGACGCATACACGGTGACAATCCCCCGTCCATCATGCTTTGAGGTATAGCAGGCGGCGTCTGCCTGCACTAACGCTTCTGCCAGCCGGGCATTATGTTCATGGATCATTGTAATCCCGGCGCTGGCTCCGACCCGGTGCGCACGTCCGGCCCAGCTGAATTCGTAGTGGTTGATGGCATCAACGACGCGTTCCGTTGCATTCAGCGCTTGTTCGGTGCTGCAGTGACGCAGAATAAAGCCGAACTCATCGCCGCCGAGACGGGCAAGAATATCGCTGGGCCTGAGCATGGAGCGCATCAATACGGCTATTTCGTGCAGCAGAGCATCCCCCGCTGCGTGGCCCGCGCTGTCGTTGACCGCTTTAAAGAAGTCGAGGTCGAGCATCACAAGCGCGTGTGACTGGTGGCTGCCCGGAAGCAGTTTGAGTAACCCTTTTAACTGACTTTCAAAACTCGAACGATTGGGTAGATGGGTCAGCGCATCATGCGTGGCGTTGTAGCTCAATTGTCGCAGTAATTTACGTGATTCGGTCACGTCCTGAATGACCAGTACGAAGCCGATTCTCTCGCCTTCCTGAGTGTTCAGCGGTGTCATCGTGTAGTGAATATCAAAACGGTCGCCGTGGCGATTTCTCAGGACTTTATCCTGCTCGCTTTCGTCACGGTTTTTATCTTCCTGGCGCAGACCGTTAATGACAAACCCGTCGTTTTCATAGGTGATATGCAGTACTTGCAGCAGCGGTTTTCCGTGCGCTTGGGCCTGCGTCCAGCCGCTCATCTTTTCAGCCACCGGGTTCATAAAGATAATATTCTGCTGGTTGTCGGTGCTGACAACAGCGTCATGAATAGACCTCAGGGTAATGTGTAGACGCTCTTTTTCCTGAAATAACGCATCGTTTGCCAGCGTAATTCGTGCCATCAGTTGCTTATTGGCTTCACGACTTTTTTTCAGGTCATCGATATCTTCAATCTGCTTAATAAAATACAGCGGCGTACCGTCGTCATTGCGCACCAATGAGACCACGAGCAGGGCCCAGACGATGTCTCCCGTGCTGGTGCAGTAGCGTTTTTCCAGGGTGTATGTGTCGATATCACCGTTAAGTAGCCTGTTAAGCTGCGCCAGATCTTTCGGTAAGTCTTCGTGCCAGGTGACCTGCTGAAAGGTCATTTGGTGCAACTCATCCTGGTTGTAGCCCAGAAAAGTGCCAAGCGCTTTATTGACCTGTAACCATTGCCCGTGGGTATCGACCACCGCCATGCCGATGGCGGAGTATTCCATGGCATTACGAAAGCGGGTTTCGCTTTCGATGATGCGTCGGCGCTCACTGTCTACGGCATGAATCGCGATACTCATCACGCCGGTGGGCAGCAAGACCATCAGGAAAGGCAGTCCCGGTAGGTCAGTCAGTGCGTAACCATTGAGCGTACTTTCAATCATGTGCAGCACCTGAGGATGCAGCGCAGTTAACGTCAGTACCGTCATGATGGTGATAAGAAAAATCAGGAACGCTTCGCAACGCCGCTGGCGCACGGCGCTCCACATCAGCAGCACCATGATGCAGGTAAACGGCCATGGCAAATAAAGCATGGATAGCAGGCTGAGGATTAACGTCATGGCGGCCGTCAGCAGGAAGGGGATCAGCTCACGAGGGCGTTGACGGTAACGCTTGAAAAACTGTGCGTCCAGCAGCAGTCCTAATGGCACCAACGCCAGCGCGCCGGTCGCTTCAGAAAACACCCAAACCAGTAGCGTTTGCCACCCCGTTCCGCCAGGAGCCAAACTGCCAATCAGCATGCCGCCCAGTAGCGGAGGGATAAGCGCGCTGGCAATCGCCATTTTCGACCAGTCATGCAGGTCTTTTAACGGGTCTTCGCGTACCAGCCAGCGCCGCATGAGCAGCGCGCCAATCAGTGCTTCGGTCACATTCGTCAGTGGGTAAAGCAGCGAAATCGAGGGCGAATAAAGGCTTGTTGCGCCGATAACGCCTGCAATCCCCGCCAGCGCAATCGCGGGCCATAGTACGCTGTGAAAGCGATAAAAGGCGGCCATCATGATAGCGGTGGGAAACCAGATGGGCGAGAGTTCACTGGGTTTGTGGGAGAGCGCAAATGAAAACAGGGTGAACAGGAAAATCACAAATGCCAGGCCAAACACGAGTTGTGCTGAGTGACGTGGTGAACCGGATATAAAGGCAATACGATGATTTTCTTTCTTCATTACCACGTTTTTCCGAGGTGAATCGCCCCGGCCAGACTGAGAGAGAAACCGATTATGCCGCAATTTGCGGCGGGTTTATTGGATCAGCAGCACTAATTGACAATAATCGGCAATTGTTAATAGTCCTAATATTTTCAATGTGAATATATGCTTAGGATTGAAATAAACGTATGCCGGTTTCGCGTTTTGTCACCGTAGATCGACGCATACGACTGGTATCGTCGCCTTGAAATCCCTATAATTGCCGCGTTTGGCGCAGATACATGAGATTATTCGGTAATACTCCCGGAATAATATTGTCTATGTCGTGCCGTCCTTCCTTTCATCCAGGTTAATCGGGTCGCAAAAATTTATGACTGATAAGTCTCATCAGTGCGTCATTGTAGGCATCGCCGGCGCATCGGCTTCAGGTAAAAGTCTTATTGCTAGTACGCTGTATCGTGAGCTTCGCGATCAGGTAGGTGATGAGCACATTGGTGTTATCCCTGAAGATAGTTATTACAAAGACCAAAGTCATCTGTCGATGGAAGATCGGGTTAAAACCAACTACGACCATCCCAATGCCATGGATCACAGCCTGCTGTTCCAGCATCTCCAGACCTTAAAGCGTGGTACCCCGATCGAATTGCCGGTATACAGCTACGTTGAGCATACCCGCATGAAGGAAACAATCCATATCCTGCCCAAAAAGGTGATTATCCTTGAAGGGATCCTGCTGCTGACGGACGCGCGCCTGCGCGATGAGATGAACTTCTCGATCTTCGTTGATACTCCTCTGGATATCTGCCTGATGCGCCGCATTAAACGTGATGTGAACGAACGCGGTCGCTCGATGGATTCGGTGATGGCGCAGTATCAGAAAACCGTTCGCCCGATGTTCCTGCAGTTTATTGAACCTTCCAAGCAGTACGCCGACATTATCGTGCCACGCGGCGGTAAAAACCGCATCGCCATCGACATTCTGAAAGCGAAAATTAGTCAGTTTTTTGAATAACTCACGTGAATTGTGTAACGTGAAGTCAAAGGCCCTTAACCAGGTGGAAGAGGGCAGGAAGTAAAACAGGAGAAAGATATGCGTCTGTGTGACCGAGATATAGAAGCCTGGCTGGACGACGGAAGACTGTCGATCACCCCGCGCCCACCCGTTGAGCGTATCAATGGCGCAACGGTTGACGTGCGTTTAGGCAATAAATTTCGCACCTTTAGCGGTCATACGGCGGCGTTTATCGATTTAAGCGGCCCGAAGGCGGAAGTTAGTGCGGCGCTTGACCGTGTGATGAGCGATGAAATCGTTCTGCCGGAAGGGGACGCCTTCTATCTGCATCCTGGTGAGCTGGCGCTCGCGGTCACCCTCGAATCGGTGACGCTGCCGGCGGATCTGGTCGGCTGGCTGGATGGACGTTCCTCCTTGGCCCGTTTAGGCTTAATGGTGCACGTCACCGCGCACCGTATCGATCCGGGTTGGTCTGGCTGCATCGTGCTGGAGTTTTATAATTCCGGCAAGCTGCCGCTGGCACTGCGCCCTGGCATGCTAATCGGCGCGTTGAGTTTTGAGCCGCTTTCAGGCCCGGCTGCGCGTCCTTATAACCGTCGTGAAGATGCGAAATATCGCAATCAGCAGGGCGCGGTTGCCAGTCGTATTGATAAAGACTGACCCGTCGCTAAGCTGATGAGGGTGCCATGAGACGAATATTGACGACGCTGATGATCCTGCTGGTGGTGCTGATTGCCGGCTTGTCATCACTGGTGCTACTTGTCAATCCCAATGACTTCCGTAGCTATATGGTGAAGCAGGTCGAGGAGCGCAGCGGCTATCAACTTCGGCTTGATGGCTCTTTGCGTTGGCACGTCTGGCCGCGGTTAAGTATTCTTTCAGGCCGCATGGCCTTGACCGCGCCGGGGGCCAGCGAGCCGCTGGTACGGGCAGACAACATGCGTCTTGACGTTTCGCTGTTGCCTTTGCTGTCACACCAGCTACAGGTGCAGCAGGTTATGCTCAAAGGCGCGGTCATTCAACTGACGCCCCAGACTGAAGCCATTGTAGCTAAGAATGCGCCGGTCGCGCCGAAAGGCACCTCGCTGCCGCAGGATGCAGACGAACATGGCTGGTCATTTGATATCGCCGGGTTACAGGTGGTTGATAGCGTACTGGTGTTCCAGCATGAGGACGATGAGCAGATTACCGTCCGTGATATTCGATTGCAGATGGAACAAGATGCACGCCAGCAGGCGGCCATCGACTTCTCCGGCCGCATCAATCGTGACCAGCGTGACTTGAACCTCGCTATTTCCGCCAACCTGCAGACCGGGGATTTTCCTCATCATCTGGATGCCCAGCTGTCGCAAATTAGCTGGAAGTTACAGGGTGCTGACCTTCCTGCGCAGGGCATCAGCGGTAACGGTAGCGTGAATGCTCGCTGGTTGGGTGACAATAAAACACTCAGCTTCAGTGGCCTTAACCTGACCGCCAATGACAGCACGCTAACGGGGTCGGGCAGCGTCATGCTGGAAGATATTCCCGTCTGGGCGCTGAATCTCCAGTCCGATAAACTCAATCTTGATAATCTGTTGCTGCATTCCGATTTCACTGCCGGCAATGGCGTGCAAAAGGCCCAGGCGGCAGTTAAACAGCCGCGTCCGGTGATAGCCAGCGACGCTGATGAAAAGCCTTACCAGGGTTTACTCGGCTTTAACGGTACGCTGGATATGTCGGCCAAAGCGGTAAACTGGCGCGGTATGCCGTTTACTCAGGTCACCGTTCAGGCTAATAACCAGCAAGGTTTACTGCGCATCTCGCGTCTGGAAGGCGAGCTTAATGGTGGGCAACTCTCTTTACCGGGAACCCTGGATGCCCGCGGTCGTACACCGCAGGCAAAATTCCAGCCGAAGCTTGACGATGTACAGATTGGCAGTTTGTTGAAAGCCTTTAATTATCCTATTGATATGGTCGGCAAGTTGTCTATGGCCGGTGATTTCTCAGGAGAGGCCATTGATGCAAACCGTTTCCGTCGGGACTGGCAAGGGCAGGGGCATGTTGAACTGAAAGACGTTCGTACTGAAGGGCTTAATTTCCAGCAGTTGGTCCAACAGGCGGTTGAGCGCAGCTCGGATATTCGTGGGCAGGACAACTATGACAATGCCACGCGTCTGGACTTACTCACCACCGATATTTCACTTGAGAACGGTGTGATGACCTTAGACAACCTTGAAGGCCAGTCGACTCTCATGGCGCTGACCGGCAAGGGCTCGCTGGATCTGATGAAAGAGGAAGGCGATATGCAATTTGCCATCCAGGTCACCGGTGGCTGGCAGGGGGAAGGGAAGCTGGTGGATGTTCTGAAGACGACCGCTATTCCTCTGCGCGTCTACGGCAAGTGGAGTGAATTGAACTACAGTTTACAGGTTGATCAGGTGCTGCGCCGTCATCTGCAAAATGAGGCCAAACGCCGGTTGAATGACTGGGCAGACCGCAATCAGGATTCGCAATCTGGCAAAGATGTGAAGCAATTCCTGGATAAGCAATAAGACAATCCCGGCGGAGCGATGTTCCGCCGGGAAAGCCGCGACACCTACACTTCGTAATCCAGCTCATCCTGCGGCGGCGGGATAATCTGCACCTTTTGTACCCGATGACTTTCGACCTGCAAGGTTTTTAACGTCCACGGGCCAATCTGTACTTCTTCTCCCGCTTGCGGAATGCGTTGCAGGTGCTCCATCAACAGCCCAGCGATAGTGTGGTATTCGCGTTTATCATCCAGCGGCAACGGAACGTACTGCACCAAATCTTCCAGCGGCATATGACCGTTTGCCGTCCAGGTGCCATCAGTATTACGCTGGATATCGTGACGGGCATCAATCTCTACCGCTTCGTTCGGCAGATTCCCGGCAATGGTTTCCGTGACATCACTTAAGGTCACCACGCCCTCTACAGAACCAAATTCATCGACCACGAAAGCGAAGTGAGTTCGCGCGTTACGGAACTGCTCCAATGCTGATAACAGCGGCAGCGCCTCAGGGAAGACCAGGGGCTGGCGAAGCAATACTCGCAGATCCAGGGGTTCCCCACGCAACGATTGCTGCAACAGGTCAATGATGTGCACGACGCCAAGCAGGTCTTCATCATTATCCCCACCGGTCACGACCAGGCGGGTATGCTGGTTTTTCTCAAGCAGCGCGCGCACTTCACTCTCCGGCGCACTGAGATCGATATGCTCAATATCGTGGCGTGACGTCATAATACTGCTGACAGTACGCTGGTTGAGATTAAGCACACGCTCAATCATCCGCCGTTCCTGCGGGTCAAAGATCTGCTGATTATCCTGATCGACTAACAAAGAGGCGGTACCCGCATCCAGCTCCGCGTCTTCTTTGTTACCGCTCAACAAACGCATGACCGCATCAGTGGTGCGGCTACGCAGAGACTGGTTGGCGGTAAGAAAGCGGCGACGGTTGAAGATAGCCAACTGGTTTAAGAACTCAATCATTACCGAGAAACCGATAGCTGCGTACAGATAGCCTTTCGGAATGATGACGCCGAAACCTTCTGCAACCAGGCTAAAGCCTATCATCAGCAGGAAACTCAGGCACAAGATAACGATTGTTGGGTGACTATTCACGAAGCGGGTTAACGCTTTGCTGGCCAGCAGCATCAGGCTGATAGCGATAATGACCGCCGCCATCATGACCGCCAGATGATCAACCATCCCGACGGCGGTGATAACAGAGTCTAGCGAGAAGACCGCATCCAGCACCACGATTTGCGTCACCACAGGCCAGAAACGCGCACCTCGCCGTTGGGTAGGGCTATCACTATCTTTGCCTTCTAACCGCTCGTTCAGTTCTACGGTAGCCTTAAACAGCAAGAAGAAGCCGCCGACCAGCATAATCAGATCGCGGGCGCTGAAGGTAAAGTCACCCACGCTAAACAGCGGTTTAGTGAGCGTCACCAGCCACGAGATAGAGGCCAGCAACAGCAGGCGCATGACCATCGCCAGAATGAGCCCGGTGACGCGCGCGCGGTTACGCTCGGCAGGTGGGAGCTTTTCAGCCAGGATGGCGATAAACACCAAATTATCAATTCCGAGAACCAGCTCGATGACAACCAGCGTCACGAGTCCCGCCCAAATAGACGGATCGGCAATCCATTCCATACGTTGATTAAAACCTTATGTTACAAGACTGATTGATCATGGATAAAGCGGCGGGAAAATGCAACGTCTGGCTGTGATTTATCCGGGTAAAATTAAGGGGTATTAAGAAAATAGAGAACAGGATGGTTGAGGGAATATTATCAATTTAAACTGATGGGAGGGCGCTTATTAATATTTGTCAATATAAAGGAAATCCTAAAATCCGCCTCCTTATTAATCTTAATATTAATCTTAAAATTATTTTTTAATCCAGCCTTACCTTGCCTGTCATTCACTTAGCTGCAACAATTCTTCCGGTACTGAATGGAAGGGATAATTGTGCTTGTCATAAAACACCCCAATGGCAAGAGCCTTCTTTTAAATATATCCAGGAATAATCCATATTCATTTGTGGAACGATTCCGTCTTACATAACAATATGATTTTAAGGTGAATTGGTAGCTGAAAGCCAAGGGCGGTAGCGTGTCTGAAGGCATGAGGCAAAGCCTCGATTATTCTGTCAATAGCCTGCGGATGAATCCAATCTTTTTTAGGATATATGCCAGTTAAGTTCGCCATAAAATAAAATTATGGTGAATGTTCGGGTAATCAAATGGTACGGATTAATTTAATTCGCACAGGATAATTTTTCTGCCAAAGTGATAAATAATCAATGATGAAATCCAAAATAAAATTGATGCCATTATTGGTGTCGGTAAGCTTGATGAGTGGTTGCACCATACTTCCAGGCAGCAATATGTCTACCTACGGAAAAGATGTGATTAAGCAGCAGGATGCTGATTATGATATTGGCCGAATGGTGAATGTTTATCCGCTGACCCCGCGACTGATTGAACAATTACGCCCACGTCCTAACGTCGCGCAACCCAACATGTCGCTGGATCAGGAGTTAAGCAATTACCAGTATCGCGTGGGTTCCGGCGACGTGCTCAACGTCACCGTTTGGGATCACCCGGAACTGACGACCCCGGCAGGCCAGTATCGTAGTTCCAGCGATACCGGTAACTGGGTACAGCCTGACGGCAGCATTTTCTATCCTTACATTGGTAAGGTGCAGGTCAAAGGGCGCACGCTGTCCGAAATCCGTCAGACCATAACCCAGCGTCTGGCGGCCTACATCACCGATCCCCAGGTGGATGTTAACGTCGCGGCTTTCCGCTCGCAAAAAGTCTATGTCTCCGGGCAGGTCAATAAATCGGGCCAGCAGGCGATCACCAACGTTCCGCTTACCGTACTGGATGCGCTGAATGCCGCAGGTGGCCTGGGCGAACTGGCCGACTGGCGTAATGTGGTGCTGACGCACGACGGTAAAGAGCAGCGTATCTCGGTGCAGGCGCTGATGCAAAATGGCGATCTCAGCCAAAACCGTCTGCTCTATCCTGGCGACATTCTGTTTGTACCGCGCAACGACGACCTGAAAGTGTTCGTGATGGGCGAAGTGAAAAAACAGAGCACGCTCAAAATGGACTTCAGCGGTATGACGCTGACCGAAGCGCTTGGCCAGGCGGAAGGTATCGACCTGACGACTTCAGACGCCAGCGGCATCTTCGTTATCCGCCCAACCAAAGAGGGCAACAGCGGCAAGATGGCCAACATCTACCAGCTGGATATGTCTGATGCGACCTCGCTGGTGATGGCGACCAACTTTATCCTCCAGCCGTATGACGTGGTTTACGTCACGACCGCACCGGTTTCTCGCTGGAACCGTCTGATCAACCAACTGTTGCCGACCATCAGTGGCGTTCGCTACATGACCGACTCGGCGAAAGACATTCATACCTGGTAACCGTCATGTTTAACAAAATTCTTGTGGTTTGCGTGGGGAACATTTGCCGTTCCCCAACGGCTGAACGCCTGCTAAGAAATCATCTGCCGTCATTGACCGTTGAGTCAGCAGGTTTAGGCGCGTTGGTTGGAAAATCCGCGGATGAACGCGCTGTAAGCGTTGCCGCGGTGCACGATATTTCGCTGGACGGTCATTGTGCGCGGCAACTCTCCGGCCGGATGTGCCGGGAGTATGACCTGATTCTGGCGATGGAAAAACGGCATGTCGCCAGCCTGCATGAAATGGCACCAGAGATGCGCGGCAAAGTCATGCTTTTTGGGCACTGGGATAACGAACGAGAAATACCCGATCCGTATCGCAAAAGCCGTGAAGCGTTTGAAGCGGTGTACCAGTTACTCGACAGGTCTGCCAGCCAGTGGGCGCAGGCGCTGAAAGCTCAGCAGGGATAACCATGACAGATAAAACAAGACAGATAAGCGCACCCGCCTCGGGCGGGGATGAAATTGATATTGGCCGTTTGGTCGGTACCGTGGTTGAGGCGAAGTGGTGGGTACTGGGCATCACCGCGCTGTTTGCCGTTGGGGCCATTATCTACACCCTGTTTGCTACGCCGATATACAGTGCGGATGCGCTGGTACGTATCGAGCAAAATCAAGGCAGTGCGCTGGTGCAGGATATCAGCAACGCGCTTGCCAGCAAGCCGCCAGCTTCCGAAGCTGAAATTCAGATGATTACCTCGCGTCTGGTGCTGGGGAAAACCGTAGATGACTTGGATCTCGATATCGCGGTTAGCAAGAATACGCTCCCTATCATTGGCGCTGGCTGGGAACGGCTGATGGGGCGGCAAAACGAAACTGTTAAGGTCACCACCTTTAACCGTCCAGCCTCAATGGCGGAAAGCGTCTTTACGTTGGAGGTGCTGAGTCCAACGACCTATCGCCTGAGCAACGGCGACGGCTTTAGTGCCGAGGGTAAAGTGGGGGAGGGGCTCAATAAAAGCGGCGTGTCTTTGCTGGTTGCGGGCATTGCCGCACAAGAAGGGGCCAACTTTACGGTCACTAAATACTCGACGCTTGGGATGATTAACACCCTGCAAAACAGCCTCAGCGTAACTGAGGATGGTAAAGACTCCGGCGTGTTGACCCTGAATATGGTCGGCGAAGACAAAGATAAAATTCGCGACATTCTCAACAGTATCGCCCGTAACTACGTGGCACAAAACGTGGCGCGCAAATCGGAAGAGGCCGCGAAGAGTCTGGAATTCCTGGAAGTGCAGTTGCCGCAGGTACGTAGCCAACTGGATGTCGCCGAAAACAAACTGAACGCCTACCGTCAGCAAAAAGATTCCGTTGACCTGCCGCTGGAAGCGAAGTCGGTACTCGACTCAATGGTCAACATTGATGCGCAATTAAATGAGCTGACCTTCCGTGAAGCCGAAATATCCAAACTCTATACCCGCATCCACCCGGCGTACCGGACGCTGCTGGAAAAACGCCGGGCGCTGGAAGAAGAGAAATCGAAGCTCAGCCAGCGTGTGACGGCGATGCCGAAAACCCAGCAGGAGATCGTGCGTCTGACCCGTGATGTTGAATCGGGTCAACAGGTCTATATGCAATTGCTGAATAAACAGCAGGAGTTGAAGATCAACAAAGCCAGCACCGTGGGTGATGTGCGTATCGTTGACCCGGCGATTACCCAGCCGGGAATGGTGAAGCCGAAGAAAGCGCTGATTATTCTGGGCAGTATTATTCTCGGCCTGATGCTATCCATTGTCGGTGTCTTGCTACGCTCGCTGTTCAATCGCGGTATTGAAAGCCCGCTGGTGCTGGAAGAGCACGGTATTAATGTGTATGCCAGCATTCCGCTGTCCGAATGGCAGAAATCCCACGACAGCGTCAAAAGCGTTAACGGCGTGAAACGCTATAAACAAAGCCAACTGCTGGCGGTGGGGAATCCTACCGACCTGGCAATCGAAGCCATCCGCAGCCTGCGCACCAGTTTGCATTTCGCCATGATGCAGGCAGAAAACAACGTGCTGATGATGACCGGGGTGAGCCCGTCAATTGGTAAAACGTTTGTCTGCGCTAACCTCGCGGCGGTGATAAGCCAGACCCACAAGCGGGTACTGATGATCGACTGCGATATGCGCAAAGGCTATTCCCACGAACTCCTTGGCACTACCAATGAAAATGGTTTGTCCGATGTGCTGGTGGGGAAAGCGACTATTGAGAGCAGCGCAAAACGCACCTCGATTGCCAATTTTGACCTGATCCCGCGTGGGCAAATCCCACCTAATCCTTCTGAACTTCTGATGAGCGAACGTTTTAGCGAATTGCTGAAGTGGGGCTCGGCGAACTATGACCTGGTACTTATCGATACGCCGCCGATTCTGGCCGTGACCGATGCCGCCATCGTCGGCCGCCATGCCGGTACGTCGCTGATGGTGGCGCGTTATGCGGTGAACACGCTTAAAGAAGTGGAGACTAGCCTCGGTCGCTTTGAGCAAAACGGCATTACGGTGAAAGGGGTGATTTTGAACTCTATCTTCCGCCGCGCGACCGGTTATCAGGATTACGGCTACTACGAGTACGAATATCAGTCGGATTCGAAATAAAAAAATCCCCTCACCCTAACCCTCTGCCCAAAGGGGCGAGGGAACTGTTCGGTACTCACCCTCCCTATGGTGAAAGGGAACGCTCGGTTTTCTCCCTCGCCCCTTTGGGGAGAGGGCCGGGGTGAGGGGAGACCTCAAGCTCAACCGCTTATTCGGAGACACCTAATGACAACAAACAACCCGTTGATCTCCATCTATATGCCGACCTGGAATCGACAACAGCTGGCGATCCGTGCCATCAAATCGGTTCTGCGCCAGGATTATCCCCATTGGGAAATGATCATCGTCGATGACTGCTCCAGCAGCTTTGAACAGCTTCAGCAGTATATTGACGACCTTGGCGATGCCCGCGTGCAGTACACCCGTAATGACTTTAATTCAGGCGCTTGCGCGGTGCGAAACCAGGCTATTTTGCGCGCGCATGGACAGTTTATTACTGGTATCGATGATGATGACGAATGGACGCCCAATCGCCTGTCTGTGTTTCTCGAACATCAACAGCAACTGACCAGTCATGCGTTTTTATACGCCAATGACTACGTGTGCGAAGGTGAAGTGTACTCACAGCCAGCAAGCTTGCCGCTGTATCCGAAATCACCGTTTTCACGCCAGCTGTTTTACAAACGTAATATCGTCGGCAATCAGGTGTTTAGCTGGGCATGGCGCTTTAAAGAGAGCTTGTTTGATACCGAACTGAAAGCGGCGCAGGACTATGACATTTTCCTGCGAATGGTGGTGGCCTACGGGGAGCCGTGGAAAATTGACGCGGCTACGCAAATTTTGCACATCAATCACGGCGAAATGCAGATCACCTCATCGCCGAAAAAATTCTCCGGCTACTTCAGCTTTTACCGCAAACACAAAGCCAAATTCGACCGTGCCAGCAAGAAGTACCAGCTGTATACGCTCTATCAGATTCGCAACAAGCACATGACCTGGAAAACGTTCCTGACGCTGCTGTCGGTACGCAACGGGAAACGCTGGGTGGACGGATTACGGAGCAAATGATGCTGCTGGAAGATTTACGCGCTAACAGCTGGAGCCTGCGCCCATGCTGCATGGTCACCGCCTATCGCATTGCTCATTTCTGCTCGGTATGGCGCAAAAAAAATGTGTTGAACAATCTGTGGGCGGCGCCGGTTCTGGTGCTGTACCGCATTATCACCGAATGCTTTTTCGGCTATGAAATTCAGGCGGCGGCGACGATTGGCCGACGCTTCACCATCCACCACGGCTATGCGGTAGTTATCAATAAAAACGTCGTGGCAGGCGATGACCTGACGATTCGCCACGGTATCACATTGGGTAATCGTGGCCCGAATAGCCTCGCTTGCCCCATGTTAGGTAACAACGTTGAACTCGGGGCAAACGTGGTGATTATCGGCGGCGTGACCGTGGGAAATAACGTTACGGTCGGCGCGGGCAGCGTCGTACTCGACGATATCCCTGATAACGCGCTGGTGGTGGGTGAGAAAGCGCGAGTGAAGGTAATTAAATGAATATTCTGCAATTTAACGTTCGCCTTGCCGAAGGTGGTGCGGCGGGTGTCGCGCTGGACTTACACCAGCGAGCGCTGCGTCAGGGGATGAACTCTACCTTTATCTACGGTTACGGTAAGGGGGGTAAAAAAAGTGTCAGCCACGACCGTTACCCGCAGGTGGTGAAACAGACCGCCCGGCTGACATCGGTGGCGAACCTGGCGCTGTTTCGCCTGTTTAATCGCGATCTCTTTGGCAACCTCAATAATCTCTACCGCCAGGTCACGCGTCTTGAGGGGCCAGTCGTGCTGCACTTTCATGTGATGCACAGCTACTGGCTGAATCTGGCTGATATCGTGCATTTTTGCGAGCGCGTTAAGGCGCATAAAAATGATGTGACCTTTATCTGGACGCTGCATGACCACTGGAGCGTAACCGGACGCTGCGCCTTTTTAGACGGCTGCGATGGGTGGAAAAACCACTGCCAGAAATGCCCGACCTTAAATAACTATCCGCCGGTAAAAGTGGACAGGGCACACAGCCTGGTCGATGAAAAACGCCAGCTATTCTGCCAGATGCTGGCGCTGGGATGCCGCTTTATCTCACCCAGTCAGCATGTCGCAGATGCTTTCAACAGCCTTTACGGCGCCGGACGCTGCCAGATTATCAACAACGGCATTGATGTGGCGACCGAATCGATTCTGGCAGAGCTAACCCCCATCAAGGCAACGGCAGCACGACCTAAAATTGCCGTGGTGGCGCACGACCTGCGCTATGACGGTAAAACCAACCAGCAACTGGTGCGCGATATCATTGCTCTGGGTGACAAAGTGGAAATCCACACCTTCGGTAAGTTCTCACCGTTTGAGGGGAGCAACGTGGTTAACCACGGTTTCCTCACCGATAAGTACCAGTTGATGAGTGAACTTAACCCGCTGGATGCGCTGCTGTTTAGTTCCAGAGTCGATAACTATCCGCTGATCCTTTGCGAGGCGCTGTCGATTGGCGTCCCGGTGATTGCTACCCACAGTGAAGCGGCGAAAGAAGTGCTGGAAAAATCGGGCGGCCGTACGGTTGACGACGCGGACGTGCTGGCGCTGGTGCAGCGACCAAAAGCTGAAATCGCCCAGGCGGTATTTGGCACTACGCTGGAAACATTTAGTGCGCGTAGCCGCAAGGCTTATAGCGGGCAGCAGATGCTGGAGGAATATGTCTCGTTCTATCAGAGTCTGTAGCTACCTGCTGCTGCCGTTAATCTACCTATTGGTTAACGTGAAACTGGCGCAGCTCGGCGAGAGTTTTCCTATCACCATTGTGACGTTCCTGCCGCTGCTGCTATTACTGTTTGTTGAGCGCATCAATCTTAAAAAGCTGATGATTGCCCTCGGGTTGGGCGTGGGGCTGACGCTGTTTAACTACGTGTTTGGTCAGTCGCTGGACCCGAGTAAATACGTCACTTCAACGATGCTGTTTGTCTACATCGTGATAATCATTGGTATGGTCTGGAGCATTCGCTTCAAAACGATTTCTCCCCATAACCACCGTAAGATCCTGCGCTTCTTCTACGTGGTGATTACCATTATTGTGCTGCTGGCCGCCCTTGAAATGGCACAGATTATTCTGTTTGGCGGCAGTAGTCTGATTGAGATAATTTCGAAATATCTTATATACAGTAATAGCTATGTACTGAATTTCATCAAATTCGGTGGCAAACGTACCACCGCGCTCTATTTTGAACCGGCATTCTTCGCTCTGGCATTAATCTCAATTTGGCTTTGTATCAAACAGTTTGGTATCAAAACCCCGAAGTCTGATGCTATGATTCTGGCAGGGATAATTCTTTCTGGTTCGTTCTCTGGGGTGATGACATTTATTTTGTTTTACCTTCTGGAGTGGGCGTTTCAGTATTTGAATAAAGAGGCCATCAAGAAGAAATTACCGTTGGCGATTATTTCACTAGGCGTTTTTTTAGTCGGTTTGGTTTTCGCTTTCCCGTATATTGCAACGCGCCTTGGCGACCTTGGAACAGAAGGTTCATCATCGTATTACCGCATTATCGGTCCGTTAGTGATGGTCGGTTATTCATTAACCAGCGTTGATGGGGTGATTCGTTTCGGTTCTCTTTACGAATATGTTGCATCATTCGGAATATTTAACGGTGCGGATGTCGGAAAAACCATAGACAATGGTCTGTATCTGTTAATGATATATTTTTCATGGTTTGCCGTAATATTGACTGCCGGTTATCTGTATTACGTATTTAAACTGTTCATTAACGCTTTTGGGAATAATCGCAATTTCGCCGTGCAGTTGTATCTTTTCACGCCGATATCATTATTTTTTACCGGTTCGATATTTAGCCCGGAATATGCGTTTTTAATTGTTTGTCCATTTATTCTGCGTAAAGCATTGAATATTGCCGACAGCAGATGAGGTGAAACATGTTGTTAAGCGTGATTACCGTAGCCTTTAAGAACTACGAAGGTGTGGTGAAAACCTGGCGTTCACTGGCGCATCTGGCGGGCGACCCTAGCCTGAGCTTTGAGTGGATTGTGGTAGACGGCGGTTCGCAAGATGGCACGGCGGAATTTCTCGAAAAACGTAATGGGCAGTACCAGTTACGTTACGTCAGCGAGCCCGATAAGGGTCTGTACGATGCGATGAATAAAGGCATTCGCATGGCGCAGGGGAAATTTGTGTTGTTCCTCAATTCAGGTGACAGTTTCCACCCGGATGTCGCGCAGTTTGTCCGCCAGCTTCGCGGGCAGAAAGATAACGCGATGTTTCTCGGAGACGCAATGCTGGACTTTGGCGATGGCAACCAGATTCGCCGTAGTGCAAAGCAGGGGTGGTATATTTACCACAGTCTTCCGGCCAGCCATCAGGCTATTTTCTTCCCGCTGCGTGGGCTGAAGGATTATCCGTATGATGTTCAGTATCGCGTGTCGTCGGACTATGCGTTAACCGCCAGAATGTATAAATCAGGTTATGGATTTAAGCGTATTAAAGGGCTGGTATCTGAGTTTTCGATGGGCGGTGTGTCAACCACTAATAATCTGCAATTATGTCAGGATGCCAAAAAAGTGCAGCAAGAAATATTGCGCATGCCAGCGCTTCTGACAGAATTATCTTATTTATTACGCCTGCGAACCACCGGTAAAACCAAGGCGCTGTATAACAAGGCCTAAGGAAATACGATGCAGGAATTATCCGGCTTTACGGTGCCAAAAGGGTTTCGCGGCGCTGGTGCTATTAAAGTCCAGTTATGGTGGGCAGTACAGGCCACATTATTTGCCTGGTCACCGCAGATACTCTATCGCTGGCGTGCATTTTTATTACGCTTGTTTGGCGCAAAAATAGGAAAAAACGTAGTGATTCGCCCGTCGGTGAAAATTACCTACCCGTGGAAATTAACTATTGGTGATTATGCCTGGGTGGGGGATGACGCGGTGTTATACACCCTCGGTGATATTACCCTTGGCGCAAATTCTGTGGTGTCGCAGAAGTGTTATTTATGCACCGGCAGTCACGATTATCAAAGCGCGCATTTTGATATTAATGCCGCGCCGATCGTGGTCGGTGAAAAATGTTGGCTGGCAACGGATGTTTTTGTTGCACCCGGCATAACGATTGGTGACGGCACGATTGTTGGTGCACGCAGCAGCGTTTTTAAATCGCTACCGGCAAGCAGCGTTTGCCGTGGCAATCCCGCAACGGTGGTGCGGGCGCGGGAGAGTTGAGATTTTGCCCCTCACCCCGGTCCTCTCCCCAAAGGGGCGAGGGAGAAAACCGAACGGCCACCTTTTCTCCTTTGGGGCAAGGGAGAAAACCGGACTGTCCCCTCTCCCCTTTGGGGAGAGGGCTAGGGTGAGGGGAAAACCCCGCATTACTGCTAAATCCTAATAAACGAAGGAAATAAATTATGTCGAAAGTCGCACTCATTACCGGCGTAACCGGGCAGGATGGTTCATACCTGGCAGAGCTTTTGCTGGAAAAAGGCTATGAAGTTCACGGGATTAAGCGTCGTGCTTCTTCCTTTAATACCGAGCGTGTCGATCACATCTACCAGGATCCGCACACCAGCAACCCGAAATTTCACCTGCACTATGGCGATTTGACCGACAGTTCCAACCTGACGCGTATCCTGCAGGAAGTGCAACCGGATGAGGTCTATAACCTGGGTGCGATGAGCCACGTAGCTGTTTCATTCGAATCCCCGGAATACACCGCAGATGTCGATGCGATGGGCACGCTGCGTCTGCTGGAAGCGATCCGCTTCTTAGGTCTGGAAAAGAAAACCCGTTTCTATCAGGCGTCGACTTCTGAGCTGTATGGCCTCGTGCAGGAAATTCCGCAGAAAGAGACCACTCCGTTCTACCCGCGCTCACCGTATGCGGTCGCCAAACTGTATGCCTACTGGATCACCGTCAACTACCGTGAGTCCTACGGTATGTATGCCTGTAACGGCATCCTGTTTAACCACGAGTCTCCGCGCCGTGGCGAAACTTTCGTGACCCGTAAAATCACCCGTGCGATTGCCAACATTGCTCAGGGTCTGGAGAAGTGCCTGTATCTGGGCAACATGGACTCCCTGCGTGACTGGGGCCATGCCAAAGACTACGTGAAAATGCAGTGGATGATGCTGCAACAAGAGCAGCCGGACGATTTCGTGATTGCCACCGGTGTGCAGTACTCCGTTCGTCAGTTCGTCGAAATGGCGGCCGGCCAACTGGGTATCAAACTGCGCTTTGAAGGTACCGGTGTGGAAGAGAAGGGCATCGTTGTCTCTGTCACCGGTCATGATGCGCCGGGCGTCAAGCCGGGTGATGTGATGGTCGCAGTCGATCCGCGTTACTTCCGTCCTGCTGAGGTGGAAACCCTGCTGGGCGACCCAACCAAAGCGCACGAAAAACTGGGCTGGAAGCCGGAAATCACCTTGCAGGAAATGGTCTCCGAAATGGTCGCCAACGATCTGGAAGCCGCGAAAAAACACTCATTGCTGAAATCCCACGGTTACGAAGTGGCGATTGCACTGGAGTCTTAAGTTATGACCCGACAACGTATTTTTGTGGCGGGCCACCGGGGAATGGTGGGTTCAGCCATCGTTCGCCAGCTTGAACAGCGTGGCGATGTCGATTTAGTGGTACGTCACCGCGACGAGCTTAACCTGCTGGACAGCCGCGAGGTGAATGATTTCTTCGCCCGCGAAAACATCGACCAGGTGTATCTGGCGGCGGCGAAGGTGGGCGGTATTGTCGCCAACAACACCTTCCCGGCGGATTTCATCTACGAGAATATGATGATTGAGAGCAACATTATTCACGCGGCGCATAGCCACAATGTGAATAAGCTGCTGTTCCTCGGCTCATCATGTATCTATCCGAAGATGGCTAACCAGCCGATGCACGAAAGCGAACTGTTACAGGGGACGCTGGAACCGACTAACGAACCGTATGCGATAGCCAAAATCGCCGGTATCAAACTGTGTGAGTCATACAACCGTCAGCATAACCGCGACTACCGTTCGGTGATGCCGACTAATCTGTATGGGCCAAACGACAACTTCCACCCGAGCAATTCACATGTGATCCCGGCGCTCTTACGCCGCTTCCATGAGGCGGCACAGCGAAATGCAGCGGATGTGGTGGTGTGGGGCAGCGGTACGCCGATGCGTGAATTCTTGCACGTGGATGATATGGCTGCGGCCAGCATCCATGTGATGGAACTGGATCGCAGCGTCTGGCTTGAGAATACCCAGCCGATGCTGTCGCACATCAATGTCGGTACCGGCGTTGACTGCACCATCCGCGAACTGGCGCAGACGTTGGCCAAGGTAGTGGGCTTTACCGGGCGGGTGGTATTTGATGCGACCAAGCCGGACGGCACGCCGCGCAAGCTGCTGGATGTCTCGCGTCTGCATCAACTGGGCTGGTATCACGAAATTTCGCTGGAAGCCGGTCTTGCCAGCACCTACCAGTGGTTTTTAGAAAACCAGCAACGCTTTCGGGGGTAACCGATGTTTCTGAGCCAGCAAGCTTTTGCCACAGTGGTGGAATCGACGCCGCTTATCTCCATCGATCTGATTGTTGAGAATGCGCAGGGTGAGATTCTACTGGGCAAACGTACCAACCGCCCCGCCCAGGGATACTGGTTTGTCCCAGGCGGACGGGTACAAAAAGATGAATCGCTGGCCGACGCGTTTGCCCGCCTGACCGAAGCTGAACTGGGGCTGAGCCTGCCGATAACGGCGGGCCACTTCCACGGCGTCTGGCAGCATTTTTATGACGATAACTTCTCCGGCGAGCATTTTTCGACTCACTATATCGTGCTGGCGTTTCGTGTGCAGGTGAAGGCCGAGGCTCTCACGCTGCCAACCGAGCAGCACAATGATTATCGTTGGCTGAGTCCGAAAACGCTGCTGGATGACGACACCGTTCATGACAACAGCCGTAACTACTTCCGGGTGGAAAAAATGGCCGAGGTACCGGGCTTATGAAAATCCTGGTGTACGGCATTAACTATTCGCCGGAGCTGACCGGTATCGGCAAATACACCGGTGAAATGGTGGAGTGGATGACGCAGCAGGGGCACGAGGTGCGGGTGATTACCGCACCGCCGTACTATCCGGAGTGGCAGGTTGGCGTGAACTACTCGGCCTGGCGCTATCGTCGGGAAGAGGGGGCAGCCACGGTGTGGCGCTGCCCGCTGTACGTGCCGAAACAACCGTCGACCATCAAACGTCTGCTTCACCTCGGCAGCTTTGCGGTAAGCAGTTTCTTCCCACTCATGGCGCAGCGAAGCTGGAAGCCCGATCGCATCATCGGGGTGGTGCCGACGCTGTTTTGCACCCCGGGAATGCGCCTGCTGGCGAAACTCTCCGGTTCGCGCACATTGCTGCATATTCAGGATTATGAAGTGGACGCCATGCTCGGCCTGGGAATGGCCGGGAAAGGCAAGTCAGGCAGCGTGGCAAAACTGGCGAGCGCCTTTGAGCGTAGCGCCCTGCACAACGTGGATAACGTTTCCACCATTTCGCGCTCAATGATGAAAAAAGCCTGCGAAAAAGGCGTGCCGATGGAAAAGGTGATTTTCTTCCCAAACTGGTCGGAAGTTTCCCGTTTCCGTGATGTATCGGAAACACTGATCATCGCTCTACGCCAGCGTCTGGGCTTGCCAGAAGATCGCAAACTGATTCTCTATTCCGGCAACATCGGAGAAAAACAGGGACTGGAGAGCGTGATTGACGCCGCCGACCAGCTCCGCCATCAGCCCTGGTTATTTGTGATTGTCGGCCAGGGGGGGGGTAAAGCGCGGCTGGAAAAAATGGCCGCTGAACGTGGCCTGGATAATGTGAAATTTCTGCCGCTGCAATCCTATGAAGATTTACCCGCTCTGCTGGCGATGGGTGACTGCCATCTGGTTATCCAAAAGCGCGGTGCAGCGGATGCCGTCTTGCCTTCCAAGCTGACCAATATTCTGGCGGTCGGCGGTAACGCGGTGATAACCGCTGAAACCGAAACCGAGCTGGGCCAGTTGTGTCAGGACAATCCGGGTATTGCGGTTTGTGTGACACCTGAATCGGTTCCGTCACTGGTGGAAGGGATTGAACGCGCGTTGATGATGCCAAAACAGAATGTTATCGCCCGCGCCTGGGCCGAACGCACGCTCGATAAAGAGCATGTTCTTGAGCAATTTATGACAGATATTCGGGGTTAAACGATGAGTCAATCTACGCTTTTCCCGGTCGTGATGGCCGGAGGCTCGGGCAGCCGCCTGTGGCCGTTGTCCCGAGTGCTTTACCCAAAACAGTTCCTTTGTTTGAAAGGGGATTTGACCATGCTTCAGGCGACGGTGAATCGTCTGGACGGCGTGAAGTGTGCAAGCCCGGTGGTTATCTGTAATGAAGAACACCGTTTTATCGTTGCTGAGCAACTGCGCCAGCTCAACAAGCTGACGGAAAATATTATCCTCGAACCTGCGGGGCGTAATACCGCCCCAGCGATTGCGCTGGCCGCTCTGGCCGCCAAACGACGCGAGCCGGATAACGATCCACTGATGCTGGTACTCGCAGCGGATCACGTGATTCAGAATGAAGAAGCCTTCCGCGCTGCGGTACGAGAAGCCACGCCGTATGCCGAAAGCGGCAAGCTGGTGACGTTCGGTATCGTGCCGTCGGTACCCGAAACCGGCTATGGCTATATTCGTCGCGGCGAAGTGAGCCCTGGCGTTGACGATACGCTGGCTTTCGAGGTGGCGCAGTTTGTTGAAAAACCGAATCTTGATACCGCTCAGGCCTACGTTGCCTGCGGGGAATATTACTGGAACAGCGGTATGTTCTTGTTCCGTGCGGGCCGTTATCTGGAAGAATTGGGCAAATATCGCCCGGATATTCTCAGCGCCTGTGAAAAAGCAATGGATGTCACTGACCCGGATCTCGACTTTATCCGCGTTAACGAAGCCGCGTTTATGAGCTGTCCGGATGAGTCTATCGACTACGCGGTAATGGAACAGACCCATGATGCCGTGGTGGTGCCGATGGATGCGGGCTGGAGCGATGTTGGCTCGTGGTCATCACTTTGGGAGATCAGCCAACACACGCCGGAAGGTAACGTCCATCACGGTGATGTTATCAGCCATAAAACTGAGAACAGTTACGTGTATGCCGAGTCGGGATTGGTGACCACCGTTGGGGTAAAGGATTTGGTGGTGGTGCAAACCAAAGACGCGGTGCTTATCGCCGATCGCAACGCGGTGCAGGACGTGAAAAAGGTGGTCGAAAAGATTAAGGCCGATGGTCGTCACGAACACCATATTCACCGGGAAGTCTACCGTCCGTGGGGTAAGTATGACTCTATCGATGCGGGCGACCGTTATCAGGTGAAACGCATCACCGTGAAGCCGGGCGAAGGACTGTCACTGCAAATGCATCACCACCGAGCGGAACACTGGATTGTGGTCGCGGGTACCGCCAAAGTGACCCTCAACGATGAAATCAAACTGCTGGGCGAAAATGAGTCTATCTACATTCCGCTTGGCGTTACCCACTGCCTCGAAAACCCGGGGAAAATCCCGCTTGACCTGATTGAGGTGCGTTCTGGCACCTATCTGGAAGAGGACGATGTGGTGCGATTCGCCGACCGTTATGGGCGAGTGTAGCGCCAATTCGGTAGGCCGGATAAGCGCAGCGCCATCCGGCAAATAGTCGACTCGGTAGGTGGAATAAGCAAAGCCCCCTCCGACAAATCACAAACGTTAAAAATTGGCCGTCATGGTCAGGGCCAACTGTTGCCTGAAGAAAGGTAAAAACATGAATAAGTTAACCTGTTTTAAAGCCTACGATATTCGCGGCAAGCTGGGCGAAGAGCTCAATGAAGATATTGCGTGGCGCATTGGTCGCGCTTACGGCGAATACCTGAAACCGAAAACCATTGTGCTGGGGGGCGATGTGCGCCTGACCAGTGAAGCGCTGAAAATGGCGCTGGCACGCGGTCTGCGTGATGCGGGCGTCGACGTGCTGGATATTGGTCTTTCTGGTACTGAGGAGATCTACTTCGCCACGTTCCACCTCGGCGTAGATGGCGGTGTTGAAGTGACTGCCAGCCATAATCCGATGGATTACAACGGTATGAAGCTGGTGCGCGAAGGCGCACGTCCGATCAGTGGTGACACCGGCCTGCGTGATATTCAGCGTCTGGCGGAGGCCAATGATTTCCCGCAGGTCGTTGAAGACCAGCGCGGAAGCTATCAGCAAATCAACGTACAAGACGCGTACATCCAGCACTTGCTGGGCTATATCGACGTCAAAAACCTGACGCCGCTGAAGCTGGTGGTGAACTCCGGGAACGGTGCCGCTGGCCCGGTGATTGATGCGCTGGAAGCGCGCTTTAAAGCGCTTAATGTTCCGGTGAGTTTAATTAAAGTCCACAACACCCCGGACGGGACGTTCCCGCACGGTATTCCGAATCCGCTGCTGCCGGAGTGCCGAGATGATACGCGTGACGCGGTTATCAAATACGGTGCCGATATGGGCATCGCCTTCGACGGCGATTTTGACCGCTGCTTCTTGTTTGACGAAAAAGGCCAGTTTATTGAGGGCTACTACATTGTCGGCCTGCTGGCAGAAGCGTTCCTCGAGAAGAATCCGGGGGCGCGCATTATTCATGACCCGCGTTTGTCCTGGAACACCGTGGATGTGGTGACGGCGGCGGGCGGTACACCGGTGATGTCGAAAACAGGGCACGCGTTCATTAAAGAACGGATGCGCCAGGACGATGCGGTGTATGGCGGCGAGATGAGTGCCCATCACTACTTCCGCGACTTTGCTTACTGCGACAGCGGCATGATCCCGTGGCTACTGGTCAGTGAACTGCTGTGCCTGAAGGGGAAAACCCTGGGTGAGCTGGTACGCGACCGTATGGCGGCATTCCCGGCAAGCGGGGAAATCAACAGCAAACTGGCTGAACCGACGGCGGCGATTGCTCGCGTTGAAGCGCATTTTGCGGGTAGCGCACTGGAGATTGACCGCACCGATGGTATCAGCCTGGCATTTGCTGACTGGCGCTTTAACCTGCGTTCTTCTAACACCGAACCGGTGGTGCGGTTGAACGTGGAGTCACGCGGGAATTCGCCGCTGATGCAGGCGCGAACGCAGGACATTCTGGCGTTACTTAATCAGTAATTATTCACCCCCTCACCCTAACCCTCTCCCCACGGGGGAGAGGGTTAGGGTGAGGGGGGAGGAAAACTACACAATAGGACCGACGATGACGACTCTAAAAAAGCGCGAGCGAGCCAAAACGAATGCATCGTTAATCTCAATGGTGCAGCGTTTTTCAGACATCACCATCATGCTTGGTGGTCTGTGGCTGGTTTGTCAGGCCATCTCGCTGCCGTTTTTGTACCTGCATCTGCTGATGGCGCTGGTCACGCTGGCGGTGTTCCAGATGATTGGCGGTATCACTGATTTTTACCGCTCATGGCGTGGTGTACGGATAACGACGGAACTGCTGCTGCTATTGCAAAACTGGACGCTCAGTCTGGTATTTGCCGCAGGCTTACTGGCGTTCAATGACGACTTTAGTACCAACTTTGGTATCTGGCTGGCGTGGTATTTGCTCAGCACCGTCGGCATGCTCGCCAGCCGCGCCTTTATCCGTTATGGCGCGGGCATGCTGCGTCATCGCGGTTATAACACCCGCTATGTGGCGGTCGCGGGCGATATGCCGGAAGGGCAGGAGCTACTGGACAGTTTCCGCAACCAGCCGTGGCTGGGGTATGAAGTGGTTGGCTGTTATTACGATGCGAAACCGGGCGGCGTGAGTGCGGATTGGATGGGAAATCTTGAGCAGCTTCGTGATGACGCTCGTGCTGGCAAGATTCATAACGTCTACATCTCCATGGCCATGCAGGAAGAGGGGGAGATCAAAACGCTGGTGCGCTCTCTTGCTGACACCACCTGTTCAGTGCTGCTGATCCCTGACGTGTTCACCTTCAATATCCTGCATTCACGTGTCGAAGTGGTTAACGGTATCCCGGTCGTCCCGCTATATGACACGCCGCTTTCCGGGGTGAATCGTCTTATTAAAAGGCTGGAAGATATTGTGCTGGCGCTGTGCATTTTACTGCTGATTTCACCGGCACTGTGCTGTATCGCGCTGGCGGTCAAAATCAGTTCGCCTGGGCCAATCATTTTCCGCCAGACCCGCTACGGCATGGATGGTAAACCTATCAAGGTGTGGAAATTTCGCTCCATGAAGGTGATGGAGAATGACAGGGTGGTGACGCAGGCGACACAGAACGACCCACGAGTGACGCGCGTTGGCAACTTCCTGCGCCGTACTTCGCTTGATGAATTACCGCAGTTTATCAATGTTCTCACCGGCGGGATGTCGATAGTCGGCCCGCGTCCACACGCGGTGGCGCATAACGAGCAGTATCGTCAGTTGATTGAAGGCTACATGCTGCGCCACAAAGTGAAACCCGGCATTACCGGCTGGGCGCAGATCAACGGCTGGCGCGGTGAAACCGATACGCTGGAAAAAATGGAAAAGCGTATCGAGTTCGATCTCGAATATATCCGTGAATGGAGCCTGTGGCTCGATATCAGAATCGTCTTCCTGACGGTGTTCAAAGGCTTTGTCAACAAAGCAGCCTATTGAGGAAGTGACATGGGCCTGAGAGAAAAAACCATCAGCGGCGCGAAATGGTCGGCGATGGCGACTATCGTGATTATTGGACTGGGGCTGGCACAAATGACCGTGCTGGCACGCTTGTTCGACGGTCATCAGTTTGGTCTGTTGACCGTCTCGCTGGTGATTATTGCGCTGGCGGATACGCTGTCGGACTTTGGTATTGCCAACTCGATTATTCAGCGTAAGCAAATCAGCCATCTGGAGCTGACCACCCTCTACTGGCTGAATGTGGGGCTGGGGTTGGTGGTGTGCGCTGCGGTGTATCTGCTGAGCGATACCATCGCTAATGGGCTGCATAACCCCGATTTGGCGCCGCTTATCAAGACGTTATCGCTGGCGTTTGTGTTGATTCCCCACGGCCAGCAGTTCCGGGCATTGATGCAAAAGGAGCTGGAGTTCAACAAAATCGGCTCGATTGAAACCGCGGCCGTGCTGTCCGGGTTCACATTTACCGTCATCAGCGCGTGCTACTGGCCGCTGGCGATGACGGCTATTCTGGGATATCTGGTCAATAGTGCGGTACGTACGCTGCTTTTTGGTTACTTTGGCCGCAAAATTTACCGTCCGGGGCTGCATTTCTCACTGGCTACCGTGGTCCCTAACCTGCGTTTTGGGGCGTGGCTGACCGCTGACAGTATCGTTAACTACATCAATACCAACCTCTCAACGCTGACGCTGGCGCGCATTCTCGGGGCCAGCGTCGCCGGTGGCTATAACCTCGCTTACAACGTAGCGGTGGTGCCACCGATGAAGCTCAACCCGATTATTACCCGTGTGCTGTTCCCGGCGTTTGCCAAGATTCAGGACGATACCGACAAGCTGCGGGTAAATTTCTACAAACTGTTGTCGGTGGTGGGGATTATCAACTTCCCGGCGCTGCTGGGACTGATGGTAGTCAGCAACAACTTTGTGCCGCTGGTGTTTGGTGAAAAGTGGCTGCACATCGTGCCTATCCTGCAACTGCTGTGCGTGGTGGGGCTGCTGCGTTCGGTCGGTAATCCGATTGGCTCGCTGCTGATGGCGAAAGCGCGGGTTGATATCAGCTTTAAATTCAACGTGTTTAAAACCTTCCTGTTTATTCCGGCGGTGATTATCGGCGGGCAGTTTGGTGGGGCGATTGGCGTCACGCTGGGCTTCTTGCTGGTGCAAATCATCAACACCATTCTCAGCTACTTCGTAATGATTAAACCGATTCTGGGGCCGAGCTACCGCGACTACCTGCTGAGCCTATGGCTGCCGCTGCGACTGTCGCTGCCAACGCTGGCGGTGAGTTATACCGTCGGTCGGCTGCTGGAAGGCAGCGTCTCGCTGTCGTTGCTATTGGGATTGCAGGTCCTGGCGGGCGTGCTTAGCTTCGCGCTGGTTGTCGTGTTGTCCCGCAATAGCCTGTTGATTGAACTTAAAAAAACGCTCTGTCGGAGCGAAAAATTGAAAACGTTATTACGCGTTCCTAATTGATTTGCTTGAAACCCTTTTGATGAGGCCATGATGAAATTATTAATTTTAGGCAACCACACCTGCGGTAACCGTGGCGATAGCGCCATTATGCGTGGGCTGCTTGATGCGATTGTTCGCCAGCAACCGGACGTTGAGATGGATGTGATGAGCCGTTTCCCGACCAGTTCCTCCTGGCTGCAAGGACGCGAAATAATGGCCGATCCGCTGTACCAGTTAAGCCAAAAACAGCAGGCGGCACCGGGCGTGAGTGGACGCGTAAAGAAGGTGCTGCGTCGTCGCTTCCAGCACAAGATCCTGCTGGCGAAGGTCACCGGCGAAGGTAAGCTGCGCAACTTTGAAATCGCGCCAGAGTTTCATGACTTTGTGCGTTTTCTGGGTAACTACGATGCCATCATTCAGGTGGGCGGGTCGAACTACGTCGATCTCTATGGTTTGACCCACTTTGAATATCCGCTGTGCGCCTTTATGGCCAATAAGCCCATTTACATGATTGGTCACAGCGTCGGGCCGTTCCAGAACCCGGACTTTAACCAACTGGCGAACTACACCTTTGGGCGCACCAATGCGTTGATTCTGCGTGAAACCGTCAGTCGCGAACTGATGGTAAAGGCGCAGATTGATACCAGCAAAGTGGAGCAGGGTGTGGATACTGCGTGGCTAGTAGAGCACCGTAACGACAGTTTTGAGGCCAGTTATGCGGTACAGCATTGGCTGAATCTGACCGCACAGCGCAAAACCGTTGCCATTACCCTGCGCGAACTGGAGCCGTTCGATAAACGACTGGGCACCACCCAACAGGCGTATGAAAAAGCCTTTGCCGAGGTGGTGAATCGCATGATTGATGACGGCTACCAGGTACTGGCGCTCTCCACCTGTACCAGCATCGACCGCTATAATCGCGACGATCGCATGGTTGCTTTGCGCATGTCGCAGTACGTGAAAAATCGTGAACATTTCCATATTGCTATGGACGAACTCAACGATGTGGAGATTGGTAAAATCCTTGCCTCTTGCGCGCTGACCATCGGCACTCGCCTGCACTCTGCCATCATCTCGATGAACTTTGGCACCCCGGCTATCGCCATTAACTACGAGCACAAATCTGCCGGCATCATGCAGCAGTTGGGAATGCCGGAGATGGCTATCGACATTCGTCACCTGCTAGACGGTTCAATGCAGGGCGTAGTGGCCGATATCTTAAATCAGTTGCCCGCGCTGGGTGAACGTGTGGCGATGGCTGTAGAAGGTGAGCGCCAGAAAGGATTTACCATGATTGAATCGGTACTTAACCGCATCCGGGAGGGCCGATGAAAGTCAGCTTTTTCCTGCTGAAATTCCCATTATCGTCAGAAACGTTTGTCTTAAACCAGATTGTGGCGTTTATCGAGATGGGTTATGAAGTGGAGATTGTCGCCTTGCAAAAAGGCGACCTGACCAATACCCATGCGGCCTATACCCAATATCAACTGGCGGATAAAGTCCGCTGGTTGCAGGATGAGCCGCCGAGTGCGCTGGCTAAACTGCGCTATCGCGGGTTTAGTACGCTGCGTGGGCTTCATCGTCCTGCGGTGTGGCGGGCGCTGAACGCCCGTCGTTATGGCCAGGAAGCGCGTAACCTGATCCTCTCCTCAATTTGTAGTCGCACGCCATCGCCGATTACCTCTGATGTGTTTATCGCCCACTTCGGCCCGGCCGGGGTGACGGCGGCGAAGCTGCGTGAACTGGACGTGATTCGCGGCAAAATCGCTACCGTGTTCCACGGAATTGATATCTCCAGCCGTGAAGTGCTCGATCACTACCGCGGTGAGTATCAGCAACTGTTTCGCCGTGGCGATATGATGTTGCCGATTAGCCAGCTATGGGCTGATCGCCTGAAAACGATGGGCTGTCCGGGGGAAAAAATCACCGTCTCCCGGATGGGCGTCAATATGGAACGTTTCGCGCAGCGCCCCCTGAAGGCACCGAATGCGTGCCTGCAAATTATCTCGGTTGCGCGTTTGACCGAGAAGAAGGGGCTGCATGTGGCGATTGAAGCCTGTCGTCAGTTGAAAGCGCAGGGCGTGAATTTCCGTTACCGCATTCTGGGGATTGGGCCGTGGGAGCGGCGTCTACGTACTCTCATTGAACAGTATCAACTGGAAGACCGGATAGAGATGCCCGGTTTTAAGCCCAGTCATGAAGTGAAAGCGATGCTCGATGACGCCGACGTGTTCCTGCTGCCTTCTATTACCGGGGCGGATGGCGATATGGAAGGGATTCCGGTGGCGCTGATGGAGGCCATGGCGGTGGGCATCCCGGTGCTATCTACCGTTCACAGTGGTATCCCTGAACTTATCGACTCTGGTGATTCCGGCTGGCTGGTGGCGGAGAACGATGCCGAGGCGCTAGCCGATAAACTGCGGCTATTGGGAAGTATGGATGAACAGGGGCTTCAGCCGGTTGTGACGCGCGCACGTAAAAAAGTCGAAACCGATTTTAATCAGCAGCTTATTAACCGGCAGCTCGCCAGTCTGCTGCATACGCTTTGCTAAGGAGGCTTGATGCATACCTTAACCCGACGTTATTTCCTGACGGCAGGCGCAACGCTTGCCGCTGCACTGCCCGTTCTTCCTGCCGCTGCCGCACGCGCAGCGGCAGGAAAGAGCACGATGGCCGATATTCGCGACTTTGTGGATAACGGTGATTGGATCCGCGCATTTAATGAGGCGTTTCGCCAGGCTGATAGCGTGACCGTGCCCGCGGAGGTCATCTGCGATAATATCAACACGGCAATTACCCTGCCGCCGGGAAAAACGCTGCACGTGGCCGGTAGCCTGAAAGGCAATGGCCGGGGACGCTTTATTTTACAAAAAGGGTGCCAGATTATTGGTAGTGGCGCGGCAAGCTTATACAACATCACGCTTGATGTGCGCGGCGGTGATTGCACTATCGCCGGCCTGACGATGAGCGGTTACGGCCCGGTGACGCAGATTTTTATCGGCGGCAAAGACAAACGTCAGATGCGTAACCTCACGATTACTCGCCTGACTATCACCAAAGCCAATTACGGCATTCTCCGCCAGGGGTTCCACAACCAGTGGGTTGACGTCAATATTACCCATTGCCACTTCAGTTACCTGCAGGGCGACGCTATCGAGTGGAACGTGGCGATTAATGACCGTAACATCCTGATTTCCGACCACGTTATTGACCATATCGACTGTACCAACGGTAAGGTGAATTGGGGTATCGGCATTGGACTTGCGGGCAGCACATACGATAATGGCTATCCGGAAGAACAGGCGGTCAAAAACTTTGTTGTCGCCAATATCACCGGGAGCAACTGTCGCCAGCTGGTACATGTGGAGAATGGAAAGCATTTTATCATCCGCAATGTCAAGGCCAGCAATATTACGCCGGACTTCAGTAAGAAGGCGGGAATAGATAACGCAACGGTAGCAATATATGGGTGTGATAATTTTGTTATTGATGGTGTCGATATGGTTAATAGCGCGGGAATGCTTATTGGCTACGGTGTTATCAAAGGGAACTATTTGTCGATCCCGCAGAATTTCCGATTAAATAATATACAGCTTGATAATAGCAAGCTGGCCTATAAGGTCCGGGGTATCCAGATTTCATCAGGCAATAATCCTTCATTCGTTTCTATCACCAACCTCACTATGAAGCGCGCATCACTGGAGATTCATAATAAACCTCAGCACTTTTTCTTACGTAATATCAATGTGATGCAAGAATCGGCGCGCGGCCCAGCACTACAAATCAACTTTGACATGCGTAAAGACGTTCGTGGAAAGTTCATGGCGCGCGATGACACGCTGCTGTCGCTGGCGAACGTCACCGCAGTGAACGAGGAAGGGCAGTCATCGGTGGATATTGACCATATCGATCAACAGGTTGTCAATACAGAGCGTCTAAACTTTGCGCTGCCGCAGCGTAGAGTACGATAATTTACGTCATTCTCAGACAACACCCCGAGATCTAGCCTACCCGAATCAGTAATATGACAAAACAAAGTGGATTAAACACGGTTAATCGCTATAATTCAGCAACCGAATATAGGTGGACAAGATAATGGTTAATTTGAAAGCAGTCATTCCGGTAGCGGGTTTGGGTATGAATATGTTACCCGCCACAAAGGCAATCCCTAAAGAGATGCTGCCGATCGTCGATAAGCCAATGATTCAATACATCGTTGACGAAGTGGTTGCTGCTGGTATCAAAGAAATCGTTCTGGTGACCCACGCATCAAAAAACTCGGTGGAAAACCACTTCGACACCTCGTATGAACTTGAAGCGCTGCTCGAAATGCGCGTGAAACGTCAGCTTCTGGCGGAAGTTCAGGCTATCTGTCCACCGGGTGTTACCATCATGAACGTCCGTCAGGCCCAACCGCTGGGTCTGGGACACTCAATCCTTTGCGCGCAGCCCATTGTTGGCAACAACCCGTTTGTGGTTGTCCTGCCAGACATCGTTCTGGATAACGCGTCTGCCGATCCGCTTCGTTACAACCTTGCTGCCATGGTCGCGCGTTTCAATGAGACCGGCCGTAGCCAGGTGTTGGCTAAACGTATGCCGGGTGACCTGTCTGAATACTCTGTGATCAAAACCAAAGATCCTCTGGATGCCGAAGGTAAAGTCAGCCGTATTGTTGATTTTATCGAAAAACCGGATCAGCCACAGGAACTGGACTCCGATTTGATGGCGGTAGGGCGTTATGTGCTTGCTGCTGATATCTGGGAAGAGCTTGCGAAAACCGTGCCTGGCGCATGGGGCCGTATTCAACTGACCGATGCGATTGCGGAACTGGCTAAAAAACAGTCGGTTGATGCGATGCTGATGACGGGCGAGAGCTACGACTGCGGGAAGAAGATGGGGTATATGCAGGCGTTTGTGCAGTATGGGCTGCGGAATTTGAAGGATGGGGCTAAGTTCCGGAAAGGGATTGAGGCGTTACTGGCGGAGTAAGCTGCAAGGATAGCGTAATATTATGATGATGGCGGCAGTGGGCATTCTGAGCAGAGATGTTGTTCATAAGGATGTGACTGCCGTTTTTTTTAGAGTTCAGTCGGAACGATAAGTCGTTTAACATCAGTTATATTAAGGTTAATTGTGGTTGTGACGCAATTCCAATCTGATTGTAAAATTTAATGGAAGTTTTGTACCTGATTTAAGTATTTCAGTTTCTTGAAATGATGAGCACTCCTCAGTGCACTGGTAGCTGTTAAGCCAGGGGCGGTAGCTTGCTTTTTTTAAATTAATATTAAAGAATTCAGTTTGATCTTGTTTCGACAAATCATATGATTGGATAAAATTAAATTTTTAGTTTTGTTCAAAAATAAAAAGATGCGCCTAAATTGCTTCAATAAAAAGTAAATTACTAAGTTGAGATTTTCATGGTTGATTTGATTAGTATTATCGTTCCAGTTTATAACGTAGAACAGTACTTGTCGCGATGCCTAGAGTCGTTGTTATCGCAAACATATCAAAATATTGAAATTATTCTGGTAAATGATGGGTCAACAGACTCATCAGGGAAATTATGCGATGTATATGCAATAAAAGATTTAAGGGTTAAGGTTATCCATAAGCAGAATGGTGGCTTAAGTTCTGCGCGAAATACTGGATTAACAGTAGCAAAAGGAAAATATGTTGGGTTTGTTGATTCAGATGATTGGGTAACTCATGATGCATATGAATATTTATACAGTTTATTAATTGAAGCCAATGCAGATTTATCTATTTCAGGGTTCATTCGTTGCCACTCATATGATGAAATAGATAGTAAGGAATTAAAAAAAGACGGGTTTAGTGTTAAAGAATATTCACAAAGTGAATATATGAAGAAATTTATGAAGATTGACTCACAAAGCATCGAATACTATGCCTGGAATAAATTATATAGAAGAGATTTGCTTCTGGATGAGCAGTACCCGGTGGGACTTACAGCAGAGGATGTTGTAGGTACGTTTAGATATTTGCTTCGAGCAAATAAAATTGTGCAATCTGATAAAGTGACTAATTTTTACTACATAAATCCTCAAAGTATTACTGCTGATTTTAATATTAAGAAAGCGCAAGATTTAATAACCATCTGGGATCTAGTTGTTCGTGAAAGCAAGTCGTGTTCAATTTATGAATCGTGGGCTATTCAAAATAGAGCAAGAATAGATTTTACAATTTTATTTCATATCGCGCTTTCCAATGATTATGATACGTTGATAAAAGAAAAGAAGTTTATCAATATCTTGATTGGAAAGTTAAAGGCTAATAAGCGGCATTTGCTAAATTCCAATATTCCACTTAATAGAAAGTTTTTTGTGTTTTTATTTATCACTAATTTTCACTATGCATCGAAAATTATAAACACTGTTAATAGCTTTGTAAGGCGTTAGAATATGAAGTGGTTTGTTAAATATTTAATTAGCAAAATTATCTGTGTATTACTCCTTCCTTTGTATGTTTTCAAAGTTAAGAAGAATCGTATTCTATTTATTTCGTATGGTGGGTTGCAATATTCATGTAATCCAAAATACATTACCGATTTTTTAATTAAAAATCATGATGGGAAATACGATATTATATGGGTTTTTAAAAAACCTGAGAATTTTAAACATATCGACAAATCTATTGTAAAAGTAAAATATCTCTCATTAATTCATTTTTACTATGTGATTACTAGTTCTGTATGTATTACAAACATGGGGTTTAATAAATTTTTCTTTGTTCGAAAAAATCAACGTTTTGTGCAAACTTGGCATGGCGGTGGTGCCTACAAACGCAGTGGCGAAAGTATGCGTAAAAAATATTTTCAACGTATATTAGACCGCCAACATGACGATATGATTACAGATTTTATTTCAAGTTCAAAATATTTCAGTGATTATTTCATAAGCGATTTGAGCTATAGAAATAATATCCTCCCGATAGGAATGCCAAGAAATTCCTTTCTTATCAATGAAAAAGATAATCAAAAACTGAAGAATGAAATATTAACCAAAATTGATATTGATCATCATGTGGGTAAATTTTATGTATTATATGCACCAACCTGGCGCGATGACAAAGAAAAGTATGAGCTTCCGAATTTTGATAATATCATAAAAGAATTAAGCGAGAAATTTGAGAAAGAAATTGTTATTCTTTTTAGGAGTCATCATTTCCATAATATCGCATCAGATGATGTTAGCAATTATTGCATTAATGTAACAAATTATCCTGATATGCAGGAGTTATTACTTGTATCAGATGTTTTAATCTCTGACTACAGTTCTTGCATATGGGACTTTTCATTATTACTTCGACCTTGTTTTTTATATGTACCTGACCTGTCGAAATATGAAAGCCTAAGAGGCCTATATACAAATATATATGACTGGGGCTTTGTCGTTTGTGAAAATAAGATAGCATTAGATAATGAAATTAAAATTTTTATTCAGGACGAAATAGAAAATAAAATTAAAGAGATGCATTCTCAGTTTGGGATTTACGAAAATGAACTGTCTTGTGAAAAATTAGTCAAAACACTGAAAATATAGTAAATTTGGAATTTATAATGCATAGCAAATCCATATTTTTTACTAAAGAAAAATTATTCGCGAGTATTTTCATTATTCTTTATTCGCTATGGGTGTTTTATACACACATTACTAGTAGCCAATACTTTACATTATTTGATTATGAATCAACCTCTAAGATAATAAATAGTATTATTTTGATTTTTTTTCTGGTTGCACTCGTTTTAGTCTATAGAATATCAATATATAGTTTTTTAGATTTAGCCATCATCTTGATTTTTATAATTTCTTATATACATTCGAAAACAGGCTTAATGCTTTTCGCGTTTACATTTTTATCACGACATATAAACTTTAGACTGGTTGTAAAATCATTTTTATTAGCAACGTTAGCTGGTATTGCATTTGTTTTCTTAACTTATCTTTTCAATCTATATTCAGATTCTTATCTTGATCTTGCTAGAAATGATACTTTTAGATACCTTTTAGGATATAGATTCCCAACATTTTTACCTAATTACTTTTTCCATATCACTTTATGTTATCTTTTTCTACGAAATATCAGGATCACTTTACTAGAGATTTTCATTCTCGTAGCTGCTAACTATGTTCTATACATTTATACCGACACCCGGGCTGTCTTTTACTTAATAAATCTGTTGTTATTTGTTATTCTCATAACTAAGTGGTTTGGTATCGATTATAAAACAGTTATATTAGGGCGAGTACTAAAATTATTTACGATTAATTCATTTTTCATATTTGGATTTATAGCAATTTATCTCCAATATAAATATGATCCAAACGTAACATGGTTAAAGGACATTAACAGTGCATTAAGCGGTCGCTTAAATTTGGGCCACCAAGGAATAGAACAGTACGGGATAACTTTGTTTGGGAGTATTATTGAGTATGTTCCTATACTTGATGCAGACAAATTCAATAATTTCTTTTATATTGATTCAGCATATTTGCAATTATTATTGACAAATGGTTTGGTAATTTATGCATTAGTGTTAATTGGCTATTATAGATTAGGGAAGATCATTGCAGAGAAAAATGAACCTATTTTTGGTATTGTTATTATTTTCCTTCTCTTCCATTCTATGACCGATCCACAGTTGTTAGCAGGCGAGTTTAATCCATTTATGTTGTGTATTGCATATTACGGAACTGCTAATATCAAAGAAAACTTGCTAAAGTAAATGAAAATAAAAACGTTAAAATTTAACTTTGTAATGAATATGATATTAACGGTTTCAAATTTTTTGTTTCCGTTAATAACCTTCCCATATGTTTCAAGGGTACTGAATCCTATCGGAACAGGAAAGGTTGCTTTTGCATATTCTATCGTATCGTATTTCACTATTTTTGCTGCATTTGGTGTGGCAAATTATGGTATACGAGCTTGTGCACAAGTTCGAGATAATAAAGACAAACTCTCGAAAACAGTACAAGAAATAATGGTAATAAATGTAGTTTTAATGATATGCATTTACATTATTTATTTCCTCGGGATAAATTATATTCCAGAGTTAAAAGCTGAGAAGGATTTGTTTCTCATTTCAGGCCTGAATATTCTTTTTACTATAATAGGAGTCGAGTGGCTTTATAAGGGTGTAGAACAATATTTTTATATTACCATACGTTCAATAATATTTAAGGCTATCGCTTTTGTGCTCATTTTTGTATATGTCAAATCGCCAGATGACTATACAATGTATGCATTTATTATTATATTTGCGACAGTAGGATCTGGTGTTGTTAATTTGTTTAATTTAAAAAAAATTATTTATTTAAAAAAATATAAAAACTATAGTTTTATAAAACATATTAAACCGATGACAACTTTTTTTATCATTACTATAGCTGTAGCATTTTATGTGTACGTTAACGTTGCAATGTTAGGTTTCATCAAGGGTAATCAAGAGGTTGGTTATTATAACGCAGCATATCGAATTAAAGATGTAATGGTTAGCATTATCACTGCACTAGGTGCAGTACTGTTGCCACGATTAAGTTATTATGTAGAAAATGGCATGCATGATGAATTTAACAATATAATTAGAAAATCAATGCGCTTTATTTTTATAAGTTCACTACCATTAGTCATTTTCTGTATTCTCTTCGCTCGTGATGCTGTTCTGATTTTAGCAGGGCCTGCCTATACTAATTCTATAGTACCATTACAAATCTTATCAATTATTATATTTGTCGTTGGTGTGTCGAATTTGACAGGGATTCAGATGCTAATCCCTTTAAGAAAAGAAAAATATTTATGTTACTCTGTTGTGATTGCTGCTCTGATTAGTATATCGATTAATTTTGCTCTAATGCCAAAATTAGGTGCTGTTGGGACGGCAATATCTGTTGTAGTAGCGGAGCTTAGTATTTTGTCATTCCAAGTATTCGTTCTTAGAAAGTATTTTAAAATCCTTTTTGGGGATTTAAATATAATTAAAGTTACTATCGCATTGTTAATTGCTAGCGCGCTATCATTCTGTTTGCACTTTTTACCAAACTTAAACGATTTTTTATCATTTATAATTAGAGCAAGTGCATTTTTCATTTGTTATTTAATGGTGCTGTTGATTATGAAAGAATCATTCACTACATCAACTTTAAAAACAATTTCAGCAAAGCTATTCAGGAGTTAGTTAAATGAATCATGCAGTGATTTTTGCAGGGGGGACGGGGTCCCGGATGAACTCCAGAAACCTGCCTAAACAATTTTTAAAAATATACGGTAAGCCAGTTATTATCCATACCTTAGAGGTCTTTGAACAAAGTGATTCGATTGATGATATTGTTGTTGTTATTATCAAAGGATGGGAAGACTATTTAAATACACTACTTGAAGAATATAGAATAACAAAAGTTAAAAAAGTTGTTTCTGGGGGCGAAACAGGACAGCAATCAATTTATAACGGTTTAAAAGAGATTGATGAAGGTATTGTTATTATTCATGATGGCGTTCGACCATTTATTAGCAATGCTTTGATAAAGGAAAATATTAAAGTTGCAACTGAACGCCAGGTTGCGATTACCTGTGTAAAAGCCAAAGAAACATTGGTTTCTGTAGCCGATGATAAAATCAATGGCGTTCTCGCTCGTAATAATTCATATATGGCAAGAGCACCACAAACATTTGATGTAAATTTACTTAAGTCTGCCCACATTCAAGCAATCGCCGAAAATAATTATTCATTTGTTGATTCTTGCGCCATTGTCAAAAAATATTATCCTGAATGTGAATTGAATATTGTAGAGTGTGGTTCTGAAAATATTAAAATTACCACTCAGGAAGATTTTTACTTAGCAAAAGCAATGTTCTCGTTAGAAGAGGATGAGCAGCTTTATGGTTTTAAACGTGGGGACGAGAAATGATTATTGATACTATTTTAAAAGAAGATTTCGACTTTATTTCTGAGAAAGTTTTCCATGATGATTACTTTTCAAATAGCACCATTTTGGTTACAGGTGCTACGGGGCTTGTCGGTTCCCTGTTGGTAAAAAGTATTCTTTATGCAAATAAAAGACGTAATACAAACATAACGATTGTTGCCTGCGTCCGCGATATTGAAAAAGCTAAGAATACTTTTTCTGATTTTTTACCAGATGTAAATTTGACGTTTGTGGAAATCAACTTATTAGAACCACTAGTTCTCAGCGATAAGATTGATCATATCATACATACGGCTAGTATCACGGCATCTAAGGAGATGGTTGAGAACCCTACTGGCGTTTTATTGACAGCCTTCGAAAGCACCAAAAATCTATTAAATTATATTAAAGACCATAAGCACTGTAAAATGGTATATATTTCATCAATGGAATATTATGGTCAAGTTGCTGATGGGTATGATAATGCGACTGAAGATAAGCTTGGTTATATTGATTTGAGTAAAGTCAGAAGCTGTTACCCAGAAAGTAAGCGAGTCTGTGAAGCTTTATGTAATGCATATGCTGCTCAGTTTGACTTGAGTGTATGTAGTGCTCGTCTCGCACAAACATTTGGTGCTGGAGTTCCATTCTCTGATAACCGTGTTTTTGCTCAGTTTGCTAAGAGCGCGATGAATCATTCAGATATTATTCTTCATACGACTGGTGAGTCTGAAGGGAATTACTGTTATACAGCAGATGCTATTTATGCCATTTTCTTATTACTGTCGCAGGGGGAGAAAGGTCAAAGCTATAATGTTGCTTGTAACCATAGTTCCATTATAAATATGGCTAAGCTGGTGGCGGATAAGTTAGCACACAATGAAATTAAAGTTGATGTGCAGATTCCTAAAGATCTTGGCAACTATGGTTATGCGCCAACAGTTAAATTGAAGCTTAATTCTGATAAATTAAGAGCTTTGGGATGGCACCCATCAATGGATCTTGAAAATATGTTTAAGCGTATGGTTAAAAGTTGGGCCATTATCGAGCAAAACTAAAATATAATTATTTTATGTTTTAATAATTACGATGCCCTGATGAGCAGTGTTATCTCAAGTTTATTGTTCTAGAAACGGAAGGCTATTATTTTTATGAAGGTTTACATTGTGAGCCACAGGGAGTATGAATTCCCTAGTGATGATGGATTTTTGCCTATTAAGGTGGGCGGCAATACAAAAAAAATATCCGAAAGATATGTTGAGGATTGCACTGATGATAGTATTGCCTCATTAAATCCATCTTTCTGTGAACTTACTGCTGCCTACTGGATTTGGAAAAACTCGAACGAAGATGTAGTTGGCCTTGCACACTACCGCCGCTATTTTTCATCCTCCCGTGATGTCTTAAAGATCAAAGGGAAACGTATTGCATCGACAGAAGAATTAGAACAATTATTGTGTCATGCCGATCTCCTTGTTGCTAAACCTCGTAATTATTATATTACAACTATAAAAGATCATTATATACACGCTCATCATAAATCTGATTATACTCAACTCCGTGATGAAGTTGCATTGCAAAGTCCAGAATATCTCGCCGATTTCGACGCTGTGATGGACGGAAAAAAGATTAGCTTATATAACATGTTTGTTTGTAAAAAAGCATTAATTGATGATTATTTCTCTTGGCTATTTCCAATTTTATTTGCTCTTGAGAAAAAAATTGATTATCAAAATTATGATGCGTACCAGAAGCGTGTGTTTGGATTTATGGCTGAGCGGCTTTTTAATGTTTGGCTACACCATCAGCATGGTAAAATTATCATTAAGTATATGCCCGTAGTTAATCTTGACGGCGAAAATTTATTATTGAAAGGCATCGGACTGTTAAAACGACATTTTTGGGGTAAGAAATGAAAATAGCTATTGTTGGGGCAGGGATTTCCGGAGCTGTTATCGCAAGACTACTTGCTGAGAAGGGCATCGAGTCGACTGTATTTGACAAACGTTCTCACATTGCAGGTAACTGCCATTCAGAACGTGACTCAGAAACCAATGTTATGCTGCATGTCTACGGCCCACACATTTTCCATACTGACGATACAGAAGTCTGGAATTTTGTGAATAAATACTCTGAATTTATGCCTTATACTAATCGCGTGAAAGCGATTTTTAAAGGTAATGTTTATCTTCTTCCGGTCAATCTGCATACCATCAATCAGTTTTTCAATAAAACGTTACGCCCGGATGAAGCGCGCGCTTTTATCGAATCTAAAGCGGATAAATCTTTAGTTGATCCTCAAAACTTTGAGGAGCAGGCGATTAGTATGATTGGTCGTGAGCTTTATGAAGCCTTCTTTAAAGGTTATACCCGTAAACAGTGGGGCTGCGAGCCAACCGAATTACCTGCAAGTATTTTAAAACGTTTACCATTACGTTTTAATTACAATGACAATTATTTTAATCACCAGTATCAAGGGATGCCTAAAAACGGCTACACCGAGATGGTGTCTAAAATTTTAGATCATGCCCTCATTGAGGTTAAAACCGATACTGTCTTTACCGCAGAAGAAAGTGGTGCCTATCAGCATGTTTTCTGGTCGGGCGCGCTGGATGGTTATTTCAACTTCAGTGAAGGACGCTTAGGTTATCGAACACTTGATTTTGAAAAATTCTCTACTGACGGTGATTATCAGGGTACGGCAGTTATAAACTATTGCGAAGAAAACGTACCCTTTACTCGAATTACTGAACATAAGCATTTCTCTCCGTGGGAAAACCACGATAAAACAACCTGCTATAGAGAATTTAGTCGCTTCTGCACCGAAGATGATATTCCATATTATCCTATTCGTATGGTTAAGGAGAAGGAACTGCTTAATCGTTACCTCGACAAAGCTATGGCATTGAATAATACGACGTTTATTGGTCGTCTTGGCACCTATCGTTATTTGGATATGGATGTAACCATTCGTGAAGCGATTGATGTTGCGAATAAATTTATCTTATGTCAGGAAAATCAGGAGCAAATGCCTGTTTTCAACATTAACCCACGTTAATTTCAGGTAGCGCTATGGATACTGATAATTTTTCAAATAAATATAATCCACTGCTCTGTAAATTCTTTTTAGCTGCATCGGATTTTATATTTTTTAACTTATCGCTGGCACTTTCTATTGGTTGTGTGTACTGGATATTTAACGATATCTATCGTTTCATTCCTAATGTTCAGTTAGAGATGCGTATCATATCTCACGTCATCCTTAGCCTAATCTGCGTCGGTTGGTTCTGGGTTCGCTTACGACATTATTCTTACCGTAAGCCATTCTGGTTTGAGCTCAAGGAAATCCTCAGGACAATTATTATATTCGCGGTCCTGGACCTCGCCTTAGTTGCATTTTCAAAATGGCAGTTCTCCCGCTATGTGTGGGTCTTCTGTTGGACCTTTGCATTGATCCTGCTGCCTTTTTTTAGGGCTATGACGAAGCATCTGCTCAATCGTCTCGGTATATGGAAGAAAAAAACCATCATTATGGGAAGTGGAAGTAATGCTGTTGAGGCATATTTTGCTTTGCAGAGTGAGGAAATGCTTGGTTTTGATGTTGTCGCATTCTATGACGAAGATTCTTCAGAGTCGATGCTACAGGGGCTTCCTGTGTTGTGTGACCCTGATAGTCTCTGGCAGATGAAAAAAACAGGTGATATCCATTTTATCGTCGCATTTGAAACGGTAAATAGTGATAAGACGATTAACTGGTTACGTGAGTTATCTAAAAACGACTGTCGTTCAGTTACTGTAATCCCTTCACTGCGAGGATTGCCGCTTTATAATACAGATATGTCGTTTATTTTTAGTCATGAAGTTATGTTGCTGCGGATTCATAATAATCTGGCTAAACGCACATCTCGTTTTCTGAAGCGTACTTTCGATATCGTGTGTTCGTCACTTATTATCTTACTTTCTTCTCCGCTGCTTATTTTTCTTTGGTACAAAGTTAAACGTGATGGTGGCCCAGCTATTTATGGACATATGCGAGTCGGCAGACATGGCAAACTTTTCCCATGCTATAAATTCCGTTCGATGGTGATGAATTCACAAGAGGTGCTACAAAAACTTCTTGATTCAGATCCTGCCGCTCGTGAGGAATGGGACCGTGATTTTAAGCTGAAAAATGACCCGCGTATTACTTCAGTGGGCCGGTTTATCCGAAAAACAAGTCTCGACGAACTTCCGCAGCTATTTAACGTATTGAAAGGGCAGATGAGCTTGGTGGGTCCGAGGCCTATCATCTCTGAGGAACTACCGCGATATGACGAAAATGTTGATTACTACTTGATGGCTAAACCGGGCATGACGGGGTTATGGCAAGTCAGCGGTCGTAATGATGTCGATTATGATACCCGTGTCTATTTTGACTCCTGGTATGTCAAAAATTGGTCGTTATGGAATGATATCGCTATTTTGTTTAAGACAGTTAAGGTTGTTCTTCATCGTGACGGTGCATATTAATGCATTTACAGGCTGACAATAAGCATAATAAGTAAGGTCTTAAGAAGACATCTATTGCTACCTTCTGGCCCATAACATGAGTTAATATGTTCATCACTTCACCCGCCGTTAGCAGTCGGCGGGGTATTTTCCCTGACAGGAGTACAAAATGTCCAAGCAGCAGATCGGCGTTGTCGGTATGGCAGTGATGGGGCGCAATCTGGCGCTCAACATCGAGAGCCGTGGTTATACCGTCTCCATCTTCAACCGTTCCCGTGAAAAAACCGAAGAAGTTGTTGCCGAGAACCCAGGCAAGAAACTGGTCCCACATTACACGGTACAAGAATTCGTCGAGTCTCTTGAAACCCCACGTCGTATCCTGTTAATGGTGAAAGCGGGCGCGGGCACTGATGCTGCCATTGATTCCCTGAAGCCATACCTTGATAAAGGCGACATCATTATTGATGGCGGCAATACCTTCTTCCAGGACACTATTCGCCGTAACCGTGAATTGTCTGCAGAAGGTTTTAACTTTATCGGTACCGGCGTATCTGGCGGCGAAGAAGGCGCCCTGAAGGGCCCATCTATCATGCCTGGTGGCCAGAAAGAAGCATACGAGCTGGTTGCTCCAATCCTGACTAAGATTGCTGCGGTTGCTGAAGATGGCGAACCGTGCGTGACCTATATTGGTGCGGACGGTGCGGGTCATTACGTGAAAATGGTACACAACGGTATTGAATACGGCGATATGCAGCTGATTGCTGAAGCGTATTCTCTGCTGAAAGGCGGCCTGAACCTGTCGAATGAAGAGCTGGCGACGACTTTCACTGAGTGGAACGAAGGCGAGCTGAGCAGCTACCTGATCGACATCACCAAAGATATCTTCACCAAAAAAGATGAAGAAGGCAAATACCTGGTTGATGTGATTCTGGATGAAGCAGCGAACAAAGGTACCGGTAAGTGGACCAGCCAGAGTTCTCTGGATTTGGGCGAACCGCTGTCTCTGATCACTGAATCCGTGTTTGCGCGTTACATCTCTTCTCTGAAAGAGCAGCGTGTTGCGGCATCTAAAGTGCTGTCTGGCCCACAGGCAAAACTGGCGGGTGATAAAGCTGCGTTTATCGAGAAAGTTCGTCGCGCCCTGTATCTGGGTAAAATCGTCTCCTACGCGCAGGGCTTCTCTCAGCTGCGTGCAGCGTCTGACGAGTACAACTGGGATCTGAACTACGGCGAAATCGCGAAGATCTTCCGCGCGGGCTGCATCATTCGAGCTCAGTTCCTGCAGAAAATCACCGACGCCTATGCTGAAAATGCAGGCATCGCGAACCTGCTGTTAGCGCCGTATTTCAAAAATATCGCTGATGAATATCAGCAGGCGCTGCGTGATGTTGTCGCTTACGCTGTGCAGAACGGTATTCCGGTACCAACATTCTCTGCCGCTGTTGCTTATTACGACAGCTATCGTGCTGCGGTCCTGCCAGCGAACCTGATTCAGGCTCAGCGTGACTACTTCGGTGCGCACACCTATAAACGTACTGATAAAGACGGTGTGTTCCACACCGAGTGGCTGGATTAATCTGAATTAGCTAACCACTAAATGCAGGCCCGGAGCGCTCCTCCGGGCTTTTTTATTGTCTGAAAACAGCATTCAGTCAGCTCTGATAGGCGCCGTTATACTGATTCGCGATATACTGGGGCCACATGTTGATCCGATAACACGATGTTGGGTCTCACGGCGGTAACACGCTTACCCTTAAATGTTTAACCGGAAGAAGTTACAGAGCGAATGAAGATAACTATCTCAGGAACAGGTTACGTTGGCCTCTCGAACGGCATTTTGATCGCCCAACATCACGAAGTTGTGGCGCTGGATATCATTCAGGCCAAAGTCGACATGCTGAATCAGAAAATATCACCGATCGTCGACAAAGAGATTGAAGAGTATCTGGCGACGAAAACGCTGAATTTCCGTGCGACCACAGATAAGCATGACGCATACCGCGATGCCGATTTTGTGATCATCGCGACGCCAACCGACTACGATCCGAAAACAAATTACTTCAATACGTCGAGCGTTGAATCGGTTATTCGCGATGTTATCGAGATTAACCCGCATGCGACGATGGTCATAAAATCTACCATCCCGGTCGGTTTCACTAAAGAGATTAAAGAAAGATTGGGTATCGACAACATCTTTTTCTCACCAGAGTTTCTGCGTGAAGGTCGCGCCCTGTATGACAACTTGCACCCGTCACGTATTGTGATTGGTGAGCGCTCCGAACGTGCTGAGCGTTTCGCTTCGTTATTGCAGGAAGGGGCTCGGAAGAAAGATATCCCGACTCTCTTTACCGATTCTACTGAAGCGGAAGCCATCAAACTTTTCGCCAATACTTATCTGGCATTACGTGTGGCTTACTTTAACGAGTTAGACAGTTATGCGGAAAGCCTGGGTCTGAACTCTCGACAGATTATTGAAGGGGTTTGTTTGGATCCGCGCATTGGTAACCATTACAACAATCCGTCGTTTGGTTATGGTGGCTACTGCTTGCCGAAAGATACCAAGCAACTTCTTGCTAACTACGCTGCGGTGCCAAATAACATTATCGGCGCGATTGTCGACGCTAACCGTACGCGTAAAGATTTTATTGCTGACTCTATCCTTGCTCGCCAGCCTAAAGTGGTCGGCATCTATCGCCTGGTGATGAAGTCGGGGTCTGATAACTTCCGCGCGTCCTCTATTCAGGGGATCATGAAGCGTATTAAGGCTAAAGGCATTCCGGTGATCATCTATGAACCAGCGATGAAAGAAGATGAATTTTTCAACTCACGCGTAGTACGTAGCCTGGATGCTTTTAAGCAGGAAGCTGATGTGATTGTCTCCAACAGAATGGCGGAAGAATTAGCGGATGTGGCGGAAAAAGTGTACACGCGCGATCTGTTTGGTAATGATTAAGCATTTCTGAATAATTCCATGCCCTCATTTTGGGGGCATTGTTGTCTTTACCCGCACTTAACTAACCCCTGCGACTTCACATGAGTGACATGTGCGGTGAGGATAGTCATTCCTCCAACATGATTTTTCTTGCTGGTATGATAAGAGCTGTTAACGTTTAAGACGCATGTTTTATTTTGCACTTATAAGGCCACTGAATTTTTGCCTTATCATGAAACGAAGATACACTTGATAAAGTAAAAATGAGAATCATCATCGACCGTGAACTAAGTTGTTTTTACTGAAAAAATTACCTCATTTCTGGGGGGATTCTGATAGTAATTATTAGAACATTGGTTAGAATGACGAGCTTTTATTCCTTTATTTGGTGCCAAGGTTTCTATGACGCAAGAAAGTAACCAAGGGACGACGACTCGTTCCAACCCAGAGCAAATAGATTTGATCGATCTCGTGATGCAGCTCTGGCGCGACAAGACCACTATCATTGCGAGCGTAGTGGTTGTTCTTATACTTTCTGTGGTGTATCTATTTGTCGCAAAAGAGCAATGGACGTCCACAACGGTTATAAGCCAACCCGATGTAGCTCAAATCGCCACTTACAGTACGGCATTAAAGAAGCTTTATCCTGATGCTGCCATTGACGTCACGGATATTCAAAACCGTGTAATGGGTCGCTTTAGCGCTGCTTTGTCATCTTTGTCAAATCAGTTAGACAATCTGGAAGAACCCGAGAAATTATCGATTGAACCCGCCATCAAGGGCCGTGAATACCCGATTCAGGTTTCGTATGTAGGTACCAGCGCGGAAGAGGCGCAGAAAACGTTGGCGCAGTACCTGCAAAAAGTTGATGAACAGATTGCTGATGAACTGCATCTCGATTTGAACGATAGCATCAAACAGCAAATCCTGACGCTGTCCTCCTCTTTAGAAACCCAGGAAACCGTTGCTGAAGAGCAACGTACTCTGCGCCTGAAACAAATTAAAGAAGCGTTGAAGTACGCGCAAGAAGCCAATATCGTCAAGCCACAGCAACAGCAGCCGCAGGATGTGACGCAAGATACTCTGTTCCTGCTGGGCAGCGAAGGGCTGAGCGCGATGATTAAAAATGAAGCGACTCGTCCGCTGGTCTTCCCGGGTAATTACTACCAGACAAAAAACAACCTGTTGGATATTGAGCGTATTAAAGTTGACCCGAAAACCATCCATGCCTATCGCTATGTGATGAAACCGGATCTTCCTATCCGCCGTGATAGTCCGAAACGCGCCATTGTGCTGGTGCTAGCCGTTCTATTAGGTGGAATGATTGGCTCCGGCATCGTACTTGGACGCAACGCACTCCGCGAGTACCGTAACCGCCACTAGCGCCACGGTATCGTGAAAAAAACAGGCCCGCCAGCATCTGCTCCGGGCCTGTTTTGTTATTTATGTCGGTCCCGCAAATTCTCAATCACCGCCGTCAAATCCAACTCTTGATCCTGCAGCAGTACCAGCAGGTGATACATCAAGTCCGACGCTTCATTTTTGAGCTCAAACTTATCATGCACCGTTGCCGCCAGTGCAGTCTCAACGCCTTCTTCACCCACTTTCTGCGCAATACGCTTAGTCCCGCTAGCATACAGCTTGGCGGTGTAAGAGCTGTCCGGGTCGGCGTTTTTACGCTCGGCCAGCAGTTGTTCTAACTGATACAGGAACAGCCACTGGTGGCTGGTATTGCCAAAGCAGCTTGAAGTCCCTTTATGGCAGGTGGGGCCGATCGGATTCACCAGTACCAGCAGAGTATCGTTATCGCAGTCTGGGGCGATGCTCACCACGTTCAGGAAGTTGCCGGAAGTTTCGCCTTTGGTCCATAGACGCTGCTTAGTGCGCGAGAAAAAGGTCACTTTGCCCGTTTCCTGCGTTTTCACCAATGCTTCTTGGTTCATATAGCCCAGCATTAACACTTCGCCGGAAACCGCATGTTGGATAATGGCGGGCATCAGTCCGTCGGTTTTTTCCCAGTCCAGTTGTTCAGTTAACATACCCGTATCTCCACGCCCTGTGCTGACAGGTACGCTTTTAGTTCGCCAATATTAATAATCTGCTTGTGGAATACCGATGCCGCCAGCGCGCCGTCGACGTTCGCGTCGCGGAAAGCTTCAAGGAAGTGTTTCATGGTGCCCGCACCGCCCGAGGCGATAAGCGGTACACGGCAAACATCGCGCACTTTTTTTAACTGCTCCAGGTCGTAGCCGTTACGCACGCCGTCCTGGTTCATCATGTTGAGGACAATTTCGCCTGCGCCGCGCTTTTGCACTTCCTGTACCCAATCCAGGGTTTCCCATTGGGTCACGCGGGTGCGGCTCTCATCGCCGGTATATTGATTCACGTGATATCTTCCGCTGTCAGCGTCATACCAGGTATCAATCCCCACCACAATACACTGCACGCCAAAACGGTCGGCAAGACGGGTGATGAGTTCCGGGTCAGCAAGGGCGGGGGAGTTGATGGAGATTTTGTCTGCGCCAAAAGAGAGAATGCGTGAGGCATCTTCAATGGATTTAATGCCACCGGCCACGCAGAACGGGATATCGATAACTTCCGCGACGCGAGAAACCCAGCTCTTATCCACCACGCGACCGTCGCTGGAGGCGGTGATATCGTAGAACACCAGCTCATCTGCACCTTCGTCGGCGTAGCGCTTTGCCAGTGGCACGATATCGCCGATGATTTCATGGTTGCGGAACTGAACCCCTTTAACCACCTGACCATCGCGCACATCGAGACAAGGAATTATCCGTTTTGCCAGCATTGGATGGCCTCCGTTACGTTGAATTTACCTTCCAGCAGCGCACGTCCGACAATTACGCCGCGCACGCCAGTACCACGCAGGGCGGCGATATCGTCAAGCGAGCCAATGCCGCCGGAGGACTGGAATGCCACCTGTGGATAGCGGGCGCAGACTTCCTGGTATAGCGAAACGTTGGAGCCTGCCAGCGTGCCATCGCGAGAGATATCGGTACACAGCACGTGTTGCAGGCCAACAGGCAGATAGGTTTCCACCAGCTCTTCCAGCGTGACGCCGGAGTTTTCCTGCCAGCCACTGACCGCTACCTGTTTCGTGCCGTTGTCATCAATACGCACGTCCAGCGCCAGCACCAGATGCTCTGCGCCAAAGCGTGTAAACCAACCCTTGACCACGTCCGGTGATTTTACCGCTGTAGAACCCACCACCACGCGCGCCACACCGGCGTCCAGCAGTGCCGCAACATCTTCCTCTGTACGCACGCCGCCGCCAACCTGTACCGGGACATTGACGCCTGCGACCAGCGTTTTTAAAAGCGGGATCTGCCGCTGTGCGGGATCTTTTGCACCCGTTAAATCAACCAAGTGCAGTACTTCAGCGCCAAGTGCTGCATAATCTTGTAAGCGCGGCAGCGGGTCGGTGCCGTAGTCGCGCTGTTGGCCGTAATCGCCCTGGTGGAGACGCACAACGGTGCCATTAATCAAATCTAAAGCAGGAATGATCATTACATCTCCAGGAAGTTTTTCAGCAACTGTGCACCCGCGCTACCCGAGCGCTCCGGGTGGAACTGCACGCCGTAAAAGTTATCTTTGCGCACGGCCGCGGTGAACGCTTCACCATAATGGCACTGTGCGATGGTGTACTCGTTGACCGGCATGGCGTAGCTGTGGACGAAGTAAAAGTACGTGCCGTCCTCAATACCCCGAAACAGGCGATCGCCCGCCTTCGGATAAACGCGGTTCCAGCCCATATGTGGCAACGGTAGCCCGAAATCGGTCATCTTCGGCACGTCCTGGTCGATAATCCCTAAGAGGTCAACGCCGTGAGTCTCTTCGCTGTGACGACCAAGAAGCTGCATCCCGAGGCAGATACCAAGTACCGGCTGGGTACAGGCTTTAATCAGCTCAATCAACTCACGCTCACACAGTTGGTCCATCGCGGCCTGCGCGGTACCGACGCCCGGCAGAAAAAGCTTATCGGCACGCAGCACCACTTCCGGCTCGCGACTCACCACCGGCTCATAGCCGTGGCGAGCAATTGCGGACTTCACCGAGTTGAGGTTAGCGCAGCCGGTATCAAGGACGACCACGTTCATCACAGCACTCCTTTCGAGGAGGGAAGGGTATCGCCATCGACGCGAATCGCCTGGCGCAGCGTGCGACCAAAAACTTTGAACAGACTCTCCACCCGGTGGTGATCGTTCTTGCCTTTGGTTTTCAGGTGCAGGGTGACGCCCATGGTGTAGGACAGCGAGCGGAAGAAGTGCTCAATCATCTCGGTGCTCAGATCGCCCACGCGCTGGTAGGTAAATTCCGCTTTATATTCCAGGTGCGGGCGACCGGAAATATCCAGCGCGCAGCGTGCCAGGCATTCATCCATTGGCAGGACGAAACCGAAACGGTTGATGCCACGTTTATCTCCAAGCGCCACTTTTAGCGCTTCACCCAGCGCCAGGCCGGTATCTTCCACCGTGTGGTGATCGTCAATATACAGATCGCCCTTCACGGTAATGTTCATACGAAAACCGCCGTGGGTGGCAATTTGATCCAGCATGTGATCAAAGAAGCCAACGCCGGTATTGATTTTGCTGCCACCTTCGCGGTCCAGCCACACTTCGACGTCAATCTGCGTTTCGCGGGTATTACGCTCAATGCGCGCGTAGCGGTCGCGGCGCGTTAATTGCTCACCGATCGCGGCCCAGTTAAGGGTGTCGCGGTTGTAGCGCAGGCCGGTAATGCCCATATTGGTCGCCAGCTCTAAATCGGTGGCGCGGTCGCCAATCACGTAGCTGTTGGCAGTATCCATCACTTCGTTTGCCAGCCAGGCGGTTACCAGTTGGGTTTTTGGTTTACGGCATTCGCAGTTATCCGCCGGCAGGTGTGGGCAAATCAACACATCGTCAAAGGCAACGCCCTGTGAAGTGAAGATCTGCATCATCAGGTTGTGGGGGCCGTCAAAATCGACTTGCGGGAAGCTGTCGGTGCCCAGACCATCCTGATTGGTGATCATCACCAGCTTGTAGCCTGCTTTTTGCAGCTTCAGCAGCACCGGAATGGCGTCCGGCTCGAAGGCCAGTTTGTCAAAGCGGTCTACCTGATAGTCGCTTGGCGGCTCGGAAATCAGGGTGCCATCGCGATCGATAAAGAGAAACTTCTGAGTCATACGGTCTCCGCTTTCAAAGCGTCAATCACGCGCTGGCTCTCTTCACGAGTGCCGATAGTGATACGCAAACAGTTACTTAAAGAGGGTTGTTTATTCTGATCACGTAAGATAATGCCTTGATCCCATAAAGATTTAAATACGCGGCTGGAGGCTTTGATACGAGCCAGTACGTAGTTGGTCTCGGAATAAAACACCTGCTCGACACAATCGATGGTACGTAATGCGTCCACCAGATACTGACGCTCGTTCAGAATCTGCGCCACGCGTTCGCGCATAGCGGCAATGCCCTGAGGACTTAAGGCTTGCGCGGCGATATCAGCGACCGGAGTGGAAAGTGGATATGGGGCGATCACCTTCATTAATAACGCGATAACTTCTTCGTTGGCGAGCGTGAAGCCGCAGCGCAGCCCTGCCAGCGCAAAGGCTTTTGATAGTGTGCGCAAAATGACCAGATTTGGATATTCCGCAAGCCAACCTGCCAGCGTCGCTTGTGGACAGAACTCAATATAGGCTTCGTCGGCGACGACCAGCGCTTTATCGCGGGTCATCTCCAGCAGCGTGCGGAAATCCTGCGGGTTGATAATTTGCCCGGTTGGGTTATTCGGACTGCATACATAAACGACTTTGACGTTCGTCAGGCTATCGGCAATCGCCGGGATATCCAGCTGCCAGTCGGCCTTCGCCGGTACAGTGCGGCACTCCACGCCAATGGTCTCAGCGCTGACGCTGTACATGCCGTAAGTTGGCGGGCAGAACAGCACCGCATCACGGCCTGGTTCACAGAATGCGCGTACCAATAGTTCGATACCTTCATCCGCGCCACGGCTCACCAGTACCTGCTCGGGTTTTACGCCAGCATAAGCGGCATAGTTTTCAATAACCGCTTTTGGCTGGCACTCCGGGTACCGGTTCAACGTCTGCTGGCTTAAGGTGAAAGGAACCGCCGTTGGGAACTCATTGGCATTCAACCAGACGTCACCGTTACCGCCCAGACGGCGAGCCGACTGGTATGGGGTGAGGGCGCGAACGTTGTCTCGGGCTAACTGTTCAATGCTCATGCTTGCTCCTTCAGGGCGTTAACGCGCAGGGTGACGGCATTTTTGTGGGCGGTCAGTAACTCGGCGGCCGCCAGCGTTTCAATGGTGGCTGCGAGGCTTAAGAAACCATCGCGTGATAATTCCTGAACGGTCATCCGTTTCTGGAAATCTGCCAGCCCAAGGCTTGAACAGGTGGCAGTGTAGCCGTAGGTTGGCAGCACGTGGTTGGTGCCGGAAGCGTAGTCGCCAGCCGATTCCGGTGACCAGTCGCCGAGGAAAACAGAACCGGCGCTGGTGATGTCGTCAACCAGATCGCGAGCGTTACGGGTCTGAATAATCAGGTGCTCCGGGCCATAGGCGTTAGAGATTTCAACGCACTGCGCCAGATCTTTGGCCACGATTAAGCGGCTGGCAGACAGCGCCTGACGGGCAGTCTCGGCGCGGGAGAGCTCCGTAAGCTGACGTTCAACAGCGACGGCGACGGCCTCAGCAATCTGTGCGTCTGGTGTGAGTAAAATTACCTGAGAGTCTGGGCCGTGTTCAGCCTGAGAAAGCAGGTCAGAGGCGATAAAATCAGGCGTCGCGCCACTGTCGGCGATAACCAACACTTCCGACGGGCCAGCCGGCATGTCAATGGCTGCGCCATCAAGACGCTGGCTAACCTGACGTTTAGCTTCGGTAACAAAGGCGTTACCCGGCCCGAAGATTTTATCCACTTTCGGTACGGATTCGGTTCCCAGCGCCAGTGCGGCAATCGCCTGTGCACCGCCGACGTTAAACACGTCCTTGACGCCGCATAGCTGCGCGGCGTAGAGGATTTCATCGGCAATCGGCGGCGGCGAGCACAGCACCACTTTTTTGCAGCCAGCAATGCGCGCCGGGGTCGCCAGCATTAATACGGTGGAGAACAGCGGCGCAGAACCGCCTGGAATATAAAGGCCAACCGAGTTTATAGGGCGGGTAAACTGCTGGCAGCGAACACCTGGTTGGGTTTCAATATCCACCGGCGGCAAGATTTGCGCGTTGTGGAAGGTATCGATATTACCAACCGCTACCTGCATCGCCTGCTTAAGCTCGTCGCTCAGACGACTGCTGGCCTGCTGAATTTCTTCTGCGGAGACTTTCAGTGCGCCGACTTCGGTTTTATCAAACTTCGCGCTGTATTCGCGCAGGGCGCTATCACCGTTGTTTTTTACGTTGTCGAGAATCTCCGCTACCGTGCGGGTAATGCTATCGGACGCCGAAATTGCCGGGCGTGTTAACAGCGCCTGCTGCTGCTCGGGGCTACAGCGGTTCCAGTCAATCAAGGTATTGAAGCTCATGGTCGTTACTCCATCATGGGGCCTTGCCGGATGGCGGCTTTGCCTTATCCGGCCTACAAGGGCCGTAATATCAATGCGTGTGACAATTCTTGTAGGCCTGACAAGCTGCGTGCCATCAGGCATCCGGTCACTCCATCATCTTCTCAATCGGCAGCACCAGAATGGAGCTGGCACCCAGGGCTTTCAATTTTTCCATGGTTTCCCAGAACAGGGTTTCGCTGCTCACCATGTGCATTGCCACGCGCTGTTGGTCACCTGCCAGCGGCAGAATCGTTGGGCGTTCAGCGCCCGGCAGCAGGGCAATGACTTCATCCAGACGTTCAGTGGGCGCGTGCATCATGATGTATTTCGATTCGCGGGCCTGAATCACGCCCTGAATACGGGTTAACAGACGATCAACCAGTTGCTGTTTGGCCTCGCTCATCTCGCCGTCGCGCTGAATCAGGCAGGCTTTTGAGCGGAACATCACTTCTACTTCACGCAGACCATTAGCTTCAAGCGTTGCACCGGTAGAGACGAGGTCACAGATGGCATCAGCCAGACCGGCGCGCGGAGCAACTTCAACAGAGCCGTTCAGCAGGCAGGATTTAAAGCTGATGCCTTTTTGGTCGAGGTAACGCTTTAGCAGGTGCGGGTAAGAGGTGGCGATACGTTTACCATCGAGGGCTGCTGGGCCGTTCCAGGTTTCATCCGCCGGGGTAGCCAGCGACAGACGGCAGCCGCCGAAGTCCAGACGACGCAGGGTAAAGTAGCGCGGGTCTTCGCCCTGAGCGCGGCGGTTAAGCAGCTCTTCTTCTAAGACGTTCTCACCGATGATGCCAAGATCTACCACGCCGTCCATCACCAGGCCCGGGATATCGTCATCGCGAACGCGCAGGATATCGATAGGCATGTTTTCCGCCATCGCAATCAGACGCTGAGTGTGGAGGTTAATTTTGATGCCACAACGGGCCAATAACTCGCGTGAATCATCGCTCAGGCGACCTGATTTCTGAATAGCTATGCGTAAACGGCTGTTATCTAACATTCTGTTTTCCTTTTTACCCTGCTGAATTTGGTTCAAAAAAAAAGCCCCCGGAAGATATCTTCCGGGGGCTCTCTTGCGTTCATGCACCACTGGAAGATCTGAATGTCTCCCAGCACACATCGCCTGAAAGACTAGTCAGGGTGATGGTGATGATGGTGCAGTTTAATTTGAACGCGGCTCATAAATTTCTCGTTGAATGACTATTCACTTGATGTCTTTTAACCTAAACCACTTTTGTCATTGAAGGCAAGTGCTTTTTTCATTCATTAAATCAATTCATGTTGCCACTATAAATTGTCAGTTTTGACGCTGTGGCGTAGCCTTAGTAGTAGAGGAGTGCGGCAACAATCAGGAGATAGCGCAATGAAGAAAGTGGCAATTGTCGGGTTAGGGTGGCTGGGTATGCCATTGGCGCTGTCGTTAATGGCGCGCGGCTGGCAGGTTACCGGCAGTAAAACGACTGAAGATGGCGTGGAAGCAGCGCGGATGTGCGGCATTGATAGCTACCCGTTGCGCCTCGACCCTCAGTTGGTGTGCGAAACAGATGATCTTGATGCGTTGATGAACGTCGACGCATTGGTTATCACTTTGCCTGCACGTCGAAGCGGCGAGGGCGACGATTTCTATCATCAGGCGGTGCAGGAAATTGTCGATTCCGCGCTGGCGCACAACATTCCGCGCATTATCTTTACCAGTTCCACTTCGGTTTACGGTAAAGAGGCGGGCACGGTGAAAGAGACAACGCGTCGTGAACCGGTGACTGCCAGCGGTAGAGTGCTTAAAGAGCTGGAAGACTGGTTGCATCAACTGCCGGGGACTTCGGTGGATATCCTGCGTCTGGCGGGATTGGTCGGGCCAGCGCGGCACCCAGGACGTTTCTTTGCCGGAAAATCAGCACCAGATGGTCAGCACGGGGTGAACCTTGTGCATCTGGAAGATGTGATTTCTGCTATTACGTTGCTATTACAAGCGCCGAAAGGTGGGCACATTTATAACATCTGTGCCCCAGAACATCCGGCGCGTCATGTTTTCTACCCACAAATGGCGCGAGAACTGGGGTTAGCGGTGCCGGTGTTCAGCGATAGTGGGGCTGGGCAGGGTAAGATAATTGACGGTAATCGTATCTGTCACGAGCTAGGGTTTGAGTACCAATATCCTGACCCGTTACGTATGCCGATGGAGTAAATCACCTCTATTTTAGCAAATAGTGCTATCGCTGAGGTTTACGATTTGTGGATTGTCTAATTATCAGCCATTTAGACGAGTAACGGCTTTGTTCATGATCGCATTCGCTTGTTTTTTTGCTTCCGGTTGGTGCAAAATATGTCGAATGTAAAAAACGAGACTAACCGACGTGATTCCCACGTCGGTTATTTTTTTACATCAAAACAATCATCCAATAAAAGAGGCCGGGCTTAGTACCGGATAGATATTTACTTAAAAAACGACAGTTGTTGTCGCTGAGGAAACAGAAAAAAATGGGGCAATTTTTCTTTTTTGCACCGGCCGTCGCCGTAATGGAGACTGACCGTGTCGCATAACGTTACTCCAAACACCTCTCGCGTGGAATTACGTAAAACGCTTACGTTGATTCCGGTTGTTATGATGGGCCTTGCCTATATGCAGCCAATGACGCTGTTCGATACGTTCGGTATCGTGTCAGGCCTCACTGACGGTCACGTCGCAACGGCTTATGCCTTTGCGTTGATCGCTATTCTTTTTACTGCGCTGAGTTACGGCAAGCTGGTTCGCCGTTTCCCGTCCGCAGGCTCCGCGTATACCTACGCTCAGAAATCCATTAGCCCGGTTGTTGGCTTTATGGTGGGCTGGTCTTCGCTGCTGGACTACTTGTTCATGCCGATGATCAACATTCTGCTGGCAAAAATTTACTTTGAAGCGTTGATGCCTTCCGTTCCGTCATGGATTTTTGTGGTGGCATTGGTTGGGTTTATGACCGTTTCTAACCTGCGCAGCATTAAAGCCGTTGCGAACTTCAACACCCTGATTGTGATTCTGCAGATGGGTATTGTGGCGGTGATTGTTGGCCTCATCATCTATGGCATTATGCACGGTGAAGGGGCGGGTACGCTGACCAGCACGCGTCCATTCTGGTCTGAAGGCGCACACGTTGTGCCGATGATTACCGGCGCGACTATCCTGTGCTTCTCGTTCCTCGGCTTCGACGGTATCTCTTCTTTATCTGAAGAAACCAAAGACGCAGAGCGCGTGATCCCACGTGCGATTTTCCTGACAGCGCTGATCGGCGGTATGGTGTTCATTGGGGCATCTTACTTCCTGCAGCTGTACTTCCCGGACATCACGCGCTTTAAAGATCCGGATGCATCTCAGCCGGAAATCATGCTGTACGTGGCGGGTAAAACCTTCCAGTGGGGCGTGCTGATCTTCTCCAGCGTCACCGTTCTGGCGTCTGGCATGGCGGCGCACGCAGGCGTTTCTCGTCTGATGTACGTGATGGGTCGTGACGGCGTATTCCCAACCAGCTTCTTCGGTTATATTCATCCGAAATGGCGTACTCCGGCGTTCAACGTACTGCTAGTCGGTGCGATTGCTCTGCTGGCGATTAAATTTGACCTGGTAACAGCAACGGCGCTGATTAACTTTGGTGCGCTGGTGGCCTTTACCTTCGTTAACCTCTCCGTGATCTCGCAGTTCTGGATCCGTGAGAAGCGTAACAAGACGCTGAAAGACCACATTAACTATCTGGTGCTGCCAAGCTGTGGCGCGCTGACCGTGGGTGCGCTGTGGGTTAACCTGGAGCAAAGCTCTATGGTTCTGGGTCTGATTTGGGGCACTATTGGTCTGGTCTATCTGGCCTGTGTGACCAAGCGCTTCCGTAACCCGGTTCCGCAGTACGAAGATATCGCATAATTCTCATGCGATGCTGATTGAAAACCGGAGGCTTAGCCCTCCGGTTTTTTTTCGTCTTAATATCGTGGGTGATTAAAAGAACATGTGTAATAACCGTCAGGAATAATATAGAGCTTTTGGTTATTGGAGCCGCTCGGCCTGCTCGGGAATAATTTTAAGACTGATAATATTGGGTTAATTGATTTATGTTGCACATGATAATAAGCGGAGTTATCTGCGGGGCGTTACTGGGGTTTGTTATGCAGCGCGGTCGTTTCTGCCTGACGGGCGGCTTCCGCGATATGTATATCACGAAAAATAACCGCATGTTCTATGCGCTGTTGATTGCGATTTGTATTCAGAGCGTGGGCGTTTTTGCACTCATCCAGCTTGGCTTGGTGCAGTACGACGCTGGCGTATTCCCGTGGCTGGGCACCGTGGTGGGTGGCTTTGTTTTTGGTATTGGCATCGTCTATGCGGGCGGTTGTGCGACCGGTACCTGGTATCGTGCAGGTGAAGGGCTTATCGGCAGCTGGATTGCGCTGGTGACCTACATGGTGATGAGTGCGGTGATGCGCTCTCCTCACGCGGCAGGGTTGAATAAATTCCTCGGTGAACACACCACGGCGCACAACGGTATCGCTGAAACGCTGAATATCTCCGTCTGGCCGATTATTGCTTTGTTGCTGGTGGCTACCGTCTGGCTGGTAAGTAAAGAGCTGAGCAAACCGAAGCTGAAGGTGGCATCGCTGCCGCCACGTCGCAGCGGCCTTGCCCATTTGCTGTTTGAAAAACGCTGGCACCCGTTTGTGACCGCGGTATTGATTGGGCTGATTGCCTTGCTGGCCTGGCCTCTGAGCGAAGCGACCGGTCGTATGTTTGGCCTTGGCATCACGTCACCTACCGCTAATATTCTGCAATTCCTTGTCGGCGGTGACAGCAAGTTCCTCAACTGGGGCGTGTTCCTGGTACTGGGGATCTTTATCGGTTCCTTTATTGCGGCGAAAGCCAGCCGCGAGTTCCGCGTTCGTGCCGCTGATGTCAGCACGACGCTGCGTAGTGCCGGTGGCGGTGTTCTTATGGGCTTTGGCGCAAGCATCGCAGGCGGTTGCTCAATTGGTAACGGTCTGGTGATGACGGCAATGATGACCTGGCAGGGTTGGATTGGCCTGGTATTTATGATCCTCGGCGTGTGGAGCGCCTCGTGGATGTTGTATGTTCGCCCGCAGCGGAAAGCCAAACTGAAATCCGCAACGGCTTAAGGAGTTAAACATGGTTGTAAAAAAACTGGATGTGGTGACGCAAGTTTGCCCGTTCCCTCTCATTGAAGCCAAAGCGGCGATGGCAGAATTGGCCAGCGGCGACCAACTGGTGATTGAGTTCGACTGTACCCAGGCGACGGAAGCTATCCCACAATGGGCGGCGGAAGAGGGTTTTACTGTGACGGATTACCAGCAGTCTGGCGATGCGGCGTGGACTATCACCGTTCAGAAATAATGTCATTCGCTTAACTAACGCCGGGTTGGGTTTGGCGCCAAGCCCGGCGTTATTGTTTGTTCTGGCCTTAAACAATCTCTTGCGCGTATTGATACAGTGCTTTCAATAGCGACAGCTTCTCATTATTCCCTTCGTACTGCCCGTAGAGCATCTCCAGCTCCTGCGCGTAGGCCTGTAAGAACTCGGGCGTAAAGATCTGCCGGCGATACTCCAGCCATCGCTGCTGCTCGTTTTCATCAAGCGTGCCGGGAAAGTTACGTGCACGATAGTTAAACAGCAGTTTCTCAATACGCTTATCAGCAAAGGTAATATCCAGCGCCGGTAAATTACGCGGTTCAGTCTCAAGGACGATTTTCATTGCCGTTCGATCAGCATCACTAAAGAAGCCGTTATAAAGCTGGGCGTCAACGTTATCAGAGGGGACAAACGGTTCCGCCTCGGCGAAGATAGCCACTACTTTCTCGCGTACCAGCGGGTTTTCTCGTAGCTGTTTGAGATTATCGAGGCACTGCTGACGATTGATCCCTAAGCGGTCAGCATCTTCCGGGCGCAGGGTATTGGCCTGTGCCAGTACCGGGCATTTGTTGAGGTGCACCAGCTTAACTGGAATCGGTGAATGTTCGCCCAGCTCATTTTTCGGGGTGTATAAACGTTCACGCAGAGTATCGGCATCTAGCTCCAGCAGTGGGGTAATATCGCCCGCCAGATCGACCATGATCACCGCATTGCGGTTCTCCGGATGCCAGGCCAATGGCGCTACCCAACTGGTGTTGCCGCGCCACGCGCCAAACATGCCGGACACGTGTACCAGCGGCTTCATTTGTGGCACATCAATCAGCGTCATCAGCTTGTTTTTGCCGCGGTAAGCATACAGATAATCGAACAGTTTCGGCTGCTGCGTTTTCACCAGCTTCGCCATGGCGATGGTGGCATAAACGTCGGCCATGGCATCGTGAGCATTGCTGTGTTCAATGTCGTTAGCCTTGGTTAAATGCTCGAGGCGAAAGCTTGGCAGGCCATCGTCATTCTCAGGCCAGACAATGCCTTCCGGGCGCAGGGCGTAACAGGCGCGCATCACGTCAAGCAAATCCCAGCGTGAGTTGCGGTTTTGCCAGCTCCAGGCATACGGGTCGTAAAAATTGCGATAGAAAATATTGCGCGTAACTTCATCATCGAAACGGACGTTGTTGTAGCCCACTACGCAGGTTTCCGGCACGGTAAAAATATCGTGGATGCGTTTGGCAAAAGCGGCTTCGTTGTCACCTTTGGCACGGGCTTCCTGCGGTGTGATACCGGTAATCAGCACCGCTTCCGGCTGTGGCAGATAGTCATCCGCGGGTTTGCAGTAAAAGACCTCCGGCTCACCGATAATATTAAAATCGTTGTCTGTGCGGATAGCGGCGAACTGCGCGGGTCGGTCGAGGGAAGGGCTGGTACCGAAGGTTTCGTAGTCGTGAAACAGGAATCCTGGCGCGCTGGAAGTCTCTTGCATAGCGTTAACTGTGTCCGTGTATGGCGTTTGGTCACCATGGTAAACGATTTAGACGCCTATCAGAAGGGCGACAACAGGATCTGGAAGGCGGAGCACAGGGTATTTTTTCGTGTGGAATTAGAGGTATGTCATATTTTCTTGCAATTTAAGCCTGTAAGAAAGCACGAACTTCCGTAAAAAGGACGACGAATTTGTGAATGTTGAGGATTGACCGTTGAAAGCCCGTTTTTTGATTGCTGTTTCTTTGCTCGCTTCGAGCGTTTCGTGTGCATTTGCGGATGCACCCGCTATTCCTTCCGTTACCCCTCCCGCTATTCAGGCCGGTGCCTGGGTACTGATGGATTATACTACCGGGCAAATTTTAACCGCGGGTAATGAGCACCAGCAGCGTAACCCTGCCAGCCTGACGAAGTTGATGACTGGTTATGTTGTCGACCGTGCGATTGATAGCCACCACATTACGGCGGACGATATGGTCACCGTGGGACGAGATGCGTGGGCGGCAGTTAACCCGGTATTTAATGGCTCCTCGCTTATGTTCTTAAAAGCGGGCGATCGCCTGACGGTACGCGATCTGAGCCGTGGCCTGATTGTTGACTCTGGTAATGACGCGTGTGTGGCGCTGGCCGATTATGTTGCGGGCGGGCAGCCGCAGTTTGTCAAAATGATGAACCACTATGTTGAAACGCTGAATCTGCGCGACACGCATTTTGAAACCGTTCATGGTCTGGATGCGCCAGGCCAGCACAGCTCGGCCTATGATTTAGCCGTACTCTCCCGCGCCATCATTCACGGCGAGCCAGAGTTCTATCATATGTATAGCGAAAAGAGCCTGACGTGGAATGGCATTACCCAGCAGAACCGTAACGGGCTGCTGTGGGAAAAAACGATGCATATCGACGGTCTGAAAACCGGTCATACTTCGGGTGCCGGCTTTAACCTGATCGCTTCTGCGGTAGACGGCCAGCGCCGTCTGATAGCGGTGGTGATGGGCGCAGACAGTGCCAAAGGGCGTGAAGATCAGGCGCGTAAGCTGCTGCATTGGGGCCAACAAAACTTTGATACCGTGCAAATTTTGCATAATGGTATGAAGGTGGGAACCGAGCGCATCTGGTATGGCGATAAAGAGAAAATCGCGTTAGGTACCGATCAAGATTACTGGCTGGCGCTGCCAAAAGCCGAAGTGCCGAATATCAAAGCCAAATATGTCCTTGATAAAAAGGAGCTTGAGGCACCGATTGCCGCGCACACTCGAGTTGGGGAGATTCAACTCCTCGACGGTAACAAGGTGGTTGCACAGTGGCCGCTGGTGACGCTGGAAAGCGTGGGTAAAGGCGGAATGTTCTCCCGTTTGAGCGACTATTTGCATCACAAGGCATGATGATTAACGCTCAATAACAGGTAGCCCGGCCAAGCGCAGCGCCGCCGGGAGTCCCCGTAATCGGCGCTGCGCTTGGCTGGGCTACGGATCTTACCTGATTGATTATCGCTGTGGTTGTTGTTAGCCAGAGCGGGTACAATTTGCACTTTCGTTTTGTCGGAGAATGGGTGTGCGCCCAGATAAGTCACTTAGCCCTTTTGAAATTCGCTTGTATCGCAATTACCGTACCGTACACGGCGCGAGGATTGCGCTGGCCTTCGTTCTGACATTTCTGATAGTCCGTCTGCTGAGCATACCGGAAGGTTCCTGGCCGTTGATTACGCTGGTGGTGGTGATGGGCCCCATCTCATTTTGGGGTAACGTTGTACCGCGTGCTTTTCAGCGTATTGGCGGCACCATTCTGGGGTCTGCGCTGGGGCTGGTGGCACTCAAGCTGGAGCTTATCTCGCTGCCCTTGATGCTTCTCTGGTGTGCGGGCGCCATGTTCCTCTGCGGTTGGCTGGCGCTGGGCAAAAAACCATATCAGGCGTTGCTTATCGGGATTACGCTTGGCGTGGTGGTTGGCGCGCCGCCGGGCGATATGACCACCGCACTTTGGCGAAGCGGCGACGTGATTTTTGGCTGCCTGTTGGCGATGCTGTTTACCGGAATCTGGCCCCAACGCGCGTTTATTCACTGGCGCATTCAGATGGCCCACTTTGTCACTCAGTTTAACCGTATCTATCAGGCGGGTCTTTCCCCCAATCTTATTGAGCGTCCGCGGCTGGAAAAACATCTGCAAAAGGTGTTGAACGATGTGGTGAAAATGCGCGGGCTGATAACCCCCGCCAGTAAAGAAACGCATATCCATAAAGGGATATTCGAGGCTATTCAGACCGTCAGCCGTAATCTGGTGTGCATGCTGGAGCTGCAAATCAATGCGCACTGGGCCACACGCCCTAGCCATTTGCTGATGCTTAACGCCCATACCCTGCGGGATACGCAGCATATGACTCAACAAACGCTTCTGGCCATTGCCCATGCGCTGTATGAAGGTAATCCGCAGCCTATTAAGGCCAACAGCGAAAAGCTCAATGAGATAGCGACGGAGCTCCGCCAGCTGGTCAATGATTACCAAGGTGAAGACCTAACGGAGACACCTATCCACGGCTATGTCTGGTTAAGTATGGAACTGGCGCGGCAACTGGAATTACTGTCGAGTCTGATGTGTCGCGCATTGCGTAAATAAAAGGCAGATACACCGACTTTTGCGCCAGGTTGTTTCGATTCAGCCAAATTTAGGGTTATGATGAGCCCAAAGCAAAAATGATTGTTTGCGACAACGTGACTACGCCAAATCATTCAGGTTGAAGGGTATATCAGTAATGTGTACCTTAGCGTGTAGCCGTTGTTTTAACGAATCCGAGTCTCAACTATCAGGGGTATAAAAATGGAAACCACGAAACCTTCGTTTCAGGACGTGCTGGAATTCGTCCGTTTGTTCCGTCGTAAGAACAAACTGCAACGTGAAATTCAGGACGTTGAGAAAAAGATCCGTGACAACCAGAAACGTGTTCTGCTACTCGACAACCTCAGCGACTACATCAAACCAGGGATGAGCGTTGAAGCTATTCAGGGCATCATTGCAAGCATGAAAGGCGACTATGAAGATCGCGTTGATGACTACATCATCAAAAATGCTGAGCTGTCCAAAGAACGTCGCGACATCTCTAAAAAATTGAAAGTGATGGGCGAGCAGAAAGGCGAGTAACCGTCATTAGCGGGTGGTGACACTGTCGCCACCCGACCTCCATAATTGAGTCAGAACCTTCCATAATCAAGCGACATTGCGAACCATGCAGCAACATCAGGAAACGCAATCATGATACTGGTGACCGGCGGCGCCCGCTGCGGAAAGAGTCGTCACGCAGAATCTTTAATCAGCCAGTCTCCCCGGGTCTGTTACATTGCGACCTCGCCAATCTTTGATGCCGAGATGGCCCAACGAATCCAGCATCATCGGGACAATCGTCCTGCCCACTGGCACACCGAAGAACGTTGGCAAAATCTTGCCGAAATCATCACCCCACAAAACGATCCCAATGAGGCGATTTTGCTGGAGTGTATCACCACGCTTATCACCAATATCCTTTTTGCCTCGGGCAATGAAGAGGAGATTGAGCGCTGGGATTTTTCCGTGCTGGAAAAGCAGGTGGATATTGAGATTGACGCACTGATTACGGCCTGCAAACAGTGCCCGTCACCGATTGTTCTGGTGACGAATGAAGTCGGTATGGGCATTGTGCCCGAGAATCGTTTGGCCCGGCATTTTCGTGATATTGCCGGGCGTGTGAACCAGAAACTGGCGCAGGCGGCAGATGATGTCTGGCTGGTGGTATCAGGGATTGGAGTCAAAATAAAATGAGTCGACTGTTTTTCGCCACACTGTCGTTTATGAGCCGTCTTCCGGTGCCGCAACGCTGGTCGCAGGGGCTGGATTTAGACCGTTATGTTAACGGCGTTATCACCTTCCCGGTCATTGGCCTGCTGCTTGGCGCGCTAAGTGGCCTGGTGTTTATGATTGTTGAGGCCTGGTGCGGTATTCCGCTGGCGGCATTCTTTACCGTGCTGGCACTGGCGCTGTTGACCGGTGGTTTCCATCTTGATGGCCTGGCCGATACCTGCGACGGCGTTTTCTCGGCGCGTCGTCGCGAGAAGATGCTGGAGATTATGCGCGACAGTCGTCTTGGCACTCACGGCGGGCTGGCGCTGATTTTCGTCCTGCTGGCGAAAGTGCTGGCAATAAGTGAACTGGGCTTACGTGACACGCCAATGCTGGCAGCTATCGCCGCGACCTGTATTGCCGGGCGCTCGGCGTCGGTGCTGTTGATGTATCGCCATCGCTATGCGCGTGAAGAGGGGCTGGGCAACTTATTTATCGGCAAGGTGACCTTCCGCCAGACCTGGTTAACGCTTGTGATCGGGGGCGCGCTGGTGACTGCTCTGTTGGGAATGCACGGTCTGCGCGCAGTGCTGGTGGCCTTTATTGGCGTCTTTATTCTCGGCCAACTGTTAAAACGAACGCTCGGTGGACAAACCGGCGATACGCTGGGCGCGGGTATTGAGTTGGGTGAAGTCATTTTCTTGCTGGCGCTTTTGTAAGTCAGCGCATAACGAATCGGATAATAAAATAATGCAAACACTGACTTCACTGTTGGCGTCGATCCCTGAGATGGACAACGCCGCGATGGCGCGTGCACAGCAACATATTGATGGGCTTCTTAAACCGACTGGCAGCCTTGGTCGTCTGGAATCGCTGGCGGTACAACTGGCGGGGATGCCTGGGCTTCACGGCGCGCCACAGGTCGATAAAAAAGCCATTCTGGTGATGTGCGCCGATCACGGCGTATGGCATGAAGGGGTGGCGGTTTCGCCGCAAATCGTCACGGCTATTCAGGCCGCCAATATGACGCGCAACAATACTGGAGTCTGCGTGCTGGCGGCCCAGGCCGGGGCGCAGGTACACGTGATTGACGTCGGCATAGATGCCGATCCGATCCCGGGGCTGGTGGACATGAAAATGGCGCGCGGCAGCGGCAACATTGCACAGACCGCCGCGATGACCGCAGAACAAGCGCAGGCGCTGCTGCTGTCGACCATGAACTATACCCGAAGCCTTGCGGAGCAGGGCGTCACGCTGTTTGGCGTGGGGGAACTGGGCATGGCAAATACGACGCCAGCCGCCGCGGTCGTGAGCGTCCTCACTGGCAGTGCCCCGGAAGCGGTGGTCGGTATTGGCGCTAACCTGCCGCCATCACAGCTTCAGCACAAAGTGGATGTCGTCACCCGTGCAATTGAACGCAATCAACCTGACGCGAGCGATGGCCTGGACGTGCTGGCAAAAGTCGGTGGGTTTGACCTGCTAGGCATGACCGGCGTGATGCTTGGCGCAGCCTCTTGTGGCCTGCCGGTGGTTCTGGATGGTTTCCTCTCCTATGCCTCTGCGCTGGCGGCTTGTCAGATTGAACCCGGCGTTAAACCGTACCTCATCCCATCCCACTTCTCGGCAGAGAAAGGGGCGAGGATTGCGCTTGAACATTTAGGTCTGGTGCCTTACCTGAATATGGATATGCGACTTGGCGAGGGCAGCGGTGCGGCGATGGCAATGCATATCGTTGAATCTGCCTGTGCGATGCATAACCGTATGGGGACGCTGGCAGACAGTAATATTGTTTTACCCTCATAATACGTAGGCTGAGCCGGGGCTTGTCCTCGGCTATTCTGAGACGACCTTTTCTTTTACCCCCCAAAATCTTCCTTACACGCAACGAAAGACGCTGAATGGTTTACAGTTATAAAAGCCGCTGCGTGGCTTAAGCTGAGGGAGTAACTATGCGACGCCTTTTCTTGCCTGTCTGGATTGCCCTGTTGTTCAGCACCTTTTCGCTTCGAGCTGAGCCTGGCGTGTATGGCGAACAACGTATTAGCCGCTGGTGGGATGCATGGACTGACGATGTTTCCCAGACCTGGGAGCATCCTGACCGCTATGACCTATATGTGCCTTTTTTGAGCTGGCATGCCCGCTTTATGTATGACAAAGAAAAAACGGACAATTACAACGAAATGCCGTGGGGCGGTGGTCTTGGCGTATCGCGGTATAACGAGGAAGGCAACTGGAGCGCACTGTTTGCCATGATGTTTAAAGACTCCCATAACGAGTGGCAACCTGCGATGGGTTACGGTTGGGAGAAGGGATGGTATCTGGATGATGCCAAAGATTTTCGTCTCGGGTTGGGCGCCGCTGCGGGGATTACGGCACGCGATGATTTCGCCAATTATGTGCCGCTACCGTTTATTTTCCCGCTGTTCTCCGCAGGTTACAAACGTGTGACCCTCCAGTTCACCTATATTCCAGGTACTTACAATAACGGTAACGTGTTATTTGCCTGGATGCGGTTCGGTTTTTAAAGGGTAATCACTTTTTTTGCCACCGCGTTAGAGAGCACCAGAAGAGAGAAGAGTACCGAAGTGATAAACGTGAGCACGATAAGCATGAGTTTAGTGGTCAGGGATGTCACCGGTATCAATGCCGTCAGCAGGTGAAAAACCGAATAGTGCAGGATATAAACCCCGGTCATCGTTTTGCTGATGGCGGCAAGAATGGCCTCTTTGAACTCGGCGTTACGGCGAAAACGGACGCCGTTTGCCGCAATCACCAGCGCAATAATCAGGATATAGATCTGTGAGCCGGTCAGAATAAAGGCATTTCGGTCTGCCTTGAATAAAGCGAAAAAGAAATGACGTTCGTAGAACCAGGTGAACAGATAAATAAACGGGATGGCGATAACCGCCGCCCTGACCACATTTTTTCGGCTTATCCACTGCGCAATTTGCGGATCGCAAAACAGCTGCCCCGTCAGATAAAACAGCAGCCATGTCCACAGGCGGTACTGCGGCGACAACGAGAAAACATGCTCGTCAGGGTACAGCGCTGACAGTAGATCGTAGCCGTAAGAAAAAAGCAGCAGGCCAACAATCACGCCACCAAAAAGCCGACGCCGCTGGCTTAACCACTCGACGACCGGATGGAAGGTATAGATAACCACAAAGGCGAAGACAAACCACGGCTGGATTAAATACCCGCGCTGATATGGCTCCCACAGATAATAGAGCGTGACCCAGAACAGAAAAACGATGATCAAGCTTTTGATTTTATCAAGCTGCCAGCGGGTGCTGTGGCGGGACTGCCCGTCAAGATAGCCCGCAACGACAAAAAACAGCGGCGTGGCGATGGTCGAAATAAAGGTTAAAAACCCCAGGATCCAGTGATAGTCATAATCGTAGTGATCCCAGGTATTGTAGATAGTGAAAAACGTCACCGCTGTCATGCATCCCAGCGTTTTAATGATATTCAGCCCAGTTGCATTCATTGTTGTTCTGTATTGTCCTTACGATGGAAGCACGCATATATAACCGGAAGTACCAGCAGCGTGAGGATTGTAGCAAACCCAAGTCCAAACATAATCACAACAGCCATGCTTTGGAAGAAAACATCCAGCAAAAGCGGGGCCAGGCCGAGCACGGTGGTAAAGGCGGTTAATAGAATAGGGCGCAGACGTGAAGTGGCCGCATACAGGATGGCATCATGCTGAATTTTTTGCTCTTTTTGCTGTTCAATTTCTTCGACCAGCACAATACCGTTGCGAATCAGCATCCCGCTGAGACTCAACAGTCCAATCAGCGCCATGAAGCCAAAGGGGATCCCGGTGATTAAAAAGCCCGGCGTCACTCCTATCAACGCTAACGGAACGGTCAGCCAAATGGCGATCGCATTTTTCACCGAGCTGAACATCAAGACGGTAATGACAAACATCACCAGATACCCTAACGGTAACGTGGTAAACAGCCCTTGTTGCGCTTCGCGGGAATTTTCGGCGTCGCCTCCCCATTCAATATGATAACCCTGGGGTAGGGCGAGGGCGTCGATTTGTGGCTTCACGCGGGCGAGAATATCCCCGGATGTTTGCTGGCTTAACGGATTGGGATCGGTCTGAACGGTTAGCACCCGCATGCGGTCGCGGCGCAGAATCAGCGGGTCTTCCCACTCCAGCGAGAACCCGCTAACCACATTACTCAGCGGAATATATTGTTGCCGACTCTGACTCCACACCAGGACGTTATTGAGATGATTTGCATCCTGGCGTTCACTTTCCGGTGGGCGAACAATAACCGGTAGCAGGTCGCTGCCTTCGCGATAAAGCCCGGCACGGCTACCGGAGAAATTCATCTCCAGCGCGTTGTCCACATCCTGTTTATCCACGCCCAGCTCGCGACCTAAAGCGGCAACATATTGCGGCCTGATGACTTTGCTGCGGTTCTGCCAATCATTTCTCACGCTGTCGGTGGCCGGATCGCGGCTGAGAATATCATCAACCTGGCTGGCAATCAGGCGCAGCTTATCGGGGTCTGGCCCCTTAATGCGTACCTCAATAGCGCTGTCGCCAGAAGGGCCAAACATCACCCGCTTGGTGCTGGCATTGACCTGCGGATAATGACGCGCAATATACTCGTCAACGTGGCGGGTGAGCGGGGAGATATTACGCTGGTCATCCATTCGCACCATGATTTGTGCATAGTTGCTGTATTGGCGCTGCCCGCTGTAGGTCAGAATAAAACGCATACTGCCCTGACCAATGGTCGATACCGTGGTTACCACGCCGGGCTGTCCATTGATGGTTTTTTCGATATCGCTGGTCATCTTTTCGGTCCATTGAATATCGGTACCGTAAGGCAGCCAGAGGTCGACAAAGAAAATTGGCGTATTTGACGACGGGAAGAAGTTTTGGCGTACTGAACCAAATCCCCAGACAGACGCGGCTAGCAGTGCGGCCATGACCACAAGCGTTGGTGCTTTATGTTGTAATAGCGTATTGAGCAGGCGCTGATAGAGACGATAAAACGGTTTGTTATAAGGATCGGTATCGGGACTTTTTTCCGGCGTACTGTCATTTTTGAATAGCCACCACTTAATCAGCACCGGCGTGATGGTAAGCGCTGAAAACCAGCTCAACATCAGCGAAATCAATAGGACCTGGAACAGGGATTTACAGTACTCTCCGGTGGAGTCCTGCGACAACCCGATAGGTGCAAACGCCAGAATAGCGATAATCGTCGCCCCCAGCAGCGGCAGCGCCGAGCGGCGGATAATGTAATTTACGGCAGTTAAAAGCGATGAACCCTGCTGGCGGGCAATCAGCACCCCTTCGACAATCACGATAGCGTTATCGACCAGCATACTGAGAGCGATGATCAGCGCTCCCAGTGAGATACGCTGCAGCTCAATGCCCCACAGGTACATGATAAGCAACGTTCCCAGCACGTTGAGCGCCAGCGAGAAGGCGATAATAATCCCGCTGCGCACGCCCATAAAAATAAGCAGTACGCCGATAACAATGGCCAATGCCATCAGGAAGTTAACGATAAATCCATTCACCGAATGCCCGACTTCTGCGGCCTGATCGTAAAACAGATCGATATGGATCCCCGCCGGTTTTTCCGCCGACATCTGCTTGAGCTTCGCCTCCAGCGCATGTCCTACGTCGATAACGTTAACGCCTGGGATAAAGGAGACACCCATGGTGATGGCTTTTCGACCATTAGCATGGTAAATACTGGAAGGGGATTCATTTAGCCCGCGTGACAGGGTGGCGATATCACGCAGGCGCGTCGCGGCACCCGCACCTGAAGGGGTGATAATCAGGTCGGCCAGTTCATTAATATTTTCAAACTCACCGGTAGGATGCAGGCGAATGGACTCGGTTCCTGACGTTATTTCTCCCGCGCTGGAGACCACATTCAGGCGGGCTAGGAGCGTGGAGAGTTGAGTCAGCGTAATACCGCGCGCGGCCATTTTGGTCAGGGAGATATCAATGTTGATCTGCTGCTGTTGCGCGCCGCCAATCGCCACTTTTCCAACCCCGGGCACCAGAACCAGCTCGCGACGCAATTGTTCGGCATAGCGCACAAGCTCAGGGTTACTAAACTCGTCCCCTGATAAGGCAAAGAAAAAGCCAAACACATCGCCAAAATCGTCATTCACAAAGGGGGTAACGACACCCGGTGGAAACTGACGGGAGGCATCACCGACGCGGCGGCGCAGTTCATCCCAGATTTGTGGCAATTCATCGGAATGATGGTGCGAGGCAATATTGACGGTGATTTGTGATAAGCCGTTGGACGAAATCGAACTGACGTTATCCAGGTAGGGTAATTGCTGAAGCGCATTCTCTAGCGGCAGGGTGACTTCTTCCTCCACCTGTTGGGCAGAGGCACCGGGATAATGAGTGATGACAACTGCAGTTTTAATGGTAAAGGCGGGGTCTTCCAGCCTGCCAATATTCAACAGCGCGAAGATTCCCCCTACGCCAAGCAGAAGAATCGTCAGCCAGACGCGGATCGGGTTATCAATAAACTGGCGGGAGATGTCCATTAAAGCCCTCTCTCACGCGTCCAGATCCGTACCGGCTGCTTTGCATGCAATTCACCGACGCCAGCCGCAACTACGCGCTCCCCGGCGGTCAGTCCGCGGGTAATAATGATCCCTTCGTTGCTGACTTGCCCTACGCTGACCTTGCGGTCTTCCAGATGTAATGTGTCGCCTTCGCCGATGACGACCCACACGTGGGGCTCATTGCGTGGGCTGTTATCCGGGTTAAAAACAGCCTCAACGGGCACGACCAGCGTCTGGCTGCCTACACCGGCTGGAAGGTTGGCAAGATTAATGGTGACGGTACCGCTAACGCCTCCGACGGCGGGGAAGTCGTCTGGGCGTGGCATGGTTAAAATTATCTGCCAGGTGAGCGTATTGCTGTCACTGCTACCGGAGTGTTCTTTGTAGACGGCGTTAAATTCTCGACCGGGGAAAGCGTTAATTTTGACGACAGGCTGATATTGCGCGTTGCGGATATCCAGCGTCTTGAACAGATTTTCCGGGAGGCTAAACACCACATCCAGCAGATCCGTGCGGGTCAATGTCACAATAGGCTGACCGGCCGAGACAACCTGATGATTGCGCACATGCACGCTCGCTAACGTCCCACCAAACGGGGCGATAAGCGTCATCTGGTTCAACTCTTCCCGGGCAATCTGCAGCGCGGCATTTGCCGAGTCGCGGCTGGCTCGCTGCACATCCATTTCGGCTTTGGATATCGCCTGGCGGCCGGAAAGTGTCTGGAAACGGTCGAACTGTCGCTGGGCCAGAGTCGCCGCCGTTTGTCTGTCATTGACGCGCTGTTGGGCTTCACGGGCGTTTAACCGGGCAAGCTGCTGCCCTTGCTTGATTGTCGCGCCCTGGCGGATGTCGAGGACTTCAATCTGGCCAGCACGTTTAAAGGAGAGGTCGGTGGCATCCCCGGATTCAATGCGTGCCGGGAAGACACGCTGCTGCGCGTTACCCGCTTCTACGGCCTGTGCGACTTTGACCATTCGTGGCTGGGGCGCGGCCTGTTCAACTTTAGGGTCACATGCCGTGAGCGTGAAGATGATGAGAGGTAAAAGACAGACGCAACGGTTCACTGTATGCCCCCAATAAATAACGGTTTTATCAATTGTCATTACCCGAGTTAAAGGGAGGCTATTCCGCCAGCGCCGAGACGACCACATAGGTAAATAAACCGATCGCAGTGCAGGCGACAATGGCAAGCATAATAAAAAAACCAAGACGTATCAGGCTATAACCGAACATTCACTTCTCCATTATCCAGGAGTGTATGACAGAAAATTAATGATAAGTGCCTGTTATTGAGCATAGTCGCAGAAAAAATAAAACGTAAATAACCAAATTTAGTGGTGTGTACAGTCATTGGACTACTGATGGCTGTTGCATCAAAAACTTATTAATAACTTTATGATAATTAAAAAGATTAACAATGAAGGGCGGATTCTGATATTCCTGTGCTACGTTTAATATCATCAACTTTATTTTCTCATACTCGGTTGTAAAGCATATCTCCTTGTGTTTTATACGTTCTCTATTTGTTCAATGACTATCATATTGGTTATAAAAAGGATGCTCGCTATGTATAAAAATATTCTTGTTCCGGTGGATGTCTACGAGACCAGCCTTGCAGACAAAGCGTTACAGCATGCGCAGTTCCTGGCGCAAAGCGCATCGGGCAGAATCCATTTACTGCATGTCATTCCCCGATTCTCACCCGAACTGACTCGCGGCTTTATTTCAGATGCGCGAAAAATGGATGAATATATGATGAATAATTCGAAAGAAAAACTGGCTGAGTTAGTTAAAAAAATCAATCTGTTGCCAGATGAGGTTCATCTACATATCCGCAGCGGTAATATTCGTGATGAGGTGATAAAGCTCGCCGACGAACTTTCTGCTGATGTGATTCTTGTCGGGTCACGCAACCCTAATATTCAAACCCATTTATTAGGATCGGAGGCAGCGAGTATTGTGCGCTACGCGCATGTTCCTGTTTTTGTTGTTCGTTAATGACATGAGTGTAAAGGTGATTTCTGATTAAAGCTGAGGAAGGAACGATGAAAACAGAAAAACCTGGCCGTCCGTTTTATCAACAAACCGTTGAAGAAACCCTGATAAATATTGATTCCACCGCCGACGGACTTAACGGCTCCGACGCGACGGCAAGACTTCAACAATATGGAGAGAATGCTTTACCGCAAAAACCGGGCAAGCCCGCATGGATGCGCTTTCTGGCGCATTTTAACGATGTCCTTATCTATGTTCTGCTGGCTGCCGCTCTGCTTAAGGCGGTGATGGGGCACTGGATAGACATGACGGTGATTCTCGGGGTTGCCGTGATTAACGCCCTGATTGGTCATATTCAGGAGAGCAATGCCGAGAAATCGCTGCAAAGCATCCGTAATATGCTCTCCAGCGAGGCGGTGGTGGTCAGGCAGGGGAGCCATGAAACGGTTCCCACAACGGCGCTGGTGCCGGGGGATATTGTGGTGGTTCGCGCAGGCGATCGTATTCCTGCCGACCTGCGTGTTATTGAGGCTCACAATCTTCGCGTTGAAGAGGCGATCCTCACTGGCGAATCCACCGTCGTAGAGAAAAACACCGAGGCGTTGAGTGGAGAACTTCCCTTAGGCGACCGCTATAATCTGCTTTACTCCGGGACGACGGTGAGTTCAGGCGGTGGGAAAGGGGTTGTTGTTGCGACCGGTGGCGATACTGAACTGGGCCATATCAACCAGATGATGTCGGACATCGAGAAACATCGTACGCCGCTGATGGTGCAAATGGACAAGCTCGGTAAAACCATTTTCATCACAATTCTGGTGATGATGGCGGCATTGTTTGTATTCAGTATTCTGTTCCGGGACATGCCGGTTTCAGAACTGATGCTGTCGCTTATCAGCCTGGCCGTGGCGGCGGTTCCTGAAGGATTACCCGCCATTATCTCTATTATCCTCTCGCTCGGTGTGCAGGCGATGGCGCGTCACAAAGCCATTATTCGCAAGCTGCCAACCGTCGAAACCCTCGGGGCGATGACGGTTATTTGCTCGGATAAAACCGGCACCCTGACCATGAATGAAATGACGGTCAAAGCCGTGATTACCGCGCAGACGACCTATCGCGTCGAGGGAGACAGTTACGAACCGGTTGGTAACATTCATCCTATTGATGATCCAACACCCGTCACTGTCGCTCAGGGCTCCCTGCTGGAGCGCTACCTGCGAACGATTGACCTGTGTAATGACAGCCAGTTGATGAAAGATGAGCAGGGGCTGTGGAAAATTACCGGGGGGCCGACCGAAGGGGCGCTGAAGGTGCTGGCGGCAAAAATCCCACTACCGGCGCTCGATACCGAAATGCGCAGCAAAATTCCGTTTGATTCGCAATACAAGTACATGTCTACGTTGTATCGCCTGGGTGACGAAGAGGTCATTTTAATTACCGGTGCGCCGGACGTCCTGTTCCGGCTCTGCCAATTCCAGCAGACCGATGACGGACTACAGCCGTTCGATCAACCTTACTGGGAATCGAAGATTGAAGAATATGCCCGCGAGGGGCTGCGCATGGTGGCGGCTGCCTGGAAACCTGCTGCGAATGGGCAACGCGAGCTGGATCATCCGGACTTACAAGATGGGGTTATTTTGCTCGGCATTGCCGGCATGATGGATCCACCGCGCCCGGAAGCCATCACCGCCATTGCCGACTGCCTACAAGCCGGTATTCGCGTGAAAATGATCACCGGCGACCACCCGCAAACGGCAATGAGCATTGGGCAGATGTTGGGTATTGGTAATGCCGGCAGCGCTATCACCGGACGCGAGCTGGAAGTGATGGACGACCAGCAACTGAGCGAGGCGGCGCAAAAATACGATATCTTTGCGCGAACCAGTCCGGAGGATAAATTCCGTCTGGTGCAGGCATTGCAAAGTAAACAGGAAGTGGTGGGGATGACCGGGGACGGCGTGAACGATGCCCCAGCCCTTAAGCGTGCGGATGTTGGCATCGCGATGGGGATTAAAGGTACTGAGGTCACCAAGGAAGCTGCGGATATGGTGCTCACGGACGACAACTTTGCCACCATCGCCAGAGCGGTCAACGAAGGACGCCGGGTTTACGACAACCTGAAAAAAACCATCCTGTTTATTATCCCTAGCAACATAGCCCAGGGGCTACTGATCATTATTGCGCTGTTAGCAGGCAACTTGATTCCCTTAACGCCAGTGCTGATCCTGTGGATGAACATGGCGACATCGGCAACACTGTCCTTTGGTCTGGCGTTTGAGGCGGGTGAAAAGAACATCATGAACCGGCCGCCACGTAAGCCGAATCTGCATGTGATGGATGGTTATGCTATCTGGCGTGTGGTGTTTGTCGGCTTGATGATTGCCATCAGTGCCTTTGTCTTAGAGGCCTGGCTGCAACCGCGCGGCTACTCGGCAGAGTTTATCCGCACCGTGCTACTGCAAACGCTGGTCACCGCGCAGTGGTTCTACATGCTGAACTGCCGCGTATCGGATGGCTTCTCGCTGAGCAAGGGCTTACTGGAGAATAAAGGGATCTGGATTGTGAGTGGCGTGCTGCTGGTCCTGCAACTGCTGATTATCTACGCGCCGTTTATGCAGATGCTGTTTGGCACAGAATCGCTGCCGTTCCGCTATTGGGTTATCACGTTTGTTATTGGCTTTGCGATGTTCCTGATTGTTGAAGCGGAGAAAATGTTGACGCGTAGATGGCGCGCGAAAGCATAGAAGGGATGTAAAGCAAAAAGCCCGCTTAGTTTTCCTAAGCGGGCTTCTTAAATATGGCTCCTCTGACTGGACTCGAACCAGTGACATACGGATTAACAGTCCGCCGTTCTACCGACTGAACTACAGAGGAATCGGTGTGGGGTCGTATCTTAGCGGCGAAAAAAATTTTGTCAAACATCAATTATCATCACGTGTTGCAATTGCCTATTCCATCAACAATTTGTCGTCATTCCCAACAAAAATTAAGGAAAAATGTTTTGCAGGATCAGCATTTCTCCATCATCATTTGAAATGGAGTTTCAACTTTCTGATCTAAGGCCCATTTTGAACGTCACCGCCGCCCTTCGCCAGGCCGTCACAAGTACCCCCTGGTATAAAAAACGCAAAAGTTATCGAGTTCTCTTCTGGCGTGAAATCACCCCCCTTGCTGTGCCTATCTTCCTGGAAAATACCTGCGTTTTGCTAATGGGCGTATTAAGTACTTTTCTCGTAAGTTGGTTGGGGAAAGAGGCAATGGCGGGAGTAGGGCTGGCCGATAGCTTTAATATGGTCATCATGGCCTTCTTTGCGGCGGTTGACCTTGGTACCACCGTGGTGGTGGCCTTTAGTCTGGGTAAGCGCGACAGGCGTAGAGCACGCGCGGCGGCGCGGCAGTCGCTGGTAATCATGACTCTGTTTGCGATAGTGCTGGCCGCGATCATTCACTATTTCGGCGCTGAGATCATCAATATTGTCGCCGGTGATGCCAATGCAGAAGTTAAAGCGCTGGCGCTAACTTACCTTGAGCTGACGGTATTAAGTTATCCTGCGGCGGCGATTGCGCTTATTGGTAGCGGCGCGCTACGCGGGGCAGGGAACACCAAAATTCCGCTGATGATTAATGGCGGGATGAATATCCTTAATATCATTATCAGCAGCATCTTGATTTACGGGATCTTCTCCTGGGACGGGATGGGCTTTGCCGGTGCCGGGCTCGGGTTGACCATCTCCCGTTATATAGGCGCGGTGGTGACCATCATTGTGCTGATGGTCGGCTTCAACCCGGCGCTGCGTATTCCGCTGAAAAGTTACTTCAAGCCGCTCAACTTCGCCATTATCTGGGAAGTGATGGGCATTGGTATTCCCGCCAGTATTGAGTCCGTGTTGTTTAACGGCGGTAAGCTGTTGACCCAGATGTTTGTCGCTGGGATGGGTACCGATGTCATTGCCGGTAACTTTATCGCCTTCTCGGTGGCGGCACTGATTAACCTGCCAGGAAACGCCCTCGGATCAGCCTCAACCATTATCACCGGCAGACGTCTGGGCACCGGGCAGTTGGCGCAGGCTGAACGACAGTTGCGCCATGTTTTCTGGATGTCGACCATTGTGTTGACGCTTATAGCTTGGGGCACCGCACCGTTTGCCGGACTTTTTGCCTCGTTCTACACCCAGGAACAAGATGTTAAAGAGGTGGTGAAAGTCCTGTTGTGGATGAACGCCGCCTTTATGCCTATCTGGGCGGCCTCTTGGGTGCTTCCGGCGGGTTTTAAAGGTGCTCGCGATGTTCGCTTCGCCATGTGGGTCTCTATGCTCAGCATGTGGGGGTGCCGTGTGGTGGTGGGCTATGTGCTGGGGATTGTACTGGGAATGGGCGTGGTCGGTGTCTGGATGGGGATGTTCCTCGACTGGGCAACACGTGCAACGTGCTTCTACCACCGTTTGAGAACGGGTCGCTGGGCGTGGAAGTATATGCCTGCGAAAAAAACAGACAGCGCATCGCCTTGATTGCAGGATAAATCGGCGACTGAAGACGCTTTTTAAGCGAATTGCAGAATAAATCGGCAAACGAATTGTTTTGTGCCAAACAGGCTTTGACAACCACGGGGTACCCCGTTAATATTCGCCCCGTTCACACGATTCCTCTGTAGTTCAGTCGGTAGAACGGCGGACTGTTAATCCGTATGTCACTGGTTCGAGTCCAGTCAGAGGAGCCATATTTAAGAAGCCTGCTTAGGAAACTAAGCGGGCTTTTTGCTTTTCTATTTCCCTTCCTAAATCGATAAAAAAGCCTGCTGTTATACAGGCTTTGCTGTGATATTTAATGTCTTGTGCTTAGCGGAACGGCGGCTCGTTAAAGGTGCGCAGTTTACGGGAGTGCAGGCGGTCGCCCTCGGCACGCAGCAGATCAATGGCGCGAATACCAATCTGCAAGTGCTCCGAAATAGCCCCCTCATAAAAACGGTTGGCCTGTCCTGGCAGCTTAATCTCACCGTGCAGCGGTTTGTCCGACACGCATAATAGCGTGCCGTAGGGAACGCGGAAACGATAGCCTTGGGCTGCAATGGTGGCGCTTTCCATATCAATCGCCACCGCACGGCTTAAGTTGAAGCGAAGCGAAGAGGCGGAGTAGCGCAGCTCCCAGTTACGATCGTCCGTTGTGACGACGGTACCGGTGCGCAGACGCTGTTTAACTTCTTCGCCCGGCATTCCGCTGACCTGCTTGGTAGCGTCGTATAATGCGCGCTGCACTTCTGCAATGCTTGGAATTGGGATGTCCGGTGGCAATACTGCGTTCAGGACATGGTCGTCACGCAGGTAGGCATGTGCCAGAACGTAATCGCCGATCGACTGACTTTCACGCAGACCGCCGCAGTGACCAATCATCAGCCAGACGTCGGGACGCAGCACCGCCAGGTGATCGCAAATATTCTTCGCGTTGGACGGCCCTACGCCGATGTTGATCAAGGTGATCCCCTGACCGTCTTTGGTGATCAAATGCCAGGCCGGCATCTGATGTTTTTTCCACGCTAAATCAGAAATGGCCTGTTCCGGGGCTTCGGTATCGGCGGTTATCCAGATACCGCCAGCACAGGAAAGCGAGACATACGGGCTATCGGGGTCGAGTATTTGGCTACAGCCCCAGCGCACAAACTCGTCGACGTAACGGGTGTAGTTAGTAAACAGCACAAACGGCTGGAAATGCTCGACTGGCGTCCCCGTATAGTGGCGTAGACGTGCCAGGGAAAAATCTACGCGTCGCGCGTCGAAGTGTGAGAGCGGGTAAAACTCGGTGGGATGGGTCAGGCCATCAGCCGTCTCATCACCAATCTGCGACAATTCGGTCGTGGGGAAGAAACGGGTGAGATCTGCACTCATCGAACGATCAAGATTCAGGCCATCTATCACATACGGAAAAGGGATCTCGTGCTGGGAGGCGCTGACCTCAATCTGCGCATCATAATCTTCATGCAGCAGCGTCAGTTGTTCGAGCAAATAGCTGCGAAACAGCCCTGGCTGGGTAATGGTGGTGGTGTAACAGCCTGAGTGGGTAAAGCGGCCAAAAGCACGGGTTTTTTGTGCTTTATGCGCGCATCCGCTCCACGATACGGAAAGCTGGGGGTAGACAAATAATCCGTTGGCCCGCGCTTGTGCGCTGGGCAGGGAGCGGTCGTCAATGAACAGACGAATCGCGTCACGTAATGCTTTTACCGATTGATCGTACAGCGCCTGGAGTTTGTCCAGTGCTTGCTCAGGGGTCAGATTTACGCCCGTGTTACTCATCGTTCGCTCCTTGTGTCGAATCTGCAGCTTTTCCCGATAGTATGCCAGCGGATGATGAAACAAAAGCGCTAGCCCGCGTCGACATAACAACTGATTAACCTTTAAGCACATTATTCTCTGGGAAGGTAATCGCAGCGTGGCGAGCGAAAAAAGCTATAATTAACCGATATCTGCCGTGAATGAGGAAAGGGAAATGAAACCTCGGGTTAACCTATTGTGTACGCTGGTGTTGGCATTTTGCAGCCACAGCGCGCTTGCTGTGACGTATCCACTCCCCCCTGAGGGAAGTCGACTGGTGGGCAGCACGCTAAATATCACGGTGCCGGAGAATAACCACCTGCCGCTGGAGGCGTTTGCCGCCCAGCATGGGCAGGGATTGAGCAATATGCTGGAGGCGAATCCTGATGTGGATGTCTTTCTGCCGAAATCTGGTTCTACGCTGGTGGTGCCACAGCAGTTGATTTTACCGAATACGGTACGACAGGGAATTGTGGTGAACGTCGCAGAGATGCGCCTGTACTACTATCCGCCGGACAGCGAGACCGTTGAAGTCCTGCCGATTGGTATTGGTGAGGCTGGGCGCGAAACGCCGCGCAATTGGGTGACTACCGTTGAACGTAAGACGGAGGGCCCCACCTGGACGCCAACGGCGAACACCCGTCGTGAGTACGCCAAACGGGGGGAAAGCCTGCCAGCATATGTCCCCGCCGGGCCCGATAATCCGATGGGACTGTACGCCATCTATATTGGTCGTCTATATGCCATTCATGGAACCAATGCTAACTTCGGTATCGGGCTACGCGTGAGCCAGGGTTGTATCCGCCTGCGTAATGACGATATTAAATACCTGTTTGATAACGTCCCAGTGGGGACGCGAGTGCAGATTATCGACCAGCCGGTGAAATACACCACAGAGCCGGACGGTAGCCGCTGGGTTGAAGTCCACGAACCGTTATCGCGCAACCGCGCAGAATATGAATCAGACAACAAAGTTCCATTGCCTATTACGCCAGCCCTGCGTAGTTTTACCGCAGGGGAAGGAGTTGATGCAGGACGTGCCAGCGCGACGCTAGAACGTCGTTCCGGTATGCCGGTGAACATCAGTACTTCACAACATGCCTTGTGAGTGTATGACTGTGTATTGCCTGGAGCCCGCTTGATGCGGGCTTTTTGCTAAGGTGTATACGCTCAGCAACACCACCGATTAAAAAGGAGTATTGAATGAGTGATGTGATTAACTGGGGCATCCTGGGTTACGCCCGAATCGCTAAAAATTCCGTGATTCCAGCCATTAACCGTGCTGAAAATGCGCGCGTTTACGCTGTCGCCTCCCGCAATAAAGCCGAGTTACCGACAGGTGAGTGGGACCAGAGCTACGACGACTATGCCACGTTGCTTGCTGATGACGCTATTCAGGCCGTCTATATTCCGCTGCCAAATTCGCTGCATAAAGAGTGGGTGATTCGCGCGCTACAAGCCGGTAAACATGTACTGTGTGAAAAACCGCTGGGGTTAACCGCCGCCGAAGCACAGGAGATGCAGCAGGTTGCGGTAAAACACAACCGTCTGTTGATGGAAGCCTTTATGTACCAGTACACCGACCGGGTGCGCGTGGTCAAAGAGGCGGTAGAAAGCGGTGAGCTGGGTGACATTCGCCATATCAACGTGTCGTTCCGTTTTCTGTTAGATCGCCCCAATACCATCAAAATGCAACCCGCGCTGGGCGGCGGCTCGTTATACGATGTTGGATGTTACCCGGTAAACTTTATCGGCATGATTACCGGACGCCTGCCGGTGCAGTGTAAAGCGCTGTGTGAAACGGATCAGGGTGTCGACACGAATCTTTCTGCGCTCTTGCAGTACGACGATGGTCTCATTGCCAACATTCACTGTGGCTTCAATGCATTTGGTCGTAACTATGCAGAAATTATCGGTACTAAGGGCATGCTGTGCATTGATAAACCCTTCCTCGATGATGCCGGCACGATTTATCTGCATACGTCGGAAGGTGTGCGGGAGCTGCCGGTCAGTGAGTCGGATCGTTACCAGGCGGAGATCCGCAATTTCTCTAGTGCCATACTGAACGAATCCTCGCGCGTCATCCCGCTGGAAGAAACGGTGCGCAATATGCAGGTGCTGGACATGATCCGCGCGGCATTGTAAAACGCTTTGCCCCGGTAGCTACGCGGTTTATCGGGGCATATTAACGAGAGAATTTGCGGGAGCCAATCACGCAGGCAATCACGCCGAGCGTTGACAGCACCATCATGGGACTCACTGTTTCATGCAGGAGTGTGGCGGACAGACCCAATCCCAGAAAAGGCTGAAGGAGCTGTAATTGGCCGACCGCAGCAATCCCACCCGTTGCCAGCCCTTTGTACCAGAAGATAAAACCAATCAACATACTGAATATGGAAACATACCCTAACGCTGCCCAGGTTGCCGCTGTCATAGGGTTAAAACTCTCCGGCAGTGTGACCACCGTGGCAAACAGCATCACCGGTAGAGAGATAATTAACGCCCAACTGATGACCTGCCAGCCTCCGAGAACACGCGTTAACTTTGCTCCCTCGGCATACCCCAGGCCACAAACCGCTACCGCCGCCAGCATCAGCAGATCGCCGGTCAGCGAAACGGAGGCACTTTGTGAGAGGGCAAACCCCATAACCAGAAAACTGCCGATGAGCGAGAAGATCCAGAATGCTATTCCAGGGCGCTCAGCGCCGCGCAGAACGCCAAAGATAGCGGTTGTCAGCGGAAGCAGCCCGAGAAAAACGATAGAGTGTGCTGACGTTACGTGCTGTAGCGCCATGGCGGTCAGCAGGGGGAAACCGATAACCACGCCTAATGACACCACAACCAGCTGCAGGATTTGTGAAACAAGAGGTCGTTTCTGACGAAAACCCACGATCAGCCCAACCGCCAGAATTCCTGCCAGAGAGGCTCGCGTAAAGGTCAGGAAGAAAGGATCCATATGCAGCACCGCAATGCGCGTTGCTGGCAATGAACCGCTAAAAATCACCACACCCAGCAGTCCATTAAACCAGCCAGAAATCGAGCCTGAATCGGTCTTAGTTAATCCTGAATCCACCACACACCTCACTTATACGATAGCGTTTGTCGGTTTGAGCATTTGTTGGGCGAATGGTAATCTCAGCGATCTAAGACAATCAAATAATTGTCATGGATACAATTGATGAAGGCACGATACAAAAGCATCGTAGACCGATTGGCTCATTTAATTAGAACCGGGGCGATTTCTCCTGGGACGCAGCTACCGACTCATCGGATGCTGTCGACCCAGGAGCAGGTCTCGCTTGCCACTGCGACGCGGGTCTATCGTGAGCTGGAAGCCATGGGATTAGTCAGCGGCGAAACGGGACGAGGAACGTTTGTCCGGGAAATTTCGCTGCCTTACGGCCACGGCGTTGACCAACAAGCCGTCGCTACCGATGTTATCGACCTCAACTTTAACTATCCGTCTTTGCCGGGGCAGGGTGAGCATTTGCGTGATGCGCTCAGGCAGATTGCGCTGGCAGGCGATATCGAGTCGCACTTACGCTATCAGCCGCACGCCGGCAGGCTAAACGATCGAACGATTATTGCCGGGCACCTTTGTACTCGCGGATTTCAGACCACGGCGGACAGTGTGATTATCGTCAATGGTGCGCAACATGGGCTGGCTGTGACGGTGATGGGGCTATTGCATCCCGGTGACGTCGTGGCGGTAGACGCTTTAACCTATTCGGGATTTAAAGTGCTGGCAGCGCTTTATCATCTTGAGCTTGTCGCGATACCGTCACTCGCTGACGGGCCAGACCTGGTTGCGCTCGAACAGCTTTGTCAAAAACGGCGTGTTAGGGCGGTGTACGTCATGCCGACATTACACAACCCGTTGGGTTGGGTATTAAGTCACCGCCAACGACAAACACTGGCAAACATTGCCACAGCTTATAATCTATTGATTATTGAAGATGCGGCCTACGCTTACCTTTGCCCCTCACCGCCCCCGCCATTGGCGTGTTATGCGCCGGAGCACACGGTGTATATCGCCGGGTTTTCTAAAAATGTGGCAACCGGGCTGCGAGTTGGCGTTGTGGTCTGTCCCGCCGCGTATCGGGCCGCGTTGGAAAGGGCCGTACGCGCTACCACTTGGAATACGCCATCGTTGATCGCTCGTGTTATCTGCACCTGGATTGAGGACGGTACGGTTAACCGTTTTGAGACGCTGAAGCGGCGCGATGCCCGTAAACGGCAAGCGATACTGAGAGAAACGTTTGCCGGTCTTCCCTATGTCTCTCACCCGAATTCCTATTTTGCCTGGCTGCCTTTGCTGGATGAATCACGCGCCGACAGACTGGCTAACGCGCTGATGGAAAATAATATCTCCGTATCAACGGCTGAACCTTTTTGTACTTCACAGACGGTCCCTCAGGCTATTCGAATTGCGCTGGGTTCGGTCACGCTTGAGCAGTTGCGCGCGGTGTTAGTGAAGGTGCGTGACGCGGTGGAATTTGAACAGTATGGAGCGTGAAAGCGGGCTGGAATGATAGCGGAGATTGAATGCTCGATTGTAGAAAGCAAAAAGCCCGCTTAGTTTCCTAAGCAGGCTTCTTAAATATGGCTCCTCTGACTGGACTCGAACCAGTGACATACGGATTAACAGTCCGCCGTTCTACCGACTGAACTACAGAGGAATCGTGTGAACGAGGCGCATATTAACGATGTCCCTCTGGCTTGTCAAAGGATGAAAGCGCTAATAAGTTCGTTTGCTGACAATTTCAGCAATTCATACGGGATTGCTGTTTTTTTAGCACATTTGCACCGTCAAAGTGCAGATGTACCCCTTATGGGGCAGATCGCAATCTTCTGACAGCAGCTAAAAAGGCCTTGAGCGATAGGATTGCGGGGTTTTAGGTGGATTTTAAAAACTGGCAAGCATCTTGCAACTCCTCCGATTACTTAACGCCAGTGTGGCAGTGGATCCTTTCGGAGGCAAAAATGAACTTCAGACGACTCAAGTATTTTGTAAAAATCGTCGATATCGGCAGCCTGACTCAGGCAGCAGAAGTGTTGCATATTGCACAGCCTGCGCTGAGCCAGCAGGTCGCGACGCTGGAAGGGGAGCTTGATCAGCAACTGTTAATTCGCACCAAGCGGGGCGTTACCCCGACTGAAGCGGGTAAGGTGCTCTATACCCATGCCCGGACGATTTTACGTCAGTGTGAACAGGCTCAGCTCGCTGTGAACAATGTGGGACAGACGCTGAGCGGTACCGTGTCCATTGGCCTTGCGCCCGGCACGGCAGCATCGTCAATCACTATGCCGCTGCTCCAGGCAGTACGTAATGAGCTACCGGACGTGCTGGTCTATCTGCACGAAAATAGCGGTACCGTATTGAATGAAAAACTGCTCAATAACCAACTGGATATGGCGGTGCTTTATGACCGTGCGCCGTTGGCGGGGATTGTGAGCCAGCCGCTGCTTAAAGAAGATTTATATCTGGTGGGTACGAGTCATTGCCCAGGCCAAAGCGTCGACCTCACCACGGTTGCTGAAATGAACCTGTTCCTGCCTCGCGACTACAGTGCCGTGCGCGCCCGCGTGGATGAAGCGTTTTCGCTGCGCCGCTTAACGGCAAAAATTATTGGTGAAATTGAATCTATCTCAACCCTCACTGCGGCAATCGCCAGCGGAATGGGGGTCACTGTACTGCCAGAGTCAGCTGCACGCTCGCTGTGTAACGCGGCTAACGGTTGGATGGCGCGCATTACCACTCCTTCAATGAGTTTGCCGCTGTCGCTGAATGTTTCGGCACGTGGACAACTGACGCCAGAGGCCCAGGCGGTGAAGGAAATTTTGATCTCATTGGTTAGCCGTCCGATGCTGGATAATCGAGAATTGCAGCTGGTCAGCTAAGCTTATATTCCATTCAGATATAAGTTGCTGGTTTTTATTATTTGTTCACGAGGGCAACAGACTTTAACAATAGCGTAATGTCTGATTGATCCGGAGTGAAGCGTGAACTTCCAGCAACTCAAAATAATTCGTGAAGCGGCGCGGCAGGACTATAACCTGACCGAAGTTGCCAATATGCTTTATACCTCTCAGTCCGGTGTCAGCCGCCATATTCGCGAGCTTGAAGAAGAGTTGGGAATTGAGATTTTTATCCGCCGTGGGAAGCGTCTGCTTGGGATGACCGAGCCGGGTAAAGCATTATTGGTCATTGCTGAGCGTATTCTGAATGAGGCCAGTAACGTGCGTCGCTTGGCCGATCTGTTTACCAACGATGCCTCCGGTGTGCTGACTATTGCCACCACTCACACGCAGGCACGTTACAGTCTGCCCCCGGTGATAAAGGCCTTCCGTGAAATTTTCGACGATGTTCGCCTTGAGTTGATTCAGGGGACGCCGCAGGAAATTGATGCGCTATTGCACAGCGGTGGCGCGGATATCGGTATCGCCAGCGAACGCCTTAGTAATGACGCCACGCTGGTGGCTTTTCCCTGGTTCCGTTGGCATCACAACCTACTGGTGCCCAAAGATCATCCGCTCACCCAGACAACCCCGCTCACCCTGGAAGCGATTGCCCGCTGGCCGTTAATTACCTATCGGCAAGGCATTACCGGTCGCTCACGCATTGATGAGGCCTTCAGCCGAAAAGGGTTAACGCCGGATATCGTCCTGAGTGCGCAGGATTCAGATGTCATTAAAACCTACGTTGATCTGGGCCTGGGTATTGGCCTTGTGGCCGAGCAATCGGGCGACCCGCAGGAGTCTGGGAGCCTGGTACGGCTGGATACGCATCATCTTTTCGATGCGAATACCGTTTGGTTGGGACTCAAACGTGGCCAGCTTCAGCGTAACTATGTGTGGCGTTTTATTGAATTGTGTAATGCTGGATTGTCTCTTGAAGAGATTAAACGGCAGGCGATGGAGCCTGAAGAGGCGGTTCTGGATTACCAGATATAACGCAGCGAAAAACGCTACCCACCATCGGTGGGTAGCGTTAGCGGTTATTTTGTGAATTTCACAGGATTGTTGCGGTAAGCTTTCAGCTTCGCACGCATCCAACTGCTGCTATTGCGGTTCACTGCGCTCACCACGCCGGTGGTTGCGCCACCGCCAACCTGGACGTGGAAAATACCACGTGATGGGAAGTCAGCATATTTAGGTTCCGACAGATCCCAATCATGGCGACTGAACAACTCCTGCGGGTTATGGCCCATCATGCTGGTATGAACATCAAGGAATTCAATATTCAGCAGATTGGCGTTAATAGCCTCTACTGAGTTGCCAATTTCAGCATGCCCCATCAGATAGCTGCCGCCGGTTCCCCAGAATTGCTCATCGAGCGAGCCGACTTCTTCGGATACGCTTGCCAGACGGCTTGCTGGCATCTGCCATGGCAGGACCGGCTGACGCAGATGTCGGCTCAGGGAAGCACAGAAATCGAATGTCCGATCCCATTCGTACGGTGAGTAACAGTAACCATTTTTATAGGCACGAGCGGTAAAGTCGTCGGCTTCATAGCGGTCTGCCGCCATAAAGTCAGCGCCTTTGGCGACAGCAGGGGTGCCGTCAGTACGGGTGTACTCGATATCGTCAAACACGCCCACCAACAGAGCATACTGGGCACAAAGTTTGCCTGCCAGAGCTGGGTCGATGGTCATTTTTTTCTTAACGCCATCTTCTGGGTCGAAAACGTCGTCATAGGTGAAGTCGCTGTAAACCCACTGGGAACCCCCTACGCTCCACAGGTTCAGCTGCCAGCCGAGCACAACATCCGGTGCGACAACGCGAACCAACCAGTTAACCCCTTTGATATAGCCTTTAAGGGTGTCGGTAATTGCTGCTGGAATGGCGATATTCACGCCGTGATGCGCCATGGCTTCAGCTAAGGGCTGGCGTACTGGGATCGCGTAGTCCGGCGTAAAACCGTACTTCTGACATTCGCCCAGATAATCCGGGTTAACGATAAAGCCCGCAGGTACCGAGTGCTCATCGTCCTTCATCGCTTGCGCCATTTTCAGGGCCTGGATGAAGTTAGCGAAGCTGAATTTATGGCGCAGCGGATCATCGATAATGTTTTCGACATCGCCTAACGATAAGTTACAGGTATAAGAAACCATGACGGGCAGAACGCTGTCATGGGTAATCGCTTCAACATCGCGCGCCATCTGGATAATTTTTGAGGTTGGCTCTTTGGCCGGATCCAGATAGTCAGAGGCATCGCCCATACCGTCATCGCCGGAATATTTGAACAGCGAAGAAATGCGGGCCTCGGCCATATCTTCAACGTTACTTGGCGACATATCCGCGCAACCGCCAAAGCTCAGGAAGTCAGGGAAACCTTTCACGCGTAAACTGGCGCCTTCGGTAATCGTCACCGTTAAAGTAACGGCGGACTGGCTGTCCACATTCAGTGTGGTTGAGTCGACATCAATATAATGCACGACATCATCGTGAATCAGCGTGCTGGACGCTATCTGATACGTACCCTGGGCAAGCATCACGGATTGCGTTTGGCGACCGGTTTGCATCGGCAACTGAGTGAAATGATATTGACGTGGGAGAGGTTTGTCCTCAATAAGGCGCAAATCAAAAGTGGCAGCAACGGTTTTTTCAGCCTTAACGATGACAGTGAGCGCCGCTGATTGGCTCTGTGTGTCATCGTTCTGACGAATCTGTTCATGACCTAATATCACTGTATGAAGCTGATTATTCAGGGCGCCATTGATGGCATCAAACAGATAGTGAACGTTATTCAATCTAATATCATCGATGCGCACACTGAACTGGCCTACAACGGGTAACTGCTCCAGGCGCAGATTCTGGCCGGCCAATAACATGAAATGCTGTTTTTCAACGTTATTCTCAAGGTAGGTCAGGCTCATCGCTTCATTGAACAGCGCATGGTCTGCGGCCAGGTCAATCGTAATGTCCAGCGTGGTGCTAAGCTCAGCTTGCTCGAAAGCAACAGTGAGTGAGGTGCGTTGACCTTTCGTGATGGTTAGTGTTTCAGCACTCAGATTGACCTGGGCACGTACGGTGCCATCGACCGTACGCAGTTCTGCCGCCGAAACAGCGTAGGAACCGGCATCAATATTGAATGCGTTTGTTCCCGCAGTTGGATTGAGATCCTCGCTTTTCTCACCGCGCACTAATACCAGCTCTAATGCCGTTTCTTCTAGTCCGGCGGGGAAGGTGGCGCAGGTCACCAACAGCTCACCCGTGGTCTGCGTCTCTTCATCAGCGGCAATGGTAAAGGTGTTTTTGAAGGTTTCCCATTTCGCCGCGGAATCAGATGAGACGTTTACCCCCATGTGAATATTGTCGATGGCATCATTGATGGCCCCGTTTGCGGCTGTAATGGTCAGTTTGATATCAAAAATACCGCTGGAGATTTCGCTCGACTCAATTGCCGTCTTAAGCTCGCACCATGGGTTTGTGGTGACGGTGATATCCCCTTCGGTTATTTTTCCCGGAGCGCTAAATGACAGAACCATTTTTTCCTGAATATTGATGTTGCTACCCGTTACGGATTTAAAGTTATTAATATCAAGAGTGGGATACCAGGCGTTATCCGTAAACTGAAGTGTGAAGTCCAACTGCATGTTAATTTCCTTATAACGATAATGATAGTTAGGGCATCGAGTGACAACCAAGTGGCTGATTTCAAAGATATTGGTTGGATGCCAAATAGATAGTTCGTCTGGATTGATTTCAGCGCTTATTGTTATAGGGGGAATTAAATATATAGGCACATCTATTTTTAATTGCTGATGTTTATTTATGTAAGTGATAGAGCGCGAAATAAAAATGATGTGTTTTTGCAGCGTCAGTTATTGGGAACAATTATGGTGTGAGTGAGGTAATTTGAAGCTGTGATGGTGGTGAAGGGTGAAAAGGGGGGCTGTGGCCAGATTTTTTGAGACAGTAAAAAGCAAAAAGCCCGCTTAGTTTCCTAAGCAGGCTTCTTAAATATGGCTCCTCTGACTGGACTCGAACCAGTGACATACGGATTAACAGTCCGCCGTTCTACCGACTGAACTACAGAGGAATCGTGTGAACGAGGCGAATACTACTGGTACACGATAATTGTGTCAACACTAAATTTAACTTGCTGATTCAATTGGCTGGATTTAGCGCAAGCTGTTGTTTTAGTGTACTACCGAGGATTTTTCATCGTGTCTATTATTATCCCGTAACCGCTGAAGGGGATCCTGCTGGTAGAAACTACAGAAACGTTGCCACAGCGCCGGGAAGCGCGGGGCGAAAAGTTCTGGGGCGCTGAAAAAATACTCAGAGAGCACGGCAAAACATTCGGCCGGGTCGGTCGCCGCGTAGGCATCAATACTGGCGGCGTTTTCGCCGACTAAATCAATTTCGTCCTGAATGTTATTCATCGCCGCATGCAGGTCATGTTCCCATCCGGCGACTTCGCGCAGGGGAATAAAAGGTACGCCACTAGCACGATCGCCGTTGCGGGTATCAAGCTTATGTGCCACTTCATGAATGACCAGGTTAAAGCCAGAAGCATCAAACGAATCCTGAATGTCTAACCAGTTCAGAACAATTGGCCCTTGCTGCCAGCTTTGCCCGGACTGTACTACGCGCTGATTGTGTACCAGGCCGATATCATCCTCCCATTCGTCATCCACAACAAACGGCGCCGGGTAGATCAACACTTCATGGAAACCGTCGAGCCAGTCTAACCCCAGTTCCATGATTGGCAGGCAAAATAGCAGCGCAATTCGCGCTTCGGTAACCGGTTCAACGACTAAGCCTTGCAAGAATACCAACCGCTTTTGCTGCAAAAAACGTTCGCCAAGCTGCACCAGCTTAGCCTGCTCGTCGTGGGTTAAATTCGCCAATAGGGGGATCGCCAGGGCCTGAGCCCACGGTAACTCGGCTTTATCGGTAGTATCACTTGCTTTCCAGGGCCATTTAATCATCATTTTGCTCGCAAACTCGTCACTTGAACGCAATTGAATAGACTGGTTCTGTTAAAATGCCAAATAACGCGGCATGATGCCAACTATCAAAACGGAGAGATGCCGGAGCGGCTGAACGGACTAGTCTCGAAAACTAGAGTAGGGGCAACTCTACCGGGGGTTCAAATCCCCCTCTCTCCGCCACTTTCAACAACTTACATTCCCAATTCTCGTTGGCTTTCCCTATCGAAACGTTTGTAGAATATTTTCGTAACCGTATCCCGTCACTTCATTCTGTCGCCAACTGTGATATTGAACACAGGAATATTCCCGATGTGCAGTTTCTGCTCGCAAGGAGACCTGGATCACGCGTCGAATCGGTAGCCAACAGGAATGCTGTTGCTGGCGTCAACCATCAATATCACCTGATGGGCTTTAATCGCTGAAAAAAACATGTATGCCAGCCTAATCGTGTCATTGGCAAAGAAAATATTATTTTCAGATGGATTCAAATCGAGTTATTTGTCCAAATTTAAATAACTTAGCGATTATCAATTAAACGCTTATATCTTACTGTAGAACCATTGTTTTTTATTATTTCTACTAACGGTTCGACGATAGGATTAACATGAAAAAAACGCTTATTACATTAATCATTGTGAATGCTTTTACTGCGACTACCGCTTTTGCTGCTGCGGATGTTGGCAGTTGGTATGCAGGATCTAAATTTGGTTGGACACATTATTCTGATGCCAATACTCGACAGCATACAAATTTAGACCGTGATAATGTGGGTGGCGGTATATTTACCGGTTATCAGATTACCCCATGGCTGGCTGTTGAAGGAGGGTATGATTATCTGGGAAATATGCAGATTCACGGTCAGCATAATAGCTCAGGTGCTCAGATGAAAAGTCAGGGACTGCAGGTGTCGATGAAAGCCAGCTACGGTTTGACCAATGATTGGGATCTATATGGCCGTGCAGGATTAATGGGATACCGCGCAGAGTCTGATATTAAAGGCCACAATGATTTTGATACCGGTATCCGTCCGGTGCTGGCTGTGGGTTCCGAGTATGCCTTTAATGACAACTGGTCTGGCCGACTGGAATATCAATGGGTTAGTAACGTGGGTAATGAGAATCAGATTGGTATCAGTAGTGACATCAGTTCTGTGATGGCTGGCGTAAGCTATCGATTCGGTCAATAGATAACCGCACTAAAAAAATCCCCTGTCATTTTGTATACAGGGGATTTTTTTATCCTTGCACCAGAGAAACCAGCGAACTATTTACTTTGACCAGACCATCCATGTTCTTTTCTTTTAAGTAAAGATTATTGACTAACCGTATCTGGTCTAATTTGGAAAGTGTCTGATAAACCTGATGCGCCTGGCTATGATTATCAAATATATCAGCGGTTTTTACATCGAGCAGATAATCTGTTTTCAGTGTTAAGGTGAGATTATCAATGATTGACTTATTTTCCTGATGAAGTGAGGTCATCTCTACGGGAGATGTTGTTGAAGAAATATTCTGAACGACTGGAATTTCCAATGAATCTATTTTAGTCAGCATTGGGGGCGGTGTTGAAGAACAGGCCGTGAGCAACAGAGTGAACACGCTGAAGGCAAATTTACGCATCGTATTTCCTGGGGGACAATAATTATCACGAACTTATTATCGTTTTTCTCCGCCATATGACGATGCTTTATTCATTTATTTTTAAATATCTGCCACTATTGACTCGAAATAGCGTCTTCTCCTTGACCAAATGCTGCCTGGAAAAGGCCGTCCATTTAGGCCCCAGAACTGGCGCGGATCATCAGATGAACAGGCAATAAGAGGTTGGTATCCGTTTTATTATCCAGCAGAATTTCCAGCGCTTGCTGGCCTAATCGGTCTTTATCGACTGCCAGAGTGGTTAACGCGGGCTGAGCCCAGGCCGCTGTTTCAATATCATCAAACCCCACCACCGCAATATCTTCAGGCACCCGTAGATCACGTTGAGCGCAAGCCTGTAGCACCAGGAGCGCGGTAGCATCGTTGTAGGCAAAAATAGCGTCTGGAGGTTCAGGCAGTGCAAGCAATTCATCAATCGCTTGCCGCAGCGATCGTTCCGTATCTAATTGCGGTGGGGCAATGGCTTCATACTCAGGCGGCATGAGGAGTTGAGCCTCATAGAGTGCCTTGCGATAGCCTTTCTCGCGCTGATGGATGCTGTAGTGGGAGAGGGTACTGGCGAGGAAGGCAATGCGCTTGCGCCCTTGTTCGAGCAAATGACGGGTTGCCAGATAGCCGCCCTGCATATTGTCTGGATTGATACAGGGTAAATTCGGTGCCCAGAGATCGACCAGCACCAGCGGGAGTTTAAGCTGTTCAAGCAGCGCCAGCAGTTCGGGTTCGAAAAATCCTGCGCAGATCAGCGCATCGGGTTGATGCAGCATGACGCGATCGGCCACGGCATCACCTGGGCCGATGGACAGAAAGCTCAGTGCGATGCCCTGTTCTCGACAAGCGGACTCAAGGCTTAGAAACAACGGCGAATAGAAAGGCATTGCGCGGCTGATATTATGCTGACGATGGAGTAAAAACAGTACTCGCTTGATTTTATCGCTGCGTAAACGAGAGAAATCGTATCCCTGCTGTTCTGCAACGGCAATGATGCGTAAACGCGTCTCTTCCCGGAGACCGGGCTGGCCTTTAAGCGCACGGGACACCGCGCCAGGGGAAACGCCGCAGGCTGCGGCGATATCTCTTATTCTGACTGTCTTTGTCATCTCTTCTTTGTCTCTTCGTCGTTAGCGTTGTGCGCCAAGCCAGGCGGCACCACGAACGCCGCTGCTGTCACCGTGCTGTGCTTGAATAATCGGTGTACAGCACCGCTTGCCAAAAACATACCGCGCAATACGCGACTGCAGGCCGGGATACAGCTGCTTAATATTCGATACGCCACCGCCTAATACAATAGCGTCAGGATCGAGCATATTGATGATCCCGGCCAGTGCGCGTGCTAGCTGATCCTGATACAGATCCCAGAGTTGTGCTGCCTGTGGATTACCTTTATTCAGCATATCAATTATTCCAGGCACCCTAACATGTTGCCCGAACTTCTGAAAATATTGCCGTTCCAGGCCACTGCCGGAGATGAAGCTTTCAATGCAGTTTATCTGTCCGCAATAACATGCGGTGGGGGCGCCGTCCCTCTCGGCTTGATAATGCGGCAGAAAATTATGCCCCCACTCCCCGGCGCAGGCATTAGGCCCGGTAATAAGTCGCTGATCCGCGCAAAGACCACCACCGCAACCGGTGCCGAGTATAACGCCAAATACCACGCCATAACCTTTCCCTGCGCCGTCCATAGCTTCTGAAAGGGTAAAGCAGTTGGCATCATTCGTGACCGCGACTGGCATTACCAATTGTTCTTCGAGCTGCTGGATGAAGGGTTGTTGATTGAGTACCAGAATATTGGAGTTCTTAATCAGGCCGTCAGCATCGGCAGCTCCCGGGATCCCAAGCCCGATGGTGAGGGGGCTCTGCGTTGCCTCGCGTGCGTCGGTGATGGCAGTGATGACGGCTTGAAAAAAACGCTGGTAGCTCTCTTTGGGCGTGGCATAACGCTGGCGATAAACGGTATCCCCATTTTCGTTTAACACTACGGCTTCGATCTTTGTGCCGCCAATATCTATCCCTAGTTGCATCTGTTTTCCCCACAGGTGGATAAGTTCGAAGGGGAGTGTATTACTGTTGTTTACTATACAAAATTATTTTTGGCTGAATATGTGATTTATGTAGGGAATGTTCAGCGTAATAGATGGGTTTTTGTCTAGTATAAATTTAGTTTCTCTCCCTGGGTGAGGGAGAGAAATGGAGTTTTATGCGATCAGAAACGGTAGCCGATGCCAACGTTAAAACCATTAACGCTGTATTTATCGTCGAGGTCTGCTGTCGTTCCCTCGTAGCCCACGTTGACGGTCATGTTTTCAACCGGGTTGATAATGATGCCAGCGCCATAGGCAAAAGAGGTCGATTTGTAGGATTCGCTATCGCGCATGATGTCATTGGTGCCTGCGTTTAACCATTTCACATCCGCATCGGCTTTGGTTCGTGCCGCGCCACCAAGCGCATACAGGGAAACATAGTCGTTGATACGATAAGCCGGGCCCACCATTAATGAGTAGTACTTCACATCAATATTGGTATTGACCGCATCAGAATCAACATAATAATTACGGTCTTCGCTGCCACTCATATAGGTAAATGAGCCGACAACGCTAAAAGGTGAGTCAAATTCATAGCGATACTGCAGATTAACACCGCGAATATTTTTAAAATCCTGGACGTCACTTTGTGCATAACCAATAGAAACGCTCTGGTTGTCTGCGAAAGCGACTCCACTTGATAAACTACCCATAATCAAAACTGCCAGAGATATTCTTCTCATTTTATATAACCTTAATAAAATCAATGTGTTAATTTAATAATTCATGAGGGCGGGGCGAGAAGAAGTATATCGGTATTGTATTAAATGAATAACTACCTAAATTTATGGGAAAGGTGGTGAAATATAGGTTTAGATGCGAAATATGCTTCGGAATAGTCTTATTTATTGTTTTCGTTTATGCGATTAATTAGAGAGGGCGGCTGAGTAAAGCGTGATATTGCATAAATATGGATACGTTTATCCAGAGAAAAAAAGCCCCTGAAGGCTGAGGTATCCCCAGTAAATTTTTATAATTTAACAAATAGGCTAATGTATTGCTCTGACAGGGAAATTCGCACTGTTCGGTTCCCTCGCCCCTTTGGGGAGAGGGTTAGGGTGAGGGGCTGGCTGGATCTGAAAGGGAAATAAAATTCACTTTAATTACAGTGCATTAACCCTCACCCCAGCCCTCTCCCTTAAAAAGGGAGAGGGAGCACACCGTGCCTGACCTTATTTCTGGGGATTCCTCAGCCCTGAAGGGGCTTTAAAATCGAATGTTTATCGCTGGTGGCAGCTTGCGCACTGAGTATTTTGGATCTGCTGGAAGAAGTCATTACCCTTATCATCTACCAGGATAAATGCAGGGAAGTTTTCGACTTCAATTTTCCAGATAGCTTCCATACCCAGCTCAGGATAGGCCACGCACTCCAGACTCTTAATGCTAGTTTGGGCCAGTACTGCTGCCGGGCCGCCGATGCTACCGAGGTAGAAACCGCCGTGTTGATGACAGGCGTCAGTGACCTGTTGGCTACGATTACCCTTCGCCAGCATCACCATGCTCGCACCCTGAGACTGGAGTAAATCGACGTAAGAGTCCATACGTCCGGCGGTCGTTGGGCCTAATGAACCGGAGGCGTACCCTTCAGGTGTTTTAGCTGGGCCAGCATAATAGATTGGGTGATCTTTCACGTACTGCGGCAGCGCCTCGCCGTTATCCAGCAACTCTTTGAGTTTGGCATGAGCAATATCACGCGCCACTATAATGGTGCCATTCAGCGATAGGCGGGTGGAGACCGGATGCGCAGATAGCTGCGCCAGGATCTCGTTCATCGGCTGATTAAGGTTGATGCTGACCGCATCGCCTTCACCTTGCTGACGCAATGATTCCGGGATGTATTGCGCTGGATTATGTTCAAGCTTCTCAATCCAGATGCCGTCACGGTTAATTTTGGCTTTGATATTACGGTCGGCAGAGCAGGAAACCCCCATGCCGATTGGGCAGGATGCTCCGTGGCGCGGCAGTCGGATCACGCGAATATCGTGGGCGAAGTATTTGCCGCCAAACTGTGCGCCGAGGCCCAGATTTTGTGCCTCAACCATCAATTCCTGTTCTAACTGCACATCGCGGAATGCCTGGCCATGTTCGTTGCCTTCGGTTGGCAAACCATCGTAGTAGCGCGCAGATGCCAGCTTCACCGTTTTCAGCGTAACTTCCGCTGAGGTACCACCGATGACAAAGGCAATATGATACGGCGGGCAGGCCGCAGTCCCCAGCGTGCGCATCTTCTCAACCAGATAGTTTTTCAACTTCGCCGGGGTAATCAGTGCCTTGGTTTCCTGATACAAATAGGTTTTGTTTGCTGAGCCGCCGCCTTTAGCGACGCAGAGGAATTTATACTCATCACCGTCAACGCTATACAGGTCAATTTGTGCAGGCAAATTGGTTCCGGTATTCACCTCTTTATACATATCCAGCGCGGCGTTTTGGGAATAGCGCAGGTTGTCAGAGATATAGGTGTTGTACACGCCTTGTGACAGCGCCGCTTCATCACCACCGCCGGTCCACACACGCTGGCCTTTTTTGCCCATAATGATGGCGGTACCGGTATCCTGGCAGGTTGGCAGAACGCCTTTAGCGGCGATTTCAGAGTTGCGCAGGAACTGCAAGGCAACGTATTTATCGTTCTCGCTGGCTTGTGGGTCGCTGAGAATGGCGGCAACCTGTTGCTGGTGCGATGGACGCAGCATAAAGGCGGCATCATGAAAGGCCTGCTGCGCAAGAAGGGTTAATGCTTCTGGTGCCACCTTTAACACTTCCTGACCATCGAACTCGGATACACAGACATGTTCACGACTCAGCAGGTAGTATTCAGTATCGTCGTGGGCTAGCGGAAAGGGATTCTGGTAGAAAAACGGTTTGTTCGACATAGCTCTTCACTCCATAAAAATAAAACCGCCGGAGGTTGTCCTCCGACGGTTATGAATCAGAACATCATAGACATCCACGGGTAGCCAATGAACAGCAGAGCGGCCAGGAAGATACCGCCAAAGATGGTGCCAAGGCGCCAATAATCTTTGGTCGGCAGATAGCCGCTACCGTAGTAAATCGGGCTTGGGCCGGTGCCATAAGGGGTGATGATCCCCATGATACCCAGTGAGGTCACCATCAGCATCACGAACACATTCATGTTCATACCCGGAATAGTCGATGCAATGGTTAGCATCGCGGGTAGCAGGGCGGTGGTGTGTGCGGTGGTGCTGGCAAAGAGATAGTGAAGCAGATAGAACGCCAGCAGCAGCACGATAGTGGCGACACCCGGGGAAATTCCGCTCATCAGCATTCCGCCTTCTTTACCCAGCCAGCCGATAAAGCCGGTTGAAGAGAGGCCATCAGCCAGAGCGACCAGCGTGGCGAACCACACGAAGGTGTTCCATGCGGCTTTATTACCGGTGATATCGTTCCATTCCAGCACGCCGGTCCACAGCATCAGGCCAATGATCAACAGGGCAGCCATTGCCGGTTCAATCCAGGCGGCAGCGAAGATCCACATCATCAGCGCGCAGCATACAAAGACCAACAGCAGGATTTCGTTACGCGACAGCTTGCCCAGTTTCTCCAGCTCACGTGCGGCCCACAGCGGGACTTCATCATTCACTTTCACTTCCGGCGGGTAGAACCAGTAAGCCAGTAGCGGCATGACGAGGATCAGCAGTACGCCCACCGGCAGGAAAGCGATAAACCAGGTGCCCCAGGAGATGTTAATCCCCACGATGCTTTTAACCAGTGCTAATGCCAGCAGATTTGGTGCGAGTGCTGAAAGGAACATGGAGCTGGTGATGCAAGCCGCGGTAATGGCTACCCACATGAGATAAGAGCCAATTTTACGGGCGCTTGGATCATTGGGTTTTGAGCCATAAAGCGGTGGCAGGTTGGCAATAATCGGGTAGATAGTCCCGCCGCTTCGTGCGGTATTGGACGGGGTGAAGGGGGCCAACAACAGGTCAGCCAGAGTAATGGCATAGCCCAAGGTCAGACTCCGGCGACCGAGATATTTCACCAGAATCAGCGCCAGACGACGGCCGAAGCGTGTTTTATCATAACCGGCGGCGAACATGAAGGCACCGAAGATAAGCCAGACGGTGGAGTTACCAAATCCGCTTACTGCCCACTTAAAGGAAGCCCCCGCCAGCTGGAACTTCGGCGCTGCCATCTGTTCAGGGCTAAACAGAACCCATTGACTGCACAGGGCGATAGCCACCACACCAGTCAGGCCGATAACGGCACCCGGCAGCGGCTCGAAGATAAGACCGACAATCACGCCAACGAAAATAGCGAAATAGTGCCATGCGTAAGGCGGGAGTCCATCAGGTACCGGGACAAAAAGGAGCAGCACGGCCACAATAACGGGGAGTGCCATCATCAGAAGGCGGTTTTTCTTGCCATCCTTCGGTTTGCTCACCGGGGTCGGTGAGTGCGATGCCGCAGATTTATCGTTCATATTACGCTTCTATAAGTAGTTAATAATTTGGTTTGAATAATTGCCGATTTGCTTTTTTTAGTTTTTTTACTTTATTTAGATTCCAAAAGTGGATTCAGCAATTTTAAGAATGAGTCATTGACGCTATTTTATTAAGCGTCAAATTGAGAAGTTGTTATATTCATATAATGCGCTTTTAGGGGCTATTACAATTGATCATGATCAAGAAAATGCGGGCGCCGTGTTATTTTCAGTCTATTTTGTATAACCCTATTAGTTTGTCGGTTATTATTGGTGTTAGGAATATATAAAACAAATAATTAACATCATCTTATAAAGCCTTTAGTGGTTCAACTTGTTGATTTTAATGATATTTTATTTTTATTTAATTGCCTGTCTCACTGTTGGTAAAGTTATTTTTTGACTCGTCTTTGTTAAATATTTGAGAATTAAATTGAGTTTAATTAATAACACTATGGAGGTACTGTTGTTATTGAGGGGATTAAATAGTTTTATAACTAACGTAATAACTTTAGTAACTAAAATTAGCGCTATATTAATACCATGATATCGGCATAACAAATAACTCAAATACAGCCCGATCGCGAATTCTTGAATTTAATTTTTAAAGTTTGGAGTTTCCAATTATGAACAGTGATCATCGCGTATTCAGCTCCTTCACATTACCCAATGGTACTGAGCTCAAAAACCGCTTATTTATGGCGCCTATGACGACATGTGCGGGTTATTACGACGGTTCTGTCAGCAGTGAGCTGGTGGAGTACTACCGTGCGCGTGCCGGAAGTATCGGGACTATCATCGTAGAATGTTGTTTTATCGATGATTTAGGTCTGGCATTTCCCGGAGCGCTGGGGATTGATAGCGATGAAAAAATCGCGGGCCTCGCCAAAATTGCCGACGCCATCAAGTCTCAGGGTTCCAAAGCACTGCTGCAAATCTACCACGGCGGCCGGATGGTTGAACCGAAACTGATTGGTGGCCGCACGCCGGTTGGTCCGAGTGCCGTTGCTGCGCCGCGTGAAGGTGCCGCGACGCCAGTTGCGCTGACCGCTGAAGAAGTGGAAGGCATGGTGGGTAAATTTGGTGACGCTGTGCGTCGCGCGATTCAGGCAGGCTTTGATGGCGTCGAGTTGCACGGCGCAAATACTTATCTGATTCAGCAATTCTACTCACCGAACTCTAACCAGCGCGATGACGAGTGGGGCGGTAGCCGCGATAATCGCGCTAAATTCCCACTGGCAGTGCTGGAAATCACCCATAAAATGGTACGCCAGTACGCTGATGATGCGTTCATTATCGGCTACCGTTTCTCCCCAGAAGAGATGGAAGTCCCGGGCATCCGCTTTGATGACACGCTCTATTTGCTGGAAAAACTGGCCGCACGCGGGTTGGACTATCTACACTTCTCGGTTGGCGCCACCCTGCGCCCATCGATTGTTGATATTGATGACCCGACACCGCTGATTGAAAAATATGTTGCTATGCGTTCTGACGCGTTGGCGCAGATACCGGTTATGGGTGTGGGCGGTGTGGTGAATGAAAGTGACGTCGAAACCGCGATGGCACATGGTTACGATCTGGTGGCGGTGGGCCGTGCCTGTATCGCGTACCCGGACTGGGCCGAGCGAATTGCCAATGCGCAAACGCTGGAGCTATTTATTGATAGCACTCAACGTGAAGCGCTGAACATCCCGGAACCGCTGTGGCGATTCTCGCTGGTGGAAGCGATGATCCGCGATATGAGCATGACGGTATCCAAATTCAAACCGGGTGTCTTTATTGAGACCGTACAGGATGACGCAGGCGAACTGGTGATTAACGTTAGCCTGGAAACTGACCGTATTGCCGATATTGAACTGACCGGCGGTGTCGATCAGGATGTGGAGTTTGTGACCAGTTTTGAAGAGATTCGCTCGCGTATTCTCGATGCCAATACCCCGCACGTTGACGCTATCTCCGGCGCGACCAGCCAAAGTGAAGCGGTTAAAAAAGCCGTATCAAAAGCGATGGTGAAATCCAGCAAAGCGTTGCAGGTTGAAGAGGGCGGAGAGTCTTCTGTACCAAAGGCCTATGATGTTGTGGTTGTGGGGAGCGGCGGTGCTGGCCTGGCGGCGGCTATTCAGGCGCATGATGATGGCGCCCGCGTGCTGATTGTGGAAAAAATGCCGACAATTGGTGGCAACACGATTAAAGCGTCAGCCGGAATGAATGCCGCCGAAACGCGCTTCCAGCGGGTTAAAGGTATTCAAGACAGTAAAGAGCTGTTTTATGAAGAAACGCTCAAAGGCGGACAAAACAAAAATAATCCGGCACTGCTACGCCGCTTTGTGGAAACTGCGCCGCAGGCCATCGAATGGCTGGCCGACCGTGGCATTATGCTCAATGACATCACCACTACCGGTGGTATGAGCATTGACCGTACACACCGTCCGAAAGATGGTTCTGCCGTGGGTGGTTATTTGATAAGCGGCCTTGTCCGCAATGTCACAAAACGTGAAATTGACGTTATGCTCGATACGTCGGTAGTCGATATTGTGATGGAAAACTCAGAAGTCTCAGCCGTCCGTTTGTTAACCGAGGAAAAAGAAACCCTCACCGTGCAAACGCGTAGCATCATTATGGCTACCGGCGGTTTTAGCGCCAATAGTGAAATGGTCGTGAAATATCGTCCCGATCTGGCGGGTTTTGTGACCACTAACCACAAAGGGGCAACCGGTGGCGGTATCGCGCTGCTGGAGCATATCGGTGCGGGAACCGTTGATATGGGTGAGATTCAGATTCACCCGACGGTCGAGCAGAAAACTTCCTATCTAGTGTCTGAATCCATTCGCGGCGGCGGGGCTATTCTGGTCAGCCAGCATGGCAGTCGGTTCTTCAACGAGATGGAGACCCGCGATAAAGTATCGGCGGCGATTATTGCCCTGCCAGAACACTATGCTTACATCGTATTTGATGAACATGTGCGGACGAAAAATAAGGCCGCGGATGAATACATCGCGAAAGGTCTGGTCACCAGCGCTAGCTCGGCCAGCGAACTGGCGGCTAAGCTGGGATTAGAAGAAGAGGCGTTCTTGTCCACGCTTTCCCGATACAACTCGGCGGTAGAAAAACAGGATGACGAAGAGTTTGGCCGCAAAACGGCGCTGCGTGCACCGCTCAATGAGGGGCCATTCCATGCCATTCAGATTGCACCGGGTGTTCACCACACGATGGGGGGTGTGACGATTAACACCGAGACCTGTGTACTGAACGAGAAAAAACAGGTGATCCCGGGTGCCTATGCCGCGGGTGAAGTGGTTGGTGGGATCCACGGTGGAAACCGTATTGGCGGAAATGCAGTCGCTGATATCATTATCTTTGGTACGCTAGCGGGTCATCAGGCCGCTATTCGTGCGCAGCAGGTATCCTGGGCAATGCTTGAATCAGCATAATTAAGCCCCGTAGCCCGGTTAGACCTTTGTATAACCGGGCTAAACATCATCATCAAAGGGGGACGCTAATGTTAGATACGACAAGGGTTTATAGTTACTCCGCCGTCCTGATGGGCTCCCCCATCCTGCTCAAACTTTTCGTTAGCGATGAAGCGCTCGCCTCGCGTGTTTTCCGCCTTATCAAACACTATGAAGACCTGTTCACCGTCAATCGTGCTCAATCGCAGGTGATGGATATCAACCATGCCGCAGGTCAACATCCAGTTCGTGTCAGTAGCCCGGTTTATGCCTTAATCAAATGCGCAAAAGCAGCGAGCATGCTACCCAATAGCGCCTTTAACCTGGCCATTGGCCCACTGGTCAAACGCTGGCGTATAGGCTTTCGGGGTGACAGCGTACCGCCCGGTGAGGATATCGCTCATCTGCTTACGCTTACCGACCCGCTGCAGGTAGTGCTTAATGATACTGATGAGAGTGTGTATCTGACCTTGCCGGGGATGGAAATCGATCTTGGCGCAATTGCTAAAGGTTATATTGCCGACCGTGTTCGCGACTATTTGCGCAAAGAAGGGGTAGAACAGGGGTTAATCAATCTCGGCGGGAACGTGCAAACGCTGGGAACGCCAGCAGGGAATTGGTCAATCGGCCTGAAAAAGCCATTCTCCCAGGCGGGGGCCATGGTTGGGACTCTGGAAATAGCCCATAAATCGGTGGTGACCTCAGGCGTTTATGAACGTTATTTTGACCAAAATGGTCAGATTTATCACCATATTCTCGATCCGCGTACCGGCTATCCGCTGGATAACGAACTCGACAGCGTGACCATTGTAAGCGCTGATTCCATCGATGGGGATATCTGGACCACGCTGATGTACGGCATGGGGGTGGAGAAAGCCTGTGCCGCGCTGCATGCACGGCCGGATATTGAAGCCATTTTTGTCACAAAATCGAAAGAGGTGATCCTGTCATCGAGTCACCACTATCGATTTACGCTTTTGGATAACGACTACCGGCTTATTGGCAGTACTGCTTAAGCAAACCATATTGCTCGGGCAGTAGGCGGTAGCGATAGACCGGCCGTCCGGTGGCACCGTAATGAATGCTGGTGAAAAGAATATTGACCTGCGCCAGCCAAATCAGATACTTGCGGCACGATACGCGGGAAATATTCACTGCCTGCGCCAGGTCGTCAGTTGAGAACTCGCTATCCGGGTGTGCATCTATCCATTGGCACAACGTCCGTAGCGTCTGCGGCGTTAACCCTTTCGGCAGACGTTTGGTGTCCGCAAGTTCCGGTGTACCGCCGTGCAGCAAACGGTCAACATCTGCCTGCTCGTAGTAAGAGTGGCTGCCCATCAACTGTTTTTTCTCACGCCAGCTTAGTAGGGCCTCTTCAAAACGTGGAAACTGGAACGGCTTAATCAGGTAATCGACGACGCCGTAACGTAGTGATGTTTGCACCGTAGCGGCATCGGAGGCGGATGAAATCATGATCACATCAATCGCCCGCCCTGAATTGCGCACATCGGGTAGCAAATCGAGACCGTTGTCCTGCTGCATGTAGACATCCAGCAAAATGAGGTCGATAGGCTGGGCGTTATCCATCACTTTATCGCGGGCCTGTTGCAGCGTCGACGCGATCCCACAGCACGAAAAACCATCCACTCGTTCGATGTAGCAACGGTTCAGATCGGCCACCATGGCATCATCATCGACTATCAAAACATTAATCACGCGCGGTTCCTCTCGAATCCCAGGGAATATGGACAAAAAATTGCGTAAAGACGCCGGGCTCTGACTCGACGGAAAGGGTACCGCCAAGATTTTCCGTTTGCTGACGGGCCAGGAAGAGCCCGACGCCACGGTTTTCGCCTTTGGTTGAAAAACCTTTATTAAAAATAGCGTCAATTTGCTCGGGGTTGATCCCCGGGCCATCATCGCTGACCTCGCCGCTCAACCAGCCGTTCTGGTAATGCAGTAGCAGGCTGATCTCACCTTCGCCCTGGTTTGACATCGCGTCCAGCGCATTCTCAATCAAATTACCGAGTACTGTCACCAGCACCGCCACCTGCTCTTCGTTCGGGTTGTCCGGGATAAGACTGTCTTCAGCCAGCGTCAGGTTAATCCCTGCATCGCCAGCGCGATTGATTTTACCCAGCAAGAAACCGGCGATAATCGGTGATTTAATCTTATGTTGTAGCGTGCCGATATCGGCCTGATAGTTCTGGGCGGTTTGCAGAATATAACCTTCCAGCTTGTCGTAGCGCTTCATATGCAAAAGCCCGAGGATCACATGCAGCTTATTCATAAACTCATGCGAGTGAGTGCGCAGGGCATCAACATAGTTCACCAGCCCATCCATTCGCTGCACCAGTTGGCTGACTTCAGTTTTATCGCGGAAGGTGCTGATAGCACCTATCACCCGCTTATTATTGCGTACTGGCACGGTGTTACATAACAGTAGTCGACCGTTACAGCCAATTTCCCGGTCCTCAATGGCAATGCCGCTGGTTAACACCTCTTTAAGATCGACCAGCATCGGGGCGTGCTGTACCGCACCCAAGTGAGTCGGTTCAGGAGAAAACAGAATTTCGCGGGCGGCTTGGTTAATTAATGTCACCCGACCCTTATCATCAACAGCAATCACGCCTTCCCGCAGTGATTGCAACATGGCCTGACGTTGTTCAAACAGGCTCGAAATTTCATGGGGTTCGAGGCCGAACAAAATGTTCTTCAGTACCCGAACCAGCCCCCAGATCCCGAGCGTTCCGACGATAGCGCTAAACAGAACGAACCAGATGGCGTTCCAGCGTGCGCGACTAAGTTGTTCATCAACTTTTTGTAGTGAAATACCGACAATCACCACGCCAATTTGCTGGCTGCGGTCGTTATAGATGGGGGTGAATACGCGCAACGCCTCTGCCAGGACACCGTGGTTAATCGACAGATTTTCCTCGCCTTTTAGGGCTGGTTTGAGATCGGCACCAATAAAGTGCTGGCCGATAAGGTGCGAATTGGGATGCGAATAACGCACGGCATCCATATTAGTCACCACAGCATACAGAAGACCGTTGCGTTGCTGCACCGCAGTGGCAATAGGCTGGATGATATTCTGATTCGGCGGGGCATTTAAACCGCGCTTGATCTCAGGCGAGTCTGCCAGAGTCCGCGCAATGGCAAAGGCGGTGTCTTCAACTCCGGCACGAGTGGCTTTGGTTATCTGGATAAAGTAGAAGGCATAGACCACCAGAAGCACGCAGACGATCACGCTGCACACCATCCACGTAACCAGCGTGCTGAGTTTCATCGGACGTTTGGAATCCAGAGGCTGCATGTCGCGCATAAACCTTCATTTATCAATAGCAAAAAAGCATTATCGCCGATGTCTTCTAATACTTAAAGTCATCAACGCCTTACAAAAACAAACCTCTCTTTGTGACGGTTCTCTCAGAGGTTCTTATACAAAACACTTTAGTATTGTTTAAGAACCCATAATAAGGAGTCCGTTTATGAGCAGTAAGCTTGCAGGTTCAGTCATGGAACGACGTAATTCGGCGACGACCGAGATTGACCGATTGTCCACCCGCGATTTATTAAACGTTATTAATCAGGATGATAAAAGTGTATCCGCTGCGGTTACGCCTTATCTTGACGATATTACTCGTCTGGTTGATAGCGCCGTAGCGACCTTAAATCACGGTGGGCGGGTGGTTCTTGTTGGCGCAGGGGCATCCGGGCGTAATGCGGTGATCGCTGCAAATGAATATGCGCCAGACGAGAAGTCACCGCTGGTCGGGTTAATTGCCGGTGGCGCGCTGGCAATGCTGCATGATATGAGTGATGCGGCACAGGATTACAACCGGGGTTTACTGGATCTTCAGGCCATCGGGTTCACACAAAAAGATATGCTGGTGGCGCTGACTGTCGGGGGAAAAACCCCGTGGCTGTGGGGCGCGTTGCGGCATGCCTGGTCTCTGGGGGCGGCGCGCGCGGTTATCACGCGTAATCTGCACAGTGAAGCGACGGAACTTGCTGATATTGTGATTACACCGCAAACCGGTGCGGAAGTGGTGAGTGGTTATGGGGAGCCTAAAGCGCTCGCAGCGCAGAAAATGGTGCTCTCGATGCTGACGACTGGGCTGGCTATCCGCAGCGGCAGGGTATTTAGTAACATGCGCGTTGATATCCGTCATTCCACGACACGTATGGCAGAGCGGCAGATAGCGGTTGTCATGGAGGCAAGCGGCTGTACGCGAGCGATGGCGAAAGCGGCGCTGGAAAGCTGTGACCACCAGTGTAAAACGGCGATACTGATGCTGTTAACCGGGATGGATGCATGGAAAGCACATGAACTGCTGGCGCAGAATAATGGTTTTGTGCGGCTGGCGTTGCAGGAAGCACCATAACGGTTTGCTGAAGAACGGTAAAAAGCCCGCATTTCGCGGGCTTTGTCTATAGGGCAGGGTTAGAACTGATAAACCAGGCCGATAGCAACGATATCATCGGTTGCAATTTGATTGTCGTTATAGAACTGCGCGTCGTCGTCCAGCAGGTTCAGGCGATAATCAATGTAGGTGGACATGTTGGTATTGAATTCGTAAGTGGCACCGATATCAATGTAATTCACCAGCGCTTTATCGGTATACCCGGTACCATAGCGACCGTTATTCCCCCCCAGATCTTTACCTTTTGAGTAGACCCATGCGAGTGATGGGGTCAGGCCAAAGTCGAGTTTATACTGCGCAACCGCTTCAAAGTTCTGCGTTTTATTGGCAATGCCGGCATCGTTACCATAGCGGGTCATGTTGCGCGTTTCTGCATACATCATTGCCAGATAGATGCTATTAGCATCATATTTTGCGCCAACCGTCCAGGCATCAGCCGTGTCGCCACCAGCATTTTTGCTGTAGCGATTATTGTTGCGACCTGCCAGAACCTGGTCGTTACTACGGTCGGAAGTGGAGTAGGCTGCACCTAAGCTCAGACCAAAGTCGAGATCATAAGTGGTGGACATGGCAAAACCGTCGCCATTTTGCCTGGAAAGTTCACCCCCTGCACCATTATTCGTGCCTTCGCCTGAATTACCGTCTTCGTTTTTACCCTGATATTGCAGAGCAAAATTCAGACCGTCGACCTCGCCGAAGAAATCGCTGTTACGATAGCTGGCGATGCCGTTGGCACGACCGGTGAAGAAGACGTCGGTTTGCGTATAGCTGTCGCCGCCGAACTCTGGCAGCATATCGGTCCAGGCTTCAATATCGTAGATGGCACCATAGTTACGGCCATAATCAAACGAACCCAGGTTGCCAAATTTTACCCCAGCATAACCCAGACGAGTCCATGCGTTTCCGCTGTCACTTTCCGGTGTGTTAGCCTGGATGTTATATTCCCAACGTCCGTAACCGACCAGATCCTGGTTGATCTGCGTTTCGCCTTTGAAGCCGAAACGGGCATAGGACTGATCGCCGTCATTGCTGCCAGTTTGCGAGAAATAGTGTAACCCGACGACTTTGCCGTAGAGGTCAAGTTTATTACCGTCTTTGTTGTAAACTTCTGCTGCATTTGCTGCGCCAGCCATGAATAAGGCAGGCATTAAAAGTGCCAGAGCTTTCATTTTCATTATAATTTCCTTTGCATGATAATGCGTGTGAATATATGAGATGCATCCGTATCTCAGTTTTGGATGTTATATGGATGGTTCAATTTTTCTTAAATTATAAATGTAACAAACTTATATTAAATATTTCTAAATGTTTTATTTATAAAGTTTAAGTTATGATTCTCGTCTTCGGGCAAACGCGTGGTGAATATCTTATTGAAATTCAATGCTTTTGATGTGAGTTATATGCGGAGGATATAATGAGTAATACATGCCTTAAAGGTAAAAAAATCCCGATCGTACTGGCATACAATCGGGAAGGTCATAAAGTTAAAAATTCTTAATGCATAACAAAAGGCTAATAACGGAGAGATAATGTCACAAGAATAAATTAAAATAAAGGTCTTGAAAAAGACTTTAATTATTCACGAAGTAAATTATATGTTTTTTACTCGCGAGTATAAATAATGGGTTTATGGGGCAATCATTATTGATGAAATGCCAATGATACTTAAATAAAAGGGAGGGGGGTATATATAGTGCTGTTTTAGGTACGGTCTGGATGCCGAGCCCATCGGGCATCAGACAAAATTGCCGAAGATCAAGTAACCGGCACTTCGTGGGCTGAACCGGTAGCGGGAGACTATCCCACATTATTTTTATTGCTATAATGTGACGAAAGTCACACCATTTTTTTTGGCGTGATGGTTTCGCTGTTTGTATTCGTTGTGTGATGAGAGTTTTTTTTATGGAAGAAAGGATTGAGCGCGGGCTGGGTGGCAAACTGGCACTGTGGGTATTTTACGCGTTTTGCGGTTACTTCGCCTGGGCGATGATGCACTACATTTGGGTCATTAGCGACGTGCAAAGTATCCCGGGTGCAACGATTGATGGTGAAATGGGGTCGACTAGCGGCAAATGGATTGGCGCGCTGCTTGGCTTCATTGTGCTGAGTATTGTCGGCGCATTGTTGGGGGGGATTGCATGGTACACCCGCCCACGCATGCCGGAGCATGAAGAGAGTCTGTAATTTGCTATGCTGAGGGTCGGTTAACTCACTCGGGCATTGAAGAAATGGATCTCAGCATCTGGCAGCAGGACATTGAGCTGTGGTTTGACAGGCATTACAACGGCGGCGATGCGTCGCATGATATCGCTCATTTCCGCCGCGTCTGGCATACCGCGCGGCGGATAGCCGAGGGCCAGGCGGTCGATTTACGCGTTATCCTCATAGCAAGCTACTTTCACGATCTGGTCAGCCTGCCGAAAAACCACCCCGACCGCAGCCGTTCCTCCTGTTTATCCGCCCAGCAGACATTATTGATTTTGCCTCGCGATTTTCCGTCCTTTCCCCCTGAATGCTACTCCGCGGTCGCGCACGCGATTGAAGCTCACAGCTTTAGTGCGCAAATCCCTCCTCAAACGCTCGAAGCCAAAATTGTGCAGGACGCGGACAGACTCGAAGCGTTGGGCGCTATTGGCCTGGCGCGCGTCTTTGCGGTCGCGGGTGCGCTCAATACCGCCTTGTTTGATGCCGACGATCCGTTTGCCGATTGCCGCGCACTGGATGATAAAGCCTATGCCCTCGATCACTTCCAAACCAAACTGCTACGGTTAGCGGAAACCATGCAGACGGCAAAAGGACGAGAGATGGCACAACATAACGCTGATTTTCTGGTGCATTTTATGGCCAAACTGAGCGCGGAACTGGCAGGAGAGCCCACCTCGCTAGATGAATCCGTGCGCCAGCGATTCGCAACACTTGCGCCGGGCAAACTATGGTAATCTCTGGCTTATTTTTCTTTTTCTGTATCTGGTCAACTTTATGCAACAGCGAGTCTTAATAAACGAGGCAACGGTGAAACCTGCGCAGGATGCTCAGGCGCTGCTCCAGCATATTCTGGAGATTTACGATCTTAAGACCGTTGTCGCCGCGCTTGATGCGGTGGGGGAACAACACTGGAGCCCGGCGATTGTCAAACGCGTGGTGGCAATGTCTCGCGCCAATACTCGGTTAAGTGAAAATGAGTGTGCCCATTTGGCTGCGATGCTGCCAAAACCGCCTGCGCATCATCCGAATTACGCCTTCCGTTTTGTCGATCTCTTTGCCGGTATCGGCGGCATACGTAATGGTTTTGAGGCGATTGGCGGACAGTGTGTTTTCACCAGCGAGTGGAATAAACACGCGGTACGAACCTATAAAGCTAACTGGTACTGCGACCCGCAGGCTCATCAATTTAATGCCGATATTCGCGATGTGACCCTCAGCAATAACCCCGACATCAGTGACAGCGAGGCGCAGGCGCATATTCGTGACTGTATTCCGCAACATGATGTGCTGTTAGCTGGTTTTCCTTGCCAGCCATTCTCGCTGGCTGGCGTGTCGAAAAAAAATGCACTGGGTCGTGCGCATGGCTTTGCTTGTGACACCCAGGGCACACTGTTTTTCGACGTGGTACGCATTATTGATGCGCGCAGACCGGCAATCTTCGTGCTGGAAAACGTTAAAAACCTGAAAAGCCATGACAATGGCAAAACCTTCCGCATCATTATGCAGACTCTGGATGAACTGGGTTATGAAGTGGCCGATGCGGCAGCCATGAGCGCTGATGATCCAAAGATCATCGACGGGCAACACTTCCTGCCACAGCATCGGGAACGCATTGTGCTGGTCGGTTTTCGCCGTGATTTAGGACTGCATAACGGATTTACCCTGCGCGATATTCCCGCGTTGTACCCTGAGCGTCGCCCAAGTTTTGGCGAACTGCTGGAGCCTACGGTGAATCCGAAATTTATTCTGACGCCTGTGTTGTGGAAATATCTATATCGCTACGCGCGTAAACATCAGGAAAAAGGCAACGGTTTTGGCTATGGGATGGTTGATCCTACCCGTGCTGGCAGCGTGGCGCGGACATTGTCGGCGCGTTATTACAAGGATGGCGCAGAAATCCTGATTGACCGTGGTTGGGATCGTGCTTTGGGGGAGAAGAACTTTGACGACCCGCAAAACCAGCTTCATCGACCGCGTCGCCTGACGCCGCGTGAATGTGCCCGCTTGATGGGTTTTGAATCTCCGCAGGGCTACCAATTCCGCATTCCGGTGTCTGATACGCAGGCGTATCGCCAGTTTGGCAATTCGGTCATTGTCCCGGTGTTTGCGGCGGTAGCACGTTTGCTGGAATCGCGGATCTTACAGTCTGTAGCCTTACGCCAGGCGGAGAAAAAAGATGGCGGACGTTCACGATAAGGCGACTCGCAGCAAGAATATGCGCGCTATTGGCGCGCAGAATACCGGGATTGAAAAACGAATGGCGACGCTGCTGGATAGCCTGGAATTACAGTGGATAACGCAAGATGCTAGCCTGCCGGGTCGACCTGATTTTACGTTGGGTGAATACCGCTGTGTCATTTTTACGCATGGCTGCTTCTGGCATCATCACGATTGCTATCTGTTCAAGACTCCCGCCACACGCACCGAATTCTGGCTTAATAAAATCAACAGCAATGTGAGACGGGATGCCCGTGATATGCAGCGGTTGACCGAGGAAGGCTGGCGCGTGCTGGTGGTGTGGGAATGTGCGCTACGTGGGCGGGCTAAGCTCACCGATGCGGCGCTTTGCGAGCGGTTGGAAGAGTGGGTCTGCGGCGGCGATGGCAGCGCGCAGATCGGGATTCAGGGGATCGCTCCCCTGAGCTTCACTTCTGAGTTGGACACGCTATAGCCGTTGCCTTGGCGGGAAACAGATACTTACCCAGCGTCACCAATACCACCGCCGCAATAATAATCACCAGCGCCAGCCATTCAGTGCCGGACAGACTTTCACCATTAAACTGGGTGCCTAGCAGTACCGCAACTACCGGGTTGACGTAGGCATAGCTGGTTGCCACGGCAGGTGTGACGTTGCGAATAAGATACATATAGGCGTTAATCGCAATGATTGAGCCAAAGATTGACAGGTAAGCCACCGCCAGAAAACCACTCAGATCCGGCATGGTTGTCAGTCGTTCACCGCTGAGTAGCGAGGCAATCATCAGTACTATTCCCGCTGCCAACATTTCAACTGCACCGGCCATCATCCCGGTTGGCAGCGTAATGCGAGAGCCGTAAACCGAACCAAATGCCCAGCTTAGCGAACCAATAAGGATCATGACCGCTCCCCACGGATTCCCGCTGAGGTTGCCGCCACTGTTAAGCATGACGATTCCCGCCAACCCAATAGCAATCCCCATCCATTCGATTTTACGCGTGGCAATACCGAAGAAACGGCTAAAACACAGGGTAAATAGCGGTACGGTGGCGACCATCACCGCGGCAATACCGGAAGGAACATGCTGATGCTCCGCGACCGTGACCATGCCGTTTCCCACCGCCAGCAGCAGCACACCAATAAGTGCGGCATTGAGCAGAGGCTTTCTGGCGGGTAAGCGGTGGCCGGTTGCCAGCAAATAGGCCATCAATACCAGACCCGCTGCGAGGAAACGTATGCCTGCCATCATCAGTGGTGGCCAGCTAGCCACGCCAATGCTGATGGCGAAATAGGTTGAGCCCCAGATGATATACAGCGCAAACAGTGCGCCAATCAACGGTAAAAGGTGTTTAAAACGCATACTTCCTCACGGCAAAATAGCAAGCAGGCAGATAGTAAACGCCAAAACTACCTCGCTGGCGAGTGCTTTAATTCAGGGCTTGATGTTGCTTTGATGTTATAAATATGTATCTCTTACACCTTGTGCTTTTTTGCTTCATACTTTGTTATCAATAGAAAAAATGAAGGATGATTCTTGTGGCAGGAAGTAGCTTATTAACCTTATTAGATGATATCGCCACTTTGCTGGATGATATCTCGATGATGGGCAAACTGGCGGCGAAGAAAACGGCCGGTGTATTAGGTGATGACTTATCGCTTAACGCCCAACAAGTATCGGGTGTGCGGGCAAATCGAGAACTTCCCGTGGTGTGGAGCGTGGCCAAAGGGTCGATGCTCAACAAAGTGATCCTGGTGCCATTAGCTTTGCTTATCAGCGCCTTTATTCCCTGGGCCGTCACTCCGCTGTTGATGGTGGGGGGGGCATATCTTTGCTATGAGGGCGTGGAGAAGGTCGTGCATTCGCTTCATGCGCGAAAGCATAAAGGTGATGATAAGGCACGACAACAGCGCCTGGAGGCAGCTGCCCAGCAGGATCCCGCCGTTTATGAGCGCGATAAAGTAAAAGGGGCGGTACGCACTGACTTTATTTTATCTGCTGAAATAGTGGCCATTACACTTGGGATCGTCGCAGACGCCCCTTTGTTAAACCAGGTGCTGATTTTATCCGGCATTGCCGTGCTGGTGACGGTTGGGGTTTATGGCATTGTGGCGATTATCGTTAAGCTTGATGACATGGGGTATTGGCTGGTCGAAAAAAGCAACGCGTTAGCCCAAGGGGTAGGCAAAGGTCTATTGGTAATCGCACCGTGGCTGATGAAAGTTCTCTCGGTAGTGGGTACGCTGGCGATGTTTTTAGTCGGTGGCGGTATCGTGGTTCACGGTATCGGGCCGCTGCATCATGCGATTGAAACCTTCGCTACTCAGCACGGCGCGTGGGTTACGATGTTGCTGCCTACGTTCGCCAATCTGGTGCTAGGTTTTATTATCGGCGCCATCGTCCTGACTGTGGTCAATTTGATTTCCCGTCTACGCCAGGCCCGTGTATAAAAAAATGTTTTTCCAGTACGCAAACCGCTCTGGGATCGGCTAAGGTGAAACAGTTTCACCCTGATACCGGAGGCACAAATGGTCTTTTTGGTCAGTGATGAAGTTCGGCCCAAAAAAGGTGGGCCGCGCATGGTGGTAACGGGCTATTCCAGCGGGATGATTGAGTGCCGCTGGTATGATGGGTTCGGCGTTAAGCGGGAGGCATTCCGCGAAGATGAGCTGATCCCCGGGAATGTTCGTAAGCAAAAAAAAGCGTATTAATCATGTTTACGCCCGGCCTCTGCCGGGCGTTTTAGAGCTGACAGAAATCAGACTCTTTGTCGTCGCGTGAAGCAGTGGAGCACCATGAAATATCAGCAGAAGAGTTGTACAGGAACCGACGATCGTGTCGCGTTGGGCCGTAAAGTGAGGGAGGCATTGTGCATCCCTTAACGGTAAAAACGGTAGCCAGTTCTGAACGTTGGTGGGTGAAGTTGGCTCGCCGAATTCGGCCGGAACGGGTGGTGAATATCTGTTTTCTGGTGGTGTTGTTTTTTTCAACGGTGCTAACCTGGCGCGAAACCCTCGTGCTGGAAGAAGCCTACATTTCGAGTCAGCGGAATAACCTCAAAAACGTTGCCAATGATATGGAAGGGCAGATCCAGTTCAACACCGATCGTTTGCTTTTCTTCCGTAACGGTATGCAGTCTGCACTACAAATCCCGCTGGCTTTTGAGATTCTGCGTACCGCAGAGCAAGAGTTTGAGCGCAAACGTGCCCAGCCTGAATGGCGGATCTCGCTTAATAATAATCGTACTCTCCCGCTAAACGGCGTTTCTGATACGTTTGTGGAAAATACCGCGCTTCTGTCGCGTGATAACTCGCTGCTCGGCAATGAGTTTATGGCGACGATTGAACTTGGCTATTTATTGAAACTCTCGTCCATGACTCGCCAGCATCTTTCCCGGTTTGAAACTCATATGATTTACGTTTCCCGTGCAGGATTTTATCTCAGCACCGAGGGCGAGCCGAGCAGTACGATTACTGAATATTATTACAAGCAGGCGAGCAGCCCATGGTTTATGGCGCAATCACAGCGTGATAATCCAGCGCGCGGTGTGAAATGGCAGACCGTCTTTAGCCAGGGTAAAAATCCTGTGGCACAGGAAGTTGTCGCTGCTGCACCGCTGGACTTTCAGCAATATTGGTATGGCGTGCTGGCCATCCAACTGTCGGTTAATGAGATGACCCAGTTTCTTATCCAGGCGGTTGAAGGTGACGAGGAGGGTGAATATCAGCTCTACGATCGCCGCATGAATCTGATTGCCTCTTCAGAGAAAGAGCCATCACAGCAGACAAAACTGTCGCCGGAGATAAGTGCGAAGCTGGCTTACGCTTATGAACATGGCAACGATGGTAATGTGCGCGCGCTGTCGCAGTTTATCAGTTGGGAGAAACTGCGTAATTTCGACGGTGTACTGATACGCATTCATAGTCTTGATGAAGGTATTCGGGGCGATTTTGGTAGCATCAGTATAGCGTTGACGCTGTTATGGGTACTGTTCACCTCCATGCTGCTCATTTCGTGGGCGGTCATTCGGCGTATGGTTCGCAATATGTCCTCGCTGCAGGATTCTTTAGCGTGGCGTGCCTGGCACGACATGTTGACCCGTCTTTATAATCGTTCAGCCTTATTTGAAGGTGCGGGGAAGGCACTGGCGGCCTGTCAACTTAATGGGCGGCCGATGTCTGTTATTCAGCTGGATCTCGACCATTTTAAAAGCATCAACGATAGGTTTGGGCATCAGGCGGGTGACCGGGTGCTGGTGCATATTGGTCGGGTGATCCTTAATAACGTTCGTAAGCACGATATTGCTGGGCGTGTGGGCGGGGAGGAGTTCTGTATTGTCCTGCCGGAAACGTCGATGGAACAGGCGGTGAAGATTGCTGAGCGAATCCGCGAGAGTATTTATGGTCGGGAAATTCTGATTGGCAAAAATCAGACCATCCGGGTGAGTGCTTCCTTAGGTGTGTGCAGCAGCGAAGAGCTCGTGCGTTATGATTTTGAGCACCTGCAATCCGTAGCTGATGGGCGCTTATACCATGCGAAAAAGAGCGGTAGAAACCAGGTTTGTGCGCACGACGTAGAAAATCAGTAGAGGGTAAATGACGCGACCTGACTTAGCATATAAGTTTCACTTATGGTTAAAATTATTAATGAGATAAATCTCAAAGATAGTCTGGCGATTTTCTGATTATTGGTTTGTAACTATATGATTTATAAGAATCATGCTGAAGAGTGGTCGAACGAGAGTTGTTTTGCCTTACTGATTCATCGGGTGAATAATTCTTGTCATCCGAATTAAACGCAGATACTGTTTCACCCACGTCAGATTTCCTGATGTAACGAATATTTCAATGCTTCTTGCCTCGGCAAGGTTGATCCCGACGCTTACGTGTCGGGATTTTTTTGCGTCTAACGGCTGACTTCTGTGACGCTAAAATCATGGATATCGAGCTCGAAGGCCTCCGCCAGTTCTCGCCAGGTATGGTACTCGCGACCATCAACACTCACATGATGTGGGTCGTCCGTCGCGCGCTGAATTTCACTTTCGCTAATTTCATTGATGGCAGCCAGTAGCGCATCAACGTTTACCCCTTGCGGGCCAATCGACGTTTTCATCATCATCACCTTTTATCCCACTCCCGGTTTAAGTATACATCCTCAAAATGATATTGTTCATTTTTTGAGCAATTAAGGGCGAGTGATGGAATATCATGCAGTTACGCCCATGGGCGCTGTCAGCCGGTGATTTTTGTTCTACACTGGGCTAAACCAATCAGGAGATGACGTTTATGCAAGTTAACGATCGTGTGTCGGTGAAGACAGATGGGGGGCCGCGTCGCTCCGGTGTCGTTTTGGCGATAGAACAGTTTAGCGAAGGGACGATGTATCTGGTGGCGCTTGAAGATTATCCACTGGGGATCTGGTTCTTTAATGAACTTGGTCATCCGGATGGGATCTTCGTTGAACAAAGCGAATGATGTTAGACATCTGGCGGTAGACATACCGCCAGGTTCCCTGTCTCCATCGTCCTAACGCATATTCACAAAGATGCCGGAAGTGACGTTCTCTGCCAGGCGAACAACATGATAGATAACCTGCTTGTTATGCGTTTTTATTTTCTTTTTAATATTACCCTTATGTGACGATACGGTTTTAGCTTTAATATTCATCTGATCTGAAATCTGAATCGTCCCCTGACCGGACATCCACATTTTCAGCATACTTGATTCCGTTCGACTTAATGACAAAGTAGGCATATCAGTTTGCTTTACTTCCGTCGTTTCTTTTTTCAGATAATTCCCCAGAATGCTATCTAATGTTTCTGGTTTTATTGATTTAGAACTAATTAACAGATTACTCCGAACCATCAAATATTCATCGAAATGAATATTGGCGATTGCCATAAAAACAATGAACAGCGTTCTGGGATGCTGATTAATGATCTGCTTGATATCCAGACTACTCTGCACATCGTGAATGAAGCAGTCCTCATTAATAAACACGACAGAGGGAAGGCGGTTGGCACAGCTTTCCGCAAGCCCGTCTACGCTATCAACATTGTCGATGTCTCGCTTCTTGACGCCCCGGCTGGCTAGATATCCCGTTAACCCTAGCCGCGTGTAACTGCATAGATCCATAATAATCGTTGACATGGCATACCCTCACTCGATGCGTAACGATAATTAACCCATTACCCTTGAACTTCATCGTTGTAAAAAAAAGCTAAATAGAAAAATAGGAAATGAAGATGATTAGGCGGCATCAACTATCCCGTAAAGTTACGTATAATTTGCCAGGAATCATCTTAAAGTAAAGTAAATGTTGTGTTATGTGAATAACCTAAAAACAAATAACCCGCGCCAGCGATATGCTGGTAGATGTTTTTGGAATTCTATTTTAGGAATTTCCTCATAATAACCCGGGAGGTACTATGGAGAATTTATGCGTGGCAACTCACTGATAATATCTGCTAATAGATCAAATATCTCACTAAATAAATGTTCGCAGAAAGGTGCAATCAGTGGCATTAATGCTGCCATCAGTAGAATACCGACGGTGAGGGTAATAGGGAAACCAATCACGAATATCGATAGCTGCGGCGTCATGCGATTAAGCATACCCAGCGCCAGGTTAACGGTCAGCAATAAGGTGATGATGGGCAGGGCGAGCATCAAGCCGTTAAGGAAGATCATCCCTCCGGCACGCGTGAGCGCCAGGAACGCGTTACTGTTGATAGGCTCGCCACCAATAGGCAAGGTGTGAAAGGTGTCAACCAGCAGTGAAATCAGCCAAAGGTGGCCGTTAAAGACCAGGAATAGCAGCAGCGCCAGCATATCCATGATTCGCGCCAGTACTGGCATGTTGAGGTTGCTACCGGGGTCCACAAAAGTGGCGAACGACAATCCCATTTGCAGGCCGATAATCTCGCCGCTGGTTCGCACCGCGGCAAAGGCGAACTGCATTGTAAAACCCAGCGCAATACCGATCAGAATTTGTTGAAGTGCCAACCAAAGGGCGTTTGCCGAAAATAATGGAACCTCAACCACGGGCAGCGAGGGGGCAATCACAATGGTGATGAGCACACCCAACCCGAGTTTCACTCGCTTTGGTACCGACTTTTCGCTGAGGATGGGAGCGGTAGTAATCAGCGCCAGCACGCGCAGTAGCGGCCAGAAGTAGAGGCTTATCCAGGCGATCCACTGGTCGCTGGTCACGTGCATCATGGCGGCTTAACCGATGATATAGGGAAGGTTGCTGAACAGCGTACGCACGTAGTCCAACAGCAGATTCAGCATCCACGGCCCGGCCACAATAATGGCAATAAATACGGCAATAATTTTCGGGATAAATGACAGCGTCATTTCGTTAATCTGCGTGGCGGCCTGCAGAATACTGATAATCAGACCGGTCACCAGCGATACCAACAGCAACGGGGCGGCAAGTGCCAGCGCGACTTTCATCGCTTCGGTGCCCATCATCATGACGGATTCAGGGGTCATGGGTACTCCTTAACTGTAGAAGCTTTGCGCCAGCGAACCGACCAGCAACTGCCAACCGTCTACCAACACAAACAACATTAACTTGAACGGCAGGGCAATCGTCGCGGGCGGCACCATCATCATCCCAAGCGCCATCAATACGCTGGCAATCACCAGGTCGATAATCAGGAACGGAATAAAAATGGTGAAACCAATCTGGAAAGCGGTTTTCAGCTCACTGGTGACGTAAGCGGGAAGCAGAATACGCATGGGTACGGCTTCCGGCCCCTGAATCGGTGCGCTGTTAGCCAGCCGGGCAAAGAGCGCCAGGTCAGCTTCGCGGGTCTGGCGCAGCATAAATTCGCGCAGCGGCTGGGAGCCTTTGTCCAGCGCTTCCTGCATGGTGATTTTGTCTTCGCTGAACGGCTGATAGGCGTCGGTATAAATCTTATCGATAACCGGCGACATAATAAAAAAGGTGAGGAACAGCGCCAGTCCGAGCATGACCTGATTGGGCGGCGCGGATGGTGTGCCGAGCGCGCTACGCAGCAGGCCAAACACAATAATGATGCGGGTAAAGCTGGTCATCATCAGCAGAATTGCCGGGATAAACGTCAATGAAGTGATAAACACCAGCGTCTGAACCGGCAAAGACCAGCTTTGACCGCCATTGGCCAGCGGCTGGCTGATTAAGCCAGGAAGTTCAGCAAATGCTGAAGGCGAGAGCATTAATAGCCCGCCCAGGGCAAGGGAATAGAGACGACGCATTAGGATCTCCCCGGGCGCTTAAGCATATTTTTCATCAGTGATGCAAATTCCGGTACGGCGGCCGGTGACGGCTTAGAATCAACGGGTGCCGGAGGTAAGGTATGCAGCAAAGTGACCTGCTGTGCGGTGACGCCCAATACCAGCCGGGCATCGTCTACGTTCACAATCACCACCCGCTCACGATTGCCCAGTGACGTGCTGGCGCTGACCGCCAGCCCATTAACCGGGCGGTTTTTCATCGCGCCCGGCATCACCCGTTTTACCACCCACGCGGCAGCAAGAATCAGCACAATAATGCCCAACAGCGCACCGCTAACCTGAATCAGCGGCGAAGTTGCTGGTTCATTGGCATGCATGACGTTGGCCGGCGCAGTGGTATGCGCCGGTGCGGTAGAAGAGGTGGGATGCGTTAAGCTGGGCTGTGATTTCATTTTAACGACTCAGGCGGCGCATACGTTCAGATGGCGTAATGATGTCGGTAATACGCACACCGTATTTATCGGCGACGACCACCACTTCACCCTGAGCAATCAGATAACCGTTGATCAGGATATCAAGCGGTTCACCGGCCAGACCGTCCAGCGCCACCACTGAACCTTGCGTCAGGCGCAGCAGTTCTTTGATGGTCATTCGGGTACGTCCTAGCTCCACGGTCAGTTTGACCGGGATATCCATAATCAAGTCGATATCCTGCAATGTCCCGCTGACGTCACCGCCGCCCAGTTGCTGGAATACCGCTTCGGCGGCACTCTTGCTACTGCTGGTTGTTTGTTGCTCGTTTAGCGCTTCAGCCCACAGATCGTCCACGGATCCGCTGTTGTCATCGGGTGGAGTATTCATATCACTCATTTGGGCTGTTCCTCGTTCAGCGAATTCAATATCGGGTTGATCAAATGTTCTACGCGCAGCGCATACTGGCCGTTGACGGTACCGTACTGACTGGTCAGCACAGGTACGCCATCGACGTGAGCAATAATGCGATCGGGCTTGTCAATCGGCAGGACATCACCGGGTTTTAATTTCAGTATTTGGGATAAGCGCAGCGAAATATCGGCAAAGTTGGCCACCAGTTCCAGCTCCGAGTGCTGCACCTGGCGCACCAGATTCTCCCGCCAGTTCTGATCTTCATTGCGTGAGTTTTCCAGCGGTGGATTAACCAGCAGCTCGCGCAGGGGTTCAATCATGCTAAACGGCAGACAGATATTGAATTCGCCGGTCAGGTTACCGATTTCTACATGGAACGGCGTGTTGACCACGATATCGTTTGGCGAGGTGGTGATATTGGTGAATTTCACCTGCATCTCCGAACGCACGTACTCTACTTCCAGCGGATTAATCGCTTTCCATGCGTCGCTATAACCTTCCAGCGCCAGCTTCAACATACGGTTAATCACGCGCTGCTCGGTGTGGGTAAACTCGCGTCCCTCGACTTTCGTCGGAAAACGACCGTCGCCCCCGAACAGGTTGTCCACGGCAATAAACACCAGGCTTGGCGAGAACACCACCAGACCGGTACCGCGCAGCGGTTTCAGGTGAATCAGGTTGAGGTTGGTCGGCACCGGTAGATTGCGGGCAAACTCGTGATAAGGCTGAATGCGAATCGCCCCCACGGTAATGTCCGGGCTACGGCGCAACAGGTTAAACAACCCCATACGGAAGTGGCGCGCAAAACGCTCGTTAATAATCTCCAGCGCTTGTAAACGTTCGCGGACAACCCGGCGCTGGGTATTAGGATCGTAGGGACGAATATCATCTTCGCCCACCGCTCGTGCCAGAGGCTCGCTGGCGTTTTCGCTGTCGCCGTTAAGCAGCGCATCAATTTCGGCCTGAGAAAGAATACTGTCGCCCATAGCGCTATCGCAGAATAAAGGCGGTATACAGAACGTCGGTGATGTCCTGTTTAGGCTGACTGGCAATCAGCGGGGTGCTCAACGTTGCTTTAATATCGGCAGCGAGCTGTTTTTTACCCTCGTCGGTGGCGAGTTTAGCGGCATCCTGACGTGATAACAGCAGCAGCATCCGGCTACGAACTTCTGGCAGGTAATCGTTCAGACGCGCGCGATCGGCTTCACTTTTCATTCGCAGCGTCACGCCAACATAGAGCACGCGGTCGGCATCGCCCAGATTCACGGTAAAGGTGTCGAGCGGGAAAAAGACCGGGGCGGCAGGTGGTGGCGCTTCTTTCGGTGCGGCAGCGGCAGTCTTATTCTCAAATCGCCAATAGCTGTAGCCTGCGGTGGCGCAGGCGGCGAGCGTTACCAGAACCAGAAGCGGGATCCACAGGGAGCGTTTGCTCTTTTTAGTGATTGCGGTGTCAGTCATTTGATGCGGTCTTCCTGTTAGAGCTTATCAGATGATTATCCCGCCTCCCGCTCGGGTCAAAGCGCGGAAAAGACGGGAATAATCATGTTACCTCGGGCGTTTAAGCAAAGATGTCTACCGCATTGTCACCACGAGCGGCGGATTGCAGGGTGACAGGGACGGGCAAAATATCGCTATCGTCATGGTCTTCGGCGTGGCTCACATCAGCGCGCGAAGCGAAGGACTGTTGTGACGACTGCTGCTGTTGCCCGGCAAAACCGTTGCTGCTGATGTTGCTTTGCCCCAGTTGAATCCCGCTCTCTTCAAGCTGGCTACGCAGAACCGGCAGCGCGGCTTCCAGCGCCGCACGGACATGGCTATGCGGTGAAGCCATCTGGATCTGCGCTAAGTTATCCTCAACTTTCAAGGTGATGTGAACCTGGCCTAGTGATTCTGGATGCAGACGCAGTTCAGCCGTTTGCTGACCCTGACGGGTAAACAGCGTGACATGCTGGCTAACATTCTGCTGCCAGTCGGGCGTGCCTAGCTGTGCATGAATATTGGCGGTGGCCGCGGCGACGGAAGTCCCCGCTGGGGTGAGGAACTGGCTGGCAACGGGGGCAAGTGTTGCCGTTGGTGCCGCTGGGCTTGGTGTGCTTTCAGTGTCTGCTTTCTGCGTGGCAACCGCAAAAGCCGGAACCACCGCTGCGGCACGAGCGTCGGTTTGCGCGGCTGAAATTGGCGCGCCTTTGCTCTCCGCTAATCCATCTGCTTTACCGTTGCTACGATTAAGCGAAGCGGTCAGCGTATTGAGCTCATCACCTGATGGTACGGCTGTAGCAGCAACCGCGGTCTGCGGTACGGGCTGTGCCGCAGGCATCACCGGGAGCATTGCCATCAACGCACTCAGGCTTTTCATCTCATCATCACTGAGCTTCGCTTCACCGTCGTCATCTTTAGCATCTTTTACGCTGCCGTTTTCTTTGCTTGCCGCCAGTTCACTTTTCAGGTGAACGGCCAGTGAGCTCAGTAGCGTCTGGGCATCGTCAGGCGTAACGGTATTCAGGGCGGTGTCACTCGTTGTGCGCGTTGCCTCTTGCGACACCAGCCACTCGGTCAGCGATTGTCCCGGGGTTTTGATGTCACGTGGTGTCGCGGTGTCTTCACCGGCTACCAGCTTTGTTTTGACGTCGCTAAGCTCGGCACCTTGCGATAAGGTTTCCGCCAGCAACGCCAGAAAATCCTCAGGGCTGCCAGCGGCTTTTGTCGTGCTGTCGGCGCCAGCAAGTTGGGTGTCGCTGACAACCAGGTTTGGCAGTGTGATCATTCGGGTTTCCTCAAGGTTGCGCGCTGGGCAAACTCATCCATTTTCTTTTGATCGAGGCGGTTTTCCGCCAACAATTCGGCTGACGCCTGTCTTTCCTGGAGCGCCTGCCATGCTTGCAGACGCTGCTTTTTCTCTCGCCAGAAGGTCAGGGCCTGCTCCACTTTTTTATTCCACTGGATGAGCTGTTGGCGGTGCTGGTCAATGGCCTTCTCCAGCGTCTGGATAAACTGCTGATAGTTCTGCCAGCGAAGGCTGGCAATCCCCTGACTCATGTCGTTGTTCAGGTTGTTCTGGTATTCAAGCTGGTAGTCCATCAACATTTTCAGCTGTTCTTCCGCTTGCTGGCAGCCACGCCGCATCTCGCCCAGCGCCAGGGCGGCGTTGTCGACATCGGTTTCTGCCAGTTCTTTCAGCGTTGCTAATGCACCGTGCTGCGCCATGTTTATGATCCTCTTGCTTCACTAAGACGTTGGGAAAATCAATTCCAGATGCTGAATTGACGATTCCCAGTCAGCTTTTTCAAGAATGCCTTGCTGTAAAAATGCTTCCAGCTGTGGCCAGAGCGTAATTGCTTTGTCGAGCATCGGGTCGCTGCCTTTGGCATAGGCGCCGACGCTAATCAGGTCACGGTTACGCTGGAAACTGGAGAGCAGCTGTTTGAAATGACGCACCCGCGCGTAATGTTCTTCCGTGATAAGAGCGGTCATGGCACGACTGATTGAGGCTTCAATATCAATCGCCGGATAATGCCCGGCTTCCGCCAGCCGTCGTGACAGCACAATGTGACCATCAAGGATCGCACGCGCGGAGTCGGCAATCGGGTCCTGCTGGTCATCACCTTCGGTCAGTACGGTATAAAAAGCCGTAATGGAGCCGCCGCCGGTGATGCCGTTACCGGCGCGTTCAACCAGGGCGGGCAGCTTGGCGAATACCGACGGTGGGTAGCCTTTGGTGGCCGGTGGTTCGCCAATGGCCAGCGCGATTTCACGCTGCGCCATGGCATAACGGGTGAGGGAGTCCATAATCAGCAGCACGTGCTGACCCCGGTCGCGGAAATCTTCCGCCACGCGTGTGGCATACGCGGCACCCTGCATACGCAGTAAAGGTGACACGTCGGCGGGGGCTGCAATCACCACCGAACGCGCGCGCCCTTCGGTACCAAGGATGTTCTCGATAAAATCTTTCACTTCGCGGCCACGCTCGCCGATAAGCCCGACCACAATCACATCGGCGCGGGTATAACGCGCCATCATGCCGAGCAGCACGCTCTTACCGACGCCGGAACCGGCAAACAGCCCCATACGTTGACCGCGCCCAACGGTAAGCAGGGCATTGATAGGACGCACGCCGGTATCGAGCACGTGTTCAATCGGCGTTCGTTGCAGCGGGTTAAACGGTTGAGTGATCAGCGCCCCGGTCTCTGTCGTATCCGGCGCGGGAAGGCCATCGAGCGGCTTGCCGCCACCGTCCAGCACGCGGCCGAGCAGCGCTGGGCCGAGCGGTAATTGTTTGCCGCTTTGCAGACCTTCACCGGCAAGATTACGGGCGTAAACGCGCGCACCGGGTAAGATCCCTTCGACCTCTTCCAGCGGCATTAAAAACAGACGGTGACCGTTAAAACCGACCACTTCGCTTTCTACTTCCTGCATTTCTGTACCCTGCTGGCGTTCAATAATGCAGGTTGCTCCCAGCGGAAGTTGCAGGCCGGTGGCTTCCAGCACCAGACCTGTCGCGCGGATCAAGCGACCGTAACGACGCACCGCAGGAAGTTGTGCGATGCGCGCCTCAAAGTTATCCAGCGTATTTAACCAGCGGGTCAGACGGACGGTCATCAGCAGGCTCCCGGAGCCGCCAGGCGGCACAGTTCCTGCCAGCGAGTGGCAACACTGGCATCAAGGTCGCCTTCATCAGCGGAGACTTTACAGCCGCCAGGATGCAAAGTCGGGTCGCCGCGCAGCCGCCAGCCGTGCAGGTCGAGAGTCGCGCCGAGCATTTCTTCAACCCGTGGCAGATCTTCCGGGCTCACGCGCAGCTGAGGTTTGCCGGTAAACATCGGCTCCTGCTGTAATAGTGTCTGGATCTGTTTGATCAGCGCGCTGTTATCTACCCCAGTAACCTGACCGACAATTTGCCGCGCTGCTTCCAGCGCCATCTGCACTAAGCGTGACGCGATGACGCTGTCCAGCGTATCCAGCGTATGCTGGAATTCACTCGCCAACTGCTGCATACGAGCATGAATGGGTGCTTGCTCTTGCTTCGCTTGCGCCAAGCCTTGTTCAAGCCCTTGCGCCAGGCCTTCCTGATAACCCTGTTGTTGCCCAGCAGCGTGACCTTCACGCAGCCCGGCTTGATAGCCCTGTTCGTGGGCCTGAATTTGCAACTGTGCCAGCTGTTGTTGTTGCAGCTGTTCAGCGGAAATTTCTTCGGCCATTTCGTCGAGTGGGTCGACGGCGATCGGGGCGAACTCGGGCACGGATGGCGGTGCGAGATCGTCAGGCTGCCAGACTTTCCACGGTGTGGTATCAGACATAGGTGTCGTCTCCGCTGCCAATCACCATCTCGCCGGTTTCGGCCAGTCGGCGCACAATAAGCAGAATCGCTTTCTGTTCGTTTTCCACCTGAGACAGACGCACCGGGCCACGGTTGGCCAGATCGTCTCTGAGAATGTCGGCTGCACGTTGGGACATATTGCGCAGGAACTTCTCGCGAAGCGGTGGCTCGGAACCTTTGAGTGCGATAAGCAGCGATTCGGAGTCCACTTCCTGCAACAGACGCTGGATACTGCGATCGTCGACTTCGACCAGGTTCTCGAACAGGAACATCTCGTCGATAATTTTCTGTGCCAGATCGCCATCGAACTCGCGAACGGCTGAGATAACCGCTTCCTCCTGCTGTGTTTTCATCAGGTTGATGATTTCGGCCGCCGTTCTCACGCCGCCCATTTTGCTGCGCTTGAGGTTCTGACCGTCGAGCAGGTTGTTCAGCACTTCGGTCAGCTCCGCCAGTGCGGCTGGCTGTACACCGCCGAAGGTGGCGATACGCAGCATCACATCGTGACGCAGACGTTCATCGAACAGCGCCAGAATATCGGCCGCCTGACCCCGTTTAAGGTGCACAAGGATGGTGGCGATAATCTGCGGATGCTCGTCGCGAATGATATCGGCCGCGCTCTGCGGTTCCATAAAGTTGAGTGTTTCGATACCGCTGGTGGTTTCGCGGGTTTCGAGAATATCTTCCAGTAGGCTGGAAGCACGTTCTTCACCCAACGCTTTGACCAACACTGAACGCAGGTATTCGTTGGCGTTGACGCTCAGCGCCGCGAACTGTTCGGCCTCAATTTCAAACTCAGCCAGTACATCGGTGAGCTGTTTATTGGAGATTTGCTTCACGCCTGCCATGGCGGTACTGAGCTGCTGGACTTCGCGCGTGCTGAGGTGCTTGAACACCTCGGCGGCGCGATCTTCGCCAATCGTCATCAGCAAAATGACGCTTTTATCGATCCCGGAAAGATTACTCATGGTCGTTATTCATCCATTGGCGAATGACCAGCGCCACCACGCGCGGATCGTTATCAGACATCTCACGAATGCGCTGGCTCATCACCTCAGCACCCAGGCGCTGGTTGGCACGGCGCTGCTGCGTCTGCTCATCTTTGCTCAGACGAACCTCAACGGCTTCCTGAATTTCTTGTTGTGCTTTGTTCTGCTCAACGGCGGCCTGTGCAATTTGCTCACGACGTTGTAGCTGCGGTTTAACCGCTTTACGCCACAGCAGCCATGCCACGATAAGCACCAGCAACCAGCGTCCGGCAGACATCAACTGATCGATAAAGGTCTGCTGTTTCCAGAACGGCAGTTCGCCACCGGTTTCTTCGGTATCGTTAAACGGTGAATTGACCACGTTCAGCGTATCGCCACGGGGGGTGGAGAAGCCCATTGCTTCGCGGGTCAAATCCTCAATTTGCTTCATCTGATCGTTGGTCAACGGCAGCGGTTTGCCGGTCGGCAGATTGCGGTAATTGACCACGACGGCCACCGAAAGACGCTGGACATCGCCGACGTTCTTTTTGGTGTGCATGATGGTGCGGTCAACTTCAAAGTTGCTGGTTTCACTGCGCTGGCTGTTATGAGGGCCATTGGTGGTTGTGGTACGCGATGCACCGTTCTGCGCATTCTGACCATTGGCGGCCTGGTTTGCAGGCTGGTTGGCAATCGGGGCCGATGGTGCCGGAGCCGGGGTATTAGACAGGGCGCCCGGAACGCCGCCCGGATACGGGCTGCCGCTTTGATCGCTTTCACTCACCTGACGAGAACGAAGCGCCGCCTGGCTGGCGTCGCCGTTTGGCCGGTACTGTTCGTCGGTTTGTTCTTTGTTGTCAAAGTTCACCTGTGCGGTGACCTGTGCATGTACATTGCCGTTGCCAACAATCGGCCCAAGAATCGCTTCAATGCGGCGTTGTACGCGGCCTTCAACATCGGCGGTATATTTGAGCTGTGCGTCATTGAGGTCGCGCGCGCTGGTGTTGGATTGGGTCAGTAAATGCCCGCCCTGATCGACGAGCGTAACGTTACCCGGCGGTAAGCCTGCAACGGCGCTGGAGACCAGGTGAACGACCGCAGAGATTTGCCCTTCATCGAGCGCACGGCCCGGTTCGAGGTTAACGGTAATCGAGGCGGAAGGGGATTTTTGCTCGCGCACGAACAGCGACGGTTTTGGCATCGCTAAATGCACGCGCGCGCTCTTCACCGGGCCGAGGGTTTCAATGGTGCGCGACAGTTCGCCTTCAAGCGCACGCTGGTAATTCACCTGCTCGCTAAACTGGCTGATGCCAAATTTTTCCTGATCGAGCAGTTCAAACCCGACGCTGCCGCCTTTTGGCAGACCCAGCTGTGCCAGACGCAGGCGCAGTTCATGCACTTTATCCGCCGGAACTTCCAGCGCGCCGCCGTTATCGGCAAAACGATAGGGGACATTCATCTGGGTCAGTTGGCTAACGATAGCGCCGCCATCCTGGTCAGACAGGTTGCTAAACAGCGTGCGGTAGTCCGGGGCTTTTGCCCACAGCACCATCGCCACGAGAATCGCTACCGCAGCAGCGCTCGCCACCATCAGCGGAATTTTTGGATTAGCGCGCAGGCGATTGACCCATTCCTGGGTTTTATTTTGTGGTGTAGCCGTAGCACTGGCGCTCATTGCGCACCTCGTTGATCCTGATCAATGGCGTTAAACGTGAACGAAAACAAAGCAGACTCCCAGGTCAGAACACATAAAGACAGCCATGCCATTATTTGACGCTTTGCAATTTTTGATGGGCCAAATAACCCATTTTTATAGCGCTATTTAACGCCTTTATCTTATTGACAAACTGGTAAGCTCGTTCACAGGTTAAAATCAATCTGGGAGTCAAGATGGCAATTCAGGGTATTGAAGGCGTCCTGTCACAGCTGCAGGCAACAGCGTCGATGGCACGAAATCAAAGCGTCGATACGCAGCCAACCATCAGTTTTGCCGGGCAACTGCACGCCGCGCTCGACCGCGTGAGCGAAACGCAAACCAGTGCCAGAACGCAAGCGGAGAAGTTCTCGCTGGGCGAGCCGGGCATTGCGCTAAATGATGTGATGACCGATTTGCAAAAAGCGTCGGTGTCGTTGCAGATGGGGATTCAGGTGCGTAATAAGCTGGTGAGTGCTTATCAGGAAGTGATGGGCATGCAGGTCTAGGTTGACGTGGGTGGCGAGGTTTCGCCACCGCGATGCTTAAAAATAAGTATCATGACAAGTGATTCCTTCTACAACGCTCTGTTCTCTCTTCCTGTTTATAGCGGGCGGTTTTGCCCTTTAACCCCGTGCGAACGGTGATTGCCGGGTGTAAACTGCCCACCGAATTTATCCGTTCTATAAACAGGGGTCTTTGAAATGCCATTATCCTTATGGGATAACTTTTGTGCGGGTTTAAATGTTGCGCGCAATGCCGTGCCTCTTTTTGAAACCGATGAGAACAGGGCCGTATCGGTAAAATTACGCGGTAAAGCTGGCATTCCCATTCTCAAGCGCTCAGCCCAAATGGATGCATTGATTCTGCAACAAACGGATCAACTACATAGTGGTTTTCTTGAACAAGACAATCGATATGATGGATTGATTTATATGATGTTCTATCTCCGTGGCGGTAAAGTTGTTCCCCTCTATATTGGCAAGACGGAATCGAAAGGTACTCGTAATCCTGTGTCCGCCAACATAAAAGATTTGCATATTGATACCGGCAAATTTGCGCGCTGGGGGGATAATTATGCCTACCATATTGGTGATCTCAGCGCCGTTGTCCTTCCCGGACATTTACCTGTGAAACAGACAATTAAATATCAGCGATGGGCCGAGGCCTTGTTTGCAAGCTATCCGACAGCGACGCCGGTACTCAAAGAACCAGTCTATTTTTGGTGTCATGCATGGGATAAATCGACCACCGGTATTTGGGCGCAATTCGGTGCGACTCGACTCACGTTTCTTGAGTATCTCATGATTGGTGTTGCCAGTGCGGCATTCCCGTGTTTGCTCAATTTCGAAGGTCGTAACCGTGCGCAATAAAGCAGCGATTCAATTCAGTCAATTACCGTGAAACGCCGACGGGTTTAACGCTATAATGTTTCTGTTTTTTTCTCCCGAAACAGGACGAATAATGAAAAAATTAGCCATTGTAGTGGCGCTGTTGACGCTGGCGGGTTGTGCGCGGATTGAGGATTATTCAGCCGTGGTGAAAACGCCGGCACCGGCAGGATTGGCGGGTTACTGGCAGACCATGGGGCCGCAGAGTGCATTAATTAGCCCGGAAGCGATGGGGAGCCTTATCGTGACGGCAGATGGCGACACGCTGGATTGTCGTCAGTGGCAACGCGTGATTGCGCTGCCGGGTAAATTGACCCTGCGCGATGACGATCTCTATAACGTGACGCGGAAACTGGATGTGTATGCGGTCGAACGTGATGGCAACACCTTAGAGTACGACGGAATGACGTTGCAGCGTGTGGAGCGTCCAACCGTCGAGTGTGCGGCAGCGCTGGCCAAAACGCCATTAGCCTCGGCATTGCCTTAAGAATAATGCTGCTCCGGCGTCGAGAGACCCGGAGCGCAGCGTGTCAGTGGTTGCTGTCAACATTATCTTGCGGAACCAGTACGTAGCCACCCTGGTTGCCATAAGTGGTCATAACCGTTTTTTGTATCGACGATTGGCCGACCAGTTTTGCCAGTTCGTCCATACGCGCCTGCAGCAGACGTTTCACCTGACTTTCATTATCCAACACGGTGCGCAAAAGCGGACGGAGCTGTTCCTGAAGCGGATCGCTGGGCTGGCTGTCCTGGGTTAATTGAGCAATATTCTGCACCGCATTAACGTAGTCCATCTCACTGGCAATCAGTTCGTCCCACAATCCATCCGTGGCAAGTCGCAGCATCATATTGCTTTTTTCAACCAGCTTTTGGTACGAGAGATAAAGGTGCGGTGCGTGGCTCATTAGACGGCGTCCTGAATCAAATTAGGCGTAAGTAAAGATTCCTTCCAGGCATCGGCGATATTGCGCATCAGGCCTTCGACCTCTTCCACGGCGCGGGTATCGTTGTGCAGATTAGCCTGCAGAAGGCGTCTGACCATATAGGCGTAGAGCGCTAACAGGTTTTTCGTTAGCTCGTCGCGGCTGTCTTCATCAAGGCCAATCTTCAGGCCGTTTTCGATGATATTGATGGCTTTTGACAGAGAAGTACCTTTCCCCTGTAAATTACCGTCCTGCATAAACAGGCGGGCGCGAATCAGCGCGCTGAGCGCACCATCGAACAGCATGGTGACCAGCTGTTGCTGGCTGGCGCTCATCACCGCGCTTTCTACTCCAATCTGTGCGTAGGCCTGCGTACCTTTTGCCCCGTACATACCGTCTCTCCCGATATTGATGATTATTTAGAACTGCTGGTGGATTCGAACTGCTGCGTTAAGTAGCTGCTGGTGTTATTTAACGAAGACATCAGAACATCCAACTGAGTAAATTGTGCTTTATAGCGCGCGACCTTTTGATCGATAAGATCGCTGGCGGTGTTGTAATCTTTAGTGAGTTTATTCAGCGTCTTGCTGACGCCATCTTTGGCGGCCTGAATGATCCCAGTGGTGGAAAGCCAACTGGTCAGGTTGCTGCCGATAGCTGTGGTGATGCCGGTTTTTTTGCCGTCGCCGACGATAAGCGTGCCGACGCCTGCTGAATCTTTTTTAAGTGCTTCGGTGAGTTTTTTATCATCAAGCTCAAGCTTTCCGGTGCTTGGATCGGTGGTCACACCAATCTGCGCCAGGGTTTTGTAAGATGATGTACTCAGGGTATTGCTCAGCACACTTTTTAGCTGGGTCTGGATAGTACGCAGCGTAGAGTCGCCAATCAGCGCGCCGTTACTGGTATCCTGGGCATCAGCACCGGGATCGACAGAGGTATATTTGGTCAGCGTACCAAAGGTATCCTGCAAGGCGTTATAGGCGGTAACCCACGCTTTAACCGCATCTTGTGCTTTGGTATTGTCCTGGGTGATGGTCAGCGTTTGATTGCCGCTGGTAACGTCGTTCAGGTTTAGCGTAATGTCCTCCAGCGCGTCGCTGATGGTATTACTGCTGTTTTCAATGGCGACGTTGTTAACGGTCAGCTTGGCATTTTGTGCGTTAACACTTTCCTTCATGCCACCGCTGGTGCCGTCGTAACCCATAAAGCTTTTCAGTGTATCGTCACCGCTAATGCTTAGGGTCATGCCGTTATCTTTACCTGTGTCATTGGAGGTAATCGACAGGCGATATTCACCGTTCCCCACGTTAATCACACTGGCACTGACGCCGGCCTTTGCATTGTTGATGGCATCGCGGATACCGGTCAGCGACGAGTTAGCCGCGCTGATATCAATCGTGACCGCTTTCTTATCACCGCCTTGTTGAATCGTCAGGACGCTGTCACCGGTTGCAATCGCTGCTTTGCTATCTTTCTGCGTGGTGTTAGAGGTCAGGGTTTGCGCCTGCGCCAATTGGGTGACACTGATTGTGTATTTACCGGCAATCGCGTTACCGGTGGTGGTGGCGCTAAATGCGGTGCTGCTGCTGGTCGTTGAGGTTGCGGTAAACAAGTCGGCTTTCGACAACGCGGTATTGGCGGTCTGGAAAGCTTCCAGCGCGCTTTTCATGGTGCCATAGCCACTGAGTTTGGCCGTATAAGATGACTGTTGTTTTGTAATAGGTGTCAGCGTGGCTTTTTCTGCCGCAGTCAGGCTATCCAGAATATCGCCAAGCTTCAGGCCCGATCCTATTCCCAGTGAAGAAATGCTTGCCATTTTTAATCCTTAGTATGTCGACACGTAAAATGAATATCTGGGTTATCGGCCTGAATACGTCAAAGTTTACGCTTATTGCGTTTTTTTTAATGGCAGGAATAAGGGGGATAGAAAAGAGTATTTCGGCGGCTAAAAAAAATCGGGATTACGAAAAAAAATTCTAAAGGTTGTTTTGCAGCAGACGATAACACCTTTGACGGCGATTGAGCCGACGGGTGAAAACCCAATACGTAATCAACGACTTGAAATATAGGATAACGAATCATGGCACAAGTCATTAATACCAACAGCCTCTCGCTGATCACTCAGAACAACATCAACAAGAACCAGTCTGCTCTGTCCAGTTCTATCGAGCGTCTGTCTTCTGGCTTGCGTATCAACAGCGCGAAGGATGACGCTGCGGGTCAGGCGATTGCTAACCGTTTCACCTCTAACATTAAAGGCCTGACTCAGGCAGCACGTAACGCCAACGACGGTATCTCCGTGGCACAGACCACTGAAGGCGCACTGTCTGAAATCAACAACAACTTACAGCGTGTGCGTGAATTGACCGTTCAGGCTACTACCGGTACGAACTCTAAGTCTGACCTGTCTTCAATCCAGGACGAAATTAAATCTCGCCTGGACGAAATTGACCGTGTGTCTGGTCAGACTCAGTTCAACGGCGTGAATGTTCTGGCTAAAGATGGCTCCATGAAAATTCAGGTTGGCGCAAATGACGGCCAGACCATCACTATCGATCTGAAACAAATTGATTCATCTACGCTGAAACTGAAGGACTTCAGTGTTGCTGACCAGGCTGCAACCACTTTATCTACAACTAAAGCAACATCTATCGGTGGTACTACCGTTGATGCCCCTGTGTCCTTTATCGACGACGGTGGTGCTGCAACAACAGGTCTTGAGCTGTATTCTGATGGCGGCGGTAATTACGCAGTTAAAAAAGGGACAGATTTCTTTACTGCTAGTGCTTATGATGCCGCAACGGGTAAGGCTACTTTTGATAGCACCGATACAGCATTGGCAACTGGGCCTGCAGCTGCATTTACAACTCAGGTCAGCACGTTCAGCAGCACTACTGGTGGCACTACCTTAAAAGGGGAAGATGCATATGAAGCCCAGGATGCTGATGGTAAAGGAACTGGTGTCTATTACGTAAAAGATGGTGCTGATACCTATGAAGCCGAAATTGCTACTGATGGTACGGTAACAAAAGGTGAGAAAGCGGATTTGTCTGCGAAAACAAAAACAGATAACCCGCTGGCAACCCTGGACGATGCCATTGCTCAGGTCGACAAATTCCGTTCTTCCCTGGGTGCCGTGCAAAACCGTCTGGATTCCGCAGTCACCAACCTGAACAACACCACCACCAACCTGTCTGAAGCGCAGTCCCGTATTCAGGACGCCGACTATGCGACAGAAGTGTCGAACATGTCTAAAGCGCAGATCATCCAGCAGGCCGGTAACTCCGTGTTGGCAAAAGCTAACCAGGTTCCACAGCAGGTTCTGTCTCTGCTGCAGGGTTAATCTCCCGCAACCTGACCAACCCCGCCTCGGCGGGGTTTTTTGATCCCTGAATTTCACTTACTCTTCAAATAAACCCCTCTTTTCCCCATTGTTCCATCGATTAAAACGCCTGTAGAAACGGATAATTGTGCCGATAACTCATATTAATGCAGGGCTGTTTATCGTGAATTCAATGTATACCGCTGAAGGTGTAATGGATAAACACTCGCTTTGGCAACGCTATGTGCCGCTAGTGCGTCACGAAGCGCTGCGCCTTCAGGTGCGTTTGCCAGCGAGCGTGGAACTGGACGATCTGCTCCAGGCGGGCGGTATCGGCTTATTGAATGCTGTTGAACGCTATGACGCTCTGCAGGGAACGGCATTTACAACTTACGCAGTGCAACGCATCCGTGGGGCGATGCTGGACGAACTACGCAGCCGAGACTGGGTGCCGCGTAGCGTTCGGCGGAACGCGCGTGAAGTTGCGCAAACGCTGGGTCAACTTGAGCAAGAGCTGGGACGAAACGCGACGGAAACTGAAGTCGCGCAGCGATTGGGAATCGCGATTGAGGAATACCGTCAGGTGTTGCTGGATACTAACAATAGTCAGCTTTTCTCCTACGATGAGTGGCGGGAAGAGTACGGCGACAGTATTGAGCTGGTGACGGAAGAGAATCAACACGAAAACCCATTACATCAACTGCTAGAAGGTTCTTTACGCGAACGCGTGATGGAGGCGATTGATGCCTTACCGGAACGTGAAAAGTTGGTGTTAACCCTCTATTACCAGGAAGAGCTGAATCTCAAAGAGATTGGCGCGGTTCTGGAAGTCGGGGAGTCGCGCGTCAGTCAGCTACACAGCCAGGCGATTAAGCGTCTGCGCATCAAGCTGGGTAAGTTGTAGGTTGGAATAACATATTGTTGGACCAAAAATGCCGCATTATGCAATGAAAACCCGGAGTTATCATGATGATGCAGGTAAAAAGACGGCCATTAAGCCGCTATCTGAAAGACTTCAAACACAGCCAAACGCATTGCGCTCACTGTCATAAACTGCTCGATCGCATCACGCTGGTGCGTCAGGGCGAGATAGTGAATAAAATCGCTATTTCCCGTCTTGATACTCCCATGGATGAAACCGCGTGGCAGCAGGAGCGCAGCGCATGGTCTGCCCTGTGTCGTTTCTGCGGCGACCTGCACTGTAAAGAACAGCGCGCATTCTTCAATATTATCGACTTCAAACAGTATCTCCTCGAAAAGACCGATATGAGCACCGGTACCGTACGTGAATACGTGGTGCGGTTACGGCGATTGGGCAATCATCTCAATGAGCATCAGGTACCGCAGGACTTGCTGCTTGAACGCCATGCCGAGGAACAGCTTGAGCCATGGCTGCCGCAAATCAGCACCAACAATTATCGTATCGCGCTGCGTAAATACCTGCGCTTTCATCGCCAGCATGCAGGTCGTGAAGAACAAAACTTCGCGGACTGTGAAACCTCTGATATATATTAAATTGGAATATGATGGATCTGTTGGTTGTTTGTCATTGATGGCGAACGGTTTACACTACCAAAAAAGTGATGCTTTTCGGGGGCATAATGAAGCTGAAGTTTCTGGGTCGTCAGGCGTTGATGGGCGTAATGGCCGTTGCGCTGGTAGCGGGAGCAAGCGTGCAGACGTTTGCTGCTGAGAATTTGTTAAACCAGGTTAAAGAGCGCGGCACGCTGCGTGTCGGGCTGGAAGGCACCTATCCTCCGTTCAGTTTCCAGGGCGAAGATGGCAAGCTGACCGGTTTTGAAGTGGAGTTCGCCAATGAACTGGCAGAGCACCTCGGCGTAAAAGCCGACCTGAAACCGACCAAATGGGACGGAATGCTGGCATCGCTGGATTCTAAGCGTATTGATGTGGTTATCAATCAGGTGACCATTTCACCAGACCGCCAGAAGAAATATGACTTCTCCACGCCGTACACCATCTCCGGTATTCAGGCGCTGGTGAAAAAAGGCAGTGAAGATTCCATCAAAACGGCGGCTGACCTGAAAGGGAAAAAAGTCGGCGTGGGTCTGGGCACCAACTATGAAGAGTGGCTGCGTCAGAACGTTCAGGGTGTGGATATTCGTACTTATGACGATGACCCAACCAAATATCAGGATCTGCGCGTAGGCCGTATCAACGCGATTCTGGTGGATCGTCTGGCCGCGCTGGATCTGGTGAAGAAAACCAACAACACGTTGGCGGTTGCTGGTGAAGCGTTCTCGCGTCAGGAATCCGGCGTTGCGCTGCGTAAAGGCAACGAAGATCTACAAAAAGCCATTGATGGCGCCATTGACGCCATGCATAAAGACGGTAGCCTGAAGGCGCTGTCTGAAAAATGGTTCGGTGCTGACGTTACACAGTAACCGTTCTGATTGAAAAAAGGCGCTGATAGGGCGCCTTTTTTCATTTAAGGCGCATAATAAAAACGAGACCAAGGAGATTTTATGTCACTGCAAAATTTAACCCGTTTTCCGCGCCTGGAATTTATTGGCGCGCCAACGCCGCTGGAGTATCTGCCGCGTTTTTCTGACTATATTGGCCGCGATATTTTTATCAAGCGTGATGACGTCACGCCGCTGGCGATGGGCGGCAACAAGCTGCGTAAGCTGGAATTTTTAGCGGCTGATGCGCTACGAGAAGGCGCTGATACGCTTATCACCGCAGGGGCCATTCAATCTAACCATGTGCGTCAGACCGCGGCGGTAGCTGCGAAGCTGGGTCTGCACTGTGTGGCGCTGCTGGAAAACCCAATGGGGACGAAAGCGGAAAACTACCTCAGCAACGGTAACCGTCTGCTGCTGGATCTGTTTAATGTCCAGATTGAGATGTGCGATGCCTTAAACGATCCCAACGCGCAGCTGGCAGAACTGGCAACGCGGGTGGAAGCGCAGGGCTTTCGTCCTTATGTGATTCCGGTTGGCGGTTCGAATGCACTGGGTGCGTTGGGCTATGTTGAGAGCGCGCTGGAAATTGCTCAGCAGTGTGAAGGTGCAGTCACGCTTTCCTCCGTGGTGGTTGCATCCGGAAGTGCCGGAACGCATGCTGGGCTGGCGGTAGGGCTTGAGCAATTGATGCCTGAAGCCGAGCTGATTGGCGTGACCGTATCGCGTAGCGTGGCCGATCAATTACCTAAAGTGGTGACGCTGCAACAAGAGATTGCCCACAGTCTTGAACTGACTGCGAAAGCCGGGATTACGCTGTGGGACGACTATTTCGCCCCAGGATACGGCATTCCTAATGACGACGGGATGGAAGCGGTAAAATTGCTGGCTCGTCTGGAAGGGATCTTGCTTGATCCGGTCTATACCGGTAAAGCGATGGCGGGACTTATTGATGGTATCAGCCAGAAACGCTTTAAGGATGAAGGCCCGATCCTGTTTATTCATACCGGCGGCGCGCCTGCGCTGTTCGCTTATCATCCTCACATTTAAATAGAACGCGCTCATGCAAGAAAGTATTCAACTCGTTTTCGATTCCGCACCATATCTGCTTAAAGGTGCTGTTTTTACGCTCCAGCTCAGTATTGGCGGGATGTTCTTTGGTCTGATTCTGGGCTTTATTCTCGCGCTGATGCGCCTGTCTACCATCGCGCCTGTGCGCTGGCTGGCACGTTGCTATATCTCAATCTTTCGCGGTACACCGCTGATTGCGCAGCTGTTTATGATCTATTACGGTCTGCCGCAGTTTGGCATCGAACTGGATCCCATTCCATCGGCGATGATTGGTCTGTCATTAAACACCGCGGCCTATGCGGCGGAAACGCTGCGTGCGGCGATCTCGTCGATTGATAAAGGGCAGTGGGAAGCCGCTGCCAGCATTGGCATGACGCCGTGGCAAACGCTCCGTCGAGCCATTTTGCCGCAAGCGGGAAGGGTGGCGTTGCCGCCACTGTCGAACAGTTTTATTAGTCTGGTGAAGGACACTTCGCTTGCAGCAACCATTCAGGTCCCTGAGCTGTTTCGTCAGGCACAGCTTATCACCTCACGTACGCTTGAAGTGTTCACCATGTACCTTGCCGCCTCGCTGATTTATTGGGTGATGGCAACGGTGCTGTCAGCGTTGCAGAACTATTTTGAAAATCAGCTTAACCGCCAGGAGCGAGACCCGAAATGAGTGCAATTGAAGTCAAAAACCTGGTGAAGGAATTTCATGGACAGACGGTACTGCACGGTATCGATCTGGAGGTGGAAGAAGGCGAAGTGGTAGCGATAATTGGGCCAAGCGGCTCAGGTAAAACCACGCTGCTGCGCAGTATCAATCTGTTGGAACAGCCGGAAAGCGGCACCATACGGGTTGGGGATATCACCATTGACGCGGCGCGTCCAATCAGCCAGCAAAAGGGGCTTATCCGCCGTCTTCGTCAGCACGTGGGTTTTGTTTTTCAAAGCTTCAATCTGTTTCCCCACCGTACGGTGATGGAAAACATTATTGAAGGTCCGGTGATTGTGAAAGGGGAAGATAAACCCGGCGCGATTGCGCGGGCGCGGGAGTTACTTGCCAAGGTTGGATTAACCGGTAAAGAGGAAAGCTTTCCTCGTCGCTTGTCCGGCGGTCAGCAGCAACGCGTGGCGATTGCTCGTGCGCTTGCGATGCGCCCGGATGTGATCTTGTTTGATGAGCCGACATCAGCCCTTGACCCTGAACTGGTGGGCGAAGTGCTGAATACGATTCGCGCGCTGGCGGAAGAAAAACGCACGATGGTGATTGTGACTCATGAAATGAGTTTCGCGCGCGATGTTGCGGACCGGGCAATTTTTATGGATCAGGGACGTATTGTGGAGCAGGGTGATGCAAAAGCGTTGTTTGCTAATCCACAGCAAGCGCGTACACGGCAGTTCCTCGAAAAATTCCTCATGCAATAGCACAAAGCTCTGCTCCTGTGGGTGCAACAGGAGCAGAGGCTAATGACTTATTTCACGCCGTAAATGATGACATGGCGTGAAGCCGGTGCTTTAGATAAAAAGTTTTACTTAAGGATGCCTTATTAATAGGTAGGTTTAATGTCGTCTGCAGAAAGCAAAATACGGTTGGAGACCGGTGTGTAGGGCCTTTAGTTACCAAAACAGAGCAAATGGGAATTATTTTCATGAAGCGTGATATTTTATACATATAAATAAGATTTATGTGTTAGTTTTCTGTATTCATAAAAATAATTGTTAATCAGGGGGTTTCTCGTTTGTGATGAGAGACGATGATTTTTTCAGTTGGCGGCGGGAAATGCTGCATCTTTTTCAAGCAGCCTCGGAAAGCGAACAGATTTACACGCTACTGCAGCAGCAAACAGAAAATCTGCAATATGATTTCTTCGCTTTGTGCGTCCGTCATCCAGTGCCTTTCACACGTCCTAAAATCTCGGCGTATAGCACCTACCCAGAAGCCTGGATGTCGCAGTATAAGTCAGCAAACTATATGGCTATCGATCCTGTACTTAAACCCGATAATTTTTCACTGGGTTTTTTACGCTGGGATGATGAACTGTTTCGTGATGCACCGGAACTGTGGGAGGCCGCCCGCGACCACGGTCTGCAAACCGGTGCGACTCAGTGTTTGATGTTGGCAAATCATGCTCATGGTTTCCTGTCAATTTCGCGTATGCGCACGACACATAATCCGCACGCGGAGGATGTCATTGCATTACGTTTACAGGTTCTGTTAGAGGGAAGTCTGCTGGCGTTATTACGTCTGGAAGATGAGATGGTGATGCCGCGGGAAATGAAATTCAGCAAACGGGAATTAGAGATCCTGAAATGGACGGCGGAAGGAAAAACATCCGCAGAAATTTCAATAATTCTGTCTATTTCCGAAAATACGGTGAATTTCCATCAGAAAAACATGCAGAAGAAATTCGATGCGCCCAATAAAACGCAGATAGCCTGCTATGCGGCGGCGATTGGTGTGATCTGATCTGTATTGATGTTCTGCGTGCCAGACCGCAAATCGGCTGTCAGCAACGATGCTGACAGCCGATTTATTATTACTGGCGGTAAGCTTGTTTAATTTGCTTAACGGTGCTGGAAAATACGGCAGCCTGAGCGTCATCTTCTAACTGCGCAATTTGCTTTTCCATCTTAATAATCACACGACCTGCGTCTGCCTGGCCCATGGCTTGCAGCATCAGGGTCAGCAGTGACTTCAGGCAGGAGACTTCCTGTGCCAGGTTTTGATTATTTTCAGCGGTGGAAAAATCAGGTGTGCTCATTTATAGCCTCGTACGATTTCTGCGCAATATGCGCAATGCGGATTGTGAAAGCGGCGCAGTATACCACAAGGTGGGGGAAAAAAAGGAGTGCCTGTTTTTTGCGCGCTACCCGACTTGCTATTCGTTATTATTTAACGATGCAAACACAGAGAGTTAGCCGCGAAATGTTTAATTACGGTTCTTACTGCGTTAATTATTGTTACATATTCTAAGTCCTATTTATCAAATATACGACAAAGGGCGTGTATAACCAGATTATGTCCGTATACGGACTAATCCTTATCTTATGCATCCTACTGTTTTTTAGTGATTTCCAGTAGTTGTACACCTTTATTTCCAAAAACGAGATCGAAATCGAGGCTCTGGCATTTTTAGACTTTCACAGTTGATATAAAACCCGGTAGTATGGGGAAATTAAGATGTAGTAGCGTTATCCCTATTCTGGAGATTATTCCTTTGATCAACGTTCTTCTTGTTGATGACCATGAACTGGTGCGCGCAGGGATACGACGCATTCTCGAAGATATAAAAGGTATTAGAGTCACAGGCGAAGCTAACTGTGGAGAAGATGCGGTAAAATGGTGCCGTGCTAACCCGGTTGATGTTGTGCTCATGGATATGAACATGCCTGGAATCGGTGGTCTCGAAGCAACACGTAAAATTGCGCGTTCAGCGGTTGATACCAAAGTCATCATGTTAACCGTGCATACGGAAAACCCACTTCCAGCAAAAGTGATGCAAGCTGGCGCTGCGGGTTATCTGAGCAAAGGCGCTGCGCCACAAGAGGTGGTAAACGCCATTCGCTCAGTATTCTCCGGTCAGCGCTATATTGCTTCAGATATTGCTCAACAGATGGCGCTGAGCCAGATTGAACCGGAAAAGACAGAATCCCCATTCTCCAGTTTGTCTGAACGTGAATTGCAGATTATGCTGATGATCACTAAAGGTCAGAAGGTGAATGAGATTTCAGAACAGTTGAGTCTGAGTCCTAAGACGGTGAACAGTTACCGCTATCGTATGTTCAGCAAACTGAATATACACGGTGATGTTGAACTGACTCACCTGGCAATTCGCCATGGCCTGTGCAATGCGGAGTCGTTAGCAAGTCAGTGAGTGATGTTTTTGATTCGAAAGCCTTTCTGAACACTGTAACCAGCCAGCCCGGCGTTTATCGTATGTATGACGCCGGCGGTACGGTTATTTATGTTGGCAAAGCTAAAGACCTGAAGAAACGCCTTTCCAGCTATTTTCGCGCTAATGTTGCTTCCCGCAAAACGGAAGCGCTTGTCGCGCAAATCGCGCAGATTGATGTCACCGTTACCCATACCGAAACCGAAGCGCTGCTGCTTGAGCACAATTATATCAAGCTGTATCAGCCGCGTTACAACGTGCTGTTGCGTGATGATAAATCGTATCCGTTTATTTTCCTGAGCTCCGATACCCATCCTCGTTTGGCCACCCATCGCGGGGCCAAGCATGCAAAGGGGGAGTATTTCGGGCCCTTCCCAAACGGTTATGCGGTGCGGGAAACGTTGGCACTACTGCAAAAGATTTTCCCCATTCGCCAGTGCGAGAATAGCGTTTATCGCAACCGTTCTCGGCCTTGCCTGCAATATCAAATAGGTCGCTGCCTGGGGCCGTGCGTCTCCGGGCTGGTTAGTGACGACGAATATGCCCAGCAGGTTGAGTACGTACGATTGTTCTTGTCTGGAAAAGACGACCAGGTGTTGACGCAGCTTATCGCCCGGATGGAAAAAGCCAGCCAGTCGTTAGCCTTTGAGGAGGCAGCACGTATTCGCGATCAGATCCAGGCCGTACGCCGTGTGACTGAAAAGCAGTTCGTTTCCAATAACGGCGACGATCTTGATGTTATCGGCGTGGCGTTTGAAGCGGGTATGGCCTGTGTTCACGTCTTGTTTATCCGACAAGGTAAGGTGCTGGGTAGCCGTAGCTACTTCCCTAAGGTGCCGATCGATACGGAACTGGGTGAGGTTGTTGAGACATTTGTGGGGCAGTTCTATTTCCAGGGCAGCCAGATGCGCACGTTGCCAGGGGAGATCCTGCTCGACTTCACGTTAAGTGATAAAACGCTGCTCGCCGACTCTTTATCAGAGATGGCGGGCCGACGTGTTCAGGTTCAGACCCGGCCGCGTGGCGATCGTGCGCGTTATCTGAAACTGGCGCGAACCAATGCGGTGACGGCGTTATCGACCAAACTTTCGCAGCAATCCACCGTTCACCAGCGTTTACGAGCATTGGCCGATGAATTGAAATTACCGGCCATCAAAAGGATGGAGTGCTTCGATATAAGCCATACAATGGGCGAGCAGACCGTCGCATCATGCGTGGTGTTTGATGCCAATGGCCCATTACGTGCCGAATATCGCCGCTACAACATTACTGGCATCACACCCGGTGATGATTACGCTGCGATGAACCAGGTTTTACGCCGACGCTATGGTAAGGCTATCGACGAAAGTAAAATCCCGGATGTGATTTTAATCGATGGCGGAAAAGGGCAGTTAGGACAGGCGAAGACCGTGTTTGCTGAACTTAACGTGCCCTGGGATAAACATCATCCGCTGTTATTGGGTGTCGCAAAAGGCACCGATCGTAAAGCGGGGCTTGAAACGTTGTTCTTTGAGCCGGAAGGTGAGGGCTTTAGCCTGCCGCCAGATTCGCCAGCGCTGCACGTTATTCAGCATATTCGCGACGAATCGCACGATCATGCCATCTCCGGGCATCGTAAGAAACGGGCGAAAGTGAAAAGTACCAGTACGCTTGAGACAATCGAAGGGGTTGGGCCAAAGCGGCGTCAGATGCTGCTTAAGTACATGGGTGGACTGCAAGGATTGCAGCAGGCGACCATCGATGATATTGCTAAAGTACCTGGAATATCGCAGGGTTTAGCAGAAAAGATCTTCTACTCGTTGAAACATTAGGGGCTCTGTAGCAACATAGGGCTAATATTTACTAACAACAGATAGTTACCACGCCATGCAATATAATATCCCTACATTGCTTACGCTTTTCCGCGTCATCCTGATTCCGTTTTTCGTGCTGGCGTTCTACCTTCCCGTTGTCTGGGCGCCGTTTGCCTGCGCGCTGATTTTCTTTATTGCCGCCATAACCGACTGGTTTGACGGTTATCTGGCCCGTCGCTGGAACCAAAGTACCCGTTTTGGTGCGTTCCTTGATCCGGTAGCCGATAAAGTCATGGTGGCCATTGCGATGGTACTGGTCGCTGAACACTATCATACCTGGTGGGTCACGTTGCCCGCTGCCACGATGATTGCTCGTGAGATCATCATCTCCGCACTGCGTGAGTGGATGGCTGAACTGGGTAAGCGCAGCAGCGTTGCCGTCTCATGGATTGGCAAAGTGAAAACGACCGCGCAGATGACCGCGCTGGTGTGGATGCTGTGGCGCCCTAATATGTGGGTGGAGTGGGCCGGTATTGCTCTGTTCCTCGTCGCAGCGGTGCTGACGCTGTGGTCAATGCTGCAATATTTGAATGCGGCACGTGGCGATTTGCTTCAAGAGTGATCGTTTCGGCGTTATTTTCAGCAAACGATACCAAGTTGCGAAAAATACCGTTGACTCACCGCGTCAGATAAGTAGAATGCAACGCATCGAACGGCAGCACTGGTTGCCAGACGATAGCAAAATCAAGTGGTTATCAAATCAACTTGATAATGCGGGAATAGCTCAGTTGGTAGAGCACGACCTTGCCAAGGTCGGGGTCGCGAGTTCGAGTCTCGTTTCCCGCTCCAAATTAAAACATCGGCAGTTGCGGGTGTTAAAGATTTAAAGGCGCGTTAGCAAAGCGGTTATGTAGCGGATTGCAAATCCGTCTAGTCCGGTTCGACTCCGGAACGCGCCTCCAATTTTCCCTGAGCCCGGATGGTGGAATCGGTAGACACAAGGGATTTAAAATCCCTCGGCCATAGGCTGTACGAGTTCAAGTCTCGTTCCGGGTACCATGGGAAATAAACAGAATAATCAAAGCAATAAGCAGTGTCGTGAGACCACCTACGGGTGGTTTTTTTGTGTCTGAAAATCACGTTCCGAAGATGGTTTTCTCAGAACGCATAAAATTCACGTATCCTGACTTTCTATCAAGAACGCCCCTAAGGGCGTGCCCTCAGGTCAAATCCTTCATAAACTCATTACGAAACTGCGTAATAGGATTCTTTTTACGTGCCCATTCCGGATGGAAATGGCGCCAGTGCGCATCGCTCGCGGTAGCCAGCATCTCATAATCTCCCCGCGTGTCGCCCCAGGCGCGAATATGATACTGCCCGAGTGGGCCATAAACCTCTTCCAGTCGCTTAATTTTCTGAATACAACGGCAGTTATGACCAATAATACGTCCGGTTAGCACGCCATCTTTGCTTTCAAGCTGGGTGCCAATCAATTTCACTCCCAGTCTTTGAGCAAAAGGGGCAAGTACCAGCATCGGAGAAGCAGAACATAAGGTGACCTCAGCTGCGGAGGATAATTCTGCCGCAACCGCCAGCAGACCGGCGGGGCGCATCAACTTGTTCCAGTACTTTTGACAATAAGCTTCTGCACGCGCTTGTAGCCATTTTTCTTCGGTCCCGGCAAGGAAGGTAGTGATTAAAACTTCCTTTAATTCGTCGCGGGTTAACTTACGACGAAAGCACTGCAGGGAGGGAATGGCGAGTCGCAGCATTTTCTGACTGAACCGGCGGCGGCCAAACGCAAATCTTAAAAAGGGAATGAAACTATCGTGGCGGGTTAATGTACCGTCAAAGTCAAAAACAGAAAGGATCTTTTTATCCTGGTCACTACCCGTCATAACATGTCTCTCGCCAGCGTCATTAAAACCGTACTTTAACATTAGTGAGGGGGCTGGGGTATCTTTGAAAGCCTTTCGTCCGGTCTCGTTGCACGCAATTAATCCTGCAATGCACCATCAGCTACCATAACCGCCACAATTTACTGCAAAAATGCGCAAAGCGTGACTATTGCATTATTTATGTACTTTATTGTTAACCAGATGTGATCCCCTCCGTAATTTCACTTCATGGTGCCGGAAGCCTGAAAACGGCGCTCTATACTCAAAATTGTCGAAATCTGAGCAAGGCTGCGCAAAGTTGGCAACCATTTTGCTTAATGATTTGGCCTGAAAAGCGTAAGGAAACCTCGCCGTTATCAGCAGGATATTGTCAGGGTGTCGTTTGTTTGGTGAACGTGGCAGTCGTTCGGCTTCACACCGCTTTACACTTCGCCCTTCAAGTTGCCTCGGCGTTGGCTGCGCTCACTCACCCCAGTCACGTACTTATATACGCTCCTGGGGGGGCGCTCCCTTGCCGCCTTGATCCAACTCGAATGACTTTGTGTATATGCATAAACCTCTTTGCTAAGGTAGATAATAATGTCGCTGAAATTGATTAGAAGTCCGCTTTCTCTTGTGTTGGCAGGTTGTCTGGTGACGGCGTTCTCCGCCCAGGCGGATATCGTTATTGGTGTTGCCGGACCTTTTACCGGGCCTAATGCAACCTATGGCGATCAGTACTGGCATGGGGCGACTCAGGCTGCTGAAGATATTAATGCCGCTGGGGGGATAAACGGCGAAAAAATTAAATTAGTGCAGGGCGACGATGCCTGTGAACCGAAACAGGCCGTGTCGGTGGCTAACCGCTTGGTCGACCAGGATAAAGTCCAGGCCGTTGTCGGTCACTTCTGCTCCTCCTCAACGATGCCAGCGTCAGAAGTTTATAACGACGCCGGGATCCTCGCGATTACCCCAGGCTCAACGAACCCGCTGATTACCGAACGTGGTATGAACGATATGTTCCGCATGTGCGGGCGTGACGACCAGCAGGGCGGCGTTGCCAGTGATTTCATCATCGATAAGCTAAAAGCCAAACGGGTGGTGATCATTCACGATAAAGATACTTACGGCCAGGGATTAGCAGATGCTACCCGCGCGGCGCTAGCCAAGCGTGGGGTCAAAGATGTGATGTATGAAGGGCTGTCGCGTGGTGAGAAAGACTTTAACGCACTGGTGACCAAAATTGGTGCACAGAAACCGGATGTGGTGTTCTTCGGTGGCTGCCACCCGGAAGCCGGCCCACTGGTGCGTCAAATGCGTGAACAGGGCGTACAAGCCAAATTCTTCTCTGGCGACTGTATCGTTAATGAAGAAATGGTGACGGCAGCCGGTGGCCCGCAGTATACCAACGGTATCTACATGACATTTGGCAAGGACCCGCGTTTGATTGCCGATGGAAAGGCTGTTATCGACAAGTTCCGTACCAACAAGTTTGAGCCGGAAGGCTACACCCTCTACTCCTACGCCTCTATTCAGGCCATAGCGGCAGCGTTTAAAGCCACTGGCGGCACGGAATCGGCCAAAGCCAGCGCCTGGCTGAAAGCCAATCCGGTTGAAACGGTGATGGGCAAAAAAGCTTGGGACAGCAAAGGCGATTTGAAAGTGTCGGACTACGTTGTTTATCAGTGGGATGACAAAGGCAAATACAAAGAAGTCGAGTAATGCTCAGCGCCGGTGTGGTGACGCGCCGGCGCTAAATAAAATAGCTTGTAACAAGAGCGCGCGATGATGGAAACATTCTTTCTGCAACAGTTAGTCAATGGCTTGACGCTGGGTTCGGTCTACGGATTGATTGCGATTGGTTACACCATGGTGTATGGCATTATTGGTATGATTAACTTCGCTCATGGCGAAGTGTATATGATCTCCGCTTACCTCTGCGCCATCGGCCTGGCGCTCCTTTCTTTCTTTGGCCTGCACTCATTTCCCCTGCTGATCCTTGGCACCCTCGTCTTCACCATTGTGGTCACCGGCGTTTATGGCTGGACGATTGAACGCATCGCCTATAAGCCGCTGCGCAACTCAACGCGCCTGGCTCCGCTTATCTCCGCCATCGGCATGTCATTGATCTTGCAGAACTACGCGCAAATAAGTCAGGGGCCACGCCAGCAGGGGGTTCCGACGATGCTTGATGGCGTACTGCGTCTGCATATTGGCGAAGGGTTTGTGCAGATCACGTATACCAAAATCTTTATCCTGCTGGCCTCGTTTGCTGGGATGTTACTGCTGACCTGGATAATTGGTCACACGCGTCTGGGACGGATGTGTCGTGCGGTGCAGCAGGATCGAAAAATGGCGTCAATTCTGGGGATCAACACCGACCGGGTTATCTCGCTGGTGTTTATGATCGGTGCGGCGATGGCCGGTTTAGCAGGCGTTTTGATTACCATGAATTACGGGACTTTTGATTTCTACGCCGGGTTTATTATCGGGATTAAAGCCTTTACCGCAGCGGTACTCGGCGGGATCGGCTCGCTGCCGGGGGCCATGCTTGGTGGCCTGCTTTTGGGTATTGCGGAAGCACAGTTTTCCGGAATGGTGAATTCCGACTATAAAGATGTGTTCTCTTTTGGGCTGCTGGTGGTGATCCTGATTTTCCGTCCACAAGGGCTGCTGGGCCGCCCGATAGTCGCCAAAGTGTAGGAGCTGAACATGACACACATAACGGCTTCACACGACGGTTTTTCGCTCAAACGCTGTATTCTTGACACCATCTTCTCAGGACTCGTGGCACTCATTCTCTTTGGTCCAATTGTAGGCGTGGTGTTGGATGGTTACAGCTTCAACTTCGAAGGCCAGCGCCTGGTATGGATTATTGCTGCAGTGATGGTGGGGCGATTTATCCTGAGCGCCTTCCTGATGACCTCTGCCGGTCGGCGCATTGCCGCACGTTTTGAGGGCGATAGTGCCGGGGTCTACGTGCGCCCCGTGGGCTATAAAAGCCGGATGCGCTGGATAATTCCGCTGGCGCTGGCCTTGGCAATCTGCTTCCCCTTTGTGGCAACCAAATATGTGCTCACGGTGGCTATTCTCGGGCTTATCTATGTGCTACTGGGGCTTGGGCTCAATATCGTGGTTGGCCTTGCTGGATTACTGGATCTTGGCTACGTTGCGTTCTATGCCATTGGTGCCTATGGTCTGGCGCTGGGGTATCAATATCTGGGGCTAGGCTTCTGGTCAATGCTGCCGCTGGCGGCACTGATGGCCGCCGCCGCAGGGGCGTTGCTCGGTTTTCCGGTGTTGCGGATGCATGGCGATTATCTGGCTATCGTCACGCTCGGGTTCGGTGAAATCATCCGTCTGGTTCTCAATAACTGGCTGAGCTTCACCGGCGGCCCGAACGGTATTTCTGCACCGCCACCGACCTTCTTTGGCCTTGAGTTCGGCAGGCGTGCCAAAGATGGGGGAGTACCGTTCCACGAATTTTTCCACCTGACCTATAACCCCAACTTGAAATTTATCTTTATTTACGCGGTGCTGGTCTTAGTCGTGCTGTTGGTGTTGTACATCAAACATCGGCTGACGCGAATGCCGATTGGACGCGCGTGGGAGGCGCTGCGTGAAGATGAGATTGCCTGTCGCTCGATGGGGCTTAACCATGTACTGGTCAAGTTGTCGGCCTTTACGCTGGGGGCTTCGACGGCGGGGATTGCCGGGGTCTTCTTCGCGACCTATCAGGGATTTGTTAACCCGACATCATTCACTTTCTTTGAATCGGCGCTGATCCTCGCCATCGTGGTGTTGGGCGGCATGGGCTCAACCGTCGGGGTGGTGCTGGCGGCGTTTGTGCTCACCGTGACACCTGAACTGCTCAGAAGCTTTGCGGAATATCGCGTATTGCTGTTTGGTGTACTGATGGTGGTGATGATGATTTGGCGGCCGCGCGGTTTGATTCGGATCAACCGCAGCGCGTTCGCCGAGCGTAAAGGGGTTGCGCCATGAGCCGGGACGTCATTTTAAGCGTTGAGCATCTGATGATGCATTTTGGTGGCATTAAAGCGTTAAACGACGTCAATCTCGAGGTTGAACGTGGTTCCATTACCGCACTCATTGGGCCTAATGGCGCCGGGAAAACGACTGTATTCAACTGTCTGACCGGTTTCTATAAAGCCTCCGGTGGACATATCTTTTTTAATGCGCGCGGCAAATCTACCAATGTCATTCAGATCCTTGGGCAAAAATTTCAGCCCGGTGATTGGTTGAATCCGGCGCAGTTGGGCTCACGTATTTTCTACAAAATGTTTGGTGGTAGTCATTTAGTCAACCGGGCGGGTCTTGCCCGCACCTTTCAGAATATCCGCTTATTCCGGGAAATGTCGGTGGTGGAAAATCTGCTGGTTGCCCAACATATGCAGGTTAACCGCAATCTGATTGCAGGCGTGTTGAATACTCCTGCCTATCGACGGGCAGAAAGTGACGCATTGGATCGCGCATTTTATTGGCTGGAAGTGGTGGGGCTGGTGGAGTGCGCTAACCGATTGGCAGGGGAAATGTCCTACGGTCAGCAGCGTCGGCTGGAGATTGCACGTGCCATGTGTACCGGGCCTGAGATCCTCTGTCTCGACGAACCCGCCGCTGGGCTTAATCCGGTGGAGACTCAGGCATTGAGCAAAATTATCCGTTTTCTACGTGAACATCATGCGATAACCGTTTTGCTCATTGAGCATGACATGGGAATGGTGATGGAGATTTCCGACGATATTATCGTGCTCGATCACGGTGACGTTATCGCGCAGGGTAAAGCGGAACAGATTCAGCACGATGAAAAGGTGATTGCCGCCTATTTGGGGACTAGCGAAGATGAGGTCAGCCTATGAGTGAACCGATACTGGAATTCCGGGAGGTTGACGTTTATTACGGCGTGATTCAGGCGCTAAAACAGGTCTCTTTACAGGTGAATACAGGAGAAACCGTGTCGCTAATCGGTGCTAACGGCGCCGGAAAATCGACCCTGTTAATGTCGATTTTCGGACAGCCGCGGGTGCGAAGCGGTCAGATCCTGTTTGCTGGCGGGGATATCAGCCATAAATCAACGCATTTTGTCGCCTCCGCCGGTATCGCCCAGGCACCGGAGGGAAGGCGCATCTTCCCCGACATGACCGTTGAAGAAAACCTGCTGATGGGCACGATTCCCATTGGTAATCGATACGCTGTGGAGGATCTACAAAGTATGTTTGATCTCTTCCCGCGTTTGAAAGAACGTCGCAAACAGCGGGCGATGACGATGTCTGGCGGTGAACAACAGATGCTGGCGATAGCGCGTGCATTGATGAGTCGACCTAAACTCCTGTTGCTTGATGAACCCAGTCTGGGGCTGGCACCCATAGTGGTAAAGCAGATCTTCCAGACTTTGCGTGAGCTAGCACGTAACGGCATGACTATCTTCCTGGTTGAACAAAATGCCCATCATGCGCTTAAACTCTCGGACAGGGGATACGTCATGGTAAACGGACAGATACGTCTTAGCGGCAGCGGCGAGGAGCTGTTGGGCAATGAAGATGTACGTAAGGCTTATCTGGGGGGCGTTTAGCACGATAGGGCAATGATGCTGGAGTTCAGTGGCAAACTCCTGCATCATTGCCGCCTTGATTCTGATAGACCCACCAACAACGGTAGAGAAAAGTATGAAAACGGGACCATTAACCGAAAGCGAACTGGAATGGCTGGACGAGATTATTGCTAAGTATGCCACCGATGCGTCAATTATCGACGTTTCTGAGCTTGACGGTATGCTGACAGCAATCCTTTCATCACCGCTGGAAATTGAACCCGCCGAGTGGATGTATGCCGTTTGGGGTGGGGCCGATAATGTGCCGCGTTGGGCGAGCGATCGCGAACGCGACCGTTTTGTGAACCTGACCTTACAGCACATGAGCGATGTGTCTGACCGCCTCAATGATTACCCTGATCAGTTCGAACCGCTATTTGGTACCCGCGAAGAAGAAGATCAGGAGCTGACCATCGTTGAGGAGTGGTGCTACGGCTACCTGCGCGGTGTTGCAATGAGCGACTGGAGCGGGCTACCAGCGGAATTGCAGGCTGAGCTTGATAACATTGCCCTGCACGGCGACGAAGAGAAAACCACCGAGCTGGGTAAATTCACCGCTGAAGAGTATGTCGCGAGTATCGACAGCATCCGCCCTGCGGCGCTGGCTTTATATGACTACTGGATGGATAACCCAAAAGAAGCACCGGTAAAACAGCCGATTGTTAATGCCCCTAAAATTGGCCGTAACGATCCATGCCCATGCGGCAGCGGCAAAAAATATAAGCAGTGCTGCGGTAAATAATCACCCATCCACGTAGCCCGGGCAAGCAACATGCGACCCCGGGATTTGCTCGATACAGGATTTTGCGATACTCCCGGCGGCGCTGCGCTTGGCCGGGCTACAGATCTGTGCAAGTTAGCAGGAAATAATCATCTCTCCAACGTAGCCGGGGCGAGCAGAATGCTTATCCAACCGACGGCAATAATCCCGTAGCAATCCCCGCCTGAATCAGTATCACCGCAATTCCGCAAGCAAAGACCAGCCACAGCATCGGCGTTCCGCCAGCCACCCGATAACCACCTTCAGGGTGATGTTTACGGCTTTGCAGCGTCAGCATTGAGGGAATAATCAGTGCCAGAACCGCCAGCGCGACACCGGCATAGCCCAGCGCCATCACAAATCCGCGCGGATAGAAGAGCGCAAAAGCCAGCGGCGGCAGGAAGGTAATCGCGCCGGTTTGTAGACGACCCCGGACGCTGTTTTGGCGTTGGAACAGATCGGCCAGGTAATCAAACAACCCTAATGCCACGCCGAGGAATGAGGTGGCAAGCGCCAGGTCAGCAAATAGATGCACCGCGAGCTCAACGTGTGGAGAGGCCACGACTTCGCGGATAGCCATCAGCAGGCCGTTCAATCCGCTGTGTTCTGCCATCAGTGCGCTAAATACCGGAGAGTCGATGCTACCCAGAGTGGCGAGCTGCCAGAACAGATAAGCCACCAATGGAATGGCGCTGCCGATAATAAATATCTGGCGAAGCTTGCGGATATCGCCGCTCATATAGCTGACAATACTCGGTACGCTGCCGTGGAAACCAAATGAGGTAAAGATGACCGGGATTGCGGAAAGCGCCAGGCCTTGTTCCAGCGGTAGCGTTAGCAAATTAATTTTATGAATATGCGGCAATAACAGGATCAGCATCACCACGAGGAAAATAATTTTAGCGCTGAACAAGAAGCGGTTAAAGAGATCGACCAGTGAAGTGCCGATGCAAATAACCAGGCCGCCAATTGCGGTAAACAGCAGTACGCCAAGAGAAGGGGGCATATCGATACTGAACCATTGGCTCAGGCTTGAGGCCAGCAATTCGCCTGCGCCACTGATGTAGGCCGCCGTTAGCGCGTACATCAGGAACATCATGCTAAATCCGGTGATCCATTGCCCGTAACGGCCGAGGTAGCGCAGCGCCAGTGACCCCAACCCGGTATCGGCGGGCACGTGCTGATACACTTCCAGCAGCAGCAAGGCGGTATAGCACATCAGCGCCCACAGGCTGACCAGTAGCACTACCGTCACGCCAAAGCCCACGCCCGCAGAGGCTAGCGGCATCGCCAACATTCCTGCGCCGATGGTGGTGCCAGCCACGATTAAAATACTCCCCAGGGTACGGTTTCTCACGCTTTCCTCTACTTCTGAATGCAATCACAACGAAAGATGTCGCGCAGAGTATGTGAAACCGACGATTTCGTCAAATCTGAATTACAGTGGGTGTACTGTTTTGTTTACACATTGTTGGGTAAGAGAAAACTGCGTTAGCGCAAAACATGTAATACAAATACCGTTTATCGTGGCGCTTTATTTGAGGAGGATTAATGGACTCTATTCACGGTCATGAAGTTTTAAATATGATGCTGGAATCAGGCGAACAATACAGCATTGAAAGTCTGGAAAAGGCTATTCAGACACGTTTTGGCGAGCAGGCTCGTTTTCATACTTGTTCAGCTGAAAATATGAGTGCGGCAGAGTTAGTGGCGTTCTTGCATAAAAAAGGAAAGTTTATTCCTACGGAGTCAGGTTTTAATACGGCTGAAAGTAAAATTTGCCGTCATTAATCGGCAGCGGCGTGGATACGCCGCTGCTCGAAAATTAATTTTGGGTATCGAGTGTTGCCAGCTCTTTATCAATAAAGTACAACCCTTCACCGCTTTTACCTGCCAGCGTCAGCTTATCAATCACTGATTTAAACAGTTTCTCTTCTTCATGCTGCTCAGAAACATACCATTGCAGGAAATTAAAGGTTGGATAATCCTGGTTGGTCATCGCGGCGTGCGCCAGCTCATTGATTTTGCTGGTAATGAGCTGCTCATGCTCATAGGTTACGCGGAACAGCTCATCCAGTGATGCATATTCAGCTACCGGCGTTGGCACGGTATTGATGCGCGGCAGGCTGCCTGTATCGGTGAGATAATCGAACAGACGTTGCATGTGGGTCATCTCTTCCTGGGCGTGACGGCGTAAGAATGCGGCGGCCCCTTCAAAACTGTTGAAGCTGCACCAGGCGCTCATCTGTTGATACAGTAAAGAAGAATAGAGCTCGAGATTCATCTGCTCGTTTAATTTCTCGATCATTGGCGCTTTAAGCATGGTTTCGCTCCAGAAAAATACGTTACAAGTTAATTACAGCGAAACTATAAGTTGTTATTAAGTTATTTGCAAAAGGTAAATATAAAATCATTTATTTAATAATGAGAATGGGAATAAAACGCATTGGCATAAATAATATGATGGAAATATGTGAATAATAAATTACGCCGGCAAACCGGCGTTATGGATTAATAATATGCGGTGCTAACCGGAGTATTGGCAACACCACGGCACTGGTACTGAAGGGTGACCTGTTGATTGAGACACAGCGAGCCGCTAGTGGTGGTACAGGTTGTTATGGGCTGCCCAAAAGAAAATGCGTTCGCGTAGCCCATTTGCTGACACGCTTTGTTGGCCTCGGACTGGGCAAGATAGTCATCGGTTTTGGCATTCTGCAAAATGGCCTGACCATAGGTTAATCGCACGATGCCGCTGGTGCTATCCACTCCGCTTACGCTCGCCGCACGGGGAACTGAACACGCGGAAAGTGTCAGGAGGACGGGGATAAGAATGAGGCTTTTCATCAATTCGCTCTGTGCAATCTGTCGTAACCTCATTGTAGCCTTCGCAGTCGGAGGCAATCCTGTGAATAGTCGCCATATCCTGAGGTTAATCCATTCGTGACTCATAAATAGCCTGAAACTGAAGATGCAATTGACTAAATAAAGTCACCAGCGTGGGATCGAAATGGCTGCCCGAACTGGTGACAATAATTTCACAGGCCTGCTCATGCGAGAAACTGGGTTTATAGACCCGTTTTTGTCGCAGAGCATCATAGACATCGGCAATCGCCAGAATACGTGCTTCCACTGGAATAGCTTCCCCAACCAGCCCTTCTGGGTAGCCGCTGCCATCCCATTTTTCATGGTGATAATGAATTAGATTTTCTGCCACTGACCCCAATACTAACCCTTGAACAATACGCCAGCCTTTCGTGGTGTGCTGCTGAATCTGCTTGAACTCGTCTTCCGTAAGCTTGTCTTTTTTACGCAGAATATGTTCGGGTACGGCAATTTTGCCTATATCGTGCAGTGAAGCATAGGTTTCAATAGCGCGTATCTTTTTGAGCGGCAGATTTAGGCTACGGGCGAGAAGGCCACAGTAGGCGGCAACGCGCCGAATATGGCAGCCGGTTTCATCGTCGTGGACATGATTTATTTTTTCCATCGCTTCGACGATGCTGTGGTTTATGGCGCGATTTTTATTCATATGCCGCCACATCATCAACATCATGCTGAGAATAAAGACCAGTAGGGCTAATAGCCCCGCGCTGATGATTTGCAAGGCGTTTTTACTCAGAGACATGGGGGCGGTGATACTGGTGGGCGGCGTCAATTGGTGACGGTAGTTTGAGATAAGGTGCACCTGGGCTAACAGCGCGTGTAGGGGATGATCGACATTTATCCAGGTACCAATCTGGTAGCTGGAGTTTGTTAGCCCGGCGACCTTCAGAGCGCCCCGGAACAGATCGCTACCCCGCAATGCCTGCTCGAGCGAAGTGAGGTCACCGAGGATAAAGTCAATTTGGTTGTTATCAATCGAATCCAGCAGTTCATCAAGTGAAGCGCGTGATACCAGCGTAACTTCGGTACCAAATCGTTGACGCAGATAATAAGCTGCAAACGAACCGCGAATCACGCCGACTCGCTGATGCCGTACCTGCTCTTCATCAAGAATAAACGGTTGGCCAATCTTGTTGTAGTAAGCGTTGTGGCCGTTCACCAGCGTCCCGACCAGGCCTTCCATTTGTGCACCATTGCGGACATCAATAATATCAGCGAGGTGGATAGGCCATGCTTCATTTTGCATACGAATCATATAGCTATCAATGAATTGCACATTGACATTAATGTTAAGGAGATCGCGAAGGTCGTTGATCATACTAATAGCGCTACCGTGATAGCCTTGCTCATCCTTCCAGATAATGGGCGCAAAGTTCTCATTTTTGGGGAGCAAGAGCGTAAGACTGTTTTCGGCAAGCCAGCTTTTTTCTTCGTCGGTAATAGTTAACTGATGACGAAGATATTCAGTCTGACTTTGTTGCTCCAGCGCCTGTAATTTTCCGCTTTGCTGCCACTCACTAATCAGTTGATTAATGTTCGTTCGCATGGCGATTAATTCCGGACTGAGCCCGAAGGATGAGGTAATGCGTAGCGAGTTGAAGGGGCGGGAGATCGTGTAGTAATACTGTGGGCCACCGATTTCGCGGTCCTCATTGATATAGAAGTCAGCACCACCGCTGCGCAAAATTTGCAGGGCTTCGTTACTGCTTTCGACCTCGATAACTTGCTGGAATCGTAGTGAGGGGTAAACCTGTCTGACCAGGTTTTGCGTCTGGTCACTACGCCGGAAGATAACCCGCGTGTTGTTCAGATCGCTGATGGATGCTGCCGGGCGAGTAATGCTGGCGGCGACGATGGTACTCTCCAGCAAACGTGTCGATAGAATACTGTTGTGCAGATACTCTCGCGTCTGCAACACGCTGGCATAAAGCCCGTAATCGTGATGGGTAAATCGCTGATCGAAGGTGGTGCCATCAATGGGCTGAAGCGCTAGGTTATAGCCATAGCGTGAATTAAGTGCGTGCAGAAGCTCGGGATAGAAGCCATGGTATTGCCCGTTGCCATCACGCCAGAATTCAAAGCTGTCGGCATCTAGTATCCACACGGGGATAGTCGACGCGGTTTTGTTTTTTTGTGGCGGTGCGGCGAAAGCATAAGTTGTACATACGAGTATCAGGGTCAGTAGAACAAGGAGACCCAGCCCGTGTCGAAAACGTCGGCAGTCCTGTGTCACAAGTCAGTTCCTTTGCGAAAACTATTCAATCCATTTAATAGCGTACAAAAAGCAAGGACTCTTCCAGTCCGTTTTCAGTCTAATCGAGTGGTTGACCGATGGACAGTAAAAATATCAAGGGTTATGTAATGTTATTTTAAATCCTGCGAACAACAAAAGTGTGACCGCATTAGTAAAAATCAAAACGTTTTTTCATAAAATTTGAAAGTGCGTTTGTCTGATAGTAAGGTTACTACAATGTAATCGAACGACTGCGGGCGAGCCCGCGTAGCTTTCAGGAGAGGAAAGAATGAAAATTGCACTGATGATGGAAAATAGCCAGGCCAGCAAAAACGCGACAATTCATCATGAGTTAAAAGCCGTGGCCGATGAAAAAGGCTTCCCGGTCTATAACGTGGGCATGTCTGATGAAAACGATCATCACCTGACCTACATCCACCTGGGTATCATGGCCAGCATCCTGCTGAACGCTAAAGCGGTCGACTTCGTAGTCACCGGTTGTGGCACAGGTCAGGGCGCATTGATGTCTCTGAATATTCACCCTGGCGTGGTGTGCGGCTACTGCCTGGATCCTGCTGATGCCTTCCTGTTTGCGCAGATCAACAACGGTAACGCACTGTCTCTGGCCTTCGCAAAAGGCTACGGCTGGGGCGCTGAGCTGAATGTACGCTACATGTTCGAAAAAGCATTTACCGGACGTAACGGCGAAGGTTATCCGCCAGAGCGTAAAGAGCCGCAGGTCCGTAACGCGGGTATCCTGAACCAGGTGAAAGCGGCAGTAGTGAAAGAAAACTATCTGGATACGCTGCGCGCTATCGACCCGGAACTGGTGAAAACCGCCGTTTCTGGCAAGCGTTTCCAGGAATGCTTCTTTGAAAACTGCCAGAACAAAGAGATTGAAGCCTTTGTTCGCGAGATTCTGGCGTAAGTCGCAGGCCGCAGGCAGTCAACGAAAACCCACGCATGCGTGGGTTTTTTTACGTACAGAGCTTATGCTTTTACCTTCTTCGACACCGCACTACCGGCATCTCGCGTCAGATGCAGCGTATCGAACATCCCCACCAGACAAATCAGGGCAATAAAGATAAAGGCAAGACGGAAACTGATGCCCGGCACTGCGCCTAAATCCAACACGGTACTGATCTTCTCACCAATGCGGATACCAATCGCCCCTAACGTGATACCCAGCCCAATGGCTAACTGGCTGGCGGTACTGAATAAGGTATTGGCGTAGCTCATCTGTGGTGACGGGACGTCTGCGAACGCCAGCGTACTGACCCCGGTGAACTGTATCGAGCGGAATACGCCACCAAGATAAAGCACCAGCATAATCATCCATACGGGCGTCTGGGGCGTCAGGAAGGCGCAGGCAACCAGCGCCAGCACGTTCAGCGCACCGTTTACTAACAACAGACGTCGGAAGCCGAGCCAACGGATAAGCGGGGTGGTGGCGGGTTTTATCGTCAGGTTACCGACGAATACCGCCAGCACCAGCAGACCAGAGTGGAAAGGGTCCATGCCGAAACCGACCTGGAAAAGCAGCGGTAGCAGGAACGGAACGGCGCTGATAGAGGCGCGGAAAAGCGATCCTCCATACATCGTGACTTTGAAGGTCGGAACCTTCAGTGCGTCCAGACGAATCATGGGCCATTGTGTGGCGCGAAAATGACGCAGCGCGTAGTAGAAGGTGAGCGCACCAATGATAAGCAGGAAAGCTACCAGTCCACCGTTCATTTTCTTGGCACCCAGCAATTCCATGGCATACACCAGACTGACCATCGATATCGAGGTCGCCAGGAAACCAGGCAGGTCGAAAGGACGCCGCTCGTCGTCGCGGATATTAGGGATAATCCGCAGCGCCAGAATAATGGCGATAATGCCCAGCGGGACGTTAATAAAGAAGATCCAACGCCAATCGGCCACGGTGGTAATAAAGCCGCCCAGCGGAGGCCCGATAATGGGGGCGATAAGTGCCGGCCAGGTCAGGGTCGCAATCGCGGTGATGAGCAGATGCTTTGGCGTGGTGCGCAGGACGGCAAGACGCCCAACCGGCACCATCAACGCGCCACCAACGCCCTGGAATATTCGCATAGCTACGAATTCATGGGCGCTGGTGGCCAGGCCACAAAATACGGAGGCAACGGTAAAGATAGCCAGCGCCAGGCTAAAAATGGTTCGCGCGCCGAAGCGGTCGGCTATCCAGCCACTGGCGGGGATCAGTACTGCGAGGGTGATAAGATATGCGCTGATGCCGATGTTCAGGTCAACGGCTTCAACGCCAAAGGTTTTCGCCATATCTGGCAAGGCGGTGGCTATCACCGTCCCATCAAGGAACTCCATAAAGAACGCACCGGCCACCAGTAGGGCGGCAGGGGATACCCCGCGACTTGCCTGGTTCTGGAGAGGTTCACTCATTTTTTTACCCTATCAAAAAAATACGTAATTTTTATAAGATTTGTAGGTGTAGTAAGTTGAAGATTTCTATAACTATTTTTATATGATTTTAACGAAACTGATAAATATTGTGTGATTCACATCCCAAAACGATTGATTTTTGTGATGTGGGTCATATTATGTACGCAAAGACAATAACATCTGCATAACAAGAAACGGGAAGAACACCATGAAGCAGCGCATTCGTAAAATCCTAAAAAGCATGTTTGAGAACTACTGCAAAACTTTCAAAGACGTACCGCCAGGCGCTATGTTCTGATAAAAAAAACCTGCCACGGCAGGTTTTTTTATCTTCGGCGAAAGTAGGTTACTATTACGCTCCGCAAAATAGGAGCAAAAAATGTCTCAGAACCTTACCCCTAACGATGAACTGGTTTCCGATGTGGTGGCCTGTCAACTGGTGATCAAACAGATTCTTGATGTCATCGACATTATCGCTCCGGTTGAAGTGCGCGATAAGATGGCATCACAGCTAAAATCCATCGATTTTACCACCCATCCAGCAGGCGCTGACCCGGTGACTCAGCGGGCGATTCAGAAAGCGGTTGCTTTGATTGAGCTGAAATTTACGCCGCAGGACACCGCGCATTAATTACAGCCAGAGAGCCAGGTTTTATCCTGAACCCTGGAAGGCAAGGGCGGCGTTACCGCCCTTGTGACAGCATTAGTGTTTTTGGTGCGACACAATATTGAGCAGATGCTGATCGGTTTGCTGAATACACAAACCTGCTTTGCGCGCGCTGCGAATCTCATCCAGAATGGTCTTCAGCAAGATACCATCCTGTTCCTGTTCTTCTTCAAGCGTGTTCAGGAAACTCAAGGTGCTATCGTCTTGAAGCACTTTCGCTTCTTGAGTCAGTTGTGACAGCGTGGAAGAGCGTTGTGCATGGTCTTCAATGGTTTGAAGGAAAAGATCTTCGAGGGTTACGCATCCCTCTTCCTGGGCTTCAAAGGCCTTCACCACCGGATAAGCGCCCGATTTCTTCATATAGTCAAACACGCGCATCATTTGCGTGACGCTCGACTGAGCCCGTGAACGAAGAAATGTTGCGGTACCATTGAGTCGATGTTCAGAACACCACTCGCTCAAACGCAAATAATGATTAGATGCATAAAATTCAAGATTCATCTGGGCATTAAGTTTTTGAGCCATTCCTGAAACTGCCATGTGAATATCCTTATTACCAGGTCGGAACGATACGCGTGACACCGCACAGTTCGAAATAGCCGCTAACCATGCACTATTTACGCGTTAGAGTGTGACTACCTATTACACGTAGTCCTTACATATGGCTGGGGAATATAATTAATTTCCAGCATAGAAAAATAATACGCTTAGAGCGCATATAAGAAAACTCTCATGGTGGGCTTTTTACGTTTCGTTACAACAGAAATGATGGTCGACGAATGTGAACACAGGATAACTCTATAACGTATTGAAATATATGGTATATAACTTTGGCGCATCTTATTCGTAAGGCGTTGTTAACAGTTGAAACGATGTTTCACTATTGTTCGGTAAAGTGTGATCCGCATCTGATATTTTCTGTAAAAATGAAACGTGTATTAGGTGTAATAAGTATTGTTTGTTATGAATATGGCATCGAGAACAATAATTCTTGGTTATATGTCATATTTTAAGGCTGCGTAGTTAATATCGGAATGACGGTAAAATTGTTTTGGATCATTTTGAATTAAAGCCGGTAAGAGGATTATGTTCGCGGTAATTAAGGGTACATAACGTCCGGCCCAGATTGATGGGGGGACGATATTGATATGAATTGACAGGAGTTAAAATGAAACAGGTTGCAGTTTTGCTCGCCCCTGGCTTTGAAGAAGGGGAAGCGATTGTCACTATCGATATTCTGCGTCGCCTGCACATCGGTGTAGAACTGGTGTCATGCGCAGAATCACGTGCAGTGGTGAGTTATCACGATATTCCGATGGTGGCGGATGCGACGCTGGCCGAACGTATGGACACGCTATATGACGCCATCGTCCTGCCGGGTGGCCCTCAGGGAAGTGTGAATCTGGCTGCAAACCAGGATGTGATTAAATTTGTTGCTGCACACGATGTGGCCGGTAAATTTATCTGTCCAATTTGTTCTGCCGCCGCGCGCGTGCTGGCAGGCAACGATCTGCTCAAAGGCCGCCGTTATGTCTGTTCTGGCGATTTATGGCAGGACGTGAAGAATGGCGAGTTCGTTGATGCGCCAGTGGTTGAGGATGGCAATCTGATAAGCGGTAAAGGTTTTGGTTATGTCTTCGATTTTGCCTTTACCGTTGCCGCACGTCTATTAGGTGATGAAGCGCCGGTGCGCGACCACGCCGATCATATCTATTACCGCTGGTAATCCCTCCAATAGCGCGAATTGTCTGACAATTCGCGCTTCTTTATATGTAATTATCTGCTGAATCTATGCATCGGTTTACTGTAATTCAGCGGTGTGATGTTGCTCTCGACTGAAAAGTTAATTCCGGGCTATTAATGTTTCAACAACGTTAACGCTGTATGCGAAACAGCTAATACTTTGTTTTATGTCCACTTTAAATCGGTCATCTGATTTACCCCTACATAAAAGAACATTTAGGCTGGAGTTAACCATGCACAAGTTTACTAAAGCGCTGGCGGCCATTGGGCTGGCAGCGGTTATGTCACAATCAGCTATGGCTGAAAATCTTAAACTCGGTTTTTTGGTCAAACAACCGGAAGAGCCGTGGTTCCAGACAGAATGGAAATTTGCGGATAAGGCGGGTAAAGACCTCGGCTTTGACGTAATCAAAATTGCCGTTCCTGATGGCGAAAAAACGCTGAATGCTATCGACAGCCTGGCAGCAAGCGGTGCCAAAGGCTTTGTCATCTGTACGCCTGACCCGAAACTGGGGCCTGCTATTGTGGCGAAAGCGCGCAGCTACGACATGAAAGTCATCACCGTCGACGATCAGTTTGTGAATGCCAAAGGCAAACCCATGGACACCGTGCCGCTGGTGATGATGGCGGCCAGCGAAATTGGCGCACGTCAGGGCCAGGAGCTTTATAAAGAGATGCAAAAACGCGGTTGGGATGTGAAAACCACCGGCGTAATGGCTATCACCGCTAATGAACTGGATACCGCGCGTCGCCGTACTACCGGTTCGATGGATGCTATCAAAGCAGCGGGCTTCCCTGAAAAACAGATCTATCAGATCCCAACCAAATCCAACGATATCCCTGGCGCGTTTGATGCCGGTAACTCCCTTCTGGTTCAGCACCCTGAAGTGAAACAATGGCTGATTATCGGCATGAACGATAACACCGTGCTCGGTGGCGTACGTGCAACGGAAGGTCAGGGCTTTAAAGCGGCTAACGTGATCGGCATCGGCATTAACGGTGTCGATGCAGTCAACGAATTATCGAAAACCCAGGCCACCGGTTTCTTCGGTTCGCTGTTACCTAGCCCGGACATCCACGGCTATAAAACCAGTGAACTGCTGTACAACTGGGTCGAAAAAGGGGTTGAACCACCGAAATTCACCGCCGTCACCGACGTGGTGCTCATCACGCGTGACAACTTTAAAGAAGAACTGGCGAAAAAAGGCCTCTGAGTCCTGATAGTTCTCCCCCCACACCGATGGGGGGAGAAGGATAGCTTATTGTGGAGGTCGCTATGCAACAGTCTGTCCCTTATCTCTCTTTCCACGGTATTGGCAAAACGTTCCCCGGCGTGAAGGCGCTGTCAGACATTAGCTTCGACTGCTATAGCGGTCAGGTGCATGCGCTGATGGGTGAAAACGGTGCCGGGAAGTCAACGCTGCTGAAGATCCTCAGCGGTAACTATGCACCGACTTCCGGCACACTGTCTTTGCGTGGAGAAGAGATTTCTTTTGCCGACACCACCGCGGCGCTTAACGCGGGTGTCGCCATTATTTACCAGGAACTGCATCTCGTCCCGGAGATGACAGTCGCGGAAAATATCTATCTCGGGCAACTTCCGAGCCGTGCCGGGATAGTAAACCGCTCTTTACTCAATTATGAAGCCCGCCTGCAACTTGAGCATCTGGGGCTGGATATTGACCCGGATACGCCGCTGAAATATCTCTCCATTGGCCAATGGCAGATGGTGGAAATTGCCAAAGCGCTGGCGCGTAACGCGAAGGTTATCGCCTTTGACGAACCGACCAGTTCACTTTCCGCCCGTGAGATTGAAAACCTGTTTCGGGTGATCCGCGAGTTGCGTAAAGAAGGCAGGGTGATCATTTATGTCTCTCATCGCATGGAAGAGATCTTTGCTCTCAGCGATGCCATTACCGTGTTTAAAGATGGTCGCTATGTTTGCACCTTTGACGACATGCAGTCTGTCAGCCACGACAGTCTGGTGCAGGCGATGGTCGGGCGAAATATTGGTGATATCTATGGTTGGCAGCCGCGTGAGTATGGCGAAGAGCGCCTGCGTCTTGATAACGTCAAAGCCCCCGGCGTCCGTACGCCGATTTCTTTATCAGTACGTAGCGGGGAAATTGTCGGCCTGTTTGGGCTAGTGGGGGCCGGGCGAAGTGAACTGATGAAAGGGATCTTCGGTGGGACCAAAATCACCGCCGGTGACATCGCTATTGACGGCAAACGGGTCACTATCGACAAACCAGCACAGGCGATTCGCGCAGGCATGATGTTGTGTCCAGAAGACCGTAAGGCTGAGGGGATTATTCCGGTGCACTCGGTACGCGACAATATCAACATCAGTGCTCGTCGCAAACATATCCGCGCTGGGTGCCTTATTAATAACGACTGGGAGGCGACCAATGCCGACCATCATATTCAATCCCTCAATATTAAAACGCCGGGTGCGCAACAGCTGATCATGAACCTGTCTGGGGGAAATCAGCAAAAGGCCATTCTGGGCCGTTGGTTGTCGGAAGAGATGAAGGTCATCTTGCTCGATGAGCCGACGCGCGGTATCGATGTGGGTGCGAAGCATGAAATCTACAACGTGATTTACGCGCTGGCGGCGTCGGGTGTTGCGGTGCTGTTTGCGTCAAGCGACCTGCCGGAGGTGCTGGGCGTTGCCGATCGCATCGTGGTGATGCGCGAAGGTGAAATTTCCGGCGAGCTGTTCCATGAGAGCGCCAATGAACAACAGGCGTTAAGCCTGGCTATGCCTAAAGTCAGTCAGGCCGTCGCCTGAGTAAGGAGATTATGATGTCATCTGTTACTACACCTGGCGCGCGCGGCTCGTCGATGAGCTTTGGTCGTATCTGGGATCAATATGGCATGCTCGTGGTGTTTGCCGTGTTGTTTATCTGCTGTGCTATTTTTGTGCCGAACTTCGCTTCGTTCATCAATATGAAAGGGCTGGGGCTGGCGATTTCCATGTCGGGGATGGTGGCCTGCGGGATGCTATTTTGTCTGGCTTCCGGTGATTTTGACCTGTCCGTAGCGTCGGTTATCGCCTGCGCAGGGGTGACCACGGCGGTGGTGATTAACGCCACTGAAAGCCTGTGGATAGGCGTCTTTGCCGGTCTGCTGCTGGGAGCGTTAAGCGGTCTGGTGAATGGTTTCGTGATTGCGAGGCTAAAAATCAACGCGCTGATCACCACACTTGCCACGATGCAGATTGTCCGTGGTCTGGCGTATATCATCTCTGACGGTAAAGCGGTCGGGATTGAAGATGAGCGCTTCTTCGCCCTTGGCTACGCCAACTGGCTGGGGCTGCCAGCGCCAATCTGGTTGACGGTAGGCTGTTTAATTATTTTTGGCCTGCTGCTCAATAAAACCACCTTTGGCCGAAACACGCTGGCTATCGGCGGCAATGAGGAAGCGGCGCGATTAGCCGGGGTACCGGTCGTTCGCACCAAGATTATCATCTTTGTGCTCTCGGGGCTGGTGTCAGCGGCGGCAGGAATTATCCTGGCCTCGCGTATGACCAGCGGTCAGCCGATGACCTCAATTGGCTATGAGCTTATCGTTATCTCTGCCTGCGTATTGGGTGGCGTATCGCTGAAAGGGGGGATTGGCAAAATCTCTTACGTGGTGGCTGGGATCTTGATTCTCGGTACCGTTGAGAATGCCATGAACCTGCTGAACATTTCGCCGTTCTCGCAGTATGTGGTACGCGGGTTGATTTTGTTAGCGGCGGTGATTTTCGATCGCTACAAACAAAAAGCGAAACGCACGGTTTAACGAGTATTCCGACGCCGGTTCCCCCGGCGTCGCTGCGCTCGACCTGTAGCCCGGGCGAGGCATTTATGCCGACCCCGGGGTCTCACCAACCGCATAAACCGACTTGTTACAACGTCACCAATAACACATCCACACCGCTTTCCTTGACGATGTTTTTCGCCGAGCAGGTCGCTCGCGAAAAGAAACTTTGGTTATGGTTGCCGCAGATAACCAGATCAACCTGATACTTCTGGCAAAACGTCTTCACGTGTTCGCAGAGTTCACCCGATGCTATCTGACGCTTCCAGATAGGGTAGTCGGTACTATCGGCCAGACTTTGCAGAAATTGCCGGGTCTCTTCTTGCATCAACTCACGCAGGTTTTCCATCATTGGGGCGGCGAGTTGGTTGTACATCTCGGGGTCAGTTGAAAGGGTCATCAGACTGATGCGGGCATTAGCAGGACGCGCTATTGCTACCGCTTTTTTGAGTAAGGCATGGCTCTCAGGCGTTGGCGCCACCGCCACTAAAAGATGTGAGTACGACATCAGACCTCCTTGCTAAAAATTCGCACGCTAACCTTAATCTCATACTCTTTTTATAACCGTCCCGCAAGCGCTGGACGGAATATTGCTGTCTATAACTTAACCTAATACATAAGCAAGTTTTATGCGAACCATTGGATAAAACCCATACAACTTGCATAAGCGTGTCTTGATATATGATGTAATCAAAACATATCTTCAATATTTAATTTATGCTGAATATTTGTTAATTAAAAGTAATTAATGTGCAAATGAATTTAGTGTCAATGGTTTGAAGTTACAATATGTTGAATTTACGATGAATTTTAGTTGCCGCTAAAAAGTATGATCTGTAGCAAATTTCTCGTAAATAGTGCTCACAAAGATCGCCCGATCTAAATGGTCGTTAAATAGTTTCGTTGAATGAATATCCGTTGGGGAGGAATAAAATAGCGTTTTGACTGTTCGTTATTTAGTCAAAATACAACGGGGGCTGATAGATTGGCGTGTAAAAGACGGTTTGATTTTGTGACGAAGATCACATAAATTTCAAATTAACAGTGAGGCAACATTGTATGTGTCACATCTGGCGAGTAAAGTTGCGTCGAATTAGGAAAAATCTTAGTAAATTGTAAGAAATGTTTAGATTCATCGGGGTAGAAAGTGAAATCTTTACCCGACAATCGACACAGGATTTACCTGATTGGCCATGCATTTCGACCGATTCATTTTTTTATCGGGCCTTGCCCGACGACATCACGGGGTATGCGGTTTGACCGCATAGAGTACTAAATTGGTTATTCGGGATGGGGAAAATGCATACATCCGAGTTGCTAAAGCATATCTATGACATCAATTTGTCTTATCTGCTTCTTGCACAGCGTTTGATTGGTCAGGATAAGGCTTCTGCTATGTTCCGCCTTGGTATCAACGAGGATATGGCAAAAGTTCTTGGGGAACTGACGCTCCCACAGATGGTGAAATTGGCGGAAACCAACCAACTGGTTTGCCAGTTCCGTTTTGATAACGCCCAAACCATAACCCGTCTTACGCAAGAATCACGTGTGGACGACCTACAGCAGATCCACACCGGTATTCTGCTCTCTACCGCACTGCTGAATGAAGCCAGTCACTCAGGCGCTCCTGCACGTAAGAAAAGGGCCTAATGATGGTTGAAAAAAGCATTGTTCAGGAGGCGCGTGACATTCAGCTGGCTATGGAGTTGATTACTCTCGGTGCGCGGTTGCAGATGCTGGAAAGTGAAACCCAGCTCAGCCGTGGTCGTTTGATTAAACTCTACAAAGAGCTGCGTGGTAGCCCGCCGCCCAAGGGAATGCTGCCGTTTTCCACGGACTGGTTTATGACATGGGAACAAAATATTCACTCTTCCATGTTCTGTAATGCCTGGCAATTCTTACTGAAAAGCGGCCAATGCTCCGGCGTTGATGCTGTGATAAAAGCCTACCGTTTGTATCTAGAACAGTGTCCCGAGCAGGATGCAGGGCCGTTGCTCGCCTTGACTCGCGCCTGGACTTTGGTTCGTTTTGTTGAAAGCGGACTGCTTGAACTTTCCAGCTGCCATTCCTGTGGCGGTAATTTTGTGACTCATGCACACCAGCCAGCAGGCAGCTTTGTTTGCAGCCTATGCCAGCCACCATCACGTGCCGTAAAAAGACGTAAACTTTCCAGTGATCCTGCCGATAGTAATCCACAACTGCTGGATGAACAGATAGGGCAAGCTGTTTAACCCCACACTTGTGGATTAAACACTCCAGCAGCGGTCTTGACGACCGCTGCTTTTTTTTACCCCTTGCCGGGTGAAATACCTCAATTCTGTCTCCTCTCTTAGTCAACAGTGGAAGGATGATAGTGTGCTTATCTTAATAGGTTACCTGGTTGTTTTGGGGACAGTTTTCGGCGGTTACATGATGACCGGCGGACACCTTGGAGCACTGTATCAACCGGCTGAGCTGATTATTATCGGCGGAGCGGGGGTCGGCGCATTTATCGTGGGGAACAACGGTAAAGCCATCAAGGGAACGCTCAAGGCGCTGCCCTTGCTGTTTCGTCGCTCGAAATACACCAAAAGTATGTATATGGATCTGCTGGCGTTGCTGTATCGCTTGATGGCGAAATCACGCCAACAGGGGATGTTCTCGCTGGAACGCGATATTGAAAACCCGCAAGAAAGTGAAATTTTTGCCAGCTATCCGCGCATTCTGGCCGATGCGGTGATGCTCGAATTTATCGTCGATTATTTGCGTCTGATAATCAGCGGTAACATGAACACCTTCGAAATTGAAGCGCTGATGGATGAAGAAATTGAAACTCATGAAAGCGAATGTGAGGTTCCGGCTAACAGTCTCGCGCTGGTAGGGGACTCGCTTCCGGCATTCGGTATCGTGGCAGCGGTCATGGGCGTGGTGCATGCGCTGGGTTCAGCGGATCGCCCGGCGGCAGAGTTGGGCGCGCTGATTGCCCATGCCATGGTGGGGACTTTCCTCGGTATTCTGCTGGCCTATGGATTTGTCTCTCCACTGGCGAGCGTCCTGCGACAGAAAAGTGCCGAAACCACCAAAATGATGCAATGCGTCAAAATTACGCTGCTGTCGAATCTCAACGGCTATGCGCCACCGATTGCCGTCGAATTTGGCCGTAAAACGCTCTACAGCAGCGAACGCCCTTCATTTATTGAACTGGAAGAACATGTACGCGCGGTGCGTAATCCGTCAGGCCAGCAGACGACCACCGAGGACGCATGAAAAACCAATCGCATCCTATTGTCGTCGTCAAACGGCGTAAGCATAAATCACACGGTAGCGCGCATGGCTCGTGGAAGATTGCTTACGCCGATTTTATGACGGCGATGATGGCGTTCTTCCTGGTGATGTGGCTTATCTCCATCTCCAGCCCAAAAGAGCTTATTCAGATAGCGGAATACTTCCGTACACCGCTGGCGACCGCGATTTCCGGCGGTCCCCGGATGGCGAACAGTGATAGCCCGATTCCCGGTGGTGGCGATGACGTCACCCAACAGCAGGGCGAAGTCCATAAACAGCCCAATGTTGAGGAGCTGAGAAAACGCATGGAGACCAATCGTCTTAAGCGTATTCGCGGTGAACTGGATCAACTGATTGAAGCCGACCCGAAGCTGCGGGCGCTGCGTCCCCATCTGAAAATCGACTTAGTACAAGAAGGGCTGCGCATTCAGATTATTGATAGTCAGAATCGCCCGATGTTTAAAACCGGTAGCGCCGAGGTGGAACCGTATATGCGCGATATTCTGCGCGGCATTGCCCCGGTATTAAACGAGATCCCCAACAAAATTAGTCTTTCCGGCCATACTGATGATTACCCGTACGCCAATGGTGATCGAGGGTATAGCAACTGGGAGCTGTCGGCAGACCGCGCCAATGCCTCGCGCCGTGAACTGGTTGCAGGCGGGATTAGCGACGGCAAAGTTTTACGCGTCATTGGGATGTCAAACTCGATGCGCCTCTCAGCGCGTGGCGGCGATGCGATTAACCGTCGTATCAGTCTGCTGGTGCTGAATAACCAGGCTGAACAGGCCATTCTCCACGAGAATGCCGAGAGCCAGAATGAACCTTTAAGCGTATTACAGTCGCCGACGTACTCAACATCTGCGGCCGGTACTACGCCGCCACAACCCGACTCGAGGTGATTGCGTGAGCATGGATATCAGCGATTTTTATCAGACGTTTTTTGATGAGGCCGACGAACTATTGGCCGATATGGAACAGCATCTGCTGAACCTGGTGGTGGATGACCCTGATGCTGAACAGATGAATGCGATTTTCCGCGCGGCGCACTCCATTAAGGGCGGGGCGGGCACGTTTGGCTTCACCATCTTGCAGGAAACGACCCACTTGATGGAGAACCTGCTGGATGAGGCCCGGCGCGGGGAAATGCAGCTCAACACCGACATTATCAACCTGTTTTTGGAAACCAAAGATATTATGCAGGAACAGCTCGACGCCTATAAAAGCTCCAGCGAACCGGATGCTGCTAGCTTTGAATATATCTGCAATGCGCTGCGCCAACTTGCGCTGGAAGCAAAGGGTGAACGCGCTCCATCGGCTACCGGCAATGCCCGATTAAGCGTGGTGGATAATGACCCGCAGGAAGACGCTGACGATCCCTCGTCTGCCGCAGTTGCCGGTCAAACGCAGATCATGTTGTCGCGCCTGAAGCCCGGTGAGCCAGAGATGCTCGAAGAAGAGCTGGGGAATCTCGCCACGTTAAGCCAGGTCAGTAAAACCGCAGATTCCCTGACGGCGATTATTGACGGTGAGGTCAACCAGGACGATATCGTGGCGGTGCTGTGCTTTGTGATTGAGGCTGACCAGATTGAGTTCACCACCACGACGGCGGTTGAAGAAAATGCCGTTGTTGTCGAGGAAGTGATAGCCACGCCGGTTGAGGTTCCAGTAGCGGTGAACGCGCCTGCACCGTCCCCACGCGTGGAGCGAGAAAAACCGGCGGCGCGTACCAGCGAATCCAGCAGCATTCGCGTGGCGGTGGAAAAGGTCGATCAACTGATTAACCTGGTGGGCGAACTGGTGATCACGCAGTCGATGCTGGCTCAGCGTTCTAACGCCCTGGATCCGGTGTCGCACGGTGATTTGATTACCAGCATGGGCCAGTTGCAACGTAACGCGCGCGACCTGCAGGAATCGGTCATGTCGATCCGCATGATGCCGATGGAATACGTCTTTAGCCGTTTCCCACGTCTGGTGCGAGATCTGGCGAGTAAACTTGGCAAACAGGTTGAACTGACGCAAATCGGTAGCTCAACGGAGCTGGATAAAAGTCTGATTGAACGCATTATCGACCCGCTCACGCACCTGGTGCGCAACAGTCTTGACCACGGGATTGAGTCGCCGGAGGCTCGTCTGGCGGCGGGGAAATCGGCGGTGGGTAATTTAACCCTGTCCGCTGAGCATCAGGGCGGCAACATCTGTATTGAAGTGACCGACGATGGCGCCGGATTAAACCGTGAGCGCATCCTGGCCAAAGCCCTGTCACAAGGGATGTCGGTCAGCGAAAGCATGACCGATGAAGAGGTCGGTATGCTGATCTTCGCACCTGGTTTTTCGACTGCGGAGCAGGTGACCGATGTTTCAGGGCGCGGCGTGGGTATGGACGTGGTGAAGCGAAACATCCAGGAGATGGGCGGCCACGTTGAGATTAAATCCCGGCAGGGTGCGGGAACAACCATTCGTATCCTGCTCCCGCTGACGCTGGCGATTCTTGACGGCATGTCGGTGAAAGTGAGTGAAGAGGTCTTTATCCTGCCGCTCAATGCGGTGATGGAATCCCTACAGCCGCGTGAAGAGGATCTGCATCCTCTGGCGGGCGGTGAGCGTGTGCTGGAAGTGCGTGGAGAATACCTGCCACTGGTGGAGCTGTGGAAAGCGTTCGAGGTGCAGGGGGCGAAGACTGAAGCGACGCAGGGCATTGTGGTTATTCTGCAAAGTGCTGGTCGCCGCTACGCGCTACTGGTTGATCAACTGATTGGCCAGCATCAGGTGGTGGTGAAAAACCTGGAGAGCAACTATCGCAAGGTGCCGGGTATTTCGGCCGCGACTATTCTCGGCGACGGTAGCGTTGCGCTGATTGTCGATGTCTCCGCCCTACAGGGATTGAATCGTGAAAAACGTCTGGCGAACACAGCCGCCTGAAACGCTTAAGAAAAGGTAAAAACATGACCGGAATGACGAATGTAACAAAGCTGGCGGGCGAACCGACAGGGCAGGAATTTTTAGTCTTTACGTTGGGTAATGAAGAGTACGGCATCGATATCCTGAAAGTGCAGGAGATCCGCGGCTACGATCAGGTGACGCGCATTGCCAATACCCCAGCCTTTATTAAAGGCGTCACCAACCTGCGTGGCGTGATTGTGCCGATTGTCGATCTGCGTGTGAAGTTCAGCCAGGAAGACGTTGAGTACAATGATAATACGGTGGTGATTGTGCTTAACCTCGGACAGCGGGTCGTGGGAATTGTCGTTGACGGCGTTTCTGACGTGCTGTCATTGGCCTCTGAGCAGATTCGCCCGGCGCCGGAATTTGCAGTGACCTTGTCGACTGAATACCTGACCGGACTGGGAGCCCTGGGCGACCGTATGTTGATTCTGGTTAACATTGAGAAGTTACTCAATAGCGAAGAGATGGCGCTGCTGGATAGCGCTGCCAGTCACGCGGCCTGATAATGATAAGGCTCATCGTCATTACACGATGAGCCTTATTTAAAATGTGAGCCAACGCAATATTCATCACAGGGAAAAGATAATTTAAAAACTGTGCGCTTGAGACATACCCGGTTATCATTTTTACACTCTTCATTGTTGTTTATTCTTTCTTCCTCGTTCTTCCGCTCATTTTTATATTCATGCAAATTATTTTTCCCGTAAATTGACTTTTGTTATGAATCTTTCATTCGAAAGTCGCATTAAACCCGTTATTGAAAACTCATCCCATATTCCCCTGGTGTAATCTGAATTGCTGATAGATTAGTCTGCTATGATATTTTTATGTTAATTTTTAATGGGTTATTTGTCTATACTGTCTGATTTTATTGTTTGCGCGATGTTGTTATTTGGTTTTAAATTAATGTTTGGAAATATTTTTAAATCAAAATGAGTAAACTCTTAATGGTAATTCATAAACAAATTAACTGTTTGTAAATTCATCTTCATTTTATGAATTCGAGAAAGAAAATAATTCTTAGTGATAGCGATCTTATTTTTAATTTATGCGCATGGAAAAGAGATTCAGACTGCAATTATTATCGACGACGTGGAAAACAATGTTTCTTTCCCATTATTAAATTAGATAGTAACTAAAAATAATCTTAAATATTGATTAAGGGATTTCTATGCGCGTAAAAAAAGTAATACTTAAACCTTCTATTATTGCTCTGGCTATTACGGCTGCCGTTGGTGCGCCAACCTATGCGCTGGCGAGCAGCGGTGAGCAGGCTTCTCCGGCCTATACTGCCACGCAGACCAAAGGCGAAATGGTTTACCAAAATGACGATACGGCAATTGCTATCATGGGTTCCGTACGTCTTATGGCGAAAGATGATTCGGCGCATAGTGTAGAACATAATATTCAGAACAATGACTCGCGTCTGGGCGTGGCACTGCGACAGAAAATTAATGACAACGGCTATTATGCTGCAGGCTATTACGAGACAGGGATGCATGGTCTGGATTCGGCAACCGACGATCAGGGTAACGATGTTTATACTCGTCAGGCTTATGCGGGTGTCGGTAACGATAACTACGGCGTGGCGACCTTCGGTAAACAATATGCGCCAACTGACTGGGGCCTGGGGATTGATACCACATATGCTTACGGCGGTAAGGCAAAACACGACACCGCCGGGATGTCGACCGACATTATTAACTCTGCGGCCATTTATTATTACAACACCAAAGCATTTACCGTGGGCGTCATGGGGCAAGGGAATGATGATGTCGATAAAATTGGCTTCGGTAGCGGCTATGGTGACGGCCCGGATATGCATGACGCTTACCACGACGGTTCCGCTACCGTACATGGTGGCGCGGCGCTGGCGGCACAATATCGCTTTGAGAATGGTTTCTCGGTCTCCGGAGCGGCGGCCTATAACAACTACACGGTGAATCAGGGTTCTGTGACCACCGATGTTCCGGTCGGCCCACACGGCGGCACCGTACCTGTGACGACGGTAACTGGCCCATCTTATGACGGTAATACCTATTCGATGGGTATGAACGCCAAATACACCGCTAACTTTGATGGCTTCACCTGGTATAACGGTGCGCAGGCCACCTATTACATCAACAAAGTTGATGATGTTCAGGCGGCAACCAGCAACACCAGCAATCAAACCAACGACCAGGAAACCATTCTGGGTCTGGAATACGCCTCGCAATTTAAAATTACTCCGGAGTGGAGCGTTTACGCCAACTTTGACTGGACGGAAGGGGGTGATGCTATGAATGGTCAGCATTTCCAGTCCACGACGCTGGGTACCGATTACTGGTTAGGCAAAAACGCGGTGACCTATATCGAATACGGCTATGAAAAAGCCAGCGGTAATACCGATGAGTCTTATAACGTTTCCGATCACCTGGCCGCGGTGGGAATGCGTATCTTTATCTAGCCGTCGTTTGACTCCGTCCTATGCCAGTGGGGCGGGTGCCATGCTTTTCATTGTTTCGCCGTGGATGTTTGGGCGCAAGTGGTGGGTTTATGTTGTATTTAGCCAGACCCTGGAGTCTGGCTTTTGTTTTGGTGTCAATCCCGGCGGCGCTGCGCTTGGCCGGGCTACGTTCGAGTGTCGAACGGATACATTTATACTTATTTGTAGCCCGGCCAAGCGCAGCGCCGCCGGGACAGGCTCAACGATCACATATTCTGCTGCACAACCTCAGGCTCAACTTCACTGAGCTGGCCTTCGTTTTGCGACAACATCGCCGTGGCGACGCCGTTACCAAGCACATTGATGGCTGAACGTCCCATGTCGAGGAAGTGGTCGATACCCATCAGCAGCAAAATCCCGGCCACCGGAATGTTAAAGCTTGGGATGGTCGCTGCCAGTACGACCAGCGCAGAACGCGGTACACCGGCAATCCCTTTTGACGCCAGCATCAACGTCAGCATCAGCACAGCAATCTCTGAGAAACTCAGGTGAATGTTGTACGCCTGAGCGATAAACATTGAGGCGAAGGAGCAATACACCATCGACCCCACCAGGTTAAACGAATAACCGATAGGCAGCACGAAAGAGACGATATTACGAGAACAACCGAATTTGGTCAGTTGTTCCAGCGTTTTCGGATAAGCCGCTTCAGAGCTGCTGGTGGTGAAAGCCACCAGTACCGGGTCTTTCAGCATCCCGAGCAGGCGGAAAACTTCTTTCTTGAGCACCATATAGCCAATCGCCACCAGTGCGCAGCAGGTCAGCAAAATCGCTACGTAGTAGCCACCGATAAATGAGGCATAGTTGAGTAAAATACCCAGACCTTCCGTGGCAATCACCGACGAGATGGCGGCAAAAATCGCCAGCGGCGCAACGTACATCACGTAACCCGTCACCTTGAGCATAATGTGGGAAACCACATCCAGTGCGGCAACCAACGGCGCATTGAACTTCTGGCCCAATGACGCGCCACCGATACCAAAGAACATCGAGAAGACGACGATTTGCAGGATTTCGTTATCGGCCATCGCCCCAACAATGCTGGTTGGAATGGTATGAGACAGAAACCCCTTCAGACTCATGCCACTGACCGCAAGGCCAGTATCCACGGTATCTTTCGGAATCGTCAGATTCAGACCGCTGCCTGGATGTTGCAGGGTGACGATAAACAGCCCAACCAGAATCGACAGCACCGACGAGCTGATAAACCAGACCATCGCTTTACCACCAACGCGGCCAATCGTTGAGGTCTCGCCGAGTTTCATGATACCCACGGTCAAGGTGCTAAAGACCAAAGGCGCAATCACCATTTTGATGAGTCGCAGGAAGATATCGGTGAAGAGGGTGATGTTGCCAGACCAGGCCTGAATGGTGTTTGCTGATGCGTAAGAATGGATCATTGCGCCGGTGAGAATCCCCGCCAGCATGAAAATCACGATGAAAATCGTGAGTTTATTCGCGTTTGCCACAAAAAATACTCCGTCAGATTACGAAATTGCCCCGCGATGAAATAATGATTTTTATTATGTAATGCCATCAATTCATTCATTACATAAATTGTATGAAACTAGGGTTATTTACAACTTTTTTTTATGATTTATAAAAATCGTTGTGATTCAGTCACTCGCAATCCTGCTGCCCCGTACCCCTTCTCCTGCCCACGATTTTTACCCTGAGCGCACATAAAGTTTCTTTTTAGGATGCCGATAACAGCGATAACTGAATATAGAGAAGGTGTTGTATGTTAAACCGTATCCGCGTTGTCACACTGCTGATGGTGGTGCTGGTCGTCTTCGCACTTCTGCAGTTAGTCTCCGGGAGCTTTCTGTTCTCCTCGTTGCATCAAAACCAACAAAGTTTTGCACTCTCCAATACGCTTCGTACCCAACAAACGGAACTCACCAAAGCGTGGGATCTGATGCTGCAAACCCGTATCAACCTCAGCCGTTCCTCGGCGCGGATGATGATGGACACTAATAACCAACAAAGCAGTGCTAAAACAGAACTGCTGAAAAACGCCAAAGCCACGCTCACGCAGGCGGCAGGCCACTTTGAACGCTTTAGCCAACTTCCTCCGCAACCCGCGATGAGTGAGGCTAATGCCCAGGTGTTGAAGACCTATAAGAATTATTTCAATGCCCTACAGGAGCTGTTGGGTTTCCTTGAGGGCGGCAATATGGACGCCTACTTTGCTCAGCCAACGCAAGGCATGCAAAACGCGTTAGGCGAGGCGATGACCCAATATTCCAGCCAGAGTGAAGCGCTCTACCAGCACGCGTTTACCACCAGCAGCAACGATTACCAGTTTGCCCGCTGGCAACTGGTGATTCTGGCGATAGTCCTCGTGGTGGTGATGGTTGCCGCCTGGTTCGGCATTCGTGCCATTTTGCTTAAACCGCTGTCGGCAGTGATGGGACATATTCGCCACATTGCGGCAGGCGATCTGACTCAGCGCCTGGCTCTGCGTGGGCGCAACGAAATCACCGAACTGGCTGATACCGTGAGCCATATGCAGACTTCGCTTATCGATACCGTCACCCACGTGCGGGAAGGGGCTGAAGCCATTTATCACGGCACCAGCGAGATTGCGGCGGGGAACAATGACCTTTCCGCTCGCACCGAGCAGCAGTCCGCGTCGCTTGAAGAAACCGCAGCCAGCATGGAACAGCTGACGGCGACGGTGAAACAGAATGCGGAAAATGCGCGCCAGGCTTCGCATCTCGCGCTCAGCGCCTCAGAAACAGCACAGCGCGGCGGCAACGTGGTGAACGGCGTGGTCAACACTATGCATGAGATCGCCGCCAGTTCTCAGAAAATCTCCGACATTACCGGCGTTATCGACGGTATTGCTTTCCAGACCAATATTCTGGCGCTGAATGCGGCAGTAGAAGCGGCACGTGCCGGCGAGCAGGGTCGTGGCTTTGCGGTGGTTGCAGGAGAAGTGCGTAACCTTGCCAGCCGTAGCGCGCAGGCGGCAAAAGAGATCAAAGCATTAATTGAAGATTCTGTCTCGCGGGTCGATACCGGTTCTGTACTGGTTGAAAGTGCGGGCGAAACCATGACTGACATCGTCAATGCCGTGACCCGCGTCACCGACATTATGGGTGAAATTGCCTCGGCATCCGATGAACAAAGCCGGGGAATCGACCAGGTGGCTATCGCGGTGGCGGAAATGGACAGCGTGACACAGCAAAACGCCTCGTTGGTGGAAGAGTCTGCCACCGCCGCCGCCGCCCTTGAAGAGCAAGCTGAACGCCTGAATCAGGCGGTTTCTGCATTTCGTCTTACCGCCATGTCTTCGCGCCAGGGGGCGAAAACCTCACCACCACCGTCACTTCAGGCGTTGAAGGTGAGCAGTCGGACCGACAACAACTGGGAAACCTTTTAATTTTATCTGCGGTTAATGGCCGTCTTTAGGAGTGTGGTGATGCTTTATCGTCTTCGAATCTCTACCACGTTGTTTCTGATTTTGATCCTCTGCGGCTTTTTGCAGATTGGCAGTAACGGACTCTCTTTCTGGGCTTTTCGCGATGGGCAGAACAATATTGACCAGGTTGACCAGAGCAGCCAGCAGTTGAACGCCTTAACCGAGTCGCGTGCATCAATGCTGCAAGCCAGCAACATGCTCAACAAAGCGGGCACCCTGACGGCGCTAAGCTATCCGCCCAATGAAGTTCGCGGGATGATTGATGAGGTGAAGCAGGAACTCTCGCAGGCTGATGCGCTGTTTAAAGGTTTTCAGGCTTTACCGCTGATGAACGGGCGTGACGCCGAGTTGCAAAATCAGACGGCAAAGACCTTTGCCGCCTGGCATGAGATGCTGGCGCACCAGACTGCCTGGCTTGAGAACAATCAGCTGGCGGAATTTGTCGCCGCACCGGTACAGAAGACACAGGACCAGTTCGACAATGACTACGAGAACTGGCGCAAAAATATTGAGAACTATGTCGGCTCCGCGAAACAGGAAAGCCGGAGTGATTACTACCGCTCGACCCTGATGTTTATTGCCATGGTGGTGATTTCCGTGGTGATCATGGTAGGTGCGCTGTGGTGGGTGCGCCGGATGGTGGTGCAGCCGCTGGCGATTATCAGCAGCCATTTTGAGAGTATCGCAAAAGGCAACCTGGCGCGTCCTATTGCCGTATATGGCAAGAACGAAATCAGCGCCATCTTTGCCGGTCTGAAAGCGATGCAGAAATCCCTGCGTGAGACCGTGGGCCATGTGCGCCAGGGCAGCTACGCCATGCATACCGGCATTTCCGAAATTGCCGCCGGGAATAACGATCTCTCTGCCCGTACTGAACAGCAGGCGGCCTCGTTGGCTGAAACTGCCGCCAGCATGGAGCAGTTGACGGCCACCGTCAGCCAGAACGCCGAAAACGCCCGTCAGGCTTCTGACCTTGCCCACGGCGCTGCTGATACCGCTAAACGCGGCGGCGAACAGGCCAGCCATGTGGCGCAGACAATGCAGAATATCGCCACCAGTTCGAAGAAAATCAGCGACATTATCAGCGTTATCGACGGCATAGCCTTCCAGACAAACATTCTGGCGTTAAACGCAGCGGTGGAAGCCGCACGTGCTGGTGAACAAGGCCGTGGCTTTGCGGTCGTCGCCGGAGAAGTTCGCAACCTCGCCAGCCGTAGCGCCCAGGCTGCCAAAGAGATCAAGGTACTGATTGAAGAGTCTGTTTCCCGCGTCCAGCAAGGTTCAGCTCTGGTGGAAACCTCTGCCCACACCATGACGGAAATCGTCCAGTCGGTGACCCGAGTTAACGACATCATGGGCGAGATAGCCTCTGCGTCGGACGAACAGCGCCGCGGGATTGAGCAAGTGGCGCTGGCGGTCAGCCAGATGGATCAGGTCACGCAGCAAAACGCCGCGCTGGTGGAGCAGGGGGCGGCGGCAACGCAGCAACTGGCTGACCAGGCCGACAGCTTATCCACCGTCGTGTCCGTGTTTGAACTTGAAGAAGTCGTGAAGGCAGATAAGGAGCATGAAACTGTTCCGCTGTCCGCGATACCCGCAGTTTCCTGAATTGATGTGATGTAAGAAGGCGCTATGACTGTATCTCTGCCAAATGGGCAATCGCAATTACTGAGCCAGCTGACGCAGCGCCTGACGCTCACCGACGCGCAGTTTCGTCGGATATGTCAACTGATCTACCAGCGCGCCGGAATTGTGCTGGCCGATCATAAACGTGACATGGTTTACAACCGTCTGGTTCGGCGTTTACGGACGCTGAATCTGGATGACTTTGGACATTATCTCAGCCTGCTGGAAGCCAACGGTGACAGCGCGGAGTGGCAGGCGTTTATTAACTCGCTGACCACCAACCTGACCGCGTTCTTTCGCGAAGCGCATCACTTCCCGACGCTGGCGGAACATGCCGCGCGTCGGCAGGGGGAATACCGGGTGTGGAGTGCAGCAGCCTCAACGGGCGAGGAGCCATACTCCATCGCCATTACGCTGGCCGATACGCTGGGTACTGCACCGGGGCGCTGGAAAGTTGTCGCCAGTGATATCGACACCGAAGTGTTAGAAAAGGCGCAGAGCGGGATTTATCGACAAGAGGAGCTGAAAACGCTTTCCCAGCAGCAGCTTCAACGTTATTTCATGCGCGGTACCGGGCCGCACGATGGGCTGGTTCGCGTGCGCTCTGAGCTTGCCAACTACGTCGAGTTTAGCGCACTGAATTTACTCAGCGCCAAATATGCGATCTCTGGCCCGTTCGATGCCATCTTCTGCCGTAACGTCATGATCTATTTTGATAAGGCGACTCAACAGGAGATCTTAAAACGCTTCGTACCGCTGCTAAAACCGGACGGTCTGCTGTTTGCCGGACATTCGGAAAACTTCAGCCATCTCGCCCGCGAATTCAGCCTGCGCGGACAAACGGTCTACGCGTTAAGTAAGGGAAGAGCATGAGTAAAATCAGGGTCTTGTCTGTTGATGATTCGGCGCTGATGCGGCAAATCATGACGGAGATTATTAACGAACATGACGATATGGAAATGGTCGCTACGGCGCCCGATCCGCTAGTCGCCCGCGATCTGATTAAAAAATACAACCCGGACGTGCTGACGCTGGACGTTGAAATGCCGCGGATGGATGGTCTGGATTTTCTGGAGAAGCTGATGCGATTGCGACCGATGCCGGTTGTCATGGTGTCATCGCTGACCGGAAAGGGGTCTGAGGTCACTTTGCGGGCGCTTGAGCTGGGTGCGGTGGATTTTGTCACCAAACCACAGTTGGGCATTCGTGAAGGAATGCTGGCTTACAGCGAAACCATTGCTGAAAAAGTGCGAGCCGCCTCGCGGGCACGTATCTCTGCGCATAAATCGCAGCCGGTTCCCGCGACGTTGAAAGCTGTTCCGCTTCTGAGCTCCGAAAAGCTGATTGCGATTGGGGCATCCACCGGCGGTACGGAGGCCATTCGCCACGTATTACAGCCGTTGCCGCTCTCCAGTCCCGCGCTGCTGATCACCCAACATATGCCGCCAGGATTTACCCGCTCTTTCGCGGAACGTCTTAATAAGCTGTGCCAGATAACGGTGAAAGAGGCAGAAGACGGCGAGCGCGTACTGCCTGGTCACGCCTACATTGCGCCGGGGGACAAGCATATGGAGCTGTCGCGTAGCGGGGCGAACTATCAAATTAAAATTCACGACGGGCCGCCGGTTAATCGCCATCGCCCGTCGGTTGATGTGCTGTTTCATTCGGTCGCGAAGTACGCGGGGCGCAATGCTGTGGGAGTCATCCTTACCGGCATGGGCAACGACGGTGCGGCCGGGATGCATGCGATGTACCAGGCCGGTGCCTGGACCATCGCGCAGAATGAAGCCAGTTGTGTGGTGTTCGGCATGCCGCGTGAGGCCATCAATACCGGTGGCGTCAGCGAAGTGGTCGATCTTAGCCAGGTAAGCCAGCAGATGCTGGCGAAAATCAGTGCCGGACAGGCAATACGTATTTGAATCAGGAGAATTATTTTATGGCGGATAAAGAGCTTAAGTTTTTGGTTGTGGATGACTTTTCCACCATGCGTCGCATTGTGCGCAACCTGCTTAAAGAACTGGGGTTTAACAACGTTGAAGAGGCCGAGGATGGCGTCGATGCGCTGAATAAGCTCAATTCTGGCGGGTTTGGTTTTGTTATCTCTGACTGGAATATGCCGAATATGGACGGTCTGGAACTGCTGAAAACCATCCGTGCCAGCGGGAAGATGGCGGCGATGCCGGTGCTGATGGTCACGGCGGAAGCCAAAAAAGAGAACATCATCGCCGCTGCACAAGCTGGCGCCAGTGGTTATGTGGTGAAACCGTTCACTGCCGCAACCCTGGAAGAAAAGCTGAACAAAATCTTCGAGAAACTGGGCATGTAAGGTGACTATGATGATGCAATCTTTCATTAAGCCCGGCGAAGAACACTCCGCCGCGGACATTATCAGCCGCATTGGTAATCTGACCCGTATGTTGCGCGATAGCCTGCGCGAGCTGGGGCTGGATCAGGCCATTGCGGAAGCGGCGGAGGCTATCCCTGACGCCCGCGATCGTCTGGACTACGTGGTGCAGATGACCGCGCAGGCGGCAGAGCGTGCGCTCAACAGCGTTGAGGCCTCGCAGCCACATCAGGACGAAATGGAAAAAGGGGCCAAAGCGCTTTCCACCCGCTGGGATGCCTGGTTTGAAAACCCGATTGAGCTTGCAGACGCCCGCGAACTGGTGAGCGACACCCGGCAATATCTTGGTGAAGTCCCTGGGCACACCAGCTTTACCAACGCTCAGTTGCTCGACATCATGATGGCGCAGGATTTCCAGGACCTCACGGGTCAGGTTATCAAGCGCATGATGGATGTGATTCAGGAGATTGAACGCCAGCTGCTGATGGTACTGCTGGAGAATATTCCTGAGCAGGGTGCGCGACAAAAACGTGAGAACGAAAGTCTTCTCAATGGCCCGCAGGTGGATACCTCAAAAGCAGGCGTGGTCGCAAGCCAGGATCAGGTTGACGATCTGCTGGACAGTTTAGGGTTTTAACCTTTCTTCCTTATTGCCAGGTGGCGATAGCGCGCAGGTAGGCTCTGGACACTATCGTTTAATCTGGCAACGTTAATCCCATCATTCTCACGGCGGCAATCCAGGCCGCCGTATTCACCTAACGGTTGAATTCATCTGTTTTCGTTCCGCTATTCTGCGCATTGGTCAATGTCCGCGCCGGGATAATACCCTTGACCAAATCTGCGAGAGTGATGCCGTGGCAGAAGAAAGCGACGACGATAAAACAGAAGACCCCACACCCCAAAAACTCGAAAAAGCACGAGAGGAAGGGCAGATCCCGCGATCCCGCGAGCTAACGTCACTATTGATGTTGCTGGTGGGCGTTTGCGTGCTCTGGCTGGGGGGAGAGTCGCTAGCTCGCCGGTTAGCCAATCTTTTATCGGGCGGTCTGCGCTTCGACCACAGTATTGTCAGCGACCCGAATTTGATACTCGGGCAAATTATCCTGCTGTTAAAAGAAGCCATGCTGGCGCTATTACCGCTGATTGTCGGCGTGATGACAGTGGCGCTGGTGGCGCCGGTCATGCTGGGTGGTCTGGTGTTCAGCGGGAAATCCATCGCCTTTAAGCTTGATAAACTCAACCCTTTGCCCGGAATCAAACGGATGTTCTCCGCGCAGACGGCGGCGGAGTTGGTCAAAGCCATTATGAAAGCGGTGCTGATGGGCAGCGTGGCGGGCTTTTTCATGTGGTTTCACTGGCCGCAAATGATGCGTCTGGTCAGCGAATCGCCGATGGCGGCAATGGGTAATGCGCTGAATATGGTTGGGCTGTGTGCCTTATTGGTGGCGCTCGGTATTATCCCGATGGTGGGATTTGACGTGTTCTGGCAAATCCACAGCCACCTGAAAAAGCTGCGCATGTCACGTCAGGATATCCGCGATGAATTTAAGCAGAGCGAAGGCGACCCGCACGTTAAAGGTCGTATTCGTCAGATGCAACGTGCCGCCGCGCGACAACGCATGATGGCGGACGTGCCAAAAGCGGATGTCATCGTCAATAACCCTACCCACTATTCCGTGGCGTTGCAGTACGACGAAAACAAAATGAGTGCGCCTAAAGTGGTGGCGAAGGGCGCGGGGCTGGTGGCGCTGCGTATTCGTGAGATTGGAGAAGAGAACCGTATTCCCATGCTCGAAGCGCCGCCACTGGCGCGTGCGCTGTACCGTCATGCCGATATCGGCCAGCAGATCCCCGGCGCGCTGTATGCCGCGGTAGCAGAAGTGTTGGCATGGGTGTGGCAGCTCAAACGCTGGAAACTGGCAGGCGGCGCACAGCCGAAAAAACCGGATAACTTACCGGTGCCTGAGGCACTGGATTTTTTGAACGAGAAGGACTCTGATGGCTAATCTAGTCGCAATGCTGCGTCTCCCCGACAACTTTAAATCCACCCAATGGCAGGTGCTTGCCGGGCCGGTGCTGATCCTGCTTATTTTGTCGATGATGGTGCTGCCGCTTCCGGCGTTCGTCCTCGACTTGCTATTCACCTTCAATATTGCGCTGTCGATTATGGTACTGCTGGTGGCGATGTTTACTCAGCGTACTCTGGAGTTTGCCGCTTTCCCGACCATCTTACTTTTCACCACATTATTGCGCCTGGCGCTAAACGTGGCCTCAACCCGTATTATCCTGATGGACGGTCATACTGGCGGGGCGGCAGCAGGTAAGGTGGTTGAAGCATTTGGCCACTTCCTGGTCGGCGGTAACTTCGCCATCGGTATCGTGGTGTTTATCATCCTCGTCATCATCAACTTTATGGTTATCACCAAAGGTGCGGGACGTATTGCCGAAGTGGGGGCGCGTTTTGTCCTCGACGGGATGCCGGGTAAACAGATGGCGATTGATGCCGATCTTAATGCCGGGATTATTGGCGAAGAAGAGGCGAAAAAACGTCGCTCGGAAGTCACGCAGGAAGCCGACTTTTACGGTTCGATGGATGGTGCGAGTAAGTTTGTGCGCGGAGATGCTGTCGCGGGCATTCTGATTATGGTGATTAACGTCATCGGCGGTCTGTTGGTCGGCGTACTGCAACACGGTCTGGAACTGGGTAAGGCGGCGGAGTCATATACGCTGTTAACGATTGGTGACGGCCTGGTCGCCCAGATCCCAGCACTGGTCATCTCCACGGCGGCGGGCGTTATTGTGACCCGTGTGAGTACCGATCAGGATGTCGGTGAGCAGATGGTCGGTCAGTTGTTCAGCAATCCGCGCGTCATGTTACTGAGCGCCGGGGTACTGGGCTTGTTGGGCCTGGTGCCGGGCATGCCAAATCTGGTGTTCTTGCTGTTTACCGCCGCCTTGCTGGCGCTGGCCTGGTGGATCCGTGGACGTGAAATGAAAGCCCCGGAGCCATCTCAGCCAACGAAAGCGGTGGAAACCACCACCCAGGCGGTTGAGGCAACGTGGAGCGATGTTCAGCTCGAAGATACGCTGGGGATGGAGGTGGGATATCGACTGATTCCGATGGTCGATTTCCAGCAGGATGGGGAACTGCTTGGCCGTATCCGCAGTATTCGTAAGAAATTTGCCCAGGAGATGGGGTTCCTACCGCCGGTGGTGCATATTCGCGACAATATGGACTTGCCGCCCGCGCGCTATCGCATCTTATTAAAAGGGGTTGAAATCGGCAGCGGTGAAGCCTATCCGGGCCGTTGGCTGGCGATAAACCCTGGCACGGCGGCGGGGACGCTGCCCGGTGAGATGACCACCGATCCAGCATTTGGTCTGGATGCTATCTGGATTGAAAATGCGCTCAAAGAGCAGGCGCAAATTCAGGGATTCACCGTGGTGGAAGCCAGTACCGTGGTGGCGACGCATCTTAACCATCTGATAAGCCAGCATTCGTCCGAACTGTTTGGTCGTCAGGAAGCACAGCAACTGTTGGATCGCGTGACCCAGGAGATGCCGAAGCTGACAGAAGATCTGGTGCCGGGCGTGGTAACGCTAACCACGCTGCATAAAGTGCTGCAAAATCTGCTGGATGAAAAAGTGCCGATTCGCGATATGCGAACCATCCTTGAAACCCTCGCCGAGCATGCGCCGATTCAAGCTGACCCGGGTGAACTGACCTCGGTAGTGCGCGTTGCGCTGGGACGGGCGATTACCCAACGCTGGTTCCCGGGCAATGATGAAGTGCAGGTGATTGGCCTTGATACGCCGCTGGAACGTCTGTTGCTGCAGGCATTACAGGGCGGCGGTGGTCTGGAGCCGGGGCTGGCCGATCGTCTGCTGGCCCAGTCGCAGGAAGCGTTGTCTCGCCAGGAGATGCTGGGAGCGCCGCCGGTATTACTGGTCAATCATGCGCTGCGTCCGCTGTTGTCACGTTTCCTGCGTCGCAGCCTGCCGCAACTGGTGGTGCTATCGAATCTGGAACTGTCTGACAATCGCAATATCCGCATGACGGCGACCATTGGAGGCAAATAATGCGTAAAGGTTTGTGGCTGCTGTTACTGCCTTTTATGGCGCAAGCGACGGGTGAGGGGACCTGGCAGGACAGTCGGATGGGAATAACCTTGAACCATCGTGGTGAGGCGGCGTCTTCACAGCCTCTGGCACCTTCACAGCCGGTGCAGGGTTCGACGACGCGGGTGTCCTGGAATATTCAGCTTAATGGCCCGAGTCCCGCTGGCTTGGTGACCCGACTGTGCTCGCTTTCCCGCTGTACTGAACTCGATGGGCTGAGTGGCAGCACTATGGCATTCAGTCAGGTTTCCGCCGCAGAACCCTTCCGCTTTATATGGGAAATCCCGGGTGGCGGCAGATTAATCCCTGCACTAAAGGTGCAAAGCATTCAAATCATCGTTAATTACCGCTAGCTGACGTACATTTCACCAACTGCCATCAGATTCTGGTGGCAACCTCGCATTTTTGACCCTCTCTTTTGAAAGTATAGAAACGTTGTTTTATAAATCAGTGACGCTTGTGCCACGACTCTTTGCATTTTTGCCAATCCCGAGCCCGTTTTGGCAGAAATAGGAAGGTATCCCTTTACGCATACTTCTACTGTAGCCGTGTCAGTGCTCCTTTTGGCTTAGCCTTTGTGTGCCGGGGGAGTTTCATAATAAAAGACACAGGATTGACGGCTAATGACTAGAACGCGAAAAATTGGATTGGCGAACTACTTCGCATACGGCTCGGGAGATTTCCTCGGTGCAGGGACAACCGCGCTGACCGCCGCATGGCTTCTCTACTTCTACACCACCTTTTGTGGCTTATCCCCCATTGAAGCAACCTTCATCTTTGCAACGGCCAGGGTTCTGGATGCGGTCGTCAGCCCGCTGATGGGATTCCTGACCGATAACTTTGGCTCCACCTGGTTTGGTAAACGTTTCGGTCGTCGTAAGTTCTTTATACTGCTTGGTATTCCTTGTGTGTTCAGCTATTCCTTCATGTGGATAGGGGACATGAGCTTCTGGTATTACCTGGTGACCTATCTGATTTTTGATGTGGTCTACACCATGATCCTGGTGCCGTACGAAACGCTGGTGCCGGAAATGACCGATGATTTCAAACAGAAAACCAAATTCTCCGGGGCGCGTATTGGCATGGCGCAGATGTCCGCCATTCTGGCCTCTTTCCTGCCAGGTATCCTGTTAAGCCACTTCGGTAAAGACAACGCGATTTCTTTCTTCTACGCAAGCCTGGTGTTCTCCGTACTGTGCGCGATCATGCTGACCTTCGTTTGGCTCTTCACCTGGGAGCGTCCACGTGAAGAGTGGACCGTTGCGGCGCTGAAGGCGGAAGAAGAGAAGAAACACCTGACTTTTAGTCAGAGCATGAGCCGTCTGTTCACGGAGCTGAGCTCTACGCTGCGGATTAAAATTTTCCGTCAGCACCTTGGCATGTATCTCGGCGGCTATATCGCCCAGGACGTGTTTAACGCCGTATTCACCTACTACGTGGTGTTTGTCCTGATGCAGGAAGCCTCTATGGCATCCAACCTGCTTGGTACGATGGCAATCTTCCAGTTCATCGCCGTGATCGCCATGATCCCGCTGTGTATCCGCTTCGGACCGGCACCGTCTTATCGCATGGTTGTGGTGCTGTTTGGTCTGGGCTCATTCTCCTATGCCGCACTGTATTACGCAGGGATGAGCGACATATACGCTCTGCTGTTGCTGATCTCTGCTATCGCCGGTCTGGGGCGTGGCGGTATCAACTATGTTCCATGGAACACCTATACCTATATTGCTGATGTGGATGAGGTCATTACCGGGCAGCGTCGTGAAGGGATCTTTGCCGGGATTATGACCCTGACCCGGAAAGCGTCTCAGGCAGGTGCGGTGATGCTGGTGGGGATCATCATGCAGATGTCCGGGTTTGTTTCCGGCCAGAAAATCCAGCCGCCGGAAGTGAGCCATACCATCCTGATGGTCCTCAGCATGGGCACCATTGCGGTGCTGATCTGCGGCTTCCTGGTTTCCCTGCGCTTTAAGCTCGACCTCAAAACCCACGGCGTACTGCGCGAAGAGACTGCCAAAATGCGCGAGTCTGGTCATTCAGTACCTGAAATGGTGACACCGCAGGCACGTGCGACCGTCGAAATGCTGGCGGGGATGCCGTATGAATCCCTGTGGGGCAATAACAATATTGGTTATCTGAATCGTAATAAACCTGCTGCACCTTCTTTGAAGCAGGCTGCAACATTGAATTCGACTTACAACAGAGGTTAAAGATATGAAAGTTTGGCCCGTCAAACATAGCCCATTACTGCGTCAACCGGAGCATTTTATCTCCCGGGAAGAGCTGAAATCATTGATTCAGACCGTGACGAACAATCTGGTGAATATCAAGGATGAGACAGGCCAATTTCTGCTGCGTCTCGACGATGGCCGAGTGATTGACACTAAGGGTTGGGCCGGTTGGGAATGGACGCACGGCGTCGGTCTGTACGGTATTCATCAGTATTATCAGCAGACCGGCGATGTCGCGATGCGCGATATCATCGACAACTGGTTTGCTGACCGGTTTGCTGAAGGTGCTACCACCAAAAACGTCAATACCATGGCACCGTTCCTGACGCTGGCCTATCGCTATGAAGAGACGGGCAATCCCGCTTACCTGCCGTGGCTTGATTCATGGGCGGAATGGGCAATGAACGAGATGCCGCGGACCAACCATGGTGGGATGCAGCACATCACGCTGGCGGAAGAGAATCATCAACAGATGTGGGATGACACGTTGATGATGACCGTTTTACCGCTGGCGAAAATCGGTAAGCTGCTAAATCGCCCGGAGTATGTTGAAGAGGCGGTGTATCAGTTCCTGCTGCATGTGCAGAATCTGATGGATAGGGAAACCGGTCTGTGGTTCCACGGCTGGAATTACGACGGCAATCACAATTTCGCGAATGCCCGCTGGGCGCGCGGTAATAGCTGGCTGACCATCGTCATTCCTGACTTCCTCGAGCTTGTGGATTTGCCTGAAAACAATGCGGTGCGTCGTTATCTGGTGCAGGTATTAAATGCGCAAATCGCTGCGCTGGCAAAATGTCAGGATGAGAGTGGCCTGTGGCATACGCTGCTCGACGATCCGGACTCCTATCTGGAGGCATCCGCGACCGCCGGTTTTGCTTACGGTATTCTAAAAGCCGTTCGTAAACGTTATGTCGGGCCGGAGTATGCAGACGTGGCTGAGAAAGCCATTAAAGGCATCGTCAAACATGTCTCTCCACAAGGGGAACTGCTGCAAACTTCCTTTGGTACCGGTATGGGATCAAACCTTGATTTCTATCGTGAAATTCCACTGACCTCCATGCCGTATGGTCAGGCCATGGCCATTCTTTGTCTGACGGAATATTTGCGTAAGTTCTTCTAAGTCTGTCTTTATGGAAAACCCGGCTACGTGGGGAGCCGGGTTTTTTATTGCTTATTACATCAATAAAATTTTAATTTTTTACTTTTGGTTATAAAAAAATTTTAACTGGATCGCATAACGACTTATTACTAATAGCCGCAGTAACAATAGTGATTTGGTTCACATTTTGAGCGAGCTCATAAGAATATAAAAACAGTGTTTCAAAATTATAAAACACGAGGTTTATTTTTATGGCAAGAAATGCGGCTTCAGTCCCTAACGGGCTGCAGGGAAGACCTGTCAATCTGCGCCATCAACTGGCATATGGAGGGGGAAACCTCTTGGGAAGCGGCGCGCTGGCAATCAGCGGAGCATGGCTGCTTTACTTCTATACCACATTTTGCGGGCTCACACTGATTGAGGCTGCTTTTATTTTCTCCGTTGCCAGCGTCATTGACGCTATCAGTAACCCGCTGATGGGTTACCTCACCGATAACTTTGGTAAAACCCGCCTCGGCAAACGCTTTGGTCGTCGCCGTTTCTTCTTGCTTATCGGCATTCCGCTGATGATGTTCTATCCCATGCTGTGGGTTGAAGGGCTGAGTTTCTGGTACTACCTGTGTACCTATGTGGTATTTGAAATTATCTATACCTCGGTGATGGTACCCTACGAAACGCTGGCGACCGAGATGACCGATGATTTCGCGCTGCGTTCCAAATTGACCGGCTATAAAGCCATTTTCGGTAAGCTCGCTAACTTCCTCGCCGCCTTTATTCCTGGGCAATTTATTTTGCTGTACGGTAAGGAATCGGCCACGCCATTCTTCCTGACCGGGCTGACTTACGGCGCGATCCTTATCTGCGCGGTTGCCTGTCTTTGGTACAACAGCTGGGAGCGCCCACGGGAAGAAGAGCCTGAAGTGCAGGTTAAAAAGGGATTGCTGAACACGCTCGTTTCGCTGGCGAAAGATATGCGGTCGACCTTCTATCTGCGCGTCTTCCGTAAGCATCTTGGCATGTACCTGTGCGGTTTCGGCGCGGAATGGTTATTTGCGTCCATTTTTACCTACTTCGTGATTTTCGTTTTGCAGCACGATCCGGCGATGGTGGCTGGATTAAACAGCCTGAACTCTATTTTGCAGCTAATCTCCACGGCGCTGTTCATCGGTTTCTGCGTGAAAAAAGGCTTTAGTAAACCGTACATCATGGCGTTAAGCGTGGTTGTTTTTGCGGTGCTGCTTTACACCTCGCTGTGGTTCTTCCATCTGCCAGCGCATCTGGCGACCATTTTGATGTTCGGGATTACGGTACTGTTCGGCCTGGGTACGGGCGGCGTTTACTATATTCCCTGGACGGTTTACACCTTCCTTGCTGACGTCGATGAAATCTATACCGGCCGCCGTCGCGAAGGAATCTATGCGGGTGCCATGACCTTCTCCGGGAAAATCCTGCGTTCGATTATTGTCTTTGTGATGGGAGCAGTGCTGAGCTATTACGGCTTCCAGTCCAAGGCGCACGTTCAGCCGGAGAGTGCAGTTAACGCTATTGCGGTGGTGTTCTGTGCCGGTGTTGCACTGCTGGCGCTGGCAGCAATGGTCTTTAGTAAGCAAATGAAGCTCGATCGCGAAACTCACCAGATTGTATTGCAGGAAGTGGCGCGCATTAAAGCGGGCGGCAAGCTGGAAGATATCACCCCGGAAGTGCGTGTGGTGGTGGAAGACCTGGTGGGTCACCGTTATGAAGAGTGCTGGGGCAATAGCCCGCTGTTTAAAACCGCAGAAACACCGATTGTTGTCGAAGCGGTCTCCGCCGGGCGCTAAACGCCCGACGTTTCACGACTCACCCCTGGGAGGGCAGCTGCGGCTGGCCTTCTTCGGGGGCAAACAGATGGTCAAGAATCTTACGCATTACCGGTGCGGCGACCACGCCGTCACTTCCCCCGTTTTCAAGTACCAAAGCAACCGCCACCTTCGGATTTTTATATGGCGCAAAAGCGGTATAAAAAATATGGTCACGCAGTCGGGTAGGGATCATTTTCGCGTTATAAGTCTGGTTCTCTTTCAGGCTGAAGACCTGCGAGGTACCACTTTTTGCCGCAATGCCATAAGCGGCGGTGTGGAAAAACTTATAGCCGGTGCCGTTAGAGGCGTTAGCCATTCCAAACATCGCCTGGCGAACCAGACCCCAGTAAGGTGATGCCGCATCAGCAATTTGCGTCTCATGTTCCGGTTCGCGGTATGGGATCACCGTCTTGCCAGACTCTTCATCTTTTAACAGGTGAGGAGCGATAACTCGACCGTTGTTGATCAACGCAACCATGGCTTTGACCATCTGGATCGGTGTGGCAATCCAGTAACCCTGACCGATACCGACGGAAATCGTGTCGCCCTGATACCAGCCTTTCTTATGCACCCGCTGTTTCCAGTCACGACTGGGGAGCAGGCCGTTGTACTCTTCGTCGAGGTCAATACCGGTCGGTTTACCGTAACCAAACTGACTCAGCATGTCATGGATACGGTCGATGCCCATCATAAAGGCCACCTGATAGAAGAAGGTATCGGCGGATTCTTCAATCGCTTTGGTGACGTTGAGCATACCATGGCCGGTTTTCTTCCAGTCGCGATAGTGGCGCTGGGTACCGGGCAGCGTCCAGGTTGGTGCGCCAAAGAAGCTGGTCTGCGGGGTGATGACACCATCCAGTAGCGCTGACATCGCCATATACGGTTTCACCGTAGAAGCGGGTGGGTACAGGCCTTGGGTCACGCGGTTAATCAGCGGCAGATCTTTATCCTGCAACAAGGTGTTGTAGTCCTGGTAGCTGATGCCTTTCACAAACGGATTGGGGTCATAACTGGGATTTGACACCATCGCCAGCACGGAGCCGTCGTGGGGATCTTCAACCAGTACCGCCGCGCGCTGCCCCACGAGCTGGCTTTCAATGTACTCCTGCAGATGCAGATCCAGCGTCAGATGAATATCCTTTCCGGCAACCGGCGGGACATCTTTGAGCAGGCGAACGATGCGACCATGGTTATCAACTTCCACTTCCTGATAGCCGGTTTTCCCGTGCAGCTCATTTTCGTAGTAGCGCTCAATACCTTGTTTCCCAATGTTGTGGTCGGCAGCATAGTTCTCAGATAATCCCTTTTTATCCAGAGCTTTGAGATCGCTATCGTTGATTTTGGAGACATAGCCGAGAACATGTGCCAGTTCTGCACCGTAGGGATATTCACGATCCTCGTAGCTATCGATGGTCACACCATTAAAGTGGAACTGATCTACCGAGAAACGGGCAATTTCCACATCGGTGAGGGCATTTTTCAGTACCACAGGACGGTATCGGCTGCTGGATTTCAGCGCTTTATGGAACTGCTCAATATCATCAGGCGTGAGGTCAACAAGCGGCGTGAGCTGGCGCAGCAGCGCATCCATATCGCTGATTTTATAGGGGGTGATCGTAATATCGTACCAGGTGACATTTTTGACCAGCGGGATGCCGTTACGATCATAGATGATACCGCGCGTCGGGGCGACTGGCAGCATTTTGATGTCGTTGGCGTCTGAACGCGTGGTGTAGTAGCTATGCTCATCAATCTGCAAACGGTAGAGGTTGAAAATCAGTATGCTAAAGCAGATGACAACCAGGCCGAAGGCGACCAGCACGCGGCGAATGAAGAGTTTTCTCTCCGCTTCATAATCTCTAAAAGTCATTAAGGCACCCAGTGTTTAAGCCGCCTAATCATACGGAGCGGTCACGGGCATGACAGACAAAAAATGTACCATCCCTTAGGGAAATGTGTCATTCCTTGTGATTTGTAACAAATTGCGGCGGGTTTACCCCGGGGGCGGCGTTACACGCCTTGCCCGGGCTACAATTTGGTGCCGGCATTACGCACCTCGCGTGCACAACAATTTGGTGCCGGGATAAATGTCTTGTGTGGGCTACCGTTGTAACCCGGCCAAGCGAAGCGCCGCCGGGAATAACTGCATACCAAAAAAAAGCCCGCGACACAACGCGGGCTCTCACATCCAGAGGGGGAGTTACATCCGTTCTACAGTTTCGATACCCAGCGTATCCAGACCCAGTTTCAGCGTTTTCGCCGTCAGCAGTGCCAGCTTCAGGCGGCTGTTACGCACGGCTTCGCTTTCGGCGGACAGAATAGGGCAGTGCTCGTAGAAGCCTGAGAACAGACCCGCTAAATCGTACAGGTAAGAGCACATCACGTGCGGCGTACCTTCGCGAGCCACCACGTTCAGAGTTTCTTCAAACTGCAGCAGGCGCGCGGCCAACTGGGCTTCACGATCTTCGGTAATGGTGACGGCGGCATTGATGATGGCGCTTTCTTCCAGCTCCGCTTTACGGAATACGGACAGCACGCGGGTATAGGCATATTGCATATACGGCGCGGTATTGCCCTCGAAGGCCAGCATGTTGTCCCAGTCAAACACGTAATCAGTGGTACGGTTTTTTGACAGGTCTGCGTATTTCACCGCACCGATACCGACGACGTTTGCCAGTTTTTCCAGCTCGTCTGCGGCCATGTCTGGGTTCTTCTCGGAAACCAGACGACGTGCACGTTCCAGCGCTTCATCCAGCAGATCAGCCAGTTTCACGGTACCGCCCGCGCGGGTTTTGAACGGCTTGCCGTCTTTACCCAGCATCATGCCGAACATATGGTGTTCCAGCGGCACCGAGTCTGGCACGTAGCCTGCTTTACGCACGATGGTCCATGCCTGCATCAGGTGCTGGTGCTGACGTGAGTCGATGTAGTACAGCACGCGGTCGGCATGCAGGGTTTCATAACGATATTTTGCGCAGGCGATATCGGTGGTGGTGTACAGGTAGCCGCCATCCTTTTTCTGGACGATGACACCCATAGGCTCACCTTCTTTATTCTTATATTCATCAAGGAATACAACGGTCGCGCCTTCGCTTTCAACGGCCAGGCCTTTGGCTTTCAGATCGGCGACGATTCCCGGCAGCATTGGGTTATACAGGCTTTCACCCATCACGTCGTCACGGGTCAGAGTCACGTTCAGACGATCATAGGCCAGCTGGTTTTGCGTCATGGTGATGTCGACCAGTTGACGCCACATTTTGCGGAAGTACTCGTCACCACCCTGCAGTTTCACCACGTAGCTACGCGCGCGTTCAGCGAAAGCTTCATCTTCATCGTAATGTTTTTTCGCATCACGATAGAAACCTTCAAGATCGGCCAGCGCCATTTCACCCGCGTTATCCTGCTGCTGTTTTTCCAGCCAGGCAATCAGCATACCGAACTGCGTTCCCCAGTCACCGACGTGGTTTGCACGGATGACTTTATGGCCCATCAGTTCCAGCGTACGTACCGCCGCATCACCGATAATGGTCGAGCGCAGGTGACCAACGTGCATTTCTTTGGCCACGTTTGGCGCAGAGTAATCTACCACTACCGTCTGCGGTTCAGGCTGTGCGATACCCAGACGGTCGCTTGAAAGCGCCTGAGAAACGTGTTCTGCCAGGAACGCGGGTTCAAGGAAAATGTTGATAAAGCCAGGGCCGGCGATTTCGACTTTTTTGGCAATGCCGTTCAGATCAAGATGAGACAGGACCTGCTCTGCCAGTTGTCGTGGTGCCATGCCCAGTTTCTTAGCAACAGCCATCATGCCATTGGCCTGATAGTCGCCGAACTGGACTTTTGCTGATTGACGAACCTGCGGTTCGCAATCGGCAGGTGCACCTGCCGCAATCATGGCCTGACTGACTTTTTCTGAGAGAAGAGCCTGAATATTCACCGGAATACCTTACGTTTTAGACGCACTCACCTGTGTGGTTGTGCGCCGGGTGTGGATAAATTAAGGCGGGAGTATACTGCATTTGCCGGATGCCGTCAGCATCAGGCCCGCGTCTACACGGGCGAAAAACGTTGCCTGAGCAGGGATTAATCGCCGAACTACGTGATTGTTGGTTCATTGCCAACAACAAGGTAGATTAGCCTCTTCATGTAATAAGAGTAGGGCTGAAATGGCAAACTGGCAGACAATTGACGAACTGCAGGATATTTCCGCAGATCTCCCGCGTTTTACCGACGCATTAACGGCGCTTGCAGAGCGCCTCGGGCTGTATATCGCTGTGCTCAATGCCGACCATATTTCCCTGCGTTGCCATCAGAACACCACCGCTGAGCGCTGGCGTCGCGGGTTTGAACAGTGTGGCACGCTGCTGTCGGAAAATATCATCAATGGTCGTCCCATCTGTTTGTTCAAACTCACGGAGCCCCTATGCGTGGCGCATTGGCAGTTCACGGTTATTGAACTGCCGTGGCCGGGTGAGAAACGTTATCCGCATGAGGGTTGGGAACATATTGAAATCGTCCTGCCTGGTGCGCCGGAAACACTCAATGCCCGTGCGCTGGCATTGCTGTCTGATGACGGATTGAGTCAACCGGGTATTTCGGTAAAAACCAGCTCACCAAAAGGTGAACGCGAGCGATTACCGAATCCCACGATGGCGGTGACAGACGGCAAAATCACGGTGAAATTTCACCCGTGGACGATTGAAGAAATCGTGGCTAGCGAGCAGGTCGTGTAACAATGTGAAGTCACGCCGAGTCTGCATTGAGGAACGGTGGCATGATTTGTCGCTGGATTGAAACGGAGAGAAACATGGCATTGCTTGAAGTCTGCTGTTACAGCACGGAGTGCGCGGTTATCGCGCAGCAGAATGGGGCCGACCGTATTGAACTGTGCGCCGCGCCGCTAGAGGGAGGGCTTACGCCATCGTATGGCGTGCTCAGAGCAACGCGTCAGCGGGTATCCATTCCCGTTCATCCGATTATCCGCCCGCGCGGTGGTGATTTTTGTTATACCGACGGCGAGTTTGCCGCCATGCTGGAAGACGTTCGTCAGGTGCGCTCGTTGGGTTACCCTGGATTGGTCATCGGGGTGCTAAATCCTGAGGGGCAAATAGACATGTCGCGGATGCGGCAAGTCATGGTGGCGGCCGGGCCGCTGGCGGTGACTTTTCATCGTGCCTTTGATATGTGCGTCGACCCGGTTCAAGCCATTGAACAACTTGCAGAATTAGGCGTAGCAAGGGTGCTGACATCTGGTCAGCAGCCGACGGCTGAAAAAGGTATTTTATTAATTCGGGAACTTATTGAACGAGGCAATAGTCCAATCATTATGGCGGGTGCAGGGGTCAGGGCGAGCAATCTTTCCCTCTTCCTTCAAGCCGACGTCAAAGAAGTTCACAGCTCAGCCGGGCAATGGGTGCCCTCCGAAATGCGTTATCGCAACCCCGGACTTTCAATGTCAACGGATCCTGACGCTGATGAGTATTCGCGTTATGCGGTTGACGGTGCGGCAGTAGCCGCCATGAAAGAAATTATTGAGTGCCATGTGTAGCTAAAAGTTTTTTACCGCGTGTCATATTCGCCCAATATGATGCTTGCTTGTACCAGGCCCCTGCCCATTAAACAGGGGCCTTTTTTTATCCGTCATATTTCAATCTGCCACTGCGTTGGCTTTCCTCGCTCACCCCAATCACGTGCTTATGTACGCTCCTGAGGGCCCCCGGCCAAGCGTAGCGCCGCCGGGAACGGCACAACCGTTACGGTTTACGCGCTACGAGCACAGCGCGCAGCGGAGCCGGATAACCTTCAATCGTTTTACTCGGATCGTTCGGGTCGAGGAAGTCAGCCAGCGACTCGGTGACCATCCACTCGGTACGGCGCTGTTCTTCGGTCGAGGTGACGTTCATATCCACGATGCGTACATCGACAAAACCGCACTTCTCCAGCCAGTTTTTCAGCGCAGGTGCTGATGGAATAAAGTAGACGTTACGCATCTGCGCATAGCGATCGCCTGGCACCAGAACGGTGTTTTCATCCCCTTCGACAACCAGCGTTTCCAGCACCAGTTCGCCGTCATTGACCAACTGATCTTTCAACTGCCAGATATGCTCCAGCGGGGAACGACGGTGATAGAGCACGCCCATGGAAAAGACGGTATCAAAAGCCTTCAGCGCAGGAAGTTGCTCAATACCCAACGGCAGCAGGTGCGCACGCTGATCGTTGCCCAGCAGCTTACGAACCGCTTCAAACTGGCACAAGAACAGCTGGGTAGGATCGATGCCCACCGCCAGATGCGCACCTGCGCCAATCATCCGCCACATGTGGTAGCCGCTGCCACAGCCGACATCCAGAATGGTACGTCCGGTCAAATCGGAAAGGTGTGGCAGAACGCGCTCCCATTTCCAGTCGGAACGCCATTCGGTGTCAATATCTACGCCATACAGCGAGAATGGCCCCTTGCGCCAGGGCATCAGGTGACGCAGTAAAGTATCAATACGTTTGATCTGACCTTCGCTGAGCGGTGTTTCGCTTTCGGCGGTAACGCTGTGCAACAGATCCAACTTCCACGGCTGAATTTCCGGCAAAAACTCCACCGCATTCGACCACTGCTTAAACAGGCCGTGCTGATCGCGCTGCCAGGTGGCAATTTGCGCCGGGAGCGTTTCCAGCCAGTGAGAAAGCGGGCTTTTGGCGATTTGCTGATAAAAATTACCGAACTCGATCATGCGGCCGTACCTTCCTTGAGTGCCACCAGAGAACCAAAATTAAAACACTGGAACCACAGTTCGCTGTGTTCAAAACCGGCCTCATGGAGGCGGGCTTTATGCACTTCTACCGAATCGGTCAGCATCACGTTTTCCAGCATGCTGCGCTTCTGGCTAATTTCCAGTTCGCTATAGCCGTTAGCACGCTTGAAGTCGTGGTGCATGTTAAACAGCAACTCACCGACGGTAGAATCTTCAAAACTGAACTTCTCCGACAGCACCAGCGCGCCGCCTGGGTTCAATCCTTTGTAGATTTTATTCAGCAATGCCTGACGTTCTGCGGGCTCAAGAAACTGCACCGTAAAATTCAGCACCACCATGGAGGCGTTTTCGATCTCAATTTCACGAATATCCCCTTCAATCACGTCGACCGGCGTTGGCGCTTTATAAGCATCCAGATGACGGCGGCAACGCTCGATCATCGCAGGAGAATTATCCACGGCGATAATACGGCAATCATTGTGGGCAATATTACGGCGAATAGAGAGCGTGGCTGCGCCAAGCGAGCAGCCCAGGTCATAAACCTGTGTCCCTGGTTGAACAAAGCGTTCAGCCAGCATGCCAATCATGGAGATAATATTGGAGTAGCCCGGTACGGAACGTTGGATCATATCCGGGAAGACTTCAGCTACCCGTTCGTCGAAAGTCCAGTCGCCGAGGCGGGCAATCGGTGCAGAAAAAAGCGTGTCGCGGTCAGACATAAGGTGAAATCCGGAAAAATAAAAACGGCGTATTGTGCGCTAACGTAGCGAGAAAACCAACTCCCACGGCACATACCACAGATTGGCTAGCACCATTAGCAACAATGAAATGTAGGTTGCACTCATGCCCGAACGCCGCCAGCGGAACAGGCGATGATGGAAACCGTAGTAGTGCATCAAGCGTCCCGTAATCAGTAGCAACCCGCAGATATGGACCATCCAGGTTCCGGCACCGTTCATTTCCATAAACAGCAACAGAATGACGCCAATAGGAATGTATTCCACCGCATTACCATGAATACGGATGGCGCTTTGCAATTCACTGAACCCTCCGTCGCCGTAGGCAACGCGGTATGACATACGCAGACGAACGACATCGAAGGAAAACTTTATCAGCAACAATGCCGCAAGGACGGCATACAGCGCGCTAACCATACAAACTCCCTTTCTGTTGGCAGATGGCATCCATCATCATAGGTATGAATGTCAGAAAAGAGAAGATTGTTGTGGAATTGAGGGGGCTGAACCGAGCTCGGGAAGGGCAATGTGTAGCGACTGCCACAGGGAATGCACCAGTTCCGGCGCGTGGGCAATATCCGGGGTGTGCAAAAACAGGTAGGGGGTGGTGGTTTTTTGCCATTCGGGCAGTTTTTCAAGCCATGGGGCGAACATGGCCTGATTTTGCGCCATGTTATCGCTGCCGATAAAGCGCACCATCGGTTGACTGGCGGTGACAATCGCATGAACCGGAACTTTGGGTTTTTTACGCTGCGCTTCAATGACCGCCTCGTTGTGCGGGATAGCCGCATGAACCGGACGACTGTCTAAAATCACGCGGTTGACGCCGCGCTGGTGCAGCCCGCGATTAAGTTCGCGCTCTTGCTCACCCTTGGCAAAAAAAAGCGGGTGACGCACTTCAACTCCGTAATGGAATGCCTTCGGTAAGCTATCAAGGAATGACCATAATACCGGAAGATCGGCAGGGCCAAAGGCTGCGGGGAGCTGAAGCCAGTACTGACCGATACGCGCCTCAAGCGGCGACATCCGCTGGAAAAACTCCAGCGTGAGCGCTTCGCACTGACGCAGCGCCGCGTGATGCGAAATGGTGGCCGGGAATTTAAAACAGAAGCGGAAGTTGTCGTCGGTTTGCGCGAGCCAGCGGGAGACAATTTCTGCTTTCGGCAGTGCATATAGCGTCGTGTTGCCCTCCACACAATTAAAGTGGCGGGCATAATCTTCAAGGCCAGCGATCCCCAATCGCGCCCATTTCGGGTGCGACCATTGGGGCAGACCTAGATAAATCATAACGCGGCAAGAATCTCGTCGCTGCTGCGGACGCGAGCGATGCGTGGGAAAATATGCGTCATGCTGCCACTATGCTGCTCGGCAGAGGCGGCGCTGCAAGCGTCTTCGGCAATAATCAGGTTGAAGCCCAGCTCCCATGCATTACGCGCGGTCGATTCGACGCCGATGTTGGTGGAGATGCCACACAGAATGATCGTCTCAATACCGCGGCGACGCAGCTGCATTTCAAGATCGGTTCCGTAGAATGCGCCCCACTGGCGTTTCGTCACTTCAATATCGCTGTCCTGTTTGCCCAGCAAAGACGGGTAAGTCCACCAGTTGTCCGGCAGTGCTTTAGCGGGAGCTTGCATGTCAACTGGCTGTTTTAATGCTTCGGCAAAGTCAGCCGACCAGCCAACGCGAACCATCACCACCGGCACGGATGCGGCACGGCATTTATCGGCCAGACGTGCGGCACGTGCCACCACATCGCTGGCGGTATGCGGACCACCGGCAAATGGCAGAATACCTTCTTGCAGGTCAATCACCACAAGGGCGGTTTTGTTGGCGTCAAACTTCAGCATGGTTTTTCCTCTCTGAGCGGGCTGTTGGAGCATACCTTACAATCGTCGCCAGGTGATTGAATGGATAAATATTGTTAATTTTTGTGAGCGTAGGCAATAAGCGTTCAGCAAACAGGCGTATAAACCGCACTGGGCTTATCGTGGGCGAGAATTTCCAGTATAATAGCCCCCTTTTTTCATCTAATAGTGACATTCAGCTAAAGCTGCGACAGTTAAGCCTGCACGGCAGGCGACAATCCGCCGACGGCTAAGTTAAGGGATATCTCATGCGTACAGAATATTGCGGACAGCTTCGACAGTCCCACGTTGGGCAGCAGGTGACTCTGTGTGGTTGGGTCAACCGTCGTCGTGATCTCGGCAGCCTCATTTTTATCGACATGCGCGACCGTGAAGGCATCGTTCAGGTATTCTTCGATCCAGATCGTGCGGATGCATTGAAGTTAGCCTCTGAACTGCGTAACGAGTTCTGCATTCAGGTGACCGGCGTCGTGCGCGCGCGCGATGAAAAGAACGTCAACGCCGATATGGCGACCGGCGCAATCGAAGTGCTGGCGTCTGACCTGACGATCATCAACCGTTCAGAAGCACTGCCGCTGGACTCCAACCACGTCAATACCGAAGAAGCGCGTCTGAAATACCGCTACCTCGACCTGCGTCGTCCGGAAATGGCACAGCGTTTGAAAACGCGCGCCAAAATCACCAGCTTCGTGCGCCGCTTTATGGACGATCACGGTTTCCTTGATATCGAAACCCCAATGCTGACCAAAGCGACCCCGGAAGGCGCGCGCGACTACCTCGTACCGTCTCGTGTACATAAAGGTAAATTCTACGCGCTGCCACAGTCTCCACAGCTGTTTAAACAGTTGCTGATGATGTCCGGCTTCGACCGTTATTATCAGATCGTAAAATGCTTCCGTGATGAAGACTTGCGTGCTGACCGTCAGCCAGAATTTACCCAGATCGACGTCGAAACCTCATTCATGACCGCGCCTCAGGTGCGTGAAATCATGGAAGCGCTGGTTCGCCAGATGTGGCAGGACGTGAAAGGCGTGGATCTGGGCGACTTCCCGATCATGACCTTTGCGGAAGCTGAACGTCGTTACGGTTCCGACAAACCGGATCTGCGTAACCCGATGGAGCTGGTGGACGTTGCTGACTTGCTGAAATCCGTAGAATTTGCGGTCTTCTCAGGTCCTGCTAACGATCCGAAAGGCCGCGTTGCTGCGCTGCGCGTACCGGGCGGGGCATCACTGACCCGTAAGCTTATCGACGAATACGGTAACTTTGTGAAGATCTATGGCGCGAAAGGCCTGGCTTACATCAAAGTGACCGAGCGTGCTAAAGGCCTGGAAGGCATCAACAGCCCGGTAGCGAAATTCCTCACCGCTGAGATTGTGGAAGCGATTCTGGAGCGCACCGGTGCGCAAGATGGCGACATGATCTTCTTTGGTGCCGACAACAAGAAAGTGGTTGCGGATGCATTAGGCGCGCTGCGTCTGAAGCTGGGTAAAGATCTGAACCTGACCGACGAAAACATGTGGGCGCCGCTGTGGGTTATCGACTTCCCAATGTTTGAAGATGACGGTGAAGGCGGTCTGACCGCAATGCACCACCCGTTCACCTCGCCAAAAGACATGACCGCAGAAGAGCTGAAAGCGGCACCGGAAGACGCGGTTGCTAACGCTTACGATATGGTCATCAATGGTTATGAAGTGGGCGGCGGTTCCGTGCGTATCCACCGTGGCGACATGCAGCAGACCGTGTTTGGTATCCTGGGCATCACCGAACAGGAACAACGCGAGAAGTTTGGCTTCCTGCTGGATGCGCTGAAATACGGTACTCCACCGCATGCAGGTCTGGCATTTGGTCTGGATCGTCTGACCATGCTGCTGACCGGCACCGACAACATTCGTGATGTTATCGCCTTCCCGAAAACCACTGCTGCCGCCTGTCTGATGACCGAAGCACCAAGCTTCGCGAATCCGGCATCGTTAGGTGAGCTGGGTATTCAGGTTGTGGCAAAAGAGCCAAAAGAGTCGGCGGAGAACAAGTAACATGTCATTCAAGCGGCCCGTTTCTATTCTGGTTGTGATTTATGCCCAGGACAGCAAGCGGGTGCTGATGTTACAGCGGCGCGATGACCCGGATTTCTGGCAGTCGGTTACCGGCAGTCTGGAAGAGGGGGAAACCGCGTCGCAAGCTGCCCTGCGTGAAGTAAATGAAGAGGTCACCATTGACGTTGTTTCTGAGCAACTGACCTTGATGGACTGTCAACGCACGGTGGAGTTTGAAATTTTTCAACATTTGCGTCATCGCTATGCTCCTGGCATTGAGCGCAACACAGAATCCTGGTTCTGCCTTGCGCTTCCCCACGAGCGAGAGATCGTGTTCACTGAACACCTGACCTACCAATGGCTCGACGCACCCGCTGCGGCGGCGCTCACCAAATCGTGGAGCAATCAGCAGGCGATTGAAGAATTTGTCATTAACGCTGCCTGAAAGGGCATAGTTTTTTGGAGATAATTTTATGGCAGGTCATAGTAAATGGGCCAACACCAGACATCGTAAAGCGGCGCAAGATTCTAAGCGTGGCAAGATCTTCACCAAAATCATTCGTGAGCTGGTGACAGCGGCTAAGCTTGGCGGTGGCGATCCGGACGCGAATCCACGTCTGCGCGCGGCTGTTGATAAAGCGCTGTCGAACAACATGACGCGTGACACCTTAAACCGTGCTATCGCGCGTGGTGTGGGCGGTGATGAAGACTCGAACATGGAAACCATCATTTATGAAGGTTACGGTCCTGGCGGCACGGCGGTCATGATCGAGTGTCTGTCTGACAACCGCAACCGTACCGTTGCAGATGTCCGTCATGCCTTCACCAAAACCGGCGGTAACCTGGGAACTGATGGCTCCGTATCCTACCTGTTCAGCAAAAAAGGCATCATTTCCTTTGAGCAAGGCGACGAAGACACCATCATGGAAGCGGCGCTGGAAGCCGGTGCAGAAGATGTTGTGACCTTCGACGACGGCGCGATTGATGTCTACACCGCGTGGGAAGATATGGGCAAAGTGCGTGATGCGCTGGAAGCCGCTGGTCTGAAAGCCGATGCAGCTGAAGTGTCGATGATCCCATCCACTAAAGCGGAAATGGATGCTGAAACAGCACCGAAGCTGATGCGTCTTATCGACATGCTGGAAGACTGTGACGACGTTCAGGAAGTCTACCATAACGGCGAAATCTCTGACGAGGTTGCAGCGACCTTAGAATGAGGTGGCTGTGCCGTAAACTACCAGGAGGTGCGTGATGTCTATTATTCTCGGCATTGACCCGGGGTCACGCATCACCGGTTATGGCGTGATCCGTCAGGTGGGTCGCCAGTTAACCTACCTCGGCAGCGGATGTATTCGCACCAAAGTTGACGATCTCCCATCGCGCTTGAAATTAATTTATGCAGGCGTGACGGAAATCATCACCCAGTTCCAGCCGGACTATTTCGCCATTGAGCAGGTCTTTATGGCAAAAAATGCCGATTCGGCGCTCAAGCTGGGGCAGGCGCGTGGGGTGGCAATTGTTGCCGCCACTAATCAGGATCTTCCGGTTTTTGAATACGCCGCCCGTCAGGTCAAACAGACCGTCGTCGGTATCGGTAGCGCGGAAAAAAGCCAGGTGCAGCACATGGTGCGCACGCTATTAAAGCTTCCTGCTAACCCGCAGGCGGATGCGGCGGATGCGCTAGCCATCGCCATTACCCACTGCCACGTCAGCCAGAACGCTATGCAAATGAGCGAGTCGCGGTTGAATTTAGCGCGTGGGCGGCTGCGATAATAAGAAAATGGGCTGGATAAATATCCAGCCTTTTTTTATGATAGTACATTACCTTTTTAGCCCTTAACGCAGGAGCGTCATGTGATAGGCAGACTCAGAGGCATCATTCTCGAAAAACAACCCCCGTTGGTTCTTCTGGAAACGGGCGGCGTAGGCTATGAAGTGCATATGCCGATGACCTGTTTTTATGAGCTGCCGGAAGCTGGGCAGGAAGCGATAGTCTTCACGCACTTTGTGGTGCGTGAAGATGCACAACTGCTGTATGGCTTTAATAACAAGCAGGAACGTACGCTGTTTAAAGAGCTGATTAAAACCAACGGCGTAGGGCCAAAACTGGCGCTGGCAATTCTCTCCGGCATGTCGGCTCAGCAGTTTGTTAACGCGGTTGAACGTGAAGAGCTTGGTGCGTTGGTGAAACTGCCGGGTATCGGCAAGAAAACCGCTGAGCGTCTGATTGTCGAGATGAAAGACCGCTTTAAAGGACTGCATGGTGACCTGTTTACGCCAGCGGCCGACCTGGTTCTGACCTCTCCAGTGGGCCCAACGGACGATGATGCCGAGCAAGAAGCGGTTGCTGCACTGGTGGCGCTGGGCTATAAACCTCAGGAAGCCAGCCGGATGGTGAGCAAAGTCGCTCGCCCGGATGCCAGCAGTGAAACATTGATCCGCGAAGCGCTCCGCGCGGCGCTATGAGGTAGAGGATGATTGAAGCAGACCGCCTGATCTCAACAGGCAGCACCATGGCGGAAGAGGTGGCAGACCGCGCCATTCGTCCAAAATTACTGGACGAATATATCGGTCAGCCGCATGTGCGTTCGCAAATGGAGATCTTTATCCAGGCGGCAAAAATGCGCGGCGATGCGCTTGACCACCTGCTGATCTTTGGCCCGCCGGGGCTGGGTAAGACGACGCTGGCGAATATTGTGGCTAACGAGATGGGCGTGAATCTGCGCACCACGTCTGGCCCGGTGCTTGAGAAAGCGGGCGATCTGGCGGCAATGCTGACTAACCTCGAACCTCACGACGTACTGTTTATTGATGAAATCCACCGTCTGTCTCCGGTGGTGGAAGAGGTTCTCTATCCAGCAATGGAAGATTACCAACTCGACATCATGATTGGTGAAGGGCCGGCGGCGCGTTCGATTAAAATCGATCTCCCCCCGTTTACGCTGATTGGCGCGACGACGCGAGCCGGTTCTTTAACTTCACCGCTACGCGACCGTTTTGGTATTGTTCAGCGCCTGGAGTTCTACCAGGTTCCCGATCTTCAGCATATCGTTGGGCGCAGCGCGCGCTTTATGGGGCTGGAGATGAGTGAAGACGGTGCGTTGGAAGTGGCCCGCCGTGCGCGTGGGACACCGCGTATCGCAAACCGTTTACTGCGTCGCGTACGTGACTATGCGGAAGTGAAACACGACGGCACGATTTCTGTCGATATTGCATCACAGGCGTTGGATATGCTGAACGTTGATGCGCAAGGTTTTGATTATATGGACCGCAAGCTGCTGCTGGCGGTGATTGATAAGTTCTTTGGCGGCCCGGTTGGCTTAGATAACCTGGCGGCGGCAATTGGCGAGGAACGAGAAACCATTGAGGACGTGCTGGAGCCGTATTTGATTCAGCAGGGGTTCTTGCAGCGCACACCGCGTGGACGTATCGCCACATCGCGTGCGTGGACTCACTTTGGCATCACGCCGCCAGAAATGCCGTAATGATGGGCAGGCGGGATATCTAATCCCGCCAGTGAGTATGACCAGTTCTGTACCTCATCTGAAAAATCATCCATATCATTTTTAGATAACTCGCTCATTTGTGATGAATTTATAGCTATGTACCCAGGTTATAAATCAATTTCACTAACACATGAGGAGTCCAGAAATGAAATCAATGAAAGTTCTATCTATTGCTGTCCTGACTATAGCCGCGATGTCTGGTTTAGCGAATGCCGCTATTTCCGGTACCCAGACATGGAAAATGGTCAATGATCGACTTGAAAATACCAGCAATGGGCAGACGTTATGTATGACTGGCGTTGCTTTCCAGCAGGCGACAATGGAAGTCTGTGGCTCTAATCCAGGTATGCAGAATATTCGTCAGGTCACTTTCGCTATTAATGGGGCGCTGCGACTGGAAGCACATACAGATTATGCTTACGCACCATTAGACGGTAAAGTTTATATACGCGAATATAATCCAGTAGCAAGTAATTGGGACCATGTAAACGGAGAGCTGAAAAAAACTGATTCCGATGGTGTTCTCAAGTGTCTTGATATTGAAGGCGGTAAAAACGTCCAGGGCGCCAAATTGCATTTAGCACCGTGTACCAAGTAATAAAAAAAGCACCGATAATTTCATCGGTGCTTATTGATTTAGCCAATCTCAAATCACCTCCTGTGGAGGTGATGATCGTTATTTAAGTATTAGGCTGTTTCTTCATCATACTGAATATAAACAGCAGCGCCGCGCACAGCACGACGGAAGGTCCGGCAGGCGTGTCATAGAACGCTGAGAAGGCCAGCCCGCCGGTAACGGCTATCATCCCGATACCGACTGCAATTCCTGCCATTTGCTCTGGCGTCCGCGCGAAACGGCGGGCCGTGGCGGCAGGAATAATCAGTAGTGACGTAATAATCAGCGCCCCGACGAACTTCATCGCCACGCCAATTGTTAACGCCGTCACCAGCATTAGCAATAGCTTAACGCGCTGTAGTTTCACGCCGTCAACGAACGCTAAATCCGGGCTAATGGTCATCGACAACAGGTTACGCCACTGCCAGAACAAAATTGCCAGCACCACCATCACGCCGAGGGCGATTGAAATCAGATCCTGCGGAGTTACTGCAAGCAGGTCACCAAACAGATAAGCCATGAGATCGACACGGATGTTCGACATCAGGCTGACGACGACCAGGCCGAGCGACAGCGCACTGTGCGCCATAATACCCAATAAAGTGTCAATCGCGAGGTGGGGGCGCTTTTCCAGCCATACCAGACCGGCGGCGAGCAGTAATGTGACCGCAATAACCGCATAGAATGGGTTCACATCCAGCAGCAGGCCAAAAGCCACGCCTAGTAGCGAAGCATGGGCCAACGTATCGCCGAAATAGGACATGCGACGCCAGACCACAAAAGAGCCCAGCGGGCCTGCAGCACACGCCAGCATCATTCCGGCAAGCCAGCCGGGAAGTAAAATTTCAATCATGACTGCCCATTTCCCCGACGTAAAACAATACGGCCCTGTAAATCATGGCGATGATTGTGCTGATGGCGATAGATCCCCAGTTGTTCCGCGCCGCGTGGGCCAAACATGGAGATAAATTCAGGATGCATTGACACCACATCCGGCGTGCCGGAGCAGCAGATATGATGATTCAGGCACAGCACGTCGTCGGTTTTGGCCATCACCAAATGTAAATCGTGCGACACCATGAGCACTGCGCAATTAAGCTCCTGACGAAGCTGGTTTATCAGATCGTAAAGCGCGACCTGACCGTTAACGTCTACGCCCTGAGTGGGTTCGTCCAGTACAAGTAGCTGCGGCTTATTTAGCAATGCGCGTGCAAGCAATACGCGTTGGTTTTCGCCACCAGACAGCTTCTGCATTGGCGCATCTTGTAAATGTCCCGCCTGAACTCGCTTGAGAGCAGGAAGGATATCTTCTTTGCGTGTGGCAGGATGCAGGCGTAAAAAGCGCTTGACGGTCAGCGGTAATGTCGCGTCGAGGTGTAACTTTTGCGGTACATAGCCAATCCGCAAATGCTTATCACGGGTGACAACGCCTTCACTGGGTGCTACCAGACCCAGCACCACACGCACCAGCGTTGATTTGCCCGCGCCATTAGGGCCCAGCAGCGTCAGAATGCGGCCTGGCTTAAGATTCAGCGAGATGTCAGAGAGCACACGGCGTTGGCCGAAGCTCACAGAAACATTTTCCAGAGATACAAGATTAGTCATAGCAATTAGGGGTTGCACAAGATAGTGAATGTTATAATATCACACATCTCTTATTCATTTCGATTAGCAGACGCATAATGTTACAGAAAAATACGCTTCTTTTCGCAGCTTTATCCGCTGCACTTTGGGGAACGGCAGCACAGCGTGCTGACGCAGCCGTCGTCACATCACTTAAGCCACTCGGTTTCATTGCTTCTGCGATTGCAGATGGGGTCACCGAGACGCAGGTTTTACTGCCAGATGGTGCCTCAGAGCATGATTACTCACTGCGCCCATCAGACGCAAAACGCTTACAGAACGCGGACTTAGTAGTTTGGATTGGTCCGGAAATGGAAGCGTTTATGGATAAGTCAACGCAAAGCATACCTGATAATAAAAAAGTCACCATAGCCCAGCTTGAAGGGGTGAAACCGTTGCTCATGAAAGGGGCTGATGACGACGATGACGATCATGACCACGACGGTGGACATGACCATGCTCATGGCGAAAAAGGTGATGCACATCACCATCACGGCGACTACAACATGCATCTGTGGCTTTCGCCTGAGATAGCGCTGCTGTCGGCGGTTGCAATCCATAACAAATTAGTGGAACTTATGCCCCAGAGTCGAGCCCGACTTGACGCCAACCTGAAGGATTTTGAGGCCAATCTGGCCGCGACCGACAAGCAGGTGGCGAGCGAGCTGGCACCGGTAAAAGGTAAGGGGTACTTCGTTTTTCATGACGCCTATGGCTACTATGAAAAACACTACGGTTTGACGCCGCTTGGGCACTTCACCGTCAACCCTGAAATCCAACCTGGTGCGCAGCGTTTACATCAAATAAGAACACAGTTGGTTGAGCAAAAAGCAACCTGCGTTTTTGCTGAGCCACAATTCAGGCCCGCTGTCGTTGAATCTGTCGCGCGGGGAACCTCTGTTCGCATGGGAACGTTGGATCCTCTCGGCACGAATATACAGTTGAGTAAAGGGAGCTACCCTGCGTTTCTGACTCAACTGGCGACCCAGTATGCGAGCTGCCTGAAAGGAGATAAGTAAGGAAGTGAATACGTGCAGCAGATAGCCCGCTCTGTCGCTCTGGCATTTAATAATTTGCCTAGACCCCACCGCGTTATGCTGGGGTCACTCACCGTTCTCACATTAGCCGTCGCTGTCTGGCGGCCATATGTCTACCATCCAACCTCTTCACCGGTCATCCGTACGATCGAGCTGGAGAAAAAAGAGATCCGTTCGCTGTTGCCTGAAGCCAGTGAGCCGATTGACCAGTCCGCTCAGGAAGACGAAGCGATTCCTCAAGATGAACTGGACGATAAAGCCGACAACGAAACGGGCGTGCATGAGTATGTGGTATCCACGGGCGATACCCTGAGCAGCATCCTGAATCAGTACGGCATCGATATGGGGAATATCAGCCAGCTTGCCTCGGTGGATAAAGACCTGAGAAACATGAAAGTGGGGCAACAGCTCTCCTGGACGTTAAATGATGATGGTGATCTACAACGTCTGACCTGGGAGATGTCGCGCCGCGAAACCCGCACCTACGACCGCGTTGCAAACGGCTTTAAGATGAGCAGTGAGATGCAGCAAGGCGAGTGGGTGAATAGCCTGATAAAAGGTACCGTAGGCGGCAGCTTTGTTTCCAGCGCCGTGAATGCTGGTTTAACCAGCGTTGAGGCCAGCGCAGTCATTAAAGCGATGCAGTGGCAGATGGACTTCCGTAAGCTTAAAAAAGGCGACGAGTTCTCCGTGCTGATGTCGCGTGAAATGCTGGATGGTAAACGCGAGCAGAGTCAATTACTGGGTGTGCGTTTACGTTCCGGTGATAAAAACTATTACGCGATCCGCGCTGAAGATGGCAAGTTCTATGACCGTAATGGTACCGGGCTTGCGAAGGGCTTCCTGCGTTTCCCTACTGCGCGTCAATTCCGTGTGTCATCAAACTTTAATCCGCGTCGTCTGAACCCTGTTACCGGGCGTGTTGCGCCGCACCGTGGCGTTGATTTCGCCATGCCGCAGGGTACGCCAGTTCTGGCGGTAGGTGATGGTGAAGTGGTGGTGGCGAAACGTAGCGGTGCCGCTGGCTACTACGTTGCGTTACGACACGGTCGTACCTACACGACTCGCTATATGCACTTACGTAAGCTGTTAGTGAAACCGGGTCAGAAGGTAAAACGTGGCGATCGTATTGCGCTGTCCGGAAATACCGGTCGCTCAACCGGCCCGCATTTGCACTATGAAGTATGGCTCAATCAGCAGGCCGTAAACCCGCTGACCGCGAAGCTGCCACGCACCGAAGGGTTAACGGGTTCCGATCGTACCGATTACCTGGCGCAGGTGAAACAGGTGTTACCGCAACTGCGTTTCGATTAATTTCGTCTAAGAAGTATGCGTTCAGAGCCGGTGCTTTAGCAGCATCGGCTTTTTCTTTTGTGCGAAACACCTAGCCTCGCTACACTATCTGCTTATCCACACCGACCCGATGACTCACCCCAGGAACAGGCATGGAAACGAAAAAAAATAACAGTGAATACATTCCCGAGTTTGAGAAATCATTCCGCCACCCACAATACTGGGGCGCTTGGTTAGGCGTGCTGGCGTTTGCTGGAATCGCTTACATTCCGGCTAAAATTCGTGACCCGCTTTTGGGTAAACTCGGTCGTCTGGCGGGGCGATTGGGCAAGAGTGCACGTCGTCGTGCGCAGATAAATTTACTCTACTGTTTCCCCGATAAGACTGAAGCCGAGCGTGAAGCCATTATCGATGAGATGTTCGCCACCGCGCCGCAGGCGATGGTTATGATGGCTGAACTGGCGCTCAAAGGGCCGGAAAAGATCGTTAACCGCGTCGACTGGCAAGGTCAGGAGATCATTGATGAAATGCGCCGCAATGGCGAAAACGTGATCTTCCTGGTGCCACACGGTTGGGGCGTTGATATCCCGGCGATGCTGATGGCGTCCCAGGGTCAGAAGATGGCGGCGATGTTCCACAACCAGGGCAACAAAGTCTTCGATTATGCGTGGAACACCGTTCGCCGACGTTTTGGTGGTCGTCTGCATGCGCGTAATGACGGTATTAAACCGTTTATCCAGTCAGTACGTCAGGGCTACTGGGGCTATTACTTGCCCGATCAGGACCACGGCGCGGAACACAGCGAATTCGTCGATTTCTTCGCAACGTATAAAGCGACGCTACCCGCCATTGGGCGTTTGATGAAAGTGTGCCGCGCGCGCGTGGTGCCGCTTTTCCCGGTTTATAATGGCGATACTCACCGCTTAACGATTATGGTGCGTCCGCCAATGGACGATCTGTTGGAAGCGGATGACAACACGATTGCGCGTCGCATGAACGAGGAAGTCGAAATCTTTGTCGGGCCTCATGCTGAACAATACACTTGGATCTTAAAGCTTTTAAAAACGCGCAAACCGGGCGAGGTTGAGCCTTACCAGCGTAAAGAGCTGTACCCGAAGAAAAAGAAATAATTCGGTAACCCGGCCGACCGAATACGACGCCGGAAATAGGCACCGAGCCTTCCCGGGGGCGGCGTAAACGCCTTGTCCGGGCGACCATGTAAAAAGCCCAGTCCTCAGGACTGGGCTTTTTTGTACCACCAGAGAGACTTACTCGACGGTGAGGATACGCGTGGTGTTCGTTGAGCCCACGGTGCTCATCACATCGCCCTGGGTCACGATGACGATGTCGCCGGACATCAGATAACCTTTGTCACGCAGCAGGTTCACCGCGTCGTGTGCTGCGGCTACGCCATCGCAAGCGCTATCGAAGAATACCGGTGTCACGCCGCGATACAGCGCCGTCAGGTTAAGCGTGCGCTCGTGACGAGACATGGCAAAGATCGGCAGGCCAGAGGTAATACGTGAAGTCATCAGTGCAGTACGACCGGATTCGGTCATCGTGATGATTGCCGTTACGCCCTTCAGGTGGTTTGCTGCATACATCGCAGACATCGCGATTGCTTCTTCAACGTTATCGAACTGTACATCCAGACGATGTTTAGAAACGTTGATGCTTGGGATTTTCTCGGCACCCAGACACACGCGGGCCATAGCCGCCACGGTTTCAGATGGATACTGACCGGCAGCCGTTTCAGCTGACAGCATCACGGCATCGGTACCATCAAGCACGGCGTTTGCCACGTCCATAACTTCTGCACGGGTTGGCATAGGGTTTGTGATCATCGACTCCATCATCTGGGTCGCAGTAATCACCGAGCGATTAAGCTGGCGGGCGCGACGAATCAGCGCTTTCTGAATACCGACCAGTTCAGGGTCACCGATTTCAACGCCGAGGTCACCACGAGCGACCATCACCACATCAGAGGCCAGAATGATGTCATCCATGGCGTCCTGGCTGCAAACCGCTTCCGCACGCTCTACTTTCGCGACGATTTTGGCATCGCAACCTGCTTCGCGTGCCAGACGGCGTGCGTAGTTCAGATCCTCGCCACAGCGTGGGAAGGAGACCGCCAGGTAATCAACGCCAATTTTCGCGGCGGTATGGATGTCAGCTTTGTCTTTTTCGGTCAGGGCTTCAGCGGAGAGGCCACCGCCTAATTTGTTGATGCCTTTGTTGTTGGACAGCGGGCCGCCGACGGTCACTTCGGTGAAGACCTTCATGCCCTGAATTTCCAGAACTTTCAGCTGTACGCGGCCATCATCGAGCAACAGGATATCGCCTGGAACAACGTCAGCGGGCAGGCCTTTGTAGTCAATACCGACTTTCTCTTTATCGCCTTCACCTTTACCCAGGTTGGCATCAAGCAGGAATTTATCGCCGATATTGAGGAAAACTTTGCCTTCTTTGAAGGTCGAAACGCGAATTTTTGGACCCTGCAAGTCACCAAGGATGGCAACATGACGTCCCAGTTTTGCTGCAATTTCGCGGACTTTATCAGCACGAAGCTGGTGATCTTCTGCTGTACCGTGAGAGAAGTTCATACGCACGACGTTAGCGCCAGCGGAAATCACCTTCTCGAGGTTATTGTCGCGGTCAGTTGCTGGGCCTAATGTGGTAACGATCTTGGTTCTGCGAAGCCTTCTGGACATGTAATACTCCGTTGACTAGTACAACTTAGGTGTTGCGTGAACAGGAATTCGGCAATGTCGCCAGCTTGGCGCTACCGAATGAGTTAATTAATGACGCTATTATTATCGCTTTTAGTGGTTATCGCTGTGTGCTGAAAGCTCTTTATCAAACCGCGATTCTTTCAATGCTTCTTTGACTCGCTTCAAGTTATCCCTGAATTTTGCACCACGACGTAGAGTAAAACCCGTCGCCAGGACATCGATCACGGTGAGCTGTGCCAGCCTGGACACCATTGGCATGTAGATGTCGGTATCCTCAGGAACGTCCAACGTGATGGCGAGAGTGGCTTCTCGTGCCAGCGGCGTACCGGCTGAAGTGATGGCGATAACCATCGCATCGTTTTCTCTTGCCACTTGGGCTATCTCAACCAGGCTTTTGGTTCTGCCGGTATGGGAAATGAGCACCACAACGTCGTCATCGCTGCAATTCATACAGCTCATTCGTTGCAAAACAATGTCATCAGAATAGATGACTGGGACGTTGAAGCGGAAAAATTTGTTCATTGCATCGTGCGCGACGGCTGCCGACGACCCCAGCCCGAAAAAGGCAATTTTATTGGCCTGGGTGAGGAGATCGACCGCGCGATTGACGGCCGACATATCCAGCGATTGACGCACATGGGCGAGGCTTGCCATGGCGGATTCAAAAATTTTCGCCGTATAGGCTTCGACGCTGTCATCTTCGTCGACATTACGATTAACGTACGGTGTACCGTTAGCCAAACTTTGGGCAAGATGCAGTTTAAAGTCGGGGAATCCGCGCGTTTCCATGCTGCGACAAAAGCGGTTAACGGTCGGTTCGCTGACCTCCGCTTCCAGGGCGAGTGCGGCAATACTTGAATGGATTGCCTGGTCTGGGGCCGCAAGAATAACTTCCGCGACTTTTCGCTCGGATTTGCTAAGGTTTTCCAGTTGGGACTGAATTTTTTCCAGCATGTTCATCGTAGCAAGGCGCTCATAGATTGAAACGATTCCATTAATGGGTGAAATCTTCGGGCGTTTTAGCAAGAATATACGCTCGAACCCGGTCATAAAGTGAATAAGCACGGCAAAAAATGTTGTTTTTTTTCATTACATGATCAGCGTCGTATTTTAACTGACGCCATTGAGGCGAAAGAACAAACAAAATTGGCGGATTGCCTAACGCTGTTGCCACAACGGTTCCGATTTGTGCGATCGACGGATGAGAAGGGCGTTAAAGGGTTTCGGCAATTTGGTAAACACAGTACAGTGCACCGTAAGAAAATTACAATGATATCCGTCGTTTTTCAGGAAAACCTGATAGATCACGGATATGTAGCCTGGCACAGAACCAGGAACTTAAACTGAGGAGAATGACATGGCGGTAACGCAAACGGCGCAGGCATGCGATCTGGTCATTTTCGGCGCTAAGGGCGATCTGGCCCGCCGAAAACTGCTGCCTTCCCTGTATCAGCTTGAAAAAGCCGGACAGATTAATTCGGACACCCGGATTATCGGGGTGGGTCGTGCAGACTGGGACAAAGCGGCGTACACCAAAGTTGTCCGCGAAGCGCTTGAAACTTTCATGAAGGAGAAAATTGATGAAAGTTTGTGGGATACCCTCAGCGCACGTCTTGATTTCTGCAATCTGGATGTGAATGACGCGCCCGCGTTTTCCCGTCTAGGTGAGATGCTCGATCAAAAAAACCGTACCACCATCAACTACTTCGCAATGCCACCAAGCACCTTTGGCGCCATCTGCCGCGGTCTGGGTGAAGCCAAACTGAATGCGAAACCAGCGCGCGTCGTGATGGAAAAACCGCTGGGTACTTCGCTTGAAACATCCCGTGAGATTAACGACCAGGTTGGCGAGTATTTTGAAGAGTGCCAGGTTTACCGTATTGACCACTATTTAGGTAAAGAAACGGTATTGAACCTGCTGGCACTGCGCTTTGCCAACTCCCTGTTTGTTAACAACTGGGACAACCGCACGATCGACCACGTGGAAATCACCGTGGCCGAAGAAGTGGGTATTGAAGGTCGTTGGGGTTACTTCGATCAGGCCGGGCAGATGCGCGACATGATTCAAAACCACCTGTTGCAGGTTTTGTGCATGATTGCCATGGCGCCGCCTTCAGATTTGAGCGCTGACAGTATCCGCGATGAGAAAGTGAAAGTGCTGAAGTCTCTGCGTCGCATTGACCGCAGCAATGTGCGCGAAAAAACCGTTCGCGGCCAGTACTCTGCTGGTTTTGCGCAAGGGCAGAAAGTGCCAGGCTACCTCGAAGAAGAAGGGGCGAACAAATCCAGCAACACTGAAACCTTCGTCTCGATTCGTGTGGATATTGATAACTGGCGCTGGTCGGGCGTGCCGTTCTACCTGCGTACGGGTAAACGTCTACCGACCAAATGCTCTGAAGTTGTCGTCTACTTCAAGAATCCTGAGCTGAACCTGTTCAAAGAAACCTGGCCTGAATTGCCGCAGAACAAACTGACCATCCGTTTGCAGCCGGATGAGGGCGTCGATATCCAGATTCTCAATAAGGTTCCGGGCCTGGAGCACAAGCACAATCTGCAAGTCACCAAGCTGGACCTGAGCTATTCTGAAACGTTCAATCAAACGCACCTTGCTGATGCCTACGAGCGTCTGCTGCTCGAAACGATGCGTGGCATTCAGGCACTGTTTGTGCGCCGTGATGAAGTGGAAGAAGCCTGGAAGTGGGTCGACTCCATTACCGAAGCGTGGGCAAGCGATAATGATGCGCCAAAACCGTATCAGGCTGGCACCTGGGGACCAGTGGCTTCTGTTGCCATGATTACCCGTGATGGTCGTTCCTGGAACGAGTTCGAATAAGCGGTATTGATAATCCGTAAGGGTTATTTTACCGGTAACATGATCTAACACAGCATGTAGTGCTTTTTCTGCGCATTTAAGCCCCGGGTGGATTCACTCCCGGGGCTTTTTTTATTACACTACCCGTAGATACTTGCCTCTGAGCTGCGCTATACCGGTGTTTTTGATAAGTTAGCCCAATGTATTCACCGTATTTGTTGGCGGCCTGGACAGAAAAATTTTGAGGAGCCTTTATGAACTCTGTAATGTTACGGGTAACAAATCGCATTATCGAACGCTCTCGTGATACGCGCGAAGCCTATCTGGCGCGTATTGAGCAGGCAAAAACTGAAACGGTTCACCGTTCAGAACTGGCCTGCGGCAACCTGGCGCATGGCTTTGCAGCCTGTCAGGCTGACGATAAAGCGTCGCTGAAAAGTATGCTGCGTAACAATATTGCGATCATTACCTCCTACAACGACATGCTTTCTGCCCATCAGCCGTATGAAAACTATCCGGATCAAATCCGTAAAGCGTTGCACAGCGTCAATGCGGTTGGTCAGGTCGCGGGCGGCGTACCGGCCATGTGCGATGGTGTCACGCAGGGGCAGGACGGTATGGAACTCTCCTTGCTGAGCCGTGAAGTGATTGCCATGTCTGCTGCGGTTGGCTTGTCTCACAATATGTTTGATGGCGCGCTCTACCTTGGCGTATGCGATAAAATCGTTCCGGGGCTGGCGATGGCTGCGCTCTCATTTGGCCACTTGCCGTCTATCTTCATCCCATCAGGCCCGATGGCCAGCGGTCTGCCAAACAAAGAAAAAGTGCGTATTCGCCAGCTTTATGCCGAAGGCAAAGTTGACCGTAATGCGCTGCTGGACTCCGAAGCCGCTTCCTACCATGCGCCAGGAACCTGCACCTTCTACGGTACTGCCAATACCAACCAGATGGTGATTGAGTTCATGGGGATGCAACTGCCGGGCTCATCATTTGTTCACCCGGATGCTCCGCTGCGTGCTGAACTGACCGCGGCGGCGGCACGTCAGGTGACGCGTATGACCGGCAACGGCAACGACTGGATGCCGTTGGGTAAAATGGTTGACGAGAAAGTGGTGGTGAACGGGATTGTGGCATTGCTGGCAACCGGCGGCTCAACAAACCACACCATGCACCTGGTAGCAATGGCTCGCGCGGCGGGCATTATCATCAACTGGGATGATTTCTCCGATCTTTCCGAGGTGGTTCCACTGATGGCGCGCCTCTATCCGAATGGCCCGGCTGACATAAATCATTTCCAGGCTGCGGGCGGTGTTCCCGTGCTGATACGCGAACTGACTAAAGGCGGTTTGCTGCACGAAGATGTGAACACCGTAGCCGGTTTCGGCCTGTCTCATTACACCATGGAACCGTGGTTGAATAACGGCAAGCTGGACTGGCGTGAAGGCGCAACCGCGTCGCTTGATGACAGTATTATCGCAACCTTTGACAAGCCGTTCTCTAAACATGGCGGCACCAAAGTCTTGAGCGGTAATCTTGGTCGTGCGGTGATGAAAACCTCAGCTGTGCCGGTTGAAAACCAGGTGATTGAAGCGCCTGCCGTGATTTTTGAAAGCCAGCATGATGTACTACCAGCGTTTGAAGCGGGTCTGCTGGATAAAGATTGCGTTGTTGTTGTGCGCCATCAAGGGCCAAAAGCGAACGGCATGCCAGAATTACATAAACTTATGCCGCCACTTGGTGTATTATTGGACCGCTGTTTCAAAATTGCGTTAGTCACTGATGGCCGACTGTCTGGAGCGTCCGGAAAAGTCCCTTCAGCGATTCACGTGACCCCTGAAGCCTATGACGGTGGACTGCTGGCAAAAGTGCGCGACGGTGACATGATCCGCGTGAACGGCCAGACTGGCGAGCTGACGCTGCTGGTGGATGAAGCCGAACTGGCTGCGCGTCAACCGCATATTCCTGATCTGAGCGCTTCGCGCGTGGGCACAGGTCGTGAGCTGTTCGGTGCACTACGGGAAAAATTATCCGGTGCAGAGCAGGGCGCAACCTGTATTACCTTTTAAGATGACACGATTTGTAGATCTGGCGAGAGAAAATTTCTGATGAAAAACTGGAAAACAACTGCAGAAGCAATCCTGACCACTGGCCCAGTAGTACCGGTTATTGTGGTAAACAAGCTTGAGCACGCTGTACCGATGGCAAAAGCACTGGTTGCTGGTGGTGTACGTGTACTGGAAGTCACGCTGCGTACCGCATGTGCAATGGATGCGATTCGTGCCATTGCGAAAGAAGTTCCGGATGCTATCGTCGGCGCGGGTACCGTGACCAACGCACAGCAGTTGAAAGAAGTCACCGAAGCGGGCGCACAGTTTGCTATCAGCCCGGGTCTGACCGACAGCCTGCTGAAAGCAGCAACGGCTGGGACTATCCCTCTGATCCCGGGCATCTGCTCTGTATCTGAACTGATGCTGGGTATGGAACACGGCCTGAAAGAGTTCAAGTTCTTCCCGGCTGAAGCGAACGGTGGCGTGAAAGCGCTGCAGGCTATTGCTGGTCCATTCTCTCAGATCCGTTTCTGCCCAACTGGCGGTATCTCTCCGGCTAACTACCGTGACTACCTGGCGCTGAAAAGCGTTCTGTGTATCGGCGGTTCCTGGTTGGTTCCGGCTGATGCGCTCGAAGCAGGCGATTACGATCGTATCACCAAACTGGCTCGCGAAGCGGTTGCTGGCGCGAAACTGTAAGGTGTTGCTTTACCCGGCCTTGTGACCGGGGAGCAGAAAAGAAGGGCGGGTATGCGCAAGCAGCCCGCCTTTTTTCTTATCCTTGAACGATGACCGCCGCCGCGGCGATTTTTGCCCGCTCAACGGCGTCTTCAACGCTATCACCGGTTGCCAGCGCGACGCCCATACGGCGGGAACCGGCGATCTCCGGCTTGCCGAAAAGGCGCAGTTGCACGCCAGCGCCCAGCGCATTTTGCACATTATCAAAAGTGACGTTGCGGCTGGTTAACTGTGGAAGTAACACGGCGGAAGCACAAGGGCCGTACTGACGAATACCGCCAACCGGCAGGCCGAGGAAGGCGCGGACGTGCAGGGCGAATTCAGAGACGTCTTGTGAAATTAGCGTCACCATCCCGGTATCGTGAGGACGCGGTGACACTTCACTGAACACCACATCATCACCACAGACAAACAGTTCAACACCGAACAGACCGTAGCCACCAAGCGCCAACACGACTTCACGTGAGATTTCCTGCGCCCGCGCCAGTGCCAGTTCGCTCATTTGCTGCGGCTGCCAGGATTCGCGATAATCGCCGTCTTCCTGACGATGACCCACCGGTGCGCAAAAATGAACGCCATCTACGGCATTTACTGTCAGCAGGGTGATTTCAAAGTCAAAGTTCACCACGCCCTCAACAATGACACGACCGGCACCTGCCCGTCCGCCCTGTTGTGCGTACTGCCATGCTTGTGCCAGTTGGTCTTCATGGCGAATAAAGGTTTGCCCTTTACCGGATGAGCTCATCACCGGTTTAACGATGCACGGTAGGCCGATATCAATGACTGCCTGACGGAATTGCGCTTCGCTATCGGCAAAGTGATACGCCGAAGTGGGGAGCTTCAGCGTTTCCGCCGCCAGTCGACGGATGCCTTCACGATTCATGGTTAACTTTGTTGCGCGGGCGCAGGGCACCACATGCTGACCGGCCTGTTCAAGCTCAATAAGCATGTCGGTGGCAATGGCTTCAATTTCGGGCACGATAAAGTCAGGTTTTTCCTGCTCAACCAGAGCCTTTAACACCCTCTCATCAAGCATATTAATAACATAGGAACGATGTGCGACGTGCATTGCTGGCGCATCGGCATAACGATCAACCGCAATGACCTCAATCCCTAATCGTTGACATTCAATGGCGACTTCTTTGCCTAATTCACCCGAACCCAAAAGCATTACGCGCGTCGCAGCAGGACGCAGAGCTGTGCCTAATAACGTCATGACCCATTCCACCGTCTATCCAAAATTTGACGCATTATAAACGAAAACGTTTGCGTCTGTCTTGTTGTCGCTGTTTTGTCGGCGCTATCACCTTAAATTTGCGCATCTTTATGCGTAACAGACATATCCTGACATCTGCTCGCTTAGGCTGGGTCATTAATGCATTTCTACTGGAGGTCATATGTCAGGTTGGCTTAATCAACAGCAATCATTGCTTGGACAGAAATCAGGTGACGGGAAAAAAGATCTCAGCCAGATGCTGGTGCCTGGCGCTTTAGGTGGGCTGGCTGGGTTGCTGGTGGCCAGCAAATCGTCGCGCAAAATGCTTGCAAAGTATGGCACTGGCGCGCTGCTGGTCGGCGGTGGTGCAGTTGCCGGAAGCGTGCTGTGGAACAAGTATAAAGATAAATTGCGTGCAAACCCGCAAACTGAAACGAAATACGGCGAACCGGCGGCCCCGCTTGATGTTCGTACTGAACGCATGATTCTGGCGCTGGTCTTTGCCGCGAAGAGTGACGGGCATATTGATGCAAAAGAACAGGCTGCCATCGAGCAACAGTTGCGTGAGGCGGGTGTGGAAGAGCAGGGACGGGCGATCATCGCTCAGGCGATTGAGCAACCGCTGGATCCGCAGCGTTTGGCACGTGACGTTCATAACGAAGAAGAGGCGTTAGAGCTTTATTTCATCAGCTGTGCCTCCATTGATATCGATCACTTTATGGAGCGCAGCTATCTGAACGCGCTGGGCGATGCACTGAAACTGCCGCTTGAAGTACGTGAAGGGATTGAACAGGATTTACAGCTGCAAAAACAGCAACTTTAACGGTCAGAACGCAGGTTTTGCTTGCATCGCCGTCTAATTTGTCCACCCTTAGAGGGTGTGACTAAAACAGATGAATAATGAGATGCCACCTAAAGCGAAACGGATCCCCCACACCATGACATTGCATGGTGATACGCGTATTGATAACTACTATTGGCTGCGTGATGACACACGGTCTGAGCCTGCGGTACTTGACTATTTAAAGCAGGAGAATGACTACGGGCGGGAGGCGATGTCCTCGCAGCGCAGCTTACAGGACAACGTTCTTAAAGAGATTATTGACCGAATTCCGCCCCGTGAAGTCTCCGCTCCCTATATCAAAAATGGTTACCGCTACCGACAGGTCTATGAGCCGGGACACGAGTATGCGATTTACCAGCGTCAGGCGTTAAACGAAGAAACCTGGTCGCTGCTGATTGATGAAAATAAACGCGCGGCGGATAGTGAGTTTTATACGCTGGGCGGCCTCAATGTTGCGCCAGATAATAATCTGCTGGCCGTTACCGAAGATTTTCTATCACGTCGCCAGTACGGTTTGCGCTTCCGCCATTTGGACAGTGAAACCTGGCTGCCAGAGGTTATTGAAGATGTCTCTCCTGGCGTGGTGTGGGGAAATGACTCACGTACCCTCTATTACGTGCGTCAGCATCCGACCACGCTGCTGCCATGGCAGGTCTGGCGCCATCAGATAGGCGCGCCCACTACACAAGATGAGTTAATTTATGAGGAAGCTGACGATGCATTCTATGTCAGCCTGCATAAAACCTCTTCACGCAAATACGTGGTGATTGCGCTTTCCAGTGCGACCACCAGTGAAATGCTGTTGCTGGATGCTGATAAAGCTCATGCACAGCCTCAGTCGTACCTGCCGCGTCGTAAAGATCATGAATACAGCCTCGATCATTATCAGCAGCAGTTCTATCTACGTTCCAACCGTGACGGTAAAAACTTTGGCCTTTACCGCAGCGAAAGCTGGGAAGAGAGCGCGTGGCAAACGGTGATCCCGCCACGTGATACGGTGATGCTGGAAGATTTCACCCTGTTTCGCGATTGGCTGGTGGTGGAAGAACGCCAGCAGGGGTTAATTCGTCTACGGCAGATCCATCGCCACAGTAAGCAGGAGCGGGAAATTGCGTTTGATGACCCCACCTATGTAACGTGGATTGCCTATAACCCGGAGCCTGAAACCTCCTGTCTGCGTTATGGTTATTCGTCAATGACCACACCGGATACGCTCTTTGAGCTGGACATGGACAGCGGGTCGCGCCAGCTGCTTAAACAGCAAGAGGTGAAAGGCTTTGATGCCAGCCACTATCGCAGCGAGCGTTTATGGGTAACGGCACGGGATGGAGTCAATGTTCCGGTGTCATTGGTGTATCGCCATGAACATTTCCGCCCCGGGAAAAATCCTCTTCTGGTCTACGGCTATGGCTCTTACGGTGCCAGTATGGACGCCGATTTCAGTAGTAGCCGCCTGAGCTTACTCGACCGGGGTTTTGTCTTTGCTATCGCCCATATTCGCGGTGGTGGTGAGTTGGGGCAGCAATGGTACGAAGACGGCAAGTTCCTCAAAAAACAGAATACGTTTAATGACTATATCGATGTCTGCGATGCGCTACTGATGAAAGGCTACGGTGATCCAGCGCTGTGCTACGGTATGGGGGGAAGTGCGGGCGGTATGCTGATGGGAACGGTGATTAACGAACGTCCTGAGCTGTTACACGGGGTGGTCGCTCAGGTGCCATTTGTCGATGTCGTTACCACCATGCTCGATGAATCTATCCCGCTGACGACCGGGGAATTTGAAGAGTGGGGTAATCCGCAGGATGAAACCTATTATCAGTACATGAAATCCTATAGCCCGTATGACAACGTCAAGGCGCAGGCATATCCGCATTTGTTGGTGACCACTGGGCTGCATGATTCTCAGGTGCAGTATTGGGAGCCGGCGAAATGGGTGGCAAAACTGCGTGAGCAGAAAGTCGATGATAACCTTCTGCTACTGTGTACCGACATGGATTCCGGCCACGGTGGTAAGTCCGGGCGCTATAAGAGCTATGAAGGCGTGGCGCTAGAATACGCCTTCCTGATTGCGCTGGCGCAGGGCACGTTACCCGGACAAACGGAGCGCTAGTTACTTCTCCAGATAGTGCTTTAACGTCATTTTGAGTTCCGGGCTCATGCGCTCAAGGTTATTGAACAGCCAGCGCAGATAGCCCGGATCGTCTTTGGCGATCTCAGCCACTTCCTGCCCGCGGTATTTTCCAAAGGTAAATGTGCGCAGCAGCGCGGGGCGTCCGGTGACGTCAACCATTTGGTTCGCCGTCCAGCCGGAAACGTCCATGATATCAATCAGCAGCGCTGCGGTGATGTAGCAGTCATATAAGGCGCGGTGGTGGTGAAGACCTGGCGGTGTCGCCACGCTCAGCTTGCGGGATTTATACAGCGCCATATTGCTGTACTTAATACCCGGCCACAGTCGGCGCGCCATCTTCATGGTACAAATCCACTCGCCTTCCATTTCCGGTAGTACACGGCGGTCAAAACTGGCGTTATGCGCCACGTACCACGGGCTTCCCTGGTAGAAGGGAACGACATCTTCAATCCACGGCTTGTCGGCAACCATCTCTTCGGTGATGCGGTGGATAGCCATCGCCTGGGCGCTGATAGGGCGGTCAGGGCGCACCAGGTGGCTCATTGGATTGACAATTTTACCGTCTACAACATCGACGGAGGCTATCTCAACGACGCCCCCTTGTAAGTCGCAGGTTTCGGTATCGATAACGCGCAGCATGGCGAACTCCCGGCCAAAAACGCCTAGCGTAAAGGAATGATCTCGCCTTGCCAACCCTGGGCGCTTTTTCTGCCGGTGAGCAGCAATTCACCGCTGTCGGCACGAACGATAAGTTGTCCGTTTTCATCCCATAGCGCGCTCCCCGCAGAAAACGTCCCGCTCGCATAATTGGACTTTAGGACGGCGATAGCATACTTATGCGCGAAACGTTGCAAACGCTGGGTCGTACGCTGCTGCTGGGGTTCAGCCATCGAGCTGACGGTCGCCAACAGCGATGCCTGATGTGACAGCTCGCAGCCTTCATCGTTAAGTTCAAAGATGCTGATTTGATCGGAGTCCGGTGCAAGACAGGTTCCATTTCCCTGATGATGTTTAGCCGGTTGACGGGTGTGAGGGGCGAAAATGACGATGCCTTTAATCCGTGTGCCGTTTTGGTCGACCGGCAGTCCGGCAATGATGGTCATTTGATAACGCTGGGCTGCGTCACTCAGCGGTTGAAGCTGGGCGTCGCAGGGCGGGGTCGGGAGGTATTGTTCATCATTGGGCCCGGTGAGCGATAATTCAGGGAAAATTAATACTTTGCATGCCTGCTTTGCGGCGGCATCGATAAAACGCAGATGGTGGGCGATATTTTCTGCGACGTCTCCTTTACGTGGCGCATATTGCGCCGCAGCAATAGTCCATGTCAGCATAGTTGCATCCTTCAACACGTGTCAGTGGTCTTTTATTCTGTAAAAGAGTATCAAATCGGATGTCAGGATTTGTCACTAAGCGTAATCATTATTTAGATTTCGGCTCATACGGCAGACGAGAAAGATTGACGGACGCTAAACGGTGCGCAATCAACCGCTCACGAAACCAGTCTCGCAAGTGTTCGGGCTGCTCGCGTTCGACAACTTCGGCCACGATAGGCATGTTGTAGCGTTCTTTAAACGCGACGCCTGCGGCAGCTAGGTCGACGTTGACTTTATCCATCTCATCTTGTGGAAGGGTGGCGAGATTGGTTTGCATAATTGACTCCTTAAGGTAACGCGCAAAAGTTACTAAGAGTCTCGCAAAATGGCAAGTCCATAGGGCGCTTATCTCGACTCGAACATTATACAGCGTTATTCTTTAAGCTAGATTGATAACAAAAGGGAATGATGGAAATGAACTTCACCACATCTCGCGCATTTTGTGCATCGCTATTCTTGTTAGGCATCTTTTCGACTTCGCAGGCTTTAGCGCATGCGCATCTGCAGCAGCAAACGCCTGCCGCTAATTCGGAAGTCAGCCCCGCGCCGCAGACACTCACGCTAAACTTTTCAGAAGGTATTGAAGATAACTTTAGCGGCGTAACGCTGAAAGGGCCGAATCAGCAGACCATCACTATCGGCAAAGCGGTACGTAACGGGACAGATAAAAAGCAGCTTGTCGTCCCGTTGACGGAGTCGCTGGCATCAGGGTTGTACACCGTTGAATGGCACGTTGTTTCCGTCGATGGCCATAAAACGAAAGGCCAGTATCAATTTAGCGTTAAGTAATCATGCTGACGGCACTCTATATTGCGCTACGGTTTACCCATTTCACCTCATTAATGGTCGCTTTTGGCTGCACGCTTTACGGCGGCTGGTGGGCACCACCTGCTCTACGACGTTTACTGACACAGCGCTTTTCTCAGTTGCTACGGGGAATGCTGGTACTCAGTGCGCTTACCGCAATGATGATGCTGGGCGTACAAGGCGGGTTAATGGGGGGAGGCTGGTCGGATACCTGGCGACCTGACATCTGGCGAGCGGTGTTGCAAACACAGTTTGGTAGCGTCTGGCTATGGCAGATTGTATTAGCATGGGTTGCTTTGGGGATTGTCTGCGTACACCCCCGTCAGATGATGCGGAGACTTTTGCTTCTTGGGGTGGTGCAGTTTATTCTGCTCGCAGGTGTCGGTCATGCAGCCATGGGCGATGGCGCGATGGGGTTGGTGCAGCGGACAAATCATGCGCTGCATCTACTTTGTGCTGCCGCATGGGTGGGCGGGTTGGTGCCATTTCTTTATTGCCTACGTCTGACCAATGGGCGCTGGCGTACGCTTGCGATAACCACCATGATGCGCTTCTCCCGCTATGGTCACCTTGCGGTCGCAGGGGCAATTGCCACCGGTCTTATTAACGCCTGGCTTATCCAGGGGGGCATGACAACGGCAACACCTTATGGTCGCGCTTTATGGGTGAAATGTGGCCTTGTTCTACTGATGGTGACGGCGGCGTTAGTGAATCGCTATCTTCTGGTGCCACGCTTGGCAGCATCCAGGCCGCGGGTTCATCACCTGTTTATCCGTATTACGCAGGTTGAAATTGTTTTGGGGGCCGGGGTACTGGCATGTGTAAGCCTGTTTGCGACCTGGGAACCCTTTTGATTAAAAATGGCGAAATTATGAAAAAAATGATCTTTTCTTTATTGCTGTTAAGCGTGTCGGGTACGGCGCTGGCAGCACAAGTTATCACGGTCAGCCGTTTTGAAGTGGGCAAAGATAAGTGGGCGTTTAACCGTGAAGAGGTGATGTTGACCTGTCGGGAGGGGAATGCGTTGTATGTGATAAACCCGAGCACCCTGGTTCAGTATCCGTTGAACGACGTGGCGCAAGAACAGGTGAAAGCCGGAAAAACCCAGGCGCAGCCGCTCAGCATCATTCAGGTTGACTCCCCCAAACAGCCGGGCGTAAAAATGAGTTTAGCGCCGTTTATTGAGCGAGCGGAGAAACTTTGCTAACCAGTAGTATATCCATCTGAAAATTAACAAAAAACCGCAGCCTTTCTCGCGAAATGTCTGCGGTTTTTTCATTTTATGCCGTTTATTAGACGAAAATTTTCAGCTCACAGAGGGTGTGGACTGGAAAACCTGTCACGGTCATCTATTCTTATAAAGCAAGGCGATTGAGCCTGCATTAATGCCAACTTTTAGCGCACGGCTCTCTCCCAAGAGCCATTTCCCTGGACCGAATACAGGAATCGTATTCGGTCTCTTTTTGCCTGCTGTATACGTCCGGCAGGACAAACAGCGTCATGCGACCGCGTGCTTGTTAAACCAATGTAAACAGATTCGCGCTGCCATCCAAGCATTTTTTCACCTATGAGGTAAAATTATTTTTGCCATAACAGGGGAATTTCCGTACCCGTTATCGTATTTGTCCAGGAGTCGTCTGGATTAAATAAAAAGATCAACGGCTAATAATATTAATGTGCGGAAAATGGTGTACTATTTCGGCCTGTTACTAAAAATCTCTATTTTTTTTTTACGAAAAGGTGCATGCTTGCGGCGAGTTTAGCCACAGCTTGCCACGCCACGTCTTTTGCTGTCTCTGTGATGTTTTGTAAAAATCATACAGGTGGTGAATTTGTCGAACGTAGTACTGTCGAACACTTATACGTATCGCATAAAGACAGATGAACGGAATCGTTTTTTCCTTAGGCGTTACCTGTGCTCCACGTTACTGGAATAAATGATGTTCAAAAATTTTGATTTCCGCTTGCTTCACCCGCGTAATGGGCTGAAGTGGTTCGCTTTGGCTGCATTATGGTTGGTGGTTCAACTCCCTTATCCAATACTGCATTCCCTTGGCACTTCTGTTGGTAAAGCATCACGTCGATTTTTAAAACGCCGTGAGCGCATCGCTGCACGCAATATTGAACTCTGTTTCCCCAAAATGGACGCTGCTGAGCGGGAAAAATTGATTGAGCAAAACTTCATGTCGCTTGGCATGGGGCTTATCGAAACCGGAATGGCCTGGTTTTGGAGCGATGCACGCGTCAAAAAATGGTTTGATGTGGAAGGCTATAACAACCTGATCAACGCGTTAAACGAACAGCGTGGTGTAATGGTAGTTGGCGTCCATTTTATGTCTTTAGAATTGGGTGGCCGTGCAATGGGCTTGTGCCGTCCGATGATGGCGACTTACCGCCCGCATAACGATCCGCTCATGGAATGGGTGCAGACTACCGGTCGCCTGCGTTCTAATAAAGCGATGATTGACCGCCGTAACCTGCGTGGTTTGGTTCAGGCATTAAAAGCCGGTGAAGCCGTATGGTTTGCGCCCGATCAGGACTACGGCCCGAAAGGTAGCGTATTCGCACCATTTTTCTCGGTGAGCGAAGCGGCAACCACCAACGGTACCAACGTCCTTTCGCGCTTATCCGGCGCCGCAATGCTGACGGTGACCATGGTGCGTAAACCGCACAAGAAAGGTTATACCCTGCATATCAGCGAAGCGATGACGGATTACCCGAAAGGGGATGACGTTTCAGCGGCGTCCTATATGAACAAAATTATCGAACGTGAAATTCTGCGCGCGCCAGAGCAGTATCTGTGGGTGCATCGCCGGTTTAAAACCCGACCTCGGGGAGAAGCCTCTTTATATAAGGCCGTTCCGCACGCCAAATAATAAATAACCCGCCTGATGGCGGGTTCTTTTTGGGTTAAGCAAGCCGCATAACCCAGGCGTCGGAAGGTTGGTCGTAGTGTTTACGATAAAGGACTGACTGTTCGCCATCAAGAAGTGCGGGAATGCTGATATCGGCATCCCAGGCATCAAGTTGCATGCATAAATCAGGATCGGACTTACAAGGGATACTTAACGTTCGTTCGCCGTGTTGCTCGGCATGCAGCACGGCATCATCAATTTCGAATGCGCCGATGCGTACGCTGGTTTTACTCATAGTGATCTCCGTTACTCTGCTAACCGGGTGTGGTACGACCAGTTGGGCCGTACCTTTCAGACTAGTCAACGCGGAGATTTATGCCAGTCAAAAAATGCGTTTTTTTATCCGCTACTCAGACTTGTTGGTAAACAGCTTGCCATCACGAACCAGCTCACGTGGATAGCTGTTTTTCAGACGCGAATTAATCCGCTTAGCTAACCCCAACGGGAAGCCCTGGAAGGTGACAATAACATCGTCATGCGCAGGAGATTGTTGCGGGTAAACATCGCGACCCCGATACCACTCCTGCGCCTCTTCCAGCGTTAACTCGTGTCCCCGCTTGCTGGTGTTCGCCAGCGCTATTACGGCCTCATGCTGCCAGCGGAATCCTTTATTGTGCGTCTCGGCAAGTTTAATACCAATGCGGGAAAAGCGAACTTTCCCGAGCAGCGGCGCAATCTCTGTCGGGAACAACCAAATTTCTTTGTCTCGTTGCCACAGCGTGAGTGCGTCATCCCACTCGATACCTACGCTTCTCGCCGCGTCCGCAACGCTTGCTGACTCACGTGTTTTCATCGGCATGAATGGGAGTTTACCGACCTTATAACCTGGGACCGGCAGCGCGTCGATGCTGGCTGTTTTATGCAGTCGGGCGACGAAAAAGCCTTCACAGTCGTAAATTTGTGGGAAAACGTGCAGGTAGCCTTCTGGGGTCAGCGCTTCTTTCGCACTCGGGAACAGTTCACCCAGTGTCGAAACCGTTACGGCATCCGGGTAGCGTTCTAGCAGCCAGGCCACGACGGACTCATTTTCATCGCGGTTCAGCGTACAGGTGGAATAGACCAGCGTCCCGCCCGGACGTAGCGCATGGAAGGCGCTATCGATAAGTTCACGCTGGGTATTGGCAATGTCTTGATTGCTGGCCTGAGACCAGTTTTTTAACGCATCCGGGTCTTTACGCACCACACCTTCACCGGAGCAGGGAGCATCGAGCAAAATAGCGTCGAAACACTCGGGAAGTGCTGCGCCGAAAACACGACCATCGAAATGGGTTAAGGCGGTGTTACTGATCCCGCAGCGGCTGATATTGGCATGTAGAACCTTGACGCGACTGGCGGAAAACTCGTTCGCCAACAACATGCCACGGTTATTCATTCTTGCGGCAATTTGGGTGGTTTTTGAACCAGGGGCGGCGGCGACATCCATTACGCGCTCAGGGGTTAACCCTTCGGCGAACAGTGCGGCAACAGGGAGCATTGAGCTGGCTTCCTGAATATAAAACAGACCGCTTAAGTGTTCTGCGGTACTGCCCAGCGGCAATTCATCTTCATTCTCGCGTTCAATCCAAAAACCTTCTGCGCACCAGGGTACGGGCGTTAACTGCCAGCTGTAGGGTGCAACCAACGCCAGGAAATCATCGACCGTAATTTTGAGTGTGTTGACGCGTATGCTACGGCGCAGTGGGCGCTGGCAGGCATCAATAAACGCTTCATAGGAGAGATGAGCAGGCATGGCCTCACGCATTTGCGCAAGGAATTCATCGGGGAAATAGACTGAGTTTTGAGCCACTGGCGAGTACCACAAGGAGATAAAGAGCGCGCAGTCTACCAGAAAAATGCGCCGGTGGCAGGCACCGGCGCTTACGCAATTAACGCGGCAGGGCAGTACCCCACTCGCGCCACTCTTTCGGTTCAGACTCCAGCAACAGGTAATGCTTACCTTCCTGCGCTTTCGGTGCCAGCGGTGTTCCTGGCGGAGTGGCGAAGGCGATCCCACCACGAATGAACTGATTAAAGGTGCCGGTTTTCACCACGCCGCCAATCAGACCAAAGTCGAGGCTGTACCCGGATGCCAGCCAGAATACGGAGTTATTCCGCACCAGATGCTGATATCGTTGACCGATGCGCATTTCAATCATCACGCGGTCAGACAAGCTGCCCAGACGCAGACCCGTAACCGTACCGACTTCTAACCCGCGGAACAGAATCGGCGTACCAATATTCATCGAGCCGGCTTCTGGTGCTTCCACCACGATGTTCAGACCGTTGAGATATCGTGAGTCGGAAATCGTCGCTTCCTGTAGCTCAAAGTCCCGGCGCATTTCGCCGTGTCCCGGCTCCACGTTAACGTAAGGCTGGAGCAGAGTATCAAGATGCTCGACACCGGCGGCGGAAATCTGCGGTGTGATTACCGAGAATCGGGTCCCGCGACGGGCGAAGGTGCTCACGTATTCCGGGTAGAGCACCGCGCTGGCTTCCACTTCGTTACGTGAAGCGTTCAGCTTGAGATCCTGAATTTGTCCGATATCGATACCCAGATAGCGAATTGGCATTCCGGAGGCGAGTTTATCGGCATCAAAAGCGTGCAGCGTGATTTGCCCGCCGATGGCACGTGCAGCCGTCTCTGAAGCAAACAGGACGCGTTTGTCTCCTTTGCGAATGCCATTCTTCGCTTCGTTAATATTATCGAAGCTGACCGCGCCTTTTAGCGCACGAGACAGTGGTGACGCCTGTACCGTTAAGCCGCTGCCGTTAAGCTGGACTTTCGCGCCACCTTCGGCCCAGAAAACGCTATTCGCGGACAACAGTGAGCGATACTCGGGCTTAATATGCACCGCAATATCAAACGCATTTGCTTTTGGCTGGACGGAAGTTATCTCACCGACTTCAAACTTACGATACAGCACGACGGAACCGGTCTGAATATCCGGCAGGGTTTCTGCCGTTAACATGAGCGTCGTGGTTGGGAAATCGCTGAGGTTATTCTCCTGTGCTTTTTCCAGATTGGCGTATAGCGGATAGGTCGCTTTCATGGCGCCTTTCTCACCCGGCAAAATGCGAATACCGCCGCTTAACCACTCGTTGGCGCTGGCACCCAGGAATTCAATACCATCGATGCCAACCTTTACGTCCATCTTGCTGTTAACGACGAACTTACTGTCGCCGTGAACCAGGTCGCGGTATTGCGGGTCGATAGCGATAGCAAATTCGATTCCCTTCGCGCCCAGCGTGCGCTGTAACACCTGACCAATTTTCACACCGTGCAGCATGATAGGTTGACCGCCTTCAATGCCATAGCTTTCCGGTGCCGTCAGCGTCAGCGTCATGACGCCTGGCTGTTGCAGCAGCGTTTTATCCGAGGCCAAAACTGCAAAACTATCTTTTGGTTCACCGTCACCGGGCACCAGTTCAAAGGTGCTGCCGGTGAGCAGCATGCTGAGGTTTGGATTATCCAGCGTGAGTTTCGGTTGATGGAGTTCAATGCGTGTCTTGTCACGCAATAACGACACAACGCTAGGGTCGACCGTCATCTCACCGGTGACCGAACCGTCAGGGTTAAGCGTGAGCTTGGTTAACTGGCCGACTTCAAGTCCTTGATACAGCATTGGCGTAGAGCCTGCCTTCAGACCGTCACCGCTGGGCAGTTGCAGCTTAACGATAACGCCGCGCTGGCTGTGTGCCAGATCCTCATACAGACCGTAGTCATCGTTTTGCGTCGCCTCTTTCGAGTCGGACGGTGAGTCAAAGGCTATCGCTCCGTTCACTAAAGCGGACAGGCTTTCGAGTTGCACTTTTGCACCGCTCAACCCAACGTCGGCTTTGATCCCCGAAACGTTCCAGAATCGGCTGCCTTTTTTGACCAGGTTGGTGAAGCGACGCTCAATCAGCACATCAATGGTGACGCCCTGATTGTTGGGATTGATGGCGTAGTCGTAAACCCGGCCGACGGGGATTTTGCGGAAATAGACCAGTGACCCGCTGCCGAGCGATCCTAAATCAGGCGCATGAAGATGAATCATCAGCTCGCCGTTGTTCAGACGATATTTGGGCTGTGTATCGAGCGCAGTGAAGCGTTCGCGCGGTTCACCTTTACCTGGCATCATGCCGATATAGTTACCGCCAACCAGCGCATCGAGCCCGGAGACGCCAGCCAGAGAGGCTTTGGGGGTTACCAGCCAGAATTGGGTTTCAGCCCGTAGCGCATCTTCCATATCGCTTTTGATGCTGGCTCGAACCTCAATTTTGCTGCGGTCACTGGCAAGACGAATATCCTGCACTGTGCCGACCTCAACCCCTTGGTAACGCACCGGTGTACGTCCGGGGACAATACCGTCCGCCGACATAAAGTCGATGGTGATAGTGGTGCCTCGGTCTTCATAGCTATTCCAGATAAGCCAGCCCGCTATCAATAATGCAATGACCGGCAGCAGCCAGAACGGCGAAATGCGACGTTTTGTTTTAATTCGCGCTTCAGTCTGTGAAGCGTGCGTTTCCTGACTCATGTGCATCCCAAAGTAATCGGCTGTCCAGCCATTCAACAGCAAGAATAGTTAATATTACCGCAGCACCAAAATAAAACGCAGCGGGACCCATTGTGAACGCGAGCAGCTGATCGCGGTTAATGAGTGACATGGTTAATGAAATGACAAACAGGTCGAGCATTGACCAGCGGCCAATCCAGGTGACAAAACGCAGCAGCAGTATACGCGTGCGCAGCCCCTGTTCACATTTAAAGTGGATACTGATGAGCAGCGTCAGCATCACAATAATCTTAGTAAATGGCACCAGTATACTGGCGATAAAGACCACCGCTGCTACCGCAATATTACTGCTTGCAAGCGACATAATCCCTGAAAGTATCGTATCTTCCTGGCGTCCACCGTTCACATAGATGATGGAAATCGGCAGCAGGTTGGCGGGAATAATAAACACGATGGAAGCGATAAGCGCAGCCCAGCTTTTTTGTAAGCTCTGTCGCCGACGAAGGCGTAGCGGCGTATGGCAACGACGACAGCGGCCGCGGTCGTCGGCAAAGCCGGTGTAGTGGCAACCCAGACACACGCGGAGGTTGGCATCGGGTCGCGTTGCGGGGCGTTGCGGATAGAAGCGCTCCCAGAGCTGTTCAATATTGAGATGAATGAGTGTCAAAATGCTCAGTACCACCAGGGAAATGAACGCGAACAGGCCGACTCCAGGCTGCAAAAACGCATAATCCTGAACTTTAATCGACGCAACGGCGATGCCTACCAGGTAGATATCCAGCATGACCCACTCTTTAAGTTTCTCCAGCATCAGCAGCACGGGGCGAAGATTCATACCCAGAATATTACCAAGCCACAGATAGGCGATGGCCAGCACCAGCACCGCCGGTGCGGCGACGGTACAGAAGAAAACCATCGCGGCCGTGACCGGGTCACCACCGTACGTCATCTGCCAGATACCCGACAACAGGCTAGCATCGATGCGTACGCCCAGCAGATAAAGCCGCAGCAGCGGTTCGCTCCAGGCGAAAGGCATGAGCAGCAGCATAGTAATCGCCATGGCACCCAGACGGGTCAGCGACCAGTCTCGTCCATCACGAACTTTGGCATCGCAGCGCGGACAGTAAGCGCGTTGTGATGATTTTACGACCGGTAACCGAAAAAGCGTATCGCACTGGGGGCAACGTTGGTAATGTGCCCACGGTAGTGGTTTGATAACGGTGTGAATTCGGATTTTTTTTGCCGGCGTTATACGTGAAGTTATCAGTGCCATTTATTACATTGAGAAATGAATGTATAAATCTATCTTAACCTAAGTATGGATTCATCTTGAGCCCGAACGCACTTAATGCGTATTTTATAAGACCGTAAATCGGGTAACGAATCAGTAACATCGCAAACAATAGTGATTAAATAATGACCAAGACAGAGTTTTACACGGATCTTAACCGTGATTTTCAGGCATTGATGGCAGGTGAAACAAGTTTTTTAGCAGTAATCTCCAATACTAGCGCGCTGCTGTATGAGCGACTGTCAGAGGTAAACTGGGCCGGTTTTTATCTGCTGGAAGGCGATACTTTGGTTCTGGGGCCGTTCCAGGGCAAAATTGCCTGCGTGCGCATCCCCGTTGGCCGTGGTGTTTGCGGTACTGCCGTGGCACAAAATCGTGTGCAGCGCATTGAAGATGTTCACGCTTTTGATGGTCATATCGCCTGTGATGCGTCCAGCAATGCTGAAATCGTGCTGCCGCTTTTGGTGAATAATCAGGTTATCGGCGTGCTGGATGTCGACAGTACGGTGTTCTCGCGTTTTAGTGAAGAAGACGAGAAAGGTCTGGTTGAACTGGTCGGCCACCTTCAAAAAGTGCTTGAAGCCACCGATTATCATAAATTCTTTGCACCCGTCGCAGGATAATCAACGGATAACGTAGCATTTACGGATGACGTCATTATAATGTCGCCTGTTCATGCCTGCGGCTAGTTGGCTACGTCCGTTGTAATCAGGAAATTTCATGGAAAATCAACCTAAGTTGAATAGTAGTAAAGAAGTTATCGCATTTTTGGCCGAACGTTTCCCGCAGTGTTTCAGCGCGGAAGGTGAAGCTCGCCCCCTGAAAGTCGGTATTTTTCAGGATCTCGTCGAGCGTGTTGAAGGGGAAATGAACCTCAGCAAAACGCAATTACGTTCAGCATTACGCCTTTATACCTCAAGCTGGCGCTACCTTTACGGTATCAAAGCGGGTGCAGTACGCGTTGATCTCGACGGCAACCCATGTGGGGAACTGGATGAGCAGCACGTGGCGCATGCGCGTCAGCAGCTTGAAGAAGCTAAAGCTCGTGTTCAGGCGCAGCGCGCAGAACAGCAAGCGAAGAAACGCGAAGCGGCTGCTGCCGCAGGTGAATCAGGTGATGCGCCACGTCGTGAACGTAAACCACGTCCACCGGTGCGCCGTAAAGAAGGGGCAGAGCGTAAGCCGCGCGCAGCCGCTGCACAACCTGCCGCTAAACCTGTTCGCGAAGTACGTGAAGAAAAACTTACTCCGGTATCTGACTTGTCAGTGTTGACTGTCGGTCAATCCCTGAAAGTTAAAGCGGGCAATAACGCCATGGACGCCACGATTCTCGAAATCACCAAAGACGGCGTTCGCGTTCAGCTTACTTCTGGTATGTCAATGATTGTACGCGCAGAACACCTGGTGTTCTGAAACGGAGGCCGGGCCAGGCATGAACACATTTTTTAGGCTCTCCGCGCTTGCTGGCCTGTTATTAATAACAGGCCATGCCGTAGCGGTTGAAGATATTACCCGTGCTGACCAACTTCCCGTTCTTAAGGAAGAGACCCAGCACGCGACGGTGAGCGAGCGCGTAACATCGCGCTTTACCCGTTCTCATTATCGCCAGTTCGATCTCGACCAGGCTTTTTCAGCCAAAATTTTCAATCGCTATCTGAATTTGCTGGATTACAGCCACAACGTGCTGCTGGCAAGTGATGTTGAGCAATTTGCGGCGAAGAAAGGGCAGATTGGTGACGAACTGCGCTCAGGTAAACTGGACGTCTTCTACGACCTCTACAACCTGGCACAAAAACGCCGCTTTGAGCGCTACGAGTATGCGCTTAAGGCGCTTGAGCGTCCGATGGACTTCACCGGTACTGATACTTTTAACCTTGACCGCTCTAAAGCGCCGTGGCCAAAAGATCAGGCCGAGCTGAATAAGCTGTGGGACGGCAAGGTCAAATATGACCAGTTGAGTCTCAAGCTAGCGGGCAAAGACGACAAAGAGATTCACGACACGCTGGCTCGTCGCTATAAATTCGCTATCCGCCGTCTGGCGCAAACGAATAGCGAAGATGTCTTCTCGTTAGCGATGACCTCTTTTGCGCGCGAAATTGATCCACATACTAACTACCTTTCCCCACGTAACACCGAACAGTTTAATACCGAAATGAGCCTGTCTCTGGAAGGTATTGGCGCGGTGCTGCAAATGGATGATGACTATACCGTTATCAACTCCATGGTTGCAGGTGGCCCGGCAGCGAAAAGCAAAGCGATTAGCGTTGGCGATCGCATTGTTGGCGTGGGCCAGACAGGGAAAGGGATGGTGGATGTGATTGGCTGGCGTCTTGATGACGTTGTTGCCTTGATCAAAGGACCAAAAGGCAGCAAAGTCCGCCTCGAAATTCTGCCTGCCGGTAAAGGTTCGAAAACCCGCATTGTTACGCTGACTCGTGAACGCATCCGTCTTGAAGACCGTGCGGTGAAAATGTCGGTGAAAGGTGTTGGTAAGGATAAAGTCGGCGTTCTCGATATTCCTGGCTTCTACGTCGGTCTGACCGAAGATGTGAAGGTACAGCTGCAGAAGCTAGAAAAACAGAACGTTAGCAGCGTGATTATCGATCTGCGTAGCAACGGCGGTGGTGCACTGACGGAAGCCGTATCGCTTTCCGGTCTGTTCATTCCGTCAGGCCCAGTGGTGCAGGTGCGTGATAACAACGGCAAGGTTCGCGAAGACAGCGATACCGATGGCGTGGTGTATTACAAAGGCCCGCTGGTGGTTCTGGTCGACCGCTTCAGTGCATCAGCATCGGAGATTTTTGCCGCTGCGATGCAGGATTACGGCCGCGCGCTTATCGTCGGTGAACCAACCTTCGGTAAAGGAACCGTGCAGCAGTATCGCTCTTTGAATCGTATTTACGATCAGATGCTGCGTCCTGAGTGGCCTGCGCTTGGCTCTGTCCAGTACACCATTCAGAAGTTCTACCGCATCAACGGCGGCAGTACGCAGCGTAAAGGTGTCACTCCGGACATTCTGATGCCAACCGGCAAGGAAGAGACCGAAACGGGTGAGAAGTTCGAAGACAACGCATTGCCGTGGGACAGCGTCAACGCTGCCACTTATGTGAAGTCTGGCGATATGCTGCCGTTCGAACCTCAGTTGTTGAAGCTGCACGATGAGCGTATCGCGAAAGATTCAGAGTTCCAGTACATCGCTAAAGATATTGCCCACTTCAATGCGCTGAAGGATAAACGCAATATTGCTTCTCTGAATTACGCTCAGCGTCTGAAAGAGAACGATGAAGACGATGCAACGCGTTTGGCGCGGATTAACGATCGCTACAAGCGTGAAGGCAAAGCGCCGCTGAAGAAAATCGACGATCTGCCGAAGGACTATAAAGAACCGGATCCTTATCTCGATGAGACGGTTAAAATCGCCGTTGATCTGGCGCGGATTGAAAAAGCTAATCCCGTAGAACAACCTGCGGCGAGTCAATAATCCTCAACAGGCACAAGCAATTGTGCCTGTTTTTTTTATCTCTCTCATATTCTCGTCAACAACTATGCTACAAAGTGTAAAGTTGTGTCTTTCTCGTGACTTAGCCTAACGTGATCGTTGAAAATTGCCGTATTGCCCCTACGATATGGGTAATCGCATAGTGCGTTTTGTTAAAAAGAGGTTAAAAGTAAATTATGATGCGAATCGCGCTCTTCCTGATGACCAACCTGGCAGTGATGGTTGTGTTCGGGCTGGTGCTCAGCCTGACAGGAGTTCAGTCGAGCAGCATGACGGGTCTACTGATCATGGCGCTGCTATTTGGTTTTGGCGGTTCTATTGTTTCGTTGATGATGTCGAAGTGGATGGCGTTGAAGTCGGTAGGCGGTGAGGTTATTGAACAACCGCGTAACGAGCAGGAACGTTGGTTAATGACGACCGTTGCACGTCAGGCGCAGCAGGTCGGTATCGCTATGCCGCAGGTAGCGCTTTATCACGCGCCGGATATTAACGCTTTTGCCACCGGCGCTCGCCGTGACGCTTCACTGGTTGCGGTAAGCACCGGTCTGTTGCAGAACATGAGCCGTGACGAAGCGGAAGCGGTTATTGCGCATGAGATTAGCCACATCGCCAACGGTGATATGGTCACCATGACGCTTATCCAGGGCATCGTGAACACCTTCGTTATCTTTATCTCGCGCGTTATTGCGCAGATTGCTGCCGGTTTCCTCGGCGGTAACCGTGATGAAGGTGAGGAAGGGGGCAACGGTAACCCACTGATCTATTTTGCCGTTTCCATGGTACTGGAACTGGTGTTTGGTATTCTGGCGAGCATTATTACCATGTGGTTCTCGCGCTACCGTGAATTCCATGCTGATGCGGGTTCCGCGAAACTGGTAGGACGTGAAAAGATGATTGCCGCATTGCAACGTCTGAAAACCAGTTACGAGCCGCAGGAAGCTAGCAGCATGATGGCGTTTTGCATTAACGGTAAGTCGAAGTCACTGAGCGAAATGTTCATGACCCACCCGCCGTTGGACAAACGTATCGAAGCGCTGCGTAGCGGCGAATACATGAAGTAAAACTAAGCGCCTCAACTGAGGCGCTTTTCAATTTGGCCCTAACTTTGTGCCCGAGGTTGGGTAATACGTAAACCACTAAACAGTGTTGCAACGACCGCCAGTGTCCCCGCGAGGAGCAGAGAAACGTGGGTACCGCCATTGCCAAAAGCATTGAACATCAGCGCGACCAATGCAGCACCGGTACTCTGACCCAATAGACGAGCTGTCCCCAGCATCCCACTCGCGCCACCACTACGGTTGCGTGGAGCAGAGGCAATAATCGTGTGGTTGTTTGGCGACTGGAATAGACCAAAGCCTGCCCCGCACAACAGCATACGCCAGATAATATCGATATCAGTGGGTGATGCGGGTAGCATCGCCATCGCAAATAACCCGCAGGCCATCACGCCCATTCCCAGTGCGCCTAGCAAGCCCGCATGTACACGCTCAATCAAATAACCTGCCAGCGGAGCCATCACCATTGTCGCCAGTGGCCATGGCGTTAACAGCAGTCCGGTTTCCACCTCGCTACGTCCAACAATACTTTGCAAGAAGAAGGGTAATGAGACCATCGCCAGCATCTGGGCGCAAAATGAACATATAGACGTGCAAATAGAGAGTGAAAAAAGTGGGATTCGCAGCAAGTCAACCGGCAGTAGTGGGACAGGAAGGCGCAATTGACGGCGTACGAAGAAGAAGCCTATCACCAGTAATGCGACCACTTCAGCAACCACCAGCGTAATGGACTGGCCCTGAGCAAAGCCGCTTAATGCGGTAATCAGCAGGCCAAAGGTTAGCGCATTCATCACCGCGCTTGGCAGGTCGAAACGTTGAGTTTGACTGCGGGTCCCGTTCGACGGCAAGAATCTTACGGCCAGCAGCCAGGCGATAATTCCCAGCGGTACGTTTATCAGGAAAAGCCATTGCCAGGAGGCCAGAGACAGTATCGCGGCGGCAATCGTCGGCCCGGCAGCCGAGGAAACGGCGACCACGAAGGAGTTAATTCCCATCCCGCGCCCAAGCTGACGCTGCGGGTAAATCAGACGAATAAGTGCCGTATTCACACTCATCAACGCTGCGCCGCCAAAGCCCTGCGCAATGCGTGCGAGCGTCAGCATCTCCAGTGAATGCGAGAAGGCACATAACAGAGAGGTTAGGGTAAAGACCACCAGACCGGCTTTATAGATCCGGTGGTAGCCAATCATATCGCCAAGAAAGGAGAGCGAAAGCAGGGAGATGACAATCGCTATCTGGTAGGCGTTGACTATCCAGATCGAGGCCGCAGGTGATGCATTCAGGTCTGTGGCAATCGTGGGCAATGCCACGTTTGCAATGGCGCCGTCGAGTACGGCCATGGTAATACCAATAACAATGGTCAGAATGGCGCCATACCGCTGGGGTACCGGCAAGCCATCAATCAGGGGTCTAGTCATGAGGGGAAACTTGTTTTTATGGAAATTATTTACCAGAAAATGATTCTAGCATTGATTAATCCATTGAATGTCGCAGATTTGTAACCAGGTCACAGAAGTTTCATTGCTACAAAGGGATTGCGAAATTATAATAAAAACCGGTTCTAATATTTATAAAACAGTTGCGATGAGGTGATAAATGTCAGCAGCGGATTTGGACAAGCAGCCAGATTCTGTCTCTTCGGTACTAAAGGTTTTTGGTATCCTGCAGGCACTTGGCGAAGAACGCGAAATCGGTATTACTGAACTTTCGCAGCGCGTCATGATGTCGAAAAGCACCGTTTATCGCTTTTTGCAGACCATGAAATCGTTGGGGTATGTTGCCCAGGAAGGGGAGTCCGAAAAGTATTCGCTCACGCTGAAACTGTTTGAGTTGGGTGCTCGCGCATTACAGAACGTCGATTTGATTCGTAGCGCAGATATCCAGATGCGTGAATTGTCTCGTTTAACCAAAGAGACCGTTCACCTGGGCGCACTGGATGAAGACAGTATTGTCTACATCCACAAGATCGATTCCATGTATAACCTGCGTATGTACTCCCGTGTGGGACGTCGTAACCCGTTGTACAGTACGGCAATTGGTAAAGTGCTTCTCGCCTGGCGTGAGACTGACGAAGTGCGTCAGATTCTCGAAGGCGTTGAATACAAGGTGAGCACTGACCGTACCATTGCTAATACTGATGAGCTGATCACCGTGCTTGAGCAGGTGCGTAAGCAGGGTTATGGCGAAGACAACGAAGAGCAGGAAGAAGGGCTGCGCTGTATCGGTGTTCCGGTATTTGACCGCTTTGGCGTGGTTATCGCAGGATTGAGTATTTCCTTCCCAACTCTGCGCTTCTCAGAAGAGCGTCTGCATGAGTATGTGGCGATGCTGCACACGGCTGCCCGTAAAATTTCAGAGCAAATGGGTTATAACGATTATCCATTCTGAATCTGAGACAAAATGCCCGGTTTCGCCGGGCATTTTTTTGTCCATTTTTAGCCTTCGTCGACAACGCTTACGCTTTTACGCAGCAGTGGGCAGCTTGGGCGGCCAACAACACCGTTGTCACCGTGAAGGTAAAAAGCCGTGCTAAACCCTTGTGCTGTGAGATATTTACATTGTAGTCCCAGGCCACCTGCGGTTTTCTGACTTCCCGCCAGCACGCCATAACCACTCATCAGCACCCCGATGGCAACAATCGCCAGAAAAATGACGGTTCGGACAAATAGGCGCATAAGAATTCCTCTTCTATTATTTTCTTCATAGATAATACGATACTTCGTTAACGGATTGACACAAGCCTATGATTCCTAAAAGCGCGAGATGCCGTTACAGTTAGCCGCGGTTTAAGGTTAGCATGCTAACCTGATTGAATCTGAGTAAGAATTCATGCGGAGAGTGGAGTGAAAAAGTTTCGGTGGGTATTATTGATACTCGTAATTGCTGCCTGCCTGCTGCTGTGGACCCAGATGATCAACGTTATGTGCGATCAGGATGTTCAGTTCTTCAGCGGTGTGTGCAGCATTAACAGGTTTATACCCTGGTAAAACATTTTTGCCGGTAGCGATTTCCTTCCGTAATGTGAGTGGTAGAATAGATCGTTCCTTTTGAGGTGGTAAAATGAGTGATCTAGTAAGTTCTGGGGCATTAAATCTGGCGTCATTGGCGTTATCCTTCCTGTTGCTGTTAGTCGGTCTGGTGTTGTGGTTCTTTGTGAATCGCGCCAGTTCTCGTGCTAACGAGCAAATCGAACTCCTTGAATCGTTACTCGATCAACAAAAGCGCCAGAATGCGCTGCTGCGTCGACTGTGCGAGGCAAATGAGCCCGAGAAAAAAGAAGAAGTGGTGCCAAAGGCAGAAGATGTAAAAGAAGACAATGAAGATGATTTTATTCGCCTGGTCGCGGAGCGATAGTCTCTTCAACGAATGACACCGTGCAGCCTGTGATGGGCTGCCGGAAAGCGAGTAAAGCACCATTTCAGGGCAAATCGCCCATTCTCCTCTGAACGTTCGTTTCATCGACGCATGTCTGTCGTGACACTTCCTGAATCTCACTTTTATTGCCGCTTGTTTAGGCCGATGGCCGCCTCAACCAGTATGTTATTGTTATCAGGGCGTCATTCATAGTCGCTATTTCCGCTACAGGATATATTATCCTTCGTATTAATATAGTAGCGGCGCTTAATTAATCACCGAATTTGTTGCGCATAATCTGTGTGAAATGAGCGAAACGTTTTTATTGCCTTATGATGAGGCAATGTCATGAAAGTTTCATTATTTTGGTGCAGCCTTACAGGCGTTATTAAACGTACATTCTGTGATTGATTACCGAACACCTGTAAAGCACTTATAACCGGCCCGCCAAATGCAGGCCAAAAAGTTATAGTGGAAATAGCACTAAGGATATAAAAAAATGTTTGGTAATCTGCCTCATTCGGCGCGCAGAGGTAAAGCTGCATCATGTTAAAAAAGTCTTACGATACCGTAAGCTAGGTCACATTTGAGCCTGGGGTGCAGTGTATCGATAAAGCGTTAAAGGGGCGGCTAATGCATACTCTGGCAAATGATTTGTTGGGATTTGTGCGGCGGATCGAGACACGTTTAAAAATGGCTTGCCATTAATTACGTAGTATGTGATAACACGTTTTGGGTTAAACGAGGTACAGTTCTGTTTATGTATGGCATTATCAGTAAAGAAGTCCTGAGTAAAAACGTTGACGTTGAATACCGCTTCTCTGCCGAACCTTTAATTAGTGCCGCATGCAGTCATGTCTCAGTTTTATCTATATGAAAACGCCTGCGGGCGCAGAAAACACTCTAAGGAATTTTGCAAATGGCAAAGATTAAAGGTCAGGTTAAGTGGTTCAACGAGTCTAAAGGTTTTGGCTTCATTACTCCTGCTGACGGCAGCAAAGATGTATTCGTACATTTCTCTGCAATCCAGGGTAACGGCTTCAAAACTCTGGCTGAAGGCCAGAACGTTGAGTTCGAAATTCAGGACGGCCAGAAAGGCCCAGCGGCTGTTAACGTAACCGCTATCTGATTCGACAATCACTGATCTTGCGGCGCGAGAGCGCATCATCATCAGACATAAAGCCTCGCGAATGCGGGGCTTTCTCATTTTAACTTCTGCCACTTTTACCCTCGCTTCGCCTTTCTCCCTTGCCTGAATAGCGGTACACTTTCGCCCTTTGATATCATGCCGGAGTCGTTATGTCCTACAGTTGTCCGCTCTGCCACGCGCCACTTACGCGCAGCGGCAATAGTTACCTTTGCCCACAGCGTCATCAGTTTGACCAGGCGAAAGAGGGCTACGTCAATCTCCTGCCTGTACAGCACAAACGCTCCCGAGACCCAGGCGACAGCGCCGAAATGATGCAAGCGCGTCGTGCGTTCCTCGATGCTGGGCACTATCAGCCGCTTCGCGATGCCGTCAGTGAGAAGCTACGCGCCATACATCCCGAACATCTATTAGATATTGGTTGTGGAGAAGGATATTACACCCATGCCTTTGCCGCTGATGCGAAGGAAACGTGGGGGCTTGATGTCTCAAAGACGGCCGTTCGCTACGGGGCTAAGCGCTATCCGCAGGTCAACTTCTGTGTGGCATCCAGCCAGCGTCTGCCGTTTGATGACAACAGTATGGATGTGGTTGTACGCATTTATGCGCCCTGCAACCCTCTTGAGCTCAAGCGCGTGGTCAAGCCCGGCGGCTGGGTCATTACGGTGACGCCGGGCCCGCGGCATCTCATGGAAATGAAAGGGTTGATTTATAGTGAGATACAGCTCCATGCGCCACATTCAGAAGTTATCGAGGGCTTTAGCTTACTCAGCCATGATGCATTGGCCTATCCGATGCAACTGACCGGAGAGGAAGCAACAACCCTATTGCAGATGACGCCGTTTGCGTGGCGAGCTAAACCGGAAGTGTGGGAGACGTTGAAGCGGGAAACGCAGTTTGACTGCCAGACGGATTTTGCGATCCATGCCTGGCAGCGCGAGGTAGATTAACCTAGAAAGTGCGCGTAGAGGATTTGCGCGCCAATGGCGATTAACACAATCCCGCCCAGAATTTCGGCTCGTTTGCCCAGCAGCGGGCCGATAAAACGTCCCACCATGATACCCAGTGTCGACATCATAAACGTGGCGCAGCCGATGGCAAACGCGGTGGTGAGGATGTTGACTTGCAGGAATGCCAGACCAACGCCGACGGCCATTGCATCAAGGCTTGTTGCGATGGCGGTGGTCACCAGCAGCCAGAAGCCGTGACGACGCGGCGCTTCGGTTTCTCCTTCATCGCAACCCCCACGGACCCCCTCAAGTACCATTCGTCCACCGAGGAAGACCAACAGCACAAAAGCAACCCAGTGACTCCAGGCCATGACAAACTGGCTTGCCAACATTCCCAGACCCCAGCCGATAAGGGGGGTGAGCATCTCAATGACGCCAAAAATCAGGCCGGTGCGCAGAGCTTCAGAGAATTTGGGTTTATGCAGCGTTGCACCTTTACCGATTGATGCAGCGAAAGCATCCATCGACATACCGAAGGCAAGCAGGATAGTGGCAGTAAAGTGCATGAAGATGTCCAGACCGGGAAGTTTCCATATGACACATTACTGCCCCCAGTAATCAGCAGTGAATGCGTCTATGGTCTCGCTTGACTACTTGATGTAATCCGTACGCACCACGTTTTTCAACGAGTATGTTGACACGTACATTTCCAATGGGATGGAAATCAGCTACTCCCCAACGACGGACGCAACCTTAACATATTTTTAGAATATAAAACAACTCTTGCAATTGCATATTTAATTATTTGATGATAACGATTTTCATTTAGATTTATTAGGTAATGAAAACGTTAATAAATAGAAAGGGGGATTGCGTGATAAACATAGCCAACGCTATAAATAATCTGTCCGAAAATACAACAGGTATAGTATTGGCTATATTATAACTTACTGAGAATTAAGTAAAAGTTTGTAGATCCGTTCGAGGTCATCAATATTCTTTACGCGAACCAGCAGGCGCCGTTGTTCTAATTGCATCACCAGAACGCCATCTTCAGATAAATTCATTTTTTGGATACGACTGTATTTTATCCATGCATTAGAAAAGAAGAAGCCTTCGCTTTTAAAGATAATTCTTGGGCTGCGGATCCAGAACAGATAAAAACCCATCAGCGCCAGTGCGCATAATAACCATGTGGTAATTAAAGCGCCGTGGTTAGTGACATTGTTGTACACCAGAATGACAATCAGCACGACGAAGATCACGCTGTCTACCCGGCCTGGGCGTAAAAGGGGGACGGAGAGTAGGGTGGCGCCATGACGGCGGGGCATGATGAACTGGTCATAGATGGCGAATGCGAGTAGCGCAACGATGAAAAGAACCAGTACCAAATCCGTTATTGTCATTAAGCCTCCAGATAAAAAAACCGGGGGCAATTGCCCCCGGCGTACATCATATATTACAGACCCAGCAGGCCAACAGCGTAACCTGCGATACCGATGACGAAGAAGCCAACGATGATCCACAGGGCGTTTACTTTCTTACGCAGCAGCCACATACACGCGAAGGTCAACAGCAGCGGAACCAGACCCGGCATCAGCTGGTCAAGGATAGTCTGCACGGTGGTCACACGGGTCTGACCATCCTGACCGGTGATGGTCGAAACCACCAACGGGATGTTCACGTGTGTCCACTTGTTCACCAGGGCCCCCATAACAAACAGGCCGAGGATTGACGCCCCCTCAGTCAGTTTCTGCAGGAAGCCGCCGCCCATATCGCTAACGATATCGATACCTTTACGATAGCCATAAGCCACGCCGTAATAACGGGTTGCTAAACGCACCACGTTGAACAGAATGAAGAACAGCAGTGGCCCAAGCAGGCTGCCGCTCATCGCGATACCAGCACCCAGTGCCGCGAAGACCGGACGTACAGTACCCCAGAAGATTGGGTCACCCACGCCTGCCAGCGGACCCATCAGACCAACTTTGATACCGTTGATGGCAGCATCGTCAATCTCCGCGCCGTTAGCACGCTGTTCTTCCATCGCCAGCGTAACGCCCAATACTGGCGCGGCTACGTATGGATGGGTGTTAAAGAATTCCAGGTGACGTTTGATGGCTTGTTTGCGCGCATCGTTGTTCTCTGGGTAAAGGCGTTTGATTGCCGGTACCATCGAGAAACAGAAACCCAGCGCCTGCATACGTTCGAAGTTCCATGAACCCTGAAACAGGTTAGAACGAATGAACACGCCACGAATATCACTCTGGGTGAGTTTTTTCTCGGTGGTGGTAGTTTTAGTCATATCAACCATTTCGCTCACCTGTTAGTCCAATTCGTTATCAAGATCGTTAGAACCAGCCGCCTGAGCAGGAGCACCTGCAACGCGGTTATATTTCGGGCTCAGCTGGATGTAGAGGATAGCCATTACTGCGCCAATCACGCCCAGAGCAACCAGGTTGAAGTTAGTAAATGCTGCAGTCACGAAGCCGAGGTAGAAGAACGGCATCAGGTAGCCTGCGCGCATCATGTTGATGACCATCGCGTAACCGACGACTACGATCATGCCACCAGCGATGTTCAGACCGCTCGTCACCACTTCTGGGATCGCATTCAGCATGCTCTGTACTTCGCTTGTGCCTACGGATACCGCAACGATAACCGCAGGGATTGCGATACGCATTGCTTGCAGGAACAGGGACGAAACGTGGAGCCACGAAATTGCGGTTAGGTTGCCGTTATCGGCCGCCTTATCTGCCGCGTGCTGGAAGGCAACGGTGATAGTACGAACGATGATGGTCAACACCTGGCCTGCTGCTGCCAGTGGGATAGCCAGTGCGATACCGGCACCGATACCCTGGTGACCCGCAATAACCAGAACGGTTGAAATAATTGAGGCCAGGGCCGCATCTGGTGCAACTGCCGCACCGATGTTCATCCAACCCAGTGCGATCATTTCAAGGGTACCACCGATGATAATACCGGTTTTCATATCCCCGAGAACGGCACCAATCAGCGTACAGGCCACCAATGGACGGTGGAACTGAAATTCATCAAGTACCGACTCCATACCCGCGATACATGCGACGATGAACACCAGCACAATCTGAAGAGTGGTAATCTCCATTGTACTTCTCCTATTGCTTAAACAGACTTATGTGTGAAGGCTAAAAACGTTGCCAGCGCGGTTATTTATCCGCTTTGGCAATCAGATCCATCATTTTCAGTTTCTGATCGGTGGAAACTTTACGGGCTTCCAGCTCGATACCGCGTGCATTCAGTTTCTTGAACGCTTCGATATCTTTCTCATCAACGGAAATTGCGTTATTCACCTGGGTTTTGCCCTGGCGGAACGCCATACCACCGATATTCACAGTGGTGATTTTCACACCGCCTTCCACGATACGTTCAACGTCAGTCGGGTTAGTGAACAGCAGCATCACACGTTCGCCCGCATACATCGGGTTGTTGTAAACGCGGATCATTTTGGCGACATCGACAACGTGTGCCGTCACGCCCGGAGGAGCAACCTGAGTCAGCAACGTTTTACGCACGGTATCAGCAGCAACTTCATCGCTGACTACGATAATGCGTTTGACGTTGGTCTCTTTGGTCCAGCGGGTAGCAACCTGGCCGTGAATCAAGCGGTCATCGATACGTGCCAGGCCGATTACCATGTAATCGTTCGGGCCCATCGCTTTCGCTGGGGTAGCGGCTTTTGGTGCAACCGGTGCTGGAGCGGCTTTCTCAACGGGTTTTGCTTTCAGCGCTTTCACGCCTTCGCTACCGGTTTCAACCGCCAATGCAACCAGCTCATCAAAGCTTGGGTTATCATCGCGAGCCATGAAGGTTTCGACCAGCATCGGTACGTTGACGCCCGCGATGACTTCATAGTTTTCTTTATCGACAACAATGCGGCTAGCCGCGTTGAATGGGCTACCGCCCCAGGTGTCGACGAGGAACAACACGCCTTTACTGGTATCAAGCTTTTCCAGTTGTGCGGTGTATTTTTCGATTAACGTTTCTGCATTCTCGCCAGGCACGAAATCGATCCAGCCAACGTTTTCCTGCTCGCCCAACAGCATTTCTGCCGTTTTCAGCAGTTGTTCTGCTGCCCAACCATGTGTGCCTATTACAATAGCAATCGTCACTTGCTACCTCCTTTTATTATCGTGTGTATCAGTAGGGCTGATACAAGATGAGCCGAGTTCGTTACCGAATCGATTCAGACAAGGGTTAGAGAGATAAACCAATAATTACCGAGAATTATTTTAGACAGTGAAAGAATAATTAATGTGATGAAGATCCGTAATTTAGTTAAAGGTTCGCAATTATTTTGCGCTGTAAAAAATTACCTTACATTTTGCAAAGACTGGTAAATTTTTTCCAAATTGGCTGTTGTTTTTGCTATGTTAACGCTTCGTTTAATTACACAGGAGTATAGGGCATCAGCCCGAAGTATGGATCGTCACCGACGCCTTTTCGCATTTGCTCGCTTTTGCGGCACACCTCCCGGCACTTCGCGCCACACTTTTCTATCGTCAGGTATCGTCTCGCTTAAACATGACACAGCGATGACCCGTCTTGTCTCTCGTTGGAGTGGTTTATGGAATTGTTAATGGATCCGCAAATCTGGGTCGGATTGTTGACGCTTGTTGTGCTGGAGATTGTTCTCGGTATTGATAACCTGGTCTTTATCGCCATCCTTGCAGACAAACTGCCGCCTAAACAGCGAGATAAAGCCCGTCTTATCGGCCTGTCTTTGGCACTGATTATGCGCCTGGGGCTATTGTCCGTGATTTCGTGGATGGTAACACTGACTGCGCCGCTGTTTAGCGTGTGGGGGCACACCTTCTCAGGTCGAGACATGATTATGCTGGTGGGGGGTCTGTTCTTGCTGTTTAAAGCGACGACGGAACTCCACGAGCGGCTCGAAAACCGACAACACGACTCTGGTCACGGCAAAGGTTATTCCAGTTTCTGGGTGGTGGTGGCACAGATTGTGGTGCTTGACGCCGTCTTCTCGCTGGATGCGGTGATTACTGCGGTGGGCATGGTGAACCATCTGCCGGTGATGATGGCTGCTGTCGTTATCGCGATGGGGGTGATGCTACTGGCTTCAAAACCGCTGACCAACTTCGTCAACCAGCATCCAACGGTCGTCGTACTGTGTCTGAGCTTCCTGCTGATGATTGGTCTGAGCCTGGTGGCCGAAGGCTTTGGTTTCCATATTCCGAAAGGCTACCTGTACGCCGCAATTGGCTTCTCGATAATCATCGAGCTGTTTAACCAGATTGCCCGTCGTAACTTTATCCGTCACCAGTCAACGCAACCCCTGCGTGCGCGTACCGCTGATGCGATCCTACGCCTGATGGGCAATCGCAAGCCCGTCACGGCCGCGGTAGATGACGGTCATAAAACCAACGTACCGGTGCCAGAAGGCGCGTTCGTTGAAGAAGAACGTTACATGATTAACGGCGTACTGACGCTGGCCTCACGTTCGTTGCGCAGTATCATGACGCCACGCGGTGAAATCAGCTGGGTGGATGCGGATCTGAGCGCGGATGAAATTCGCGAACAGCTTCTGTCTTCACCGCACAGCCTGTTCCCGGTTTGCCGGGGTGAGCTGGATGAGATTGTCGGTATCGTTCGCGCTAAAGAGCTTTTAGTTGCACTGGAAGCGGGTGAAGACGTTCTGGCATTAGCGGCGGCTTCGCCGGCGATTATCGTGCCGGATACGCTGGATCCTATCAACCTGCTGGGCGTACTGCGCCGGGCGCGGGGGAGCTTCGTGATGGTCACCAACGAATTTGGTATGGTGCAGGGGCTGGTTACGCCGCTGGACGTACTGGAAGCGATTGCCGGTGAATTCCCGGATGCTGATGAAACACCGGAAATCGTCGCTGACGGAAATGGTTGGTTGGTGAAAGGCTCCACCGATTTACATGCTCTGCAACAAACGCTGGGGCTGGAAAATCTTGTCGATGAAGACAATGATTATGCCACCGTGGCGGGACTGGTGATTGCGGTAAATGGGCAGATCCCGCAGGTAGGGGAAAGCGTTGAATTACCCGCAGTGCAGATAACCGTGACCCAGGCGAATAACTACCGAGTCGATCAGGTACGGGTTGTGAAGCTCGTGTCAGCGCACGACGAAGAAGAGTAACGTACCACATGATAGCCCGGGCGAGGCGTTAACGCCGACCCCGGGAATTGGCATCAGGGCTTCCCGGCTTTGCTTGGCCGGGCTACTTATCGGGCGTTTCTTGCAACGCCAGCCATTGGGGAAATTCTTCCAGCCGCATGGGTTGGGCAAACCAATAACCCTGTAGCATATGAACCCCATGTTGCTGTAAATACCGGGCCTGATCAGGCGTCTCTACACCCTCCGCGACCAGTTCAATATTCAACCGTTGCCCAAGGGCGATAATCAAATCCGTCACCGTCGAGTTTACCGAATCAGTACCAATTGCCTTGGTAAAGGATTTATCGATTTTCAGTATGTCCGGATGCAGCATCTCCAGCCATGACAGTGAACTGTTGCCGGTTCCAAAATCATCTATCGCCAGCTTGATTTGCTGATTTCCCAACTCGCTGCGCATCTGATAATTCACATCGTGCAGCGCTTCGCGCTCGGTCAACTCAACGGTTAACTGCTGAATCGGCCGTACGTTAAACCAGTACTTGTGTAAGTCTTGCAGCAAGCGGCCGTTTTTAAAGTGAGGGGCCGCGACGTTGATGCCTATCTGGAAGTTGGGATCTTGAGGAAAAAGGTGAAGCTTCTGCGCCGTTTCGCTGATCACGTAGCGGGTAAGCGGAATGATCAGGTTTTGCGTTTCGACAATCGGAATAAAAACGTCCGGTTCTATCCAGCCCACACGAGGATTATGCCACCTGAGCAGAATTTCTACGCCGGTGCAGCGCTGTAGCCGCGCATCCATTTGCGGTTGGCAATACAGGCTGAACTCTTTCCCCGCAATCCCCATATTAATTTCGCGCGCAAAGCTCAGGCGACCGGCGGTCACCAGCCAGGCAATCCAGGTAAACAGGACGCTCATGATAATAGCCAGCGGCAATTCGGACAGTAGACTCTGGAACGCTAACCGGGAAGGGCCTGGACTTAATGCACTAATGCTAAAGGGAAAATGTGAGGAATGTTGGGTGTAGGCTTTGTCGTTTGAATGTCCTAACTGACCGGTGATCCCTGTCGCATGTTGATAATACTGCTGACCGACGTTGAGACTCATCCTGCTTATCAGCGGCGGTGAAGACTCCAGAATAATATTGCTGATTAAATCAATATTGAGCGAGGCGAGCACGCCATCCCTTCCGTCAGCCGAAGCTGGAAACCACTGGATGAGGATAGGGGTACCTTTTAGCAAAGAATGGTCGATGGTGAGTTGCAGTAGCGGCGTGCGGCTTGGTAATTGTGCCTGAAGGCTGTGCACTGGCACATCTCGGTTACCAAGCGCGCTGGAGCAATACAGCTGACCTGATTTCACCAGGGCAATAGACCGCACGGTTTGCAGCGCAACAGCGAGTTTGCGTAACGGTAAATGAATCGCCTCGCAGGGCTGTCCTACGAGAGCCAGCATGTCGGCACGCCGCGTTTCCAGCGGATGCAATAAAGTATCCATCCGCTCGATAGAATGCCGGGTGAGCGAGTCTATTTGATTCTGATTTATAGCGCGCTGCGAAATAAATCGGGCTCCCAGAGTAATCGCAAAAGCACAGACAGCGATAATCACACAGACGGCGATTCGCTGGCGTAGATACTTCCTGATAATCCATTGTGCGGTTTGCATATCCGAGGCTCGGTGCAGATGTATTGATAATGAAAATACCAGTGACGATAAAGCAAGTGTAGAGGGAAGAGATAAATGTGAGAAAAAAGAGGTAAATAAATCACCCACCCGTATGACGGGTGGGTGGAATAACGTATTAGTCGCACTGAACCTTGATAGCTAAACCGCCGCGAGACGTCTCGCGATATTTCGCGTTCATGTCCTTACCGGTTTCATACATGGTTTCAATGACTTTATCGAGCGATACGCGAGGCTCGCTGGTACGACGCATGGCCATACGTGAGGCGTTAATCGCTTTTACGGAGGCGATGGCGTTACGCTCAATACAAGGAACCTGAACTTGTCCCGCTACCGGGTCACAGGTCAGCCCCAGATTGTGCTCCATGCCGATTTCTGCCGCCACACAGACCTGCTCTGGGCTCGCGCCCAGAATCTCAGCCAGACCCGCCGCGGCCATAGAACAGGCAACCCCGACTTCACCCTGACAGCCGACTTCTGCACCGGAAATAGATGCGTTCATTTTATACAATGCGCCGATTGCCCCGGAGGCGAGGAAGTAACGGATATAAATCTCTGGTGTCACCGGTTCGATAAAGTGATCGTAGTAGGCAAGAACGGCCGGAACGATCCCGCAGGCGCCGTTGGTTGGTGCAGTCACCACACGCCCGCCGGCAGCGTTCTCTTCGTTAACCGCCAGCGCAAACATGTTGACCCAGTCAATCACGTTCATCGGATCGTGAGACAGTTTGTCGCTTGCCACCAGCAGACGACGCAACGCAGAGGCACGACGCGGTACGCGAAGCGGCCCAGGCAGAATACCTTCGGTATTCATCCCGCGGTCGATACAGGCGCGCATGGTCTGCCAGATGTTGCCGAAGTAGGCCTCAATCTCTTGCTTACTGTGCAACGCCAGTTCGTTTTGCATCACCATCCCGGACAGTGACAGTCCGGTATCTTTGCAGTAGCCGAGCATTTCAGTTGCGGAGGCAAACGGGTAGGGTACCTGAACTGCATCGCTTGCTTCTTTGCCAAAGTGCTCTTCATCGACGATAAAGCCGCCGCCGATGGAGTAGTAGGTTTTGCTATAGATAAGCGTCTCACCCGCCCAGGCGTGGATCTGCATGGCGTTTTCGTGCAGCGACATATTTTCGCTACGAAAACGCATACCATCATTGGCCGGGAAATCGACTTCAACGCGGCCTTGTGCGAGCAATAAACGGCCGCGCGTTTCCACATCGCGGATAAACGCGGGAATGGCATCAATATCAACGGTATCCGGCTGGTTGCCCGCCAGACCCATAATAATGGCGATATCAGTATGGTGGCCTTTACCGGTAAGGGACAGTGAACCATAGACGTCAACGGCAACGCGCGTTACGTCATCAATCAGTCCCTTTTCGACCAGGTCATCGACGAACTGTTTGCCAGCCTTCATCGGCCCTACAGTATGGGAAGATGAGGGGCCAATCCCCACCTTAAACATGTCGAATATACTAATCACTTTAACACTCCTGAACAGGGTTGCCGCGTCGTTGCGGCAACGATGTAATAACTGCGCATAGTGTATGAGGGAACCCGAAACTCAGCTTAACTATTCACATGAATTTAACTAATGAGTAGCCTTGGTTTTACTAATGCTGAATACCGGTTGTTTAGATAAGTATAGTCAGGGTTTCAGGCCGACTTGTAGCGCCAGCTCACGAATGATGCCCGCGGTCATGCCCCAGACAAAATAGTGCTGATACCACGATAGCCAGACGCGATGAGAATTGCCGCGACGATGTACGTCAAGAGGGTGATAGCGCCCCAGCCGAAGCGCCTCGGCAAGCGGCATCTCGAAGACGGATGCCACCTCGTCCTCGCAGGCATGATAATGCAAATCTGGCGGGATGACGCCCAGCACCGGGGTGACCTGAAAACCGGTCACACTGTCCACCGGAGGAAGTACGCCAATGATATCCACACATTCCGGGGGAATCGCCACCTCTTCATGTGCCTCACGCAGGGCGGCGGCAATCAGCGAGGCATCGCTGCTGTCCACCGCGCCGCCGGGAAACGCCACCTGCCCCGGGTGTTTGCGCAAACGCGCGGAACGCTGGGTGAGCAGCAGACCGGGCTGCGGGCGGCGGACAATCGGAATCAGCACCGCCGCCTGACGGGCATTTAACGCAGCGCGGGTGGTCTGCGGGCGCAGTAGCTGAAAGCGGGAGAGAAAGTCATCCAGATCCAGCGCGTTGACGTCCATGGTTATGACTCCAGTTGCGATAAGATACGATTTACTTTATCAAATGTTTCCTGATATTCCGCACCTTCTTCACTGTCAGCGACAAGGCCACCGCCCGCGGAGCAGTAGAGTGTGCCTTCTGAGGCGGTAACGGTACGGATGGTAATACTGGTATCCATGTTACCGCAGACGCTCAGGTAGCCAATACTGCCGCACCATGCGTTGCGTCGATGAGGTTCAAGCTCATCGATAATTTCCATCGCCCGCACTTTCGGCGCGCCGGTAATCGACCCGCCGGGGAATGCCGCGCGCAACAGATCGGTAGCGTGCAGCGCGGCAGGCAAAGTTGCCGTAATGGTGCTAACTAAATGGTGTACTGCCGGGAAAGGTTCGACCACAAACAGCTCCGGCACACGCACGCTACCCGGTACCGCCACGCGGCCAATGTCGTTGCGCATCAGATCGACAATCATCAGATTCTCTGCACGATCCTTCGGCGAATGGGCCAGACGTCTGGCCTGTTCGGCATCGGCGATGGGGTCTTCTAGCCGCGGTAAAGTACCTTTAATCGGACGCGTCTGGATATGTCCCTGCTCAAGCTGGATAAAGCGTTCAGGCGACAAGCTCATGATGGCGCTATCATCGAAACGCAAAAAGGCGCTGAACGGTGCGCGATTGGCGCGGTTAAGACGAACAAACGCCTGCCACTCATCGCCTTGATAGCTTGCCTGAAAACGCTGCGCCAGGTTGACCTGATAGCAGTCGCCGCTTTGCAAATATGCCTGCACCTGACGGAATTTTTCACCGTATTGCTGGCGACTCATATTGGATTGCCAGCGCGAGGTCAGTGCAAATGGCGCGACGGTTGGCGCTTGCTGCTGCTGTAGCCAGGCCAGACGCGCATTCACGTCGCCGTAGCAAAGCAGGGTGACGACCTGTCGATGATGGTCGACAATCAGCGCCCAGTCATAAATGCCCACCGCCATATCCGGCACGCTAATATCGTTTAACGCCCGTTGTGGCAAATTTTCAAACCGCCGTCCGAGGTCGTAACCCCAAAGCCCAACGGCACCGCCAATAAACGGCAAGTCCGGTAACGGAATATCACTAAACGGACAATCTGCCAGCACCTTTTGTAATAAGCGTAATGGGTCGTCAGAAGATGTTTCGGTCTTTTCTGCATCGCTGACTACGGTGACATCGCCGCGCGTCACAAGCGTTGTACACGGCTGCGCCACGATAATGTCATAGCGGCTGTGCGGGTGGTCAGCAAAGCCGGAGTGCAGCATCATTGCCCATGGCGAGGTACTCAACGGCGCAAAATAGTGTTCTGCGGCGTCGGGTTGCCAGGGAAGCGTCAGGGTTGAAGGGTGTAACATGGTTTTTTCTGTCAAGCCTTGTCTGTGCTGCCTATGGCGAATACTCGGGCAGCATGAAATAATAAGCGCCCACAATGTAGCAGGAGTCAATGATGTTTGCAGGATTACCTTCACTGAGCCACGAACAACAGCAACAGGCCGTTGATCGCATTCACGAACTGATGGCGCAGGGCATGCCAAGCGGACAGGCCATTATGATCGTGGCTGAAGAGCTGCGCGCCAACCACACTGGCGAACAAATTGTTGCCCGTTTTGAGGATGAAGATGAAGACCAGGCAAGTGAGGACGAAGACGAGTAAGTCAATGTCTTGCTTGCTAAAACCTTTACTGCTGGCGCTGGCTTTCGTGCCTGCGCTGGCCGCCGCACAGTCGGGCTGTCAGCTGACCGATACCACCCTGACGCTGCAAAGTTACACTGCCGATCCCCACCACGAACGCATCGCCATGTACTGGCGTAAACCCGATGGCAAAGATTATGGATCGTTACGCGCGCTGCTGTCCGCGATAAACGGCGACGGTCGTGTGCAGATGGCGATGAACGGCGGTATCTACGATAAATCCTACGTGCCGCTTGGCCTGTATATCGAAAAAGGCCAGCAGAAGGTGGCGGTGAATCGGGCAACAGGCGGCGGTAATTTCTTTATCAAACCCGGCGGTGTGTTTTATCTGCGCGGCCAGCAGGCGGGGATCGTCACGCTGGATAAGCTGAAATCAACGAAAGGCATGGATTATGCTGTACAGTCCGGCCCGATGCTGATTGAAAACGGTAAGATTAACTGGCGGCTGAAGCCGTCGGCCACCTCGCGTAAGTTGCGCAACGGCGTCGGCATTAACGCACAGGGTAAAGTGGTGTTTATGCAAAGCGCGCGGGAAACCAATTTCTACGACTTTGCCTGCTACGCCAAATCGCGCCTTAACGTCCAGCAGATGCTGTATCTCGATGGCACCATTTCTAAGATGTACCAGCAGGGCGGCAGCGTGCCCTGGCAGTACCATCCTTTCGTCAGCATGATTACCGTTGAAGAGCGTTAAAGGCGCCTTCCGTTGCCGGAAGGCGACAAGGTCACATCATGACATCCGGCAGTTGCGCTGGATTATCGAACAGTGTTACATGCGTCACTCGCTCGCCGTGCCAGAAAGTAAGCTGTGTGCCGAAAGCTGCGTGATGCACGCTCACTTCGGTTAACGGCGCAGATTTTGCCAGATCCCACAGACAGACAAACCGTGCCTGCGGCAGATGATTGCGCAACACCAGATAGCTGAGTTCGCTTACCGCCGGGTTATCCGGTGCTAACCCCTGCCATAGCTCACCATCACCCGCCAGCCACAGCGCTACCGTATCGTCTTCACGGGAAAAATGGCGTGGCTGACAGCCGTGCAGCGGTGTCATTGTTGAATCTGTCATATGACGTAGCGGCCCACTAAGCGAGAAGGGCTGCGGCGTGCCGCTTTGATCCAGCGCCTGTGCCGCCAGATGGAGCGTCCAGTCAAGCTGCTGACGATGCGGGTTCTCCACCGTTGACAAGTCGATCAACACATCACCCAGCCACAGCAAACGGCGGCGAAAGCGCACTTCGCGCCAGGCGTTAACATCCCACTCGACCCGTGAATGGCTATTCAGCACTGGCAGTGGTTTGCCCCAATCCACCTCTGTATCCAGCCAAAGAAAATCATCGCCCATATGCCAGCCCAGCACATCCGGATTCGCGGGAGGCTGGTTGGTTTGATTCACCGTCAGGGTGTTATGGGTAGCGCTGTTTTTGTAATAGTCATAGTGCATTTTTGCACCGTAACCGGTGGTGCCCAAATCCGGAAGCAGCCAGCCGTCGCGCTGCCACAGCATCAGACCCAGCCGGTCATAATGGTCGTGCTCGCCGCCCCACGGGCTATGTTTAATCAATAGCACCTGTTGCGGTCGGCGCCAGAGCGTGATCCCGGCACCAGGGGCGAATAGCGACTGCTGTGGAATAAGAACCGGTGTGGTCTCCGGCAGCGACCGATTGCGCCACAGCAGCGTTTCGCGCTCGTCGGGCTCCTCAGCCGTAAACTGCAACACCGCAGCGTATTGCGGGTCGTGCCAGATAAACCAGGCAAACTCATACAGATCCCGGTGATGCAGTTTTTCCTGCCCGGCAAGGCAGTCATTCAGCCGTGGGAAGGTGCCGTCCGGCAACAGCAATGAGAGCGGAAACTTCAGCATCGGCTGATACCACGGGCCATCAATCAGGCTCCAGCGAGTGCCGCGTGCCAGCTTCTCAAAAGCAAAGAACCCCTGTAGCGCGTAGTAGTGGTAATGCACCGACCCCTCAAACCACAAGCCCTCCGCAAGTAGCCCATGCTCTAACTGCCAGCGCAGGCCGTACGGTTCATTAACGGCAAACTCAAGAAGCTCCTCATCTTCAAGGACAAAGCCCAGCACGGCGAGTGCGGCGCTGATTTTCACCTCGTGATTATGAATCTGTGGGCTTCGATGCTCGCGTAAAAACGCCGCTGCACAGCGCAGAAGGTTTTGGCTGATGTGTTGCTCTTCGCTAGTTGTGACGCTGTCACGAATAAAATCGTAACCCAGGGCCATATCCAGAATGCAATTGGCTTCGCACAGCGTTTGGGCGTTCATTTTCCCCGGGCCATTGTGGGGAATATCTCCATGGATTTCGTAGCCGGGATAGACATCCGCATACCCCATCAGTAGCGTACGGACTCTATCGCGATAGTGTGATTCACCGGTCAACTGCCACAGTAGCCCCAGTTGCTGACAGGCACTGGCGTTGCGCCCGTTCATCTCCCGCCACCACGCTCCGTCCCACGGCTCGCCGCTAAAAACTTCACCGTCAACCGGGCAGGCGTGATGATGAGGGGAGTCTGTCTGCCAGGTGAGCCGCACCCCATGGTGCGGGCAAAAATAGTAGAGATTCCAGCTCGCAATCCCGGTCTGCGGGATGCGCACGTCGGCGTCGAGCATCGGTTGTGCATTCTTCACGAGCTTTTCAATCAGGCCGTTATTGCCGGCTGCACGTCTGGCAATGTCGGGCCATAGCCCAGAAAATTGTTTCATCAGTGGTTATCCTTGACCTCTGCTGATACGGGGAGCGGAGCAATTAGCGTGGTGATATCGTCGGGGTATTTCGCGCGCAGCCACTGGGCTTTTTCGCGGAACAACGCGTCATCCGGCCAGGCGTGTGCGGCGGTGGCAATATTCCGTAGCGCTTTCTTATCGTCCATTTTGTCGAGGTCTTTCCACGGCCACGGTGTATCGCTGTTAATAAATCCGGCGATGTATTGATAGCCTTTGCGCAAGCTATGGTCGTCGAGAGTGAAGTTCCAGATATCAACGCCCGCTTTCTCGCCCAGACGCCCCAGACGATTATAGGCTTCGAGGTTGAAGTTGCTGTAGTGCCACGGACGGGTGCGCTCCAGCTCCGCCATCTGGCGTCCATCAACGTCAAATTGTCCGGCAATGCGCCGCAGTTGGGTGATGTACAAACGCTTTTTCGCTTCGTCGTTTTTGCCGCTGAACAGCGCAAAGGTGGCGGCCTGCATATCAAAGTAGGTGCCGTGATTATTATGCCAGTTCTCTTCCTCAAAACCGTTCTGGCTGGTGGTCATCCAGTGATAAAACTCGCCGAACCACTGCTTGAGTTCCGCCACTTCTGACTCGCTCAATGCGCCGGAGGATTGCAGCAGGGCGATGGCGTCAACTACCTCGACCAGCGCCCGACTGTCGATAATGCCGATGCCGCGGCCGGTATTGATGCCAGGGATCGCCTGCGCATGCTGTAGATTTGGCGTCATACGGGTTTTTGGATCGAGGAACCAGCTTTTAATCTGCTCGGCGGCCTTCTGTGCATAGCGGCTATCTTGTGAGAAATACCACGCCAGCGCCAGCGTGGACACGTCGTTGCTCATTTTCACCAGGCGGTTTTTGTCGGTGGCATCGCTGTTGGCATCCGGGTTGGTTTGCCCATCTTTACGGATATACGGCAGCCCGTCTTTGGTGTTGGGGTCTGGCCACCAATATGGCGGGAAGCTGTAATAGTCGTGCTTATTGCCGCTGGCGGCGACCAGCGTTTTGTCCATCACCGAAAACAGCGGGTGCTTCAATGCCAGGTCCGCTTTCTTTAGCAGCGCGTCCTGTGCTTGCACAAACAGGGGGTCTTTAGCGGCTATTTGCTGGCGGCTGAAGGCCAGATCTTTACCATCAAGCGTATAAGGCTCTGCGGCATACAGTGATGTGCTTAGGCCACAAAAAAGTAACGCAAGGCTGAATATTCCAGGGCGAGGTATTGAGTTCATCGTGATAACCCTTCTACAAATAAGAGAAAAGATAACAACAGAATTATACCTGCCACATATTTAAGAGGCATAAGAGACAGGCGGTTTAATTAAAAATAATGTATTTATGAAAGCGATGCTGTGCAGTGTAAAAGACAAAGTGATTTTTTTTGTGATGAGCTTCAATCTTATAGGGTTGAATAAAAAATGACGTAATTAATGCAATGCGAGTCACAGAATTATACTTTTTTCTATTTTTGTTGATAATTTTAACAAAATCAATAAAATGTTATCTATATGAATTTAAAGGGTAATAATTTTAAGTCACTTTTCATGTCACTTCCTGATGTGATCTGCTTCAACTTTTTGATTTTTGAAATGCAATTTCTTTTTTGTGTGGTTGTATTGGAAAATACATTTCTATTTAATGATTGAAAATAATTTTTACGCATCTTGTATTAATAGCAAAATGCTAATCATTTCATCTGAAAATGCATTAATTGCGAATTTAATTACCTTTGTGCCCTACAATAAAGGATATGCAATCATGTCTGCGAATAAATTACGTTCATTATTACTCCTTTCCGCACTGGGATTTGGCATCGGGCAGAGCTACGCCGCCACAACCCTTAACGTCTGGATCCGCGCGAGCAACGACTCCAAAAATATCTACAAACAAGAGGCGGAGAAGTTTGAAGAAAAAACCGGAATTAAAATCGAATACTTCAACGCGACCACCGATTTTGAGCAGCGTCTGGCGCGGGCAACGGCGGGCAATGCCTTACCGGACCTGATCTTTAACGATGCGGCGTCACTGGGGCAGTTTATCCAGCTCGGCATTGCCGATGAAATCGACCCCAAAGCGATAAGCGGCGGCGATCAGTTGTATCAGACGGCCTGGAACAGTACCCGCTATATCGACGGCAAATACTACGGCGTGCCAACTTCGGCGCAAACCTTCGCCCTGTTCGTGCGCAAAGACTGGCGTGAAAAACTCGGGTTGCCGTTACCGAAAAGCTGGGATGACATCCAGACTCTCGCCAAGGCCTTTACCACTCAAGACCCGGACGGCAACGGTAAAAATGATACTTACGGTTTTATCGTTCCGGCATCCACCACCCGAGGCTATGCCAGCTGGTTTATGAGCAGCTTTATCTGGCAGGCCGGAGGCGATTTCGTCAGCGACCATAACGGTAAATTCAGCGCTTCGCTCAATACCCCGGAAGTCGCTCAGGCGATGACCTTTATGCGCACCATGATGTGCGAAAAGGTCACCCAGCCGGGCGCAATTAATGCCACGACTGCCGATGTTATTCCGTCTTTCCGATCAGGACAAAGCGGCATGTTCTTCAGCGGCCCGTATCACATTGCGCTGTTTGATAAAGACCCAGGTAAAGATAACTTTGAGGTGGTGCCGGTCGTTGGACCAAAAGGTGAGGCGACTCTCGCCGAAGGCACCACGGTCTTTATGATGAAGAGCAGTCAGCAAAAAGAGGCCGCCCGCCAATTTATCGAATTTATGATTTCGCCGGAAGGTCAGGAAATTGGCATGGGCAAAGGCAGTAAGCACATTCCCGTTGTTCGTTTACCGGTAAACAAGAACGTCGATGTGAAAGCGGTGTATCAGGATACGCGCTGGGAAACCTTCGCCAAACTGTACAACGAGCAAGGGCGCTATGTGCCGCAAATTCCAAACTGGACGCCGGTACGTCAGGTGGCAGCCGATGGCTTTAACCGCATCTTTGCCGACTGCAACAGCGACATTGCCGCTGAGCTGAAGACCATTGACGGCAAGGTGAACGCTGAGCTTGAAAAACAAAATGTGCTGGCTAAGTGAGGAATGACGTTATGACGCTGCACGAGACGAAGTCCTCGCCGCTAAAGCAAGCCGCTTCGCCTGACGCGAGCGGATGGCTGACGGCAAAACGCAAGCGGGCGCTAATCCCGTGGCTGTTTCTCGCCCCCGCGCTGATTATTTTTAGCTGGTTTAAGTTCATCCCGATGATTCAGGGCTTGGTGATGAGCTTCTACAAGGTCAACTTTAATCAGCCGAATGAATGGGTGGGGTTTGCCAACTTCACCCGCGCCTTCGCCGACGTTGAACTGCATGCGGCAGTGGTCAACACGCTGCTGTACGTGGTGGTCACCATGTTCGCCGCTGCAATACTCGCGTTCTTCCTCGCCATGCTGCTGGAAGGCCCGGCGCGTCATCTGCGCTTTATCCGTACCGCCATTTTCTTACCGGCGGTCACCAGTGCGGCGATTGTCGCTGAAATGTGGCGCATCCTGTTCAACCCAACGCCAAATGGGGTGATGAACCATATCCTGAGCTGGTTTGGCATTGCGGATCAAGGGTTCCTCGCCAGCTCCGACCAGGCGCTGGGCGTCATTATGCTGCTGCACATCTGGAAAGCGGTGCCGTACAACATGGTTATCTTCATTGCCGGTCTGGCGGGAATCAGTCGTGACCTGTACGACGCCTCGAACGTGGACGGTGCGAACTGGTGGAACCGTCTGCGCTACGTCACGCTGCCTGGCATGATCCCCGCACTCTCGGTGGTGCTGATGCTCTCCTTTATTCGTGGTTTCCGCGTCTTTGCTGAAGTGTACGCCACCACTGGCGGTGGGCCGTCAAACTCCACGGAAATGGTCATGACCCACATCTATAAACTGGGTTTCGAGCAGTTTGATTATGGCTACGCCTCGGCGGTGTCGTTCCTGCTGTTCACCTTTACGGTGCTGTTAACCATCTGTCATCTGACGCTGAAAAAACGTATCGCACGTTACTAAGGAGCCGTGATGTTAAGTAAACGTTGGGATACCGCAGGGCGCTGGTGCATCTACGCGCTGCTGCTGATTGTCTTCGTCGGGCCGTTCTGGGGCATTGTTGCCACCGCCTTTAGCGGTGCGCCGGTGAAACCGGGTGAGCTGTTGGCCTGGCCAAATCAGTTCTCATTCGAGAATTTCATCTTTGCGTGGATGGATATTGGCGTCTGGCAGTATCTGCTGAACTCGATTCTGGTGGTGTTCTTCGGCACCGTGTTGCAGGTGTCGGTCAGTGCGCTGGCGGCCTATGCATTAGCGCGTAAGAAGTTTCGCGGCGTGGCGCTGGTCAGTCTGGTGATTCTCTCCACCATGATGCTGCCGGAAGAGGTTATCGCCATTCCGCTGTACATGATTATCAACTGGCGGCTGCCGTTTATCGATGCTTCGCTTTACAACAGCTACCTCGGGATGATTCTGCCAGTGGTGGGCTGGGCGTTCTCCATCTTCGTGCTGACCGAGTTTATGTCAGCCATTCCGAAAGAGCTGGAAGAGGCGGCGCGAATTGATGGTGCCAATGAATGGCAGATTTTCTTCCACGTCATTCTGCCGCTGGTGAAACCGGCGCTGGGCACGGTGGTGACCTTCGGCTTCATTATGATTTGGGATCAGTACCTGTTGCCGCTGATTGTGGTGAACCAGGACAGCCTGAACACCATTCCGGTGATCCTCGGTACGCTGCGTACCGATGAGAGCATCACGCCGAACATTTTTATCGCCATTACGTTACTGGCGATGCTGCCAAGCATCATCGTCTATCTGGGTCTGCAAAAACATTTCAATCGCGGGATTATGTCCGGCGCGGTCAAAGGATAAGGGGTTAGCGATGGGATCTGTTGTATTAAATAGCGTGCGCAAGTCATACGGTGATGCACACGTCATTAAAGATGTGTCGTTGACTATCCCGGACGGTGAATTCTGCGTCCTCGTCGGCCCCAGCGGCTGCGGGAAATCCACGCTGCTGCGTATGATTGCGGGTCTTGAGGAAATTTCCGGTGGCGAAGTACACATTAACGAACGCAATGTCACTGAGGTTGAGCCAAAGCTGCGCGATATTGCGATGGTGTTCCAGAGCTACGCGCTGTACCCGCAAATGACGGTGCGCGAGAATATGGGTTTTGCCCTGAAGATGGCGCGGCTGCCGAAGGCGGACATTAATCAGAAAGTTAATGAGGCGGCGGCCCTGCTGGGGCTGGAACCGTTGCTTGAGCGTCTGCCAAAAGATCTCTCAGGTGGCCAGCGTCAGCGCGTGGCGATGGGGCGTGCCATTGTGCGTAAGCCGCAGGTGTTCTTGTTTGATGAACCGTTATCGAATCTCGACGCCAAATTACGTACCCAGGTGCGTGGTGAAATACGCGAGCTGCATCGCCGGTTAAAAACCACCTCGGTTTATGTCACCCACGATCAGATTGAAGCGATGACTATGGGGCAGATGATCGTCGTGCTGCGCGATGGACGTATCGAGCAGGCGGGAACACCGCTGGAGCTGTACGACCAACCCGCGAATCTATTTGTTGCAGGTTTTATTGGCTCGCCGGAAATCAACCAGCTACCGGGTGAGGTGGTATTGAGCGGTAACGCAACCAGTCTGCGCCTGAAAGACGGCTCGCTGCTGGCGCTGCCTGCTGGGTTACAGGTGAAAAATGGTCAGCAGGTGGTGTATGCCATTCGCCCTGAGCAGGTGAACGTGGTGCATGAAGCGCGCGATGACGCACTGGCAGCGAAAGTGACGGCGGTGGAGAATACCGGCTCGGATATGCAGCTGTTCTGCGACACCGGCGGTGGGGCGTTTACCTCGGTGTTCAAGCAGCGTCTGCCGGTCAAAGAGGGCGATAACATCTGGCTGCAACCGAAACTCTCCGGCGTGCATCTGTTTGACGCGCAAAGCGGCCTGCGCATCGCGTGTGTGGAGGAAAAATAAGGTGGCGATGAAGCTCTACACCCTGGATGAAAGCTGTCTGGAAAATGCGCGGGCGGGATTAAAGCAGCCATTTTCACCGTTGCAACTGGCGCTGAGTAAACTGGTTTCTGAGGCTGATGTCTTGAGGCGCGAACCGCCGGAAAGCGTGGTGCATAAAAAATTGCGCCCGGCGAGCGGCGATGCGCACGATTATTACAGTCTGGGCACCTACTGGTGGCCGAATCCGAGGCGGCCCAACGGGCTGCCCTATATTCGCCGCGACGGTCATATTAATCCGCAGTGCGAGAATAACGACACCGATACCTCGCGCATCATCCGCATGTGCGAGCGCTGCCTGACGCTGGGATTAGCATGGTATTTCACCGGGCAGCGGCAGTATGCGCTGGCCGCGGCGCAACAGATTCGCTGCTGGTTTCTCGATGCGGATACGCGAATGAACCCGCATCTGAACTACGGTCAGGCGATCCCGGGGATTGTCTCCGGGCGCGGCACCGGGCTTATCGACACGCGCCTGTTGTGGATGGTGGTCGATACCATCGGGCTGATTAATGCTGCAAGCGTACTGGATACTGACGATATTATCGGTCTGCATCAGTGGTTTCGCGATTTTAACCACTGGATGTACTACAGCGAAATCGGCCATTCCGAATACGTCTGGCACAACAACCACGGCACCTGGTACGACGCCCAGCGCACGGTTAACGCGCTGTTCTATGGCGATAAAGGGCTGGCGTCGCGCATTATCGAGCAGGGGATCACCCAGCGGATGGCGGCGCAAATCGACCAGGACGGCAAGCAGACGATGGAGTTGGAGCGCACCATTCCGTTCCACTACTCGCTGTTTAATCTGGAGGCGCATCTGCTGCTCAATCGCTACGCCGAGCACGTTGAATTTGACCGCTGGAATCACATTCGTGACGGGCGCGGGGTGAAACAGGGGATTGATTACCTGGTGCCGTTTGTCCGTGAACCGGATCTGTGGCCGTACAGTGATTTGCAGGGGATAGTCTGGGATAGCGCGTTGCGGGTGTTGTTGCAGTCGGTGCGTGGCTATCCGAAACAGTCGGCGAGCTACCGTGATGTGCTGAAATGTGTGCCGCAGGAGACATTACAGCTAAAAGAACAGTTGATGTGGTGCCCGGGCTGATAACCCGGGGCATTGCCCTGAGGTATCCCCAGTAAATTTTTATAATTTAACGAATAAGCTAATGTATTGCTCTGAAAGGGAAATTCGCACTGTTCGGTTCCCTCGCCCCTTTGGGGAGAGGGAGCACTCCGTGCCTGACCTTATTTCTGGGGATACCTCAGGGCATTCCCGGCGGCGCTGCGCTTGGCCGGGCTACACAATCGGGCGTAGCCCGGGCGAGGCGCTTGCGCCGCAAATATTTATACCGCCGCGATAATCTTAATCTCAACTTTATACCGCGGGTTCATGAGCTTCGCCTGCACCGTGCAGCGCACCGGCGCATGACCGGCAACCACCCACGCATCCCATGCTTTGTTCATGGCGGCGAAATCCTCGCCGTCCGGCAGGAAAATGGTGGCGTCGAGAATACGCGACTTGCTGCTGCCCTGTTTTTCCAGCACCGCATCAATCTGTGCCAGGGTATTGGCCGTTTGCTCAAACGCGTCGGCGTCCAGGTTTTCCGGTACGCCGGTGTAATACAGCGTGTTGTTATGAATCACTACATCAGACCAACGCGCCTCGGCATCAATACGTACAATTGTCATTTCATTTTCCTTTTAACATCACGTAAACGCGTTAAGACTGCCACATTGTCGGCGCGGCGTCACGACTTCGGCTGGCATAAGCGGGGTTCGCCTGACATAATCACTGGGAATTTTTCCAGGGGGTAACGTGACGGACGATTTTGCAGCAGACGGCCAGCTTGCGCAGGCGATAACCGGCTTTAAACCGCGTGAACCGCAGCGACAGATGGCGCACGCCGTCACAAAGGCGATTACCGACGGTCAACCATTGGTGGTGGAAGCCGGAACGGGGACGGGGAAAACCTACGCCTACCTGGCACCTGCGCTGCGCGCGGGCAAAAAAGTGATCATCTCAACCGGCTCTAAGGCATTGCAGGATCAGCTTTACAGCCGCGACTTGCCAACCGTCGCTAAGGCCTTAGCCTATACCGGAAAACTGGCGCTGCTCAAAGGGCGCTCGAACTATCTGTGTCTGGAACGCCTCGAGCAACAGGCACTGGCGGGCGGCGATCTGCCGGTGCAAACCCTCAGCGACGTGATTATGCTGCGTAGCTGGGCGAACCATACAACGGATGGCGACATCAGCACCTGTGCCAGCGTAGCGGAAGACTCCCAGGCGTGGCCGCTGGTGACCAGCACCAACGATAACTGTCTGGGCAGCGACTGCCCGCTGTATCAGGACTGTTTCGTGGTTAAAGCGCGTAAAAAGGCGATGGATTCTGACGTGGTGGTGGTCAACCATCACCTGTTCCTTGCTGATATGGTGGTTAAAGAGGGCGGATTTGGTGAACTGATCCCCGAGGCTGACGTGATGATCTTCGATGAAGCGCACCAGCTTCCGGATATTGCCAGTCAGTATTTTGGCCAGTCACTCTCCAGCCGCCAGCTTCTGGATTTGGCGAAAGACGTCACCATTGCTTACCGCACCGAAGTGAAAGATACCCAGCAGTTGCAAAAATGCGCCGACCGTCTGGCGCAGGCAACGCAAGATTTTCGCTTACAGGTCGGTGATCCGGGTTATCGCGGAAATCTGCGTGAGCTGCTGGCGGACAACAACGTCCAGCGCGCGCTGCTGCTGCTCGACGATGCGCTTGAACTTTGCTACGACGTAGCCAAACTCTCTCTGGGTCGCTCTGCGCTACTGGATGTCGCTTTTGAACGCGCCACCCTTTATCGCGCGCGTCTTAAACGTTTAAAAGAGATCAACACGCCGGGTTACAGCTACTGGTATGAATGCAACTCTCGTCACTTCACGCTGGCGCTGACGCCGCTGACGGTGGCGGATAAATTTAAAGAAGTGATGGCGGCAAAACCTGGAAGCTGGATCTTTACCTCCGCCACGCTATCGGTGAACGACGACCTTCATCACTTTACCGAACGGCTGGGCATTGAGTCGGCAGAGTCTATGCTGCTGCCAAGCCCGTTTGACTACGAGACGCAGGCGCTATTGTGCGTCCCACGCAACCTACCGTTGCCTAATCAGCCTGGTGCAGCGCGTCATCTAGCGGCGATGCTCCGCCCGCTGATTGAAGCCAACAACGGTCGCTGCTTTATGCTGTGCACCTCGCACGCGATGATGCGTGATCTGGCGGAACAATTCCGCGCTACCATGACGCTGCCCGTTCTGCTGCAAGGGGAAACCAGTAAAGGTCAACTGCTTCAGCAGTTTGTCAGTGCCGGTAACGCGCTGCTGGTGGCAACCAGTAGCTTCTGGGAAGGGGTCGACGTGCGCGGTGATGCGCTGTCATTAGTGATTATCGACAAGCTGCCGTTTACCTCACCGGACGATCCGCTGCTGAAAGCGCGAATGGAAGACTGCCGCCTGCGCGGTGGCGATCCGTTCGACGACGTGCAACTGCCGGATGCGGTGATAACCCTCAAGCAGGGCGTCGGGCGTTTAATTCGTGACGTGACCGATCGCGGTGTGCTGGTCATCTGCGATAACCGTCTGGTGATGCGTCCGTATGGCGCGACGTTCCTCGCCAGCCTGCCGCCTGCGCCGCGAACGCGTGACATTCGCCGTGCAGTACGTTTCCTGGCGGTGCCATCGGCGCGGTAATGTGTGTCGGAATGTGGTAAGATGCGCGCCATTTTATTGATCCGTAACTGCGAGAGCGCGACTAATCATGCGAATTCTGGCCATCGACACCGCCACGGAAGCCTGCTCGGCTGCCCTGTGGAATGACGGTAATACCTGTGCTCATTTCGAGCTTTGTCCTCGGGAACACACCCAACGTATCCTGCCTATCGTGCAGGATATCCTCACCGAAGGCGCCGTTAGCCTGACCGACCTCGACGCGCTGGCGTTCGGCCGTGGCCCGGGCAGCTTTACCGGCGTGCGTATCGGTATCGGTATTGCGCAGGGGCTGGCTCTAGGGGCTGAACTGCCGATGATCGGCGTGTCGACCCTTGCCACCATGGCGCAAGGCGCATGGCGTAAGCAGGGCGCGACGCGCGTTCTCGCCGCCATCGACGCGCGTATGGGTGAAGTTTACTGGGCGGAATACCAGCGCGATGCGCAGGGCGTCTGGCATGGCGAAGCCACTGAAGCGGTGATGAAACCAGAAGCGGTACAGCAGCGTCTTACTGAACTGGACGGTGAGTGGGCGATGGTCGGCACCGGTTGGGCCGCGTGGCCGGATATGGCACAGGGTGCCAGCGTCACTCTGACCGATGGCGACGTGACGTTGCCGGAAGCTGAAGATATGTTACCTATCGCCTGCCAACTGCTAGAACAAGGTAAAACGGTCGCCGTGGACAAAGCGGAACCGGTTTATTTGCGAAATGAGGTTGCGTGGAAGAAACTTCCTGGCCGTGAATGAATCTCAGTAGATAGATATAGAAATATTGAGAATAGGAGCAGCATCATGGCAGGTAAAAAGCTGATTGTTCGGGGTGCTATCGCCGGTCTTATCGCGCTCGCGTTAAGCGGCTGCGTCACCGTACCGGATGCCATTCAGGGCAGCAGCCCGACCCCGCAGCAGGATCTGGTGCGCGTGATGTCTGCGCCACAGCTGTATGTGGGGCAGGAATCTCGTTTTGGCGGGACGGTGGTGGGCATTGAAAACCAGCAGGGTCGCACCCGTCTGGAGATCGCTACGGTACCGCTGGACAGCGGCGCACGTCCAACGCTGGGTGAAGCCTCGCGCGGGCGAATCTTTGCCGACATCAACGGCTTCCTCGATCCGGTTGACTTCCGTGGACAGCTGGTGACGGTCGTCGGCCCGATAGTCGGGACGCTGGAAGGTAAAGTGGGTACCACGAAGTACACCTTCCTGCACGTTCAGGCGACGGGCTATAAACGCTGGCATGTCGCCCAGCAGGTGGTGATGCCGCCGCAGCCTATCGACCCGTGGGGCTTTGGCCCTCGTCCTTGGGGTTACGGCTACGGTGGTTGGGGCTGGTATAACAGCGGCCCCGCAGAGGTCCGCAACGTCGTGATTGAATAAAATTTGTTGTTATACAGACAAAAAAGAAACAGCGGCTAGCCCGCTGTTTCTTCGTTGTAATGGATATAAAAAAAATAAAGAGTGACGTGCTTCGCAACCTGAATTTCGAGTATTTTTCAAACTGGTACGCTGAGTTAATATAATGTTAACGAAAGTTTATCATTTGGGGTTGTGATGACGACAAATACGTATTTTAGAGGTGATGCTTTGAAAAAGGTTTGGCTCAACCGTTATCCTGCTGATGTTCCGGCAGAGATCAATCCTGACCGTTATCAATCCCTGGTAGATCTGTTTGAACAGGCGAGTACGCGCTATGCGGATCAGCCTGGCTTCGTCAACATGGGCGAGGTGATGACTTTCCGTAAACTTGAAGAGCGCAGCCGTGCCTTCGCTGCTTATCTCCAGCAAGGTCTCGGGTTAAAGCAGGGCGACCGCGTCGCGTTGATGATGCCAAACCTGCTGCAATACCCTGTAGCGCTGTTCGGAATTTTGCGTGCAGGCATGATCGTTGTTAACGTCAATCCGCTGTATACCCCCCGTGAATTAGAGCATCAGCTCAACGACAGCGGCGCGCAGGCGATTGTTATCGTGTCTAACTTTGCCCATACGCTGGAAAAAGTGGTCGAAAAGACGTCGGTGAAGCATGTGATCCTGACCCGCATGGGCGATCAGCTTTCCACCGCCAAGGGCACGTTGGTTAACTTCGTGGTGAAGTACATCAAACGACTGGTGCCGAAATACCATCTGCCAGATGCCATCTCTTTCCGTCGTGCGCTGCATTCGGGCTATCGCTTACAGTACGTGAAACCCGTGGTCAAAGCCGATGACATTGCTTTTCTGCAATATACCGGTGGTACCACAGGCGTTGCCAAAGGGGCGATGCTGACCCACCGCAATATGCTTGCCAACCTCGAGCAGGTAAAAGCGACCTACGGGCCGCTACTGCATGAAGGCAAAGAGGTGGTGATTACCGCGCTGCCGCTCTATCACATTTTCGCGCTGACCATGAACTGTCTGCTGTTTATCGAACTCGGCGGCAAAAATATTCTGATAACCAACCCGCGTGATATCCCGGGGTTGGTGAAGGAGCTTGCGAAATATCCGTTTACCGCGATGACCGGGGTCAACACCCTGTTTAATGCGCTCCTCAATAACAAAGATTTCCAACAGCTCGATTTCTCCACCCTGCATCTTTCCGCGGGCGGCGGGATGCCGGTGAACCAGTCCGTTGCCGACCGATGGGTGAAACTGACCGGTCAGTATCTGCTTGAAGGCTATGGACTGACCGAATGCGCGCCACTGGTCAGCGTTAACCCGCATGATATTGACTACCACAGCGGCAGCATTGGTCTGCCGGTACCGTCAACCGATGTGAAGCTGGTGGATGATGACGATAACGAAGTGCCGACCGGTGAGCCGGGTGAGCTTTGCGTCAAGGGACCGCAGGTGATGGAAGGTTACTGGCAACGCCCGGATGCCACCGATGAAATTATCAAAGATGGCTGGCTGCATACCGGTGATATTGCGGTGATGGATGCCGAGGGTTTCTTGCGCATCGTCGATCGCAAAAAAGATATGATTTTGGTCTCCGGCTTCAACGTCTATCCTAATGAGATTGAAGACGTGGTCATGCAGCATTCCGGTGTACTGGAAGTGGCGGCTGTAGGCGTCCCGTCTGGTAACAGCGGTGAAGCAGTGAAGATTTTTGTAGTGAAAAAAGACGCGGCGCTAACCGAAGAGGCATTGATCACTTTCTGCCGTCGCCAGCTTACCGGCTACAAAGTGCCGAAACAGGTTGAATTCCGTGAAGAATTACCGAAGTCGAATGTCGGTAAAATTTTACGTCGAGAATTACGTGACGAAGCCCGCGCCAAAGTGGACAATAAGGTATAAGTCACGAGTCATGATGCCCAACGCCAGCTCAGCTGGCGTTTTTTTTGGCGCAATATAAGAGAGTACGATTTGAACTATCAGATGATCACTACCAACGACGCGCTCAGCACCTTGTGCGACGCGGTTCGTCAGACTAACGCCGTGGCACTGGATACCGAATTTGTCCGTACCCGTACCTACTATCCGCAGTTGGGGCTGATTCAGCTGTTTGACGGCGAGCGCACGGCGCTGATTGATCCTCTGGGTATTACCGACTGGTCGCCGTTACAGGCCATCATGCAAGACCGAAATATCACCAAATTCCTGCACGCCGGAAGTGAAGATTTGGAAGTCTTTATGAATACCTTCGGTTCGATGCCGCAGCCGCTTATCGATACGCAGGTACTGGCAGCCTTCTGCGGACGTCCGATGTCGTGGGGCTTTGCCGCAATGGTGGCCGAGTTTACCGGCGTTGAGCTGGATAAAAGTGAATCTCGCACCGACTGGCTGGCGCGCCCGTTAACCGCGCGTCAGTGCGAATATGCGGCGGCCGACGTCTGGTATCTGCTGCCGATTGCCCACAAATTGATGATAGAGACCGAGCAGACAGGGCGCCTCGCCTGGGCACTGGATGAATGCCAGCTAATGCAGCAGCGTCGCCAGGAAATTGTCGACCCGAGCGATGCGTGGCGTGATATCACCAACGCCAGCCAGCTCCGTCCCCGCCAACTGGCGTGTCTGCAACTGTTGGCCGACTGGCGCTTACGCAAGGCCCGTGACCGCGATATGGCCGTCAACTTTGTGGTGCGTGAAGAACACCTCTGGAGCGTCGCACGTTATATGCCCGGGAGCCTTGGCGAACTCGATGGCCTGGGGTTGTCAGGTAGCGAAATTCGCTTCCACGGTAAAACCTTGCTGAGTCTGGTGGAGAAAGCACAGGCGCTTCCTGAAGAGGCGTTACCTGAACCGTTACTGAACCTGATGGATATGCCGGGTTATCGTAAAGCGTTTAAAGAGATTAAAGCGCTGGTGCAAGAAGTCGGGCAGGAGAGCGGCATGAGTGCTGAAATGCTGGCCTCGCGTCGCCAGATTAATCAGCTGCTGAACTGGCACTGGCAGTTAAAACCACGCACGACCGCACCGGAAATGATTTCTGGCTGGCGCGGCGAGCTGCTGGCAGGGCGTCTGGATAAGCTGTTGGCAGAGTACCCGCGTTAAATCCCCGTATCCGTTGCCTTATCAGGCCTACGGGCGGACATAAAAAAGGCGCTAATATTAGCGCCTTTTCTCTACCACTAGACTCAGGATTTAGACTCTTCTGCTTCCGGTAGCGTGACGTTGAGTTCCAGAATCGAAATATCCCCGTCTTTTTGCTCTAACTGCACCGTGACCATTTCTGGGTCAATCTGTACATATCGACAGATTACTTCCAGGATGTCCTTCCTTAACTGCGGCAGATAGTGCGGTTCTGCATCACTGCGGCGGCGTTCCGCGACAATGATTTGCAGACGTTCTTTAGCAATGTTGGCGGTAGCCTTTTTCCGTGAGAGAAAAAAGTCGAGTAATGCCATGAGTTATCCTCCGAACAGGCGTTTGAGGAAACCTTTCTTCTCTTCTTCAATGAAGCGGAAAGGACGTTCTTCTCCCAACAGACGATCTACAGTATCAGCGTAGGCTTTGCCCGCGTCAGACACTGCATCCAGGATAACCGGCTCGCCCTGGTTTGAGGCGCGCAGCACGGACTGATCTTCTGGAATCACGCCGACCAATTTAATGCGCAGAATTTCCAGCACATCTTCCATGCTCAGCATATCGCCTTTGTTGACGCGGCCAGGGTTATAGCGCGTTAACAATAGGTGTTCTTTAATGGGTTCTTCACCTTTTTCCGCACGGCGTGATTTTGACGCCAGAATACCCAAGATGCGGTCGGAGTCGCGGACAGATGAGACTTCCGGGTTTGTAGTGATAATGGCTTCATCGGCGAAATACAGCGCCATCAGTGCGCCAGTTTCGATCCCTGCGGGCGAATCGCAAACTACGAAGTCGAATTCCATCGTTTCCAGATCTGCGAGGACTTTCTCGACCCCTTCACGGGTCAGCGCATCTTTATCGCGAGTCTGAGAAGCGGGAAGGATAAAAAGATTTTCGGTGCGTTTATCTTTGATTAATGCCTGATTCAGCGTGGCATCACCCTGAATAACGTTAACGAAATCATAAACAACGCGACGTTCGCAACCCATGATCAGGTCAAGGTTACGCAGACCGATATCAAAATCAATAACGACCGTTTTCTTTCCCTTCTGCGCCAAACCAGTCGCGATGGCCGCGCTGGAGGTGGTTTTACCCACGCCCCCTTTACCTGAAGTCACAACAATAATGCGTGCCATAGAAATTCCTTGTTAAAAGGGATTAATTTAACGGTTGAATAGTCAAAGCGGTTTCGTCTAAACACAGACGTGCCGCTTTGCCATAAAATTCGGCTGGTATTTGATCGCTCAGCCAATATTCCCCTGCGATAGAGACCAGCTCCGCCGCAAGGTGGGTACAAAATACTTGTGCTTCCCGGTCGCCGCTTGCACCCGCCAGAACGCGCCCACGCATCATGCCGTAGACATGAATGTTGCCATCGGCGATAAGTTCCGCGCCTGCGCTCACGTGGCTTGTAACAATCAGATCACAGTTTGGCGCATAAATGCGCTGACCGGAACGTACCGGCGTATCAATCATTCGCGTTTTTGTGATCGAACTAACAATTGGCTCAGGCTCGGCGGGCGGCGGTACTTCAATGGGCTGCACGCGAGCCACTTTTTCTTTACCTTCAGTCAGTAAAGGAAGGCCGGACTGATCGATTGCAGCCTTAAATTGGGGGTTCTTGCAGCCGCTAACGCCGACGATGCGTAAACCTGCAGCCATAATGGCCTGCTGGATTGCGCGCCATTGGGTGAATTCCTCAAGGCGGCTAACGTTAACCACCACGGGGGCATGACGGAAAAAAGCCGGAGCCTGGGCAACCTTGTCTTCCAACGCCTGACGAATAACCTCGGGTTTTGCATCATGCAAATGAACCACGGATAAGGTGAAGCTACTGCCTTTAAGTTCGATTGGCGTGTTTGACATCCTGGCCTTACTCAATTTGCTATTTACCACCGTACTGCGCACGATGATATTCCGAAGACTATCAGTCATGTTATAGTCACTAATATATTCAAGCAAGTCACCGCAGTCCTAATTCAGAGTAAAAGTATGTTTTGTGTGATTTATCGTAGTACTAAACGCGATCAAACCTATTTGTATGTCGAAAAAAGGGACGATTTCTCACGTGTGCCCGCTGAACTGATGCAAGGCTTCGGTCAACCGCAGCTGGCAATGGTGCTGCCAATGGACGGACGCAAGAAACCGGTCAATGCCGATTGGGAAAAAGTGAAAAAGGCGTTAGTAGAGCAGGGGTATTATTTACAGATCCCGCCACCGCCTGAAAATCTGTTAAAGCAGCATCTGGCCACCGCACAAAATAAAGGCGAGTAGCAAACTGACTTCCGGCCGATGCTTATCCGTGGTTGAACAACGAGTAAGGGAAAAGCATGTATCAGCATTATAACTGGCAGGGTGCTTTGCTGGATTACCCGGTAAGCAAAGTTGTCTGTGTTGGCAGTAATTATGCAAAACACATCCAGGAAATGGGCAGCGCCACGCCGGAAGAACCTGTCCTGTTCATTAAGCCAGAAACGGCGCTGTGCGATTTGCGTCAGCCGCTGATCCTGCCGCAGGGGCTAGGCTCTGTGCACCATGAAGTGGAGTTGGCGGTGCTTATCGGCGCGACGTTACGCCAGGCTACGCCAGAACATGTACAGCAGGCTATTGCTGGCTATGGTGTGGCGCTTGACCTCACATTGCGTGATGTACAAGGCAAAATGAAAAAGGCCGGCCAGCCGTGGGAAAAAGCCAAGGGATTTGATAATTCATGTCCGATCTCCGGTTTTGTCCCCGTTTCCGCTTTTGAAGGCGACCCGCAAAATACCACGCTGAGCCTGACGGTAAACGGCGATATTCGTCAGCAGGGAACCACCGCGGATATGATCCACAAAATCGTCCCGCTGATAGCCTATATGAGCCGCTACTTTACGCTAAAACCGGGTGATGTTGTTCTAACCGGAACGCCAGAAGGCGTTGGCCCGCTCCATAGCGGCGATGAACTGAAAGTCGAGTTTAACGGTTTATCTCTCAACACCCGCGTGCTGTAACCCCTTCTTGCCGCCTCAATCGGGCGGCAAAACTTGCATCCCTGTGCCAGACTGGTTATAAGATGCAACCCGATTTTTGATGTGGACATCCTGATGAGCGAATTACCTTTCTGGCAAAGCAAAACCCTTGACGACATGACAGACGCCGAATGGGAGTCGCTGTGTGACGGCTGCGGACAGTGTTGCCTGCACAAGCTGATGGATGAAGACACCGATGAAATCTATTTCACCAATGTTGCCTGTAAACAGCTGAACATCAAAACCTGTCAGTGCCGTAACTACGAGCGCCGTTTTGAATATGAACCCGACTGCATCAAACTGACGCGTGACAACCTGCCAACCTTTGAATGGTTGCCGCACACTTGTGCCTACCGCTTGCTGGCGGAAGGGCAGCCACTCCCCCAGTGGCATCCGCTGATTGCCGGTTCTAAAGCTGCGATGCACGGTGAGCGTATTTCCGTACGTCATATCGCTGTGAAAGAGTCTGAAGTGAATGACTGGCAGGATCACATCATGAATAAACCCGAATGGGCTGATTGAGGCTCTGAATTAGAAAGGTTTTTTACTTACTGGTTTATTGCTTGGGGCATGAGTGGGGCATTACCTCCGAAATTAGCATTCAAAATTTCCATCTGGTTCGTGTTGTTGTCGGTCATCCATTTCCCGTACACGCTATAAACCATCTGCGCTGAAGTGTGTCCCATTTGTGAAGCGATGAAGTTGGGATTGGCTCCGGCGCTTAATGCCCAGCATGCAAATGTGTGTCTTGATTCGTATGCCCGGCGATGCCTTATCCCGGCGCGTGTCAGAATGGTGTTCCAGGTCGCCGCAAACGATCCGGGAGCATACCAGTCTCCGCCACGTCCATTCCTTGCTGTAAGCTTCGGCACGAAGACGAATGTACACAGGTCTTTCCTTATCTTGCCAAACTCACGAAGATGCACCTCCACTTCATGACGAGTTCCAAGCCGGGTATATTCCATCTGACTTTTCAGCGCCTGAATCGCTGCATCTGTCAGGGTTATTGTCCGGTTCCCACACTCTGTTTTTGGCGGTGTGAAATGACCCTTTATGGCGATGTTCCTTGATACGGTGATCGTCCAGTTCTTCGTGTCAATATCCTCCCATGACAGGGCGCATATCTCGCCGTGGCGCATGCCGGTATTCACTGCTAAAACCCAAAGGTTGCGGATCTGCTCGCCTGGGCATTTATCAATGAATCTCTGATACTCATCACGTGTAAGCGGGTCAGGGTCTGAACGGCTCTTTCTCAGCGGGTCGATACCGTCGAAAGGGGACTTGTCCATGTATCCATTCATGGTGGAAAACTTAAACATGCCGCTTAGTACGCTAAGGTAGACGTTAACCGTCCTTACCGTTCTGCCCTTCTTTGATGATCTGTTTTTCTGATGCTTACCCAGCAACTGATATCCAGTTAATAATTCCCGCCTTAATGTCAGAATGTCTTCATTGCCTACTGATGCTACGAGATTATTTTCCCCCAATAATTCAGAGCATATTCGAATATAAGAGTCATATCGTTTATGCGCATTTCTGGTTATTTCCATCTTCTTAAGTGCCAGCCATTTATTAGCCAGTTCGCTTATTGTTACGCCAGGCCTGACGAACCCGAACTTTGCCAGATTTGGCGACTGAGGAAACTGGGACACGTAGTTGAATGTCCCCGTTTTGATGGCATAGCAAATGGATGTCCTTAACTCACCCGCCATGCGCCTATTTTTAAGCGTGTCAGGAACGCCAAGACTCTCCCTGACCCGGCCTCCCTGATACATGAACCATATGCGGAGTGTGCCTCCGTGGCTCTCCACTCCCGTTGGATACTTAGTCACGCGTAATCCTCATTGTTGATAGGTGAGGCTATTTAAGCAGATTTCTGACGTGGGATCGCCGGTCGTTGACGCTCGACCCAGTTATCGACTTCGTGTCGGTTGTAGAGGATAGGGGAGTTCTCTTTCGGCTGGCAGTCTCCAGAGTAGTGACGGTACTCGCGTCCCTCCATCCAAGAGTTTGTACGGGCTGATTTGATCGCGTTCTTGGTCAGGCCTGTGATAGCCATCAGAACTTCTTCGGATACCCACTTATTGGGCGTCAGTTGGATAATGTCGCTCATGGTTTTCTCCAGGCAAAAAACTCCCACCGGAGTGGGCAATAACATCAGGGGATAAGGGTTTGCACCCAATAGCCGACTCAGTGAATCAGCTATCAGTTGCGTCATTTAAAAGTGAGGACTCGGTGATTAACCTCATCTCCTCGCAATTCTTTAATCATCTTGTATGCGTCAGGTGCTCGCCAGTTATCACCAACACATTCACGGTTCATTACTTCTACAAGTTCATCCCACTGCTCAAGAATCCTTTTGAATGTTGGCACCCGCTTAGCGATGGCAGGGAAGTGGTATCGAATCTCTGGAATGGATTCCAGCAATTTCATGCAACGCAACATGTCTGATGGGTCGTGTGGTGCGCCGAAATAACTACCGTAAAATGGTTCGTTCAAACCTAAAGCAATGGATGCCATCGTGGCGCTGCTAATACCAACATCGCCTTTCGTCTGCCATTGCAAAACCTTCATTGCCAAATCTGACATAACCTCTCCTTATGCCACCCGCTTCATAGCGCGTAGCCGTTTAATGTGCTCTGCTGTTTCAAGTTCGGCGCGTATCTGTGCCGCCTCGTGATGCTCAAGAGGCTCGAACTCAGAATTAAAGCGGTCGATTGATGCTGTGTTGACCCGGCCTTGTCGCCAGTAGCGGACTATCTGTGATGTGACTGAATGGATTATTACGGGCCACCCGGAGTTGTCAGCGTAAATCTGGCCCCGCTGGATTAGCTGGAACATTGGCTGACTCCTGCATTTTGAGGAATAAAATCATTGCAGCGCGGAGAGGGTTGTCATGGCGTACTCGCTCCGTTTCCCAGCCATAAGCTGGAGAAGCGACCCAGCCACCGCCATCCTGTGGCTCGGCGAATACGTCGAACGCTAGGCAGATTTTCTTGTCAGCGATAATCGGCCATGCGTCTGCCGGGGCGTTGCAGTAGTCAGGCAAGTCGTATGTCTGAATGCCATTAGAACCATAGAGCCAGCCGCCGGTATTATTATCTGGATGTGATGGCTTAACGTGCCACGTTCCGTTCATTGCAATGTCGGCAACACGTTTGTTTATCTCAAAGTCGCTCATCTTGCTGTAATCCATCACACCGGCTCCTCTGCTTCGGAAAGGATGTTGGCCGTAGCGAATGTGGACACTTCTAAATCACCGTCACGCATACGGATAATCATGTTGTGCAAAGGCATGCCGTCGCACTGCCTGTTAAAGGTTGAGTGGTATTCGGCCCGGCTGTGGGCCATCCATTCATCCGGATCGACGTTGTAAACCTTACCTTTCGTTAGCTCCATCACATCCCCCTCTGCTTATTCCGCAATTCCTGCTCACCCAAACACTCAACGCACATCGTGCAGCCTGGGTAAGCTTCACGACGCTCCTTTTTTAGCGGCACATCGCATTCCTCACAGTGCGTTGCTGATACTGCTGAGTGGTTAAGCCGGTGCATGCTCAGTGCCGCTTCACGATGCAAATCTTCAAGCGTTGATGCGTTATCGATAATGTCCATAGCTACTCCCTGAACTGCTGATTGATAGTTAACGTAAGCAATAAAAAAGGAGCCCGTAGCTCCCTGATGATTTGCGATAGTTTGGTCATGACTCGACACCGTAACGCCCCTGCATGCGACCCATGACGCTATTGAACTCGATGAGAGAAACACCAAGCCCGGCAATTATCTTGTGATGCTTCTTGAGGATCGGCGGCACGACTGCATTCCATTTCGGCTTAGGCCTGCATTCCATTTCGGCTTAGGCCTGCATTCCATTTCGGCTTAGGCCTGCATTTCAGTGCCTGCTGAATTTCTGCTACACACTTACGTCCCTGTGAGCGGACTACGTTGTCTTGCTCTGGTGTCATGCTGCCTCCCGTCGACTCAGCTTGTACCGCTTGGCCCGTACCGCGTAGATGCTGCGACCGGTTCGGTCTGCCACGATGTGAGCGGGGAGGTTAGCTATCATCTCTTCCTCAATCTGATTCCATGGCTTGCATGCCTTTAACGCGGTTAGCCTGATGCCCATCCTTGAGGCTTTGTTGAATACCGAGCTTGATGTGCGGTCGAGCTTCTCCCCGATATCATCAGCGGTCATCGATGAAGCGACCTCCCGGAGGAAGTCCTCTTCGTACTGTTCCCATGGGTCACATTTCATTACGCCTCCTTCAGGCGGTAGATAGTTCCGCCCAGAGACTGGCTTCCCCATTGCTCGGCGGTGAGATGTTTTTCAATCAGCATGAGGTCTGACATGGATATAAATTCCTCCTGCATTGCCAGTGATGGGGCCCATCCTTCGTAATAGGGTTCGTGGTAGTTCAGGGTGACGCCAGCCGTGTGGCTAAGTGCTCCGCACGCAGTCTGCGAACGATGAAAAGCAGTGATATTGTTCCGCGCATCTTTGCGCAGAATTTTGAGAATAATTTCTGGTTTCATAGCGGTAACGGCATCGCGCCGCCCTGATGGAGAGGCGGATTACTCCGCCGGTTGAGAAGGCTCTAACTCAGACTTTCTTAGGTCATAAACCTCTTTGGCTTTCGACTGGTATTCGGTTCCACGTAGTGTCCGCCACGCTTCTTCAAAGCAGGTCTTGAGCCCATCCATATCTGTAGCTTCAGACGCTGATTGCGTGAATACCTTCAGTGATTCCTCAGCAGGGTTAACACCGGACTCCAGCCAGTTCAAAAGCATCTTCCCGGTATCTTCTGATAAAACCATTGGGTCTGAGTTACTGAACAACTTTGTCCTGTCTTTGCTGGCGATCGCATGATGCGTTTCATGACCAATGTCCAGAACGGTAGTGAACTCATATTCAACGCCGTCACGCTGTTCAGACTTCATCCCAAGTTTTGCGACCTTCTTGCGACCGTTCTCTTCAACCTGGGCTGTTTCGGTCTTGCTTCGCATTGTCGCGATGATGTGCATTGATGAGCGCAGGATTGCATCGAGGAACAGCCGGTGACGCGGGTTAATCTCACTCCATGCTGACCAGCTATTGCCGCGGAACTTGGCCTTAGCGATAGTGTCGACAAGCTCAAGGCATCCGCCGACTCCACCCCATTCATGGGTGATACTATCCAGCACCAGAGTCTCATAACCGGCGTCTTCTGCTGATTTAATTGCCTCAATGAATCGCTCCGGGGAGAATGGCGGGTCAAGTTCGAGCACGTCAAAATCAGCGATATCGGAATACAAAGACGCGCTGCCTTTCTCAGTATCGATAAAGGCAATCTTCCCGCCGATACCTTTAGCGACCAATAAGGCGCTGTACGTTTTTCCTGATCCGCTTGGCCCGGTAAGTGCCAGCCGTAGCTTGGATTTCTTTCTCATGGCTTTTTCAAATTTCATAGAATTACCTATCTGCTCAGAACGGGCATGGCCCGAGGAAATATCGTTGATTCATCACTTCAATGCGTGCCAGATTCAGCTCTGCCATCATCTGCTTTCTATTGCCAATGGCCCGGGCAGATAACGCTAATAGCGTAAAGTGACGACGTTGTTTCTTACTTTCTTCGACTGTTGTGGCGAGAGACATACGCACCTCAGTAATTAATGTTGGAATGTGGTATCAGGCCATTCATCATCGCTGTTAACACTTCGATAGCCTGTTCGCGTGAGATGCTGGTATTTGCGGTGAGCGCGTTCACAATGCCAGTGCCGATTGCTTTGCGGTGCTTAACATCAGCTTCACGCTTGGCCTTTTCATCAGCGATGCGTTTCTCTTCTGCCAGGCGGGCGGCTTCAGTTGCTTCGGCTTCACGACGAACCTTGTCGGCGGCTTCCTGCGCCTTGCGTTGCTCTGCTGCGATGGCTTCCTGCTTCTCGCGCTCAGCCTGTTCACGCGCTTCCTGAGCCAGTTTTGCAGTGCGTTCCTGCGCCTCTTTAGCTTCACGCTCTGCACGTTCCTGTGCGGCGATGCGGTCACGTTCTGCCTGTTCGGCTTTGGCTTTCAGCTCTGCCTCGCGGCGCGCGGACTCTTCTCGCTCGACCTGTGCTTTCTGCTCGGCTTCACGCCGTGCTGCTTCTGCAGCTTCACGCTTCAGCTTCTCTTCGTGGTCGCGGCGCGCCTTCTCTTCGGCATCTTTGCGAAGACGCTCAAGCTCGGCGGCCTGATCTTCATGCTGCTTCGCTATGATTACCGCCGCTTCCAGTTTCTGCACCGTGGTATCCTTCGCAACGCCTGCTTCGGTTGCGAATTCCTGCCATGAGTCGCCAAGCGTCACCGCTTTGGCCTCTCCTAGTCGATAATGAATATCAGTGGAAGGCAGGTAGTTACCTGCATCGTCAATCACATCGGCCAGCGCGCGGAGGTCCGACAGGCGCTGCTGCAATGCCTGCTTGCGCTCATCTTCAGCCTGCTCCCATTCGTTAAGCGGCCGGCGCACTTCATCTTTCAGCAGGTCGAGGCGTTCACGCACCAGACGGCGACTTTCGTCAATCTGCTTGGGCAGGGCTTTAAGCTCCGCGACAAGGTCTTTACCGGCATTGTCGATATACGTTTTCGAACGGGCCACCTTGTGTGCCATTGAAGCTATGGCGTCGCGGCCTTTCTTTGTAGATACGTCTGGTACCAGGCTGCGAGCTTCTTTCTCGATGGCTTCAATAATCGGGTCGAGCTGCTCATTGCTGGTGAAAACAGCCATTGCGTTCGACTTCTCAATGACGACTAAATCCGTTACTTCGCTCATGAGTTCTCCTGAATTGTGTGTAAGCGCTGCCCGGCATCTGAATGACTGCCAGAGAGGAAAGGGGGATTGGTTAGTGACTTAGGCCGCCGCCGGTACCATTGAGATAAACTTCTACGATAAGGTCGCGAGTGAAGGTGCGTTCACAGCCGCGGTGCAGGTATAACTTCCCGCGTTTGTTAGCCGATGCTGTCCAGGTGCTGTCTTTATGCTTAACGAGCATGCCAGGCTGAACAGCTCCACGGTTTACTTCCTGGGTGCCGTAGTGATGAATCATGATGCCTCCCGGGCGCGGAGCATTGCGTCTGCCATTTGATAGGCATTCATTGCCACTTCATCAGCATTACCGGCAATTACTGGATGCCTGTTGTCATCAGGGTAGCTAGCAAGCCAGCCCTGCAATGCTTTGGCTGCCATGTAGTCGCGCATGCTTAGCCCGCCACCACCAAAATCCCTACTGTCCTTGAATTCGGTTTCAGGAGTGCAAACACCAGATTGAGGAAACGCTGGGCCGCCATTGTTTTCTTTATTCATAATCTCTCCGCGCTTAAGCCGCGCCGCTGAACGTTGATAAATGCATCCGACGCCCTGCCAGTTTGTACTGTTGCGTCATTGCGGTTGGATAGCCGCTTCATAACTAAGCAACCTCGGTGAAGTTGCTGGGGTATGAGGCAATAAAAAACCCGCCGTAGCGGGTCTATTTGCTTAATGAAAGAGCTGATGTTCTGGGCCAGTAATACTTAGGCTTAGCTCGCGAGCCGGGTTTCGGCCCAACACATACGATGTAGCTTTCTTCCTTCCTTGGAAGTCCAGGTGAGTCTAAAAATTCGATGAATTTAGATTTATTAAGGCTCTTTCCTGCAGGAACAACTTCTACCACATCGCCAACTTTCACCTTCCAGCCACCTCCGGCCTGACTTGACCAAATTACCTCATCACCTTCCTTGAATTTTCTTACTGGCTGATATGCCATCCTCTTACCCTCTGTAGTTACCAATAAAAAGGCCGCCTAAGCGACCTATTCGACATCTTTCACTAATTTGAAAATACTTTGTCCGTTAATGCAGTCTTCCCTACCAGAACGGCTACCATTTAGATGCTTCATCATTGAGCTGCCATCTTTCCATGCGTAAGTGACTTCAAGCTGAATTCCATCCATGTCTTCGTAAATCTGACCAACCTTTTTCATTGGATATGCGCTTTTCATGCCTCACCTCACTTATCTCGCAGTTACCTGTTTGCTCCGGCGGTGACCGGCAGCGAATATTGCAACATCTGGCAGACACATCGCGCCGCCCGAATCCCTATCTCGCAGACTGCCGAGCGAAGTAGCCCGGTCGACGCGACTCATGTCATGCTTAACTTCCTGTGACGCGTTCTGAGAAGCCTCAGCGCGTCGTTTAGCCATCAGCTCGCCACGTTTCAGATAACGCCGTGTAACGCTGTTGCTTGCGGTAAATTTGGTCATACATCCTCCAGTGGTTGCTTTGGTGGATTGATGAATGTGACGTTGTGGCTCGCGTCGTATCAGCGCCTACCGCCATCCCGATTCGCTTATGAGATACGCCTCATGTTGCGTTACCTTTAGGCTCGGTCATCAATCCCCAAAGCAACTTCCTTTGGCCTCCCACAAGGGCGGGAGAAGTAACCCCATCAATGTTAAAGAGCTGAGACTTCGTTCCGTGTCTCGGTAGTGCGTCCTGCCGATGGGATAAAGATACAGATAAAACTGTATTATCGTCAACAGACAAAACTGTATTTATTCTCGTGATAAACATATGTGCCTGTAATTAAGTGATATTTATTTTTGTATAGACGAAAAAAAACCGGCCTAAGCCGGTTCTGTAAGAAGGGGTTGACGAAGGTTAACGCTTGCGGCGGTATATCCTGTGCTCAATCATCACGCCTATGATTGTCAGGGGCTGGATGCTGCTGTTAATTACAGGGTAATCATCGTTCAATGGCACAAGCTCGAAGTGCTGGCAGCCGTTCATGTCGGTGAAGGTAGGGCGATATTTTTTGAATGTAGCTTGATCACCGCCGTTCTTAGCCACCACAAACTCCCCCGGGACAGGCTCAACCTCTGGGTCTACGATGATCACGTCACCAGCCTTGAAGTCTGGCTCCATTGAGTCACCCTCAATGCGTAAAGCAAAGCTGTGCTCTGACAAATCCAGATCTGTCAGGATATATTCAAGGCTTCCGTCGAATGCCTCAATAGGGTTCTTCTCTGCAAGCGCACCAGCCTGCACGTAACTAATCAAAGGAACTCTCCTGCTGTTCACTTCAGCCATAGGCATAAATGCGCCGCCATTCATAAGCCATTCAGCATCGCAACGCAGTGCTTTGGCTATGCCAATTATATTACGTGGCTTCAGAGTTTTCCCATCTTCAATGCTCTGCCATGACTGCTGACGAATGCCGGCCTTCTCAGCGGCCTCTGTCTGAGTCATGCCAAGCTCATTTCTTTTTTGTTTAACGCGATCTGCAAGGCTCATAAATACCTCTTTCTGTATGCCTTGATAGTCACAGCTAAAACTGTAATTGACAAACAGAAATAACTGTCACAGAATACAGATAAAACTGTGGAGGTGATATGGAAACAATTTCTCAGCGCCTCAAGCAAAAACGTGAAGAGATGAATTTGTCTCAGTCCCAGCTGGCAACACTGGCAGGAATGAAACAACAGTCCCTTCAGGCCATAGAGGCAGGGACTACGAAGCGTCCACGTTATTTGGTTGAGCTGGCTCGTGCGCTTAAGTGCGATCCGGAATGGCTGCTCTTTGGCGACAACCGCCAAGCTCAGCACTAATTCAAAGATAAGAACCACCGCTCTTTAACATCGCTGCACATCCTCTCCGCCCATGTGGAGATAACAACTACGCATCACAGGATGCGCATTAACTTATTCAACACAAAGGAATTTTACACAATGGAAACCACAACGACACGAAACAAAGACCAGGCTCGAAAAATCGAGTCGTGGATCCTGAATCAGATTGCCATGCGAGGAACTACCAATATCGCCAAAGCACTGGGGATGGATAAATCAGGAATTACGCGCTGGAAGGAAAGCATGCTGCCGAAGCTATCAATGCTTCTCGCTGTTCTGGAGTGGGGAGTTGTCGATGACGACATGGCCCGTCTTGCGAAGGAAGTAGCTGCTGTCCTCACAAAGAAAAAGTCCCCGGCGGCAACCGAGGACTCTGACCAACTAACGATTGAATTTTGAAGGCTCAATCAGGAGTAAATAATGGCACGAAAATGCACGAAGTACCAGGAAAAAGAGGAACGTCGCCATCCCGATTCACCTGATGGTTTGGTCGTAGCTGCTTCTAAAAATCAGGCATTCGCAGAGCGCCTGATAGGCGTTATCAAAATCGCAATGGCTAAGTCAGGAGTGAAGCATGGGCGTCGTTAAAAAATTATCTGATTACAGGCCGTCTCTGGCGGTCGTGGAGCGTCAGGTGGCAGATCTCGATGATGGATACACACGCATCGCGAATGAGCTGCTGGAAGCGGTTATGGCTGCCGATTTGACAGCTCGCCAGCTGAAGGTCGTTCTGGCGTTGATACGCAAAACGTACGGGTTCGGAAAGAAGTTTGACCGGATCACAAATACTCAGATAGCAATGATGACCGGCATCCACCACACACACGTTTGCAAGGCTAAAAACGAGATGATTGCTATGAATGTCATCGTGACTAACGGCCTTGCAATTGGAATAAACAAGGTGATTTCTGAGTGGAATTTTGAGATTAGCCAACCTAGCGAAACATTAGCTAAACCAGCTAACGAAACATTAGCCAACTTAGCTAATGGGTATAAGCCAACTCAGCTAAACACAAAAGAAACTATTCAAAAGAAAGAAAAGAAAGAAAACACACAGTCATCTTGCGATGACCGCGAACCGGTTAAACCTGAAAGACGAAAACCAACCCGAATCAACTACGACGAATATCTCGAGGCATACAACGAGATTGTTGGTGAGCGACTCCCCCACGCAGTCGAGGCCAACGCAGAACGTCAGCGCAAACTCAAAAAGTTGATTGATTCCCTGGCGACTAAAAATATCGACGGCTTCAGGGCATACGTGAAGGCGTTCATGTCAGCTGCCAGACCATTCCATTTCGGTGATAACGACCGTGACTGGGTAGCAAATTTTGATTACCTGCTACGCCCGAAAGTTCTGGTGGCTATTCGTGAGGGAACGCTATGAGACAGGATATCGAAGCCAGTGTGATTGGCGGCTTACTTCTCGGTGGACTCACACCGGCAGCTACTGACGTACTCGCACGGATTGAGCCAGAAGCATTCACCATCCCAATCTACCGAAAAGCCTTTGAGGTGATCCGCAAGCAAGCCCGTAACCGTAATTTGATTGATGGCCTGATGGTTGCCGAGGAATGCGGCGACGAATACGCCACGCCAATCATGATGACGGCCCGGTCATGCCCCAGCGCAGCAAACCTTCTTGGTTACGCCGGAATGCTTACCGACCAGCATCAGCGGCGGTTATTCCTGCAAGCTATCGACGAACTACGCATGTACGTCAGCGACGGAACGCTGGATGCCGCAGCAAACGCTATGGATGAGCTTATGCGGAGACTTTCTGTGATCCGTAAGCCCAAGACCGAGGTAAAACCAGTTCGTCTTGGTGAGGTTCTTAACGACTACGCCGAGACTCTGGAGAAGCGCCTTACAAACGGCGACGAATCGGACACGCTGAAGACAGGCATTCCTGAGCTGGACAGTATCACCGGGGGGATGAACGCCGAAGACCTGGTGATCATCGCTGCTCGTCCCGGCATGGGTAAAACGGAACTGGCGCTCAAGATTGCTGAAGGCGTGGCAAGTAGCGTTATGCCTGGTTCCGATTCCCGCAGAGGCGTGCTGATTTTCAGCATGGAGATGAGCAACCTTCAGATCGCCGAACGTAGCATTGCCAGTCGCGGGAACATGTCAGTCAGCGTCCTGCGTAACCCGGCGACGATGGACGACGAGGGATGGGCAAGGGTATCTGATGGAATCGGACACCTGAGCGATCTGGAAGTGTGGATGGTCGATGCATCAAAACTCAGCGTCGAAGAAATCCGCAGCGTTGCCGAACGTCACAAGCAGGAATTCCCGGCGCTGTCGCTAATTCTTGTCGACTACCTTGGCCTGATTGCTAAGCCAAAGGCAGAGCGTAACGACCTCGCAATAGCGCATATCTCCGGCAGCCTCAAGGCGATGGCTAAAGACCTGAAAACCCCGGTGATCTCTCTTAGCCAGTTATCACGAAAGGTCGAGGAAAGGCCGAACAAGCGTCCTAATAACTCCGATCTCAGAGACTCCGGAAGCATCGAACAGGACGCCGACTGCATCATCATGCTCTACCGCGAAGGTGTGTATGACGAGAACAGCCCGGCAGCAAAATACGCAGAAATAATCGTCACCAAAAACCGGTTCGGCTCATTAGGCACCGTGTATCAGCGGTTCACTAACGGTCACTTCATGCCATGCGACCAGAACGAGGCAAGAAGCGCATCGGCACCAGCACCAACAGGTAAGCGATACGCAAAAGGGGCGGACGTATGACCATCCAGGAAGCAAGAAACACCCGCGAAATTATCGAATCTGAATACCCGGAATTTCCTGAAACCATCCTCCATGCCGAACTATGCCGCGCATGTGCAAGAGCAGACGGACGAAGCATCAAGAAATCATTGAAGAAGTTCGCCGCCAACCGCATGCACGTTGTTGAGATCAAGCCACTAAAAGGCGCTCTGTATCAGATGGCAATCAGCATGTTTCCAGAGACAGAAATTACCCGCATTCGCTCCTGCGTAGGTCGCATGGAGTCGGCACTGGTTAAAACATTCGGAGTGAAGAGAGCATGAGCAGAGAACAATTTGAAGTGTGGGCGGAGAAAGAGCACTACTGCCTCGCCTATGCCGATTGTGGTTACGTTTACTCATCCACAGAGGCCGCCTGGAAATCTTGGCAAGCAGCATCCAAAGCATCAGAGCAGCAACTGGCTGCGGTGGTCGCGGAAAATGCGGGGCTGAAGGCTTCCGTGGTTCGAATCTTCAATTACGGTTATCAGCATGGGCATGAATCAACCGTAGAAGGCAATTACGTCGATATTCATCGTAATGATATCTCGGAGTACCACGAGGATATCGTTGCCGAGATTGCAGAAGAGCAAACCCCGGCAACCGACGCTGCCATTGCAAACATCCAGGCTCAGGGTGTGGAGATGTTTGCATCAAGCCTGAAAGTTCTTGGCTCACATGAGCATCCATATTCAACGGCAGCTAAAGAGTTCGCCGCCCAGTTACGACAGGGAGCAGCGCTATGAGCAAAACATACCAACTTGACCAGATGAAGTTGTTTTGCGATATCGCGGCAGCAATCGCTAAGCAGCATCCTCGACTGCCTGCTGACAATCGCGCAAATGTAGCCATCGAGGCTGCAAATCTTATTTGCGCTGCGTACTCGATGACCGACGAAGAATACGTGGCCAGCAAAGGAGCAACCCAATGACCGATATCACAGCACTGATGGCGACCATGAAATCGGCAGCAGAGAAAGCGACACGGGGCGATTGGACGGTTCAATTTGGCGATGAAATTTACGCAGTTGATGGCGTAAATAATGATCAGGTGGCGGTTGCAACGCTCGACGCAAATGATGCGGATCACATTGCACTTTCCAACCCAGTCAACGTGCTTGCGCTGGTAGAGGCGCTGGAGAAGGCGCAGCGGAACGAAAACCTAACCGAAGCTGAGCGGCAGGCATACCTCGGGTTGATACGCGATAGGGATGCGCGCATTGCCGAGCTGGAGAAAGCGGCCTCGGAGCCGGTAGCGTGGACTAACGAGGAATCGCTATCTGGTGTTGGAATTGATATGTGCGGAATGCTTGGACCAAAAAACGCAGTCGGTGATATCGCGCTGTACACCGTGTCACCGTCGATGGAGTCCAGCACCGTCACCGTGAAGCTGCCGCCGCGAGTTGATAGCTCAAACGTGCCATTCACAGCGCACACGTGGAACTGCTGCCTTGATGCGGTTGAGAAGTGCCTCACCGCCGCTGGCATCCAGGTTATCGAAGGAGAAGGACAATGAGCGTATTGCGAATCAAATGGGCTGGCTATTGCCCAAAATGCGATAGCGACGAACTGGATGTTCACACTGACAAAGGAACTCCGGATTTTCTCTATGCAGGCGATGGCGTTGTTTGCTCTGATTGCGGAGAAAAGGGTGAGATAGATTGCGATGATGACCATGCCTTTGCGGTATGGGATTGGGAGGACTAACCCATGACAACCAACCAAACAGAACGAGTGTCAGACGAAGAACTCGACCAGATGATATGGAAGTTAGAGCGTGACGGCATGACGCCAAAGCAGCTGTCGCTGATGAGAGAACTGCGGGATGTGCGGAGGGCTAAGGGTGAGCCGGTGGCGTGGATAGTTCACGCCCGCACTGGTGACCAATTAACTACCGACAGCGGCTATGTCGCCAATGCTGAGGGGATATTAGGCCTGCATTCGACGCCTCTCTACACCGCACCGCCAGCGCCTCCCGCCTACAAGAAAACGGAGAATTTCACTGATTATCACGCAGGGTGGAACGCCTGCCGCGCCGCAATGCTCAACCATTCCGGTAATTCCGAACAACTCAAACCTGTAAGTAATCGTGATGAGTTGCCAGCAACGCAATTCAAACCGGTAGCCGACCTTTACGGCATAACATCGCCAACCGGTAGTGAAACGTCATTCACCTTTGACGCTAACGAGGCTGCTAATTTCATTGAAGGCGGCTGGTCGGTGCAGGAATACGTCGAACTGGAACGCTATCAGGAAGCGATGATTGGCAACTCTCCGGCAACTCCGGATGGTTGGATTCCGGTAAGCGAGCGGGTGCCGCCAGAAGGTACACCGATGCTTGTCTGTTCCGGCAATGGAGTTGTGCAGCGAACTGTGTACGGTTTTGATGGTGAGAATTGGCTTGATTGGTATGAGCAATATGACCTGGTAAAAACTGAACCAGATGACTTGTGGCAGCCACTGCCTGAATCGCCGCGGCAGGAATAAAAAACCATATGATGTATGGTTGAATATTCAATAAAAACCATGTTAAATAAAGCCTTCCCCGTAGGAGAATATATGATTGGAGGTTATTTTGACCCAATTTTTGGATTCCCCCGCATGCTCCTGACGAGCGCAACATCTCAGTGTCCGGCTAGGGGATAAAGAAGTTAGATTGGAGTAGTGGGAAGAGAGTGGCGCGAGAGGCTGTGCTGATCGCTACCGTCACGCCTTGTGGGTGTGAAGCTCTCGCCTTGATCGTTGCGGTGATGGGTTAATCCATGAAAAGCCTTGTGGCCGGACATAAACCCGGTTAGCGGAGTTCGACGGCTGGATACGTCCATTCCCTGGATAACCAACCGCGCCCCGGGGGAATTAGCATTAACTAGGCCTGCCAGTCGCCCAAAGAGAAACCACCGGAAGGTGGTTTTTTCGTTTTTTCTTGCATTGATTATTCAAACTCAACTAGCCATAATATCCCTGCTGTCGGAGTTGAACGCCCGGCGGTAATGCATCCGGCGCCAAGTGGGGACACATGGCGCAAATGAACAAACAAGTATTACATTTTAACAAACAAGCACCACATCATCTGTCACAGATGCTTTCCGGCACCTGTGCTTTTCTGCATTCTGCGTTTGACCTCTCCGGAGGTGAAGCGTGAACATCCCTCAATGCGGCATCAAGCTGCACAGCGGTAACTTTGCCGCCATTAGTAAGCTACTCCAGGAGCAGCTCGAATCAGGCCGCCCATTGCGCTTGCAGGTCAAAGAGTGGCGCGAGAAACGCAGCCTTTCACAAAATTCACTTCTTCATATGTGGCTGGGAGAAATCAGCGAGTACCTGATCGCTTCCGGTCGCACTGACGCCACCCCTGATTGGGTGAAACGAAACCTCAAAAAGACCTACCTCGGCTGCGAGGAAGTCACCTACACCGATTTCATCACCGGCACCAAAGAAACCACCTGGGAGCCTCGCCACACGTCTCAACTCGATACCGGAGAGATGCATATCTTCCTGTGCAAAGTCGAAGCGTGGTGCGCTCAGTTTGGCTTGGCGCTGACTATCCCATCGAACTGTGAATTCCAACAATTGCGCGATAAGCAGGAGTCCTAATGAATATCTATCAACGCATTAACGGTGCTGACTGGCGCAATATTTGGGTGGTTGGCGATCTGCATGGTTGCTACACAAATCTGATGGGCAAGCTGGATGAACTCAATTTCGATCCGGCTCAAGACCTGCTTATCTCAGTCGGTGACCTTATCGACCGCGGCGCTGAAAACGTTGAGTGTCTGGAGTTGATCGTGATGCCATGGTTCCGGGCAGTACGTGGAAATCACGAGCAGATGATGCTTGATGGTATTGCGAACGCGACACACGAGCGCCAATGGAGAGCCAACGGCGGGAGTTGGTTCTTCTACCTCGATTACGACAAAGAGGTTTTAGCTAAGGCGCTGGTTCATAAGGTTGCTGAGTTGCCACTGGTTATTGAACTGGTGACCGGTGATAAGAAGATTGTTATCTGCCATGCCGACTACCCGGCTGGAGCCTATGAATTCGGAAAGGATATCGACGAAGAGCAGGCGATCTGGAACAGAGGGCGGATTTCCAATTCTATGGACGGAATTCTTCACGAAATAACCGGAGCTGACCTGTTTATCTTCGGTCATACACCGGCTCGCCAACCGCTGAAATATGCTAACCAGATGTACATCGACACTGGTGCCGTATTCTGCGGAAACCTAACTCTGGTGCAGGTTCAGGGTGGTGACCATGCTTAAGCCATCCCGCCGTAAGTGCAAAGTTTGTAACGAGTGGTTCATCCCACAATACGACAACATCCGTTGGTGCAGCCCTGCGCACGGAGCTATCTACGCCATAGAACTGCGCACCAAGGAGAAGGTGAAAGCCGAGGCTAAGCGCATCAAGGCGCAGATTGAGTCCGAGAAGGAAGGGCGGAAGCGTCGCAAAGAACGACTGGCAGAGCTACGGCCTGCCGGTTACTACAAGGCTCAGGCCCAGCAGGCTTTCAACGCTTTCATCCGCGCGCGCGATGCCGATTTTCCATGCATCAGTTGCGGAACGACCAATCCTCCCGATCTCCACGGCGGTCAGTGGGATTGTGGACACTTCAAGACGGTAGGAGCTAATCCCGAACTGCGCTTTGAAGAACGTAACGCCCATAAGCAGTGCAAATCCTGCAATGCCGGAGCTGGCAAGTACACCGCTAAAGAGGCGACCGTCGCGCAGCAATACGAAGCTGGCCTGGTCGCTCGTTACGGTCAGGAGTACGTCGACTGGCTCAACGGCCCTCATGAGATGACCAACTATCGCCGTGAAGACTTCATCCTGATCCGGGATGAGTACCGCGCAAAGCTCAAAGCACTTAAACAGCAGGAGGCCGCATGAACACCGAGCTAATCAAATTGACCCGTTTGCGCTGGCGATTCCTTCGCATGTTCCGTACCCCGGATTCTTTCCTGGTTGATTACAGACTTCTTCGCAACTTCATTCGCAGCTATAAGACAGTGGGAGCATCAGCATGAGAAAGCTAACACCAATTTACTCCATGGTTAACTTTGTCGACGACGCTCATTTTCGACGCGTCTGGAAGCACCCTAAGAGGACTATCACCCAAAAGCAGCGGGTATGGGTACAGTACATGATGTCCGTATGGGGCCGTATCAACCGGGGTGATGATTCACCGGCCGGCGCAATCAACATCATCGGCAGGCTGATGATCCGCAGTCAATGGAGCCCCGATAAAGGCGAGCAGATTGAAAGCCTGGTTAAGTGGCTGTACAGCAATGAGGGAGGATCGCTTAGAGGTGAGCAACTCTACAAGAAAGCTCGCGAACTGGTAATCCCTGAATCATCAGCCAGTAACATCATCGCTCTCGCCAAAGAATCAGATGATGCCGCCTTTGTTGAGCGTGTGATTGTGAAGTTGTTCCACCGGGAAAGCCCAGTCCGCGATTATGCAATTAAACGCTACTGCGAGAGAAACTGCACGCAACACATAGCCTCTGCAATGAGCAGAATGACAGGGGAAGACATTCAGGTCTGCCGCAGGCGTGTTGTCTGGTGCGAGAATGTGTTTGAAGCAGAGGTTTTCTACGCCATGAAGCGAGAGATGGAGAAAGAAATCTCTCTTATCGCAGCATAATTGAAAAATATTTCTCAAATCTCTTGATTTTGCGAAATGAAAGTGTATATTTTGATGTATGCTCGGACGTCAAAGGCGAAAGAGCGAGGTGGTGAGATAAAAGAGGCGGCTCTCACCATCGATTCCGCCTAGTTGGTATCTTCGGCTTATGGCCTGGTACTCCAACCGTCGCGAGCTGAGAGGTTTGCAAGAGTTAACGCAGTACTGGTTGCGAGAGTGACCATCGAAGCCCCGGGTTAATAGCTCGGGGCTTTTTGCATTCAGGGTCAGAAGCACAGCGGTTGTGCGTTCGGCTGTTAACCGAATGGTCGAAGGTTCGAATCCTTCCTGTCCCGCCAAATATGCTGATTTAGCTCAGTAGGTAGAGCGCTTGCCTTGTAAGCAAGATGCCGGCGGTTCAACTCCGTCAATCAGCACCAAATCCCGCCAGCTGGGAAACCAGGCCGCAGAGCCTAATGCCTTACCCTCTTGCCCACCGCGCCGTGGGCTCTTTATTCAGGCCGCCGACAATCACCCTCAGAAGCCACGTAGCTATCGTGTCGGACGGCCTCTCCCCACTACAAACACAGCACCCCGTTATTTCGGAGGTGATATGGCTAAACGTATGAATGACGACCACAAAATTGTAGGCCTGTCCTGGCTAGTCTTGCTCGGCATTGCATGCTGGGGCGGTTTGGTTCGCTACCTGATCGACGTCAAGCAGAATAAAGCGACGTGGAGCTGGATTAATGCTCTCGCGCAGATCGCGGTATCTGGATTTACCGGTCTGATAGGTGGGCTGATAAGTGTCGAGAGTGGGCTTAGTTTTCACATGATTCTGGTTACATCCGGTATCAGCGGAGCAATGGGCTCTGTTGCTCTGACATATTTCTGGGAACGACTGACGGGGATGAAGAATGCAAACCAGTGAAAAAGGCATTGCCCTGATCAAACAGTTCGAAGGGTGCAAGCTAACCGCTTACCAGGATAGCGTCGGCGTCTGGACAATTGGATATGGTTGGACGAATCCCGTTGACGGCAAGCCAGTAAAAGCAGGGATGCAGATTAAGCAAGAGACAGCCGAACGACTGCTGAAGACGGGCCTCGTCAGTTATGAATCCGATGTGTCAAGAATGCTGAAGGTTGGAGTAAGTCAATGCCAGTTCGATGCGTTGGTTTCTTTCTGCTACAACCTCGGCGCTAAGGCGCTCAGCACATCAACTCTGATGCGGAAGCTTAATGCGGGAGATGCATCCGGCGCTGCCGATGAATTCCTTCGCTGGAATAGAGCCGGTGGCAAAGTGCTTGCTGGCCTAACTCGTCGGAGAGAGGCGGAGCGGTCTCTGTTTCTGTCATGTTGATCGCACTGCTGAAGCGATACTGGCTTCAGGTGTTGGTGGTAGCAATCGTCATATTTATGGTGCTGGCAATTAACCACTACCGCGACAACGCCACCGAATACAAGAAGCAGCGCGATGAGAAGTCTCAGGCGCTTAATCTGGCTAACGCCACCATCACTGACATGCAAACCCGGCAGCGTGACGTTGCTGCACTGGATGCCAAATATACGAAGGAGCTGGCAGATGCTAAAGCTGAAAATGATGCTCTGCAGCGTAAGCTTGATAATGGTGGTCGGGTGCTCGTCAAAGGAAAGTGTCCAGTGCCTACCTCAACCGAAACCCCCAGCACCTCCGGCGTGGGCAATGATGCCGCCGTCGAACTCTCTCCAGTTGCTGGACGAAACGTTCTCGGTATCCGATCCGGAATCATCAGCGACCAAGCATCACTGAGGACGCTGCAGGAATACATCAATACGCAGTGTCTGAAGTGATTCGTCACCCACTACAGACAAACAGAGCCTGACTTCGGTCGGGCTTTTTTATACCCGCAGTAAACCTGCGCATCGCAGCGCATCACAAACTCAGAACCTTTCAGGATGACCCTTGAGGAACCGGCTGGCTGTCGGAGCCTTCTGAGGGCCGTATTCCTGTGCGAACAAGGTTCATCACTCAAAGGAAATACCGACATGAAAAAATCGTTAACTGTGCTTTCTTCTGGTGAAGCCCCGACCATGAGCAGTACTGAAATGGTCGATTACATTAATGCTGACCGGGAATCAAAAGCTAAATCGGAAGGGCTGACCTTTCCCTGCAAGAAATATCGCAAGCTCGAACACCGAAGCTTTATGAAGAAGGTGCCCAAAGTTCTCGGGGATGCAGCTGAAAAATTTTTTGCAACTGACACCTATATCAACGGTACCGGCGGTGTTGTGGAGAGGGATATTTGCAATTTTCCTAAGCGTGAAGCCTGCCTCATGGCAATGAGCTACAGCTACGAGCTTCAGGCACAGGTGTTTGACCATATGACAGAGCTTGAGGGCGGCAAGGACATCAACCTACTCGATTTCTCCGGCCTGGCTGATATGGCAATCAGCGAGATGCAAAACCGTGTCGCATCCGCAGAGAAATTCTCATTTGAAGAGCATGGACAGACCGGTAGCGCCCTGATGACGCGCCGCAAGAAAGAAAAGAAAGTAATCAAAAGAGCCGAGCAGCTTGTGAAGGATCTGATTCAGTTCAAGTTGTGTGACATGGGGGATTTCCCTGATGGTGAACCAGCATGACGCCACAGGAATTTATCCATAAAAACGTGACCGCCGAGCTGATAAGGATCGGTTATGACCAGAATGCGGCAATGACTGGCGCTGATATGGCATTAGATCACTACCGGCGCTGCTCACAGGCCAGCAGGAAGGGGAAAATATTCGACGATTGTCTTTACTACGCCAAGCAATGGGCTGGTAAGCAGAAGTCGAAACAAAAATAGAGAGCCACTTTCACAACGGCTCTTCATTACAGAAGCTCTTCGCTGAGGGGCTTCGATAATGACAACCACAAGGAATCGACATGGAGCTAACTGAATACCAGAAAGCCCTATTCGATGATCTGACAAAACTACAGCAGAAGTTTGCGTTAGGCATCGTGAAGGGGCTTAGCCAAATTGATGCGTACAAACAAGCCGGTGGTAAGGCCAAGACGGAAGAAAGCGCTCACGCATCGGCAAGCGAAATCTTCAGTAATCTTAAGGTAAAAGCATTTATCGATGAGATGAACAAGGAAGCCATCACAAACGCTGTTATGACGCGACAGGAAGCCCTTGAGCGGCTTTCAATGATGGGACGAGCATCTTTGCATGAGATGGTTGAATTTAGCGAGGTAGAGCTCGGCGCAGACGATAACGGAAAGCCAATCATCCAGGCTGGCTGGAAGTTTAAAGATTCTGCATTGCAGAGCGTTGGCTCGTTATCAGCAATATCAGAGCTCACGGCGGGTAAGCGTGGAATATCAATCAAGCTTCACGATCCGAAAGCTGCCATCAAGCAACTTGCAGAGTTGCAGGGATGGGAACCTCCGAAAGAGTCGAAGCTGACCATCACTGCCACTAAGCCACTATCGGCACTGTTCGAAGATGACGAAACTTAATCCTGTATTTAAACCGTTCATCAAGCCGCATCGTTACAAGGTGGCAAGAGGCGGGCGTGGCAGTGGGAAGTCGTGGTCAATAGCCCGGTTGCTTGTCGAGATAGCTCGCAGAGGAACATATCGTTTCCTGTGCGCTCGTGAGTTTCAGGCCAGCATCGCTGACTCCGTTATCCAGCTGATCGCCGACACCATAGAACGCGAAGGCTACAACCACGAATTCGAGATTCAGAAGGTCTACATCCGGCACATTGCCACCAATAGCCTGTTTATGTTCTACGGCATAAAGAACAACATCACAAAAGTGAAGTCGCTGGAAGGCATCGATATCTGCTGGATAGAAGAGGCCGAGGCGGTGACCAAGGCAAGTTGGGATGTGCTGATACCCACCATTCGCAAGCCCGGTAGCGAGATATGGGTAAGCTACAACCCGAAGAACATCCTCGACGACACTCACCAACGTTTCGTTATCAGCCCGCCTGATGACATTTGCCTGTTAACCGTGAACTGGAACGACAACCCTCACTTTCCTGACGTTCTGCGGCTGGAGATGGAAGAGTGCAAGCGTAAAGACTTCGATCTATATCAGCACATCTGGGAAGGGCAGCCGGTAGCAGATAGCGACCTTGCTATCATCAAACCTTCATGGATTGCCGCTGCTGTAGACGCTCATATCAAACTCAACTTCACCGCATCCGGCGCTAAGCGAATTGGCTTTGACGTTGCAGATGAAGGCGAAGACAGCAACGCCATCACAATGGCACACGGTGCTGTAGTGAAGGATGTGCAGGAGTGGAGTCGTGGTGATGTTATTGAGTCTGCGAACCGGGTCAACCAGTACGCAGATAGTATCAACGCTGACAAAGTTATTTACGACTCAATCGGTGTCGGCGCTGGCGTAAAAGCCCAGTTAAACCGAATCGCCAAAAGCCAGGTGGAAGGGTTCAACGCCGCGGCTGCAGTATTTGAACCAGATCGCGAATACATGCCGGGCAAAACCAACAAAGACATGTTCTCTAACCTCAAGGCGCAAGCGTGGTGGCTGGTAAGGCAGCGCTTCTATAACACCTGGAGAGCGATAGAGCATGGCGAAACATTTCCGGACGACCAGTTAATAAGCCTCTCTTCTGACCTAAAGAACCTTGAATACCTCAAGGCCGAATTGTCACGCCCTCGCGTCGATTACGACGGGAACGGCAGGGTGAAGGTTGAGAGCAAAAAGGACATGAAAAAGCGCGGCATACCGTCGCCGAACATGGCCGACTCCTTGATTATGGCCTTTGCGCCAACTTCTAATGCTCTGGCGAGGCTAAAAGCTCTTGCCAGTTAAGGTGAGGCAATGGCTAAACGTAACAACAGGCAGCAAAAGAAACACGAGAAGCAGATGCGCACGGACAGCTACCAGAACGTGTTCATGAACATCGGAACTGGCGGTGACAGATCGGCATACAGCCGTATCCGTACAGCGCACCTGCTCACCAAAGCAACGCTCGACAGTATCTATCTCGGAGACGGTTTAGGCCGTCGCATTATCGACGTGGTAGCTGATGAGATGTTTCGTGCTGGATTCACTATAGATGGCGCAAACAATGAGCCGGAGATTATGTCTCGCTGGGATGAGCTTAACCTCACTCAGCAGTTTACAGACGCGGTGGCATGGGCTCGCTTATATGGCGGATCGCTAATGCTCTTCGGTGTTAATGATGGCGGAGACCTTCAGTCACCAATTGGCGAAGGTGAGCTTGAGTTTGTCCGTGTGTACGACCGCTATCAGGTTCAGCCTTTCCTTCGCGATACCAACCCTGAAAGCGCAACATACGGCGAAATAACTCAGTACCAGATCAACCCTATCTCAGGAACGCCTTACTACGTTCACGCCAGCAGATGCCATGTGTTCGACGGAGAGCGACTACCAAACCAGATTCGCCATCAGAATCAGGGGTGGGGCGCTTCATGCTTGCAGGGTGTTTATCAGGCGCTGACTGATTACGGTATGAGCCACACACACGCTACAAGCCTGCTTGAGCGCAAACAGCAGGGAGTCTGGTCTGCTGCTGACCTGGCTGACCTCTGCAAAGACGGTGAGGGTAGAGATGCAGTTCAGGCTCGTCTGAACATGGTCGACATGACGCGAAGCAACGGTAACACCATCGGCGTCGACGCGACCACGGAGAAGTACGAGCTGCTCAACGGCTCTCTGGAAGGCGTAGTCGATGTGCAGGACCGTAAGCAGTTACGCATATCAGCGCTGACCGGCATCGATGAGCAAATTCTGTTCACCAAAACGCCATCAGGTCAGGGGGCGGATAAAACCACCGTTCCTGAGTCATGGAAGCAGCTGATTGGACGCAAGCAGAAGGATGAGGCGAGACCTGCAATAGAGAAGGCGGTCAACTTCCTCACTACTGATAAGACCTGGACGATTAAGTTCAATCCTCTCTCAGTGCCAACAGAGAAAGAGCAGGCTGAGACAGCTAATCAGTGGTCACAGGCTGATGAACGCTATTCGCAGCTTGGCTGGGTTAGCAACGATGAAGGTGTCGCCACACTGAAAAAACGTGGAGGCTACGTCTATCCGGAGATGAGCAATGGCTAAAGTCTGGCTTCATCCCTACGGCATAGAACGTGACTACACCAACGCTCTTGTAAAGGCTACCAGGCAGTTCAACAAAGAAATAAACTCAGCATACGGAGATATCCGCTTCGATGGCTGGCAGGACGATATGTCGGCTGTGCTGGCCTATCTCCGCAATGCTGGTAACCGCATTTTCCAGCCAGTAATTGACCGTCTCCCGACATTTTTCGCGCTAACGAGTCAGTTCAATGACAAGCAGTGGCGGTTGGTTGTGAAAGGTGGCACTGGCTACGACATTCCTCCATCTCAAGCAATCATCGCCGGACAAACTACGGTTCCGGTTTCATCCGGTGTACTGGGTGTCGATGCCTATCGTGCCGAGCCATGGCTTCGTGAAATGCAGGAGTTATGGGTATCGGAAAACACCAGGCTAATTAAGTCAATTCCCGCTGACGAACTGTCCGATATGGAAGGCATCATTCAGCGCGGCGTAATGAATGGCTCCAGTGCTGACACCATCAAGAAGCAGATTCAGGAGCGCTACGGCGTCACTGAGCGGCGAGCAAAGCTGATTGCTGTAGACCAGATCGGGAAAGCTAACGCAGCACTCACGAAGCAGCGTCAGGCCGATGCCGGTATATCTGGCTATAAGTGGCGAGGTGTTCTTGATGAGCGCGAGAGGCCTGAACACAGAGCCCGTGAAGGTAACTCGTACAAATGGAACAACCCTCCGCCAGATGGTCACCCCGGGCAGCCAATCCGCTGCCGCTGTTATGCAGAACCTGACTGGACTGGTTCAGTTTTCGATATCGGCGAATAAATAAGGCAAAACATGAAAACAGTATCTCGCTTCGATGTGGGAGAGCTTCGTGCGTCCGTAAATGAGGATGGCTATCTGGAAGACGTGCCGGTTGTTGGTCGAGTCGGCATCCAGACCTACCGCAATCCAGACGGTTCAGTACGCAGAGAGCTACGCCCACCCGAAGAAGTATTCAACGCTGATTCACTGGCAAGCTTCAAGGGTAAGCCGATCACCATCGGTCACCCTGGCGCGGTTAACTCCCGCAACGCCAAAAAGCACATGGTCGGCACCATGCTAGAGCCTGGCAGGCAAGACGGCGACAACGTCAAAGTGCCTGTCATGGTCTACGACGAAAGCGCAATCACATCAGCTACCAGCGGCAAAACAAAGCAGCTATCCCTCGGTTATCGGCTTGACCTCGACGAGACGCCGGGAGAGTGGAATGGGCAGCCGTATGACGCCGTTCAACGAAACATCCGCATCAATCACCTTGCCCTCGTATCGAAAGCCCGGGCCGGTGATGTAGCAACCCTGAATCTCGACGGTGACGAAGAAATCACTTTAGACGATGACGACAACCAACCAAAAGGTAAAACAATGCAGAAAATCCGCTTAGACAGCGGCCTTGAATACGAAGCAGCCGCAGAGGTGGTTGTTGCATTTCAGGCGCTGAAACAGGATGCCGCTGACAAGCAGACGAAGCTTGATGAGGCCGCCACCACTATTTCAACCATCACCGCCGAGCGCGACACGCTGAAGGCTGATGCCGCAGAGTTTGATAACAAGCTCAAACAGGCTCGCGAAGATGCTGCCGTGACCATTAAGGCCCGTGCAGAACTCGAAGCAAAAGCAGAGAAGCACGGCATCAAATGCGACGGCCTGGACGACATCGCAGTTAAGAAAGCGGTAGTCACCAAGCTCAAGCCTGCGCTGAAACTCGACGGTCAAGACGACACCTACGTCAACGTGGCTTTCGACATGGCTATTGAATCCGCCCCGATGGAAAAGCAGCGCACCACAGTCAATCATGACAAAGCGGATACCCGCAATGATGCCGCTGAACCAAAAGGCTCTGCCGCAGCTCGTCAAAAATACCTCGATCGCCTGCACGGCAAAAAGGAGACAGCATAATGCCTGTTCAAACTTCCTACGATAACGATATGCAGATCGCAATGCCGGGCATGCGTTCCGACTCAACCCACCAAATCACAGATGGTTGCAACGCAGCTGACGGCGCAATCAAGCCAGGTTATGTCGTTTCTCGCGTGTCGGTAGCAAACGACAAACGCGTGGTTAAGCAAGTATCCGCTGCTGGGGATGCCGCAACACTGATGGGCATTTGCCGATTCAGCCAATACGGTTGCGTGACCGGTCAATACGAAGACGGCGACGCCGTTAACGTGATGACATGGGGCCGCATCTGGGCTGTAACCAATCTGACTGCCGCGCCAACCTCTGGCGGACTGGTCAACGTCCTTACCTCTGGCGCTAACGCTGGCATGGTATCGAACACTGGCGGCTCCGTTGCACTGGGCTGGGTTCTGACCGGTCGATACACCAAATTCAAAGACCATACCGGCGCAACTGTGAACCTCGCAGAAGTGCAAATCCGCAACCAGACCGCTGAGCCGGTAGCACCTTAAGGAACAACAATGGAACAGATGAATTACGACGAAGCGGACCTGTTCGCAATTGAGCATGGCGCGGCGGCTAACGGTATTCGCCTCGACGAAGGGGAATCTATCTTCCTCGCTCGTGAGTTGGATTTTGTTAAGTCCAAAGTTTACGAAGTCGAATACCCTGCGCTGACGGCGACCACGCTTTTCCCTGTGACCTCTGAAATCCCGTCGTATGCCAAGACCTTCACATACGGCGTGTGGGATGCAGTGGGCATGGCGCGAATCATTGCGGATTATGCTGACGACCTGCCAAACGTAGGCGTCAACTATCGTGAAGAAACTGGCAAGGTATTTAGCCTGGGCAACTTCTACGAATACAACCTGATGGAAATTCGTGCTTCTCAGGCGACCGGTAAAAACCTGCCTACCCGACTGGCTAACGCGGCCCGACGTGCGCATGACGTGAAGGTTAACGATCTGGCGTTCTATGGCGATGATGATTATCAGATTGTCGGCGTACTCGATCACCCGAATATCCCGGTAACCACTTCCGCTGGCTGGACAACTGGCGCTATCGCTTCTGGTGAGCTGGAAGACGCGGTGTCCGCTATCGAAACGGTGACCAAAGGCCTGCACGCTGCGAGCGTGATCGCACTACCGCCTAGCGCCTTTAAAATCCTGTCCAAGCCGATGCCAAATACCAATACGTCTTACATGACCTACTTCAACACCCAGTATCCGGGCATGCAGTGGATTCGTGTAAACGAACTGGAAGACATCGATGGTGCAGGCACTAAGGCCGCGCTGGTAATGGAGCGCAACGCTGATAACGCATCCATGGAAATCCCACAGCCGTTCGAGCAACTGCCGCCTCAGGCCAACAACCTGGCGTTCAAGATTCCATGTCACAGCCGCGCTACCGGCGTACAGGTTTACCTGCCGCTGACTCTGCATCTCATCAAAGGCATTTAAGAGGCTTCGGCCTCTTTTCTTAAGGATTACCAATGAAGATTACCAACGCATCAGCACGACTCTATTACATCGCAGGGCAGAAACTGGCACCAGGCCAGACGGCTGAAGTTGATGATTCATGGAAGGATAACAAAACTGTGCAGGCATCAATCACCAAAGGTGAGTTGCGAATCGCTGACAAAGATGAAGCCGTGACCGCAAGCCAGGTTGAGAAAAAAGAGAAGGACAAGAAGTAATGAACATTGCCGCATTTGAAGGTCTTACGCCTCTGGAAATATTCCGCAAGCTAGCGCCTGAATTTGCGGCTGTTCCCGATGAGGTTGTTAATGGCTATATCGAACTGGCATCGTTGTTCGTTTGTGAGGGTGACTACGGAGACGCCTATAACGTAGCGCTTGCTCTCATGGCAGCGCACATCATGGCGTCACCGGGCGGTTATTCCGATGACGGTTCAACATCATCCGGTCGCATCCTCTCACGCAAGGAAGGTGACCTGGCAATCACATACGGCAACGTGTCGGGTGATTCCAGTTACCTCAGCGGGACGACATACGGGAATCTGCTACAAATTCTTCGTAAGAAGAAGGGCGGCGGCTTCTCGATAATGACTCGCGGAGTCGTGGGGGGGGGCGGGTGTCTGTAACTATCAAAGACAATAAAACCGTTTGGCGAAAAATTAGGGTTGGGCTCGGCGAGTTGAAGCCTGTTGAGGTAGTTGCTGGCATCCAGAAAGGTGAAGTAAACGATGGGGTTCTTGTCGCTCAATACGCTACCTGGAACGAATTCGGCACTAAAACCATTCCCTCGCGCCCATTTATGAGAAACGCTTTCGATAAGAATGTTGAAAAGCTCGTTAGGTTCTTTTATCAGGGTCGGCGCGGACTTGTTGATGGCAAGACCAATCAGACTCAGCTGATGAATGCAGTTGGCTTAAAAATGGTTCAACTGATTAAAGAAAGCATCCTGAATGAAGAGTGGACGCCAAACGCTGACTACACGATTGTCAAAAAGAAGTCGTCGAAGCCACTTGTTGATACCGGCACGATGCTGAATAGCGTGACCTATGCGATTCATCCATACGGAACATCAAAATGACCAACCCATTCCGCAGGCCCTTTACGGTATTAACACCGACACCATCAACGCTGGTTAACGGTGTGATTGTTGATGGTGAGATGGTGGAGTCTCAAGCCTATTTCAGTGTGCAAAGCATCAAAGAAACGCAGGAGGTTGAGAGTTTAGAGGCTGGGCGTAGGCTAACTGATTATCGCAGGCTATACAGCGATACCAAGCTGCAGATCACTGACGATTTCGACATGGCGCAGCCAGCCATTGTGGTGATTGACGGATTTAACTACGAGGTTAAGCACCGCGAACCATGGCAGAACGGCATCATCTCACACTATAAATATTATGTAGTAAGGAAGCGCGATGGCTGAAACTACAGTATCAAAATTTGTTCCTGATGCTGTTGAATCTGCCGCCTACCGTGTTTTGTCCCAGCTATTATCCGTACCTCTCGCTTACGCCAATCAGAACAACTCCCGGCTTCCTCTGCCTTATGCCACGCTTCGTGTATCAACGCGTACGACCGTTGGCAGGGATGAGCATGGCGAAGTAGATGATGAAGGTGTTATGCCGTCACACGGCGTTAGAGAAGGAACGGTGATGGTTAATGTGTACGGCGGAAGCGCACGAGAGCATTGCGACGATCTGCTTAATAACATCCGTAAAACCACATCACGCTACCTGATGCGCAGAGAAAAATTCGTTATCGCAAACAGCGCACAGGTTAACGACCTTACAGGCCTGCGAGATGAAGCAAACTTCGAAGCGATGGCGAATGTAGACCTTACATTCCGCTACACCGGCAGGTACACGGATAACGTAGGGCTCATAGAAACCGTTGATGCGACAGGCGACATCGGCGGCATAGAAACACATCTCACTATCGCCGTCACATCCGACTAATCAACACGGAGTTTCATCAATGGCAAATCTAAGCCAGATTGCCAACGTGAATATTTCGCTGGACACAGCGAGTATCGCGAAGGCGTCATTCGGCATTCCACTTGCAGTTTCGCCGACAACGGCATTCAGTGAGCGAATCCGTAAATATTCAAGCTACAGTGCGGCGCAACAGGACGGCCTGGATCCGCAAACTCTCAAGGCATTATCCGCAGTATTCAGTCAGACGCCGAGACCTAACCAAGCGTGGGTAGGCCGACGTAATGCCGAGACAGTAGACCTAGCGGTCACTAACGCGACGATTACCACCGGCAATATCTTCACATTCAGCGTAAACGGCACGAGCATCACCTACACCGCAGCGAGCGACGATGATGCAGCAGACGTTTACACCGGGCTAAAAACAGCATTAACGGCTCAATCTGCTATTGATGCGCTCTTTACAAGCACCGCTGACGGCGATGGCTTGCATATGGTCGTGAAGACACCTTCCACGCCAACCATCGTGAAGCCAGTGACAAATCTGTCTATATCAACAACAGGATCATCTACAGGAATCTCTGACGACCTTGCCGCCATTCAACAGGAAGACCCTGGATGGTATGGATTTGCTTTGGTCGAGCGTGGAGACAACCTTATTCGTGATGCAGCGGAATGGGCCGAGACGCAGACGAAACTGTTTTTTGCATGCAGCGATACTGCTGATGTCTGGACTTCTGCTGATGACGATATCGCATCGCAGTTGCAGGACCTGCAATATCTGCGCACGTCGTTAATTGCTCACAAGGCAGCTGCGACGGAATATCCTGAAATGGCATGGATGGGGCGATGCTTCACTATCGCGCCCGGTGGCGAAACGTGGGCACTTAAAACACTGGCGGCTATCACGCCGAGCAAGTTCAGCGACACAGAGCAGAGCTACATCTTCCAGAAGAACGCCAACGCCTACGAACAGTACGCAGAAAACACCTACCTGATTAACAAAGGCAAGGTTGCATCTGGCGAATGGATTGATGTTGTGCGATTCCGTGACTGGCTGGTAGACACCATCCAGAAGAACATGGCTTCTCTGATGATTCGTCAGAAGAAGGTTCCTTACACCAACGGTGGCATTGCGCTGATCGTGAACAACCTAAATGGCTCCCTCATTCAGGGACAGCAGGCCGGCGGTATCGCACCTGATGAGCGAGACAGCGATGGCAATACAGTGCCAGGCTTCCGCATTACCTATCCAAATGCCGCCGATGTATCTGCTGACATCAAGGCTACCCGCACTCTTTATATCGAGTTTGTGGCGCTTCTGGCTGGTGCAATCCAGGTGGTCGAAATCACCGGCTCACTTACCTATAGCTACGAGGGCTAATTATGGCTGCTGAATTAACTGGCTCTTATGACGGATCAGAAGTGTTTGTCACTATCGGCCCGTTGCTATTAACCGGCTTCAGTGATGGAGACTCCATTACGGCTCGAAAGAACGCCAACTTCTATGAATCACGCGCTGGGCTCGATGGCTCAGTAGGTCGCGCGCGAGTAACGGATAAGCGCGGGCAGATCGAGCTGCATCTTTTGCAGACATCCGCGGCAAACGACGAACTATCTGCACTGATGAACCTTGATTCATTAACGCAGGACGGCAAGGCGGTTTATCCGGTATCAGTAACTGACTTCTCTGGTCGAACTGTTATCGCAGCAGGCCAGGCGTGGCTTTATCAGCTTGGCGACGTGGCCTTCTCAACTAACGAGGTTGGTGAACGCATTTACACCTTTGAATGCGCCGACCTGAAATTCTCCCTCGGTGGTAACAACGTTTAACAATGCCGCCTTCGGGCGGTTTTTTTTGAGGTCCATATGTCTCAGGAATTCGCAACCTTCCATATCGGTGACAAAGAGTTTAAAGCCGCCAAAATGAACGCCTTCGCTGCGGCAAAGCATTTGGTCAAACTGAAAACTCTGCTTGATAAAGGCCTGGCTTCAGGCGGTGATGCAAACGCCATTCAGTTGCTGGCTGGTATCGATGAGAAGACGCTGGAGGAGGTCATCATTCCTATCCTGCGAGATTCATCAACATTCAGCGTTACTGATGAGAAGAAAATCGACAGCCCTAACGCAATGAACCTTGTGTTCACCGTAGACACGCTGTTCGACTTCTTCGAACTGTGTTGGGAAGTGCTGAAGCTCAACTTCACCCCTTTTTTTACGAAAGTTCTCACCCTGTTTGGGTTAAGCCCAGAAGAGCTGGCAAATCGGGTTCAGTCACTGGCGAAAAGTGCGACCCGGGAAAGCTAAGGGAAGATGTTGAAGCAGAGCTATGGGTGTGGCGTCCAATAATGAGAAATATGTGTACTGTTGCAGAGGTGAAGTCAGGCCTTATCACATGCGAAGACTTGCTCAAGCTTAACGCACTCATAGAGATGACAGACTATCTGAACACGCCAATGGAGAAGTAAATGGTAATTCGAGAATTACTGATCCGCCTCGGGCTTACTGGGTCAGATAGTGTTGGTCGAGGATTGGACAGGGTAGACGGAAAGGTCGACAAAACCATTCAGTCATTCAATGCGCTTGGCGGTGTTCTTGCTACTGTATTCGGTGCTGTAACCATCTCAAACATTGCCAAAACTGCTGACGAGATGCAGTCTCTTGAGGCTCGAATTGGAATGCTGCCGCAGACCATCACTACCGGTGGAGAAGCATTCGACACTGTGGCTCAAAGGGCAAGTGCAGCAAGGCAGGGCATTGAAGAGTATGCATCATTTTACATCAAGGCTGGTAACGCCACTCAGGATTTCTATAAAGACCAGGAGCAGGTTTTACAGCTCACCGATGCAGTATCCATAGCGCTTGCTGCTTCAGGCTCAACAGCTGTTGCGCAGGGACAGGCTTTCTTCCAGCTTGGTCAGGCAATTGGCTCTCCAACTGTCCAGATGGAAGAGATGAACACGCTTATCGATGTGGCTCCTGACCTGTTCAGAGCGCTTGGTAAAGCCATTCCAGGGGCGAATAATAACCTTAAGGCTTTCATCTCTACCGGTAAGGTTACGGGGAAAATGCTTGCTGAGGGGTTGATTAAAGTCCTCCCGCAATTCGTCGACCAGTTTAAACAAATGCCGATGACTATTGGTCAGGCGCTTGTTCTGGTAAATAACAGATGGTCGATGTTCATCAACAGGCTTAACCGCAGCAGCGGAGCTGTGACATGGGTAGCAAATAAGTTCCTGTGGATGGCTGATAAAATCGAGTATGCACTGGACTCAGTTATCGATGCTCTTGGTGGCGCAGAGAATGCCGTAAAACTGCTCGGAGTAGCTCTTGGCGCAGCAGGCTTGGTTGGTTCAGTCTACCTCCTATCAGCTGCCTTTACAGCACTAACAAGCCCGGTATTTTTGGTTATAGCTGCACTTGCTGCTCTGTTTCTTGTTGGTGAGGACATCAACTCCTGGCTCAATGGCAATAAATCGCTTCTGGGAGACATGATCGGTCCGGTTTCTGAGTACGCCGATTCAATCAACTCTTTGAAAGTGGCACTCACAGACATGAAGGATATGGCTGTATGGGCGCTAAACGTCCTCAAAAGCCTTACCAACTTCCTTAACTCCAGCCAGGATAAGGCGCAGGAGTGGGGTGATAAGCTAGGGACTACTAAGTTCGGCCCATGGTTGAAAGAAAAGGCCGGATGGCTGGTTGACGACTTGGGTAAATGGGCGTCATGGGGCAATGCACAAACCAACGGTGCATTTGATGTGCCTAAAATGTGGTCTGACATGCTTGCAGGGGTGAGGGGTTTCAATCAGGACGCAAAGGGTGGAAATACTTTACTCCCGAGCTACCAATCTCTTTCACTTCCCCCGCCATCCGCAGCGGCTGGTCCTAAGATTGATGTCAATATAGGCAACATCTCAGTCCCAGCCGGAACTTCTGATGAGCAGGTGAAATTCCTCCAGGATAGCGCCAAGTCAGCATTCAGTGACTATGGATGGAATGCGCTGGGTAACACATTAAACTTCAACACTGGAGGTTAGCATGGCAACTGATGTGCTTGGCTTCCTCTGGAACTCGGCAGGCGACAGCACCTTCAGGCTTAATGACCCGGGTGTCGGCAATCTTGAGTTCGACACTCTGGACCAGGAAACGCATGAGTGGACGCGAGATTTGACAATGAATCCCGTAGAAAACGGGTCGCCAATATCAGATCACATCATCCGTCAGCCGAAAAAGATTACCGTTGCCGGCATGATAAGCAACGCGCCGGTGACGGGGGTATTAACTCAGGCAGCAAACGCTCTGGATAGCGGCTTCGACGGGGAAGACAGGGTTAACACAGCGATCAAGCTGCTTGACTCGCTCTATCTTTCAAACGAACTGGTAACCATCTACACCAAAAATTACACCTACGAGAATATGCTGATTCAGGGAATTAACATTCCCAGAAGGGTGGATGATGGTGATGCGGTCAACTTTATGATAGATGCTGTTCAGGCAAATATCGTCAGCACAGCTACGACAGAGGTTCCGCATGGTGTAGGCGTCAGGAAAACGGATGCGACCAGTAATGGCGCTACTGCTAAAGCCGGAACATCAAACTCAGCAGACCCAGCTACGGCTAACCGGGCTACGCCAACCAAAAACGTTGGCAAGAATACTGGTTCAATCCTGAGTAAGGCTTTGGATGGGTTATCTGGCTCTGGCGGTAAGCTTCAGGAATATCTCGGCAACATCATAGGTAATGTCACCCCATGACCCCACTAAATTTTCAGGCTGGATTTACTGACCAGACATTGCAGGCTGTTTTCGACGATACACCGGTTACGCTTCGCCTGCGATGGAATGAGCGCTTTGGCTTCTGGTCGCTTGGTATCTATGACCGTGAGTCATTTCCCATCATAACTGGAGTTAAGCTTGTACAGAATTACCCGCTTCTAAAGAACTTCAGTTTCGATAACTTCTCCGGCGATATCTACTTCATCCGTACCTATGGTGAAAAGGTACGCCCTGATATCGATTCGATTGGAGGCGATCACCTGTTGGTGTATGCCACTAAGGAAGAAATAGATGAGTTTGTTTCTGCGAACGGGTGAGATCATTGTAGGTCAGCCTCAGGGTGAGGCAGTAAGTATTAAAGACCTGAGATTTGAGTTCGACATCACCAAAACAGCCAGCAAAACCGCCAACGAAGCATCACTCAAAATCTACAACGCCGCCCCCACGACAATCACTTTGATGGAGACCGTAAATAACGTGGTCATCATCAAGGCTGGCTACGTCAATGATATCGGCGCAATCACCATCTTCACTGGCACCACATGCCGCAGCCTGACGTATCAGGACGGTCCTGACATCATCACGGAGATGGAATTAAGGGACAGCGTCATACCCTTGCGCGACGCCAAGATAAGCGTTTCCTTCCCTCCAAATACGTCAGCAATGACCGTACTGGATGGGGTGGCGAAGAACTTCGGACTGCCAATCAAGAAGAGCATCAGCAAGGTTCAGGATAAGCAGTACGTTGGCGGGTATGCCTATAACGGTAGGGTTCGTGATGCTATGGACAGAGTCTGTAATTATCTCGGTCTGGAGTGGAGCGCTCAGGATAGCGAAATACAGATCATCAAAAAGGGCGGTGTCTATGCAGACACTGCTGTCGTGCTGTCGAAAGACACTGGCATGATCGGATATCCCCGCCGCGAAGCCAAAACGATGACCGAGAAGACTGCCGCTAAGCAGGGCATCAAATACGGTCAGAAAGGAATCGTCAGAACGGTGGTTGATGTTGAAGACCCGACCGCGAAGCTTAAAGACAGGGTGACGCTTGAGGTGCAGGGTTATCGGGTGAAGTCACTGCTAAATCCGGCGATTTATCCAGGCGCTTACGTACAGGTGAAATCACGGGGTATTGATGGTGAGTTCTTCCGTGTTGAAGAGGCCCGTTATAGCGGCGATACGCATGGGCAAGAATGGAGCGTGGAAGCGCTATTGAGGTTCATCTGATGGCAGATAACAGTGATGTGGTTGAGGCGCTCAGGCGGCTTGTCAGTACGGAAATGGACACGGTAAATACTGCGTTGCCTTGCACGGTGGTTAGCTACAGCGGTGGAAAGGTAACGGTTAAGCCTGATGGAGAGAAGATTTACGCTGACGGTGATACTAACGCCTATCCGGTGCTGAGTGATTTAAGGATGGTGTGGCCTCAATTTGCCAACGGAAAGGCTGGCATCAAAGGGCCAGTTCAGTCCGGAGATCAGTGCCTTCTGATTGTGTGCCAGCAGGCGACGGACGGCAGCGACGACACCAGGCGTTTCGATATTATCGACTCATACGTAATCCCCGGAGCAGGGTACAGCGATGCAGTGCCGGGCAATGATGATATGCGAATGTACTTTGGTGACGCTTTCATTGCTCTCGATGCAAACGGAAAGATTACCATTAACGCGCCAGGCGGAGTGGAGGAGGTGACGCCTCAACACACCGTGAAGGGACAGATGACTGTAGAGCAGTTGTTTACCTATCAGGGGGGCATGACTGGCGGTGGTGGTGGTGCTTCTGTGGCAACTATTACCGGCACAATTCAGGTTGCTGGTGATGTGGTTATTAACGGCATAAAAATCGGCACCCACCACCATAAGGGTGATAGCGGTGGAGATACCGGAGGTCCGGAGAACTAATGATTGATTTCAGACTTACAAACAACAAGGTAGTTTTCCCCAACGGCCTGTTGCAATACGTAGACGGCGCGGAAAGAGTGAGGCAGCAGATAGAGTTCAGGCTCAATCTCTGGCGTGGTGAGTGGTTTCTCGATAGTCAATTCGGGACTCCGTACTTACAGGATGTTCTTGGTAAGCAGATAACACTTAATGGTGCGCTATCAGCAATCCGTAGAGAAATCCTCGCTGTTGAGGGCATTACCGGGATCGTAGAATTTACCTACAACTTTGACCGTGCAGAGCGAAAGCTGAGTATAGAATTTACAGCCAACACTAATTACGGGTTGGTGCAGTACCCCTGATAAATACCCATTCAATATGCCTCGCCAATGTGCGGGGTTTTTTTTGCCTGAAATAAGGTGCATATGGCTGATTACATTACTGCGACAGGGTTTGACAAGCCTACATTACCGGAGATGGTTCAGGAAATCGGTGATGCGATGGAGACGGTCGTCGGGCCGATAAACAGAGAGTCTGATTCGACAACTGGACAGTGGATCGGGATTGAAGCTGAGCAAAACGCAATTCACTTTGAAACCGAAGAGGAGTTATGGGCAAGTCGATTCCTGGCCTTTGCAGAAGGTTTTGCTCTTGATGCCCTAGGTGACTGGATGGGCGGCATTACACGCCACGGAAAAACGACGACGAAGGTCAATGCAGTAATTTACGGAACGGAGTCACGATTGGTTCCTGCCGGTTCTCTGGCATCATTCGGCAACTACCAATTCCGGCTTACGGCTGACTATTCAATTTCCCGCTCGACATTGCTCGATGGCGAAGTTCGGGTGACGAACAACACGCAAACCACCTACACAATCCGGGTTGCTGGCGTTGACCACACGTACACGAAAGTATCAGGCGATACGGTTAACAGCATTGCTACAGGCCTTGCTGCAGTTGTTGATGAAACAAGCCAATACTCTGCATCTGCCAATGGATCGGTCATTCACCTGACCTCTGAAAACCTTATCGAGGGTTACGCAGTTTCTCTGACGGCTGGACTGTCATGGCAGCTGATAGGCTCACCGGCAATTTTCGAAGCCACCGAAGCAGGACCAATCGTCGTTCCGGTCGGCGGTCTGAATAATCCTGTCAGCGCTATCACTGGATGGACTGCAGTAAACAACCTGGTTCAGGGGGCTACCGGTTCAGATCGCGAATCGGACACGGATTACCGGGCGAGGCTCTATCAAAGTCGCGCATCTTCTGGCGGCGCGGCAACGATACCATCGATTGAAACTCGACTCATTACAGAAGTTAGTGGCGTAACGCTGGCAAAAGTCATCGAGAACGACACGATGGCGACCGTTGACAGCATTCCTCCAAAGGCAATTCACACCATCGTATCTGGAGGGCTTGAGCAGGACATCGCAGACGCCATCTGGAAGTATAAGGGTGCGGGTATCGCCACCTACGGCTCTATCGCTATAACCGTGTATGACCGGTTCGAACGACCTCACCTGGTGAACTTCTCTCGACCAACCGAAGTGGATATCTACGTCAAAGTTGACGTGGTTCTGCTTGATACAGAAGAGCCTCTACCGGCTGCCGTTGTGGATGCAATTAAGCAAGGTGTTGTTGCATATGGCGCAACGCTAGGTCTTGGTGATGACGTGATCACCCAGCGTATCTACGGCTATATCTACGCCAATACAACCGGTATCGGGAAGATGACAGTCACGGTGAGCACTGACGGCACCACGTTTGCCGAAACCAATATCTCAGTTGCCGAGAATTCATTTGCTTCCTTCTCCGCTGCGAATGTGGAGGTCACAGGTGTCTGATGAATGGATTGATATTGATTTCCTCGCCCTGATACGCCAGCGCCCCACAGACTGGCTGAAGCAAGGCGGGCAGGTGCCAGATTTGTTTGCCGCTGTCGGCACCATGCATCCAGAGATAGAAGCCCGCGCAAAATATATCTACCTGACGCAGAGCATCTATAACGCACAGGGCATTGAGCTTGACCGGTTCGGACAGTACGTCGATGTCGGTCGGGATGGCATGTCAGATGACGATTACCGTCGCGCAATCATGCAGGCGAAGCTCGCAACCGCATTCAGTGGCACCCCTGATAACGTGATGGTCGTAACCGCCACCACGACATCAAGTGCAGACGTTGAGCTCGTCGAGCTATTCCCAGCAGCTTTCAGTGTTCACGCCACTGGCCCTTACGTACCGACAAATATTAACGCCATCGTTGATCGTGCGTCAGTCGCCGGTGCACGCGCCTATTCAACGCATGACTATGGGCTCAACGGCTTTTCACTTGCCGGTATTGATACCAACTCAGGTCAGGCGCTTCAGGTTGGGTCTAACACCGCTATGCAGGTTGATGTCGACACGGCGTTGGGTCTTAACCGAGGCTCCGTGTTCATTGGTGGATCGTATCTGGATGCAGCTGGCTCAGTATCCGGCGTTCTGGAAGTAAACGGCTCATACCTTGGCGTCGCTGACGACGATTATCTTCTTATCTTCTCCCGTGATTATGGCGTAACCGGGACGATGCTCTGCGGCGCTATGCCTAAGTGAGAAATTAAATGGCTATCACATCATTTGCAGCAACTGACGTCACCTATTCAGATGGGCAGAACAATAAAGAGCCTGTACCTGACGAAATTCTGGCGAGTGGTTTTGTTCCTCCTGTGCGAATGCCGGACGGTTCAATCTCAGCAGGTAGTAAGCTGGCAGCTAACCACCTTAATACGATTCTCAATGACCTTTACGCTCAAATTTCAGAATTGAAATCGCGGATTGAAACGCTTGAGGGGGCTTAATGGCTGATATTCAACTTAAATACTTAACAGATCTCGAATCCGCAACCAGTGCCTCACCTGACGACCTTTTGCACATTAACCAGGATGGTAATGACCGATCAGTTACTGTCCAGATTCTATGCGCTTCACTTGCCGCAATACTACACCCAGTAGGAAAAGTTGAATGGTTTGCAAACAACACGAACCCGAACTCAGTGTTCCCGGGTCAAACGTGGTCAAGAGTGCCTGGTCAGGGTAAGACGGTAAGGCTTGCCAATAGTTCAGGGAGTGATGTTTTTCAGCAAGGCGGTAGTGATGAAGTAACACTCACTGAAGCAAATATGGCACCGCATAACCACCCAATAGACCTAAATACAGAAAGCTATGACTTTGGAGTTTTAAATACTGGAAGTGGTGGGGCACACGTACACAATTTCAAATATAAACGAAATGGCAAAACAACAGATGCATCCACAGATCCGTCTTCTGATGTTATGAAAACAAGTAGCGGGGCAAATCAGGAATCCAGGGCCACAGAGAGCGCTGGGTCACATAGCCACCCAATGAGCATCCCGCCGCACTATCACAAAGTAAATGGTGACACTGGCTCTAAAGGAGGTGGTAAGCCGGTCTCCGTTGCAAACGCATATATTAAACTCGCCGCTTGGTACAGGATTTCATAATGGCAGAACAAAAAGTAAAACTAACCCAACTCCCGCAAGCTACGGACACTGTAGATTCCGCAAGACTACTGGTAAATCAGAACGAAACAGATCAGCAACTTCCAGTAACTCACTTCTTACGTGCTAAAAATAACCTCGCTGATGTTGATGATGCTCAACAGGTTAGGGCAAACATTGATGTCCCATCCGTGGGTGATGTTGACAATAAACTTGAAGGTTTTGTTGACGGGAAATATACGTTCTCAGGTGGTGGTTCACTAGCCTCAAGGAATGATTTTATTTGGGATGAAGATACTAAAGGCTGGTATTTCTGGTCGGGAACGCTACCTAAGGATGTGCCTGCATCATCATCACCTGATGATACCGGGGGAATTGGGGAAGGAGCATGGAAAAACCTCGGTGATATTGGAGTCAGAAGGGATTTGGCGAAGAATAGTGGCGCAGGGATTGTGGGCGCTATTGACTCAAAAGGTCAAGAATCAACAGTTGAGAAAGAATTAGATAAAACTGGATTTTCAACTAAAGACTTTCTGGTTGCAGCTTTTTTCCAGGACCCAAATAATCAGGGATTTAAGCTTTTTAAAACACCCGATGGTGCAAACTTTACCAGAATTAATAAAAATGAATTAATTTCCTCTGACGGTGCGTTTCCTGCTGGTAGGGATATATGCCTGTATTATTTCGTTGATAAATGGTATGCAGCATTAACTGGCGGCTCTAAAGACTTCCTTATGTACAGAAGTGATGATCTTGTCTACTGGGAAAAGTTTGAATGTAATGCTGGACCAACTACCTTGCGCTGGCAGCCAGGCAGCGTAATCGGCGGAACTATCTCGCAAATTAACCCAATATGGGCACCATCTATTACTGAAGTTAACGGTGAGTTGTATGTTGAGTTATCCATCGCAAACAAGCCATTGATGACAGAGATTGCCGGTAGCACAGTAGACTACCTATCTGTGTTCTCATGCCGATGCAATAACATAGAGAACCTGACGTTTGATATGCCAGTGCTAATGCTTCCTGATGATGTATCGCATTACGATCAGGACTTCACTCAGGCTCCAGATGGCTCATGGGTATGCACAACAGCAAATACATACAGCCACAAGCTTGAGATCTGGACGGCGGCATCATACTTTGGTCCATACGCACTTATCACTTCAGTGCAGGTTGCTGGTATATTTACTGAAGGTCCATCAATTGTCAGGCTGAACTCTTCCAATAAGTGGCGTGTATATGTGGATGCTTACCAGGATAATGGAACCTGCTACTACGTAGACAGCACGGACTTAACAACATGGACTACAGCCATCAGGGCACAAATCCCATGGGCGGTAAGGCATGGCACGATCAGGAATTTATCGAACAATGCAAATGCTGCTAAAGCGATCAACAGCTATAGCAAAGCAGAATCATTGATGATGACTGATACCCTTGAACCATGCTGGAACTTCCCGCAAGTGACGGCAAGCGCCGCTATTGTTCCAAGACTTAATCACGTTTATAGAGTGGGTAACAGCCAGGTTACACTCACAATAGATGAATATGGCGGTGACTATTTCTGGGTAGTAAACACCACTGGCAGTCCTGGATTTGGCGTTATAGTTCGCGGAAGCAAGGTTGATGGGATACAAACTATTGGATATGGACAAACGCACCAGACAATATTTAAGTTTGTTTATAACAAGACTATTTCTGCGTATGAGGTTGTCGGTAAGACGAACGATAGAGGTGTTGAGATAAAATTCAATACCATCACCGGTTGGCCTACTATAACGAATTCTTTCAAACCAAGTCATGGGACAACATACAGCGCAAGTGCATCTGATTCATCAAATACCACAATAGCGAGTTTGCCGACTGACATGCCAGATGGAACATTTTTCCATCTTATGTATTCAGGTGGTAGTGGTTCTTCAAGAAACATTACCATTAAGGCAAATGGTTCTGGTATAGGGGTCTATGAGGCTGACGTTGTATTATCTGGTCCGAATGGTAATGGTGACAAAATATATACTTTGAAAAAAATAAGTGGCGCTTGGCGTCTAATGGGATATTAAAAAAGTGAGGGGCGATGCCCCTCTTTTTTATCTTAAATATTTCACTCGCATTGATAAAAATGGTTTCTCTATTGCGTTATAGCTAAGGTATGACACAGCAATCACTGTCGGGATAATCATTAACAGGGATGCTGTGATGTAGTCCTTAGCGAAATAATCAGTGAGTTTAGCACCTCTTAACGCATACCATATCGGCATATGAAGCAGGTACATTGAGAAACTTATGCTGCCAAGGCTCATTAAAACCTTGTCTACTATATTATTGAATTTGAATGGGAGTATTAGATATCCTATAACAAACATTCCCCACAGAACGGCTTCAAATGTAAACCCTAATACACTTTTGAACATGTATGATTTGTCCGCCATGAAGTATGCCGTAAGGGCTATGGTGGCAACAGGCAGTAGTGATAATTTGAAGATCTTGCTAGCCGTGAATCTGTTGGAATCAATTCTGTTATAGAAGACAGCCAGAACCATGCCAACAAGGAACTGGTCAATCCTTCCAGTTATCGTCCCGTAAAGGTTTCCGTACTGATACTGACCAGCTTTTATTGAGACAATGCCAAGTTTGATGACGATAGCCATAATGATTAATAGGGCTATGTACTTTACTCCAAAGCGATGGAGGAACAGTGCCAAAAACGGGAAAAGAAGATAGAACTGGAACTCTACAGCAATTGTCCACATCGGTGTTATTGGGAATACTTTGTCTGTCAGTGGCCCGGTGTTTAATTGCAGGGTTAAAAGTCTGAATATATCTTCAGGTGTAGACGTCGTCTTTGTCACGCAGATCATGGCAAAAATAACTACGGTCAGAAGGGGGAATATTCTTAGTAACCTGTTCTTCACAAATTTTAAGTATTCGATTTCTCGGGAGCCCTCTCCTGATATCACGCAAAATAAAAATCCTGACATCACTAGGAACAAGGTCACACCTGAAAGGCCATTGTTAAGCCATGCTGCTAAGACTGATTTAAGGTCTCCTCCAGTCTGATCCAGCAAAGGCCCCTTTGTGTGGAACAGAATCACAAATGTAGCAGCAAAAAATCTTAGGTGATCGAGTCTAGATAAGTATCTGTGATTTAGCGTTTTCATTCACGACCTTAGTAGGTTATTTCACACTCTGAATATTCGAATGCTGGCATTTTCAGGCATTAGAGTGTGTGGGTAAAGTGTTTTAGGGAGATGAGTGACGCGATTGGTAGATTTGTGGACCGTGATGAACAATATGGTGCAAAAGACGTACTTACACGAAACCCCCGTAGCACAGCACCCACCCGCGCTCTACGGGGTAGGTGCTCCTTAACAGTTGGGTGGTGGCGTAGCGCGGTCAGGTAGGATCTTTGTCGTCACTTAACAACTCCTTTATATCTACATCGGCCGGGTTTTTGTGCATCTCAGTAAGGGCCTCAGCGAAAGCGGTTAGTGCCTTAATTATACCTTCTGGATTATCTACATTTTTAATCTCTATTGGCTTTCCATTAACCATATCGAATTTGATGGACTTCGCTTTCCCAGAAAGCGCATCTTCAAGAATCTGCACGATCTCTGAATTCATCGACCTACCATTCTGCTTAGCTCTCTCTGCAATTGCATCCCGCATCCCGTCCGGGAAGCGAAGGTTGAACTTATCCTGCATCTGACTTGGATACTTGCTCATGGTAATCCTCAAAATTATTTCCTGAATTTATTATGGGGCCAACTTGACATATGCTGCAATGGTGTTAATTTAATATCAGATGTTAACTTGGCCCCAAAGATGGAGATTGATATGCAAGAATCACTTTTTACAGAACGGAAGAACATCAAGCTAAACCTTCGTCTACCAGCTCGTTTGGATAAAGATATCCGGCGCTTGGCTGAGATGGACTGCATTTCTCTGAACTCTGCAATTGTTCGTCTGCTGGCGAAGGGCGTGAGGGAAGAGGTGGCGAATGGTCGCTAAAAACAGCGAAGCCCGGAAGTGCGCGAACACTAACCGGGCTTCTATCGAAAATAACCGCGTAGGAAATATCGACATGAATAGTGTAGCAAAATCAGATCTGAACTTCCACGGAATGAATCTTGTCCCTGTTCAGAATGTCACCGGCATTTGGCTGACGTCGGCGGATGTTGCCAAGGCGTTGGGGTACAAAAGCACCAAGTCAATTTCTAATCTGTTCACACAGTACGAAGACGAGTTTTCTCAGGGAATGACAATGGTCATCGAATCAATGACCAATGGACTAAACGGCTCAAAGCGCCGTATGAAGGTTCGTGTTTTCTCATTACGCGGAGCTCATCTGATCGCGATGTTTGCGAGAACACCAGTCGCAAAAGAATTCCGCCGCTGGGTGCTCGACATTCTTGATCGTGAGGCTGAACACTCGCCGATCGCCAAGCAATTCTCCGACGATGAACTGGTAAGCCTATGCTATCTGCAACTGTGGATGGAGAAAAGCCAGCAGATGTGTAAACACCTATACCCTGGAATGAAGCAGTTAGGCTCTGAACTTTCAGGGAAGATTCGCGATATTGCCTGCGAGACAAAGTACATGACAGATGAAACCAAAAAGATGTTACTTCGCGAGGCTGAGAATCTAGATAATAACAATTTTGTCGTGAAGCGGGCACAGCCGATGCTTGCGAGGCTTCGCGGCGAGGAAGGATGGATTCACTGATAGGCGCATGGGACGGCGCAAATAGAAAAGCCGATAGTTACGAGCTACCGGCTTCCATTGAAAATTGTCATAAGGGTCCAACCAATGACTTCTTTAAATTTAGCAGTTCATGAACCAAATGTCGATCCCAAGCCATTGCCGGTTATTGAATGGAAGGGATTGCGCGTTGTAACGACTGAAACGCTGGCGTCTGGTTATGGTACGGAGGTAATTCGCATTCAGCAGAATCACATCCGTAATGATTCGCGGTTTATTGATGGCGTTCATTTTTTCACTCTAAAGGGAGATGAGTTAAAGGAGTTTAAGAACAGACTATCTTCTAGCGAGTCAGTTGGTAAGCGCGCGAGAATCCTGACATTATGGACCGAGAAGGGCGCAGCCCGCATGTCGAAAATCGTCGATACTGACGAAGCATGGTCTTTCTTCGAGTGCCTGGAGGATTCGTACTTCCGTCCAGCCCCGGTTATCGGTATTCCGCTTAGTTATGAAGCTGCACTTGAAGATTTGCTCCTGAAGGTGAAAGAGAATCGCATCATTGCTGAACAGCGTGATCGTGCGGTCAAAGAAAAGCGCTGGATCTCCGAGAAACGCGAAGTAACCGCGATGACGACTGCTTCTATCGCTGTGCGCGAGAAAAATAAGTTGGCAGAACGGCTTGGCGAAGGGAAAAACTATGCAGCTATTATCCCGGTAGAGAAGAAGCTCGGAAAGAAGTTCCCCTGGCAGCCTCTGCGTAAATGGTGTCGCGATAACGAAGCAACTCCACATGATGTACAAGATCCGCGCTTTGGCAGCGTAAAGTCATGGCCCCGTGCGGCGTGGCTGGCGGTGTACGGGGTGGACCTTCGTAAACTGTTCTAACTGGCATAAATCACAACCCGCTTCGGCGGGTTTTTCCATATCTAACTAAATTTCTCACCCTCCCAGCCACTTAGAATTTTCCCGCCCATCAAGGCTTGATCTGAATCTCCATTGCATAATACTGTATGCATATACAGTTATTGTCAGGAGGCCTTCATGGGATTTCCATCACCCGCAGCAGATTTCGCAGAACAGAGAATATCTCTTGATGCACGGCTCATCAGTAGGCCGGCAGCGACTTATTTTATGCGAGCCGCAAACTCACATTTTCGCGAAGGGGTGCTGCAAGGGGCGTTACTCGTTGTCGATTCGTCATTGTCACCCTGCGATGGCTCGTTACTTGTGTGCTCGATAGAAGGGGAGTTCAGGATTAAGCGGTATCGACTGTACCCGAAACCACATCTGATAAATCTGGATAACGGACGGAGAGAAGAACTGCCGATTGATGAAGATGACGGACACTCGCCCACGAGAGGTGTGTTTGGGGTGATCACCTACATCATCAATGATGCGCGGTCGGGAGAGTTCGACGACTGCCCGGTGATGTGATGGGGCATGGGTGGGGCAAAAAATTAGCGCAAAACAACTCAAAACCGGGGAAGGCGGTTAGTCGTCTTGCGCTAATGCTTTGGTTTGTACCTAGTTCTAACTCACTTCACCACAGTTGCGTTTTCTATGGCTGCCTATCATGAATAAACCCGAATGGGCGGATTAAACCGTCAAAAAACCATCGGCGGTGGAAAATCAGCAGCGTCTAAATCATACTAAATCACTTAATTTGCTGGTGGAGTTCGTATGAATCAGGATTTCCAGGATATCAAGAATGAGTATGATAAATATGACCCCGAAACGGGTGAAGATATTGCTCAGGACATGTATAACGCGCTTGCAATAAGACTGGCTGCCTACTTCTTTAACCAGGAAGATATCAATAAGCGACGGTTAATCATCAAGCTTGAAGAGGGTGAAAAAGAAGTGGGCACCCGTAAGAAGTACGATTGGCTAGAGGCGTTTATAAGGAACCAGCCGCAGGGGCATTAATGCGCGGAAGCTATGAGAAGTTTTGCCAGCCGCAAAGAACATGCAGCTGGCAGTAGAACACGATCAGCGGCCGAACAGGTCGCGTCTTTTCGGTTTGAACGGTTGGGCAATCAGCACCAGCAGCGCCACAATCAGGTAGGCAGCAAATACGCCGACCAGCCACTGCGGCATCTCCAGCGATAAGAATTCCCACTGACGCACTGCACAATCGCCAGATGCGACAAACACCTGCGGCAGCCATTTATCCAGCGGCAGCCAGCTTGGGAAGCGCGCCATAAAATCACAGGTCATAAACGGTGATGGGTGCAATTGGATCATGGTGTGTTCCCACGCCAATTGCAGACCGCGAAATGCGCTGTAGATCCAGATAACTATCGCGACGTAACGCAATGGACTTTTTGGTGCGACAGCGCCAACTAAACCCGCCCCCATAATTCCAAACAGCGCACAACGCTCATAAATACACAGTACGCATGGCTTTAACAGCATCACGTGCTGGAACCATAGTGCCACCAACTCAAGCGCAAAAGCGGTTAACGCCATTAATAACCAGGCACTGCGGCCACGTGAGCTCTGGTTTAAATATCGCAACATAATCATCATTTCCCTGGAACGAGCTTTGAAAACGCAGTGTAAACCAAAACGTTAGCTGTGCCATCTGGCTATACGTAATTATTCATAAATGGTTAATCAATGCCCGACAAAATTCGTCGGGCATGAAGAGGTATAAAATTAGGGTTGTGTCATGGCGGGCAGCGACAGAAATCCATGGTTCATCAGCCAGTCAATGGACGGCTGTAGCGTGAACTCAACGCACAGCAGGCCAACTAGCGTGAGCACGATGGTGTAGGGCAGTGCCATCCACACCATTCGCCCATAGGAGAGGCGGATTAACGGTGCCAATGCAGAGGTCAGTAGGAACAGAAACGCGGCTTGGCCGTTAGGGGTGGCAACCGATGGGAGGTTCGTTCCGGTATTGATAGCGACCGCCAGTAGCTCGAATTGCGGCAGGCTAATCGCCCCGTTATCCAACGCTGTTTTGGCTTCATTGATATACACGGTGCCGACAAATACGTTATCCGATATCGATGACAGCACGCCGTTAAACAGATAGAACAGCGAACGTTGCGCATGCGGTGATGCCTGGAGAACGAAATCGATTATCGGAGCAAATAAATGTTGGTCGATAATCACCGCCACGACGGCGAAGAAGACCGTGAGCAGGGCGGTAAACGGTAGCGCTTCAGTGAAGGCTTTGCCGATGGCATGTTCGTCGGTCACGCCGGTTAACGACGTGGCAAAAATAATCACCGTCAGACCAATCAAGCCCACCTCTGCCAGATGCAGCGCGAGTGCGAGCACCAGCCAGACGCCAATGATCCCCTGCACGATCAGTCGTAGGGTCTCCTGACGCGAACGCTGCTTGCTGCTGCGTTGGTCAAAGTCATGGAGAATCTTACGTACCGGCTCGGGCAATTCAGCGCCGTAACCAAACACTTTGCATTTTTCCAACAGGAAACAGGTCAGGATCCCGCAGACAAAAACTGGCAGTGTAACCGGCGACATGCGCAGGAAGAACTCACCAAAATGCCAGCCCGCGACTTTAGCGATGATCAGGTTCTGTGGTTCGCCGACCATGGTCATCACGCCGCCAAGCGCAGTGCCCACGCCCGCATGCATCATCAGGCTGCGTAAAAAGGCACGGAACTGTTCGAGGACTTCGCGGTTGTGCTTGTCGATGTGGCTATCGTCAAGCAGATCGTCATCGTCAGAACGAGAAGTGACAACGCGATGGTAGATGCTGTAGAAACCGACCGCGACGCTGATAATGACCGCCACGACCGTCAACGCATCAAGGAAGGCGGATAAGAAGGCGGCGGCAAGGCAAAAGGCTATCGACAATAGTCGCTTGCTGCGAATGTTAAGGAGCAGACGGGTAAAGATGAACAGCAGCAGCTGTTTCATAAAATAGATACCCGCGACCATAAAGATCAGCAATAACAACACTTCCAGATTCGCGGCAATCTCATCGCGGACGTGGTTGGCTGACGTCATGCCGATAAATACCGATTCGATAGCCAGCAAGCCACCGGGGATCAGCGGATAACATTTTAGCGCCATGGCCAGGGTGAAAATGAATTCCACCACCAACAACCATCCGGCGACAAACGGGTTAATTAAAAAGACTAACGGATTGATGATTAAGAAAATAATCAGTAGCAGTTTGTACCAGTCCGGGGACTGACCAAGAAAGTTACGCCATAGGGCGCGACCGTAAGAGATTTCCATGACAATCGTCTTCCTCCTGAAAAGATGACATTTTTTACCATTTATTCGTGGTAACTGCCAGAAAACACCCAGGAAGGTTTATTTCCCATATAAAAAATAAATGTGAAAAATGAAACGGCGATCCCTATTTTATTAATCGCCCAGCTATCTGCTCAATGTTGCCTCTGGTATGATGAGTCCAATTGCAACGCTGTGTAATGGAATTTTTATTATGGTCATTAAGGCGCAAAGCCCAGCGGGTTTCGCTGAAGAGTATATTGTTGAGAGCATCTGGAATAACCGTTTTCCCCCTGGCTCAATTCTCCCTGCTGAACGTGAACTCTCTGAACTGATTGGCGTCACCCGCACCACCTTACGTGAAGTGTTGCAACGTCTGGCACGCGATGGTTGGTTAACCATTCAGCACGGCAAACCGACGAAAGTGAATAATTTCTGGGAAACCTCCGGGCTGAATATCCTGGAAACGCTGGCGCGTCTCGATCACGACAGCGTGCCGCAACTCATTGATAATTTGCTGTCCGTCCGCACTAATATCGCGACGATTTATATTCGTACCGCCTTCCGTCAGCATCCAGACAAAGCGCTGGAAGTCCTGGCGACGGCCCGCGAAGTGGAAGACTACGCCGACGCGTTTGCCGAACTGGATTACAGTATTTTCCGTGGCCTGGCATTTGCTTCCGGCAACCCGATCTACGGTCTGATTTTGAATGGCATGAAAGGGCTGTATACGCGACTGGGTCGCCATTACTTCTCAAGTCCTGAAGCACGCAGCCTGGCATTAGGTTTCTATCATCGTCTTGCGGAACTTTGTGAGCAGGGTGACCATGACAAAGTGTATGAGACGGTGCGCCGCTATGGTCATGACAGCGGTGAGATTTGGCACGGTATGCAGAAAAATCTGCCAAGCGACCTGGCAATTCACGGACGTTAATACCCTTGCAGCCCGGCCGTACAAACGCGACGCCGGGAAGGGCACCGAGCTAACCCGGCGTCGGCGTAAACGCCTCGTCCGGGCTACCAACTGGTGTAGGCCGGATAAGGCGAAGCCGCCATCCGGCAATGTGCCAGATGGCGTTACGCTAACATTCTGCAGCAAAAATCAAAGCGCGTTTGGCCTCGGCGGGCAGCGCTCCAGTAGCTCAACGCTACCATCCGCATTCTGCTGTTCCAGATGCACATCAAATCCCCATAGACGATGCACATGCTTAAGCACCTCCCGGCGTCCCTTATCCAGCGGCGCGCGGTTGTGCGGGACATAGCGCAGCGTTAACGAACGGTCACCACGCAGATCGACATTCCACACCTGAATATTCGGCTCCAGATTACTCAAGTTGTACTGTGAAGAAAGCTGCGCCCGAATCTCCCGATACCCCTCTTCATTATGAATGGCCGAAATTTCCAGATAGTTATGCTGATCATCATCAAGCACGGTAAACAAACGGAAATCACGCATAATTTTCGGTGACAGGAACTGGCTGATAAAGCTCTCGTCTTTAAAATCACGCATGGCGAAGTGTAGGGTGGTCAGCCAATCGGAACCGGCAATATCCGGGAACCAGTATTTATCCTCTTCCGTCGGATTCTGACAAATGCGCTTAATATCCTGGAACATGGCAAATCCGAGCGCATACGGGTTAATCCCGCTGTACCAGGGGCTGTTATAAGGTGGCTGGAACACCACGTTAGTGTGGCTATGCAGGAACTCCAGCATAAAGCGTTCGGTCACTTTACCTTCATCGTACAGATGGTTGAGGATGGTGTAGTGCCAGAAGGTTGCCCAACCCTCGTTCATCACCTGCGTCTGTTTCTGCGGATAAAAATACTGGCTAACTTTGCGCACGATACGCAGGATCTCACGCTGCCATGGCTCCAGCAGCGGCGCATTCTTCTCCATAAAGTACAGCAGGTTTTCCTGCGGCTCTGAAGGATAACGGCGAGCAGACTCGACGGCTTTCTCTTCGTCACGTTTTGGCAACGTACGCCACAGCGTGTTGACCTGGCTTTGCAGATATTCCTCACGGCTTTTCTGCCGCGCTTTCTCCTCTTGCAACGAGATCTTCTGTGGACGTTTATAACGGTCGACGCCGTAGTTCATCAGCGCATGGCAGGAGTCGAGCAGTCGTTCCACTTCATCCACGCCGTAGCGCTCCTCGCACTCGGTAATGTATTTACGCGCAAACAGCAGATAGTCGACGATGGAGCTGGCATCGGTCCAGCTGCGGAACAGATAGTTGTTTTTAAAAAACGAGTTATGACCATAGCACGCATGCGCCATAACCAGCGCTTGCATAGTAATGGTGTTCTCTTCCATCAGGTAGGCGATGCACGGATTGGAGTTGATGACTATCTCGTAAGCCAGCCCCTGTTGCCCGTGCTTGTATTGACGCTCGGTCTCAATAAATTTTTTGCCAAATGACCAGTGCGGATAGTTAATCGGCATCCCGACGCTGGAATAGGCATCCATCATCTGCTCAGAAGTAATGACTTCGATTTGATGCGGGTAGGTGTCGAGTCGGTACAGCTTTGCCACCCGGTCAATTTCTGCCAGGTAGGTTTCCAGTAGCGAAAACGTCCAGTCGGGTCCATCGCTCAGACGAGTCGTGTCCTGATTCATCGAGTCAATCGTAGCCATTAGCGCGCCCTCATTGTTGGCGACCCTCTCTGTGCGGAGAGCCTCAAATAAAGAATAGAACACCGCAGAAAAACTGTAACAACCGGCATTTTTTTTCTTCATGATTTATTCATCTTACGGATGATTATTTGCCGCGTTTGCAGAATTTTATGCTGACAAAAAATATCGGACAGCAGGAGATATCAATTTCCATCCTTCCCCGCCAAATGGGCGCTCTGTGACGCCAGTCACCATAAAAAAAGCGTATGTTGAATAATATTTTCATCTAGGTTATCAATTTGTAATTAGATGATTGTTCTTTTACTGATTCTGGAGTGGCTATGCACGTTGTCATACTGGGAAGTGGCGTAGTGGGCGTGACCAGCGCCTGGTATTTAAGTCAGGCAGGGCATCAGGTAACGGTGATTGACCGTGAAGCTGGGCCAGCACTCGAAACCAGCGCGGCTAACGCCGGTCAAATTTCGCCGGGCTACGCCGCGCCATGGGCGGCACCGGGCGTGCCGTTAAAAGCGATTAAATGGATGTTCCAGCGTCATGCGCCGTTGGCAATACGTTTGGATGGCACCGGTTTTCAGCTGAAATGGATGTGGCAGATGCTGCGAAACTGCGACACTCGCCACTATATGGAGAACAAAGGACGCATGGTACGTCTGGCAGAATACAGCCGTGACTGCCTGAAAACCCTGCGTGACACGACCGGGATCAGCTATGAAGGTCGCCAGGGCGGCACCTTGCAGCTTTTCCGCACTGCGCAACAATATGAGAATGCCACCCGTGATATCGCCGTGCTGCAAGATGCTGGCGTTCCGTATCAACTGCTGGAAGCTTCACGCCTTGCCGAAGTGGAACCTGCGCTGGCCGATGTCGCCCACAAGCTGACCGGCGGGCTGCGTCTACCCAACGATGAAACCGGTGACTGCCAACTCTTTACCCAGCGACTGGCAAAAATGGCCGAGCAGGCGGGCGTGCAGTTCCGCTTCAATACTCCGGTCGATAGCTTGATTGAAGACGGTGGACGTATCGTTGGCGTCAAATGTGGTGATGAACTGGTGAAAGCCGATGCCTATGTGATGGCCTTCGGATCCTATTCAACGTCGATGCTTAAAGGGCTGGTGGACATTCCAGTTTACCCGTTAAAAGGCTACTCGCTGACCATTCCGATAATCGAAGAGAGCGGTGCGCCGGTCTCAACTATCCTCGACGAAACCTACAAAATCGCCATTACCCGCTTTGATAATCGCATTCGCGTAGGCGGTATGGCGGAAATCGTTGGCTTCAATACGGAATTACTACAGCCTCGCCGGGAAACGCTGGAGATGGTGGTGGGCGATTTGTTCCCACGCGGTGGCAAGATTACGGATGCTACATTCTGGACCGGATTACGACCAATGACGCCTGACGGCACGCCGGTCGTCGGCAAGACGGCGTTTAAAAATCTCTGGCTCAATACCGGGCATGGCACGCTGGGTTGGACGATGTCTTGCGGCTCCGGTCAACTTCTTAGCGACCTGATGTCTGGCAGAACGCCTGCTATCCCCTATGATGATCTTAGCGTTGCTCGCTATTCTCCGGGATTCACTCCGGCGCGCGCGCAGCATTTGCATGGCGCACACCAATAAGGAGAAGGCATGTCACGTCCCGTGCTCGCCAGCCTCGATCTGCAGGCGTTACGTAATAATTTAGCGATTGTTCGACGGGCGGCAGGTAGCGCCCGAATTTGGTCAGTGGTCAAGGCTAATGCCTATGGTCATGGACTAGATAGGGTCTGGAATGCGCTGCGAGAAACCGATGGCTTCGCGATGCTCAATCTGGAAGAAGCTATCTTGCTGCGTGAACGCGGCTGGAAAGGGCCGATTCTGCTGCTTGAAGGGTTCTTCCATGCGGATGAACTGGAGCTATTTGATAAGTACCGCTTGACCACCAGTATCCACAGTAACTGGCAGCTTAAAGTGCTGCAAAATGCGCGGGTGCATGCGCCGATAGACGTGTATGTCAAAGTGAACAGCGGGATGAACCGCCTGGGATTCTCGCCGGACAAGGTGAGCAGCGTTTGGCAGCAGCTTCGCGCAATGAGTAACGTCGGATCAATGACCCTGATGTCGCATTTTGCGCAGGCAGAAAACGCCGATGGCGTTGATGCCCCAATGAAGCAAATAGAATACGCAGCAGAAGGCCTGGATTGCCCGCGTTCTCTGGCAAACTCGGCCGCCACGTTATGGCACCCGGAAACCCATTTTGACTGGGTGCGCCCGGGGATTGTGCTCTATGGTGCATCCCCATCAGGTCAGTGGCAGGATATTGCCAACAGTGGCTTGAAGCCGGTAATGACGCTAAGCAGCCAGATTATCGGTATTCAAAATCTAAAACCGGGTGATGCGGTAGGCTACGGCAGCCGTTATCGGGCCACGCAAGAGCAGCGTATTGGCATCGTCGCCTGCGGCTATGCTGATGGTTATCCACGCATTGCCGCCAACGGCACGCCGGTGCTGGTCGACGGCATTCGGACAGGAACCGTCGGGGCTATTTCGATGGATATGCTTGCCGTTGATTTAACGCCATGCCCGCAAGCCGGTATTGGTACGCCGGTTGAGCTGTGGGGTAAGGAGATTAAGATTGATGAGGTAGCCGCGAGCGCCGGAACGGTAGGGTATGAATTGATGTGCGCCGTTGCGCCCCGCGTACCGGTTGTGACGGTGTAACGTATTGCCCGGTGGCGCAAGTTTACCGGGCTCTTTAATGATTGCCAACGGTATTACGGCTATTTTTATTCGGAATCCTTGAATATTGGTAACCCCTGGGATTTTCGCCAATCTTTGATAATTTTTACGATGTTCTCAGGCTCGTCATCTCCCGGTTTATCTGGATATGCAACCAGGTCTCCCTTCTTAGGATGACCCGTAATGACGATAAAATGATCCATTAATTCGTCCCAATATTTCTCCAGTTTTCTTCCCTTTAAAGATTTGTCAGGACTTATCAACTCATTCAGGAATTCAATAAATTCCTCTTCCGTATAATCTTCGAATTTTTGTTTAAACGTAAACATATGCTTATCTTCTGTAGTGAATCTCATCGTGTAAACGGGGCGTAACGACTTTTAAATTATCCATATCATACACTTCACCACCGTGCTCGATTGCAATAACATGATGTATTTGGAATTTTTTAACGGTCATATTAGGGCCATAATAGTAACCAGCATCCGGTGTCCAGGGAGCCGTTCCTCTGTTTATACGTTCGCGATTACTTTTAAGAAATTGTTCAATAAGTTCTGGATCTTTACTGACTTCAAGCCAGAGAGATTCTCTTAACTCACCGAAATTCTTATATTTTCTCCCCCGAAGTTTATCTGCAATATGAGCCGGGATCGGCGCGCCATTCCCTTCGTTTGTCGCTGACATATCCAGCCATTTTGTTTCTGAGGTGAGCTTAACGCCATTTCCGATGGCCGTTCCCGGCTGATCACGTGGATCGTCTTTAAGATAAACATAAATCGGCTGAACCCCGGAATCCGCCGGAAACACCAGAATATAATCGTTAAAATCGGCGACATCCGGCATTGGGAGCGGCGGCGTGGTGTATTCGCCCTGGCCATCCGGGATGGGATTAACCAGTATCGTCGGCTGGTTGATTGGTGCAGCCTGGTTGCCTGTATGGGCGGGTACATCACCGTTCTGCGGATTTCCCGGCGTCCAGGTAATCAGCGGCCCGTCAGCGCCGTGGGCGGGGGTAAATTCGTAGCGCTGCGTGTCGGCATTCCACACCATATTCGCCACGCGCACGTTCTCATACGGCGTGCCTTCACCGGTATGCACGCCGAATACCTGCGGCTTTCCGTGAATATCCGTTCCCCAGAAGAAGCGGACGCGGGTGGTGGCTGTTCCTCCTGCCCGCGCTTTTTTCCGCAGCTCTTCCTCGTACCAGAACTCATCGCGACCGGGTACCCGGTCGCTGCCTTTACCGGCTGAGGGGACATACAGTGCAGAGGCCAGTACACCCATCCAGGATATTGCCCTTGCTGCACCGAGTATGCCGCTTAGCGACCATTCGCCAGATACCTGTGTCAGTGTCCCCAGCGCCAGGGGAGCGGCCGAAGCTTCATCGGGATGCGTATAACCGCAGCAGTCATCGGCCACCGGCTGGGCAAATATGGCTACCTGTCCGAAGTTTTTCGCCGGTTCTTCTGCGCTCCCGGCATCCGTACATCCTTTCTCTTTCAGGCAGGATTTGGCGTAAACCGGAGTGACTTTAGGGGCGAGAGGAAAAGGCGGTTTTACCGGTGCAGGTTTCGGGGGCGCGGGTGGCTGGGCGCGGCGCGGTATAAACAGATGATTATATTCTGCGTGAAACGCCAGGTAGTCGAACGCCGTGTTGGCGATAAGGTGTTTGTACTGGATATAGTCGTACGCCACCGAAATGTCTTCGGTAGGCAGGTCGTTAAGCGTAATCCGTGTGTGAATATCGGTTACCGAAGCATTTCTCAGTTCAATGTAATAATAGCGTTCCCATCTGCCGGTTCGATTTATTCGCCAGAAATCAATTTCAATAAACAGTCTTTCATTATTAGTGATCGCATTAATAAATAGTGGGGTGCTTTTATCAATTAATTTCTGGAAGCGAAGTCCTTCAAGATTAATCTCTTTTCCGGTACCACGCAGCGCATGGGTGAGTGAAAAGGAAAATATCTCGTCTTCATGCCCGTGTTGCCAGCGATTGCCTACCGAGGCGTAGGTGCCACACCCGGCCGAAATGTTCCCTTGTGTCTCACCTGTTATTCGCAGGTAAATAATGTCACTCATTCCATTTAGTCTTAATTATTTTATTTGATTGGCTATGTAATAAATGAAAGGCTCAATAATTGATTGGCTATTGGTGCTTTATCAGAAGTCATGAATTTTGTGTTTTGGGGGATACATACAAATAGGCAAGATAATAATGAGACGGTATATTTAATATGAATATTTACTACGCTGGTAAATGCCGGATAAGATGCGTAAGCATCGCCATCCGGCAACCACAGGCTACACCGCTTCTTCTTCTGCCACCCGAACACCCACTTTCAGCACCTGGTTTTCTTCTTTCTCCGCCACCGTCCACACCATCCCGGCAAACTCCACCTGGTCACCGACCACCGGTGTTGCACCCAGAAGATGCTCAACAAGATCCCCAAGAGACTGTTGGTTATCGCGGAACTCTTCACCGCCATCCAGGCCGTATATCAGCGCCACGTCGGCAAACTTGGCTTCGGCTTCCAGAATAAAATCACCAAAGAAGCTTTGATCTAACGCCACCGGCGGCGATTGGCTAAACATTTTGCCCAGCGATGGCAAGTCGCGTTCGCGGCCAATCACGCACAGAATATCGTTTTCTCGCAGACGGGTACTGCCGGTTGGGTGCAGCAGTACATTATCGCGGAACAGGGCAGCAATTCGGGTTTCCTGCGGCATATGCAGATCGCGGAGCGCCGCGCCCACGCACCATTTGTCGGCGCTCAACTGATACACAAACTGCTCCCAAGGATTATCCGGGTGAATATCCAGACCGACGCGGGAAATTGGCCAGCCGACCGGCGGTACCACAACCTTGGCTTTTTTCGCCGCCCAGCCAAGCGAGGTTCCCTGTAACAGCAGGGAGACCAGCACCACAAAGAAGGCCACGTTGAAGAACAGCCGCGCATTCTCAAGCCCAGCCATCATTGGGAAGACGGCGAGAATGATGGGCACCGCGCCGCGAAGTCCCACCCAACTGATGAAGGTTCGTTCGCGCAGGTTAAAGCCCCGAAACGGCAGCAGCCCGGCGAATACTGACAGTGGACGGGCGATAAAAATCATCCACATCGAAAGCAGCAGTGCCGGAATGGCGATAGGTAGCAGATCCGATGGCGTCACCAGCAGTCCCAGTACCAGGAACATGGCGATTTGCGCCAGCCACGCCAGGCCATCGAAGTTTTGCAGAATACCAAAGCGGTTGCGAATGGGCCGGTTGCCGAGCAGGAAACCGCACAGATAGACTGCCAGAATACCGCTCCCATCCAGGGTCGTGGTGACAGCGAAAATCATGATCCCGCCGCTTAATGCCAGCAGCGGGTAGAGCCCAGCGGGCAGGGCGATTCGGTTGATCATTTGCAGCAGCAGATAACCGCCGCCGAGACCGATAACAATTCCCAGCCCAAACTGTTGAATAATATGCACGAGGAACATCCAACTCAGCCCGGTTTCGTGCTGCTGGATCATCTCAATCAGGGTGATGGTCAAAAATACCGCCATCGGATCGTTACTGCCGGACTCAATTTCCAGCGTCGAACCGACACGTTCGTTCAGCCCTTTGCCGCCCAATAGCGAGAAGACGGCGGCGGCGTCGGTTGACCCCACAATTGCGCCAATCAACATGCCTTCCATAATATCTAGCTTGAAAAGCCAGGCCGCCATCATCCCTGTTAACCCGGAGGTAATCAGTACGCCGACGGTCGCCAGCGATAGCGCCGGGCCAAGTGCCACACGAAATGAACTGGCTCTGGTCCGCATACCGCCATCCAGCAGGATCACCGCCAGCGCAAGGTTACTGACCATGTAGGCGAAAGGATAGTTATCGAAAGGAATGCCACCGATGCCGTCAACACCAGCCAGCATGCCTATGGCTAAAAAGATCACCAGAATCGGAATACCGAGGCGGGAAGAAAATGAGCTTAAAAGAATACTGCAGGTTACTAATACCGAACCCAAAATAAAAAGACTAATGACTGCCGCGGCGTCCAATGTTCACGCACTCCTCGTAACGTACAAGCTAGTTACAAAACGTTACCATAATTGACGCGTAAACATTGGATTAATAAACGATGAGAATCGTTTTTTATTCGTTTAATACCGGGTGGCCGCATAGTGTCAGCGTGGAGCGTGTCGAATGATGCGTAAGCTGCGCTTTTGCCCCGAGTGGCAGGGTAACGGTGCGCTGTTCATGACCAAAATCGAGGCCGGTAATCACCGGTATTGAAAGACGAGAACGCAGGTAATCATACATTGCGGCAAGATCGTAACCAGCATCATAGTCATTGGGTTGTGCGCCGCTAAAACTACCCAGCACGATGGCACGCTGACGCGGTAAAATTCCGGCATAAAGCAGTTGCAGCAGCATTCGCTCAACGCGGAACGGATGTTCGTTAATATCTTCCAGTACCAGAATGCCGCCCTGGATCTCTGGCATCCATGGCGTGCCGATAAGCGAATTAATCATCGCCAGATTTCCGCCCCACAAGGTGCCTTCGGTTGCACAGTCAGGCCCATCACCTTCCCATTCAATGCACAAGGTTGGGTTACGCAGCGCGCGCCAGAAGTGCTCTTCGGTAAAACTATTCAGCGTGTCCGCGCCAAAGTTGCCTGCGAGCATGGGGCCGCTAAAGGTGATGACGTTGCCTTTTGCCAGTAGCCCAAACTGAATGGCGGTGAAATCGCTGTGGCCGCATATTAGCAGCGGATCGCGCTGCTGACGGGCTATAAGCGCTGACCAGTCAATGTCTTCAAGCAGACGGCTCGCGCCGTAACCGCCACGTACCGGCATCACAATCTGATTTTTACCCATCAACTGGGCCAGTCCGTTGATATCCGCCAGTCGTTCGCTCTCAGTCCCCGCAAACCGCTGGTCGCGACGCGTGATGACCTGCTGATTCGCTACCTGATGCCCGGACTTCGTTAGCCGAGTGACCCCGCATTGTGCAGCCGTCTGGTTAATGCAGTAGCCGGAAGGGGCGATGAGATGAAACGAAGACATGGCATTTCCTTGCTGATAATGAAACGGGTATCATGCCGCCTGAGCCGGTGGTTGTCATTAGCAGCAGCAAAAGTTCAGCTAAAAGGATAGATGCGTGAAATTGAGATGGTTTGCTTTTTTAATTGTATTGCTTGCAGGATGTAGCTCTAAATCGGATTACCGCAATCCGCCGTGGAATCCAGAAGTCCCGGTGAAACGCGCGATGCAGTGGATGCCTATTTCTGAAAAAGCCGGTACGGCCTGGGGGGTAAGCCCGCGGCTTATCACCGCCATTATCGCCGTTGAATCCGGGGGAAATCCGACGCTTGTCAGTAAATCTAATGCGGTAGGGTTGATGCAGCTAAAAGCCTCAACTTCCGGCCTGGATGTATATCGTCATATGGGCTGGAAAGGTCAACCGTCAACCAGCGAACTGAAAAATCCAGAGCGGAATATCTCAATGGGCGCAGCTTATCTGAGCATTCTGGAGCACGGATCGCTGGCGGGAATTAATGACCCGGAGGTGATGCAATATGCGCTGATGGTTTCCTATTCAAACGGCGCGGGTGCGTTGTTACGAACCTTCTCGTCAAATCGCAAAAAAGCGATTGAAGAGATTAACGATCTGGATGCGGATGAGTTCTTCGACCATGTAGTGAACAACCATCCTTCGCCTCAGGCACCGCGCTATATCTGGAAAGTGAAGAAAGCGATGGACGCTATGTAATCAGCGGACGTTGTTCGCCCGTTCGCGAGCCTCACGCTCCAGCGAGAAAATAATTCGCTGGAGCGAGCGCTCAAGCACCGGATTCATATGCAGAAAACGGAAGCTCAGGCGCGGGGTGACAATCGTTTCTCCCTTACTGTCCACCACTTTGCGTTCGCTGACGGCTAATAGCTGTACGTCACAGCGAAATCTTCCCCATTGCCCCATATCCAGTTCAATCTCTTTAAGCTGTATACCCGGCACCAGACTTTCTGGCGGCGACGTATCTAACAGCGCCCCCATGCCACCCAGGGACAAATCAAACAGTCGAAAACGCAGTACGCTTTTATCCGCCAGCGTGGCTTTGCCAAAATAAGCGGGATGCAGCGGTGCGGGAATACGGAAATATTCTCGACGCTGAATGCACCACACTGCGAGCGGCGTTGGCATAACAAAGGCGGGCAGACCTTGATAATTTTCGACCTGCATCTGCGGCACCGTGAACTCAATTTTTGCGCCGTTGGTTTCTGCAACCATGGCGATATTTCTCGCCGTTACTGCCGCATTGTTATCATCCTCGCGGCTGCCGAAGTCGATAATCAACCGCTGCTGACTGACCTCCAGAATACGGCTAATAAACTGTCGCGATCCCCAACTCACGCGAAGTGCAGCGTTATTGTGCTGGAGATCGCGAAGGACATTTAATACTGCTAATGGATTTTGCTTAAGAAACTGTGTGTTGTGCTCACTCACCGGGAATGGCTCCTGAATGGCAGACTCTTCAATCACTATCGGCGTCGAAAAAAAGAACTTCAGCGTCTTAGTGAAAAAACTTAACATTTCCACAGGTTTGGGCTGTTTAAAGCGCTTAAGGCAGTGCTTACGTCAAGATCCGTATTTATCCGCATAAAATATCAGCGTCTAACCAGGTATTTTAAGAACAATTACCTATACTTGAAACATTAGCGGCGCAGAATGACGGCGCTTTATATTGTTGTTAATGGAACTAAGAGGTGGGAAAAATGGGTATTATTGCCTGGATTGTTTTTGGTCTGATTGCCGGTGTTATTGCTAAATTTCTGATGCCGGGACGTGATGGGGGTGGTTTCTTTCTCACCTGTATCCTCGGGATTGTTGGTGCGGTCGTGGGCGGCTGGCTGGCGACGACGTTTGGACTCGGCGGCAGCGTGAGTGGTTTTAACCTGCACAGCTTCCTGGTCGCTGTGGTGGGTGCCATTGTGGTACTGGCGGTATTCCGTTTGATTCGCCGCGATTAAATGTTTCAGACGGCCCCGCTCGGGGCCGTTTTGCTCCCCTGAAAGTGTTAACCCCATCACATTTCTATACCCCTTCTTATTTTGGTGTTGAATTGCAAACGACAATGATAATAATTATCGTTCTCTGATTTTGTATTGAGCACAACCATAATGAAAAAGACCGCTTTTCGCGTTTGTACGCTTTCCGGGATGATTGCGTTAGCGCTTTCCGCACAGGGGTATGCCCAGGAATCCACCATGGTGGTGACTGCATCGGGTGAGGGGAGTGAATTACCGGGATGGACCAACAGCGCCACCAAATCGGCGGTGGCGGAAAGTAAAACGCCGCAGGTTATCAACACTCTCAGTCAGCACGAAATCAGCCAGCGTCACGCGACCTCAATCAATGAAGTGCTCCGCTATGCGCCAGGCGTTTCAACGGAGACGCGCGGCAGTACGAGCTATATGAGCGAATACAAAATTCGCGGCTTCACCGTCGACAACGAATTCTACAATGGTCTCCAACTGCCCTATAACGTAACCGGCAACACCAAAGCGCGTATCGATCCGCTGCTGATTGATAGCGTTGATATTCTTAAAGGGCCATCCTCCGTACTCTATGGCAATGGTTCGCCGGGTGGACTGGTGAATATTCAGGGCAAAAAGCCGCAGACCACGCCGCGCACGGAAATGGGCTTCAATACCGGTACGCGCAATCTCAAAGAAGGGTATATCGACTCCACCGGGCGCATTACTGACAGCGACTGGAGCTATCGTCTGCTGGGTAAGGCCATCGAAGGTGACGACCAGCCGCACACCACCCGCTATGAAGACTATCTGGTTGCGCCAAGCGTGACCTGGCAGCCAAGCGATAAAACGCGCTTAACGATTGATGCCCTGGCACAGAACACCCCAAGCCTGACGCCGTCGAACCCTCTGCCGCTTTCCTATTTGCGCTCGAGCTACGCCAACAAGCGCGATTTCGCGGGCGATAAATGGAGTGGTTTCAAACAGCGTCAGTGGATGGTGGGCTACAGCTTAGAGCACGAGTTCGACAGCGGCTGGGGGGTAACGCAAAAAGCGCGTTACTTTGATATTGATACCCATCAGCAAAGCATCTATTCCACCGGTAATGCGGGTAATCCGGTTTATGAACTCAACCGATTTGCCTATACCACCGATGAAGACCTGCACAGCTTTAACATTGATAACCAGGTCACCCGGACGCTGGCTCTGGGCGATTGGCAGCACCACTTGCTGGCCGGGTTCGACTATCAGAAGCTCAATTCACATTACAACTATGACTATGCTGCCAACACGCCTGGCATCGACATGCGTAACCCGAATTACGGGTTAGTGAATGAGGATTCGCTGGGGCTTTACACCGCGCAGAAAAACCGTCTTTCCTACAACCAGAAAGGCTATTACTTACAGGATCAGATGGCCTACGGTGGCCTGAATATTCTTGCCAGTCTGCGCTATGACGATTACCAGTCGGGCACCACCGATTATCTCAATAGCGATAAAAAAGAGTGGATTTCGCAAGACCGTGTCACCAAGCGTCTGGGCGCGCTGTATGCTTTTGACAACGGTTTATCGCCATTCATCAGCTACTCCGAAGGCTTCAAACCGGTATCACCCGCGCGCGGGCTGACGGCGGAACAGGTGAAACCGACGACCAGTAAGCAGGTGGAAGGCGGGGTGAAATACCTGTTGGCCGATTATGCCACCACCTTTACGGCATCGGTGTTCAACATTCGTCAGAAAAACGTGTTGAGCGCGGACCCAAGCTTTACCTATCGTCAGACCGGGGAGATTGAATCGAAAGGTGCCGAACTGTCAGCGATAAGCCGTCCAACCGACAATATCAACCTGATCGCGAACTATGCCTACACGCACGCCATTAATACGAAGGATGAAACCTATCAGGGTAAACGTCCGACGCAGGTACCAGAAAATGCGTTCAACCTGTGGGGCGACTATACCTTTGATCAGAGTCTGGCGCGTGGCCTGACCGTAGGCGCTGGGGTGCGTTATACTGGGCCAATGGAGATTTCGCCGAATAATGACGAAGGCAAATTGGGCGGAACCACGCAGTATGATATGTCGGTTTCTTACGATCTGTCTGCGGTGAACAGCAGCCTGAACGGGCTGGTGCTCAAAGCCAGTGCCCAGAACCTGACCAACAAAGAGACGTTAACCTGCTATGACAGCACCAACTGCTGGATTGGCCGCGATCGTACGGTACAGGTAGGGGCGAGTTACACCTTCTAATCGACCGGTAATACCCAATGTAGGCCGGATAAGCGCAGCGCCATCCGGCCTACGAATTGTATTGATGATCCGTTACGCCGACTCTGGGGAAACGCCAGCGTTAGCAACTGGCTTCACCACCGCCTTCATCGGAATAAACGCGACGATAATCGCCCCCAGCACCAGGAATCCGGCGACCATAAAGATCCCCGCATTAAAGCTGCCGGTTACATCCTTCATCCACCCCATCAACAAAGGCCCCAGCGCCGCGCCGGTCATGCCAGTGCCGTTTATCACCGCAATCCCCAATGCTCGGGCGCGCAGCGACATCACTCTATCCGGCGTTGTCCAGAAGATAACCATCGCCGCAAACGCACCCATCGAGGCCATCACGATGCCGGTAAATTGCAATTGCGGATTGGCGCTGGTGGCGGTCAACATCCAACCGGCGGCTGCGAACAGATACGGGAGCAGGGTATGCAGCTTGCGTTCGTTGTGGCGGTCAGAACGCTTACTCCACCAGATCATACCGATGATGGTACAGACCTGCGGAATAGCGCTCAGCAAACCAATCGTCACATTGCTGCTTTCGGTGTTAAAACTGCGCAGAATCAGCGGAGTCCAGACGCTTAACGCACTCAGCGTATTGGTCAGGCAAAAATAGGCGAGGGTGTAGAGAATAATCACCGGCGTGAACAATTCGCTCAGGATACTTTTTTGCCCCACAGACGCGCTGGCAATCACGCTTTGGGTTTGCAATGCGCTCAGTTTGTCCGCTTCCAGCATTTCGTTCAGGCAGGCTTTATCGTCATCGGTCAGCCATTTCGCGGTCGACGGACTGTCATCCAGCCAGAACCAGACCACCAACCCCAGTAACACCGACGGGAAACCTTCCAGCAAGAACAGCCACTGCCAGCCTTTCAGGTTAAGCATGCCGTCCATATTCAGAATGTAGCCGGAAGCCAGCGACCCCAGCGCCATTGTCACCGGCATGGCAATCATAAACAACGCATTGGCCCGGGCGCGATAATGCGCCGGGAACCAGTAGGTCATGTAATACAACAAGCCCGGCAGGAAGCCCGCCTCTGCAATCCCGACCAGCATTCGCAGGGCATACAGACTGTTCGGCCCGGTAGCAAACAAGGTTGCCGTGGAGGCAATCCCCCAGACTATCATCAGTATCGCAATCCAGCGCCGTGCGCCGACGATAGTCAGCATGACGTTACTCGGAATGCCACATACCACATACATCACATAAAACAGCGTAGTTGCCAGGCCAAACATGGTGCTGGTTAAGCCTAAATCTTTGCCCATCGTCAGGCCGGCAAAGCCAATATTGATACGGTCGAGGTAGGAGAAGACAAACAGCACAAATAAAAAAACGACTAATCGGCGGAAAAGTTTGTTGATGACCGCCTGTTGGCGGGGATTCAGAGGCGTTGGGGCTTGTGCCCCGGAGCGGGTCTGCTCCGTAGAAGGGCTATCGTTCATGAAAAGCTCCACATTGTGTTTATTAGTATGAGTGTCGTACAGGCTGCTAACGTATAGAAAATAGCCATCACGGCTGTCAATTTTATGTGTGAAAAATGATACGAATTTGTTATGTAACTGGCATTTGTGAATCATAATGCGATCTGCGTCGCGTAAATCAGCCAGGGTAGGGTAGATGGGGAATAACAGCGTCGGGACGGACGTTCAGACACAGGGTATAATCGAAAAATCTGTTGCATTCTGGGGTAAGGAAACGCATGCGTCATTCAAAAAACATATCGGACGATCGGTCTGACGAGACCGAGTTTCACCGTGAAGAGTTTCCGTTCTACTGGATTGTTAACGTCTACGCGCGTTACACCCAGACTGTCGAAATCGCCCTGAAAAAGATTGCCCTCGACGTCTCGCGCTTTCGCGTGCTGATGATTACTCACCAGTACGGCGAAGCCAGCATTTCGCAAATCTCTGAGTATGCGCTGGCAAAAATGCCGACCGTGACCAAAATCGTTGGCCGCCTGCGTGATGATGGCCTTGTGACAACTGCCAGCAGCGAGCGCGACGCGCGGGTCACGGTGGTGATGCTAACCGATGCCGGGAAGCAGAAAGTGGCGGAAGCGATGCCGTTAGTGGGCAAGATTTTCGACAAGGGCTTCAAGGGAATGAGCGCCAACCAGGTCGAAAAAATGAACCAGTCGCTGTCGAAAGTCCTCGATAACCTCAATGAATTATGAGGCAACCCGACACAATGACAAAATTGTGACGTGCGTAGATTTTAATCTTAACCCTCTGTAAATAAAACTCTTTTCAAACTCAGCTGTCGGGGTTGTATCCGGTGGCTGTACCCACCTCTATGCCCTGTTTTGCTTTATATTTCATCAAACTGCATTAGTAACCCTGCCAACACAAAGGTTAATGGGTTGTTATATCGCAGTAAAATTAACGTGAAATATTACTTGAATATTCATCTAAATTTGCCAGTATTGATTTAACGCTAGTCAGGACAAAAAAGCAGCATCGACTGCTTACCTGAATATGATTCATTATTTCTGGTCAAGGTGTTAATCATGCAGCCAGTTTACGAGAGCAATGGGTTTGTTGAACGGTTTACCCTCGGCGAGGGCGACCTGAGTTTTGCCGTCAAAGATACGTTGGACGTGGCGGGATACCGTACGCTGGCTGGGTGTCCGGCGCTGGTGGACACGCTGGTTGTACAGCATCACGCAACTATCGTCGAGACACTGCTGGAAAACGGCTGCGTGTTAAACGGTAAAACCACGCTTCATGAACTGGCGTTTGGCGTCACCGGGATTAATGCCTGGGGCGGCACGCCAGTGAATCCGCTTTATCCCACGTTAATTCCCGGCGGCTCCTCAAGCGGATCGGCTGCGGTTGTGGCCTCCGGCGAGGTCGATTTTTCGCTGGGCACCGATACCGGTGGATCGGTGCGTATGCCCGCCGCCTGCTGCGGTATTCTCGGGTTGAAACCCGGCTACGGCGTATTAAGCCGTCAGGGCGTGATGCCCGCCGACAGTTCGCTTGATTGCGTCGGTATCTTTGCACGTTCTGCTGACGTATTGCGTCAGGCGTTGAACCGCCTTGATGTTCCAGTTGATGCACCGCTGGACACCTTGCCAGAAATCACGTTTATCGCCGCCGCGCTGCCGGAAATAGATGCGCAGCTGCTGACGTTTCTCGCCGGTGTGGGCGTTCATCCACAGCGTGCCGAATTGTTAACCCTTACCGATGCTCATCTGGCAGGAATTACCATTATTAGCCATGAAAACTGGCTGGCGTTTAATCCACTGTTAGCGACCGGTGCCGTTTCCGCTGATGTTGCCACGCGCATACGTAGCGGTGAAATCGTCACGGCAAAAGCGCTTGATGATGCCGAACAAGTCCGTCAGCGTTTTACCGCCGATGTTGATGCGCTGCTGGCGAAAACGCCGCTGCTGGCGCTGGCAACCTTACCCGAACTGCCCCCGACGCTGGTTGAGGCTAACGATCCGCTAAGCGTGGTTAACCTGACCCGACTGGTGCGTCCGTTCAATCTCAGCGGCCACCCGGCAATAACGCTACCCGCAGGTGAGCACAGTGGCCGTCCAATAGCCCTACAGCTGGTTGCCCGCAAAGGTGCCGAAGGCTTGCTGGTGCAGGCCGCCGAGTGGCTCACGACGCGACGACGTCACTAACAACAAGCCCGCTTTTCTTGTATTCCCGATGACTCAGTGAGTCCGACTCATTGCGGCTGCACTCGCCTGACGATTGGCCGCGACCACAACCCGGAGAACGCCATGTCTGCCGTCCCTACCCGTGAAGCGCTAGATCCGCTGTTGAGTGAAGTTGCGGCCCGAAGCGAAGATTTTGAGCATCAACGTCATATTTCTGACGACATTATCAGCCGTTTTCAGCAGGTCGGCGTCTACCGCGCGCTAGTGCCGAAAATCTACGGTGGCGATGAATGTTCACCGGCGCAGTTTTGCGAGCTGATTGAACAGATTGCCACGGCGGACGGTTCCGCAGGCTGGGTCGCAAGCTTTGGCATGAGCCCGTTTTATCTCGGCGCGCTGCCCGTCGATACATTAAAAGAACTCTATCGAAATGGCCCAGACGTGGTGTTTGCGGGCGGCATTTTCCCCACCCAAAAGGCCCATCAGGCCGACGGTGGTTACCGCGTTAGCGGGCGCTGGAGTTTTGCCAGCGGCAGCATGGGCGCCTCGGTATTAGGCGTCGGGATCTTGCCAGACGGTGAGCAACCCCTGCCGCGCATGGCGGTATTGCCGCGAGCCAGCGTACAAATTGATCCGGTATGGAACACGGTCGGGCTTGCGGGAACCGGCAGCCACGATTTGCTGGTGGACGATGTTTTCGTGCCCCATGAGTGGACCTTTATTCGTGGCGGCGCGCTCAATCTGGAAGGGCCGCTGTACCGCTATCCGGTGCTGTCATTGGCGACCCAGGTGCTATCGGTAGTGGCACTCGGCGTGGCCCGTGCCGCTCTGAACGAAATCTATGCAATTGCCCATCGCCAGCAGTCGGTGACCGGCGCGCCACGTCTTGCCGACCGCCCGCAGGCGCAGATGCAAATTGCCCGCTGCGAAGCCGACCTGCGCTCCGCACGCGCCTGGTTCTACGACGCCATTGACGATGTGTGGCAGCGCTTGCTAAGCGGTGACGATCCCAGTTGCGAACAGATTAACGCTTTACGTTTGTCGTCAACCCATGTGACCCGCGTTGCCGCCGAGGTGGCACGTCAAGCGCTGGCGCTCAACGGGATGGGCGGCGTCACCATGACCAGCCCGCTACAGCGCTATGTCCGCGACACGATGGTGATTACTCAGCATGCCTTTATGGGCGATCTCTCATATCTCAACGCAGGCACCGTCTTTTTCGGCGGTAAACCGCAGCCTGGTTACCTGTGATTTTTTCATTAAGGAGCAATAAATGAACCAGCCAAAAACCTTACGCGTGCTGTTTTGTATCGGCGTGAACCAGAACTTTTTCGATGCCAGCGCGGCGGAGGCTAAACAAGTGTGGGCGGCTTTCGGTGTGATGATGAAAGGCATCGATGAAACGCCAGGTATTACCGTGATTGGCAATATGGATGACGACCAGTTGATGGTCGGTCCCTCTACCGCAGCGCCGTGGACCACTTATGTACTGGCTGACGCTCAGGCGCTGGAAAACGTCGCCGCCGTCTGCAACCTGTTCCGCACCACGCCGGTTGGCGACAGCGACAGCAAGCTGTGGAAGTACTGCAAAATCGAAGCCCGCGTTGGGCGCGAACTGATCATTCAGGGCTAACGGAGCGCGCCATGACTTCTCAGGATGCGCTGCGTCTACAGCAGCTCGAAGACCAGCAGGCCGCGCGGGTATGCATTAGTCACTATATGCATCTGTGCGACCGCCTCGATGATGACGAAACCGTGCATGCCATTGGCGCACTATTCAGCGTGGATGCCTGCTGGGAAGGTGTGGGTGAACCTTACGCCGCGCGTCTGGGACGTCATATTGGGCGTCCGGCGATTGTGTCCATGATGGCGGGATACGTGCGCAAGCCAGCCCATTTCGCCATGAATGCGCACTTTCTATGTTCCGAAGCGCTGAGTCTGAGCGCCAGCGGTGAGCTTCAGGGCCGCTGGTTGATGCTGCAAACCTCAGCCTTCAGTGCGGGCGGGGCACACCTGAATGCCGCTGAACTCAACGTCCTTTTTCGCCGCGAAGCAGGCGAGATGGTGATGCACCATTTTACCACCCGCAACCTGTTTAGCCGCCCCGTCAGCCACTGGCACGCCGAGGATGTACTCCCGGTACCGGAAAACCATCAGACCGTCGAAGACGGCCAGGAGAATGGACATGCAGTGTGATCACATCATTAATGTGAAAAATATCGATACCACGATGCCAACCGCGCCGAGCCGCGAAGAGATTGCCTCGCTGGTGCAACACGACAGGGTACACACCTCGCTGTACACCTCTGAAGAGCTGTTTACGCTCGAACTGGATCGTGTCTTCGGCAAAACCTGGGTGTGGGTAGCGCATGCCAGCGAGATCCCGGAAACCGGCAGCTTTAAAACCACCGAAATTGCCACCCAACCGGTGATTGTGGTGCGCGACCGCAAAGGTACGGTACATACGCTGCTCAACCGTTGTCGCCACCGCGCCGCCACCGTTTGCGAACATCGCAGCGGCAAAACCAACAGCTTTGTCTGCCCGTATCACGGCTGGGGTTATGCATTGGACGGCAGCCTGCGCGGCGTGCCGCACCCGGAAAGCTATGCCGACCAACTGGAGAAGGGCGCGCTGGGGCTGGTCTCGCTGCGTACTGAACAGTATGCGGGCATGATCTTCGCCACCTTCAACGAGCACATTGAACCGCTGGAAGATTTCCTTGGCGCGGCGAAAAAGTGGATGGATCTGTTTATGAAGCAGGGCGCGGGCTACCCGATAAAAACCGGCCCGGCACACCGTTTCCGCTTCCCCGGCAACTGGAAAATCCAGCTTGAGAACACCACCGACGGCTATCACTTCCCGGTGGTACACCGCTCGTTTTTAAGCTCGGTCGATAAGCAGACCGAAGAGATGCTCAACTTTGTCGACGGTAGCGGTTATGTCGAAGACCTCGGTAACGGCCACAGCGTGATGGTGATGATCCCGGAACTGGTGGATCTGGAGGCCAATCTTGACGCGCCTATCCCGGAGCGTTTCAGCGAGCTGGCGGACGCGTTGCGCGCCGATCACGACGAAGAGAAGGTGCGTCGTATTGTGCGCGCCGTTGGCGGTTCCGGCTTTAACCTCAATATTTTCCCCAACATCGCCTGCTCGATGGCGTTCTTCCGCGTCCTGCAACCGCTGTCGGTTAACGAAACCGAAATTCACCACGCGGTGATCACCATGGACGGTGGCCCGGAAATCGCTAATCAGGCGCGTTTACGCCTGCATGAGCACTTCCAGGGGCCGATGGGCTTCGGTACGCCGGACGATTCAGAAGCGTGGGAGCGCGTACAGCGCGGGGCCACGGCCGGAGATGATCTGTGGATCATGCTCAATCGAGGCCTGGCCGGTGAATACCGTACCGACGATGGCCTGCGCAGCGACGTCAGCGCCGAAACCGGCATGCGTGCGGCTTATCAGCAGTGGAAAAAACTGATGACGGAGATGGAATAAATGACCAACGCAGAATCAGTACTGTTTAACGCGATTGCGGTTATCAACCTTGAAGGCGATCTCCTCGACCAGGGCGAGTTTGATGCCTGGCTTAATCTCTGGCAGCACGACGGCCTGTATGTGGTGCCAATCGACCCGCAGGAAACCGACTTTAAAAACACGCTTAACTACGCCTGCGACGACCATGAGATGCGCGCAAAACGGGTGAAACGTCTTTACAGCGGTGAATCCATTTCCACCACGCCACGCGCCAGAACCCTGCGCACGCTTTCGCGCTTTCGCCTGCTGGAATCGGGAGATACCGAGGTGGTGGTGCGTGGCGCGCAGTCATTGTGGGAACACCGTAAAGGCCACAGCCGTCACTACGCTGCCGACATTACCTGGCACCTGCAACCGCAGGAGAGCGGCTGGCGAATCACGCAGAAAGTGATCCGTCTGGTTAACAGCGACGATGTGCTGCACAGCATCGGCTACATCCTTTAAGGAGTCGTTCATGACGCAAACCGTATTAGTTACCGGCGCGGCATCTGGGCTTGGGAATGTGATTGCCACGCATCTGCTGGCACAAGGTTTCCAGGTTGTCTTAACCGATGTGGATGCCGCCCGTGCGCAAGCCGCCGCCGCGCATTTTGATAACGAGCGTGTACTGGCATTGGGGCTGGATATTCGTCAGCCGGAAGATTTTGACCGCGCATTGACCGCCACCCTTGAACGTTTCGGCAGTTTACAGGTGCTGGTAAACAACGCCGCGCTGACGTTAGCAACGCCGGTGATGGACATCAACGTTGAGGAGTTTGACCGGGTCATTTCCACCAACCTGCGTGGCACCTTTGTCGGCTGTCAGACGATGGGGCGCTATTTTGCCCGCCGTGGCTACGGTCGCATTATCAACCTGGCCTCGCTGGCAGGACAAAACGGTGGGACCGCGTCCGGCGCGCACTATGCGGCGTCAAAGGGCGGCATCCTGACGCTGACCAAAGTCTTCGCTCGCGAGCTGGCAAAATCCGGCGTCACGGTGAATGCCATCGCACCGGGGCCAATGGATTTGCCCACCGTTCATGCACTGGTCCCGGAAGAGAAGATGGCCGGCCTGCTGCAAATGATCCCCGTAGGCCAACTCGGCGAGGCGGAATTCGTCGCCCACGCGGTGGCGCTGCTGGCCTCTCAACAGGCGTCGTTTGTCACCGGGGCAACCTGGGACATCAACGGCGGGCTGTTTATGCGTTAAGGGGGGGCGAAATGCTGACACTCAAAATAACGCGTCGCGAATTGCAGGGCGATGTGGTGCTGCTGACGCTGGAACATCCTGACGGACTTACATTGCCGGTCTTTAGCGCCGGGGCGCATATCGATCTCCATTTGCCGGGCGACCTGATCCGTCCGTATTCCCTGTGCAGCGACCCGCACGAACGTCATCACTATCAGCTAGGTGTGTTGAAGGATAGCCAATCGAAAGGCGGATCGCTGGCGGCCCATGCGCTGCATGAAGGTGACGTGATTCAGGCTAGCGAGCCGCGCAATCTGTTTACGCTTGCACAACAGGGCAGCCATAGCCTGCTGATTGGCGGCGGTATCGGCATCACGCCGATGCTGGCGATGGCGGCAGAACTGCACAGCGCCGGGCGTTCGTTCACTCTGCATTACTGCGCACGAAGCCGCCACCAGGCGGCATTTATGCCGCAGCTTGAAGTCTGCGCCTATGAGCCGCAGGTGCATCTGCACTTTAGCGATGAACAGCGAATCAACCTTGATGCGGTGCTGTGCGATGTCCCGAACGGTACGCACGTTTATACCTGCGGCCCGGCACGGCTGATGGATGCGGTTAGCGAACGGGCAAAGGCCCATGGTTATTCGCCGGAACAGATCCACCAGGAGTGCTTTAGCGCCGAAGTTGAAACCCGCGGCCAACCGTTTGAAGTGGTGGCGGCTGCCAGCGGCATCACCGTACAGGTCGCCGCCAACCAGACCATCGTGGAAGCGCTGGCGTTGGCGGGTCTGAAGGTCTGTGTCTCTTGTAAACAGGGGATTTGCGGTAGCTGCCTGACCAATGTGCTGGAAGGTGAGCCAGACCATCGTGACCACTATCTGACCGACGAAGAGAAGGCCGATGGCGATCAGATCTTGCTGTGTTGTTCCCGGGCAAAAAGCGCCCGTCTGATTATCGATCTTTGAGGAATCTTTTATGACTCTGCAAACCGAATTTCGTAACGCGATGGCGCAACTGGGTAGCGCGGTATCCGTCATTACCACCGACGGTCCGGCGGGCAAGTTTGGCTTTACCGCCTCCGCTGTCTGTAGCGTGACTGACCAGCCGCCAACCCTATTGGTGTGTATGAACCGTAACTCGTTCGCCCATGCGCACTTTAAGCAAAACGGTGCGCTGTGCGTCAACGTGCTCTCCAGCGATCACCAGGCGTTATCTGGCGTATTTGCTAATGCCAGTCTGCGGTCAGAAGAGCGTTTTTGCCACGACCGCTGGCAGGTATTAACCAGCGGCGCGCCGGTACTTAGCTCGTCAGTGGCCAGCTTCGACTGCTTGATTAGCGACTGTCATGAAGTCGGCAGCCACTCCGTTTTTTACTGCCGGGTGCAGGCCATTCGCATCAGCGAGCAGCCGCGCGGATTGGTCTATTTCAACCGTGGCTACCATGCAGTAGGTCATGAAGCCTAACGATAAGAAGAGGACTGCCGGATGAGCAATGTCGTTTCACAAACCGCCGTCACATCCCGCGAACCCCGCCAGGATGCGCAGCAAATGCGCAAGCTGGTGATAGCCTCCGTGCTGGGTAATGCGCTGGAGTGGTATGACTTTTTCCTCTATGGCACCGCCGCCGCGCTGGTATTTGGTCCGCTGTTTTTCCCGGTCGGCGGTGACCCGCTACAGGGCACATTACTGGCGTTTTCCGGCTTTGCGGTCGGGTTTCTGGCGCGTCCATTGGGCGGCATTGTGTTTGGTCATATTGGCGATCGTTACAGCCGCAAAATGACGCTGATTATGACCCTGACACTTATGGGGGCCACCACCTTTGTGATTGGCCTGCTGCCGACCTATGCGCAGATTGGCCTTTGGGCCCCGGTTTCTCTGATTACGTTACGGTTTTTACAAGGTGTCGCCTCCGGCGGTGAGTGGGGCGGCGGCGTGTTAATGCTCAGTGAAAACGCGCCCGCGTCGCGTCGTGGCTTTTACACCGCATGGAGCCAGATGGGCGTTTCCGGTGGTTTCGTATTATCGGCTTTCGCTTTCTATCTGGTACAGCAGTTGCCAGAAAGTGACTTTCTCAGCTGGGGCTGGCGCGTGCCGTTTTTACTGAGCATCGTCATCTTCCTGGTGGGCGTCTATATCCGTAAAAATATCCGTGAAAGCAAAGCGTTTACTCAGACGAAACCGGAAGACAAGCACGAAGCCATTCCGCTGCTGGTACTGGTTCGTGAACACCCGAAAGCGTTGATGCAGGCCATTGCGCTGCGCCTGCCAGAAAACGGCGCGTCGTATATCTTCTTCACCTTCTCGGTGGTGTACGCCAAACATATCGGCATTGGCACCGGGGAGATCATTAGCGCGGTGACGCTGGCGATGCTGATTGAGTTCTTCTCGATTCTCTTCTGGGGCGCGCTGTCCGACCGCATTGGCTTAAAGCCGGTGTACTACATCGGTGTGATTGGCCTGTTGGTGATGGCATTCCCGTTCTTCTGGCTACTCTCTACCGGCCAATACGGCTTCATTATGCTGGCGATGTTCCTCGGGCTGCCGGTGTGTCATGGCGCGATGATCGGCACCCAGCCGTGCATCATGAGCGATCTTTTTCCGGTACGCGTGCGCTACTCCGGACTGGCGTTGGGACATGAAGTCGGCTCAATTTTCTCCGGCGGCCTCGGGCCAATGCTGGCGGTGGCGCTACTGATGGCGTTTGACGCCTCGTGGCCGGTGTCACTGTTGCTTATGGTCTACGCGCTGCTGGCGTGGATTGCGCTACGTAGCCTGCCGTCAACCCAATCAAAACCGATAAAAGCAGGAGCGACAGATGTTAACGATTGAATCACTGGCCTGTTGGCTGGTGGATATTCCCACCGTACGCCCGCACAAGCTGTCGATGGCAACGATGGGCTGCCAGACCCTGATGATTGTGCGTATGCAGTGCGCTGAGGGCGTCGTGGGTTGGGGCGAGGGTACCACCATCGGCGGCCTCAGCTACGGCGCGGAAAGCCCGGAGGCCATGAAGTTAGCGATTGAAACCTATTTGTCGCCGCTGTTGTGCGGGCAGACCTTCACCGGCGTTGCGGCGCTTGCCGAGACGATGAGTGCCAGCGTGAAGGGCAATACCTTTGCGAAATCTGCGCTGGAAACGGCGTTTCTGGATGCGCAGGGCAAACGACTGGGGCTGCCGGTTAGCTCCCTGTTGGGTGGTGCAATTGCGACGCGGCTACCCGTGCTGTGGACGCTGGCAAGCGGTGATACCGATAACGATATCGACGAAGGGAAACGTCTGCTGGCGGAAGGCCGCCACGATACCTTCAAACTGAAAATTGGTGCCCGATCGCTGGAAACCGATATTTGCCATGCGCTGGCCATTAAAGCGGCGCTGGGCGAATCGGTCAGCGTGCGCGTTGACGTGAATCAGGCGTGGGATTTCACCACCGCCGTTAAAGGAATGAGCGCACTTCAGGATGGCGGCATTGATCTTATTGAACAGCCAATCCCGTTATGGGACCGGCAGGGGCTTATCGCCCTCAGCCAGCGTTTCAACGTGCCGATTCTCGCCGATGAAGCGGTCGCCACCAGTCATGACGGTTATGCGCTGGCAAGCGGCGGTTTTAGCGGTGCGTATGCGCTGAAGATAGCCAAAGCGGGTGGCCCGGCGCAGGCACTAAAACTGGCGCACGTTGCCCAGGCGGCAGGCGTGGCGCTGTATGGCGGCACCATGCTGGAGGGCACGCTAGGGACGGTGGCATCGCTGCATGCCTGGTCAACGATCAAAATGCAGTGGGGCACCGAAATGTTCGGCCCGCTGCTGTTAAAAGACGACATCGTGGTGACGCCGCTTAGCTTTAACCAGGGGCAAGTTTCTCTGCCGCAAGGGTCGGGGCTGGGCATTGAGATCGACTGCGATAAATTGCGTTTCTACGCCAGAAAATAGAGGACATCTGCATGCTGTTTAAAGTTGAAATGACAGTCAATATCCCGGCGTCACTGCCCAAAGAACAAGCCGATGCCATTAAAGCCGAAGAAAAAGCCTATTCACAACGCCTCCAGCGAGAAGGCAAATGGCTGCATATCTGGCGCGTGGCGGGGCTGTATGCCAACGTCAGCATTTTTGATGTCGCCGATAATCAGGAGCTGCACGACATTTTAACCGCGCTGCCGCTGTATCCGTTTATGGCGATTTCAGTACAGCCGCTGTGCCGACATCCCTCATCAGTGAACTCATAACAATAAACCTTACCCTACAAAAAAGAGGAATATGCAATGTCAGTGAATCCAACCAAACAGACCGAACTGGAATCGTTATTGGCGATCAGCAGTGGCTTAAATTCCGAGCTGGGCAACGATCGTTTCAAAGCGATTATGCATCAGGTGTTGAGCGATCTGTGCCAGACCATTAAGAAATTTGATATCAGCGATGAAGAGTTCTGGCTGGCGGTGAATTACTTAAACGAACTGGGCGAGCGCAAAGAATCTGCGCTACTGGCGGCGGGTCTGGGGCTTGAACATTATCTGGATATGCGCGCCGATGAAAAAGAGGCTGCTGCTGGCAATGACGTCGGGACGCCGCGCACAATTGAAGGGCCGCTGTACGTGGCGGGTGCACCGCTGAGTCAGCAGTATGCGCGGATGGATGATGGCCAAGAACCGGGTGAGCCGATGTGGTTGCATGGGCAAGTGACGGATATGCAAGGCAACCCGGTCGCCGGGGCGATTGTTGATATCTGGCACGCCAATACTCTCGGGGGATACTCCTTCTTTGATCAATCACAAAGTGAATACCATCTGCGCCGTCGTATTGAAACCGGTGTTGACGGGCGTTACGCGGCGCGCAGCATTGTGCCGTGCGGCTACGGCTGCCCGCCGGATGGCCCAACGCAGAAACTGCTGACCGCATTAGGCCGCCACGGTAATCGCCCGGCGCACGTGCATTTCTTTGTGTCAGCGCCAGGTTATAAGCATCTGACCACGCAAATTAACCTCAACGGTGATGCCTACCTGTGGGACGATTTCGCCTTTGCCACCCGCGAAGAGTTGATTGCTGACCCGATTAAAGTTACCGACGATGCGCTTTCGCAGGAACGTAAAATTAATCAGCCGCATACCGAGGTGGGTTTTAACTTTACGCTGGTGGATTCTGCGCAAACCGAGGAAGAGACGCGCATTAAACGCGCCCGCGTGATGGAATAAACGATTGCACGTATAACCCCGGGGGCGGCGTAAACGCCTTGCCCGGGCTACGATGCGGTGTATTAGGTTACGATAAAGCGTTGTGGGTAGCCCGGCCAAGCGCAGCGCCGCCGGGAATTCTACTTACTTCGCCGCTAGCGCCTGTTTAATCCAATCGTCAAACGTTGCCTGATGCGCATGGATCCAGCCATCAACATGCTGCTGAATATTCTCGGCGCTGGACTCACCTTTGTGCATCAACTGGTTTTGCGCGTTAACATCGGCCAGCGGTAATTTCGCGACGGCAAACAGCTTCGCCGCCGCCGGATTTTTCGCGGCCCACTCTTTATTGGCGACGATATACTCGTTGTTCACTGCAAAACCGTAGTTTTTCCCGTTAGGTAATTCTGTATTGAGATCTTTAAGCGACCCCGGATTCGCCGAGAACGGCACCGTTAACCACACCACGTCTTTACCCGGTTTTAATTCATCACTGACCCAATACGGCGTCCAGGTCCAATACAGCACCGGTTTACCAGCCTTAAAACGTGTGAGGGTATCGGCAATAATCGCCGAATAATTCCCCTGATTTTGAGTTACCGTATTACTCAGCTCATAAGCCTTAATTTGGGTATCAATGACCGAACCGCACACCCAGCCTGGATTACATCCTGCGAGGTCAGCCTTACCATCGCCGTTGGCATCAAAGAGTTTGGCAATCTTAGGATCTTTGAGCTGTGAAATATCCGTAATGTGATATTTGTCGGCGGTTTTTTTGTCGATTAAATAACCTTGCGCGGCCCCGCTGATATAAGTCCCCTGACGGTAGAATTTCTTATCACCGCCGCTGGCGCTGTACATATCCTGTTGTAGCGGCATCCAGTTAACCGCCATATAGGTGGCATCACCAGCGGCGATGGCCGTATAGGCAACGTTGTACTCAACCTCTTCAATAGGCGCCACATCGTAGCCGAGCTGCTTCAGCGCCCGGTTGATAATCTCGGTCTGAAAGGTTTCTTCCGGTAGGGGACTCTGCACAGGGTGAACGGTTATACCTTTGCCAGGCAGGTCGGCCGCAAAAATCGCGGGTGAGGTCAGTATTGCCGCCAGTGTGATGGCGTTTATCGTCGGTGTTTGCATAGTAGTAACCTTATTATTTAGGGTATAAAGCCAGAGGTGGCAGGTTATTTTCGCGGTGATAAAAGGGTAAGCAGAAACGTTGCGGCGAATAATCACCTGAGTATTAGTGGTGATACTTTACCCTAGCATACTGAGATTTGATGGCAATCCTAAATATTTCCTGACAAGCTTTTTAGTATTATTTACATGCTAGGGTTATTCTTAATTTTTCGTGATTTAAAGCGGCTGAGAAAAGGGGAATACGAAGAATGTCGGATGTCAGCGATGCGGGAGCATCGGTATAGTGGAGGCGGTCTCGTTTTATTTCATATAACAACGAAACTGACGTAAATGGAGCATCAGCAATATCGCGGGTGTCAACAAGTCTCACAGGATGTGGGGTCAGAATATGAAAACAGTACGAATTATGTGTCTCGCGGCTATCGGCCTGATGTTTACCACAGTAGCTCAGGCGAAAAATCAGTCAAACTCAGGGACGATCCATTTTGTCGGTGAGATTGTTGAAGGCAGTTGTGGCACCACATTACAGCGTTCGCAAATCCAACTGTCTTGTTATCGGCAGGGAACGGTAAGCACTCAGCATGTTGCTGTTAATCCAAATAACCATGATTATTCGCTGAAAAATATTGCCACGGTCAGTCAGCGTTCATTGCCAGGGCACCCAGAGTTACAGGAAGTCACCATTAGCTATCTGTAAATTCAATGGCAGAACATGAAATTAATCAGACAGTCACCTTGCAGACTGTCTGATTTATCATTGTGATCAGAGCGCAAGCCAGCGCTGTGCCGCGTCTTTCATCTCTTTCTCAAGTTCGCTACCGCGCGTGGCAAATACTCGCCCAAGTGGGAACCCGCTTTTTTCCAGTAAATAAGCCAGTGCAGCATATTCACGTGGATATTTTGCAACCGTCGCCGGGTCTATCTCCACAATACCCTGAGGGAATGTGAAGGTGCCCATATCGTAAACGCTTTGACGATGAAATAGCTTCCACTGACCATTTCTCTTTTCGGCCAGATCGTAAAAACGGTTATGACATTCGCAGCCCAGATTCAGTTTTATGTTCTCGGCAATAATAATGGCATTGGTTTCCAGCAGCGCTTTATTTCCCGCGCTATTAAAGGTGACGCGGGGTGAAGCGATAAGGTGTTTGGTGCGCAAATCGGATGCGCCCATGCGCATCGAACCGTCGACAAAATCACTGGCCAGCCCCTCAAACCAGGTAATTTCAATCGTCCCGTCCGGATGGAATAAATTACGTAACTGATCCCATTCCCCTAGGTCGCGATGGATCCAGCCGTTCATCAGGTCGTTTAACTGTTGGCGGTCATTGTCGGTGGTATGCATTGTCGGATCTCCTGTTGAGTGAACGAGGTGTAGTTTGGTCGCCATTAGCGGTAAACTCAAATATATTGAATTTACTGAACAATCAATTTTAATGATTGATAGGAGAAGCTATGGAACTCCGTCATCTGCGTTATTTCCTTGCCGTGGCCGAAGAAGGGCATTTTGGTCGGGCTGCGAAGCGTCTTAATATTGTACAGCCCGCGCTGAGTATGCAGATTAAAGCGCTGGAAGAAGAGCTTGGCGGGGCGCTTTTTACCCGTACCAGCCGACGTGTTGAACTCACTGATGCCGGGCGGCTGATGCAGGCTGAAGCGCAACGCACGCTGGCGCAGGCAGATCATGCACAGTTAGCTGTGGCCCGCGCGATGCGTGGCGAAACGGGGCGGGTGCGAGTGGGATTCGCCGGTAACGCGATCTTCAGCGGTAAATTGATTGCCGATCTACGCCGATTTCATCAAACCTACCCGGACGCCGAGCTGGTTATTTCAGAGGTGGCACCGCAGCAGCAACTGGCGGCCATCGCCACAGGACAACTGGATATTGGCTACATGCCAGCGACCAGCAAAACCGATGCGCCGGGAATAGTGGCGCAGTCGTTGGGGCAATGGGGCATTTTGGTAGCGCTACACGATCAACATCCACTGACCGTACACACCAGCATCACGATTGATATGTTGGCCGCGCAGCCGTTGATTCTGTATGAAGCACATGACGATCAGGAGCAGCTATTCCTGACATTGAGCCACAAGCTGGGCGCGGATCTTCAGGTGGCGCACCGTTCGGGCAGTACGCTTAGCGTCCTGGCTATTGCCGCGACCGGGTTGGGCGTGGCACTGGTGCCCGTGCCGCTGCGGCAGGTGACGATCCCGGGACTGGTCTATCGTCGTCTGGATGATGCGGATTTGAATGCTAATCTGATGCTAGTAAGCCGCGCGCAAGAACCCAACGCGGCGGCAGCGGCCTATTTGGCACTGTCCTCCCAGCCGTCTGCGTAAATTCCGTTACGCTTCTTGCGATGAGAGGCTGACGTCTCGCAGCGTTCCCGGTGAATGCCCGACCACACGTTTAAATGCCCGGCTAAAGGCGGCAACCGAGCCATAACCTAAGCGCAGCGCGACGGTTTCAATCGCCTGTTGCTCCTGGCCTATGTACTGCATTGCCAGCCGCATTCGCAGTTCGCCTAAGTATTTTGCCGGTGTCGTTCCGGTGGCAGAAAGAAAGCGCTCGGCAAAGACCGATCGCGACGTTCCGGCTTCTTTGGCAAGGTCGGCGACGCTCCAGTTTACGCCGGGCTGTTCGTGCATGGCATAAATCGCTCGGCTAAGGCGAGGGTCGCGGAGTACCTGAATCCAGCCAGTTCCTTTACCGCAGCCATTTTCCACCCAGCCGCGCACGATCAGTGCCGCCACCACATCAGCCAGCCGAGCGAGGATCCCGGCAAAACCTACCTGACGACTCAACGACTCTCGCTCCATCGCCGCCAGCAGTGGTTGTATTTCCGGGCGCGCGGACATGAGGCTACTGACCATCATCACCTCCGGCATCGCTTTGACCAGAGGCTGCATCCCACCTAAATCAAAATTCATACATCCGGTAAAGATGACCACATTTTCACTGTCTGGACAGCCCTGGCAGTGAATATCCTGCACCTGATTGCAGATAGGCTCGCTGGGAAAATCGGTTATTGGCGTGACCACTGCCGATTCATCTGAAAGCAGGGCATGCGCCTCGCCGTGGGGGATGAAGACCGCATCACCGGCATTCAGGCTAAACCGTGCGCCGCTTTGCATCCGCAAAATAGCAGGCCCCCGGCTGACAAAATGAAACTGGGCTTTGCCGGGCACATCACCGAATGACACCCCGAACGGGGCGCTGGCTTCAAACCGCCGATAGTTCACGCCGGAAAGACGCATTCCACGGAGCAGTTCGCTGATCATATCGGGGGGATTGAGGGCCATTGGCTTAACTCCGGACGAATTATCAAAAAATGAAGATTATCCATCATAGATCGTCCAGCCAGAACTTTCTATGCTTTGCGACGTATATCACATTTTTATAACTGGAGAGTCACAGATGAATTCGAATGCCGCAACAAGTGGGTCATTGGCGCCCGCAAAACCGGCCTGGAAAGCCGTCTGGTCACTGGCTCTGGGGGTTTTTGGCCTGATTACCGCTGAGTTTTTACCGGCAAGTCTTCTGACGCCGATGGCACAAAGCCTCGGCATCAGTGAAGGACTGGCCGGACAGACGGTCACGGCGACCGCGTTAGTGGCCTTGGTGACCGGGCTACTTATTACCTCAGCCACCAAAAGTATTGACCGCCGCTGGGTGTTGATGTTCTTTACGCTGCTGCAAATTATTTCCAGCCTGCTGGTCGCTTTTGCGCCTTCGCTGCATGTGTTACTGGCTGGGCGCTTACTGCTTGGGGTCGCTATCGGTGGGTTCTGGGCGATGTCGACTGCGACTGCGATACGCCTGGTCCCTGCACGCGACGTACCGAAAGCGCTCTCCATTATCTTCGCTGGCGTGTCGATAGCCACCGTGGTGGCGGCGCCGTTGGGCAGTTATCTCGGGAGTCTGATTGGCTGGCGTAATGTCTTTATTTTGTGCGTGGTGCCTGGGGTGCTGGCATTGCTGTGGCAATTGTGGGTTTTACCGTCGATGCGTCCGGAAAACAGTGGCAGCCTGAGCACGCTGTTTCGGGTGCTGCGTCGGCCAGGAATGGTCGGTGGCCTGCTGGCGACGATTTTTATTTTCAGCGGTCATTTCGCCTTCTTTACCTATCTTCGTCCTTTCCTGGAAACGGTAGGGCAGGCCAGTGTAGAAACCGTTTCACTGATCCTGTTGGGATTCGGTGTGGCGAACTTTATCGGCACCTCGATTGCAGGACATCTGCTGGCGCGGAATCTGCGATTAACGCTGGCATTAGTTCCGTTTGCGATGGGCGTGCTGGCGCTGCTGATGGTTGCCTTTGGTCATCTGGCGTTGGTCGATGGCCTATTGGTCACGCTATGGGGATTTGCCTTCGGTCTGGTACCGGTAGGCTGGTCGACCTGGCTTGCGACCACGGTATCCGATGAGGCGGAAAGTGCGGGCGGATTGCTGGTGGCGTCTATTCAACTGGCGATAAGCGCCGGTGCGGCAGGCGGAGGTGTGGTCTTTGATATGAACGGTGCCAGCGGCGTCTTTACCGCCAGTGGAGTATTACTGGTGGTGGCGATGGGGGTGGTCTTTGCCGGGGTCCGGGTGAAACCGGTCGTGGCAGAGTAAGGACAGGCCCGGTGCTCACCGGGCCGGATATTCAGGCCAACAAGTAGCTCAGCCCGGTAAAAGCCACCATCCCTGCGAGGACGGTAGCAAACAGACTGCGGCTTAAGATTCCAACCAGCGTGGCGATAGCGGCGGCGAGCAGTGAAATACTGACCCCGCTGGTCGTCATTGCCGGTTTTCCTAATAGTTCGGCGGTGATGATGGCCGCCATAATGGCTGCGGGAATAAAACTCAGCCACTGTTGTACGGACGGCGGCATACGGAATCTTGACAGTAAAAGCACCGGTACCACGCGCATTAATGCCGTGACCAGCGCCGAAGCAATGATAGCCAGCAGAATATTGCGTTCCATACTATTGCTCCTGCTTAAAGAAGAAACGCAGCCCTAGCGTGGCAAGGCTTGCGGAGACGGAGGCGGCAACAATGACGATAACGCTGGTATCGGCGTGTCCAGACATCGACAGTGTGATAACAACTGCGGCGGCAATACTGAATGATTCCAACAGCTTGCGACGACTGGCAAACCACAGCATCAACACCAGCCCGATAAACATCGATACCAGGCTAAAGCTCAGCCCTTCCATCAGCGCCGGAGGGAGAGCCGACGCCAGCCCCGCGCCAATGACGCAAGCCAGGATCCAGTTCAACCACGCGGCAACGTTTAGGCCAAACATCCACGCGAACGAGACTTTACTTTGAGGGCTGCCATGCTGTACTGCCACGCCAAAGGTTTCATCGGTCAGTAGCAGTCCGCTGACGATTTTCTGCCATGTGGTCTGCTCGCGAAAGTAGACGCTCATGGCTGAACTCATTAGCAGGTAGCGCAGATTCACCAGCAGTACGCTCAGCACCACCGACGCGACTTCCGCGCCCGCAGCCCACAACGAGTAGAATAAGAACTGCGCGGAACCGGCATACAGCAGGGTTGCGAGCAGGGCGGTTTGAAGGGTGGTGAACCCGGCGAGCGTCCCGATAGCGCCAGCGGCAAAACCGATGCTCCAGTAACCGGGAATGGTTGGCAGGCAGGCCATTATTCCGCCGCGAAATTGTGCTGTGGCCGCATTGCGTGGTGAGGCCGCTGTGTCTGTTAACATCCATCTATCCTGTTATTTGTTTCACAGGATAATAACTTTTGGTGGGCGGCGCTGGAATAAAAAAATGCGTATCGACGATGCTTAGGATTTTCTGATGGCGCGGTGCGAACAAAACGGTCACCTCCTGACTTAGGGTGACAATTTTTGGCTGATGCTGTTAATTTCGCCTTTGTCATCAATCAATGAGAAATCTATCTGATTTTCTTTATTCCTCACGGAGATTGGCATTTCGACAAGGGCAAAGTGATTCTCTGAGAACGGTTTTATCATTAAGTCGAGATCGGCGGTTGCCTTGTATCCTCGCTGGTCTGAAATAACATGGATATCTTTATAGGACAAAAAATAACCCGTGTTATTGCGACAGACTAAGAAAAGGGTTTTGTCATGCCGGACTGAACATGACAAAGATTGTCCCGCCTTACTGACATCACCGTTGAGAGATTTTGGTCGGTAAATAACTTTCATCTGCGTTTTCATCGACATCAACAGGAATTGTTCCTGACTTAATGTCTCTTTGACTGCGGGAACTTCATAGATATTGATCCAGTAAAGACTCTCCCTATCTGCCGGTAGCGGTTTACCGTTGTAAATCACTTTGACTGACTTTATTTCATCAGCTCGTAAGTTAAAAATAGGCGGAATAAGGAGAAACGGCGCTTCGTCGCTCTGCTTGAAGTTATTTATCTCACCGGAATCGACCCACAGCTGGACAAAGGACGGGTAGTGATTAACGTTCATGATATTCAAACTTTGCGTCACGTCGCCTTCCGGGAAGATTACTCTGGTTTTATCAACCAGCATCCCGGCATAACCGTTGAGTGTCACCAGCAGTAAACTGAAAAGCGTAAGTTTAATCATCATTGAACCCTTACCCAAACATAGGCCTTAGCGCTGACTTTCCCAGCGGTGACAGTTTGTCCTGGTAGCTTTTTCAATGTCGCGGTGAGGACGGTGTTATAGCTGGTGTATCCGCTGGCCAGGCTGCCCGATGAGGATGCGCCGTTCAGCACGGAATACCAGCCAACATCATTCCCACTTGGACAGGCCAGTGATGTGCAGACTCCCCAGCCTAAAAAATTCATCGTTGTACCGGTTGCCGCGTTACCAAGCGCGATGCCGACGCCGGTGGCGATAGTGGCATCTGTGCCATAGCCGTCGGAAAGCAGATAGCTGACACCGCCGGATGCGTTGACTAATCCCAGCTTATTTGCCGCTAAATAGCTCTCGTAAGGAACCTGGAGCCCAAGTGCCGTCCCCCCCGATGAAACCCCCGAGACGGCGGAATTATCGCACTCAATCGACACGGTGAAATTGGATTGCGAAACGCCACCATTTTCAAGTGATTGAATGCTGATGGTCGGTAATAACACTAAAGGCGTGACATTCCGCGCCACACAGGTGGCGGTATGCGTCAGCGTAGATACCGGGGGTGTCCCCATGCCCATGGCTATCCAGCGTCCGGTGCCCCAGGTGGAATAGTTATCCGCTGAGTCAGAGCCTATCGTGTCGGTGGCAATGCCGGGGCCTTTAAAGGTGACGTAACCATTCGGTTGAATACAGCTATAGCTTGAGGTCCCTGTGGCGGAGGCCATACCGGCATAAGGATTGCTGGCGCTATAGGCACCACAATAGTAACTTTTTCCGGCGCCGGGTAATGTGCTGATTCTGATCAGGTCGGCGCGTATGGCGCTAAAATCTTTCACCCGTATCTGAATCTTATTGCCGACCGTCGCATATTGGGTGATAGGGTACTGCTGCCAATAGCGGGTAATAGGGAGACCTGAGTTAATATGCGTCAGCTTGATGCCGACATAGGGAAAATAGGTGGCGTAGTAATTCGGATTGCCGTCCGTTGCGCCCAGGTCGTAATACCCTCCGACGCGATCGTCGCCATTGGTGGCAAAGACTTCATAAATATTCCCCGCATCGGCGGCATCACATTCATATAATACCAGGTCACCGGCACCGCTGCTGCTGTATCGTGTTGCTGTTGTAATACTAAAAACCGTACTGGCTAAAGGTGTTCCTGGCGGCTGTAAATAGGCACTGGTGATATTGACGTTGCCAAGCCCGATACCGACTCCACAGCTATCGCACCCGGCATCAATAGAGGATTTACGGGTACATGTTGCCTGAGCATGTGTTATCGATAAAAAGAGGATTACGAAGATCCCGAAGAAGAAGTAGGGTCTTTTATACGTCATTATTTGCATTCTCCACGCGTCTTGATAATAGCGGCGTTTTCTTCTGGTTCAGAAATGGCGTAATGCAGAGTACAAGAGTTATTGCCTCCCCATTTTACGGTCAAATTATCGCTAAGCTTGTCGTTACGGACCCACGCCTGATTATTCTGGCCAACGGTGCCAACAGGATTATTTTGTTTGTTGTAAACCGTTGCGCCGATAGGAAGGTCCTCGACATAACCGATGTTGATTAGCATTGGATAGCCATGCAGCACGCTGAATTTCACCCGCACCATCGCTCCAGCAAGCGGGGCGATGCGCTGACTGCCTGAAACAATTTCAGCATTTGAATTAATATTCGCTGAATCCAACGCAATATTATTGTACTGATAAGGGGCAACGGACGGGCTTAAGGCAAATCCAAATCTGTCGACCGTCGTATTCTGGCTGCCAGAAACTTTTGCGCCGCTTGCGCCTTTCGCTTCAATTAAGGCGAAGGTTTCGCCTAAATAAGGCCCGGCGGTAATACCGTCTTTGTGGACGACAATCGCCCCCTGCAACCCAGCGGATCCCTGAGAATAACTTTTCGCATGCGACAATGTTCCCTGCAATGAGCCGATACTGGTTGAGGTCTGCAGCGTTCCCCCGACCGCGTTACTGTGCGTGTAATCCCGTGAATAGGTCAGGCCATAACTCATCGGCTGCTCAGTCTCTGTGACGCCTGATAAGGTTGATTGCAGCGATGAACCCAAACCATTTTGCTGGGTGTAGGTACTGCTCAATGTATGCTGGCGACTCGCCCCAAATGGGATAGAAATAGACACCGAGCTTAAGGTTTGCTGATTGGCGGTGTAATAGTTATTGATGTAGTTGTCATAGCCGATGCCGCCATTAATGGCGTTGCTTGACGCTTCGCTGTATCGGGTACGCGCTACCGAGGCATTCACCGTGACGCCATTAGAAAATTGCTTACTGTAGCCGAACTGATATTGCCGATCGCTATTTCGGCCATCCCTGTATTCCTGAGATGACCCGGAAAGCCAGATGCTGCCCAGCAGTTCAAGATCCTGCGTTACCGAGACTTCAAATCGGGAAGATTGGTTTAGCGTCGTTGATACCCAGCTCTGTTCATTATCCTCTTTCCATGCTTTGCGTATTCCGAGCACATCAGAGAGATCACGGTATCCCGAAGTTGAATAACGGTAGCCCGCGATGGCAATAGTGGTGTTGGTTGGCACAATTCTTTTACTGTAACTTGCATGGAACATCCATCCGGTCTGATCTCCATCAGGTAAGCTGGCCTGAGAAAAGGTGGAGTCGAGGCCAAAAGCCCCAAATGAAGATGAATAAACGGTGCCGATAACGCCGGACAAATAGCCCTGCGCAAACCGACTTGCCATATTGGCGGTAATATTATTGCTAATCCCGTATTGGGCGGTTAATTCAGCGAATGTGTCATCGTCACCGACATAACGTGACTGCCCGAGGATCGTAGAGTATTTAAACATTCCCTGGCGAACGGATTCCGGGCCTGCGGCATAGGGAACCGTAAAGCTGTTTGAGGTACCATCGGCCTCTTTTATAACCACTGCGAGATCGCCGGAGTAGGAGACCGGGTACAGATCGTTAATCTCAAACGCGCCAGGCGGGACGGTGCTTTCATAAATGATAGCCTGACCCTGGCTTACCGTCACCTTGGCGTTACTCTTCGCCACTCCTCGGATAATCGGGGCGTATCCTTGTTGTGATTGTGGCAGCATGCGATCGTCTGAACTCAGGGCAATCCCACGGAATGCGATTCCCGAAAATAGATTGGTGGTTGAATAGCTATCGCCAACGATTAAAGTACTTTTAATAGGCACGATTGCTTTTTGCACATAAGCGCGATTGGTTGACCAAATAGTGCGCCCCGGATTGCTGTGCGACCACGAACCTTGCTGGTGTAACTGCCAGGTGCCAAAGTTGATGGCATTATTGAGCCCGACCCACGAGGAAGAGTAATCACTGGCCCCTGAGCTATTAAAGCGGGAGTAATACTGGTTAACGCTATAGTTGGAGAGAAACATTGTCTCTCCGGGGGTGAGATCTTCGGGATCAACGTAGCCCCGGGGAAGGGTTTTAAGTTCGGTTTCGGGCAAGCTGATATCAACGACCATTGTTCGCATATCCGTCGTCAAGCCTGCTTTGGGGAGATAATCCTGTAGCGTTGCGCAAGTATCGACAGCGCTTTGTTGTATCGGCTCTTTTAAGGGTAACTGCGAGATCTGGCGTATAGAAAAACAAGGCAATGTGTCATTGCCCTTGGCCCGGAAAATAACATTATCATGAAATAAGAATACGCCGTTAAGCTGCACATCCATAGAATAGGTGCCGGGCTTAACTTTATCATTTGCTAAATAGTTAATAATATCATCTACGGGAAGGCCACTCCCTTTCAGGAGGGTAGTATCGAAAACATAGTCATTATCATTGATGTCAGAATTATTCGTATCAGCATTAGCTATAAATGATAGTGGATACGATAAAATAATCAACACAGCTTGTTTTGACATGCTTTTCATCGATGCTAATCACTTTTCTTTAAGTGTTTGCTTTTGCACAACACCATAGTCATTGATAAAACTAATACTAACTTCTGGTTTAGCCCCTGAATTGACGCAGGCAGTTTGCAACGTATATTGTGACAACGGTGCAATCATTTTCATTGCCGTATTTTTAGGCGGCGAGTTCAGCGCGGTGGTGAGCCCAATACTATTTAAATAGTAGGGTGAGCGGTTATCGATAACCAAATTGCAGCCGGTTGTGTCTCGTGTTACGGAGTAATGAATGTAATCAAACATTTTATCGTAAGAAATTGACAGATTCGTCGGCCGCAAGAAGATCTTGACCACGCTGTTAACGATAAGAACCAATTTATTTTTATCACGATCGCCGGCAATAACAGACGGCACTTGAGTAAAATGCAGATAATAGATTTGTTCTTTATCTAGTTTTAGTTTGCTATTAGTGTAAAGCAGATTAATGATCTGGTCCTGCTTCCCTTGCATTTTGAAAATGCCCGGAGAAACAGCAAAGGGAATATTTTCATTGGCAATGGGTTGCTTGTCGTCTGAGGCAGAGGCCCATACCTGAACAATGTATGGAAAATTATCATTGTTGGTAAATTTAATGTTTCTCTGCGCCTCTGATGCGTCATAAATGACGCGATTACTTTGCATCACGACGCTCGCCGCAGCGGGCAAACTCATCGCGCAGATAAAGAGGATTGAAATGAGAGTCCTGAGGAACATCTTAGCCTTCTTGTCAGGCACATATTGCTATGTGCCCGTAGGTTTATTGGTAAGCGATAGAATATTGCGCTGATGCGATAACAGAACCGGCAGTAACGCTGGCTGTTTCTGCATAGTATCGAGCGGTCAGGTCTTGTGAGGCCGTGGTGTCGCTAGAGGCTTTAGTAAATGACGCGGTTTGAACCGTTGAACCATTGACAAAGGTCAGTGGCGTCGAGCCATCGCTATCCAGCACCTGGATGGACACGCCTGTTGCAGTGCCGCCGGTGTTGCCTAAGTTTCCGCCAGACGTGATATTGTTGCCGGCGAATACCGTTTTGATTGTCGCTGCCGAAGTTGAGTTACATCCTGTTACATTGACGGTAAACTTGGTTGATCCAGCCGTTGACTGAGCGGTTGCAAGGTTGGTGGTTGACACTGCAGGAAGCAATACAACGGGTGTCGTTGGGTTCCCGTTAATATTTACCGAGCAGGTTTGCGAGTTAACTTCACCACGAAACTGTACAGTATTGCTGGAAGCCGCCAATGCTGAGCTTGAGATAAAAGCGAGTGAAAGAATCAGGAATTTTGTTTGCATAATATTTCCTAGGTAGGAGCTGCGTTTTTTACAGCAAGTGGTGTTATGTGAATCTTGAATTTTGTCTTTTATAGATTGTATCAACCTACAAATTTGGTTGTTGTTACCTGGTTTTTTATTTTTCAATGATGATGTTCGCGCTCTCCTTTTATATCCCCAATCAGATCAATTCCATATGTTCAATTATTGACGGCGATGCTCAAAACCTGCGCGATTTATGATAAGTCTAACTTCTCGAGAACTTTAATTTTTTCATTTTTTTCACATAAAATCAGATTCGTCCCAAAACAATCTGCATAAAACACATTCTTTGGGAAAAATCCTAAAACATATGAATGCGACTATAAAGTTTGTTATTTTTGGTTTGTTGCTCATAATGGTTAAATGTTATACCAATAAATACAATTACTTAGAGATGGTTATGGCTTATTGGTGATGATTTTTTATGTAGCGAGGTTGAACAAGTCAGGTTATTGATTGGAAACTTAACGTTGCCAGAGAAGCAATATCCATCAAAAAACTTGTCAGACACTTCCCGTTTGCTTTGTTTAATTACGGTTTCAATGCCGTTTTTTATTATTGCGCATTAATGTTATTTAATTTTGGCAGCATTTAAAGGTTATTAAATTTTTGTTTATTAATTTAAATAAGCAAGATGTGTGCCGTTATTTTTTATAAAATAACCCAAGAAATATCGACTGTACCTTGCGTAGAAACTTTTTAAACACCCGAGAACAATGAGAAATGTACGGTTTAAAACGGCTGCTCTCATGATTTTTCATAATTATGAAAGTACTGTTTTCAATACGACTGAGCCGAGTGGAGTTGATTCTCAGAGAATGAATGAGGCAAGGATGTATTCTAAAGATGTAAGTTATTTCCAGTATAGATGTATCGACTATATTTTGTCGCCGTGTTCTATGACCACAAATGGTCTTCTTGCCATGTTAGATGAAGAAAATAATGTAGAGGTGTTAGATGTCGAAAATCAAGAGAACATCCAGAATGTTAGGATTGGGGAGGATGAGCGCGTTGTGGTTTATGTTCCTAATGATCCTTATTGGATGTTATCCACCCTACGGTATTTAATTACACTGTTTAATAACTCAAGCCATATGTTCTGGGTTCTGATCATTAGCCGTATCCCGGCATCATGGCTCTGGAAGGTTATAAAATCTCAAGTGGCTAAAAACAAACTAGAGCACTCGGCCATTTATATTGCACCATCAGATCTTCCATGTGAAAAATTGTCCGAACTCTTGCTGCCGGGCAGAATGTATTGTCCGTATCTTAAGCAGGTAGCTGCGACAGAGGGTTTCTTCCTTGGGAAACATGAAAGCAGGCAGTTCGCAAGTAAGAAAGACGGGCTGTCTAAAAAGGAAATGCAGGTGTTGGTCGACTCTTTTTATGGCTGTGACATTACAGCACAAGCTGCTTCTTTGGGCGTCAGTAAAAAGACACTTTATAACCAGCGGCTTTCTGGGATTAAGAAAGTTGCGTCAGTGGTACCATTTTTGCTTTCAAGTGCCCGTGATAAAACTGACATGGCGACAGGAGAGATGACTATGTTGAATAAACTTTCCGCATTTGAGAGGGAGTTTGCACATGCTTTGTACAGTAATGAACTGTTTGTCGTATTCCAGGCTGTGACTAAAGATACTCATCAATTGGAAGGGTTTGAGATATTAATCAGGTGGTATAGTAAAGGCCAGGTATTAAAACCTGATGAATTCCTGCCAAGGCTACATTCGCCCTATGTGTGGATCATACTGACGGCATTTCTTATTCAAAAGGCGGTCAGTTACATCAATTTGTATGAAGGCAGGTATTTCTTCTCTATTAATATCGAATCTACGACGGTTGATAATGAGGGGCTTGTCAGAATGCTGGAGACAGCAAAAAAGCAGTTGCACTCACTGGCGTGGGCTAAAAAGTTCGTGCTAGAGATCAACGAGCGTAACGATCTTTACCACAACGAGCAATCGATACAAAATCTGGCTCATTTGCAGGAGCATGGATTTAGCATTGTGCTTGATGATTGCTACTCAACCAATAGCGTCATTTTTCCGGTGAGAAAATTCCAGTTTGACGGTTACAAGCTGGATATGAGCGTGGTTGATCTGTTGAGCCGGGATGAAGAGGCACTGGCGTTGGTGAAAAGTCTGTCCTATTACTGCGCGCTGACAAACCGCTACTGTATTGCTGAAGGTGTTGATAGCGTCGAGAAAACGACGATACTAAGTGAATCAGGTATTACGTTTTACCAAGGGAACTATATTTCGGAACCGATTCGAGGGGATGATTTACAGGATTTCATTGACGGTTTTTCAGTATAAATGCGTCAGCATAATTCCGGGAATATCTAGTCGTGATAGTAGAATGAGAGATAAAAATCCACGCCCGGTGCGTGGATTTTGTCTAGCCCATTATTCAAGGGGCAGGGGTGTTTTGATAAATTTTATCGACAGTTAAATCAACGATGGCGTATTTGTAGCGCCGCGGGCAGGTAGCGTTGTAACGTCTCAGGCGTATTACCGTCGATAAGCTGGTTAATCAGATCATAACAGTGCCATGCCAGTTGGCGGTTGTCCTGCTGCACGGTATCAATCCGAAGTGACAACGAGTCATAGAGATAATGATCGTCAAAGCTTGCAAGATGAATATCACAATCCAGCAAATGGTGCTGGCTCATATAGCGCAGCACACCTTCCAGCAGCCCGCAGGCCGCCGTAAACACCGCTTTGGGCGGACGCCCGAGGCGGGCACAGAGGGCGGCGAACATCTCATAGCCTGAGCTGGGATGGTAGTTGCCGTTGATCACCCATTCTGGGCGTAGTTCAACGCCAGCTTGGGCCAAACCCTGAGTGAATCCCGTCAGACGGTCACGTGACGGCGATAGCCGCGGTTGACCGCCTAAAAACCAGAATTCATCGCTGTGCTGGGGGGCAATACGGGAAATCAACTCCGCCGTGGGAGTGATGGAATCGGTCATCACTAGCGGCAAACTACTTTCATTGGGGCAGCGGTCAAACAACACCACCGGCAACTGCTCACTGAGCTTCAGATAGTCGGCATCGTTATGCATGCAGGAGGCGACGATAAGCCCATCGACCTGACGGGCAATCATATTATTGACCACCACACTTTCTTGACCGGGGTTTTCGTCGGTACAGGAGATTAGCAGTTGCACACCCGCTTCACGGCACAGCATCTCAAGCTCATGGGAAAAGACCGCAAAACCATAGTTAGTGATTTCCGGCACCACTAAGCCAATGGTGTGGCTCCGGTTATCACCCAGTGAGCGGGCATGAATGCTTGGCTGATAGTGCTGCTCGCGGGCAATTGCCTGCACACGATCGCGCGTATCCTGCGCCACGCGCAGTTCTTTGCCACGCCCGCTTAACACCAGACTGGCGGTCGCTTTAGAAACGCCCGCCAGTTCGGCGATATCTTTAATGGTAACGCGTTTGGTTTTCATCACGACGCCATGAGCTTGAGATCAAAGCGCTTATTCTACCATGCATGTGCGCAGGGGCCAGTAACAGAATGCATACGGTTTGCTGCCCGTGAAAACAAGCTGTGCGGGAGAGGTTGGGAAGTAGCGGCTGCTCATCACCCCTTCACCTTCGTTAATGAAAATTTCCACGCTCGATTGGTCAATAAAAATCTGCAGCGAGCGAACCTTACCGTGCCAGTAACGAGAGTGCATTTCATCGCGGGCAAGGCTGCGACGCGACAGGCGGATACCCCGAGTATCGCGCTCAAGCGTCAACGCGCCGCCGAAATTGATGCTTAACGCGTCGTCGCTTGCAGTCTCAAAGCTGATTTCCATCGGTGCTAGCGGCAGGGCATTTCCCTGCCAGCCGTGCGCTTTGCCGCGAAGGGCGGTCAGCTCGCGCAGCGGGCGCTGATAGAGCTTGCCGTCGACCCACTCCAGCTCGCGCAGGCAGGTCATCTGATGGATCCAACCGTTAGCCAGAGTTGGCTGAAGCATCTCTTCGCCGTCCGGTACGCCCATCCAGCCAACCAGCAGGCGGCGGCCATCGCTGGTTTGCATAGTTTGCGGGGCATAAAATTCAAAACCCGCGTCCAGTTCATGGAGTTTACTGTGTTTGAACGCGGCGCGACCGTAGTCGAAATCACCCGCCATCCACACCGCCGGATAGGTGTTGAGAAAGCGCGTTTCCTCGCGGGGGATGCCCTGCGGGCAGCAAATCAGAATATGCTGGTCGCCGAGTGGGAACAGATCCGGGCACTCCCACATATAGCCTGCGTCGTGCAGGTCATTGATGCCGTAACCGGCGATTTCGCCTTCGCTCGTCCACTGGTGGAGGTCTGCCGAGCTGAACAGCAGCACTTTGCCGCGTTTCTCGATATCCTGCGCCCCCAGCACCATGTACCAGCGGCCTTCATGCTGCCAGACTTTTGGGTCGCGGACGTGGCCGGTGTAGCCCTCCGGTAGCGGCAACACCGGGCCGAGCTTGGTGAAAGTGCCATCGGCGTTTTCCGTCGCCAGACACTGCCATGCGGTGCGGCTGCCATCATCAAATTTGACGTTTCCGGTGTAGCACAGCGTTAGCGTGCCGTCGTTATCTACAGCACTTCCGGAGTAGCAACCGTTGCGGTCGTACTCTTCGTCTGGCATCAGGGCGGTGGGTTCATGCTGCCAGTGCAGCAGATCGGCTGAACTCCAGTGCGCCCAGCACTTGAACTTATGATCGCAGGCGAGCGGGTTCCACTGATAAAACAGATGATAGCGACCGGCAAATTCAACAAAACCGTTGGGGTCGTTCATCAGCCCGGTTACCGGTGCGTGGTGCCAGTGCGGATAGTGCCTATCAGCCAGCGCGCGTGGCTGGCCCTGCATAACGGCCTGCAAAATTGCAGGCAGGCGTGATGGAAGTGACATTATTCAGCGTCCGTATTGTATTTCAAAACCAGGGAGACGACGAAAGCGACGCCAAAAGCGATGACCATCCCGATAATATAGTTCAGCAGCGAGCTAGCCTGCACGATAGCCATACCGGGGATCGCCGTCAGTCCTACCGCCGTCATATAGACGTGCACTGATACCACCCATGCGCCGCCTGCCGCGCCACCGATAAGTGCGGCGATAAACGGTTTCACAAAGCGTAAGTTGATACCAAAAATCGCCGCCTCAGTAATCCCCAACATCGCAGAAAACGCTGAGGGCAGAGTAATGGCTTTGATTTTGGCATCTTTGGTTTTAAACCACACCGCCAGACAAGCACCGCCCTGGGCGACGTTGGCCATGGCCCAAATTGGCAGCAGGAAGTTAACGCCGATGGAAGGATTGCCCAGCAGCCCGGCTTCGATAGCATGGAAACTGTGGTGAATCCCGGTAATCACGATAACCGAGTAGAGACCGCCAAACAGCAGTCCGGCCAGCCAACCGGCGTGGGTAATCAAAGTGCTAAGGATAAACGAAATACCGTCGCCAAGGGCGCGACCGGCTGGTCCGATAATCAGCAGGGCGATAAAACCGGAAATAATCACCGTCAGGAATGGCGTGAGGATCAGATCCAGTGCATCAGGGATCGCGCGACGCAGCTGTTTCTCCACGATGCTCATAAACCACACTGCCAGCAGCACCGGGAATACCGTGCCCTGGTAGCCTATCATCGCGACCTCAAGGCCGAAGAAGTTCATGCTGTGGAAACCGGCCGCCACGCCCCAGGCGTTGGTCAGCGCCGGGTGGGTCAGAATGCCGCCAAGCGTCGCGCCAAGGTAAGGGTTACCGCCAAACTCGCGGGCGGCGGTAAAGCCAATCAGGATCGGCAGGATAATAAATGCCGCCGAGCTGCACATATCCAGAATGATGTAGATGGCGTTGCTCGGGTCGACCCAGCCGTAGGTTTTGACCATTCCTAGCAGGCCCATTAACAGACCGGAGGCGACGATCGCCGGGATAATTGGCACGAAGATATTCGACAACAGACGGGCAATACGCTGGAAAGGGTTGAGCTTTTTCGCCGCGATGTCGGCGGCTTCCGATTTGCTGGATTCACCAATACCGGCCACCTGAATAAATGCGGCGTAGACTTTATTGACCACCCCGGTGCCGAAAATAATCTGCATCTGCCCGGCGTTACGGAAACAACCTTTCACCCCGTCGATTTTGCCGATGGCCTGCTGGTCGGCCAGCGAATCGTCGACTAATACCAGACGCAAGCGCGTGGCGCAGTGTGCAGCACTGGCGATGTTTTCTTTGCCTCCCAAAAGCGGAAGTAGCGCGCGGGAAATCTGTTCAAAATCCATAATACCCTCTGAATACGTCGTTATTAGCGTGTTTTATTCCCGTCGTGACGGGCGCAGTTTCTGCGTTGTTATTGTGTCCGGGGCTTGTCACCCCGGAGGTGTCTGTCGTCAGGTGTTAGCTATCAGAACCAGGTTTCCATCTGAATGCCAAAATTCCACTCGCCACCGGCGTTGAAACCGCTACTGCCGAAAGCGTCGTCACTGGCGTAGTTATCCAGTTTTTTGCTCCAGTCCATCCAGGTGGCGAACAGGCGTATCTCGGGACGGTTGAAGAAATCACCGATGTCACCGACTTTAAATGTCGGCGCAAAGGTGAGTTTATAGAAACTGCCGTTCACCGCGTTGCGATCTTTATAACCTTCGGGATGCAGATCCATGTACTGGTAGCTGCCTTCATAGGCGAGGGCGAAGTTCTGGGTGATCTCCTGAATCAAACGCATGTTGAAAGTGACCCACTCATAGCTATCGCCTTTGACGTAGCGGTCTTTACTGCTCTGCGCCAGTACCGCCGGGGCGAGATGCCAGCGTTCGCTAAGCGGCGTGGTGCCATAACTGGCAAAACGCCAGGTATTGGCGTTTGAAAGCAATGCGCCGTCGGAACCGATGCCTTTAACTTCCGCGCCCAGGCCGTGACCATAGAGCAGGGCGGTTTTGCTGCTACCTTCGCGCAGGCCGTAGAAACTGTCATTCTGTAGGCCAACCAGAGCATGAACGCCGTTATTGGCAGCATCGGTCTGAATGGTATCGCCGTTGGCATCTTTACGATCGTCGTTATCTTTTGCCCGCAGGCCGCTGACCATTACCTGTACCGGGCCGATAAAGTTATTCATGCTCAGGATGTAGTTCTGCACATTGTTATCAATGTCCTCCAGATCGCCGAAATTACGCCCATAAAGGGAGAAGTTGCTGCGAATGCTGTCATTCCACTTCACGTCATAAATACCGCCACCGGTTCCCGCGAGGAACAGCACGTCGGAATCGAGCCAGTGAATATCAAAGTTGTCGCGATCAAAGCGTTTACCGGCCCACAGGGTAGAGTCTTTAAAAGCGCCTTCGAAGCTCGGTAAGCTGCCAAGTTCAACAAACGCCTGACGGATATTGAGATCGCTGGAGTCGGCTGACCAGTCGTTATAGGTTTTTTGACCATCAGCGAGCATTGCTTTGAAGCGGGTGGTAGCGCCGTTATCAAGCGTCTGTTTATGTTCAAAGTTAAGCTCAACGTAGGTATCGGCCTCGTTACCTAAGCGACCAATGGCGCCGCCGGTTTCCCCCGCTGGCGTCAGGTAGGGGCCGCTTTTGCTACTGGACGCGGCATCGTTCATCAATAGCCCAGAACGGGCGTAACCGTGGAATTCAAAGCCGCTTTTGTCGTCGGCCTTCTTCTCTAGTTTGGCGGTACGCTGGGAGACTTCCTGCGTGCTCTCCTGATTTTGCTGTTGTTGCGCGGTGAGCTGCTGGACTTTCTTCTCAGCCGACTCGGCGCGGTTCACTGCAGTTTGTGCTCGGTTTTCCGCATCTTGTAAGCGTTTTTCCATTGCGATTAAACGGGCTTCAATGGCGCTGAGATCTGTTTGCGCGTGGGCTGAAGCCGCGCCGGTTAGCAACGCGATAAGAACCGCGAGTGTGCTTTTTCTATACATACTGGTCGCATCCCAAAGATAAAAGTGAAGTAAGTGTTTTTTTGCTAAACCGGTTTAGTCGCTATGTTAAGCACGATTGTTAATATTCAGAAATATAATTTGCTAAACCGGTTTAATAATTGTGATGGATGCAACAAAGTGGGCCACGAAGCGCGGCCCGAAGGGATCAAAACTGGCGATTAAGATCGTGCTGCCAGGGAAGTGCGGTCATCGCCCCTTTGGCTGTAGTGGCTAATGCGCCGCAAGTTTGCGCCAGGGCAATGATGGGTTCTAAAGTGCTAATATCGCTCGGCATCCCTTGCGCTGCGAGGCTTGCAAGCAGGCCAGCAACAAACGCATCTCCTGCTCCAGTCGTATCCACGCTCACGACAGGTTTGGCGTTGAAGTGGATGAACTGTTGCTGGAACGCGGCGAGTACGCCCGCTTTACCTTGAGTCACGAGCAGGAGTTCAGGTTGATATCGCTCGACGACGTTGGCGATCCCCTGTGTTAAATCATCACTTCCGCTAATGAAAACCAGTTCCTCTTCGGATAATTTCACCACGTCGGCAAGATGTAGCGCACGATCAAGGCACGTACGCAACAACGCCTGGTCCTGCCAAAGGTCAGCGCGGATATTGGGATCAAAGCTCACCCGACCGCCCGCACGTTTGATGTTCTCCATCGCGGCGAAAGTGGTGGTACGGCTTGGTTCAGCACTGAGCGCAATGGAACAAACGTGCAGCCACTGGTGGGCGGCGAATTCCGGTAGATCTTCCGCCGCCAGGAACAGGTCGGCGCTGGGGCGTACCATAAAGGTGAAGGTTCGCTCACCCTGAGAGTCCAGATCCACAACCACGGTAGAAGTGCGGTGCTGGCCGTCGAGCCGCATATGACTAACGTCCACCTGCTCTTGTTGCAGGGTTTTGCGCATAAAGCGGCCGAAAGGATCGTCACCTACGCGGCCAATAAAGCCGCTGCTACCGCCAAGACGAGCGATACCCACCGCCACGTTTGCTGGTGCGCCACCGGGGCATTGTAGCAGGCGGCCTTCACTGTCAGGAAGCAGGTCAATGACCGCGTCTCCCAGAACCCATACTTTTGCATTCATGCTGATGTTTCTCCATAGCTAAACTAAATTAAACCGGTTTAGCGCATTAAAGCACAGCGAGAAACTAAGTAAAACGTGGGGCGACGAAAAAGCTCGGTAAGTTTGTGGGTTTAATTGCTCCGCTCTATACATAGAAGCTTCCGCGTCCGGATAGTGTCAGCGGACCTGAGGTGCCCGCAGGAAGATTAAGTTGCTCAGCCTTAACGGCACTTGATAGTCGTGTTATTGACGATATGAGGGTCAACAGAAGGTTGCGAGCAATACGGTGTCCTGAGTGTATTTTCATTCTGATATCCTTTATCTGTGCCGTTGCGGCGTTTATGTTTATGAATTAAGTAGATTATCCTGCTAGTGCCGGGTTTAGCATTATGCCCCCGGTTTGGGGGCCAAAATGAAGGTTCTACTGTAACTGTCAGAAGTATTCCTGATAGCAGCAGGTACAGTTAATGGTTCACTGACTCCGGGATAACATAAGAATTATCACTCCCCGCCAGATGCTGTTTTTCCAGGTACTGCTGCGTCATCGTTGCTATCTGGGCATTATTTTTATCGGCAAAAATGAAGTGCGTATTTCCATGAATACCCATGGATGGCAGGTCAATTAGCGTTGCATGACCGCCATGTCTGTTCACGGTATCGACGAACTGTTGCGCACGGGTCTTAATAACCCGCCACAGTTCAACACCAAAGACAGGACTGGGTTTATCTGTAATATTGTCACCAAAGTAAATGACGATCGGCATGCGGGTCAGATTTTTAAAACGTGCATCCGAAACGACCTGAGGGGCTGTACCTGAAGCCACAAAGGAAATTTTTGTCGGAACGTCCGGTGGGAGGTCACTTTCAGGGAATGCGTATGCCCCTGGTTCGAATGCCACAACGGCCTTCACCAGTTCCGGGACCTGCATAGCGGTTTCCCAGCCATACTGCCCGCTTTGCGAATGTGTCATCAGAATACCTGGGCCAATCTTCTTAAAGAGGTCGGCGACGGCCTGGCCCTGGAAATGTCTTTCCCCTGCATCCGGGAAAGGTTCCGGGCCGGTATTCGGGGTTTGCCAGCGCATAAACTGCTCTAACGAATAGGGGCCCTGTGGAAACGCAGTATTTTTAAATGCCTGTGGTTTTCCTGGCGGAACCCAGGTGCCCAGGCGGAAAGTATTCCATGCCATGGATTCTTTATTATCGGTTGGAATTTGCGAACTGCTGTCAGCCACATCAGTTCGACCCGCCCGACCACGACGGGGCTGATCGATGATAAATACAGGCCATCCAGCCCGGGTAAAGATTTGCCAGAAACCATCCCGTCCGTCGGGCGTTGACTCCCAGGATTTACCCGACTGTCCACCACCGTGCCACATTACGATTGGCAGGGAATGACTGTGTTCAGGGATGAAATATTGTGCATAACCATGATCGCCATGAAACGTTTCTCCATCACTGGCGGTTTTGACAGAGCCGGCAAACATGAAACTGCCCATATCGGAGAGCTGAATCGGGCTTTTTGTTTCGCCGGCAGCATTCGCACTGACGCTGGCCATGCTGACACTCAGCAGGGCTACACCACAGGCGACAGCCTTCAGAGCTGGTTTGAAAAAAATCATTGAATTACCTTTCGGGTCACGGTTGAGTTAGAGACTGCTTGGGACTATGCAGTCTTATTAAGCAGATCAGGTATTAAATTTGACAGAGCTAATCCAGCGAATATGCTCTGGATCATCGTGATCGATGAAGCAACTCTTGCCGGTATCAATTTTTTCTATCATTGCAGTATCTTCTTCAGAAAGGCTGAACGAGAACACATCCAGATTCTGCCGGATACGTTCAGGGGTTACTGATTTTGGGATCACGCTGATATTGCGCTGGATAAGCCAGCGGAGAACCACCTGAGCAACGCTCTTACCGTATTTAGTGGCGATCTGGCTGAGAACCGGGTGGGTGAAAAGCCCATTTTTACCCTCGGCAAAGGGGGCCCAGGCGATGGTCTGAATACCCAGATCGCTGAAGAATTTCACCTTCTCAGGTTGTTGATAATAAGGATTCACTTCAACCTGATTAATCATGGGTTCGATTTTATTGAACACCATGAGATCGGTAATACGTGCCGGGGAAAAATTGCTGACGCCGATGGCCCGGACGGCTTTTTCTTCGTACAGCTTTTCCATAGCCCGCCATGAACCATGTACGTCTGAATAGGGTTGATGGATAAGGAATGCGTCGAGGTAGTCCAGTTGAAGCCGTTTCAGAGAACGTTCAAACGCCTGGCGTGCCGGCTCAAATCCCGCATCCTGGATCCAGAGTTTGGTCGTAACAAAAATCTCGCTGCGGGGGACGCCGCTGCGCTTGATAGCGCGCCCAACGGATCCCTCATTTTCATATGCGGCAGCCGTATCGATCATTCGGTAACCCGCCTGTAAAGCCTGAACGACAGCTTCTTCGCACTGCTCCGGGTCAGGGATCTGGTAGACCCCAAATCCAACCAGGGGCATATTAATGCCATTACTTAGCGTTACTGTATTCATATACGTCTCCTTATCAGACCTGCTATTCATTGCTACAAATTGGTCATTTCTGCGTGAGTTTCCCCATCAACAGGATGAAAGGGTCTGCAGAATGAAACCGCATTCTTGTTTTGCTATTTTACGGACGGTCATTTAGTTTATTAATAACGCAAAGTCGCTATTACTTATGTGAGAGTCTAAATGGATCCGCTGTCAGACGTTTTACAGCTGCTATCTGCCCGGAGTTACATTACGAGCGGGCAAATAGCGGGAGCATGCTGGTCAATGCGTTATCCGGGGTTTTCCGGAATGAAATTTATCGCTCTGAGAAAAGGGCAGCTGTGGTTCAGGCTTGAAGAGGAAGATGTCTGGACGGAACTGTTCCCTGGTGATGCGATAATATTGACGCGCTTTGCTCCGTTTATAATGGCTTCTGATCCAACGTTGATACCGGTTCATTCAGAACAGGTTCCCTATCAAATGCGTGATGGCATTGCCGACTATGGCGGCGGTGATAGCATCATCCTAGCCGGGAAAATGGATGTTGATCAGGCCGCTGCAGGGAAATTGCTCAATGTATTGCCGATTGTCATACCGATTAAAACCGGCTCCGATGCCTCATCAACCCTCAGTTGGTTAATGGAGCGGATTCACGACGAAAAGATGTCATTGCGCCCGGGTGCTTCGCTTGCCGGAAATCACCTCATGCAACTCGTTATGATTGAGGGAATACGAAGTTGGATTTTATCTGAAGAATCAGCCCTTAAGGGTTGGATGGGCGCACTGCGGGATGCACGAATTCTGAGTGCGTTAGCGGCGATACACACGGAGCCAGAAAAAAACTGGCAGTTAGCTGAGCTTGCCGGAATTGCAGGCATGTCCCGGGCAAGTTTTGCCCGCAAGTTCAACGAATCAACAGGCACAACCCCGCTGAGTTATCTGACCCACTGGCGCATGCAGATTGCGAGTAGGGCGCTGAGGCTTAGTAGCGAGCCGGTTAAACAAATAGCATTCAGATTAGGATATGCAGCGGAAAGCACTTTTAGCACGGTATTCAAACGCGTATACGGGGTATCGCCTAAGGCGCACAGAATGCAATACCAGGAAGGGCCGGTTTATCCGCTTGGACCCTATCGATTCAATGTTCAGTGACTCCCAACCAAATCTGCTTTTGATACTTTCGATAAGGTAAACGAGACTATCAGTTATTAAAAATCTCATTTCACAGAGGTACTCTTATCCCGGCGATACAATGACTTTCTCCGGGGCGTGCAGTGCTGCTGAATTATCTGGAGGAGCATTGTGATATTTCTGCTCATGATTCAGATGAGCAACACTTTGAAATGAGTTCTCTATGACCAGTACTATAAACACCCGGAAACGGCTCTTTACCTTTGCGTCGTGCCTCGGGATCATCCTTGTACAGCTCGATGTCAGCATTGTGAATGTGGGTTTGCATTCACTTAAAGAAGCATACAATGCCGCGGTCTCTGACCTTGAATGGGTCATCAATGCTTATGCGCTCGTGTTTGCTGCGCTAATGCTTAGCTCAGGCACGGTTGTGGATAAGCTTGGCTCTAAAAAAACCTTTATCACCGGGGTAGTCATATTCATCTTCGCCTCGGTTTTTTGTGCTCTGGCGCCTTCAATTTACTGGCTGGATGTAATGCGCGCGATTCAGGGAGTTGGTGCAGCGCTGTTGTTGCCAAGTTCTCTGACGTTACTACGTCAGTATTTTTCCGATCCAAAAGAACGTACTTCTGCGATTGCCTGGTGGGCATCATCCGGCGCACTTGCGCTTGTTGCCGGACCTGTTCTTGGCGGGGCCCTCATCAAATACCTTGGATGGAAAAGTATCTTTTTAATCAATTTCCCACTGGGATTAATCAGTACTGCCATCATTTGCTGGCTGGCAAAAGCAGGAGAAATATCGCCTAAAAAGATTAACTATTCGAGCCAGTTCCTGATTGTTTCCGGACTGGCGTTATTTACCTTCACGCTTACTGAAGCTGGCCAGTTTGGCTGGGCAAGCCCTGTCATCATTACGACGCTCATTGCCGGATTGCTGATGTTAATCGCTTTCAGAAAGCTCGACAGCAACGCGGATAACCCTGTTATATCTCATGAGGTTCTGGCAAACCCACTGATCACCAGTGCCGTTGTTGTCGGTTTTCTCTGTAATCTGGTTTTCTATGGTGCAGTGTTTATCTTCAGTATATTTTTCCAGAATAAACTACATCTTTCTGCCCTGGAAACAGGTATTGCCTTCATGCCCATGATGGCATTAACCGCTCTGGTTAACTTCAGCTCAAAATGGTTTGTGAACTGGCTCTCTGTCAGAAGTCTCTCGTTGCTTGGGAGCATTATCAGTCTGGCTGGATTTGGTATGGTGATGTTTGTATCTCCTGACTGGACCGCAACACAGTTGTTTATTCCAATGGTCTTACTCGGTAGCGGAACGTCATTTGCAATGCCGGTGATGACGAACCTTGTTCTTGGTCAGGCGACGAATAAATCGGCGGGTTCAGCCTCTGCACTGTTCAACTGTGCAAGGCAGATGGGTGGGGTCACCGGTGTGGCAATCTTCGGCCTGCTGTTAAGCTCTGCGGGTGTTGATAACATGACCGCTGGGTTAAAAATGGTGTCGTTTGCCGCATCAGTTATCACTGTTATCTGGCTAATTGCAGGTTACAGAAAACTTCCGGTGCAGAAATTACATTCTTTGTAGTGACACAGGTAAAGGCTGAAGGTAATGCCCAGTTTCTGTCGATCTGTTTACGAGTCACTGTTGGCGAACGGATGCTTGACGATAATTGAAAAGAAATTAAACCTGCCATCATTTTAAATCGAGGTAGTGCTCTGTTCCCCACCAGGCATTAAGTCAGTCATTTGCTGTTATTCTCTTTCAGTGGCAGGGTTGATTTATTATTTGCCCTATCGGAATCATGGGACATGAATTTTTATATTTATTCGTAAGTTTTTCGCATGAGCGAATGGGGTAGGATACTCATGAGTTTCTCTCATGACTGTATTCGTTTTTATGGTATTAACAATTTGTGTTTGATTGCTACGATGGGATGCAAGAGACATTTCTGAGGACGATATATGTCTTTAAACCGTAACTCGTGGGTTCTGGTCATGGGCGTAATCATCTCTGCATCATTATTATCATCCCCTATGTCCGGAACCGCCAAACAGGAATACCGCATGAAAGTAGCGATTACTGTGAACGATAAGATATTTACTGCAACGTTAAATGATAGCCAGGCGAGTCGTGATTTCGCTGCGCTTCTACCACTGACGCTACAAATGAAGGATTATGCCGGAGAAGAAAAAATCAGTGACTTACCCTCACGTGTATCCACTGTAGACTCTCCCGCGGGAACTTCAGCAAAAAAGGGGGATCTGACCATCTACGCCCCTTGGGGAAATCTCGCTATTTTCTATAAGGCACATAGCTATGCTTCTGGTCTGATCAGGTTGGGCCAGTTAGATGATCCTGAAGCACTACCGGTAACCCCTTCATCTTACACAGCCAGGTTTGAACTTCTGAAGTAATACTCTTTGGGCATAACCCATTTCTGCGGGGGATCCACACTAATGAGAACTGTTGAGTTCGCAATTACTCAGCCTCCTGAAGTCGATATCAACGAAATTCTTTATCATCCAACGTCGCAGGAAGTATAAGCATTAACTGAGGGCATGCATAAATTACATGACATGCCCTCTTTGAATGCCTAGGGGGACCTCATACGGCTGTGTAGGCAATCAAAAAGTAATTTATTTATTATGCAGGTGATCGATCCATTTGAGATTTTCACGCAGTGCTGCGACTGCGGTGACCAATTTAAGCGGTTGAAAATTCGCGGCCGGCCAGATAGCGTAGGTTTCAAATTCTGTAAGAGGGTAGGAGTCCAAAATCTGAATTAGCGTTCCTTCCTGAATTTGCTTTCGGATTAACCAATCTGGTAAACAGGCAATTCCATATCCTCGGGCAACCGCATCCGCAATAACTTCGTAACTATTGAACTGCATCCTGTAAGTAAGAGGAGCGGTCATTTGAGATCCATCTGCATTCGTAAACGTCCACGGATAGAGTTGCCCTTTGTAGATGAAAACCAGAGCATGGTGATCTTTCAGGTCCGATGGGCATTTCGGTTGTCCATGGGTTTCCAGATATTCAGGGGAAGCACAGATAATTTTACGTTGCGTGATCAGTTTTACAGAATCAATGGTATTGCTCACCCCAGGCTGATGGTTACGTATGGCAAGATCAAATCCCTGCTCAATAATATCGACATTATGATCACTGAAGTGTAAATCAAGCTCCAGATTTTCATACTTCGATGCCAGTTCTAACAGTACTGGCGCAATACAGAAACGACCAAACAGCATGGGCATGGTTACTCTCAGTCGGCCATTTATCTCCTGTCTGGCATTTTCCAAAAGAGCTTCAGCAGTACGGAGTTCATTTAGTGCTTTCAGGCATCGCTCATAATAAATTTCGCCTTCCTCAGTAAGGCGCTGGGTACGTGTGGTTCTCTGAAACAGTCTGACACCTAGACGGTCTTCTAACCTTGCAACGGTTTTACCGACAGCAGAGCGGCTTAATGCAAGTTGCTCTGCTGCTTTGGAGAAGCTTCCCGCCTCAACAGCCGCCACGAATACAGGAATTCCTTCAATACTGTCTCTAATGCTCATAATGATTGTAGACCCCAGGGATTCAAAGTGAGTAAAAATAATCCGCAATGCCTGAATTATTCTACATTAATATAATATTGTTAAACTTATTTTTGTGGAAGTTGAAATCACACTGCCAACGGAAAGGCACCTATTCTGGTAATAGAGGGGAAACGATGCATTTTGAGAAATCGGCTTATCTTGTAGGTAATTTTACAATCACTAATCCCCTTTTAATGAAGGAGTACCTGGCCCTGGCAGGCCCTTTGGTTCAGAAGTTCGGCGGAAAAATGGTTCTGTCGACTGATGCACTTAAGCCACTTGAGGGAAGCGCACAGCCGGTATTCGTCATCATTCAGTTTCCAGATATGGAGAAAGCCAGCAGCTTTTACCAGTCTGAGGAATATGCCCCTGTTAAACAGCTTCGCATTGAGGCAACAACTGGCGGGTTCCTTGCTCTCACCGATGGCCAGCCAGCTCACAATTAATCTGGAGATCTAATGAACATTACTCAATTAACGTTTCCTGTGAATCCTACAACCCAACTGCCTGCGGTCGGTTTTGGCACCTACCTAATTGATCCAAAAGATGCTGCAGAAGCTGTCAGTCAAGCGATCAGCACGGGGTATCGCCATGTAGACACTGCTGCCGTATATAACAACGAAGAAGGTGTCGGTGAGGGTATCCGTAAAGGATTACAGTTAAATGGTCTGAATCGCGAGGATATTTTTGTTACAACTAAGCTATGGCCAGGTGCGGCAGAATGGGGCGAGAAACCAAAGACCTACGAACAGACCCTGGAGGCGTGTCAGAACAGCCTGCAGCTGCTTGGTCTGGATTATGTTGACCTTTATCTTATTCACTCTCCGCATGGTGGATCCCAGCGTATCAATGAATGGAAAGCATTGCTGGAGCTTAAGAAAACAGGCAAAGCTCGCAGCATAGGCGTCAGCAACTATTCACAGGTTCATTTAGAAGAGATAGCCGCGGCCGGTTTGCCTATGCCAGAGGTTAACCAGATTGAGTTGCATCCCTGGTCACAAAAAACTGACCTGATTAAATACATGCAAGAAAGAAATATCACACCTATCGCCTATAGCAGCCTTGCCCCGCTTTCAACCTGGCGTGCAGCTGCAGGGCAGGATAGTGCCAAACCCGATGAGCTCAAGGCAGGTGATACCGTCTTTGCGGAACTTGCGTCTAAATACGGTGTGACTGAAGCTCAGTTCCTCCTGCATTGGGGCATTCAAAATGGCTTTGCAGTTCTGCCAAAAAGCCTCAATCCAGTTCGCATGCGTCAAAATTTAGAGCTCAGTGGCTTCGATATTTCTGCAGACGATATGGCTTTGATTCGCGGTATGGATCGTGGCGCTGGCATTGCATGGTCAATGGGTGATCCGACGGAAGTTTCTTAAGCTAAACAAGAAACATGACTCATTACTTTAAAGACTTTTAAGTACAGATAGTTAGCTGGATACGTCATTTTTCAGGCATACAATTTCGAAATATTTGAGGTGTTAAAGATGCAGGTTGCGATTGTTTATGACAGCGTTTATGGGCATACGGAAAAACAGGCTCAGGCAGTTGCTGAGGGAGTCCGTCGGGTCCCGGGAGCAGAAGCTATTATGATCCCTGTTTCAGAAAATCAGGCACCGTGGGACCTACTGGAAGCATGTGACGCCATCATCTTTGGCTCGCCTACTTATAATGGTTCGCTTTCTTCCCGTTTGAAAAAATTTATGGAAGACGCCACCAAACCGGTGTGGCTTGGTATGAAATGGCGCAATAAAGTCGCGGCAGGATTTACAAACTCAGGCGCGATGCACGGAGACAAACTGAACTCTCTTATTGGGATGGCACTTTTCGCAGCTCAGCACGGCATGATTTGGGTGGGACTGGATTTGTTTGCCAGCACTAATCCGGAAGATAAAAACCGTATTGGTGGCTGGCTGGGTGCCATGGCTCAATCTGACGATGCATCACCTGAAGTAACGCCAATCAAAAGCGATCTGGAGACGGCTATTTATCTGGGGCAGCGTGTTGCTGAAGTGACCCAACAGCTACTTGCAGGTAAGGCATCAGAATAACAGGACTGGCTCCACAGTGGTGGAGCCAGGTATCTCGATAAGGAGCTAGATATGCGCGCGTATGTACTGAACGGAGCTAACGGTATCGGTAGCCTGGATATTTCCGTACGGCCAACACCAGAGCCCAAACGTGGTCAGATTATCATTTCGATGAAGGCCTGGTCGTTGAATCAGCGAGACCTGATGGTCATAAACGGTAATTACAATGGCCTTCAGCCGGTTAATACCATTCCTTTATCCGACGGGGCAGGTGAAGTCGTTGCTGTTGGGCAGGATGTGACCCGTTTCAAAATAGGCGATCGGGTAAGCCCCACCTTTACCGGGAGCTGGGTTGCCGGCACCATGACGGCCGCTGATCCTGCCCTTTCAAGAGGGGCTGTGGTAGATGGTGTCCTGGCAGAGCTTGTCGCATGCGAAGAGAGCCTGGCGGTACATATTCCCTCGCACCTCACTTATCAGGAAGCCGCTTGTTTTCCCTGCGCTGGAGTGACGGCATGGAATGCACTTTTCGGACCAGCTCCACTGACCTGTGGGCAGACTGTGCTTACCCTGGGAACCGGGGGAGTATCTACTTTTGCCATTCAGTTCGCTGCGTTATCTGGAGCACGCATCATCTCGACCTCTTCCAGCGACGAGAAACTAGATCACATACGAGCCCTAGGGGCCAGTGAAACGATTAACTATCGTACTCATCCTGAGTGGGAGCAAGAGGTGTTACGGCTAACCAATGGTAGGGGAGTCGACCATGTTGTTGAAGTTGGTGGTGGAGGCACGCTAAATCGCTCAGTTGCCAGTACTGCTGTTGGCGGACAGATTCATATGATTGGAGCACTTTCGGGCGGCTCTCTCAACCCGCGAACTTTACTGCCCTGGAAGACATTAAGAGGCATTATGGTTGGGTCAGCAGCCGATCACCGGGCGATGAACAGAATGATTGTACATCACCGCATACGGCCTATTATTAACCGGACTTTCAAATTTGAAAATGTGCAAGACGCTTACCAGTATCTGGATTCTGGATCACATGTGGGGAAAGTCGTTATTACCTCAGAATAAACCTGGCTATGAAAGAATATTTCCGTTAATAGATACAATATTCTGAGATGGTTACAATTAGTTTACTTTAGAAGTATCATCGCCTGTAAAGTTCGTAGTGGTTTGAAGCGGGCTTTACAGCATGCAACCCATTAAGTTGTATTCGTTTATTATCGAATACCCACGTTCATGATTCTTTTGCTAATAGATATATGAAAACGTCTCATATATGTTAGATGGCTTTGCGCATTATCGTATTAATATAATCCTGTTATGTTTTAAGCATTCAAATATTAGTGTAACCAACTATCAACGTATTGGGAGAGCAGTATGTCAGATAATATCGCAGGTAAAGTCATTGTCATCACTGGTGCATCCAGCGGCATGGGTGAAGCAGCAGCCCGACATCTTGCAGCAAACGGCGCTAAAGTTGTCCTGGCGGCCCGGAGACTTGACCGTATCGAAGCTATCGCCAGCGAACTGAAACAGCAGGGCAAAGAAGCTACCGCCGTACAGGTAGATGTAGCTAAGTACGAAGATGTAGAGAATCTTATCCGGGTAACGGTTAAAGCATACGGACGGGTCGATGTATTGATTAATAACGCCGGGCTTATGCCGCTTTCCCGCCTTGATCAAGGGAAGGTGGATGAATGGAACCGGATGATTGATGTTAATATACGTGGGGTTCTGCATGGAATTGCAGCGGCATTGCCGTATATGAAAGCACAAAAATCAGGTCATATTATCAACACCGCTTCTGTCGCTGCCCACCTGATTTTTCCTGCATCCTCGGTGTACTCTGCAACAAAATTCGCTGTCCGTGCACTTACCGAAGGCTTACGCCAGGAAAGTGCTGCGTATAACATCCGGGCCACTCTGATTTCGCCTGGTGCTGTAAAAACAGAACTACTTGATCATATTACTGATAAAGAGGTTCAGGCAGTGAATCAGGATTATGTTGAAAATGTCGGCGTGCCTGCTGAAACTTACGCCAGGATGGTGGCATTTGCTATTAATGAACCTGAGGATGTGGGTGTGAGTGAAATCATCTTCCGGCCTACCGCACAAGAACTGTAAACAGAATAAAACAAGCTGGAAATAAATGCCCCCCTTTAAAGGGGGGGCAACTTATTTCATGATTAGCCATGCTTCTTAAACAGTTAATTGTTCAGGAAGCTTACGTTAATCGTGAATTTTCACACCCAGACAACCACGAACAAATTCAGGGTTAAAGTGCTTTACTGCATCGCCTACATAACCTAAATCAAGTGAGCTGATTTGAGTCATTTCTTCATCTGTAAGAGAGAAATCCCAGATGTTGATGTTCTCTTCAATGCGGTTCTGTTTAGTGGATTTAGGGATAACTGTTACGCCACGCTGAACGTTCCAGCGTAGGACTACCTGAGCGACGCTTTTCTTATGGGTATCGGCGATACCCTTCAGCAACGAATTTTCGTACGGTTTGTGTCTTCCGCCGCCTAACGGTGCCCAGGCTTCTGGCTGAACATTGTAGTATTTCATCGTTTCTAGCGCGTCAGACTGCGTAAAGTACGGGTGTAATTCGACCTGATTCACCATTGGCTTAATCCTGACGGTTTCACAGAAGTTTGCCAGCACATGGGCATAGAAGTTTGATACGCCAATTGCTTTTAGTTTACCTGCGTCATAAGCATCCTCAAATGCACGCCACGCGCTGAAATAATCCCGCATTGCCTGATGCAGCAAATAAAGATCAAAGTACGCCAGGCCAGATTTTTTTAAGGAAGCGTCGATACCTGCGACAGCCATGTCGTAATTGGCCATGTCCTGTACCCACAGCTTAGAGGTGATAAATAACTCTTCACGGGTACATAAACCAGTAGCAATAGCCTCCCGGACTGCATCACCAACGGCATCTTCATTGCCATAGACAGCTGCGGTATCGATAAGGCGATAACCTGCCCGAATAGCACTCAATACAGATTGTTTGCATTCTTCTTTATCGGTTACCTGAAATACGCCAAAACCAGCCATCGGCATTTTAAGGTTGTTGCTTAAAACGGTATGTTCCACTTTAAAGTCCCTCCACTACATTAGAGTACAAATTTTAAGACAAGTTATAAGTGATGATTAGTCGGTAATATCAGAATTAACTTATGAGAGATATTCATGAGTACAGACGAAATCATTCCGAATATAGGGCATGATCGCCTAAGGGGCGGATACCGTTCAGAAAAAGCATTTATTGAAGGGCATAAAGTCCACCACATTAGCCACATGCAATAGTTAACCTGATATGAGCCGCGACTGTTATCAAAACAGCTTAATAGCTTCCCGATTTGCTGAGGATTCAGTGCCTTTTTGTGCTGCGTCTTATTCGCCGGAAGCGCCTTGCGTACAGGCCAGACAGGATCGCTATCTACTCTAAGCGTTGCGACTGCCAACTCGAAAACTGATGAAATGTTGCGACGGGCTTCTGCGGCAACTGTCGGTGCTCCTCGTTTGGCAGTTTCCTGAAGAATTTTAAGGATATGGTGTGGGGTGATCTCTCTGACGGGGAGCTTATCTATTGTAGGAAAAACAACATGTTAATGAAGATGGAAGAATGTTGTACTCATCCATGTACTCATTTTTGACTGCGTTGTTACGAGATGAGTTGAGGCTCTGTGAAATGATAAAATCCACGCAATTGCGTGGATTTTATAAAATTTTGCGATTCTTATGAGATTCAGCGAAACCTCACGAGACAACAAATTTTATTTAGACGTTGAACAGGAAGTTCATAATGTCGCCATCTTTAACGACATAATCTTTCCCTTCCGCACGCATCTTGCCGGCTTCTTTCGCGCCTTGCTCACCCTTGTAGGTGATGAAGTCTTCAAACGCGATGGTCTGAGCACGGATAAAGCCTTTTTCAAAGTCGGTGTGGATTTTACCCGCAGCCTGCGGTGCAGTTGCACCAACTGGGATAGTCCATGCACGGACTTCTTTCACGCCAGCGGTGAAGTAGGTTTGCAGGTTCAGCAGTTCATAACCGGCGCGAATAACGCGGTTCAGACCGGGTTCTTCAATACCCAGCTCAGCCATAAACTCGTCGCGATCGGCGTCATCGAGCTCAGCGATATCAGATTCAACGGCGGCGCAAACGGCAACAACAACAGAACCTTCAGTCGCAGCGATTTCACGCACTTTATCGAGGTACGGGTTATTTTCAAAACCGTCTTCGTTAACGTTGGCGATATACATGGTCGGCTTCAGGGTCAGGAAGCTCAGGTATTTGATAGCGGCTTTATCTTCGTCGGTCAGATTGGTCAGAGAACGCAGCATACCGGCGTTTTCCAGATGTGGCAGACATTTTTCCAGCGCGGTCAGTTCAGCTTTAGCATCTTTGTCGCCGCCTTTCGCTTTCTTCTGAACACGGTGAATAGCGCGTTCGCAGGTATCCAGATCGGACAGCGCCAGTTCGGTGTTGATGACTTCGATGTCGTCAGCCGGATCCACTTTGTTATTCACGTGGATGATGTTGTCGTTTTCAAAGCAACGAACAACGTGGCCGATAGCTTCGGTCTCGCGAATGTTGGTCAGGAACTGGTTGCCCAGGCCTTCACCTTTAGATGCACCTTTTACCAGGCCCGCGATATCAACGAATTCCATGGTGGTTGGCAGGATGCGCTGTGGTTTGACGATTTCTGCCAGTTGATCCAGACGTGGATCGGGCATCGGGACAACACCCGTGTTCGGCTCGATAGTACAGAACGGGAAGTTTGCCGCTTCAATACCCGCTTTAGTGAGCGCGTTGAACAGGGTGGATTTGCCTACGTTAGGCAAACCAACGATACCGCATTTGAATCCCATGTTTAAATCACCTTAATCTTTTGATTTTCAACCTGTTATATAAAACAGATTGTAGAAAAGTAAATAACTCTGCCTATTATACACGTCATACGAAAAAATTACCGTATACACATCATCCTTCACGCTGACTTAGCGTCGGCTGACGGACAAGTGAATACTTATTGCGCTTTAAAGGCATGCAAGCGGTTGGTCGCTTTGGTGAGTCCATCTTTGAGCCAAACCTCGGTGCAGCGCGCCGCTTCGTCTACCGCATCGTCGATGAGCTTCTGTTCGGCGGACTGTGGCTTGCCTAATACAAATCCGACAACCTTGCTTTTATCGCCCGGATGACCGATTCCGATGCGTAAGCGATGAAAATTAGGGTTATTACCTAATTTACTGATGATGTCTTTGAGCCCATTGTGGCCACCGTGGCCGCCGCCAAGTTTAAATTTCGCCACGCCGGGTGGCAGATCCAGCTCATCATGAGCGACCAGAATTTCATCTGGATTAATACGATAGAAGGTTGCCAGCGCCGCAACGGCTTTGCCGCTGAGGTTCATAAAGGTGGTTGGCACCAGCAAACGAATATCTTCTCCGGCAAGATTAATGCGGGAGGTATATCCAAAAAATTTGCTCTCTTCACGCAGTGGGGCGCGAAAACGTTCTGCCAGCAAATCAACATACCAGGCGCCAGCGTTATGACGCGTTCCCGCGTATTCTGCGCCGGGGTTCGCCAGGCCGACAATCAGTTTAATCGTCACGTAGTTATTCCTGAGTGGTCAATCTTAACGGCGGCTAGTTTACGTCGTGATGACGCTGTTGACAAAAATAAGCGCCGAAAGGGGCGAAAACTGAATAGTTCAACGTTGAGATAATATGGTTTTAATGTAATTCAGTAACTTAAATGTAAAGTTTTGTTCACTATAAATGTTCATTTGTGATCGCCCACGCAATTATATCTGGTGGTGTTGTCTATACTTTACACACGAGGAATAGGGATATATCCCGAAACCCAAGCCAATCTACGGAGGTGACACCATGAAACGCAAAAACGCTTCGTTACTCGGTAATGTGCTCATGGGATTAGGTCTGGTTGTTATGGTAATTGGCGTTGGTTATTCAATTTTAAACCAACTGCCACAGCTTAATCTGCCACAATTCTTTGCGCATGGTGCCATTCTTAGCATTTTTGTCGGCGCTGTTCTCTGGTTGACCGGGGCGCGTGTTGGCGGACGCGAACAAGTTTGCGACAGATACTGGTGGGTTCGCCACTACGATAAACGCTGTCGCCGCAATGGTAATCATAGCTAAGCCATCGCACGCTTAAGTGGATGCACAAATAAGAAAGCCCTGGTCGTCAGACCGGGGCTTTACTTTTTTGTCTCGCGTAACTTATTCAAACAAACGATGATGTAGTGCTTTAACCGCACCGTCAGCGACGTCGCCTGGCAGCAGGAAGCAAAGCGTATTGTTAGAGGCACCGTGACAGATCATGCGCACCGCATGTTCTTCAAGCCGTGCAAAAACATCCTGACAAACCCCCGCCGCATGAGTCAATTGGTTGCCAACAAGCGTTATCAGTGCCAGCCCAGTTTCCGCTTCCACACGACAATGGGACGATAGCGCGGTAAATAATGCGCTGGTCAGCGCACCGTCGTCGCCAGAGGTGGCATGCGTTGAGTCCAGTGCCAGCGCGATACTGTTTTCTGAGGTTGTTATCAGATCGACCGCAACAGAGTGCTGCGCCAGAATGGCAAATATCTGCGCCAGAAAACGATGAGTCGGTTCTGAGTCCAGACCTTGTAAACGCAGCAGCGTCTGCTTACGGCGTACAGCAACCGCACGGTAACGCGGAGGATTTTCCGTCGTGCAGCACACCAGCGTCCCGCCTGCGGCGGTATCTTTGCTGGAGCCAACAAAAACGGGAATGTTTTTGCGCATGGCGGGCATCAGCGTGGCTGGATGAAGTACTTTAGCACCGTAGGCCGCCATATCGCTGGCCTCGGAGAAAGAGATGCTGTCGATGCGTTTAGCCGTTGGCGTGATGCGCGGATCCGTCGTATAAATGCCTGCGACATCGGTCCAGATATCCACACGTGCAGCATGAAGTGCTTCACCCAGCAGTGACGCCGTGTAATCACTGCCGCCGCGCCCAAGCGTGGTGGTATGACCGGCACTGTTACGACCAATAAAGCCCTGGGTCACCATGACCGCTTGCTCAATTCGTGGGCGAAGGTGCAGCTCAGCGAGCTCTGCCAGGGCATTGACGTCGGGTTCTGCGCAGCCGTAATTGGAGTCGGTTCGCATCACGCTTCGCGCATCAAACCAACTCGACTCAACCTGACGTTCACGCAAAACTTCGGCGAAAAGCAGGCTGGATATTAATTCTCCATGACTCACCAGTTCATCGCTTATTGCGGTGGAAGGGGACGTCATTGCGGTATGAGCTAGTTGACCAATATTGTCGAGAAGATTATCAATCTCCGCGCTGATAACGGATGGCTGCCTTAAACGAGAAATAATGTTGTATTGGATGGTGCGTAAAGTCTCAAGCTTGTCTAATTGTTGAGGACTTTCCAGACCTTCAGAAAGCTCAACCAGCAAGTTTGTGACGCCTGCTGACGCAGACAAAACGACTAAACGAACATTGGGATCAGCAAGAACAATGCTGGCACTGCGGTTCATCGCATCAAAGTCTGCGACGCTTGTGCCACCAAATTTGGCAACGACGAATTGTGGATAAATGCGAGTCATAACAATCTCATATCAGGGCGCCATAAAGTGATGGCTAGAAAATTTTCATTCTCGGCATAAGGGAAGAATCTTCACCTTACGAAACATCCGCCCGCGGACATTTCTGATGACAACCCAGGAAGCGCGTTCCTGTTGTCGATAACGTGTTTTGCCTGCCAATCGTTACCGGATAATGCACATGCGTTCTTTATTTACAGCCGGTGCAAATAAGCGCGCCATACTAAGTGATTTATTCTTATGAATCGACTGTTTTATTTTATTTCTCGGCAAACAGTGAGTGATCGTCCTTTAAGCGAAATGGAGTGGTGTTATTAACGGTAAAAACGTGTAAATAAATAATAAAGCCCTGAAAATCAGATGGACTTCATTACATTATTGTTACTGTATCTATATGTGGCTTTTAGCGATAAAAGGTAACAAAAGCAAAGTGGTCAGCTCAGTTTGTTTCCTTGTTACTTATTGATTTTATGGTGGTTAATGTATTTTTTGGGTTAGGTAAAAATAAAAGATTGAGCCCTTCGCTAAAACAACATATATTAGCCGCGCTTTTTTATAGGTAATCCTTAAACCCTTTATTCAATCAGGCGTTAAACCACACCTGGTTGTAGGAGTGATATGATGACGGATAAAGTCCGTATTGATACTTTACGTGCTAATTCATTAACACAAACCAACGATACCTTTTTAGCAAGACAAGCCGAGTTTGAATCTAACGTCAGGAGCTATCCGCGTAAACTGCCATTGGCGATTGCCAAAGCGCAGGGCGTCTGGATTACTGATGTAGAAAATAATCAATATCTTGATTGTCTGGCAGGTGCTGGCACCCTGGCGCTTGGTCATAATCATCCTGATGTGCTTCAAAGTATTCAAAGTGTCATCACTAGCGGCTTACCGTTACATACGCTCGATCTGACTACACCATTAAAAGATGAATTTTCATCTTATTTGCTCTCCCTATTACCGGGCGAAGGCAAAGAGTATTGCCTACAATTCACCGGCCCATCCGGTGCTGATGCGGTGGAAGCCGCACTGAAGCTGGCGAAGAAAGTGACTGGCCGTTCCAGTGTTATCAGTTTCTCCGGCGGCTATCATGGGATGACCCACGGTGCCTTGTCCGTGACCGGTAACCTGTCGCCAAAAGAAGCCGTCAGCAACATGATGGCCGAAGTGCAGTTTATGCCTTACCCGCATGAGTACCGTTGCCCACTGGGTATTGGCGGCGAAGCGGGCGTGAAAGCCTTAAGCTACTACTTCGAAAACCTGATTAATGACGTTGAAAGCGGCGTGCGTAAACCTGCGGCGGTGATCCTTGAAGCCGTTCAGGGTGAAGGCGGCGTCAACCCGGCTCCGGTCGAGTGGCTGCAGCGCATTCGTAAAGTGACTCAGGAACACGGTATTCTGCTGATCATCGATGAAGTTCAGGCAGGTTTCGCGCGTACCGGTAAGCTGTTTGCCTTCGAACACGCCGGTATTGAACCGGACATCATCGTCATGTCTAAAGCTGTGGGTGGCGGTCTGCCGCTGGCCGTTCTCGGTATCAAAAAGCAGTTCGATGCATGGTCTCCAGGTCACCACACGGGTACCTTCCGTGGTAACCAGCTGGCAATGGCCACCGGTCTGACGACGCTGAAAATCCTCAAAGACGATAAGATTGCCGATAAAGTTGCTGCCCAGGGCGAGTGGCTGAAAGGTAAACTGGCTGATCTTCAGAAACGTTATCCAGTGATTGGTCAGGTGCGTGGTTTGGGTCTGATGATCGGCCTTGAGATTGTGAAGCCGAATGAAGCACAGGATCATATGGGTTGCTACCCGGCCGATGGCGCGCTTTCTGCATTGCTGCAGAAAAAATGCTTCGAAAATGGCCTGATTCTGGAGCGTGGCGGTCGCGATGGTTGCGTACTGCGTTTACTGCCATCTCTGCTGATTACCAACGCTGAGCTGGAAATCTTCCTCGATAAATTTGAAAACGCCTTGCTGGGCGCTGGCGTGAAGCCGGTTTAACGGAGTGGGTCGAATGTCTGATGTAAACCCGATTCTGTCCGGTTCGCCGCAGAGTATTGCCGCCTACCAGGATGCTATCGAGCAGAGCACTCAAGCCGTTGTGGAATGGTTAAAGCAACCTGAGATGTATCAGGGTAAAACCGTTGAACAGCTGCGTTCTCGTATCAGCCTGAATTTCACCTCCGGGGGCCTGGGTAACCAGGCCGCTATTGAGCGTGCGGTTGAATATTTTTTAAAAGACAGTCTGTCGGTCCACCATGCGCAGTGCGTGGCGCATTTGCATTGCCCAAGTCTGGTGATTAGCCAGGCGGCGGAAGTGCTGATCAACGCCACCAACCAAAGCATGGATTCATGGGATCAGAGTCCTTCGGCGACCATCATTGAGATCAAACTCATTGAATGGCTGCGTGAGCAGGTGGGTTACCCGGCGGGTGACGCGGGCGTCTTCACCAGCGGCGGCACCCAGAGCAATCTGATGGGGCTGATGCTGGCGCGTGATGCGTATTTCGCACGCCAGGGGCACTCCATCCAGCAGGATGGTTTAACCGGCGATCTGAGTAAGATCAAAGTGTTCTGCTCTGAAAACGCTCACTTCTCTGTGCAGAAGAACATGGCGCTGATGGGGCTGGGCTACCGTTCGGTGACGCTGGTGAAAACCGATGCCTTCTCACGTATGGATCTTAACGATTTGCAAGAGAAGCTGGCACAGGCGCAAGCCAACGGCGAGCAGGTGATGGCAATTGTTGCTACTGCCGGCACCACCGATGCAGGGGCCATTGATCCACTGGCGGAAATCGCAGCACTGGCGGCAGAACACCAGATCTGGATGCATGTCGATGCGGCATGGGGTGGCGCATTACTGCTTTCTGAGAAGTATCGTCATTTCCTTAATGGACTTGAACTGGCTGACTCCGTCACGCTGGACTTCCATAAGCAGTTCTTCCAGACCATCAGCTGCGGCGCATTCTTGTTAAAAGAAGCTCGTCACTACGAACTGATGCGTTATCAGGCCGCGTATCTGAACTCTGATTTTGACGAAGAGCACGGCGTACCGAACCTGGTGTCGAAGTCTCTGCAAACCACCCGTCGTTTTGATGCCTTGAAACTGTGGATGGGTCTGGAAGCGCTGGGTAAAAAGCAGTATGCCGAAATCATTGATAACGGCGTAACGCTGGCGCGTGATGTTGCGGAGTTCGTTGCAGCACAACCGCACCTTGAGCTGGTGATGCAGCCGCAGTTGGCGAGCGTCTTGTTCCGCTTCCGCCCTGAAAGCACCGACATGGCGTTTGTGGCACTGTTGAACCAACGGATTGGCGACGTATTGCTGGCATCCGGCAGCGCGAATGTTGGGGTAACGGAAGCAGATGGCGTAACCTGTCTGAAGCTGACGCTGCTGAACCCAACGGTATGCCTGGAGGACGTGAAAATCCTGCTGGCGAGCGTGAAAGAGACAGCAGAGAAGCTGCTCAAAGCGTAAGCAATAAGCTAGTTATAAAAATGGCTCCCGAAAGGAGCCATTTTTTTTGTCTCTAACTTGTAGCCCGGCCAAGCGAAGCGCCGCCGGGGAGGATACGGAGCTTTTCCCGGCGGCGCTTTGCTTGGCCGGGCTACGGGTTTAAATAATATCTGCTAGTGCGGCATCTTTATTCGGGAAGAATGCCAGTCGTCCCGGAATTGGCTGAATGCCCGCGCGTGCCATGGTGCGCAGTGGCTGAAATTCGAGGTTAGAGACGCGTAGCTCGCAGCCTTCAGGCAGTTTCTGCACAAAACGCTGGAACGCATCCAGTCCACCGGCATCCAGTACCGGCACTGCATCCCATTTCAGCACCACAATCCGTTTGCCTGCGATGCGCGTTTCCAGATCGGTAAACAACCCTTCAGCGGCGGCAAAGAACAGCGGCCCAATCACACGCAACACTAATACATCGTCCGGCACGGTGACGTTTACCGCTGACAGGCGCGTCATGCGGGCGATACGGCGCATAAACAGCAATGACGCGAGCACGATACCCACGCTAATTGCGATAACCATATCGAACAATACGGTCAGCGACATGCAAATCAGCATCACGATGATGTCGTCTTTCGGCGCTTTGCGCAGCAGATAGACCACTTTGTGCGCTTCGCTCATGTTCCACGCCACCATCAGCAGCAGGGCAGCCATCGCCGAAAGCGGTAACCATGAGAGAACCGGTGCCAGAATCAGCAATGCCAGAATTACCAGAATGGCGTGAATGACGGCGGAAACTGGGGATGTCGCGCCCGCACGCACGTTAGCGGCGGAACGAGCAATCGCCGCGGTCGCGGTAATGCCACCAAAGAACGGCGCGACGATATTCCCAAGGCCCTGACCAATCAGTTCGCTGTTGGCTTTATGTTTGGTGCCGGTCATGCCGTCGAGTACCACGGCGCACAGCAGTGACTCAATGGCCCCGAGCATGGCCATTGAGAAGGCGGCAGGCAACAGGGCCTGAAGTGACGCCCAACTGAGTGTGAACGTAGAGTTCGGCAAATCCCACGGCAGTACGAACTGTGGCAACAATTGGGGGATGCCGTTGCCCTGTGAGCCGTCGGCCAGAATGTAGTGGAACTGCGAGCCGATGGTTGCGACATGGGCGCCGAACAGATTGACAATCACCATCACCAGGCAACCGGCAATGAGTGCAGGCAGATGGCCCGGCAAGCGAAGGCCAAGGCGAGGCCAGAGGATCAGGGTGCCGAGGGTCACAATACCAATGGCAGCATCGCCAAAATTGATGGTCGGTAGTGCCATGACCAGCGCGCCGACTTTCTGTAAATAGTGTTCCGGGACGTGCGTTAATTGCAGGCCGAGGAAGTCTTTAATCTGCATGGTCCCGATGGTGATACCGATCCCCGAGGTGAAACCCAGGGTGACCGACAGCGGAATGTATTCGATCAGGCGACCAAAGCGCGCGAGGCCAAAAAGGATCAAAAACAGGCCAGACATCAGCGTGGCGACCAGCAAACCGGCGAGACCAAACTGCTGCGATACCGGGTACAGAATCACCACGAAGGCGGCAGTCGGCCCGGAGACGCTAAAGCGGGAACCACCGCTTAGGGCAATAATGATCCCGGCGACGGCAGAAGTGTACAGGCCATACTGCGGGGCGACGCCGCTACCAATCGCCAGCGCCATTGCCAGTGGAATGGCAATGATACCGACGGTGATCCCGGCAATCAGGTCACGCATAAAGCGAGTGGTGGAATATTTCTCTTTCCAGCAGGCATCAATCAACGCGCGGAAAGGCATCACATCAGGGGAGAATAATTTATTCACGATACTGTTTCATCCATGAGCGCATCATCTGTCAGGCGAATGGCAGTGAAGTTGGCATAAATCATACAAATAAACACTATAGACAAAAAAACCCGCCGCAGCGGGTTTTTTAACCAAATCCGATTAATGCTCGAACATGGCAGAGATTGATTCTTCGTTGCTGATACGACGAATCGCTTCTGCCAGCATCCCGGACAGCGTCAGGGTACGGACGTTTGGCAGCGCTTTGATCTCATCACTTAACGGGATGGTATCGCATACGATAACTTCATCAATGACAGAGTTACGCAGGTTATTCACCGCATTACCAGAGAAGATCGGGTGGGTAGCGTAGGCGAATACGCGTTTCGCACCACGTTCTTTTAATGCTTCAGCCGCTTTACACAGCGTGCCGCCGGTATCAATCATGTCATCAACCAGAATACAGTCACGACCGGCAACATCACCGATGATATGCATAACCTGGGAAACGTTCGCACGCGGGCGACGTTTGTCGATGATAGCCATGTCGGTATCGTTCAGCAGTTTAGCGATAGCACGTGCGCGAACTACGCCGCCGATGTCCGGAGAAACCACAATTGGGTTTTCCAGGTTCAGCTGCAGCATATCTTCAAGCAGAATCGGGCTACCAAACACGTTATCAACAGGAACATCGAAGAAGCCCTGAATCTGCTCAGCGTGCAGATCTACGGTCAGTACACGGTCAACGCCAACGCTTGACAGGAAGTCAGCGACAACTTTAGCGGTGATAGGTACACGCGCAGAACGTACGCGACGATCCTGACGGGCATAGCCGAAGTAAGGGATAACGGCAGTGATTCGGCCTGCGGAAGCACGACGCAGGGCATCTACCATAACAACCAATTCCATCAGGTTGTCGTTAGTAGGGGCACAAGTGGACTGGATGATGAAAATATCACCACCGCGTACGTTTTCATTGATTTGTACGCTGACTTCGCCGTCGCTAAAGCGACCTACAGCGGCGTCGCCGAGAGAAGTGTACAGGCGGTTGGCAATACGTTGTGCTAGTTCCGGGGTGGCGTTACCAGCAAAAAGCTTCATATCAGGCACGAGAAGAACCTCAGGCATGCGTCCAGTGGTGGATGAAACGGGCCAAAAACTGTGCGGGCCAGACTCGATTTCATCCAGGCGGTGTATTAAAGAGCACGATGCAACGTCTGGAACGGGGTGACGTTGTCACCGGAACTCAGTTTGCCCGGCAGGGTTTACGCATTCACATTCTTCTTTCGTCAGCAAAACTGGCGGAAATCCGAATGATTCAGAGTAGGGCTTGCTTCAATGGTGAGAGGTTTACACCTTTCGCCACAAAGCCTTGCAACCATTCCGGGGCTTGCTCAAGCACCTGGCGGGCAGCGAGTTCTGTGTCGAATTCAGCAAAAACACAGGCTCCTGTTCCAGTCAGGCGCGACGGCGCGTATTCTAACAGCCAGGAAAGCACATCATCAACCTCGCGAAAACGTTTTCTTGCGATAACCTCGCAATCATTTGCGAATTCACAATTTAATAACGTCTCAATTGACCTGACCGGGGTATTTCGTGGTAGCTCGGGATCACGAAAAATGACCGGTGTGGGAATACTAACGCCAGGATGGGCGACCAGGTACCATTTCTCCGCCACATCAACCGGTGTCAGTATCTCACCAACGCCTTCGGCAAAGGCCGCGTGTCCGCGCACGAATACCGGTACGTCAGCACCCAGAGTTAACCCGATGGTTGCCAGTTCATCTTCGGACAACTGACACTGCCAAAGATGGTTGAGTGCGACCAGGACGGTGGCGGCGTTTGACGACCCACCGCCCAGACCTCCGCCCATTGGTAAACGTTTGTCGATACTGATATCAGCGCCACTACCTTTCGGCAATCGATCGCTGGTGGCGGCAGAGTGCATCAGTAGCCGCGCCGCACGAATAATCAGGTTTTCTTCATCAGGTACCCCTTCGACTGGCGTGAGCAAACGTAATTGCCCATCCTGACGCGGGACAATGGTCAGCGTATCGCCGTAGTCGAGAAACTGAAATAGCGTCTGTAAGGTATGGTAACCATCGGGACGCTGCCCGGTAATATATAAGAACAGGTTCAGTTTTGCGGGAGAAGGCCAGCGGGTCATCATTTCACGATCCAGTTGTCCATTTTCAGCTTGATGCGCTGAGAATCCTGCGTCAGTTCCATATTAGAAGGCAGGGCAGGCTGAGTTTTGCTGTCGTAGCCGCTGTAGACCACTTTCCACGTTTTCCCGTTCTGAGTGTAGTTTAATTCGCTCAGACGATACTGGTCGTCAAGCTTATAGTCCGTTGCATCGCCCGGCAGGCCGAGGATCCATTGACGCAGGCTGTTAAGCGGAATCGGCATACCGGTCAACTTGCCAATCATCTCTTCGCCATCGGCGGCGGTATAGTGTTGACCTTTATTATCGGTGAGTTGCGCAGAACCCGGCTTACCAATCAGTTCAAGCTCGGTGCTGCCCAGTGGATTGGTCAGCAGTAGACGGTAGTTATCCTGTCCGGTTTGTTGCCAGAAGAAGCGCGCGTAAACTTTCTGCTGGTCGGAAATATACGCGAATGCGCCGCGCGTCTGGTATTGGCTTAGCTTGCGCACGTCTTGCTGGTGTTGCTGCCATTGAGGTGAGGTTGGACTTTTGCCCGGCCCTTGAGGTGCTGTGAGGGTACAACCGGTAAGGACCAGGGCTGCCAGCGGCAGTAGGCGAAGCGTGCGGAAATCTGACAGGGTCATAGTGATGACAATCCTTGAAATGCGTTGCAGTAATTACGCTTAATGCTAGCGTCGCCGGGGGGCAGCGTCTACGCTCAAGTTGTCTTAAATCATAAAATTAACCTGGCCTACCTATTACTCCAAAAGGGGAGCCTCCCTTTTATTGATCTCGCGCATCCTGTATGATGCGCTCAGACTAACCTTATCAACGCTGGTACTACTCCCGCACAATGACCCTTTTAGCTCTTGGCATTAATCACAAAACAGCCCCGGTAGCGCTGCGAGAACGAGTGACGTTTTCGCCGGATTCGCTTGACCAGGCGCTGGAGAGCCTTCTGGCTCAGCCAATGGTCCAGGGGGGCGTGGTTCTGTCGACCTGTAACCGCACTGAACTTTACCTGAGCGTAGAAGAGCAAGATAACCTCCACGAGGCTATCGTACGCTGGCTGTGCGACTATCACGGTCTGAATGAAGAAGAACTGCGCCAAAGCTTGTATTGGCACCAGGATAACGACGCCGTCAGCCATCTGATGCGCGTTGCCAGCGGTCTGGATTCGCTGGTGCTGGGTGAGCCGCAGATCTTAGGTCAGGTTAAAAAAGCGTTTGCCGATTCCAGCCGTGGGCATGTTAACGCCAGCTCGCTGGAACGCATGTTCCAGAAATCGTTCTCTGTCGCCAAGCGGGTGCGCACTGAAACGGATATCGGTGCCAGCGCGGTATCGGTAGCGTTTGCTGCCTGTACGCTCGCGCGACAGATTTTTGAATCACTCTCAACGGTCACCGTGCTGCTGGTTGGCGCAGGTGAGACCATTGAACTCGTGGCGCGCCATTTGCGCGAGCATCACGTGCAAAAAATGCTGATTGCCAACCGTACGCGTGAACGTGCGCAGGTGCTGGCAGATGAAGTCGGGGCGGAAGTAATAGCTTTGAGCGACGTCGACGAACGGCTGAAAGAAGCCGACATCATCATTAGTTCTACCGCCAGCCCGCTGCCGATTATTGGCAAAGGCATGGTCGAGCGTGCACTGAAGGCGCGACGTAACCAGCCGATGTTGCTGGTGGATATTGCCGTACCGCGCGACGTTGAACCGGAAGTCGGAAAGCTTGCTAACGCCTACCTGTACAGCGTTGACGACCTGCAAAACATTATTCAGCATAACCTGGCACAGCGAAAAGCTGCCGCAGTGCAGGCTGAAACGATAGTGGAGCAGGAAACCAGCGAATTCATGGCCTGGCTGCGCGCGCAAAGCGCCAGCGATACCATCCGTGAATATCGCTCTCAGGCTGAAACAGTGCGTGAAGAACTTACCGCGAAAGCGATTGCTGCGCTCGAAAACGGCGGCGATCCACAGATCATTATGCAAGATCTGGCGCGCAAGTTAACCAACCGCCTGATCCACACGCCAACCAAATCTCTTCAGCAGGCTGCCCGTGACGGGGATGATGAACGCCTGCATATTCTGCGCAACAGCCTCGGGCTGGAGTAGCACAACTCTATTTATTACAAGGTGCATTTACGCCAATGAAGCCTTCTATTGTTGCTAAACTGGAAGCTCTCTACGAGCGCCATGAAGAAGTTCAGGCGCTGCTTGGAGACGCGGCGACTATCGCCGATCAAGACCGTTTCCGGACGCTGTCGCGTGAGTACGCGCAGTTGGGCGACGTTTCCCGTTGTTATACCGACTGGCGCCAGGTTCAGGAAGATATTGAAACCGCGCAGATGATGCTCGACGATCCTGAAATGCGCGAAATGGCGCAGGAAGAATTGCAGGAAGCGAAGGCCCGCGAAGAAGAGCTGGAACAACAGCTGCAGGTACTGTTGCTGCCGCGCGATCCGGACGATGAACGCAATGCCTTCGTGGAAGTCCGCGCCGGTACTGGCGGTGATGAAGCCGCGCTGTTTGCCGGCGACCTGTTCCGTATGTATAGCCGTTATGCCGAATCACGCCGCTGGCGTGTGGAAATTATGAGCGCTAACGATGGCGAACATGGTGGTTATAAAGAAGTGATTGCCAAAATCAGCGGCGAAGGTGTTTACGGTCGACTGAAATTTGAATCCGGCGGTCATCGCGTACAGCGTGTTCCGGCTACCGAATCACAGGGCCGTATCCACACGTCTGCCTGTACCGTTGCGGTGCTGCCTGAAGTCCCGGAAGCGGAACTGCCGGATATCAACCCGGCGGATCTACGTATTGATACCTTCCGCTCCTCTGGCGCGGGCGGTCAGCACGTTAACACCACCGACTCCGCGATTCGTATTACCCACTTGCCTACCGGCATCGTGGTCGAGTGTCAGGACGAACGTTCACAGCATAAAAACAAAGCCAAGGCGATGTCGGTGCTGGGTTCGCGTATTCGTGCGGCAGAAATCGCCCGTCGCCAGCAGGCTGAAGCGTCTGAGCGTCGTAACCTGCTGGGCAGCGGTGACCGTAGCGACCGTAATCGTACCTACAACTTCCCGCAGGGGCGCGTTACCGATCACCGTATCAACGTGACGTTGTACCGCCTGGATGAAGTGATGGAAGGCAAGCTGGATATGCTGATTGAGCCTATCGTTCAGGAATATCAGGCCGATCAGTTGGCGGCGTTGTCCGATACGGAATGATGACTTTTCGACAGTGGCTACAGCAGGCAGTATCGGCGTTGGCGGCGAGCGAGAGCCCGAAACGCGATGCCGAAATCCTGCTGGGACATGTGACCGGCAAGGCGCGTACCTATATTCTGGCTTTTGATGAGACGCCATTAAGTGCTTCGCAGTTGGATACGCTGGCGGAGCTGCTGACTCGCCGCGCCAACGGTGAACCGGTAGCCCATCTGGTGGGAACGCGTGAATTCTGGTCACTGCCGCTGTTTGTCTCTCCCGTGACGCTGATTCCACGTCCGGATACCGAATGCCTGGTTGAGCAGGCGCTGGCGCATTTGCCGTCAACGCCCTGCCAGATCCTTGATTTAGGCACCGGTACGGGTGCCGTGGCGCTGGCGCTGGCGAGTGAACGTCCTGATTGCCAGCTCACCGCAGTCGATTTTATCGCCGATGCGGTGGTACTGGCTAAGCGCAACGCTGCGAATCTTGGCATCGCCAATATCACGATTTTGCAGAGCGACTGGTTCAGTGCGCTGAACGGGCAACGTTTTACGATGATTGTGAGTAATCCGCCGTATATCGACGAACAAGATGAACATCTCGCCCAGGGCGACGTGCGTTTTGAGCCGAAAACCGCATTGGTTGCGGCCGAGCAAGGTCTGGCTGACCTCGCACATATCATCAAATTTGGTCGTCAGCATCTGGAGACGGGGGGATTTATGCTGCTGGAGCACGGCTGGAAGCAGGGCGCTGCAGTGCGTGAATTGTTTCATGCCGCGGGCTATCAGTCTGCTGAAACCTGCCGTGACTACGGTGACAACGATCGCCTGACGCTGGCGCAATGGTTGGGCGAGCCAGAGGTTTGCCAATGAGTTTGTTTTTGTGGGTGCTCTATTTACATATTGGGTCAGCCATTTTTTCCGTGACCTTTTTTGCGTTACGCTTTTGGTGGAAACATCACCAGAATGTATTGCTTGATGCGCGCTGGGTGCGTGTATTACCGCACGCCGTTGACAGCGTTTTGCTGCTAAGCGGTGTCGCGCTGATGGTGATGACGCGCTATTTTCCCTTCACCGAAGGGGGGACATGGCTGACGGAGAAACTGTTTGGCGTTATCATTTACATCTTTTTGGGGTTTGTCGCGTTGGGACGTCGTCGTCCGCGCAGTCAGCAGAGCGGATTTATTGCCTTTCTGCTGGCGTTGGTGGTGTTGTGCATCATCGTTAAACTCGCCATCACTAAAGTTCCGTTGTTGGGGTAAGGTATGAAGTCACTGGCTGATTTTGAATTTAATAAAGCGCCGTTATGCGATGGCATGATCCTTATTTCTGAAATGATACGTGATGATTTCCCGTCGCAAAAGGTGCGTGAGCAGCTTGAGTGCCTGGTGGCACTGGCGCGTGAAGAGATAAGCCCTTCCTGGACGCTGACGCGTCAGATGGAGCGCCTGATTGAGTTGTTCTATCATGAGTGGAAATTTGGCGACTCCTCCGGGGTATACCGTTTATCGGACGCCTTATGGCTGGATCAGGTGCTGAAAAATCGTCAGGGCAGTGCGGTGGCGCTAGGGGCTGTCGTGCTGTGTATTGCCAGCCAACTCGATATTCCCGTCGTGCCGGTGATTTTCCCGACCCAGTTACTGCTGCGTGCCGATGTGGATGACGAAGAGCTGTGGCTCATTAACCCGTTTAATGGCGACACGCTTGACGAGCATACGCTGGAAGTCTGGCTCAAGGGCAACGTTAGCCCGATGGCTGAACTGTTCAATGAAGACCTCGATGAGGCGGATAACGCTGAGGTTATCCGCAAACTGCTCGATACATTGAAATCGGCGCTGATGGAAGAGCGTCAGATGGAGCTGGCGTTAGGTGCAAGCCAGACGTTGTTGCAGTTTAACCCGGAAGATCCGTATGAAATTCGCGATCGTGGGCTTATCTATGCACAGCTGGAATGTGAGCACATTGCCCTGAGTGATTTGAATTATTTCGTTGAACAATGTCCGGAAGATCCGATAAGCGAAATGATCCGTGCGCAAATTAACACTATCTCGCACAAGCAAATTACGCTTCACTAATTGGTCATTATTCCGGTTATAATCGCGGAAATACCTTAACAAGGCTCTCTTATGAAAGAAAAAGTGGTTAGCATTGGTGACATCAAAGTAGCAAACGATCTGCCGTTTGTTTTGTTTGGCGGCATGAACGTGCTGGAGTCTCGCGACCTGGCGATGCGTATTTGCGAGCACTACGTGACCGTGACCCAGAAACTGGGTATTCCATACGTATTCAAAGCTTCATTTGATAAAGCCAACCGTTCCTCTATCCACTCTTACCGTGGCCCAGGCCTGGAAGAAGGGATGAAAATTTTCCAGGAACTGAAGCAGACCTTCGGCGTGAAGATCATCACCGACGTTCACGAAGCAAGCCAGGCGCAGCCGGTTGCCGACGTGGTTGACGTTATCCAGCTTCCCGCGTTCCTGGCTCGCCAGACAGACCTGGTTGAAGCAATGGCGAAAACGGGCGCGGTCATTAACGTGAAGAAGCCGCAGTTTGTGAGCCCGGGCCAGATGGGTAATATCGTCGACAAGTTTATTGAAGGCGGTAACGACCAGATTATCCTGTGTGACCGCGGTGCGAACTTCGGTTATGACAACCTGGTAGTCGACATGCTGGGCTTTGGCGTGATGAAAAAATCCTCCAATAACTCCCCGGTTATCTTCGACGTGACCCACGCATTACAGTGCCGTGACCCGTTTGGCGCAGCGAGCGGCGGTCGTCGTGCGCAGGTGGCTGAATTGGCTCGTGCGGGTATGGCGGTTGGTATTGCCGGTCTGTTTATCGAAGCGCATCCCGATCCGGACAACGCGCGTTGCGATGGCCCGTCCGCGTTGCCGCTGAATAAGCTGGAACCTTTCCTGAAGCAAATGAAAGCTATCGACGACCTGGTTAAAGGCTTCGATGAGCTGGATACCAGCAAATAAGTTTTGCTGATGCGTAAAAAGCCGACCCTTGGGTCGGCTTTTTTGTATGGCGAGGTGACGATATAGCCCGGACGAGGTGCCTAGCACCGACTCCGGGCTACACTGCGAGTCACATCACCTGTACTTAGGCAAATATCGTCATCAGATACGCGGCAAACAGCGCCAGGTGCGCCGCGCCGTTTAGCACGTTGGTTCGTCCGGTCGAGAAGGAGATCTGGCACAGTAGCAGTGAGGCAACCATCACGATCATCTCCGGCATCCCCAGACCAAACATCAATTCATTACCGGTCATATAGGCAATCAGCGTAACCACCGGTACCGTCAGTGAAATGGTCGCCAGCACCGAACCAAAGAACAGGTTCATTGCGCGCTGTACCTGGTTATTTAGTACCGCTTTGAGTGCCCCAAGACCTTCCGGTGACAGAATCAGCAGCGCAACCAGGAAACCGGTAAAGGCCACCGGCGCGTTCATGCTGGTGAGCAACGTTTCTAATGGATTCGCGTTCATCTTGGTGACGGCGATAACTGCAATAAGATGGACAATCAACCACAATGCGTGCCAAAGACTGCTGTGAGCGGACGGTTTACCGTGATGCGGGTCATCATCGTCGCTGTCGTCTTCATGCTCGTAGATGAATAAACTCTGGTGTGTTTTAGTCTGAATCAGCAGGAATACGCCATACATGGCGGCTGAAATAAGGGCAACCAGCAGCGATTGGCCGATGGTAAAGTTTGCGCCCGGCAATGCGGTCGGGAACACCAGCACAATGATGGCCAGGGGAAACAGCGCAATTAAATATTGTTTGATACCGAACAGATTCATATATTGCGTGGCAAATTTACGGCCACCGAGCAATAACGAGAAACCCACTAAACCGCCAGTGACGATCATAATAATGGAGTAGAGCGTGTCACGCATCAGGGTAGGGGCGGCATCACCCGTTGCCATTAATGCGGATATCAGGCTAACCTCAAGGATAACCACAGAAAGACTTAGAATTAGAGAACCGTAGGGTTCTCCCAGGCGGTGTGCTAATACATCCGCGTGTCGTACAACGCTAAAGGCACTGCTGAGAATACCGACGAGCGCCATTGCGTTTATCGCAATAACCACTGGCAATGACGCACTGTTCCCCCAGAAGAACAGGATTGCCAGGGCCACTATCGGGAAAATAAGCGACGACTCCTTATGGCGAGTTTTCACCGCCTCATGTGCGTGGGTCATGTTTGTCTCCATTAATGCAGGTATTTATAATTATAGAAAAAAATAAGCAGTATAAATTAACAAATTTTTCCATGCACAAGGTAATCTTTTACTAAAATTTACCCATATCACCATTTTTTTCTTTTAGATGGCTATAATATAAATTATCAGGAAAATATTTTTTAAATAACAGCATTTTGTGGCAGTGGATTTATGCAGTTTTGTCGCAAGGCTGGGTGTGGAATATCGCCGATGGCGATTCAGACAAATTGCATCTTGCGGGATAAATCTGGATAATATTTCATCAATGACAGCTCCGGAGGTCACCATTCGTTCCCTTAAGGGCGTATGTGTTGCAGGGAAGAGAAGTGGTGGTGGAGGTTTAGAGTGTTAACGCGTGATTTCTTAATGAGGGCGGATTGTACAACGGCATTTGGTGTCATTGAAGAGTCGCTCCTCTGGTCTGCTGAACAACGTGCGGCGTCGCAGGCAGCCATGCTGGCCTGTCGGCCAGATAATGGCCCAGTGTGGATTTTTGGTTATGGTTCGCTTATGTGGAACCCGGCGCTTAATTTTTGCGAATCGGTGACCGGTACGCTGGTGGGCTGGCATCGTGCCTTCTGTTTGCGTCTGACGGCCGGGCGCGGAAGCGCTTGCCAGCCAGGGCGAATGCTGGCGCTGAAAGAGGGCGGACGCACCACAGGGGTTGCCTATCGTCTGCCGGATGACGAAATCGAAAATGAGCTGTCGCTACTTTGGAAACGCGAGATGATCACCGGCTGCTACTTGCCGACCTGGTGCCAGTTGAGTCTGGACGATGGGCGCACGGTGACCGCGCTGGTGTTTATTATGGATCCGCGTCATCCCCTTTATGAATCCGATACCAGCGTGCAGGTGATTGCCCCACTTATTGCACGTGCCAGCGGCCCGTTGGGCACCAATGCGCAATACCTGTTCTCACTAGAGCAGGAGCTTGATAAGTTGGGAATGCCGGACGATGGGCTCAATGAACTGATTGGTAAAGTGCGTCATCTGGTGGGTGGGATAAATCCGCCGGGCGTAGCGTAAGCGATGGCTGAAAATCCCCGGAAGTGCGTGCTTCCGGGGGAGAACATTATGCAGCCACGTAGCTGATAGAATGTTCAAGAGACTGGCTGTGGCTATCAATCAACACGTTCCACGTCCCGCTGTAGGGTACGGTGAGATAGGCTTTTTCTTCGTTCTGAACGCTCAAAATATCGGTATTGTGACTCCCGGTGTTCTTTTGCGTACTCATTAAATGAATATGGCAACGCTCTGAGCAACGTACCACCACCGTATCCCCGCCAAATAATGTCAAACTTGCCTTAACCATCGCCAATCTACCCCGCTGCCAATGAATCAACCCGCTCCCTGCGACCGAATCCTGATGTCTGCCTGTGATATTGTTCACAAATCACTCATGGCATAACACCAAACACTGTGATCGCGGATGCTGATTTTGATCAAAAAAAACCGCAACGCTTCAACAAAAATGACAATATCCCTGAATCCATTCAGCGTTCGTGAGATTGCTGCGAAGAATGGCTTAAGGGTGAAACAATATCCTTAAAAGAGCGGGGGTTGCAGTTTGCTCGGCTAATACGGGTGAAATTAGAAGGTCAGCACCTTGTCTGCCGCCAGCGTCCACTGCGCCAGTTCAACCAGCGTGCCAATTTCCACACCTTCAATCAGCGGCAATGCGCTAATGCCGCGCCCATCGGTACAGGTTTTGCACAGTTTCACTGCAACGCCTTGGGCTACGAGTATCTCCAGCATCTGTTGAATGTTGTAGCCTTCGGCCGGTTTTTGCCCGCGTAGACCGGCGGTGACAGCGTCAGACATTAAAAAAAGCTGTAATTGCAGGTCGTCTTGTTGCTCCCGCAAAGCGATAGCCAACCGCAGGCTGTTAAACAGAGATTCGCTGCCGTAAGCAGCCCCGTTGGCGATAATGACGATACGTTGCATCTGAACTCCTTTAAGGCACGGTTATTGCTAGACGTTAGGACTATCCGTAAGAAAATCCTATAACGGGAGAGCGCATGATAAACCGTGAAGATGAGACACCCGGCGCTATCGAGTGGTTTCGTTATGCGCGTCAGGTGCAGAAAGAGCAACTCAGGCAACTGGCGCAGCAGGGGCAACTGGTCAGCCAGTTAAGCCACATCGTGCATATGTTACAGTGTGAACGAGGTGCATCCAACATCTGGTTATGCTCGCAGGGGCGATTATATGCCGCAGAGCGTCGAGCCAGCGCGGCATTAGTGGATGAGCAGACGCGCAAATTGCTTGTCCGGCTCCTGCCTGAACATTTGCCCACGTCTGGTGGTCTGTGCCAGCGTATCGCCCGCGCGGTGTGGTCGTTGGAGCAACTGCCCGCGCTTCGTCAAAAGGTGATGGTGTGCCAGATGACGCCGGAAGCGGCAACCGATCAGTTCAGCCGCACTATCCGGCATCTGCTCGATATTATTCCCCAGCTTAATGACAGCATCGACGAACCCATGCTCGCCGGTCGACTGGTGGCGCTCTACAGCTTTATGCAGGGCAAAGAGCTGGTGGGCCAGGAGCGGGCGCTGGGCGCGCAGGGGTTTGCGCAGGGTAATTTTAGCGATGAACTGCGCCAGCGGTTGGTCGACCGTATTGATGGTCAACAGCCTTGTTTTGACAGCTTTTTATCACTCGCCTCCGGCCCCTTGAAGATGTTGTTTTTGACCGAGTGTCAGGCCGGTATTGCCATTGAACAGATGCGGCGTATTGCCTGTACTCGCCAGCCTTCTGAGGACGGCGGCGAGAGCGCGCTGCACTGGTTTACCCTGCAAACACAGCGGCTTGAGCCAATGCGTGGTCTCGAAGAGTTGTTAATTGCTGAACTGATGTCTGCGGTTGATGAACTCCTTTTGGGAGAAGATGCGCCTGAACCGACCTTTGACGATCCGGCAAGCGACAATCTGGTGCTGCACCTCGACCGCCAGCTTTTACCACTGGTACGCCAACAAGCCCGCGAACTTGAGCAACTCTCCGGGCAGTTGGCTTCTCTGAAAGATACGTTATCCGAGCGTCAGATCATTGATAAAGCCAAAAGCGTGTTAATGACCCACAGGCAAATGAACGAGGAGCAGGCTTGGCACTGCTTGCGCAAAATGGCGATGGATAAGAACCAGCGAATGGTCGAGATCGCCCGTGCGCTGCTGGCGGTGAAGTCGCTTTGGCAGAGTGAAACGGAAGCAACGTTGCACAATCACCGGGCATGAGTGCATTTATCCGGTGCATAAACGCGCTCGCGTGTTGAGATATCCCCGGGAAATGCGCGATTTCATACCTGGCATCTGAATTGCATTATCTCTACAAACAGTCGGTTGTGCGCCAATGGCGGCGTGCAGGCCACGAGGATAAAGGCGTCCTGCAATGCGTAAGCATTGCCGGGCGCTTTTTTTTTGCATTCGGGAGTGAGTCATGGGCGAGACGTTTTCACTATCACGGCGACGATTATTACAGGCGGGAGCGGCGCTGGGTGGCGCGATGTTGCTGCCGGGCATCATGCAATCGGCATGGGCGGCAGGTTCGGATAAGCCGGAGCTTCAGACAGTCAACGTGGGCTTTATCCCGCTGACCGACTGCGCGCCGCTGGCTATCGCCTCGCTTAAAGGGTTCGATAAAAAGTACGGTATCACGTTGGTGCCGAGTAAAGAGGCCAGCTGGGCGGCGGTACGCGACAAGCTGGTCAACGGTGAACTGGATGCCGCGCATATTCTTTATGGTCTGCTTTACGGGCTGGAACTGGGCATTGCCGGTAAACCGCAAGCGATGGCAAACCTGCTCACCCTGAACCGTAACGGGCAGGGGATCACCTTATCCGCCGATTTGCAGGAGAAAGGTGTCACTGACCTTGGTGGTTTAAAGACGCTGGTGGGTAACAGCGAACCGGGTGCCTACACCTTCGCGCATACCTTCCCAACCGGTACCCACGCCATGTGGCTCTATTACTGGCTGGCGAGCGGCGGTATCCATCCGTTTAACGATGTACGCACAGTGGTGGTGCCGCCGCCGCAAATGGTGATGAACATGCGCATTGGCAACATGGTCGGCTTCTGTGTCGGTGAGCCGTGGAATGCCCGCGCTATCAACGACCGCATTGGTTTTACCGCCGCGACCAGCCAGGAGATCTGGCCGGAGCACCCGGAGAAAGTTCTCGGTACCCGCCGCGACTGGGTTCAGCAAAACCCTAATACCAGCCGTGCTCTGGTGGCAGCGCTGATGGACGCCGCGCGCTGGATTGATGCTTCCGACGATAACAAACGCGAAACCGCCAGAATCCTTGCTCAGCGCGGCTGGCTAAATACCAAAGAACAGTATCTGACCGGGCGCATGCTCGGGGCTTATGACAACGGCATGGGTCGCCAGTGGCAGGATACGCATCCGATTCGCTTCTTCGACCAGGGCGAAGTGAGCTTCCCATGGTTGTCGGATGGCATGTGGTTCCTGACCCAATTCCGCCGCTGGGGGCTACTGAAAAACGATCCCGACTATCTGGCCATCGCCCAACGTATTAACCGCATTGATGTGTGGAAAGAGGCCGCTCAGGCGGTGGGTGGGATAAATGTCCCGACGCAAACCTTACGCAGCAGCAAATTGATGGATGGCTCTATCTGGAACGGGAGCGATCCCGCTGGATACGCCCGGAGTTTCGCTATTAATCGCCTGGGGGCATGAGATGAATACCAACACAAAAACGGTCGATAAGCCTGCACCCGCAGGGGAAGTGATTACGCTACCACCAGTACAGGTGCGCCGACAACTGCCTGCGTTCAGACGCCACCTGCGTGATTTGGCTGAGCGTACCATCCCGGCACTGTTAGGTCTGGGCTTGCTGGTACTGGTGTGGCAACTGGCGGCAGTCAACAGCAAAGGTTTCCCGACACCACTTAGTACGCTGGATTCTGCGCTGACGTTGTTTTCTGACCCGTTCTACAACAATGGCCCGAATGATGTTGGTGTCGGCTGGAACGTACTGGCCTCGTTGCAGCGCGTGGCGGTGGGCTTCGGCCTGGCTGCGCTGGCGGGGATCCCGCTGGGTTTCCTGATCGGACGTTTTACTTTTGCTTCACGCATGTTTACCCCGCTGATTGCGCTGCTGCGCCCGGTCAGCCCGCTGGCCTGGTTGCCGATTGGCCTGCTGTTGTTCCAGAAAGCGGAACCGGCTTCAAGCTGGACCATATTTATCTGTTCTATCTGGCCGATGGTGATTAACACCGCCGAAGGCGTGCGCCGCATTCCGCAGGACTACCTTAACGTGGCGCGCGTTTTACAACTCTCCGAATGGACGGTGATGCGCAAAATTCTCTTCCCGGCGGTCCTGCCCGCGGTGCTCACCGGTGTGAGGTTGTCTATTGGCATCGCCTGGCTGGTGATTGTGGCGGCGGAAATGCTCACCGGCGGGCTGGGTATTGGTTTTTGGATCTGGAATGAGTGGAACAACCTGAACGTCGAAAACATCCTCATCGCCATTGTCATTATCGGCGTGGTGGGTCTGCTGCTGGAGCAGGGATTGATGTTGATTGCGCGTCGTTTTAGCTGGCAAGAAAAGTGAGGAGAAAATCATGAAACCCTTAATTCAAGTACAGGCCGTGAGCCAGCGTTTTCATACCGCCAGCGGCGAGTTTCTGGCGCTGCAAAACGTCTCCTTTGACATTCACGAAGGGGAAACCGTCAGCCTGATAGGTCACTCCGGCTGCGGTAAATCCACGCTGCTGAACCTGATTGCTGGGATCACGCTGCCGACCGAAGGCGGGCTTATCTGTGACAACCGCGAAATCGCTGGCCCCGGCCCGGAACGCGCGGTGGTGTTTCAGAACCACTCATTGCTGCCGTGGCTGACCTGCTTTGACAACGTTGCGCTGGCGGTGGACCACGTGTTCCGCCGCACCATGAGTAAAGCTGAACGGCGTGAGTGGATTGAGCACAACCTTGATCGCGTGCAGATGGGCCATGCCATGCACAAACGTCCGGGCGAAATCTCCGGCGGCATGAAACAGCGTGTTGGCATTGCCCGCGCGCTGGCGATGAAACCCAAAGTTCTGCTGATGGATGAACCGTTCGGCGCGCTGGATGCCTTGACCCGCGCCCATTTACAGGACTCGGTGATGAAGATTCAGCAAGCGCTGAACACCACCATTGTGCTGATTACCCACGACGTGGATGAGGCGGTGCTGCTCTCTGACCGGGTGATGATGATGACCAACGGCCCGGCGGCCACCGTCGGTGAGATTCTGGAGGTGAATTTGCCGCGCCCGCGCAATCGGGTGCAACTGGCGGATGACAGCCGTTATCACCATCTGCGTCAGCAGATCCTCCACTTCCTCTATGAAAAACAGCCGAAAGCGGCGTAAGGGGTAGGCGAATGCGGAAACTGGTAATGATCGGCAATGGGATGGCGGCAACCCGACTGGCACAAACGCTCGTTGCTGCCGCGCCTAGAGCATTTGCGATAACCATTATCGGCGATGAGCCGCATCCGGCCTATAACCGCATTCAGCTCTCTCCTGTGCTGAGCGGTGAGAAGAATTTTAGCCAGACGCTGCTGCAACCGGTGCAGTGGTACACCGACCACGGTATCGAATTATGTTGCGGCGAAACTGCGTTGTCGGTGGATACCGTGGCCCGCCAGGTCACAACGACCCACCGCGACCTGGCATGGGATGAACTGGTGTTTACCTGTGGTTCCTCGGCCTTTTTACCCCCGCTGCCGGGTATCCGTCTGCCGCATGTTTTTGCCTTTCGCACTGTGAAGGACGTAGAGGCTATCCTGGCGCTTCCCGGTGATGCGGTGGTGATTGGCGGCGGCGTGCTGGGCGTGGAAGCGGCGGCGGCATTATGTCATAGAGGTGACAACGTCACGTTAGTTCATCGCAGCGATCGTCTGATGGAGCAACAACTGGACGAACAGGCAGGAGCGCTTCTGGCGCAACGGTTGGCAGAACGCGGTATTCACTGCGAACTCAACGCCGGTATTGCCCGAATCACGCCTGACGCCGTGGTATTGAGCGACGGGCGGGAAATCGTCGCTAGCCGGGTGGTGATGGCGACCGGCGTGCGGCCGAATATTGCCTTAGCCCAGCGTTCAGGCATTGCCTGCCAGCGCGGTATCGTGGTCGACCGCCAGCTTGCCACCGCAATCTCTGGCGTCAGCGCAATTGGCGAATGTTGTGAAATCGACGGACAAACCTTTGGTCTGGTTGCGCCCTGTATGCAACAGGCTGACGTCCTGGCCGCAAGGCTCATTGGAAAGCCGGGCGCAGATTTTGACTGGCAGGACAGCGGTACGCGCCTGAAGGTCACCGGAATTGATCTGTTCAGCGCAGGTCTGGTTCAGGCCGAACCCCAGGATCAGCAATGGTGCTCCATTGACCCGCAGACCGGGCACTATCGTCGCCTGCTGGTCAGGGACGGTCAACTCATCGGCGTGCTGCTGCTTGGCGACTGTACCAGCGCCGCACGCTTCACCGATTTACTGCACACCAAGCAGCCCGCGCTTGCGGGTTGGATCTTCGACCCCTTCATGTCGCAGCCGTCGGCTGCAGGAACGCAAACAATGACGAAATTAACCTTAGCGGTGGTCGGGCACGGCATGGTCGGCCACCATTTTCTTGAGCAGTGTGTCAGCCGTAATTTGCATCAGCGTTACCAGATAGTGGTCTTTGGCGAAGAGCGTTATGCCGCTTACGACCGCGTACATTTATCTGAATATTTTGGCGGGCGTAGTGCAGAGTCACTGTCGCTGGTGGAAGGGGATTTTTTCGCTGACCACGGCATTGAACTGCGTTTGTCGCAGTCGGTGACGGAGATTGACACCGATGCGCACCTGATTCGGGATGCCAGAGGTCACGAACTGCATTGGGATAAACTGGTGCTGGCGACCGGTTCTTACCCGTTTGTCCCACCGATCCCCGGCAACGATTTACCAGGCTGCTTTGTTTACCGTACGCTCGATGATCTCGATGCTATTGCGGCGAGGGCGAAAACGGCGACGCGCGGCGTGGTGATTGGCGGCGGCCTGCTCGGGCTGGAAGCGGCCAATGCGCTGCGTCAGCTAGGGCTGGAAACGCACGTGGTCGAGTTCGCCCCGAACCTGATGGCGGTGCAACTGGATAACGGCGGCGCGGCGATGCTGCGCGAGAAAATCAGCGAACTGGGCGTCAGCGTCCACACCAGTAAAGCCACTACCGCTATTACGCCAGTGGAACATGGGTTGATGCTGAATTTTGCCGACGGTAGCAATTTGATGACTGATATGGTGGTCTTCTCCGCCGGGATCCGTCCGCAGGATGCACTGGCACGCAGTAGCGGCATTGGTCTTGGTGAACGCGGCGGGATTGTCATTGATAACCAGTGTCGTACCTCAGCAAACGATATCTACGCTATCGGTGAATGCGCGCTGTGGGATAACAAAATTTACGGTCTGGTGGCGCCGGGCTACCAGATGGCACGCGTCACGGCAGCCGCGCTGGCAGGAGAAGCGAGTGAATTTAGCGGTGCGGACATGAGTACCAAACTCAAACTTCTGGGCGTTGATGTTGCTTCGTTTGGCGATGCGCAGGGCCGCACCCCGGGTAGTCAGAGCTATCAGTGGATCCACGGGCCGGAACAGGTCTATAAAAAAATCGTGGTCAGCGCTGACGGTAAAAAGCTGCTCGGCGGCGTATTGGTGGGAGATGCCAGCGATTACGCCACGCTGTTGCAGATGATGCTCAACGACATGGCCCTGCCTTCGCGCCCGGAATCGCTGATCTTGCCTGCAATGGAAGGCAGCGCGCCGAAAGCGCTCGGCGTGGCGGCGCTACCGGATAGCGCGCAAATTTGCTCATGCCACAACGTTAGCAAGGGCGATATTTGCCAGGCGGTCAGCGGTGGGGCGACCAGTATCGGTGCCATTAAGAGCTGCACCAAAGCGGCGACCGGCTGCGGTGGTTGTAGTGCACTGGTCAAACAGGTGATGGAGTATCAGTTAGAACAACAGGGCGTGGAGGTGAAAAAAGATATCTGTGAACACTTCGCCTATTCGCGTCAGGAAATTTATCACCTGGTACGCGTTAATCGCATCCACACTTTCGAGCAGTTGATTGCCCGTCACGGGCAGGGCGACGGCTGCGAAATCTGTAAACCGCTGGTTGGTTCGGTGCTGGCTTCCTGCTGGAATGAATATCTGCTAAAGCCCGCGCATCTTCCGCTACAGGACACCAACGATCGCTACTTTGCCAATATCCAGAAAGATGGGAGCTATTCGATTGTGCCGCGTATGCCAGCTGGTGAAGTGACCCCGGACGGGCTGATTGCTATCGGTCACATCGCCAAACGCTACGATCTGTACAGCAAAATTACCGGCGGCCAGCGTATCGACCTGTTTGGCGCAAGGCTCGAGCAGTTACCGGAAATCTGGCGTGAGCTGCTGGCGGCGGGCTTTGAAACCGGTCATGCCTATGGGAAATCGCTGCGTACGGTGAAATCCTGCGTCGGTTCGACCTGGTGTCGCTACGGCGTGCAGGACTCTACCGGGCTGGCGGTGACGCTGGAGCATCGTTACAAAGGGCTGCGCGCACCGCATAAAATCAAAATGGCGGTATCAGGCTGCACCCGTGAATGTGCGGAAGCACAGGGCAAAGATGTTGGGGTGATTGCCACCGATAAAGGCTGGAATCTGTACCTGTGCGGGAACGGCGGGATGAAACCGCGTCATGCCGATCTGTTCGCCAGCGATCTGGACGATGCCACACTGCTGCGTACTGTCGACCGTTTCCTGATGTTTTATATCCGAACCGCCGACCGCCTCCAGCGCACCAGCACCTGGATGGACAATCTGGAAGGGGGGATCGACTATCTGAGAAGCGTCATTCTTGACGATTCACTGGGTATTGGTGAGGAGTTAGAACAGGAGATGGCGCGGGTTATCGACAGCTACCAGTGCGAATGGCAAACCACCCTTAACGATCCGCAGCGGCTGGGGCTGTTCCGCTCATTTGTAAACAGCGATACGCCGGATGAAGCGCTGGTTCGCCAGTCGGTGCGCGGTCAATCACAGCTGGCGGCGGTGACAGAACTGCCGATGCTAACGGGCAGCCGCAAGCCGTGGCAGGCGGTCTGCTCGCTTGATGAGATCCCACCGCAGGCCGGAATTGGCGCGCGTCTTGGCGAGATGCAAATTGCGTTGTTCCGTCTTAATGACAAAGTGTATGCGCTGGATAATCAGGAGCCGGGCAGCCAGGCCAACGTGCTGTCGCGCGGGTTGCTGGGCGATGCGAGCGGCGAACCGATGGTGATTTCTCCGCTGTATAAACAGCGCATTCGCCTACGCGATGGGCGTTCGTGTGAAAACGGCGAGCAGGTGGTGCGAGCGTGGCCGGTGAAAATTGAAGACGGCAAGGTATGGGTGGGTAACCAGGCGCTGGTGATGCGCGCGGAGGCCTCATGAGCGAAACAAAAACGACCTGTCCTTATTGCGGCGTGGGCTGCGGGGTGCTGGCGCGTGTTGAGGATGGCGTGGTCAGCGTGCAAGGCGATGAACAGCATCCGGCAAATTTTGGCCGATTGTGCGTGAAGGGGGCGTCGCTTGCGCAAACCACCGGGCTGGAAGAGCGGCTGTTATCGCCACAGCTTGATGGCGAGCAGGTCAGTTGGACGCAGGCGCTGACGGCAGCAGGCGAACGTCTACAAACCATTATTGCTGAACATGGCCCGCAGGCCGTGGCCATTTACGCTTCTGGCCAACTGCTCACCGAGGATTATTACGCCGCCAATAAGCTGATGAAAGGCTTTATCGGCGCGGGTAATATCGATACCAACTCGCGGCTATGTATGTCGTCAGCGGTAACGGGCTATAAGCGAGCGCTGGGTGCCGACGTAGTGCCGTGTTGCTATGAAGATGTGGAGTCCAGCGATCTGGTCGTGCTGGTGGGATCGAATGCGGCGTGGGCGCACCCGGTGTTGTATCAGCGGCTGGTGCAGGCAAAGCAGAATAACCCGCAGATGAAGGTGGTGGTGATTGATCCAAGACAGACAGCCACTTGCGATATTGCTGATGCGCATTTAGCCATAGCTCCCGGTACCGACGCGGGACTGTTTGTCGGGCTATTGCATGCGATTCACCAGACGGGTGAAGCGGTGGTGGATTATGCTGATGCGTCCGCCGCGTTCGCCATGGCGGCTGACTGGTCTGTGGCGAAGGTCGCTGATTTTTGCGGTCTTCAACAGGCCGATGTTCAGTCGTTTTATGATGACTTTATCGCCGCGCCGCGCGCCATCACCCTCTACACCATGGGAATTAACCAATCTTCCAGCGGCAGCGATAAATGCAACGCCATTATCAACGTCCACTTGGCCTGTGGCAAATTTGCCCGTACCGGCTGCGGGCCGTTTTCGCTGACCGGACAGCCAAATGCGATGGGCGGGCGTGAGGTCGGTGGACTGGCGACCATGCTGGCGGCGCATATGAATTTTGAACCTGCGGATCTCGCACGCGTCGCCCGTTTTTGGGGAACTGAACGGCTGGCGCAAACGCCGGGGCTAATGGCGGTGGATCTGTTTGCCGCTATCGGGCGCGGTGAGGTGAAGGCGGTGTGGATTATGGGGACCAACCCGGCGGTGTCGCTGCCGGACAGTCATGCGGTCAGCCAGGCGCTGGCAGCTTGTCCGCTGGTGATTATCTCGGAAGTGGCGGCGGATACCGAAACCTCTCGCTATGCGCACATCCGCTTTCCCGCACTGAGTTGGGGTGAGAAGAGCGGGACGGTCACCAACTCTGAACGGCGGATTTCACGCCAGCGGCCATTTTTACCACCTCCCGGTGAGGCTCGCGCCGACTGGTGGATTATCGCGCAGGTCGCAAAAGAGCTCGGATTTGCACACGCATTCGCCTGGCAGCATCCGCACGAAGTCTTTAGTGAACATGCGGCGCTCTCCGGTTTTGAGAACGAGGGACAGCGAGCGTTCGATATCAGCGGGCTCGCCGATCTCAGCCGCGAGCAGTGGGACGTGCTAGAGCCGATTCGATGGCCGGTGAGCCGTCGCGGTAGCGCGCTGGACCTTCAGCGTGGCTGGCGTGCGGAAGGGCAGTTGCGCATGGTGCCGATAACGCCTGAGGTTATGCAGGCGCGTCGCCAGCCGCTCTATCCGTTGGTGTTGAACAGCGGACGTATTCGCGATCAGTGGCATACCATGACACGTACCGGCAGCGTACCGCGTCTGATGCAGCACATCGACCAGCCAATGGTTGAGATTGCGCCGCAGGATGCCGCGCATTTTGGCGTCGAGAACGGTGGCCTTGCCCGCATTAGCTCGCCGCGAGGTGTGATGGTGGCGCGCGTTGTGGTGACGGGATCCCAGCGTCCCGGCTCGCTGTTTACCCCGATGCACTGGAATGACTGCTTTGCCCGCCAGGGCAAAATTAACAGTCTGGTGGCGCCGGTGGTGGATCCTCATTCCGGTCAACCCGAAAGTAAGCAGACGGCGGTGCGCATTGCCCCCTGGCAACCGCAGTGGCAAGGCGAATTTTTTTCCCGCGCACCGGTTGAATTGCCGCGTCATTTGCACTGGTGGCGTAAAGCCGCGCCGGGTTTGCACCATCTTACGCTGGCTGGTGACGGTACTATTCAGGCTGAACTGCTGGCCGTATGTCAACGCGGCAGCTGGCAGATTCAGGTTGCCAGTCTTGGAGAAACATGGCACTTGCTGGCGTGGGATAACGGGCGGCTGATGCTGGGATTCTGGAGCGCTCGCAGCCTGCCTGACATCGATAGCGGGCTGATTTTGCGCGCATTTGCCCAATCACCGCAAACGCTGGCAGATCGCCATGCGTTGCTGGGCGGTCAGGACCTCACGCGGCCATCGGTGGGGAAAATTGTTTGTAGCTGTTACAGCGTTGGTGAAAAAACCATCACTGAAGCCATTGAAAAACAAGGCTGTTCTACCACAGACGAACTCGGGCGGATGCTGAAATGCGGCACCAACTGCGGCTCTTGCCTTCCTGAACTGAAAGCGCTGCTGGGGTGTGCTGAACGTAAGGCGATGATTTTATAACCTATCAGTCTATTCCTGAAATCGCCCCGGATGGCTGAAGCCTGTGCCTAAAGACGTTAGACTAGTCATTCTGGGGCGGCAATTTCCGACCTTCTTGTTTTCGTTGGCTATGAGGTCGCAGGTGGTGTCTTCGAATTTTTACCGATTTTATGTGGTGCTGATCATACTGGTTGGCGGCAGTGCGCGCGCGCAGTCGTCGTTTATCGAAGAGGCGGAGCATCCTTTCGATAACTTACCGGATCTCGACATTGCACCGGAAAGTCATGATTCGGAAAAACACTTTGCTGAGATGGTGAAGTCGTTCGGTGAAGCCAGCATGACCGATAATGGCCTTGATACCGGTGAGCAGGCGCGGTTGTTTGCCCTGACGCAACTCCAGGATCGGCTGAACGGGCAAATGAACAGGCAGCTTGATAGCTGGTTTTCTCCGTGGGGCAATACCAATATCCAGTTCCTGGTGGACGGTGAAGGTAAATTCACCGGTAGCCACGGTAGCTGGTTTATCCCCCTAGAGGACAACACGGATTACCTCACCTGGAGTCAGTTGGGGGTTACCCAGCAAGACGAAGGTCTGGTGGGGAATCTGGGGGTTGGACAGCGCTGGGTCGCCGGGCATTGGTTATTGGGATATAACACGTTTTATGACAGCTTGCTGACCGACAATCTCAATCGTGGCGGACTCGGTGCGGAAGCCTGGGGCGAGAACTTACGTTTTTCTGCGAATTACTATCAGCCGCTTCACGACTGGAAAAACACCGGCACCACTCTACAACAGCGGATGGCACGCGGTTACGATATTACTGCGCAGGCCTGGATCCCAGCCTATGACCATATCAACACCAGCCTGAGCGTTGAGCAGTATTTCGGTGAGAGTGTCGATCTGTTCCGCAGCGGTACTGGCTACCATAACCCGGTGGCGGTATCGCTGGGTCTCAATTACACCCCGGTGCCGTTGCTGACTTTTAGCGCTCAGCATAAGCAGGGCGAGAGCGGGGTAAACCAGAATAACCTTGGGATGAAGGTTAACTACCGTTTTGGGGTACCGTTGAAGAAACAGCTCGCGGCCGATGAAGTGGCCAGGACGCGCACTTTACGCGGTAGCCGTTATGATGCGCCGGAGCGTAATAATCTGCCGGTGATGGAGAAGCGACAACGTAAAAACCTGACGGTTTATCTGGCGACGCCGCCGTGGGATTTGACCAGCAATGAAACGGTTGAGTTGAAAATCCAGGTGCGCGATGAGCACGGGGTGAAATCGATTAACTGGCAGGGGGATACGACGGCATTGAGCCTGACACCACCGTCATCTAACGACATGACGGAAGGCTGGAGCATCATCATGCCTGCCTGGGATTACAGTGAAGGGGCCAGCAATATGTGGCATTTGTCGGTGATTGTTGAAGATAAGAAAGGGCAGCGCGCCACCTCGAATGAGATAACTCTGGCGCTGACCGAGCCGGTCGTCAGCTTCGCGCCAAACCAATATGGATGGTCAGATCTTACGCCTTAATTGTGCGCGACGGCCCTGTCACGACAATTAAGTTTGGTCTATCAGAAAATACGATCCTGATGCACCCATACCGCCGCTTCGACGCGGGATTTCAGCTTCATTTTCTTAAGCATGTGTTTAACGTGAACTTTCACCGTGCTTTCAGTGATGTCGAGACGGCGAGCGATCATTTTGTTCGGCAGACCTTGCGCAATCAGCTTCAGAATATCGCGCTCACGCGGCGTTAACTGATTGATATCACGGTCGGAGGTCGCACGGTTAGCACGTAGACTGGCGGCCAGAACCGGCGTTAATGCCTCACTCAGTACCATTTCACCGGCTGCGGCTTGTTGCAGTGCTTTCAGCAGATCTTCTGGCTCCATATCCTTTAACAGATAGCCGTCAGCCCCGCGCTTAAGCGCCGTGACCACATCTTCTTCATGATTAGAAACGCTAAAGACCACCACGCGCCCGGAGAGGGATTTTTCACGCAGTTTGTCCAGCGTTTCCAGGCCGTTCATGCCGGGCATATTGAGGTCAAGCAGGATCAGGTCGGGATCGAGCGATTCTGCTAGCTCAATACCTTGCTCACCGTTGCTGGCTTCGCCCACGACCTGAATATCCGATGCCATGCTAACCAGCTGTTTGACGCCAGTGCGTAGCATAGGATGATCGTCAATTAGCAGGATAGTAGCCCGTTCCTGATTACTCATGGATTTCTCCTTGGGGAGTTGAAAGCGATTTTTCGGGGACAAACGTAACCACGACTTCAGTACCGCCGACTTCACGGCGTCGAACCTGGCAATCGCCACGCAGGCTCTGCGCGCGGTCACGCATAATAATAAGACCATAGTGGTTGCTGCGTTCAGCATGCTGCGGTACGCCACAACCGTTATCCGCCACCACCATTTTTACCTGGCTACCCTGTTGGGTCACGCTCACCTTCACTTCGGTTGCCTGGGAATGTTTTAAGGCATTGCTTAACGCTTCCCGGGCAATTTGCAGGACATGAATCGCCTGATGCGAGGGTACGTGGCGTGGCGGCAACTGATAATCCAGTTGAACCGGGAAGCCAAAGTGGCTGCTGTATTCCTGACAGCTTGATTCCAGTGCCGGACGCAGCCCGGATTCGGTCAACCGCAGGCGGAACGTGGTGAGAAGCTCACGCAGTTGCGCCCACGAAGTGTTTAATTCATTACGTACCAGACCCAACAGTTCGCGGCTTTCCGCTGAAGAGTGCTCATTTTGCATCATCTGCAAGCAACTGACCTGCATCTTCATGCATGACAGCGACTGAGCGATGGAGTCGTGTAGCTCGCGGGCAATGGTGGCGCGTTCCTCCATAACGATAAGCTGCTGCTGACGCTCTAGCTGTTTGTCTAGCGCCAGCGTTGAGGTGAGCTGTTCGAGCAGCGTGTCGACCAATTGTTGCTGGTCATGGCTTAACTCCCGACCCAGCGGCAGCGTCGCGAGCAGAATGCCATATTGGTTACGCGGATCGGTCAGGCGCCATTTCAGGGTTACGCCGTCTGGCGCGCTCATATCGATATCGCGCGGGCAAAGATAGCAGCCCTTATCATCGCATTCCCAACCGGAATGGCAGCTAAATTCCTGATGATTCTCTTCATCTTCGATGTCGTACACCCGTACTTCAATTTCACGCAGTGGGGTAAGTTCTTGCAGTCCATTCAGTACCGGGGAGATGCGCTCACACAATGGTGCGCTGGAATGCAGGCGACGGTTGGCTTGCCACAAGAAGGAGAGGATGGCATTTTTTTGCTCTAATCCGGCGGTTTTTTCCTGCACCCGACGCTCAAGCGAAGCGTAGCTTTCCGCTAATTCGGCAGACATATTGTTCAGTGCCATACCCAGCGTCGCCATTTCGTTCCGGCCGCTGATTTGCGCCCGGTAGGTGAAATCACGATGACTAATGGCTTCCGCCATTCTCAGCAGTTGTCGCCAGGGGTGTAGCAGACGGGTGCGTAGCCAGAATACGGTGAAGATAAACAGTAATGCCATGAACACGGCCATCAGCCTGTGCATCCACACAACATGAGAGATACGTTCTTCCGTTGTGTGATCGAAAACGGTCACAAGCTGATTAATGCGGCTAACAAAACCGGTGAGATCATTGACGACGGCATTCTGATTCTGTGCGTTGTGAATGTCGGGAGCCAGATGGGTTAGCCAATACTGTTGCAGTGAGGCGAGCTGTTTAACCTGTCCGTCGCGTTCAGCAGCAAGCTGCAATTCTGGGCTGAAGACGGTTTTCTGCATTTCATCAAACAGCGGCTGGTCGCTCTCTTTCACCGGAATGGCCGCCAGCAGTCGGTAGCTTTGCATACGCAGTGAGCCTGCCTGGTTAATAGCGTGCGCGCTCCCCTGGACACCGTTTATCAGGCGTGCGGAAATCATCATACTTGCCACCCCGATGAGGGTAGACAGTAGTACGATCAGCGCCAGTTGATTCACCAGCGTCAGTGGTGTAAAAAAACGTCTAAACATTATTCGATGTGGCTCCTGGCGGAGGACTCTCCGGTGAGTGGCGTTATTTTCGGCTATCGTCTGGAGTATACCCATACCCCTAAAGGGTTACTCCTTTATTTCCATAATAGTAAAGTGGTAGGGAGTAGAGGGGTAGCATCGTAACAGCCACGTGATAAAACAGGTTTTTTTATAGATAAAAGCCTACCCACAAAGAGTCATGATGTTTTTTTAAACAAGATATAGCCGACTTTTCCTTTGATTTATATCAACTTACTACGCTGTGTAAACCCTACTGTGGCAGGGTTAATATCAATAATCAGAGGTGTCTATGAGTCACTCCACTGCCCCCGAAAGGGCAACCGGCGCTGTCATTACCGACTGGCGTCCGGAAGATCCGGCATTCTGGCAGGAGCGCGGTCATCGCGTTGCAAGCCGGAACCTGTGGATTTCAGTACCGTGTTTGCTGCTGGCATTCTGCGTTTGGATGCTGTTCAGCGCCGTAGCGGTCAATTTACCAAAAGTGGGCTTCCAGTTTACTACCGATCAACTCTTTATGCTGACCGCATTGCCGTCGGTATCAGGGGCTCTGTTGCGCGTACCGTATTCCTTTATGGTGCCATTGGTTGGCGGTCGTCGTTGGACGGCGTTCAGCACCGGGATCCTCATCATTCCGTGCGTCTGGTTAGGTTTTGCCGTTCAGGACACCACCACGCCGTTTAGCACCTTCATCATTATTTCACTGCTGTGCGGCTTTGCCGGTGCGAACTTTGCCTCCAGCATGGCGAACATCAGCTTCTTCTTCCCAAAACAGAAGCAGGGCGGTGCACTGGGCTTAAACGGTGGCCTGGGTAACATGGGCGTGAGCGTGATGCAGCTGGTAGCTCCACTGGCCGTGTCGCTGTCTATTTTCGCGGTCTTCGGTAGCCATGGTGTGACTCAGCCAGACGGTACTGAACTGTATCTGGCAAACGCTGCGTGGATTTGGGTGCCGTTCCTGGCTATCTTCACTGTCGCTGCCTGGTTTGGTATGAACGAGCTGGCAACCTCTAAAGCTTCATTAAAAGAGCAGCTGCCGGTCCTTAAACGGGGTCACCTGTGGATCATGAGCCTGCTGTATCTGGCAACGTTCGGTTCGTTTATCGGTTTCTCTGCCGGTTTTGCAATGCTGTCGAAAACCCAGTTCCCGGATATTCAGATCCTGCATTACGCTTTCTTCGGGCCGTTTGTCGGCGCACTGGCGCGTTCTGCGGGCGGTGCGATTTCCGACCGTCTGGGTGGGACCCGCGTCACGCTGGTTAACTTCATCCTGATGGCGCTGTTTAGCGCACTGCTGTTCATGACCCTGCCAACCAATGGTGTAGGCGGCAGCTTTATCGCTTTCTACGTGGTCTTCCTGGCACTGTTCATGACGGCCGGTTTGGGTAGCGGTTCAACCTTCCAGATGATTTCGGTGATTTTCCGTAAATTAACCATGGATCGTGTGAAAGCCGAAGGCGGTACTGAAGAGAAAGCGATGCGTGAAGCGGCAACCGATACGGCAGCGGCGCTGGGCTTTATTTCAGCGATCGGTGCTATTGGCGGCTTCTTCATTCCGAAAGCATTCGGGACATCCCTGGAATTAACCGGTTCTCCGGCTGGGGCAATGAAAGTGTTCCTCGTGTTCTATATTGTCTGCGTGGTAGTGACGTGGGTGGTATACGGACGTAAAGCGAAAAAATAACGCAGGTCGTTATTTCTAAAATAAAGGCGCGAGGGTTTGCGCCTTTATTTTTTCATCCTATTAGTTACAACATACTTTAGGAGCTGCGACACCCTGCTGGCAGCGAGCACGTAGGGGCTTAGTAGTAGAAGAAAAATCTCTACCCCTTAATACCGTCAGCGGTTTTTTTTACAGTTTGAAATATGAAATTTAATATAAAAACCTTTGATTTACAGTGAGTTAAAAAATAAAAAATACTACCACTAAGTGGGTAGTGTGATTTTTAGAAGTGATTTTTAAGACCGACCATCTTGATCGTTATCAATTCCCCCCATCTTTCAGCGCGTTACCTTCTGTGCAAATTCAGCAATGTCGATTTATCAGAGAGCCGTAAGGCTCCAAACAGGAGAGACCCGATGAGTAAATTCCTGGACCGGTTTCGCTACTTTAAACAAAAGGGTGAAACATTTGCCGATGGGCACGGACAGATTCTAGATACCAACCGGGATTGGGAAGATGGATACCGCCAACGCTGGCAGCACGATAAAGTCGTGCGTTCTACGCACGGCGTTAACTGCACCGGTTCTTGCAGCTGGAAGATTTATGTCAAAAATGGTCTGGTCACCTGGGAAACCCAGCAGACTGACTACCCGCGTACCCGCCCGGATCTACCAAACCACGAACCACGTGGCTGCCCACGCGGCGCGAGCTATTCCTGGTACCTCTATAGCGCCAACCGTCTGAAATATCCGCTGATGCGCAAACGCCTGATGAAAATGTGGCGTGAAGCGAAAAAGCTGCACAGCGATCCGGTTGATGCCTGGGCCTCTATTATTGAAGACGCTGACAAAGCCAAGAGCTTCAAACAAGCTCGTGGTCGCGGCGGCTTCGTTCGTTCTTCCTGGCAGGAAGTGAACGAACTGATTGCAGCCTCTAACGTCTATACCGTTAAAACCTACGGCCCTGACCGTGTCGCTGGCTTCTCGCCAATTCCGGCAATGTCGATGGTTTCTTACGCATCCGGCGCACGTTATCTGTCGCTGATTGGCGGCACTTGCCTGAGCTTCTACGATTGGTACTGTGACTTACCTCCTGCGTCTCCGCAGACCTGGGGTGAGCAGACCGACGTTCCAGAATCTGCTGACTGGTACAACTCCAGCTACATCATCGCCTGGGGCTCTAACGTTCCACAGACCCGTACGCCAGATGCGCACTTCTTTACTGAAGTTCGTTATAAAGGCACCAAAACCGTTGCAATCACCCCGGACTACGCCGAAATCGCTAAACTGTGCGATCTGTGGCTGGCACCGAAACAGGGTACCGATGCGGCAATGGCGCTGGCAATGGGTCACGTGATGTTGCGTGAATTCCACCTCGACAAACCAAGCCAGTACTTCACCGACTACGTGCGCCGCTACACCGACTTCCCGATGCTGGTCATGCTCGAAAAGCGCGAAGGTTATTACGCTGCGGGCCGTATGCTGCGTGCTGCTGACCTGGTTGACTCTCTGGGTCAGGAAAATAATCCAGAATGGAAAACCGTCGCGGTCAATACCGATGGCGATATGGTGGCACCGAACGGTTCTATCGGTTTCCGTTGGGGCGAAAAAGGCAAATGGAACCTTGAGCAACGCGACGGCAAATCCGGTGATGAAACCGAACTGCAGCTGAGCCTGCTGGGCAGCCAGGATGAGATTGCTCAGGTTGGTTTCCCGTACTTTGGCGGCGAAGGCACCGAGCACTTCACAAGCGTAGAGCTGGAAAACATCCTGCTGCACAAACTGCCGGTAAAACGCCTGCAATTGGCAGACGGGACGACCGCGCTGGTCACCACCGTTTACGATCTGACCATGGCCAACTACGGCCTGGAACGCGGTCTGAACGATGAAAACTGTGCAACCAGCTACGATGACATGAAGGCGTATACGCCAGCGTGGGCTGAGAAAATTACCGGTGTTCCACGTGCGCAGATGATTCGTACCGCGCGTGAATTTGCCGATAACGCGGATAAAACGCACGGTCGTTCGATGATTATCGTCGGTGCCGGTCTGAACCACTGGTATCACCTCGATATGAACTATCGTGGTCTTATCAATATGCTGGTGTTCTGCGGTTGTATCGGTCAGAGCGGCGGCGGCTGGGCACACTATGTCGGCCAGGAAAAACTGCGTCCACAGACCGGTTGGCAGCCACTGGCGTTCGGCCTTGACTGGCAGCGTCCAGCACGTCACATGAACAGTACGTCTTACTTCTATAACCACTCAAGCCAATGGCGTTATGAGTCGGTTACCGCGCAGGAACTGCTGTCACCGATGGCGGATAAATCCCGCTACACCGGTCACCTGCTGGACTTTAACGTCCGCGCAGAACGTATGGGCTGGCTGCCATCTGCACCGCAGTTAGGTACTAACCCACTGCGTATTGCTGATGACGCGAAGAAAGCCGGGATGGATCCGGTTGACTATACCGTTAAGGCGCTGAAAGAAGGCACCATTCGTTTCGCGGCTGAACAGCCGGAAAACGGCAAAAACCATCCACGTAACCTGTTCATCTGGCGTTCTAACCTGCTGGGTTCTTCCGGTAAAGGTCATGAATACATGCTCAAATATCTGCTGGGTACCGAACACGGTATTCAAGGGATGGATCTGGGCAAGCAGGGCGGTCTGAAGCCTGAAGAAGTGGAATGGCAGGATAACGGTCTCGACGGTAAGTTGGATCTGGTGGTCACGCTGGACTTCCGTCTCTCGAGCACCTGTCTGTATTCCGATATCGTGCTGCCAACGGCAACCTGGTATGAAAAAGACGACATGAATACTTCGGATATGCATCCGTTTATTCACCCGCTGTCTGCTGCTGTTGACCCGGCATGGGAATCGAAAAGCGACTGGGAAATCTACAAAGGCATCGCGAAGAAATTCTCTGAAGTCTGCGTGGGCCACCTTGGTCAGGAAACGGACATTGTTACGCTGCCAATTCAGCACGACTCTGCGGCCGAACTGGCGCAGCCGTTAGACGTGAAGGACTGGAAAAAAGGCGAATGTGACCTGATCCCAGGTAAAACCGCACCGCACATTATTCCGGTTCAACGTGATTATCCGGCAACCTATGAACGCTTTACCTCCATCGGACCATTGATGGAAAAAATCGGTAACGGTGGTAAAGGGATTGCCTGGAATACACAGAGCGAAATGGACCTGCTGCGTAAGCTCAACTACACCAAGGCAGAAGGCCCGGCGAAAGGCCAGCCGATGCTGGATACCGCGATTGACGCAGCCGAGATGATCCTCACCTTGGCACCGGAAACCAACGGTCAGGTGGCGGTGAAAGCTTGGGCGGCACTGAGCGAGTTTACCGGTCGTGACCACACGCACCTGGCGCTCAATAAAGAAGACGAGAAAATTCGCTTCCGTGATATTCAGGCGCAGCCGCGCAAGATTATCTCAAGCCCAACCTGGTCAGGCCTGGAAGATGAACATGTCTCTTACAACGCCGGTTATACCAACGTTCACGAGCTGATCCCTTGGCGTACGCTGTCTGGTCGTCAGTCCTTGTATCAGGACCACCAGTGGATGCGTGATTTTGGAGAAAGCCTGCTGGTCTACCGTCCGCCGATCGATACCCGTTCGGTGAAAGAGGTGATGGGCAAGAAATCAAACGGCAACCCAGAGAAGGCGCTGAACTTCCTGACGCCGCACCAGAAATGGGGTATTCACTCAACCTACAGCGACAACCTGCTGATGCTGACCTTAGGTCGCGGTGGTCCGGTGGTGTGGATGAGCGAAGAAGATGCCAAAGACATCGGTATTGAAGATAACGACTGGATTGAAGTCTTCAACAACAACGGTGCTCTGACCGCGCGTGCGGTAGTGAGCCAGCGTGTACCGGCTGGGATGACCATGATGTACCACGCGCAGGAACGTATTGTTAACCTGCCGGGTTCAGAAATTACCGGTCAACGCGGCGGTATCCATAACTCGGTGACCCGCATCACGCCAAAACCGACTCATATGATCGGCGGCTATGCGCACCTGGCTTACAGCTTTAACTACTACGGTACCGTGGGTTCGAACCGTGATGAGTTTGTGGTGGTACGTAAGATGAAGAACATTGACTGGTTGGACGGCGAAGGTAATGACCAGGTACAGGAGAGCGTAAAATGAAAATTCGTTCACAAGTCGGCATGGTGCTGAATCTCGATAAATGCATCGGTTGCCACACCTGCTCGGTCACCTGTAAAAACGTCTGGACTAGCCGTGAAGGCACCGAGTACGCATGGTTCAACAACGTTGAAACCAAGCCGGGTACCGGCTTCCCGACCGATTGGGAAAACCAGGAAAAATACAAAGGCGGTTGGATCCGTAAGATCAACGGCAAACTGGTGCCGCGCATGGGTAACAAAGCGCTGCTGCTGGGTAAAATCTTCGCTAACCCGCATCTGCCGGGTCTGGATGATTATTACGAGCCGTTTGACTTTGACTATCAGACGTTGCACAACGCACCGGCTGATAGCAAAGCACAGCCGATTGCCCGTCCACGCTCGCTGATTACCGGCAAGCGTATGGACAAAATCACCAAGGGCCCGAACTGGGAAGATGACCTTGGCGGCGAGTTCGAGAAGCTGTCAAAAGACAAAAACTTCGAGAACATGCAGAAGGCGATGTACGGCCAGTTCGAGAACACCTTCATGATGTACCTGCCGCGCCTTTGCGAGCACTGTCTGAACCCGGCGTGCGTTGCAACGTGCCCGAGCGGTGCCATCTACAAGCGTGAAGAAGACGGTATTGTGCTGATCGACCAGGACAAATGTCGTGGCTGGCGTATGTGTATTACCGGTTGCCCGTACAAAAAAATCTACTTCAACTGGAAGAGCGGCAAGTCTGAAAAATGCATCTTCTGCTATCCGCGTATTGAAGCGGGTCAGCCGACCGTGTGTTCCGAGACCTGCGTAGGTCGTATCCGTTACCTCGGCGTGCTGCTGTATGACGCAGATGCGATTGAAACCGCAGCAAGCACTGAGAACGAGAAAGATCTGTATCAGCGCCAACTGGACGTATTCCTCGATCCAAACGATCCGAAAGTGATTGAGCAGGCGCAGAAAGACGGTATTCCGTTGAGCGTCATTGACGCCGCCCAGAAATCGCCGGTCTACAAAATGGCGATGGACTGGAAGCTGGCACTGCCGCTGCACCCAGAATACCGTACGCTGCCAATGGTCTGGTACGTGCCACCGCTGTCACCAATTCAGTCCGCAGCCGATGCGGGTGAACTGGGCAGCAACGGTATCCTGCCTGACGTTGAAAGCCTGCGTATCCCGGTTCAGTACCTGGCGAACCTGCTGACCGCGGGTGACACTCAGCCGGTACTGCTGGCGCTGAAACGTATGCTGGCAATGCGTCACTTTAAACGTACGGAAACCGTTGATGGCGTTATCGATACCCGTGCGCTGGAAGAAGTTGGTCTGACTGAAGCGCAGGCACAGGAAATGTATCGCTATCTGGCGATTGCCAACTACGAAGATCGTTTCGTAGTGCCAAGCAGCCACCGCGAACAGGCTCGTGATGCGTTCCCGGAGAAAAACGGTTGTGGCTTTAGCTTCGGCGATGGCTGCCACGGTTCTGACACCAAGTTTAATCTGTTCAACAGCCGCCGTATTGATTCTGTGGATGTGAGCAGCAAAACGGAGCCGCACGCATGATTGAACTCGTGATTGTGTCACGTCTGCTCGAGTACCCGGATGCTGCCTTATGGCAGCATCAGGACGAACTCTTCGACGTTCTGGCCTCATCAGAGAAACTGGATAAAGGGGATGCCCAGATGCTGGGCATGTTCCTGCGCGAGTTAACCGCGCAGGATCCGTTGGATGCGCAGGCCGCTTACAGCGAACTGTTTGACCGTGGCCGCGCAACCTCGCTGCTGTTGTTCGAACACGTTCACGGCGAGTCTCGTGACCGTGGCCAGGCGATGGTGGATCTGCTGAATCAGTATGAGCAGAACGGTCTGGTGCTTGATAGCTGTGAGCTGCCGGATCATCTGCCGCTGTATCTGGAATATCTGGCGCAGCTGCCGGAGAGCGAAGCGATTGGAGGTTTGCAGGATATCGCACCGATTCTGGCACTGCTCTGCGCCCGTCTTCAGCAGCGTGAAAGCCGTTATGCGGTGCTGTTCGAACAGTTGTTGAAACTGGCGAACAGTGCGGTAGATGAAGCGAAAGTGGCGGAAAAAATTGCGGATGAAGCCCGTGATGATACGCCACAAGCGCTTGATGCGGTCTGGGAAGAAGAGCAGGTCAAATTCTTTGCTGACCAGGGCTGCGGTGAGTCGGAGATATCCAATCACCAGCGTCGTTTTGCCGGAGCCGTTGCCCCGCAATATTTGAATATCTCTAACGGAGGACAGCAATAATGCACTTCCTGAATATGTTCTTCTTCGACATCTATCCGTATATTGCGGGTGCTGTCTTCCTGATTGGCAGCTGGTTGCGTTACGACTACGGTCAGTACACCTGGCGCGCGGCATCCAGCCAGATGCTGGATCGTAAGGGGATGAACCTGGCGTCTAACCTGTTCCACATTGGGATTCTGGGGATTTTTGCTGGTCACTTCCTGGGTATGCTTACACCACATTGGATGTATGAAGCGTGGCTGCCGTTGGAAGTGAAACAGAAGATGGCGATGTTTGCTGGTGGCGCATCCGGCGTGATGTGTCTGGTAGGCGGTGTATTGTTGCTGAAACGCCGTCTGTTCAGCCCACGCGTGCGTGCGACCACGACCGGTGCCGATATTCTGGTGCTGTCGATTCTGGTTATCCAGTGTGCTCTGGGTCTGTTGACTATTCCGTTCTCTGCCCAGCATATGGACGGTAGCGAGATGATGAAACTGGTGAACTGGGCGCAGTCCGTGGTGACCTTCCACGGCGGTGCTTCTCAATACCTGGACGGTGTAGCGTTTATTTTCCGTATGCACCTGGTGCTGGGGATGACGTTGTTCCTACTGTTCCCGTTCTCGCGCCTGGTACACATCTGGAGCGTGCCGGTAGAGTATCTGACGCGCAAGTACCAGATTGTCCGTGCCCGTCACTAAAACAGCGCTGTAACGCACTAAACCCTGCTTCGGCGGGGTTTTTTTATATCTGAGTATTGGTGCTTTCCCGGCGGCGCTGCGCTTGGCCGGGCTACAATCGTGCGTTATCTGTAGCCCGGCCAAGCGCAGCGCCGCCGGGGCACATATGGCAGAAATATAGAATCAGCTCTGAAGAATTATACGAGATAACAAAGATGTTTTTGATTGTTTGATTTGAGAAGGTGCTATCAGGAAGTGATGGTGGTGGGGGAAGGATGACTCGTCGCGATGCTCCTCGCCCTTCGGGTCGTTGCCTGCGGCAACGCTTTCTCGCTAGCGCTCGAATCGAACCTTGGTCGAAGCTTCTCATCCTTCCCCGCATGGGCAGAATATAGAATTTCAGTGTTTTGATTTAGTGAGGTGCTATCAGGAAGTGATGGTGGTGGGGGAAGGATTCGAACCTTCGAAGTCGATGACGGCAGATTTACAGTCTGCTCCCTTTGGCCGCTCGGGAACCCCACCAGGGGTAATTCAAATTGTAGGTAATGCTATGAGGATGGTGGTGGGGGAAGGATTCGAACCTTCGAAGTCGATGACGGCAGATTTACAGTCTGCTCCCTTTGGCCGCTCGGGAACCCCACCACGGGGCAAAGCTTGGTTTTACTGGCCTGCTTCCTTCTGGGGAAGCGGGGCGCATCATATCAAATGACGCGCCGCTGTAAAGCATTCCTTTGACCAAAATGAACTGTTTGCGTAATTTTCGTCCGTAACGGATTAAAGCTAATCAATTCATTTCGCTAGCGATTAAAGAATAATCGTCCGATTGCCGTAAACAAATACGCGTTGGGCTAACACCTGGTAAAGTGCGCGGCTCAGGACATTTTTCTCAACGTCACGCCCGGCACGCATCATATCTTCAGCCGTGTAGGTATGGTCGACGTGAATCACGTCCTGCATGATGATTGGACCTTCATCCAGGTTATCGTTCACGTAGTGTGCCGTTGCACCCACAATCTTCACGCCGCGTTCGTAAGCCTGATGGTATGGACGTGCACCGATAAATGCTGGCAGGAACGAGTGGTGAATATTGATAATTTTATTCGGGAAACGACCGACAAATTCAGGCGTCAATACGCGCATGTATTTCGCCAGTACGACGTAATCGGGCTGCAGCGCTTCAATGGCATCGGCCATCTGCTTATCGTGCTCTTCACGCGCCAGGCCTTCATGGCTGACTAACTGGAATGGAATATCGAAACGTTCAACCAGTGAACGCAGCGTTTCATGGTTACCAATGACGGCTGCGATCTCAACGTCCAGCCCACCGTAGTTGGCTTTCATCAACAGATCGCCCAGACAGTGTGCCTCTTTGGTCACCAGAATCACGATACGGCGGCGCCCAGCTGGGTTCAGTTCACGCACAGAACCTTCCGGTAGCGCGCTGTCTAAATCTGCGAGCAGGGTGGTGTCATTGAAGATCCCCTCAAGCTCGGTACGCATAAAGAAACGGCCGGTACGGTGATCGACAAACTCATTGTTCTGCACAATATTGAGTTCATGTTTGTAGCAGATGTTGGTGATACGCGCGATCAGGCCTTTTTGGTCAGGGCAGATTGTACGTAGAACTTTTCGTTGAATGGAGTGCATTGCCGGGTGAATCCTGTTGATAATGTTTGCGAAGCTACCGGGTCTATTGCCCGCAGCATTTTTTAAATTTCTTTCCTGAGCCGCATGGGCAGAGATCATTTCTGCCAATCAATGGCCGCGTGCCGTCGATATAATACCACTGTCCGTTTTCTTTTAAGAATCGTGAACGCTCAATGATGGCGCCATTCTTGTTATTTTCATTATAACGGGCAACAAAACTGACAAAGCCTTCGTCGGGATTGCGGCCATCTTCGGTGGCGAAGACGGTAAGTCCAAGCCATTGAGTATGCGCAAATCCGCTCTGGATATTGTCACGGAATGTGTCAGCCTGGCAGGAGGAATGCCAGGTTTTCACCAGATAATCAACATCCTTCCTGACGAAGGCGCAGTAGCGTGAACGCATAAGATGTGACGGGTCTGGGGCACATTCGTTGCCTGACAGATAACGCTGGCAACATAGGCTATACTCCAGAGCGCTGCCACAAGGGCAAAGTTCTGACAAAGACGTCTCCCTGAGTCGACATATTGATGGCGACGTAGCGCCTGATAGCACTATGGTAACCGAGCAGTGGCAATGATGCCACGCCAGAAACAAGAGGATGTCTTTCGGTAATAATGAGAAAAATTAAAATTGGCCTGGCGTTGGGTTCAGGGGCCGCGCGAGGTTGGTCGCATATTGGCGTGATAAAAGCACTTCAAAAGATGGGTATAGAAGTCGACATCGTGGCGGGATGTTCAATCGGATCGCTGGTCGGTGCCGCCTATGCCAGTAATCGTCTTCCGCAGCTGGAAAAGTGGGTGTGTTCCTTTAGCTATTGGGACGTTTTGCGCCTGATGGACCTCTCATGGCGTCGAGGCGGCCTGCTGCGCGGCGAGCGGGTGTTTAACCAGTATCGACAGATTATGCCTGTTGAGAAGATTGAACACTGCGAGCGTCGTTTTGCCACGGTAGCGACTAATCTCAGTACCGGCCGTGAACTGTGGTTTACCGACGGCGATCTGCACATGGCGGTCCGTGCATCCTGTAGCATTCCTGGCCTGATGGCGCCCGTATTGCATAATGGCTATTGGTTGGTTGATGGTGCAGTAGTGAATCCGGTGCCGGTTTCACTCACACGAGCACTGGGTGCTGACATTGTTATTGCTGTCGATTTGCAACATGACGCACATCTCATGCAGCAGGATCTCCTGTCCGTCAATATTCAGCCTGATGACGAGATAAATGCAACGCCTGATGCATTATCATGGCGTGAACGCCTGCGCACGCGTCTGGGCCGTGTGGCGAGCCGTCGTTCGGTGGTGGCACCGACGGCGATGGAAATTATGACCACGTCAATACAAGTTCTGGAAAACCGGCTTAAGCGTAACCGTATGGCGGGCGATCCACCGGACATTTTATTACAGCCGTTTTGTCCCCAGATTTCGACTCTGGATTTTCATCGGGCTTCATCTGCAATCGCCGCCGGTCAACAAGCGGTTGAAAAAAAGACAGATGAGCTTTTGCCTTTGGTTCAAAGTTCGATTTAAGGCATTTTTTTCGACTACTTCAGCAAAATCTGAAAGGCGATTATCACAATAGCATGCCACTATTTACTTATCGTCGGGCAGGGGAGATATCATGACGCAGCCATTGGCGGGAAAACAAATTTTGATTGTCGAAGACGAACCTGTTTTCCGCTCACTTATGGATTCATGGCTTTCGTCACTTGGCGCAACCACTCTGCTGGCCCAGGATGGGGTTGAAGCGCTAACGCAAATGGCGAACCAATCCCCAGATTTGATGATCTGCGATCTCGCTATGCCGCGTATGAACGGCTTACAACTGGTTGAACATGTCCGTAATGCCGGCCATTCATTACCTATTCTCGTCATATCAGCAACCGAAAATATGGCTGATATCGCCAAAGCGCTCCGTCTTGGGGTGCAGGATGTATTATTAAAACCGGTTAAGGATCTTAACCGTCTTCGGGAAACCGTGCTGGCTTGCCTCTACCCCAATATGTTTAATTCGCGGGTTGAGGAAGAGGAGCGTTTATTTGAAGACTGGGATGCGCTGGTAAACAATCCCGCCGCTGCCGCTAAGCTGTTACAAGAGTTACAGCCACCAGTTCAGCAACACATCTCACATTGTCGAATAAATTATCGCCAACTTATGTCCGTGGATGCGCCAGGGCTGGTTTTGGATATTGCGCCATTATCGGAGCACGATCTGGCCTTTTATTGTCTGGATGTGACTCGGGCAGGAGATAATGGCGTATTAGCCGCGTTGTTATTACGTGTGCTATTTAACGGCCTATTGCAAGAACAGCTTTCCCATCAGGGGCAGCGTCTCCCCGAATTAGGTGCTCTGTTAAAGCAGGTGAATCAACTACTGCGCCAGGCTAATCTTCCTGGCCAGTTTCCATTACTGGTTGGTTATTATCACAGTGGCTTAAACAACCTTATCCTGGTGTCCGCGGGTTTGAACGGGACATTAAATACCGGCGATCATCAGATTCAAATAAGTAATGGCGTACCGCTAGGCACGCTAGGCAGTGCCTATCTCAATCAAATAAGTCAACGCTGTACTTCCTGGCAGTGCCAGATTTGGGGTAATGGCGGTCGATTACGCTTAATGTTGTCTGCGGAATGAGCAAACGCATTTTTTTACAGGGATAGTTTTAACGGCTTATCTTTCGCAGTGATACTATCTGCAAATTGATATGGATATACTCGTCGGGTACCCCGGGCTAACCTATTATCTTTGGTAGTCGTGCTCAGCATCAGGCTTAGGTATCGGGTAAGTTCATTGTCATCAGTACCATGGCTTACGGTATTAATCTTAATTCAAGGTCAACGCGTCCTTTTCAGAGCAGCCTTATGAGCCTGTGATGATATACTCAACGCGTAATTAATTAACGAGCAAGTTCAAAGTTTGAACAGTTCAGGAGATTTGAATGGCTGCCCTAAATTCGAAAGTAACAAAGGCTGTGATCCCGGTTGCGGGATTAGGGACAAGGATGTTGCCAGCAACAAAAGCAATTCCTAAAGAAATGCTGCCGCTGGTTGATAAGCCTTTAATTCAGTATGTTGTGAACGAGTGTATTGCAGCTGGTATCACTGAAATTGTACTGGTTACCCATTCTTCCAAGAATTCCATCGAAAACCACTTTGATACCAGCTTTGAGCTTGAAGCCATGCTGGAGAAGCGCGTAAAACGTCAGCTTCTTGAAGAGGTTCAGTCTATTTGCCCGCCGCACGTGACTATCATGCAGGTACGTCAGGGTCTGGCTAAAGGTCTGGGACACGCTGTATTGTGCGCGCATCCTGTCGTCGGTGACGAACCGGTTGCCGTCATTTTGCCGGACGTGATCCTTGATGAATATGAGTCCGATCTGAGCCGCGATAACCTGGCAGAAATGATTGCTCGCTTCGACGAGACCGGTGCTAGCCAAATCATGGTTGAGCCTGTCGCTGATGTGACCGCTTATGGCGTTGTAGACTGCAAAGGTGCGGCGCTGAGCCCTGGCGACAGCGTACCGATGGTAGGTGTGGTTGAGAAACCAAAAGCCGATGTTGCACCGTCTAATCTCGCCGTAGTCGGTCGTTATGTTCTGAGCGCAGAAATCTGGCCACTGCTGGCGAAAACCCCTCCAGGAGCAGGTGATGAAATTCAGCTAACCGACGGCATTGACATGCTTATCGAAAAAGAAACGGTTGAAGCGTACCACATGAAAGGCAAGAGCCATGATTGCGGTAATAAGCTGGGTTATATGCAGGCGTTTGTTGAATACGGCATTCGTCACAATACGCTGGGTGAAGATTTTAAAGCCTGGCTGCAAGATACGCTGGACGTCGCTAAGTAATTTTACGCTGACTGCTAAAACCGGGGAAACCCGGTTTTTTTATATCCAAATATTACCAACGGATAAAAATCAGATATGTCAGGTGGGTTATCATGAGGGCGTTGGCGACTGGATATAAAAAATCCCGCCGGAGCGGGATTTTTACAAAGCGTAAGGATTAATCCTTGATCAGGAAATCGTCCAGAGATTTACCCTGTTCGTCCATTGCTTTTTTGATTACTGCTGGAGTACGGCCCTGACCAGTCCAGGTTTTGGTTTCGCCGTTCTCGTCAACGTAGCTGTATTTAGCCGGACGTGCAGCACGTTTAGCTTTGGTGCCAGTTTTAGCCGCAGCCATGCTATTCAGCAGTTCGTTAGGATCAATACCATCAGCAATCAGCATTTCACGATATTGCTGCAGTTTACGAGTACGCTCTTCGATTTCTGCAGCTGCAGCGTTATCTTCTTCGCGACGTTCGTTAACTACAACTTCTAATTTTTCCAGCATTTCTTCAAGCGTTTCAAGGGTGCATTCTCTTGCCTGCGCACGAAGAGTACGGATGTTGTTCAAAATTTTAAGTGCTTCGCTCATTGTAGTAATCTCAAACTTATATTGTGGGGTGGTTTGTTGAAGTAATAATAGAGTGATAAATTGAGTTGTGCAATAGGTAAGAATGTAAGGAATTCAAAATAACGTGTTATTTGGTGCTGTATTTAATATTTATAAGTTAAATTGCCCTTAGGCATACACACTATGGCGGTACTTATTGTTCAACAGTGCAACGGGATAACATGCGGGATGCAGGCGATTTCCTCCCAGAAATATACTCCGTATGGATAAATATCAACCTTATGTATTACTCGGCATGCATCAATTTTGTGCATTAATTTTTAGTCGCAGAATGGTTACATTGCTTAACCACTTCCTGTCTCGCCGGCGGTTCTGCTGGACTTATCACGATAACCATAAGGCTATTAGTCTGGCTAGTGTATGAGGACATTGTTTCCTATGATAACAATGTTCAATGTACCTAGAAGGCAATACCGTTCATACATGGTAGGGGGATGGGGGAAAGCCCTAGTTATGGCGATGTTATTTCAACTTCGAGCGGTTTAATTTACAGATAACAGTGGATAGTCTTTCAGCATACAAATTGCGGTGAGTCACATTTTCATGGCTGACTCATTAATTGTATCAACTATTAACCCTGCTACCTATTCTCATATTTGAGTCCCAGAAGTCGGGCATTCAAGTCGATGAAAGTAAAAAATAACTCAGTATTATGATGGTGTTACCCATTCCTGGTGGATAAATAACCCTGTCCACATAATGATAGTGTTTATTATCGTTAACCTATGGTTAACAGATTCTCACCCTGTCTGGTTATCGATATGTGCGCTGATACAAATTGGCAGGATGGTGCTGAGAGCTTGTGGGCGAAATATGTTACACTGCGGCCCGTTTGGAAAACGCATCGATTAGGAACCTTTGGCCCATGGCACAACTATATTTCTACTACTCGGCGATGAATGCGGGGAAGTCGACGGCGCTGTTGCAGTCGTCATACAATTACCAGGAACGCGGTATGCGTACTGTCGTTTATACCGCTGAAATAGACGATCGTTTTGGCGCTGGTAAGGTTAGCTCCCGTATTGGCCTCTCTTCCCCAGCTAAACTGTTTAATCAAAGCAGTAATTTATTCGCTGAAATTAGCGCTGAGAACGCACGAGAGCCTGTTAACTGTGTTCTGGTTGATGAATGCCAGTTCCTGACTCGTGAGCAGGTCTACGCGTTGTCTGACGTGGTTGATAATCTCGATATCCCGGTATTGTGCTATGGGCTGAGAACGGATTTCCGAGGTGAATTATTTGGCGGTAGTCAGTATTTATTGGCACTGTCGGATAAGCTGGTGGAATTAAAAACGATTTGTTTCTGTGGGCGTAAAGCCAGCATGGTACTGCGTCTCGATCAGGAAGGACGCCCGTACAATGAAGGTGAGCAGGTCGTTATTGGCGGAAATGAGCGTTATGTCTCCGTGTGCCGTAAACATTACAAAGAAGCACTGGAAAAGGGCTCGCTGGCCGTTATTCAGGATAAACACAGCCATAACCGTCATTCTGTCTAATCCCCTTCAGATGTTTTTCCTGCCCTTGTAGAGGGTAGGGGTATCTTATGTACTCTCCATCGTTTTTATAAGATACAAAAAAAGCCCCATCATTGATGGGGCTTTCATTTTCGCTTTTCAGGCGGAGTTAAAACGAATTATTTCTTCGCTTTTTTCTCAGCTTTAGCGGGAGCTGCTTCTTTCTTCTCTTCAACTGCACCTTCAACGTAGTTACGACCATAGAAGGTATCCAGCAGAATCTGCTTCAGTTCAGCAATCAGTGGGTAGCGTGGGTTAGCACCGGTACACTGGTCATCAAACGCATCTTCAGAGAGTTTGTCGACATGGGCCAGGAAGTCAGATTCCTGTACGCCAGCTTCACGGATAGACTTAGGAATACCCAGGTCCGCTTTGATTTCATCCAACCAGCCCAGCAGTTTCTCGATTTTCGCTGCAGTACGGTCGCCCGGTGCAGACAGACCCAGATGGTCTGCAATTTCAGCGTAGCGACGACGAGCTTGTGGACGGTCGTACTGGCTGAATGCAGTCTGTTTAGTAGGGTTGTCGTTCGCGTTATAACGAATAACGTTGCTAATAAGCAGGGCGTTCGCCAGACCGTGAGGAATGTGGAACTGAGAACCCAGCTTGTGCGCCATAGAGTGACAAACACCCAGGAAGGCGTTAGCAAACGCAATACCCGCGATGGTTGCTGCACTGTGAACGCGTTCACGTGCTACCGGGTTTTTAGACCCTTCATGGTAGGACGCTGGCAGGTTTTCTTTCAGCAGTTTCAGAGCTTGCAGTGCCTGACCGTCTGAGAACTCAGACGCCAGTACGGAAACGTAAGCTTCCAGGGCGTGAGTCACGGCATCCAGACCACCGAATGCACACAGTGACTTCGGCATATCCATAACCAGGTTGGCATCAACAATAGCCATATCTGGAGTCAGCGCGTAGTCAGCCAGCGGGTATTTCTGACCCGTAGCATCGTCGGTCACAACCGCAAATGGAGTCACTTCAGAACCGGTACCGGAAGTGGTGGTGATCGCAACCATTTTTGCTTTCACGCCCATTTTCGGGAACTTGTAGATACGTTTACGGATGTCCATAAAGCGCAGTGCCAGTTCTTCGAAGTGAGTTTCTGGGTGCTCGTACATAACCCACATGATTTTTGCTGCGTCCATCGGGGAACCGCCGCCCAGCGCGATGATCACGTCTGGTTTGAAGGAGTTCGCCAGCTCAGCGCCCTTACGAACGATGGTCAGCGTTGGGTCTGCTTCAACTTCGAAGAACACGTCTGTTTCAACGCCAGCTGCTTTCAGTACAGAAGTGATCTGGTCTGCGTAGCCGTTGTTGAACAGGAAGCGGTCGGTCACGATCAGCGCACGTTTGTGACCATCAGTAATCAACTCATCTAACGCGATAGGCAGTGAGCCACGACGGAAGTAGATAGATTTCGGAAGTTTATGCCACAACATGTTTTCAGCTCGCTTAGCAACGGTTTTTTTGTTGATCAGGTGCTTAGGACCAACGTTTTCAGAGATGGAGTTACCACCCCATGAACCACAACCCAGAGTCAGGGAAGGTGCGAGTTTGAAGTTATACAGGTCACCGATACCACCCTGAGAAGCAGGGGTGTTGATCAGGATACGCGCGGTTTTCATCAGCTGACCGAAGTAAGCTACGCGTTCTGGCTGGTTGTCCTGGTCGGTGTACAGGCAAGAGGTGTGACCGATACCGCCCATTGCAACCAGTTTTTCAGCTTTATCAACAGCATCTTCGAAATCTTTTGCACGATACATCGCCAGAGTTGGAGACAGTTTTTCGTGTGCAAATGGTTCAGTTTCGTCAACAACCTTCACTTCACCAATCAGAATCTTGGTGGTGGTTGGTACGGTGAAGCCTGCCAGTTCAGCAATTTTATGTGCAGGCTGACCCACGATAGCGGCGTTCAGACCGCCATTTTTCAGGATGATGTCCTGAACGGCTTTCAGCTCTTTGCCCTGCAGCATGTAGCCGCCGTGGCTTGCAAAACGCTCGCGAACGGCGTCGTATACAGAATCAACGACAACAACAGACTGTTCAGAAGCACAGATTACGCCGTTATCGAAAGTTTTAGACATCAGAACAGAAGCAACGGCACGTTTGATATCAGCGGTTTCGTCGATAACAACAGGGGTGTTACCTGCGCCAACGCCGATTGCTGGTTTACCGGAGCTGTATGCTGCTTTAACCATGCCTGGACCACCGGTCGCAAGAATCAGGTTGATGTCCGGGTGATGCATCAAAGCGTTAGACAGTTCAACAGACGGTTGGTCAATCCAGCCAATCAGATCTTTTGGTGCGCCAGCGGCGATAGCAGCCTGCAGAACGATATCTGCTGCTTTATTGGTTGCATCTTTAGCACGCGGATGCGGAGAGAAGATGATGGCGTTACGCGTCTTCAGGCTGATCAGCGATTTGAAGATAGCGGTAGAAGTTGGGTTAGTGGTTGGAACGATACCGCAGATGATACCGATAGGTTCAGCAATAGTGATGGTACCAAAGGTGTGGTCTTCAGCCAGGACACCACAGGTCTTTTCATCTTTATAGGCGTTGTAGATATATTCAGACGCGAAGTGGTTTTTGATCACTTTGTCTTCAACAATACCCATGCCTGATTCGGCAACGGCCATTTTTGCGAGAGGGATTCGAGCATCTGCTGCGGCCAGAGCGGCGGCGCGGAAGATTTTGTCAACTTGCTCTTGAGTGAAACTGGCATATTCACGCTGGGCTTTTTTTACGCGCTCTACAAGTGCGTTAAGTTCAGCGACATTAGTAACAGCCATAATGCTCTCCTGATAATGTTAAACTTTTTTAGTGAATCATCTGCTCGACAAGTCATTATAGACAAATCACCTGCAGCTGGTGAAAGAGTTAAGAAAACAATAAGTTATCCACGAACTGATTCACTGATTTACTAAAAGAGCTTCGATTTAGCCAAGGAGCTTACCGTCAGGAGTACGACTTTTTTGGTAAGTCGTTTCTCTTTCGGTGTAAGCAGATTACCCACTTCTGAGTACGATTTACGTGATCTAAATCAAGTTTAAGCGAAGCTGACACCTTTCAGCAGGGCGCCTTTAGTAAAACACAGAAACTGTTAATCAATCGTGAGTCGTGATAGTGGAGACATTAGCATAGTTTATACAAATACATAACACTCTGTTTTATCCCTGCTTTTATGGATAATTCTAATGAACGCTGCTAATAAAAAGGGTATTGTCAGCGCATCTCACGGTTTGCTGTTCGTCAACTACAACTTTTAATGGTCCTCTGGGGTAAATGTGACTCAAACGCTGTTTGATTTTCCTATCTTCTTTAAGTTCTTTGTCGGACTGTTTGCGTTAGTCAACCCGGTGGGGTTGATCCCCGTCTTTATCAGCCTGACAAGCTATCAGACGGCGGTTGCGCGAAATAAAACGAATACGACGGCCAGTCTGTCGGTTGCCATTATTCTGCTGACCTCTCTGTTCCTTGGCGATTTGATCTTACAACTGTTTGGCATTTCTATTGACTCGTTCCGTATCGCCGGTGGCATCCTCGTCGTGACGATTGCGATGTCGATGATCAGCGGTAAGCTGGGCGAAGATAAACAGAATAAGCAGGAAAAATCAGAAACAGCGGTACGTGAAAGTCTCGGCGTGGTGCCGTTAGCACTGCCGTTGATGGCAGGGCCGGGTGCGATAAGTTCAACCATTGTCTGGGGTTCGCGTTATCACTCCCTCCCTTATCTATTAGGTTTTTCACTTTCTATTGCCCTGTTTGCCGCCTGTTGTTGGGGGATTTTCCGTATTGCACCATGGCTTGTGCGTATGTTGGGACAGACAGGCATTAACGTTGTGACTCGTATCATGGGGCTTTTATTAATGGCGCTGGGTATCGAATTTATTGTCACCGGTATCAAATCTATTTTCCCCGGCCTGGTCGGTTAATTATTCTGCGGCAGCAAGAGATAATTTTATCTATTGCTGCCGTTAATATCAGAAAAAACTATCTCTGTGTTGCTGCCACGGCTTAACGATAACCAATTCCAATGATTCTAAAAAATCTATTTTAATCAGGCTCATACAGCATTTCTTGGTTCTTCTCCTCCGCGCTCAAAATGTTATTTCCCTCACACGATACTCTGGGGCTTGCCGTTAGATAATCGAAATGATATTAGTAATTTCAGTTTTCTCGCAGAGTTATGTGCTAAAAAATGAACAAGTGTTAATTTTTTGTGCAAAAAACGAGCGGTGATAAGCAGGGCTGTCAGTTAACGAACCTGTTTTTCATATCTAATTGATAAATATTGATTTAACGTACTTTCTTAATGCGATTATCCTATCGCTCTAAGGCTGAATTGTTGATCAAAAGAGAATTGCTTAACAAATTTGCAAATTATATTGGCGGCAGTGCCAGCCATTTGGTACTTTCCGGCCTAAGTTCTTCGCAAGATAAAGTTTTATAAATTACAACCATTTCAAGTTGTAAATGGTTGTAATCAGAATATTCAAAGACTCCCGACAGGGGGGAGCCTTTACAAGAATCGACGTCAGGTTGCCATAGAGCGGCCGTAATAAAAAAGTCGGTGATAGCAAGCAGTAAATGACCTGGCAGACGCAAAAATCTCCTGCGCTGCACAGGAACCCGTAAGGGGACTAAACAGCTGACACAAGTCAGTAATAATAATGAACGGAGTATCAACACAATGTCCATCATCACAAAAAAAAGCCTGGTTGCGGCTGGGATCCTCACCGCACTGATTGCAGGGAACGCACTGGCTGCAGACGTTCCTGCAGGTACTGAGCTGGCAAGCAAACAAACGCTGGTACGTAACAGCGGGGCAGAACCACAATCTCTTGATCCGAATAAAATTGAAGGGGTTCCCGAAGCGAATATTAGCCGTGACCTGTTTGAAGGTCTGCTGAATACCTCACCGAAAGACGGTCACCCGATCCCGGGCGTAGCGGAGAGTTGGGATAATAAAGACTTCAAGGTCTGGACATTCCACCTGCGTAAAGACTCCAAATGGTCCAATGGTGAGCCCGTTACCGCACAAGATTTTGTTTATAGCTGGCAGCGCCTGGTTGATCCGAAAACCGCATCTCCTTATGCCAGTTATCCGCAGTATGGCCACATTGTTAACGTTGATGAAATTATCGACGGTAAAAAGGCCCCAAGTGAGCTGGGCGTGAAAGCGCTGGATGATCACACTCTGGAAGTGACTCTCAGCGAGCCAGTACCGTATTTCTACAAACTGCTGGTTAACCCGGCGATGTCCCCGGTTTACAAGCAGGCTATTGATAAGTTCGGCGAGAAGTGGACCCAGCCGGGTAATATCGTTACCAACGGTGCATACACCCTGAAAGATTGGGTTGTCAACGAACGTATCGTGATGGCGCGTAACCCGCAGTATTGGGATAACAAAAAAACCGTTGTTGATGAAGTCACCTGGCTGCCAACTTCGTCTGAAGTGACTTACGTTAACCGCTACCGCAGCGGTGAGCTGGACATGACCTATAACCAGCTGCCAATTGAACTCTTCCAGAAGCTCAAAAAAGAGATCCCGAACGAAGTTCACGTTGACCCGTATCTGTGTACCTATTACTACGAAATTAACAACCAGAAAGCTCCGTTCACCGATGCCCGCGTGCGTACTGCACTGAAGTTGGGTCTGGATCGCGATATCATCGCTAATAAAGTGAAGGGTCAGGGCGATCTCCCGGCTTATGGTTATACCCCGCCGTACACCGATGGCGCCAAGTTGACCGAGCCAGAATGGTTCAAGTGGTCACAAGATAAACGTAATGAAGAAGGTAAAAAACTGTTGGCTGAAGCAGGCTATACCGCAGATAAGCCACTGACCTTCAACTTGTTGTATAACACCTCCGATCTGCACAAAAAGCTGGCTATTGCCGCGGCATCTCTGTGGCGTAAAAACCTGGGCGTCGAAGTCAAGCTGGTGAACCAAGAGTGGAAAACCTTCCTCGATACCCGTCATCAGGGGACCTACGACGTGGCGCGTGCTGGCTGGTGTGCGGACTACAACGAACCGACCTCTTTCCTGAATACCATGCTGTCAGGCAGCTCAATGAACACCGCACACTATAAGAGTGAAGCGTTTGACAAAATCATGGCTGAGTCGGTGAAAGCGTCTAACGAAGCGGAACGTACTGCTGCGTATGCGAAGGCTGAACAACAGCTGGATAAAGATACGGCGATCGTACCGGTTTATTATTACGTTAACGCCCGCTTGGTGAAACCATGGGTTGGCGGTTATACCGGTAAAGACCCGATGGATAACGTTTATACTAAAGACCTTTACGTTATCAAGCATTAATGGCAATACGTGGGGCGAACGTTGATTCGCCCCATCGTGTCTTATTTTGAGAGCAGTGCAAAGGCACATGCCAGAAGGTACGGGCAATGTTAAAATTTATACTACGTCGCTGTCTGGAAGCGATTCCGACGCTATTTATTCTTATTACGATTTCTTTCTTTATGATGCGCCTTGCGCCAGGAAGCCCGTTCACCAGTGAGCGTGCGCTGCCGCCGGAAGTCATGGCGAATATCGAAGCGAAATACCATTTAAACGATCCTATATTGCTTCAATACGGAAATTACCTTAAGCAATTAGCGCACGGTGATTTCGGACCTTCCTTTAAATATAAAGATTATACGGTTAACGATCTGGTCGCCGTTAGCTTCCCGGTATCAGCCAAACTGGGAGCGGCAGCCTTTTTCCTTGCGGTAATTTTGGGTGTGACGGCCGGTGTGATCGCGGCATTAAAACAAAATACCAAGTGGGATTATGCGGTCATGGGGGTGGCAATGACCGGTGTCGTCATACCCAGCTTCGTCGTTGCGCCTTTGTTGGTGATGATTTTCGCCATTACGTTGCATTGGTTACCCGGAGGTGGCTGGAACGGTGGGGCTATCCAATTCATGATCCTGCCGATGGTGGCGCTCTCTTTGGCTTATATTGCCAGCATTGCGCGTATTACCCGCGGCTCGATGATTGAAGTTCTACACTCCAACTTCATCCGTACCGCACGGGCGAAAGGGTTGCCGATGCGCCGGATTATTTTCCGTCACGCGTTAAAACCTGCGCTGTTGCCAGTGCTTTCTTATATGGGACCTGCCTTCGTCGGTATCATTACCGGTTCGATGGTCATTGAAACGATCTACGGTTTGCCGGGGATTGGACAGTTGTTCGTCAACGGGGCGCTTAATCGCGACTATTCCCTGGTGCTGAGCCTGACGATTCTGGTTGGTGCGCTGACGATCCTGTTTAACGCGGTAGTAGACGTACTTTACGCCGTGATTGACCCGAAAATTCGATACTAAGGCTGGAGCTCGCCATGATGTTAAGTAAGAAAAATAGCGAGGCGCTGGAAAACTTCAGCGAGAAGCTAGAAGTCGAAGGGCGTAGCCTCTGGCAGGATGCCCGTCGACGCTTTATGCATAACCGTGCGGCGGTCGCCAGTTTGATCGTTCTGGTACTGATTGCGTTGTTTGTCACCCTGGCACCGATGGTGTCGCAGTTCTCCTACTTCGATACCGACTGGGGCATGATGTCCAATCCACCGGATATGGCGTCCGGGCACTATTTCGGGACTGACTCCTCGGGCCGCGACCTGCTGGTTCGCGTCGCGATTGGTGGACGTATCTCCCTGATGGTTGGGGTTGCGGCGGCGCTGGTGGCCGTGGTGCTGGGGACGTTGTATGGCTCACTTTCCGGTTATCTGGGCGGTAAAGTCGACTCAGTAATGATGCGTATTCTGGAAATCCTCAACTCCTTCCCGTTTATGTTCTTCGTTATTCTGCTGGTGACCTTCTTTGGCCAAAACATCCTGCTGATTTTTGTGGCTATCGGGATGGTGTCGTGGCTGGATATGGCCCGTATCGTACGCGGCCAGACGTTGAGCCTGAAGCGTAAAGAGTTTATCGAAGCCGCGCAGGTTGGTGGTGTCTCCACCTTCAACATTGTGGTTCGTCATATTGTGCCAAATGTCCTGGGTGTGGTGGTGGTGTACGCCTCGCTGTTAGTGCCAAGCATGATTTTATTTGAATCCTTCCTGAGTTTCCTGGGGCTGGGCACGCAAGAGCCGCTCAGTAGTTGGGGCGCGCTGTTAAGTGATGGTGCTAACTCGATGGAAGTGTCTGCGTGGCTGCTGCTGTTCCCGGCCGGGTTCCTGGTCGTGACGCTGTTTTGTTTTAACTTTATCGGCGATGGCTTGCGTGATGCCCTCGACCCGAAAGACCGTTAAGGAGTGTTGCCATGAGCATAATTGAAACGGCAACAGCATCGCAGCGACTGCTGGACGTAAAAGATCTGCGCGTGACCTTTAAAACGCCAGACGGTGATGTCACCGCCGTCAATGATCTTAACTTTAGCCTGCGCGCGGGCGAAACATTAGGGATTGTCGGTGAGTCGGGCTCTGGTAAGTCGCAGACCGCATTTGCACTGATGGGCCTGTTGGCTAGCAATGGACGGATTGGTGGTTCGGCGCTGTTTAATGGCAAACAGATCCTAAACCTGCCTGAGCGCGAGCTGAACACATTGCGCGCTGAACAGATTTCGATGATTTTCCAGGACCCGATGACCTCGCTCAACCCGTATATGCGGGTCGGCGAGCAACTGATGGAAGTCCTGATGTTGCATAAAGGCATGGGGAAAGCCGAAGCATTTGAAGAGTCAGTCAGAATGCTGGATGCGGTCAAAATGCCTGAAGCGCGCAAACGTATGAAGATGTACCCGCATGAATTCTCCGGCGGTATGCGCCAGCGTGTGATGATTGCGATGGCACTTCTGTGTCGTCCGAAACTGTTGATTGCTGATGAACCAACGACAGCGCTCGATGTGACCGTACAGGCACAGATTATGACGCTTCTGAACGAACTTAAACGCGAGTTTAATACTGCCATCATCATGATCACCCACGACCTGGGGGTCGTTGCCGGTATCTGCGATAAAGTGCTGGTAATGTATGCGGGGCGGACAATGGAATACGGAAATGCTCGGGATGTGTTCTATCATCCCGCTCACCCTTATTCCATCGGCTTGCTCAATGCGGTACCGCGTCTTGATGCGGAAGGTGAATCTCTGCTGACGATCCCCGGTAATCCACCAAACTTACTGCGCTTGCCCGCGGGTTGCCCCTTCCAACCTCGTTGTCCGCATGCGATGGAAGCGTGCAATAGTGCACCGCGGCTGGAAGAGTTTGCGCCAGGCCGCTTGCGAGCCTGCTTTAGAACCGTGGGGGAGCTGGTATGAGCGCTGTGACTGACGAAAGAAAAATTCTGCTTGAGATTGCAGATTTAAAAGTCCACTTCGAGATTAAAGATGGCAAACAGTGGTTCTGGCAGCCGCCAAAATCGCTTAAAGCAGTCGATGGTGTGACGCTTCGCCTGTATGAAGGTGAAACGCTGGGCGTAGTGGGCGAGTCAGGTTGTGGGAAATCGACCTTTGCCCGCGCGATTATTGGCCTGGTCAAAGCCACTGAAGGGAAAGTTGCCTGGCTGGGCAAAGATTTACTGGGGATGAAGCCAAGCGAATGGCGTGAAGTACGCAGCGATATCCAGATGATTTTTCAGGATCCGCTGGCATCACTAAACCCGCGTATGACCATCGGTGAAATTATTGCTGAGCCGTTGCGGACTTATTACCCAAAAATGTCACGCCAGGAAGTCCGCGACAAAGTGAAAACCATGATGATGAAGGTGGGGTTGCTACCCAATCTCGTCAACCGTTACCCGCATGAGTTTTCTGGCGGCCAGTGTCAGCGTATCGGGATTGCCCGGGCACTTATCCTTGAACCGAAGCTGATTATCTGTGATGAACCTGTTTCGGCGCTGGATGTTTCTATCCAGGCTCAGGTCGTCAACTTACTCCAGCAATTGCAGCGTGAGATGGGTTTATCGCTTATCTTTATCGCCCACGACCTGGCGGTGGTAAAACACATTTCTGACCGTGTACTGGTGATGTATTTGGGACATGCGGTTGAACTCGGCACTTATGATGAGGTGTACAACAACCCGTTGCACCCTTACACCAAAGCGCTGATGTCCGCCGTACCGGTTCCTGATCCCGATCTGGAGCAGAATAAAACCATTCAACTGCTGGAAGGGGAACTCCCTTCACCCATCAACCCACCGTCTGGATGTGTATTTCGAACCCGCTGTCCGTTGGCTGGGCCGGAATGTGCAAAAACGCGTCCTCTCCTTGAGGGCAATTTCCGTCACGCGGTTTCCTGTCTGAAGGTTGACCCGTTATAATCGTCAGGGCTGGCATGTTGCCGGCCCTTTTTTATTACGAGGTTACAACGAGTGACTATTAGCGCTCTGCGCCAACGTCTTTATCATCTTTTATTTGATCAGCGCACCCATTCCAGCCGCCGTTTTGAAGCGCTGTGCGGCCTGTTTGCCCTATTAAGCGTGATCGTCATCTTTATTGAGTCAGGCATCGGTACAACTTATCACCTGACTTACGATCAATGGCACGCTTTTGTCTGGCTGGAAGTTGCCTTTACGCTGGTCTTTACCCTGGAATATTGTCTGCGGGTGTTTTGCTGGCCGCAGCCTGCACGCTATGTTTTTAGTTTCTGGGGATTTATAGACCTGGCGACGATATTGCCGTTTTACGTCATTATGCTGTGGCCGCAAATTGGGGTGGAATACCTCTTTGCCTGGCGAGCAATGCGCGTGATTCGCGTTCTGCGTATTCTGAAAATATTGCGCTTAATGCCAGCGCTCAATAGCCTGTGGGGTGCCATTGTTAATTCCCGCCATCAGCTAATTATCTTCTATGCGTTTATCAGTATCGTGATGATTGTAGCAGGCGCACTGATGTATGGCATTGAAGGGCCGGTAAATGGATTTACTACGCTCAGTACTTCAGTCTATTGGGCTATCGTGACGGTGACAACGGTGGGCTATGGCGATATTACACCGCATACCGCTCCGGGCAGGATGGTGGCGTCGTTGCTGATATTAATTGGTTACTCGGTTATCGCGATCCCAACGGGAATTATTAGCGCGCAGATGACAAGTGAGTTTCAAAAGCGGCGTCAGGAGCGGGTATGTCCACATTGTAAGCAGCGAGATCATGAACCTCGTGCGCATTATTGCAATGCGTGTGGTACTGCACTACCGAATCAAAAGTGAAGTCGCTCGGTGAAGCGCTCACTGGAAAAGGGCAGCTTCGCTGCCCTTAATCTCGCTACTCGCGCCAGAGAATATGGCAGAGTTTGTGATCTTTTTCGCGGCACAGCAAAACGCGCGCGAAAACATCATTAAGTTCGCCACCATCAGTCTCAGCCAGACCAATGACCACTTCAGCGAAGAAATCTGGATTCAGGTCGAAATCGACGTGTTCCTGCCAGTCTTCTGCTGGATCGAAAAGTTCAGCGCCGCCGCGTTCTTCAAACTGCAGGTTGAACAGAATAATATCAGCAGGGTCGAGGTTATCGCCCGCCAGCTCGAGAAAAATGTCATAAGCCTGCTCGAGTGTTTCGTCTTCGGTCAGGCGATTATTTAAATCCATATCCATGATGACTACCTGTTAAATACTGTTGGGCACGTTTTACAGCAACGGACTGAAGAAGTAAAACAGTCGCTCGGCAAGACGATGCCAGAACGGGCGTTTTACCCACAGACGCGCATCGAGTAAGCGAGAACGGGAAATATAATCGTCTTGTACAGCGGCGAGATCGGCACCAAACCCGGCATCATCGATAACCAGGGTAATTTCAAAGTTGAGCCACAAACTACGCATATCGAGGTTTACCGTGCCGACAAGACTCAGTTCGCCGTCAACCAGCACGCTCTTGGTGTGCAACAGGCCGCCTTCAAATTGGTAAATTTTGACCCCTGCCTCTAGCAGCTCAGTAAAGAACGCACGGCTTGCCCAACCCACCAACACGGAGTCATTTTTACGCGGCATGATAATACTCACATCAACACCGCGTTGAGCTGCGGTGCAGATAGCGTGCAGCAGATCATCGCTCGGAACGAAGTAGGGGGTGGTCATGATCAGGTATTCGCGGGCGGAATAGGCTGCGGTCAGCAAAGCCTGATGAATCAAATCTTCCGGGAAACCGGGACCTGAGGCGATAGTCTGAATGGTGTGTCCGCTGGCTTCTTCAAACGGCATAATATTGAGATCGGGAGTGGGCGGTAAAATACGTTTGCCGGTTTCAATTTCCCAATCACAGGAATACACAATCCCCATGCCAGTAGCGATAGGGCCTTCCATACGCGCCATCAGATCAATCCACTGACCCACACCGGAATCTTGTTTAAAGAAGCGTGGGTCGACCATATTCATACTGCCCGTGTAGGCAATGTAATTATCCACCATGATCATTTTACGGTGCTGGCGTAAATCCATGCGTCGTAAAAACACACGCATTAAATTAACTTTGAGCGCCTCAACAACCTCAACACCCGCATTGCGCATCATGGCGGCCCATGGGCTGCGGAAAAAGGCCACGCTGCCGGCTGAATCGAGCATCAAACGACAATGTACACCGCGGCGAGCAGCGGCCATCAGCGATTCCGCGACCTGATCGGCCATCCCGCCGGGTTGCCAGATATAGAAGACCATCTCAATATTGTGCCGCGCCAGCTGGATATCACGAATGATAGCCTGCATAACGTCATCGGTTTCTGTGAGCAACTGCAATTGATTGCCTTTCAACCCGGCAATGCCCTGTCGACGTTCGCATAGCTTAAAGAGAGAGGAGGCAACCTGACTGTTGTCTTGTGCGAAAATATGTTCACAGGATTTAAGGTCGTTAAGCCATTTTGCCGTTGAGGGCCACATGGCGCGAGCACGCTCGGCGCGCCGTTTTCCTAAGTGAAGTTCGCCCAGAGAAAGATAGGCGATGATGCCGACCAGCGGCAGAATATAGATGATAAGCAACCAGGCCATGGCAGACGGTACGGCACGGCGTTTCATCAAGATGCGTAATGTTACCCCGGCGATTAACAACCAATACCCCAGAATAGCCATCCAACTTACTACGGTGTAGACGGTTGTCATATTTCGAAAATCCTTTTGAAAGCCAGTTGTTATGAGTTTACGCATCAAGCGGCATCTGGCAAATAAAAACGCAATGAGAAAGCACTGGTCAGCCTAAAGCAAGAAGCTATAATGAGGCGTCTTTTTTTGAAAGAGCGTTAGAAATGAAGCGTAGTAGACCCGAAGTGGGGCGCTGGCGGATGCTGAGACAGGCAAGCCGCCGTAAATCGCGTTGGCTGGAATCTCAGTCTCGTCGAAATATGCGCATCCATTCTATCAGAAAGTATCTTGGCAGCCGGCAGCGCAATTGTCTGCTTTTTGCTATCTACGATCTCTGATAATGAAAAAGGGCACCGTTAATGGTGCCCTCAGTTTTTCTGCCAGGCTTATACCTGCGCGAATCAGAATACTTTTTTATACGGTTTAACCGCCACCTGCTGGTAAACCCCCGCCGCGACATACGGATCGTCCTGAGCCCATGACTGAGCCGCTTCCAGAGATTCAAACTCAGCAATCACCGTCGAACCACTAAAACCAGCGGCACCCGGATCGTTGCTGTCTACAGCAGGCATCGGGCCTGCGGTAAGCAGTCGACCTTCATCATGCAGTAATTGCAGACGGGCCAGATGGGCAGGACGAACGGAGAGACGTTTTTCAAGAGAGTCGGCGATATCCTGGGCATAAATGACATAAAGCACGGGCGGAACTCCTGTTTAAATAATTTGCGGATCACGGTAAGGCAAAGCGGCATTGACTGCAATGCAAAGTTTTCTTGAGCCCTAAAGTCGCGATCCTACGCGTTTTTTTTGGTCAACTACGGGATAAAGTTGACCCAAGATAAGATGTCTTATTGAATATGATTGCTATTTGCATTTAAAATCGAGTTCTCATTTTTCAACTGTAACGACTATGACTGCAATGACCCTTGATTTACCTCGCCGCTTTCCGTGGCCGACGTTACTCTCTGTTGGTATCCACGTTGCCGTTGTGGCCGGTCTACTTTATACCTCGGTACATCAGGTTATTGAACTGCCCGCACCTGCTCAACCCATCACTATCACGATGGTTGCGCCTGCTGATTTAGAGCCGCCTCAGGCAGTGGTTCAGCCACAACCTATCGTCGAGCCTGAACCAGAACCTGAGCCGGAACCGATTCCTGAAGTACCGCAGGCGCCGGTTGTTATCCATAAGCCGAAACCTAAGCCGAAGCCAAAACCAAAACCGGTGAAGAAAGTAGAGCAGCCGAAACCAGAAGTGAAACCGGTTGAACAACGTCCTTTGTCGACAGTTAATCGTGATGCACCGCCAGCACGCTCTGTGGCGAACAACCTGCCGGGTGCCAGTGCACCATCGGTGAATGCACCTACCGGGCCAAGAGCGCTAAATCGCCAGCAACCAGGCTACCCAACGCGCGCGCAAGCATTGCGTATTGAAGGGAAAGTGCGGGTGAAATTTGATGTGACGGCTGATGGTCGTGTTGATAACGTTGAAATTCTCTCGGCGCAACCGTCGAACATGTTTGAACGTGATGTCAAAACGGCGATGCGCAAATGGCGCTATGAAGCGGGTAAACCCGGTACCGGGCTTATCATGAATATTGAATTCCGCCTGAAAGGCGTGCAGATGAACTAAAAGAAGCCCCGAAAGGGGCTTTCTTTTTATGCCGCTAACATCTTATCCAGCGCTTTCTGCGCCTCAACCAAATGTTGTCCCCCAAACAGGATCGCGCGGTTAATCAACGTGTAAAGCTGGTAAACCGGTTGGCGGTCGAGGAAATCGGCCGGGAGGGGCGATACGGATTGATAGCCATCGTATATCTGCGGGGGTTGATCAGGATGCAGTGGCAGCATCGCCAGATCGCATTCTCGATCGCCCCAATAGCAGGCAGGATCAAAAATGTATGGGCCATTTGGCCCGAGAGCACAGTTGTTAGACCACAGGTCGCCGTGCAGCAAAGAAGGCTGCGGCTGATGTGAGCTTAGGCGCTGCTGCACATGTTCAACAATAGAATCTATCTCACCAAATTTCATACCTTTTTCGGCGGCAAGCTCAAGCTGCCAACCAATTCGCTGTTCGGCAAAGAAATTAGACCAACGGCGTTGCCAGGCGTTAGGTTGTGGCGTCGTTGAGAGATCGTTGTCGAAGTCGAGGCCAAACTGCGGCTGATCGCTCCATTGGTGGAGATGTGCGAGCTGTTGCCCCAATAAAAAAGCGTTATGTGCATCGAGTGGGCGCGGCGGCAGGTATTCCATGACCAGGAAACTGTAGTCGCGGTCCGTTCCGACAACGAAAACTTCCGGAACGGTTACGGTATGGCTGCGGGAGAGTAGTTCAAGCTGGTCGGCCTCCGCAGTAAAAATAGGCAGTAATTCTCGTTCATCGCACTTCACGAAAAAATTTCGACCTGCGAACTTGAGGTGCCACGCGGCATGAATCTCTCCGCCTGGCAATTCAGTGCGCTGTTCGATTTCGCCACGTCCAAGTTGCTCACTTAACAGGCTACCGATCGTTTGCCACATGATATCTCTCCCCATGTTTTTCGCCATATCATCAGGTTAGCGCACAAATACTGGGTAAAAATACGAGCTACACCGCACAACGGATAAAAAGAGTATACAAAACAGAGGTAAAGGCGCTGGTCCTCTAAGCTACTTCTATGGCCGCTCACCCATAGCGATGATGCATCAACGGCCATCTTGCACCCCATTGTTAACAATGGAGTTTTGTTAGCTTAGTCGATTACGCTAATTTCGCGACTCACGGACAGGCCATGAACCGCATATCATGAACATTTAGTGCTGTTGCAAATAATCGAATATTTTTTGGGTGTTTTCGCGAGAGCACAGCCGGGTACCCTGATTGATGGTGGCCGCGCTCCCGGCAGCGACGCCATAGCGTACCAGTGTCTCAAGGCTCGCATTTTCGGCCAGTTTCAGCGTCATTGCGCCGACCATACTATCGCCCGCGCCGACGGTACTCTGACTTTTGATCGGTGGTGGGACAACCTGCACGCAGTTCTGTGCATCAACTGCCAGTGCCCCCTGAGCCCCTAATGAAACCACAACGCGGCGTGCCTTCCCACTGCGCACGATTTCCTCGGCTGCTTTACGCACATCGTCAGGCTGGATAAGTTCGCGTGATACCAGAGCACTGAGCTCTTTCTGATTTGGTTTCACCAGTTCAATCTGACCAATATCCAGTGCGGCCGTCAGAGCGTCGCCGGAGCTATCAATGACGCAACGCAGACCTTTTGCCTGAGCTGCTTTGATAAGGGAAGTAAATGCATTGAGTGCGACACCTGGCGGAAGGCTACCACTGATAACCAGCAACGATCCTGATTCAATCTGGAGTACTTTTTCCTGCAAGCGTTGCAGTTCATCAGCATGGAGCGTCGCGCCAGGCATAACGAAACGATACTGCTCGCCGCTGGCGTCTACGTGAACATGGAGATTCTGGCGTGTCCACTCGTGGGTCTCGACATTTTCAACGGGAACATTTTCCGCTCGAAGTAGGGCGACCAGGTGCTCTCCTGTCGCACCACCTGATGGAAATATCGCGCTGGCAGTCCCGCCAAGAAATGTGATGGCGCGGGCTACATTAATACCACCACCGCCGGGTTCGAACACCGGGGCGCTACAGCGGAGTTTCCCTTCGGGATAGATTTGCGGTGTCTGGGTGGCGCTGTCGAGAGAAGGGGCAAGCGTAAGCGTATATATTTTAACCATATCGATAACCTCCCTTTATGAACAGATGACTGTTCGAAAAACAATCATATCTAGTCTGGCACTAACGAGGTGATAATTAAAGGAACAACGACATGATTTTTATAGGGAAATGTAAATAACCTTCTGTTTCTCTTTTGTAATATTGATTATCGACGATGAGGTAAGAAAGCATTTCTCGCATGCGCCCAGCCAGTGATTTCGACGGTACCGTTTCAAATAAATCCTAAAATAAGCTGATGTAGTCAACTCTGACTGGATTGGCCGCTGAGTAATGATTTAAGTTAGGGTCTGTGATGGATGATGCAACATCACGCAAAGACATTACCAACCGTAAGGTTGTGTGAAATATTTCTTCATTCACCCCTCAACATCTATTGAAGTTTTCAACTTGTGAGAGTCTAATCGCACTCTTAAAAAACACCACGTTAAACCATGCATTTTAGAGAATCGAAATGAAGCTTTTGAAGACAGTACCGGTAGCGGTTGTGCTGCTGGGGGGCGTGTTTGCGTCTACGTTTGCCACCGCCAGTGATACCGTTTTTACTGTCATGGATGACCCAAGCACCGCGAAGAAACCATTTGAAGGTAGCGTCAATGCGGGCTATCTCTCGCAAGCAGGGAATACGAAAAGTACATCGGCTACCGCTGATTCCACGCTTACCTGGTATGGCGACACTACTGCCTGGTCTTTATGGGGCGCCGCCAGTAATACTTCTGCTAATGATGAACGTTCTTCGGAAAAATATTCAGTAGGCGGACGTAGTCGTTACAATATGACCAGTGTTGACTACCTGTTTGGACAGGCTAGTTGGTTAACTGACCGTTATAATGGTTATCACGAACGTGATGTGTTTACCGCAGGTTACGGTCACCAGTTCTTGAATGGACCTGTCCACAGCCTCCGTTTTGAATTTGGTCCCGGCGTTCGTTATGACGAGTTCACCGACGGCAATACCGAAACGCAGGCACTGGGCTATGCTTCGGGAGCTTATGCCTGGCAGATGACTGACACCGCGAAATTTACGCAAGGTGTATCGGTACTGGGCGCTGACGACACGACCGTAAACTCAGAAACCGCGTTGAATGTGGCCATCAATGCTCACTTCGGCCTGAAGGTTGCTTATAGCGTTACCTGGAACTCCGAGCCACCGGCATCGGCGCCAGATCATACCGATCGTCGTACCTCGTTGACGTTAGGTTATACCATGTAATTATTTCAGGCCGGGGAATACCCGGCCTGTGTTCTGATATTTATCGTTTGGTGTTATTATTTAATGCAACCGCTGTTTTATTTAATTAAAAATACAAGTTCTCCATAATATCTCCATATTCGTGCCTTTATACATATATTCAATAAATTTGACACGAATAGCTAAATATTTTGACTAGCCAAAAGTGTGATCTAGATCTACACTGTGTGCATGGGCAATATGATGCCTTAGCGTTTCAAAGTCTTAATCAAGTTAGAGAATAAACATTATGAAAAATATCAAAATCGCATCTGCAGCTATTTTGCTGTCTGCACTTTCTTTTGGCGTATTTGCCGCTGAACCTGCAACACAGCCAGCCAGTTCCACGACTGTAACAACTGCCCAGCACGTTGGTATCTCCAGTGCTTATGACGTCGAAGCAGGCTCCAACATCGCCCCAGGTTCTCAGTCTACCGGTCAGTCCATGGATGACGCGTTTAACGTGCATACTCTGGTTGCAGGCGGCTGGTCCTAATATTTCTGTGCTGTAATAATTTGATTTTCTATTGATTATTAATTTCGGCAGAGAAAACCGGGTAGAGTAGTACCGGTTTTTCTTGCTGCCATTATCTTCCGTAAGAAAATTAAATTTTTGTATTTTATTTGTCAGTATGAATCGTTTTAATTCGCACGTATTGTCAATTAATATTGGCTCAGCGCATTTTTTGTATATATTTTAATTCCCTGACCGTAACGTAGAAAGGTTTTTAGCGTGAACTGCTTCTGCGGTATCAATCACCGCTTACTCCCCCCAAATCATCGCAGCCCACCGGAGCAACAACATCGCCCCGCAGATGGCTATTAGAACCAGCACCATTTTCCAGTGTTTTTTTGCAAATCGATCAGTAGGCATTGTCAGTTCTCTTTTTCTACAACAGTTGACTCAGTGTACCAGAATCGCGGGTAAAAATAGCAATGCGCACAGGGAAGGGCAATTGCGTCTTTTATCACGTACTGATGATGTGTAAACTATCCCACGGTATTATCAACACGCGGATGTAGGTGGCTCTGGGTACATGTACTCGTTGCTCATTTTTCGCAGAGTGAAGCGGAAATCAGTCCTTAACGTGTTGATAAATTTAATCATATAGTTTTGTATGTGCTCTTTCGTGTGGGGCACCACTGCAAATAAGGACATTAAATGCCTGTAATTACTCTTCCTGATGGCAGCCAACGCCATTACGACAACGCTGTTAGCCCAATGGATGTCGCTCTGGACATTGGCCCTGGTCTGGCAAAAGCCACCATCGCTGGGCGTGTTAACGGTGAACTGGTTGATGCTTCCGATTTGATTGAAAACGATGCCAAACTTTCGCTCATCACCGCAAAAGATGAAGAAGGTCTGGAGATCATTCGTCACTCGTGTGCTCACCTGCTTGGTCACGCCATCAAACAGCTTTGGCCAAACACTAAAATGGCCATCGGCCCGGTTATCGACAACGGCTTCTATTATGACGTTGACCTTGATCATACGCTGACCCAGGAAGACATCGACGCGCTCGACAAACGTATGCATGAGCTCGCCGAGACAAACTATGACGTCGTCAAGAATAAAGTCAGCTGGCATGAAGCCCGTGAAACTTTCGTGAAACGTGGTGAAAACTATAAAGTCGCCATTCTTGATGAAAACATTTCGCATGATGACAAGCCTGGCTTGTACCATCACGAAGAATATGTCGACATGTGCCGTGGTCCGCACGTGCCGAATATGCGTTTCTGCCACTACTTCAAGTTGATGAAAACCGCTGGTGCTTACTGGCGCGGCGATAGCAACAACAAGATGCTGCAGCGTATTTATGGTACCGCATGGACGGACAAAAAGGCCCTCAATGCCTACCTGCTGCGCCTTGAAGAAGCGGCGAAGCGCGATCACCGTAAAATTGGTAAGCAGCTCGACCTGTATCATATGCAGGAAGAGGCGCCGGGTATGGTGTTCTGGCATAATGATGGCTGGACAATCTTCCGTGAACTAGAAACCTTTGTGCGCTCTAAGCTCAAAGAATACCAGTATCAGGAAGTGAAAGGCCCGTTCATGATGGACCGTGTGCTGTGGGAAAAAACCGGCCACTGGGACAACTATAAAGATGCGATGTTCACTACCTCTTCTGAGAACCGTGAATACTGCATCAAGCCAATGAACTGCCCGGGGCACGTACAGATCTTTAATCAGGGTCTGAAATCTTACCGCGATCTGCCGCTGCGTATGGCAGAGTTCGGCAGTTGCCACCGTAATGAACCGTCAGGTGCTCTGCATGGCCTGATGCGCGTACGTGGCTTTACTCAGGATGACGCCCACATCTTCTGTACAGAAGAACAGGTGCGTGATGAAGTTAACGCGTGCATTCGTTTAGTCTATGATATGTACAGCACTTTCGGCTTCGAGAAAATCGTCGTCAAACTTTCAACTCGTCCGGAAAAGCGTATCGGTAGCGATGAAACGTGGGATCGCGCGGAAGCGGATCTGGCTGTTGCGTTGGAAGAGAACAACATCCCGTTTGAGTATCAACTGGGTGAGGGTGCATTCTATGGCCCGAAAATTGAATTTACCCTTTATGACTGCCTCGATCGTGCATGGCAGTGCGGTACTGTACAGTTAGACTTCTCTCTGCCGTCTCGTCTAAGCGCCTCATATATTGGCGAAAGCAACGAGCGTCAGGTACCGGTGATGATTCACCGTGCAATTCTGGGTTCACTGGAGCGCTTTATTGGCATCCTGACCGAAGAGTTTGCCGGTTTCTTCCCAACCTGGATTGCACCAGTACAGGTTGTAGTGATGAATATCACCGATTCTCAAGCTGAATATGTCAACGAATTGACCCGTAAATTGCAAAATGCAGGCATTCGTGTAAAAGCAGACTTGAGAAATGAGAAGATTGGCTTTAAAATCCGTGAGCACACTTTACGTCGTGTCCCTTACATGTTGGTCTGTGGCGACAAAGAGGTAGAAGCAGGCAAAGTTGCCGTGCGTACCCGTCGTGGCAAAGACTTGGGCAGCCTGGACGTAAATGAAGTTATCGAGAAGCTGCAACAAGAGATTCGCAGCCGCAGTCTAAAACAACTGGAGGAATAAGGTATTAAAGGCGGAAAACGAGTTCAAACGGCACGTCCGAATCGTATCAATGGCGAGATTCGCGCCCTGGAAGTTCGCTTGACAGGTCTGGAAGGCGAAGCTTTGGGTATTGTGAGTCTGAGAGAAGCTATCGAAAAAGCTGAAGAAGCTGGAGTAGATTTAGTTGAAATCAGCCCTAACGCCGAACCGCCAGTTTGTCGTATCATGGACTACGGCAAGTTCCTTTATGAAAAAAGTAAGTCTTCTAAGGAACAGAAGAAGAAACAAAAAGTTATCCAGGTTAAGGAAATTAAATTCCGTCCTGGTACCGATGATGGCGACTACCAGGTAAAACTCCGCAGCCTGGTTCGCTTTCTCGAAGAGGGTGATAAAGCTAAGATCACACTGCGTTTCCGCGGTCGTGAGATGGCTCACCAGCAGATTGGTATGGAAGTGCTTACGCGCGTCCGTGACGATCTGAGTGAACTGGCAGTGGTCGAATCCTTCCCTACGAAGATCGAAGGCCGCCAGATGATCATGGTGCTCGCCCCTAAGAAGAAACAGTAAGGCCTTCAAGTAGCAACGTTCGTGAAGTCTTCGGGCTTCACGAGTATTGTTCGCCTACGTTTCGTTTATTAACAATGCGAAGTGGAAGTTATTAAAATGCCAAAAATTAAGACCGTACGCGGTGCTGCTAAGCGCTTCAAAAAAACCGGTAAAGGTGGTTTTAAGCACAAACGCGCTAACCTGCGTCACATTCTGACCAAAAAAGCTACCAAGCGTAAACGTCACCTGCGTCCAAAAGCCATGGTTTCTAAAGGCGATCTGGGCCTGGTAATCGCGTGCCTGCCGTACGCATAAGTCGTTAACCCTTTTAACTTTTTAATTAGAATAGATACAGGAGAGCACATATGGCTCGCGTAAAACGTGGTGTAGTTGCCCGTGCACGTCACAAGAAAATTTTGAAACAAGCTAAAGGTTACTACGGTGCGCGTTCTCGCGTATACCGCGTTGCCTTCCAGGCTGTTATCAAAGCAGGTCAGTACGCTTATCGTGACCGTCGTCAGAAAAAGCGTCAGTTCCGTCAACTGTGGATTGCGCGTATCAACGCAGCAGCACGTCAGAACGGTATTTCTTACAGCAAATTCATCAACGGCCTGAAAAAAGCCTCTGTTGAAATCGACCGTAAGATCCTGGCTGACATCGCAGTATTCGACAAAATCGCGTTCACCGCGTTAGTTGAAAAAGCGAAAGCAGCACTGGCGTAAGCCAGTTGGAAGAGGGAGCTTGTCTCCCTCTTTTCATTTTAACTGCTTCAGTGCATTGACATTTATCTCTGTAGCCCTTTCAATAAAGGTTCTACAATTCTTACCACACAAGGTAACGCAAGCATGAATGCTGCTATTTTCCGCTTCTTCTTTTACTTTAGCACCTGAAAACAGGGGGCTTGCGCGTGAAAGAAGAAACGGAAAACAGCGCCAGAAAGCCTCCTGATGGAGGCTTTTTTTGTTTATGCCGCTTATGAATATCGCCACATAACGAGGAAAACCATGTCACATCTCGCAGAGCTGGTTGCCAGTGCAACAGCCGCCATTAATCAGGCTTCAGATGTTGCCGCGTTAGACAATGTCCGCGTCGAATATTTGGGCAAGAAAGGGCACCTGACCCTTCAAATGACTACCCTGCGCGAACTGCCGCCGGAAGAGCGTCCAGCAGCGGGTGCGGTGATTAACGAAGCGAAAGAACAGGTACAGCAGGTGCTGAATGCGCGCAAAGCCGACCTGGAAAGTGCTGCGTTAAATGCTCGCCTGGCCGCGGAGACGATCGATATCTCCCTGCCGGGTCGCCGCATCGAAAATGGTGGCCTGCACCCGGTTACGCGCACCATCGACCGTATTGAAAGTTTCTTCGGTGAGCTCGGTTTTACCGTTGCAACGGGCCCAGAAATTGAAGATGACTACCATAACTTCGATGCGCTGAATATCCCAACGCACCACCCGGCACGCGCTGACCACGACACTTTCTGGTTTGATGCCACTCGTCTGCTGCGTACGCAGACCTCCGGCGTACAGATCCGTACCATGAAGGATCAACAGCCGCCAATTCGTATTATCGCGCCGGGCCGCGTGTATCGTAACGACTACGATCAGACGCACACTCCGATGTTCCATCAGATGGAAGGGTTGATTGTTGATAAAAACATCAACTTCACCAACCTGAAAGGGACGCTGCACGATTTCCTGCGCAACTTCTTTGAAGAAGATTTGCAGATTCGTTTCCGTCCATCTTACTTCCCGTTCACCGAACCTTCCGCTGAAGTGGATGTGATGGGCAAGAACGGCAAATGGCTGGAAGTACTGGGCTGCGGTATGGTGCACCCGAATGTACTGCGTAATGTTGGCATTGATCCGGAAGTCTATTCCGGCTTTGCATTTGGCATGGGTATGGAGCGTTTAACTATGCTGCGTTACGGTGTCACCGATTTGCGTGCGTTCTTCGAAAACGATCTGCGTTTCCTCAAACAGTTTAAATAAGGGCAGGATAAAATAATGAAATTCAGTGAACTGTGGTTACGCGAATGGGTTAACCCGGCCATTGATAGCGAAGCGCTGTCAGGACAAATCACCATGGCTGGCCTGGAAGTTGACGGCGTTGATGCCGTAGCGGGAAGCTTCAATGGTGTTGTGGTGGGCGAAGTGGTGGAATGCGGTCAGCATCCAAACGCCGACAAACTGCGCGTCACAAAAGTGAACGTCGGCGGTGAACGTCTGCTGGACATCGTCTGCGGTGCACCAAACTGCCGTCAGGGGCTAAAAGTTGCCGTGGCGACTATCGGCGCGGTACTGCCGGGTGATTTTAAAATTAAAGCCGCTAAACTGCGCGGTGAGCCATCAGAGGGGATGCTGTGCTCTTTCTCTGAACTGGGTATTTCCGACGATCACGCTGGCATCATCGAACTGCCGGCCGATGCGCCGCTCGGTACTGATATCCGTGAATATCTGAAGCTTGATGACAACACCATCGAAATCAGCGTCACGCCAAACCGTGCTGACTGCTTAGGTATTATTGGTGTCGCGCGCGATGTCGCTGTACTTAACAAGCTGCCACTGAATGCACCAGAAATCGCGCCTGTAGCCGCGACTATTTCTGATGTGCTGTCTATTGACGTTGAAGCCGCTGACGCGTGTCCACGTTACCTGGGCCGTGTGGTTAAAGGAATTAACGTTAAAGCGCCAACCCCGCTGTGGATGAAAGAGAAACTGCGCCGCTGTGGCATCCGCTCTATTGATGCGGTTGTTGATGTGACCAACTATGTCCTGCTGGAACTGGGTCAGCCGATGCATGCGTTCGACAAAGATCGCATCGAAGGTGGGATCAAAGTTCGTATGGCGAAAGAAGGCGAAACGCTGGTACTGCTGGACGGCAATGAAGCGAAGCTTAGCGCGGATACGCTGGTGATTGCTGACCACAACAAAGCGCTAGCGATGGCGGGTATCTTTGGCGGTGAGCACTCTGGTGTGAACGACGAAACCCAAAATGTCCTGCTGGAATCTGCATTCTTTAGCCCACTGTCCATTACCGGACGTGCTCGTCGTAATGGTCTTCATACCGATGCATCTCATCGCTATGAGCGCGGCGTGGATCCGGCGCTGCAACATAAAGCGATGGAGCGTGCGACTCGTCTGCTTATTGATTTGTGTGGTGGTGAAGCCGGCCCGATTGTTGATGTGACCCACGAAGCGGCATTGCCGAAGCGTGCAACCATTACCCTGCGTCGTAGCAAATTGGATCGCCTCATTGGCCATCACATTGCGGATGAACTGGTCACCGATATTCTGACCCGCCTGGGTTGTGAAGTGACCGTAGGGACTGACGAATGGCAGGCCGTTGCTCCGACCTGGCGTTTTGATATGGAAATCGAAGAAGATTTAGTTGAAGAAGTAGCACGTGTCTACGGCTACAACAGCATTCCTAATGAACCGGTTCAGGCTGGTCTGATTATGGGAAGCCATAGAGAAGCGAACCTGTCGCTTAAGCGTGTGAAAACCATGCTGAACGACAAAGGCTATCAGGAAGTGATTACCTATAGCTTCGTTGACCCGAAAGTTCAGCAATGGGTACACCCTGGCGAAGAAGCGCTTATTTTACCAAGCCCAATCTCCAGCGAAATGTCCGCAATGCGCCTGTCTCTGCTGACCGGTTTGTTGTCAACGGTGGTGTATAACCAAAATCGTCAGCAAAACCGTGTGCGTATTTTTGAAGCCGGTTTGCGTTTTGTTCCGGATACTCAGGCCCCATTAGGCATCCGTCAGGATGTGATGCTGGGGGGAGTAATGTGTGGCAACCGCTATGAAGAACATTGGAATCTGGCAAAAGAGTCTGTTGATTTCTATGATTTGAAGGGCGATTTGGAGTCTGTTCTTGAACTGACCGGTAAATTATCTGAAATTCAGTTCAAAGCAGAAGTTAACCCAGCGCTGCATCCGGGGCAGTCTGCGGCGATTTATCTGAAAGGTGAACGCATTGGTTTCATTGGTGTTATCCATCCGGAACTTGAGCGTAAACTGGATCTGAATGGTCGTACATTGGCATTCGAACTGGAATGGAACAAGCTTGCAGACCGCGTCGTTCCTCAGGCTCAGGACGTTTCCCGCTTCCCGGCAAACCGCCGTGATATCGCCGTTGTTGTCGCGGAAAATGTACCTGCTGCTGATATTTTAAACGAATGTAAGAAAGTTGGCGTAAATCAGATAGTTGGCGTAAACTTGTTTGACGTGTACCGTGGTAAGGGTGTTGCGGAGGGCTTCAAGAGCCTTGCTATCAGCCTGATTTTACAAGATACCAGCCGTACACTCGAAGAAGAGGAGATTGCCGCTACCGTCGCCAAATGTGTAGAGGCATTAAAAGAGCGATTCCAGGCATCACTGAGGGATTGAACCTATGGCGCTTACAAAAGCTGAAATGTCAGAATATCTGTTTGATAAGCTTGGGCTTAGCAAGCGGGATGCTAAAGAGCTGGTAGAGCTATTTTTCGAAGAGATCCGTCGTGCTCTGGAAAATGGCGAGCAGGTTAAGCTTTCCGGTTTTGGGAACTTTGATCTGCGTGATAAGAATCAACGCCCGGGACGTAACCCAAAAACGGGTGAAGATATTCCCATTACAGCCCGGCGTGTGGTGACCTTCAGACCAGGACAGAAGTTAAAAAGTCGGGTCGAGAATGCAACACCCAAAGAAGAGTAATCTGAACTAACTAAAAAGGCCGCTTATGCGGCCTTTTTCTTTTCTTTGAAAGCTCTTCCACCGTAAAATCAAATGCTTCTTAGCAAGCTCCTGGAGCATTATGCAGGTCTATGTACATCAACAGCAGCGGCGAAACCGTTGCTGGCTAACCGGGCTGACGCTGGTACTCCTCGTCATGTTGGTTATTGGTCTGTGTGCAGGGGATCAATGGATTTCCCCGGCACAATGGTTCACGCCAAAAGGACAACTCTTCATCTGGCAAATTCGCTTACCACGCACGTTGGCGGTGTTGCTGGTTGGGGCTGCGCTGGCACTTTCCGGCGCGGTAATGCAGGCTTTGTTCGAAAATCCGCTGGCTGAACCTGGCTTGCTGGGCGTCTCTAATGGCGCGGGTGTTGGTCTTATCGCGGTGATTATGCTCGGTCAGGGCACTTTGCCCGGCTGGGTGCCGGGTCTGGCTGCTATTGCTGGCGCACTGCTTATTACCGGGATCCTGATGCGTTTTGCGCGTCGACATTTATCGACCAGCCGCCTGTTACTGGCAGGCGTGGCGCTCGGTATTATCTGTAGCGCGTTGATGACCTGGGCGGTCTATTTCTCAACATCGTTCGACTTGCGGCAGTTAATGTACTGGATGATGGGCGGTTTTGGTGGTGTCGACTGGCAGCAACTGTGGCTCATGATTGCGCTTTTACCGGTGATTTTGTGGGTCTGTCTGCAATCGCAGCCACTCAATCTGTTAGCGTTAGGCGATACCTCCGCACGCCAGCTAGGCGTTCCCATAGCGCTGTGGCGAAAGCTGCTGGTGATGGCGACAGGTTGGTTGGTGGGTGTTAGTGTGGCACTGGCCGGTGCTATCGGCTTCGTTGGTCTGGTGGTGCCGCATATGCTGCGTCTGTGTGGTTTAACCGATCATCGCGTGCTGCTGCCCGCTAGCGCCCTGGCAGGGGCAAGCGTGCTGCTGTTTGCTGATGTTGTGGCGCGGCTGGCACTGTCAGCGGCTGAGTTGCCAATAGGCGTTGTCACAGCAACGCTAGGCGCGCCGGTATTTATCTGGTTACTATTGAAGTCCGGGCGTTAGACCCGGCTTAACCTGGAAAGAGGATGCTATGCAAACCACCATTCTGAACACGCCTGTCACAACGATAGATGGCGAAAACACCACCCTGGACGCTTATAAGGGTAAGGTGCTCCTGATTGTTAACGTCGCTTCTAAATGCGGGCTGACGCCACAATACGAGCAACTGGAAGCATTACAGGAGTCCTTACAAGATCAAGGGTTCACCGTTCTTGGTTTCCCATGCAACCAGTTCCTGGGGCAAGAGCCTGGTAGCGCTGACGAGATTAAAACTTTCTGTAGCATGACCTATGGCGTGACGTTCCCGCTGTTTAGCAAAATTGAGGTGAATGGCGAAAACAGTCACCCTCTCTATAACCAATTGAAACGCATTGCACCAAAGGCTGTTACACCACAAGGGAGCGGTTTCTACGAGCGTATGGAGAGCAAAGGGCGCGCTCCTGCGCATCCAGGCGATATCCTGTGGAACTTTGAAAAATTCCTTATCGGCCGTAACGGTGAAGTGATCAATCGATTTTCACCGGATATGACGCCAGACGCTCCTGAGCTGGCCGCCGCCATTAAACAGGCTCTCGCTCAGTCATGATGCCGTTGATGCAGCTTCAGGATATCAGTGAAAACAGCCGGCTTCAGGGCATAAGCGCTGATGTTGGTCACGGCGAGATTATCCATCTGGTTGGGCCGAACGGTGCAGGGAAAAGCACATTGCTGGCGAGAATGGCGGGACTGAGCCGGGGGAAAGGCGTCGTCACACTAGACGATCAGTCGTTAGACTCATGGTCGCCTTCTGCGCTTGCACATCATCGAGCCTACCTTTCTCAGCACCAATCGCCGCCTTTTGCCATGCCGGTCTGGCAGTTTCTGACGCTGCATCAACATACTCCTCATACCTCACCGCTGGCCGTTCATGTGACGGATGCTCTGGGTTTAAACAACAAACTGGGGCGGAACGTCAGCCAGCTGTCGGGGGGCGAATGGCAACGTGTTCGCTTGGCGGCGGTGATATTGCAGATTCATCCCGGAGATAATCCACAGGGCCAGCTGTTGCTGCTCGATGAACCGATGAATAGCCTTGACGTTGCCCAGCAGGCTGCGCTGGATAAACTGTTGGTGGAGCTTCGTACGGCAGGTGTCACGATTGTGATGAGCAGTCATGATCTTAACTATACGTTACGCCACGCGGACCGGGTTTGGTTATTATGTGAGGGTAAACTGATTGCCAGCGGTAGAACCGAGGCCGTACTGCAGCCGGAAAATTTAGCGGCAGCGTACAATATGACTTTCCAGAAGCTAGAAATAGCCGGTCACCAAATGCTCATTTATGCTGAGGACTGTGAAAAATAATCCATATTCGGTCTTGAGTCGGGGTCATTGCTTGCCAGCCTATCGCTTATCGATATAATTTGTTAGCAGATTAAAAAAACAGAGGATGCGCTGGATATGCGTTTCTGGGCTATTTTCCTTTTAGCATTCATTTTGGCTGGTTGTAGCAGCCACCGTCCGCCTCCGCCGAATCCTCGGCTTGCGGATTCAATTACCGTGATTGCCAACTTAAACGATCAACTACACCATTGGCACGGCACGCCATATCGCTATGGTGGAATGAGCCGTCGTGGCGTAGATTGCTCGGCGTTTGTTCTGATGACATTCCGCGATAAATTCGAAATGCGTTTACCCAGAGAAACGCGCCAACAGGCTAAATTGGGAACGGAAATAGATAAAGAAGATCTCTTGCCGGGCGATCTGGTGTTCTTCAAGACCGGTTCGGGTGAAAGCGGATTGCATGTCGGAATCTATGACACTGATAATCAGTTTATCCATGCCTCAACAAGCCAGGGGGTCACGCGATCCTCGTTAAACAACGTTTACTGGCGAAAGAACTTTTGGCAGGCCAGGCGAATTTAAAAAAATAGTAAGGGAGGCGAAATGCCTCCTTTTTTTATCGTATTGATAAAATTTAAATTAAATCGTGAACGATATACTCATTTTGTTAGGCGAGATCATGGAACTTAAGGTGGATTGTGCTAATCCATTAGTTTCGATTACAATCATTACGATCCAGTGACGGACAAAATGAATTAAAAAGGAACCGATGAACGGAATAACCACAGCACCCATTACCGTAGGTTTTCGCTTTGTGACGTCAGGAACCCGGACATGACTTTTAGTGAAGGGCAGTCGCAATGATTATATCGCTGGATAATACGTATTGTTCTCAGTTGTTTTTTCTTCCCGCAAGGAATAGCGAGGAACAGTTGGTGGGCCTAAAAGTGGTCAGTCATTTTAGCGGCGTTAATAATCACGTGCGCATCCCAACCAGTCTGGTTCTGCCGCGTTTGACCCCGCAAGAAGAAATTATTTTATTTCAGGAAAAACTCGCTCTCCTGATGACCTATCAGTTTTTTTTCCTACAGCATGGGCTTAAAGCATGGGTCACCATTCCTCCCGGTGTCGTTGATGCATTACTCACACAAGATGATCTTGCTGCCGATGCACTGCGTTTTCCTTTTCTTGAACTGGCCATCAGCGAAAGTTTCCCCGGGCTTGATCAGGTGGATGAACAGCACCCGCTAGCCCAACTGTGTCAACGGTTTCCGCTGGTACTCAGTGATTTTGGTTCTGGAGACGCCTCGACAAAAGCCGTTTTCGCCGGGCTTTTTACTCGCGTGGTGCTTGATAGAAACTTTGTCCAACGCCAGGTCAAATCGGTCTCTTTTGAGCCGTTTATGCGGGCAATTGTCAGCCAGATTCAGCCCTATTGTCAGGCGATTATGATCTCTGGCGTTGATGAGGAATCTACCCGGCAGCGCATTGCATCGTACGGTTTTAGTGGCATGCTGGGTAGCTTGTGGCCGGTCGTGTCTGAGTCATCATTAATAACATTGGTGCAACAATAACCCTGCATTTACCCGGGTGTTTAACCTACAGTAACCCAATACACTACCGACAGGAGGAACCATGAACCTGTCATTTAACACCCGCTGGCGCGATGAGTTGCCAGAGTTTTACACCGCACTTCGGCCAACGCCGTTGCACAATGCCCGTTTGGTCTGGCACAACGAGCCGTTGGCACAGGAATTAGCCATTCCCGATGAACTCTTCACCCCTGAACATGGCGCGGGCGTCTGGGGCGGTGAAGTGTTGCTCCCTGGCATGTCGCCACTGGCACAGGTTTACAGTGGCCATCAATTTGGCAATTGGGCCGGTCAGCTTGGCGATGGCCGTGGAATTTTACTGGGCGAACAGCAATTACCAAACGGTAAGGCGGTAGACTGGCATCTGAAAGGGGCCGGGCTAACGCCTTATTCGCGGATGGGGGATGGTCGCGCAGTTCTGCGTTCAACATTACGGGAAAGCCTGGCATCAGAGGCGATGCATTATCTGGGGATCCCCGGCACACGCGCGCTGTCTATCGTGGCCAGCGATACGCCAATACAGCGCGAAACCGTTGAGACGGGGGCGATGTTGATGCGCATTGCCGAAAGTCATATTCGCTTTGGCCATTTCGAACATTTCTATTACCGCCATGATATCGACAATGTGCGCAAGCTCGCTGATTACACTATTCGCCACCACTGGTCGCATTTAGTGAATGACGCCAATCGCTACGTGCTGTGGTTTCAGGATGTGGTCAACCGCACGGCACAGATGATTGCCCGTTGGCAGACGGTCGGTTTTGCCCATGGCGTAATGAATACGGACAATATGTCTATTCTTGGCCTGACAATGGATTACGGTCCCTTCGGCTTCCTCGATGATTATAATCCGCAATATATCTGCAACCATTCTGACTATCAGGGGCGCTACTGCTTTGATAATCAACCGGCGGTAGGACTGTGGAATTTGCAGTGTCTGGCACAGGCGCTGTCGCCGCTGATTGCGACTGATGCACTTAATGCCGCGCTGGATAGCTATCAGACAATTTTATTCCGCGAATATGGTCAGCGGATGCGTAAAAAGCTGGGGCTGTTTAGCGAAGAGAATGGCGATAATGACTTGCTGAACGGTCTGTACGCACTGATGGAGCGGGAGAGTTGTGATTACAGTCTCACATTCCGTATGTTAAGTGAGACCGAGCAAAAGAGTCCGGCGTCGCGTCTGCGCGATGAGTTTATCGATCGTGCGGCATTTGATGACTGGTTTACGCAATATCGGACACGACTACAGCATGAACAGGTCGAGGATGCGACACGCCAGCAGGCAATGAAGCTGGCGAATCCGGCGATGGTACTGCGTAATTGGCTGGCACAGCGGGCCATAGAGCAGGCTCAGAAGGGTGACTATTGTGAATTACACCGTTTGCATGAAGCGCTGCGTGACCCCTGGTCTGATCGTCATGATGATTATGCTCGCCGCCCACCGGACTGGGGTAAGCATCTGGAAGTTAGCTGTTCGAGCTAGTTAATGAGCGATTGCGTCGTCGCACTGGCGACGCATTTACTTCGTTAAAATGAGTTTACCTGCCTGGGTTTGACGCAGCAGATATTGCTGTTCGCCGTGTTCAATAACCACCCGACCTTCCTGACCTAGCAGCGTCTCGCTGTCGATCCGCCGATCGTTTGAGAGTGGACGAGGGGTATTATCCTTGGGAAATTCCAGTTCTGCGCAGGTATCCATGAGCGTCATTTTTATAATGAAAATCAATGTAACAATGATAACCATTATCAATAATGCGCTGATTAACCGCAAGTATTTTTTGCAATATGTGTGGATTCGGGGAAATAGCCCGCCTTTGCATGGCGGGCGGGGATATTACAGGCGAGTTGCGACGGCTGCTGCCAATTTTTCCAGCAGGAGTTCGGTATCTTCCCAGCTCAGGCAAGGGTCGGTAATAGACTGACCGTAGGTGAGAGGCTGACCCGCGACAATTTTCTGCGTGCCCTCACGCAGGAAGCTTTCCGCCATGATACCGGCAATGGCGGAAGAGCCGTTGCGGATCTGCTGGCAGATATCGTCACACACTTCCAGTTGACGGCGGTGCTGTTTCTGGCAGTTACCGTGGCTGAAGTCGACAACCAGATGCTCAGGCAAATCGAACTCGTGCAGTGTATCGCAGGCGACAGCAATATCATCCGCATGATAGTTCGGTTTCTTGCCACCTCGCATAATGATATGACCATAGGGGTTACCGCTGGTTTGGTAGATGGTCATCTGACCGTTTTTATCCGGCGACAGGAACATATGGCTGGCGCGAGCGGCGCGAATCGCATCGACCGCGATACGTGTATTGCCATCCGTACCGTTTTTAAAACCCACCGGGCAGGAAAGCGCCGAGGCCATTTCACGGTGGATCTGGCTTTCGGTGGTGCGCGCACCAATGGCACCCCAGCTAATCAAATCGGCGATAAATTGACCGGTCACCATATCGAGAAACTCGGTGGCGGTAGGGACGCCTAGGGTGTTGACTTGCAAAAGTAATTTACGCGCCTGTTCAATACCATGATTCACCCGATAGCTACCGTTAAGATCGGGATCAGAGATTAATCCTTTCCAGCCGACCACGGTACGAGGTTTTTCAAAGTAGGTACGCATCACGATTTCCAGCTCACCTTGGTGTTTTTCGCGCAGTGCCTGTAAACGGCGGGCGTAATCCATTGCAGCGTCAAGATCGTGAATAGAGCAGGGGCCAACAATCGCCAGCAGTCGACGATCTTCACCGTTGAGAATTTTCTCGATGCGGTGGCGGGAAGCGGTAACATGCGCCGCAACGTCCGGTGATACCGGGTGGCGCTCGGCAAGTTCAGCAGGCGTAATCAGGCTCTCAATTCGGGCCGTACGCAATTCATCGGTCTTATTCATGGGGTTCTCAGAATTTGTTGCTTCGCCAGTCAATATGCTGGGAAGTGATGCACATCACGATAAACCAATCTCCGCTGATTTCAAGCGCGGAGCGTAACGTGCGCTCAATCACACTGCTATGATAAACAAATCCGATGCATTGTACTAGTGTGTTAGTACATTCTGCGGCTTAATCCCATGATGTCCATGATTTTAGTAGCAATTTCTTCAACCGAATAATTAGTGCTGTTGATCCATGGGATCTGGTTTCTGCGGTATAGCGCCTCAACCTCGGCGACTTCCATACGACACTGACGCATGGAGGCATAACGGCTGTTCTCACGTCTTTCCTCACGGATAGCCGCTAGACGCTCTGGGTTAATCGTCAGGCCAAACAGCTTATGTTGTAGTGGTTTAAGCGAGGCGGGGAGAATCAGGTTATCCATATCGTCGGCGATAAACGGGTAGTTTGCAGCACGGATCCCAAACTGCATAGCCAGATAGAGGCTGGTCGGGGTTTTTCCACAACGAGAAACGCCCAGTAAAATGACCTGCGCCTGATCGAGATTGCGCAGTGAAATTCCATCATCGTGTGCCAGGGTGTAATCAATGGCGGCGATTCGAGCATCATATTTAGTGAGATTGCCGGGCGTTAATCCGTGGGTTCGGTGAGCGATAGGAGTAGGGTCGAGTTTGAGTTCTTCTTGTAACGGGGCAACCAATGCTTGCACGATATCCTGACAAAAGCCTTCACATTGCAGAATAATGTGACGAATTTCGGGAATAACGATGGAATAGAAGACTAACGGACGTATACCGGTTTGCTGATAAATCGCGTCGATCTGTTCCTTCACCGCCTTCGCCCGGCTTTCACTTTCAATAAACGGCAGCGTGATGCTATTTATCGCCACCGGGAACTGAGACATCACCGCATGGCCAAGCACCTCTGCCGTAATAGCGGTGCCGTCGGAAATATAAAACACCTGACGATCGACTGCGTTATCCATATTGTATTTCCCCGTTAATTGCCTGAAAGCGTAAATTAAATTTAAACACAAGCCTGTAGCGTTTGTCTTAAAAATAAAAATGAAACGGTATTTTTATTTTTTATGAACTACCCATTTCATTTTCTGAAGACCGCCAGTAGACCGGATGTAATTGTGGCTTTTTAGCCTAATCAGTAAGTTATGAATAAACGGGGATCACTCCTAAAAAGTAAAAAAATAATCTGCTTACTCGATTCACCGTTTTTTTCGGCCGTTTAAATATGCGAGGATATTTTAAGTAGTCAGTTGTTACTTATCACTGCTTCTTAAATCAAAAAAGGATTGTCTCGATGTCCAACAATGGCTCGTCACCGCTGGTGCTTTGGTATAACCAACTCGGCATGAATGATGTAGACAGAGTTGGAGGCAAAAATGCCTCCTTGGGTGAAATGATTACGAATCTCTCCGGAATGGGTGTTTCTGTCCCTAACGGATTTGCCACCACCGCCGATGCGTTTAATCAATTCCTCGACCAGAGCGGCGTGAACCAGCAGATTTATCAACTGTTGGATGACACCGATATTGACGATGTTACCGCCCTGGCGAAAGCCGGCGCCCAGATCCGTCAGTGGATTATCGACACTCCTTTCCAGAGCGAACTGGAACAGGCTATTCATGAAGCGTATGACCAGTTGGCTGCGGATAACGCCAATGCCTCTTTTGCCGTGCGCTCATCCGCAACCGCAGAAGATATGCCAGACGCATCTTTCGCCGGGCAGCAGGAGACCTTCCTCAATGTCCACGGCTTTGACGCCGTACTGGTTGCGGTGAAGCACGTATTTGCTTCATTGTTTAATGACCGCGCTATCTCTTATCGCGTTCACCAGGGCTACGATCACCGTGGCGTCGCGCTCTCTGCGGGCGTACAGCTGATGGTCCGTTCTGACCTGGCCTCTTCCGGCGTACTGTTCTCTATCGATACGGAATCTGGCTTCGACCAGGTGGTTTTTATCACCTCCGCGTGGGGCTTAGGTGAGATGGTGGTGCAGGGCGCAGTGAACCCTGATGAGTTCTACGTGCACAAACCGACGCTGGCAGCAGGACGTCCGTCCATTGTGCGCCGTACCATGGGTTCGAAAAAAATCCGTATGGTCTATGCGCCGACTCAGGAACACGGAAAGCAGGTACGTATCGAAGATGTGCCGCAAGCACAGCGTGATATCTTCTCGTTGACCGACGACGAAATACAAGAGTTGGCGAAGCAGGCTGTGCAGATTGAAAAACACTACGGTCGTCCGATGGACATCGAGTGGGCGAAAGACGGTCACACCGGCAAACTGTATATCGTCCAGGCGCGCCCGGAAACCGTGCGTTCGCGTGGACAGGTGATGGAGCGTTACACGCTGCATTCACAAGGCCGCATTGTGTCCGAAGGCCGAGCCATCGGTCACCGTATTGGTGCCGGTAGCGTGAAGGTGATTCATGACATCAGTGAAATGAATCGTATCCAGCCGGGCGATGTGCTAGTCACCGACATGACCGACCCGGATTGGGAACCGATCATGAAAAAAGCGGCGGCGATTGTCACCAACCGTGGCGGTCGAACCTGCCATGCGGCGATTATCGCGCGTGAACTGGGTATTCCAGCCGTTGTCGGCTGTGGTGATGCCACTGAGCGTATGAAAGATGACGAAAAAGTCACTGTGTCTTGTGCTGAAGGCGACACTGGCTACGTTTATGCTGACTTGCTGGACTTCAGCGTCAACAGCTCCACCGTGGATACCATGCCGGATCTGCCGCTGAAAATCATGATGAACGTCGGTAACCCTGACCGTGCATTTGATTTTGCCTGCCTGCCGAATGAAGGCGTGGGTCTGGCGCGTCTGGAATTTATCATTAACCGTATGATTGGCGTTCACCCGCGTGCATTGCTGGAATTTGATGACCAGGAACCGAAGCTGCAAAACGAAATCCGTGAAATGATGAAAGGTTTTGACTCGCCGAAAGAGTTTTACGTTGGCCGTCTGACCGAAGGGATCGCGACGCTGGGCGCCGCATTCTATCCAAAACGCGTGATTGTCCGTCTTTCTGACTTTAAATCTAACGAGTACGCCAACCTGGTGGGCGGTACACGTTATGAACCGGAAGAAGAAAACCCAATGCTCGGCTTCCGTGGCGCGGGTCGTTACGTTGCTGACAGTTTCCGCGATTGCTTTGCGCTGGAGTGCGATGCGGTGAAACGCGTTCGTAACGAGATGGGACTGACCAACGTTGAGATCATGGTGCCGTTTGTCCGTACCGTTGAGCAGGCGAAAGCGGTAGTGGATGAACTGGCGCGTCAGGGGCTTAAGCGTGGAGAGAACGGGCTGAAGATCATCATGATGTGTGAGATTCCGTCCAATGCCTTGCTGGCAGAACAGTTCCTTGAACATTTCGATGGTTTCTCTATCGGTTCGAACGATATGACGCAGCTGGCGCTGGGTCTTGATCGAGACTCCGGTGTGGTTTCTGCACTGTTTGATGAACGCAATGAGGCGGTGAAAGCACTGCTGTCCATGGCGATTCGCGCGGCGAAGAAACAGGGTAAATACGTGGGCATTTGTGGTCAGGGACCGTCCGACCATGAAGACTTTGCGGCATGGTTGATGGAAGAAGGGATCGACAGTCTGTCACTGAACCCGGACACCGTTGTACAAACCTGGCTGAGCCTGGCCGAACTGAATAAATAAGTTGTTATGCTGTTGAAATCCCGGGCCCTGTGCCCGGGATTTTTTTGACCATCGTGGGTTGCGGTCGATCACACTTTGGCAAAGAAACCAAAAATCATAAATCTGCTGGCAATTTCTACAATTGTTCCCCGCCTATCACTTCTGAATACTGATTCGTAATTGCCACTACCCGTCATCATAACTGAATGATTTCGGTGAGCTATCAGCGACTCAGGAGAACGGCTATGACCCCGATTTACAAAGATCCCCAGCGCCCGATTCAGGAACGCGTAACCGATTTATTGGCGCGCATGACGCCAGAAGAAAAATATGCCCAGATGCACGCCTGGTGGCTGGTGTTATCTGAAGATGGTCAACACCGTGAACGCACGGATATGAGCGATGAATTTGCTGGCGTTAGCGAGCAGGCTGCGCTGAGTGAGCGGTTGAAACTGGGTGTCGGGCAGATTACCCGCCCGCTTGGAACGCATATTGTGGATGCAAAAGCGGGTGTGCGCGCGGCTAACCGTCTGCAAAAAATGATGATGGAAGAGACGCGGTTGGGCATCCCGGCGCTGTTCCATGAGGAGTGTCTGGTTGGCTTATTGTGTAAAGACGCGACGCTGTTTCCCTCGTCATTGAACTACGGTTCCACCTGGGATCCTGAACTGGTAAAACGTGCGGCGCAGCAAATTGGTGAAGAGGCGCGTTCTACCGGCTGCAAGCAGGGGCTGGCTCCTGTGCTGGATGTCTCCCGCGATGTGCGCTGGGGGCGTACGGAGGAGACGTTTGGCGAAGACCCGTGGCTGGTGGGGGTGATGGCCTGCGCTTATGTCGAAGGATTACAAGGTGAGAAGCGTGATGTGCTGGCGACGCTCAAACACTATGTCGGTCATTCCTTTAGCGAAGGTGCGCGCAACCATGCACCGGTGCATCTGGGCTTCCGCGAACTCAATGACACTTTTTTACTGCCGTTTGAAATGGCGGTGAAACGAACGCATGCCGGTTCGGTGATGCCGGCCTATCACGATATTGATAATCAACCCGGACACAGCGACAGCTTCTTATTGACCACGGTACTGCGCGAACGCTGGGGCTTTGATGGCATTGTAGTCGCGGATTATGGCGGCGTCAGTCTGCTGCATCAACACCACGGTGTCGCGCAGGATGCAGCGGAGTCGGCGGCGCTGGCCTTTAACGCCGGTCTGGATGTGGAATTGCCAAAAGATGACTGCGCTCGTCATCTGGCCGGAGCGGTTGAACGCGGTCTGATAACACCAGCGAAAATTGATGAAATTGTGGGGCGTACGCTAACAGAGAAATTCCGCCTTGGGCTGTTTGAACATCCTTATACCGATGAGAATGCGATTTCCCTGCAATCCGATACCACTCGCCAGGTGGCACGAGAAGTGGCAACACAGTCGATAACGCTACTGGAAAATCGCGGTGTGCTGCCGCTCGCCGGTAAACCACGCGTAGCAGTGGTGGGCCCTACGGCGGATGATCCTCTGGCGCTATTAAGCGGCTACAGCTTCCCGGTGCATTTGATAATCAGCGATATGCTGGAAAAAACGACCCAGGTGACGACACCGCTTGCGGCACTATGCCATTATCTTGGCGAGAGTCAGGTTCGCTATGCCAAAGGTTGCCATATCATCGAGCAGCGTATGGCAGGGGCACCGGTCTTCCCGGGTGATAGCTCAGGTAAACCGATACAGTCTTCACCGGTATCTCATGATCTCAGTCTGATTCCAGATGCCGTTCTTGCTGCACAAGACAGCGACGTTATTGTGGCCAGTGTGGGCGATCTTGCTGGTTTGTTCCAAAGCGGCACCGTGGGTGAAGGTTCTGATACCGACAGCCTTAATCTTCCGGGCGTACAGCAGCAGCTGTTACAAGCGTTGGTGGACACCGGCAAACCGGTCGTGGTCGTGATGACCGGCGGGCGTCCCTATAATCTACAAGGACTTGAGTCCAAAGTGGCGGCGTTGATGCTGGCCTGGGCACCTGGTCAGGAAGGCGGCTGGGCGATTGCCGATGTATTGACCGGTCGCGCTGAACCACAGGGAAGGCTGGTCGTCAGCGTACCGAAGAGCGCAGGTGCAATGCCGTTTTACTACAACCATAAGCTAAAAAGCGGCGGCACGCCGTTTGCCTTCCACTTCGGCGCACTGTACCCGTTTGGCTACGGCAAAGGTTGGGGGGAGTTTAGCTACGATGAGCCGCAGCTCGTGAAGCCTCAGGTGGCTATCGACGGGGACATCACCGTTAGCGTAACGGTTAAAAATACCGGTGAGCACAGCGGTAGTGAAGTGGTGCAGGTTTATGTACGCGATGTCGTGGCTTCCATGGTGCGTCCGTTGCAGGAGCTTAAAGCCTTTGAGCGCGTAACCTTGTCTCCCGGTGAGCAGAAAACGCTGACCTTCACCCTGCCAGTCGATATGCTGAACTTTACCAGCTATGAAGGGCAGCGCATTGTCGAACCCGGTGAATTTGAACTGCAGATAGGTAACTCATCGGCGGATATTCGCGGGCGCGTTACGGTACAGGTGACCGGTGAAACCCGCACGCTGCCGTCAGACTGGCGAATGATGAGTCACTGTGACGTGAAATAACGGAGAGTCCTTCCGGTTCTGGCCTGGCGCGCCAGTGCCGGAAGGGCGGCGTGCGATAGACAAAAAAAAGCCCATCGTGGGAGATGGGCAAAGACTACACACAGCAATTCTTTGTTTCACTCAGGGGATATATAAATCAAGGGGTTGATTTACTACCTTGTGACTTATAATAGGTATGTGCCTTTTTTGCGTCGATCGGATTCCTCTCAATAGTTAAATAAATGTGAATAATTTCCGAGGCATGTCGTGAATGGCGGGGGATTTTGTCGATGTGGTGCAAGGGAATGGTCAATTTTTCTTAACTAAAAGGCGGGTAAACCCGCCTTTCGTCTATCTTACTGTTTCGGATAGTTATTCTGTTCCAGCTCGGCAAGCTCCTCCAGAACCTGTTCCGGATCGGAAGACGGTGGTGGAACTTCATGCAGCCAGGCATCAAACAGACGCCAGGAGACGGCCAGCAATACCGGGCCGATAAACAGACCAATCATCCCGAATGCCACCAGACCACCGATAACCCCTGAGAGGATCAGGATCATCGGCAGGTCGGCACCCATACGAATTAACATCGGACGTATTACGTTATCCATCGTACCGACCACCACGCTCCACACCAGCAGCACCGTGCCCCAGGTGGTATTACCCGTCCAGTAGAGCCAGACAATGCAGGGTACCAGCACGATAAGCGGCCCCAGTTGCACCAGGCAGGAGAATATCATCACCACGGTCAACAGCGTGGCGTAAGGTACGCCTGAAATGCCCAGACCAATCCCGCCGAGCACGGCCTGTACGAGGGCTGTTACTACCACACCCAGTGCCACGGCGCGAATCGCCTGGCCTGCCAGTAGCACCGCGGCATCACCCCGCTTGGCGGCCAGACGGGTGGCGAAGTAACGCATCCCAAAGGCCACTTTCTCACCTTGCCAGTACAGCAGGGCGCTAAAGAGCAGCATCAAACCGCTGTGCAGCAGAAAACGCCCGACGTGTGCAGCCTGACCGACAAACCAGGTGGTCGTGGTGCCAAGATAAGGGCGAACTTTTGCCATTAAGGCGCTGCCGCCCATATCGAGCAGACTGTGCCAGCCGCTGTACAGCTTGGCGCCGGCAAACGGAATACTGTTAAGCCAGGCAAAATCAGGCAGCGTCAACGTTCCGCTGGTAATGGCGTGAACCAGCGGCGTACTGCCATCCACCAGACTATTGACCAGTAGGGCGATAGGAATGACAAACAGTAAAAAAAGCAGAAGCGTCATGACCAGCACGGCAAGTGAGCGGCGGCCAAAAAGGATGCGCTGGAGCCAAATCAACACCGGCCAGGTGGCGATAACGATAGTTGATGCCCAGGCGAAGCCCAGAATAAACGGCTGAACAATCCATAAACAAGCGATGATCATCAGTGCAATAAACAACACTGATAGCAGTATTTGCGGAATATCCCGTGGCTTAAGAACCGTGTTCATAAATAAGCATTACCTTCTGTTGCGCGTCAGAGCGTTGACGTCGCGTAAATCCGTTCATTGATAATAATATCAATAAATTCCCGCGGCTGATTCTGCGGCAAAATCTACCGGGCGCATAAGAAAAAAATGTGATAAAACGATAATGGCACGACGCAAACGATTAATCATTTATACACATCATCTTTGCCGTTTGTCGTATTCATACGAATCGGGAAGATTTTGTGCGTACAACACAACATTCAAGAAAGGGTCAAACCTAATGATCCCACTGATTTCCCAGGCACCCGGCGAAATACCGCTGGTATTGAATTATTTAAAAGCACTGGAGCAACAAGGCTTTACCGGCGATACGGCCACGCGCTATGCCGACAGACTGACGATGGCGACGGATAACAGTATCTATCAGCTTCTTCCCGATGCGGTAGTCTTTCCACGCTCCACGGCCGATGTCGCGCTGTTGTCGCGTATTGCCACGGAAGAACGCTTCCAGTCCCTGATCTTCACGCCGCGCGGCGGCGGTACTGGCACCAACGGTCAGGCGCTGAATCAGGGCATTATCATTGATATGTCCCGTTATATGAATCGCATCATCGAAATTAACCCGGAAGAGGGTTGGGTGCGCGTTGAAGCGGGCGTTATCAAGGATCAACTGAACCAGTATTTAAAACCCTACGGCTACTTTTTTGCCCCTGAGCTGTCGACCAGTAATCGTGCGACGCTGGGGGGAATGATCAACACCGATGCTTCTGGACAGGGTTCGTTGGTGTATGGCAAAACGTCAGACCACGTCCTGGGTGTACGGGCTGTTTTGATGGGGGGCGATATCCTCGATACCCAGCCGGTGCCTGTGACGCTTGCGGAAATGCTGGCTAAAGAACAGTCGGCGGCGGGGCGAATTTACCGTACCGTTTTTGAACGCTGCCGTGACAATCGCCAACTGATAATCGACAAGTTCCCAAAACTTAACCGCTTCCTGACCGGTTATGACCTTCGCCATGTCTTTAATGACGATATGTCCGAGTTTGACCTCACGCGCATTCTGACCGGCTCCGAAGGGACGCTGGCCTTTATCACGGAAGCGCGTCTGGATATCACGTGCTTGCCGAAGGTGCGTCGGTTGGTCAATATCAAATACGACTCCTTTGACTCCGCGCTGCGTAATGCGCCGTTTATGGTCGAAGCGCGCGCGATGTCGGTAGAAACCGTGGATTCGAAGGTGCTGAACCTGGCGCGGGAAGACATTGTCTGGCATTCGGTCAGTGAACTGATTACCGATGTCGCGGATAAAGAGATGCTGGGTCTCAATATTGTTGAATTCGCCGGTGACGACGATGCGCTGATTGAGAGTCAGGTTGTGGCGTTGTGTCATCGTCTTGATGAACTGATTGCCGGGCAGGAAGGCGGTGTGATCGGCTGGCAGCGCTGCAATGAACTTGACGGTATCGAACGAATTTATGCGATGCGTAAAAAAGCGGTCGGTCTGTTGGGCAATGCTAAAGGCGCGGCGAAACCGATCCCCTTTGCGGAAGATACCTGCGTGCCGCCGGAGCATCTGGCGGACTACATCGTGGAATTCCGCGCGCTACTTGATAGCCACGGCCTGAGCTACGGAATGTTCGGCCACGTTGATGCGGGCGTGTTGCACGTCCGTCCGGCACTGGATATGTGCGATCCGCAGCAGGAGATTCTGATGAAAAAGATCTCCGACGATGTGGTGGCGCTAACCGCTAAATACGGTGGTCTACTGTGGGGTGAGCACGGCAAAGGTTTCCGCGCCGAGTACAGCCCGGCGTTTTTCGGCGAGCAGTTGTATAGCGAGCTGCGTAAAGTCAAAGCGGCATTCGATCCGAACAACCGCCTGAACCCGGGGAAAATTTGTCCACCGGAAGGTGTCGACGCGCCGATGATGAAGGTGGATGCGGTCAAACGCGGCACCTACGACCGGCAAATTCCTATCGCAGTACGCGCATCCTGGCGCGGAGCGATGGAGTGTAATGGTAACGGTCTGTGCTTTAACTTTGATGTGAAAAGCCCGATGTGTCCGTCGATGAAGATCACCAATAACCGTATGCATTCACCGAAAGGTCGCGCCACGCTGGTGCGTGAATGGCTGCGCCTGCTGGCGGATCGCGGCGTAGATCCAGAGCAACTGGAAAAAGAGTTGCCGGAAAAACGTGCGAGCCTGCGTACGCTGGTGGAACGTACACGCAATAGCTGGCATGCCCGCAAGGGCGAATATGATTTCTCGCATGAAGTCAAAGAGGCGATGTCCGGCTGCCTGGCCTGTAAAGCCTGCTCTACCCAATGCCCGATTAAAATTGATGTGCCGGAATTCCGTTCTCGTTTCTTGCAGCTGTATCACACCCGCTATTTACGCCCCGTGCGCGATCATCTGGTGGCAACGGTCGAGAGCTATGCGCCATTGATGGCGCGAGCGCCAAAGACCTTCAACTTCTTTATGAGCCAACCGTGGGTTCGCAAGCTGTCTGAAAAACACATTGGCATGGTTGATTTACCGATGCTGTCCGCGCCGTCTTTGCAAAAACAGATGGTGACGCACCGCTCGGCAAACCTCACGCTTGAACAGCTGGAAACGCTGACCCCGGAGCAAAAGGCGCAGACTGTGCTGGTGGTGCAGGATCCGTTTACCAGCTATTACGATGCGCAGGTGGTAGCAGATTTTGTCCGTCTTATCGACAAACTGGGCTATCAGCCGGTGCTGTTACCGTTCTCGCCGAACGGCAAAGCGCAGCATATCAAAGGCTTCGTCAATCGTTTTACAAAAACGGCGCAGAAAACGTCAGATTATCTGAACCGGGTGGCTGCGTTAGGAATGCCGATGGTGGGGGTCGATCCGGCGCTGGTGCTGTGTTATCGCGATGAATATAAGCAGGTTCTGGGCGATAAACGCGGCGATTTCAACGTGATGCTGGTTCATGAGTGGTTGCCGCAGGTGCTGGAAAATACACAGGGTTCGCAACCTGCGGGCGAGCCATGGTATCTGTTCGGTCACTGTACGGAGGTGACGGCGCTGCCAACGGCGACAAAACAGTGGGCATCCATTTTTGCCTGCCTTGGGGCAACGCTTGAGAATGTCAGTGTAGGTTGTTGTGGCATGGCCGGTACCTACGGTCATGAAGTGAAAAATCATTCGAATTCGTTGGGAATTTACGAGCTTTCCTGGCATCAGGCGATGCAGCGGTTGCCGCGTAATCGCTGTCTGGCGACGGGCTATTCCTGCCGTAGTCAGGTGAAGCGGGTTGAGGGTAACGGCGTTCGCCATCCATTGCAGGCTTTACTGGAGATGATGGGATGATCTGGAAACGACAAGCGACGCTTGAGGCTCTGAATGCGATGGGTGAAGGCAATATGGTTGGCCTGCTGGATATTCAGTTTGACCGCATTGCCGAGGATTCGCTGGAGGCAACTATGCCGGTCGATAGCCGCACGCATCAACCTTTCGGCCTGCTGCACGGTGGGGCATCGGTGGTGCTGGCGGAGACCCTGGGTTCGGTGGCTGGATATTTGTGTACCGAGGGTGAAGACAGGGTGGTTGGGCTTGAGGTTAACGCGAACCATATCCGCTCTGCACGTAGCGGGCGAGTACGGGGTGTTTGCAAGGCGTTGCACGCCGGGCGTCGGCACCAGGTCTGGCAGATTGAGATCTTCGATGAGCAGGGGCGTTTATGCTGTTCATCGCGGCTTACCACCGCCGTTGTGAGTTAGGAGAGATTACCGGATGGGCGGCTACGCCTTATCCGGCCTACACCAATCGGTAGCCCGGCCAAGCGTAGCGCCGCCGGGAACTTCTCCGGCGTCAACGTTATTGCAACGCATCCGGCGCAATATTCATATTTTTCAGTACCGGCCCCATGATATTGCCAAATATCGGTGCCGCTACCGAACCACCAAAGTGCGTGCCTGCCGTCGGGTTATTGACCACGACGACCAGCGCCACTTCTGGATGACTGACCGGGGCAACGCCTGCGGTATAGTTCACATAGCCACCATCATATTTTCCGCTATCGCCAAGCTTCTCCGCCGTACCGGTTTTGGTCGCCAGCCGGTATCCCGGTACTGCTGCTCGCACGCCGCTACCGCCGGGGAGAACGTCGCTCTCCATCATTCTCACGACCGTTTTCACCGTATCTGGGTTGGCAATTTGCTGACCCAATACCGGTGGCGTAACCTTGGTTATCGAAAGCGGACGATAAATCCCGTACGATCCCATGGTGGCGTATTCGCGGGCAATTTGCAGCGGCGTCACGCGCAGACCGTAGCCGAAAGAGAAGGTCGCGCGTTCGATGTCAGCCCACTGCTGGCGATGAAGCGGGAAATAACCTACGCTCTCACCGCTCAACCCAAGTTCGGTGGGCTTGCCAAGACCAAATGCCTGATAGGTATCAACCAGCGCCTGTGCGGGCATTGCGAGCGCAATATGGGAAACCCCGATATCGCTCGATTTTTGCAAAATACCGGTAGGCGTCAGCTGAGGCCAATGACCGACATCGCGGATCAAGTGTCCGTTGACGCGATACGGCGTGGTATTCAGCAGCGTATTAGGCTGGATGATATTTCTCTCCAGCCCTTCAATGATCACCAGTGGCTTGACCGTTGACCCGGGCTCAAAGCTGTCATTAATCGCCACGTCGCGCATTTGGGTCTGGGTGGCGTTATCAAAGTTATTGGGGTTATAGGACGGGTAGGACGCCATAGCGAGGATCTCGCCGGTATCAATTTTCACCAGCACCGCCGCGCCAGAATCGGCTTTATTCAGCAGCACGCCATCGCGCAGTTTGCTGTACAGCGTGTACTGGTCGAATTTATCAATACTCAGTTGCACGGTAGGGGCCTGGCGTGGAGCATCGTAATTTAATACGCTGATAATTCCGCCGGAGCCATCTTTACGGTAAATCTCTTTTCCCGGTTCGCCCTGAAGAATATTGTCGTAGCCTTTTTCGACGCCATTCAAGCCGATATTATCGGCACCAACGATGCCAATTAACGGCGCGGCGGATTCCCCCATTGGGTAGTAGCGACTATCGTCATAAACTTCGCTAATTCCTTTCATATGCAGATTTGAAATATCTTTAGCAATGCCGAGTTCAATTTTTCGCCCAAGAAACAGAAAATGGCGATGTCCATTTTCATAGATTTTGTTCGCTATTTGATCGGTGGTGGTGTTGAGCGCAGAAGCCAGATATTGCCATTTAGGATCGTGGAAGTTAGGGCTAGCAGCCACAATTTTCATCGGGTCTGCCACGATATCTCTGGATGGCACACTCATTGCGAGCGCTTCGCCGTTACGGTCGACCAGCGTGCCACGGTTTGTCGGCAGCACCACCGTACGCAACGAGCGCTGATCGGCCTCACGCGCCAGCATCGGGTGGTTCAAAAACTGCAAATCTGCCACCCGAATTAATAAAACAGCAAGGCAAAATAGAATACCCAAACAGAGTATTATGTAACGAGATGTAATAAATGATTCTTTATTTTTCTTTTCTGTTGAGTTTCTTTTCATTTGTAACATTAAACCACGTGAGTATTATTTTTTATTATCAGATACCAGACGACAACGATTAACGATGAGCGTAATGATTCGGTATAAATATCAATTTTCAGGTGAGCTGGAGAAACAGTTTACAGATAATGTCATTGATAACAAGCCATTAAGTTGACAGATTATTTCAACCTGATTCATCTATTTAAGAGAGGTTAGCGCGACTGGTTACGCTACGTAATTATTTTCCCCGTGATTACCCTGCAGCGATGTTCGCGGGCACAGACCTGTAAACCCTCACAATATTTTTCATCATCGATAACCCCTTAAAATGGGTCGATTTTGTGGGTATTTCGGCGTTTTCCGCTCGCGTGGTCACTTGATGGCACCGTACAATACGTATACTGTATATAAATACAGTATATTGATTTGGCGGTTATCATGCGTTTTTTTACCCTTTCTGATCTGCGTGAAGTGATCGCACTACCGCTGTTTACAACGTCAGTTTCGTGCGGTTTCCCCAGCCCCGCGCAAGACTATGTTGAGCAGCGAATCGACCTCAATGAGTTGCTTGTCCAGCATCCTTCGGCCACCTATTTCGTTAAGGCCTCCGGTGACAGCATGATTGACGGTGGGATTAGCTCCGGCGATTTGCTGGTGGTCGACAGTGCCGTGAAGGCAAAGCAAGGGGACATTGTGATTGCAGCGGTGGATGGAGAGTTTACCGTTAAGCAGCTACAGCTTCGGCCTGTTATTCAGCTTAACCCGATGAATGAGGCCTACAGTCCGATTATTATCGGCAATGAAGGCATCCTCGATATTTTTGGTGTGGTAACGGGAATTATAAAAATCAGACGTTAATTAAAAGTCGTAATATTTATTATTGAATGAACTTGATGCGGACGCCCGTCTGCCAGGTTGTTAATATATGCTGAAAATTTAATATCATAATCTTTGCGAAAGAAAAATATAGCCCTATAGTTTTATAGGGCTATCGAGACGTTGTGCCTCACTGTAACTCACCGAAAAGATTACCGATTTTTTGCATATACAGGTAACTCAATGAATAAAAAAATAATACTTCTCTCTGGGCTGTGTTTTTCAACGCTAAGTCATGCCAGCGCACTTTATTTTTATGAGATCGGCACCGAGGATACGGCACTGGCGGGAGCCGGGCAGGCGGCTCGTGCTCAGGATGCCTCTACGCTGCTGACGAACCCGGCAGGGATGACGCGTTTGCCCGATCATATGGTTACCGGAGGATTACAAGCGATGGGGGGAGACATTCCCTATTCACTGGACGATGAATCTTCCGGGCGTCAGAGTCCGGGTAACGTGATGAAGCTCTTTCCCAATGCCAGTATGTTCTACACCCAACGTCTGAGTGATAACGTTTCTGCCGGACTCGGCCTGTATGGCAATTATGGGTTAGGTATCGACTTCGGCAATTGGGCGGGCGACAGACTTATTAAAAAAAGTACGATGGTTGCCATGACGCTGAGCCCCGGCATAGCGTGGAAGCTGAATGATAAAATTTCTATTGGTGCGGCTGCTGGGTTGAATTACGGTTTTCTTTCCCTGACGCGAAACGTTGATGGGAATGATGAAAAACAAAACGATCATGATTGGGCGATGAATTATCGCCTGGGTTTATTGATGGATTTAACCGAGCAGACCCGTGCCGGGATAACCTGGACCAGTAAGACGGACTATCATTTTAATATTGATGGCAAAGCGCGTTTCCCGAACCTTCCCAATGTTGAATATGATCTGCCAATTTCCGCGCAAGTTCGTGCGCCGCAGCAGGTTATGCTGAGTCTGGTGCACGATATGAATAAGCAGTGGTCGGTGATGGGGGATTTGGGCTGGCAAGACTGGAGTCAGTTTGGTAGCCCGCAGATTGTCGTAAATGGTCAAACCAGCGATCGATCAAATCGCCTGAAGGATACCTGGCATACTGCGTTAGGTGTTCAATATCGCCCGGATGAACAGTGGCGAGTGAATGCCGGGGTCGCCTTTGACAGCACCCCGTATAAAACACAAAGCGATGTTGCCCTTTCACTGCCTACTGGCGATGAGTGGCGTTTTGCTACCGGGGCACAGTATCAAATCACCCCCGCCAGCAATATTGGATTTGCCGTAGCGTACTTGCATATGCAGTCTTCGAAGGTCAAAACGGCAGCATTCGAAGGCGAATACACGAATCCCTGGTTGTGGTTTGCGAGCGTGAACTACAGCTATCAGTTCTAATCACGGGCCCTTATCCCATCCATTCTGAATAGTATCCTCGGTAGAATGTTATCGCCGGGGATATTTACCTCCCATATAATTCAAAAAACGTAATTATTAGCGTTAATTGACAATTCGTAAAAACCATCACCATTCGTGCATTAACACCTATTCCATTTCATTTTTTTTGAACCCTTCCATTAAATTCAGCTAGTCGATAAATGCCATGTTGTCAAATGGCCTGAAAGATTAATGATTTTTATTAATCTCTTTAATTTCAGTTAGTTATGTTTATTTGCTTGCAGTTGACGTTAAGGAAAATAAATCCATGTCAATAAAATTAAATTATTTGGATTGTCGATGTTGCAAAATGTAAGGAAAAGGTTATCGTTTAAAAATAAACAGCTATTATTCATGAGTATCTGAGCGCTAAACGCGGATCGGATTATTTATGCGGTCTAGATAAATAAAGAGGGTCATAATGAAACTAAAGCCTATCGTCAAAGGCCTGGCGTTAGCCGGACTGATGTCGACAGTTATCGTCCCAGCGTATGCCGATGTATCACCAAAGGATGCAACGGACACCACTCAAAAAGCCAATGACGCGCTCTACAACCAATTACCTTTCTCTGACAATACTGATTTCACCAATGCACACAAAGGTTTCATCGCGGCACTGCCGACTGATGTGATTAAAGGTGAGCAGGGTAACGTTGTCTGGAACCCGCAGCAGTACGCCTTTATTAAAGAGGGTGAAAAATCGCCTGCGACGGTTAACCCGAGCTTATGGCGTCAGTCTCAACTGATTAATATCAGCGGTTTGTTTGAAGTCACCGACGGTGTCTATCAAATTCGTAACCTTGACCTCTCCAACATGACGATCATCGAAGGTAAAGAGGGGATAACCGTTGTGGATCCTCTGGTCTCCGCCGAGACCGCGAAAGTTGGGATGGATTTGTACTTCAAAAACCGGGGCAAAAAACCGGTTGTTGCCGTTATCTACACCCACAGCCACGTTGACCACTATGGTGGCGTGCGCGGCGTTGTTGATGAAGCCGATGTCAAAGCCGGTAAAGTGAAGATTTATGCGCCGGCAGGCTTTATGGAAGCCGCCGTTGCTGAAAACATTATGGCCGGTAACGTGATGAGCCGCCGTGCCAGCTACATGTATGGCAACCTGCTGAAGCCGGATGCCAAAGGCCAGGTTGGCGCAGGTCTTGGTACCACGACGTCAGCGGGTACCGTAACCCTGATTGCCCCAACCAACATTATTGAGAAAGATGGTCAGAAAGAGGTCATTGATGGCCTGACCTATGACTTCATGTTAGCGCCGGGTTCTGAAGCGCCGTCTGAAATGCTGTGGTATATCGAAGAGAAAAAACTCATTGAATCCGCAGAAGATGTGACGCATACCCTGCATAACACCTACTCACTGCGTGGCGCGAAGATCCGTGAACCGCTGCCGTGGTCGAAGTATATCAACGAAGCGATTGTGCGCTGGGGTGATAAAGCTGAAATCATTATGGCTCAGCACCATTGGCCGACGTGGGGTAACGACAATGTCGTTAACCTGTTAAAAAACCAACGCGACCTCTATCGTTATATTAACGACCAGACGCTGCGTATGGCCAACGAAGGTCTGACGCGTGATGAGATCGCGGCCAACTTTAAGTTACCTGATAGCCTTGCTCATACTTGGGCTAACCGTGGCTACTATGGTTCCGTCAGTCATGACGTGAAGGCAACTTACGTGCTGTACCTCGGCTGGTTCGATGGCAATCCGGCAACGCTTGACGAACTGCCGCCAGCAGAAGCTGCGAAGAAATTCGTGGAATACATGGGCGGTGCCGATGCCATCATGACGAAGGCCAAAGAAGACTACGCACAGGGTAATTACCGTTGGGTAGCGCAGGTTGTCAGCAAGATTGTCTTTGCCGACCCGAAAAACCAGGATGCACGTAATCTGGAAGCGGATGCGCTGGAACAACTGGGCTATCAGGCCGAATCTGGCCCATGGCGTAACTTCTACCTCACCGGTGCGCAGGAATTGCGTAATGGTGTCGTGAAAGGGCCAACGCCGAATACGGCCAGCCCGGATACCGTTCGTGCGATGACGCCTGAAATGTTCTTTGACTATCTGGCCGTGCATATTAACGGTGAGAAAGCCGGTAAAGCGAAAGCGGTATTTAACATTGATCTCGGCAACGATGGCGGTAAGTACAAGCTGGAACTGGAAAATGGCGTACTGAACCATACCGCAAATGCCCAGGCGAAAGACGCAGATGCGACGCTGACGCTTGACCGTGCAACCCTGAATAAGATCATCCTGAAAGAGGAAACCCTCAAACAGGCTGAAGATAAGGGTGAAGTGAAGATCAGCGGTAACGGTGCGAAGCTGGACGAGATGTTAGGTTATATGGACAAATTTGAATTCTGGTTCAATATTGTTACACCGTAATATTCTGTGCCAAAAAAAACTGCCTACGGGCAGTTTTTTTATTTATTGTATTTTCATTCTGAGCACATGAATTTACGAATATCAATAATTCTGCGTCTGCGAATAATCATTTCTATAGAGATTTTACAGGGTTAACTATGCAAATCTTACCGCCAGTTCGTCCCGAACTCAGTATACAGCGCTTAACGGAAGCACTTGTTCCTATTGCCGAGAAAGTGAAGACTGTACCGAGAAAACGGATAATGTGGACGCATAAGGGGCAGCCGCAATTGTATCTGTTTCAGGAGGGGGAGCTTTCTATTCTCCGGGCCTCCGACGGTTTGCTCATTGTTACCGTCTACGACCCGCATCTGTTTGGTATTGCGGAGATGATCCAGCCGGTAAGAGGCCATTTGTTACGTTCTGAAACCGAGTCGACAATACTGCGAGTCGATGCGCAAAAGGCGATGGACGTGTTTCGCCAGCAAGGTTTATGGGAGGATGTCGCATCCTTATTGTCATACCATACCGCTTATCTGTTCTATCGTGACGCGCTAGTGGTACAGCAAAAAACCTATTCGGTAATACGCAATCACCTGGAAGAGATGAATTTACTGCCGGAAGAGTCGAGAATGCGGGTGTCTATTCTCGATTATATTCAGGAGCGCACGCACCTGTCCCGGAGTAGCGTGTTGAATGTGATATCGGCATTGAAAAAGGGCGATTACATTGATTATCAACGCGGTGGCTATCTTACTACAGTAAAAAATCTGCCAGAGCGATTCTAGAACTGTCCAGAAATAAATAAAGAATCGGTTATCAGCGTCAACTAAAAAACTTATTGTAGCGCCACTTAGTAGCATGTAACTGACTAATGGCAAATCTATAATAGGAAAATCATGAAGAAGACGCTTATTACACTCATTATTGCGAACGCATTGACCGCCACCACCGCATTTGCCGCCGCCGATGCTGGTACCTGGTATGCGGGTGGTAAATTTGGCTGGTCACATTACTTCGACACTAGCGCCTCCCAGCAGTCTAATACCGCCGGACAAAAGTATGGTGATGTCGGTTTTGACAGCGATAATGTGGGTGGCGGCGTATTTACAGGTTATCAGATTACTCCCTGGCTGGCAGTGGAAGGCGGCTACGATTATTTAGGCAATATGCAGTTCAACGGTAAGAACGGCACCTCAGGCTCGCAGATGAAGAGTCAGGGTCTGCAGCTGTCACTAAAAGCCAGCTATGGTCTGACGGATAGCTGGGATCTTTATGGGCGTGCTGGGGCGATGGGCTATCGTGCGGAGTCTGATATTAAAGGTCATAACCGCTTTGATACCGGCGTCCGCCCTGTTGTTGCGGTCGGTACGGAATACGCCTTTAACAAAAACTGGGCGGGTCGCGTTGAATATCAGTGGGTAAGCAATGTGGGTAATGAAAACCAGATTGGCGTATCCAGCGATGTCAGCTCTGTGACCGCCGGTCTTTCTTATCGCTTTGGCCAACATGATGATAGCCAAGTGGTAGCAGCGCCGGTCACGGCGCCTGTACCGGCACCAGAGCCGCAGCGCTTTAATTTAAAATCTGATGTGATGTTTGGTTATGATTCAGCGACATTGACCCCGGAAGGTAAAGCCGCGATTGCCCAACTGTATCAGAATCCAGGTCTTCAGCCTGCGAAAGATAAAACGACGGTGGTGATTGGTTACAGTGACCGTATCGGTGCCCCTGAGTATAATCAGCAGCTCTCAGCACAACGTGCGCAAGCCGTTGCCGATGAGTTAGTGATGCTGGGCATGCCGGCTGAAAACATCTCGACCGATGGGCGCGGTTCAACGGATTCCGTCACGGGTTCTCAGTGTGATGGACAGTCTGGCAGCCAGTTGATTCAGTGTCTTGCACCAGATCGTCACGTCGTGGTTGAGATTTCAGACAAACACTAAAATCTCCCGCAATAAAATCCTCCTCATTTAACAATGAGGAGGATTTTTTTTATCCAGCAATGAGTGTCTCGAGTGAACGGGCCAGCGCCTGTAGGCCGGGTAAATGACTCATTTTCAAGTAGTGAATATTAACTGTCTGAATTTTATCGAGTTTTGATAATGCGCTGTACACGCTATGTATATGGTTTTGACTGTCAAAAAAGGCCTCAGGAGAAATATCCTGGAGAAATGCCATTTTCAAATGTCGAGACAGTTGTTTGATGTGATGTTTGTTTTTCTGATGTAGTTCAAGGGGTTTGTCCTGGTTGGGTGAGGATAAACCGCTCTCGCATTGGACTATCGGGATGCACAATAAATCTAACTTAATCAGAATACTGGGCGATGTTTTCTCGTATGGGCTATACGCCCCGGATAATATGAGAGTGTGAAGTTTTCGCATCTTTATACCTAATATAAAATAATGGATTGTTTATTAGCATATTGCGCAAGCAAGACGAATCATTCATTTGTTTATTTATAAATAACGCTGGTTCGTCATCTCAAAATCCAGAATTAAACTGCATATCATTACTTGTTCAAATAAGTGAGTGGTATGATTTTTACATCGATTGCTTTTGCAAGAACCGATGCAGCAGGTCCTGAATATAATGGCGTGTGTATTCGGTATTAAATAATAAGGTGAGAATGTATGAGACTTAACAAAATAGTGGGCTGCATGGCCGTTGTCGGTATTTGCTCCACAACACTTCTTTCGTTGCCGGTTATGGCACAGGAGATGAGTAACGGAGCGACCACGCATACCAAAGAGGCCAATGACGCTCTGTATAAAAAACTGCCATTCTCTGACCAAACTGATTTTATGAATGCGCACAAAGGTTTTATTGCACCGCTGCCACCAGAACTGATTAAAGGTGCGCAGGGTAATGTGGTATGGAATCCACAGCAATATGACTTTATTAAAGAAGGCGAGAAGGCGCCGGATACGGTAAACCCAAGTTTATGGCGCCAGTCACAGTTAATTAATATTGGTGGTCTGTTCCAGGTGACTGATGGGGTATATCAGATTCGTAATCTGGATCTCTCCAATATGACCATCATGGAAGGGAAAGAGGGGATTACGGTTATTGACCCGCTGGTTTCAGCTGAAACGGCTAAGGTGGGGCTGGATCTCTATTATAAGAATCGTGGTAAAAAACCGGTCGTTGCGGTGATCTTTACCCACAGTCATGTTGACCACTATGGTGGTGTGCGTGGGGTGGTAGATGAAGCTGACGTGAAATCCGGGAAAGTAAAAGTGTATGCGCCAGCCGGTTTTATGAAAGAAGCGGTCTCTGAAAATATTATGGCCGGGAACGCGATGAGTCGTCGTGCGAGCTATATGTACGGCAACTTACTTAAACCTGATGCGAAAGGTCAGGTTGGCGCAGGTCTGGGCACCACGACTTCTGCGGGCACCGTAACACTAATTGAGCCGACCGATTATATTACGCATACCGGTCAAAAAGAGGTCATTGATGGCCTGACCTATGACTTTATGATGGCCCCAGGCTCGGAAGCACCGTCAGAAATGCTGTGGTATGTCGAAGAGAAGGGAATGATTGAAGCGGCTGAGGACGTGACGCATACCCTGCATAATACCTATTCGCTTCGCGGCGCGAAAATTCGCGATCCTCTGGCATGGTCGAAGTATGTCAACGATGTTATCGATCGTTGGGGCGGCAAAGCAGAGATCATTATTGCTCAACACCACTGGCCAACCTGGGGTAATGAAAATGTGGTCAAGCTGATGAAGAGCCAGCGCGATATGTATCGTTATATTAACGATCAGACTTTGCGTATGGCAAACCAGGGGCTGACCCGCGATGAAATCGCCGCAAACTTCAAGCTGCCATCGGGTCTGGCAAATTCCTGGGCCAGCCGAGGTTACTACGGCTCGGTCAGTCATGATGTGAAAGCGACCTATGTCTTCTATCTCGGGTGGTTTAACGGCAATCCAGCCACACTGGACGAACTGCCTCCGGTGGATGCGGCGAAGAAATATGTTGATTACATGGGGGGCGCGGATGCCATTATGCAAAAGGCAAAAGCGGACTATGCCCAGGGTAATTACCGCTGGGTTGCACAGGTGACCAACAAAATTGTCTTTGCCGACCCCGCGAATAAGGCGGCACGCAGCCTGGAAGCTGATGCACTGGAGCAGTTAGGTTACCAGGCAGAATCTGGCCCATGGCGTAACTTTTACCTGACCGGCGCGCAGGAATTGCGTAATGGCGTGGTGAAAGGCGCTACGCCAAATACCGCCAGCCCAGATACAGTAAAAGCGATGTCGCCGGAAATGTTCTTCGACTATCTGGCTGTACATATTAACGGTGAAAAAGCGGCGCATGCCAAAGCCGTATTTAACGTTGATTTAGGCAGCGATGGTGGCAAGTATAAACTGGAACTGGAAAACGGCGTGCTGAATCACAGTGCAAACGTACAGGCCAGCGATGCTGACGCCTCCATTGTATTGAACCGTGCAACCTTGAATAAAATTATTCTTAAAGAAGAAACATTAAAACAAGCGGAAGCGCAGGGGGATGTTCGCATCACCGGTAATCACGCTAAGCTTGATGAGTTGCTCAGCTATATGGATAAATTTGAGTTCTGGTTTAACATGGTGACGCCTTAATCGATTAAGGTTGGAATAAAAACCGCCGTTGGGCGGTTTTTTACTTCCTTTAAAAATCAACGAATAGAATGTTAGAGAGCAACTATGTTTATAGAATCATGGATTGCAACGTTCAAAAATAAGTTATGGGCATACTTTTTACCGATGTTTGTAGCGGGTGATGCAAAGAGTGGTAAAACGTATAATTATTATGGTGTGTATTTTTCCGATGTTAACCAGGGTAAGTATCAATTAGCCAATGTTATCAACAGAAACGTCATTCTGGAAAAATGGCATCCAGAGCAACATTCCTACATAGAGAAAATTAACTTTCGGATAAATGATATCGAAAGTATGAATGTTGAAATTATTCATTGGCGCAAGCATGGGCCATTACGGTTTGATTCGATTGTATTGTTCGCGGTGAGCTATTTTACACGCTTTGCCTATGTTAAAAACCTCATCACCAGAGTGAAAAATAGAGTCTTTTCTCCGTTCTCTCATCATCAGGAGATGAAGGGGCTCGAGCGAATCATGTTGCTGCATATGCTGGTTAATGAATATGTGCAGCAATCCCCAGAAAAAACGCATTCCGGGGTGACGACCGACGAGGTGATTGATCTACTTTACGGAACATTATGGTATCAACATATCAAGAATGAAACGTTTAGAAGAAAAATATTCCTGCTTCTACAGTCGCTTACCATTACTGAAGATTTGAAATTGAGTGAAGGTAAGTACTATATCCAGGGTAAAGCTATATCAACGATTGTCTCATGGGAAGCGGACGAGCGCCGTAACAATCAGCAGCTTAAAACGCAGCAAAATATCAACCGCTTGATGTTGATTATCACGGCCTCAACCTTAATGATAACCCTGGCAATACTCGCCCAGGCCGGAATTGTTAATCTGCACCACCTTTGGGCGTACCTGTCGCAACTAAAACCTGTGCGCGTATTATTCAAACTATTATAGGGTGATTAATTCCCGTTAATTGCTCCCTGGTGATTTAATTAGCAGTCTTTTTTGGAATGAGTTTTTTAAAATGCATGATGGTTAATTTTATTTAACCGTAACTGAGTCTATTGTTATGAACATCCAGCCTCCGGCAAAACCAGAAGAAATTACTCAGCGTCTGATTACCTATTTTACACCAGTCGCTAATACCGTCGATTTGATGCCGCAAGAATGCATCACATTGACCGAACAAAATCAGCAGTCAATCTTTATCTTGATTGAGGGGGAGTTGTCGGTATTAAGAGCCAGCGATGGTTTACTCGTTTCGACGCTCTATACGCCGAACATTGTAGGACTGTCAGAAATGTTGCTTCCTGTCTATGGCTATCTGCTGCGGGCAGAGACAGAAAATAAGATGCTGAGTCTTAACAAGTGCGAGGCGTTAAAAATTATCCAGAAAAATCATCTCTGGCATGATGTGGCAATGGTCCTGGCATATAACTCGGCTTCGCTATTCTACAGAAATACCATGGTCATTCAGCCACGGACTTATTTTGTGGTTCGTAATCATTTGCAGGAGATGATGACATTGTCAGATGATATCCGTATGCGGATTACCATTCTTGATTACATCCAGGAACGCACTCATTTATCGCGCAGCAGTATTTTAAACGTATTGGCGGTACTGAAAAATACCAACCACATCATGTTTAAACGGGGCGGCTATCTGACCCATATTGTTAGCCTACCGGATAATCTATAGCGAGTAGAACGCCATTTTACCCTGTGTCACGCGATACCAATGGCGCTCACACTGGCTCATCTTGAATTAATATCGAAGTGGTCTAAGCTCAAAAGAGCTTGGGCAATAGAGTGGCTTTTGCACTGAAAAATAACAATAAAATTATTTTCGGGTGAGTGCGATGAATCGGATTTTTTTCCCATTTTTACCCTGGATACTTCTTTTGCTGGCATCTCCATTGCTTTTCTGGCGCGCAGAGGCTGCCGGCCTACTCGATCCTGAAGATGGCATGCTGGATATGAGTCATTACCTGCAGGAAAACCCTTATGGTTTTTTGCCTGTTCCCGTCGTGATTACTGAACCGGCCGTCGGCTATGGCGGGGGATTATTTGGTCTGTTTTTACACGGTAAAGGCAAGCGGGACGAAAGACGTTATATCCCACCGGCCATCAGCGCTTTTGGCGGCGGTGGTACGCAAAACGGCACCTGGTTTGTTGGTGGGGGACACCGACATACCTGGCAGAACGACAATATTCGCTATCTTGTTGCGGCAGGCTATGCCGATGTTAACCTGGATATTTATACCGGTGATGTTATCGGATTCGGCAACAAGGCCATTAATACGCAAACCAAAGGCTATGGCGGGATGCAGAAACTGCTCTTTCGCTTGGGTGATTCGGCGATGTTTCTCGGGGCATCGCAATTCTGGGCAAAAATGGACATCTCGGCCAAAAATAATCAGCTGGTCGACAGTCTCTGGAAACGCGTCCTCGGAGAGAGCAGTACCTCATCGGCCATGGGTATCGTTGCTGAATATGATACGACGGATAATTTCTTCTGGCCGGGGCGCGGCGTTTCACTCAGCGGCGAATACCAGTTTTACGGAAAACAGCTGGGTGGAGATTACCGCTACGATTTACTCACCCTGGATGGCAAAGTCTTTTTACCGCTTAATCCAACATGGACGCTCTCGCTAGCGGGTGATTATCAAACCTTATCCAACCAGGATAAATATCTGCCGCCAATGGCTCGCCCTTATATTGAATTGCGAGGGATCTCGCGCTACCGCTATCAAGGTGATGCGATCAGTACCGTACAAGCGCAGCTTGCCTGGCAGGTGACACCGCGCTGGATCCTTCAGGGATTTATAGGGGCGGGTAGTGCCGCTGACAATACCTCTGATTTGTACCGTGATGTCCAGGTGGCGTGGGGGAGTGGATTCCGCTATCTCATCGCGCGTGAATATGGATTACGAACGGGTATTGATATCGCTTTTAGCGATAACGAGCAGGCGGTTTATTTTAATGTGGGCTCAGGGTTGTAAATGGGCCGCAGCACCGATGGGAAAAATAGATGATGAGATGGATTAATACCGTCGCGCCGTTGCTGTTATTTTCAGGCGTTGCGCTGGCGGCCGACAGCGACGAACAGACCTTCCCGATTTGGGGGGATGAGGCCAGAGCGAGAGGGTATTCCATACCATTACCTTTCGGCGTTAACGTCAACTATATGAATATGCGGCAGAATATTGACGTCGACAGCATCGGGTTTTCAGGACTGGCGCTGGGAAATCATCCTATTCCTGTTGATATGTTTAATATTGATGCCGGGCATACTCGCGAACAAAGCAAATCAGAAACGCTACGCCTTGATATGTGGGTCTTTCCGTTTCTTAACATCTATGGTCTTGTCGGGCACACGAGGGGCTCTTCGGTATCGAATGTGTCTGTGGATGCCGACCCCTCGCGCTATACCGGTATTGATCGATTAATTGCTAGCTCGGTACATCAGCTTTATGAAAGTGGCGAACTACAGGATATTGATTTCACCCTCGATTTTAAAGGCACCACTTGGGGAACAGGAATCACGCTGGCGGGCGGCTATGAAAACTGGTTTGCGCTGGTGGACACCAACTATACCCGAACCGACTTTGATATTCTCGACGGCAAAATCTCCGCGCTGACCGTTTCTCCACGCGTGGGGTATCGCTTTAATTTTCAGGGTCCGGCAGGCCCCTCGCATTTGAGCGTGTGGCTGGGGAGCATGTACCAGGATGTACAGCAGGAATTTAAAGGCAGTCTGGCCGACCTGCATATGCCGGCATCGTTACAGCCGCTGATCGATACGGTCAATCAAAATGGCGAAGGGCGGTTTGATGTGAAACAGCGTCTGACATCACCCTGGAATATGCTTATTGGCACGCAATATGAAATTACGCCGCATTTCAATGTGCTGACCGAGATAGGATTTAATGAGCGGAATAGCTTCTTTATCGCCGGTGAATATCGCTTCTGATGAAAAACCACCCATTCGCGTTAACAGGGTTAATGATGCTGATGACGTTTCAGTCGAGCGCCGTTTCTCTTGACCAGAAATCGGTGGATGCATTTTTGTCGACGTTCGGGGCGGATAATCAATACGACCCGCAGAAAGGAATGAACTGGAGCGTTTTACCCGGCCCCTTTTATACGCCGGAATTAAAGCTCGGCCTGGGAATGGCCGTTGCGGGAATTTACCGTGTCGATCCCAACGATCGTACCACGCAAAACTCATCTCTCTCTTTTACCGGGTTTGTGAGTGCGAGCGGTGCGCTGGGTATAGGGCTTAGCAATTACACCTTTTTTTCTGACGATCGCTGGCGATTATTTGTTGATGGTTCCATCGCCAAAGTGCCAACCGGCTTCTGGGGCGTGGGTTATGATGCCGCTCAGGATAATGAGCAAAAATACACCAATAATTCGGTGCGTCTGCATCCGGTTTTCTTTCGGGAAATCATTCCTGATCTCTACGTAGGCATTGGCTGGGATTTTTCATCAATGCAGGCGAGCATTGAAGACCCTCACCCCGGAGACACCTTTTCGCGATACAACGCGCAATCTTCACCGTTGTCATCCGGGGCGACGCTTAGCGTGAATTATGACTCCCGTGATGTTGTGACCCGGCCTGAACGGGGACATTTTTTGAAAGCGGAATACACCGTTTTCGATCCCTTAACGGGGTCGGATACGCATTTCACGGCCACCGAGCTGCAATATGATTACTACCATCTGCTCAATGAAAAAAGCGTGCTCGCTTTTGACCTGTGGGGGCGCTTTACCCACGGTGATGTTCCCTGGGACATGCTTTCCATGGCAGGCGACGATCGTCGTTTACGCGGCTATTATCAGGGGCGCTATCGGGATAAAAATGTGATCAGTGGCCAGGTGGAATATCGCCGTAAACTGAACTGGCGACACGGTTATGTCCTTTGGCTGGGTGCCGGGGCCTTGGGTGATAAGGTGAGCGATATGGATAATCATCCGCTGCTGCCTACCGCCGGGATTGGCTACCGGTTTGAAGTTAAACCCGCAATGAATATTCGATTAGATTTAGGATTTGGTAAAGAAAGCGCTGGATTTTACTTCCAGGTCGCGGAGGCATTTTGAATGGGTAAGTGGCTATTATTTCTTATTTTTGCGATGGGTTGTGCTCAGGCGAGCGATCGCCTTTTCCCTATCAATCAAGCCCATCGCGTTTCACCGGTCGCCACCGATCTGAGTGCGCCGGAATCGCTACGCCCATGCTGTGCATTTGGTCATGACCTTCATGTTAAAGCCGCGGGAATTCCGGTTCCTTTATACCAGATTGGCAATGTGCTTACGCTGGAGACATTGGGTCAACATCAATACAACGATAATGCACTGGGCGCGGTTAAAAACATTATTGGACTCAGTCAGGAAGGCGACGGGTTGATTTATACTCATCGCGGCGGCTTTATTGATATTGCCCATGTCCGCGATACGGCAGATAACACCTTCTACCTTTTTTCCCAGCTTTACCCTAAGCTCGGCCAGCGCTGGCGCTATTTTTATAGCAACGAGCTCGGCGTTCGGCGCATGCAGTTCAAGACTTTCACTCCTCCGGCATCAATGACTGAACGCTATACCATTGCCGCATGGCTGGCAGGGCATTTAGCTTTTGAGTTGGCCCAATGGCATGAAATTGCCCAGTGGTATGGCTTCCAGTCTGTCCCTGGATTCTCAGAGGAAATTTCGGCGTTTTCCCCCGAGGACCTGTATTCCAACCTTCTGGGCGCACGGTTAGCCGTTACGTTGATTCTTGAGGGGAAGGCCGGTTCGGTTGATGAGTACAATGTCGCCATGACGACGGCATTAAAAGAGGCATTGCTGCGGCTGGATGTTGCGACGCAGACAGAGACGGAAACTAAATTCCGTGAGCTGGATGGCGACTGGTGGAACAGTAAAAGGAGAGTGCCGGATAAGTTTCTGGTCTTAAAGCGAAACTACAACCTGGAGGCCAACCGACTACCGACACCGGTGGCCTATGAGACTGCAGAACCGTATCTGCTGACGTTCCCGGCATGGGTGAAAGGATATCAACTCAGCCGATTGGGAGAGCTGCAAATCTATCCGGGTAATGATATGCAGATGTTACCGGTTCCAGCCTCACACTATAGCCCGCCGCAGTTTAAGGTGCTGGCGGAGACGGCAGAACAAGCGGACAAAAATGTGCTGGCGACCCTACAGAAGTAATCGACGGTCGCCTTTTCACGCGTCAATGACATACGCGCTATGCCTTTACGATCGGTAGATCGGCATATCGCGTGGTATAGCGCGGTGAGAGCATTTCTCGCTTCATCTGCCAGTGCTGCTGGATCCCTTGGCCAGCAAAATAGAGAGTGCCGCGTCCTTCCTGTGAATTGAGTTTATCCAATACAGCCATTAGCTTCTGGCTATTTCTTCGTGGGGAATTTTCATCAAACAGATCGAGCTGGGCGACTCCCTGGCTATAAAAATCGCCCAGCATGACGCCCGCTTTTTGATAGCGATAGCCCTCTTTCCAGATAGCCTCCAGGCAGTGCATGGTGGCGGAGATAATATCTCTGCTGTCCTGCGTGGGAGTGATTAACTTCACGGAGGCACTATTCGCGTAATAGGGGGCATTTGGCGCAAAGGGTGACGTTTTCACAAATGCGGAGACAAAGCGGCAATATTGATGTTCATGACGCAGTTTTTCCGCCGCCCGCGCGGCGTAGCTACAAATGGCTTGTCGCATGGCATTGTATTCGGTGATGCGCTCACCAAAGGAGCGCGAGCAGATAATCTCTTGTTTGAGCGGGGCAAACTCTTCCAGCTCAAGACACGGTTCACCGCGCAATTCGCGAACGGTTCTTTCCAGCACCACGCTGAAATGCTTTCTGATAAATCGAATATCGGTCTCTGCCAGCTGTAACACGGTTTTGATCCCCATCGACTCCAGTTTTTTCGCGATCCGCCGACCGATCCCCCATACTTCTTCAACGGGTAGTGCTGCCATAAGCTTTTTTTGCCGTTCGAGATTAGACAGGTCAACCACGCCCTCAGTTTGCCGCGGCCAGTGTTTCGCCGCATAGTTCGCAAGCTTGGCCAGGGTTTTCGTTTGTGCGATACCGACACCAACGGTCAGATGCGTGCGCATGAGGACCTTATCTCTGATTTCATGACCAAATTCAGTTAAATCGCGGCACTGACGGACGCCGGTAATATCACCAAAAACTTCATCAATAGAATAGATTTCACAACGAGGTAATATCTCCTCGAGCGTAGTCATCACTCGGTTGGACATATCTGCGTAGAGTTCATAATTGCTGCTAAAGCAGACAACGCCACGCTGCCGGAAGAGATCTTTTTGCTGGAAGTAGGGGGCTCCCATTTTCACAAAAGGCTTCGCTTGCGCGTTACGGGAAATGACGCAGCCGTCGTTATTGGACAACACCACCACCGGCCGCTCTTTGAGATCCGGACGAAATACCGTTTCGCAGGATGCGTAAAAGGTGTTCACATCGCAGAGAACAAACATGCAAAGCTCGCAGGCGTTAGGCGTACCGCGCTGAATGTGTAATCTCCGTCGCTGTGACGGGGTTTTGTGGAAAGACAAAACGACATGGTTGCCACCATAAAATAACTGTATTTATATACAGTATTCTGTGTGTGTCAGGAGATCAAGCGGAAATTGTGGGGATGGCGATGATAAGGACTTATCGCAGTAAGGCCACCGCGGTGGCCTTACGCAGTGTCACGATCAATTAAAACCGAGGCGAACCAGTTCCAGCGGGCAATACACGCCATCACATCCCTCAATTTCAATACAATCAGAACGTCGAAGTTGCTCAGCGGTTTTACCTTCACCGCGGATAGCGCGAATTACGCCCGTTGCGCCATTGCTAGCAATCATGACATGGCTACCAATTGTGATAGCGTTACGGTTACGATCGTAGGTTTTCATCGTTTCCTCCTTTCACTTGTTTGGATTTTTTGGGGTGAATTAATAATACGGTGACAGCCATTATTATTTTTTGAGTTTCATCAAAATGACCATTTTTAAATAGGGGCTGTTACAGGGAATTCAAGAGAGGAAAAGAGCCGATACAAAACTCCCAGCCATTGATGAAAACGTTATTAACCAAAGTTTGGGTAAATAGCTTTTTCATTCAGTTTGATACAATGCTTAACGCGTTCCTCACCATCATAGATGTAGGCGAAAGTATCTGTCGACACGCGATGGAGGAGGGTGTCGCCGTTAGCAAAGGGGATTATTTCAATATCGCCCACACGTTTGTGGCCAGCGCCGGTTTCAAAATTATCACGCCATGCTTCCTGAGTATGCCCATAGACATGCAAAATGACTTCAACCAGCCCACGTTCCGGACAATTTAACTTCAGAATAGTTGATGAGAAATTGAGCGAAAAAGCTTGAAAAGGAATAATAACGAGAAGAAAATATAACTTGAGGAAATTCATAAACGAGATACTTTTATTGAAAACAAAAAATTATTCCCCGATTTTGTTAATCAAGTTTTGTTATTGATCAATATAAGGATTTAAGAAGGCCCTCGGTTGCAATAGTTGGTGTAAAAATATACGATTTAACAGAAGTTTCAAGCTTAAGCCGGACTAAAAATGTTGGAGATTATGATTTCTGATAGGTTATATACCAGAGTATAAACCCTAACACAGCCCCCAAACCGGCCATCGTCAGAAAGAACGGTGCATGAGACGCTAAATATGTCGTTATGGATAAATGACCATTCCAGACGTCTTCCGTCGAGTCACCAATAGCAAGATCAATAAATACCATAAGAAAGAAGACCATCAGCGCATATGAAAGCGTCATGTAGCAAAAAGAGTAAAACTTGAAACGGCTATGGCTCTTCACGGATACGCTCCGGTGTGGTGTGGACAGCTAAGATAGCCTACTGTGAGTCATATGGCTAATGAACAAAACACGCAGATAGAAACCTCTGGGGGAGTAGGATAGAGGGCAGCTCGATGCCAGAATTTTCTCTGGCATCAAAGGATATCATGATTCTCTTCGTTGACGGCCTTCCACGCGGTTAAGCAGTAGACCAAAAAGAAGCTAGTTAATTTGTGTAGGAGTCTGCATTAGCCAGGTCTTAAAAACATCTTTTCTGAGCGTATGTAGGAAATCAATCACCCCCGAGCAACCTAACTTGCTGATTAAGTTTTTTCTAATAAGATATATTGTCTTAAAATGGAGTTGCATCAACTCAGCGATCTCGTTAACTTTCTTTCCTTCGCAGAAGTAATTTAGCAAGGTTTTATCTCGCTCACTAAGGACAACGGTCTGCAAGTCGGCTTTCGGTGCTTTATCATGTCGCTGAGTTGCATTTACTATCACTTTTTCCATCTCAGAAAAAGATGATTTTTTTTGCATCCGATAAATACCCGCATCATCAAGAAAATTATACATGTGTCCTTCAGTGAGTAGGATGAGACGATGCGCAGACGAATTGTAACGTTGTTTTTTGACCTGACTATATTGGTCAATGGTAAAAAAAACCAATCGAATATTGGGATCGAGAACGGATGATTTATTGATTGTCCTTTCCAGTCCTAATTGAAGGAAGCTATCGTCAACCCAAAAGTCAATATTGCCGGTTCGTACTGGTAGCATATCAGTTTTCCTTCTTTTAAAACTTATGAATGCCGTCGGGTGCCAACGGCAAGCTTAGAGGATACAGCCTTAAGACCCCCTTGAGGGCCGGGCGTTTCTAAATATCATCGACGGTATGATTGACAACAATTTCAAGCGTATTACGGACGACATGCGCCATCACGATATCATCAGTGCACTCTAATGTTTGAATCAAGTTTGAAATGATACTTTTATTATTTATATGTTGCCCATCGTTAACCATTGCTTTGATCGCCAAATCTAAGACTTGCGATTCTTCTTCAAGTCGGTCACCTGCAGATTGAAAATATGCATTTAATGATTTAGTGGCAATAAAATCATTAAAGTTAGATTGCTGTGCCATTTTTTAACCTCAGAGAGAAACGTTTGCAGGTAAATTTATTGCCGTTGCTAATGGCCCCATAGATCAATGCGTCGTATCTTGTTTATTAACCCAATATCTATTCTGTGCAAAAATAAACCGGTTCGAATTTCAGTTGAAAAGCATTCTAATGAGTACGTTATAGTGATTCTCTTCTTCTTTATCTGAAGCGTGTTCCAACCGTTTGAGCAGTTTTGTGCACAGGGCTTTGCGATTGAGGTTTCTCCCATCCAACAGGATCTCTGTGACGATTTCCCCCAGCGTCTCTTGTTGTGTGGGCTGATTGACTTTAGCAAAGTATCGAGTAATGGCGCTTGCGGAATCTGGCACTGAAATATTCTGCTGCATGGTCACTCCTGTGTTTTAGTAAACTGTAAAATCAAAGTTAACTAAAACTAGCAAACTTGTACGCAAAAGGTGTACAAAAATGCTTTTTATTTTTTAACAAAAAATGCTAATTGTTATAAAACAATGAGTTGAAGTTATACATGCATGCTGGAAGGTGTACATGATTTAGGGGCGGATTAAGGGGGCGAAACGTCAATCATCGAGATGATAATTATTTGTTAAAATAATGACTTATCATGATAAATAATTATGTTTTTCTGTTACTGTAGATATCCAGCCACTTGCTTTGGATAAAAAATGCTCACCACTATCATCTACCGTAGCCGCCTATGCAATAGTGTTGCCTTCAAGGAAATTGAATGCATGGTTGCTGCCGCGAGTAAAAATAATGAGCAGAAAAATATTACCGGTATCCTATTGTTTAACGGCATTCATTTCTTTCAGTTACTTGAAGGTCCTGAAAATGCGGTAAAAGAAATTTATAGCGCTATCTGTGAAGATAAACGTCATTACAATGTTGTTGAATTGTTGTGTGATTATGCCCCAGCACGACGCTTTGGCAAAACGGGCATGGAACTGTTCGATCTGCGGGAGTATTCGCAAGAGAAAGTCCTACAAGCTGTTCTGAATCAAGGCACAACAAGATATCAACTGACTTATAACGATCGTGCGCTCCAGTTCTTCAGTTCATTCGTCATTGGAGCCTATAACGCCAACTATTTCGAAATTCCTCCCGCCGAATCCTGGCTCTTCACTAAAGATGAATCCTCGGTTTCACTTTGCCAGCCTGATGCCGAGTGTACTTTCGCATTCCAGCCTATTATTGACCCTATGGCGGGGGATATCATCGCATATGAGGCACTGGTAAGAACAAGGGATGGTCTTTCCCCTGAGATTTTTTTCAATGCCCTTGAAGGTGATGAAGTCTATAAGGCCGATCTGAACAGCAAGAGAACGGCTTTTGAGATGGCTCGGATGTTGCCTCTGAACAATAAACTATTGTCTATCAATTTGTTGCCGATGACCCTGGTCAAGATACCGGATGCGGTAAATATTTTATTGAAAGACATTGCGGCGAACCAAATTGTCCCTGAGCAGGTCATCGTTGAGTTTACTGAAAATGCCGTGATATCGAATTTCGACGAGTTTTCCGCGGCAGTAAAAGCGCTAAAGTATGCTGGAATTAATGTAGCGATCGATCATTTTGGTGCTGGGGGGGGAGGTCTTTTGTTACTTTCACGATTCCAACCAGACAGGATTAAAATTAATCGCGACCTTATTGAAAATATTCATAAAAGTGGCCCTCAGCAATCTATTCTTCTGGCCATTATCCATTGCTGCCGATCGCTGGAAATTCAGATTTCAGTTGTTGGTATAGAAAAAATAGAAGAGTGGATGTGGTTAGAATCTGCGGGTATTGAACATTTTCAAGGTAACCTTTTTGCACCGGCGTATCTTAATGGGCTTCCAGCCATTAATTGGCCTGAGAAAAAAACACCATTCTAAACAAGGCACTAACCATTTATTGCTTAACCATATGAGCCATGTGACAACCTGGGCTGGCGTAATTTCTCCTAATTTTGTTAGTATCAATCATTGTCTTGTATAATTATGATTGAGTTGTACAGCCATCGAGACTCAAGCAATCAGCAGAAGACGTATGGCTACAGGAAGGAGTGAATATGGCTTTCTACAGCATAGGTGATGTTGCAGAACGTTGCGGTATAAACCCAGTTACCCTCCGCGCGTGGCAAAGACGATATGGTTTACTGAAACCTCAACGCAGTGAAGGCGGGCATCGACAGTTTGATGAAGAAGATATCCTGCGTATCGAGGAAATCAAGAACTGGATTAAGCAAGGCACGCCGGTTAGCAAAGTCAAAGCGTTGTTGGATACGCCAATTATTGGGCAAAGCGATGAAAAGGGGAGATGGCTCATCTGTCAGGAAGAGCTACTGCTGGTACTCAGACAGGTTTCTCCTTCAAAATTGCGGGCAAAACTGCAGTCTTTGGCACGAGAAGGCACCGTTGATGAACTGATCGATCACGTGTTATTCCCGGTGCGTCAGCGATTAAAGTTGGATCAGAACACTTCCAATATTATGTGCAGTTTTCTGGATGGTGTGCTGATTGAGCATACTGCAATGTGTCTGTATGAAGCGCGGCGGAAACCAGGTAAAGATGCGTTACTTATTGCCTGGGAAGTTGAAGATAGAGCCCGTCTTTGGTTGGAGGCCTGGCGTCTGTCACAATCCTCCTGGCATATCGCGGTATTACCTGAACCCGTAGCCTCTCCACGCCCAGAGTTTTTCCCGGGGCAAATTTTGTTTGTCTGGACGGGCTCAGTGTTAACCAGAAGACAGCAGGAGTTATTACAGCACTGGCGTGAACAGGGCTATTCGGTTAACGCACATCAGCCTTTGGATGAAAAAACAGAATTCGTGAAAGAATAAATCCTGGCCATCAAATTTTGATGGCCAGGGCAGTCTTATGGTTATACACCATAACCTTCTCAGATAATCCTTCCTTAAGTTTTTCCCTATCAATATATAATTAATTCGTGTAGGAATTTATTTATAATCACAATTATAAAAATATTAAAATCGGTAGGATTTAGTTGGGGTATTTAAAAAAAAACTAAAATATACATTTTGTTATCGTTCTTAACTCATTTCATTTGCATTTCAAAAAAGATTGGTTTAGGAAGTGTTTATATGAGTTTGTTGCAATGATCATGGCTATAAACTTATTATTATTTTGCGAAGGTACGGATGCATTCTGTACTTTGAAAATAAATTGAGGGGAGTTATGGGTTTTATTTCTTGGGTATTCTTTGGTCTTGTTGTTGGCATCATAGCTAGATGTCTCATGCCAGGAAAAGAGCATTTTGGTATCATAATGACAGTGGTGCTTGGTGTCGTTGGTGCTCTCATCGGTGGGGCTGTGAGTACATTTCTAGGGTTTGGCAATGTAAATGGTTTTAATATTTACAGTATTGTAGTAGCCACGGTGGGTTCAATTGTTTTGTTGTTTGTTATTCATAAATTAAAAACGCGTAATAAATTATAAGGAGTGCGATAATGGGATTATTAGATACAATTTTAGGAAGTATTGGTCTGGGTGATAAAACTACTCAGGAAATCGCAGGTTTACTTGAGTGGGTAGAGCAGCAAGGTGGAATCCAGTCAATCGTATCGCGTTTTAGAGATGGTGAGTGCAGTGATATTGTTTCATCATGGTTGCATGATGATAAAAACATTTCAGTGAGCGTTGAATGTATACAAAGTATTTTTAGTTCAACTGAGATTAAACAACTGGCTAATAAACTAGGCATAAATATGGATGATGCCTCAAGCTTATTAGCAAAATACTTACCACAACTCGTTGATCTTTCTTCTGCAAATGGTGAGGTTAACGATACTAAAAATCTTGCTTCAATTCTGAGTGCGCTCAAACATTAATTATTAAGATGATAGGGGGTATACGTATGTATAACCCCTATTCAGATTTGCGATTGTGATGTTGAGCATGCTTTTTCATGTAAATCAATCGAATGCCATCATATATCCAATTAAAAATAATTGTGTAGGGTATGAAAAATAATATCAGAGAAAACTGCAACATTAAGGCATCAAAGAGTCTAAGATGTAGAGTGATCATAGCCACGGGAGTAAGTATTATAATTAGTATTGCCTCGAAAAGACAGGCATGAATGATACGAAAAAAGAAAGTGCGAGTAAAATTAATTTTCTTTTGTGCCAGATCAAATAAGTAATTGAAAATATAACTCCAGGAAGTTGCGGTGATTGCGGAAATCAAAGAAAGGTATGTTGATTTTGCTAATGAAGTCCCTAATATAAATGATATGCTGAATAATATAATGATGTTGGCGAATATTTCGAATGCCAAAGCATGTAATACGCGCTCACGAGAACTTTTATTGAGTTCAACTTCCATTTGTCAATGATAACCTTGATTTGAGTGATGACTTTCAGAAATATCAATTACTACGCGTTACTAAATTTAATATGTCATTGCGCATATATACCTCGTAGTAAAAATCCACTCTAGTTTTATCATGACTAAGTGGATAGATGGCAACGGAAGCTACACACACACCTCTGGTATCTACCAGCTCAAAATTGAGTGTGTCTTTATCTGAAGTAGTGTATTGCAGAAGGTATAGCTTATGAAAATAAGCTTCGCATTCAATCCAGTACCTTGCTGTGGTGACATTTACGTCCAAAATAATCTCACTTGCAAGTGATGTGTCTGGATCCAGTATCCCCAAACACAAGCCAACTCCAAGACTAAGACCAATAAGTATTAGAATGAAAAAAAATAATAACGGGGTAAACGACATAAAAATGATCATTATCGACTCCAGATATAAAATAATACGATGCTGGTCAACGATTGTTGCCAGTAAGCAGGGTGTTACATCAAAAATAAAAACCCGTCATGCGGAGATGACGGGTGAAATTAAATCAATGTGTACGGACTTATTTAGCATCTTTATGTGCTTCGTTGCTGATATTAGAACAAATGCGTTAAATATTGCATCAACAAAAGATGGGATAATTGTTATCTAAATGCTGTCTTTTAATAACACTAACTTTACACTTAAAATCCTTTCTGGCGTGTCAGGATTAAAATCGAATCTACGATGCTGCACTATGTATGTTGAATAAAGTCAACAGTTCCACAACGCAGTATGTTCTTTTATGATCGGTTACGATGTTTTTTTGCTATCATCTTAAGAAATTGCAGTTGGCTTTTGAGTACTTTCTATGAACTATAATGTTGAAAATACTGTTTTGTTTGATTCTGATTTGAATACCTTAACTCATGCGGAAACGCAGGAATGCATTTCTTTGACTATGTCGCAGTCAATGCTGCTGGAACTGATTCTTAGCTCCAAATCCGAGATATTATCGCGGGATAGTATCATTGACATGCTCTGGCATCGTCATGGTATCAATAGCTCAGTGCATACTCTCAATCAATACATCAGTTTGCTAAGGCGGCTTTTCTCACACTTTGGGCTAGATGATGTCATCATAACTATACCAAGAGTAGGTATAAGGCTAAATCCTGACACTGAGGTATTGCAGTGCTCTGATGTAGTAGAAACTCCGCCGCAAATGGAAGATATTGAGACTCTGGCACCGGTCAAAGAGCATGATGTTTTTGTTAGTCATCGTCACTTTATCATATTTTTATTATCTGCGATTATCATAGGCTTATTACTAGCTCGTCTTGTATATCAGTTAGAAAATAAAAGGCAGGGTTTTTACTACATTAATGATAATGGGTGCGAAATTGGCTTAGTCGTGCATTTCACAAAAGAGGATCAAAACAACATAATCAAACAAATTAGAGAGATTTTTATTGAAAATAATCTCACTTGCAGTAGGTCGCGGGTTGTATTCTTTGATGTCAATAAATCACTTTCTGGTCCAGATTATGGTCGGGCTTTACTGGCATTTTGTACAAAAAATGACACAGGGAAAATAATTTCTTGCGAAAACTATTATTATAAAAACTGGAGGGCAGAATGAAGTGGTTATATATTCCAATTATTACCATTGTCATTACTTTATTAACACTGGTGATTTTACTACCATCAACGAGTAATCAACATAAAAAAATAAATGATATGAGATGTTCTTCTTTTATTAGAATGGATTTGTCTATCAATAAAAATCAAAAATCACTCATTGATGCGGTGTTTAATTTCAAAAGGAATGAGGGTAAGGCCTTCTTACTGGTTAATGGTGTAACTACATCTGAACATGGGCAAACAATAATTTCTAGAGAGGTTTCGCTCAATACGGTGTCTGTTGATGAACGTTCGGGGTATGAATACTCAATAACAAGAACTGATACCGGTCCAACTGATAATACCCCTGATGTGATTTTCGATAGCCTATTAAGTGAATTCTCGGGTGATAACAAAAGTCTTTTTCTGAATGATACGGTCCCTCAAGGCGACGCAATATTAGTTGGTGGGCCATATTCTAATCTATTTATGTGCGTCAGATATTGATTTACTATTGAGAAGCTGATTTTTAACAACCATCTTCATTTCACCTGCATCCCATTTACACTGTTTTGCTGAGACTTACATCATGATTTTTAGGGAATCTTGATTGTTTCCTTGTGTCGGAGGATGAATATGCTTGCCGATGATGGACTTTAATTCTGTCTATAATTATATATACAGTGTTAAGTTTTATAAATTGAGTTGCATTCAATATATTGTATTATCTTTGAGTTGGCTTCGCTATCTTTGTCACGAACGATTACTCCCGGGGCGTAATGATAAAGAGGGTTTCTATGGTTGCATCAGCATCTGGTGTACATGCAAGGTTCAGAGCGAAGCTATGTCGATGTAATATTCATAATCGTATCAAAATCTATGGGTTTATTGAGTGTGTAAGCATACTTTCTTTTATTAATCACGTATGTGATGGTGAGGAGTTGGACTTATATGCACTTCGTTATATACATGGCAAGGTATCAGAATGCCTAAGAAACCATGCCTCTAACTCTGATCGTTATGGACAAAATGAACAGATATATTATTTTCAGGATCTGCGTGCATTGCAGGTGGAGTTAGAGTTTGTTATTTCACTTTGTCATAATTGATAAGTTGATTTTTAATGTAAGGCTAATTGATGTATAAGATTGAAGCTGTGATCTTTAGAACTGGTAGTATGCCCGTGAATTGGGTTAGGTATACAGATAAACCCATGACACTTAAACAATGCAAGATATTTCTTACAGCGGTAAAGAGCAATCCCAAAAATGCCATTTACTTTCCAGATATAGATGTGAGGGATTTCAGTTGCACTAAGGTTTGATAAAGAAAATATTCTTTTTCATTTTACTTGTCATCTTATAGTGATGATTTTTTCTCAGCCATGGAGATTTCAGCATGAACATCTTCATGGAAAAGCGCTGAAATTGAAATTCATGGATATAACAAACACCACTCAGCTTTTTGTTTTGACCGATAATTCATGGCTTTATTACGGGTTGGAAGACTTATTGCCAGACCTTGTCTGTGAAAAGATATGCTTTGATAGTAAAAATATTTCACTAGAAGTAGAAGAATCTACCCGCGTAATCATTTTAATCGATAGTGCTATTTTTTATAAAGGTGATTGGGAACTACTGGAAAATATTTTAATACAATGTCCGACGGCTATTGTTTGTTGGTTGATGGATAGAAATATGGGGCGGGTTTTCCCTGTGTGTTTTGAAGGGCAACTCATATTGGACTCACGGATGGAATTAGAATCACTCAGAATGGCATTAATGAAGAAAACGTATAAATTACACAGCCAACCTACATATGACAAGGTTGTTGCTTTAAAGATAACTACAGTTGAGCGTGGGTTAATTAATTCTTTCTTATCGGGTTTAGACATCTCGCGGCTCTCAAAGGAAACGGGTAAGGCCGTTAAAACTTTATATGCGATACGTCGGAATATCATGGAAAAAACAGGATTTAGATCAATGATTTTCTTGCAGTATATTTATATCCGAAACTATAATTATATGCAAACAGTAATATATCCTGAAATGAGAGGTCTGATACATAGACCTTACTGCCCCTAGATTTTTAGATAATATTTACTGGTGTAAGATAAAACTTGTGTACCTGCGGATAATCTTACCGTGGGTCACGCTCTGTCATTGCTAAGGTGTCCTGGCGTTGGCAAGTTTACCGGGTCTTTATCTAACTCAATCGCAGAGTCTAAATGAGGCATTCAGTTTGAAAAATGTATCAGCCGATGATGCTGAAAACCAAAGTGCCTTACAGAAAGAGAAAGTCACAAAACCAATCAAATAAATAGGTATTATCTATACATCTTTTGTACAACCGCACCCATCACCTATCACTTCAGATAAATCCATTATTTTTCAAAGCATTGTAAAAATTAATCTATATCAATCACCCCAGACTGCAGGGTCTATGCTTATAAAAAGCCCCAATGACAAAGGCGAGTGCAGAATACCCCCACCCGAGAGGGGTTGAAGTGATAATCATTATCACTAACATGGTGTTAACGCTTATGTAGCTTCATCGATGAGGTAGACCTATGGAATTGCATTCTGGAACCTTTGATCCCAATGACGCAGCGTGGCAGGGCGTCACGCTGACGCCCTCCGCGGCAGCGCATATCCGGACGCTGGTAAAGCAGCAGCCAGGGATTCAGGGCGTAAGGCTTGGCGTGAAGCAAACTGGCTGTGCAGGGTTTGGTTACGTGCTGGACGCGGTAAGCGAGCCGGATAAAGACGATCTACTGTTTGAATCCGACGGCGCGAAGCTGTGGGTCCCTTTACGCGCCATGCCGTTTATTGACGGCACCGAAGTGGATTATGTGCGCGAAGGTTTAAATCAGCTGTTTAAATATCATAACCCGAAGGCGCAGAACGAATGTGGCTGCGGCGAAAGCTTCGGGGTATAGGCGGTACATAATGACGCGCAATACTGAAGCAACTGACGATGTCCAGACCTGGGCGGATGGCCCGCTGAACTATAAAGAAGGGTTCTTCACCCAACTGAAAACAGACGAACTGGCACAAGGCATCAACGAAGAGGTGGTGCGGGCGATCTCTGCCCGTCGCAACGAACCCGAATGGATGCTGGAGTTCCGACTCAAGGCTTTCCGAGCCTGGCTTTCAATGGAAGAACCGCACTGGTTAAAAGCACACTACGAGGGGCTTAATTACCAGGATTACAGTTATTACTCCGCGCCATCGTGTGGGAACTGCGATGACAGTTGCGCCTCGGAACCTGGAGCGCAACAGCAAACTGGCCCAGCTAGCTTTTTGACAGATGAGGTTGAAGCGGCATTTAACCAACTTGGCGTACCGGTGCGAGAAGGTAGAGAGGTGGCCGTTGACGCCATTTTTGACTCCGTTTCCGTTGCCACTACCTATCGTGAAAAACTGGCCGAGCAGGGCATTATTTTTTGCTCCTTTGGCGAAGCGATTCACGATCATGCTGAGCTGGTAAAGCGCTACCTCGGCACGGTAGTACCGGAAAACGACAATTTCTTTGCCGCGCTAAACGCGGCGGTGGCATCTGACGGTACCTTTATCTACATCCCGAAAGGCGTGCGCTGCCCGATGGAACTGTCGACCTATTTCCGCATTAATGCGGAAAAAACTGGCCAGTTTGAACGCACGATCCTGATTGCCGATGAAGGCAGTTATGTCAGCTATATCGAAGGATGTTCGGCACCGGTACGCGACAGCTATCAGCTGCATGCTGCGGTCGTCGAGGTGATTATTCACAAGGATGCGGAGGTGAAATATTCCACCGTGCAGAACTGGTTCCCTGGCGATAACAACAGCGGTGGGATCCTGAACTTCGTCACTAAACGTGCGCTGTGCGAAGGTGAAAACAGCAAAATGTCGTGGACGCAATCGGAAACCGGTTCGGCGATTACCTGGAAATACCCAAGCTGCATTCTGCGCGGCGATAACTCGGTCGGTGAGTTCTTCTCGGTGGCGCTGACCAGCGGTCATCAGCAGGCAGATACCGGCACCAAAATGATCCACATTGGTAAAAACACCCGATCGACCATTATCTCTAAAGGGATCTCCGCAGGTCACAGCCAGAACAGCTATCGTGGGTTAGTGAAAATCATGCCGACAGCGACCAATGCGCGCAACTTTACCCAGTGTGATTCCATGTTGATTGGTCCGGACTGTGGGGCGCATACGTTCCCCTACGTGGAGTGTCGGAACAATAGCGCACAGCTAGAGCATGAAGCGACGACCTCACGTATTGGTGAAGATCAGCTGTTTTACTGCCTGCAACGTGGAATCAGTGAAGACGATGCAATCTCCATGATCGTCAACGGCTTTTGTAAGGATGTTTTCTCTGAGCTGCCGCTGGAGTTCGCCGTGGAAGCGCAAAAATTGCTGGCTATTAGCCTTGAACACAGCGTCGGTTAAGAGCCTATCCCATTAGGCTCTAAGTATTAAGGGATAAGATATGTTGAGTATCAAAGATTTGCAGGTCTCGGTTGATGATAAAGCGATTCTGCGCGGGGTCAGCCTTGAGGTGCGCCCTGGCGAAGTTCACGCCATTATGGGGCCAAACGGCTCGGGGAAAAGCACGCTCTCAGCGACGCTTGCAGGACGTGAAGACTATACCGTGACCGGCGGTGAGGTTAACTTCAACGGTAACGATCTGCTGGCAATGTCGCCGGAAGAACGTGCCGGGGAAGGTATTTTTATGGCGTTTCAGTACCCGGTGGAAATCCCGGGCGTCAGCAACCAGTTTTTCCTGCAAACCGCACTGAATGCGGTGCGCGGGCATCGAGGGCAGGAGCCGCTGGATCGTTTTGATTTTCAGGATCTGATGGAAGAAAAAATCGATCTTCTGAAAATGCCCGCCGATCTTCTCACCCGCTCGGTTAACGTTGGCTTCTCCGGTGGTGAGAAAAAACGTAACGATATCCTACAGATGGCAGTGCTTGAACCGTCCTTGTGCATTCTTGATGAAACGGATTCCGGGCTAGATATTGACGCTCTTAAAGTAGTCTCCGACGGTGTGAACTCTCTGCGCGACGGTAAGCGTGCGTTTATTATCGTCACCCACTATCAGCGTATTCTCGACTATATCAAACCGGATGTGGTGCACGTGCTTTATCAAGGACGCATCGTCAAATCGGGTGATTTTACGCTGGTGAAGCAACTGGAGGAGCAGGGCTATGGCTGGCTTAGCGAACAACAGTAGCGCACTGCAACAGTGGCATGAGCTGTTTCAGGCCCGCGGCGGGCAGGTATCACCGCAGGCTCAACAGCATCTTCAGCAGGTTCAACGGCTGGGATTACCATCGCGTAAAGATGAGGACTGGAAATACACCTCGCTGGATAAACTGCTAGCGAGCACATTTGTTGCGCCCGCACTACCGGGCTTAACGGCAGCTGAGCGTGACGCACACTCACTAGCGCTGGATGCCTGGCGCCTGGTTTTCGTCGATGGACAGTTTGATGCGAGCCTGAGTGACTCTCTCGCGGACAGCGGCTTTGATGTGACGGCAGATAACCAGCGGCAATCGCTGCCAGAGGCCGTTCACAGCGAGGTTTTTCTGCATCTGACGGAAAGTCTGGCGACCTGCGTGACGCATATTCGGGTTCGGCGTAATCAACATCCGGCAAAACCCTTGTTGCTGCTGCACATCACCCGGGGGCTGGAAACCGATGAAATGAATACCGCGCACTATCGGCACCACCTGCAATTGGAAGAAGGGGCGCAGGCAACGGTCATCGAGCAATATGTGAGTCTTAATGAGACGCGCCATTTTACCGGCGCGCGGTTCACCGCCGAGGTGACCGACAATGCCCAGCTTCAGCATCTCAAACTGGGTTTTGAAAATGCTCAGAGCTATCACTTTGCGCATAACGATCTCAGGCTGGGGCGAGATGCGGCGGCGTTCAGTCACAGTTTTTTACTGGGGGCGGCGGTAACGCGTCACCACACCAGCACGCAGTTAAATGGTGAAAACAGTACCTTGCGGGTTAACAGCCTGTCGATGCCGGTCAATACGGAAGTCTGCGACACACGTAGCTGGCTTGAGCACAACAAAGGCTACTGTAATAGCCGTCAGCTGCATAAAACTATCGTCAGCGATAAAGGTCGAGCGGTGTTTAATGGCGTGATTACCGTCGCACCGCACGCGATTAAAACCGACGGTCAGATGACCAACAATAATCTCCTGTTGGACCGTCTGGCAGAAGTGGACACCAAGCCGCAACTAGAAATCTACGCTGATGACGTGAAATGCAGCCACGGTGCCACGGTCGGTCGGATTGACGATGAACAACTCTTTTATCTGCGCTCACGCGGTATCTCATCAGATGAGGCCAGAAAGATAATTCTCTATGCCTTCGCCGCAGGGCTTACAGATGCGATAACCCTGGATCCGCTCAAGCAGCACGTTCTGGCGCGTATTGGGCGACGTCTGGCTGGAGGTAAGTAATGACTTTTTCCGTACAACAGGTGCGTGGTGATTTTCCGGTTCTGGCCCGTGAAGTGAACGGTCAGCCGCTGGCCTATCTTGATTCTGCCGCCAGCGCGCAGAAACCTGAGCAAGTGATCCATGCTGAAGCGTCCTTTTATCGTCACGGTTATGCCGCCGTGCATCGCGGAATTCACACGCTCAGTGCCGAAGCCACACAGCGCATGGAGGAAGTGCGGCAGAAAGTTGCCAATTTCCTCCACGCGGCTAGCGCAGAAGAGATTGTATTTGTGCGCGGTACCACCGAGGCGATAAACCTGGTGGCGAATAGCTGGGGCACCAGTAACGTCAAGGCGGGCGATAATATCGTCATTACCGCGATGGAGCATCATGCCAATATTGTTCCCTGGCAAATGCTTTGCGCCAGAAACGGTGCTGAGCTGCGGGTGATCCCGCTCAATGCGGATGGGACTTTGCAAATGGCATCCGCGCCCTCGCTGTTTGATGAACGGACTCGGCTGTTGGCGGTGACACAGGTGTCGAACGTACTGGGCACTGAAAACCCGTTGGCCGAATTGATTACCCTGGCGCATCGGCATGGCGCGAAAACGCTGGTGGATGGCGCGCAGGCGGTGATGCATCATCCGGTAGATGTCCAGGCGCTGGACTGTGATTTTTACGCTTTCTCCGGCCATAAACTCTATGGGCCAACCGGAATTGGTGCGCTGTATGTCAAGGCCGATATTCTAAAGGATATGCCGCCGTGGGAAGGGGGCGGCTCGATGATTGCGACCGTCAGCCTGACGCAGGGCACCACCTGGGCAAATGCGCCGTGGCGGTTTGAGGCAGGTACGCCGAATACCGGTGGCATTATCGGTTTGGGTGCGGCGCTGGATTACGTCAGCGAACTGGGGCTTGTGCAAATCGCTGAATATGAACAGACGCTGATGCGATATGCGCTGGATGCGTTATCCCATGTTCCTGACCTGCATCTCTACGGCCCGGCCGACCGTCTGGGCGTCATCGCCTTTAATCTGGGTAAACACCATGCCTACGATGTGGGCAGCTTTCTTGACAATTACGGGATTGCCGTTCGTACCGGGCATCATTGTGCCATGCCGCTGATGGAGTTCTACCAGGTACCGGCTATGTGTCGGGCGTCGCTGGCCATGTACAACACGGTGGAAGAGGTGGATCGACTGGTGGCGGGTCTCCAGCGTATTCAACGTTTATTGGGATAAAAGGGAACTTACGATGGCCTCTTTACCGGATAAAGATAAATTGCTGCGTAACTTTAACCGTTGCGCGAACTGGGAAGAGAAATATCTCTATATCATTGAGCTTGGCCAGCGCCTCCCACCGCTAAGCCCGGAAGAACACTGTGCGAAAAATAGTATCCAGGGCTGCCAAAGCCAGGTATGGATTGTCATGGGTACCGATGCACAGGGGCGAATGACGCTGCGTGGTGATAGTGATGCCGCAATCGTGAAGGGGTTGATTGCCATCGTATTTATCCTCTACGATGAAATGACCGCCGCGGATGTCGAGGCATTTGACGTTCGTCCCTGGTTTGAACAGATGGCACTGACGCAGCACCTGACCCCCTCACGAGCTCAGGGGCTGGAAGCCATGATCCGTGCAATTCGCGCGCGTGCAGCGGCGAGGTCTCACTAATTTAGCTACTATAGAAAAGACAGCTTCCAATCTGTTACAAAACAAGGCGGGCTACCTGCCCGCCCACTGGTGGTTCAGCTTTCTGGCAATGTTGTCAGTGAATATGAATAAGGAATCCAGATATGAAGCGCGCGTCTCTTATCACACTCAGCATTTTAAGCGCCCTCAGCGCGTTTTCTAGCGCCTGGGCCGTTGACTACCCATTACCCCCAGCCAATAGCCGTTTAATCGGTCACAACCAAACCTACACCGTTCAGGAGGGGGATAAGAACCTCCAGGCTATCGCACGACGTTTTGACACTGCCGCGATGCTCATCCTCGAAGCCAATAACACCATCGCGTCCTCACCTATGGCGGGTACGGTCGTGACGATTCCTTCGCAGATGCTGTTACCGGATGTGCCACGCGAAGGTATTGTGGTCAATCTTGCCGAACTGAGACTGTATTACTTCCCGCCGGGCGAGCAGATGGTGCAGGTGTTCCCTATTGGGATCGGTCAACAGGGTCTTGAGACTCCAGAAATGACGACTCGGGTTGGACAAAAGATCCCCAATCCAACATGGACACCGACGGCAGGCATCCGGGCTCGCTCACTGGAGCGCGGCGTTACGTTACCAGCCGTCATTCCTGCAGGGCCGGGGAACCCGTTGGGTCTGTTTGCCCTGCGTCTGGCATACGGTAACGGCGAGTACCTTATTCACGGAACCAACGCGCCGGATAGCGTAGGGCTGCGCGTGAGCTCCGGCTGTATTCGGATGAATGCGCCAGATATCAAAGCGCTGTTCGCACAGGTTCGCAGTGGGACGACGGTCAGGGTGATCAACGAGCCGGTGAAATACTCCGTGGAACCAAATGGCGCACACTATCTGGAAGTACACCGTCCGCTGTCGCCGAATGAAGCGCAGGATACGCAAACCATGAAGATTACGCTGTCGTCAGACTTTAAGCAGTTTGTTGAACAGACAGGGGTGAGCGAAGAATTGGTAACGAAAAGCTTAGCGCGTCGTGCGGGATATCCGATGATGGTTTCAGATTCGAAGGCTGCCACAACGACGTCGGTGCTGTCGGCGCAAAATGGTGAAGCGTCGTCAGAAAAAATGATGCAGTAAGCGGAAGGGAATTTCAGGCAAAAAAAATGGCGCACAATGTGCGCCATTTTCATTACACAGATACTATTACTTACGGTATTTAGTAGCTGCGTTATCCAGACGCTGGTTAGCGCGTGCTGCGTCATCTTTAGCAGCCTGAACGTCGGAACGCACTGCGTTCACGTCGTTGCTCAGCTGGTCAACTTTAGCGTTCAGAGTCTGAACGTCAGAAGACAGCTGATCGATTTTAGCATTGCTGGAGCAACCTGCCAGCAGAGTAGAACCCAGGATTACCGCGCCC